>Ga0206116_1000005_pt1 | contig 828008 bp, 800 predicted proteins | sample 3A1Ametagenome_FD_178000 | JGI IMG/M metagenome (GOLD analysis project Ga0206116, IMG submission 178000) | Enriched microbial communities from leaf-cutter ant dump, University of Wisconsin, Madison, United States - 3A1A | ecosystem: Environmental > Terrestrial > Nest > Insects nest > Nest dump... | reverse complement strand
CGGCTCCGGCTCCGGGTCCGGCGTCACGGTCGGCTCCGGGTCGGGCTCGGTGTTGCACTGCAGGGATGCCGGGTCGACCGTCAGCCACGTGCCGCTCCAGGGAGCGACCTCGTGGTCGTCAGAGTCGTCCGCATCCTGCAGCTCCACCGTGACCGCGCCGAACGCCAGGTCACCCGGCAGCTTGGTGCTGCTGAGGAACTCGTAGGCCACGCCCTCCGTGGTGGTGAACGTCGAGCCCTCGGTGTCCGTGAGCACGAAGATACCACCCGGCACCGCATCCGTCAGGATGTGGTTGAACGGAACCTCGCAGGTTGCTGCGCTGAAGGTGGCCGTCCCCGTGGGGTGGTCCACCACCGGCTCCGGCGGGGTGTCGCAGCCCTGGTTGGAGGTGTAACTCCAGGTCGGGTTGGGACCCTTACCGGACAGCGTGTCGTGGAGGAACGGGGGCTCGAACGGGTTGCTGGGCCCGTAGAGCTTGTCCGCCACAGTCAGCGCATCGAAGCCGCCCTTCTTGACGAACTGGGCCGCGATGTCGTGCTGCACGCACTGGTTGGGCTCGGGGGCCACGTACGCGAAGGTGCCGATGGTGTCCACCAGCACATCGTTGTAGCCGGCCTTCGTCTGGGGCCACGAGGGGCTCCCGGACGTGGGACGGTCGTACGTGTACGTGATGGCGCGGACCGCAAGCGGGTTGCAGACCTTGTCACCCTCGTGCGCGTGACGGCTCGAGGCCGTCACCGTCCCGGACGCCACACCATCGAAGGTGTACGACCAGTTGGCATCCACGCACTCCGGCTCCGGCTCCGGGTCCGGCGTCACGGTCGGCTCCGGGTCGGGCTCGGTGTTGCACTGCAGGGATGCCGGGTCGACCGTCAGCCACGTGCCGCTCCAGGGAGCGACCTCGTGGTCGTCAGAGTCGTCCGCATCCTGCAGCTCCACCGTGACCGCGCCGAACGCCAGGTCACCCGGCAGCTTGGTGCTGCTGAGGAACTCGTAGGCCACGCCCTCCGTGGTGGTGAACGTCGAGCCCTCGGTGTCCGTGAGCACGAAGATACCACCCGGCACCACATCCGTCAGGATGTGGTTGAACGGAACCTCGCAGGTTGCCGCGCTGAAGGTGGCCGTCCCCGTGGGGTGGTCCACCACCGGCTCCGGCGGGGTGTCCGGCGTCGGGTCCGGGCAGGACGAGACGCTGGGCTTCCGCTGCCCGGTGTCGTAGGCCAGCACGTACGAGCGGTCGTGCTGGTCCGAGAACCAGCCCGGGACCGAGCCGTCCCACGTGTTGTGGTCGATGGCGTTGATCGACACCGAGATCGGGTTGTTGCCCGTCTGGAGTCGCTCGTTGGTACCCGGGGTGCCGACGTACTTGCAGACGAAGACCTTCTTGGGGGTCTTGTCCTTCTTGTCCGACTTCGCCTTCTTGTCCGACTTGTCGGACTTCTGGGTCGTGTCGGACTGCGAGGAGTTCGAGCTGTCGACGGTCTGGCTGGACGAGTCCTGGCTGGCGTTGTCCGCGGAGGCCATGGCCGCCGAGGGCACCATCAGCGAGAGCGCGCTCACGAGACCGATGAAGACGGGCATGGAGGTGAGCCGCTTGGGCTGACCGCTGCGCGTCTTCTGACGCAATCGCACGTGTCGCATGGTGTTCCTTCCGTGGTGTTGGATGGGTGAAGTCTTGCGAGCAGAATCTAAAGCTATGCTTGTAAGCCAAGTTATAAAAGGACCGCACGGGCCCAAATATATGACTTGGATCACGCGCGTTTTTGAATTATAGAATAAAATTGCAAAAAAGTAAAGCTGTCTTTCAGGAAACCCGATACATTGCGCAATTCGCCTATTGACGAGGCAACTAATTGCAGATGTATACTAAGAACAGTCATGTGAGTACTTCACTGCCCGGTAGCGTAACGCTACGTCATAACGGAGCATCGATTTCCACTCACAGGCTTAATTCAATGACTGTCCTGTTGCTCTATGTAACAGAGGCATCAAGAGAAGCCACCAACGATATCATGCACACTTGGCCTGCGAGACCCTCGGGTAATACGCCAAAGCGCCCCTGATACTCGACACAATTCTAATGTGATATTTGGTAAAAAGGGCGTCCGGTCGAACGGTCCAAACTCCCCTCTCCGAATCACTCCTCCTAAATCCGTTTGCTGATCAGAAATTTTTGTTCAGCCTTTTTGCGTTACCTGCCGCCACGGACGCACGCAATCAAACACTTACCTAGGAGAACAAGTATGAATCGTGTCACTATTAACGAACAAGTTGCAATTACCCAAATGGGATTCAAGAAGAATCTTGCCGCCTACCCTCGCCGTATGGAGTTTAGGGGGACCGTCTACGAGTTCCTCGATGCAGGCTTACGATGCCTCGTCAAGGCCGGCTCTCACATGACCGAAATTGTCACCATGACCGATGGAACGCGCCAGTTTCAACTGCGTAGCGATAATCGTGGGGGCAACTGGACGCTTGTCAGTATTATTTCTTAAGTGCGCGTCGCGAATCAACCGTTCGGCGACCAACCCACTTGTGGATTTCAACTGGAAGAATTGCGGCGACAAACGCCAGTACGGTTGCGATAAAAATGTCACCTACGGCAATTGGATGTACATGCATAGCGCCCTGGAGCGGGCCGAATAGGGCGAGCGACTGGAGTGTGACCGAGATTGCAATGCCCGCCCAAAACGGTCCATGCCAGACCTTAATGCGGCTAAACAGTGAATCGTAGGTACTGCGCGCGTTGAAGGCGTTCGCCCACTGTACGGCCACTAACGCAACGAAGACGATTGTCTGGCCGTACGCGGTACCATACTGCGAGGTATAGTAGGCGTAAAGACCCAGTGCCAGTACTGCCATGGTGATGGCCATGAGGATGATGCGACCAATCATGTACCGACCAAGAATAGGCGCCTTAGGCTGTGCGGGGCGGCGTTTCATGACAGACTTTTCGCCGGGCTCGAGCCCCAAAGGGATCACCATTGTGGTATCGGTTACGAGGTTAATCCACAGGATTTGAATCGGCACAAGCGGGAGAGGCATGCCCATAATAAGGGCCGATAATGTCACCGCTACCTCTCCCAGGTTAGTGGCGAGAAGATAGGCCAGCATACGGCGAATATTCGAGAAAATGACTCGACCTTCACGCATGGCTCGAACAATGCCTGCGAAGTCGTTGTTCAGGAGGATGATGTCGCCGGCATCCTTGGCAATTTGTGAGCCGCTTCCCATTGCCACCCCAACATCGGCGTTCGCCAGTGCGGGTACGTCATTGACACCATCTCCGGTCATGGCGGTGACTTCTTTAAGTCGCAGAACCTTAAGGATACGGAATTTATTTTCTGGGGTAACCCGAGAGAACACGCGGGCCTTTTCGGCAACTTTGGCCAATTGGGCATCGGTGAGGTCGATCATGAGACGGCTGTCAAAAACTTGATCGCGCGATTCGACAAGGCCCAGCTTGAGCCCAATGCTATAGGCGGTTTCAAGGTGATCGCCCGTAATCATGCGGACGGTCACGCCAGCGCCTTGAGCCGTTGCAATTGCGCGGCGAGCCGATGGCCGCAAGGTGTCAGCAACGGCAACAAGCCCCGCAAATTGAAGCTTAGTATTGCGGCGCAGGTCTTGAAGCGATTCGAGCGGCGTATCGAGGGATGTACTGGCGATCGCAATAACCCGATAGCCTTGGCTCGTAAGCTGAGTTACAGCCTGGGTGACTTCACTCATTTGCGGACGCGTCAGGGCACTTCGCATCATAATTTGTTCGGGTGCGCCTTTCACAACTAATTCGTGCGCACCGCGGTGATGCCAGACGTTACCGCTCATGGCGAGTGACTGGTCGAATGGCAGTTTAGCGACCGGTGACCCCTTCAGCTTAATGGCCTCCTTGGCAGCCGTGAAACCAATGAGTGCAATATCGAGTGGGTCGCTCGATTTCTCGCCGTGGTGATTAATTGTTTTATGTATCACCGATGGGAGGTGATGGGTGCTCCAGCTTGGCTGCCAGGTCTCTTGAACCGACAGTTCGTTGCGTGTCAGGGTGCCGGTTTTGTCGGTGGCGATGGTGGTAATGACGCCAATAGTTTCGATGGCGTTGAGGCTGCGCACTAAGGCTCGCTTGGCGGCCATGCGGCGCATACCAAGTACCAGGATGACCGAAATGGCGATAGGCAGGCTCTCGGGAACAGCGGAGACGGACAGCGCAATCACCAGCCGCAGCGCCTCGCTCGCTTCGATGCCCCGTACCAGGGCAAGGATAAAGGCTCCCACCGCAATGCCACCGATTACTGCAATGATATAGGTAATAAGCTGGTCGATTTTTTTCTGGACCGGGCTAGTGACGTGCTCGGGTGCGTCACCGGTGAGCGCGGCGATGCGACCAAACTCGGTTTCGTTACCGGTGTGTATTACCACCCCCAATGCTCGTCCAGACACAATGAACGAACCTTGGAAGAGCAGGTTGGCCTGTTCGTAGACCTCTTTTTTACCACGCAGCGTCTCGACATCTTTGTTGACTGGTACTGACTCGCCGGTAAGCATCGCTTCATCGGTGCGGAGCGAATGAGCCTCGAGCAGGCGTAGGTCGGCGGGAACTTTATCACCTTCGCCAAGTTTCACGATATCGCCAGGGACAAGCAGCGTACTGTCGACTGAGAGTACTTCACCCCCACGTACCACTTCTACCTCACGTCCGCTTTTCTTTTGGAGGGTGCGCAGAATACGTTCGGTTGAAAAGCGCTGTACGTAGTAAATTGTTGCGCTGGTGAGCATGATAACGATAATGATAATGGCATCGAGGACGGCCTGGTGCCACAGGCTAATCAGGACGGCCACGAACAGCACGCCCATAAACACACTGGCGAATGGTTCAATAAGTTTTTTCCAAAAAGACTCACCCTTTAGGGTAATTTCATTGGGGCCATATTTCTTTAAACGCTCCTGGGCTTCATGACGAGATACGCCCTCGAGCGATGAGGACAACTCGCGTAAGGTGTCTTCGGGTGAGCGTTGATAGAAAAGCATTAGCACTATTATAGCAAACAGTCGCCCAGGCTGGACGACTGTTTTAGGGAAAGTCCCCTCTAGTTACGATATGTCGCGGTGGTGTAGGCTCGTGTGGGCCTAGGTAATATTTATCAGTTGGAAGCGCGTCTTGTGAAGATCGTTTCCCCACTCCACAATATCTTTCACGGTTTTACCAAGTAATGTGCTACCAAGTGGGCTGGCAGCTGAGATGCGTCCATCGCTTGGGTTCGCCTCGATACTTTCAACTAGCGTGTAACGGATAAGGCGCCCCTGCTGGTCGATTAGGTCAACGACCGACCCAATCGCAACCCTCATACGTTTACTCCGTGACGAGATAAGCTGAGCGTGGTTGAGAATGTCTTGTTTCTCGGCTAGTTCAGCTTCGATAACCTCGAGCCGTAGGAGACGCTCGCTGCGCTCGAAACGATCATCGTGGCTCCCTGTTTTATCACTTTCTCGAAGGCTGCAACGAATCGCGGTACGGTCGTGTTCGAGTTGAGTAATCGACTTACGAAGCTCCTTCATGCCCTTTTTGCTGAGCAAAATGGTTTTTTTGTCTGACTGTGGTTTGGTGGTGGTTGTGTTCATAATAGTTCACTCCCTTCCTTTAGTTGATACCTTAAGTATCAGTGTTTTTGTGTAGCAGATGCTACTGGTTTCTAGTATGGCATTGCATTCTTAGAGAATTCTGAATTATCTCGCGAATTTTGTTGTAATTTTGCCGTATCGTCTGGGCGTATCTGGGTGACGACAGGGGGTGAAATTAAGATGAACTAATAGCGCTTTTTTTAATAATCTGCAGGTAAAACGTAAAGGTCGTCCCCTCTTCGGTGCTAGATACGGTCAATTCGCCGTGGTGGACGTCAATGATCTTCTTCGCAATCGACAGCCCTAGTCCATAGCCCTTCTTGGCGCCCTTGGTGCGTGAGCCATCAGCGCGAAAGAAACGGTCGAATAATCTCGGGAGCATATCCTCTGGAATAGGCGTGCCGCTATTTTTAATCTCGAATCCAATGCGACCGCGGCGCTCGAAGACGCGGATATAAATTGGAGAGTCATCGGGGCTATACTTAATTGCGTTATCAATTAAAATCGCCACGAGCTCGTTAATGGCCGCCTCGTTGGCGAGGGTGGCGGCATTCTTGCGAGACGTTACCTGAAATCGTGAGTAGTGCTGCGGATAGCGTTTAAGAATTTCTTCCACTATAAGGGGTACGTCAATCATATCAACTTCAAGTTTGTCGTGGTCCAGCCGTGAGAGATGAAGTAGCATTTCCGACAGTTGAATGAGCTTGTCCACCTCTTCGAGGTTGCTCTCGAGTAGCTCGCGCGCCTCGTCAATCTCGAGTTGAGGGTCGCGCAGGTAGACCTCTATCTCTGTTTTCATGGCTGCGAGCGGCGTGCGAAGCTCGTGACTGGCATCGCTGGTAAAGCGACTCTGCGCCTCGTGTGCCTCAGCAATCGGTCGAAGTGTTCGGCGCGCTAAGAAGAAGGCCCCTAGACCTCCCGCGACAAATACCACGATGTTAATATTTACGAGCGACAGAATCATCTGGTTTGATGCTTTGCGCGATTCGTTAAATAAGGGGCTATTGTTATCGGTGCTGAAGGTATTGAAGTAGCTAAACGGCGCATTCAGCTCGGTGATAATGCTTTGCTGAAGATTTTCCAGCCGGAAACTAACCTCGCGGTAGTTGAGCTGATAAATCACCACGCTAAACGTGATGCTTATCGCCATAAGGATTGTAAGATACCAGGCAGTCAACTTGAGTGTCGCCGACTGAAACATTTTTTGCATGAAACGGTGCCCCTGCTTAGGTTATGCTTCTAGTTTATATCCAAATCCGCGAACGGTGTGAATAAGTGGCTTGTCGAACGGTGTATCAATTTTGTTACGGAGGTATTTTACGTAGACCTCTACGGTGTTAGGAAGAATATCGGCATCGTAATCCCACACGTGGCTGATAATAACCTCTTTGCTAAGAGGGCGACCCTGATTACGGAGGAGATACTCCAGCAGAGCGAACTCTTTGCTGGTGAGTTGGATAGGTGTGTCGCCACGCGATACGCTATAAGTGACGGTATCAAGGGTTAAATCACCAGCTGTTAAAATATCCGACTGTTGCTCTGACGGGCGGCGCAAGAGGGCGCGCACACGGGCAAGGAGTTCTTCAAGTGCGAACGGCTTTACTAGGTAGTCGTCAGCACCAGCGTTTAATCCGGCAGTGCGATCGTTGACGCTATCGAGGGCGCTTAGGAACAGCACAGGAGTATGGATTTTGGCGTCTCTCATAGCCTGGACGATAGCAATACCATCGTAGTCTCCGGGGAGCATACGGTCGATAATAGCAACATCGTAGGGTTCGGTGGTCGCCATGGCGTAGCCTTCATCACCATCGTACGCAACATCAACCGCGTAGGTTTCTTGCTCGAGCGCCCTAGCGAGTGCTCGGGCAATTTTGTGCTCATCTTCAACAACTAAAATCCTCATACCAATAGTATACCGTGAACTAGCTTAAATAATGCTGAGGTTAGTAAATTACGCGAGAGTCGAGGCTGCGTAGCGGTCACTCCAGGCCTGCATATCTCGTAAAATAGGGGTGAGCTCCTTGCCTTTTTGGGTAAGGCGGTATTCACACCGCCCCCTCTCGGTTGGTTGGATTTTCTCAATAATCCCCTCTTTTTCTAGCGTATCGAGGCGGGCCGAAAGGGTGCGTGGGTTGATGCCATTTACTAAATCCTGAATTTGGCAGAACCGCACCGATTGTTCGTTGACGAAAAAACGAAGCAGTTGGGGCGTCCACTTGTCGCCGAGAATGCGCGTCGCTGCCTTGACACAACCGATCGTTTCGTTACTCATAGGTATACTATACAATATTTAGTGCTTCTTGATAATAGTTTCACGCAACTGATTGCGAACGTGACTGGCGCTGTACTCCCATGAAGCATCGGTCTTAGTGTGGGGATTAAATATGTATTCGGGGTCAAATATCTCTTTAACGCGCCTAAATAGGCCGTATACCTCTTGGCCGAATACCGCCGGCAGCCATGGTCCGCGCACCATGCCATCGTTGTGCTCACCCGCCATCGTACCGCGGTAGTGACGCACTAGCGGGATAAGCTCGCGCATGACACTTTCGAGCTGGCTGTACTGCACCGGCTTGTTAAGATCCATGAGTGGTACCACGTGAAAAGTGCCATCACCAAAGTGACCCTGAATTGTGACGGGGAGTTTGTGGGTTCTAATAATTTTACGGAGTTTCGGTATAAACTTCGGGAGCGCATGGGTCGGAACAGCAAAATCATCGATAAACGGCGCCGCGTGACGACCCTGGATTTGGCTATAAATAAGTGACCGTGTGGCGCGACGCATCTGGCGGAACGGTGCGCTGCTTTCTTCATCGCCGGCGATATCCATGCGTAGCTTGTAGGGCTTAAGGTCGTCATGCAGACGGGAAATTTTATGAAGTACCTCTTGTTGAGACGTGCCATCGAGCTCGACCATAAGGAGCATAGGTGGAATGCGACCCTTTAATTGGGCAACCGACTTGCTGAGGTGTGCCTGCTGGCGCAGGTAGTTTTTTGTGCCGAGTTGGGCGCGAAAAGTTTTGGCGTGGCGGAGCCCAAGTGAAAAGCTAATGTCATCGAAGCCTTCAAGGCTTAGTGGGTTGTGCGCATTAATGGTGTCGATAATTGTGTCGAGCTGCCTGACCGAATTTAGATACACCAGGAGGAGCCCCGAGTGCGTCACTTGGGGAACGGTTTCAAGGGTCACATCGGTAATGATGCCCAGTGTCCCCTGGCTGCCAGTAAAGAGCTGGGTAATATCAAATATACCTGTTTCGCGGTCCCAGACGTCCCATAGGTTGTACCCCATAGAATTTCTTGCCACCCGCGGTCGGGCGTTATGAATGACGTCATAATGTGTTTCGATAAGCATGTAGAGCTGTCGGTAAAGCGATGCCTCGTAGGTTTTTTCGGCAAGCTTACGCGTGAGCATGGCCTTCGTGAGGGGTTTAAGGGTATAGCTGTGTCCATCAGCCAGCACGACTTCGAGAGCTCGAACGGCGTGGCTGGCGGTCCCGTAGCGTAGCGAACGCTCGCCACCGGCATTGTTGCCAACAACCCCACCAATGGTGCAGAGATTTCGGCTCGCGGGGGCGAAGCCAAGCTGCATTTTGTGTTGGGTGAGGAGTGGGTCGAGCGTGCGCAGGTACACGCCAGGTTGGACATGCAGTAGCCCCCGTCTCAGCCCGCTTACCTCTGTGAAATGAGTAGTCATATCAAGGACGATGGAACTTCCAAGTGCTCCACCCGACATATCGGTGCCCGCACCGCGGGGGGTAATGGCGAGTTTTGGGAAGAGTGCTTTGTGGGTGCGCACCAGTTTGACAAGCTTCTCGACATCGGCCGTATGTGCAGGCTCGATGACAATATCGGGCAACACCTCGTAGATACTGGCGTCACGACTGACGCTGCGGCGCGCGCCGAGACTGGTCGACACCTCGCCTTCAAGACGCTTTGTAAGTTCCCCCACCAATTCTTCCATGTTAGTACCAATATACCGTGCGCACTACTCTTTTGTCGAGAGTTTCTATAGGAGGCGCGAAGAAGAGCAAAAACAACAAGAAGTGTGTATAATACGGCATATGAAGACCAAAATTGATATTGATACACGTACGTTCGTTCGTTTTTGGCTGGTTGTCTTTGGGATTGGGCTAGCTGCGGTGCTACTTTATAAAGCTCAAACGGCACTTATTATATTAGGGGTTTCGGCTTTCTTGGCGCTGGCACTTAATGGTCCTGTTTCGACCATCGCAAAGAAGCTGCCAGGTCGAAGTCGAGTGGGGGCAACGGCTATTGCTTACCTCGCCGTGGTGCTTATTATTGGCTCTATCGTCACCTTGGTGGTCCCGGCGGTTATCCAGCAAACGGCTAAGGTTGCACAAACCATTCCGGGTGTTGTAGAAACCGCAACGCATCAATGGCAGGGGTTCCGTGGTTTTGTCGAGCAGTATAATCTGCAGGGGCAACTCGATGCGGCGCTTCGATCTATCCAAGAGAGTACCTCGTCATGGGCAAGTAACGTAGGTCAGACAGTTGTGGCCGGAATTGGCTCGGTATTTGCGGGCTTTGCGGCACTTATTTTGGTGCTTGTCCTTACCTTCTTGATGCTCATTGAGGGTCCCGAATGGCTGAAGCGTATTTGGGGGCTTTACTCGAACCAGTCGAAAATGCATCAACATCGCCGTGTCGTACGCCGTATTTATGGGGTTGTCAGCGGATATGTCATGGGTCAACTGACCGTTTCAACCATCGGCGCTACCGCTGCGGGCGTGTTCGTATTTATCCTTAGTTTCATTTTTCCTGAAGTCGACCCGAACCTGGCAATGCCCACCGCGGCCATTACTTTTGTGCTGTCGCTTATTCCAATGTTCGGAGCAACGATTGGTGGCGTCTTAATTTCGGTACTGATTGCACTGAATAGCATCCCGGCCGCGATTACCTATGCAATTTACTTTGTGATATACCAACAAATTGAAAATAACTTTATCTCACCACATATTCAGGCGAAGCGCATCGACCTCACCGCCCTTATGGTGCTTGCTTCGGTGACAATTGGTCTGTATATGTTTGGTGTGATCGGCGGTATTATCGCTATCCCAATTGCTGGGACGGTACGGGTACTTATCGAAGAGTTTCTTGCTAATCATCACGCGCCTGCTAAGAAGTCGGTCGCTGCTACAAAGTCTCGTTAGACTCGTTCTCGTTCGTAGCGGTGTCGAGGTATTCCCAAATGGGGCCGGACGGTGTATCGCGTACGGAGATGCCACTTTGGGCAAGTTCGGCGCGAAGTTCGTCCGAACGGGCATAGTCTTTTTGCTCTCGGGCGCGAGTGCGTGCGATGATGCGTTGTTTGTCGGCGTCCGAAATATCGGGCGTAGTCTCGAGGAGTGCAAGGCCATAGAGTTGGTCGATAGTTTCGAGGAGCGAAATAAAGGCGTGGTGGTGCACCTCTGAGGGTTTCTGCGTCAGTACGTCATCGAACGCTTGGTCTATTAAGGCCACGCCCTCGGCAGTGCGTAGGTCGTCAGACAAGGCCTCTAGGATTGCCTGAGACGCGGCGTAGAGCGAAACGGTGCGACTATCCTGTTCGGTCGCAACGTCAGACTGAAGGGTGTCGTGAATTTGATGCCGCAGGGCTGCGACATTACGCCAGTGAAGCCGCCTATTACGCGCCGCCACTAGGTTATCGAAGCTAAAGTTACCCTCGGTGCGGTAGTGGCTCTGAAGTACAAGGAGACGTAAGTCGAGTGGGCTGAAACCACGGTCTTTAATATCTTGCAACGTATAGCCATTGCCCAGCGATTTGCTAATTTTTGTACCCTCAACCTTCAGGTGGTTATTGTGGAGCCAGTAATTAGCGAAACGCACGCCGCTTGCCGCCTCGCTCTGCGCAATCTCGTTGGTATGATGAACCGGAATATGGTCGATACCACCAGTGTGGATATCGATGGTTGGACCAAGCAGACTCATTGCCATGGCCGAGCACTCGAGGTGCCAGCCAGGAAAGCCACGGCGTGGTTGCGCTGCATCGCCGCCCTCCAGCAGGTCGGCTGGCGTGTCCCACTCCATGTCTCTTGTTTCCCCTGCTGGGGTAAACTTCCACAAGGCAAAATCGCTGACATGATGTTTCTCTGGGTTGAATTCGACCCGTGCGCCAGCTTTTTGGGCCTCAATATCGAGTTCGGCAAAGTCACCGTAGGTAGGGAATTTTGAAGTATCGTAATAAATACCATCGCTAATTTGGTAGGTGTATCCTTTATCTTTTAAGACGCGAACAAGCTCCAGCTGAGGTTCGATGTACTCGGTGGCGCGAGGTGTGAAAGTGGGGGTGATAAGATTTAAGTCGGCCATGCCGCGCATAAACTCATCGGTGTACATCTGGGCAACCTCCCAGGCTGTCTTACCTTCCCGCTTGGCGCCTTTTTCGAGTTTATCCTCGCCCTCATCGGCGTCACTGACGAGGTGGCCTACATCGGTAATGTTCATGACACGAGTCACCTCAAAGGCGTGCGCCTGGAGTACTCGCACTAACGTATCCCAGTAGATATTTGAAGCCCAGTTACCAATGTGGGGCGAACTATAGACAGTGGGCCCACAGGTATAAAGCCGTACTTTGTCGGCCTGAAGCGGCTCGAATACGTCAATGTGTTTGGTGCGTTGGTTATGAAATTGAAGCTTCATAGTCGGTGAGCGCCTTGTCGGTCGCATTAATGAGTTCTGTAATAATTGTGTCATATTGTTCAAATACTTTGAAGCCAGCCGAATATTGATGTCCGCCACCACCAAAGTACCCCGCAATTTGGTCGGCAATTGGTGCATTGACGCGGATTTTTCCGGTTAGTTTGCCATCGGGGTATGTTTTAATGGCCACGGCTACTTCTACCTGCTCAACCATACGCATTTCATCGAGGACTAACACGCTTGGGTTGTAGCGGTCGCTATACTCTTGAATATCCTCCCAGGGGATATGAATAAGCGCAAGCTTGCCATCAAGATAATACTCGATACGCTGGATAAGCTCACCTTTGTAGGTGAGGATTTCGGGCGGCTTTTTCATGTATTCTCGGCGGCGGGCCTCGATTTCGGCTGGATTTGCGCCAAGGCTGACAAGATCGGCGGCAATTTGGTAGCTCTTAGGGGTGGTCGAAGGCGTACTAAGGCCAAGGCTATCGGCCTGAATGGAAATAAACATGAGCTCGGCTGCCATGGGGTTAATAGCCCAGCCTGCTTCCTTGGCTATTTCGTAAAGAATTTCGCTGGTTGCCACGGCGGTTGGGTCGTTGTAGATGATGGTGTCGAAGGGCAGGTCGTTCTCGGTTTGTTGATGGTGGTCGATGACTATAACCGGATGTGTTTCAAGAAAGTGGCGAACGCCAGGCTGGGCGAGCGCCTGTTGGATAAGCGCCTCGGCAGAGGTATCAACAATAATTGCCACCTCACGGTTGTCTGGCCAGTCCTTCTCTACCCTATCCCAGCCCTGAATGTAGTGCATGTATTTAGGGATATCGATAGCGCAGTAAAGAGAGACGTCTTTACCGGCATCGGAGAGCAGTTCTTCGAGGGCTAACGAACTCCCAAGACTATCGCCATCGGGGTTTTCGGCTTGGAGGATGACGATATTATGGGCGTCTTTAAGCGTATCAAGGATTGAAGTAAACATTACGCTTATTTTAGCATAGAGGTCGACTCCAGAGATAGAGCCAAGGCCTAATATTGACTTTTTATGACGTTTATGCTATAATGCAACAGTCGAATTCATATGAGTATTCATCTGTGTTCGTGGCAGTTTGACATCCCGTGGTCTCGTACCATCCCTCGTCCATCACCCACACTCATACCCTGGAGACAGACATGTCGATTTCGCACATGGAACCGGATCCCAAGCGACTCGTGCGTTACGAGCGCAACTCGCCCCTGACCCACCGCATCACCGACCTGCGCAACACCGGCGCTTTCGAGCGCACCGCAGCCCACCTGGAGATGTTCTTCGCGCTGGCCTGGGTGCTGGGCGGAGTGATCCTCGTGGTCTTCGTCCTGCCCTCGTGGGGCATCATTCCGGCGACCATCATCGGCCTCACCGGCATGATCTACTCCTACAAGAAGGCGGACCGCCTGCTGGACAGCTCCCGGCAGGCCCTGCGTGACGCCGACAAGTTCGAGAACGGCGTGTCCCAGGGTCTGGTCGTGGCGACACTTAAGACTCGCAACGACAAGGGTGCGACCGAGTACACGATCGTACTGCGCGGCTACAACTGTCACAACCAGTTGTGCGATGCCGCCCGGACGGTCGAGACCTATCAGGACTGGTTCTCCTACGAGATCGGCATGTACGCTGATTTCCGCGTCAGCGATGAGAACCGCATCCTGGATGCCATCCAGTCGTAGGGTTCATCCCTTCACGCGTGCCCGAGCGCGTTATATCTCGGGCGTACCACAGAGATATGCAGCCGTGTGCTGAATGTATCTGTCGTATGAAGCAATATAGGGCCGTATGAAACGGCAAGAAACGCCGAGAAACGTCAAGCAGCGCCAAATTATGACAACAGTCGCCTACCCTCGAGTGCGTGGCTGAGGGTGATTTGGTCGGCGTATTCGAGGTCGACTCCGACTGGCAGGCCGCGTGCCAAGCGACTCATTCTAATGGCAATCCCCGCGTCGGTGATATGTTTTTGGAGGAAAAGTGCGGTTGATTCGCCTTCAACACTAGCGTTGGTTGCGATGATTAACTCCTCGACCCCATCGCGGGTGAGCCGTTCGATAAGTTCTGGAATGTGAAGCTGCTCTGGGCCGATACCGTCTATTGGACTCATGGCGCCACCAAGTACATGGTAGGTGCCTTTAAATTGTCCGGTTCGCTCGAGTGCCACAATGTCGAGAGGCTCCTCTACTACGGCGACCAGTTTTTTATCGCGCGAAGGATCGCTATAAAGGGACGAAACCTCCTCATCGGCATCAATAAGCGCAAATGTAACGGGACAGGTTTTAACGAGCGCGTGAACATCGTGAATCGCGGTTGCCATGCTGTCGTTGATACGCTGGTCGGTTCGCAATAAGTAATAGGCATACCGTTCAGCGGTACGTTGTCCTACACCGGGCAGCCGCCCAAGCTCATCAATTAGTTTTTCCAGTGCAACTGGTAATAACAGCGCCACACAACCCCTCTCGTCTCCGTAAAGTCCTGTAATGTTTTGTAGGTATTGGTGGGTTTACAGCCCAAGATTACCAAGGCCACCCATGAGTGGCTTCATTTTTTCGGCCGCAACTTCTTGGGCCTTAGCCAGCCCATCGCGCGTGGCGATTTCAAGCCAGTGTTCAAGTTCGGCGATGTCGTCAAGATCTACGCGCTCAGGGTCGATGGTAATTTTCTTAACTTTAAGCTCGCCCGTTACCTGAACGACTACCGCGCCCTCGCCGGCTTCAACTTCGATAATTTCTTTCTTTAGGTCAGCCTGTGCTTTACGTAGCTTGTTCAGCATCTTCATTTGGTCAAAAGCCATGTATTCCTCCGTCTTTTACTTAGGTTATTATAGCATACTTGAAGAGAGCCGTGCGCGCGGAACGAGATGGACCTACGCCTTAGGAGCGACTACGGACCATAATGTATAGTCGGTCGGCATCATTGCTATTAGCGTTGGTGATGATGCGGCGGATTTCGAAACCCTTAAGCTGTGCGCGGGCATCGCGAGTGGCGACTACGAAGCTGGTAGCAGGTGTGGTGCGCACCTCGAAGGTGCGATGGTACGAGGCAACCGCGGCGTAGAATGGCAATTCGGCCTCGCTGACAATAAGCTCATCGGTATCGTCTGGAATAAGCGCCAGGTCCTGCGAGAACAGTGGCGCTACGTAGGGACCATAGTGATAGCCATAGATATAGCGTGATACCCCCGAAGTAATAAGCGCCCCCACAAGAATCACAATTGGGATAAGTCCCGCAACTCGGGCGTATGGGTTAAGTGGGAATAGTCGATACCAGTAGCTAATGAGAGAAGTTAGCCCTGCCGCCAGCATTAACACCGAAGGAACGAAGGTCACCGTGGTGAAACTTGGGTTCAGAATAAGGACCGGGATAATACATACAATCCAGAAAATAATGAGGTAGCTACGGGTGGTCTCACGGGTTCGCACTAAACGGTACGCGCCCAGTCCAACCAGCGCGGCCGAACCGAGACCAAATACGGGCGTCATCACTTCGGTGGTACTTGGCTCCCAGAAGAGGAAATATTGTTTCGTGACGGTCACGATATTGGCAACCACATCGGGCGGCCAAGTCGCAGGGATGCCGAGAAGGGTTAATCCAAGACGCGGATCGGATGACACGAACCAAATAAGCGGTGCGGTGAGCAGGATAAAAATTGCCGTCACAATAATAAGGCGCGACCTGCGAAGTCGGCGCACAACCGCACGGAGGTGTGGGTGAAAAACAATTGCCAGTGCAATCGCAATAAGTGGGTACAGGCCGAGTGGCGTGTAAAGGCTAAGGGCCGCGCAAATGACAAATAGTACCTTCCAGAGCATGCGGAGCGAGCGGGTACGGGTGATTTGTGTGCCGAGCAGCAGAATTACCACGGGCCAGAAAATATACAAGATACTTGGGGTTCCCGATTGGGCGATAAACAGGAATTGCCCCGTTGAAATGGCAATAAACGAAGCCATGACGGCAATATTGGGCTTGAACCAGCGGCGCAAAAGAAATACCAGCCCCACGGCTGAGGCGAGCCCCAGAAGGAGTGACGGGAGTTTAATGGTGAAGATGGTGACGCCGAATAAGGCAAACAGGGCGGCCTGCAGGCCGTAGTATGGGAGGTTGGCCACCGCAAGGCTTGACGTGTCACCAAACGAAAGCGCCGCACTATGCACGACCGAGGCCTTTTCAGCCTCCGAGAGTCCTCCGGGAAGGTAAAGACCCGCAAAGAGGAGTAGCCCAGCCAGCAGGACTGCGAGCGAGGTGTACCCGATGACATAGCGCCATCGGTAGAGAAAGTATTTTGAAAAATCGCGTGTCGCCATTGATGTGCTCATTATAGCATGTACAGGTGGCGTGTGCGCTGTTGCCTGGTGGGCGCCCGGTGCGTTGAGTGCGCTGGGCCAAAAATCTACGAGTCGTGGGTACGGTCGAGCGACATAAAGCGTAGGCGTTCGGGGTGGAAATAGAGCTCGACTTTGCCTACGGGGCCGTTACGGTGCTTGGCGATAATCAGGTCGGTGATATTTTCGCGCTCCGTCTCGGGATTGTAGTAGGCTTCACGGTAAATAAACATCACAATATCGGCATCTTGCTCAATCGAACCCGATTCACGCAGGTCGGCAAGTTGTGGAATTTGCGGCGAACGACTTTCCACCGAACGACTGAGCTGACTCAGCGCAATTACGGGGACATTTAATTCACGGGCAATCAGTTTAAGTCCACGTGAAATCTCACTCACCTCTTGTACTCGGTTACCGTCACTGCGCCCACTCCCCTGCATGAGCTGGAGGTAGTCGATAATAATGAGGCCCAGTGGCTGATCGTGCGCGGCGCGCCTCGCCTTGGTGCGCATTTCGAGCACACTAAGGCCAGGGGTATCATCGATAAAGATCGGTGCCTCGGCCATTTCGCCCATTGCCTCTGAAAGTTTACTAAAATCATCATCCGAGAGGTTACCGGTGCGAATGTTCCAGCTATCAACCCCCGAGGCATCGGCCAGCATACGGTCGACAAGCTGCTCCTTGCTCATCTCGAGGCTGAAGAAAAGCACTGGCTGCTTGGCGATGGTCGCCACGTTATAGGCGAGGTTCGTCACGAGAGTGGTCTTTCCCATTGCTGGACGCGCCGCCAGGATAATAAGGTCGCTGCGCTGCAGACCGGCGGTCATGTTATCAAGGTCTCGGTATCCGGTGCGCACACCACGAAGGGCGCCTTTATTACGATGCAATTCTTCAAGACGATCGAAACTATCGGTGAGGATGCTTTCTAGGCTTGTAAGATCTTGCTTAAGCGATTGGTCGCTGACGGCAAATAGTTCGGCCTCGGCTTGCTGAAGGAGTTCTTGGGTGGTCGTTTGTTCATCGTACCCAAGTTCCGAGATTTCACCACTGGCCTTAATAAGTCGGCGCCGAACTGCCTTTTGAGCGACAATTTCCGCGTACGATTCGGCGTGCGCAGCGGTGGGGACATAGTTAGTGAGCTCGGTAAGGTAGGCTGATCCGCCGATTTCATCGAGTTCCTTTTTGCGTTTTAGTTCATCGGTGAGGGTGAGCAGGTCGACTGGCTTATTTTTCTCGTAGAGCCGCATAATAGCATCGTAAATGAGGGCATGACGTTTGTCGTAGAAGTCTTTTGGCTTGACATGCTCGGTGACATCGGCCAGGACTTCCTCATCAATTAATACTGCACCGAGGAGGCTCATCTCGGCATCAAGGTTTTGTGGTGGTACTTTCCCGGCTGGGACTGATTTATCAGCCATAACTCCCCTTTATTATCAGGTTCGGCCGATTCGTAAGTGACCGTGAATGGTCTAAGCGAGTTCCGGCGAAACCTCTATTCCTCCGCCCATAATATCAGCAATAGCGGCTGCTTGGCTATTTTTCATAGGTGCCCTTGTGGGTAGCGTGTGGATGGTTGGTTGAAAACCACTGGTCGCGGTGATCGATTGATAGAGGTGAGTGTGGTATTTCGGGTCATCGAGTTTTTTCTTATAAAAGGCGTTGACTGCATAAATAGTGAGCTGATTATCGGCGAACTCGTATTCGCACTTTGAAAGCACACTAAAGAGTGCCAGATGATGAGTTCGGGTGTATTCGATAAGCTGCGCCCAATCGAAGCCGCCAGTTGGCGCGACAGTCGTAGCCACGGGTGCCGGTGCTGGTACAGACACTGTTATTGGTGCGGGAGGTGCCACGGGTGTTGGTACGGCTGATGGTACCAATACCGACTTGGCCTTCGCCGCTTTAGATGGCAGCGGCTTAGAGGCCTGCTGGGTTAATTCTTCGATAGTGGCCGATACTTCCATTACAGGGAGTGCCAGTGCGGCGCTGCGTGGTTTATGCTCGAGCGCAGCGCTACCGAGTACGCTCAGTAATTTAATACGCGGATAGGTAGACTTGGGGACATCGAGCAGTGCATCGAGCAGTGGCAAAAGCTGCGGATTGGCGGGCGCCTCGGTGCGGAGGGTTTTGGTGAGTTGATCGGTAAGGACTAGCGGACTAATGCCGCCTTCTTCAAGGGTGCCAAGGATACGCGCAACTGCGGCGACATCGTGTTTTTCAACGGCTTGTAAGAGGTCTTTCACTACAGTTTTCGGTGCCAGGCCTAAAGAATCTTCAATCAGTTGGGCGGTAATTCCTTCTTTGGCATCGGCAAGGCTAGCAAGTTGGTCGAGCAGGTTAATGCTATCCCGGAAGCTGCCATCGCCCCGTTCGGCAATGAGGGCCAGTGCATCGTCTGATATTTTAATATGCTCGGCTTTGGCGATATCTGCGAGATGGGCAATGGCATCGACTGGCGCGATAGCGCGGAACCCATACCGCTGCGTACGGCTAATAATGGTGGCGGGCAGTTTGTCGACATCGGTGGTTGCAAGGATAAAAACAACATGTTCTGGGGGCTCTTCCAGGGTTTTAAGGAGTGCATTAAAGGCCTGTTTTGAGAGCATGTGCACTTCATCGATAATATACACCTTCTTCTTGGCTGAGACTGGTGCAATTTGCACTTTATCACGTAGGTCGCGGACATCTTCTACGCCGTTATTGCTGGCGGCGTCAATTTCAATAATATCGAGATGGGTTGATTCGTCCGTGTAGGGTAGCTCGTTGATTTCGTGCGCTAAGATGCGGGCGATTGAGGTTTTGCCGACACCTCGTGGGCCCGTGAAAAGATAGGCGTGCGCAATACGACCCGACTGCAACGCCCGCGTTAATAGGTCGGTAATATGGGACTGTCCCTTTACCTCGGCCAACGATTTACTACGGTATTTCCGATAAAGTGCCTGTGACACCGTACACCTCTCCCCTTTTTTTGTGTTCCCTACGACCAATTATAGGCGCATTTGCCCGTAACATTGCCGTACTTTTTACACTTTGTTTATATTCACCCTCGTGATACCGCTTATTGTAACGCGGGCGGAATGGCTTTGCAAGATTCCTAAACACACATAACCAGTGGAGTATCTGTGCTTGGGAATCGGGGCCTCTTGCATAATACAAGAGGCCCGACCCCTAGTGCGATTGACATCACCTCACGGCATAGAGCGGAGCCGTCATGGGGAGCGCCGACCCGCTGAAGTCGGCACCGAAGTACGACAGCCGGCTGGACAGGTGCTTCAGGTCCTCGTCGAGGTCGTGCACCTGGCGACCAGTGGCGTTCAGCGCCATCTGGGCCATCTTGCGCACCTCCTGCCGGGTCTGGCTGGTGAGTGCGAGGACGGTCATCTCGCGGTCGTAGACCTCGAGTGCGTTGATGGTGTCGAGCGGCGCGAGGTGCGGACGGGTGGCAGCCGAGGTTCGCACGGTCGCCACCTGCAGCACACCGATGGGCGCGTCCTCGATGCAGCCGAACTGGTCATCGATGAAGCGCGTCAGCTTCTCGTAGATCGTGCGGTGGCTGAGGTTCAGCCCGTGCAGGATCTTGGTGATGCGGTGTGCCGAGGAGGCTCCGATGAAGGGCAGCTCCATCAGCGCTTCGCGCGGCATCAGCATGATCGGGATGAGCGAGTGCACGCCGAGCAGGTTGAACGCCTTGCGCAGTCGGTACTCGTGCTCGAACGCCTCGCTGACGGTCGGCAGTGCACTGACGGAAATCGGATGTGCCACGTTGAACACCTCTTCCGTGGGGTGAGTAATAGATAGGGGCAGTACTCGTCATAGAATCCATGACGCGTACGTGCAAATATTATACTATAAAAACCCTAAAAAAGCAATAAGAGGGTTACAGTGCAGCCTCAACCGCGGCCCAAGTAGCCTCGTGGTTGTCGGTTGGAATGATAATAGTAACTTGGTCGCCCACGTTAATACGGAAGTACGTGACACTGGCAAGAAGGATACGGTATTCGCGACCATTCGCCTCTACATAGTAGGCGCCATCGTGCTGGACGAGCGTTCCAATCACCTGGGTGCGGTCGATTGGTCCGATTTGCTTGTAGATAAAGCTGCCGTCATCGGCGATGGTGAGCTTAAGGATGTCACCTTCAACCAGCTTAGATTTACTGGCGTAGTTCGCTGGTACGGGGTATTCCTTGCCGTCTGGTCCAGCCATTTTCTGGCCATCGAAGACACCTTCAATAACTTTGCCGCCCACTTCATCATTAGGGCTCCCTTTAGGAGTAATAATAGCGCCGTTATCGCCAATAATGCTAATAAGCAGCTCTTTTGCTGCGGCAAGGTTGGTTTCGGCCTCTTGGATTAACGCGTGGAGACGTTTGGCTTGTTTCTCCGGTAGTTCAGACATGGTCTCGCATTTCCTTATCTGTATGTGTTTTGAAAGTAATATTAGCTTTACTTATACCAATGAGACGGTAAAATGTCAAGAAAACTCCCGCCACTGGCTGTGACGGGAGACGTTCCTGGTGTGTGGTGTGTTACTGCGCAACACGCACCGAAGGGCTCGTGGGGGCAACGACATTGTGCGGTCCGCGCGAGGTGCCTGGTTCGCGTCGGTAAAGGTACACCCCCTCCTGCGTCATGATGTAGTGACCGCACTTGGGGTCGCCCACCCGGGTGCGACCACCAAAGTAGGCGTGGAGGACCAACTGGTCATCCTCGTACTTCGGGACCACTCGGGTGCATGTCAGGAAGGGGGCGGGGACCCCCATCCAGTGCGCGCAGGCAGCATCGTAATCCTGGCGCGCCAGCTCGTAGTGCTTCTGTGCTGCACGGAGCTGCTGTTCGGCTTGGCGCAGGCCGCGCTTGCTGGAGCGGAAGCGCTCGCGAATACGCCGATTGTAGTCGATTCGGTAGCCGCCTCGGAGCATACCTTTGCTGGACTTCCCCAGCCGGTCTCGGTGCGTGGCACTTTCCTCCACCAGGCGGTCGTACTCCCCACTTGCGTGAAGGAATCTTGTGACGGCAGCCTTGTGAACTTGCTGCTTCTCCATGAGAGTGAGGTAGGCCTGCTCGCGCGCCTTACTCAATCGCTCGATGTCATCGCGCTCCACCATTTTCCACCACCCATCTTGTTGAGGAACGGAGTACGCCGTAGGGCGTTGCTGACACTATAAAATAGTATCAAGAGGTATGCAAACATAGGCGGTATGGAGACGTTCGTACCTTGACACACCGCTGAGTATAGTGTATAATAAAGGAGATACATCCTGTATCGCACTTTCACTCATCTGCATATGAAGGAGGTAGCAAATGTCGCGCGATATCCTTACTCTCAAGAAGTCCCCCACTGTGCTGCTGCGAGAGCGGGGCTGGACGGTGAACCGTCTGGTGAAGGAGAGTGGCCTGAGCAAGAACGCGGTCTCACGTGCGCTCTCCGACAACTGGAACGGGTGCACGCACGTCACTGTCGCCGAGGCAATCGCCGAGGCGTTCGGTGTGCCGCCGGAGGCTATCAAGTGGCCTCACCAGCTGACGTCCCACGGAAGACCCTCGCACACCGCATCCGCACAGACGCGTCACGTCCTGGACACTCGAAAGGACATCTGCCCCGTACACCAGACGGCCCTCCCCCGCTCTGGCATATGCGATGATTGTAACTAGCCCCGAAAGGATGCGCTCTCGAAAGAGCCCTTCGGGGCTTTTTCATTTGTTGCGCTATGCGCGTCGAGGGATGTTATCTAATGAAAAAGGAGACTCCGGGAGTCTCCTTGGCTCAATTCTCATTCTTCATAGGGCATTCGGCGGGGGTCACGCATACTCGCGCAACCCCCGCCTCCTGCAGCGCTACAGGGGGATCTCGTCCATCTCGGCCTCACGGCGAGCGTGACGCTTGCCGATTGCGAACATGACGGTTCCAGTCGCCATCAGCGCGACTGCGACGATGATCCAGTTGAGCTGGATACCCCAGACGGTTGCCAGGGTCGTGCCGAAGCCGGTCGCGGCCAGGGTGGGACTTGCGGTGTAGTTCATCCTGCGGGGACTCCTCTTGGTGGATTACCAGGACCGGTTCGGTCGCCGGTAGGATAGCCAGATGCTGTAGGTGTAGAGCATCTCGCGGTAGATGGCGTAGGCTTCGGTCACCACGAGGGTTGCGGTGAAGAAGATTTGCCATCGGTCGAGCTGATCGCCGAACTTTCGCAGGCGGTACAGCTGCATCAGGATTGCGAACACTGGCAGGAGCAGGAACACGGGGGTCAGCTCGATGCGGTGCGCGGTGGCGAGAAGCATGATGAAGCCACCCACCAGCAGGATACGCATCAGCAGGTTGGCAACGAGCATACCGATGGTGAAGAGCTCGTAGCGACTGTGTCGTGCCAGCCTGCGTTCGCGGATCACATCGACTGTACCCGAGTACCAGCGCTGACGCTGGTCCCACAGGCCGGCCTTGCCGTTCAGGCGGAGCGGTACATCAGACCACGCGATCATGTGGTGGGAGGACTTGACGCCCCAGCCACCGTCCTTGAGGTCGAGGGTGAGCACGTAGTCTTCCACCTGGTGGTTGGGGACCCAAATGGTTCCCCTGTCGTACCCTCGAAGGCGGTTGATACGCTCCACTTCGAGGAGCGCGGTTAGTCGGAACATGGTCGAAACCCCTGGAAGGACTCGGGCGCTGTAGAAGTGCTCGACACGCCAGGCGTTTGCCAGGCCGAACTCGATGTTCTGCAGGCGCCACAAGAAGCGCTGCCACCTCGTTGCTCCCTCCTGGAGAGGGAGCGTGCGGTAGGCGGCGCAGACCCCACCCGTATCTGGCTCGCGGGTCAACTTCTTGACACCCATTTCGATGATACGCTCGTGGAGCACGGTGTCTCCATCCATCGTGAAGATGAATGGCGGGACATCGCGTCCGTAGAGCTGGCTGATCACCTGGACCCCGAAGTTGAGCGCCCCCGCCTTCTTGTGCGGGTTGTGGGTCATTTCGAGCAGGATGAGGCGGTCGGCGCCGTAGTGCTGCTGGAGGGACTTCACGATCGGTACCGTGTTGTCCGTGCAGTTATTGGCGACCACCACCACAGTTTCGAGCGGGTGGGTCTGGTGCATCAGCGAGGTGATTGTCCGTTCGACAATCTCCTCCTCGTTGTAGACGGGGACGATGGCGATGACGCGTGCCAGCGCGGTGGCTGCGTGCGCGTCAGTCTGCATCGAAGACGCCTCGATGGTGTGCAAGAGTGAGGTCTCCTTAGCGGTTGTATGAAGGATGGAAAAGAGCAACGAAAACTGGCACACAATCAAAGGGGGCGCGATCGCCCCGAATGTTCCAATTTTCAGTCACTACATACTATACATTATTTCTCAGAAAGTGCAATACTCTTTATTCAGCTGGTTCGAAGAATTCAATGCCGTTCAAGGGGACGTAGAGTTCGTACCCCTTGGCGATCGTATCCGGTTCGGGTTGAATATAGCGCGGCACCAGCACAAGATGGAGATCGAAGTCTTCAACGGTAAGGTGGGAATTACTACTTTCCCAGGTCGAGATGATGGTGCGGATAGACACTGCCCCTAAGTGCGCATAGAGACGCACGTCCTCCAGAGGCACAGGTTTTTCGGGCTGTCGGATGCTAAAGGCGTGACTAGCCTCGAGTGCGATTCTGGTGTGTACCAGCCCGCGGAGTTCGGGCATGATAGTATCGATTGTGCCTGATGCGATGCATTCGGCAATTACATCATCGGCGGCGCCGCCGTCATCAACGTACTCGTGAATGGCTTTGCCGGCGACACGAGAGATAGTTTGGAGCTTTTCGTGCATTTCAAAACTGGTCATTGGGGTCTCCATTTACCTTGTGGGGTCTTTTTATACTCCTTTTGAAGCTGCTTGTCTAGAGGAACGAGCTGCCTTATCCACATAAAATACAGAGGTCAAAGTGAAATCGTTGTGAAAAATGTCGAGGACTAAAAATACCCCCAGAACGGGGGTATTTAGACAATACAATCGGCCGAATGAGCGGAAGATTCCGCGGTTGAATTACTGAAGTTCTACGCTTGCGCCAGCTTCTTCGAGGGTCTTCTTTGCAGCTTCAGCTTCTTCAGCTGGAACTTTTTCCTTCACGGTTGAAGGTGCATCGTCAACGATTGCCTTTGCTTCACCAAGTCCAAGGCCAGTGATGTCCTTGACGGCCTTGATAACTGCAACCTTTTGTGCACCCGCGTCCTTAAGGACGATGGTGTAGTCTGACTTTGCTTCGTCAGCAGCGGCAGCTTCGCCACCAGCAGCAGGACCAGCTACAGCCACAGCGGCAGCAGCAGGTTCGATACCGTATTCATCTTTCAAAATTGTCTTGAGTTCGTTCACTTCAAGCACAGTAAGACCGGTAAGGGTCTCAGCGAGTTTCTTTAAATCAGCCATGATAGCCTCCTTCAATTGTTAAATATTGGTGAAATTCACCGGGATTCCCATAAAAATGGGTAAAAATTAACTGGTTGCTTTTGCTTCGATACCATCCAAGAGCGCGTGCAAGTTGCCCGAAAGCGCGTTGGTAACATCGTGGACTGGTGAAAGCAGTTGAGCAATAACTTCTGCAATAAGTTGTGACTTGCTTGGCAGTGCGGCGAGGGCCTTGACGTCATCAGCAGACAAAAGTCCACCTTCGACAGAAAGTCCACCAGCAATGGCGAGCGCATCATTGGTTTTTGCAAATTCGTGCAGTACCTTGGCAGGTGCAACTTCATCTTCAGCACTTATTGCGTAGAGCAATTGGCCGTTGAGTGAAGAGGTGTCGATATCTTTGTAGGTATCGATACCAGCCAGCACCACGCGGACGAGACGGTTTTTCACTACTTTAATAGTGACGCCTTGTGCGCGGGCTTGGGCGCGCAGTACTTGGATGTCAGCCACGCTGAGACCTTGGTAGGTCGCAAACGCGGTGGTCTTTGCATTGGTTAGAAGCTCGGTAAATTCAGCAACCAATTCGTTCTTTTTATCGCGACTAATTGCCATAAAAATCTCCTTGGTTTTAATATATTCGGCCGTATTGTCAATGTACTGACACCTGGCAGTATGGCGGAACCCGGGACGATGTATACAAAAATATAAAAAAGTCTTTGGTTCTCGCACTGCCAAAGACTTGATAGAACGGAAACAAATGTTTCCTTGCATGTTCCTCGGTGGCACATTAAGCGTTCCCGCAGCCACTGTCTTTGGTATGTCGGTAGTAAGTGTACATGTTCAAGGGGTATTTGTCAAGCATACCGCTTCTTTCACCGTTACCTTCCTATGCGGTGGCGCGGATAAAAACGAGCCAAAAGACTAGCAAAATTGTTTAAAATATGGTATTATAAAAAGATGCTCACTTCTTCCCCGTAGTGAGTTACCGAGTAGAGAGAACCGAGGACTGCAACATGGCAACACCGATCGATCAGGTCGATGAGGCAGCCCAGGTGTCCGGCGCGGACATCGCCCAGCTGCCCAGCACGGTCCTGTACAACGCGCTGGTCCTGGGAGAGACCGAAGAGTCCCTCCGCCACGAGATGGTCGCGGCCTGCCTGCAGCGTCACGAGACCATCGGCCAGTTCCGCATCGCGCTGAAGCAGAGCTTCGCGCAGATGTACTCCTTCGACGGTGTCTACCTCCGTAGCACCTCGGACGGCGCCATCTGCCGCTCGCCTCGCGAGCTGCCGCACGCGGTGCAGATGCTCCTGGGGCTCGAAGGCGAGCGCTAAGGATCACTCTGGCCCCTAGGCTGTAGGCCTGGCACTGTACGGGGTGGTCGGGTAAGTCACTTCTTTTGAAGCTGACCACACCTGACCACCCCGGTCGATACGGATGATGCGCTCATCGCACCCCCGTTCTCTCCTCACCTACCCCGCACACTGCGGGGTATTTTCATTACGGTTACCTGAGTTACTTCAGCCCGTCCGCGAGGCCGTCAACCACTGGCGGCAAGCTGACCTTCATACGATTTGATTTTGGCAGCATTTGACTTGGGTGCCAGTGTGCAACAAGTTCTTCAAGGTTGGTTGACGTCTGGTAGTTACCCGTCAGTGTGGTGTAGTCGCCCGTTACTTCGCCGGTGTGGTAGAAGACAATTTGGGCGATAGGCATACCTACCTGGAGTGGGAGGTATTCATCGTTATCATTTTGAATTTCCATCGTCCAGCGGTTAATGTAGCCTGGGTCGCCCCAGCCAGCATCTTTACAAACGACAATACCGTTTCGGCCGGTGGTACTTTTAGCCTGCATACTACTGGCGCCGGGTGCTTTAATACCAATAAATTCGTGGGTGTGAGCCAAAATCCGCTCATGAGGGCGCATCAGGATGACGGGCTGATTTGGGTCGATGTTGCGGAGGGTCTCTTCGTTAATAAGTTCTTTCAGCTTGCCCAGCTCTTTCAGCGGCTGGGCGGCCAGCGGTTCTCCGAAGTACCGCGCAATGTCGGCTTCATCGAAAAGATTATATACCCGCTCGCCGTCTTGGATGTCGGTTCGGTAAAAATGGTGACCCAGGCGGACATCGATACTGCCGGCGTTAATAAGCTCGGGCGCGGCCGGATATTGGATAATATGGCCCTTTGCAATTGCGTCAATAATTTGTGTATTGCTATACACGCCAGTTACTTGTGGATTATTCATGCACTTCCCCTATGTTTGAGCGGTTCTTCTTGCCGCCGTTATTTGCATCATATCATATCTTTTTAAAAGTACCGATGTTGACCCCTAGGAACTCGTATATTCCCAGGGGTCAACAGTCGGTATCATGCCGGCAGCCTGCCGAAGTTGTCCTCGTGCTCGATCTGCTTGCGGTGTTGCACCCAGCCGCGCAGGTTGCCGTTGAACTGCAGGCCGTTGATGAGCTGCTGTCTGGCAAGCTCATCCAGGCCATCGAACGGCGTGTGGTCCAGTACCCACGACAGGCGCCCACGCACTCGCCATTCGACATCACTGAGCGGCGTGGCCTGGTGTTCGAACGGCGACATGTGCCCACTGCTCAGCAGGTCGCGGTATCGCTGCGGCTCGCGCGCCAGGTTCTTGTTGCGCTGTCGGTTGTAGCTGGTGGCGGCTGCTCGAGCCACCGATGCCTTGATGGCATCCTCGGTGTGCTCGAACTCATCCGGATTGACGTACGGCGTGTGCCACTCGCCGTGTGTGAGCAGCCGAGGCTGGGACGTCTCGACAGCCCGCTTCATGAGATGGGCGATGGTCGCAATCTCGCCCTGTGCATCCGGGTGATCCCGCAGGGCGAAGAAGTTGTCGAACTCTGTGGCAGTGATGACTACCGTGTGCCACATGTAGGCCTCGAGTCCACGTCCCGCCAGCTGCTTGTGCACATTCAGCAGGTCTGTCGCTGTCGGGTCGAACGTATCGGCCGTTGAAGGAATCAGCGACACGATTTCGTCCAGGTGCTGGGCGATGAGGTCGCCCGAGGCGTACTCGCGCTCTGCCCCCGACTCGTACCCGAGCACCTCTCCTGCCACCTCTCGCCCGAGAATGAGTTCCAGGAACGTGGTCAGGGCGCGATCACGGCCAGACAGCCAGATATCGACTGCCTCCTCGTGCTTTGCTCCTTCCAGGTTGTGCATGGCCTGCATGCCGCGCTGGTTGATCCCGAACTTCTCGGGGATGAAGGGGTTCTGCAGCAGGTTGCGCAGCTGAGTGCTGAGCGCGATAGCCCTGGTGCTCGCCGAGTTGCGGCTGAAGACGCGGTGCGTCATCAGCTCGCTGTGGATGATGCGGGGGTAGGTCGCCTCGATCGTCAGCAGGCGGTGACCACGGGTACTGATGGAGTCAGCGACCACAGTTGCCGAGAAGGTCATCGAATACCTCCAGTTGTTGGATGAAATGTGCTCCCACGTAAAGCTAACTATAAAACATTTTTCCGTACGCTCAAACCGTAACCGTCATATACTTGTGATATGTATCACGTTCGTGCTATACTACCGGCCAAGAACGCGCTAAACACCAACACGGTCTCACAATAAAAATCGAAATTGGAGTATCGCCTCATGACGATTTTACAAGAAGAAACCGCTTATCAAACTGAAGCAGGGCAAGCTATAGAAGCTGAGGTATCGAGCGAAGAGCGTCTCGACCGAATGTTCGCCACCGCTAAGAAGGAGCTCGACACGTGGCTACTTTTTAGGGTAAAAAATGAACTTGTCGTGCAACTCTATCGCAATAGAATGCATGGTCAACCGTTAAGCATGTCTGATGTAGAGGTGGTGCTGCAAAAGGAAATTACTTTAGAGCGCGATACTCATTTTCAAACGGCCTTTCGCATTGAAAGCGAAGACATTCCGCAGGCGCGCCTACGCGAGCTGCCGGAAGGTGTATATAAATATTCAAAGTGTGACGTGGATATGCTTTGGGACTGGGAAGAAACCCATACCAGAATGGTTGAATATATTCAGACGATTGAACAGTCTGGTGAAGGCTGGTTGAGCGACATGGCTGGCCATTATGTGGCACGTGCCTATGACATCGCGGAAGATGAAGTAAATCAGGCGCAAGCCGCAGCGCGTATTTAAAATAAAAGAAAAACCCGCCCCTTACGGAGCGGATTTTTTGAACGACATTTGCTTGCTAGTTTACGAAGTTTTCAACTTTTACCCCAGGCCCCATTGTGGTGCTGATGGTAATGGTCTTGACGTAGCTACCCTTAAGGCTTGATGGCTTTTGGCTTTGGAGGCTGTCAAAGAACGCTTTGGTGTTTTCAACCAGTTTCTCAGCGCCGAAGCTGACCTTACCCACACCAAGGTGGATAATAGCTTGCTTATCGACACGGTACTCAACCTTACCGGCCTTCGCCTCTTTAACTGCCTTGGCTACATCGGTTGCAACCGTACCACTCTTAGGGTTAGGCATCAGGCCACGTGGACCAAGGAGACGAGCATACTTACCAAGCTTTGGCATGTACTGTGGCGTTGCAACCAGAATGTCAAAGTCGATTACCTCTTTGTCGAGTTGGGCGATGAAAGTTTCGTCACCTACGACATCGGCGCCAGCCGCCTGGGCAGCCTTGTGGTCGCCTTCTGGGGCAAACACGGCTACGCGGATAGTCTTACCGGTACCGTGAGGGAGGCTGACGGTTGCACGAATGTTTTGGTCGGCTTGGCGAGGGTCTACGTTTAGACGAACGTGCACTTCAACGCTGGCGTCAAATCGGGCTGGACTTGTCTCGGCAGCAAGTGCGACCGCCTCTTCCAGGCTGTAGAGCTTGCTGTGCTCGATTTTTTCAGCAACCTTACGGTAGTTCTTGCCGCGGCGCTCGATGATTGGACGAGTTACTGGCTTTGGACCCTTCTTGACGCTGGCTTCTTCACCAGTTTGGCTTGAGGTGTCACCCGCTTCTTTACGAGCCTCTTTTTCGGCCTTTTCTTCGGCTTCTGCGAGGGCTTTAGCTGAACGCTTGCCCGACTTTGCGAGGTGGTCGGCTGGAGCAGTTACCGCTTCGCTTTCGGTATCGGTTGATGCGGCGCTGTCGGTGGTTGCTTCAGCTGGGGTAGTAGCACGCGCCTCGGCGAGGGCAGCTTCGATTTCAGCAATAGTATTCTTTTCACTTACTGAGAGCTTCAGTTCGGTAGCTTCAGCAAGAAGTTCGGCTTTTTTTGCCATGGAGGTTAATAAACCCTTTCTGTGGTACTGACGGCACTCGCTCGCAAAGACTGCGTGAGTTGCCTCCCAACATTGATTTGTATCTTTTTTATTATAGCATAGTTCTCTCGCTTACGCCAGGGGTGCATTGCCCCTCTTGCGAAAGGGGCGTATTCGGCTTATGATTAACTAATATGAAAGAGTTGAAAGAGAAATTACAACAAACTGGCTTTACGGGTGAACTCGATGATAGTGCCGAGAAGAAAGAATTCTACTCGCACGATGCCTCGATGTTTGAAATTGTCCCGGAAGTTATTGCGTCCCCAAAAACATCGGAAGACGTGCAGCGTCTGGTAAAATTTGTCGCTGAGCACAAGAAAGATAACCCCGAGCTTTCGCTGACCGCGCGCAGTGCCGGTACCGACATGTCGGGTGCTGCCATTAACGACTCGATTATCGTTGATTTTAATGCACACCTTACGAAACTTATTAAAATGGACGCCTCGCGGGCAACTGTTCAGCCGGGTATGTTCTTCCGCGATTTTGATACCGAGAGCAGCAAGTTCGATGCGCTCCTCCCTTCTTTCCCGGCCAGCCGTGACCTATGTACACTTGGCGGCATGTTGAATAACAACTCTGGTGGCGAAAAGTCGCTCGAGTTTGGTAAAACCGATCTGTATGTTCCCGAGTTTAAGTTCGTCTTTGCTGATGGCATCGAGCGTGTCGTGAAGCCGCTCACCAAGGCGCAACTCGCCGCGAAAATGGGCCAAGGCGATTTTGAGGGTCGAGTTTATAAAGAGCTTTACGAGCTGATCGAGGCCAACTACGACCGTATTCAAGCGGCCAAACCAGACGTCAGTAAAGACTCGACTGGGTATCACCTCTGGAACGTCTGGAACCGTGAGACTGAAATTTTCGACCTTGGAAAGGCGATTATTGGTGCCCAGGGTACACTCGGGCTCGTTACCGAGGCTACCTTCTCGCTGATTCCTCGACCAAAGCACTCGGGGCTTTTAGTGCTATTCCTCCGCGATATTAATGGATTGGGTGAGCTTATTAAGACGGTGGTGTCGCATAAACCAGCAACTTTCGAGGGCTTCGATGACGCTACGCTACTACTGAGTATTAAATTTATGCCGAGTTTCCTATCTTTCCTAGGCCCCGTTAAGTTTATTCGCCTGCTCTTCTCGCTCATCCCAGACGGTATTCAAATCTTGAAAGGTATCCCTAAGCTTGTCTTGATGGTCGAGTTTACTGGCGACAGCGAAGATGAGGTCCGCCAGAAGATTCGGGCGCTGCACCACGACCTCCTGCCATACAAAGCTCGCTACGAGATTAACGGCTTTGAAGAGACGCCCACCGAGGGTGCCAGCGAGAAATTCTGGATTATGCGTCGGCGTAGTTTCCAGCTGCTGCGTAGTAAGGTGAAGGACAAGCACACGGCGCCGTTTATTGATGATTTCATTGTTAATCCCGATAGCCTGCCTGAATTCTTGCCGAAAATTCGCGCAATTATTAAGAAGTATAAGCTCTTTGCGACCATCGCAGGGCACATGGGTGATGGAAACTTCCATATTATTCCGCTGATGAAACTCGAGGACCCTAAGGACCGCGCCAAGCTTGAGCCGGCCATGAAGGAGGTTAATAACCTGGTGCTTAAGTACAAAGGCTCGCTCAGCGGCGAACATAACGATGGGCTGGTTCGGGGCCCTTGGCTCAAACAGATGTATGGCAAGGAGATGCTTGATATCTTTAAGAAAACCAAGGATATCTTTGATCCCCAGCATATATTTAACCCTAAGAAAAAAGCCAACGCGACTTGGGATTATTCGTTCTCTCATGTGCGTGATCATTTTTAAGGAGGATTCCAAATGGAAGTCGAGAAGACAACAAAGAGTTCAATGGGTCAGTTCCGCAAGTGGTTTTTCTACATATTAATTGGGGGGCTCATTATTTCGGCGGTGATTGCGATTGTCGCTGTCCTAGTTGGTGAGATGAACGAGCTTGTTGTCCGTTCGCTCGCAACTACCTTTATTATGGCCTTTCATGCCGCGGTGGGTGTGGGATTCTTTGCGGCGGCAAGTAATAGCAAGAATTCCGCCGCTGATGATGTCGTCTATAACACCTTAATTGGGCTGACAGTGGCGAGCTTCATTACTTCGGTACTTAGTATTTGGGAGGTCATTACGGGCCCAATTGTAAGCAACCTGTACGAGCTCTACTTCGATGCATTCCTGGCGAGCGTACTGGTGTTCTGCTTGCTCCATGCGCGTATGAGCGACCCAGCCACTGGAATGAGTGCAAAAATTTCAATAGGTACGACCATTGCCTTTTTGGCGTATCTTATCCCCGGCATCTTTGCCGAAACGGGTTCGTTGCCAGCCGTGTACGATCGCGGCGTTGCTGCCTTTGCGATTTTACTCTCAACCTCAGTCGTCATTACCCTTATCTTTCACTGGGTGTACGCGATTAAGCACCGCGATGAGATCGAGGCCGAACGAGCTGCCCGTGCTAAGGACGCGAAGGGCTGGCACTCACTTCACCCTCTTCTGAAGGTATTAGTTGTGCTGGTGACCATCTTTATCGCTATGCCAGTCGTTATCGTGCTCCTCGCGGCCCTGGTTGGGGTGTTTGCCCGGCTAGTCTAGTCTAGCGGGTAAACCGGAACTTACAGAAAAAGAACGCGCTCGTAGGAGGGCGTTCTTTTATGTACTATGCCGTTGGGCTATTCGGTGACTTCAACACCCATCGAGCGTGCAGTACCAGCGACAACCTTCACCGCGCCTTCAATGTCAATCGCGTTGAGTTGATCTTTCTTGATTTCAGCGATTTCTTCGAGCTGAGCACGAGAGATTTTCCCGACCTTGTCGGTATGTGGCTTGGCACTTCCCTTTTGGATGCCCGCTTTTTCGCGGATGAGGTCGTCAACTGGTTGACCGAGTGACTTCCAGGCGAAGGTGCGATCTTCGAACACTTGGATGTGGACGATCACGTCTTTACCGTTGAGCTCTTTGGTCGCATCGTTGAACGGGTTAATGAAGTCCATCATATTAAGACCCCACTGACCGAGTGTCGAACCAACTGGAGGACCAGCGGTGGCGCGGCCGGCAGGAATACGAAGTTTCAAGTTACCGATAACTTTTTTTGCCATGTGCGTATGTTCCCTTTTGTACTAAATATCTTATTGAAGCTGATATTAGTGCGTAACTCTCTTATTATAGCAAATTTTAAGAGATTTGTCTAGGCGTCCCTCTCTGTGAAACGGTAGGCGGCGTGCAATGCCACCTGGGATGGATCGATCGGTTTCGTACGAAAAATATGCGCACCGTCATCGCGGATACCATCGAAGGCATCTACCCCTACCAGACGGCTGAGGACGTGGCGCGTCAGGCGACCGGCGGCACCTTCTGAGGTTTCGTGGCTGCCGGGTCGGAACTCGATAGTTGGGAGCGTCCCCGTGTCTGCGAGTACTACGTGTCGCGGCGGTTGCTCTACGGTTGGAATGTGGACCCCTATGGTAAATGATTCGTGCTCCATGAAAAATACCTCCTTACGTACTGTGTAATGAATGATGGCAATAAAAAACGCCCCAATGAGGGGCGTTCTAGGGTAACTATGAAACCTTTTTCACCTGCAAGGCATCAAGCTCGACCGAGGTGTCGCGGCCAAACATGCTCACCATAACCTTAACCTTACCCTTTTGGGTGTCAATCTCGGAAATAGCTCCATCAAAGCCCTTGAATGGACCATCGGTAATATTAACCACTTCACCCTCTGTAAAGTCGATGTGGTGCTTAGGGTCTTCAACGCCCATACGCTTCTTAATCTTGGTGATTTCTTGGTCGGATACCGGTGTTGGCTGGGTGCTGGTGCCTACGAAACCGGTGACGCCAGGGGTGTTGCGGACAATGTACCACGTTTCATCGGTGAGTTTCATTTCGACCAGAGCATAGCCTTGGAAGATTTTCTTCTCGACAACCTTACGCTTACCGTTCTTAATTTCAATTTGTTTTTCCTTTGGCACCATGACATCAAAGATTTTGTCAGCCATATCTACCGCGTTAATGCGCTGGCGGATGCTTTCAGCTACCTTTTCTTCGTATCCACTATAGGTGTGGATCGCGTACCATTGTCGTGATGAGTCGTATCGATTCTTAGCCATTATATTCCTTGTCTACCTTTGTAAGCGTTACGTAATAATAAGTTCAAATAACCATTTGAAGAAGATGTCGAGCAGGACAATAAGCAGTACGAAAAAGAGGCTGAACAGTACGACTGCAATAGTAAGCGCCCAAGTGGCGCGGCGATTTGGCCAGCGGACTTGGCGAAGCTCGAACCATGCACCTTTGAAATAGGCCCAAATACGTGCGAAGACGTGTGCTTTCTTGTTAGTTTCATCGGTTGCGGCTACTGCACGAGACTTGGTTGCCTTCGATGCACGAGATGCGGCCGACTTGGCGGTCTTTTTTGGACGGTCGTCCGATGCGGTGATGCGTGTTACCTTCTTAGTATCTGCCACGTGTTTCTCCCAAATAAATAAGTCTGCCTTGCAGACTGTCAAGATTATTGTACCCTACCAGTGTAAAAACGTCAATATGACAACTGGCGATTATGGTGTATGATGTGAGTAGAATATGCTTGAGGTTATCTTATATATCGCTGACCTTGTCTCGCTCCTGTTGCTTGGAGTTATCTCTAGGCAGGTACTACGCGCCATCAGTGGACAACGGGCATCTCTTCAAGCCCTGGAGGCCGCTAAGATCGCGACGCCAAAAAATGCAGACGACCTGCCAAGCGTCACTCTCTGCATCCCGGCAAGAAACGAGCAGCACGCGCTGACCGAATGTGTCCAGCGGGCGCTCGCCTCAACTTATCCAAAGCTTGAAATTATTGTGCTCGATGATGTCTCGGGCGATGATACCTCGGCGCTCATTAAGGCCTTTGCCAGCGAAGGCGTGCGATTCGTGCAGGGGGCTGAGCTTCGCGAGGGGTGGCTTGGTAAGAATCACGCCCTGCAAGGCCTGCTCGACCACGCCAGTGGCACGTACCTATTGTTTATCGATGTCGATACACTTTTAGCACCACAGGCGATTGATTCGCTTATCCAGTACGCCCAGTCCGAGCAGGTTGACATGGTCTCGGTACTTCCTCGGCGTGAGGATAATTGGCGCGCCAGCGTACTTTTCTCGCCGCTTCGTTATTTCTGGGAATTAGTGTTTCAGCGCCGTCTTTCACCGGCCTCGGCGAGCAACGCGTGGCTGATTCGCCGCGAGGTGTTGCTGACGCGTTTTCAGGGCTTTCATACACTCCGCAACACTATTCAGCCCGAATCAAAGATTGCTGCCGAATTGACACAAGATGGCTTGTATCGATTTATTATCGGCACTAAAGAACTTGGTGTGGCCTATGAAAAGAAGTGGCGCTCACAATTAATCACGGCGGTACGTTTGGTGTATCCTGTGCTGAATAATCAAGCAATTCTGGCAGCGGTTGTTGCGGTTGATATGGCGATGATGGTCTTACCGTTTGGGGTAGTGATAACCGCGGCCTGGTGGACGCAGACGCCTTCTTTCCTTATCTATGTCAACGGCGCCCTGGCGCTTGGATTTAGCGCTATCTACGGCGCGTACGCGAAGCACGTGTGGAATAAAGGATGGGTCGCGGGGGCATTGTTGTGGCCTGTGCTGATCATCCAGGAGATTATTCTTGTCATCGCGAGTATTATCCAGTACTCACGCCGCACGGTGAAGTGGAAAGGCCGGGCTATTCAACCGGCAGCTCAAAACTAAAGGTCGATCCGTAATTGAGGCGACTTTTTAGTTCGATGCGTGTCTGGAGCTTGTGTGCCAGCTTGGTAGCCACGTAGAGTCCAAGTCCGGTGCCGCTTGTTTCTCGAATTCGGTAATCTTCGCTGCGATAGAACTTATCGAAAATTTTACTTTGATCGGCGCGACTCATGCCAATACCGGTGTCTTGGACGGCAAACTCAACCATATCTTTGTGCCGAGTGGCGATAATAGTAATCTCACCCTCTTTAGTGTACTTAATGGCGTTCGTAATAAAGTTCTGGAGCAACTCTTCGAGATACAGCCGACTGGCATGGACTTTCCCTAGGTTATGTCCAAGATTAAGGTTAAGATGCAGGTGGTGCGACAAGGCCTCTTTCTCGTACTGCTGGTGAAGGGCGTGCAGGAGGTCTTTGACGGAAATTTCTTCTGGGGTATCGGCTACGCCGCGCTCGGCTCGAGACAGTGTACTAAGGTCGTTCACCATCCGGGCCAGGTAAAGCACCTGTTCGTGGGCCGATTCGATGGCATCTTCAAGCACCTGAGGCTTCACCTTAGCCGATTTCTTCATCATGACGGCAACATTAGACAGTGACCCCTCCACAATTGTAATAGGTGTGCGCAGCTCGTGGCTGACGACACTAATGAATTCGTCACGCTCCTCCTCGAGGCTCTTTTGCTTGGTGACATCACGCATGATAAGGATATAGCCCCCTAATTCATCGCGCTTTTTCGCCAGGCTAAAGTTACTGCGAATTGGCGAGAAGGTAATTTCTAGACGAATTGACTCGCCGTCTCCATAGGTGTGATTGAGGTCATCTCGCCGCGTGGTACGGCTGGAGTCTTTAAGGATGCGCAGAAGATTGACGGGTTTGTGGTCGCGCCCCGTCAACTTAAATAAATCACCGATATTTTTGTTCTTTAGGCTATCGTTGGTGTCGAGGAGATCGAGACAGGCGGCGTTGTACATCAGAATTGAACCCTTCTCATCGATTGTGAAGGCGGCATCGGTAAGGTTGTTCATAATAGTGAGGATACGGTCGTACTGAAGACGCTCGCGGCGCTGGCTGTGTAGCAAGGCTTGACGGCGGGTTTCCTGAACACTGACAATACCAATAATGGCAAAGCCTAGGAAGATGACTGCGAAGACCGTGAGACCATCTTCGGAGATGATATTTGATTGCAGTTGATAGCGCATCGCCATGTCGAACGCAGCGGCAACGGCGAGTGAAGACACGCTAAGGATGAGTCCCTTCTGCCCAAAATACAGGTGACTTGCCAGGAAGAGGAGGACAAACAGAGGTGCAAACGGCTGGGCGAAGCCCATCACGAACACGAACATCATAAGGGCAAAGACGTGAATGAAAGAGAGTCGAATGGCTTGATCCTGTTTAGACTGCACCGGTCGGAAGTAATAGTAGAGCGTGATGAGAACCCACGTGATGGAAATGATAAGCGTGATTTCAGCGTTTTGGTAGTGAGTGCTTGGAATGTAGCCAGCAATGACCAGGGTTGCGTAAAGCGCTAAAATTGGGGTAACGATGACGCTAATAACGCGAACAGCACGAGTCGCTTCATAATCGTATGCGTCACCACCCTTATTCATAGTTGCTTATGATTATATCGCATGACGAAGGCTATGACTAGATAGATGGTGCTTCCGCCTTCAGTCTGCGCCGATGCTCGCGGTATCGAGGGTCGCGCTCGGCCACTAGGGCCCAGAAATCTTCACTATGGTTCAGCTCTACGGTGTGGGCAAGTTCATGGATAAGGACGTAGTCGATGAGCTCGAATGGTAGTTTCATAAGGGCAATGTTTAAACTAATGGTGCCAGTGGAACTACAACTCCCCCACCGGCTACTGGCGTGCGAAAAACGAACTCGTTCGTAATGAAAGCCCGATTGCGCGGCTAAGTACTCGAGTCTTTTAGGGAGATAGCTTTTGGCCTCGAGACGAAGCGCGGCAATGCTGGCGTCTCGTATCTGGCGCACTACTGTCTTATCGGCGAGGGTGTGATCTGCGGGCAGAGACACGAGAATATGCTGCTTTTGGCGGGTTACAGAGAGGCGGGATCCGGGGCGCACTAAGAGCGTATGACTTTTTCCAATGGGCTGGCCGTCCGCGTAGGCGTGGGTGGGCTGAGCTTGGCTCAGCATCTTGCGGAGTTGGGGGCGAGATGATTTAACGAGGCGCTTCAAAAGAAACAGTGGTGCATAGAGTGGCATTGAGGCGCGGAGCGTGCCATCGGGGGCAACTCGTAGGCGCACCTGGGTCGCACGAGCACTTCGCCGTATTGTGATGATGCCAAACTCTTCATCGGTTATTGTTGGCATAGACTGGCTCCTAACTAAGGAAGGTCCTTCGGTTACGTGAGCGGTTTTGGACAATTACCTTCTCGGCAGCCGCCTTCTGCTCGGGACTAAGAGGTACCCGCGGTTGAGAGTTATCTGGAGTAGCCAGCTGTTTTAGTACAATTTTAAGTTGAGAGGTATAGGTGTGCTTGCCGCTAATGACGATCATCTTTTCTTTGTCGCCCGGGGCCTCGAAACTACTTAGCTCGTAGTCGAATTCATCATCGAGCATGCCCGAGCCACGAGGATATGGCTTGACAGCTCGCCGGTAGGCTTCGGCGGTGTCAGTCTGCACCCATATCACCAGCGGGCGGTACCCAGCCTTCACCAGTCGGCGCACCAGGGCCTCGCGAGTTTCGCGTACATTATAGCCCCCATCAATTAAAACGGTCCGATGGGTCTTCATGTATTCGGCGAGAATGGTGTCGCGCAACGCGCCAGCATCGGCTGCACGAAGGCCATACTCACGCTGCAGCTTCGTCTGACTAATGATAGGTGCCTGAAACGTATCCGCAAAGCGGTCGGCGAAGGTGCTCTTACCGGAACCAGGGATGCCAATCATAATAATGGCGTGCGGACTCGCAGAAGTCAGGGGTTTCATATAGGACAGTATAGCAAAATCTACCCTCTGGTCACAACGGATTGACGAGGGGTAAATACCTTAGAGTGCTTGCCAGACGAAATAGCCAGCTGCAACGGCAAGGATAACCAATACAACCACAAGAGTGACAACCATGCCTTTGCTCGATTTTTTCTTGCCAGATACCACACCAGGCGCAGCGCTTACGGGCGCAGCGGTTGCAAGAGACGTAGCAGCATCGAGTGGCGCAGCAGTATCGGTGACTGGCGCGGACGCTGGGTCTAGCGTTGGTGTTGGTGTTGAGGCTGGGGTTGGGGCTGACACCGGCTGAGCGCTCTCTTCGGTTACTGGAGCGGGTGCAACTGGGGCTACGCTTTCGGGAGCGACCTCTGGGGTTGATGGTTCAGACTCGAGCGCTTCAATGGTGTGCAGTGTCGTGCTGTCAACTTCTTGGCTGAGTGGTGTGCCAGCGACATCGGGAGTAGATGCGGCTGGCGCCGCAGACGTGGTATCGTTTTGTGGTACAGTTGATTGTTCTTCAGGGTTCATTTGGTACGTTCCTTATTTATTACCGTGAGTATATCATCATTCCGCTTGTGTTCCAAAATGTGTCGGTTACTTGATGTATTAAAAACATACACTTCGGGTACAGAATATAAAAGCAGCGCAGGCAACGTCTCGAGTGCTGCGCGGTGGCGTTGCAGTTTCTCGAGGACAGGTACCATGTCGTGACCACGTCCATAGGCCGAGACAACCGCATGGGTGCAATGGGTTAGCGCATCTGGGGTTAGTGTCAGGTATGCATGGTCGCCCTGCCTGAAGCCTGCTACGGCGCGCCCTGTAATACTAAGGGCTGGCGAACTAGGAGCCAGCCCGCCAAGGGCGCCATCGGGCCCTAGCGTGAACTGCCCCACAATATAAGTGCTACGCTGGAGGATGGTTTGGGCGAGCGTACCATACAATTCAACCATTTCCTCGAATGAACGATGAGGCGAGAGGATATTGATATAGGTTGCCTCGCCCAGGTCGTCCATGTCTTTTAATAGTTCCGCCATGACGCCGCGGGTGCTCGCCGGCTTTGTATGAGCATCATCACATGCATACTGTTCGTGTGTGGGTACAATAACCAAGCGACTAAGGAGCGAACGATGTGTCCTAAGCAAGGTACGCAGCACGGTACGTTCGGCGGTGCGCCCCTCTCCCCCACTGATGAGCCACACTACGGAATGCCCTGCCGCGAGCCCCTGGCTTAGCAACGCAACTACCGTACTTGCTACCTCGTATTGAGCGGTGCGAACAAACTGCATCGGCGCTAACGGTCGTTAAAGGCGACCGTCCCATCTTCATCGTAGTAGTTGCCAAACCAATAGGCACCCGCAAGGCCACCAATACCCCAGGTGTTACGCTTGGTAAAACGATTATTTCTGACAATAATACCGCTCGACTGTCCGGGGTCGGCGCTTCCGTTGAACGTCAAACCGCCACCATCGAACAGGTTGTCCTCGATAGTCCAATTCATATTCATACCGCCCTCGTTGCCAAATTGAATACAGGAGTTGACCCCTTCTTGGTTACCAAGCCGGTAGGTGCAGTGCCGAATCACTACGTTACTTCCGCTGGTCGTTTGCGTGCCGTCATTGTGGGTATCAACACCAATACCCAGGTCGTGAATAAAGCAGTCCTCGATGGTGACATTATTATTTGCCTTCGTACCATCGACCGCTCCATGTAAATTAGAACGGCGGATAGTGTAATTTTCGAACGCTACACAGCTGGTGCCATCGAGTGTGGTTGCCTCAATCTCGCAGTCTTCAATGAGAAGATTCGTCCCGTAATTCACGACTGGATAAAAACTTGGACAGATAATATGACATTTGCGGATAATGACGTTATCGGCGTCAATTACCAAGCCGCCGCTAATTCGTTTATTCTCGATAATTTGCCCATCCGTTTCGACAGTTGTCTGCCCCATGTTCGTGAGTGTCGTGCCGGTTGGAACGCCGGTGTTTGTTTCGTCGGGATAGCCAGCGAGAGATGGCTGATTGATGACATTAGCCACAAACGAACTGCCACTCACGGTGACACTTTTCGAGGTAGTTGCCGGTGAACCTTGCCCATCGGTGACGGTCAGCTGAACGGTATAGGTGCCGTCCACCGCATAAGGGTGCTCTGCAAAGACGCCGGTTGCGGTTGCACCATCACCAAATGTCCAGGCGTAATTGGCAATATAGCCATCAGCATCGCTTGATCCGCTGGCCTCCACGAACAGGGTCTTTCCCACTGATGTTGCGACAAATGAGGCGGTGGGCGCCTGGTTGACACCCGTGGTAACGGCGGCACTGCCCGAAAGTGCCCCTTGGTTATTTGAAAAGTCGACTGCGCGTACCGTGTAGGTGTACGAGGTAGAGGCGGCTGTTGTTTGGTCTACAAAGCTGGTGGTGGCACTTGTTCCTACCTGCGTCCCGCCGCGATAAATAATATAGTGGTCGACACCAATGTCATCAGTTGAGGCCGTCCAGGTAAGGTGCGCCCAACTTCCCTGCGCGGTTGCTACGAGGTTAGTTGGAGCGCTTGGTGCGGTGGTATCTTGCACCTCGCGCGCAATAACATCAACCCAATAGTTCGTGCTGTTGTAGCTCTCGGTAGGAAAGGCTGAGCTCGCGGTGTATTTGTAAACACCGTTAAGACTCCCTACCGCACTTTTTGGTGAGCTTAAGATACCCGAGGTGACACCGCTCGCGTAGAAATACATATCGCTTGATGGGTAATGGCCGTTAGGCGCAAAGTAAGAGGCCACGTAGATGGTATTGGCAGAAATTTGCACGGGTGTATTAAAGTACATTGTTTGCCATCCACTGCCGGTTTCACCGGTCACGGTGGCGCTTTTTATATTGGCGCCGCCATTTTGCCACAATGAAATCACGTGAGTGCCAGTGTTTTGCGCACCCTTATAGAAACGGATGCCGAGAATTTCGGCGGGGGCTGACGTCTTAAAACGGACACCCACCTCGACAGCCGCAGTATCATCGTTAGACGTAATTTGCGGTGTTGGATTTGAGGGCCACAACGAATGCAGCGTAGCGTTTGGCGCTGTAGCCGTCCCTCGCTGATGTCGTCTGGTCGCAACACTCATCTTGCTAAGAGAATAGCATAAACTGCCTATGCATAAAAGCTATACAGGTGCATTGAAATGTGGTAATCTGCTGATATACTTCTTAACGCTAAAGGTAATACACAGCGGTCATATAAAAGAGAATTTATACCATGGCACGATTACCACAACCCGGCGGAGATTCAGGTAATTGGGGTGATATCCTCAACGACTTCTTAAGTCAGGCTCACCAGTCGGACGGACAACTTAAACAACACAGCGTGGACGAAACGGTACTGGCGCCTCATTCGGTGACTGCGAATGTGCTTGCACCAAGTGGAGGTACTAATGGACAGGTGTTAGTGCGCGATGGCGATACGCAATCCGGCCTAGCCTGGCAAACTATTACCACTGGTGGTGGCCCTGTGAGCGTGCCCGATGCCGCGGCCGATACAAAGGGTCTCGTACAACTTGCGGGCGATCTTGGTGGCAGCGCCGAGGCGCCTACTGTTCCCGGCCTAGCGAATAAGCTCGATGCTTCAGCCCGTGGTGCGGTCAACGGCGTCGCATCGCTTGATGGCACAGGTAAAGTACCGGCTACGCAGCTCCCTACAACAACCTTCCCTGTCACGAGTGTGGCGGGAAAAACTGGTGTCGTTACGCTTGCTAAAACCGATGTAGGGCTGAGCAATGTCGACAACACGTCCGATAACGACAAGCCGATTTCGAGTGCAACGCAAACGGCGCTCGATGGCAAAGCGGCAACCAGTCACACCCACACCAAGGCCGATGTGGGGCTGGGTAATGTCGATAACACTTCCGATGCAAACAAGCCTATCTCAAGCGCAACGCAAACGGCGCTCGATGGCAAGTCGAACACCTCTCACACGCACACGCTCGATGCACTGAGTGACGTCAGCACTGCTGGCGCAACCAATGGGCAGGCGCTGGTGTACAGCGCAGGCAGTTGGGCGCCAGGGACGATTTCGCCAGCGCTCCCCGATGCTACCGCCTCTGTAAAAGGCGTAGTGCAGCTGACGGGTGATCTCGGCGGTACGGCCGCATCACCTACGGTACCAAATATGGTGCGAGTCAATCTTGGTGGCCAGGAGACAGTCTATTCAAATAATACGGCCACCGGTGCGGTGACGCTTAACCTTACAAATGGTAATATTTTCTCGTTGCGTCTTACTGGCAATATTACAGGACTCACTCTCTCGGGCGCTGTCAGCGGCAAAGGCTGTTCGTTTAGTCTTTATCTTACTCAGGACACTACTGGTGGGCGCACAGTATCATGGCCTGCAAGCGTAAAGTGGCCGGGCGGTACCGCACCTACACTTTCAACGGCGGCAAATGCGGTTGATATTCTTGTCTTCGAATCGATTAATGGCGGAACTACTTGGTACGGCGCACTGGCCGGTAAGGGCTACGCGTAGTCAGTGCAACAAAAATAAGCGCACTATTTATAAATATATAAAGCGGAAAGAGTCCTGCCGCCAGACTCCAGGTGTGCAGCGTTGCCAGCGTGAGCAGAGCGCTGAGCATTCCAACGAGGTAGGCGCTGACATGCTCGCTCGTAGGCACCCTGTAGGCCTTTACTAATGTAGGCAGGCCGGCGATACAGTCGGCACATACGCTGAGGATAATCGCAATGAGGGGGTCTTGCGTAAGTACCCACGCGATAATAGCGAACACCGATATGACACCGCATAGAATATCGAAGGTGGTGAGTTTCCAGTACGCACCGGTGTGCATGAATGAAGCGATGAGCACCAATAGCGGTCCCACTGCATACGCCAAGGAGAAAAGCGCTACTATACCCACTCCCTCGTTGAGCTGCGCGAAAAACGCAATTAGCGGGATGACCGTCCAAAGCCCCCAGGTGACACGGTTTGGGCGGATGCGCCCCTTGCTGGTGTGGTAGGCGTAGACCGCAAGCCCCACAAGAGATAGCAGTGCCGCGGGGTATACGAAGAATTCACTCAGCATGGGTTGAGTATAGCAGGTTGGAGGGGGCTAGGTACATCACCAGCGGTGGCGCCTGTGTATACGGTCATGAATAAGCGGATCCGCATTAAGTACCTCTGTAGGAATTATTATCCTACCCCTTTTTGTGTAATCGGGCAAAGTATCGATTGTCACTAGGGTGGAAATAGCGATGGCGCCCATAAATTCTTCGGTCGTAGCCATTCCCCGAGAGTCACATTCGGCATCGTGTTCCATGTCGGTATCAAAGTTTAATTGGTTGTATATGCTTTCCTCGTGGACACCAATTGCATCGTCAACGCTGATTGAGTGCGCACGGAGCCAATTAAGCCCCCTACGGTCTACTATTGCTGGATGGGGGTTGGGGTCAACGAGGTCGCGCCGAGAGGGTTTAGTAAGAGGTACTAATGCGCGTTCTCTCCATAGGTCGCCCTGTTCGGAAATAACAAAGCCGTCTCGCTTGTAGGCGTTACCTAAAACGGAGGTATCGGGTTCGATGCTCCAGCCAAATCTTACTTCACTGGGTACCGAATATATCTCGCGCCCCTGGCGAATATAGGTTTCGTTCCCGGATTTCCTTTTAACTTGTGTATTGCCTTGGTAGCTAAGGATGGCCGTACTCGCAAGTCCCCTTCTTGCAATTCCAGCGGCTAACTCTATCGCCCACTCGGGACGAACGACCGTCTGGCGAGCTCGCTCAATTTCGGCTTGCTCAATTTCACGTTGCCTCGCTGCATCTTCAATATCACTTTTCCGTTTGCGTACTGCATCTTCGATGTTCATACCAAAGTATTAATACATTTAAGCTGTCTACGCAAGCACGAGCGGAGTTATTTGTAGCAAAAATTAAAAATACCCCCGCTAAGGCAGGGGTCGAAGAGCGCTCCTTTGTTGTGAGTGCGGGTATCCGGAGAGGAAGTTTTCAAGGATATTTAATCCAAGAAACCAAAATCCTCTCCGGATACCAAGGAACCAGGGTTCCAGTGTCAGCACTCCCTGACCGATGGTGACGACCAGTGGACACTCCGGTCGTCCGCCCAGCTGACGCGCAGCTCCAGCCGGCGGTCGCCGTCCCACCGGTCGAGGTACGGAACGTTCGACCAGTTCCCGTCGTACTTGAGCGGGTAGCCTGTGAGGTTTGGAGCCGAGGCACCGTTGAACCACACGAGTGACCACTCAGGGAACTGGATCAGCGCCGAGAAGACCTCGCTGGCAGCGATGTCGGCCTGACCCCAGAAGGAGTCGGGACGCTCACCCTTGCCATGCTCGGGATCGAAGGCCAGCCAAACGGGCTGCGTGAACTCGACCTTGCCTGACGCGAGACGCAGGTTCCGCTTGTCCGACTTGACGCCCTCCCAGCGGTGCTTGGTGTAGTCCGTGGGGGCATCGACCTTGTCCCAGAGGGAGTCGAAGCTGTCCGGAACGTGGAGGAGCAGCACCTCGGACTTCGTCCGGGGAGTGAATTCCTTGGGCGGCTCAGGCAGAACGGCGTTCGGCCAGAGCTGACGCGCACGAGCGAGCTGCTGCTCGGGCGAGCGCCACCAGGTGGGCGGGTTCCAGGCGGGAGCGATGAACTTGCCCTCGATGATGTTCTGGAACGCCCGCTTGACGACGATGGGGTCGAGCGAGCCATTGCAGACGCGCTTGATGATCTCGTTGTACTGGGTGGTAATACCGCCCAACTGCTCGATGGTGGTCATAATAACCATCTTCCCTTTGCCGTAGACTTCTCCGATGCGACTTGCAGCGGTGATCTCAACTGTCAATTGAGAACGGCGTATCGCATGCGGGGTTCGTATACAAAACGCCATTCTCAAGAGAGTGCTAAGCTGTTAAGGTTCGAAACATATTATAGAACGAAATTTAATTAAGTCAATCTCTTGTATTACTTCATGCCGCTGCGTAGTGCAATCGAGTACCCGAACGTTGCCGCTGCTGCGCCGAGGAGCAGAATGCCGGCCACCTTGGCGATAATTGATTGATCCCAGGTAATCCTGGTGAGGACCGCACCCACGAAAAACAGCACAAAACCGAGTACGAGGGAGCTATCCGCGCGCTTAGTTGGAAGATTTTTCTTTGTCATGAATGTAGTATACCACCACTTCATCAGTAGCTTACTCGAAATGAGCCTGCAACCGTGGAGCCAAATACGCCACCAGAGTATCAGGCGATGCGTGTGCTAAATGCTCGACCTTAATCACATAGCGAGCAAATACAAATCCGATTTTTAGTTAATACATCTCGTAATATATCTGCAATTGTGGGATCGGAGGCCGCCGAACGAACAAGGCTCAACATAAGTGGGCGCAACGCTTTCTGCGAAAAGCCTTTGCTTGGTTTTAAAGTAATGCATCACGAGTGCGGGGTCGGTGCTCGGTACCGCGGCTATTCTTTCGAAGAATCGCAAGGGGCTACGAGAATAAGGCGTGAGTTTCAAAGATATAATATAAATAGCACATCACGGGGGTGTGCTATTTATATTGGCAGGGGTACATAGATGATGATAGAACTTTTTACTCTGTAAATGAAAACGCTATTTCAGGAGACGGAGATGTTTAAATTTCATCCATCACGGCTCTACGACCAAGACACCTTTTACCGTCAATTTCATAAAGACATTAGCCGTGCACATAAAAGGCTTATAGTCGAAAGCCCGTTCATTACTGCGCGGCGAATCGCCTCCCTGCTGCCTGTTCTTACGAAGCTTCGAAGGCGTGGCGTTGACATCATAATCAACACCAAGCCACTTAGCGAACATACGTCAGGACTATATGAGCAGGCGCTCGAATCAGTCTCCTTACTGCAGGACATTGGCGTCAGAGTCTTGTTCACAAACGGTCATCATCGAAAGCTTGCAATAGTTGACGATTCGATACTCTATGAAGGTAGCTTAAACATACTCTCGCAAAACGATAGCTGCGAGCTAATGAGGCGCATCGATGACAAGGCCGCTGTAAGTGAAATGATTCGTTTTATTAAACTTGAAAAATGGTGTAAATGATATGATAGATAGTATGGAACTTGTTGCAGTTATAGCCGGAGCCGCCGTTACGTTTACCTATCTGAAGATTACTATGGGTGTTCAGTGGGTGCTTATTGCGTTGAGATATATCCCACGCTTATCAAAAGCATCGTGGTTGCGCCTATACGACAAGGCTGCGAACGATGAGGATATGTATGAGCGTTTAAAGATTATACGGTCGGGCGCTGTCAGATCGTTCAAAGATTATGCGAAACTACATAAAGACGCTCGTGAATCATCCTATGATCGTTTTCGCCACTACTATAATGCACCGGTAAAGCTTGTTCTGCTTCGCATTATTCCAATAATGCTACTGCCGGCTATATTATTTTGGTCAAACTGGTATTTCTACATTACCGGATCCGTCTTCGTCGCTCTCGCCCTAGTTCTTTACGAGATTATTGTAAAGACGGATACAATAGGTGCACGCAGGCGTGTCCTTGTTCTATCTACCATGCTCGACTACCTAAAGGATAAAGACGAAGCTAGAAAATAGCGGCAATATCTTTTAGCTGATCGGGATTCTTCTTTAGGTCAACAAGTATGAAGTTATCAGTTGCATTATGGTTTTCGAGAACTTTTAACTCTTCTTCCCATAAATCATCATCTATCCATATAAACTTCTCGGAGAAGTTTATCCCTTCCGTCTTCATTTCATTCCAGACGGCAGGCTTAATCTTATCAAACAGAGCGACCGTCTCTGGCTTTAGATACGGAGCGAGCGCTTCACGCACCGTATTTTGCCCTCGCCATACGTGAGTAGTAAGCCAGTAGGTTGAGTCCGGGTACTCGTGAACCGCAGCCTGAATAAGTTCATCAGCATAGTTTGCCGCATTTCTTTCGTTAACAAGCAGCACCCCGTCAATATCTAGATATACGTTCATGGCCTTATTATACTATGTGCTTACTTTAGCGCCGTAATGCTTGATAAGCTGTCGTCTCCGCTTGTGCTCTTTTTTGCGGTAGCCTTCTTATTTTTACGCGGTTTTCTTTGGGGCTTATCAGCATCAGACTTCTTGGCTATAGCTTTGTCTTCATTATTAATATTGCTATCACCGCCCGCAGCTTCTTGTAGAGTGTACAGCTCCCGAGACCTTCTAACTACTCGATCTGATATTTCGCTACTACCAGGATCCTCCACTACAACAGTCATGCCAGACATAGGCTCCTGCGCAGATACAGCAGAAATACGCACGTAGTACGAGTACGCTGGTAAGTTTGCAATCTCACCCTGCTCAATAAACGGCATAAAGAGTGGCAATGTAAGTCGTTCATCTGACGGACTACCAGATCTAAAGCAGATGACCGTTCCGACGTTCGCAAGGATGATATCAACAAGCCGCTGCTCATCTTGCTGTGATGTGGACTGCTCTGCCATTGTGAGGAATAGCTTATACTTCCTTGCCTCTGATAGCATCTGCACAAAGCTCATCGTGGCAAAGTTTTGAAATTCGTCGACGTATAAAAAGTACGGTGTGCGATTTTCTTGTGCCGTACGTGCTCTTCTTAGCGCAGCCGTCTGTAACTTCGCAAGCACTGTCGTCCCGAATAGCGCAGAAGTATCCTCACCAATCAGACCTTTCGAGAAGTTACAAATAAGAATCTTCTTGGTGGCCAAAACGTCTTCAAAATTTATTGTCGACTTTGGCTGCTCAATAACCCTTCTAGCAGATGCCGAAAAGAGAAAACGCCCAATCTTTGCTGTAATACCAGCGGCCATCTTCACCTTCTGCATATCACCAGCCTTCCCGATCTCATTATTCCAGAAATCGCGGAGGCTCTTATCCTCAAGCCCCTTTACTACTTTGCGGCGAAACTTTGCATCATTAAGTAATTCAAAGATAGTAAATAACGTAGGATCCTCGAGTGTCAACGCGGTCTGTATGGTGTTGCGAAGAACATACTCGATACGGTGCCCGCCACTGTCGTCTTCCGAGAAGATCTTTCGTAGTACCGATATCGCGGCCTCGGTAATAAGATCCTTTTCTCGTAGTAGGTCGTCGCCATCAAGCCCAGGTGATAGTTCAAGTAGATTCATACCTATCGGGTGTGCAAGATCGTCCGGATTCATATAAATAACATCGTCAATACGCTCTTCCGGTATATATCGCAATATCCTCTCGGCAAGGTCACCGTGCGGATCGAGTACCGCTATGCCATTTCCGGCTCGTATGTCCTGGATAATCTCGTAAAAAAGCATGGTCGTCTTACCATTTCCTGTACCTCCGATAATATACTGATGGCGCTCCCGCTCATCGTCGGTAAGCCCTATTGGAGTAACGTCTCCATGGTGATGATTTTCGCCGATCAGGATACCCAATTTTCGTCCTGATTTCAGCGAAACCGGTGCCGGTAGTGTGCGACTTAGTGACGTGACAAGGTTATCTGTCTTACTGACGTTGCTCGATGGGAAGTGATATAGACTCGAAAGCTCAGTTGACGCAAGAATGATTGAATCGCGTTGGCGCACGGATGGTAGCCGCCGTATAGCCGCTCTTGTTCTGAGGCTACGGGAGAATAAAAACTCATACTTCGCACGCAGGGATTGATACGGTGCGACACTAAAGCTATCAAGGGCAGACTTCAGGGCTGTGATGTGCCTATATGTATCAGGACTTTTTACAAGAATACGCGCATTTACTCTAAAAAGTGGACGTGTCACCTTTTGGTGCATTGTCTCCATTAACTCAAGTTCAAAGGCGCTAAGCACGCGCGAGGGACGATCATCCGATACGATGCGTGACTGCTGCTGTACTGTTCGTTGGCGACCTCGATAGTAGTTTTCGTAACCGGAGGTCATTCCTGCATATACCTCACTTGTCAGGTCGGTAGCACTGGTTGTCACTTTACCGAAAATACTCGCAAAACGGCCAAACGCAGATAATTGCTTGCCACTCACCTGCTGCAGAATATTCTCATTGCCAAGTATCTTGTGCGACAAGATATCCGCTTCGCGCAGACGAACCGGCATAGCAACAAGCTGGAGGATAATCTCTTCATTATCATCAAGCTGGGACATCGCGCCAGTAACGTAGCCGAGTGGATCGTGCTGTTCGACGATTGACGTGAGCGTCAGGGGTAAGACGTAGTGGCCAGTCTCTTTAAATTCAACAACTCTATAGTCTCCTTCTGCTGTGCGTGATACTTCTTTTACTTTTGAGTCTGGGATATAAGAAGTAATAGCTTTTTGCGTACTCGCTGCACGGCTGCGTTCTACATGTACGAGATAGCGAACACCTTCTTTGCGCGTTGATACGATTTCGAAACTCATGGCAGGCGTACGATTCAATAACCGCTCTTTTAGACTGCGTGCAGCACGCATACCGTGAAGTACGGAGAAGAGTTGCTCTGTTGCTTCGGGTGTCTTGCTAATACGTGACGGCGGTGTAATTTCAAGCCATGTCATATCGCGTCGTTTGAGATAGCGACGGTTGACAAGTGCTCGCACGGTAAGAAATGATATAACCAGAAATGCGATACTGGTTGCGGCGATAGCAGCTACAGGCCAGTACCGTAAGGCGGCGTCAGCAATATTGGATCCGGTGTCCATGGCGAGCTTCCTTTCTTTGTGTGAATGAAATTATAGAACTGAGCGGACGAGGTCTTAAAAGTACGTTGCGATACAACATTAAGCGTCGGTGCATTCATCTCTGATATCGTGAAGGTCTCGGCCTTCTCATCGAGTTTGATGACGTAAGCAACGTGACCGTAGAAACCTTCGTCTGTTTGGAAAATAGCACCAGGCATTGGCGTATGATTAACTTCGTACCCCTGAACTTTTGCGTTATCATCCCACGTATTTGCATTACCCCACGAGGTAGGAATTGGACTTCCCGCCCACTTTCGCATCGCGTACGCCCACCACGTACAGTTACCCCATGCATAGGTATTGTCGATCATCGGCCCACCCATATAGAACCCTTTGGTTTCAGCCGCTTCCGCATTCGGTGTTGCCGCCAACCAATCGAGTGTCGGCATACCGAGCGAGAATACGGCAATAAGGGGTAGCACGATAATGACCATAAGTGTTGCAACGCCAAGAATAAGGAACTTCTTGATATTGAAGCCTATTGTAAGGAGCGTTACGACGTTGTCCATATCTCTAGTACAACTCCGCAGGATTAGTTGTAATGAGTGGGTGCTCTTTTTCCGAGGCAATCACCTGGACGGCGGCATGGTTCTGGTCCGCCACCAGTAGCGCGTCACCTCGTTCGCAGGTGAGTAAGAAGCTCTCCTCATATTCACTTAAATGAAACTCACTGACCACTCCCTTAATGGTCGTGGTGTCTTGCCGCATCAATATGCGCAGTGCCGACTGCGAAGCTATTGCCCGGCCGTAGTCGCTCTTGAGGAAATCGTTAGCCTGCTGGGAGATAATTGATACGCCAAGGTAGTATTTACGGGCACGACGGACGAGTCCAGCGATAAAGCGAGCGGATTCCTCATGCTCAAGTAGGAGCCACCCCTCGTCGATAACCAGTAGCCGCTTTTCGGGTTTCACCATCACCTGGTTTTTAACGAAGTTTGAGATAATCAGCATCATAATCTGGCGTAGACTCTCGGGTAGATCTTTAATGTCAAAAATGACGAGCCGGTTGTCGAGCTTGATGTTTGTCTGGGAGTTAAAGACTTCAGCGAGTGACCCCGAGATGTATTTCTCGAGTCGTTCACAGAGCTTCATTTGTCCGAGGTCTTTCAGCTCGACGTAGAGATCTTCAAGTAGTGGCTGACCCTTCTTTGTCTTTTTATAGATACTGAGGATTGCTTTATCGACTGCCGCCTTCTCTCTGGCACTAAGTCCTTCAGCCATAAGACTGATGACTTCTGTTAAGTCCTGTGCGTGTTCGGAGAGATCTGATTTCGTATGCGACGTCGTTGCAAGATCGAAGGGGTTAATCTTTTGTTTACTTTTAGCAGAGAGCTTAATATACGTTCCATCAACTGAGTCAGTCAGTCGTTTATACTCTCGCTCAGGGTCGATCACAATAACGCGCGTCCCCTGCATGAGTTGGCGAAGAATCTCAACCTTTGTCGTATAGCTCTTCCCTGCGCCGGACTGAGCGAAGGTAATGGAATTGGCGTTCTGGAGACTAAACCGGTCGAGGATGACGAGTGAGTTGTTTGATTTATTTACGCCATAGAGAATACCTGATTCTTGAACGAGTTCTGAGGACATAAAGGGAAACGTCAGTGCAGCGCTCGAGCTGTCGAGGTTTCGTTTCTGGGTGAGGTGGTCTTCTCCGCGTGGCAGGATGCTCTGCAGGGCTTCGAGTTGCTGGTACCGAGCCACTTTTGAATAAAACAGTCGTGCCGATAGGGTTGTCTCGAGGAGCTTTGTAATCTTATTAAGCTCCTCAAGACTTTCCGCGCGAAGGGAGATATAAATAGACACCTGAAAGAGCTTTTCCTGACCGCGCTGAATTTTATCGCGCAGTTCAATGGCTGATTCGAGCGGATCGGTGACTTCAGACCCAACAATCTTACCGGCACGGATCATGGCTCGCTTGGTACTTTCGAGCTCAGTGATCTTACGGTGGAGTTTTGGCAGTGCCGCAAGTGCGCTTACTTCATGAATATGGTAGCTAATATCACTGTCGTGATTAAAGTTAATCAGGCTATCCATCCAGCCGGATGTCGCAACGAATGGATAGCCAGAGATGAAGAGCGTGCGGATATAGACGCCGTCGATACAGAGATGATCGACATTCTCTTCAAGCCCGGCGTATGAGAGAAGATCAACGGTATCCTGCTCGCCGAAGACAAGATCAAGCTCGCGGGACTTCTCTTCTTTTGCTGCCCGGCGTTTCTTAGCTGGTTCTTGGAGTTTTGTTTTGAGCGCTGCGGTTCGTTCTTTTAGTGACGTCATAGCGTCTCTCCTTTCTCTATAAGGGCTGTATGGAGCATGTTGAGTGCTCGGCCGGTGAGCGGTTGGAGTTTCGACTGGGCTGGACTATAGAAGCTATAGAACAGATCGAGTACTTCAAGACTATCAAGCTGGCGTGCCTGCATACCAAGACTTCCCATGCCTTTCCTGACAATATCAACGGAGAGCTTGAGCTGTTCGGCGACGAGATCAAAGTCCATCTTCCCTACCGCCTTATACGGTACAACGACATAGAAGTGTCGGGTAAGGATTTTGTTATTAGTTATAAGTGAGCGGATGAACTCGTCGTAGTTTTCAATCTGCGTTCGGTAGATCGGAACGGTTTCATGTTCGGATCGCTCAGCAAGATCCTCGAGGTATTTATCCATGTCAATTTCTCTCGTACGCACCAGTACCTGGAGCTTCGAGCTGACGGAGTTGAGGAAGCTTTCATAAATATCAATGATTGCGTCCTGCTCGTCTTCACTGCGGAGTTCGAAGTTAAGTGATGAGACGTGGAGGATTGCCCGATACTCACCGTGTGGGAGCATAAGAATACCGTCACGAACTCCTTCAATCGCGATCTGTCCGCGACTACTCGCCTTCTTCTTTGATTTTTGTAAGCCTAACACGTAGCTCTCCTTTCTTTCCGGTAACAATACGGAACTTGGTCTCTGGGTTGTCGATCGCTCGTCTCACACCGGCCTCCATCTGGGTATCGAACTGCTTTGCTTTTACTGTCTTTCTAGCGATATCCTCCTGTTTCACTGTCGCCGCTTCTTCCTTTACGTGCGCATAGTCTTTTCTGAGTGCCCTCGTATTTTTATTAAAGAGGTAGAACTGAGGGCGAACATTGTAGCGAAGTAAGGTGATCATCCAAAGTGCAAGAATCTTACCTTTAATGCGAACAGCCAGAATCGCGCAAACCACGACGACAACACCCATGATGATGTATTTATAGAGCGCCCCGGCCATGAACGGCGGAGCAACTGCGAATATGCCGGCACAGAGGAAGATTGGAATAACGAGCAACAGGATCTGAGAAAACCCGAGGCTACCAATGATGCGGTCTTCGACAGTAGTTACCTGAGCGGGTACGACGGTCATTTTCATAGCGTCTTATCCTTGCTGTTATTCCTTGGCGTACCTTGAGTGCTTGGTGATGCAGGGATACGCGTTACTTTTACCTGCGGCGCTTCGTAGGTAGTGCCGGTTCTTGTTTTTGTCGGCCGTGCAGTATGCGTTATTTCGGCCGTGCCACTTTTATTTTGATAGCGCACTGCTTGCGGTTTCCCGGTAGTGACAGCTCGCGATTCAACACGCCGCATCACTCGTGTCTTCTTGGCAGTTTCGGTCTTTGCGAGTGCCGAACCTGCGACCGCCTTTGTCTTACCCGTCATGTAGCTCACACCGTTGATAAATTGACCGCCGAGCTTACGCATATTACGCGTCCCCATACTGACATAGCTGAATTGCATCATGACGCCTTGCGCCTTCAGGAGGAGTAAGATGGTAGCAATTCCCGTTACCATAGCTATGAGTGTATCTGGCACCCGATCTTCACCAGAAGCTGTCGCCATACCGGTAAAGAGGGATGCCGATAGCTGCAATATGACAACATGGACGAACAGCACGAAGATTGTTGTGAGGTATGTCTTAAATGCCGTTTCAGCAAAGTCACGAAAGCCCGGAATGAGCCAGACGAGACTAACGAGCGGTGATAGCACTGCACCGATATAGAGTGTTACAAGACGCATAACATAATAGACAATCAGCACGATTGAGCAGAGTACAAAGCCTACCATAATCAGAAGCGCTGCAACGCCCAGTCCGGATGTTTGCTCAACTACCTTCATGAGCGTATCCCAGACTGATGATGAGCCGGAGATAAGCCCGACCGCTTTAATGAGCGCGTTCGATAACTTAATGATCCCATCGATGAGGAATATGGAGCTATTCATCAGGATGAATATCATTGCCACTCTCGGTATCAGCTGCTTTGGCTCGATTTCATCGAACCCTAGTGCCGATGCGCTCATAACGTGGAACCCAATGAGTACTAGAACGATTATCATCAAGATATCAGCTATACCGACAATCGCTAGCCAGAAGTTAAAGACGGTTGGATTACTCGCCATGAGCGGTGTCGATTTCGTAAAGAAGTCGAGACTATCAAGAAACGGCGTAGCTACGGCATTGATAATCTGTGCCAACAAGCCCGTTACAGCCTTGATAATCATATCGAGGAAGCCGTTACTTTGCTCCTCTTCTTTGATGGCGTTAAGACTTGGCAATGTTGCATTGCCAGAGCTTGTTGGTGCGTTATAGGAACTTGATAGAATTGTTGTGAGCGTGACCGCCGCAAGGACAATTACAAGACCAATAACCGCCTTCTTTAGAATATCTTTGGCGTGCTCCATCTGATCCGGCTTACCGCTACTGGTAATGTAGAGGTAGCCAGCTTGGACGATGAAAAATACGCACACCAGTCCCGCAAGACCTGCTAATATTTGTACCACCGGCATTGCGTAATCTCGCATGGACGCAATCGCCGATGACGTACTCGCAAAGAATGTCAGGCCCCACGTGGTGAGACTTTCAAGACCAAACATAGCAGCGCCCTATCCCCCGAAGGCTTGTTTTGCCAGAGTAGTCACGATATTTGCTAGCACAAAGGCGGCTATAACGATCGCAAGACCAATGGCTGACCATGTGAGCGTTCTCTTCGCCTTGTCGAGCTGCTCAGGGTTACCTGAACTCGTGATATAGGTAAAGCCACCTGCAACGAAAAAGCCGGTCGCTACGAGACCGGCAAGACCTGCAAGCACCGTAATAATACTCCGTATGAAGTTCTCGACATTATTAACACCCTCGGGCGCAGCAAACGCAGGCTCCGCCAGTACGAGTAGTGAGCCAATAGCCGTAAAAGCTATAACAAAATAATACGTCCTCTTCATTCTTTTGTTTCCCCCTGAAGAAATCCTTCACAGTATTTTGATAGTATCTGCAGCGTGTATTACATGCAGTGCTCCCACTTAACAAGAAAATACCAGAGGTGAACACTGCTCACAAGACGGCACTTTTAGGGTACTAAGGCACCGTAAAGTACCTTAGGTACTTCGGAGTAACCTAGTCCATAAGATACAGAGGTGAATAAAATAAAAACGTGAGCATAATGAAAAATGAATCAAAAAATCATGTGAGCCACCCCTATTTTTATGGTGTAGAATAAGGATATGAACCGTCAGCTTGCATCAGAAAAAGTAGTTATATCCTCCCCACTATCATTCAGCGGATCAGCGCAGCGCATTTGGAAAATGACAAATGTCGATAATCCAATTGTAAAGATAGTCCTTGCCTTCGTTGCTGTCATGCTTATTATGTTCGCGTGGATGTTTATTCTTTGCTGGTATTTCGTGATGTATGTGCTATTTGGTGTGTTCTTCTTCATCTTCCGACTATTTACACGTAGCCGACGTAAAAATAAGCGAGACAAACTTCGTCACCGCGAAGTACTCGATGCTATTGAGCGTAATAAATAACAGCCACCAAGCACGCTTGGTGTGACTTCGGCTTTTCTGAAAGAAAAACCAAAGTGGTACAAATTAAGCGCGTCCGTCGTAGATGCGCTTTGCCTTATGGATACTCTCGTGGTTCGTATCAAACCACCTAGAAAACCCTCGAGATAATTGCAATAGCTCAACGCCAATATCCGTAAGTCTATATTCTACCCTTGGCGGTATAACCGGATAGACGGTTCGTTCGACGATACCTGTTCGCTCCATTTCGCGCAGTGTTTCAGTCAGTACTTTTTGTGTTATTCCCGGCAGGAGCCGTGCGATATCGGAGTGGCGAAGCGTCTCCTCGTTCAGGGCAATTGCAATGCGCAATGTCCATTTCCGCGCTAAGAGACCTACTGTATACTCCCGTAGTCTTTGTCTTGTACGTGCGGCCACAACAAACCTCCAATACACGGCAGATTCGTTCAAACGCTAGGTGGGTCAACTATTTCGTTGAAGACCGACTTACTGCCTAACAAAAAGGCGCTCCAAGAGATAACCCTCGGAGCGCTGTAAATATTACAAGACCCTTCAAAAGTAAATTTATCACATTACTTTTAAGATAGTCAATGTTATTTTCTAACAATAGGGGTTACAACTGCATTATCAAGCGGTATTGAGATGTTAATATCCTGAGACTCACGTAAGAGACTTGAGTGTACACTTGCGGTGAGGGTGGCTCTTGAGCTCTTGCATATGAGATAAATGCTATCCCGAAAGGGGCGCGTATCCCTACTGGCATTCAAGAAAGCAAGCTCCGACATAGCGCAACCTTGATCATAAGATGTTCGCAGATAGTATTTCTCTTCTCTTGCACTTTCAAAATCAACTGGAGCGATCCAGTTGCGAGTGACGTCATCGCGAGGAGGGCTTGAATGCGGAAGTCCATCCCTTTCGTACGAGTCCTCAATGATTATATCTTCAATATCCTCTGACTCCATTCTAATCTCGATATTATTATCGTGCCTTGTGGTTCGTATGGTCATTTCGACTTTATATAGATACTTTAAGTATTCACGGTAACGCTTAAGATTCCGCAAGAAGTCGGTCAGTCTTTGCAGTTTTTCACTATCGCTCTCTCGACCGCCTAGTATACCGGGCGTATCACCAAGCGACCCTAGCGCTCTCATCATCATAGATATCTTACTTCCATCTCCATGGGCGGGCCGAGATCGCTCCTTTTTTGCCTCGATAGAAGTTTTCAACTCATCAATTTCATTCATTACGCTGTCTATAGAATCATCAATTGAGAACTTCTCAACTCTGCTCACATTAAATGAATACTGAGGGATAGTATCCTTGATTTGTTGCAATTCATTTCGCATATTATCTAGCGCGACACGTTCATTCTTCCACGCTAAATACATAGCGATCAGGATATTCACGACGGCTGTCGAGATCCATATGTACAGAGGAACAGATTGAAACGTGACGCTAATAGCCAAGGCTATTACGGTAATCACGTTAAGCGTCCATCCTAATACAGTACTAAACAGTAGCTTGGTCGTACTAAGTAAGTAGGCTGCGACATATTTCATCGACTAGATATCTCTTAAGGACAACTCAACGATATTCGTGCTATTTTCAATTTCAGTGTTATAGAAAGGTAGTCCAATGATTCTTACGTCACCATTTTCAGCAACAACCTTTGCCTGACTCGAAATTTCTTTTAAGAAGTCTTCCTTCCATCTATCCGTCTCGATAAGATGACCACCCTTTGGCTCTATGAAAATCTGCCAGCTAATAGAAGCATCGGCCTTGTCGTTCGCAATCAAAATATAGTCGGGCTCGAACGCTCGCCCTGCCTTAAACTCGTAGATCTTTATAGCCGCTTCATTCCTTAGCAGATAAACATCATCCCACTTTGAACGAAGGTCGTCGATGAGGTGCTTCATCAACAGTACGAACTGCTTTTCTTCTGACGTACCAAAGTTGTCATCGTATGCGTGCCAGTCCTCTTTATTTAGATCAAGGAAGTAACGGGTTGTTCTGCCAGATGCTGCACCCGGAGTCGATTGAGATAGCCCAAACTCAGCATCGTTATTGCTGATTGTATAGTTCCGGCGAATTGTAGGAGCGAAAACCTCCTTGATAGGTACAGGCTTAAATTCAGTAGACCCAATATAACTTTTTTCATTCAGGCTAATATCTCCAGCTACAAGAGCGAGAAACTTTTCAGCAACATACAGCTTCTCGTCTGTTGATAGCTTCTCGAATTTATCGACACCTGCGGTTATGCGTAACTTCTTGCCACCAAGTTGTTGATCTCCAACAAGAAACGCCTCAAGACTCGAAAGACCTGCAAGCTTCTCGCTAACAGCGCCGTATCGTATTTTCTTATTACGATCTGCTGCAAAACGAACCAGACTCTTTGGGAATCGCCTAAATAAAACATCAAAAGTGAATGACTCTTTTTTGTTTTCAGATTCAATATCCGCGATATCTTCAAAGATCTGCCGATCATGCGATACACCGAGCGGGACGTCAATTTCGTATATATCTGGAAGATGATAGCCCTCGCCGCCGAGTAGTGCAATCTGGTGATTAAGTGCGGGGCGTTCGACCTGTTCATTTTTCCAGACTTGTCCGTGAGTATAGCTGCGAGTTTTCATGAAGTCATCTTTAAGATTAAGGTCGCGAGAAACGGTGTTCAGATCCGCTATAACACCCTGCTCACGTAGCGTCTGGCGAATCTCCTGAATATACTTCGGGTTGCTCGCTGAGTGGTAGTGAAGCTGTTCAATAACTCGAAGCGGCTCAAGCTCATTGTTATCAAACTTACGAAGGAATTTCTTACTTTCATCTCCACCTACAACAAAAGGATAGTAACGTGCACCACGTCCGATAAGTTGTGCTTCACGCATTGTTGTTTTACCGGGACGACCGTTCTTACTGTCACGAGTATCATACAGACGTACGATGTCGTATAGATTCAACACATCCCAACCTTCATCCAGTACGTTTACGGCAAATACTGCCCTGATCTCATTATCTCGGTTTTCGAGTGAGTTCAGACGTAGTTGATCCTCAGGGGTAATTTGTTTTTTAGTTACGGAGAGTAAGCGCTCCTCTGAGAAATCTATTCGTAATTCATCGGCAAGGTCTTCGTCGCTAATAGCCTGAGTATCAAAGAATTGAAAAGCGTCCTGCAAGATACCGGCTACATGTGCCCTCTGTCCTGAAACATCTTCCGCGTTTAGGTTCTTAATTTTTTCTACAAATGCATCGTAAAACTCATTGCTATCGTCGATTCGATACGATTTAAAAAGAACGACTGGCTTAAGCCATATACCGGCATTTAGTGCGACCTTCTTTCTGTACTGGGATACTATCATCGCTTGAATGGCTCGGCTCATCGTGTCCGCAGCTACGTCGTATATCCAAACATCCTTACTGTATCCATCTTCACGGAACGCTTTTAGGTCGTATCGGTATATAATACGGTCTTTGTATTTGTAAAATATTTCCTTGTCATCGAGATCTATCGTAGCCGTAAACTCAAGGAGGTGGTTACGGGTATTCCCCGCCATGATGTGATTAATGGTACTTTCCCAAGAGCTGTTGTCTTTCTTCTCCTCGGCAGCCAGGGATTTTGTGTCACCATTAAGGTGATGCGCCTCATCACTCAAAAGCACGACATCATGATTAGCAAGGTCTTCGTATGTTAGGCTATTTTCGCGTGGATTATTTAGCGACGAGTGGAGCCCTTGAATAGTCGTAAAGACGATATTAATTGCGTCATCACGAGCATCAGAGAACTCAGTCACCTCTCGAATAGTTACCGGCTCACCGTCGATAATAATCTTGTCAGCAAATAGATATTTATTTGATGAAGATTCTAAAAAGTTTTCTCGAGTCTTTTCGATAATATTCGTCGTGTTTACAAAGAATATAACCTTATTTACTCCTCTTTTATATAGATCAAGAAGGAGCGCCGCCATTATCATCGTCTTACCAGAGCCGGTAGCCATATTGAAAAGCAGTTGTAAGCCGCGAGATTGATCGCGTGTCTGATCATTGTCGTAATAGTGGAGGTATCGACCTATCACTTCTTGCTGATACGGACGCAGTTCATGTTTTAGGTTTTCTGTAATGTATTCAGGTGCAGACTTAAAGCCGCCAGACATACGGCTGTACATCTGATACATATCGTCGAGAAGCATTTTATCCTGATTATTCATATTTCAAACGCTACAAGAATATCTACTTGTACAGCTCCTTGCTAAACTTCTTGTCTGACTCACTGACGTTAAACGATGGATCGTCGATATCTTCGTAGTTCACGTAGAGTGTATTGTTATCAATTAACTCAAGTAGCAAGCGCCGCTTATCTGCACTACTGAGCTTGCGGAATTCAACCTCATTTAGTTTCGTCGGGTCTACGCGATAGCTAAGGAATGAAGACGAGGTTGCTTCATTTAAGAGTTTTAGATATTCATCGTCGCTTTTTGCACGCTCGACGCGTTCGCGGAACTTATTGGCGTTGTTCATGATACTGGCATAGATAAATGAGCCGCCACCTTGCCAATCGTTTGACTGGCTCACTCCACCCTGGTTTCCGTCTATCACGGATCTTAACCGCGCCATAGTAATATCTTGTATGTACCCCATCTGCTCGATGCCAATATATCGTCTCTTCATCTTGTGAGAAACCGCAGCCGTTGTACCGGAACCGAGATGGTAATCAAGAACGATGTCACCCTCTGTCGTCACGCTCTGAATAATGCGCTCAAGCAGGGCTTCCGGCTTTTGGCCTCCGGTAAATTTCGTCCGCTCCGATAGATTCTTTGGATCTAGCGCGATTATATCCTCCCATACATCATCGATGATATAGCCCCGGACCTCATAAATAACCTCTCCTACTTCAGGTTGACCATTCTGCTTAATAAACTTCTTGAGATAAGCAGTAAACCTGCTGTCTGTAGTGGGGTGATTCCCGTACCGTATCTTATTGCCATCAACTATAAACTTACTCCATCGCTTATAATCGACGGTCTCTTCTAGATTATCCTCGTAGATCAAGTCAAACTGAGGACGTGCATTCTTTTTGTACCAAAAAATTGTATCGTGCTTCTTGGGAAAGTAGTCCTTGACTTGACCTACGTAAGTGCGATACCTCCATATAATCTCATTCATAAGATTCTGGCGGCCAAAAACCTCGTCACAAAGCACTCGAATATATGCATTTTCATTTTCGTCACAATGAATAAATATACTCCCATCCTCCGAGAGTAGCTCCCTAGCAACCTCGAGCCGATTCTTCATAAACGTCAGCCAGGTCGAATGAGTAAATCTATCGTTATAGCCAAAACTGTCCCCACCTGTATTGAAGGGCGGGTCTATATAGATTAACTTTACTCTTCCAGCATATCTCTTCTTCAGACTGTGAAGTGCAATTAGATTATTGCCTTGAATAATAAGGTTGTCATCATCTTTTAATTCATCAAGATCGTGCTCGCCGTCCTTGTCGTATCGCTTCCAGTTGGTAAATACCTTGTTGTCGAGTAGTCGAGTAATCTGATCCGGCGCTAACACTTCGTTGAAAAAGACTTCGCTTCGCTTTTGATCTTCTTTATCTTGGCCACCTTCTAGCACGGTGTCTTTGTATGGCCAATTAAGAACGATATCCTTGCTGCCCGATAGAAGTGAGCCGTCATCGGTACCGAGACCGATCTTGTTGGCGTATTTCGTATAGCTATCCGGCAGGAATTCTTTATTACTAATGAATTGTAGGAAAACATCCTTCTTAAATACAAGTCCTGCGTCCGTTTCAGTAAAGAAGTGCTTTTTGAGGCTCGCATCCTTTAGAAGAAGATTTAACAAGTCGGAATCATACTTACGTGCATCCTCGGCAAGAAGATTCTTATTGATTTCATCTTCAATCTTATATTTTTTGTTCCCCTCGATAACGCTCGACAATTTATCGAGCACGGTCAGATAGCTATTACTCATACGGGTAATTATACCATGATTTGTAACCTTACAGAGAGGCGAATCAGCTACTACAGTAGGTCGTGAATTATCTTCTGTATCTCAGCTAGAAATTCATTATATTGTGGAATGTCACATTCAAACATAATGCTACATAGCTCGGGTGTATTTGTAAGCTTATTATCTTTTAAGTAGTAAACATCTATACCGGGAGTATCATACAGCGTACGCATCTGTAGGTGCATAAATGAATGCTTTAGTCCGTTGGACGCGCTATTTATCTCTCTTAACACTGGGGCGCAAGCAGCCAGTCGTCTAGTCCATTCATGGCGATGGCCTTCGAATATAAGTTTGCCTATCGAATTCACCTGTATAACATCACTGTATTGACCGTTCTGTTTTTTATCCGCAAGGAGGGACGCAAGGCATAATAGTTGATCTGCTGTTGTATGAAGTAAATTGATAATCGTTTCGCAGTCAAGTAGATAAGTATAAAACGCGTCACACTTGGGCTCGGCTCCATTGGGTGCGCTTGCATTTTGCTGCATCTGATCCTGGGCCTTTAGAAAATCCCTGTTCATTTTCTTAATCAATTCATTGATTGCGGGTATCCTGTCTACAATTGAGCGCCAGCTTACATTCAAATCGAAGTGAGGCGTACTATGGTCAAAGCGACCATGCAGTACATTATCGGGGTCAAGTTCAGATAGTATATGCGTCGTTACGCTCACTCTACTTATCTCCGTCAAGCCTCAGTGACCTCAATCTTTTGTAAATCGCCACCATTGCATACGTATCCAATCCGCAGTACTTGCGCAGGTCAGATAGTACCGTGTCTTTATCGGGTCGCGAGCCGTCAACAATCGCCTCTCGCCACGATCGGCTCGCCGTTGAACCCTCTTGAATACCAAGCTCTTTGTAAGATAGTTCTGGGCATAGTAGTGGCAATACTTTCTTAATTGAGTACTTCCCTTTTAGCTTTTTATCCATATAAAGTCGCTTACTAAAAATATCAGCAAGGTCAACGACGCGCTCGTTCAGGTCTTCAAAGAATGGTGCATGCGACGGGTAGAGTTTGGCATATTCTTTGTGGCGCGAACATTCGAAGGTTTTATTCCAGACGATAATCGAGCCTTTACTGCCAATGTCTTTCTGCAGATGCGCGATGATACCCTCGGCTGGGTTTGTGTTCGTATCGTGAAGATACTCGGTATGCGTGAGTGTACCGTCAGCCTGCATAATATGGAGCGAGTACTGGAACACGACCTGCTGATACGGAAAAGTATGGTCGAATGGCGGGAAGATATGGTTAATGGACTCGTAATCAAGGAAGTAAATCGGGAACTCAATATCGTCAAGAAAAGCTTTAATCGCCGTCTTGTCGATAATCGGCTCATCAAGCTTTGTCACGCGCACTTGGTCTTGCTGGTGAGCTTGTAGCTTAGTTGATTCTGGGATATCCGTAATCATCTGTATGCCGGCGTCTTCAAGACTACCAATGAGCTTATCGGTACCAGCACCCTTATTTGAGGCGAGGTCATAAATACTATATTCAGGAATATCTGGGTGGAGCTTGCGGAATATCTCGCGATACTCACCCGCAGCACCAAGGCCAACGTAGCGCAGTGAACCGCTTGGCATATCCTGTAGTTCAGCCACTGCAGCTGCCGCGCGCATTTTTCCAGAAGTATCGAGCACCTCCTTATCCATCTTTTCGGTAACATCAGTTATTTGCGTAATTTCATCAAGATTGATATCACCAGCGCGGAGGTATTCTTTATTGGCGTGCAGCACTTGGGCTGTCTTAACAGGATAGCCGCTCCATTCAATGACAGTCTTCTGAAATGCTAAGTCGCAAATATGCTCTTTATCCGGTGAAGTCGTAGCTTTAATCTCAGTCAGAACGTAGCCGTCGCCGTCTTTTGTGATTGCATCGGCAATGCAGAGGAATCCGTCGTAGAGAAAGGCAGCCTGCAGGATGGTTTCTACACCTTGGTCGAGTAGCACCTTCGTCTCACTCACCCACTCCTGGGTGTCTGCATAGTTTTTACGGTCAAGGTGAATTGCATCGGTAAAAACCTTCTCGGCAAACGCTTCGAACTCACGACCCTCGTCAATAATTGCCTGCGAGTTTTCATCCGGCACCGGTAAAAAGTCCGGATTGTGCTTGCGAAGCCAGAGCCAGGCTGGATGCTTGAGGTAGGTTATGTAGTCTGTTTTGGAAATCATCTTCGTATATTATTTCAACAAGGGTCTGAAAGCTAGTAGGGTCTCGTAATGAGAGTGAGGCTTTTTGTCCTTTCCAACAATTGGTTCTTTAAATGTTATTATCAGGCAATATGTTTCGTCATTTTTTTCTGTAATCTCTATACGCGTTATTAATTCACCCGCATCATAAACTAATGGCTGATCAACTAGAATTGCTAGCAGATTTTTCGCAAATGGATACCAAAAGCTATCCCGAAGTATGTCCGGGTTAATGTTGTATCGTTCAACAAACAGCGAAATATCAGACCGAAGATTGTGAAATACCATGAAATCATGCACTTTATCAGTCGCCGTCTTGTCACCAAGATAATATTCTTTACAACTTTGATACATGAGGGCGTAGACATCATCAATGTCGTTATGATGGCGATCCTTTTGTGGATGCACGGCCCAATCGCAATAAAACTTTATACTCTTATGATCATCAAGTACACCATCCCGTTCCATTAGTTTGCGGACCTGAACCAGGAAATACATAACACGCTGCTCGTCGTCACATCCGTGCTCCGTCATGATCAGCTCGTTTAGTTTCTCTACAATACTACAAGCTGCCATTACTAATTCTCGTAGCTCCTAGTTAGTGAGCGAAAAATAGAGTCTATCTCCCTATTGTTATCCCCTCGCCCCTCTTGCAAGTCTTTATAGTCGTCATCAGAGGTGTAAAAGTTGGAGCCGTCATAATCCTCCGGGGGATCACTCACCTCGTCAAAGATACTGTAGATAAAATTCAAATCGAGACCGTAATATTCAAGAACTTCCGCCATCGACCCCTCCAGATCACCTACACTTTCTCCGTCCGCCAACCTACTGCGGACCTCCTCATCAATAATATCCAACTTCTCGGAATCTCCAGTGAGTCTTGACTCAATACGATCGGCTATTTCACCTAAAACTCCATCAACCCACCCTGCAGAAGCAATGGTTTCCATATCTTCGTAGCTAAGTACTGAATTCACTAGCTCATCAATAAATATGTCAACAAGGGCTTCTGGCAACTCCTCTGGATCACAATAATACTCAAAAGCGAACAGGGCTGAAGAGATGTCGTCAATCTCAAGCCCAGCACTTTCTAGGGAGTTGATGGCGGCTCGCCTAAAAGTAGCTTCCAGTGTCTCGTCAGAAGTAAAAGCTGTTATTTTGTGTATTCTTTTAAAGACACCGATATCATCAGGCCTGGCATTAAATCCTATCCACGGGAGTGTCATCCATGAGCCAATTAATCTAGTCTTGAGCGCATCTGATCCATATTTATCGAGTTTTATAGGAGTGTAAATAGATAAAGACTTCTGTATTTTATACGCCGTCGAATCTTCATCGGTAATAAACGTATGAATAAGCTGATTTACGTATACCGCACTATTTATTAGCCTCTGTAGCGAATGGTAGTCATAGCGATAATAATTCGTAAGGAAGTCATAAATAGTAGGGTTAAGCACGTCAACAATAATCTGGTCAGTATCGTCCTTCTTGGTGCTTAAGAATGTGCCGTCTAGTATATCCACCGATTTACGTAGTTGCGTTTCGTCAATCTCTTTATCATAAGCAACCACCGCACGATGCAGACTACTCAGTTGGATCTTCCTGCCAATAGACATCATGACGAGCATAATATTACGCGCCTTAGCATCAATCTTATTCGCAAAGATGTCCTGGTAGACTGCCCATGGATTATTGAATGATTCAATCAGTTTACCGCAAAACTCTTCAGGAGATCTGCCTGACCATAATTTCTCTCTGTTGATTGATTCTATGAGGCGGGGGCTATAGTTGCCGTGCCTAATAATGTCGCGATACACCTTCTTATCTACAAAGTATTGCAAGTGCTTTTGCGGCATTGATGACATTGCAAGGTGATTGTATAAGATCTTTGCTTTAGTAACGAGGTCATAGTTAGATAAATCAACTATATACTTCGCATCCAGAAAGAACTTATCCCTAAGAAGATCAGTACCCTGTTGAGCTTGACTCAAGATATACTCGCGAGTCGTCATTATTAGCGCCTTATTTCTTCGAAGGCGCTGGGCGTTATCAATAAGGAGCCTCAGTACAGCGTCTTCACCTCTACCAAGCTTGTTTTCTAGGTAGTTACTGCCGAGAAAATCGTCAAACAGGAAAAGCTGCTTCTTGTCTGGGTCGCTACTCATCATCTCTAGCGCGTCTGATATACTCTGAGGCAATGCAATCAATTCGTCAAAGTCACCATTGCCTAGTAGATAGTAGCTCATTATCTCGGCAAGGGTAGTCTTTCCGACACCTGGCTCACCTGCAATCACAATAAAGCCGTGATCTTTTAGGGTTTCCATGGCTTCTCCGAAACTTGGCGTCGGAGAGTATACTTGCAATGTTCTTTGTATCTTCTCTCTGATCAGTCCGTTGTAGTTAGAGACTCTACTTGTGAGAATCGCCTTCAATACGTTACTGCTACCTAGCCATAGTTTATAATGACGTTGCTCGACCTCGGGATGCTTGGCGAGTACACTATTGAGCTGCTTTGGAGTAATAATGTCAGTCGACGATCGTATGTAGGGCGAGAATAGCTTTACTAGGTCGTTGATTTTATTTTCACTTAGGTTGATAGATACGACAAGTATATATCGCTTTGGCATAGGCTTCATAGCATCAAGCTTTGGGCGCTCCTTCTTTAGGGCCGTCATTAAATCAGATGCATTTCTATACCTCTTGCACTGAACAATAATAGTACGGTCCGTCCCGCTAGAGGAATATCTAAGATCAATACCTCCGTCTGCTCCGTCGGAGAATGATTGAAAAGGTATCGACATCTCTTGAGAAAGTAGGTCTTTTGAGAACTCCTCAAACTCCTCCCAGTTGAGTAAATTAAAATCATACTTATTCATTAGAATCTATTATATAGCAGACCTCTATCTTTAGAGTACCTTCTCACTTCACGTACTGATCAATTATACGGATCGAGCAAACGCATCAAGGTAGTATTCACCCCTGAATACTACCATTTTATCTTTCAGTTGATGTATTCAAGGGGAATCTCCACCTATGACACATTTGCCATGCGACCCCGTTAGATAACTCCGTTACGTAAAGTAAGGAGGAAGATATGACTTACGCAGCAGCAGTACAAGAAGCACCAGTAGCCGTAGAGTATAACGGCTGGAGTAATCGAGAGACGTGGGTGGTGAATATGTGGCTCACGAACGACGAGTGCTACTACGAGGAGCTTTGTAGTATCATCAAGAACTTCGACACCGTCGAGGAGCAAGCTGAGGAAATCGAGCAATACGCACACTGGATCATCGACATCGACGAATCCAGCATGACGAGCGACCTGCTCTCCGCCGCACTAGGCCGAGTCAACTGGTACGAGATAGCCGAGTGTAATCGATAGCACTCCGTCCTGGGCATGACGCTAAACTGCCCTACCAAACTAGCCAAGGAGATGAATCATGAACACAATTGAAGAATGCCGAAAGTTTTGGGCAAACGTCGCCAAGAAGCACGGATGGCACAAAGAACCATTCTTCGTACAAGTCTGGATGGACAAAGACGGCGTCATTACTGATAGCGTCTCGCACCCCGGGCTAGACCAAGACTATATTCTTGACGAAGAATAGTGCCCCGTCCTGAGCATGACACTAAACTGCTCTCCATTTCATGCTGTACGAACATGATAAGATAAGAAGATGAAATATATCATAGAGGTATTCCTAGCCATAGTGTCCTTCGGCCTATCGAAGCTAGTATTCTGGGTGGCTAACCCTGATGATCCAGAAGGCACCAATCTCCTTGTCGTTGCCTTTTTAGCTGCCATCATCTTTGCAGTATTCCTTCTCGCCTATTCTCTTATTGCCAAAAAGTTTCGCCGTACAAACTAACTATAAGTATCGTGCTGCAAACAATAGTGAGGACCCGTAAGAGTCTTCCTCCCTCTGTCTTCTCATTATACGGGTGAACCAGATACCTCAAGGTCGTTCGTTCTCTGGTAAACGTCAGGAGCGCTCCACCTTGACCTATCTGGTGTCAGCCCGCATCCCTCAGCCAGAGAGGGAGAAAGCCCTCTCGTTAAGCAAGGAGGGTTTCCCTATGCAAGATACAAAACTATCAGCAGAGATAGCAAAGTTAAATGACGCCAGTCGTCGTAACTTCTTAGCCTACATGACATCAGCAGGTGTTATTGCACTATCGCCAGATGTTGTAGGAGAGATTTATACGAAAGTCCGTAACTTCAGTGATTTTACGGAAGAAAACGATCCGTACGGAGAGCACGACTTTGGCTCATTCACCGTAGCCGGCGAAAAAGTTTTCTGGAAGATAGATTACTACACCAGAGACCTATCCGGCTGGTGCGATCCGCTCAGTCCGGCTTGTCGCCGAGTTGTCACCATCATGTTAGCCGAGGAGTACTAGCCCCTCGGTTTTTTAGTCCTGGGTGTGACATAAAACCACCCGACAAAGTTTAATCCTAAAGGAGTAGTATATGCATTACTTAGTAAATCTTATCGTAGAAGCAAAGAACGCCGATGAGGCAAATGAAGCAGCCGTCACTATCATGGATGACTTGGTGGAATGGCACGAATTCGATTGGTATACGGTTGATTCAGAGCAGAGCCGCTGGGAGGGATGTTGGCAGCCCGTGCGCCTCAACACAAAGGCAGCACGGGCGTTAGTGCAGACTGCCATGGATGAACAGTACCTCTGCTTCAAAGATACTCTCGAAACCATCCGCCTGATGCTTGAGAATCACACCGATGAGCAGATATTCAACGAAGTCTTTGATAGCAAGGTTACCGGCCGTAGCTTCTCTCGCTACCAGCTCTACAAAGCAAGCGGATATGCAGCTAGTGCCTGCCAGATCTTCGGACAAGGTGGTGAGTATATCACTAGCCAGCGAGTCCTTGATATGTTCCTCGCAAATTCGAAGAACCTATGGCTAGTACAAGTAGATTGCCATAACTAGGCAGTCTTGTCCTGGGCGCGACGTAAAACCGCCCGAGCAAAGACATAGCAGCCCACTTCCCATACAAACAACCCTAAATGGTCGATTGTATGGATACGCGTCAAAGCACAGCTCTTTATGGCACGCCCGTACTTACCCACTCGGACTTTACATGCGTCCCGCAGTAAAGTACCTCGCGTGCAAGAACGGTCAGTGCCCCGGACGTGTCTTGAGACACGCATCGGTTGCCACTTATGCCGCCGCGGAGGACCAAGACCCGAGCGTACGGTGCGTACTGTCCGCTGGACAGAACGCCCACGCACGCCGGGATCTTGCCGGGCGGCCGTGCTGCGTAAGTCTATCCTCGCCCCGTGCAGGCGCGACCATTACCCGCTCGCTAGGCTCACGGGCAATCGTCGCGCTCCCTTATACCTGAACACTATTCGAACAGCGCTACTTTCTCTTTCTGTTTAAGGGGTAAAGTCCACTGTTTAGGCACTACTTTGCTGAATTCCACGAGAGGTGCAACTAAAACCGTCAGCTCACCTTCGTCTATACCCATACTCTCTAGTTTCTTTTCGGTAGTATAAAGAAGCGAATGCATTGTCGAAGTATCTTTTACGATAACGCCGATACGCGGATAGTCGCCATCCCAGCCCTCCTCTTCGCTATGCTCAAGAATCTCATCAAGGCGTTTACGGATGATATACTGGGGCTTATCGTCGAGGATGACTATCATTGCCTCTTTGCTGTCAGACGTGCGTATGTAAAGGTCTGGGCGTGTTTTAGGGAACTGTGTGAAGCGGTTGATTTCCGACTTCGAGAAAATATTCGATCCTTCGGGTAATGTTGCGAGAATTGATACGTAGCATTGCATAAGCTTAAGGCAGTGCTCGACGAACTCCTCAGTCATTTCGTCGTTCTTATAGAGCGCGTGTACGACCGATTCTTTTACGTCCATAACCTTGCGAACCGTCGTCACACCTGTTTTATTTAAGTAATAGTATGCCGGCCTTCTATCGATCCTAAACGACGAATTATAGACTTTTACGACCAACTCTTTTGCCACTAGTTGCTCCAATACTTCATAGGCACTTGGTTTACGAATACCCATAACACCCGCGAGTAACCCTGCCGACACGAAACGAAACTTGAATAATAACTTTAGAACACGTTGCTGTTGACCTGTTAGCTTTTGACCCTTCACTTCACTGCTCATCCAGACTTCTCCTCTCCTATACGTAGTATATATAAGAAGAGAGTAAAAAGAAACAATCCACTACTGTTATAAGTATGTGTTTTACCTACTATGCACAATAGGTAAAAATGTTCGATAAAATGTTTAATTAGTATTGCTTTTTATTTTAATTAGTATTACTATTTATATAGAGGTTGTTCGTTAATAATTCGGCTAGATACAAGATGAAACGGAGGGTATATGATTGACCGTGAAACACTAGAAAAGATGGCACTTGATGCAGTCTGTGCTTGCCTATATTACGAGCTTACAGACACTATCGAGGAGACTTCAGACGAAGACTTACAAGAACTCATTCAGCATAGTGACAAGCACTGTACGTGCGATAAATAGCATTACATGTTAAAATAAGGGCAAATGTCCAGAAAGATAGTCAGTATGCAGATACGAGTCACCGACGACCTACGCGAACGCGCAAAGGCCGTCGCTAAACGCAATGGACTAACTTTAAGTGAACTTATTGTCGGCCTGCTTGCAAAAGCCGGAGACAAGCAGCTCGAAGAGCTTGCAAAGAAAGAATTAAAAGAACGACCAAAGCCAGGAAGGCCTTGGGATAAGTAACGCTATCGTATCTAGCTGAATTATAAGACGCATCCAATCTCGGAGCGTCTTTTTCGTTCAACGGAGGGTAGATATGAAAAAAGCATTTCAAAGCATTACTCAAAAACTCGTCGGCGTTATCACAATAGATGATAAACGCATCGAGGAGCTGCGCGCAATCCTCGAGGCCGAGCAAGAGCGTCCTGTTACCCACGAGGAAGCCAAGGAGGTCGGAGAAAGCCTCGTCTCAGTGTTTAAGGTGTTAGCCGGCGACAGAGAGGTGCTTGGGCTTAGCAAAACGGAGGGTAGAAATGAATAAGAAAAGTAGAGCCGTCATACTAGCACGCGTCTCTTCGAAAGCACAGGAGGACGAAGGGTATTCCCTTGATTCGCAAGTGAAGCTGCTTACGAGCTACTGTTCAAACAAGGGCTTTATAGTCGAGAAGATATTCAAAATAGCAGAAACGGCATCGAAAGAACAAAGTCGTCGAGTATTCAAAGAACTACTCACGTACATGAACAAGAAGGCCATCTATCACCTTGCGGTCGAAAAGACCGATCGCCTTACTCGTAATATGAAGGATGCAGTCGCTATCGACGACTGGCTTAGTCGTGATGAAGATCGAATGCTGCATCTTGTAAAGGAGAATATTCAGCTTCACAAAGAGTCGAAGTCTGACGTGAAGTTCATGTGGAATATTCATCTTGCCGTAGCAAAGAAGTACACGGATAACTTACGAGAGGAAGCTATGAAGGGATGGGCGGAAAAGCTTGCTCAAGGATGGCTTCCTGCCGTCCCTCCTGTTGGCTACATGACTATCACCGATCACGGAAAGCGCATTCATGTGCCCAACCCCGCTACAATGAACTCGATGCGAGCAATGTTCGAGCTCTACCTTAAGCCCGGTCAATCAATCCAGTCTATAACAGCAAAGATGAAAGAGATTGGCCTAACTACGCGACAAGGACGTCCAATTAACGAAAGTCACGTACATAAGCTCCTTATGAACCCCTTCTATATTGGCATCAATAGATTTGACGGGCGTGAGTACCCAGGCGCGCAGACACCTATCGTGCGAAAGGAAGTATGGGAAGCTGTTCAGAATAAACTCCACGGCAAACGACCGCAGAAGCAAGTGCGTCACAATGTGTCGCTGAAAGGCGTCGTTGTATGCGCAACGTGCGGCAATCAAGTCTCATGGCAACTACAGAAAGGTCGCTATTATGGTGCATGTCAGCGGCGAGATGAGCGATGTAAAAATCGAAAGTACAAATATATCCGCGAGGATGTCGTACAAGAGGCTATTAAACAGGAGCTGCAACGGCTTCTCTGCCCGTCTGAGGACGTTCTGCGATGGGTTGTTGATAGTATGAGGTCTGATATCGACAAGGCTGCAGATAACCGTGCAGAAGTTGAGCAGAATACCAAAACACGCATCGAGCGAATCAAGTCTATGGACGAAGCCCTCTACGACGACAAGCTTGCTGGCGTGATCACACAGGAGCGCTACGAGACAAAGCACGCTTCATTTATGGACGAGATTGAGACCCTCGAACTTGCAATGGCGTCGTTTGACAGTACCGTTACCGAGCGCAAGCGACGTGGCGTCTACCTGCTCGAATTATCGCAAAGTGCAGCGAAATACTACGACATAAAGGATGCGGACGAAAAGCGTCAGATTTTGATAGAACTATTCGAAAAAATAGCCTTCGAAAACGATTCTGTATCTGTTAGCCTAAAGGATCGCGCAAACCTCATCGCCAAATATAGTTCGATAACTCGTGATTTTTTGAAAAACGGAAATTCAAATGATAGAACTTTTACAAATAGTGAAAATAACAGGGGTCATAAAAGCGAAAAAAGCGCCGAAAACGCGCTTTATCCATTATGGCAGGGGCACGAGGAATCGAACCTCGATCGCTGGTTTTGGAGACCGGTATACTAACCGTTGTACTATGCCCCTAAGCCAGTTTATTGTATCAGATTAGATCGGTATTAAAAAGACCACACTCTTGACCTGACGTGCCCAATCGGGCGCATCTACTTCTACCTAAAAAACGGTCGCTATGGCCGGTCGCAGCCACCGATAATTTTCGCGGTGCCATTATCGGCGTTGCGAACCAGGCGGACGGCACAGTTCCCTAGGCGACACTGGATAGCAACTTCCTGAGTGGTAGTGAATTCGGCCGTGTCATGGAGCGCGGCAAAACGGCGCACCTCAAGGAGTGCCTCATTCGGGTTCGAGGCGCTTTGTTCGATGGCGCGTTCAAGGAACTCGCGCGCACAGGTATACTGCATGTTCTCGAGCATATACTTCTATTATACTACTTTTGAGCAATTTTGTCAATTATGACCGTAGTGTCTCGGCGCTCCCATCGGCACGTACTTTAATAATTCTTGAGGCGGCAACGTCTTTAGGAACGACACCTCCATCTACGTAGATATCAACCGTATCACCGAAATACTGTCTCGCCTCTTCGATGGTTCGAGCAGGCTCCCGCCCTTCTGGATTGGCACTAGGTGCGATAACTGGGCCGACCGCATGTACCACCTGCCTAAGAAACTCATCGCGGACGACACGGTAGGCAATTGAGTTGCCTCCTCGTAATACCCAGGGTTGTTCGGTTGTTGCCGGAACGACTACCGAGGTGGGCCGCTTATCGAGGCCGCCATACTGCGCCAATTGGGCCGAATACTTTCCAATAGTACCCGAGCCGGTCACGAGCACTATGCATCGTTTTGACACATCGCGGTGTTTCGCGGCGTATACCTTTTCAACCGCCTTGCGATCGGCGGCACGCGCAATCACACCGTACAGCGTATCGGTACGCACTACAGCTATACCACCCGCCGCCAGTACTTCGCACGTTTCTTTAAGAATGGGGTCCATAGCATCTCAGACTACACCGTTTATCTCACCCTGTACAGCCCACGCCAAAAAGTGCACCCTGCTCCTAAAAGGCTTTACGAAGATGAATGACATTTGATACCATAAGCATAACGAATCATAAGGGGGCAGACGTGCAGGTAGTTGTTGTGGGTGGCGGCTTTGGTGGGGTAAAAACCGCACTCGAGCTCAGTAAGCGTCAAATCGGCAAGGTGACGCTCATTTCCGATCGATCGTATTTCCTTCACCATGCATCGCTGTATGCAACCGCGACCGGTAGGAGTACTGAAGAATCAGTCATTCCGCTGGCGCATATCTTTGCGAGTCACCCTAATGTTGAGGTGATTGAGGATCATATTAAGGGATTCGACCCCCACAGGCGTCTCATTAGTGGTAAGAAAAAGGATTATCACTACGATATGTTAGTACTGGCACTGGGATCAGTGACTTCGTTCTTTAATGTCGCTGGGGGTGATGCGCATGCTTACGGTATTTCAACCCTGAAGGACGTCTATGCCTTACAAGAACATATTCATGATGAAGTCGTGGCACAAAAGCTCGACAAAGAATACTTCGTTATTGGCGCGGGGCTTATTGGCGTTGAACTCGCCAGTGCACTTCAGGCGTATCTTAAGAACCTAAAGGAACTTTACCGCCTCAAATATGCACAGCCTAAGGTCGTGCTGGTTGAGGCGCAATCTCGCATTCTACCCCGCCTTTCGCGCCGGGCGAGCCGTAAGGTGCATACCGAACTTCAAAGGCAAGGCGTCAAGGTTCTCGCCGACCAAAAGGTTACTTCGCTCAACGACCACACTATCACTATCGAGGGGCGCATGTATCAAACAACGACCGCAATTTGGACCTCCGCCTCAAGTAATAATCCATTTTTCAAGGCAAATGCGGGCTATTTCAATATGTCTCGTGATGGCCGAGTGAACGTCAACCCATACCTAGAGGCGCTCGAGCGCGTCTATGTCATTGGTGATAACTCTACCATGGAGCACGATCTGATGGCGCGCCCCGCCCTTCGTCAGGCGAAACACGTGGCGCGAAATATTGTGCGAGTTGCGACTAAACGACCTCAACGCGCCTATGTGCCACGAGCCCTCGCTTCGAGCCTGCCGGTTGGTGATCGGTGGGCCTACATCGAGTGGCATGGGCTGACCCTTTCGGGGCAGTTTGGACGTATGGTGCGCCGATGGATGGAACTCTATACCTATTGTCAGCTCCTGCCGTTTCACGAGGCATTGCCCGTGTGGCGAGCGCATGACATCAAAAATGTCGACTCGCTCTAGCTCTAGAAACGAATTTTGCGAATGAAGAGTGCGACTACTGCGACAATGATTACGCTGACCGCCATAATTGCGCTATAAGCCCACGGCTCGTGCGCAAATGGTAAGATGACATTCATACCGAACATGCCGAAAAGTACATTAGGCAAAGCAATAAGGAGAGTCAAAAGGGTCAGCTTCTTCATCCGTTGGTTCAGTGTGTTGTTGCTAATTGTAGTGTAGGCATTGCGAATACTATCAATCGTATTTTTGTGGCTTTCGGTTGCAACTAGGAGTTGGTCGAGGTGAAGAATCATATCCTCTACAAATTCGCAGTCTTTGTCGACAAATAGCTCGTGGCGATTTTCGCGTAGACGGGTTAAGAGGGCCTGAAGAGCTGCCAAATTCGTTCGATACTCGTTAAGATCGTGCTCCACAGTCACAAAATTAATGAAATCTTTATTATCTACTTCGTGAGTACGAAGGCGCTGCTCGGTATTATGAATATATTTACCCGTTGCGTGAATAAACGTCTCGTATTCACTAATAACAAACGAGGTCAGCTGCAAAAAGACATGTTTCGTGTTCTTCATGTCAATTTTCGCTTGGGCGAATAGATCTGATGGACGAGCATACTCTTTAGAAGAGAGCGTAATAAGGAGCGTCCCTTTTAAAATAGCCAGGAATGGGACGGTGGCAATACTCCCGCGCGAGGTTTGACGCGGCGCGCGGATAAAGACATAGAGGAGTCCTTTGCTATATTCGGCGCGCGGAAGCTCGTTTTTGTCATGTACGTCCCGCAAGATACCTTCATCAAGCCCGTAGAGTTCGGTCAGGTGGTGGAGCTCTGCATCAGTGACATTAGCGCCGTACACCCACGCGCGGTCCATTGGAGGGTCTTTAATAAGCTGAGGGTCTTCGTTAAAAGACTTTTTTGCATAATAGTGCAACATACATAAGCAGTATACTCTAAGCACGGCGGTGCGCAAAGAGGTTTGGGGGTCGTAGCAATCGTAAAGTGTGACCTGCGTCACGCAAAACTGTGGAAAGAATGGAAAGTTTCTGAAATTAAAGCATGAGAGGTGTTGTAAATGCCTACGCTTGGAACTATAATCGGAAATAACAAAGTGCCAAAATAAAAGGAGACGCGACGAGCTATAGGGCAGCAACTCGTATAAGGGGGTTATGAAGATATTAATGCTGGGATGGGAGCTCCCACCGCACAACAGTGGCGGTTTGGGGGTTGCGTGCTACCACCTTTCCAAGGCGATTGCTATGCAGGGTACCTCAATTGATTTTGTAGTTCCCTACTCTGCGCCGCACGATGACATCGACTTTATGAAGATTCATCATGCGACTCGTCTGTCACCTCTTCATAAGTTTGGCATGGGTGCCTACGATAGTAAGTTCCTAGAAGAGACAATTCACAGGAATGCATCTGGTAAGGCGCACACGATTCGTGATATTCAGGCGCAATATCGCCGTTTCGTAGAAGATTTTGTCACTAAGAACGAGTTTGATGCGATTCATGCCCACGACTGGCTAACCATGGAGGCGGGTATTCGCGCCAAAGAATTAACCGATAAGCCTCTTATCGTACACGTACACGCCACCGAGTTTGATCGTTCTGGCGGCAGCCAAGGTAATCCAATCGTGCATGAAATTGAATACCAGGGACTTATTATGGCCGACCGTATTATTGCCGTCAGCGCCATTACGAAGCAAATTATCGTTGAAAAGTATGGTATTCCAGCCGATAAGGTTGAAGTGGTATACAACGCAATCGATACGCTCAGTTTTGATAGTAGCTACCAGTACGATGGCCGCACCTATCGTTACCTAGAGGGGTTAAAAGCCGAAGGCTACACCATCGTCAGCGCGGTTACTCGCCTTACTATTCAAAAGGGGCTCGGCAACCTTGTGCGAGCCATGGCTAAAGCGGTCGAGAAATACGACCGAATGGTGCTCCTTCTTGCCGGTGACGGCGAACAACGCGATGAGCTTATCCGTCTTGCCGCCGACCTTGGCATTGCCGACAAGGTATTTATCACTGGCTTTGTGCGCGGTAAACAGTGGCGCGATGCGTATAGTGTCTCCGATGTCTTTGTCTTGAGCTCTATTAGCGAGCCGTTTGGGCTCACTGCTCTCGAGGCCGCACATCACGACAACGCACTTATTGTTACTAAACAGTCCGGTGTGGGCGAAGTGCTTAATAGCATTTTCCGCTACGATTTCTGGGATGTCGATCGTTTGGCGGATCAGTTGGTGGGCATTGCAACGTCTCCAGCTCTTAAAGAATCGCTTCGTCAAAATGTCACAAAAGAATATGCTCGCATTTCATGGCATGATGTCGCGCGCCAGTGTGTATCAATGTACGCACGGTTCACTCCGCTCGAGGTATTCGCATGAGTAAGCGCGGAATCACCCTCTACCTTCACGTCCACCAGCCGTACCGTGTACGCGACTACAGTGTTTTTGACACCTCAATTAATCACAACTACTTTAGCGAGCCCGACCCAGAGAGCAACCACAATAATGAAAAAATCTTGCGTAAGGTTGCCGATAAGTCGTATCGTCCAATGAATGCGCTACTTGAAAAGCTTTTGCATACTCACCCCGAGTTCAAGGTTTCCCTAAGTATTACCGGCACATTTATCGACCAGGCGCAGGCCTGGGCTCCAGACGTACTTGATAGTTTCAAGCGGCTGGTAGCGACCGGACGAGTGGAAATTGTATCCGAAACGTACTACCACTCCCTTGCGTTCTTCTACAGCCGTAACGAATTTGAACGCCAGGTTGAAGCGCACAAGGCTAAAATCCGTGAGATATTCGGTGTCGAGACAAGTGTCTTCCGCAATACCGAGCTATCTTACAACGATGAATTGGCTCAATGGGCAGATCAGTATGGCTTTAAGGGTATCTTGGCCGAAGGCTGGGATCCTATTCTTGGGTGGCGTAGCCCAAACTTTGTCTATCGCCCAGAGGGAACCAAGAACATTTCATTGCTTCTTAAGAACTACAAGCTGTCGGACGACCTCGCCTTCCGTTTTAGCAATCGCAACTGGCAAGAATGGCCGCTGACAGTCGATAAGTACAACTCATGGGTCGAGTCATCAATTTACGACCAGCCACTCGTCAACCTATTTATGGACTACGAGACATTCGGCGAGCACCAATGGGAAGATACCGGTATCTTTACTTTCTTCGAGGAATTTGTCGATCGTTGGCTCCAAAATCCAGATAATACGTTCTACACCGTTTCAGAGGCAATCGAGGCCAACCAGCCAGCCGATACCATTAGCATGCCTCACACCGTTACCTGGGCGGACACCGAGCGCGACTTAAGCGCCTGGCTCGGCAATAGTATGCAGCACGAGGCTATGCGCTACCTCTATGCACTCGAAGACGATGTATTGCGCTCTAACGATGGTGAGCTTATTTCAGATTGGCGTAAACTGCAAACCTCTGACCACGCCTACTACATGTGTACTAAGTACTTCACGGACGGCGATGTGCACGCCTACTTTAGTCCGTACAACTCACCATACGATGCCTTCCTCTACTACATTAATGCAATCCGCGATGTTCGCTGGAGGCTGCATGAAACACATCACACAGGAGGATTGAGTGGCTAGACCGATCGTACTTTCAAATGGAGAGCTACATGTTGGCTTGAACAAATACGGGGTGGTGCACGATCTTTACTACCCCTATGTTGGTTTCGAAAATCATTCGGCTGGAACGGGCCTTCGTCACAAAGTTGGCGTCTACATCGATGGTGACATCACGTGGACAGACGATGATAGCTGGACGTTTGAATTCCGCTATCCCCACACGGCACTTATTGGACATACGGTCGCCAAAAACGAGAAGTTTGGCATTATTCTTGAGTTTGATGATGCGGTCGATGCCGAGATGAGCGTCTTAATTCGCAATATTCACGTGATTAACCAGGCGGAACAGCGGCGCGACATTAAACTCTACATGCATCAGGCCTTTGCTATTGGTGACTCGAAAAGCAACACCGACACTGCCCAGTATCTCCCCGACAGCGAGGCAATTCTTCACTACCGAGGGCGGCGCGCCTTTGTCGTGTCGGGTTCCACCGATAATGGCCCATTCGATCAATTCACCATTGGGCTTTTTGGTGACGAAGAGCACGAGGGGTCATTCCGCGATGCTGAAGACGGCGTCTTAAGTAGCAATGTAGTCGAACACGGTCGAGTCGATTCGATGCTTGGCTTCAGTCTCTCCGTCGAGGGTCGCTCATCAGCGAGGGTGCACTACTGGGTCGCCTGTGGCATGAGCACCCGCGAGGCGCTGTATATCCACCGCCAGGTTCAAGAGCAGGGCGTCTACGAACGTATTAATAAAACTGCTCAGTGGTGGCACGAATGGCTTCGACCTGCCATCGATACTGCCTCGCGATTGCCCAAAGAGTATCAAGAGCGCTTCGTAGAGAGCGTCATGATTATTAAATCTCAGCTTGATAAACGCGGGGCGGTGATTGCCAGTACTGACAGTACCCTCCTCAACTACTCCAAAGATGGCTACGCCTATTCTTGGCCGCGTGATGGTGCAAATGTTGTGTGGCCGCTCATCCGCCTTGGATACTACGAAGAGGCTTACCGTTTCTTTGAATTTTGCCAGCGGGCACTTCATCCAAATGGCTATCTTATGCATAAATATCGCGCTGATGGGGCGCTGGGAAGCAGCTGGCACCCCTACGTACACGGCGACTCGGTCGCCCCTCCTATTCAAGAGGATGAAACGGCGCTCGTTGTCTTTGTATTCGTCCAATTCTACATGCTCTCCAAGGACAGCTCACTTATTAAGGACTTCTACCACTCAATGATTAAGCCGATGGCGCACTTTATGGCCGACTTTATTGACGAAACCACCGGATTGCCAAAGCCTACCTACGATTTATGGGAAGAGCGCTACATGATTAACACCCACTCAACGGCAGTTACCTATGGCGCATTGGTGGCCGCTTCAGAGTTAGCAACGGTTGCGGGCGATGAAGAAAATGCCGTGAAATGGCGTAGTGCAGCCGATGATATTCAGTCTGCGGCCCACAAGTACCTCTTTAATAAAGAGCGTCAGGTCTTTTACCGGGGGGTCTCGGTTGACAATGGCGAGGTGCACTACGATGCAACTATCGACTCGGCAGCCGTTTATAGCGCTTTCATGTTCGGGCTATTTGCCGCTGATAGTCACGAGGTTATTACCTCGATAGAGACAACCAATCGGGTATTCCAAACTTCAGCCGAAAAACCGGGCTTGCCACGCTACGAGAACGATTACTACCGCCGCTCGAAACCAGAGGTCACTGGCAACTGGTGGTATATCACTACCCTTTGGCAGGCACAGTACGACATTGAAAAGGGCAATACCGACAACGCCACGAGTATCCTCCGCTGGATTCACGCGCACATGCTTTCAACTGGTATGATGGGTGAACAAATCGATCCCGTCACGGATGAGGTGATTGCTCCGGTGCCACTTACCTGGTCGCACGCCGAATATCTAGGCACGCTTATCGATTTGCTTGGTCAGGAACGGTAATATGGCGAGGGGCGGTACGTTTGCGAACCTATTTAGACGGTTCTCGCCCCATATATATCGCCGAGGCGTGACCCTACGACAATTCAGCAAGCATCTTGGGCTGGTCCATTTTGGCGAGGTTCACCAACACGATGATGAACTCGATGCCATTCGCGGCTTTACCGCATCATTGACCCACCGTGATACCCATTTTGCGGTCGGCACTTATAACGGTTTTAATATTCGTATCGTCAACCGCTTTGATGTGATTCGCATTGCGGGGAACCCGAACCACGAACAGCTCTGGACTATCATCGAGATCGAGCTCGATGCGAAAGGTGTGCCCCATATCTGCTTTGTACCAACCGGTCGAGAAGGTGGTGAATATGGCCGCCTGTACGCCACGCAGCCGCACATGCAGCCTCTTAACTCGATGATACTCGATAATCGCAGCCCCGAGTTTCATGGCAGGTTTCAGATATACGCGCGACCTACCTACTCGCACCAGGTGGAGCGGTTATTCTCTTCGCCAATTATTCTAGGTATAGGTAGTCGCTTTTGGCCGCATGGTATCGAGATTGAGCGTGGCAAGCTTTTACTTTACATAACAGAACACCGCCTTTCAAAGACGGTGCTGGAATCGGTTTTGGCATCTGGGCTATGGCTCGCCGAAACGATAGAAGATATCGTAAAAGATTAACAGATTAGCTTTTTCGAGCTTTCACTTCGTTGCGACCAAGGTTCTTCTTGGTTTCGGTGTACACGGCATGAGTACGTGCAATTGGGTCGTACTTCTTGATACTAATCTTTTCGGTAGTATTTTGCGTGTTCTTGGTTGTGTAGTATGTACGGTGTCCAGTAAGTTCACTCACCAGACCAACGAGCTTTCGCTTTGTGTTCTTCTTTGCCATAGCTTCCCTTTGAAACAATTAAAACAATTATTGAGCCTGCCATTCTTTGACACGCGCTTTCAGGGGTTAATTATAGCAAAAACCACTCTGTTTTGCAAGTGGTCGTCAGGGGGGGTAAAAAGGGCCTCCACGCGGCAAGTACACAAAAAGGTTCTCCGAAGAGAACCTACTCACAATTCTGGAGCCACGATCGGGGCTTGAACCCGAGACCTCATCCTTACCATGGATGCGCTCTACCAACTGAGCTATCGCGGCATAACCGTATACAACTTTAAGGATTATACCCTAAAAATTAGTATAAGTCGAGTACCACCAGGTGTTCGATATGAGGAGTATGGGGGAAGAAATTATAGCCTCGGTGTGCGCGTACGCCGTAAGCCTCGCTGAGTCGTGCCGCATCTCGCGCCTGCGTCACGGGATTACATGATAGATAAATAATACGCGCTGGTTTTTGCTCGAGGAGTCGCGCAATGACGGCCTCGTGCAGACCGGCTCGCGGAGGATCCACAATAATAGTGCGGTCGTGCGTAATGTATTCGAGCGCCTGTTCGCTGGCCGCCAGCACCGCTGTTGCCGAGCTCTTAAGTGCCAAAATATTTCGTTCCATTTCACGAACGGCGTGCTCGTTGACCTCAACCAACGTGACCGCATCACCACCAATAGTCAGCCCGATTGTCCCCACGCCACTATATAGGTCGACCACGGGCCGCTTTGAGTCTACCCACTGCGCCATGTCTTTGAGAGCTTGCTCATACACGGGCAGGTTAATTTGGAAGAACCCCTCGGTGGCATAGTGGAATGCCGTGTCGAGTACTTTATCTGAGAGGGGCGATACTGAGGGGCTGAGTCGGGTAGTAATGACACTGGCAGGACTTTTTGGGTTTGAGTAAATGACTTCAGCGCGCTCGTCCTTAGAGAACATTTCAAGTAGGGCATCAGCGCGAAAGTCCTCGTCTTTGACGTAGAGCTGCCAGGAAACGTGGCCATCGGCACTGCTACGGATCAATAAGGTTTTAAGCTCTCTGCCTGTGACTCCTAGTGTATTTAAGGCTTCACAGACCTCGCGCCCCTTTTGATTAATTACTTCCGATGCAAGACTGGTGCCGTCAATCGCAACCTTCCCGTGACTACCGCGCCGGAAAAAGGCCAACGAAAGGCGCTGCGTGTCGGTATCAAACCAGAAACTAAATTCAACCTTGTTTCGATACCCATACTCTACCCCATCACTATAGACCTCAATTGGTGAGGGTAGCACCATGTCGTGTAATTCGAAGGCTTCCTCGATAAGGGCCGCCTTGTAATGGTTCTCTGTGTCAAGGGACATAATTTGCCAAGGGCTTGTCGATATATAACTATCGGGGTCTTTGGGGCTAATTCGTTCGGGGCTTGCGCCTAGCACCTCTGTGACCACCCCCTCGGCGTAATGAGATTTTTTACGCGTTATCTGTACCCTCACTGTTTCGCCAGGTAGTCCGCCCCACACAAATAACTTTCGGCCATCTTCGAGCGTGCCGAGTGTCTGTCCACCACCAACAATTGTGTCGAGTGTCACCTCGACCACGGGTAAGGGTCGTTTTGTCATCTTCTCTAGTATATACTTTTTTGAACGCTACCTCTAGATTAGACCGCAAAGTATGGTAAAATAGATGATGTCGCCGCCTTAGCTCAGTTGGTTAGAGCGGCTGTTTTGTAAACAGTAGGTCCACGGTTCGAATCCGTGAGGCGGCTCCATAAATAGTTCGGTACACCTGCATAGGCAGGGGTTGTGGAGCGGTCAAACACAGCAGACTGTAAATCTGCCACCTTCGGTTTCGCAGGTTCGAATCCTGCCCCCTGTACCACAAGAATTATTCAAAAATCGCTCATTACGAGCGATTTTTTTGTTTCCACCACACCTAAGAGATTTTTTTACCCGACAAATAATAGTACTGCGTCTCACCGTTTACCGAAGCGGAGATGTAATGGCTAAAGGCCTGTGGGCTCATTGAGGCATCGGTTGGAATGTCTGTCGAGACGAATGACTGCGTATCGGTGTCGAACATAGTGAGCGTTGCCCCTTCGAGAGGACGAACGAAAATCTTATCGAGTGGCTCTCGAACATATGGACGATCCTCTACAAATGTTGTGGCGATAATTGGCCTGCCTTCAGCTTTGGCTACCTCAGTGCGTGCATCATCCTTATACATCTGCACTGTCGTTCCTGAATTCACAAAATAGTATACGCCATGGGCGGTGTGTATCCTTCGAATTGTGTCAGCGGCATCATGTACTTGGGTGAAGCCGCTATCTATCACCGAATACTGTGAGCGTGTACTCGGGGCGGTAATGGAAAGCCCCTTCGCATCAAACTGGGCAGGCAGTGCCGAGAAGGTATACTTTTGAGGCGAACTGGCGAGTTTTTCGCCGTTAATGCCGTACAGATAGGCGGCCGCTTCATCCGATCCGCTCAGCAACGCTTTCGCCGATGGCGTTACCAGGTAAATCGCCTGCTTAGAGGCTGGCAAGCTATTTTGTAGCCCTGTGAGTGGCGGCAGCGCGTAAGAATCGTCAAGCGTTTTGACAACCTTACCATCGGCATGGATGTCAATTGCCCCCGTCTCGGCGTTATGCGTTAGGTAATGGGTGGAATCGTAGAACAAATCGCCCCATACCGGTACTTCCCCCTCGGCATTAAGCAGTCCATACCCCTCATTTGCAGGCTTGCCCGATGTACCACGATCGCGCGAACTTAAACTATGATTGTCGCAGAACACTGATTCATCGGTTTCATCCGAGGCGCCCGGCAGCACAGCCACCGTCACATCCAAACAATCAGAGGTAGACTTTTTATATGCCAGCGCATCGCCCTTCATAATGTAGAAGTCTTTTTTGGCATCGCGCGTATACGAATCGGCTTTATCGGCGACTTGAAGCACCAGGGTATCGAGCTGGTAGCCAGAGTTTGTCACCTCCTCAAGGGCTCCCGCCGTGGCTTCGATACGGGTCACCGCCTTCGATGTCGCGACATTCACCACTTGATACTCCGTAGGTGTAATTTGCACCACCGCATAGTTACCATACAGAAGAAATTCTGGTGAACTCGGTAGCGACTCGGATAGCGTGACTAGATTCGTCTTGCCATCGAGACTAAGAATGACCACACCATCAGCGGTCTTAATAACTGGGGTCAACTGTGAAACACGCGCGCTTTTCTCGGCCGTCACACTCGAGAGATAGTCCTGTTTCGTCCGTACCGTCTTGCCTTCGGCGTTTAGGAGCGAGTAATTATCCTCACTGCGTACCTCGTACAGAGTGCCGTTACGCTCGATAGAGGTATATTCACCCGGCTCAGTAACCCTTGAACCGTCATCCTTAACTATTGCAGGCTTTCCATCCACCATTACCACTGTGGTGTGATTGACAAAAGGAAGTGGCGCGGTATCGTACAGCTCAGCCCCCACCTGGTGCTCAGCCTCGGCGTCATATAATGCGTACTTGCCCTCTTTTTGAAGGAAAAACCCAGTCGAACGTACAATCTCTTGGGCCGACAGGCGCCCACTATTGCCCGAAGTGTATGCGACATATACCCATACGGCCGCTCCAATAAGTAACAATAGCCCAACGATTCCGGCAATTATCGGTAAGCGGCGCTTATTCTGAATTGGCTGCGGTTCCATTGGGTACTCCTTTAGGCTGTGACGCGAGATGCGTAGTGGCACTTTTACATTTGTTGCATTATGCGCGCTACATAATAACGCGGCGTGGCTGTTTGATGCGATTTTGGGCCTGCGGGATAATGAGTTTTGCGGCACGCTCGCGCAGTTCAGCCGCAAGTTGTGCCTCGCCGGTGCGGTCGTAGGCATCCGCCAAGATAGTGAGAGTTTGAGGAATTGGGTCAAGCTCGACCGCCTTCTCGAGCGATTCGATCATTTTCTTATCATGGCCGAGTTTTTCCTGCACCTTCGCATAGGCGATGTGCCGCGCCGCGTGATCGCTATCCATTGCAAGGGCCTGTTCAAAGGCAAGCGCAGCCTTATCATAGTTTTGGGTCTCAAAATAGATGAGGCCGACATTATGAAGACTACTCGCGCTCGGCTCGAGACTCTGAGCAATTTCAAAACATTCAATGGCCTCTTTAAACTGCTGTTGTTTCGCATACAAAATACCAAGACGGTTGTAGGCGCTGGCGTTACGCTCGTCAACACGCAAGATAGTCAACAGTGCCTTCTCGGCCCGGAGATATTTCCTATCTTGCAAAGAACTTTGGGCGATTGACCATAGCTGATCGAGCTTATCGGACAATTTCGAAGACAGGTCGCTGGCGACTTCACCTACGGTCTGCCTTTGATACAGCGCCCAAAAACCAAAAATTCCTATAACAATCAGGCCTAACATGCTCGTTTCATTATACCATAACCGCTGCGCTCAGCTGGAGGCGGACATTCCCCTGTTCAGACAACCGGGTGTGGAGCACTTCAAAATGAGCCAATGCACGAAGCGTAGCTGCGTCAGGGTGGGTTTTAAGGGTCATCTTAAGTAACTTAAGGGCATTCTCGACCAATGTGAGCGCATCAGATCGAGAGTCTTTGTAATTTTTTGCGATTAGAAGCCGCTGGTACGGAGACCCTGTCACCAGCAAACGCGCATCTTTCATACACTGCGCTCGAGACTCGAAGTAGGCACTATCGGTAATAAGACGTGACAGCTCGGCCGGCAGACCCTGCGCAATAAATAGAAGCTGCGTGCGCACGGTGGCGTCCTTTATACCCTGGTCGTTTAGAAGCTGTTCCGATTGAGCAGAACTAATGGGGCGCATCTCAACCCGCTGCACCCGTGACATAATAGTTGGCAATAGCCGTTCCGGCTCGTGGGAGAGAAGGATAAACTGTGTCCCCTCGGTTGGCTCTTCCAGCAGTTTCAGGAAGGCGTTTTGGGCGGGAATTGCCATGCGCTCCGCGTAATCAATCACTATAATTCTTCCTTTTGGTGCAATTGAACGCGTTGTGTCATATAGGCGGCGGATACTCTGCACCGTAATAGTGCCTCGCTCAATATCAACTCGCTCGTCTCTTTCGGGGAGTACCTGGAGCACCTCGGCAGATGTATTGGTAGTGAAATGGAGAGCAATCGTGCGCAACCCCACGCCATACGGCCCCGTCAGCAACACCGCGTGAGGCCGCCGGGCGAGAGTTTGCTCGAGTAATCGCTCACTCGCGGCATTCATATAGAGGATCATGAGGCGACCATGTCTTTAAACTCGGGCGGGACGGGTGCGGTAAACACTTTTCGTTCAGCAGTGGGGATGGTAAGTTCGAGGCTATGCGCGTGAAGGCACAGTCGCGTGGCACTGGTAGCCGAACCATACACCCTATCACCCGCGATTGGCGCATGGATATACTGCATATGTACTCGCAGCTGGTGAGTACGGCCCGTCTTAGGCTTAAGCTCGACCAACGACTGGCGACCGTTAGAAGAGAGCACTTTATAACGCGTAAGGGCTGGCTTTCCTTTCGGGTCAACTCTAAAGGTGCTCGGTGCCGAGGGGTTGCGACCAATTGGCAAATCGATGATTGCTTCGTCTAATTTAGGCGCGCCATCAACCACAGCGGTATAGTGCTTTTTTACCGTCCTATCAGAAAATTGCTTTTTCAGCATTGCGGCGGTCTCATCGTTACGAGCACCGATAATAACCCCGCTGGTATCTCGGTCGAGACGATGGACTACTCCTGGGCGCGTGGTGGTAAGCGCGTGAGTAGTATAACGGCGAAAAAAATCGGCGACAGTGAACTCATCGTTGAGCGCACCCTTGCTGTGAGTCAGTACCCCCGCGGGCTTATTCACCACAATCACATTATCATCGAGATATATAATGGGGAGTTCTCGGGCTGAGGTATCGACCCGCTGAGGCGGTACCAGTGCAATCTCTGTATACTCTGTAACTTCCGTCTTAGGGGTGGGCGTGTGAACGCCCGTGACCCGTACGTACCCGGCTTTTATATACTTTTGAATTGTGGCGCGAGAGTACTCGGGATAGCGGCGAGCAACTTCTTTATCGAGACGTATCGTTGAGGGGGTGAGCTCCATGACGTACGTATCGCGAAACTTGTGACGAACTCCGAAAGTCTCGAAGCTGTCCTCGTGCGGGTTACGAATAAATGTGCCCCGTGCCTGAGGAAGTACCGATTGAATTGTTTCCAACAGGAAGGTAGTATCGTCTTCGGCTGCATCGCTGACGACTATCACGTAGGGGGTACTCATAAACACAACCTGAAGCAGTCGGCCGCGCGCACCAAGTGCATGTTCTTTGCACATACCCACTTCGGCACTGGTTGAAAGCTTACCGGCAATCTCGAATTCTTTGAGAATTTTCAACGCCTCTCGCTTAATATTTTTTGTAGCCATTCGTTACTGCCCTCGTGGACGGAGACCAACCGCTTGCTGAGCACGCAGGAGTGTCTGGTTGGCGGTTGTGGCCATCGCCTTTTCCGAGCGCTCGAGAGCAGTAATCACCTGCTCATCGCTGATATTTGCGAGGCGCGCTTGAAACTCACGGAGGAACCCGGCTACCGCCTCGGCAACCGCGCGCTTCAACTCACCGTAACTTGTCTTGCCTTCCCACTCACGGTTCACCTCGTCCTGGGGGCGGCCCGATAATAATGACAATATTTGTAGCAGACTACTGATACCTGGTTGTGTCTCGAAGTTGTAATGAATTTCACCTAGGCTGTCGGTAGTTGCGGCCATAATCTTTTTTGCCGCCACCTCGGGACTATCATGGAGTAAAATCTTTGATTTTTCATCGGACGAGCTTTTGCTCATCTTTTTTGTAGGATCGGTGAGGCTACGAATGCGCAGACCCTTGTCGCGTCGCATAAATGCCGTTTGTTGCTGCGTGTCAACTGGCACCGTAAAGACCTCGCCAAACTTATTATTAAACCGGGTTGCGATGTCGCGGGTAATCTCGAGATGTTGGAATTGATCCTCCCCCACTGGGACGTATTCGGCATTATATAGCAGAATGTCGGCCGCCATGAGTACTGGGTAGTTAAATAGACCCACCGTCACACTCTCATTTTGCTCGCTCGACTTTTCTTTAAACTGTGTCATGCGACTCATCTCGCCTACATAGGTGAAACAGTCGAGAATCCAGGTTAATTCGCTATGTGCAGAGATATAACTTTGACGGTATATAAACGTATCGGGCTGAGAAATATCGAGCCCCGCAGCAATAAAATATTTCAGGTTAGTGAGTGTGTTTCGATAGAGCGTCGCATGATCGATAGGAGTGGTAAAACTATGAAGATCGGGTACGAACATGTTAATCTGATATTCGCCCGCAAATTTTCGCTGCATCTCGACCATAGGCACGAACACGCCCAGATAATTACCGAGGGTTGGCTCTTCATTGGAGCGCACACCTGTAAGAATTGTTTTCTTCGCCATACGTGTCTTTATTGTAGCATTTTTCATGCAATTATTCAGTGGGGTGCACCCAGGACGCAGCGAACAGCGAAGCCGAGGCTGCGCGATGACGCATTGTCCCCAGGATAGACCTCGGTTGATTCACGAGACGCCACATATGCCATGTAAGCCGTCTCTGGGTGGGCAGTCCGCGACCACAACCACGCACCCTCGGTTTGCTTACTAAAAGGCGGACTCCACGACATGCCGCTATAAGCCAGCCGAAATGCTCCAGATGGGCTCCACAGCGACAGAGTCGGGCCGCCCGTGCCGTGAGTACCGCTTCCGCTGTATGCTTTGTCTAGCATTCCAAAATCACCCACTCCAGTTTCACCTCCGGATGGAAGACGCCACCCCTTTGCACAAATTGAATGAGTCGCTTCGTCAGCCCCCACGGGTACCGAAGCGCGAGTTTCGCCCGCCGTAGCGGCCGACCAATTATATAAATATCCGTAGTCTGTTTCACCCGCCCCCGAATCGCCGGGGATTTGCATAGCTTGGGGTATGTCATAGTCAGCCGCCCCCGGGGCCTCAACTTTCGGTAAGACAAAACTATCCGCCACATCGCTATCGCTGGAAGTAAGAGTTATCGAGCCTGTAGTTGAACCCAGCCTTAAGTTGGTCAGCATCCAACATCGATTATCCGCCAGCCTGCCAACCTGATACGTCCTGGCCGTACCTCCACGATTGTCCGACAGTGATACCAGTGCGTTTGCATTAGCTCCTGTATATATCTCGAGTGAGTCACAGTGAGCTTGTGAAAAGACTTGCATGGCCACACGGGCATTCGGGTCACTGCCACCCTCGGTATGCCCGGCGCAGGCTCCCTTGGTTGGTGCCGAGTTGGTGCTGCTTACCTGGTAGCTAATGCCGGAAACCGAGGCGGTCAGACAAAAACTTCGAGGGGTGCTGGCGTTATCGACCGTGTACTGGTAGTCGGTGGGGCCATCTGCGGGAAGCCCCGCTATGGAAAGGGTGTCTGGATAAAGGTCACCGTGGTCGATGGCGAAGGTGGCAATTTTGGTGAAGCCCTCTTTAGCGCCAGTTTGAGCGGCCGACTCTTTGGCACGAAGCGTAATACCGTTATACGAAACGATGGTGATGGCAGCCAGAATGGCAATGACGACAATGACGATGAGGAGCTCTACGATGGTAAAGCCCTTATCCTTGCTGTTTTTTGGATTATATGATATAATAGTACTGAGTAGTGGCACGTCTGTGTATCTCTTGAGCAATCCGCTTTAGTATAGCACAAGCGCAATGCGAGACAGGTCCATAAAAAAGAGCTCCCTTCAAGGGGGCTCTTTTTCCGATGAACGTAGAGAGAAATACCCTAACGCTTCGAGAATTGCTCGCGCTTACGAGCAGATCGGAGACCGTACTTCTTACGCTCCTTCTCGCGTGAGTCACGCTTCAGGAATTCTGCCTTCTTCAGGGTTGAACGAAGATCAGAGTGCGCAGTAGTGAGGGCCTTGGCAATCGCGAGCTTGATGGCATCAACCTGACCAGCAGTTCCGCCGCCTTGTACGCGAACGGTGACATCAAATTCTTTCTGCTTGTTCACGAGTGCAAGTGGGTCGGTGATTTCCGCAAGCAGGGTTTTGTTACCATCGAGGTACTCAGCCGCTGGCTTATCGTTAATCGTGACGATACCCTTGCCCTTGTAAAGACGAGCACGAGCGGTTGCAGCCTTGCGGCGACCGAGTCCGTAAAAGTAAGAAGCATCAGCCATATTACTTTACCTCAACTTTCTTTGGGGTTTGTGCAGTGTGAGCGTGCTCAGCACCGGCAAATACCTTCAGGCGGGCCATGCGGTCGGCCGAAAGCTTATTCTTAGGGAGCATACCCTGAACTGCTTTTTCGATAATTCGTTCTGGGAACTTTTCACGAACTTCAGCAAGGGTTGCATCTTTAATACCACCAGGGAATCCCGAGTGACGGTAGTAAATTTTACCGGTCTCTTTGTCACCTGTCACCACAAGGTTTGCGGCGTTGATAACTACCACGTAGTCACCACCGTCCACATGTGGGGTGTAAGTTGGCTTATTCTTACCGATAAGCTTGTCGGCGATAACGGTCGCGAGGCGTCCCAGTGGGAGCTCGGCCGCATCAACCAAAAACCACTCGCGAGACACGTCAGCTGGCTTTTGGCTAAAAGTTTTAGCGTTTACCATTACTTAGTCTCCTTTGCTGATTTTGGGGTGTCGCTAATGTCATCAACGAATGCGATAGTTGCCATTTGGGCACCATCACCTACGCGAAGACGGGTGCGCTCAACTCGGACGTGACCACTGGTGCGACCTGAAAGTTGAGGTGCAATGACATCAACAAGGCGCACTGCGGCTGATTGAGTCGAGAGTCCCGCAATCACCATGCGGCGGTTTGCAAGATCACCCTTTTTAGCTTTAGTAATGAGTTTTTCAATATAGCGGACGAGTTCTTTGGCTTTTGGAAGCGTAGTCTCAATCTTTCCGTGCTCAACGAGGCTTGTTGCTAAACCTTTCATGAGTGCGCGGCGTTGATCGCGTTCGCGGCCAAACTTACGTCCTTTGTATCCGTGTCGGTGCATGGTTAGACGTCCAATTCTGCCAATTTATCTTTGACTTCATCGAGCGCCTTGCTGCCGAAGCCCTTCAGTTCACGAAGATCCTGTTCCGAGAGAGTGACGAGGTCACGAACAGTACGGATTTCGTTGTTGATAAGGGCGTTCGCGGTACGAGCGCTCAGGTTTAATTCTTCAATAGGGGTGTTAAGCTCGCTGCCTTCGTCAACCAAATCTTGGCCGAGTGCAGGGGCTGCCTCAACAGTGGTGCTACCTGCCAGTGCAGTGTATTGGTTAACCAAAATTGCCGCAGCTTCTTCGAATGCTTCACGTGGGCTAATTGAGCCGTCCGTTTCAACATTGAGTTGAAGCTTGTCAAGGTTGGTTTCTTGACCTACACGGGTGCTATCAACCTTGTAACGTACGCGGAGTACTGGGCTGAACATTGCATCGAGGGCGATCATATCGCCGTGAAGGCGCTTTACGCTTGACTCTTCGATAGTCTGGTACCCACGACCTGTTTCAACAACGAGGTCGATGATGACTGACTTCTTTGGGTCGTCAACCGTTGCAATCACTTGCTCTGGGTTGATAACCTCGATATCAGCAGTTGCCTTAATGTCGGCAGCGGTAATGGTACCCGCGCCCTTCTTCTCGATACGCACTTCAACTGGCTCATCGCTGGCCGATTTAAGACGTACGTTCTTCAGGTTAAGCATGATGTCAACGACATCTTCTTTGATACCTGCAACGGTGGTAAACTCGTGGCTCGCGCCTTCAACGCGGAAGGCAACAATTGCTGCACCCTTCACGCTTGAAAGAAGGACGCGGCGGAGGCTGTTCCCAAGTGTATTACCGTAACCAGCCTGAAGTGGCTCAATAACGAACGATGCACTGTTGACGCCAGTTTCTTCTAGCGAAGCGAGTGCTGGGTTGTGAATGACTTTTGACATATCTATATATCTCCTTACCCTATCGTGAGTAGTACTCAACAATTAATTGTTCGTTAATGTCTGCTTCAGCTTCTTCACGCTTTGGTGCACCAGTGACTGAAATGGTCATCTTTTTTGCATCGCTTTTCAGCCAGCTCAAAGTACCTTGGGTGCTTGCTTTCACGACCTCATCAAGTCCGCTAAAGTAACCTGACTTTTGGCTTTTTGGACGGACTGTCAGTTCGTCACCGGCCTTCAGGCGGATTGATGGGATGTCAACGCGGCGGCCGTTCAAAAGGAAGTGACCGTGTCCAACGAGCTGACGTGCAGCGCGGCGGCTGGTCGCAAATCCTGCGCGGTAGACCGCATTGTCGATACGCTGTTCGAGCATACGAAGGAGGTTCTCGCCGGTCAAACCAGGTTGACGGGTTGCTTCATTCATAAGCTTTGCGAACTGCTTTTCGAGGAGGCCGTATGTACGGCGAACCTTCTGCTTTTCACGAAGTTGAGTCAAGTAGAGACTTGGCTTACCTTGGCGTCCGTGGGCATGTACGCCTGGGATACCACTCTTGCGAGCCATGATTTTGTGCGCCTTAGGGTGAAGTGCGTAGCCTTCACGACGGCTTTGCTTAACGATAGGTGAAACATCTCGTGCCATATACTATCCTCTACGTACCTTTCGTGGGCGTACGCCACCATGTGGCACACCTGTTACTTCTTTAATACTCTCGATGCTAATGTCGAAGTTGTTAAGCGCACGCACCGCAGAATCGCGACCCTGGCCAACACCCTTTACAAATACATCGACCGACTTCAGGCCGTAGCCCTTTGCCGCTTCAGCTGCCTTCTCAGCAGCAATTTGGGCTGCATACGCAGTACCCTTCTTACTTCCGCGGAACCCAACTGCACCAGCGCTACTTTGCGCGAGTACGTTACCCTTCTTGTCAGAAAAACTTACAATTGTGTTGTTAAAGGTTGCCTGTACGTGAAGTTGACCAGCTGGAACTGATCGTTTTTGCTTTTTCTTAGTAGAATCTGCCATCTATCCGTTCCTTTCCTAGGTCTTACTTGCTGCTTTAGGTTGAGCTCCACCAACTGCGATCGCGCGACCCTTACGAGTTCGTGCATTCGTTCGAGTACGTTGGCCACGGACTGGAAGACCAGTTTTGTGGCGAAGCCCACGATACGCATTGATGTCCTTCAAGCGCTTAATATTGTTTGTAACGAGACGCTGGAGGTCGCCTTCTACGGTATATTGTGAATCAATCACTTCACGTAGACGTTGTTCTTCAGCCTCGGTGAGATCTTTCACCCGAGTGGTCGGCTCAACTTTAGCCGCCGCAAGGATGTCTCGTGCAAATTTCGGACCGATGCCGTAGATATACGTCAATGCGATCTGAACTTGCTTTTCTGCGGGAATAACTACCCCAGCAATTCGAGCCATGCTTAACCCTGCCTTTGCTTGTTCTTAGGTTTCTTCTTGTTGATTACCCGAAGGCGACCTTTACGGCGCACCAACTGGTCATCTGGACTAATTTTCTTAACGCTCGCACGAACTTTCATGAGTGTAAGAGTTCCTCCAGTTAAATATTATCTTTGTGGCGGTACGTGATTCGTCCCTTGGTGAGATCATACGGGGTCATCTCAACGTCCACCATATCACCAGGCACAAGGCGGATATAGTTTTTACGCATTTTTCCGCTAATGTGCGCGATGATGCTCAGGCCATTCTCAAGTTCAACCTTAAATTGAGTATTAGGCAGTGCTTCCACTACCTTGCCTCGCATCTTGATTACCTCTTTAGTACTGACCATAAGTTACAGTAGTGTATTATACACCAAATCGCTAGCTCCGTAAAGCGTTTTCAAGAAGATACCCGCCAATCCGTGTGACGCAGTATTATTAATTAGATTTATTGTAACAAAACCAGCCGGTTCGTCAAGCGCCGCTATACACTCACCACCAGTTTTTTCTCTGTTCCTAAAGAGTGAAGATACTTCACTGCTTAGGAAAAGGGGCAGAAAGTAGCTGATGTGCCCGCCCCCTCCCTGTGCAATGCACAGAAGCAGCCGGCTACGACTGCAGGCGAACGAGCACGATGGAGTAGGAGCGGTGCTCGCCCGAGCTGCGCACGAGTGCCGAGACAATCTTGTCCGGCGCATCGGGGAACTTCCACCGCAGCACCGAGTTGATGGCATCGAGGACGCCGCTGGCATCCCCATGGCCGCCCTGGAGGATCTCGCTGGTGGTTGACTCATCGAACAGCACGTACCCCGAGACGTAGTCCCTGAGCATGAGGTTCTTCGAGATGATTCCGTGTCGCTGCTCGTTCTCCCAGCTCGCCTGGAGCTGCTTGAGTCGCCTCCCCAGCTGTTCGAGGTTCCACTTCGTCAGCATGCTGATCTACTTTCTGCCGTTACTCACCACTTTGATGAGCGGTATAATTATACCATAAAGCCACAAAGTTACAATTACGGAGCAAGCGCCCGCAGGTTACTCCCTAACGGTCATAGTCATCGTAGGTAACCATGAGAGCACGTGAGTTGATCTGGCGGAGCGTCTCGAGTGCCACAGATACAACAATGAGGAGCCCCGTACCACCGATTGACAGATTCGTATTAGTGATGCCTGCTAGTTGGAACAGCAAAAATTCGGCGATAAATGGCGTAATCGCGACAATACCCAGTACAATCGAGCCAAACAGTACCAAACGGTTCACGGTGCGCGCGAGGTAATGCTCCGTGGTTTTCCCTGGGCGTACACCTTCAATGAAACCACCTTGCTTCTGAAGATTCTCGGCAATTTCATTCGCATTAAAGACGATACCTGTATAGAAGTATGTAAAGAACACCACCAGCAAGAAGTACGCGGCCGGGTAAATGAACGCTTGCCACTCGATACCAGTAAATGCACCTGGACTTGGTGCCTGGAACCAGAGGATAAGGTTATTGGCAAGTTCGGCGTACGCTGGGTTACCAGTTGCCTTCAAAATTTGACCCACAAAGGCTGGGAGTGACAGGAAGGCAACCGCGAAAATCACTGGAATCACACCCGCAGCAATAAGCTTAATTGGCAGGATACTCTTGACGCCGCCGTAACTACTGTTCCCTTGTACTCGCTTCGCATAATTGATAGTGACCACGCGCTGAGCTTCGTTCACCTTCACCAAGAAGTACAGCAGGAACAGTGACACCAGAAGGATTGCTAGTATCACCCAGAACATTAATGGATTAACCGGAATCGTAAACCAGTTAAAGACCTGCAGCGAGCCGGCATCGGTATTAAAGAGCGAGCTTGCGAATGTCGAGAGAATCGAAGGCAACTGGCTGACAATACCAGCGAAAATAAGCAAACTGATACCATTGCCGATACCCTGTTCGGTGATAAGCTCACCTAACCACATGAGGAGCACCGACCCTGCCGTCATCGCCGTAACGGCGACAATCCATTCGATTGGTGTTGGATCAGAAAGAACGGTAGTGTTACCCGCGAGGACCGTCTGACGCAAAATGAAGATAAACGCAATCGACTGAACGATGGCGAGCGGGATTGTAATTGCCCGGGTCCATTGGTTAATTTTACGGCGACCAGACTCGCCATCTTTATGAAGCTCTTCTAGGCGTGGAATCGCCTTAGTTAAAAGCTGGGTAATGACGGATGCGGTAATAAACGGCGTCAAACCTACCAATACAATCGAGAAGCTTGCCAACGCCCCACCCGACAGCAGGTTAAGGAATCCACCGAAGTCGGTTCCACTCACAATGCTATTAATCACCTCGCGAAGTTGCGTTGGCTCGGCAAGCGGCACGGGCACGTGCGCCATGAGTCGATATACGATAATAATACCTAATACTGTGAGCAACCGCTTTTGCATGTCGCGATTTTTAAGCGAGCGAAAGATTGTTTTCCAATTCATCAGACTTTCCAGACTACCCCGAAGCTAGTTATACAATTTACGTTTGATTATACTACAGAAATGACACTAAAAAAAGACCCCTCCGAGGAAGGATCTTTCAAAAGACAGGGACGTCAAACCTACTTGTCGTTCTCTTCGGCCTTTTTAGTACTCTGCTTCAAAGGCACGGCGGTCTTTTCGAATGTACCACCAGCCTTGACGATTGCCTCTTGTGAGGTCTTACTTGCGCCGGCCACCTTCACAGTAAGCGCCGTAGACAGCTCACCACGGGTGATAACCTTTACAGTGTGGAATGGTGTTGAGATGTAACCCTGCTCAAAAAGTGCAGCGTTATCAACAACCTTACCCTTAAAGCTATTGAGTGTATCGAGGTACACAACCTGGGCTGGAGTGCGGAGACTCTTGAATCCGCGTGCCTTTGGCACGGCACGGACAAGCGTGCGCTGACCGCCCTGGAAGGTTGCGCCAAGTTTCTTACCAGTACGTGAGCCCTGACCCTTTGTACCACGGCCGGCTGTTTTACCACCACCGGCTGAAATACCGCGACCAACGCGCTTTTTATCCTTGTTGGCAGCCACGAGGAGTTCGTTATACTTAGTCATTACTTGTCCTCCTTGCTCGCAACCTTCTTGGCAGCTGGCTTCTTAGCAGTCTTGTCTGCGTTAAGCCATTCTTCCTTTGGCACCAGGCTACGCAGCGCTTCAACAGTTGCGTAGGCAATGTTTACCTTGTTGGTTGAATTAAGTGACTTTGACAGGAGGTTACGAATACCGGTTACTCCAATGATTGAACGGACCACGCCACCGGCAATAATTCCGGTACCAGGAGCTGCTGGCTTCAGCAGTACCTGTGCGCCAGAGAACTTTACTTCACTTTCGTGAGGGATAGTCTCGTTGGCGATTGGAATGGTAATAAGGTTCTTCTTCGCAACGTCAGTTGCCTTTTGAACCGCAGTTTGCACATCGGTACCCTTTGCAACGCCCACGCCCACACGAGCCTTGCGATCACCTACAACCACGAGCGCCTTAAAGCGGAAACGGCGTCCACCCTTGACGACACGTGACACACGGTCGATGTTGATAACAAGTTCTTCAAACTGCTTTGGCTCCTGTGGAGCTTGGTCGCGGCGTGGGCCACGAGTGTTGCCTCCCCGTTGGCCACCACGAGGCGCGTTGCCACGTGCTGCGTCAGCAGGTGCAGTAGTATGTTGTACTTCAGCCATAATTAAAACTCCAATCCTTCCTTACGAGCAGCGTCAGCTAATGCCGCTAAGCGACCTGCGTACTTGCGGCCGTTACGGTCGAATACGGCAGTCGTAATTTTCGCCTTCTTAGCCTTTTTCGCAATTTCGGCACCAATAATAGCGGCCTTTTCGGTCATGGTGCCCGTATGCTTCGATCCTACTGTGGTTGCTGCAGCCAGCGTGTGCTGGGCGACATCATCGATAAGTTGTGCACTGATGTGCATGTTTGAAATAGTGACGGTAAGGCGAGGACGCTCGGCTGTACCTGAGATTTTAGCGCGTACGCGTGCAGCACGAAGGCTTCGGTTGACGAGCTTCTTATCAAGTGCGCTCATAATTACTTACCTGTCTTTCCTGCTTTTCGAAGAATTACTTCGTCAGCATACTTAATGCCCTTACCCTTGTATGGTTCTGGTTTCTTTAGGGCACGGATTTCAGCTGCAGTTTGGCCGACCATTTGCTTGTCGATACCCTTTACAGTGATTTCCATTTTATTAACTTCTAGTTGCACACCTTCGCGCGCTTTGTACTTCACTGGGTGCGAGAACCCAAGCGCCATAGTGATCTCTTGTCCACCGCCCTCAACACGGAAACCAACTCCGTTTACTTCAAGCTTCTTTTCGAAGCCAGAAGTTACACCTTGGACCGCGTTATTGAGAAGTGCACGCTGAAGGCCGTGCTGTGCGCGAGCAATGCGCTCATCGTCCTTACGAGTTACTTTTGCCTGGCCGTCTTCTACGGCTACTGTGACATCGCTTAGGTGAGGTACGACGAGTTTGCCCTTGGCACCCTCGACGGTAATTTCACTTTCGCCAACCGTAATTGTCACACCACTAGGTACGTCAATTGGTAGTTTTCCGATTCGACTCATGTCTTACCTTTCGTTATGGCAAGTGAGATAAGGGATTTTTATTTCGTGGCTCCGGATTGTCTCCCTGGGCGAACCCACCGGTGCCTTGCGCCGGCCTTAGAATGTGACAATCTCTCGCAAAATCTCCCCGATTTCACTCGCAATTTATTATCTGGCTAATTGTACCATACTGGGGTGGATATGGCAATAGTGGTCCACGGCAGTATCACCACGGGTGCCAAAGGCAGCAAAATGTGACCTCGCTCACAGAAAAAACAAACCATTCCCCTTATGCTGTAAGGTATATGGGTAAAAAAATTATCAGCGTGAATACGGGATCTTCTAGTCTCAAGCTTACCGTTGCTGACCAAGAGACTTTAGAGACAGTATTCAGGGCCGAGAAAAAGAATGTCGTTGATTTTACTGCTGCAACCAACGAATTGGTTGATACGATGAAGCAAGAGTTTAACCTTGAAGACATCGTAGCAATAGGACACCGAATCGTTCACGGTGGCTCTCAAGCGCACACCGCGCGCCTCATTGATGATGAAGTCTTAGCCGAGATTCATCAATTTGCAGAATTCGACCCAATGCACTCCGAGCCGGCACTCGTCCTTATCACTCAGATGCAGCACCTCTTCCCGCAACTCCCTCACATTGCCTGCTTTGATACCGCCTTCTTCCATGATATTCCTCGGGTGGCGCAACTTATCGCTCTCCCTCACGAATATCAACATGGTGAAATTCGGCGCTATGGGTTCCACGGTCTGTCATATATTTATGTCCTTGAAGCGCTTCGCCATAACGGTGTAGCTGTCGATAACGAGAAGATTGTAGTCGCCCATCTAGGGTCCGGTGCGAGTTTGGCCGCTATTCAAAACGGCCACGCGGTCGATATGACCATGGGCTTCACGCCTACTTCGGGAATTGTCATGAGTTCCCGCCTTGGCGACACCGACCCAGGGCTAGTTGGCTATCTTCATAAGAAATTTGGTATGACCATCGAGGATTGGACTACCATGACCAACAAGGCGTCTGGTTTGCTGGGAGTTTCCGGGCTTTCGGCCGATATGTACACCGTGCTTCAGGCCGAGCACGATAACCCCGATGCGCGTGATGCAGTCGACCTATTTGTCTACCGTGTTCGTCAGGCGATTAGTTCGCTGGCGGCAAGCATGAATGGTATCGATCGTCTTGTGTTTACCGGGGGTATTGGTGAGGCGTCCGAGCCACTACGGTCTCGTATTCTCGAGGGTCTCACCTTCCTTAATATTGCCCACACCGAGGTCGTTAATACAGACGAAAGTGTTGTCATTTTACGAAAAGTTAAAGAATTGCTGACGCAATAGAAAGTTATCATGGAAGAAGTCCATACACCTCTCGATAAAGACGAACTATATAAGATTGATGCCTACTGGCGCGCAGCCAATTACTTGTCGGTTGGTCAAATTTATCTTCGCGACAATCCACTTCTGAGGCGGCCGCTCGAGCTTGGCGATATTAAGCAAATGATACTTGGACACTGGGGTACCACACCGGGTCAAAACTTTATCTATGCGCACCTCAACAGGGTGATTACACGCAACGACTTAAATATGCTGTACGTTTCGGGGCCAGGGCACGGTGGACCCGCCCTTGTAGGTAACGTCTACCTCGAAGGCGTCTACAGCGAATACTACCCGGAAGTTACCCAAGACGAACATGGGCTGCGCCAACTCTTTCGTAGTTTCTCGTGGCCAGATGGGCTCGCCAGCCATGTGTCCGCTCAGGTGCCCGGTTCACTCCATGAGGGTGGTGAACTTGGCTATTCGCTCGCCCATTCTTTTGGCGCCGTTCTTGATAACCCAAGTCTTATTGTAGCCTGTGTGGTTGGTGACGGTGAAGCTGAAACGGGCCCCCTCGCCACCTCTTGGCACTCTAACAAGTTTATCAATCCAGAAACAGATGGTGCCGTCCTCCCTATTCTTCACCTTAATGGATATAAAATCTCGAACCCTACACTCCTGGCTCGTATCGAGCGCGATGAACTCGATCAGCTTTTCCGTGGTTATGGCTGGACTCCTTATTTTGTCGAAGGGGATGAACCCGAGAAAATGCATCAACTGATGGCAGCCAAGCTGGACGAGGCGGTGGCGGAGATTAAACGTATCCAGTCGAACGCCCGAAACAATAACGACCACACGCGTCCACGTTGGCCTATGATTATCCTCAACTCACCTAAAGGCTGGACTGGACCTAAGCAAGTCGATGGTCTGCCAAACGAGGGAAACTTCCGATCGCATCAGGTACCTATTCTCATTGACGAAGCACACAAAGAGAATGTTGCTGCGCTCGAATCGTGGCTGGCAAGTTACAAGCCCGATGAATTATTCGATGCTACGGGCCGTCTCCTTCCAGAGCTTGCCGAGCTTGCACCAACTGGGGCGCGTCGCATGGGCGCGAATATTAATGCCAACGGTGGCGAGTTCCTCCGCGAACTCCGCCTACCCGATTTCCGCGAATATGAGGTAGCGCCGGTAAAGGGCGCGGGATCAACCGAGGGTAATGTTCACGCCGCTGGCCCCTACCTTCGCGATGTCATCAAACTCAACCAGGCACATCAAAACTTCCGCATCTTTGGTCCCGATGAGGCAATCTCAAATCGACTTGAAGCTATCTTCGAGGCGACTAATCGTCAATGGAATGCGCGTACCCGCGAGGGCGATGACTTCCTTGCCTCACAAGGCTTTGTGCTCGATTCAATGCTTAGTGAGCACATGGCTCAGGGATGGCTCGAAGGCTACCTGCTTACTGGACGCCACGGTATTCTGCACAGCTACGAGGCCTTTATCCGTATCATCGACTCGATGGTCAACCAGCATGCGAAGTGGATTAAAACAAGTCGAGAATTGCCATGGCGCAAGGAAATTCCTTCACTCAACTACCTGCTGACTTCTCACGTCTGGCGGCAAGATCACAATGGATTTACCCACCAGGACCCTGGTTTCATTGACCACCTTATTAACCACAAGGCTGATACGGTTCGAGTGTACCTCCCACCCGATGCCAATACACTCCTCTCGGTGCTTAACCATTGCCTTAAAAGCCGCAACTACATTAACCTCACCATCACCGGTAAACACGCCGCCCCACAATGGCTGACAATGGAAGAGGCGATTACTCACTGTACGGCCGGGGCTGGCACCTGGGAGTGGGCCTGCAACGATGGGGGCGCACCCGATGTAGTCATGGCGGCGGCGGGCGATATTCCCACCCTCGAAACGCTTGCGGCGGTATCAATCCTCCGCACACACCTCCCGAAGCTTAAAATTAGGTTCGTGAACGTAGTCGACTTAATGAAGCTTCAAGATACCACCGAACATCCACACGGTATGAACGACCCCGAGTATGATGCGTTGTTTACCAAGGATAAGCCTATCATCTTTGCCTTCCACGGTTATCCATGGCTCATTCACCGGCTTACCTACCGCCGAGCAAACCAGCGGCTCCACGTGCGCGGATACAAGGAAGAGGGAACGATCACGACTGCGTTTGACATGACCGTGCGCAACGAGATGGATCGATTTCACCTTGTGCTCGATGTAATTAAGCGCGCAGGGCTAGAAACCGAAGAAGCGCTCGAACTCAAGCGCCTTATGGAAACGAAGCTTATCGAACACGCCGATTACATTGTGGCCCATGGTATTGATATGCCCGAGGTGCTGAACTGGAACTGGGACACCGCTATTCCTAAGAATAACTCGTAAAGTTCTTGGCATAGTTCTGAGCATAAAAAGAGCGGCGGTTACACAACCGCCGTTCCTATTGCCTCGGATATATTCTGATACCCATGCCGATGCAACAAGGTAACGAGTCCAGTGTTAATATCCCCTACAACCTGTGGTCCTTCATACACCAGTCCCGTTACCATACCTACAAGACTCGCACCATACGTCACTTTGCGATAGGCATCTTCGGCACTGAATATACCCCCAACCCCAATGATAGTAAGCTTGTCGCCGTAGTGCTTATACGTATTATAGATATACGTATCGCTCATCTGTTGCACGGGCAGGCCGCTTAGGCCCCCGGGGATGGATCGACCAACCTGTAGGCCCCGCCTGTCTTTACGCAAATTACAAATAGTAACCCCTTGTACGTTATGTCGCACGATCACATCCAACAAGAGGGCGAACTCTGGCCAGGCAAGGTCACTTGGCATTTTAATATACAGCGGCTGTGATAATTCCAAGCCATCCACCTCGGTCAGCAGCTGCTCCAGCGAATCGGGCGTGGTGAAAGGCTCTCCTCCGTAGGTATTAGGGCAGGAAATGTTGAGCTCGAACATATCAGGGTAGGTGCGGAGCGTCTTGAACGACTTTATATAATCTTGAATTCCCTCTTGCTCTGTACTTGCCTCTTTACTGTTAGTACGCGCCACCGATAGCGAGAGTGGAAGATGTGCATGCCCCTTGTGCGTAGCGCGCCTCTCTTTTTTAAGGGTTCGCGCCACCGCATCGCTGCCATGATTTGCCAGACCAGCGTGTACTGCAAGCGATTTATATTGTGGTAGACGATGAAACCAAGGTCGCGGGTTACCTTCACATGGTTCACCAGTGATAGAGCCCCCCGTCATAAACCCAAACCCTACGCTCGCCATTAAGTCTTGCAGCTGTACATTTTTATCGAACCCGGCCGCCAATCCGACCGGGTTTGGAAATGTCATCCCGTGAATAGTCTGTTCCAATCGCGCGTCTTGGTGTGCCCAAGCCCAGCGGAAAATCGAGCGCATCGCTGCACTCCCCTGCACGAAACACCCTGTCCGAACAGTACCGGTATGCACGGTATCAGGAGATGCCTTAAAAAGGAGTGGTTTTATTACCCGTTGATAGGTCACCTTTGTGACTTTTCTCGCAATTTGGCCCATATTCTCCTAGTTTACCCTCACGATCAGATATAGTCTGTGACCAGCATCACCGTATACCCCCGTAACAAGCCCCTCTAGTCTCCGCCAACAAAAAAGACCCCCTTTTTTTGAGGGGGTCTTTCCGTGAAGCTATTTTTCTTGCTCTTGCGAAGCTTTCTTAGCATTCATTTTTTGCTTATAGTTGGCTTCGTTGTCCTTGTCACTATTGCGTAACACAATAAAGGTGGTGACCAGTGACACGAAAATTGCGCCGACTGAAGCTATGATCGCAACTAATACGCCTGTTTCCATAGCATCTAGTATACACTGAGAAGCAACTCACCGCCAAGGCGTTGCTTGGTTGCTTCTTGGCCGGTGATCACACCCTTTGAGGTGCTCACCAGTACGATACCGCGACCGCTCTTAACCTTTGGAATGTCCTGTGCGCTGACATACATACGGCGTCCAGGTTTCGAAAGTCGCTTAATTTCGTTAATTGTTGAGCCCTCACCTGGCTTGTTAATGGTCACGACAAGAATATCGCGAGGCTTCGCAGATTCTACCTTGACTTCACTTACATAGCCAGCTTTTTTGAGCTCTTGGGCTACGGTCGCCTTCAGCTTGCTTGAAGGAACTGTAATTTCATGTTTGCCAACCATCACGGCGTTACGAATACGAGTGAGCAGGTCAGCGATTGGGTCAGTTGATTGTAATGACATATCTTTTTCCTTTCCTACCAACTACTCTTTGTAACACCAGGGATTTCGCCCTTCGATGCTTTTTCGCGGAAGTTAATACGGCTCAGGCCGAAACGGCGCATATACCCACGTGGGCGACCATGAAGTGCATCACGGTTCTTCCAACGGGTTGGAGAGCTGTTCTTAGGGAGTCGTTGAAGGCCCTCGAGGTCACCAAGCTCCTTAAGTTCAGCGCGCTTTTCAGCGTACTTCTGGATCATTTTCTGTCGCTTAAGGTCACGAGCGACTGCAGATGTTTTAGCCATATTAGCGGTCCCCTCCGTCTTTCTTACTATCCTTCTCGAAAGGCATGCCAAACTTTACCAGCAGCGCCTTGCTTGCGTCCTTCGAGCCGTTCTTCACTACGAAAGTAACTTGAAGGCCGTGGATGTGCTGTGTCTCTTCGAAGGTCAGTTCTGGAAAGATTGACTGGTCGTTGATACCAAGGTTGTAGTTGCCACCCTTGTCAAATCCCTTAGCGCCCACACCGTGGAAGTCGCGAACACGTGGTAAGCTGACGTTCACCAAACGGTCGAGGAACTCGTACATACGTGCACCACGCAGGGTGACTGAAAGACCGACTCGGTTCATTCCAGCACGAATTTTAAAGCCGGCGATTGACTTCTTCGCCATGCGATCAATTGGTGATTGACCAGTAACCTTGGTTACTGTATTGCGTACTACTTCGTAGTGGTGCTTATCGTCCTTATTCTTACCGATTCCTACGCTGACAATAATCTTTTCAAGCTTTGGTACTTCGTTGATGTTTGAAAGACCGAGTTCGGCTTGAAGTTCCTTGGCAAATGTTTCGTTGTACAAGGCTTTCAGGCGAGGAGCGGTAGCGGTAGTAGCAGTTTTAGCCATTACTTAATCTCCTTATTTTGCGCTTGACGAGCCACACGAGTGGTGGCGCCATCAGCATTCTTTACATATCCGACACGACTTGTCTTGCCGGTTTTTTCATCAATAACCAACGCAACCTTCGAAAGAGGAGTTGGAACGTGAATATCCTTTGATCCTCCGCGTGGGTTAAGCTGATTTGGCTTTACGTGACGGTGACCCTGACCAATACCCTCGAGCAGAACTGCGCGTTGGGCGGTAAGGACAGCGAGTACCTTCGCAGTAGTACCCTTTTGAGCACCGCTGATAAGTTTCACCATGTCACCCTTCTTAATGCGTTTAACAGCTGGCATACTAGAGTACCTCCGGCGCAAGGCTAATAATCTTGGTGTAACCGAGGTCGCGCAGCTCACGAGGAACTGGGCCAAACACGCGGGTACCCTTAGGAGTCTTGTCATCGTTAATAATCACCGCAGCGTTATCATCAAAGGCAATAGTGCTGCCGTCTTTACGCTTAATCTGGTTCTTGGTTCGTACGACAACTGCCTTTACGACTGACTTCTTCTTGACGTTACCTGTTGGGTTCGCGTCCTTGACGGTTGCAACGATTACATCGCCCACTTGCGCGTAGCGACGGCCGGTACCACCGAGGACACGGATGCAGAGGATTTCCTTTGCGCCACTGTTGTCAGCGATTTTAAGGCGAGATTCTTGTTGGATCATGTTACTTCTCCTCCTCGCCTTCAACGTCAGCCTTCAGCTCGATTGTGCCGTGCGAACGCTCATTAACACTTACAAGTGTAAATGACTTGTTTTTTGAAATTGGGCGAGTCTCCTTAATGGTAACTCGGTCGCCTTGGTGAGCATCATTCTTTTCATCATGAGCAGTGTACTTACGTGTCACTGTGTACTGCTTACCGTAAATTGGGTGTGTTTCACGGCTTGTCACCGTAATCACGATTGTCTTGTCAGCCTTATCAGAGGTGACAATACCGGTCAATGTCTTTGCCATATTACTTTTCCTCCTTTAGGTCTGACTTAGCTTCTGCAATTTCAGCCTGCTTCAGTGCGGTGAGCGCTCGCGCAATTGCCTTACGCTGGACGGTAAGTACTCGTGGGTTAACGAGTTCGCCCATGCGATGACTGCGCTGTGACTCGCGATATTCGTTGCGAAGAGTGGTTACTTCATCGCTCAGCTGTGCGCGTGTCTTCACTTCAGTTGCCTCTTTTGCAGATACTTTAGTAGCGTTCGCTTTCTTGGTTGCTTCAGCCATTATGCGTGCTCCTTCACAATAAATTTAGTTTTTACTGGAAGTTTATGAGCTGCCAGGCGCATTGCCTCGCGCGCAACCGCTTCGTCAACACCCTTCATTTCGAAGAGAATTGTACCCGCCTTGACGCGTGCAACGTAAAACTCGGGGTTACCCTTACCACCACCCATCTTTACATCTTGTGGCTTACGGGTTCGTGGAAGGTGCGGGAAAATACGAATCCAGATTTTACCACCACGCTTGATGTAACGGGTCATCGCCTGACGAGAAGATTCGATTTGGCGAGAGGTGATGTCGTTGTTCTCTTGTGATTGCAGTGCGTAGTCACCGAAGGCAATGTAATTACCTGAGGTTGCAATACCATCGTTGCGGCCTTTGCGAACTTTTCGGTGCTTCATTTTCTTAGGAAGTAACATACCGATTAGCTCCTTTCACCTTTATAGATCCAGACCTTGACACCTACGATGCCGGCACCAGGAAGTGCAGCCCGTGCGGTGTGGAAGTCGACGTCAGCTCGAAGTGTGTGGAGAGGCACTGAGCCTTCACTGATCTTCTCGCGGCGGGCCATTTCGGCCGAGTTAAGACGACCAGCTACCTGGATACGAACACCCTTCGCACCTGCAGCCATCACGTTTTGTGCGGCCATCTTGGTTGCGCGGCGGAAGTTCGAGCGTCGTTCAAGCTGGTGTGCGATATTCTCAGCAACAAGCTTGGCACTTAGGTCGGGACGCTTTACTTCTTCAATGTTGATGCGAACCGGAAGACTTGCGATCTTCTCGAGTTCAGCCTTGAGCTCGGTGACACCCGCACCACCACGACCAATGACCACACCAGCCTTTGCGGTGTGAATAGTCACAGTGACCAGATTAGCCGAGCGCTCGATTTCTACACGAGCGATTGTTGGACGGCTCGCAAAGCGCTTTTCCACATGCTCACGAATTTTAATATCTTCGATAAGCAGACGAGAAAAGTCCTTCTTGGGAGCAAACCAGCGTGAGTCCCAGTTCTTGTGGATCTGGAGACGGAAACTGGTTGGATTAACTTTCTGTCCCATTACTTCTTCTCCTCTTTCTTGGCAGGCTTTTCAGCGGGCGCGGTTGCTTCTTTTGCAGGAGCGGCAGCTTTCGCAGGGGCCTTCTTTGGTTTCAATTCACCAGTTACCTCTACCAAAATGTTTGAAAATTTCTTCTGGTATGGCAGCGCGCGTCCGCGGCTTGCAGGATTGAAGCGCTTCATACGGGTACCCGTTGTAACTGAGAGTGTCTTGATAACAAGTGTTTTACCGTCAAAGCCGTGGTTATTGACTGCGTTCGCCTGAGCGCTTTCAATGGCCTTGCGCACAACAAGTGCAGCTCGCTTTGGGGTGTGATTCAGGATAACGATAGCATCAGCTACCGAACGGCCACGGACCAAGCTTGCAACCAACCCGACTTTACGAGGGGCTTGGTCAACATTCTTCGCGTAGGCACGTACTGTCTGTACTTCAGCCATTACTTCTTATCCTTTCCACCATGCTTACGGAACTTACGAGTTGGGCTAAACTCACCGAGCTTATGACCAACCATATTTTCCGAAATAAGCACTGGTACGTGTACTTTGCCGTTATGCACGGCGATAGTACGACCCACCATCTCGGGGGTAATCGTGCTTGCACGAGCCCACGTTTTAATGATTGTACGGTCTTCGAGACTCAAGGCCGCCACTTTCTTAGCGAGCTTGAAGTCGATAAATGGACCTTTCTTAAGTGATCGACTCATATTACTTCTTCCTCTTCGCGTCGTGGCGCGTCCTTACGATATGACCAGCAACGTCCTTGCGGCGGCGAGTGCGGTATCCAAGAGTCAATTGACCCCATGGAGTACGAGGTGCCTTACCAGAACCGTGGCGTCCACCGTCACCACCACCATGTGGGTGATCTGCGGCGTTCATCACCACACCACGAACGGTTGGGCGAATACCCTTACGGCGTTGACGGCCTGCTGAACCAATCTTAATGTTTTGGTGCTGGACATTACCAACCACACCAATAGCGGCGGTAGCCTCAAGTCGGAACTTGCGCACCTCACCAGAAGGAAGACGTACTTGTGCGTAGTCACCTTCTTTCGCCATAAGCTGAGCCTTTGTACCGGCAGAGCGAACAATTTGTGCGCCCTTACCTGGGTGAAGTTCAATGGCGTAAATTTGCGTACCAACTGGGATGTTTGCCAGTGGCATGCGGTTAGATTGCTCGATTGGAGCATCTTCACCGCTACGAATTACCTTGCCTACAGTCATTGAGGTGTCGGCAAGAATGTAGTGATACAGACCATTTTGGTCTTTCACACGTGCGATACGAGCCGAGCGGTTAGGATCGTACTCGATGTGCTCAACGGTGACCACCATACCAGCTGGTAAGTTGTGGTTCATTAAGCGGTAGTGTCGCTTTACTCCACCACCACGGTGACGGACAGTAATGCGACCGCTGTTGTTGCGACCAGCGTTTTGCTTTTTGCTCTTAGTAAGGCTCTTGAGAGGCTTACGGGTGGTGATGTCGCTCAGATCCTGAGAGGTCATGCCACGGCGAGCAGGAGTGGTTGGGTTGTACTGCTTAATTGCCATTACTTCTTCTCCTCGCTCTTCTTAGGAGCTGAAGGCTCTTCTGGTTGCTCGAAGAGTGCAAGTGAGCTCCCTTCGGCCAGTGTGACATATGCCTTCTTGCTATCGACACGGCGGGTGGTACCTGGGTAACGGTTCTTTCCTCGAGAGAAACGAACAGCTTTACCAGATTGCACCAATGTTTTGATAGCTTTTACTTCAACACCGTACTGTGCACGCACAGCATCGGTAATTTCATTTTTATTCGCAGCCAGTGGGACGTTGAATACGTAGACATTCTTCTGTGAAAGTCCGTACGCCTTCTCGGTTGTGACGGGAGTTACAAGAATAGTTGAGAGATTCTTAGCCATATTACGCCTCCTCCTTTACCAACCAGCTCTTGAGTGTTGGCAGTGCGGCAGGTGAAATAACTAGGTGATCAGCGTTCAGGATATGGTAGACACTTAGGTATTTTGCACTCACTAACAGCACTTGTGGGATATTTTGAGTTGCGCGAATAAGCTCGGCGCTCTTTTCGTTGACCACGATAAGTGTATTGCGGCTGAACGAGTGGTCACTAAGGAACTTTGCAACCTCGGCCGTCTTACCGGTTGTCTTGATATCAAGCACGTTCACCTTACCCGATTTCTCGGCGAGGGTGAGCGCCTGCTTCACTGCCTGGCGCTTTGCCTGAGTAGTGATGCGCTTGCTGTAGTTCTCGTTGCCGCGTGGACCAAAGACAATACCACCACCGCGCCAAATTGGGTTTCGACTTGAACCGAAACGCGCACGGCCAGTACCCTTTTGCTTCCATGGCTTCTTACCACCACCGCTCACTTCACCGCGAGTCTTGGTAGATGCGGCACTGGTACGAGCATTCGCCAAGTAGGCGTCGTAGGCGAGCTTCAAAAGCTCGTGATTCTTTACTTCTACGGCAAAGACTTCCTTCGGAAGGGCTGTCTTAGTCTGAGTTTTTACTGCTTCAGCCATTATGAGTTACCTCCCGCAGCTACACCCGCAAGGGCGTTAATTACGATAAGCCCCTTCTTAGGACCTGGCACAGCACCCTTCAAGCCAATGAGATTATTCTCAGCATCGATGTAGCTCACGACAAGGTTCTTCACCGTCACTTGCTCGTGACCCATGCGGCCAGCCATACGCTTGCCTTTAAAGACCTTTTGTGGGTACATTGAACCAATTGAACCTGGGCGGCGGGTGTTACCCTTTCCACCGTGGGTCTTCTTGTGGCGTTCAAAGTTGTGCCTTTTAATATTTCCGGCGAAACCTTTACCCTTGCTGACACCAGTAGCGTCTACTACATCGCCTAGCTCGAATTCGGTTACGTCAAAGGTGCTTCCAACCGTCAGGTCTTCTGACGCGTCTTCTGCTGATAGACGGATCTCGCGAAGGTACTTCGGAGTTACGTCGGCTGCCTTAAGGTGTCCAGCCACGGCCTTGCTCAGGTTCTTACCCTCATCAAATCCTACTTGGACAGCGTTGTAACCATCGTTGTCGATGGTTTTTACCTGAGTCACTGTCACAGGCCCAGCTTGAATAAGCGTCACAGGAACTGCGCGTCCATCCTCACTGATGATTTGGGTCATACCAATCTTGGTACCGAGAAGTGCTTTCATGCTCTTCATTCTCCCACTTAAAATTCTTGGTGGCTGGCAGTATCCTTCGATTTATCCCTGCTGGAACACCTCTGCTGGACTTACCAATTCACCAAGAATCGTCTGTTATTTCTTTATAGTAAAGTTACCTTACTGACTGTAGCATAGATGACCCCTGATGTCAACTCCCGCCCCAGGGAGAAGACCCCCTGCGAAAGAAAAAGCTTGTGTTTCCCTTAAGCTTTAGGCATACTTAAAGATATAACACGGTAATTTCTAGCGTAATTAAAGGGTATAGTATGGCATCAACCAAGAAAACGACCAAGAAAACAGCGCCACGCACTGTGAAAGCCTCAACCAAAGCACCAACCACACGGAAAACGGTTGCTAAAAAATCAACCGCCAAAAGAGCATCTACCAAGAAGCCTCAGATGCGCTCATTCCACATTTCACGCGAAGAGCGCGCCTTTATGGACCTTCAGATCACTCGCCAAACAGTATATTGGGTAATTCTCTTCGGTTTTATCCTTTTTGCGCAGCTCTGGATCCTTAAACTTCAAATTGAAGTGGCATCACTGCTCGATATCCAGCAGCAACAAATTCAAAACTTTTAATATTTTCTTAGCATCGAGCCGCCCCTACGGCGTATAGACGCAAGAATAGATACACAAAACAATACCCCTCCGACTAGAGGGGTATTTGAGTGCGATCAAGTCGCAAGATGTGGCGTCTGCCTACATACGAATTTCTGCATCAACACCAGCTGGGAGGCTGAGGTTTTGCAGGCTATCGATTGTCTTTGGAGTCGCACCGGTAATGTCGATAAGACGTTTGTGTACGCGCATCTCGAACACCTCACCACCCTTTTTGTAGACATGTGGTGACTTTACTACAGTAAACGTGCTCCGACGAGTTGGAAGCGGCACGGGACCAGCAATAGATGCGCCGGTGCGGATTGCGGTGTCAATAATTTGTTTTGCTGATTGGTCGATAACCTTGTGGTCATAGGCCTTAAGGCGGATGCGAATACGCAGCCCTTCTTGCTCTGCCATGAGAGAATTCCTTTTCCGTCCGTTACGCTGGACTGCGACCTCGTAACCTCTGCTCGAATCGTATTCCTCACCACCCAAGGCAGTGCGGACTTACGTCTGGCCGAGTTCTCAAAGTAATTAATAGTTACGGATAAATTATACCGTTTTTCATCTGTTTTCGCAAGGGGCGATATAAAAATACCCCCGATAAACGGAGGTATCTTTATGTCGCAAGGTAGGAGAACTACTACTTAACGATCTTGGTAACAACACCCGCACCAACAGTCTTACCACCTTCGCGGATTGCGAAGTTAAGACCTTGCTCCATAGCAATTGGAGCCAGTAGGGTAACCTTGAAGGTTACGGTGTCACCAGGGATAACGAGTTCCTTATCAGCAGGAAGCTCAACTTCACCAGTAACGTCAGTTGTACGGAAGTAGAATTGTGGCTTGTAACCCTTTGAGAATGGAGTGTGGCGACCGCCTTCTTCCTTCTTAAGGATGTACACCTCAGCCTCAAACTCGGTGTGAGGAGTGATTGAACCTGGCTTTACAATAACTTGACCACGTTCGATATCTTCACGCTCGATACCACGAAGCAAGAGACCAGCGTTGTCACCAGCCTGTCCACGGTCGAGGTTCTTCTTGAAGGCTTCAATACCAGTCACAGTTGAAGTTTGGGTTGGCTTCACACCAACAATCTCAACTGGGTCGTTAAGGTTAATCACACCAGTTTCGATACGACCAGTCGCAACAGTACCACGCCCCTTAATTGAGAAGACGTCTTCGATTGGCATAAGGAATGGCTTGTCAAGGTCGCGTGCAGGTTCTGGGAAGTATTCGTCCATAGCCTTTACGAGTTCCATGATTGCGTCCTCTGAAGCAGCATCGCCTTCGAGAGCCTTAGTAGCTGAACCCTTGATAATTGGCGCATCTTCATCGTAACCGTTCTTCGCGAGCAGCTCACGGATGTCCATTTCAACGAGCTCAACGAGTTCTGGGTCAGCGAGGTCCATCTTGTTTAGGAAGACGAGGATCTTTGGCACACCAACCTGGTGAGCGAGCAGTACGTGCTCACGGGTTTGTGGCAATGGGCCATCGTTTGCAGCAACCACGAGGATTGCACCATCGATTTGTGCAGCACCGGTAATCATGTTCTTGACGTAGTCGGCGTGTCCCGGCATGTCAACGTGTGCGTAGTGACGACTTTCTGACTCGTACTCCTGGTGAGAGGTTGCAATGGTAATACCACGTGCACGCTCTTCAGGTGCGTTGTCAATTTGGTCGTAGGCGACTTGCTTGTTTACGTCGCTTGGAAGTTTCTTAGCAAGCACGCTTGTGATAGCTGCAGTAAGACTTGTCTTACCGTGGTCAACGTGACCCATAGTACCAACATTAACGTGAGGCTTGCTTCGGTCGAAATCTGCCATTTAGTTAGTTCTCCTTTAATAATTATTTTCGCACAGGATAAATATACCCCACGGCGTATAGCATAATTATACCTTGTTTCCTACGCCGAGTAAAGTGTTAAAAGATGTATTGATTGCCAACTGGACGGAGGAAGAGCGACTCGGTTGGGACGTTGCGATTTATCTTGGTACCATCACCAATTTGGCCACTTGTGTTCAGGCCCCAACAGAACGTACGACCATCGCTCACCACCGCACAGCCTCGGTTTGCACCCGCACCAATTGAGATCACATTTGACGAAGTGAGTGCACCCGTCTGCTGTGAAACAGTGACTGGCTTATTTCGCTGCGTAGAAGTGCCGTCACCAAGCTGACCACTACTATTAGACCCCCAGCAATACACCGCTCCATCGGCCCGCGCACAGCTATGTCTAAGTCCCACCTGGACTTCTTGTACCGTCTTGCCGCTGAGCACCTCCGAGCCGGTTGCCACGACTGCCACTGGCGCCTTGCGATCGGTGGTACTGTTATCACCCAGCTGCCCATTAGAATTATCACCCCAACAATAGACACTGCCACTGGCAACCGCACAAACATGAGCAAAGCCACTCGATCCGCCGCTGGCGGTGTTGTAGCCATCTTGCGACAGTGACGTGACTGTTTTTCCACTTAGCACGCCGCTATCGTACACCTTAGTTGGAAGATTCACCGTTGCATTGGCGCTCCCTGTATTATTACCGACCGAGCCAACATCGTTTTGCCCCCAGCAATAGGCCTTACCATCGGCAACCGCACACATTAAGAATGATCGACTTCCGCTGGTTGAAAGGGCGGTTGCAGTATAGGATGTGGGCAGCGTGGTCGAGGTATTACCGGCGGTGACAAGTGCCGGTGATGTGTGCGTCCCACCAGTTGAGTTCAAGCCGAGTTGCCCCTTGTGATTCTGCCCCCAGCAATAAATTTTTCCTTCGGCAATTGCACAAGTGGTGTTGCCCGACCCCCCAATATCAGTAATTGTTTTACTCGCCAAAGCTCCCCCTACCCTCACCGGAACGGCCGAGAGTGTAGTGGTGCCATCACCAAGCTGCCCGTACAAATTATCGCCCCAACAGAACATCTGGCCGTCATCACTAAGGGCACAGCTATGGAACTGGGCCACGAATATCTTTACAATTCGCTTGCCCTCCATTACCCCAGGCTCTTGTACTACCTTTACGGGAATAGTACTGTCAACCGAGGATGCCGTTTCTCGATCGCCCGTGCCAATATACTGACCATTTCCGAGCTGCCCGTAGGCGTTATAGCCCCAGCAATACACCGATGAGGTCACGATTGCACAGGTACGATTGGTGCCACTCGCCGACATCTGACCAGAAATGTCAGTTGGCCAGGTGATAATTTTTTTCTGGACACTGGTGTAGGTTTTCTCAACCGTTCCATTGGTACGAAGGAGCTGCGTGTACCCGGTCGAGGAGACCTGGGCACTAAAAGGATACGAGTAGTCGAGATTACCCACGACAAAATACGTCCTCATTTGGCTATTCGAGAAGACATAGGCGTTGCTTGGGTACGAATTTGTGCCGTTGCAGTCGGTATTAGGCTTAAGATCGGGTTTACTTTTCGCTGACCCCCACGTCTGCACATGCTCCGAAAGACTAAGGCACGCGGTTGCATAGGCAGCACCAGCTTCGGCGGCCTCATCGGCCATTTTTTGCGCATGATCAATGAAATTACCCCCAAATGAGGCGCTCGTAACCATAAGCAGTGCCACCATGGTAGTCACAATCGTAAGGGAGAGCACCAGTACGGTAGGAAGAATAAACCCAGATTCGTTACGCGAGGTGAAACGTACTCTATGTCGTAGTGTGCTCATTGATTTACCTTTGTCATCCTTTGTTTTAGTGTGGTCGTGACCGCCCCGCCATGCGTACTTTCAGAAAGGGTAACGATTGCGAAATCGGCCGTGCTTAACACCGCAGGATTAGTTGAGGTATAGGCGGGATCGAGCTGAACAGCCGACCCACCCCCATCCTCGGCAATGCGGAAATATTCAACCGTAAAGTTACTGACGTTTGTGGCCAAAACTTCGTCATTGGCCTCGCAGCTTGAGTTGCGCCCCGAGGTAATATACGGCGGACAAGATATTTTTTGCTGCTGACTGCTTCCTGCGCAGAGGGCGGTGGTCTTGTCGGGTGCAACTCGATGATACAGCGTACCGTCTTTGACGAAGTAAATCGACACATAGGTTAGCTGCGGTTGATACGTCATTTGAGTCGTGCAGTTAAAGAGCGGTGTATCGACAAACACTGGCTGACGACCCGTGTTCAGTGGGTTCGAAGTGGTCGCATAGTTACGCGTAATAAGTACTCGGCTCGTACCCGAATCACCCTTATAGCTCCAGGCTTCCGCACCTGACCGTCCCACGTTATGCGGCCCGTAGGGATCCTCGTAACGGCTGGGTACCTCTGTTAAGAATCCGTTTGCCATTCGAATAGAGTCCTCCATATACCAGAGCGCCTGCGCGGCGTTGGAGTTCATCTTTACCCTATCATCAAGATAATACGCATCATGGTACATCCCAAGGATAAAAGCGAACAGTGGGAAAAGCAGCCCCACCACGACCAAGACAATGACCACCTCCACCATTGTGAAGCCGGCTGGCGTACCGCCCACGAGTCTCGTCTTAATACGTTGCATAGGTTGCATGAACCACCACCTTTGCATCGCTATCGTACGTTACCGTTGACACCACTCGTATAGGATAGCCGATACCCGAGCTACTTCCCCCGCACCCATACGGTGCGGTTGCCACCACGGTTTGCGTGACCGGCGCAGGGAGTCCACCAACCGGAGCGTTAGAAGAAAATACCGTCATCGCCTTTGGGTTGCCCCCCGAATACTCGCACTCGAACCAACTTGGTGCCTTGCCATACGCGTAAGTGCGCAGATTGTTATACGCCAGTAAATCGGCCGTATCATATGCGGTTGTCACCGAGCTGAGACGCGTTTGAATAATATGGAGCTGGGAGAACGTAAGGATGAACACCGCCGCAACCACCACGGTGATGAGCACCTCTACGAGGGTGAAGCCCCGCTCCTGTGATGATCTTTTGTACCAATTAAGACGGTTATTCATTATTGCTGCCTCATGCTATTTTCTGTCACAACCGCGCCCGATACTTCCAACTTATAGTACAGCTTATACTTAATGCATGGTGTACTTGTACAGAGTGATCCGTTACTATTCAGTGGCTGATAGATATACTGATTTCGTCCTGGGTTCTGAGTTGCATTTGAGCTTGCAACCGTTAAGCTTGAGTTCTTTTGCTCGGGCGCGGCCAGCGCATCAGGATTATCAACAATGCCCTTCAAGGTGTTGCTACTTACCGTTGAGGCCGGGTAGGTTGCCCCCGTTGCCACAGCATTAGTTCGATAGTACCTCTCAAGCGATGAGGCGATAATATCGATATCGGCCGCTCGTTCTCTATCGCGTGCCATTGACTGATAGCCATCAACCGAATCGACCGCGATGCCAATAAGAATGCTCAAGATAACAATAGTCACAAGTAACTCGACAACGGTAAACCCTTGCCTCAAAACACGCGAAGAAGTGGTTGTGCGCTGCTCTAGCATCCCTTACTAGCGTTCTCCTCTTATCAAGAAGTATAGGCTAAGTAAGGCGTAAACACAACCATTATCCCAGAGGTAGTAACGCAAAAAAATAACCACCAAATTGGTGGTTATTTTATATTGGGCCGCGCTACTTGTTAGTGCGCTTTGCAATAATCTCGGCTGCCACGTTCGGTGGTACTTCCTCGTACTGCGCGAGCTCCATAGTAGAAGCTGCTCGGCCTTGGCTCATTGAACGAATATCGTTGGTGTATCCAAACAAGTTTGCGAGTGGCACGAACGCCCGGACGAGCTTAGCGCCACCAGGGATGTCTTCCATGGCATCGATACGACCACGGCGTGAGTTAAGGTCGCCAATGATGTCGCCCATAAACTCTTCAGGTGTTGAGACCTCGACACGCATGACTGGCTCGAGGATAACTGGCTTCGCCTTTGGAATACCTTCCTTCACGGCCAGCACACCCGCCAAGTTGAAGGCAAGTTCGCTTGAGTCTACATCGTGGTAGCTTCCATCGTAGAGGGTCGCCTTCACACCGATCATTGGGTAGCCGGCAATCACACCACCATCGAGCGTATCCTTGACACCCTTCATTACTGGTGCGCGATATTCTTGAGGGACAACACCACCCTTAATTTCATCACCCCACTCGAAGCCTTCGCCCGACTCGGTTGGTTCGAAACGAATCCATACGTCACCGTACTGACCACGTCCACCCGACTGCTTAGCGTGCTTACCTTGGGCCTCTGCCATACCACGAATAGTCTCGCGGAACGCAACTTGTGGCTCGCCCACGTTTGCCTCTACGTTAAACTCACGTTTCATGCGGTCAATGTAAATCTCGAGGTGGAGCTCACCCATACCTGACATAATGGTTTGTCCGGTTTCTTCATCGGTGTGCACACGGAAAGTTGGGTCTTCTTCGCTAAGACGTTGCAAGGCGATACCCATTTTCTCTTGGTCAGCCTTTGTTTTTGGCTCGACTGCGATTGACACTGGAGGATCGGCAAACTCGATTGACTCGAGAACAATTGGGTGGGCAGGGTCAGCCAGTGTATGACCCGTAAAGGTGCCCTTGAGGCCCACGACTGCAGCGATGTCACCCGCGCCGATTGCATCGATATCCTCACGCTTGTCGGCGTGCATACGAACGATACGACCGACACGCTCCTTCTCACCAGTGGTGGTGTTAAGGACGTAGCTTCCAGCGGTAAGTTTTCCGCTGTACACACGGACGAAAATTAAGCGTCCTACGAATGGGTCGGTTGCGATCTTAAAGGCCAGTGCAGTAAGTGGCTCGGTTTCAGCAGGCTTGCGCTCGATGAGGTCGCCCGACTTAGGGTTTGTACCCTGGATTGCATCAACATCGAGTGGTGATGGCAGGTAGTCGGCTACGAGGTCGAGTACCTTCTCGACAATCACACCACGACCATCTCCACCAGATACGAGGAAGAAGTCACCAGCTAGGACACGCTTACGAAGGGCGCGCTTCAAATCTTCAACAGAGATTGAATCTTCACCTTGCTCGAGATAACGCTCGAAGAGTTCATCTTCAGCCTCGACAGCTGCTTCAACCAACAGGCTGCGTGCGTTCTTAGCTTTTTCGAGCATGTCCGCAGGAATATCACCAGGAACCAGTTCGTGATCAGCAAAGTCGGTGTAGGTGTACGCCTTCATGTCGATAAGGTCGACCACACCGTTAATGTCCTTCTCAAATCCAATTGGAAGGTGGATTGGGAAGGCGTTACGGCTAAGGCGGTTGTGAATACTATCGAGAGACTTGTAGAAATCACCACCAATTTGGTTAATCTTGTTAATAAAGCAGATACGAGGCACCCCATACTTGTTAGCTTGGCGCCAGACGGTTTCGGTTTGTGCTTCAACGCCCATCTTGCCATCGAAAATAGTAACCGCACCGTCAAGAACACGGAGTGAACGCTCAACCTCAGCGGTAAAGTCGATGTGACCCGGGGTGTCGATAATGTTGATCTTGTGACCCTTCCAGAAACAAGTCACTGCAGCAGAGGTAATAGTAATACCGCGTTCCTTCTCTTGCTCCATCCAGTCGGTAGTCGCACCACCGTCATCACCGCGAACTGTACCAATTTTGTGGTTAATACCGGTACGATACAAAATACCCTCGGTGGTCGTTGTCTTACCCGCGTCAATGTGGGCAATAATTCCAATATTTCGATAGTCCTTTAGTGGGACATGTTGTTGAGCCATACGTCTCTCTTGCTCTCTTTCCTTCGTGTCGGACACCGAAATGCCACGCGATGATTAATATTTTTGGCCATAGAAAATAGCGCTTTAAGGCTATTATACCAGATATCGATTGTGCTGACTAGCACTCTCGAACATACTCTTAGCTAAAAATCCTCGCGCAGCGAGTGTATCCCAGCGACATTACGCATGGGAACGACCACCTCCTCGTCCACTTCGCCGAGTCCGTCAACATGGACAACGCGTAGTACAAGTCCAAGATCGTACCCCTTTTCTTCCGTGGGGACAGACTCGCGCAGACGGACTTTCTGCACCACCTCTACTTCCTTCGGATAGGCAATCATACGACTCGTACCGTGCGCCCGTCCATCCGAACCGATAATCCACACATCATAGCCGCCCTCCTTCTCTTGCAGATAGAAATCCCGAAGTTCCATGTGGCTGGGTACATTCGCATCAAAAGACAATAATTCCGTGAGATATATTGCCAGGTCATTCGCAAGGATGTCGCCGGGCACATCTGGGTACAGTTCATACACGTCAATCTCACTTAAGCCGTGGAGCAGCTCGACCGCGGACGCACTGTTATAGACCACTTCATCAACCTCGTCAATGAGGTCAGTGACAAATACAGACAAATTACGCGCCGCTTCCATAGGGCTCGGTGCGTGGCCAATAGTCACTGCATCCAACGGTGCGAAGGCGGTCGGCACAAGTGTCTGTAGCCCATACTCTGTACGGGTCTTCTTCTGCTCATCTGGTAGGAAAAATAGGTGGCCTATGCGTATCCCGCCCCCGTCAGACGAGACGGCGAATCCATCCGACCATATGACCTTATTTTCGACCTCTTCAGTTGTCACAATGCTGCCCTCCTCATTATCGGGCGCGGGTATTACCCGATATAGCGTCCCCGATACATACACAGCCCCCCCTCTGTAGGCACAGTCTTGGTCTAGCTCGGCTATCGCTGCGTGCGCAAGCTCAAGAATTTCTTCTTGAGGGGCACGGCGATCCGCGAGATCGGCCAGGTGTTGGTTGATGCGCACAGCCTTATCTATCAGCCGATCGACACTACTGAGTTCAAACTCTTGCCCAATACCCGTAATACGCTCTAGCGCATCGTTTGAACTGTCGAAGTGTGATTCCATATCTTCACATTGTAGACCCACTGACAGATTACACAAGCATAGCCGATATCATTACGCCGCCTTCAAAACGGTCACAAAGTTGAGATGACGCCGAGAAGCCGCACCGCCCAGTTTACGCACCACATCATGTGGTTTATAGCGCGTCAATTCGGGGAGCCCTAAGAGCGCTCGGTCAGACGGCGGCAGAGACTGCCAATCCTCAACCGTCCGACTATACTCTTCAAAGTGTCGAGCAAAGAAGCTTCGGTAGAACTCCTCGGCAACTATATCTTCACCTTGCGAAGGAATGACGCGCCCATGGGTAATTGCCCGGTGACGCTGGCCAATCTCTGCTGAGACTCGGCTCGTTTTACGCGCTGCATCAATCAGCCGCTTAAACGACTGGTAGGCTAGTAGATACGCCTGGTAGTGATCCTCCATGACATCGATTTCCGGCACCGCAGGAGTTGCCGTAAGATCGTGGATAGCATTATGAAATTGACGCGGCATCCAGCCCACATGGGTGGGGAGTTCGCGGAAACGGCGTGGCACCAGTGAATCGCCGTGAAGGCGCGGATGATACGAAGCCGCAGTAAAGTAAAAGTGGTGATCATCAGGTGCCGTCTCGGGGTCCTGCGCGTCATAAGGCCAGTCGTAATCTGGCCAAAAGAATTGATCGTTGACAATCTCCACCACCTGGTCTGGATGGAGGAGCGTGCGGTCATCAGTTGGAAGCACGATTTTTTCTATACCTGGCTTCACAAGACCAGTGGAGACATTAATCCAGCGGCTTGGATCCTTCCAGGCTTCTGGGGGCGGGAGGCGGCGCGAACGCGTAGAGCGAATCTCGGGCCGCCGCTCCATATTAGTCCCCCATCACCTTTGCACGTTGTGTGTGTGTTGTCTGTTGTCCCATGTACTTTTGTTATACATGAGCGGTATGCACGCTGTAAAGGGTTTTATTCGATTTTATTCCAGTTCCATATCGATACGAATGATATCTTCAGGCAACACATGTACAACTTGTGTGCCATTCTCGGGAGAATCAATCTGAAACGCATGCGCCACCCGCCACTGGGTGCCAACCTTCATCATTGTAGACTGAAGGAACGCGACCGACTGACCAGCGAGTTCAACGACCCCATTATCCAACCCCCTTGCCATATGCGCGAAGACTATATAACTTGCGTCCTCCGAGACAACCGACTCCATGCAGGTTGCAAGTTCTTCTTGGATATCCGCACGAAGTGCCGAGAATTCTTCATACGTAAGATCGCAATAATTCAGCGCGTTCTCCATGTCGCTAAACGAATCGGACAGCGCGTGCTTGAACTGAGAAGTAACCTCCACGGGACGATTCGGCATCTCAGGGAGTGTATTCGAGCCACCTAGGCGCTCCACCTTGTGAAGGTGCACCCCTGCGTGCGTCAACAAGACAGCCACATCTTCACTTATATCAACCTCGAAACCGCTTTGATCATGCATGACGGTATTACGTAGGTGGAGCCAAATGCCAGGCTCTTCTGGAGACGAAGTGTCTTCGATATCCCCATTATCCTCTTCTGCCTGTAGTCTCTGCATCACGTCACGATAGAGCGGTGCGGCGTCTACGCTGTAGTATGCAATGTCACCCATAAGTGTCTCGCCATCACTTAGGAAGTAGTAGCCCACGTATTCATCAGCACGATCAACATCCTCCGGCTTCGGCAGACAGACAAATACCGCTTCACCACCCAGCTGCATTTCCCCCGAAAGAAGCACGGGGTACTTTTCGAGTTCAGCCGCGACCCTATCATGGAGTGCTTGATATATGCGATTATCCGGGAAATCCTCTTCTTCATCATCAGCAGCACCTCCCTCGCGGCGTGCAAGTTCGCCGCTTAACAACATGTCAACGGTCAGCTCATCGGTGAGCAGCTGTCGTGCCCGCTCCTCATGAAACGCCGACACAAGCGCAGTGTGTTCTTCCTCAAGAGAGACCGTGTAGTACGGGGTTTGTCGCCGTTCTTTGCGCAACTCCGCCTCACCATCCTCGATAAGTTGCGCCAGTTCGGCATTAATGTTCAGTTCGCCCTCATCCATAACTACTCCTATCTACTCTCGTATATTCGTCTTACAAACTGTGCTGGTACCTGAAAGGCCGTCTCATCCTTCAAGAAAAAAAGACCCAAGGATTGTCGTTCACTCTCACCCACTAGACCGAGCTGCGGCACCACCCCTCTAAATACTTCGGGTCCCTTTTGCAATTTATAGGCCGGCGGAGAGGTTGCTAAAACTTTCCGATACAGCGACACTTCAATATCTTGCGGGGTATCAAGTCGCAAGGTTAATTTAATAATCTCCGTGAGGGTATCAATAACATGGAGCGAAATCTCCTTCTGGTTCGTGAGCTGGGTAATCAGGGGTGATACTTCGTGCAAAATATGCACTTTGGTCTTATTCGATTGATCAATGACCGCCAAAAAATCACGAATTAATTCACCCGATGCAGGTGTCCACTCTTCTAACTGCTCATACAGCCGGGCTTTTAAATCTCTAATCTTCTCTTCGGCGCTGGCCTCTGCAAATTGAATATCAGAGCCCTCAACCCCGACCGAAATAAGCGGCGTATAGACGCCACCTGGTAGCTGACGAGCCTCACTCGAGTCGGAAACGTACACTCGTAGTGTTGACTGCTCGGTATCACGGTAAAAGCCGTAGAGAGTAGCGTGCAGTGTGTGCTCGCCATAAAGCTCGGCGTCCCCTTCGAGCGGCAGCGGTTCGCTCTCGATAAGATGAGCCAATACGTGTTGGCCCAACACCCTTCGTGTACGATAGGCGTCTCGCGTGACAATCGCCAGCTCGGGTGCTGTTTCGAACGCATGAGTCATGTAGCGCTCGAGCTCGTTGGCAAGATCATCGATTGCGAGCGGCAAATACGCCTGACTGACACGAGCCCGCAACCAGCGCTGCTTATCCCGCGCATAGTCAAAAAGCCCATCTGGCCGATACTGATCGAGTTCGGGCTTTACTTCCGGTTTCGGCGCCCACTCACTTGGCTCCGATTTTTCCATACCCCCATCATAACAGATGCGCTGCAAAATAACATACCACCCGTAGAGGGTGGTATGGTACCGAATGGCGGCGTGGATAGCGACGTGAATAATTATCCGCGAGCGAAGTGTGCGAAGGCACGGTTCGCTTCGGCCATCTTGTGAGTATCTTCCTTTTTCTTGAAGGCAGCACCGGTTTCGTTGTACGCATCAACGATTTCAAGCGCAAGACGCTGACTGTAAGGAATACCCTTACGCGCACGGGCGCTTTGCACGAGCCATGTGAAGGCGTAGTGCAGCTGACGGTGGCCCGCAACTGGGAATGGAATTTGGTAGTTCGCACCACCAACACGGCGTGATTTCACTTCGAAATTTGGCGACACATTCTTGAGCGCTTTTTCAAACACTTCAAGAGGGTTTTCACTGTCAAGCTTCTTAGCGGCAGCTTCAAGCGCATCGTACACGGCACGCTCGGCTACTAGCTTTTTACCGTTCAACATCGACTTATTGATAAGACGCTGTACCATCACGCTTTGATATTTGCGGTCTGGAGTTGGAATGCGCTGTAGACTGACTGTTTTCTTACGTGGCATTATTTGTTCTCCTTCTTAGCACCGTACTTAGAACGACCCTGAGCACGTTTTGCAACTCCCTGAAGATCGAGTGCACCACGAACAATGTGGTAGCGCACACCTGGAAGGTCTGGCACACGTCCACCACGAACCAGCACAACGGCGTGTTCTTGAAGGTTGTGGCCTTCTCCACCAATGTACGCCCATACTTCGTGACCGTTAGTAAGGCGCACACGTGCAACCTTACGAAGAGCCGAGTTAGGCTTTTTAGGCGTTTTAGTTGTTACCTTTACACAGACACCGCGCTTAAGGGGTGCGTTTTGATCGTAGTAACGAGTTTTAAGTGCGTTGTGAATACGCCCAAGCGCAGGAGATTTTGACTTCTTCGTTGCGGTCTGGCGTGGTTTACGCACGAGTTGATTAATTGTTGGCATAGAACAATAAATTTCCTCTTAAATTTAGTAGATTGACACCTTCTAGTTAGGTATTCTCCCGCCGGACGTGATAGGCGTCCATGCGCGGGACCGACATTCATAGATATTCTCCGCCGGGTGTCTTGCGGGCTCAGCATGCCTCGCAGGACGATGTTCATTTCGGCTCATCTGTCTTGTACACGGTTCAGATGAGAATGAACGGAAACTCGTGCTTAACTATAGCAGAAACGAGGGCAAAAGTAAAGACGAGTCGATACTCCCAAGGCACGGGAGAAACATAAGAGATGCAAGAAGCACCCCTTTTCGAGGTGCCTCTCACATGGAGCCAAGGACTCCTTAGGCAATTGCGTCAGTGTCTTCGGCAATTTCGGCAGCAACATCTTCATCGCTCTCGAGCGTATCGAGCGCGGTTGCGCTGTGGACACCGGTTCCGACAGGAATCTTGCGACCAATGATCACATTTTCCTTAAGACCGTGAAGGTTATCGCTGCGTCCACTTACGGCTGCATTGATGAGCACACGAGTTGTGTCTTGGAATGACGCCGCTGACAGCCAGCTATCAGACCAGATAGAGACCTTCGTGATACCAAGCAGTAGCTGGGTGTACGCAATTTGCTCCTTGCCCGCAGCCGCCAGCTCGGTGTTCGCCTCTACAACGGCTGCACGCGAAACGATGTCACCAATGACGAAGTCGCCATCGCCTGGATCTTCAACCTGAACACGGCTGAACATCTGGCGCACGATGATCTCGAGGTGCTTGTCGGCAACGTCTTGACCCTGTGCGGCGTAAATACGAAGTACTTCGTTAATGATGTAACGCTGGGTTGCCTCAACGCCCTTAAGGCGCATGAGGTCGTGCAAGTTGAGTGAACCACCGGTCAGGCGGTCACCAGCCTCAAGCACATCGCCGCTCTTAACGAGCAGTTGCATATTGCCCGGAATCTCGTAGCGGACTGGTGCGCCAGCATTCGCTGCCAGCACGACAAATTCATCGGTTACTTCAGCAACACCGTCAAATGGTGCAACCAATGGTTTGCTCTCGCTTTCACCAGTGGCAAGTACATCGCCCGCCTTGACGTTCGCACCGTTCTTGACGTTGGCAGTACGACCTTCAAGCGCAATACGCTCAACGTGTCCCGCCTCTGGGGTGACTTGTACAATATACTTCTTGCCGTCTTCCCAGGCTTCAACCACACCAGTTACCTCGGTAATGTAGGCTTGACCCTTTGGTGAACGAGCTTCAAAGAGCTCTTCAACACGAGGAAGACCTTGGGTGATGTCACTTTCCTGCACGCCACCTTGGTGGAAGGTACGAAGGGTTAGCTGCGTACCAGGCTCACCAACAGACTGAGCGGCAATGACACCAACTGGCTGTGCATCAGCAACAAGCTCGTTAGTTGACATGTCAATACCATAGCTGCGGCGTGGTACGCCACGAAGGTTCTTAGTTGAAAGCACTGATTGAATTTTCGCTTCTGTGACTTCGGCATCAGCTTCAATTGCGTTCGCAATCTCACGAGTAATGAGCTCGTTCTTCTTGACGTGGCCAGGAACGTCTTCGGCAGCGTATCGTCCGTAGAGACGGTTGCCAAAGTCGATCATTGTGAGTTCGGTTTCGTGACGGTAAATGGTAAAGCCGTCATCGTCACCCGCTTCGTCTTCAACAGTAAAGACGTCTTGCGACACATCTACCAGACGGCGTGTCAGGTATCCCGAGTCGGCGGTCTTCAGCGCGGTGTCGATAAGACCCTTACGTGAACCACGGGTTGCCACGAATTGCTCAAGGCTTGAAAGACCCTTCTTGTAGCTTGAACGGATTGGCAGCTCAATCTCACGGTTTGTTGCATCGACCATGATACCAATCATGGCGCTCGCAAGCTGGACGTTCGAAATATCACCACGAGCACCCGAGTTGACCATCACTGAAACGCTGGTATCCATGTCCTTCAACTTCGTCTGGAGGAAATCGGTAATTTGACGAACCACACCACGCCAGGTCGAAACAGTAAGGTTGTAACGCTCTTCTTCAGTAATAAGACCCTGGTCGTATTGTTCAGAAATCAGCGCAACCTTTGCGTCACCCTCAGCAATGAACTCGTCAGTTTCAGGGAACTGGATGTAGTCGTCCTTACCAGTTGATACCGCCGAAACGGTTGCAAAACGGAAGGCAAGCCCCTTCATACGGTCGGCGGTTTGTGCAGTCGCTTCCGCGCCGTACTTGTTAAAGATTTGACTAAGGACCTTCTTCAGCTGCTTCTTACTTTGGATGTTGTCATCGTACGGGAAGTCCTCTGGGAGGATTTCGTTAAAGAAGACGCGACCAAGAGTAGTATTGCGAATTTTGCCCTTCGCGAAGACGCGAATTGGTGTTTGTAGTTGGATGACTCCGTTGTCGTAAGCCATCTCGGCTTCGTACACCGAGCTAAATGGCTTCACCGTGTCGCTCTGTGCGCTTGGCTTGTCATACGTAAGGTAGTAGTTACCAAGTACCACGTCCTGAGCGATTGAAAGCACTGGTGCACCATCGGCTGGCTTAAGCAGGTTGGCGGTTGCACTCATAAGAGTGCGCGCCTCTTCTTGTGCCTGACGGCTCAAAGGAAGGTGAACTGCCATCTGGTCACCATCGTAGTCAGCGTTAAATCCATTCGATACGAGTGGGTGGAGCTGGATAGCCTTACCTTCTACAAGACGAGGCTGGAAGGCCTGAATTGACAGACGGTGAAGTGATGGCGCACGGTTCAAAAGGACGTACTTGCCTTCAATGACTGCATCGAGCGCGTCCCATACCACTGCTTCGCCGGCCTCGATAAGACGGGTCGCTGAACGAATGTTATGTGCATACTCGTTACGGATGAGCCAGCTAATGACGAATGGCTTAAAGAGCTCGAGGGCCATTTGCTTTGGAAGTCCACACTCGTTGATTTTAAGCTTTGGACCAACCACAATCACTGAACGTCCTGAGTAGTCGACACGCTTACCAAGCAGGTTCTGGCGGAAACGACCCTGCTTACCCTTGAGCATATCCGAGATAGACTTCAGACGGCGGCGCCCACCGGTTGCATTGACAGCACGGCCGCCACGGGCAGCACTGTTATCAACCAAGGCGTCGACAGCTTCTTGAAGCATACGCATTTCGTTACGGCGAATCACTTCAGGGGCGTTAAGCTCAATCAGCTTCTTAAGACGGTTGTTACGGTTAATCACGCGGCGGTAAAGGTCGTTGAGGTCTGAAGTTGCAAAACGACCACCAGTAAGTTGCACCATCGGACGAAGGTCCGGAGGAATCACGGGCAGCACAGTCAGCGTCAGGCTACTTGGGGTAATCCCGGCAGCGTGCATCCCCTCGAGCACCTTAAGGCGTTTCAGGAGCTTCTTCTCGCGTTGACCCTTCGCACCATCAGCCTCTTCGCTGAGTTGTACAATCAGTGTTTCAAGGTCAATATCATCGAGCAGTGCTTTCAACGCTACACCACCCATACCAACCTCAATGAGGTCTTGATACTCTTCTGGGAGGTTACGATAATCGACTTCACTCATGAGCGCGTTCTTTGAAAGGCTCTCGAGCTGGGTCTTCTTAAGCGTATAGCTTTCATTCAACTCTTCAATTTCACGAGTCTGCGCCTCGGCAAGAGCCTTAACGTCAGCCGTCTCGGCCTCGGCCTCTTTTTCGTAACGCATCTTGATGGCCATGCGTCCAGCTTCAGTTTCAGCCTCGAGATCAGCTAAGAACTTATCGCGGGTTTCTTCATCGGCCTTCAGCACGACATAGGTTGCAAAGTACGCGATACGCTCGAGGTTGCGAACGGTGATACCAAGGAGCAGTGACATTGCACTTGGGGTGCCGCGCATAAACCAAATATGTGCAACTGGTGCAGCCAGGCTAATGTGTCCCATGCGCTCGCGGCGGACGATAGACTTGGTAACGAGATCACCATTCTTATCAACCGCAGCTTCGCGAGAGCGAACGCCCTTAAGCTTCGAATCGTGTGGGTTAATGTCCTTGACTGGACCGAAAATTCGCTCACAGAACAGTCCATCGCGCTCTGGTTTTTGGGTACGATAGTTAATTGTCTCGGGCTTTGTAACCTCACCGTAACTCCACTTAAGGATATCATCGGCGCTTGCAACACTCAGACGGATAGCGTCAAAGTCTGCAATGCCGTTGTTGTTTGTGACGACGCGTGACATATTACGCCTCCTCCTTTACTTCTTCAATTTCATCAATATCCTGGATACTCAGTCCATCTTCTTCAAGATCACTCATTTCTGCGTCAGCTTCATCGAGGAAGGTTTCGGCCTCCTCGCCAAGCTCGACTTCGGTCGCTGCAACTGGTTGTCCGTTAATAACGCTTCCAATGACCTGCTCGGCATCTATAACCGCATCCTCTGACTCGTCCATCAGGTCGACTCGTAGTCCAAGACCTTGGAGTTCCTTCACAAGGACGTTGAATGATTCTGGAAGTTTTGGTCCTACAATCGATTCGTCCTTAATGATTGACTCGTATGCCTTAGCTCGTCCGTAGACATCGTCAGACTTGATTGTCAGCATTTCCTGAAGGGTCGCGGCAGCACCATATGCTTCAAGGGCCCATACCTCCATCTCTCCAAAGCGCTGACCACCATTTTGAGCCTTACCACCGAGTGGCTGTTGAGTCACCATGGTGTACGGACCGGTTGAACGAGCGTGAATCTTGTCACTTACCATGTGGTGAAGCTTCAGCATGTGCATCACACCAACTGTAGTGCGCTCTTCAAAGGCCTCACCGGTGCGACCATCGAAGAGTTGGCTCTTACCATCGCGGGCAAACCCAGCTTTTTCAAGCTCGTCAGAGATTGTTTCATCAGAAATACCATTAAATGGAGGAGTCGCAACTTTGTATCCAAGTGCACGAGCCGCCATACCGAGGTGTGTTTCAAACAGCTGACCAATGTTCATACGACTTGGCACACCGAGTGGGTTCAGCACTACATCAACTGGAGTACCATCTTCGAGGAATGGCATATCTTCTTCTGGCAGAATACGCGCTACCACACCCTTGTTACCGTGACGTCCTGCCAGCTTGTCGCCGACTGAAATTTTGCGGAACTGCGCAACGAAGATTTGGATTTGCATTAATACGCCAGCCTTCAGCTCGTGACCATTTTCACGACTAAAGATTTTAACGCCCACAACCTTACCGCCACCAGCGTTGTTCATGCGCTGTGAAGTATCGCGAACGTCTTTCGCTTTTTCACCAAAGATGGCACGAAGCAGGCGTTCCTCGGAACTAAGCTCTTGCTCACCCTTTGGAGTAATTTTACCAACCAGCACATCGCCAGCCTTCACTTCAGAACCAAGTTGCACAATACCGTGCTCATCAAGGTGACGAAGTGATTCTTCGCTGACGTTTGGAATGTCGCGGGTCACAATTTCGGGGCCAAGCTTGGTTTCACGAACTTCAACGGTATAGTCCTTAATGTTCACGCTCGTAAGGGTATCGTCTTGGACGAGTCGGCGACTTAGGACAATTGCATCGTCCATGTTGTAACCATTCCATGGCATGAAGGCCACTACGAGGTCTTTACCGAGGGCAATTTCGCCATCAGCAACCGAGGCACCCTCGATAAGAATATCACCGGCCTTTACCTTTTGACCGCGGGTGACTACGACCTTTTGGTTAATTGAGCGATCGTCATTTGACTTCACGAAGTGAACAGGCTCGTAGGTTTTAACGCCGTCCTTATACTTCACCTCAACCGCGTCACCATCGGCACGAATCACTTCACCGTCACCTTCGGCAATCACCAGTTGGCTTGTATTGCGCGCAATTTCGGCCTCGATACCAGTACCGACAATTGGAGATTGTGGCTGCAAGAGTGGTACGGCTTGCTTCTGCATACTTGCGGCCATCAATGAACGGTCGACACGGTTCTTTTCAACAAATGGTACCAGCGATGCAGTTGCACCAAGGATCTGCTTGTGGGCTGCATCCATGAAGGTCACCTCAGCGATGTCGACCTGCTCTGGCAAAAGCCCATTACGCGCACTGACACGCTCTTCCTTAAAGGTACCATCATCGTTAAGTTCAACTCCGGCATCGGCAATCACCTCGACCGCTTCTTGTGAAGCGTCAAGATACACGACCTCGTTAGTGACTTTGCCGTCTTTTACCTTAAGGTATGGGGTTTCAATAAATCCATACTCGTTGATACGTGCGTATGAAGCCAGGTTAAGCACCAGTCCAATGTTGGCACCTTCTGGTGTTTCAACCGCACAAAGACGACCGTAGTGAGTTGGGTGGGCATCACGCACATCGAAACCGGCGCGCTCGCGTGAGAGCCCGCCAGGACCCATCGATGACAGGCGTCGTTTGTGTGCCAACTCGGCCAACGGGTTTGTCTCGTCCATAAGCTGCGAAAGCTGTGAGCTTGCGAAGAACTCGCGCACCGCGGCAACCACTGGACGGGCGTTGATAAGCTGTGATGGCGTCACCGTCTCGAGGTCGGACATTGACATACGGTCCATAGCATTACGCTGCATGCGAAGCATACCTACGCGGAACTGACGTGCCACCAACTCACCTACGAGCTTAACGCGGCGATTCGAGAGTGCATCGATATCATCGGCAGCTTCTTGGGTGTTGTTAAGGCGAATCACTTCACGCACGATTGCGATGAGGTCGGATACTTGGAAAACTCGATTTTCAGTGACGTTTGGCAGATCAAGGCCAAGTCGCTGGTTAAGCTTGTAACGACCCACGCGAGAATAGTCGAAACGCTTGAAATCAAAGAACATACGTTCAATCATTGAACGCGCGTTATCAACCGTAGCAAGGTCGCCCGGACGGAGACGGCGGTATACCTCGATAAGCGCCTCGTTGGTACCACGAGCTGGGTCCTTATCGAGAGTTGCTTCGATATACTTTACTTCACCGGTGTCAACATCAGCGAAGAGTTCTTTAATATCTGAGGTTTTGTTGTAGCCAAGGGCACGGAATAGCGTAGTCACAGGCAGCTTGCGACGACGATCAATTTTTACATAGATAGCCCCGTTAGTGGCAGTCTCAAACTCAAGCCATGCGCCACGACCTGGAATAAGCTTTGCACCATAGTTGCTTCGAGTCGCCAAACGGTCGGCAGTAAAGAACACACCGGCCGAACGGATAAGCTGAGACACAACCACACGCTCGGTACCGTTAATAATGAATGTACCGCGGTCGGTCATCCATGGGTAGTCACCAAGATAAATTTCTTGCTCTTTTACTTCGCCAGTTACCTTGTTGGTCAGTTCGACTACGGCGTGAAGAGGTGCGTCAAAGGTAAGGTTGTTCTCTTTGGCGAATACCTCGGAATTTTTAGGCTCTTGGAACGCATACGTACCAAAGCGGAGTGCTAACTTCTGACCAGTGTAGTCATCGATTGGGTTCAACTCGGCGAAAATTTCGCCCAGACCCGTTTCGATAAAGTCTTTCCAACTCTCCCGTTGGTGCTGAATTAAGTTTGGTAGTGGGAGCGCCGTGTCATCACTCGTAAAGAACACGCGCGCATTATTCGTACCTTTAGTACTTGCCATATGTAAATGGACCTCGCATTTATAATTGGGGTTGATATTGGGTTTCTTTGGCGCCGAAGATTCCCTTAACCTCTGAGCCAAACGGGACTGCCAGGTCCGTTTTGACAATATATCCGACCTTTTCACGGGCACAGACAACCAGGGCTACACTACTTCTTAGTAGCAATTATGAACCCCTTTTTATAAATAATCAAGCTCTTTTTGTGTCTTTTTTATCTCGCACGGCCGTACGCGCAGCATTGGCCGTCATAATGCGGTGGAGTGCTGGGAGTCCGATACTGGATGCGTATCCTATGCCTGAGTGATAATTTCGTCAATGAGTCCGTAGGCCTTTGCCTCCTCAGCGCTCATCCAAAAGTCACGATCGGCGTCTTTTTCGACTTTCGAAAGTTTCTGGCCCGTATTCTTGGCGAGAATCTCGTTGAGTTTTTGCTTCAAGAACAAACCCTCGCGCAGCGTAATCTCCTGGTCGCTAATTTTCCCTTGTGTGCCGCTTGAAGGTTGATGAATCATAATACGGCTGTTAGGAAGTGCAAATCGCTTTCCCTTTGTGCCACTCGACAACAAGAAAGCGCCCATACTTGCCTGCAGACCAATGCCAATGGTCTGTACGTCTGGCGCAATAAACTGAATCGTATCATAAATACCCAACCCATCGTAGACACTTCCGCCGGGGCTATTGATATAGAGTTTAATATCTTTTTTAGGATCTTCGTACGCCAAGTACAGGAGCTGCGCAATGACAATGTTCGCAGTATGCTCGTTTACCTCCTCGCCAAGGAAGATAATGCGGTCCTTTAGTAAGCGCGAGTAAATATCGAAGGCCCGTTCGCCATCATGTGATTTTTCAATGACCGTAGGAACTAAATAATTGTTGGGACTACTCATATGCTATACCTCGTTTTCTCCATCTATTGTACAAGAAAATTAGCACTCAGGTCAATAGAGTGCTAATTTAGTGTGGTGTCGGATACCACAAGGGGGCGTCCACTCGGGTTGGGCCTAGTTATGTGGGGTTGCCGTACCACCATTGAGTTCAACCAAGCGACTAATTGTCTTCTCGGTTACGTAGTGATTGGCGATATCTCGGCGCACCTCTTCGGTCTCGAACTGTTTCAGCGCTTCGGGGTTGTTGGCGTATTGGCGCTTATGCACCTCAACATGCTCATCGATTTCAGCATCAGTTGCGGTAATCTGCTCGATTTTGCTGAGCTCGTTAAGCACCAAACCGGCCTGAGTACGCTTTACTGCGGTGGGGCGCACCTCTTTTTCGCGCCATTCGTCCTCGTCGGCGAAGTTGTTCGCCTCGAGATACGTGCGAAGATCCAGGCCGCGGTACGTCAGGTTTTGAGCGAAGTCTTGTTCGATTGAGCGCATTTGATCTGCTATCAGTGTTTCAGGTGCAGGCACCGTACTTTTGTCGATAAGTGCTTCGAGAAGTTTGTCCTTGTGAGCGTCAGCAGCTTCTCGCTCTTTCTGTGTCTCGATTTCGCGCCGAATGTCAGCCTTGAGCTCATCGAGTGTTTTAAAGTTGCCCGCTTTTTGCGCAAGCGCGTCGTCGAGCGCGGGCAGTTGGAGTTCAAAAACCTTTTTAAGGGTAGTCGTAAAGACAACCTTCTGCCCAGCAAGGTCTTTGGCGTGGTAGTCTTTGGGGAAGGTCAGCGGCAGGTCGAATGTCTCACCCTCTTTATGGCCCACAATCCCCTCTTCAAATCCTGGGATGAATTGATTTGAGCCAAGTTTAAGGGTGTAGTCACTGCCGGTGCCACCATCAAAGGCTACGCCGTCCTTTTTCCCTACAAAATCGATAAGGGTTTCGTCACCTTCTTTGGCAGCACGAGTCACTTCTTTTTTCTCGGCAAATCCCTGGCGAATACGTTCGATGACATCGTCAATATCGCTTTCCTGGACGGCTACCTTGTCAGCCTTTACGCCGAGCTTTTTATAGTCGCCTAGTTTCACCTCAGGGAGAACCTCGACTTCAGCGGTAAATTCGAGCAAGTCACCTGGTACATACTTCTTGACGTCCACCATTGGGCGTTCGAGGGCTTGGATTTTTTCGGCTAAGAATGCCTCGGCAACCGCTTTACTAATCGCGTCATCCAGCAGCTGCTCTTGGAGGGCCTGGGGGTCGACATGTTTTGCCGCAACGCTTGCAGGTACTTTGCCCTTGCGGAAGCCCGGGACCTTGACGGTTTTACTTAATTTTACGAGGGCAACTTTCTCGGCATTTGCCAGTGCTTCGGCATCAAGGGAAATAGTTAACTCTACTTTAGTTTCTGATAGTTTTTTCACAGTTGTCTTCATTAGACTAATTATAACAGAGGTAGAGGCTCATCGCAACTAATCGTTCAGTGGACGAAGCTTCTCGACAATTTGCGCCGGTGAAACAACCTCTTCGGTTTCATCCTCGATATTTTTTAGTGAGTACTCGCCCATCTCTACGTCTTTCGCCCCGATAAATAACAAGTACGGAATATGTTTCTTGACCGCGGTCTTAATTTGCTTATCAAGTTTTCGGCCAGTGATATCGGTCTCGACATTAATTCCTGCCGCCCTTAAGGTTGCCGCAACCTCGAGTGCCTGAGGTAGTACCTCACCAATGACCACTACGTAAATATCGGTCTTTGAAGCGTTCTTTGGGAGCAGCCCGTGTACTTGGAGGAATTGCTCCATGGTAGTATTGCCAGGCGCAAAACCGACCGCGCTAATAGGCTCGGCTCCAAAAAGCCCCACCAACCCATCGTAGCGACCACCCCCGAAAAGCGACCGGTTATTATCGGGGTGTTGGTCGAAGGCTTCGAATACTGTACCGGTATAGTAGTCGAGCCCGCGCATAAGGGTGGCATCGAAGACTGCACTCTTGACGCCTGCCGCGCGAAGTCCCGCAAACACCGCCCTAATCTCATCGAGGGCCTTCACGTGCTGCAACTCGGCTGGAAGCGACTCAATATCTTTCGCCTCAATCACCTGGATAATTTTTTCAATTGCGTCCGCCTGAGAATCACCCAGAATTGCTCGCGCCTGGTCTTCAAAGTCTTGCGCAGTAATTTTACCGCGGCGATCAAACAGCTTGGTCATCTGGAGCGCACCGACCGAATCGAGTCCCAGATACTCGGCCATCATGTAGTGAATGAATTTGCGATTATTGACGCGTATCATGTACTCGCTACCCTGGGCGCCGAACTCTTTAAACATGGCATCGGCAATCGTAATAATCTCGATATCGGCAGCAATAGTATCAACACCAAAAAGGTCAACATTTAATTGCCAGAACTCTCGCTCTCGGCCGCGCTGTGGACGCTCGTAACGCATAAAGTTAGCAATCGAGAAGAGCCGCGCCGGATAAGCGAGCTCTTGGCGCTTTGCGGCGACCATACGACTCACCGTGGGAGTCATCTCGGGGCGAATTGCGACCACTCGGCCACCTCGGTCGGTAAAGGTATAGGTTTGGTCGTTCACGAGCTCCTGACCACTTTTCGCAGCATAAATGTCGAGACTCTCGAGGATTGGTGCGCCGTACTCCTCGTATCCAAATCGTTCCACAACTTTTTTCCAGGTTGCAAAAATGTAGTTCTGAATACGCTTGTCTTCAGGATAGTAGTCGCGCGTGCCCTTATATGGCTGTGATGATAATGTCGTCATATCTTTACATTGTCGCATGTATCGGGGGTGGTGACAAGCTACGCACTCCGATTACTACGGAGTCGATGCTGCTGCATCCAAGCGTACATAGCAATACCCGCCGCCACACCTACGTTCACCGAGCGTGTCGAGCCGAACTGTTCAATCTGTACGACTTGCGCAGCACCCTGGAGCAGCTCGGTACTTAAGCCAGGCCCTTCAGCCCCAAATACCAGTACGGTGCTCGCCGGCAGCTGAACTTCGCCTAGCGAAGCAGCGCCTCCCACAACATCCATCGCCACTACAAATCTCCCCGTCCGCTCCATCTCTTCAAAAAATGCGGCGGGGGTTTGATAATAAGCAAGATGCAAATAGGCATCAGTTTTCATTGCGCCGCGCTTATTCCACTGCCTACGCCCAATAATATGTACCTTGCGTACATTAAAGGCGTTTGCCGTACGAATAATGGTCCCCATATTAAAGTCTCGTTCAATATTTTCGACTGCAATCTCGAGCTCGCTCCGTGAGATGTCGAGCTGGGCGACAATTTGTTCAACCGGCCGGCCACGGAACATGTCCTGTACATTGCGCGTGTCTGGAGTAAGGAGTTCTGGGGGATACGTCAGGAATAGGCGTGGGGTTCGTCCGTCTTTCATGGCAAGTGCATGCCTCACCGGTACCCGTTCAGTAGTTGAATTACTGACGGCCTGATGTTCATTAAGGTAAAAGCCAATGTGCTCATGTCCATCCCGCCCTGCCGGCCAGACGACCAGCGCCCCCTCCGCGGGGTGAGGAGTTGGCGTCCACCCCGCGTTCTCCAGTGCGCGAAGTGTTGACCCTACGGTGGCGTGGGGACGGTCAATAAGCCCCACCATTGCCAAGACCGAAGATACGTGCAGCGCACAGGAAAGCTCACCACCTTGTGTCACATCGCGTACCGTCTCATCCTCTTTTACAAAAAGATGCTGAAATAAGGTCGAGCCGACTGATTGCTCGATACGGTCAAGATAGGTTCGCCAGATATCTACACGCCTTGTCTGCATGGTATTAAGAACGGGGCGGACTAACCGCGCACAAAGCGACTCGTCAATCCTCTTCGCGCAACCTCCTCAGTAATTTGTACGATCCGAGCCTCTTCATCATCTAGGGTATTCCACTTTCCTAGCTCTTGCCTGGCTTGCGTATCCAAATCTTCGATATAGGTCCTCGCTAATAAGACACTCAGCTTACCAAGTGCCGCCTGGGTGGCCCATAGGTGAAATACCTCACTATCGCTTGCGATTGCCTCTGGTGAGGTAATTGAATCTGGATTGCCGCGCAGGTGCAATAGTTCTCCGGAGGCACAATCAACATAGATCCCGTATAGACCCTCTGGTTGATCGGTGAGGTTATCGGCAAAATGCCTTCCACTGCCGACTCGGACCACACCATTATCTGACATCAAACGGAGTTGCGAATTCCATCCGTTTCTTCCATTAGCCCTTAGTGCAAGGAGTGGGATTTGCTGCCATTCGTCAACCTGTGAGGCTACGTATTCCCGCGTTGCCTGGGCCTGCTCTGTCATCAGCGTTGAAGTTTGACCTTCAAACTGTCTCATGCGTCTCGATAAGTGTTCACCAGGTTTCATATGTTTCTCCTCCTACGCTATATCTGCGTCTAGAGTATCGCGTTTAGCGTAAAGATTGCAAGCATAATATCCGTATAGACAGACGCTAAGCCGCATAGACATTGAGATAATAAAAGAGCCCCTCCCTACTCTGGAAAGAGCTCTCGATACCCCTGCTTTAAAGCAGATACATTCAACGTGGTGCGGATAAGAGGACTTGAACCTCCACGTTCTTGCGAACACTAGCACCTGAAGCTAGCGCGTCTACCAATTCCGCCACATCCGCATACCTCGGTATTATAACACAGTTGCTACGTCATAGCTGGAGCGAAGTGTTGCAACTAATGCGCGCAATTCACCCTTCTGCTTGACCCCTGGGTTAAGGGTACCGAACGGATCGAAAATCGCCCGCACCTGTTCGAACAGACGCGCCTGCGCCTCATCAAGCGTAGCCCACGCCGCATTAGCCTTTACACGACCCTCGGCGCCATCAGCAGCAAAGGCACCGCCGCATTTGTCGACTAGCGCGGCATACTCGGTAATGAGCTTGAAGACCTTCTGTTTTTCGGCCACCGAATCGAGCCCAAGCAGTGGATGGGCATCATACGTGCCCGCCATAATATCGAGTTCTAGTGGTAATTCAACGTGATGCTTTTCGGCAAGTTCAGCGACCGCTCGCTCGAACTCCTCGGCGCGATTCGCCGGAATCGAAACGCCATTCACAAGGGGCATTGTCAAATGACCATCCGCACTGCCGAGCTGGAGCGTATGCGCGAGGTCGGTAATTGTGCGAAAATCGTCTGGATCACGCTCGGTTGAATCGATCGCAACCAGCTGCAGCTTCTTGAGCATTTTTTGTAACTTTTTCAGCTTATGATCCTGAGCGCGGACACTAAAGTCGTTCAGCCTCAAGTAAATTACCGCACCGGTTTGTTCTACCGAGCCGAGAACCGCAAACGATGAGCCATTCTTCACCGCCCGGCGGAGTAGCGCGCCGTCAATCACTCGTAGCTCGTTTGGCTCAAGTTCAAGCAGGCGCTCGCTGACATCACGGGCCGCTTGAACCGATTGCGCCACAATAACCACGTGCGTTTCGTCAACCGCATAAAACTCAGTCTTTAATACGACTTCCGAAATAATACCCAAAGTCCCCTGACTCCCTACAAAGAGAGGAGTGAGATTAAATGAGCCATCTTTAGCGCGCACTTCGGCAATCCGTTTATAGCCGGTGTTGTCGCGAGTTGTGTCGTTTCTTAGCTGTTCAATAAGTGATTCGTTATCCTCGAGCAGCCCTTCGAGCTTACGATAAATCTCGCCCTCGAGCGTTTGCAGGCCAAGCTTCTTGCTGACGTCCCGCTTACTTAGCTTGCCCGTCTCAATAATGTCGCCGTTCGCCAGCACCACCTCGAGCTTCTTAATTGAATCGGTAATACGCCCATTGTCGCCCAGGCTATCGTTGGCAATCGCGCCACCTACCGAGATATGTTTGAGCGCGTGCCGATGAGGTAGACCAGGGATTGTCAGGCCTTGCCAGCGCAACGCCTCATCGAGCGTAGCGAGCGAAGTCCCGGGCTGAACGTGCACCAACTTATCCTTGGCGGCAATCTCGATAATTCTATTAAGCCGCTGCGACATATCGATGACAATGCCTTTGCCGATTGCCGCACCCGTCACATCGCCACCATACCCCCTGGCAGTGACGCCTACAATATGACCCTTTTCCGCCAGCTGCCATGTGAAGCGTGCGATTTTTCGGACATCATTGGTGACGCGTGGAAACGCCACAATTTCAGGAGCGATGCTAAGAATACTACCATCGGTTGCATAGCGCTTTCTAAGTGACTGAGCGCTTGAAACCTCACCGGATAGATGTTGGCTCAAGTAGATGGCAATCTTGTTCATGTTCCCCTTATATCCTCATTCGTTTGACTATATAATAGCACAAGCGGGACGGATATGCGCAGAAATATGGTTCGGACTAAGCCTTTCTGCCCTCTTCAAATCGGGACCAATATCTGCTATACTACGAGGCGCGCGCGAGTGGTGGAATTGGTAGACACGCTAGCCTTAGGAGCTAGTGCCGCAAGGCGTGAAGGTTCAAGTCCTTTCTCGCGCACCATCATTGACAAGAGGTTGATTTATCAACGCAGCAAAAGGCCCCTTCCACCTGCAAGAAGAGGCTTTTTTTGTATCCCATTTCTATGTTCAAGAACTCATCAAGGATGATCTGCCGCGGAGTCACCGGCGTATCCTTCGGCAGCTGTGTAAGGCCGAGCGACCGCCCACACCAACAACCACATAATTGACTTCTTCTTTTTCTTGGCCAATCCCGCCGCGCAATTCTTTGACCAAATACCGCTTATGCCTTATAGTGGGCGCCAGAAATTAGATAAGCGGGACACTATTAATGCAGGGATATTCACGACAGGATAAGCAAGGGAATAATCGAGACCGACTGAGAGGCTTCACGATTGTCGAACTGCTCGTTGTCATCGTGGTTATCGCAATTCTTGCAGCGATTACTATCGTTGCCTACAACGGCGTTGCCAGGCAGGCAAAGGAGGCCTCGCTCAAGTCCGACCTTGAAGGCGCTATCAAGCAACTCCAGATGGAGAAGGCAGAACGCGGTGTGTATCCCGATTCAAGCTTCCCTTTCCAGACCAGTGGTGCGAACGAACTCCGCTACGACCACACGGACGATACCTTCTGCGTAACCGCCACGAATCCAGGGCTTGCTGGTGTTGGCTTCTTTTCAACGGAAGCGGGGCGCGTGCAGGAGGGGGCTTGTCCAGGGCATTCACTCCCAGGTGGCGGTGACGGTAGTGGCGCTACTGGTGGCGCTCCGACAGGCGAGCAAGTGGCGAAGCTGGTGGCGGGCGATGGGGCTGCAGGCGACTACTTCGGCCAGTCTGTCTCCCTCTCCGGTGACACGGCCCTCATCGGCGCCGACTCCGATGACGACAAAGGCGCCAATTCCGGCTCCGCCTATATCTTCACCCGCTCGGGTTCTACCTGGACCCAACAGGCAAAGCTCACCGCAGGCGATGGGGCTGCGAGCGACTGCTTCGGCAGCTCTGTCTCCCTCTCCGGTGACACAGCCCTCATCGGCGCCTACTCCGACGACGACAAAGGCGCCAATTCCGGCTCCGCCTATATCTTCACCCGCTCGGGTTCTACTTGGACCCAGCAGGCAAAGCTCACCGCAGACGACGGGACTCCAAGCGACTTCTTCGGCTACTCTGTCTCCCTCTCCGGTGACACAGCCCTCATCGGCGCCCACTTCGACGACGACAAAGGCCTCTATTCCGGCTCCGCCTACATCTTCACCCGCTCGGGTTCTACCTGGACCCAACAGGCGAAGCTCACCGCAGGCGATGAGGCCTCGAGCGACTACTTCGGCAGCTTTGTCTCCCTCTCCGGTGACACAGCCCTCATCAGCGCCTACGGTGACGATGACAAAGGCACCGATTCCGGCTCCGCCTACATCTTCACCCGTTCCGGTTCTACCTGGACCCAACAGGCAAAGCTCACCGCAGGCGATGGGGCTGCGAGCGACTACTTCAGCGGCTCTGTCTCCCTCTCCGGTGACACAGCCCTCATCGGCGCCTACGGTGACGATGACAAAGGCACCGATTCCGGCTCCGCCTACATCTTCACCCGTTCCGGTTCTACCTGGACCCAACAGGCAAAGCTCACCGCAGGCGATGGGGCTGCGAGCGACTACTTCAGCGGCTCTGTCTCCCTCTCCGGTGATACAGCCCTCATCGGCGCCCGCGCCGACGACGACAAAGGCACCAATTCCGGCTCCGCCTATATCTTCACCCGTTCCGGTTCTACCTGGACCCAACAGGCAAAGCTCACCGCAGGCGATGGGGCTGCGAGCGACTACTTCAGCCAGTCCGTATCCCTCTCCGGTGATACAGCCCTCATCAGCGCCCGCGGTGACGACGACAAAGGCACCGATTCCGGCTCCGCCTATATCTTCAGGTAAGCACTCTTACCTGCCCCCATTTCGATAGCGACTTTAGCTACAGAGAGCTCATCGTCGCAGGGGTGCGTCATCTCAACAGCTTGAGAAGGCGTGAGCGGCGCTACTTTACGTATCTTGACCCATTACGGTTCGGGGCGTCCAGAATTGCGAGTGCAGGGAGCGTATGATTTGACGCAACAAAAAAAAGAGAGCGCCTAAGCGCCCTCTTTTCGGTAAAACGCAAGGACCGCATCTCCGTAACTACGATTGTCCACCACAACAACTCCTAATCCGGTGGGAACCTCACCTCTACCTGTATACGATAATACCATAAGCCCATTGGGTTTCAATAGTTTTGTTAATTTCATTGCTGTGGATAACTGCAAATCGTGATACGGCGGGTCAGCAAAGATAATATCAAAGGTTTCTTCAGTGGTTGCCAGCCAGCTTGCGACCGGGGCTTTTATAAGTTGAGCCGTTTCATCAACCCCTAAAGTCGTAATATTATTGGCAATAACTCGCTGGGCAATTCTATCTCGCTCGACAAACACCGCCCGTCCAGCCCCACGGCTGAGCGACTCTAGTCCAAGCGACCCACTGCCAGCAAAGGCATCGAGCACTGTTGCCCCGACTATTTCATCACCGATAATATTAAAGAGTGAACTCCGAATACGCTCGCCCATAGGGTGAGTGCGGTCGGTACCCGATCCCTCGATAATTCGGCCCCCAAACCTGCCGGCAATTAAACGGATATTCATTATGCCGCAATATCCTGTGTTGCGGCGTACCACGCCAGCACCACGTTCTTCATAATAAGTGGAGCAAGGGTGCGGCGCGTGACATTGCCTAAATAGGTCGACCAGCCCGTCCGAACATACTCTTGATAGGTGTTAAGGTCATCGATCTTTTTAATTGATTCTAAAAAGTAAGGAATGTAACCCTCTCGCTTTACCCTTTCGAGGTCTTTTGTAGTTAGGTGAATGTCCTTAAACGAACCGAGGGCAATCGTGGCCGAAAAACCCCACTCATAACCATAATGAGCAGTAAACACGCCGCCAGTGCCGTAATAGCTCCAGTTTTTCGAGAATGTATCTCGGGCGCTACTGCCTGGGACCACAATCTTATCTTTCGTTGAAGCACGTTCGGTGTGCGACTTACCCCAAAGTTCTTCGATTTTATCGGCCAGTGGGTAGTGGTGCGCCGGCGTGAGACCGTCCACGACCGCATGCGCAAGCCAGGCGGCCTCAAATCCGGCCCGTATTTCATCGTGTGCATGGAGCGCTGCCGAAAGATTATACATATGATCACGTATCACCCCCACCAGCGGATCGTCTATCCCCGAAGTGGGATTAATAAAGTGCCACGGTTCGTCTACCGCCGGGCTTTTCGTCTTGATGCCATCGGGGCCATTCCGACCTTCAAAATGAAGGATAGTTTTAATAGACGGGAAAAAAGTACCGCGTCCGATATGGTGAATAAGGTGTTTTTTCGCCACGCGATCAATACGCTGATGCGCGCCGATTACGTTGCCCGATTGGTTATGAAAAGTTGTGCCTGCGTACATAATTATGATTAGTTCAGCGTTGTCAGTCGTTGATAGGTCTCGACCTGACGCGCCAGCTGACTATATTTTACCAGATTTTCACCCGACTCGATGAACCACCTGGCGGCAGCCTGTGCTCGCGCAATGAGCTTAGTATCCCCAAGGGTCGCAACCTGTAGGTTTAAGGCACCGTGCTGCGCCCGACCATATATCTCACCGGGGCCGCGCAGCTTTAAATCGACCTCGGCAAGATAGAAACCGTCATTACTCGTTTCAATCTCTTTGAGCCGTTGACTCGGCTTCTTGCTATCACTTGGAATAATATAGCAATAGCTCTGATGTGCGCTGCGCCCCACCCTCCCACGGAGCTGATGGAGTTGCGCTAAGCCGAATCGCTCGCCATTCTCAATAACCATAACTGTTGCATTTGGTACATCGACACCTACTTCAACTACGGTAGTACTGACGAGAATATCAAGCTCGCCCTGGGCAAACTGAGCCATAACTCGCTCCTTATCCTCGGCGCTCAATTTACCATGGAGAAGTCCGATGGTCCGATGGGAGAACTCCGTTCGCCGCAGTCGGGTATACTCCGCCTGTACACTTTTAACCTCATTGTCAGGGTTGTCGTCAATCAATGCACATATCACATAGGCCTGTCGACCGGCGGCAATCTCATTATCTATATGAGAATACAACTGAGCCCGGCTATTTGGCGACCAGATTTTTGTCTTGATAGGCTTTCGATTGGCCGGTTTCTCGTTCAACACCGAAATATCGAGTTCGCCATACACAGTAAGCGCAAGGCTTCGGGGAATGGGCGTTGCAGTCATGGCTAGAAGGTGGGGCATTTTTTCAGATTTTTTTAGCAATTCGTGTCGCTGCGCCACGCCAAAACGGTGCTGCTCATCGATTACCACAAAACCAAGCTTATGGAATTGCACACTCGACTGAATAAGGGCGTGGGTTCCCACTACCACGTCCACCTCCCCCTCCGCAATCGCAGCATACAGGGCCCTACGCGCAGCCCCCTTGACGCTCCCGGTCAGCAACCCGACCCGCACGCCAAAAGGTGATAAAAGCGAGGAGAGCGTTTCGGCATGCTGAGTCGCCAGTATCTCGGTAGGGGCCATAAGTGCCGTCTGGAACCCTTCGTGGGCAGCCTGTCGCGCAGCCAATCCCGCCACAACCGTTTTTCCAGAACCCACATCTCCCTGAAGTAACCGGTTCATTGGGGTGGCGCTTTCAAAATCCTTCAGAATGTCCCACGCGGCAACCCGTTGCGCGTTAGTAAGCGCAAATGGCAGCTGCGCTACGAAATCTCGCACAACCGGCTGCACGAAAGGTATATGCCAACCCGCCAGTTTAGCATTCTCTTGTTTATTTAATTGTCCCGCCAGTAATAATTGAAATAGCTCTTCAAACGCAAACCGTTCGCGCGCCCTATCGGCCTGCTGGTGTGTCTCGGGGAAATGCATCGCTATTAACGCCTGGCTATACGAATACAGCTTTTCGCGCCGCACCAGAGAATCGGGCAACGTCTCGGGCAACATAGTCATCAGTGGGCGTAACTCCGCGAGGATCTTACGTACCACCTGTGTTTTAAGGCCCGCAACCGCGCGGTACACTGGTACAACCGCCTCGCCCGTCCGCGCCACATCGCCCGCCTTCTCGGCACTTGGATTCGTGAGTTGATATCGGTTGTAGCTAAACTCAAATTCTCCCGAGAAAAGATACTCCTCTCCGCCCGCAAGCTGCGCTGCCCGATACGGCTGGTTAAACCAAACCGCCTGAATTTTGCCCGACTCATCGGCCAGCGTAGCCGTAGTCACACGCATGCCCCTGCGCACTGGTCTCGTTTCAATCTTCTCACAACGGGCTCGGACCGTTACCTTCCCTGGTGCAATATCAGCGATGCGCGATACTTGAGAATAATCTTCGTAGGTTCTTGGCAAAAACGTCAGAATATCCCCAACCGAAGTGAGACCCGCGGCAGCTAATTGCTGCGCAGTTTTTTCTCCGACCCCTTTAATACGATCGAGTGATGTCGAAAGATTCATATATATATCTATTCTAGCGTACATCCATGAAGATACAGCTTGTACACAGAAAATAATGCTATAATGGAATGAAGTAAATTGCTTATGAGAATTGAGTCAAGGTGAGTAAGAAACAACCAACCAAGAAGATTAGTCTGTATTCCAATTTGTCGCAAAAGCGTAAAACAAAGAAGGATGCCGAGACGCGCCGCCGAGCAGAATACCTCGCGACCCTGCCCAAGCACCCCGTGAAGCGCTTCTTTTATCGATTGCACCCCAAACGATTCTGGGCGTACTGGTTCAGTAAACGTGGTATGACTATGGCCCTTAAGATTACTGGCGTCGCAGTTCTTCTTGTGGCGCTCTTCGTAGGTGGCCTGTTCGCCTATTTCCGTAAAGACCTTGACCAGATTCGTCCTGGCGAAATCGATAAACGCGTACAAACAACGGTGACTACCTATACCGACCGTAACGGTAACGTGCTTTGGGAGGATAAGGGTGACGGCAACTACAAACTCGTTGTAAAAAGCGAAGATCTGAGTGACAATCTTAAAAAAGCGACCGTTGCCATCGAGGATCGCGACTTCTTCAAGCACAGTGGCGTCAGTGTCACCGGTACCGCTCGGGCGGCAATCAACAACTTCACCGGCGGCAGTACACAGGGAGGCTCTACACTCACACAGCAGCTTGTGAAACAGGTCTTCTTCGCTGACGAGTCGAAAGACCGCGGCCTTGGCGGTGTACCCCGTAAAATCAAAGAGCTTATCCTCGCCATCGAAATCGAACGCATGTACGATAAAGATCAAATTCTTACCCTTTATCTTAACGAATCTCCCTATGGCGGTCGCCGCAACGGCGCCGAGTCCGGAGCCCAAACTTACTTTGGAAAATCAGCTAAAGACCTTAGTCTTGCCGAGGCATCTCTACTCGCTGCCATCCCAAACAACCCTTCTCTCTACGATCCTTATTACGTAGAGGGTCACGAAGCACTCATTAATCGTCAACACCTCGTTCTTAAGGATATGCTTGAAGTAGGATACATTACTAAGGCACAGTACGATGAGGCCATCGCCGTACCAATTCTTGACAGCATTCAGCCGCAAAAGAACCAGTTCGAGAATATCAAAGCGCCTCACTTCGTACAGATGGTACGAGCTCAACTCGAAAAAGAACTCGGTACAGCTACGGTTGGTCGCGGTGGCTTGACGGTCAAGACCACACTCGATATTCGTATTCAAGAAAAACTCGAAGCGGCCATGAACGATATGTTTGGCTCGTATGTGCCCGTTCAGGCAGGCTTTAGTAATGGGGCCGCGACCGTTGAAGACACCCAAACCGGGCAAATCGTTGCGCTCATGGGAAGTCGCGACTTTAACTACGAAGGCTACGGCCAAGACAATGCCGCAACTGCCTATATCCAGCCTGGATCAACCGTCAAGGGCCTTGTCTATGCGCAGCTCTTCCAACAAAAACCCGCCGGCCAACAAAATTACGGAAGCGGTAGCATTCTAGTTGACGAACCTATCGATGCCATCTACGGCGCTAAGCTCCAGAATGCAGACCGCACCTACAAGGGCTCAGTCACTATCCGAACCAGCCTCGCAACCTCTCGAAACGTCCCTGCGGTCAAGGCAATGTACATCTCGGGAGTCGACCCAACCATCAAAGAAATTCGTGACATGGGAGCAACAAGCTACTGTACCATTGGTGCTGACAAACAAGCAGGACTTGCCTCGGCAATTGGTGGGTGTGGCGTGCGACAAGTCGACCTGGTTAACGCCTACGCATCTCTTGCGCGTATGGGCGTCTACAAGCCTCAATCAAGCGTGCTCGAGGTCAAGAATAGCTCTGGTGAAGTCTTAAAGAAATGGTCAGATACCAAGGGCAAGCAAATCGTTGATCCACAATCTGCCTACATTATTGCTGACATCCTCAGTGATGGAAATGCCAGTGCACCACTAGGCAACTACGCAGCAAAAAATATTCCTGGCGTAAAAACTGCCACCAAAACTGGTACCTCCGACAAGGGCGGCAACGCAAAGGACCTCTGGATGATGAGCTACAATCCTGCGCTGACCATGGGGGTATGGCTTGGTAACCCAGACACCACTATTCTTAAGAAGGGTACTTCGTCATTAGGAAGCCCCATTGTCGCCTCTGTCATGAAGGCTGCCGCCGAAGTTTATCAACAAGAGGGCAAATACAAAGCCAACGATTGGTACACTCAGCCTACCGGTATCCAACGCATTGGTCGCGAAGTCTACCCATCGTGGTGGAGTAAGTCTCAGGGACAAACCAACTTTAAGCTGACATTCGACAAGGTATCACGTAAGAAGGCAAGCAACTGTACTCCTGAAGGCGCAAAATTAGTTGCCGATGTCCTCAAGACAACCGATCCCGTCACAAAGAAAGACTCTTTCGCAAACGTGCCAGATGGCTATAATGCCAACGAAGAGGATGATGTGCACTCGTGTAACGATATCGCGCCGAGTATATCAGGTGTAAATGCCGGCGGACAAACCCTCACCTTTACTGTCAATGGCGGCACCTTCGAAATCAACCTTTCGGGTATCACTGTCTCGGTTGGCGGTAGCTCATGCCCAGTGAGTCGGGTTGGAAGTGGCAACACCTATCGGGCAACCTGTACCGCAACCGGCGCCTATACAATTAACGTCACCGATGGCGGATTCTACACTGCATCCGCGTCTGGCTCGAGCTGAAGCGGTCAAGGCACTTCGCGTGGTCGTACGGGACAAAACCGCACCACCCGATAACGTCTTGCCGTCTATAATAGAACACCTCCAGAAAATGGAGGTGCTCTTCATTCATACAGGGTAGAGCCCTTACGAACGATTGGCTAGTTCAACCATACTATCCTCGGGGGTGCGTGGTCGGCGCGTAGTCTGTCGTGATGATTGGCGCGGTGGTTGGTTCGTTGTCTTACTGGGCAACTTTGGTGACTTTGATTTTACAGCTGGTGCCGTCCCCTTTGTCTTTTGCGGACGCGCTTTCGGACTTGGAGCGGCGGCAGGCTGCACTAACTTAGCGAACATCATTTTACCCGCTGCGGTCTGGAGACTTCGGATAAATTCAATCTCAACCGTACTGCCAATCTGCTTGTAGGCGTGCTCAACCACCACCATAGTTCCATCACCAAGGTGCCCAACCGCTTGATGTTGGTCGTTCCCCTTCTGGGTCAACTCGATCTGTATGCGCTCACCAGGCAGGTATGCCATGCGCAGTGTCTTGGCTAACTCGTTGACGTTCAGTACTTCAAGCCCTTCAACCAGGGCAACTTTGTTCAGATTATAATCGATGGTGCATAATGCGCCGCTATGCTTCTTAGTAAGCGTCAAAAGTCGATTATCTACGCCCTCTTCGGCTTTTACGCCGTCTGGGAAAATAATCGTCTTCACCGCAGTCATCGACTGAAGTTGATTAATAATATCGAGTCCATGCCGCGCACGCGCACGCTTATCAGAGTCGGCGTTATCGGCTAAAAATTGGAGTTCACCTACCACGCTGCGTGGAATATAAAGCGGTCGTGTCAAGAAGCCGGATTCGGCAATGGCAATAATACGTCCATCAATTAACACCGAGGTGTCGACAAAGACGGGCGCCAGCACCGCCTTGCGCTCTTTACGAAATGAACGAATACTTAAATATGTAGTCTCGACTGCAATGGTGAGCAGCACAATAATAATAAATAATTCCATAGTCTCCTTACTGCCGCAGGTAGTCAATAAGCGCCGCGCGCAAATCACCTACGGGGGTTATAAATTCATTCTTTTGCGAATATTTAGGACCGACTGCACGAGTAAATCCAAGCTTCTTTGCCTCGGCAACACGTTTTTCGATTCCAATGACAGAGCGTATCTCGCCGCCCAGTCCGACCTCGCCGAACACCACAGTTTCGTCATCGATACGCTTCCCGGCAGCCGCACTCGCAATCGCCATACAAATGGCCAAATCGGCTGCCTGATCAACAAGCTTGAGTCCACCTACTACATTTATATAAATATCTTTATCTGATAAATTCAACTTGGTGCGCCGTTCGAGCACCGCAATAAGTAGGTTGAGTCGATTCAAATCGAACCCGCTTGCAGTACGCTTAGGATACCCGAAACTCGTTGGATTGACAAGAGCCTGAATCTCAACCAACAGCGGACGAGTTCCTTCCAGGGTCGCCAGCACCACCGAACCATCGGCCGATTGACGCTCGGCGAGTAGTGCGGCGGAAGGATTCTCGACAACACGCAGTCCCTGCTCGTACATCTCGAAAATTGCCGCCTCGCTGGTTGAACCGAAGCGATTTTTTGCCGCACGCACTACCTTAAATCCACCATAGCGATCGCCTTCAAACTGTAAGACTACGTCAACCAGGTGCTCGAGCACCTTTGGACCGGCAATGCTCCCCTCTTTCGTCACGTGACCCACTAACACCACCGCCGATCCGGCCGATTTTGCAGCCCGTATTAACACATTGCTACTGTTGGTAATCTGGCTTACCGTACCGGGAGCACTGGTCATTTCATCAACCGACATTGTTTGGATGGAATCGACCACCACCAATGCATACGATCCTGCCTGAATCGTTGCAGCGATGTCGTTCGCACTGGTTGAGGCGGCGAAATCGAGCCGTTCACTCGTATTGGCACCCAGTCGTGAGGCACGCAGCGCAACCTGATGAGCAGATTCCTCCCCACTGACATACAGCACGGGCTGGTCTTTTGCAATCTGGGCGGCAAGTTGCAGCAAAAGCGTACTTTTACCAATACCCGGCTGTCCCGCAAGTAGCGTCACCGAACCGGGCACAATACCGCCCCCTAACACCGTATCGAGATCGGGGATGTGTGTGCCTATACGGGGCGCGCTGGCGTCAGTTTTTGCAGCCTTAATAGGTTGCACCTGGAGCTTCTTACCGCTTTGCCCCGCTTTGGCCACTGAGGACTGGGCCACCGGTTGTGCTGCCTGCTCGACAAGCGTGTTCCACTCACCGCAGTTTTCACACCGCCCCGCCCACTTCCCGTACGATGCACCACAGTTTTGGCACACAAATTGCGTTCTCGTCTTCACCATATCTACCTCTTAGTATAGCACCGGTTTACACCGAGGGTGCTTGCTCGATTGGCTTAAAGCTGTCTACGCTATTATTAAGTACTTCTATCTGCTGGGCGATATCAACGTACTCGTTGTAATACGTATCGTAGGTGGTGATACTGGCATTAATCGAGTCTCGCTCGGTATCGAGTGCCCGACTACGCGCCACCAACGCACTGCGCTCGGCGCTAAATTGAGCCTGTGACGAGAACCAGTTGCCACGAGCGCGCGCATTGAACGATGTGATGTCGGCCGACAGCTGCGCCGACTTCGTTTCGTATGCGGCGCTTCGGGCCTGAATTGACTCCGACAGCTCCGTCATTTGTGCATACAAAGTATCGGAGCGAGTATAAAGCGCCGAGTACACCTCGCTATACTGTTGGTGAAGCTTGAGGAGCGTTGCTCGGTTAAAAAACCGCCCGTAGTAACGCTCGAGTGAATCGCTTAGGTTGGGTTGTTCACTACCAAGAATAGAATGAAGTTCATTGGCGAACTCGCCTGGCTCGGTGCGCTCGTAATAGTCCATCCGACTTTTGAGCGCGGGGTCGTTCAGTGATTCATATGCGTTGCGAAGCTCCACGGTGAGCCTTTCGCGCTCAGCGGGCGAGGTACGCGTCCACACCGCATGAAGCATCTCGTGCGCAGCAGTCACCTCTTCCATACCGTCAAGTTTCTGGTTTGTAATATCGTAAAGATAGATTTGATCATTATTGGTATAGCAACCTAAAATGGGGCTCCCCGCCTCCTGGCGCGGACATTCCTCATTGAAGTGCGCTTGTTCGGCAAGAACAGGCTTAGTGGCATAAAAGATAAATTTGCCTCTCGGGGTAAAGTCGACTCGCTCTTCGATTCGGGCCACCCCCTGGGACGGACTGTAAGTCCATACCGAAAGTTGGTCAATCGCCAGCTGACGATTGAAAAACAACCATACCGCAGCGCTCACAATTAAAATACTGGCAGCAAACGCAAGTACCGATCCGACCCGGCTACTGTTCGTGTTCGACATAAAGCTGAATCTTCCCCTTCTGTGTAGTCGCCCTCAACACAGTGCCCTTTTCATACTCGCCAGCTAAAATTCCCTCGGCAATTTCGTGCTCGAGCAAATCTTGCATCGCACGGCGAAGCGGTCGTGCGCCATATTTCTCATCGTAGCCTTCATCAATAATTCGTTTCTTGGCTGATGCCGCAATAACTAAGTGTATCCCCTTATGCAGTAACCGCTCTTGTAGTTCATTAAGCAGCGTGTCGAAAATTTTACCAACCTGCACACGAGTGAGTGCACGGAAGGTCACAATGGCGTCAAAACGATTAATCAGCTCGGGGCGCATCATCTTTTCAAGTGCCTCACGTGCCGCTAATGCGTTCTCGGCGTGCACTTCATCGAGGTGCTGCTCGTCCTTCTTTGTAGCCACCCTAAACCCAAGGCTTGATTCTTTCATCATTCGGTCGGCGCCTAGGTTACTTGTAAGAATGATGATCGCATTCGAAAAGTCGACCGAACGACCCTTCGCGTCGGTTAAAGTGCCGTCCTCGAGAAGTTGCAACAGAAGGTTGAACACCTCACTATTGGCCTTCTCGATTTCATCAAAAAGCACCACGCTGTAGGGTTGTCGGCGAATTTTATCGGTTAGCTGTCCACCATCGTCATACCCAACATATCCAGCTGGCGCTCCTACAAGGCGGCTGGTGTTATGTCGCTCGCTAAATTCGCTCATATCAATTTTTATGAGCGCATCTTCGCTCCCAAACACCTCGCGGGCAAGGACACGAGCAAGTTCTGTTTTACCCACACCCGTTGGACCCATAAACACAAACGAGCCGATGGGACGCTTACTGCTTGCCACACCACTGCGACTACGGCGAATTGCTCGAGCAACCTTTTCGACTGCCTCCTCCTGACCGATAACGTACTTGGCAAGATGCTTCTCGAGCGACTGAAGCATTTTCGCTTCAGATTTCTGGACTCGTTTGACTGGAATACCGGTCATCTGAGAGATTGCCAGTGCGATGTCATCGTTCGTGAGGGTGACCGGTGATTTTTTATCGTACGCCTCGCGTGAAGACTCGAGTTTTTCGTTCAACTGGCTAATACGGGTTTTGTATAGCGCAGCACGTTCGTACTCTTCGGCCGCAACCGCTTCTTCCATTTTTTCATTAAGCTGTTTGAGCTGCTTCATATAATCACGAACTTTGCTCGGCTTATGGCCCACGCGGACGCGCACTTTTGCCGAAGCCTCGTCAATTACATCGATTGCCTTATCTGGCATAAAGCGTTCGCTGACGTATCGATCGGCCATATACACCGCATCTTCGATGACCTCATCGCTAATAGTTACGCCGTGATGTGACTCGTAATATGGGCGGAGTCCCTTCAAGATTGCGATAGTATCTTTGAGCTTTGGTTCGGGAACAAGCACGGTTTGGAAACGACGCTCCAGCGCAGTGTCCTTCTCGATATGTTTTCGGTACTCTTCGAGGGTTGTTGCTCCCACCAACCGGATTTCACCACGAGCCAAGGCTGGTTTAAGCATATTCGCTGCATCGAGTGCGCCCTCAGCAGCACCAGCGCCTACCAGCAAGTGAAGTTCGTCAATAAATATAATGACATTCTTCTGCTCTTGAAGCTCCGTAATGACCTTCTTGAGTCGCTCTTCGAACTCTCCGCGATACTTCGTGCCGGCAATCATACCCGCCAAATCAAGCTGGATGATGCGTTTGTCAAGAAGGTGCTCGGGCACTTCCTCGTTCGCGATACGCTGCGCCAGCCCCTCTACGATGGCCGTCTTACCCACGCCGGGCTCACCAATAAGTACAGGGTTGTTCTTGGTGCGCCGGCTAAGGATGGTCACAAGGCGCTCCTCTTGATCCTTACGGCCAATCACAGGATCAAGCTTGCCAGCCTTAGCGCGCGCAGTTAAATCGGTTCCAAACACGCCAAGCATACCCCTCTCACGCGGTTGCATCCTTGGGCGGCCGCCATCTTCATCGATATGCGTATGCGCATCACCGTTCCGGTCGAGATACTCTTCTAGGTCAGAGAGAATTTCTGGAATATCGACATTCATATCACGGAGAAGCACGGTTGCCCGCGCATTCTTTTGAGAAAGAATACTATAAATAATATGCTCGGTTCCTAAATAATCTTGCCTGAATTCTTGTGCTACATCCCAACTCATTTTAAGTGTGAGCTTGGCTGTCTCGCTGAGGCTCTTTGTCATAATCCCTGAAGTGAAATTATTACTAATTGGAATCGAGCTTAGCGCTGTTTGCGCCCTATCGAGAGTGACACCCGCATCAGCAAGAATTTTCGCCCCTACCGAAGCGCCCTGCGCCATAATGCCAAGCAGCAGATGCTCCGTACCCACGTATGAGCTTCCGTAACCCTGCGCAATCAGTGTGGCATGATGAAGGCTGGTCCGCGCATTGTCGGTAAGGTGAGAGATGAATTCTGCAAAATCATCAGACATATATATATTATCTATCCTCCGGTATATGAAGCGCAAGAGTATAGTTACCCTGCTTGTTCATACAGTCTAGTATAACGAAAATTGGCACTCAATGCAATAGAGTGCCAATTTTCGGATGCCCCTCTACGTTGCGCGTATTCCTCTTATGCTCTAGAATAGCAGGTATCATGGCACTTCGGCACTCACTCAAAGAAGCACGCTCGTTTTTTCCCTTGCAAGCTGGTTTTACCATTGTTGAGCTACTGATTGTTGTAGTCGTTATTGCTATTCTTGCAGCCCTCGTCATTGTGTCCTATAACGGCATCCAACAACGGGCGCACGATGCATCTGCCCAAACATCAGCCCGACAGGCGGCAACCAAAATTCTCGCTTACGCAACCGAACACTCCGATATGTACCCCGATTCGTTGGCAGCGATTGCAATTGCCGATTCTGACCAAATCTCGTATCACTACACGGTCGACAACGCTGCGGTGCCAAAGACCTTCTGTATAGAGGCCAAAGTCACGAACCATACCTATTATGTATCCCATGAAGTTACCTAGCCCACAGCTGGTAGCTGCGCTGTAGTCAATCACGACCCAGTCTCTCTATTTGGTGCGAGTTACCCCTACCCCATCAATCTCTATACCGATGGCAATGGTTTTCTTAAACTTGCAACTATCTTCTACTCGCCCGACACCACCTTTTCGCTTAAAGGTAGTCGGGTTTACCTGCCTTCGATCCCATCTGGAAGTAGCACTCTCACGCTATTTTATATTCCAGGCTGGTTTGTTTCGGGCGCACCCAACCTGCCCGTTTGGGATGATATCCCGTCTGGCATCCCCGGGCAATTTGCGACCCTCAGTCACAGTGAGCTAAAAGTTGGTTGGAATGAGGTGCTCTTCCCCGCCCCAGCAACCATTACACCCTACCAAGTAGGCACTCCCGGAAGCTACGCCTGGGTCGGTTACTATTTCTCGGATGGCAATACGTATGTACACTCAACAAGCCCCGGCCCATCATCAATTACGACCGCCAACAACCCCCACATAGTCATTGCAGAGCAGCCACTACAAGGCGTGAGTCGTTCGAGCAACAGCCTGCCTGCGCCGCTTGGTACCAGTGACGCACTCTATGGCATTGATATACTTACTACCCAGCCCTAAGGCCGGGTAGTGTAAAGCCACACAGTATCAGGAGAGCGTTTGCACCCCTATGCTATTCTTCGTCTGTCGCCTCTTCGACTGCACTAAGGAGGCTATCTTCGATATTCTTCTTCGGCTTGTCGTTTGCTTTAGGTGCAACTGGGGCGGTCGTTGCCTGCTCAATATCGAGCTCGAATCCGGTCAAACGACTTGCCAGCCGAACATTCTGCCCACCTCGACCAATCGCAATCGACTGCTGATCTTCTGCAACGAGCACCTTGGCACGCTTCTCCTGCATATCGAGTTCTACTTTTGTCACCTCGGCAGGGCTGAGTGCGTTCTTGATAAACTGCTCTGCATCTGCATCGTACGTCACGATGTCAATCTTCTCTTGATCACCAATTTCATTCATTACGGCTTGCACACGAGTTCCGTGTCCACCCACGAAGGTCCCGACAGGGTCAACGCCTGGTACGGTACTTGTCACCGCAAGCTTTGTGCGGCGGCCAGCTTCACGCGCAATTGCTTTAATTTCAACTGCACCCGTCTCGAGCTCTGGTACTTCTTGTCGGAAAAGATATTCGACAAATTGTTCATTGCCTCGGCTAAGGATCAGCTGAGGTCCTCGGTTCTCGCGCTCGATGTCCTTGATAAAGACTTTAATGCGGCTTCCTACACTGTAGAATTCACCTTGAATTTGCTCGCTCTGCGGAATAATACCGCTTGCCTTACCAATCTCAACACGCACCACGCGAGGCTCTACCCGCTGTACTGTACCTGTGACAACGGTACCAATTTTGTCCTCGTATTCTTCGAGCACAACTTCACGCTCTGCCTCGCGAAGACGCTGAAGCACCACCTGCTTGGCGGTTTGCGCAGCCACGCGGCCAAAGCTGGTGACCTCGTGCTTCTCTTCAATGATGTCACCCAGCTCCGCATCCTTTTTCTGCGCTCGCGCATCTTCAAGACTAATCTCGTGCGCTTCGCTGCCCACAGTTTCAACAACCTCTCGGCCCACAAACACGACCGCGGTCCCATTTGTAGTGTTGAGTTCAGCACGGACCTCTTGGTCGCGCTCACCGTTGTCACGGCGCCACGCTGCCGCAATAGCCTGTTCAATTACCGACAACACGGTATCTTCAGGAAGATTTTTCTCATCGGCAATCGTGCGTACCGCCAGTGTCAACTGTTTAAGATTTAGTTCGTCCATTTTATATCCTTTCGTTTCTATGCCTGGTAGTAAAAAATCCGACCTGCCGGCCGGAATGTACTGTTGACAGTATAGCGCGAATTGGCTCTCTACGCAAGGGCTTTAGGGAAGGCTGTAGCCTGGACAGGTTGAAAGTACTGTTCGCATCGCTTCTTTCTCTGGTTGACTCACCCACAGTGAATACTTACGCTTCACCGCGATTTGCCGGGCAATATATTCGCAGCGGAAAGGTTTAAATTTTGGAAGCCATGTCGCCGCATCGCCATCACTTTTCTGTTGATTGGCAGAACCGTCAACAGCAAGAAGCTCGAGGGGGTCGTTAGCGAGCTGAATGCGCGTCTCTCTTGAAAGCTGCCCCGCACCTTTTTGCCAGGCATCGGATAACGCAACCACGTGGTCGATTTGCACCTTACTCGAAGCCTCTTTTGAAAATACGATACGCGTACCAGTGTAGGGGTCGCTTAATACTCCACTCATTACCACACAATCGTTGCTCAAGACCACCTCTTCGAGGTCACGATGTAAGATAATATCCCGCGTAGAGCAGCCCGACACCCTTTTCCAACCATCTCCAAATTGGTCGCGTGCATAGCCGGTTTTGGCGGCACGCCCCTTCACGGGCAACATCTCAAGTGCTTGCGCGGCAGTATCGGTTGTTTCGGGGTGAGGGCGCGGCGACTCTTGCTGCCGAGACACAGGAGTGGCGTGCCCGGAAGATGCGATGCGAGTCTCTTCTATCATCCGCGGCATGGCCCCAGCGAGCAATGCAATAAGTATTCCACCACCTATAAATAATGCGGTTGCGCGTCTTCTTCTCATACTATCCACTATGACAGGCGATTATTAACTTTGCTACAATAATACATATGAAATCTGTATCCCGACTTGTCAGGACATTCGCGCCTGAACACTACGACTTATCCATCACGCTCCACCGCACCTCTCGTACTTTTGAGGGGACAGTATCAATTCGAGGTAGCGTTGCACCAAATGCAAGCGAAATACGCCTCCACGCCAAGGACCTCCATATCCGCTCCGTCCTACTCGATGGGAAAGAGGCCTCGCACCGCCCCGATATTCACGATGAACTCATCATTACTCACCCAGACGTTACTGAAGGCGCGCATATTGTAGTGGTTGCGTTCGATGGCACTATTACCGATGACATGAACGGCATTTATCCTTGTTATTTTGAAATTGACGGGGTCGCGCACGAATTGCTTGCGACTCAATTCGAAAGCCACTATGCACGCCAAGCCTTCCCATGCGTTGACGAACCCGAAGCCAAGGCTACCTTTGATGTCACCCTTGCGACCGAACCGGGTGTTACCGTACTCGGAAATATGCCGATCAGTACGCAACGCACCGAAGGCGGACAACTTATCACCATCTTCCAAACTACCCCACGCATGAGCAGCTATTTGCTCGCTTGGGTAGTAGGAGACCTTCAGCATAAAACTGCCACCACCAGCACAGGTACCGAAGTATCTGTATGGGCCACCCGCGCGCACGACCCCTCGGCGCTCGATTTTGCACTGGACATTGCAACCCGCGCCATCGAGTTCTTTAACGATTACTTCGGGGTTCCCTACCCACTTCCGAAAGCCGACCACGTTGCGCTACCCGATTTTTCATCGGGCGCCATGGAGAACTGGGGACTTATCACCTACCGTGAAATCGCCTTACTCACCGACCCGCACACCAGCAGCATTGCAACCACCCAGTACGCCGCAACCGTCATCGCCCACGAACTCAGCCACCAATGGTTCGGTAACCTCGTGACCATGAAATGGTGGAACGATTTATGGCTCAATGAGAGTTTCGCCAATATGATGGAGTACGTTGCCATTGACGCCCTCGAGCCTTCGTGGAATGTGTGGCTCGATCACGCGACCTCTGAGGTGGTCGGTGCACTCCGCCGCGACAGCCTTGACGGTGTCCAGCCTATTCAAACAGAGGTACATCATCCCGATGAAATTAGTACGATATTCGACCCATCTATCGTCTATGCCAAGGGCGGGCGACTCCTGCGTATGCTTCAAGCCTACATAGGTGATGACGCCATGAAACAAGGACTGAAGCACTACTTCGAGACGCATCAATACACCAACACTTCGGCCGATGATTTGTGGCGAGCACTATCAGCCTCATCGGGTAAGGATATCGCCCACTTCATGCATGCCTGGATGACCCAACCCGGCTTTCCAGTTGTTCATGCGCGGCAGGACGGAAACACCGTTCACCTCTCTCAGCGCCAATTCTTTATCGGGCCACATGACGACCACGACCGTCTATGGCCGATTCCCCTCCACGGCGCTTCGGCGACAATTCCTGACACACTCGCGGAGAAAGAGCTGTCGTTTACGTATAGCGATGCCCGTCCATTTCAACTTAATACTGGCGGATCCGCACATTTCATTACTCAATACGACCCCACGCTCCTAGAGCCACTCATCCAGAACCTCAATACACTCTCGGTTGTTGACACCGTCAACTTCCTCCACGAACAGTTACTCCTCGCGAAGGCGGGGCTACAATCGTATGCGGTTATCATTCCACTTCTCCCCACGTTCAAAACCCAAACTAATGAATCAATCTGGAGTATCGTAGCGCTTGCAATTAACGAGCTAAAACGATTTGTCGATGAAGACACGCCGGCCGAGCAGGCGCTCAAAAAGCTCGTAGGCAAGACTATCGCACTTCAATATACACGACTTGGCTGGGATGCAGTTCCCGGTGAAGACGAAAACGACACGAAGCTTCGAAGTACTATTATTAGCCTGGCTCTCTATGCAGAGATACCAGCAGCGCTGAAGGAGGCGACCAGTCGTTATCACGCCTCTACCCTTGAAGCGCTCGACCCTGAACTGCGCACGGCAATACTTGCTCACGCCGTCCGCCAAGAACTTACCCCAACTGTCATCGACTCACTCATTGAAATATACCCGAAGGTCACCAGCAGCGAACTACGCGATGATATCGCAGCGGCACTGACGGCCACACGAAACCCGCAAGCTATTGCACGATTGCTGAGTATCCTTACCGACACGAAGCGTATTCGACCCCAAGATTTTACCCACTGGTTCGTCTGGCTACTACGAAATCGCCACGGTCGCACCGCCACCTGGCAATGGACCCGGGATAATTGGGACTGGATTACCTCAACCTTCAAGGGCGACTCGTCATACGACATGTTCCCTCGCTACATCGCGAGTGCGTTGGTGACCCGCAGACAGCTCAAAGAATTCTCGTCTTTCTTCAAACCATTACAATCCGAGGTTGCGCTCGCGCGTAACATTCGTATTGGTACTACCGAGCTTGAAGGGATTGTCACACTCCTCGAGACAGATCGACCTAGAGTTCAGCAGGCCCTACTCGACCTCGAATAGCGCAATATGGTAGCGCGCATCGACTGTAGCAACCGCGAGCCTCATAGGGCCGCTGTAGTGATGAGCGGCTGCATATAATTCCGCAGCAAAGCGCATCTGTGTAAGTTTCTTTCGAGACACTGCACCAATGCCACCGCCGTAAGATTGAGAGGAACGGTATTTTACCTCCACAAAGTAAAGAGTTGTATCTCGTTGCGCAACGATATCAATCTCACAATATTTCGTACGCCAGTTGTGCGTAATAATATGGAACCCATCGCGCTGTAGTCACTCTGCGACACGCCTCTCGGCGGCCGAGCCAAGCGATGAGGGGCTAGTTTGGGCGGCAGCGCGAGCGTGCGCTGTTCTGCGGTTGGGCCGATTGACCGTATTACCCCCGGCCAGCAATGCCTTAACAGGCGCAAACGAGGTGCGGTGCAAGGGTGTAACACCATGCTCGCTTAGTGCCTGGCGATGCGCCGCCGTTCCATACCCTACGTGAGACTGAAACCCATACGCTGGATACTGCAACGCCTGATCGGCCATGTAGGCATCACGAGCAACCTTCGCAATAATAGATGCGGCCGAAACGGCAGGAATAAGCAGGTCGGCCTTCGGCATTGTCGTCACGTAACGCCCCTTGCGCGTCTCTTGCAAAAAATTGATTGTTCCATCGATAATAATCTCATGATACGGCGCCTTGATGGCCTCAACAGCCCGAACGGTAGCGAGCCGAAGGGCTGCAGCCAACCCCACTTGATCGAGCTCATCGGCATGGACCCAGCCAAGGCCGTATGCAAGTGCCTCCTCCCGAATGCGCGCATCTAACGCGCTGCGCCGTTTCGCGGTGAGCTTTTTGCTATCGGTAAGCCCCTCGATACTAAGGCCCTCTGGCAGCACCACTGCGCCCACCACCAGGGGTCCTGCCCAAGGGCCACGCCCAACTTCATCAATCCCTAAAATCATATTCTTAGTATACCGACCGATTCTTAACAAGTCATATATTCTCGCATAAAAAATACCCCACATGGCGCGGGGTATTTTTATGCAGTAGTGTATATCGGATACTACGCGTCTGCGTGGCGAGCTTCAACCTCTGCCTGCTTGGCAGCGAGTTCAGCTTCTTCGGCAGCCTTTTCAGCGGCTTTTGCTTCTGCAGCGGCTTTTGCTTCTTCTTTCAGGCGTTCTGCCTCAGCCTCGGCGTGAGCATCATGGATATTGTTAATCGCCTCTCGGTCGAAGTTGACACTCTTAAGGCGTGCACTCTTACCACTTCGGTTACGGAGGAATGACAGGTAGTTACGGCGGACTTTCGAACGGCGTGTCACTTCAATCTTCTCCACCAATGGACTATGAAGAAGGAAGCTCTTTTCAACACCAACACCACTTGCAATCTTACGCACAGTAATACGTGCGGTGTGCGACTTCGCACGATCAACACGAATCACCACACCTTCAAAGACCTGGATACGCTCTTTGTTACCTTCTTTAATTTTCTGATGTACACGGACAGTGTCACCACTTTTCACGTCAACAACTGCAGGCTTGCGCTGCTCATCGTTCACTTTTTGGATAAGTGCAAAACTCATATTTACCTCTAATTTTTCGCCTCAGGCTCTTTTCAACCGGCCACGTAGTTGTACGCTACGGCTCCGCATTGTCGAACCTCGGCAGTTACTATATACAATCAGTGGTTAATTATAGCATCTTTACGCCATAATGAAAAGAGCGAAAGGCACCATGCGGGATAACCGTCAGATAACCCGATTGACCTCTTCAAGGGTGGTCTCGCCACGAAGTGCTGCGAGCACTCCGCGCTCTAGCAACGTCACCATACCCTTCTCGCGCGCAACTTTGGCAATACTTTCGGCGTGTACATCGGCCACATCACCGCGAAGAAACTTTTGAATTTCCTCGTGCACCACAAGCTGCTCCATGATAACCATACGGCCCGCATAACCGAACGGTGACTGCTCACTTGCCACTGGGCGATAGAGCTGAATATGCTCGAGATCAGGCTTCTCAACATGTGGCGGCAGGTCCTTCAGAACCTCACGAATCCACTGTTTCGTTGCCTCATCTGGTTCGTAGGCCTCCTTAGAGGTGTCGTCAAGTCGCCGCACTAAGCGCTGTGCGATGACCAAGCGAACTGCCGTACTAAAGATTGGGTTTACCCCTATCAAGTCGACCATTCGGCTAAACGCGGCTGCGGTATCTGTGGCGTGAAAGGTCGAAAGCACAAGGTGGCCCGTAATTGAGGCTTGAATAGCCGTCTTGGCGGTATCGGCATCGCGAATTTCTCCAACCATCACCACATCGGGGTCAAGGCGAAGCACAGAGCGCAGGTGGTCGGCAAAACTTTGGCCCTCGGTAGTATCGACCGGCACCTGCGAAATGCCTGGCACGCTAAACTCGATAGGATCTTCCAGAGTAATAATCTTACGATCGGGTGTATTGAGCGCGTTAATCATGCTATATAAAGTTGTCGATTTACCAGAGCCAGTTGGTCCCACCATAAGTACCATACCCCGCGGGTGACTCACGACCTCATCGATTTCGTGACGCTCGCTCTCACCAATCGCAAGCCGGTCGAGATTAAGCATCGATTCATCGTAATTAAACAAACGAATCACCGCGTCTTGTCCATACATGGTAGGTACCATTTCAATACGCATATTTAGGATGTGTCGCGTCTCGTCCTCGCCGACCTCTTGCTGCATATGCCCCGATTGTGGCTCTTGCGCAGCTGTCGAAAGGTTAGCTCGTGACGCCAACGACCCAAGAATGACTCGATACCTATCTTGATCCAGCGTTGCCACTGGGTGAAGGGCGCCATCAATACGAAGACGCACCCTAATGCTGTCGCGTTGATTTTCGATATGAATATCACTGGCGCCAAGCTTATCAGCCTGCGCAATCAGAAAATTAAAAATTTCATCACTACCAACACTGTTAAGCGTCTGGCTTACCTGTTGAATCGTTTCGCTATCGCCTTCATGCGCAATACGAATATCGTCATACGTCACCTGCACCGGTGGGTCGTAGCGGTCCATAAGGGCCTTAAAACCGCCCTGGCTGACAAGATAATAGCGTACGTTTTGAGCCTCGGCGGCATAGCGCTGGGTCAGCTCTTGAAGGAGCGATTGAGGTGTTTGTGTGGTGATGCCAAACTGCCACGGCTCGGCATCGTTTCCGGCAACGAGAGGAATGATACGGTTTTTATGCATCTGTTCAACGTCAAGGACGCCCTCGACCAATGCAAGCTCCGACTCGAGCGGTCGCAAATCGAGATAAGGCAAGCCTAAAATAGCAGCACGGCGCTGAGTACTCTGCTCATCGGTGGCGCGAGCCTGTTGCTGAATTCTATCTTCGTCCATTTATTTCCATAGTAGCAGAAAGCATGAGCATTTTATAGTCGGAGGGGGCCGTTGTATACTGAGGCATATGCCTGAACTTATTGTTGTGGCCCATAATATTCGCTCGACTCACAATGTGGGTGCCATTTTTCGTACTGCCGAGGGATTTGGAGTCAAAAAAATTATCTTAAGCGGGTACTCGCCCTACCCAAAGACCCCGGACGACCATCGCTTACCCCATATCTCTGCCAAGCTGACCGCTCAAATTCATAAAACCGCCCTTGGAGCAGAGGCAATCGTTCCTTTCGAATATCAGGAGTACCCTGACTTCGCGCAACTCTCTAGCGATGGGTTTCGTATTGTAGGTCTCGAGCAGGATGCGCGGAGTGTACCAATTGACACATATCACCCACCCGAGAAAATCGTGATTATCCTTGGCGAAGAGGTCGAAGGCATTAGCGCTGAGTTACTAAATAAATGTGAAGATATCGTTGAAATTCCGATGGTTGGCGCCAAAGAGTCGTTTAACGTATCTGTCGCTGCCGGAATCGCACTCTACGAATTATCGCGCGTTCGAACTATTTAAGCACGACTGCATCTTCGCCAAGAATCTTCACAAGGCGTCCGATAAGCTCATCGCTCCCATCAACCCGGAATGGCATCTTAATAGCCGACTGTTTTTCGGGGCCAAGTACCAGCACCATGTCGCTTAAACCAGGAAAATGGCTGCACTCTTTGCGAATATTCATTAGCGCCTGTTGATCATCGGGGTCTTTGACGTGCACGAAAAGCTTTTTAAGCACCTCTGCGGCGACCGACCGAGGCGCGTCCATATCGCGCGATGCGGCGTTACCACTCGAAGCCGAAGCGGCACCGCCCCGCGCTGCGCCACCACCACTCGTACCCGCACCACCCCCAGGCCACTTACCACCGCCCGGCTTCTTGCGTACCGCCACCAACTTTCCCGCCTTTGGTTTCACCATCTTGCGACCATTCGATTCATAATTGCGTAGCTCTTCATCATCAACCGGTTGAATCTCGTCCGCAATCAACTTTACGTCACTGGTTAAATTACCGTCTCGGTCGCGCGCCGATACCTTACCAGTTGCGCGAATCACCGCGTCTTGCGTCAGTTTGGCGCCAACTTGCTCGTATAGGTTCGGGAAGACTATCACCTCGGCTTCACCAGTTTTATCTTCAAGCTTGACGAAAGCCATCTTGGTGCCACTTTTGGTCACAATTGTACGTACCGCCGATACTAATCCACCGATTGTGAGCGATTTACCGTCAATATCCTGAGTCATCTCAACCAGCGGAACGGTTTGCTCGCTAAAGTAGGCATCGTAACTGTCGAGTGGATGCGCGCTTATATAAAGCCCCAATAGCTCGCGCTCCCAAGTAAGGCGCTCCTTTTCGGTATGCTTAACCGGGGCGGGAGTGAGGGTAATAGTCGGCTGAATCGTCGCCATACTCGCCATACCACCGAATAAATCAGTCTGACCGCTCAGCGCTTCCTTCTGTAATTTCGAAGCAAAAGCCTGAATAGTTTCAAGATTGAAAAGTAAGTCCGACCGATCGGCCATCTCATCGAACGCTCCCGTTTTAATAAGAGAGTCCCAGGCTTTTTTGTTGACTTTTTGGGTTGAAACTCGCTTGGCGAAGTCCTCCACTCCGGCAAATTTTCCCTCCTTACGAGCCCGTAAAATCTCTTCGACTACCCCAACGCCCACGCCCTTCACCGCCGCCATGCCAAAACGAATTTCTTGCTCGCCGGGGACCACCGCAAACTCTACGAAGCTCTCGTTGACATCGGGCGAAAGCACCTTGATGCCCATGTGCTTACATTCAGTAATTTCAATCGCAAGACGCTCGGTGTCATCGGCATCGCTTGTCATCAACGCGGCCATAAACGCATCTGGGTAGTGGGCCTTTAAATAGGCAGTCCAGTAAGAGATGAGCCCGTAACATGCTGCGTGCGACTTATTGAAACAGTAGGCCGCAAAATCCTCTAATTGCTTCCAGAAGACCTCCATGTCATCGCGTTTGGCACCGGAAAGCTCAACTGCGCCATCAATAAACTTGGTCTTCATTTTGCCCATCATCTCGATGTTCTTTTTACCAATTGCCTTACGCAATGTATCAGCCTCACCACCGGTAAAGCCTGACAGCTCACGCGAAATCTGCATCACCTGCTCTTGATACACCAATACCCCATATGTATTTTGAAGTGCATTTTCCATTTTTGGGTGCATATAGGTAATCTCGCGCTCACCATGTTTACGCTTAATAAAGTCATCGATAAACTGCATTGGGCCCGGACGATACAGTGCCACCATTGCCACAATATCCTCGAACACGGTTGGCTTAAGCTCGCGTAGGTACCGTTTCATACCCGCCGACTCGAGCTGGAACACACCGGTTGTATCTCCACGCTGGAAAAGTTCGAATGTAGGGGCGTCATCAAGAGGAATCGTGTTAAGCTCAATTTCGGTTTTGTACACCTTCTTAATAATACGGAGTGCATTGTTAATAATTGTGAGGTTTGAAAGACCCAAAAAGTCCATCTTCAAGAGCCCCAGCTCTTCAACTTGTCCCATCGGGAACTGGGTTGCCGGCACGCCCTTTTGGGACATCTCGACTGGCACGAATTTCACAATATCATCGGGTGCAATCACCACACCGGCGGCGTGAACTCCGTGACTACGAATAGTTCCTTCAAGACGCATGGCAAAATCGACCACCCGTTTTGCGGTTGGGTTCGTCTCGTACTCATGCTTAAAATCGGCATCCTCAACGATACTGCGCTCCAGCGGAATATGTCGTCCCTGTACCGGCTGAGGAACAAGTTTTGCGATACGGTCGCTCTCGCCATACGGTACCTGCAAGACGCGCGCCACATCACGAACCGCGGCCCGCGCGGCCATAGTGCCAAATGTCACGATATTCGCAACTCTCTCGGCGCCATATTTATCGGTACAATACTGAATAACCTCATTGCGGCGCGTATCTTGAATATCGATATCAACATCAGGCATAGAAATACGGTCTGGGTTAAGGAAACGCTCGAAGAGAAGATCGTATTTCAGCGGGTCGAGCTCAGTGATTCGAACCGCATACGAAACAATCGAACCGGCCGCCGAACCACGCCCTGGTCCAAAGATAATACCCTGGTTCTTACCCCAGTTGATAAAATCTTGCACAATTAAGAAGTAGCCGTTAAATCCCATGCGGTCGATAACACCAAGCTCATACTCGGCTCGTTCGAGCACCTTAGCCGGGGTGCGGCGGCGCGCCTCCTCAACCGAAAGCTGTTCCGCCTCAAGCGGCGTGACGTCACCATAGCGCCACGCGAGGCCACGAAACACCAGCTCATCGAGATAGGTTTTTTCGTTGTGCCCCTCAGGAGTGGGGAAAGTCGGGATAAGGATATTACCTAACTCAATCTCTACATGGCAGCGATCAGCGATGCGACGGGTATTCGCAATCGCCTCTGGATGCGTCTTGCCCCAGCGATCGATAATCTCCCGCGGGTCGGTGACGTGGAGTTCGAATTCTTTAAGAGACATACGCTTCTCGTCACTAAGAAATGCCCCAGTCCCCACGCACAGCAGAATCTCGTGCGTCTCCTGATCATCGTGGCTTAAATAGTGACCGTCACTCGTCACGACCATCGGAATGTCGAGCTCTTCGGATATTTTTTCAAGATATGTATTAATTTTTGTTTGCACATCCCATGCGGTCTTCGATTCAAGATGACCATGGTCCTGCAGCTCTAGATAATACCGGTCTCCAAACACGCCCTTGTACCACGCAGCAATGCTCTTTGCCTCTTCGTAGTTATCGGTCCGTAAGTTTTCGCCCAGCTCACCACTTGCACACCCGGACAGGACAATCAGTCCTTCACCGTACTGTTCGAGCAATTCATGATCGATACGCGGTTTATAATACATGCCCTCAAGATTGGCGATAGTACTTAGTCGCATCAAATTTTGATACCCCTGGTTATTCATGGCCAGGATTGTAAGGTGATACCTCGCCTTATCCTTTTGAGGGTCACGGTCGTGGCGACTGCGAGCGGCGACGTATGTCTCCATACCTAAAATTGGCTTAATACCGGCGGCGTGAGCAGATTTATAAAAATCGAGCACACCCGACATTGTTCCGTGATCAGTAATAGCCACCGCCTCCATGCCCATACCTTTCACTGCATCAATCAGTTTTGGAATCTTACTCAAGCCGTCAAGCAAGCTGTGATGGGTGTGATTATGGAGATGGACGTACTGAGACGCGTCTAATACAGCCCCCTTCTTTGGTATAGATTGTGTTTCAACCCCCATAGTTATACTTAGTATAACGAATTAGAGAGGGCCCGTCTGTAGTAAAAATTAATGCTCGTTTTATTTTTGGCTACTCTCGACAACACTCACCACATACTGAATAAAGTCGCCGAAGCCGCCAGGTATGTCTGACAGCCAAGAAAGAATCCATACCACGAGAGCAATAACTATAGTACCGCCAATGACACTGCCGAAGCCAAAAAACACACCACGGAGAAAGTTCATCCTGTAGACTTGAGTACGAGAGCGGTGAAAATCATAAAATAAATCTTCCAACACAGCGCGGCGCGCCCCATTCTCGCTGTCTTTTTTGACCTTCTGAGTAAGCCTTTTCACGAATAGATTACTTCTTTTTGTCAGTTGGCTTAGTTGAAAAACCCTTCTTGGCGCCTTCTAGTGCGTTTTCGGCGCGACCCTTCAGCTCTGTTGCCTTGTCGGTTACTTCATCAACTACTTCTTCACCCCACGCCTTCGCCTCTTTGGCTTTACGCTCGGCGGTTTCTTTTATCTGGCCAGCGTTATCAACTACAACATCTTTAGCAGAAGCCGCGGCGCCTTTAAGATCGCTACGAGTTTCTTTGCCACTCTTAGGAGCAAGCAAGATGCCCGTTACAAATCCACTGACCGCTCCAAATAATGCTCCAATTGCAAATTTACCCTTCGACATACTATTTCTTTCCCTTCTTCGTGTGAGACATAAATTTCTTAATGTATCGATTCACCATTTCAGCAATAAAAATAGGGGAAGTCAGTCGGCTCACGCCCACAACTGCTCCTTCTATATGAGACACTGTGTCTTGGGCGGATTTCGCCAAACGTCGAATCTCCGCGGTAAGTTTAATGAGATAAATACCAAGAATAATGGCCACAACCAGAAAAATTGACAGTACACTTGACACAATAATTACCAGAATCTCTGCAGCTTGGTCCATGGTCGCTCCTTTTAAGCATTATTTTTATGTTCAATGTTATTATACGCCTAATCTTGCGCGATAGACAAGTTAGTTGTCAAAGTCGTTCTTTTAGGTACCGTTTCAGCTCTGCACCGTATTCTTTACTTTCCAGTGCTAAATCGATCACCGCTTGAATATATTTAAGTTGATCACCCGTATCGTGCCAGACGCCGTCAATAAAGTAGCCATACACTTCGTTGTGCTGCGCCAGCTCGTTCAGGCTGTCAGCCAGGCTAATCTCGCCACCTTTACCCACTTTTTCTTGCTCGAGGTACTGCCATATGTCGGGTGTAAGAAGATAGCTGCCCACCGAGGCAAAGTGTGATGGTGTATGAGCAGCCCCCGGCTTTTCGACAAGGCCACTCAGCTTAAAGAGTCGGTCTGTTTTCTGGTCGGACAAACTTGCCATACCGTACTTGTCGGCATCCTCTCGGGCAACCTCGATAAGAGAAATGACCGATTTTCCTGTATGTTGATACGCCTCGCACAGTTGGGCGGGCCACGGTGTGTCACTACGGAAAAAATCATCGGCAAAAAATACGAAAAATGGCTCGTCATCATCAATAAGATGGCGAGCATTAAGGATTGGTCGAGCATTGCCCTTTGGCGAGCCCTTCTGTCGTACGTAAATAAAGTTAGCAAGCTCGGCAATACGCCGAATCTCGTCCGCCTTATCGTCCTTGCCCTTTTCTCTCAGTTCCGACTCGAGCTCGTCACTGCGGTCGAAATGGTCTTCGATGGCACGTTTCGTGCTCCCCGTAACGATAATAATATCAGTAACCCCCGCCGCTACCGCCTGTTCGACAATTACCTGAATAACGGGGCGATCAATTAGGGGGAGCATTTCCTTCGGCATTGCTTTCGTCTGTGGCAGGAAGCGTGTGCCCAGACCGGCGGCACAAATAATAGCCTTAGTTGGTTGTTTCATGCTACACCCCCAATTTAGAACGAATACGTTGCTGCGCCATTCCAGGATTGGCCTTCCCCTGCGATTTTTTCATCACCTGACCAACGAGGAAGCCAATAGCCTTCTCTTGTCCTGCCTTGATGTCTTGTATCGACTGCGCGCTCGCAGGGTCGGCGAGCACCTCGTCAACAATCGCTTCAATTGCCGCTTCATCACTGACCTGGAGAAGGTTTTTTGTCTCAGCAATTTCCATTGGCGTACGACCCTCATACTCGGTCTTGAAGAGGTCGAGGAAGATTTCCTTTGCACCCGTAGAGCTCAGTTTATTTTCTTCCAACATGGTCGAAAGTTCGCTTAGTCGCTGCGTAGTAACCAGTCCTGAAGTGACCGCCGTTAAATCGAACTCATCGGACTGGATCGAAGCAAACCAATAGAACACCCGTTTGGCGACATCGGTTGTCCCGTGGAGTGTAACGACTGAATCGACCAACTCGGCAACAGGCTGATGTGCCAAAATGGCACCGACCACCGAACTATCGAGGCCAAGTGGCTGCCAGCGTGTACGGTACTCACCTGGGAGTGGCGGCACTTTAGACTGAATCTCGGCGACTTCTTCAGGCGTTAAGACGACCGGAGGTATATCGGCATCGGGCATATAACGATAGTCCTGCGCATCTTCCTTGCTCCGCTGAGAACTGGTCCGACCCGAGGCATCGTCCCACCCACGCGTTTCCTGTACAATTTTTTCGCCCTTCTCGAGCAGTGCAACCTGACGCTCAAACTCGTATTGCGCAGCCCGTTCGACACTCTTAAATGAGTTGAGGTTCTTGACCTCGGCCCGAGTACCCAGTTCGGTCGCACCCTTCTTCGCGACAGAAATATTGACATCAAACCGCATGTTGCCGTGGTAAAGGTCGCCGTGAGTAACCCCCGCGTGGGTCATAAGTAGGTGCAGTTCGGTCGCATACGCTTTCGCTTCAGCTGCTGAATGGATATCTGGCTCGGAAACAATTTCGATGAGCGGCGTACCGGCACGATTCAGGTCGACCAAACTATACGCCCCATGGTGCGTCAGCTTACCGGCATCTTCTTCGAGATGGGCGTGGTGAATGCGCACGCGTAGCACTCGGCCCTCATCTAACGGCGCCTCAACGTATCCCGCTAAGATAATTGGCTGATACATTTGACTAATCTGGTAGCCCTTTGGCAGGTCGGGATAAAAATAGTGTTTACGATCGAATCGGCTCACCGGTGCAATGTCAGCATGAAGCGCCTTGCCTGCTTTCACAGCGAGTACAATTGCCTCACGATTAAGGACCGGAAGGAGCCCGGGGAGACCGAAGTCAATCGGATTGACCGCACTGTTGGGTTCTTTATCGCGAGCATCATTATCGGCACCGCTAAAAAGCTTGGTGGCAGTCGCAAGTTGCACATGGCACTCTATACCAATAGTCATCTCGTACTTCTCAAGCAGTTCCTGTGTTACCATACTAAATCGCTCCCATATCTTTAAGCCCCTGCTTATAGGCAACGAGGGCTTGCCGAGCTCGCTCGTAGTCAATCCGGACGTCAGGCTCGTGCGCCAGACGATTGCGAAGCTTATGCGCAGCCCACACACCATTGCCGTTGGTCCATTTGCCTTGGTGCTGTTTCATGCGTTCGGCCATCGTCTTCCCATTCATGCCCCTTTCTCGGAGTGCTTGGTCGAGAAGTTTATCGGCGTCTAAAATACACAGCACGTGTGTGTTGACGTCATCGCGCTTCAAACGAGCCTCAATCGCCATCCAACGACTACGATATTTGTCCTGATCAAGTGCCCGCGGACTATTTTTTGCGAGCGAAATAACGATGAATAATAGCCCTCCAAAGATAAGGATTGCTGAAAAGAAAAATAACATTGAAAGTGTATCCACGGTTATGCCTCCCCCTGCCGTGCTAACGCCAAGAGCGTTGCGTCAGATCGGCGTGGACCAATTAATTGCACACCAATTGGCAGCCCCGACTTGGTTGTTCCGGCTGGTACCGAAAGGGCCGGTAAACCAGCCAAGCTAGCTGGAACCGTCATGATATCGGATAGATACATTTTTACTGGGTCGGCGGTATTTTCACCCAACCTGAACGCCGGTGTTGGGGTGACGGGGCCAACCACTACGTCAAACGATGAGAAGATGGTATTAAACTCATTAATAAGGAGTGTTCGTGCGCGCTGCGCCTTCAGGTAGTATGCATCGAAGAAACCGCTCGAGAGCACGTAGCTTCCAATCATGATGCGCCGTTTGTTCTCGGCCTCAAAGCCTTGATCGCGCGACAGTCCGTAGACTTCGCTAAGCGAATCGGCCTGGGCCCTCGTTCCATAGCGAATGCCATCGTAACGGCCCAAATTGCTGCTCACTTCGGCCGGCACGACAATATAGTACATAGCCAGTGCGTATTTCACCATCGGTATGCTCACCTCTTCGATATGATGTCCTCGCGCCTTCATGGCCTCGATATATTCGCGGGTGCGCGCCAGGACTTCAGGGTCGACATCGTCCGACATAAATTCTTTCACCACGCCAATTCGTAGTGGCTTCTCGAGAGCTGTTGGGGTAAAGAAATGAGGTAGCGTGGTCATATCTTTGGGATCCTGGCCACTCAGCACGTCCATCACAAGTTCAGCGTCTTCGACCGTTGCGGAGAGCACCCCGATAGTATCGGTGCTGCTCGCCATCGCGATGACACCATAGCGGCTTACTGTTCCGTAGGTCGGTTTTACACCAACTACACCATTAAAACTTGCAGGTTGACGAATTGAGCCACCGGTGTCGCTACCAAGGGCAAAGGGTACAATATCGAGGGCTACCACGACAGCCGATCCGCCACTACTCCCCCCCGCAACACGCGAAGTGTCGTAGGCGTTTTTCGTTGGGCCGAAAGCTGAGTTTTCGGTGCTGCCACCGTGCGCAAACGCATCAAGATTCGCCTTACCAATACAAATCGCCCCCTCGGCCTCGAGACGTTCGATTGCGGTTGCCTGAAGTGGCGCCTCGAAATGCTCGAGTATTTTGCTCGCAGCCGTAGTCGTGCCCCCTAGAGTAAGGAAGTTATCCTTGGCGATAAATGGCACCCCGGCCAGACGCCCGGTAATTTCACCGCGATCAACCATATCGGCCCGCTCAAGCGCACGCGATTCGCTGAGCGAAAGAATCGCATGGAAGGATTCATTCGCCCGCGCCTTCTCGAGTGCGCGCGTGACATTTTCACGAGCGGATACACCCAAATACTCTGCAATACGTGTCATTGTTACAAAACTTTCGGAACTTTAATTTGATTCGCCTCGACTTCTGGAGCACACGCCAACAAACTTGCGCGTTGAACACCATAGTCATCGATGGCATCATCTCGCCACACATTCTGTAGGTCGGTCACCTGGTAGGTAGGTTCGACACCTTCGGTATCTAATTCGGCGAGTTGCTCGATGTACTCAAGAATACGCGCAAGATCGACCCGCAGGGTCTCGGCTTCGCTCTCATTGAGCTGCAAACTACTCAGCTGTGCCAGGTGGTGCACATCTTGCATCGAAATATTCGTCATTCTGCTCGTATTATATACTGTTTCTCGAGTTGTGACACCCCTTGAGTGCTACATTTTGGCACGGATATCGGCAATAAGGTCGCGGAGCTCGGCCGCCTTCTCAAACTCGAGATTTGCACTCGCAAGATCCATCTGACTCGAAAGGTCCTTAATAAGCCCCGCGTATTCGTCTTTGGGAATCTTCTTTAAGTCGAGCTTTGGCTTGTCGTCCGCCTTCTTTGGAATAATCGCGCGCAATCCTTCATCGATCGCCTTCGCGACACTCGTAGGGGTAATACCATGCGCCTGGTTGTACGCCTCTTGTATGCCGCGGCGGCGGTTGGTCTCGTTAATTGCATACTGCATAGACTGTGTCACCGTATCGGCATACATCAACACCTTACCCTCAACGTGACGGGCGGCTCGACCAATAATCTGAATAAGGGCGCTGCCACTACGAAGGAAGCCCTCTTTGTCGGCATCGATAATTGCCACTAAGCTTACCTCTGGTAAATCGAGCCCCTCACGCAGCAGATTAATGCCAACCAACACATCGTATACGCCAGCCCGCAAATCACGCAAGATGTCACTGCGCTCGAGCGTATCAACCTCGCTATGGATGTAGGCTGTTTTGATGTCGAGCTCTTGAAGATAGGTTGAAAGATCTTCCGCCATTCGCTTCGTTAGCGTTGTTACCAGCACGCGCTGACTTTTTTCAACGCGGTCTCGAATTTCGGCAATAAGGTCATCGATTTGACCTTCAGTCGGACGCACGATTATTTCGGGATCGATAAGACCAGTCGGACGAATGATTTGCTGCACGGGCTCGGGACTATGCGACAGTTCGTACTCTGCAGGCGTAGCCGACACGTAAACAGCCTGATGAATATGACGGTTAAACTCATCAAAAGTAAGAGGTCGGTTATCGAGCGCGCTTGGCAGGCGAAAGCCATGCTCGACCAGTACCTCCTTACGGGCGCGGTCGCCGTTGTACATGCCGCGAACCTGCGGCAGTGTCATGTGGCTCTCGTCAACAAACAAAAGGAAGTCATCGGGGAAATAATCGAGCAGTGTTGCGGGTTGCTCACCAGGCTCACGATTTGTAAGATATCGGCTATAATTTTCGATACCTTTTACGAAGCCCGTCTCCTCGAGCATCTCAATGTCATACTTGGTGCGCTGCGAAAGACGCTGCGCCTCGAGTAACAAGTTATGCTGAGTGAAATAGTCCATTCGCGCACTAAACTCTTCTTTAATCTTCTCGATGGCTACGGCGAGCTTTTGTTTCGGCGTGACGTAGTGACTACTTGGGAAAATATCGATTTGCGCAGGCTCTCCAAGAATCTCACCGGTAAGGGGGTCGATACGCGTGACCCGCTCCACCTCGTCACCAAAAAACTCGATTCGGTAGGCAACATCGCTTCCTGCCGGAAATACATCGACAATATCACCCTTCACCCGAAAGGTACCGCGATGAAAGTCGATATCGTTACGTTGATATTGGATATCCGTCAGAAGCCGCACGAACTTATCTTGTTGTCGCCGCTCGCCCCGCGTCACCTTAATGGACATGTCTGCGTAATCATCGGGCGAACCAATGCCGTAAATACAACTCACACTTGCGATAATAATTGTGTCGCGGCGCGTGAGCAGCGCAGTAGTAGCTGCGTGGCGCAGCCGGTCGATTTCATCGTTGATTTTGCTGTCTTTCTCGATATAGGTATCACTACTCGCGATATACGCTTCGGGCTGGTAATAATCGAAGTAGCTCACAAAATAATGCACTTCATTATCGGGAAAAAAAGACTTAAACTCGCTATAAAGCTGGGCGGCAAGCGTTTTATTATGCGCCAGTACCAGTGTGGGCACCTGCCGCTGAGCAATAATATTAGCCATCGTAAACGTCTTACCCGAACCCGTCACGCCCAAAAGAGTCTGCTCCTTTTCGCCCGCCTCAAGGCCATGAACCAATTGAGCAATTGCTGCCGGCTGATCACCGGTAGGCTCGTAGGCAGAAGAGAGAACGAAAGAGTGCTCCATCCTATCTATTATACGCTACTTATCTGTAGTTAGCAGACTAAACGCCTTACTGAACGACTCTTGATACGACTGAACCGCCTCGGGTCGACTGGTGCACGTCAGCGGCTCGAGTGAAAGCCCATAGGTTACCCCATCAACCGCTACCGTGTCGGCGAGTGTCGTTTTGTCGTTCTCGCCCGGATTAACAAGAATGGACGCAAATGCACCCCTATCGTTGGTACACTTCGTACCCGCAAGATCGGGATTGCTAAACTCGACATACCGCGTGCCATTAGCGGTGCGTGCAACCTGGTACTGAAACGCACCCACTCCCTTCACATACGACACTGTAATACCGAGAGGAGTAATATCAATTGTTGCGACCGTACGGGGATCGAGGGGCTGAGCTGAATTATCCGAGCCGCCAGCTTTCGGTGCGGTCTCTGGGGAATCGGTATTAGCACCAGGTTGTGGAGTTGTTTCGGATGACGACTGGTTCGAAGGGGTCTGTGTCGAAGAGCTTGACGTCTCGGGCGTTTTGTAAGGGTCGGCCTTCTTCTGAGCGCCGTGCTTTGCGAGCGCAATTCCGCCTATCACGACAAGGAGTACAGCCAAAACTGCCAGTGCCGTATAAAGCGTCCGTATATTCTTCTTCCGTGCCATGCTACTCACCTCATCCCCTACTTGCTACGTACTAGCATAGCACCCACATGGGTGCTATGAAAGTCGGCTATGCATTATCTTTGCGGTACGTCTCATTAATATAGTTAACGATGTCATCATAATTGTCATAGATACGGTACAGCTCGGTATCTTCATAGGCAATTGTCTGATATTGGTCGAGCATCACCTGACGAATTGCCGCGTCAAACGGTCGCCAGAAATCGCTACCCACCAAGACAACCGGCGTACGATCGATTTTACGAGTTTGCATGAGCGCAAGAATTTCGAACAGTTCATCGAAGGTACCAAAGCCACCGGGGAAATAGATGAACGCGCTCGAATCAAGCGTCATGGCAACTTTGCGACCAAAGAAATGTTTAAAAGTGAAATTCTCGGTTGTGTACTCGTTCAGCGACTGTTCGTGAGGCAACAGAATATTGAGCCCGATTGATGCGCCACCCGCTTCGTAGGCACCGCGGTTTGAGGCCTCCATCACCCCGTGGCCACCACCGGTAATAACCGCATAGCCACTTCGCGCCATACGGGCCGCAAGGTCGTAGGCTCCCATGGTGATGTTGTCGTTCTGAGGCTTCCGAGCTGAACCGAAGATTGTCACCGTCTTTTCATACTTCGCCAAAATATCGAACGCACGCTCGAACTCATCAACTACGGTGTCAAGACGCCCCTCGGCCTCGGCAATCAGCCGCTCCCGAATAAGCAAGTTCTTTTGCGTCCTGTCTTTACGCAGCACCGACTGAGGTTGCTTACGTTTTACAATTGGGAGCTTCTCGGGCGCAATCATGTCGTTATCGAGCTGCGAAAGAACCTGATCGGCCAAATTCTTAAAGCCCATGTACCGTACAAAGATTTCGTTCCACAAGCTTTCTCGAAAATGATACGCATAGCGACCAGCGTATGGTTCGCGATTTGAATAGGCGAAACTGACATCAAAAAGGTTAAAAGCAACCGGAAAGCCATCGTAATTGAGCCCCACGTAGTCACGATCTTTCCAAAACTTCAGCTCGGGATCGATTTCAAACAGCAAATCTTCGGCACGGCGCCAGTGAAGATCCTCTGGCTGCACGTGCGGCTCGAAGGCCACACTATCGATTGAGTCTTCCTTGTGCTTGCCAAGGTACCGTTGAATCACCCGCCAGTGGACGCGCTTGCCTACTAGCTGGCTACCCGTACCCGGGTCGGCAATTAATGTTTCGACAACCGTCTTACCAAAATGAGGCTGAGTACTTTTAAGCTTAAAGAAAGTCGAGTAAAGTTTCACCTCGTTCATGTAGTGCAGCAAGAGCGGCAGCGTTTTAAGGACAAGCCCGCGCATTTTACGCACGTGCATAGGCACAACCACAATTGTACCCATCTCTTTGGTGTGGGTCACGTTGTGCAGCTTCTTCTGAACGAAATGCGCTGCAAGCTCAACGTATTTATCGTGATCCATCTGAATAATGCGCAAATCGCGCTCTTCATAGTCATCGGGAGTCACATGGGTGAAGAGCTCATCATACTGATTAAGCCATTCTGGCCCCTCCGAGAATCGAAGCGCCGTATATATTTCATCGAAGTCTTCGTTTTCAAACATTGCTTCGACATCGCTATACCCAAGCTTTTTCATAAGTTGCTTTGGCGGCATTTGACGCAAGAGGTCTTTTGCCTTCTCGCGTTTCAACACAAATACACGGCGATTAAACTTCACCTTATTGGCAGCCTCAATCATGAATGGCACCAGATACTTCACTTCTTCAGAGCGTGATTCATCGGCACCGATAATACGTACCAAACGGGTAATATCTGACTCTACGCGATTGAGCAGCGCATGATACACCTCTTCGCCGGTCGCAGCAGCCGGGACCAACCCCATTTGGCGTAGATTCTCGTGTGCCATCGCAGTAATATCACCGATAAGCTTCGCATCGGCACCGGTTCGACCACTCACTTCTTCAAGCTGATGAAGCGCCTGCGTAAAAATTGGCTCCTCGGCATCAAGTAAATCACTTAAAAACTTTGCCATGCTAATACTCCTTCTCCTTCAATGGCATATCATGCAGCGCCACACCTTTATACAAAATCCCCTCTTTGGCACCAATCGACTGAACCACCGAGGTAGAGTTCGCACTTGCAAATATAATTGAGTCCTTCAAAGACTTCCCCTGCGCGTAGGCACTTAGAAAACCCGATCCGAACGCATCACCCGCGCCCGTGCGGTCGAGCACCGGTACATCTTCGTACATGCCAGCCGACACAATGTGGGCAGAATCGGTCGCGACCACGCCGTTTGGTCCATCACTCACAATCGCAACCGGTACATAATGCGTGAGGTGCCGTACAAGTTCTTCAAGCGTTTCGCCATGGACAATCATCTGCGCCTCTTCTTTGTTGACCGCCAGCACTTCAACATCTTCCAAAAGACCTTTAAGTTTAGTAGTTTGCTGAAGCTCGACACCCGCAGGATTCAGCATCACCTTTACCCCGTGTTTTGCCGCCCTACTAATAATTCGTTCGAGCAGATCCATATCGCCTAGCGATGAGATATATATCCAGTCACCGGTCTCGATAATTGACAAGTCCAGCTCGCGATCTTTTGCCGTTGGCATAGTGCCCTTGTAGTTTAAGATTGTGCGCTCACCACCAGAAAGCATCAGGATGACCGAATAACTCGGTGCAAAACGCTCGCCCTGATAGACGAAGGTGGTATCGACCCCTTCGCGGTCGAGACTCTGAAGAATCGTCTCGCTCGGAGCATCCTCACCAATACACCAGGCGTATCGACTGTGAAGGCCCTGACGCGCAAAGGTAACGGCCGCGTTGGTTACGTTACCACCAGTCGAAAATATGACATCGTCAAGATCGAGCTTCTGCCCCACTGGAAGCTGCTCGTACTTGACGCCTTTATGCTTAAACTCGGTAAATGGCTGGGCACTCTTAAGGAATACATCCTGAGTTGCCTTGCCAATGGTGACAATAATTGGTACGCGAGACATGAACTAGACAACAGCCTTTCCGGCACTCCCAAACGCTTGTATCTTTTCTTCTACAACAGCCTGAACGGCGTCCTTGACACGATCCATCAATTTCACAACTGCAAATTCATCGGGGTGGGCTGCCAACTCTTGCTCCATGACGGTGCGAAACGCGTAGCGCATGTCGCTGTTAATGTTTATTTTGCTCACACCAATTTTAGCTGCCTCTTCAAAGAAGTGGAGAGGTGTACCCGACCCGCCGTGCAGGCTAATTTGGCAATCGAGCGCCTCGCGGATACGACCAAGCAGCTCAAGGTCGAGCTCTTTTGGCACTGGATACTTGCCGTGTAAATTACCGATTGCAGCAGCGAAGGTATCGATACCAGTCGCCTCTTCAAAAGCTTTCGCACCTTCTGGGGTCGAAAATGTCTTTTTAATTTCTTCGTAATCGATTGCCTCGGTGTGAACATTGCTACTCCCACCGAAATAGTGCGGCTCACTCTCAACCAAAGCGCCGGTGAACTTAGCGTACTCGACCACCTCGCGAGTTTTGGCAATAATTTCTTCTTCGGTTGCATCGTGATTTGCCTGCGAGATGTCAATATGAATGAACTCGTAGCCTGCATCAATTGCCTGCTTGCAGGCCTCTACCGTAGGACTGTGGTCGAGATTAAGATACATTTCAATACCATACTCTTGCTTGTAATTGTCAACCATATCGCGCACGTTGTTAATGCCAAGTGCCTCAACTTCACCCTGACTCACTTCAACCAACACCGGCGCATTAAGCTTTTGAGCCGCTCGAGCCACCGCGATTAACGTCTCTTGGTTATCGATATTGAACGCTCCTACCGCGAAGTGCTGCTGTCGACTGCGCTGCATTAGATGGCGCGCACGAAGCGTGTTGTCGCGAATTTCGGCTATTGAAAGACTCATGTAACTACTGCCCCCCTAGGAAGTTATTTCTTATGGCTTAGTATACCACTTATGGCAAGAGCCGAGTAGGGCCAATTTATCGGTGGTATTGTGGCGCGTTTTTGACGAAGTCCGCCACCGCCTGAGCGATCTTTTCGCCCGACAGGCCAAAGTATTCAATTAGCTCGTTCGGGGCGCCGGATTCGCCAAACCGATCATACACACCGATACGCTTTACCGGCATAGGCAACGTGTCACTTAGGAATTCAGCCACCGCACTCCCAAAGCCACCAGCCGCCTGGGCTTCTTCGGCGGTGACGACTCGTCCTGTGCGCCGCGCACTGGCAAGAAGTGTATCATGATCGAGCGGTTTAATAGTCGGTACGTGCACCACCTCGGCCCGCACCCCCTGTGACTCGAGAATCTCTGCCGCCACAAGCAACTGATAAGTCATTGAACCGGTTCCAAAGAGCGATACATCGTGTCCTTCTTTGAGTACATACGCCTTGCCCAGTTCAAATGGTGATTCCTCGGTGCTAAAAATGGGCGTCTTTTCTCGCGCCAAACGCAGGTATGAAGGCTTACCGTTCTCGGCGAGCGCACGGGTTGCCTTCTCGGCCTCGATACTGTCGCCCGGCGCAACGACAACCATATTTGGTAAGACCCGCATCAGTGCGATATCTTCCAACATTTGGTGTGTGGCGCCATCTGGACCCACGCTCACTCCTGCGTGCGAGCCCACAATTTTTACCGGCTGATTATTAAGTGCAGCAGTCGTACGAATCTGTTCCCAGTTTCGACCTGGGCTAAACGCCGCGTAACTACTGGTGAACGGAATTTTGCCAGCCCGAGCGAGCCCACTGGCCACCGTCACCAAATTCTGTTCAGCAATACCGATTTCAATAAATCGCTTCGGGAACGCATCTCGGAACAAATGCATCTGCGTACTCTCGGTCAGGTCGGCACATAAAGCAACCACTTGTTCGTTGGCTTCACCGGCCGCTTTAAGTCCGCGCCCAAAGCCTGCGCGAATCGGCTCTTGTTCGACATCCTTGCTATAAACTAATGGATTTAATGGATAACTCATATACCTGCCCCCTCGTGAGTAATTTTGCCGCCCAGTGTGCGCAAATCTTCAAGCGCCTCTTTTGCCTGTTCGGCGTTCGGTGGAATTCCGTGCCACTTATAGTTGTACTCCATAAAGTCGACACCTTTTCCTGGAATAGTGTGGCAAATGATAACCGTAGGACGATGCGAAATTGCGCGCGCTTCACTGGCAGCGTCAATAATACTCTCGATATTATGACCATCTATCTCAAGTACGTGCCACCCAAACGACTCCCATTTACCGCGCAAATCTTCGAGTGGCATAACATCTTCGGTACTGCCGTCAATCTGGATGTTATTCCTGTCGATAAAACCGATAAGCTGTGAAAGCTTGTTCTTGCCGGCAAACATGGCCGCCTCCCAAATGTTGCCCTCGTCCAACTCACCGTCCCCCATGACCACATACACAAAGCGGTGACGATCTTCATCGAGATATTGCAGGCTGTAGGCGTATCCTGCCGCCTGAGAGAGGCCGCTCCCAAGAGGACCACTGGTATTCTCGAGTCCTGGTAATTTCTCGCGCTCGGGGTGACCTTGCAAGCGGCTACCAAATTTGCGAAGTGTCGCGAGCTCGGTTTTATCAAAGTAGCCCGCCTCCGCCATTGCTGCGTATTGCACCGGAACACAGTGACCATTACTTAAAAACAAGACATCTCGCTCAGCCCATTCTGGTTCTTCGGGGCGAATATTCATAATGTTGAAATAGAGCGCAGTGAAAATGTCAGCCAGTCCAAGCGGACCCGCACTGTGACCGCTCCCGGCAGCTTGCAGCATTGTAATAATATCTTTACGAATCTCGTTTGCCTTTTGTTCAAGTTGCGTCAGTGTTAACGTGCCCACTTTAAATCACTCCGTGCTTATTAATTTCTTTTACCAGTTCGTTATAGGTTGCAGCGGGATCGGCCGACTGTGCTATCTCGCCACCCACATTCAGAATGTCAACACCACCCTGGGTAAGTGTGTAGGCGTTGTCTATCTTTACACCGCCATCCCAGCCAATCTCAACATCAGGCTTTATTTTCTTTACTAAACGCACCTTCTCGAGCTGCATCATACTTGCGACACCGCCAAATTTTCCTAAATCACCTGAAAAAATCATCACATGGTCGGCCGCCTGGATAGCGGCTTGAACCGTTGCGGGCACGGTTGTTTTTAAGAGTGCCACCCCGGCTTTAATGCCGGCCTTCTTGAGGGCATCGATGTGCGGTAGGATATCCTCCTGGGCTTCAGCGTGCAGCACCACCATGGCTGGCTTTAACTGGATGAGTTGTGCCAAATGTTCAGACGGACGCGCGACCATGGCGTGAATATCTACCTCCCACCCTTGGGGCCATGTCAATTGGGCCTCGTTCAGCAGGAAAGTAGGCGCAAATTCACCATCGCTAATATCAATATGCACCCGCCGCACAAAGGTTTGTAGTCGCGCCACCGATTCCTGGAGTTGCTCGACCGTTTCCGCCATAATTGTCGGCACGATAATACTCATTAGCCTAACTCGTCCAATTCTGCGTTACGGCGCTTAAAGCGCACAGCATTCGCGAAGTCAGTGCTAAGCCACGTCTCGAGAATCCCCTGCCAGGCAGCATCATTATCGCCCACTACTCGAGCTGGTAGACATAACACGTTGCTATCGTTATCGTAACGCGTCATTTTTGCCTCGTAGGCATCCCAAATGACACTTGCTCGAATACCCCTAAAACGGTTTGCGGCCATGGCCACGCCTTGCCCTCCGCCACAAATAAGAATACCGCGCGCCTCTTTATCATCACTTCCCAATACTTTCAGTGCAACACGCTGTGCGAATACCGGGAAATCATCGCCAGGATCGAGCGTTTTGCCGCCGATATCCTCGACATCGTACCCACGTTTTGCAAGATACGCAAACATACGCTCCTTTAAATGAAACCCCTGATGATCCGCACCCAAGTAAATCTTCATACTACTCCAAGTATAAGCGGTTTAGTCCTTATGGTGCAAGCTCTTGGCAACGTCCGCGACCAATTCGACCAAGCGGTTCGAATAGCCCCACTCGTTGTCGTACCACACCATTACCTTTGCAAGATTCCCGCCTACAACTTTAGTGAGCAGTAGGTCAACTACACCCGAATAGCTGTTACCAATATAGTCGCGGCTTACGAGCGGCTCCTCACTGACACCAAGAATCCCCTGGTAGTATGGTTCGGCGGCAGCTTTTTTGAAGGCCGCATTAATATCTTCAACCGTCACATCACGCTCTAGGAGTACCGTCACATCGCTAATAGAAACAACCGGCGTAGGTACCCGAATGCTTAAACCGTCAAACTTACCCTCGAGCTGAGGTAACGTCTTCGTAACCGCAATGGCAGCACCCGTAGTTGTAGGGACGATATTCTCAGCGGCGTTACGACCTTCGCGAAGATCCTTCGCCGGTGCATCTTGCAGCACCTGGCTGGCCGTATAGCTGTGAACGGTTGTGAGGAGTGACTTTTGTACCCCAAACTCGGCATCAAGCACAGCCATGACCGCACCTAACGAATTGGTCGTACAACTGGCGTTGCTAATGACATGGCTCGCACCTTCGACTGCATCTTCGTTGGCGCCTAGTACAATCGTATCAACGCCATCACTCTTTGTGGGGCCGCTAATAATGACCCGTTTCGCACCAGCTGCAATATGGAGTTCGGCCGATTCTTTGTCGGTGAAACGCCCGGTTGACTCGATGACCATATCAACACCCAGATCGCCCCAAGGGAGCGCAGCGGGATCCTTTTCGGCGGTAACCTTCACATGCTGACCGTTGACGATAATGCCCGCGTCATCGTATGACACCTCGTACTTGTAGGTGCCGTAGTTACTATCATGCTTTAAGAGGTATGCCAGTGTTTTTGTATCAGTGAGGTCGTTGACTGCCACAACTTCTAGGTCGCTTCTATCAAACGCCAGTTTAAACGCATTACGACCGATTCGACCAAAACCGTTAATACCAATTTTCGTTTTTGCCATAGGAAATCCCTACCCCTCCTTAAAAATAAAGCTATTGCTTATCTACTCGATATTATAACCGCCTACCCCTTCCTCCGCAATCTTTGTATACTAGGGATATGAAAAAAAGTGAGCTACTCGCCCATGCAGCGCCATTTTACGAGGAGGACCAGCTACTCGAACTCGAGCATGCGATTGACGTAGCTAGCACCGTCCACCAAGGGCAAAAGCGTAAAAGCGGCGAACCGTATATTATTCATCCCCTCGCCGTTGCTGCAACGCTTATCGAGTGGGGCATGGACATCGACAGCGTGCTCGCCGGGGTGCTCCACGATACTGTCGAGGACACTGACCTTACGCTTGAACAGCTCGAGGCGACTTTCGGTAAGGATGTCGCCTTCCTTGTCGATGGCGTCACCAAAGTATCTCAAGCCCGCTCGGGTATGCAAGACCTCACCGAGTATCTTCCGCAGACAAAAGATAATTTATCAAAATTACTCATCGCCATCGGCCAAGATGTACGCGTGATTATTATTAAACTTGCCGACCGTCTTCATAACCTCCAAACGCTCCAGCACATGCCCCGAGAAAAGCAAACAAAAATTGCTCGCGAAAGTCTTGAGGTGTTTGCCCCCATGGCCGACCGTCTCGGTATGGGGCGTGTTCGTATGCAAATCGAAGAACTTGCCTTTAGCTACCTCGATCCAAAAGAATTTAAACGGCTACAGCACCTTCTTCATAAGCGCCTTGGGCGCAGCACTCGCAAGCTCGGCATTGTAAGGGAAGAGGTGAATCGCGCCCTCACCGCTCAACACCTTAGCCATGAAATTAATGGGCGCGTCAAAAGTATCTATAGCCTCCACAAGAAACTTCGCAAAGGGAATCGGAGCATTGATGATATTTACGATCTCATGGCGCTGCGTATTATTGTTGAAACCAAAGAAGACTGTTACCGCGTTTTGGGCGTGCTGCACACGCTCTATCAGCCAATGATTACACGCATCAAAGATTATATTGCAGTGCCGAAACCAAATGGGTATCAAAGCCTTCACACCACCGTCCTCACGCCCGCCAAACAAATTGTTGAATTCCAAATTCGCACCTACGACATGCACGAGTACGCCGAACGAGGACTGGCCGCCAGTTTCCACTACCACGAACAAAAAAGTTCGAAAGACTACCTACATCGCCAGAAAAGCGTGGTGCTGCCTACGCACATGCAATGGATTACACAGCTCCAAGAAATTGCCACCAAACTCCGAAGTGGCGAGGAGATCCCTGAATCGCAGCTTTCTATCGACCTCTTTGGCGACCGGATCTTTGTCTACTCTCCAAAAGGAGATATCTACAATCTTCCAGAAGGTGCATTCCCGCTCGATTTTGCCTATCTTGTGCACAGTGATATCGGCAAGCATACATACAGTTTCCGCGTCAACGGTGCCATTCACCCCTTCGACAAGCCCCTGCAAAATGGTGACGTTGTTGAGGTTATTACGCGCAAGTCGGTTACCCCAAAGCAAACCTGGCTCGATATGGTGAAGACAACCCACGCCCGGGCAAAACTTCGCGCGCAACTCCGCAAAGTGGGTGCCATTCAGGGCATCAGCCATGCGGCAGGCATTATACGAGAGAAAACCCGGCGCAAACAAAAACCCGCTCATAACGAAAGCGCCTAGGGCAAGTTGCCTTAGGCGCCGTCCGACACGCATATGCACATGCATGTACACATATGTATTTCTATGCGTTACTTTTGCGCGTCCCAACGCGCGACTGCTTCGTGAATAATACGCTTCGCCTCACTCGCATCGTCGAAGCCCTTCACTACAGTACTACCTGGCTTTTTAAGATCCTTGTAGTGTGTAAAATGATGTTCAATTTGCGCTAAGAGCTGCTTTGGAAGATCATCAAGCGAAGTAATAGCATTACCGGTACTGCGGTCGTCGGCTGGTACCACGATAATCTTGTCATCAATTTCACCATCATCCTCGAACTTCATGACACCGATAATTGTCGCCTCCAGAAAGATGCCCGTTGTCAATGGCTGCTGCGTAATAATAAGCGCGTCAAGCTCATCGCCGTCCTCATCGAGGGTGCGCGGGATGAATCCGTAATTTGTTGGTTTCGCAAAAATTGCCGGCTCAACTCGGTCCAGCTGAAAGGCTGCGAGGGTTCGGTTCCACTCAATTTTATGTGAGCTTCCGGTTGGGATTTCAACTACAACATTTATGACGCCGCTATCGATATCGCCAGGTCCGAGAATTTTATTAAAGTCTGCCACGTATATTCTCCTTCGTTTCTTCCTCTATATTTTAGCAGTTTTTTGTAATGACGTATATAATAACAGTAGTGAAACTGTTATCTCCTTTGCAATATGTCGATGCAGCAACCAAAGCTGTTCACCACGCAACCAGTCGAGTCTACCTCATGTCCATGGTTATCGCCGACCATGAGCCAATTCACCCGCTTATCGAGGCCCTCGAGGAGGCCGCCAAACGGGGCATTGAAGTGGTCGTTGCCGCCGATATTTTCACTTTTGGTGAAGTAACCGATGGATTTTTACCCTTCCGCTACTATAGTCGGGGCGGGCGGGAGGCGCACCGCATGGCAAAACGACTCAAACGGGCGGGCGTACGTTTTGATTGGCTCGGCCGAGGTAGAATAACACTCTACAGCGGACGTACTCATAGCAAGTGGTGCGTGGTTGACGATACCGTCTTTACCTTCGGAGGAGTAAACCTTTACGAGGCCGGTGTGCACAATGTTGATTTTATGTTTCAGCACCACGATGCAATACTCGCGAACCGCATTGTCGAAGAACAGCTCCGCGTCCAAAAAGCCGAGCGCACCTCTACCAACTATCACAGTGCCGCGTTTGAACATGGCGATATGACCGTCCTCATTGACGGTGGTATTATCGGGCAGTCCCTTATTTACCGCCGAGCAGTTGAGCTGGCTGAAGCGGCGCACCATATCACCTACATCTCTCAATACTGCCCAACCGGTAAGCTCGAGAGGGTCCTCCGCAAGAAGTATGCGACTCTCTACTTTAATCGCCCGCTACAGGCCGAGGGAATCAACCGCATCGCACTACGACTCGGCCAATTCTTTACCCGCGCACGCACACGCTACACGCACGCGCGCTATCTTCATGCAAAATGTATTATTTTTACCTTTCACGATGGCTCCAAAGCGGCCATCACTGGTTCTCATAATTTTGCGTACACCGGAGTGTTACTTGGTACGCGAGAAATCGCACTCGAAACGCGCGACCCCGCTATTATTGCGCAGCTCGAGCACTTTATTCAACAAGAAGTCGCCTAATCCTTATTACGCCGCCGCACTCGGTGCGCGGTCAAACTCATCAAGATATTCGCGAATTGCAAGGGCGGCAGCAGCCCCCTCACCAACAGCGCTCGCAATCTGCATAGTCGCCCCACTCCGCACATCTCCGCTTGCAAATACGCCTGACATGGTCGTCTCAAGATGCTGATTTGTTCGAATTAATCCCACCTCATCACATTCGATTGAGCTACCCGACAAAAAACCAGTATTCGGCATAAGCCCTACAAACACAAAAACTCCATCGACCGCAATCTGAGTCTTCTTGCCCTGCTCGGTTACCGCTACGCCAGTGACTCGGCCGTCGTCATTTATTAGAATTTCGTCAGTCGTTGTTGCGAGGTGTACCGTTACCTTACCCTCATCAATATACTTTTGGAGGTCTTGTTTCAATACATCACTCGCCTTAATCGTGCTCCGAACCAGCAAATCGATATGGCTGGCATAGCGTGTAAGAAAAATCGTTTCCTGAAGCGCAGAATTACCGCCGCCCACAACCGCCAGTGTTTTATCGCGGTAAAATGCACCATCGCAGGTTGCGCAGTAGTGCACACCTCGACCATATGATTCAGCCTCGCCAGGGATACCAAGTTTTTTGTAATCACTTCCGGTCGCAATCAATACCGCCCTGGCAGTTACCTCTTGGCCGTCAACTGTCACCACCTTGTAGGCACCCTCGGTCCGAATTGCCGAAGCTTCGCCAAACTCGATATGAGCACCGAACCGCTCAGCTTGCTTCTCAAGCTCACCCGCAAGTTTCATCCCCTCTACGCCGTCCGGAAATCCTGGGTAATTGTCCACCTTGTCGGTAATTGCAGCCATACCACCAATGGTGGCCTTCTCGTAAAGTACCGTATCGATGTCTTCGCGAGTCGTATAGATCGCTGCCGCTAACGCGCTTGGGCCTGCCCCGATCATGACCACATCACGTATCTGCTTATCCATTGCTGTTCAACCTTCCGTAGAGGCTCATGAGCTCTGCCGGCACTTCGACCGTTTCGGGCGTAGGAATAATCATCACCAAGAACTTCAGTGGGGTGTTAGGCGGGATAGCATCGCCATGACCTGTTTCGCCGTATGCTTGGTCCGCAGGAATGGTCAGTTCGCGCACACCATTTGGTTGCATGCCTTTCACACCGTTGGTCCAGCCCTCAATCACGCCCCCCGGCGATACCTCGATTGGCGCCTTAAGACTCTTTCCATCGATTGATTGGTCGAAAATTTTTCCATCCGGAGTCCAACCAATGTAGTAGGCGGTAAAAGACGAATCGGCCGTAAGGGCATCGCCTTCGCCAACCGTCAAGTCCTCGGTCGCAAGTTCCGTCACACTGGCTGCATCGAATGTACCAACACGAGAAGCAAATGGGCTAAAGACCGGGTAATACTTGTCGGACAATGTTGTCGCCTGGGCCGCTAATTTTGCCTGGTATTCCGTTTGAAGCTCGAGATACCGCGCCTGATCCCTTTTTTGGTTCTGTGTCGAGAGAATAATCACCGCGAAAGAACCAATAGTTCCTATCGCCATAAAAATCGCAATTACCCAAATACCGATTCGTTGCCCCCGTGTTGCCGCCATTGCTATATCACCTTTCCGTCTGTTGCGTCTATCACTGCGTCACTTATCTTATTGATTACCGCCGACACCTCTTCGTTGGTCATCGTTTTTTCATACGAAGCCAGGAAGACACGAACGGTAATATTTTTCGTCTCGCTTCCATCTGGCTGATAAATATCAAGCGGAGTCAGGAGAGTACGAAGTTCCGAGGCGTCGAGTACTTTTTGGGCGGCCGTTACCAGACATTCGTAGGTCACTGATTGATCAACCTGGAAGCATATATCTCGCTCTGCACCTGGATATTTACCAAGTGGTTGATAGTGGCGCGCCTCGTCACCTATATTCTCGCTAAGTTGCCGTACATCAAGCTCGAAACCAGCACTGTACTCGGAAATTTTAAACGACTTCTGTATAGACTTTTTATACTCACCCACTATACCAAGCGTTGCTTGGGTTTTGCTGTCAATCACCTGCGCGCTGCGCTTTGGCTCGAATGGAGCGTAGGCTGCATCTTGAGATATGTCCACGGGAACGTATCGAGGCACCACGCCTACACTTTTGAGTACATATTCGAGGAGATGTTTTGCCTCGTAGTATGCAGCGCCCTGTCCTTTTCCGCGTGTCAGCACGGCCGCAAGACTGTCGCGCTCGATTGGCACCTGTTCATCCGTCAGGCCGTCCGACTTTTGATGCACTTTGTTCAATTCGAACAGCGCAAACGACTCGTATCCCGCTTTGGCATTGGCAAATACGTGCGACAAAATACTTGGTGTCAGACTTTGGCGATAATACTGAAGGTCGGGACTAATGCTGTTAACGATACGGTATGAATTATCAGTGACTTGACCGGCCTTATGCAGCACCTCGCCGTGCACGAAACTATAAGTTAGTACCTCATTTGCTCCGGCGCGCGCCAGACGTGCGCGGAGCGATGCACGCAGGACATCAAATGGTTGAGGGGCCACGGCAATAAAATCACGGCGTGGTACCGCCACGCTAATAGAATCAAACCCTGCTAGTCGACCAACTTCCTCGATAATATCCTCAGCAATATGAATATCTTGCCGCCAATACGGTACTGTCACTCGCGCCTCTAATTGCGCGAATTCAACTGAGAAGCCTACGTTCTCTAAAAGCTCGACAATATCTTCAGCTGTAAAATGCGTCCCCAGTGTGTCATTAATTTGAGCTTCGCTCACCGTGACAACTAATGGCTCGTGGGCACCCGGGTATTCCTCGACAACAGTGCTGGCAACCTTACCGCCCGCGTGTAGCTCGAGCAGTCGTACAGCTTCGTTAAGCACAGGTGTCGCAAGTGGCGCAGGGATGCCCTTCGTAAATCGCGTGACCGCCTCAGAGAAAATGCCGTGGCGCATTTGACTTGAACGCATGTGGTAAAGGTCAAATGTTGCCACCTCGAGGAGCACATTCCTCGTGGTGTCATCTACCGCCGTACTCTGTCCGCCCATAATTCCAGCCAGCCCTACGGGTGTTGCACCGGCCGCGATGACAATGTCCGACTCGTCAAGCTGTATCTGCTTACCGTCAAGAAGAGTAAGGGTCTCACCTCCTTTGGCAGTCCGTACTCGCAGCGTGAAATCATCTCCTGCCACCTGCACTAACTTATCGTAGTCATAGGTGTGTGTTGGCTGCCCCGTCAGGAGCATAAGGTAGTTTGACGCATCGACTGCCGCATTAATTGGTCGCACACCGCTCCGGGCAAGATATGTCTGAACCAGGAGGGGCGAAAGAGCCTGCTCGTTTATATCACTTAAGACCACAGCGCGGAAACGGTCCGACAATCCATCGTCTTCAATATGCACCGCAGGCGGAGTAACGCGTTCGTCTTGCTCGATTGCATCTTCAAGTATTTCGAGCCAGTCGGGAGTGACAAAAGGACGACCTTGAATACCGGCCACCTCTCGCGCAAACCCAATCACACCGAATGTGTCTGGGCGATGCGTTAAGGATTTATTCTCGATATCAAGTAAATAATCATCAAGTTCGTAAAGTGTCGCGAACGAGGTGCCTGGCGTAGCTTCTTTATCGACCTCGATGATGCCACTATGATCATCGTACAAATCGAGTTCGCGCGCACTGGCAAGCATGCCGTTACTCATGACACCGCGCAGTGGCTTCGTGCCCAAGACAAAAGGTTCTGAGCTGCCATACGTTTCAGGCACCACACTCCGCGGCGGCAACCACGCGACCCACATGTCCGCGCGTACGTTAGGCGCTCCACAGACAACCTGCACCAGGCCGTTCTTATCGCGTTCAATGTCAGTCACCACTCCGCCGTCATCAATTTTAGTGACATTGAGATGATCAGACCCTTCGAGTGGCTGACACTCTACGACCCGAGCAACGATCACGTCTTTATATTTTTCACCTAAGTTCTCGACATGCTCAATCTCAACTAATCGAGCACCAATAAGCGCCGCTAACTCGTCAATGGTACCGTCAATATCAGTGAACTTCTTTAACCAGTTTACAGAGATAATCATGATTCGAATTTCCTCAAGAATGCTAGTTTTGCCGACTCAAAATGACGGAGGTCCTCGATACCATATTTCAGCATGACTAAACGCTCGACCCCACCACCCCATGCAAAGCCACGGTACTGAGTTGGATCAATACCTGCCTCGCGAAGCACATTTGGATGAATCATGCCACAACCCAACATCTCGAGCCATTCACCCGGTTTTCCGCCAATTGCTGCCGGTTTTTCAATGGCAAACTCGAGTCCTGGCTCAACAAATGGAAAGTACGCTGGTTGAGTCTTCACGCGGAGCGCCTGTCCATAATAGGTTTCAAAAAATCCGCGGAGCGTCCCAAGCATTTGCCCAAGCGTTGCATCCTTGCTCACATACACTCCTTCACACTGATAAAATGTGTGCTCGTGCGTGGCATCAACATCTTCGTTCCGGAAGACACGCCCATAACTAATTGCGGCAATGTGCCCTCCGGCCTCGAGTGCAGCCTTGCCATCTTTAAGGATACGATGTTGCATCGTTGACGTGTGCGCAGGCGGAATAAAGCCTTCTTCGGTGCGGAATGTATCGTATCCATCGCGGGCAGGGTGGTCGGCTGGAAAGTTCAATGCACCAAACATATGGAAGTCATCGTCAATCTGGCGCGATTCAATGGCCTCAAAGCCCATGCGTGTAAATATATCAACTACTGTCTCGAGCTCTTTAGTGAGCGGGTGCCGTGTACCCTGCTCGGTAGGGAGGAGCGTAGGTCGTGGCGTCTGTCCGTCCCAGGGTGCCGTAATATCAAGCGGCTGCACATCGGCCGACTCGAGCGCCCGCTCGCGTGCCTCAATTGCTTGCTCTAACGCCTGCTTAAGCTCGTTGACCTGCTTGCCGAATGCGCCGCGTGCTTCCGGCGGCAACGAACCGATATGACTGTACATGTCACGAATTTCAGTAGCCTTGAGGACATCACGAGGAGAGTCGCTTGAGGCAACTCTCTCAAGCAAGGACTGTTTTACTCCCTCAACATCATATGTCGGCATAATTACCATTCATTATAACACGGTACAACCAGAGAAAAACGCACAACCTGCACAACTTACATTGTTGCAATGAGCAGCCACACGACCAGCGCAATAATTGCGCACCCGATGAGCACCCAGACCCACGCCAAGCTCGATGTGCTCTTTGTGCCCTTAAGGTACGCCGAATCAGTCACCCCATCGGGCTGCTCGGTCTCGATGGCCCGCTTTTTCGCGCGCTCTTGAAGCTCCTTGGCAAGGCGATCTTGCAAGTCGGAACGAGTGTCACTTTGCTTTAGATATAAACTCATACTTCCACTATACACCCTTCCATTTGCATCGTGCCGTTTATGGTATACTGAAGGCACGTTTACTATAAGGAGGGAAACATATGGCTACTAAAAAGGCCACTACCACAAAAAAGAAAGCTCCCGCAAAAAAGACAAGTGCGTCTGCTGCGGTGACTAAAACGACCGTCAAGACTGCTCCTGCTACGGCGAAGAAGCACAGCCTTGGTCAACACCTAGAGAGCTCACTCATGTCAACGAGCCTGTGGCGCGCACTGGCTGCCGAGTTTATCGGTACACTCTTGCTTGCCACAGTAATTATCGCTGGTCAAGGTCAGCCAATCTTCGTACTCTTTGGACTTGTAGGTATCGTACTGCTTATCGGTTCTGTATCAGGTGCTCACGTCAACCCAGCGATCACCATTGGTGCGTGGGCAACTCGCCGTATCGGCTGGCTCCGTGCCGTTGGATACATCTTCGTCCAGTTCCTTGGGGCTGCAGTTGCGTACTTTACGCTCTCAGCTTTCCTTGGTGGCGCAACACAGCCTACCGCTGAACAGCAAGCCTACGGACAAGCTGCCGCAAGCCTCTTTAAGGCCGTTGATGTAACAACACTAACCGGTAAAGAATGGTATGTCTTCTTTGCTGAGCTCCTCGGTACAACCATTCTTGGTTACGCAGTGGCAACTGCAACTCGCGCGAAGGAAACACTCAACGCCGCCTTTACGGTTGGTCTTGGTATCTTTATTGCGCTGATGGTCGCAATGACTGCGACTGGCTACGTTGCAGCAAGCGCAATCATCAACCCTGCAGTGGCACTTTCACTCCAAGCCTACAGTGGCACATGGGCATACATCATCTACGGACTTGGTTCTGTACTTGGTGGCGTCATCGGATTCCTACTCCACGATGCAATTCGTGGACGCGGCCGCGCTTAAACGCGTTTCCATCTACCCATTTAAAGCCCCGCTCGTACGAGAGCGGGGCTTTATGATGGTCGCGTATTCACTAACTTGTACCACTGGCACTATTCGTCTTGAGGCTTCTCGATAAGGAGCGGTTCGATCGTCTTATCGCCACCCGCTATCTTCGTAACATCGGTATCAACCTTCGCCAGCTCTTTGTGTGCATGATTATAATGACTCACTGTTGTCCCGAGCGACTTTCCAAGTTTTTCCATATAGCTGTTGTAGACCGCGATATGGCGTCCCAATTTTCCCACCTGAACTTGAATGTCTTTTGCTTGCTCTTCGATTTGCAGGCTGCGCAACCCCTGAAGAACCGTCTGTAAGTAGGCCATAAAACTTGTTGGACTCACAATAACCACCTTCTTTTCGCGGAATGCATACTCGATAAGGTCGCGGGCGCTCGAGCCGGTCCCCACATCACCAATAAGCAAATCGTAATACAATGATTCGCTAGGGATAAACATAAAGGCGAAGTCCATCGTACCCTCACTTGGACGGATATACTTACTCGTTTCATCAATGCGACTCTTCAGGTCGTTGCGTACCTTTTTGAGCCAATCTTCTCGCTCGGACTTGGTTGATGACGCGACCATGCGATTATAATTTTCGAGGCTAAACTTGCTATCGACAGGTAGTACAACCCCCTTATCCAAAATAACCACCGCATCGGCAATAACACCGTCTCTAAAGCTATATTGCATCTTATAATTCTTTGTCGGCAAAATGTTAGATAGCACCGATTCAAGATAATACTCACCAAACACACCACGCTGTTTCGGATTTTGCAGCACATTCTGAAGCGTTTTAAGTTCGTCCGCCACATCGACAACCCGCCGATTCGTCTCATCAAGCTTTGTGAGCCGCTGCGAAACGTCACCAACCAACTTCATACTTTCAGACAGCTGTTTTTGCATTGATGTTTGCATATTCGTTGCGTTACGCTCGAGTTTGTCTCCTAGCGAGGTCTGGAGTGCAACCATAGTGCGATTTAGCTCGGTAACGTCCGCCTTAAGAAGCTCGACCCCGCCACTCTGGTTCAGCGCATGAAGCCGTTGGCTAATAACAAACAATGCCACCCCAAGTCCAGCCACGAGGAGCACGAGAATAATAAGTACCACCATTTCCATGGTATTAGTATACCATTAGAGGACCACTAAAAGGCGTATCCCAACCACGATAATTGCCGCCAAGGTAAGTCCAGCTGCGAGCCACTGGATTCGCGCCACCATCGAAAAGAGTACATAACTGGTAAGGTAGAGCAGACAGGCCCAAAGCAGCGTGACCCACCACGCCAATCCATCCATCAGCGCTCCGAGGTCCCACAGCAAGAGCATGGTGGCAACCGCGATAATAATTGGTCGAGGTTGTCGGTAGCGTACGAGTAAGATAGTACCCACCACCGCAACCAGTACCGCAGCCACGCTTCCACTGACACCAATTGCATTCACGCAGGCGCTTGCAGTTGCAAGATCACGACAGGCGAGCGGCTCGACAATATACTGGCGTATGATGGCGGTAAGGACCCACCACGTGACCCCAGTTGCTATGCCAATATAACCAATACTGCCTTTTGCCCACCACGGTTCAGCGATAATTTGCTGCTGGCTTTGAATTACTTTTGCCATGACCGTGCTCCTCCTGTTTTCTTGGTACGTTACTGTACCACAACGCACCGGCGAGTGCAATTATGACTCCCCCTATCACATCGAGCGGCGTGTGGACGAGTGCCCATACACGCCCTATACAAATCAGCGCCACCAGTCCCGCCAGTACTATCGAGAGCTTTTTCATTCTCGTCTCGAACCAAACTGCAAGTGTAATGGCCGTCACAAAGAGAGCGTGATCCGAAGGGAATCCTGGATTATTAAGATAAAGGGCGCCCGGGTCGACCCCCATAAGTTCGAACGGACGAAGGGTTGCCGGCTGATACACAGTACCTATAAACTTTGCCAGCATATACGAGGTGAGGCCCGCCATTAAAATACGCGCATAGGCCTCAAAGCGTGCACCACGAGGAACTCGGAACACAAGCGCCCACGCCCCAATCAGTACCACCGGGATAACCGCCGCATCGGCGAAAAGTCTAATAATGACGTCTGCTGTCATATACTGCTAGTATACTCCAGAAAAGTGAGCCTCGTCATATCCTCATTAAGTTCTTTTTGATATATTTTTATCTAAAATTTAATAATTATTTAACAAATTGAGCGTAGATTGAGAGTTATATAAATAAAGAGGGTGGCATGAAGATTCTCGTTATAGAAGATAATCCTAGGTTTATTGTGCGTCTTAAACAACAACTTCAGCGGTGGTACGTGGTCGAAACGGCCATGTCAGGGGATGAAGGGCTCCGACATATCACATCATCAGAGGCGTTCGATCTTATACTACTCGATCTGGGGCTTCCCGACACCCCGGGGCTCGATGTGTGCAGGTACATACGTGGATTATCTCAAGACGTTCCTATTCTTATCGTGACAGGCGCGGATGGCTCCGAATCCCGCATCGAACTCCTCGACAATGGAGCCGATGACTACCTCACAAAACCATTCAGTACCGCCGAGCTGAAGGCGCGCATTAACGCACTCGCCCGGCGGCGGGCCCGTAATGTGCACAGTGCCCTTATTACCGTAGGTGACCTTTCGCTCGATGTAACAAGCCGCACCGTCACGCGCGCCGGCAAAGAAATTACGCTACGCAAAAAGGAATTCGATATTCTCGAGTATCTCGCTTCAAATCCAGGTCGCGTCATGTCACGCCAGATGATCTTTAATCACGCCTGGAGCTCTACCAGTACGACATGGCCCGGATCGGTTGACGTCCATATCAAGCAACTCCGCGACAAAGTTGATAGACCCTTCTCCTACCCACTTATAAAGACCTCTTACGGCGTAGGTTATTTTATAAGTGCAGCGAGGGCAGACGGGGCCAAAACGACTGAAACCCCCGGCACGCCAGAACAAACACCAGAGGATACCCCAGAGGACGCGCAAGAGAATACACCAGAGGAGACAACCCTCCCATGAGTATTACCCACATGCCCGCTACGCCACTTCTGCTCTATAGCACCCTGGTTGGCGCCGTCTTCCTTAGCTTCTGCATCCTCATCTACAATGCCACCACGGCTGGCTCGTGGCTCGCCGAAGAAATGTGTCTCACCCCCTTTGCAACCATCTATCTTTTAGTGGTCGAGCGCCTCTACCACACGCTATCTCGCAGGTTCATTCACTGGATGATAATCGTCTTTTACCTTGCCCTGGCATGCTGGATTATGCTCACCTGGGGACTCACCACGCCCGGTGCAATGCTCATCTTAAGTTTCGCTATTGTCTTACCCAGTATCTTCATGGAGAACCAACTCACCCTCCCGGTCGCAGGTGCCTCAATCTGCCTGATCGCAGGAGTGCAACTCCTTCACGGGATGAATATTGTGCCGCCCATGCTCGCGCACCCCTCTCACATCTCGTCTATATGGGACGCGGCCTATTACGTGACACTCCTGTCCATCTTTGCGCTCGTATTGTGGACAACCGGGGGTGAACGTGAACGCAGCCTCCATCGCGCGCTCCTCGCCGAATCCAAGTTACAGTCCCAAAAGCGAACCCTTTCCGCTGAGCTCGAGAACGAGTCCGCCTCACTCCGTCTTGCACGACTCGACCAAATCAGACACCTACATAAATTCGCGCTCCTTGGACAGTCAACCGCCGCGACCCTGCACGAGCTTTCCAATCACCTGAGTATCCTTAACCTTGATATCGATGACTTGTGTCAGCAGCATAAAAATTCTAAGGTCATCCAAAATGCAAAAGAGAGTATCGGGCACATTAACGCTATGGTACGGCAAGCCCGGCAGCAGCTTAACGCCTACGACCAGGATGAGATATTTAATGCGATCACCATCGTCCGCCGAAGCATGAAAGATCTCCGTGAAAAATTTAACCGCTCCCATGTCGCACTCCATAAGCCTACTCTTTCGGGAAATGGCTCCTTCAAGATCTACGGCAGCTCGGTTGCACTCACACACATTATTGCAATACTGCTCAACAATGCGCTCGATGCGTCACACGGAACCCCTCGGGCAAAGGTTGCTATCGCAATCGCACACACCGCCCACCAACTCTCAATTACCATCATGGACAGTGGTAAGGGCATGAGCACCACCACATCGCGCGGCCTCTTCCAACCAATAACAAGTACTAAGAAAACAGGGCTCGGCGTAGGGCTTTATATTGCTCACCATCTCGCGAAAGATCAATTTGGCGGCACAATCGAATACTCACCTATGGCATCCGGCTCACGTTTTTCGGTTATTATTCCGACCGCAAGCACTACACCTCCCGAATAAGGAAATCCGCAACAGCTTTGACATAACTCCCAATAATCTCATGCCCCGTGGCGAGCCGTACCGCACGAATAGTATCGCGCGTTCGGGCAAGCGTAGTAATATGCCGCTTAATGACCACCGGGTCAAACACTCCATAAAAAATAGTGATAGGCAGCTTCAGTCGTATGACATCCCGTAAGGAGGTTTGGTTAATAATGCTCGACTCAAGCGCGGCCAGATACGATGCGACATTATCTTTATTTACTTGCAACGATTTATTAGCCAGTCCTAGCTTGACGGCCATCGGCGAAAGCCGCTCGAGCTGCTCGGGGTGTTTCTTTGCAGCTGAATAAAGCATCCGAAGCATATCGTCAGGCGAACCAAGCCGCGCGTTCTCCTTGTGCGGTTGATAGAACGGTGGACTACACAACACAAGTTGTCTCGGCATAAGCGGATAACGCTTCGCAAGTTCAACCGCAACCAATGCGCCGAGTGAGTGGCCAACCAATATTGGCTGCTGCGTGAGTCGTAAACCCAGCAATGTCACGCCCACCGAGCGGGCCTGTGTCTTTGCGCTGTACATCGCCCGGGTAGGTTTTGGGGACTTGCCAAAGCCTAACAAATCGATACCGATAACTCGAATATCCTTCGGCATTCGCGCCGCAACCTCATCCCACGAATGAAGCGTATTACCGATACCATGGATAAACACCACCGTAGCCCGAGGCCGGCGCGGCTTTTGAAACTCGTATACGTGAAGGGTGTAGGGAACCCTTAAATAGCGGTGGAGTGCATTGGAGAGTATTGCACGTATAGACATATCTCTACTATATCAGCAGGCATGCCGTAATGTTATGCTCCCCAAGGAATCGTCGACTCATCGGTATGATGAGGGTTCTGCGCCTGTTGGCTGGCGTGCAGTGCTCCGAGATAGCCAAACACACCCGCCGGCGCAATTGATGCCCCGGGCCCAGGATACGTGTGTCCCATTACGCTCGCTGTATTATTACCGGCAGCATAAAGCCCTGCAATCACCGAATTATCTTCACGCAGCACACGAGCGTATTGGTCGGTAACAAGCCCACCCTTCGTATTTAGGTCTCCTGGATATAGCTTCACCGCACGGAATGGTCCTTTTTTAATCTCACCCAAATTCGGATTAGGCTTGACGAGTGGATCGCCGTAGTAGCGGTCATACGAAGTGCGACCACGCTGGAAATCTTCATCAACGCCGCGGCGCGCAAACTCATTAAAACGCTCGACAGTTGCCAGGAAGGTATCCTTATCAACGCCCATTTTATCGGCGAGTTCGGCAAGAGTAGGTGCCTCGACAAGCTCGCCCTGCTCAATAAGTTTCTTTTTTGCGCCAGGAATCATCAAGCTGCTACTTAAGAAATGGGTGTCATGGCGATGGTCGCTCACAAGCCACGATGGCACCGCCTTACCTTCGGTCTTTTTATCATGCTCGAGCTGATGATGTCCGAAATCAACATAGCTCTCCGACTCATTAAGGTATCGGTTGCCAAGCTGGTCGACCACAATGCTCCACGGGTCACTTCGTTCATTTAGGATAAACCCATGCTGATCCTTACCGTCTGGATTAAGGGTGGTTGCGCCCCACCATGAATCCTCCATCATAGCTAGTGCGCCACCGACCTTTTCACCGGCTTCGATACCCGTCCCCATTTGCCCCATCGGTGAGGCCGACCAGCCGGGTACACCCTGGTACTTCATGCGCCACTCTTTATTGTGCGCAAAGCCACCGGCCGCCAGCATCACGCCGCGCGTAGCCCGCACGCGTACACTTTGTCCCTCCTTCTCTACAAGCGCGCCCACTACCCGCCCGTCCTCTATAATCAGTTCTTTAAGTGGTGAATCCAGCCAAATCGGCACCTTAAGCTTATTGCGAGTGATATACATCAGGTTGCCCGCCAGGGCTCGACCCATACCGGCTGGTTTTTGTCCGGTGATAAGGTACCCAATTGTGCGGAACGTAAACAACGCACCGCGGACAAATCCACCGGGTGTCGACCAGGCGCGACTAAGGAGCCAGACATCATCATTACGCACAGGCGCAGGAATACCACCGGGAGTGACTAATTTCGCATATTTTCCTAATTTGCGCATGTTAAAGGAAACCGGCTCGATGCTCCGACCCGTCATACCTGTTGGAAGGTCTGGGTAATAATCTGGGTACTGCTTGGCGCGTGACCACTTCAGCCCAAAATTCTCCAACATCGTGATATAAGGCGGAATACCATGAATGAAAGCCCACTTGCGCTCGTCACTCGTCCAGGGGCCAAGATCGCCGATGGTTGATTTCATATAGTCAAATGCTGCCTCGGGAGAATCTTGCACATGGTCGCGAAACTCGAGGGGGTTGTTTGGTACCCAAAGGCCACCTCCAGAAATAGATGTTGTGCCACCCCATGTTTTCTCGCTCTCCACAACAAGTGTATTGAGTCCGTTGCTCTTTGCGGTGATTGCGGCGCTGAGACCAGCCACGCCGGTACCAGCTACTAGATAATCTACTTCATGATCCCAAGAATCTGCCATTCTGTTCCCTTTACTGATTATGCTTATGCTGGCACTCTACATGGTATATGATAACGTGTCAAGGACGGTGGTTTTTACAACGGAACATGGTTGACAAAAATTTAAATAATATTATAATATTTAATGCTATTCGAGCTCCTTCGCTCCCGTAGCCGCACCTTCCCCGCACCGCCGCTTAAGGAGTGTCATGTCCCTCTCGAAGTCCACCTGCTACGCCTTCTCGGACGTCACGGGTGACGGCATCAGTACCGCCTGGCCCAACACCCAGGACCCCTACTACCTGTACGCCAGCAAGCAGTTCGAGCCCATCCCGGAGCGAGGTGACTGCCTGGGTCTGGTCACGCAGCTCGCCGAGCATGCGCGTGGCGCCAACTCCGGCGTGATGAGCATCATCGTGACCCGGACGGTCATCTGGGTCATGTTCGAGGACAGCGTTCCCACCACTCAGCGCATCACGCTCCTGAACTCGGCCATCAAGGCGGCTGCAGGCTCGGGCGAGCGAGTGATCGCGGTCTAACGCACCTTAGGTGGCAGGGTTGAGCTATAGCTCCCCTGCCACCTGGGTGCTTTTTTATTACCCCATATGCCATTCGGGGGTTCTCATGTCACTGCAACTTTAGCCAAAGAAAAAACAGGTCACAACCTGCTTTTTCTTTGGCTAGGGTGGAGGGATTCGGTCACCTTTGGCGACCCCGCGAGTTCGCGATTGACATTGAAATGTCATCGGAACATCGCTCTCAAACAGCCACTGGCTGTTTTCGCCCCCTTATGCCATTCGGGGGTTCTCATGTCACTGCAACTTTAGCCAAAGAAAAAACAGGTCACAACCTGCTTTTTCTTTGGCTAGGGTGGAGGGATTCGAACCCCCGAATGCCAGGACCAAAACCTGGTGCCTTACCACTTGGCGACACCCTATTTTTCGTACACAAGTACCGAAGTATTATACCTTAATAGGGGTAAATGCTCAAGCCTCTGTCGCGCGTTGCCCGTAGCACTAAGATGTTTTCTTCTTAGACTTCACGCCGGCGGAACGCTCAAGATGAGCGAATTGATCACGAATTTCAAATACAAAGTAAGTACCAATTGCCCACCACAACGCGCTGAAAATAAGCTGCATTACAAAACCAAACGGATTAAACACCAGCACGGCGTTTACCACGAGCGCAACAGCGCCAAGAAGCAAGCTTGCAAACAGCAGTACCCAACCTTTTTTCTGACGCTCTTTCAGCGGGCGCACTGCATAGGCAAAAATGGCACACTCGAGCGCAAGGAAAATAAGCGATACGAGTGAGTGTATCACCATGAGTGTCACAAATGATGAAGATGCATAGTACGATACGACTGGACTCGACAAAGTCGAAAGACCGCCAAATACACCCGATAAACTCGAAAGTGCACCAATACCCGCCAACACAGCGGCTACCGCCGCGATCCACCAGACATTATCCGCCAGCCACTTCCGCGCCACATCGGGGAGATGAGGCATATTTTTATACCATTCTTGTACAATTCTTTCTAATTTAGCTACCAGTTCCATCACAAAGTCTCCACTTAGTTGCCCTCATGATACCTCCGTGCCAACGATTTCTCAACTATTTTTTAGATTTTGACAAAGGGGCGGGCCACATCCCCCGGCTCACCCATCCAGCTAAGACACCGACAAAAATTGAGGCGCCTACCGCCCACCATCCAGGTGTAAGATTCACTACAGTTCCTAAAAAGCCCAGTGTACGTACATCTGGAGACTCTATCGTGGTCCAAAAGCTTAGATATAGCCACAATGCAGGCACGAGCCAACCTAGCAGCATACTAAACCAACGAAAGGCAATGCTAAGCCTCATACGCAGAAGAAATGGAATAGCAAATATTTCTGCCGCTACAATAACGGGTGCAAGTGCGTAGCTCCAGGAGTCACTGAGCGGCAAATTAAAAGAAATAAACAGCTCGACAAAGCTATCAAAACTAAATAACTGGGTGAGTACTGCCACCACTAGAAGCGCCGCATAAAATGGTGCAATACGAACCGCACTTTCGGCACGTACATGTGGCGGTGGCGTGGACTGTACGAATATGCTCATGCTAGTCAGTATACGTCCACGAGCCGGTTTTTGCCACACCGCCTTATTTTTTATGATTTTTATAAAATATGCTTGCGCTTTTCCAGCAAATTCGCTAAAGTAGCAAGTAGCGAAAGTTACAAAAACAAACAAACTCCAAAAAAATTCAAAAAAATTTTTTATTTGTTGTAGCCTAGCTATACGATATCCACCACAACAGAAGAGATCCGCCTTGTGCGGATTTCTTTTTTTGCCTAAACCCAATAACTAAACATCTGCTTTAAAAGAATGGGCCGCGCGCCACTGCGCAATTGCGGCATGATTACCGCTCAGGAGCACCTCTGGAACAGATAGACCGTCAAACTCAGCCGGTTTGGTATACTGCGGAAATTCAAGCGTCTCACCATCGGTAAAACTTTCAATCTCGGCGCTAGCCTCGCCACCCAGTACTCCTGGTATAAGCCGCACAATACTGTCAACAATAGTCATCGCCGGCAATTCGCCCCCAGTCAAAACATAGTCACCTACACTTAGCTGTGCGTCAACCAATGTGACAATCCGCTCATCGTAGCCCTCATAGCGCCCGCACACAAGAATATACCCATGATCCGCCTCCGCGTACTGCTGCGCCAGCGCTTGTTTCCAACGTATACCGCGAGGAGTCATTAAGAGTACTTTTGCTGTTGGGTCTCGCTCTTTTGCGGCCCTTACGGCGGCAAAAAGTGGCTCCGGCTTCAAAAGCATACCATCACCACCGCCATACGGCGTGTCGTCAACCTGCTTTCGCGGGCCAATGCCAAACTCACGCAAGTTAATGAGCTCGAACTCAACCGCACCCTCTTTTTGGGCTTTCCACATCATTGAGCTATGGAGGACCCCTTCAAACATCTCAGGAAAAAGAGTCACAATTTGAATTTTCTTCATTACTACCAGTGTACGGTATATTGCTATTTTTGTAAATATATGCCATAATATTCGTGTCCCCCCGTTGAAAGGAGGATCCGTGGCTCCTCCCAAGAGCGCCACAATCAGAATCGGAATCTCGTGGCGTCAACACAGAGTTCCGATTGCATCGATCGACCACTGTGAAGTGGATGACATCCGAGTCGGTATCGACTGGAGGCTGCTTGGCAACGAGGCGTATCCCAACGTCCTGCTGCCACCGCTGTACCGGGCAATCGTCATGGTCAGCACCCACCAGCATCTCCTGCGACTGGCACCCTGGGCGGCGCGCTTTGTGCATCCGCACCTGCGAGCCGTACCAATCGAGATCACCAAGAAGCAGTACGCCAGTCTGGTGTATCTCTATCACATCCCCTCGCGCCAGGTACAGCTCCCGCTCTGACGCACCCGCCCATCAAAAGGAAGCTCGTTGAAAAGGCTCAATTGCCTTCTCACACTTGAGCCCTTTCGATGGGCTTCCTTTTTTATGCGCCAACGCACAACCCGTGAGGTCCCCCACGTGCAGCCCATACAAAAAGACACCCCGAACAGGGTGTCTTTTATACACATAAGCTCTCAACAAATGTGGTGATTTGTCGCTCGCATGAGCTAATCTCGCAGTTCAAGTTGTGTACTGAACTGCTTGTGATTATATATCAAGATCATCGAGTTCCGCAAGCTCTTGGCGGGTCTTTTTCGTATAGTCTGAAGTGTTGTCCACAGGCTCATCTGTTGATGTTTCCACACCCTCGATATCTGTGGAAACGTCTGAGTCGTCACTACTCACGACCGCACCCGTTTGGCCGTCATTGTTGACAATCTTCAGGTTATAACGAGCATCATTCTTGGTCCCGAGTGCACGCAGCAATGTACGAAGACTCTGGGCCGTGACGCCACGCTTACCAATGACACGCCCAAGGTCGTCTGGGTTCACCGTCAGCGTAAGCAATACTCCCTTTTCATCGATAATACGCTCTACGAGCACATCATCTGGATGTCCCACTACTGATTTTACGATATATTCTATGAACTGCTGGTCTATGGTCGACATATGCCCTCCTCCGGTCTCTGTCAAAGTATCGTACACTCATTGTAGCACGAACGGTCTGTAAATTGCGCTAAGCATAAGCGGCATATTGCACTCCCACAAAAAAACACCCCCTAGGCGGGGGTGTACGTGTCAATCGACAAATTGCCTATTCGGCGGTCTCTTCGGCTGCTGCGTCCTCGGCGGCCGCCTCTTCAGCTGGAGCTTCCTCGGCTACTTCGACAGCTTCTTCTTTTGGCTGGTTTTTGCGGAGCTTGTCTGGGTGACGAAGCGCCTTTTGCTTACTCTGTGAAGCCTCTTTAACCCAACTTGGAAGTTTCACGCCCGCTTCTTTAAGGAGCTTTGCCACACGAGGCGTTGGCTGTGCGCCATTATCGAGGTACTTTTGCGCAAGTTCAACTTGAACATGTGCATCTTTAGTGTGTGGATTGTAGCTTCCTACATACGACACAACTCGACCACTTGACGGGTGACGTTGTGACTCTTGGACTGCGAGGCGGTAGGTTGGATACCCAGCGCGTCCTACGCGTTGCAAACGAATTGCGAGCATAAAAACAAAACTTCCTTTATTACATTAAACTTTTATAGTTTCAATCTTGTCTATTTTACATTAGTTTAGGCCAGAAGTCAATCTGTCAACAGATTATTTTGCGTGATAGGTTTGAAGTGCGGCCTTAGCTGCCTCTTGCTGAGCAGCTTGCTTACTTGGACCCGTCCCCTTGCTTACTAACCGCTCGCCTGCGTACACCCCAAGCGTAAACAGCTTATCGTGGTCTGGGCCCACCTCTTCAATAACCACATAGCGCGGCGTCACGCCATCAACCTTTTGCATCACCTCTTGCAGATGTGACTTGGGGTCGCGCCACGATCCTTCGGCTAAAATACCCTCTAACTTTGAAGAAATGTGCGCAGTAATAAACGCCGCCGCATCATCATATCCTCGCTCAAGGTAGATTGCCCCAATTAACGCCTCGAAGGCATTGGCGAGAATCTGCAAACGAGCACGCTCGCTCCCCTGCTTTTCGCCACGGCTCATTCGAACAAGTGGCTCATATCCCAATAATTGGCCCGACTCCCCGATGCTCTCTGTGCGCACCAAAGCTGCCCGCCAGCTGGTAAGGATTCCTTCGGCCTCATCATAATTACGGAACAAAAAGTCGGTCACAACCAGTTCAAGCACGGCATCACCAAGAAACTCAAGTCGCTCGTTATGCTCAGAAACACTCTTACGGTGCTCGTTCACGTAGCTTCGGTGGGTAAGCGCAGTCACGAGTAACTCGATATTTTTAAATTCAAATCCCAGCTTCTCTCGCGCAAAATCCTGATAAGGGGCCGTTTGCATTCCACTCATTACAAATTCTCCTGACGAATACGCTTCATCGCAAGAAGCATTAATTTTCCAATATCTTCATATTCAATGACATCGAGCGCCTCGTGGAATGGAAACCACTGAATGCCGTTCATCCATTCTTCTTTCTGGATTGCGTTCGTGTCACCTTTCGCACGCACGAGATAAATTTGAGTCGTCATCAAGACAAGCTTATCGACCCGGCGATAACGGAAATGGATTTTACCAAGCCAACCAAGCAGGTCGACCTCTTTCAGCCCGGCCTCTTCGCCAATTTCACGGCGTGCTGTTTGCTGGGCCGTCTCCCCCTCCTCGATGTGACCCTTTGGAATTGTCCAGCGGTCTTTAGCGTCTTGGATAAGAAGAATCTCGATACCCTTCTGATTTTTGGCATGGCGGAAGACAATCCCACCAGCAGTTGGCTCGCGGACAATTTCTTGGATAGATGGTTTTTTACGAGAAAAATATTTTTTGAACTTATCGAACTGTGGTGTCGCCATTCGTGGCTCCCTCTACAAGGGTGCGATACGCAGTACCAAGTACTCCGTTCACAAACTTGCTCGAGTTATCGGAACCAAACGCCTTGGCAAGCTCGACTGCTTCATTAATCGCAACCTTAGGTGGCACGATATCTGCCTGATGGAGTAGTTCGTATACTCCGATACGCAAAATATTCCGATCAATTCGAGCGATTTGATCAATTGGCCAGTCGGGCGCAATTGGTTGAATTTTTCCATCAATGGCTGTTTGCTCTTGTAGCACGCCCTGAACAAGCGTCTCAACAAACTTGGTATCATCAATGGCCGTCTCATATCGCTCTAGATTGCGAGACAGTATTTCTTTGACATCGACTGACGTATCTTCAGATTCTGTGCGAAACTCAAATTCGTACAATGTTTGAAGTGCGACGATGCGACCGAGATGACGATTAGATGCCATAATGCGTTGGTTCTCTTTATTATTGTAAATGTAACTTTTTAACGTGTACTTAATGAAAAACGCACGCGAACTTACTTCGCGAGCGCCTTGCCTGTTTCACGGCGGGTTGTCTTAACCTTAACTGGTGATGAACCGTTCACGCGGCGAGCAAGCTCGAGGCGTAGATGGCTACGGCGGAGACCCGTCTTTCGTGGGCTACTCTGCTTTTTTGGTTGTGCCATTCAAAGTGCTCCTTTTCCTAGGTGTTATTAAATCTTAGGGTCATTATACACTTTTTACCGTGATTACTCAAGAGGTATCTCTGTCGTAATGGTTGTGCTTTTCTGAAAAAATATGGTATTCTATGGCTAACATGTCAGAAACACACACCCATTCATCAGAGCAGCACGATAAAGAATTCAACAAAGCCACTAAAATCGCAGCTGGCTTTGTCGGAGCTGCCGTGCTTGTAGGCGTGGCGGCCGACCATCTCAACCGCCACGAAGCCGACCAAAAACTTTCAACGTCAATCTCACAGGAATCGGACCACGCTCAGGCGGTTATCCAAGAGATAAAGACAAAATCGAACGAGCCGCTCGTCCTCGATGGTGCGCACGATGAGTCCCTCGTGACATTACTCCCTCCACTCGAAGATCGCACACTGTACGGCGTTGCCCTCGACTCAATTCCGAAAGACGCCTCGGACACTTACTCGGTAAACTACGTGCTAGCAAGCGCCGAAGCGCTTGGAACCTACCAACCAGACGAAACTTTTGCGCTGGTTGGTGATGAAATTGATGGCCACAAAGCCCTCATCCTAAAACGAGTTGAAGACGACAACAACAAGGACAGCTAAGGATAGCTACGTTTCACACGGGCCAATACCTTGGCGTGGGTCTAGCTTAGTGTCTGGTGCAAGACACTTAAGCCTCGTGCAAAGTGCTACTAGCCCGCGACCACGATGCTTACCAAGCGGCCTGGCACGTAAATAACCTTCGTAGGCTCTCCTGGCACAAACTTTGCAACATTTCCGTGCGCCAGTGCGGCGGCTTTGATGTCCTCGGGGTTGGCATCCTTTGCAACCTGAATCTCACCACGAAGCTTGCCATTCACTTGTACGGCAATTGTTAGGGTATCTTCCTGGATGAGCGTCTCATCCCATGCCGGCCAGGTTGCTCGCTGGATTAAATCGCTACCCCCAAGTTGCTGCCACAATTCATCGGCCATGTGAGGCGCAAACGGCGCAATCATCTGTAATAGACTTTGAAGCGCCTGACGCCACACTTCCTCGGAATACCCGTCAAGTTTAAATTTATATAATTCGTTGACATATTCCATAAGAGCGGCAATCGCAGTGTTAAAGCTTAAACGGCGGAAATCATCAGTTACTTTGCGAATCGTCTTATGTTGAAGCACGCGGATCGCATCATCATTGCGCGTAACTGTTTTCGAAGCCTCATCGTACTGCTGAACTAATGTCCATACACGATTCAAGAACCGATAAATACCGGCGATACCGCGTGAATCCCAGCTTGCATCAAGCTCGATGGGGCCCATAAAGAGCAGGTAGAGACGAAGCGCATCAGCGCCGTACCCCTGATCAATGACATCAAGTGGATCGATCACATTTCCCTTGCTCTTACTCATTTTGGTGCCATCCTCGGCATTAATATAACCGTGATAAATCAGTTTCTTAACCGGCTCTTTAAAATTCACCAAGCCCATATCGTGGAAGACGTGCGTCCAGAAACGCACATACAGCAGGTGGGCCACCGCATGGTCGCCGCCTACGTAAAAATCGAGTGGGTTCCAGTAGTTAGCAACCTCTGGATCCCAGGCGCGTTCGCTATTATGCGGGTCACCGTAGCGAAGAAGATACCAACTCGAACACGCATACCCATCCATGGTGTCAGTCTCCCGAAGCGCCGGACCGCCGCATTCTGGGCAGGTCGTTTTGACCCAATCGGTGGCGTGTGCCAGCACCGACTTCCCATCGCCACGAGGCGCATAATCTTGAATTTCAGGTAGAACAACTGGGAGTTGCGCCTCAGGCACCGCGACCGCACCGTGCGCCTCACAATGGACAATTGGAATGGGCGCACCCCAATACCGCTGTCGGCTAATTAACCAGTCGCGCATTTTGTAGGTCGTCTGTGCGTGGCCATAGCCTTCACGCTCAAGCCGAGCAATAATCTGCTCACGAGCATCATGGGTCGCTAAGCCAGTAAATTCACCCGAATTGCTTACAATGCCTTCACCATGGAAGATGGCATCGGTAGCATCGGCTGGCTTTTCGACTACCTCAATAATTGGAAGCGAATACTTTTGAGCAAAGGCGAAATCACGCTCATCGTGTGCCGGAACCGCCATAACGGCACCTGTTCCATAGCCACCCAACACGTAATCTGCCACCCACACTGGAATCTTCTCCTTTGTGAATGGATGGAGTACGTAACTACCCGTAAATACACCCGTCTTTTCTTTGGTGTCGTTCGTACGGTCAATCTCGGATTTCTTTACCGCCTCCTTAATGTAGGCTTCGAGAGGTTCGCGGAAATCGTCAACGCCAAGACGGTGCGCCAACGGATGTTCTGGTGCGAGCACTAGAAAGGTCGCCCCGAAAATAGTATCAGGACGGGTCGAAAAAACCGTCAGTGATGTGTCAGCAAGGTCGCTACCGGATGGACTATCGAGGGCAAACGAAATCTCCGCACCTACCGACTTCCCAATCCAATTTGTTTGAGCAGTTTTAATTTTTTGTGGCCAATCAAGATCTTCAATTTCATCAAGCAATGCATCGGCGTACTCGGTAATCTTAAAGAACCACTGTTTCATGGATTTCTTTTCAACCACCGAGCCACATCGCCAACAGTGCCCACCTTCAACCTGTTCATTGGCAAGAACTGTTTTGTCGACCGGACACCACCACTGCAAGCTCTCCTTTTGATAGGCAAGTCCTCGCTCGAATAATTTCGTAAAGACCCACTGGGTCCATTTGTAATACTCGGGGCTACTGGTGTTAATTTCTCGTGACCAATCGATTGAGACGCCCATACGAGTAAATTGCTTCTTAAAGTTTGCCGTGTTCTCTGCTGTCACCTTTGCGGGCGCAGTGCCGGTTTTTATGGCATAGTTCTCGGCCGGCAACCCAAATGTATCCCACCCCATAGGGTTCAGGACATTATGACCATGTTGCCGATAGAAACGAGCAATGGCATCGACAATTGAATAGCTGAACGCGTGACCCGTGTGCATACCCGCTCCGCTGGGGTACGGAAACATACCAGAAACATAGGTCTTTACTTTAGACCTATCGACATTCACTTCGTTCGCGTGCTGTGTAGCCCAAATTTCCTGCCACTTGGGCTCAATTTCAGCCGGATTGTATCGCCTCATAACAGAGTAAGTATACCACGCTACTCGAGGCTCGAAAAGAACGCTCGTTTTCGCTCGAGCCACTCGGGCGATTGGCGCACCAGCCTATCCTCGTCATCAGTCGAGTGAAGCACGATTTTTACGGCCTCTTCTAAGTAAATATCGCCCTCTGAACCCTTAAACAACACCGCGCTGCCCGGCTCGAGGAACTTATGAACATACGCACCTGCCTCGAGTGCACTCTTAAAGCTCACCACGTGACAGCCATTGGCGCGCGCAGCGGGTGCCAAGTATTTCTCTGCCGCCTCGCCTACCGTCACCACGTGGGTCAGTGCAATTGGGTCACAGAGCGCCCCAACAGTAGCATGTTCGGCCTCAGTCATATCGCCAAGCTCGTTCATTGATCCAAGCACCGCAATACGCTGGGGTACATTCATTTGATACAGCGCACGCAGCGCCGAGGCAGCAGCTAAGGGGCTCGAATTATACGAGTCGTCAATAATAATTGACTGTTCAACACCACGGAGAATATTCATCCGCCCGTTCACTGCGGTAATATTCGCCATTCCGCGAGCCACTTCGGCCGAATCCAGACCAAGCTTTACGCCCACCGCCCCCGCGGCCACCGCTGCGCGTGTGCTATGCTCGCCCACCAAATGGATGGTCGTAGCGACTGGCTCTGACCATTCCGGAGCAATAAATACCCCCTTAAACCCATCTTCAAAAGTATAATCATCACTCGAGAAACGATATTCAGCACTTTCAGTGGTGCCATAGGTATTTAACTGAGGGTCAGTGATATAGGCCGCGTATGCGCCTGGAATATCATCACGATTAATGAGCGCCTGCGCGCTATAGTTAGCCGCCGACAGCTCCTCGGCTGCGACCGCCTCCATGGTTTTGAAGAATTCCATATGTTCGGGCGAAACGGCGCTTACCACGGCAATGTCTGGCTTAAGATACGTGCCAAAATGAGGAATTTGCCCAATCGCATCGGTCCCAAGCTCCTGCACAATTACGTCCACATCGGTAGGCGCCGCGATGCGTGCACGGACGGCCTTAAAGACAGTATGCCACTGACCCAGACTCCGAATGTCCCGCGGAAACTCGATACCCAATATCGCAAGCGGCGCGCTCAGCTCGGAGTTATGATTTCCCTCATGAAGGCGCACGCGAAACCGTTCACTTAACACGGTGCCGATGGCGATTTTTGTACTGGTTTTTCCCACACTCCCAACCACGACCACCAACTTAACCTCGGGATGCTTTTTGAAATACTTTTTAACCGAACGCTCTAAACGAGCTTGAATAATCTTTTTAAACATTAGGTCTATTATGCCATGAAGCGGTCGCAGTGACTACAGTGGTTTAAAGAGAAGGTCGAGCCCATAATAGGTATATGCAGCCTCGGTTGCGTAGGCGTTGCTGACCGATCGCCCAATTACATTGTAGTAAGCCTCCCCAAGGTACACACCACTCACCTGACTAGACTCGACTGTGTCCGGTGTAATCTCGGGATCGGCAGCCGTATAGCCCGTACCATTATATTGGATGGCGATAGTAAGACAGTCACCCGGCCCAGCACCCGAAGTGAGTTTCGGCAGCGTAATAGGAGTGGCAAAATAGATATCTGTCCACGTCCCTGCCGTGCGTGTCCCGCTAAATGTCGCGCTGGCGACCTGGGTGCCAAGACTATTCCACCCACCAAGCCCCGAGCCATGCCAATCTTGTACGTAAGCACGAGCCGTAATGCTGCTACTAAGATACCCGCTGGAGGCACCACTTGGCTCCCAAACCCGAGCACCCACCACGCTAATACCTGCATTTCTATCAGTATAGAACCTGTTGCCAATCCATAAGGTATTCGAGCCATCATTGTAGGCATTGTAGTTACCGGGTGGCGGATTTGTGCCAAAGATTGACCCCGTTGCCTCGCTATACGTACCTTCGGCCCCCGCATATCCAGTATGATCGGTACACTTGCCTTCGATCATGCCACCGCTGGTATTGCTCTGATAATAGTTGGTGTGCGCTTTAATCGAACTCGATGTCATGCAGTAAGTCGAACCGTCCGAAGTGTACTCGAGGCGCGTTCCAGGACCTGCGGTAATACCACCCCCCGCAATATCAGAAAGAAGCAGCGGGTACTGCGAATTAGTCGTCTTCTCTATTTCCAGCTTTGTAGCCGCAGTTGAAAGATTAGATTTTGCAGCCGAATCACTTGCCCGATTAATAATACCGTTGTACGACACAATCGTGATGGCGGCCAAAATGGCAATCACAACCACCACAATAAGTAGCTCTACGATTGTGAAGCCCCTTGTGAAACGCGTTCCAAGTGTATTCATGGTTGAATCTCAGTATAAAGCACAAGCGATATACTGTACAGCACATTCGTGCCGAAGGAACATCACCGCCTTATATGTATTGATACGAAAAACCACCCTTTTCCAAGAGTGGCTTTTCTGCTGCTGCGCGCCCACCCGGGGCGGCTTGCTTTCAGATATGTTTATTTTTGCACGGGTCACCCCATGCGCATCAGCATACCCATAGTATGCAAGCTCTTTAGAAAAAACGCAAGCGGTTTCAACAAAAAGAGTGACGCGTATCACAAAAATAGCCCTTTTTCTATAGCTTTTTCACTGAGAATATGATTAGATAAGCGTGTTCAGAAGCACACGCGTAGCAGAAAGCATGCAAAGTGTATCTCTTTCACCATTGAGATACTCCCCGTTCGCCGAAGCTTGCTAGTAGGTCGATCTGACGGCAAACTTATTAAGTAGAACAGAGAGTACACTACAATGGCACAACAAAATTTGTTTATCGGTAGCCTTGCCTACGCAACCACCGATGAGAGCCTGAAAGCGTTCTTCGAAACTATCGGTGAAGTAACCAGCGCACGCGTAGTTACCGACCGTGAAACAGGCCGTTCAAAGGGCTTTGGATTCGTAGAATTCGCCGAAGATGCACACAACCAAAAGGCTATTGACGAGCTTAACGGTAAAGAACTCGATGGTCGTCCTATCAACGTGAGCCTTGCTCGCCCTAAGGAAGACCGTCCTCGCCGCGATTTCAACAATGACCGCGGTGGTAACGGTGGCGCATTCCGCCAACGCAGCTGGTAATTACACCCGCATCCTATAGCAGCTCCTCATTGGGGCTGTTATTTTTTTATCATCATTGCGCCGCAACGACTCGAAATAAGAGCGACAACGACTATCGGAATAAAGGCGACACCAATTGTGGATAGTCGATATCAAAGAAATGCACAATAATCCCGAAGGCGTTACCTAGCCATAAGGTGACTAAGACCACCGATCCAGTCAGCGAGAGAACGACAATTGTCACAAAAAGATTCTGGCGCTTGAGCCACGCCACCCACGCATCGTATCTTGTCCGGGCAAACGCCAGCAGGCGGTCGGCCGCTTCAAATTCGGTAGCGAGGAGAGCCAGCCCAGCGAACACAATAAGCCAACCTGGACCGGGGTAAGGTACCAGGATAAGGCCAACCAATACGATAAGACCCCCTACAATACCTATCGCCACCTTTTTACTCTGCGTAAGAATGGGCTTCACGTTTTTAGTATATATTATCCAAGGAGCTTTAGGAACGCCGCCTCATCAATCACTTGGGTGCCGTATGCGGTAGCCTTGGCCAGCTTACTCGCCCCTACCTTACCCCCAGCTACGAGATACTGCGTATCCTTCGCTACCGATGACTGCAGGATACCCCCTAAAGCGCGAATGCGCTCGGCGGCCTCATCGCGCGTCATCGATGAGAGCGTGCCGGTAATGACGAATCGCCTGTCCTGAAGTGCACCTGTCACGGGCTGATATACGGGATGCACACCCAATTTCTTAAATTTCTCTAAAAGCACCGCATTATCATCGTCCGCGAACCACGCCACAATTGATTCGGCAACAACCTGACCAATACCCTCAACCTCTTCAAGGGTATCGATAGTCGCCTGGCGCAAGGCATCGATTGACCCAAACTTCTTGGCTACATCGCGTGCCGTCTGACCACCCACGTGGCGGATCCCCAAGCCAAGAATAAAGCGTTCGAGCGGTGGTGTCTTTTTCGCCTGAATGGCATCAACCAGCTTACGTGCAGACACCGCTCCAAAACGATCGAGCGCTAAAAGCGTATCGACTGTAAGCGTATAGATGTCGGCGATATCACGCACCAGACCCGCATCAACCAATGCGGCCACATTCTTTTCACCAAGCGTATCGATATCAAGCGCGCTACGGCTGGCATAATATTCGATTGATCGTTTCAAGATAAATTCGCTCGTTGTTCCTTTCACCCGATACACCACATCATCACCTTTTCGTTCGAACTCGAGCTCTGGATATTGGGTTGCGAGCGCCTCCACATAATTAAATGGCATTGCGTTCTTTGGGCGAAGCTCCCTAACCACTTGCTCCACCTGTGGAATAATGTCACCGGCCTTAAAAATGACGACCGTATCACCAATACGGATATCCTTGCGTTGAATTTCATCTGCATTGTGAAGGCTGGCGTGCTGCACCGTAGTGCCGGCGACCTGTACGGGATTAAACACGGCAACCGGCGTGGCCGCACCCGTCCGCCCAATACTAATGACAATATCTTTCACGACAGTCGTTGCTTGCTCGGCCGCATACTTATACGCCACTGCCGCACGAGGCTGCTTACCCACAACACCCAGCTTTGCGAACAGCGCTCTATCATTCACCTTAATCACCAACCCATCGGTATTAAACGGCAACTCGTGGCGCTGCGTATCCCAGGTATGAACAAACTCCATTACCCCAGGCAGGGAAGAAAAGACAGCCGCCTGTTGATTACGGCGCAGTCCCAATTTTGTGAGGAACTCGTACGCTGCCATGTGTGTAGGCACTTCCCGTGGGTCGTCACGAATGAGATCGTAGGCGATAAATGTAAGCGGGCGTTCGGCTACGAGTTTTGGATCGAGCTGGCGAATCGTTCCGGCTGCCAAATTACGCGGATTCGCAAAAAGTGGCTTGCCCGCTGCAGCTTGACGCGCATTAAGGGCTTCGAAATCGCGTGTGAGCATCACGATCTCACCCCTCACTTCAGTACGGCCGACCAATAATGACGCTACCGCTGGATCGTGTCGAAGTCGAAGCGGAACGCTCGCGATAGTCCGCACATTGTTTGTGACATCTTCACCCACGAAGCTGTCGCCCCGCGTCACCGCCTGGGTGAGGAGTCCGTCCTCGTATATAAGTGCGCAGGCAAGCCCATCCATTTTAATGTCAGCAAAAAATTCGTGACTTGCGCCAGGCAGCAGTTTCTCCATACGCACCACCCACGCCTCTACTTCGCTGACATCAAACACATCGTTGAGGCTGAGCATCCGGCTTCGATGCTGAACCTTCTTGAACCCCCCAAGAAGTTCGCTCCCAACCCGTTGAGTTGGACTATCTGGAGTAATGAGGTGAGGGTGAGCCGCCTCGAGCGCCTTCAACTCTGACATAAGACTGTCGTAGACGGCATCACTCACCGATGGCGCATCGAGCACGTGATACTCGTAACTATAGGCTGAAAGTAATGCCCTCAACTCGGTGGCACGTTCGGATGCATTACTGTGCGGGTTCATAATCGACTACCTTCCTATACAACAGATATACATACGCCGATACCCACACCGCCGAGAGTGCCGCCGCGAGTAATGCAATAATTGGCACAAGGGGTACAGCCGCAAATGGTGGCCACCACGACTTTAGCCCTATATCAAGCAGAATACATGGAACGACCGTCACCAGGACCGCACACACTACTACGGCACCCATCCATAGCCAACGGAGCAAGATTTTTGTTCGGCGCCCCAACATGACATCGCCCGCAATGCGGATTGCCTGATATGGATACATACCCGGAAGAGTAACGACTGTCATCGCAAAAAGGCTGGCAGTTATCCAATAGAGCGATAGGACCGCTAAAAGTCCCGCCGCTATCCAAAATAGCATTGCACCAGCGCCGCCTGCATCAATAAGTCCCGAGGCAAGTGCGGCACTATAACCAATGGCCGCCACTGCAACGGGGATTAGTTGTACCGCCATCACCAGCGCAATACATACCGTTGTCAACAAAGGCGCGCCTGAGTTGTACAAACTATCTCGCAGCTTCACCTTATGTCCCGCGAGTATGTTTCGAATAAGCCAGACTGTCGCCAGCCATGTCATAAGAAGAATCAATACCGCAAATATTTGCTGGGCTTCAGTAGTATCAATAGTGAAACCCGATGAGGCGACCGTCAGGAAAAGGAGCCCCGCCTGACCAACTACCCCCCATCCAGTAGAAAGTACCTCGCCACCAGTTGCCTGAACCGTATCGGTGATAGCATTAAAGGTATCCTGCGACTGCACACCCACCAACAGGGCATACAGCACTACATATACTAGCGCCAGCCCGGCAAATGTGCCTTTGTGTCTCCAGAGCAGCTTTGTCACTTCGTGTGTAAATGCAACATACCCGGGTAGTTCAAGCGGCCTCACGTAATCGCGGCGTCTTGTGGGACGAAAGCTACGATGCGGACGGCGCTCCATAAACGCACGATACCGCCGAACTAGCGAGCGCACCAGTGAACGCCCCGGTGAGCGTTTCTTAGAAGGTGTAACCATGCTCTCGAAGCCTCTTGATACGGTCTTCTAGCGGCGGGTGCGAGCTAAAGAGTCGCGCGAAAAAGTGCGGCTGCAAAGGATTGGCAATAAATAGCTGCGCCGAAGCCGAGTTTTGCTTTTCGAGTGGCTTACCAAATTTTAGTAATTTCTCGAGCGCACTCGCCATACCATTGGCGTCACGTGTGGTCATAGCGCCAGTTACATCGGCAAGATACTCGCGCTGCCGACTGACCGCCAGCTGTACAATTGCAGCAATAATTGGCGCCAATATAATAACCACTATTCCTATGAGGTACATAAGCGGCGGTACATTATTCTCCCTGCGATTGTCGCCCCCGAAAAAGAGCATTCGCAGCACTATATCTGAAAGAAGTCCAATAGCACTTACCAGGCCAAACGCAATCATGCTTACCCGAATATCGTAATTCTGGACATGGCCCATCTCGTGCGCCATAACTGCCGTAAGTTCACGGTCGTCCATGATATCGAGTAATCCCGTAGTTGCCGCCACGATTGCGTGCTTTGGATTGCGGCCAGTCGCGAACGCGTTCGGGGCAGCATCGTGAATAACATACACCCTTGGCATGGGAATACCAAGCGTAATCGATAGATTCTCAACCGTGCGGTAGAGCCGTGGGTTATCTTGTTTTTGAATTTCCTGGGCACCCGTTGCAGCCACCGCGAACGAACCTGCCGCAAAGTACTGGAGCAATGTATAGATACAGGCGCCGATAAGCACCCACCATGTAACTGAAGTGTCGCCAAAGTAAAGACTGACCGCCCATCCAATCGCAGTAATAATACCAACAAACACTGCCATAATAAGGACAGTGTTGCGCTTGTTGGCAGCAATTGCTTGGTACATACGGCCGTTCCCCTACTAGAACTTTACGTCAACTGGCTTGTCGGCAGCCATACGATCGTCCGCAGTCACCTCGAAGAATTCACGCTTTTTAAACCCAAACATACCAGCAACGATGTTAGAAGGGAATGTCTGAATTCGCTTGTTGAGGTCGCTCACGCCCGAGTTATAGAAACGGCGAGATCCTTGAATTTTATCCTCGGTGTCGATAAGCTCGCGCTGGAGGTCGGCATAGTTTTGGTTCGCCTTCAGGTCTGGGTATGCCTCGGCAACTGCGAAGAGGCTCTTCAAGGTACCCTCGAATTGGTTCTCGGCCTCGGCGGTTTCTTTCACACCCTTCGCACTCATAACTTGAGCTCGTGCGTTGGTAACCTGCTCGAATACACCCGATTCGTGTTTTGCGTATCCCTTTACAGTTTCTACCAAGTTTGGAATAAGATCGAGACGGCGCTTCAGCTGGATGTCAATGTCACTCCACGCCTCGCTCACGCGCACACGTAGCGTCACAAGGCTGTTATACGTTGCCCACAAGAAAATACCGAGTACTACTACGACACCAATAATTATCCACACTGCAGTCATGCTTATTTCTCCTTATCTCTAATACTCTTAGTATACCAAATCACACAGAGTTATGTCATGTACAATTGCAGGAATTTTTCATCTATATCGAAGCGTACTTGATGACCTCTTCGTAAGGAAAGAGACGCCCTAAAGGCGTCTCAATATAGTTCTGGTGCGCAGAGCGGGACTTGAACCCGCACGGCCGTGAAGCCAAGAGATTTTAAGTCTCTCGTGTCTACCAATTCCACCATCCGCGCATACTGGAGGCACCTACGGGTAACGCTCCCGTCTACACGGTTTTGCAGACCGTTGCCTAACTTCTCGGCCAAGGCGCCATCTGTTGACCCATTATACCAGAGAGGCCCTTTGGCGTGTAGTGAATTACATTTCTCAGCAAATTCTCCGCAAAATCGTGCTATTACATATTATTGTTAAATATAAGCATCTATAAAACGAGGGTACCTTATGTCCACAGACACACACGAACATACACCAGACACCACAAACTCTGTCGAGAGCTCTACGGCCAGCCCAGCCCGGTCACGTGGCCCAGCCCTTGCAGCGCTCGCCGTTATTGGCGCCCTCGTTCTGATAAGTATTGGTGTCGTTGCCGGTATGGCCGCTCTCCATTATTTTGACTCGAATAGCGCGCCATCTCTTACCGCAACCCACGATGGCAACAAGACAATCACAGAGGCCGAAAGCTCTATCGCCTCGGTCGCCGAAAAAGTTGGCCCAAGTGTCGTCTCGATCGTCACACGCACACGGTCGGGGAATTCGTTTGGATTATCGGGGCAAGCAGCCGGAACGGGCATTATCGTCAGCAAAGATGGATATATCATGACGAACAACCACGTTATTGATGGTGCGACCAACGTGTCGGTCATTGATAGCACTGGCGAACAATATACGGACGTCACCGTCATCGGCCGTGACCCACTGAACGATGTCGCGTTTCTTAAAGTCCACACATCGACCGACTTTACCCCCGCAGAACTTGGTAATAGTGCCACCCTTCGCGTAGGTCAGCAGGTAGTCGCAATCGGCAATGCCCTTGGTCAATATAGCAATACGGTGACGAGCGGCATCGTCTCGGGCACAGGGCGTCCAATTACTGCTAGTTCTGGCATGGGTGAGAGTGAATCGCTCACCGACCTTATCCAAACTGATGCCTCAATTAATCCGGGAAACTCGGGTGGACCGCTGGTTAATATGGCGGGGCAAGTTATTGGCATCAACACGGCAATTGTTGAAGACGCGCACGGCATCGGTTTTGCAATTCCCGTCAATGCGACTAAGGGTATCCTCGCAGGGGTGCTCGAAAAGGGCACCATAAGCCGCGCCTTCCTCGGCGTCAACTACCTCACTATCACTCCCGATGTCGCTCGTGAATACAACCTCCCCGTCACCACCGGTGCCTACGTCTACGTGGGTAACGCTGCGAATCCTATTTCGGCAGATAGTCCCGCTGCGCGCGCCGGGCTTCAGTCTCGCGATATCATCACAAAAGTAAACGATGAAATTGTCGGTGCCCAGGGCGGTCTCTCGAGTATCCTTGGCGAGTATCGACCAGGGGATACCATCACTCTTACCTACCTCCGCGATGGAAAAACTCGCACCACCTCACTTACCCTGGACACCTATCGCCAGTAGCCCCCAGAGAGACCCGCACAGAAAGAAAGAGTAGCGTTTGCCGCTACTCTTTTCCTTCGATTGAAATACTTGGCAGTATCTTATCAAGCCACTTCGGAAGCCACCAGGCAGACTTACCTAGGTATGACATAACAATCGGAACAATCACCAGGCGAACCACAAAGGCATCAATAAATACCCCTAGCGCTAAGGCGAACCCAATCGACTGGATTGTCGCATCGTGGTTGCCAATAAAGCCAGCGAACACCGAGGTCATAATAAGCGCCGCCGCGACCACCACCCGGCTTCCAATCGCAAAGCCATCTACCACCGCGCGTTTCGCACTGCGCGAATAGTGATAAGCCTCCTGCATGCCCGAGACTAAGAAGAACTCGTAATCCATCGCCAGACCAAACAAAATACCGATTGCAACGATAGGGATAAAGCTCACAATTGGCGCCGGCGCATCGGTAATACCGAACCAACCCCATTGAAAGACAGCAACCAGCGCACCAAACATCGCCGCCACCGACAGAAGAAATCCTAGCGTAGCTTTAAGCGGAATAAGCAACGACCGGAAAGCGACCATTAAGATAATAAACGACAAGCCGACCACCACGCTTAGATACACAGGCATTGCATCGGCAAGCTTCTTATTGATATCAATCTGAAGCGCAGTTGTTCCCGTGACGGCAAAAGAGAGTGCTTCTCCACCCGACACGCGGTCTTGGGTCTCTTGATCGCGCAGCGTTGCAACCAACTCTTTGGTCGCCTCGTCCGATGGACCCGTTGATGGCGTCACCTGAATTACCCCCTTCGTGCCACCGTCAGTCACCAATGCGGCCTGTGCCTGTGCAATTCCCTCGATATCACCAACCCGCATCGCAACCTGTTGAAGATTGTAGTACGGCAGATAGGTATCGACCGCCTGCTCTAACGCAGCCGCCGCGCCCGCGCCTACGCCCACACCAGCTCCTGCGCCCGGCCGAGCCTCCACACCTTGCTGAGATTGAGCCTGCTGCTGCGCATAAAGCTGAGCCCTAACCGCATCACGGTTAGCATTATCAGGTTTGGGCAGCCCCTCTACTACCAAAAGGAGTGGTCCATTATAGCCATCACCAAAGCCTTTCGCCAACAGATCGTATGCCTGACGGCGAGCCGTACCCTGTGCAGCCACCTCATCGGTCGGCAGTCCTAATTGGAGTTGTGTCATTGGCCACGCGATAAGTCCAATCAGCACCAGTGCCACCACAAGACTTGTCTTACGATATTTTACGAGACGTTGACCCATATGATACCAAAGGGTTTTATGGCTGACATCTTCGTGGTGTATGATACCCCGGGCGTGTTGTGCCTTAATCGCCTTACGGGTGGCACGACTGAACAAGTGAAGCTTAAAAATACCAAGCAAGGCGGGAATGAGCGTCACCGCTACCAGCGCAGCAATAGCAACCGTACCCGCCGCCGCGAGACCCATCACGGTCATGAAGGGAATTTGTACCACCGACAATGCGGCCAGCGCAATAACTACCGTGGCGGCTGCAAAGAGCACCGCGTTTCCAGCAGTTGAAATGGCACGGCCAGCCGCCTTCTTTATGTCATACCCGTCAATCACGTAGGTGCGATAACGGTTGATAATAAACAGTGAATAATCGATCCCGACAGCCAAGCCAAGCATCACCGCCAAGGTTGGTGCTGTGTTGGTAATATCGAGCACCTGACTGAGTGAGAAAAGCCCCAGCATACTCACACCGACAGCAATCAGGGCTGTCACCAGTGGCATCCCGGCCGCAACCAACGAGCCAAGTGTGACCACCAGCACTCCCAGCGCCAGCACCAGTCCAGTTATTTCGCCCACGCCAAGAATCTCACCCAATTCCTGCTTCACGAGGTCGCCACCGGCGACAATGGTCAGGCCATCAGTGCGGGCCTTCTCAATTGCTGCGTGAACCCCCGCAATTGTATCGTCAGACACGAACCCACTTTCATCGGTGCTTTTCATCTGTACGCTAATGAAACCAATCGTCTGGTCCTGCGAGATTGCACCTGGCAGCGTGAACGGTGCCACAGCAGCAGTCACCCCTTCTACCTGCGCAATTGTATGAGTGAGCGCCTCGATTGACGACCGATACTCACCAATGGTATGCCCCTCGGGAACCTCGATCACCACCTTGGCAGACTGCGCTCCAGTATCAGGAAAAAGCTCGTTAAAGCGGGTAAGCGCCTTTTGCGCAGGGGTACCCGGGATAGAAATTTCGCTCGTAGTCGCAAAGCCCGCTCGCGTAGCCGTAAACGCTAATACGCCAATAATAAGCACCCAGGCAGCCACCACCCACCACGTGCGCGTAAACATCACTTCACCAATCTTTTGCAGTTGCCTGCCCATGCATCCCCCTTAATATATCCCGTAAATTCTCCCCTAATTATAAGGCTCTTTTTCGTATCGCGCAAAAGATAATCGCGATGTTATCCTATGGACGTCGACCGCCTGTCGTCTTGGCAAATATTGTATTTTTCTCATAATTGTGTTATAATTAGAAGGATGCGGATCTCCCGTGTTGATGTTCATGGAGGTGCTATGCACATTCACAAGACCCCTGTGCCCGAAGACTGCCCGCTCTGCCCCAGCAACGGCAAGGTGGACATGCTCTTCCACAGTCAGGATGCCTACCTGACGCGCCCCCGCCACTCGCCCATCGATGACTGCTACTTCATCGTACCGAAGCGTCACATCACCGATGTGACCAAGCTGCCGAGTCGATGGCAGATCGGATTCCAGCTGGCACTGATGCGGATTCCCTGGTACACCCCAGAGGCGCCCCTCACCATCAGTCTCAACCTGGGCTACGCCGCGGGGCAACGCCTGGAGCACCTGTCATTCTGGGTCATCCCGCGCACCGAGGACGAGTCCATGCCCTCGCGCAACAAGGGCGCGCACGCGCTCATCCACGCGCTGAACCAGACTCCACACCAGCGCACAATGCGCTAACGCAACACCCACCACGAGAAACCTCCGCATCACTACCCCGGCCCGAAAGGACCGGGGATTTCTCTTTCCGCGCCCGCCCCCGCATTGACCCGCCCTCCTCACCCGACTATGATAAGAGGAGCAAGGGGGACGTCTATGCACATATCACTTATCCGTACTACGACCCGAGAAGGCGATGTACGAGAATTTGTATTCGAAACACCACACGCGTTCAGTTGGCAGGCGGGGCAATATCTTCACTACACACTCGCCCACGATGCCGATGAAAGAGGCGCAGAGCGATGGTTCACCATCTCATCTGCACCATCGGAGCACGAGCTGCGCATCACCACCCGCATCGATACCCAACGCGGCAGCAGTTTTAAACGCGCCCTGTGCGCACTCCAGCCAGGCGACACCATTCAAATTGGTGAACCAGAGGGAGATTTCACCCTCCAGGATCCATCGCGACACTACGTATTTATTGCCGGCGGGATTGGCATCACCCCTATTCGGTCGATACTTGTAGAGGCGGCGGCGCAACATATTCCACTTCAGGCGACTCTTCTCTACGCCTCCCGAAACGAAGATATACCCTTCCGCGATGAACTCGAGAATCTTAAAGACACTCTCGAGCACGTTGAGGTCGAGTATATCGTTGAGCCGCGCCGCCTCGATGACACCCTCCTACGCGACACCCTAGCGGCCCACCCGCACCCGCTGGTATATATTTCGGGACCCGAAGGGATGGTTCGGGCTCTTGCAGCGCAGGTAGAAAAGCTTGGCATTGCAAGCCAAGACATAAAGGTTGATGATTTTCCGGGGTATGAGTAAAGGCGCTCTCACCCCAGCTCGCTGTAGCTCGCCGGGCTTCTGGACTCATTTCTTCTTCGAAGAGGTCCAGGGTTGACATGTACAATCGGATACCAATTAAAAAATCCAACTCAAGGTTGGATATTTTTAATTGGTGCAATACCTAGAATTAGTTTTACACGAAATTAGAGTTGAACTGAAGCGTTGGAGGATAATCTTAGCCGTTCCCTATCAAGAGTATCTATCGAGTAAGTAAGGGAAGCGACTCTAACCCATCGTACTTTCGTTGTAGTGTTGATACGCGAGTTATAATAAGACCAAATGATTGACGCGTTTGAAATAATATCGAAGAACAAGCTGGCTTATCGCCATAGCTTGATTGCAGATAGCCCTGAAGTTATTGCTATAAAAAATGCGTTAGAATCAGGTACATTAGATTTCTCATCAAATATCTTTAGAGAATATGACGGCAGACTAGTAACTCAGTTCGATGACCTCAGCCCGGAGAATATTGTTCTTCTCCATCTCAAATACCAGCTTAAAAAAGTATTTAAAGTGAGTTTCTCAAATAGGAATAAAATTATTGAGGAACTTTTTGATAAATTACGTGTATCGCGAAGTCTAAAGGATCTGTCGATTATTAAGTTTGATTTTAAAAATTATTTCTACAGTGTCTCAACCGAATATATTTACGACAATTATATACAAGATAGTAGGTTATCTAGAGAAGACAAGGATTACATAGACTTACTTTGTAAATCTAATCGTTATTGTGTAGCGGGTCTTCCTGTGTTTAATTATTTCATTGAAATGATATCTGCTGACTTTGACAAGGTCTTACGAGCAAAACTATCAAAGTACGGACTTGTGTACTACGAGCGGTATGTTGATGATGGCGTAGTAATACTTAATAAGTACATACCTAAAAAAGATGTAAGAAAAATCCTAGACCAAGCAATAGAAGAAGTTTTTCGCAGTAGCACCTCCAAGAATAAAGTTAAACTTAATGAAGGTAAATTCGTAGTAATCAATAGAAGGTATCTTAAACAAGATTGTGTCTTTAGTTTCTTGGGTTACGAGTTCTTCCTAAAAAGCGACTTCAAGAAGATTAATGTTGGCATAACCAAACAGAAAAGAAGCAAGTATCAAGAGAAAGTTAATAAGCTCATTAAAGAAAACTTTAAGCCGGGTGACAAGCAGTCGGAGGAAAGAGTAAGACACCTCATCAAGGCTCACAGTTCGAGAGTGGTATATTTTGCCCCGTCTGCAAAACATAGAGGTGTATGGGTCTCGAAGGGAATTATTGCTAACTATAATAAACTCAAAGACTATCCTAGTAACATTGATCGTGAGACATCTAAATTTTTAAAAGAAATATACTTCACAGCTTTCCGCAAATCCGGCTTTACTCCTCCTTACTATCTAAATAATCCTAGGTATTCACTTCTTGAAAATATGTCTTCTAATCGAGCAATGATTTTTAATGAATTAATCGGGACACCAAAAGACGTATTGATAGACACTATGACAAAAGCTGGTATGATTCCAAATCCAGGTAAAGATTATAATTATTTAGTCAAAGACTATCTAATCCACATAAAAATAGGCTATTAAAGAACACACGCCCCGAAGGGCGTGCATTCATCGGAGCGAGAATGTACTCGCTTCCGTTAATAGTTCGCACCGAAGTGCTGACTATCGATGATGTGTGTGGACTCACGAAGAATCCAACATTTCAGGATATCCCATAAACTTTCCAAACCTACAGGTGCAGGTTCGTTGGTCTATCTTAAACCCCTTAATACCTATAATATAATGATTAGGAAGATTATTAAAATATGCACAAAAGTAATTTACGTAGAGACAACCTCGATTATATTCTGACCGATACTACACCGGTTGAGACTTCGGAGTTATTCACGTATACCTACTTTTACAATTATCTACATAAAAATAAAAAGCAGCTGGATTCAATCCTCTCACAGATCAAAGATCAAGAAGTAAACGTTTTTAAAGGAGTCGTCCCTTTCTCAAATAGCGGCAGCGATACCAGAAGCTGGATAACAACCCCTCTTCACTTCAATATAGTTAAACCTGACGGCAAGAGTCTGAGGAAGATGAGCATACCACAACCCCTCTCTGTGATTAATCTGTACTTCTTCATTAGTCTCTACCAGAAAGATGTATTGAATTTACTAGAAAAACCAGTGTACTCTGTTCGATACCAATCGCGTAACAGCGACTTGATATATAAAAGCAAGAGTCGCACTTCACTAATTGACTACCAATACAAAAGAAATCGAAGAAGTAAGAAAGTAGTCGAGCAAACAGGTCGATTCTTCGACATTGGACCAGTAAATCAAGTCATCGATCTAACCCGAAGCGAGAGATGGAGACAAGCCAATTTAAACTATCGTTTATTTTGCAAACTTGATTACAAACGCTGCTTCGATTCCGTATACACGCACTCTTATAAATGGATCGTAACCAGAGACATCGTAGACTCAAAAGAATTTAAAAACTCGAGTCTTTTTGCCGTTATTGATAGAATCTTACAAAACATTAACGGTGCATCATCCAATGGCGTGATTGTCGGTCCTGAATTTTCTCGTATGATCGTTGAGGTTTTACTTCAACAAATTGATAATGAAGTACACTCAGAGCTACTGAACTTAGGCATCAAGAATGGTGAAGACTATGAAATGATGCGCTTTGTTGATGACACTTTCTTATTTACGAATGATGAGATAACACAAGAAACTATTATTAAAACTATCGAGGACAAGGCGCGAGCTTATCTTCTAGAGCTTAATCAACTGAAGATAGATAAGCAGACTACTCCTTACTTTAAGGCAGACTGGGTCAATGACATTGAGCTTTACAAAGATAAAGTCGTAAAAGTCCTACGTCCAAACAAGGTGATAGATCAAACTGGAGAAAGTTTCCAAATTGCTTCAGGAGTAAAAGATATACGCGATCTAAAAGATTCTTTTGCGCAATTAATAGGTAAATACAAAACGGATACGATCACTATCAGCAATTATGCAACAAGTGTTCTCTTAAATAATATGTCTAGCAAAAGCCGTAAGTACACCTTCTTTAGAACCGCTACACATAAAACAATATATGCATACCTCGACTGTGTGTTTTATACATACTCTCACGCTATCAATTTCAAGAACACACAAAAACTAATATCAATACTTTATTACTGCCATAATGAGGTTAATTTAAAGTCATCTAAAGACTTACAGACTTTGTTGCATAAGTATGAATCCGTAATTATACGGTCGGGTTATAGTGACATCATAAACCTATTAGTGGCTTTCGATGAGCTAGACGTTCACTTTAGTTTGAAAATTGAAGAAAAGCTCCTCTCGTTGATAAAGGCTGCTGATGACCCGATCGCTCTCGCTACATATCTTTATTATTCAAAATACAATACCAAGCTGATGAGTAGAGTATCAACTGAGGTAAACTCATTGCTTGACGAGAAGTACAACTCGATTCAAGAGAAAAGAAAGGAATTACTTTACAGAGAATTCTGGTACATTTTGATTTTTAATAAATGTCCATATATTGATACATCTCTTCAACAAAAGTTAAATGGGATGATTAAGCGGATGCTCAAAGATGTAAATGGCAATGCAGATAAAACAATCAAAATGATTGCAGACTATATGCTAGATCCAACTGAGGATTACAGCTTCATATCCTGGAATGTGAAAGGGGCGCGTATGCTTGAAGAGATAACCTATCGTACCCAGAATAAGACCATTTTCCGTAGAGGTGCATCAAGTTTTCTGACTTCTCTTTAGGGTTTAATTGAACTAAATACGGGGGGTATACGCCCTACCACCTCTGTTAAGTAGACTCCGCCGTATAAGTACCGAATTTTTGGGGGTCAAATGACCAAGCGTTTTTTGGCTCACGATGATACTTCTATACTCCGACTACCTCTGGTACTGGCGCATGTACAGCCAAAATTGTATAATCAGAATTGTCTAAAACCAGTATCAAATCATCGCATTTTTGCGTGTTTATGCCAAAAAATGGGCGACTCGCGTAAAAGTATTCGGCGTAAGCTGGTACTGGTTTTAGACGACCTGCGGGTCGTCCTTTTTTATGGACACCGCTTAACAATAATTAAACGGAGGTCCATACCGTGAAAGACAAGAAGATATTTAAAAAGTGGTGGTTCTGGGTGATCATCGTAGTCATCATTTTAGGAGTGATTGGCTCACTAGGTCAAAGTAATGAGAATACTCCTGAAAGCACTACAGACAACGCACCGAGCATTAGCGACAGTAATAGCACCTCTACTCTTCCAAAGCTCAATGAGGACGCCTACGATGGAAAAGAAGGTCTGGTTGTCTACAAAGAATTAAAGGCTGAAGGCTACAAGGTTAATGCAGTATTTGAAAATCAAGCCTTGACCGATATAAACGGTAAAGCATCTGATTTGTTTGAGCCACTAGATTTGAACAATGCCAACGATAGGCAGTCTGTCGATGCATTTGTAGTCGGCAGTTTATCGCAGGATGGCGATACCGTAACACTAACTATCGTAAAATCTTCCAACTAGAAAGTGCTGTATACTAGAAATACAATTAACAATCTACCGTATTTCACGTAGCTGGCTAGTGGACACGAAGCCACTTAAAAAACGGAACAGCACACAATACCTGAAATGTAAGTAAATACGAGGACGACTCGGTATAAAACGGGCTTACACGCGGACTAACTGAAGTTTTGCTTCAAGGAAGTCATCGTGATGTCCGTAACATCTCAAAAAACAAGGAAAAAGCGCCCGAAGGTTGAGCCTGTAACTCAACAACAAGCGCTAGATTTCGCGCAACTAATTTTAGATATATTTAAAGACAAGCAACAGAAATAGAGAGAAAGGTCAGGACAAGACCGTGCAATTCAATAAACATATTAAATCGCTAATAGCAGCGGGGGTCTCTGATGTCCCTGAATTGCGGACTTTGTCCCAGAGACCCCTGCTATTGTTCGAGAGGTTAATTTATGGCAAAGATTTATGCAATTGCTAACTGTCGTGTTTCAAGTGATGAGCAAAAGCTAAGCGGAAGTCTAGATCGGCAGGAGAAATCGGTTGAGGCTGCTGCAAAAAAGCTAGGTGTTGAAATAATAAAGACTTGGTCCGGTAGTGTTTCAAGTAAAAAAGGTTCTAATCTAAAACGCAAAGATCTTGAAGAAATGATTGAGCTTTGCAAGAAAGATAAGCGTATAAAGTATTTAATCATCGATGAGCTGGATAGGTTTATGCGCTCTATTCTTGAATTAGGCTATTTCTGGGTAACGTTTAAAAGATTAGGAGTGAAGGTTGTCTTCGCATCACAACCAGATCTAGGCGATGAAACAGCAGCAAATACATTGATGCTGATGCTAGAAGCCTACAAAGCAGAAGGAAGTAATGAAGAAAGGCAGCGAAAATCTATTAACGGTCAAACAGCCGCTTTGAAAGCAGGACGATATACTTTTTGTCCTAAGCCTGGATATATGAAGGGGTCTCAAACGGGCATACATATCATTCACCCTGAAAGAGGTCCAGCGTTAGCAGAAATCTTAAAGAGAATTGCAGCTGGCTTAGTCAGCCCCACTAATGCTCTAATCGAACTGAATAACAGCATTTTTACAAAAAACCACGCCCTATATAAAATGGATAAATTCAGAAAAATAGTTACAGACCCATACTATGCGGGCGTGGTAATGATGGACAAACAAGTAAAGGTCTATAACCGACACGGACTTCATCAGCCTTTGATTTCATACGAAGAGCATCTGAGACTTATTGAAATAATGGACAGCAAGCCGAAATACCAAACTGGTCCGAAACGGTTAGGTAATCCTCTATTCCCTTTAAGTAATATGGTTGAAGATGACATTTGCTTAGAAAAGAAAAATAAAGGTCGTCTAGTCGGCGTTCCTTTGAGTAATGGCAAGTCGCCCAAGATTTATAAAAAGTACCGATGCAGATCTTGCGGACACTCTTGGACTCTGGATGTTATGCACGAAAAGGTGATTAACTTTTTTCAGAAATATGAGATGTCCGATGACACCCAAAAACGGATCATCAAAGCCCTGGGAATTGTATGGCAAAAAGATGCGGAAAGAAAAACCCAGAATATTTACTCCGCTCAAAAATCAATTTTGAATTTAAGGACACAAATCAAGCAGCACGTAGAGGATGCTACCGACTCTACGAATATTCTCATCAAAGACGACATACTCGATATGATCAAAGAGAAGAAGTCTAAAATTATTGGACTTGAAGAAGAAGTAGAGCGGCTAACTAACGAAGAGGAAGACGACCGGTTGGAGTTTATGCAGTTCGCACTCAGCTTTATTCGTGAGACGGGCGAGCATTTTTTAGAACCGTACGTATCTAGAGATAATAGGATAAGGTGTAAACAAATGCTATTTCCGGGCGGAATTCATATTAAAGATAAAGAAAAAGTTTACACCCCAGAATTAAGCGCATTCTTTAGGGGTGAAGCAACAAAAAAGAGCGCCGAAGCGCTCGATAATTCCCATTTGGTGCGGGTACAGGGACTCTAACCCTGGACCTCTTCCTTGGCAAGGAAGCGCTCTAACAGCTGAGCTACACCCGCATACTTGAGGTATTATATATGGTTTGGCCTCGGTTTGCAACCACTGTTAAGACGTGTGTTTGCGAGCGCTAAGAACGAATTTTTGCGATGCACTCATTGGCTTGTCGGTGCGGTGGATGCACCCCATCCAACAGCATGGCCGGCGGATGCCCTCTTTAAGCTCGCTGACTACTCGAGCAACGTGGGCGCGGCGCGTTTCGGCCTGCTTTACACTAATTGTCCAGCAGATCCACTCGTTGCGAGCGAGTGGCGTAATATCCTCCCAGGCGGCCAACGCCCGAGGGCTCGCGCGCAAGGCATCGTGCAAATCTTTGGGAAGGGTGTGGGCAACACCACCGGATATTTTTACCATACAGCTATTATATGTCCAGCCCTCACAAATGTCGAAAATCTAAAAACACCCCAACGAATACTCGCGAGGGGTGATAGATGTCGTTTGGTGGCTCCTCCCAGACTCGAACTGGGGACACAAGGCTCTTCAGGCCTCTGCTCTACCAACTGAGCTAAAGAGCCGCACAGCGGATACTTGCTTATTCTATCTGAACAGAGGTAGTTTTTCAAGACTAATCCGCAGGCCGAAAGGCGCACCGCGCTATTTTTTATTCAAGCCCGTTCCGATGTTGCGCACCGCATCAATCAGCTCAATTGGGAAAAGCATGGTCGTCTTCTGGCTTGGTTCGGTGCTAATACGCTCGATGGTATTAAGGGTACGAAGATTCAATGCGCCAGGAGTTGACGAAATAATCCGCGCTGCCTCGGCCAATGTTTGTGCCGCCGCCTTCTCGCCTTCGGCGTTAATAATGTTACTACGGCGTTCTCGCTCCGCCTCAGCCTGTTTTGCCATGGCTCGTTTCATATCAGCTGGAAGCTCGATGTTCTGAATTTTGACATTCTCGACATCAATTCCCCACTGCGAGGTTTGCGCATCGACAATTTCCTTAATTTTCTCGCTAATTTCCTCTCGCTTTGAAAGCAGCTCATCAAGCTCAAAATTTCCCGTAATATCACGCAAGGCCGCCTGTGCGAATTGACTGGTCGCGTAGACGTAGTTAGTCGTCTCAAGAACGGCCTTTGGCGCATCAAGCACACGAAAGTACACCACCGCATCGACACCGGCCGTGACGTTATCCTTCGTAATCACCTCTTGCTTTGGCACATCAATTGGAGTCGAACGAACATCAACCCGAATCATCTTTTGAAAAATAGGCACAACAATCCGTAGACCCGGCTGACGCACTCCTGTAAACCGACCCAGCGTTAGAACAACACCGCGCTGATATTGATTAATAACCTTCAATCCGCTCAGGATAAATATCGCAATGACAATAATAAGAAAAAGTTCCATGTCGTGTCCTCCTCAATGTTCTTCCTCTAGTATAACAGGATTATGCAAAACAAGTTCAGGGTATAATAGAACTATATGGAAGGAAACTCTCGTGTGCCGCTGGCCGAACGTATGCGTCCTCACACTCTCCAAGAAGTGGTGGGGCAAACGCATCTTTTAGGTGACCACGAAATTCTCAAACAAATCGTCAATAATCGCGAGCCCGTTAGCCTTATTTTGTGGGGGCCGCCTGGAAGTGGTAAAACAACCCTGGCGCGGGTTATCGCCAAAGAAGTAGATGCCGAATGTATTGAAATCTCCGCCGTGACGAGCGGCAAAAAAGATGTTGAAAAGGTTATCGAACATGCGCGCCAAAACTGGAACCTTCAGCTTCGGACTATTTTATTTGTTGATGAAATCCACCGTTTTAACAAAGCCCAGCAAGACGCGTTCTTGCCGCATGTCGAGTCGGGACTTATCACCCTTATTGGCGCTACCACCGAAAACCCAAGCTTTGAAGTAATTACGCCGCTGCTCAGCCGCACGCGCGTGCTGGTGCTCGAACCTCTTAGTAAGGCCCATATTATTGAAATCCTTAGCCATGCCGTTACGGCAGAGCACGCCACTAAACGCGTGGCACCCGATGCACTCGAATATATCGCCGAGTTGTCTGGCGGTGACGCGCGGGTTGCGCTCGGCAATCTTGAACTTGCGCTTAATTTCAGCAAGAAAGTCACTGTCGAAACCGTAAAAACAGCGGCACAAAAAAGGCTGCCTGGCTACGATAAAAAGGGCGACATGCACTACAACGTCATTAGCGCCTTTATCAAAAGTATGCGCGGCAGTAATGTCGATGCCACCCTTTACTATCTCGCGCGCATGCTCGATGCGGGAGAAGATCCAAAATTTATCGCCCGGCGTATGCTTATTTTTGCCTCTGAAGATATCGGCCTAGCTGGCAATGGCGCCCTCGGGCTTGCGCTTCAGGCGTTTCAGGCGGTCGAACGTGTGGGTATGCCCGAATCGAGCTATATATTGTTCCATGTTGCCACCGCACTGGCCAAGTCCGAAAAATCCCGCCGCACTACCGATGCAATGCACCGCGCGCAGTCTCTCGCCATCAAGTACCCCGATGCACCAGTGCCGCTGCATCTACGCAATGCGCCCACTAAGCTCATGAAAGATCTTGGCTATGCCAAAGGCTACAAATGGGAAGCGGGCTACAGCCACGCCGAGGGGTTTCTGCCCGATGAGCTCAAAGACGAAACCATTTTTTAACGCCTCACACTTGTAGCCGACCATATCTTCGCCTATACTAAAAAGATAATCATAAGCAGTATGTATAGTGTCTAAATTCCACAATCGTTCTATTACCTACACCCCCGAGTCTTCGGGCGGTTTTACTATTGTTGAGCTTCTTATCGTCATCGTCATTATTGCTATCCTGGCCGCCATTACTATCGTCTCGTACAATGGCATTCAGAAACATACCGCGCAGTCAATCGTCAAGGACGCCCTTTCAAATACAGCCTCAGCCCTCAAAGCGGCTGCGGTTGATTCTAACTCTTATAGCATCATACCCGCCAACGTCACCGTGGCCCGTGATGTCGGGCTCGCCTTAACCGAACTCACCCCGCCCGCAACCAGCACCAGCTCGTTTTGCCTCAATGGGGTGCATAGTAAATACCACGATGTTCAGTACCACATTACCGAGTCGAGCTCGGTCGAAGAGGGGCTCTGCGCGGGTGCGGTCATTACCGAAACTATTGTCGGCAATTATGCACCTGGCTCGGGCTCTAGCGACGGCCCCGAGGCGCCGCCAAGCCTTGGTTACGTGCCGATTACCGCTGGCCAGGTGGCGGGTGATAAATATGGCTTTAAAGCTACCACCAACAATACCTGGACTCAAGTCACCCTTAGTTGGGACGCGCCAGCAACTGATGTAGTCAAGTTCGAACTCCAAACACGCAACTCGCCAACCGCCGCATGGGCCTACCGATCACCAATAACTGGTGGTACCACGGCCAATGTCTGCGCATCTTCATCATGTACCATCGCAGCCGCGAGCCGCTCCATTACCTGGACCGATACCGGCTACGCCGTACCAACTCAAGCCGGTTCATCATACCAATACCAACTTCGTACCTGTACCACGCTGGCCTCGACTAACTGTAGTGAATGGTCAATTATTACCCTCGCCAACCCACTTCAAGACAACTCGCCTATCCCACCCGTGACGAATTTCGCGGTCGCGCCGTCCAGCGATTGGACGAGTGTCTCGATGCATTGGGATATCTCCCCGCAATATGCAACTAACTTTGCCTCGCAAAAATATGAACTCCAATCGCGCCGATCGAGCACCGATCCGTGGACCTATCGTCTAAGCGGCAGCGGCGCCACCACCTCAAACCAGTGCGGCTCGTCAACCTGCACTATCCCCGTTGCCACCACCTCGACAACTTGGACGAATACCGGCTTCGCTGTCCCGTATCAGCCAGGTACAACCTACGGCTATCGCATCCGCGCCTGTGCAACTGGCGTAAGCCTTTACTGCGGTGCCTGGAATGAGATATCGCTCGCTAACCCCATCCAGCTTGGCTCGCCAATCCCTTCCGTGACGCACTTCACCGTGACTCCTAACAGCGATTGGACACTCCTGACACTTACCTGGGACGCCGCGCCCGCGTTTGCCGCCGTCCCTTCTGGCCAAAAGTATGAAATTCAATCAAGACGCAACGCAACCGAGGCGTGGAGTTATCGTCTACGCGGCAGCGGCGCCACCACCTCAAATGGCTGCGACTCCACAACCTGTAACACCAGCGGCGCACTCACCTCCACTACATGGAATAGCACCGGGTATGCCATTCCTCCGGCAGGGCAAACCTATGACTATCGTATCCGCACCTGTGCCGATACCTCAACGACCTACTGTGGAGCCTGGACCACCTTCAGTCTCACGCGCTAACGCCTCGAATACCCCATTCGTCCAACCAAATCCGTCCTGAAGCGTATATTCACCACCGCCACCCGGCTTACCGCGCATCACATTGTACTTCTCAACAAATTTTCCCGACTCTTTATACACCTTTTCATTTAAAGCCAGCCAGCGCTGTCGAATTTCGCTGGCGAGCTCGTGGTGGCCGTATCGGCGCAGACCCTCATCGCTACCCACTGTAGAGGCGCCCAGCCATTTGGTGCATCCCACTGCTGACCAGTCTCCACCTTAGTCGTCACTAACCCGCCCGATTGCAAGAACTCTTGGCGAAGTAGTGCAGCAACCTTATCGGCCTGCGCCTGACTCGCTGCACCCACAAACAGCGGAAAGACACCCGCAAGACTTACTACCTGAGTCTGGGTTGAGTGATGAAAATTATAGTCACGATAAAATCCGCCACGTTCGTCCCAGCAGTACGTATCGAGCGCCTGGCGCCGTGCCTGTGCTTTTTTCCGAAAAGCCCGTGCCTGCACAAGGTTAAATGACGCCCGATAGGCATCGGCAATGGTCATCTCCAAATGATATAGCAAGCTATTTAAATCAACGGGGATAATATCGGCCGTATGAATTGTCCTAATATCGTCTGGGTTCAAAAACCAGCGTGAGCTAAAATCCCACCCCGATTCAGCCGCCGCCCGTAGGTGAAGATACATCCTGTCGTCACCATCACGCCCCGACTGATAAGCCGCCTCGATATCTTCACGTAGCGACTCTGGGCGAGGTGTCGCTTTATTATCGTAGTAACGATTCATCAATTCACCGTGTGGCAAACGGACTACACGACGGTAAGCGTTATGGGTGGTGTCGGCTAATTTCGTACGCCCCTTCATCCAAAAACGATACTCCGCCACAAGATACGGTAAGTAAGTGCGCAGCGCCCAACTCCCCCTTCGCACCGCCACCAGTCGCACCATATGCGAGAAAAATGGAGGTTGCGACCGACTTAATAAGTACGCTCGATTCGCAGTCGGAATATAGCCGTATTTACGAATCTGATGCGCAAAATTCTTCATCATATAATCGATGTCAGTCCATCGCTGCGCAGCGTTAAGCCCCAGCATAATAAAATACGAGTCCCAATAAAATTGCTCATTAAAGCGTCCGCCTGGCACGATGTATGAATGAGGCAAGGCAATCAAAGACCCTCGCGTCACCCGGTTGCGCCGCGTCAGCACCGTCCATAACTCATCGATATGCTCGAGCGGCGTATGGGCGGGATTTCTCGTGTAAGCGTGGCTCTGTGCGGCCTGAGCTGTCTCATAAAAATGACGGGAAACAAATTCGCGTAAATCAAACCGCGGATCGTCCTTCAGGAGTGCATACTCCTCTTTAATCGAGCGCAGCCGATGGGCAGGCACTAAATCGACAAATGTCTTTCCATCGCCATAAATGCGCTGCTTTTGAACATCGAGCAACAGCTCGCCAAGCAGCTCATCAACATCTTTATCCGATTTAAGCAGGACGCCGGCAGTTTTTACCAGCGCAGCCTTTAGGGGGTCGACAAGCGGATCGGTAGGTAACTTGGGAAGACGGGCCATACCTACAAGTATAGCCTCGCAGAGAGGCTATAGCTAGAATGGAGTAAGTAGATGGTGCCTTTTTATTTATTGGCACGCTTGCGCTGAGTTGGGTCAAGATAGCGCTTACGAAGGCGTAGGCTTTGCGGTGTAACCTCAAGAAGTTCATCATCTTCAATGAAGTCGATACATTGTTCAAGACTCAGGTCGGTAAATGGCGTCAGCTGAATTGTGCCATCACTCGATGAACTACGCATGTTTGTCAGCTGTTTACCCTTACAGACGTTAATGTCGAGGTCGCCCGAGCGGTTATACAGACCCACAATCATCCCCTGGTATACCGTGGTACCTGGACCCACAAACAATTCTCCGCGTGCCGCGGCAGTGTCAAGTGCGTAAGCGGTTGTCTGCCCAGCCTCGAATGCAACCAGTGCACCATTACGCAGTTGTTGCAATTTTGGACCGAGCGGTTGGTACCCGTGTGGCAAACTGTTCATAATTACCGTACCCTTGGTGGCGGTGAGGAGCAAATTACGCAGCCCGATCATTGCGCGCGTAGGAATAATGTACGTCACCCGCGTAGTCCCGCTACTTGTCTGCTCTTGCTTAAGGGTGGTTGCCCGGCGCGCACCAAGTTCTTGGCTTACTGCACCGAGGAATTCGGCCGACACCTCAATAAGGAGTTCCTCAACTGGCTCCTTCACCACGCCATCTTCCTCGATTGTAACCACCTGCGGACGCCCCACCTCAAACTCGAAGTCTTCGCGGCGCAAGGTTTCAATCAGTACGGACAGGTGAAGCTCGCCGCGACCCGATACCACAAAGCCGATACCCTCTTCGTGGACACGAAGTGACACGTTGGTTTCAAGCTCTTGCTTGAGGCGATCGCCAATTTGGCGACTGGTGTTGTACTTCGCCTCTTTACCCTTTAGCGGGCTGGTGTTAGGACCAAGGTACATGCTAATTGTTGGTGCCTCGATATCAATCACGGGCAGCGCCTCTGGCTGGTCTTTATCTGCCAGTGTCTCACCGATATGCGCATCGGCAATACCGGTAATCGCAATAATATCTCCCGCACCCGCCTCGTCAATCTCTTCACGCGTCAAGCCGCGATAGCCAAACAGTTTATCGATTTTCGCCTGTACCGTTGCACCATCACGCTTAATGAGTACAATCTGCTGGCCGCGTTTGACGGTGCCGCGACTTATACGTCCAATCGCATACTTTCCAAGGAACGAGTCGTACGCCAACGAGGTGACCAACATCTGGAACGGCTTGTCGATGTCGACAGTTGGCGCAGGAATGTCATTGATAATGGCATCAAAAATTGGCGTGAGGTCGGTATGTTCAGCCGGGTTGTCGGGTAGCTCGGTCCAGGCTTTCCCTTCGCGGCCAATGGCATAGTAGACAGGATAGTGCAGCTGGCTATCATCAATCGCGAGCTCAAGGAATAATTCGGATACTTCATCGAGCACCTCATCGATACGGCGTGAAGGCTTATCAATTTTATTAATAATAACTACCGGCTTCAGTCCAAGTTCAAGCGCCTTTGATAGCACGAACTTTGTTTGCGGCATAGGGCCTTCCTGCGCATCAACAATAAGCAAGACGCCGTCCGCCATGTTCAGGGTTCGTTCAACCTCACCAGAAAAGTCGGCGTGCCCAGGGGTATCAATGACATTAATTTTATAGTCTTGATAGTACACCGAGGTTTGCTTGGCGGTAATGGTAATGCCCCGCTCGTGTTCCTGGTCGCCACTGTCCATAATCAGCGACTGCTCCATTTCGGCCTGGTTAGCCCGGAAGGTGTTACTTTGCTTTAAAAGACCATCGAGAAGGGTAGTCTTGCCGTGGTCAACGTGCGCGATAATCGCAACATTACGAATGTAAGCTGGTTCTTTCATAAAAATATGCCCTTATTACTAGGGCTTCCTTAGTTATAATTATAGCATAAGTGTTGCATAAGGTCAAAGATTTATCAGCTACGGCGCTGGTGGAATTGCGATTTGAATGCCCGTGCCGTTATTGACTTGGGTATTCGGATAGGTCACTGTCATCGCCTGAGACGTACCAGTTGCAGCCTGCTCGTTGTACCCAATGGCAATTGTTTGCAGTTTATTAGTATCACCCGCCTGTGGAATCCAAATCCACGGTGTTGCTCCCGTCATTGAGGTATAATCGGCTTCATCGATAGTAGTACGCTCGGCCGCGATTGATAGCACCAATGATTTTGCCGTTGGCACACTCACCGTAGGGGTAACCACCGTGGTGGCGGTTGCATTCACCGCCCTATCACCGTACGACCCAACTGTCCAATTGGCCACTGCCGCCGCATTACTACCCCAGAGCAGCACCCCTGTCGAGGTGGTCGCACCAGTTGTGCCAGCCGCATCAAACAGCTGGTCGTTACTATCACCCGACTGCTTAATCTTGCCGTAAAGACTCACCTCGAGTGAGCCTACGTTGTGCCGCGGCGCAAGCGTAGTCCAGCCTGCAGGCGGGACAGGATCGGCGACATTCGTATATGCCAGCACGACCATCATCCATGAACCAACCGGAATCGAGCCAATTGGGGCACGCATAAGGTCGCCACCGCCCGAGAGATAGGTGATATTCGTAAAGCCGTCATGCGAAGGGAACCCTCCGGCTAATATTGCCGCGTGTCCTGTACATGCGCCCTCGGCAATTGCCGCCCCTTCATGAGCAACATAATAAGTGTAAGACACGTTCTTCTTACCTACCGTCAGGCAAAACTGATCACCCGAAAGCGTATAGGCATACAGTACCGTTTCGCCTAGTTTAGGCCCCTGGCCCTCGTTAAGCGCCGACAAAGATGGTGGCAACGCACCGTTGAGCGCCTTGTAGGTAAGCACCTGTTTTGTCAATTGCTCGGTGTTAGATTGCATGGCCGCACGATCGGCCCTATCTTTAATGCCGTTATACGATACGATGGTAATCGCCGCCAGTATGGCAATGACAACAACTACAATCAGTAGCTCGACAATCGTAAACCCTTTTTGCTGTAATCGTGAAGAATGCATACCGCTAATCGCGCCCATAAGATTAGTAAGGATATTCTCAGTATACCATACAAGGAATAGCCTTAAAGCGCTATGAAAGCGGAATTAACTCACCGTTATCGGCGTAGGTGTTATTCGACCATGTAATCTGGTTGAGCGGCGTGGTATTCGCCGAACCCCTATCGAGTGGTGGGACACCTCGAACGAACTTGTTGCCCGAAGCTGAATAGGTAATATTTGGTGTCAGTCCACCATCATAGAGACGAAGCTGGTAGGCAGACGTGCCGCCCTTGAACCAACAATCTTCAATCGTCATATGAAGCGTGACACTTGCCGACAAATCGGCCGACATAACACAGGCGTTTGCCCCGCCGATACCATTTGTTTGTACCATATCAATATTACAGCCACGAATAAGCACGTTGCCGCCACCACCTACATTCTGGATACCATCATTGTGGTCGCCGACCGCACCCTTCACGCGGATATAGCAGTATTCGAGTGAAGTCTGGCCACCGTTAGCCTTCGCGCCATCGCTACAACCCTCTAAGATACAGTAGCGGGCAGTGTAGTCAGCAAAACGAATTGCATCATCGCCTAGATTAGGCGGGCTAATGGTGCAGTACTCGAGCACCGTACCGGTTGCGCTCACCCCTGACTTGTAGTTTTCGAAGGTATTATCGAACTTACAACCCTTAAAGGTGACGTTATTGCGATCCATGACGATATTACCCGAGAAGTAAATTTTCTCGAATACATGACCATCGTTTGCATAATCAGAAATCCAGTGAGTGCCGCTAATCTCAGTGAGATCGGCGTCCGTAATTGTACGACCAAGCGAGTCGTCATAATAGGCCGTATGGCCCACATTGCTACGCGTCACCTGATCGCCGTGCGTAGGTGCGCCCGATGGCTCCTCTGGTTCCGGGTCCGGATCTGGATCAGGTCCAGGGATGACCACCTTATAACTCGCGGCGGTCATACCAAAACTCATGCTGCCAGCCTTCCTACTACTGCCCAGGTGTTAGTTGCCAGCTTTACCAACTCGGCGCCACCGTATTGGTCGGCGATTTTCAGCCCCGGAGTCGCATACAGCGTTACTCCACCAGCCGGCTGAATCGTCACCTGGCCCGTACCAGCCTGAAAAAGCGCCACACGCGCACCAAGCGGCAGTGCCGCGCTGGTATTTGTGGGAACGGTCACGGTAATGGCCGCTGAATTAGTGAGGGTGACGAACTTACCGGCGTCAGAGAGCTGGAGCGTGTAACTCGTGCCGGTTTGTGCATTCACTGAATAGAGGGCATCGGCCTTGGCGTTAAGCGCCGTTTGCGTTGCAGTTGAAATTGGCTTGTTCGCATCGGCCGTATTATCAACATTACTCAGGCCAACCGCCGCCTTGTTAAGCGTCTGCCACGTTTTGTTACCACTGTAATACTGCCCCGCCGCACCAGCGGTAACCGTTGGCTCTTTGCCATTCAAGGTAGTCTGTAAATTAGTCACATCGGCTATCGCGTGAGTGTGTGCGTTGTCGGCCTTGCCCGCAAGGCCAGGAACAGTTGGTGCATCAGCGGTACCACCGAGGTCTCCCGTCAGCCGTACGAGCCCTTTAGTTGAGGCGGTCGCATCGGGCACGCTACCCGAGCCCGTTGGTGTTGCCCACTGCAGACTGGTGCCATCGGTTGAAAGAACCTGACCTGGCTGAGCACCCGAAGCGCTCAGCTTGCCCTGCGTGACACTGCCGTTCACAATATGGCCGCTGTTGACCACGCCAGGTTTGAGCGTGCCATCACTGCCGTGCGATTGGCTGAGGTAATCGTTAAGAATCTGCCCCCAACTATTTTGATCTGACCCTGGTACCGGTAAACGAGACATATATGTGCTCCCTCATTACATATATAATATTTGCGCTCTCAGCTACTTATCAAATAGTATAATATACTGTTCGCAAAACACAAGCAGTTAATCAATCCGGAAGCGAGAGGAAAAATGAAAATAAAAAAATCCCAGGATACACGAGGCATATAAACCTATTATTCCTGAGACGATCTTCTGGTGCGCGTGAGAGGACTTGAACCTCCACGTCCTTGCGAACACTAGCACCTCAAGCTAGCCTGTCTACCAATTCCAGCACACGCGCGCACATCATTGTATTGTTAATAAATAAACTACCAAATAGGTAGTTTACACGTCATGGTGGGCGCTGAGGGATTCGAACCCCCGACCCTCTCGGTGTAAACGAGATGCTCTAGCCAGCTGAGCTAAGCGCCCGACATCTGGTGATTATACAGAACCTTGGGCGATAAATCAACCTCTTTGCCCCGTATTACACCGTTTTGCATGTCCTTCTTGTTACGGCGTACGAAAGACCGAGCGACTCCCGACCGCCCAATACTGCACGGTGTTATATCGGTCAACCGCCGATACAAACATGGTGGCATCTGGAATGGCGTGTACGCCCTCGGTGTGGACATATTGTGCCGTTGCTTGGTATAACCCAATCGCCGGTGCGTCTGCCAACCACTGGCGAACAAACGTCAGGTATTTTGCGTTTCGAAGGGCCGGCTCGGTGCGTGAGCGCGCGCTTAAGAGCGCATCATCAGCGATAGCGTTCTTATAGTTAGAGAAGTTGAACCCGTTTGTTACCTGCGAGCTGTGCCAGTAGGCATAGACATCGGGGTCGCCTCCGATCGTAAGCTGATAGAGCAATACATCGTATTGACGAGGCTGTAGAACATTTTGGGCGACGTTTTGCGCTGGGTCATTTGGATCAACGATACTTGTAGTCACCGTTACTCCAAGCTCACGCCACTGCCCAGAAAGTACTTCCAGCGCTTTCTCGAAATCAGGATTTTTTGTCGTCACCACATTGAGTGCCAGCGGCTGCCCATCTTTCATTCGAACCGAATCACGAAGAGTCCAACCCGCTTGGTCGAGAAGCGCCCCTGCACGAGCAGTGTCATAGACGGGCGCAGCAGGAACATCGCCCGATAGCTGGCTGAGTGCGATTGGAAGGTGAAGCGCAGGTAGGCGAGGTGAAATTGCGCCTCGTACTGCAGCCGTGTCAGTCCCTACTTGGAGCGCCTGACGCACCCTTTGATCCTCGAGTACCCCTGTTTGCGTATTAAACAGGGCGTAGACCCCGCTATTTACAGGGTGATTTTCAACGGTATAGCGATCGTGGTTCACACTTGTGGCCATCAACACGGGCAGGTCGCTGGCGGCATTGACTTCAGAAGTGGCAAGCGCGCGTTTAATAGAGTCGGCGTCTTTATATACGTGAAGCTGCATACGACTCAGCTTTGGTGCGCCCCTATAATAGGCCTCGTTTCGAGCGAGGTGTAAAATTTTACGACTGCGCGCAGCATCCACATCCTGCAAAAGTTTCATTACAAAGGGGCCGCTTCCAATTGGTTTTGCGCTAAAACTGTTCTCGCGAATCTGCGAAGGTTCGATGTCACGGAGTGCATGTTCTGGTAAAATTGGCAAAAACCTTAGGGCGTGAGGGAACGCGGCGTACACAGCGGGGAGCGTAAAAGCCACGGTGCGCTCGTCTACCGCACTCACTTTAATGTCGTTCCAGCCGGTAAGCGTTGCCCTGGTGGCTGGATTTTGAAGCATACGCACCGTAAACACAACATCGCGGGCGCGCACATACAGGCCATCACTCCAGCGCGCATCGGGTCGAATCGAAAGGGTGTATGTTTTCTGATCATCGCTTACTTTCATGCTGTCTGCGAGATCAAAATTAAGATGGCCTGTTGGGTCGTACGTCAGCAACCGAGAAAAGAGGAGTTCGCCAGCCGACTCTTCAGCGCTCGATTTAGCGAAAATTGGATTGAGCGTGTCGAGCGGACCCAAAACGGCTTCGGCGTACGTGCCATCAGCCGCGTAAGCCGTGGTGCGATACTCTTGTTGATACCACCAAAACTGAAGACCTGTCGCCCCAATCACAATGCCAATCGCCAGCACCCACAGCGCAACCCTTCGCCTTGCTTCACGGAAATTATCCCAGCGCTTAAAGACAAAGCGCCGCGCATGCTTAATAGTTGCGCCCTCAACCTTTTTCATTCGGCGCGATAAATCCTTCGAGCTAAAACTCGGTTTAGGAAGGCGTCGCCATTTTGGTGGTTCCTGCTGCCCGGCCACGGAGATTCCTAACTAGGAATTAAAAGACCAGCTAGAATCGACAAGACAAATACAACAGCAAGCACAATCGTCACCTCAAAGAGATTCTTATCAACACCACGGCGACTGGTGTAGAGCTCTCCGGAACTTCCGAAGCCCGCACCAAGCGTCGCACCACGCTGTTGCAAGAGGATTGAAATCATCATTAAGACGGCCGATGCAATCATGACAATCTGTAAAACGGTATCTAAAGACATATTAACTCCTGATTTTTTCGTCACGAAGCTCAATCGCAACACTTACTATATAGTTTAGCAGACTTAGGATAATTCCTGTAATAATTGAGTTTCCAAACGACATAGAAATGCCCGGGGCAAGGGCTACCGAGATATACACCAAAATACCGTTCACCACTATCGTAAAGAGTCCAAGCGTCAATAAAATCGCTGGCAGCGAAACAATAACGAGCAGTGGCTTAAACAAACTGTTCACAACCGAAAAAATAAGACCAGCAAGAATAAATCCCCATAGGCCGGCCGTAACATCGACATGCTCGTACCCCGTCCCCAAGACGCGCAGTGCGCACCACAGTCCGACCGCGCTTAAAGCCCAGCGCACCATAAAGACACTCATTTGTCGTTTCATTATATCCAGTATAGCATGCGCTACAGACTGGTCGGAATTGAAGCCGTCAGATTCTCGTGCCCGTCTTCTGTAATTAAAATATCATCCTCAATGCGCACCCCAATCCCCTCCTCGGGGATATATATGCCAGGCTCTACGGTGAGCACCATGCCTGGCATAAATGTATCAAAGCCGCCAAGTGACTCGTGCACATCAATGCCCAGCCCGTGACTAATCGCGTGGGGGAAATACTTCCGGTAGGTAGCATCGTCATCCATATCATCAAGGAGTTCGAGCTCGTGGAGCGCTCGCTTGACAATGCGGTCAACTTCCTGGCTATAGTCGCGCACAGCAAGGCCGGGGCGCAAAAGAGCGACTATCTGCTGGTGGGCATGCTCGACCGCGCGATGCACTGCTTGATGGCGCGCCGATACCGCCCCCACCGCCAATGTACGGGTCACATCGGCGGCATATTCTTGGTACTTCGCACCTGCATCAATAAGAACGAACTGGCCGCTCTCCAGCGCGGCACTATTCTGCGCATAATGAAGCGTACAGGCATGGATGCCGCCCGCTACAATAGGGCTATACGCATGCCCCTCCGCACCGGTACGGCGAAACGCATCGCTCAGAGTTGCCTCTATCTCGTATTCGTAGGCGTAGGCGCCGCGCCCCAGATGAGCACGCACTTCCTCAAAGCCTTCCGCGGTCGCGGCAATGGCCCGCCGCATGATTTCAATTTCTATAGGTGACTTGAGCACCCGTAGCGCCATCAGTTGCGCACGGCAGCTCTGCACCTGCTCGAATATACGCGCCAGTTGCCGAGTGAGTCGCGTAGCCGCAGGGTTAAGTGCGAATTCGTCACCATATTCACCAGGGTTTGGCACAATGGTATGGATGACGGGCGAGTGAGCGCGCAGCGCACGTAGGCGCGCCAAGAGGTCGGAATGACGAATAATTGTTTCGATACCGCTAATCGCGCGCGCCTCGTCCCACGTTAGCGCACCATCAAACAATGCCCGAGAAGCCGACACGTGGGGTGCAACAAGAATAAATATGTCTTCGGACGCATCATACAGACACTGCCAGCGAGGCTCGTTGATACCAGTCAAATAGAAAAAATCGGCCTGTTGCACAAAAGGGTATGCCCCGTCAGCTCGTGACTGCAACGCATCATGGCCCGTCAAGATTGCACTGCCACCCTTCAGCGCCCCAGCAAAGGCGCGGCGGCGTGCGGTGTACTCAGTCCTCATTTCCTGCGGCCCCGTATCTTCCATAACGCTCCTCTTACTCTCCCCTGCGTTTGTATCACTTTTTGTAAGTCTAAAGTGTATCACGCCGCTTAAATACCATGCAAATGTCCAAAAATACGAGCAGCTTTTTTATCGCCCACTTCCAGTGCCAATTGCGCCACATCTGCACTCATCACCCCCCGCATGCTACCAAACTTTTTCAAAAGGATTCGGCGGGTTGCGGGCCCTACCCCTGGAATATCCTCGAGAGCACTACTGGTCTGCTTGGCGCGCTTTAATACCGTATGGTAACTCACGGCAAAACGGTGCGACTCATCGCGTATGCGCTGGAATAGTTTTGTGACGTGGCTATACCGCGCTGGTCCTGCGTGTGAACCACGTAAATTCTTAGAGTGCCCCGAGGCGTTCGTCTGGCCAGCATGGAGGTTTACCACCAAGTACTCGCCCGATCGACCCACCTGCACTCCCGCGTCCTCAATCTCTCCGCGCGCATATTGCTCGAGATACGACACATCAATACGAGAGCGGGTGGCGTGCACCATAATCTCCTCTTCCCGCTTTGCGACACTAACCACCGGTATATCCACCCCGCAATCATCGAGGGCGCGAATTGCCGCATCGAGCTGGCCTTTGCCGCCATCAATTAATATAAGATCGGGCATCCCCCAGCTCTTACGATTTTTCTCACTTAAGCGGCGCTGAAGCACCTCATACATATTCGCGTAATCATCATTACGCTCCTGACGAGTTTTAAATTTGCGGTAATTCGCTCGGTCACTCACACCATTGGTAAACACCACCATACTCGCAACTACATTAACGCCCCCCATATGACTAATGTCGTAACCCTCGATACGCGCGGGGATTTTCTTCAACCCAAAGAGTGTCACCAAATCGGACAGCGCCTGATCTTTGCTGATATTGAGAAATTCCTTATCGCCAAACATAATCCGCTGCTGAAGTGCCTGAAGATCGCGTAATTTATTGCGGGCCGCCGCCGCCTCTTCAAACTGATGAAGTCGAGCAGCTTGATGCATATCCTTTTCAATATCACGGATAATCGCCCGGCGACCTCCCTCGAAATAGCGAATCAGCTGGCGCAGACCGGCCTTATACGCTTCGGATGATGTACCCGGGCGTGGACTTAGCCCAATATGGGTGTCCAGATCAGGGCGACTGCCTACTTTTGGCGGCGTGGTGTAATAAGGGAAGATCTTCCGGAGGTAACGCAGCGCTTTTTTAATCGCAAATCCGTTATAGTACGGGCCGAAGTACTCCGCTCCATCATCAACTGGGTTACGGGTAAACGATACCGTAGGCCACTCGCTCTTCATATCGATACGTACGAACATTTGTGACTTATCATCGCGTAGCAAAATATTGTATCGCGGCATATACCGCTTTACCATTTCCGATTCAAGAAACAGCGCGTCAAGCTCGCTCTCCGTCTCAACCCAATCGGTATCATCAATTTCCTCAACAAGCGCCCTTGTCTTCACGTCCATATCGCGACTACTCTGGAAGTACTGCCGCACCCGATTCTTCAGAACAGCCGCCTTGCCCACGTAGATAATCTCGCCCGTATGCGACTTATGAAAATAAACCCCGGGACTGCGGGGTAATGTCTGTAGTTTCGCCTCAAGCTTTGCGTTCATCCATAGTTTATTATATACTATGGAATACAGAAAAATACCGTCAACCAAGTTGGCGGTATTTTCTTATTACCTGCGTACATTGGGGTTATGTACACTGGAAGCAGCGAATTGTTATGACAACTCTTTTTGTGCACGGAAGGCAAAGCCAATGGCAAGCGCACCGTACAGTACCGCGTAAAGGCCAATCACCCACACAACCGCTACGCCGGCCGAGACTGGGTAAAGCAGTGTCACAACACCCGCTAGAATACCGAGCACTCCTACCAGCCCGCTGAAGACGCGTGAATCACCCGTGCGATCGCCGTCAAAGAGCCCTTCGAGGAGGTCGACCACGCCACGTACGAGGAAGGTAAGTCCCATCAATACCACGAAGACGGCCGATGTTTCAACTGGGTTGCGAAGGACGTACACCGCCAGCCCAATCGCGAGAACGCTAAAAAGAATTTCTAACCACCAAAACTTATTTGCGCCGAGTGTCGCAAGTCCCACGATAGTTCCGACAATACCCCAAATCAGAACGAAGACGCCGAACAAAATAATAAATAGTGCCACGGTGAGGCTTGGCCAGAATAGTGCCAATACACCGAACAAAATTGCCAGTACCCCTTGCGCGATGCCAAGTCCCCAGAGGCGACGCTCGAGTACGGTTGCTTCATTTTTTGCCATATCACACACTCCTGTTATGGTTTGTGCCTACAGTATAGTCCTAATGGGAGACTTTGGCTAGTCTAGTGCGCTACATATAGCGCTTCATGCTGAGCGCGGCAAGCATCGGTGTGAAAAAGAAGGTCGGGGTTCTTCTTGCACGATTCACAAATAAGCACTAAATCGTTGCAATTTGCGAACGCACAATTCTCGAAGTTGCTGGTATGACCACCACAGTGGCTACATTCGCCGATCGTTTTTGCGTGGTCTGAAAAGTCCATTGTCATACGATTATCGAACACACGGAGCGAGCCCTCCCATAGTCCGTCATCGCCATAAGCTTCGCCGTACTTTACAATCCCACCATCAATTTGATAGACGTCTTTAAAGCCGCGCTTTTTCATCATTGCCGAAATTACCTCGCAGCGAACTCCACCGGTACAATAGGTAATGACTTTTTTGTCTTTAATCGCATCGTATTTGTCGCTCTCGAGCTCGGCGATAAAATCGCGAGAAGTGTGAGTATTAGGGACGACCGCATTCTTAAATTTACCAATCTGCGCTTCGTGTGCATTGCGACCATCAAAAAACACAACATCATCGCCATACTTTTCGATAAGCTCATGCACCTGGCGAGGTTTTAAATGGACCCCACCGCCGATGACTCCGTCCATATCAACGTCAAATTCATCATCACTATTTTGGAAGCCCACTAATTCGCGGCGATGTTTAACGCTCATGCGCGGAAAGTCATCACGCCCGCCATCGCTCCATTTAAAGACAATATCCTTAAAGCCCGGATACGTTTTTGTCTCTTTAATATAGGCCTTCAAATCGGCTACCTCGCCACCAACAGTCCCATTGAGTCCATGGCGACTTACCAAAATGCGACCCCGAAGTTGTAAACGCTCGGTGAGCGCTTTTTGCCACAGCTTGACCGCCTCTGGATCGCTCAGGGGAGTGAATTTATAGTATAGGAGAATCTTCTGCATCTCCCCTCACTATAGCACTTTCCACCCCTGTTGTCCAGCAGGGCAGCAATAGCTCGCGCCACCCCGTCAGACCTCTCGCTTGTAGTCACACCTGTACATAGCGTATACTAGAAACACTATGACTCACTGAGTCCTCTATCTGTCGACGTTCGGACGAGCCGAACCGCTCGCAGTCTCCCTACCTATATCACCATACATAACCCACGGAGGATGCTCCTATCGCTACCACACCCCCACGCCCAACCCCCAACCCAAAAACGAATCGCGCCACGCTGCGCCTGTACTGGCAGGAAATGCGTAAATATAAACCAACCCTTATTGTGAGCGTCATCGCGATTCCGCTCGCAGCACTTTTACTTGATACGCTCCTTCCCTACTTCCTCTCGCTGGCCGTAGGACAACTCGCCGATGGGGCGTACAATTCAATTTCGAATCTCCTGTGGGCGGCGGCAGCGGCTGGCTTACTTGGCGCGGGCATGAACCTACTCGGCTTTCAAACGCTTATTAGCCACGAGTCGGCCGTGGCGAAGTCTCTCCGCGACACCACTCTCGCCACACTCCTCCAAAAAGATAGTGACTTCTTCGCCAATCAAAAAATTGGTGGGCTCACGGGAAAATTCATTGACTTCATCAATGCGCACATGGGCATTCAGGACCTGACTATCATCCAAACGCTCCGGTTTTTGGTCTCCTTCGGGATTGGCCTTTGGATACTGTTCAGCCACTCACCCCTCCTAGCCGGCATTATTCTCGTCCTTCTGGCGCTCCTGTTGGTTCAAATTAGGTTCTCACTAAAGTACCGTGCCCCTTTCCGCCATGCCCGCAAAGAGATGGTCGCCACCCTCAATGGGGCCGTAGCGGATATCATTACAAATAACCAGGCAGTGAAGACATTCGCCCAAGAATCACACGAGGAGGCGACCGTTGCAACCCTTGGCGCCAAATATAAGGCGCTCTACTTAAGAGATTTTCGCTTTATGTCGGCCGAAGGATCAGCGCGATTCCTCATCTCTTCGCTTATGCAAGTCCTCGCTGTTGCCCTATTGGCCTACCTTATTACCCACAATCGTATCGATGTCGGCATTGCGGTCTTTACCATTGCCTACCTTCAACGTATTTCAACCCAGGTCTTTAGCCTTGGTGATATGCTGAACGGCTACGACCGCCTCTTCCTCCAGGCGGCACCAATGACAGAAATCCTTATGAAAGACCCCCAGATTGTCGATGCACCTCACGCGCGGCCGCTCGCAGTCAATGGCGGAGGACTTTCGATCGAGACCCTTTCGTATACTTATCCGGGTGCGACCAGCCCAGCCCTACGCGACCTTACACTCGCTATCCCCGCGGGACAAAAAATTGGTATCGTGGGGCGATCGGGTGCCGGAAAAACCACCCTCACCCGCTTGTTACTTAGGTTCGATGACCTCTCATCGGGAAGTATTACCATTGATAACCAGTCAATTCAGGAGGTTACCCAACAAAGTCTCCGCCAGGCGATCGCGTATGTGCCGCAAGAGCCACTCCTCTTCCACCGCTCACTTAAAGAGAATATTACCTACGGCAAGCTTGATGCAACCGATGCAGAAATTCTTGAGGCAACCCGCAAGGCTCATGCGCTTGAGTTTATTGAGGCACTTCCTGAAGGCTTAGACACGATTGTCGGTGAGAGGGGCGTCAAGCTCTCTGGCGGGCAACGTCAACGCATCGCCATCGCTCGCGCCATTCTTAAAGATGCGCCAATTCTTATCCTTGACGAGGCCACCAGCGCCCTCGACAGTGAAAGTGAAAAACTCATTCAGGGCGCGCTTAAGGAGCTCATGAAGGGTCGTACGAGTATCGTCATCGCGCACCGCCTTTCAACGATTGCCTCACTCGATCGTATTGTAGTGATAGAGGACGGGCGTATCGTAGAGGATGGGCAACACAGCGAACTACTCGCCCAAAAAGGAAGATACGCCCGTTTATGGGCGCATCAATCCGGCGGGTTTATCGAAGAGTAGGACGCACCCTACTTATTTGCGTCAACATTTGACTGTTTCGGCTCGTCCTGTAGCTTGCCCCCAGGGCGAGACTCTTCAGCCTGAGTATCCTGAGGGGTGTCAGCACCATGCTCCGCCTCAACCTTAGCTACATCCTCTTCCGATGCCTCACCGGCAGCAGCCTCATTGGCAGCTTCAAGTGCAGCTGGCTCGTACACATTCGCCACTACAAGCTCGAGGTCCTGCTCGACATCAGCAAACTCAACCCCTTCAGGCAGCACCACGTCAGCCAGCGTGACTTTATCCTCATCGGTAGCCAGGTTCACAATTGATACCTCGAGTGCCTCTGGCAAATCGGCTGGCTTCGCTTTAATTGCAATCGTTTCGATTGCCTGTAGCACGACAAGACCAGCCTTCTCGGCGATACTTTCACCTGCGCCCACTAAGTGAATTGGCACCTCGGCATGAACCACCTCGTTTGCCTTCACGGCGTGGAACGAAACGTGACGAATACGATTTTTCACTGGATTACGGTCGATATCTTTAATCAGTGTAATCTTCTTTTTACCATCAATAGTAATATGCACCGGCGTGTGCTTGCCGGCCTCGCGGACAACCTTCTCGATTGTGCCATACTCTGACTTCACAAGGATTGGATCAAACCCGTGGCCGTACACAACCCCAGGCACAAACCCCTGTTGACGAAGGTGAGCCACCTTCTTGCCCTGCTGCTCGCGAATATCGAGCTTTAAGTTAATCTTATCTCCCATGTCTCTCCTCCTTTTGGTGGATACCTTTACGGAAATTTGATATTGCACCTCTAATTATACATGTTTCGCTGTAAAAAGGCTTAAGCTGGCTCGCACCGTTACCGCCAGGCGCGTGCTATACTAAGTCTGATGATTCCTGGCGTTGACCTTATCGACTTTATTAAATGGGCAAGTATTTTCGGAGTTGCGGCAATTATTTTTGCTGAATCCGGCCTGCTCATTGGCTTCTTTTTGCCTGGTGATAGCCTCCTTTTTGCGACCGGCTTTCTTATCCAGACTGGCGTACTCCCCGTCAATATCCACCTCGCCGTCTTAATTATTTTTATCGCCGCCGTATTAGGCGATAGTGTAGGTTATACATTTGGTCGCCGGCTTGGTCCGCGCATCTTCAGCCGAAAAGATGCTCGGCTTTTTAAACAAGCCTATATTCAACGCGCCCAAGAATTTTACGAAAAGCACGGTGGCAAAACCATTATTATTGCCCGTTTCGTCCCTATTGTGCGCACCTTCGCGCCAATTGTGGCGGGTGCAAGTACGATGCACTATCCGCGCTTTATCACCTTTAACCTAGTGGGGGCTCTTTTGTGGTCAGCCGGTGTCACCTACGCAGGGTATTTCCTGGGGCACCTATTCGAAAGTGCCGGTATTGATATCGACCAAGTCCTTCTCCCAATTATCGCACTCATCATCCTTATCTCCATCCTCCCCCCGCTTTTCCATATCTTTAAGCAGAAAGAAACCCGCACTGCCTTTTGGGAGGGCACCAAACGCGAGTTGGCGGCGGTATTTGGACGCCAAAAAAAATAGCCCACCGCGGTTGCCAAATGCCGCTTATGCATTCATACTGAGAGGCAGTTTATGAGCCACCGTGTGAGTCAACATCTTGGAGTCCACGCCCATGATAATGGGGTCGATTTTGCCGTTTGGGCGCCTTTTGCGCAACAGGTTTCACTGCTACTGGCAGTCGAGTTCGACTCGCAGGTGCTCCCAATGGAACACGATGGCAAGGGCTATTGGTTTATCGAAAATGTGAAAGCCGAGGCCGGACAGGCCTACAAATATCGCATTACCACACCCTCGGGAGAACAACTCGACCGCAATGACCCCTACGCTCGTCAGCTCACCGACTCCGATAAAGGCTCGTCAATTATTGTTGCCGGCGACTATGCATGGGGTGACAGCGCCACTTTCACACCCGCGCCAAAAGAAGAAGCTATCATTTATGAACTCCACATCGGGACGTTTAATCGACCCGATGCCTCAACGGCGGGCACCTTTGCCACCGCTATCGAAAAACTCGACTACCTTAAGCAGGACCTTGGCATTAATTACGTGGAAGTCATGCCAGTTACCAGTATGGCGACCAGTCACGGATGGGGCTATGCACCAAATTATATCTTTTCAGTTGAAAATGCCTACGGCGGTCGACACGGTTTCCTCGATTTCGTGAAAGCCTGCCACGAAAAGGGAATTGGCGTCATCCTTGATGTTGTCTACAACCACTTCTACAATGACACCGACTTATGGCAATTTGATGGCTGGAGCGAACACGAGCGTGGCGGAATTTATTTCTATAATGACGAGCGCGGCGACACACCATGGGGTGGCCGTCCCGATTACGGTCGCCCTGAAGTACGCCAGTTTATCTTAGATAATGTCGCCATGTGGCTGACTGAATTTAAAATTGACGGCCTGCGCGTAGATTCAACAATCTACATGCGTACAACTAAGGGTGATAATGACGACCCCGCCCAAGCCATCCCAGATGCCTGGAGCCTCATGTCCGACATGACGCGTCTTGCGCGTAAAATCAACCCCCACGTCCTCATGATTGCGGAAGATAATTCAAGCAACCCAGGCCTCGTGACTGCCACCAAAGATGGTGGCGCCGGTTTCGATGCCCAGTGGGAGGTTGGATTCCCGCACGTCATCCGCGACAGCCTTGGTATCACCCAAAATGGAAGCCAACCCCGCTTGCAAGGTATCGAGTACGAACTCGGACACAGCTACACCGGCAAGGCCTTCGATAAGGTCATTTTCAGCGACTCACACGACACAGCAGCGAACGGCTCGGTGCGTATTAACGAGGCAGTGACGCCCGGTAATGCCGAAAGTCTCTCGGCGCGGCAGCGCGTACTTCTCGCCAGCGCCATTGCGCTCACCGCACCCGGCATTCCTATGCTCTTACAGGGGCAAGAATTTATGCAAGAAGGAGCTTTTAACGACTGGAAGATGCTCGAATGGGCTAAAACCGAACAATTTGCTGGTATCGTCCAGGCGCATAAGCACCTCATCGACCTGCGGCTCAATCGCTACAACAACACGCGCGGACTGCGCGGCCACTACACCGCGCTCATCCACCGCGATGATACCAACAATGTCATCGCCTATCACCGCAAAGATAAAGGTGGTGCTGGCGATGATACCGTTGTGATTATCAACTTTGGTGCCACACATTTCAAAGAGTACGAGCTCTCATTGCCGCATAAAGGCGACTGGCGTGTGCGCTTTAATAGTTGCTGGAAGGGCTATAGCGTTGACTTCCACGAAATGCAATTCGTCAACACGCTTGCCGACAAGACCGGTCGCGCCACTATCATGCTAGCGGCGTTTAGTGTCGTGATTCTTTCAACCGACCAGCAGTGATCGAAGATATTGACCCGTAAAGGATGCTTCTACCTTGGTAAGTTCCTCGGGCGTACCATTCGCGACCACCATGCCACCGCCCAAACCACCTTCTGGACCCATATCAATGATGTAATCAGCCGTTTTAATCACATCGAGGTTGTGCTCAATAATAACCATACTATTGCCACCCTCAACAAGTTTCTGAAGAATTCCCAGCAGGCGATTCACGTCTGCACTATGAAGCCCAGTGGTAGGCTCGTCAAGAATGTACAGCGTTTTACCAGTTGAACGGCGCGATAACTCCGATGCCAGCTTAATACGCTGAGCCTCGCCACCGCTAAATGTGGTAGCCGGTTGCCCAAGGCGAATATACCCCAGCCCGACATCGACCAGTGTGTCGAGCTTGCGGGCAATAGCAGGAATGTTCTCGAAGAAAGTAGCCGCTTGCTCAACCGTCATGTCAAGCACGTCACTAATTGTTGCGTCCTTGTACTTAATTTCAAGCGCCTCGCGGTTGTACCGCTTGCCCTTACACACATCGCAGGTAACATAGACATCTGGCAGGAAGTGCATTTCAATTTTGATTACTCCATCACCTTGGCAGTTTTCGCACCTTCCGCCCTTCACATTAAAGCTAAATCGACCAGCTTTATAGCCACGAATATTTGCCTCGGGTGTACCTGCAAATAACTCGCGAATTGCCGTAAACACGCCGGTATACGTGGCGGGGTTCGAGCGTGGTGTCCGCCCAATGGCAGATTGATCAATCACAATCACCTTATCAAGGTGATTAATACCTTCAATTGTATCGTGTGCACCCGGCACCTCGTGCGCTCGATGCAAGCGAGCAGAAAGTTCTTTCGCCAGAATATCGTTCACCAAGGTCGACTTGCCACTCCCGCTCACGCCGCTCACGACCGTCATTACACCAAGTGGGATCGTCACATCAATCGTACGCAGGTTGTTCTCGCGCGCCCCTTTAATAACGAGCGTTCGGTCCTTTTGTACCGATCGGCGCTTTTTAGGAATCGCAATTTTCTCGGCACCACTAAGATAACGGCCCGTGATACTTTCCGGATCGGCCGCCACCTCTTGCGGCGTACCTCGAGATACTACCTCGCCGCCATTAACGCCCGCGCCAGGACCAATATCAAGCAGGTAATCCGCCTGTCGGATTGTGTCTTCATCATGTTCCACCACAAGCACCGTGTTGCCAAGATCCCGGAGGTGTTTAAGGGTCGCGATTAGTCGATCGTTATCACGTTGGTGGAGCCCAATTGATGGCTCGTCCAGCACATACAAAACGCCTTGCAGCCCCGAACCAATTTGAGTCGCCAGGCGGATACGCTGCGCCTCACCACCCGACAAGGTATTGGCCGCTCGCGACAGCTCGAGATAGCTAAGCCCAACATCATTCATAAAGCCAAGCCGCGCGTTAATTTCCTTCAAAATTTGTGCCGCAATGAACAGTTCTTGCTCACTCAATTTCAACTTCGTACGGAAAAGGTCGAGCGCATCTTCAACCCCAAGACTACAAATGTCCATGATGCTAAGCCCGTGAATGGTGACCGCTAGTACAACTGGCTTAAGTCGCGCACCGTGACAAGCGTGGCATTCGCGCTCACGCATAAAACGCTCGATATCTCGGCGCATAAAGTCACTATCGGTCTCCCGGTAGCGGCGCTCAAGATTTGGAATAACTCCTTCGTACGTTGAGTCGTACGACCGTCCATCACCAAGTGCAATCCGATACTTTTGGTCGCCGGTTCCGTATAATATCTTCTGAACATCCGCCGGGTCCATATCCTTAACTGGAACGCGTACGCTAAAATTGTGCGCCTCGGCAACTGCCGTTAGACGTTTCGTGTACCACGCATCGCTATTGACACGGTTATAAGGACGAATTGCGCCCTCGGAAATAGTGAGGTTGGGATTAAACACCAGCTCGGGGTCGACTTCCAGGCGGCTGCCGAGACCCGTACAGACCGGACACGCCCCTTGCGGTGCGTTAAAGCTGAAAAGACGCGGTTCTAGTTCGGGAATCTCCTCGTTCGGGTGGTCCACACAGGCGTAGCGTTGGCTATATACGTGCGATTCCTCCGCATCAACATCAAGAATTTCGACCACGCCATCGGCAATCTCGAGCGCTTGCTCGACCGACTGTGCAACTCGCGCACGCATATCTTCTGAAATCGCGATACGGTCGACAACCAACTCGATAGTATGCTTATATTTTTTATCGAGCTCGGGATACTCATCAAGTGAATAGACCACGCCATCGACTCGTGCACGCGCAAAACCAAGGCGGCGATACTGCTCGGGCACATGTGCAAATTCACCTTTTTTCCCCTTAGCAATCGGTGCCAAAATCATCAGACGAGCACCGGCTGGCAACTTAAGAATTTCATCAATAATATCTTGAGGCGTACGACGGCTGACCGCCTTACCACAGACTGGACAATGAGGCACACCAATTCGTGCGTACAGCAGACGAAGATAATCATAAATTTCAGTCACTGTCGCGACTGTCGATCGCGGGTTACGGCTGGTTGATTTCTGGTCGATGCTAATAGCCGGGCTGAGTCCATCGATTTGGTCAACATCTGGCTTTTCCATTAAACCTAAGAACTGTCGGGCGTAGCTCGATAAGCTTTCAACGTAGCGGCGTTGTCCCTCGGCGTAAATGGTATCAAACGCCAAGCTCGACTTACCCGAGCCACTTAAGCCCGTAATCACCACCAGTTGATCGCGCGGAATTTCAACACTAATATTTTTTAGATTGTGCTCACGCGCACCGGTAACACGAATAACCTCTGACATAACCGTCCTATTATACGCTCTTTTTGCCACCTTTTCCAGCGTAGCACCTGCCACGCACCACTGAAACGGAGGCACTCTTGAGACCCGATACACACGACCGCTTGGCGTAAAAAGCGCCCCATCGCACCACATCCTTCTTGTGCTTGCAATAGCCCCTCCAACAGGGTATATTCTTATTCAATCTTAAAGAGTTTTGCCATGAAAAAGATACTTCCTCTACTCCTCACCGTACTCTCACTATTGATGATTTTTGACTCAATAAATCTTGGTCATGCTCTCGTGATGTTTCTCCTGGCGGGCGTTATTCCTGGCACCAACATCGCCGTTGGGGCAGACCACATGCTTATTGGCTTTGCATTGCTTATCGGTTTTATCCTGTCGCGCCTCACCGTACAGCTCTTTGCACTCCGCACCCGTAGCACCGAAGTATTACTCTTCGACCGGCACAATACTCTCAGCCCAAAGCTGTAGTTCTTGCAGGATATACGCTTTTGACTCGTCAGCCCCGTGGAGCGCCGCAAGCTGCTGCAGGCGCGCGACAAAAGGCTGTAGCTGCCGAGTAATGCGCGCCGCTCGCCACGCCTCCCAACGGGGGACCTCGTCCTCGGACAAGCTCTGCGGATAATTTCGCGCCTTATAGTGCAGCAGGAGCTCGGGAAGACGTTCGTCTGTAAAGTCTGGATGAAGATCGGCAAGTGCATCGGCGTTCGCCTGATGCACCTTCGCAATGCGTAGCTTATCGACATCGGGGATAAAGCCCTCGTATAGTTGAGCCTCGGGGTCGGTTGCCTTGGCGAACTCTGGTCGACCCTCGTATAACGTCCGTACATTCTCAGCAAAAGTTGGTGCACTCAGCAATATATTACGATGCTTTTCAACCGTCGCTGCGTCAAGACCAATTTTCTCCCAGCCATTTTCACGCTCGAGCACCCCTAGCGGAGCAACGGCCGGTGCGCGATTATACTGTAACTCTTTAACTGGCAGCTTCACAAAGCCTTCTTTTTGGCGCTCCTCCCAAGAGGCGAATAAGCTCTCCGCGAGCTCCTTCGGAGATAATTGCAGGAGCGGCGTAGGATCGTACCGTAGATCGTACACAACAACATTGCTATTACGACCTGACGTTAACGGGAAGGCTACAGTCGCCTTATGATAGTCAGCCTCGTAGCGCCCGCTGACATAGACAAACGGCTTTTTGTCATCGAGATTTACCAATTCCATCACCTTCTTCTTATCTTTCATGGCGAATAGGTGGGCGTATAGCTGAGGTTGCGTCTCTTTAATGAGTTTTGTGACCGCAATCAGGGCCTCGACATCACTCAGTGCATCGTGTGCCTTAAAGTGGTCGATACCGTTCTGTTTTGTAATCAACTCGAGTTTATTGACTTCTTTGCCATCAACCACTGGCCACTCGATTCCTTCAGGACGCAGCGCGCGGGTCATGCGGACGACATCGAGCATATCCCAACGGCTACGACCGTCTCGCCAACACCACTCGTAGGGATCGGTAAAGGTGCGCCAAAATAGGGCTCGAATAAATTCGTCATCGAACCGAATACTATTAAAGCCAACCACAATCGTATCCTCTGTAAAAATTTCATCCATAAGAAGATGTGCGAACTCGGCCTCGGTGAGGCCATCGGCCTGAGTTTGCTGAGGTGTAATGCCAGTGACCATCAATGCATCGGGGCTAGGCAGCGTATCATCGTTAAGCTTTACCAGAATATTGTACGGCTCGCCAATTGGCTCGAGTTCGAGCGTGGTGCGCTGACCTGCAAATTGCATAATGCGATCTTCTCGGGGGTTTAGTCCGGATGTCTCAAGGTCGTAAAAGAAAAATGTCTGACTCATACCCTTATTATACGGATGAATCATGAAATCACCCTTACATATGGTGACGATTATTGCTCGAGAAGTGTGAATTCATCGAGGCCAATGCGAATAACCGAGCTTCCCTCGGCGCCCTCACGGGTAAGTGCATGGGTAATACCCATCTTTTTCATAATATCGCGGAGACGATTCACCCCTTCGTAACTATCAAACTGCGTACGCCGGGCAAACTTTTCAATTTTATGACCCTTTACCACAAAGACAGTGCGGTCATCTTCTTCCACCTTTTTAATTGTCCACGCCAACGCCTTCTTTTCATCACTCAGCGAAATAACCGCCAAACCATCTGTGTTATCGGCCTCTTCAAGCGCCTGTTGCTCGGCCGCGCGCACCGCGACCACTTCGCGGCGTAAGGCCCGCAGCACTTCGGTTAAACCAGTGTGAGCCGGTGAGGATATCGCATAGACAGGCGTCTCCCCAGCGACCGCACGAACAGCCTCTAGCTGCATTGCTACGAGCTCGTCATCGAGACCTTCAATTTTCGTCAAAGCAATGACTTCGGGACGCTCGGCAAGCTCGGCACTATACGCGGCAAGTTCATGACGAATAGTTTGGTACGCACTGGCAACATCACTCGTGTAGGCATCGATAAGGTGCAGTATCACCGCCGTGCGCTCTACATGGCGCAAAAAGGCATCACCAAGCCCCTTACCCTCGCTAGCACCCTCGATAAGACCTGGAATATCAGCAATAAGAAGGCTGCCGTCATCGATATCAGCCACGCCAAGATTTGGGGTTAGTGTCGTAAACGCATAGTCGGCAATCTCTGGACGCGCGTTCGACACAACACTGAGAAAGGTTGACTTACCCGCGTTCGGGAACCCAACCAGCCCTACATCAGCTAATAACTTCAGCTCCAGTTCGGCCTCGAATGCCTCACCCGGCTCACCTCGTTCCGCTACCCGCGGCGCTTGCCGGACCGATGACTTAAAATGGGCATTGCCGTAGCCACCGTCACCGCCCTTTGCGACCACCAGCTCTTGTCCGTCTTCGGTAAAATCGGCGATAATCGTACCTTCACGGCGTACAAGCGTTCCAACCGGCACCTTTACATACAGCGCTGTTCCAGATTTACCGTGGCGATCGCGCTTTGCACCCGCCTGGCCCGCCTCGGCCTTCAACTCGGGTTTGTAGCGGAAATCGACCAACGTATTGAGATTCTCGGTCGCAACAAAAATAACATCGCCGCCGCGTCCACCGTCACCACCATCGGGACCGCCCTTGTCTACATAAATTTCATGACGAAAACTGACGGCACCATCACCGCCGCGTCCAGCCTGCACAAACACTTTGGCGGTATCAACAAACATAATACCCCTATTATATCAAAAACGCCCCATATTTGACAGGGGCGTTTTTAGATTTTCTTATAATCTAGTGGATGAAGGCGTAATTCTTCACACTTGCAGCTGGGATAATACGGTACGCCAGGTTGTAGACGCGATATCCATAGTTCATGTCCGAGATACGAAGGTTACCGTTTGCGTACACTTCCTCGACCACACCCACGTGCATACCAGCTTGAATTACTGCGCCCACTGAAGGGGTACTATTTACTACAAGTCCCTGTGCACGCGCCTTAGTCGCCCAAGTATTTGCGTTACCAAGGTTAGTAGGAATTGGCATACCCATTTGTGCCCTTCGGTAAAATGCCCATGCAGTACAGTTACCATTGGCATAGCCGCCATCGTTAGCGTTCACACCGCGGAAGATACCCATACTAATAACCTGTCCCGACCAAGTACCAACACCAGTAATGAACCCACTCGAGTAACGAACCGCTGGCGCAATATAGCCTGGGCGTTCATTAGTTGGCAGTTCTCCGTCTGGAATAATAATTTTAAGTCCAGTCGAAAGACCACTCACCTCGAGGTCGTTAGCGCTCACAATAAGACTGACGTTTGCCTTATACTTTCGGGCAATACCCTCTACGGTATCACCGCTCTTTACTACGTAAGCCAGACCATCACGCGGCAAGATATCGATGGTTGAACCAGCTGTAATAGAATTACCACTAATGTCGTTCGCCCACTTAATTGTCTGCTCTGAGACGCCAAACTTCGCCGCAATCGAGGCGATCGAATCGCCCTCAACCACCACATATTGCACAATATTGCGGCTGGCGTTAGACAAGGCTACGATTGCCGGCTTCGATACAGATGAGTTGTCAGCTGCGGCATTCGAATATTGGCTCATGATTTCAGTTGAATCGGCCAACTCTCGTACGTTACCCGTCACAGGAATACCTGCGTACTCGGCTACCGATGACGCGATACGCGTTGCCAACACCGTGTCCACGGCCGGTTGATCGGCTGACTCGTTGGCAACATTTGCAATCACCGGGGTAGTCGCCGACACCTGTTGCGGCGCGCGATACCCTACGGCAATAATAGCCACCAACAATACGAATACGCTGGCGTAAATAGCGACGGTTGACGATTTAATGCGACCCTTTTGAGATCGCTTAGTAGATTGCGCAGGCGCGCTTTGTACGCGTGCTACTGCTGCCCCACCCTGAGTAACGGTTGCGTTACTGCTCGTAAAATCATTACGAATTATCGTTCTCCTGCCGCTCGGATTTCTCTCGAGGGCGTCTACCTTACTTTGTCTTGACTTCCTTGCATTTACGCGAGGAAAAGGATACATGTCGACCAGTGTTATATATTATAGTTTTCTGATATCCGTACGACAGTTCTGATAGGCGCATCTTCTGTTCCCTTCCCACTCGCAGGTGCTACTGGCCAAATATGGTCATACGTATCACTGTAGACGGAACCGTCAGATGTGCTTTTTCTATTGTAGCAACTATAGCTTTTTAAGTCAATTTATTTTATAACTATAGTATTTTGTCAACTATTAGAGAATCTGGCACTTCTTTTGGCAATGGTTGGCAATGTTCGCCTCATGCTCCTGGAGCGTGCGTCCGAAATAAGTGACATCATCATCGCCACTTAGGAAGTAGAGGTAGTCCCCCTTGGCCGGTTGCGCAACCGCCCGTAACGCCTTGACACCAGGGGTAGCAATTGGGCCAGGTGGCAAGCCTGCATAACGCCTCGTATTATACGGTGAATCAAGATTTGGACTGCGTGGCACCCCCGTTTTGTCAGCGATATATTGATACGTGACGTCCGATCCAAGCGGCATACCTGTCGCCAGCCGGGTATAAAATACCTGTGCGATTTGTGGCATATCAGTGCCGCTAGGGCTGGCCTCGCGCTGGATAATCGAAGCGAGCGTAATCCCTTGATACAAGGTAAGGCCCTGCGCAGTATACTGAGCGGTCAACCGATTCTCTTGAATCACCCGATAATACTCGTCAAAGATATGCTCGAGAATACGTTCAACAGGAGTATCAGTCGCAAAGGTATACGTTTCACCGTAGATATACCCCTCGAGGTCGGCACCGGCTGGTTTACCGGCAAACAATGGCGAATTATACGATTGATTCAGTGCGCTATCTACTTCTGACGCGGTATAGCCTGCGCTAATAAGTGTCTTGCGGGCATCAGCCACCGTCCCACCGGGCAAAAAACGAATGTTAAAGGTGTCAACCTTACCGCTGGTGAGGTGCGCAACAATTTCTTGGGTAGATTCTGCCGGTGAAAGCCGATACGTTCCAGCCTGCAAAGCACCCTGCACTCCCTGTAGGCGCGTATACCATAAAAATGCCCGAGGACTCTGAATTAAACGCTCGTCTTTTAGAAGGGTGGCGATATCGCTGGGCGTGCTCCCCGGGGCAATCGTCACGAGTGAATTCTCGGCCGCTGTACTATCAACTGGCGCAAGCTGCGCTGTATACCATGCAAATATTCCACCGCAGGCGAGCAGGAGTACGGCCAAGAACGCACCGACCGACCACCAAATAACCTTCTTTCGAGACCGAGAAGTATGCGATACAGAGGCACGGGAGAGGGGCGCACCCGGACTACGGGGTGCGGTAGCGAGCGGAGCGGCAGATGCGGGGGCGGGCGCAACAGGCGGAGTCGCAACGGGCGGCGCGGGCGTACGCGGTACAGGCATACGGGGCACGGCAGGCTGTGACGGTGATCCCGTCCGCGGAAGTGGACGACTTGGCGGTAACGCCCCCGGGGGCGAAGCCCTATTAACTGGTCGGCGACTAAATTCGTCCACGCTGGAGCTCCAGATAATCTTGCAAAATAAGTGCCGCCGCCTGAGAGTCGATATCTGCCTTGCTATACGGCCGCTTATGCGCTATTAATTGCTGTTCGGCAAGTACACTCGTCAGTGATTCATCCTGAAAAACGATTTCTTTATCGAAATCACGTAAGCGCTCCACAAACGCCTCAACATACTTTGTTTGCGCAGTCGCCTCGCCCTGTTGATTGCGAGGGTACCCCACTACGACCACATCGGCACCTTCCTTCAAGATAACCTCACCAATCGATGCAATCTCCGACCCATCCACCTCAATAGTGGTAAACGGAACAGCGATGCGCACACTTAAATCGGCGACTGCAACACCAATTCGTTTTTCACCTACATCAAGCCCGATCAGCGTTCGATTACTCATCCTGAACTTTAAATTCAATGCTTATCTTATCGGTATTATTCGGCACCGTCCGCACCCAGAAGTACGAGAACTGTACATCCACGCTTTTAATGCCATCTATCGCCTCGAGATCTTGCTGAACCTCGCCGTAACGCTTGCCGCGGGCCTGGTTCTTAATACTCTCTTCATTTATCTTTGGACCCACGCTTCCATTGGCATTCACCGTTGCGAGAATCGTTTCACCGTCTTGCTTAAACTCACTTAATGATGCTTCGTCAATACCAGTTCCGTAAACCTTCTGACTTTGCGTATCAATTTTCGACTCGAGTGAGGCCCGTAAATAGGTGTCGAGTTCGGTCTTTGGTACCGCATGGAGCGAATATGTAGTCGGAACCGTCAGCGTTGCTTTTCCATCGGTGGCCTCTTGATCAACCGCTGGCGATGACACGGCCTCGCCTCGCTCGACAATAAAGCTACCATCGACCACAAGTTCGCCATGAGTAAACTTCTTTGTCAATGCCGCTTTTTGTTCATCGGTTGAGCGTCCTAGTAGTTCGCCACGGGCGCGCTCGACATCTTCGGCCGACACAACCTTCACCACATGAGTCGTCCCGCCAGAGGTAGTCCCTACTAAGACGGCGCTAATCTTGCTTGGTGCCCCCGATAGTGACCCAGATGCACCATTATATTTGCTTCCACCGGATACCGCCGTAATATCTACCTGTGCATTGGTGTAATTGCTTGAGTTAATCTGCACCGCCTCATCGGTCGTAAACACCAGTCCAGATGAGGTGGTAAGCTTTGTACCCGCTGGAATAGTCGCGCCGCCAATAGCGGTGGCTGCATCGGACGTCGAGAATCGTACACGTCCCGTTGCCGAAGTACCAAGGTCCTTTTGCCCGGTAGCGTCAAATTCAACCGTTTCATCTTTTTTATCCTGTTGCACGACCGAACTTACTAACCCGGCCTTAAAATCGGTTGCCGCGGTGCCACCCAACTTGACAGAGGCGTGTACTGGCTGAGGCGCCGTACGCGCAGTAATAACCACGGTCGCTGACGGCGCAATCACAAACATCCAAATAAGCAGTCCGACAAGTGCAACCGCTCCTGTAATGCCAAAAAATAATTTCTTACGGAACGAATCGAAATTAGGTATTTTCGTACCCTTTTTAGCCTTACGGGAAGTACCCGAGCCTGAGGGTGAGGCCGCAAGTGGCTCGGTGCCGTCAATCTCCAGATCGGTCGCCTCGATAGCATCACTTCGCACACCTCGAGTTACGCCAGCCCCTGCGGCAGCCGCGGTAGCTTTTTTAGTTCCATCTTTCACCTTCACGGTATCAGCATGGTCACCTACTGGTAATTCGGAGCCGTCAATAATATCATCACCATCGTCAACAACCAGCGCGGGAATATCAGCCAATTCGGGCTTACTCTGAAGATTTTTAGCCACGGGGATTTTCGCACTCGCCGCCAACGCAACAAGTGCTTGATTATGCGTAATCAATACCAATTGTTTTTTATCGTTCTTGGCCATGCGCTCCAACAAGCGCAAATTTACGGCACTCTGAAGTGCACCGGTACGTTTCGGCGGTACGAGCGCAACGATTTTCTCTTTGGCCTTTTTGATTTTGCCAATAATGGCCGTGACGTCATCGTCAACATCAATGTAAATTACATCTTTATTCATGCTTAGATTTTGAGGAGCCGATTAAATTTTTCTTTTATAGAATCTCCCTCACCACTCCCTATTAGTGTATCATATCCGACCCGCAGAAGGCCCATGGCGGTAATAAAGGTATGGTCGGCAACATCGCCTGTGGTATCTGTGACCCCAATCACTTCGCTCGGGTTAATATGTTGAATGGTAGGCTTACGAGTAAACGGTAGCTCTTTATGCCACGATGCGCCCTCGAGTGCGGTCACCAACTTTTCAAGGCTCGATCCACCACCACAAAGCAGAATACGATTTGGTAAATGATCGACCGAATCGAACTCGCTCAGTGCTAACTCTACGCCCGCCAGCCACACTTCCAGTGTTTTATCGAGCGCTTCATTTACCTCTTTTTTAACAGTTGCCTTAATCTGTTCGTGGCCAATATTCACCTTCAGTTTCTCGGCATCTTTATATGATAAGTTCATATCACTGGCGATGGTCTGCGTAAAGCTGCGACCACCAATACCGAACATCTTAGTCCCTTCAACGCCACCATCGTTCACGACTGCAATATCGGTAGTACCACCACCTACATCGGCAAGAATGGCGGTAAAGTTACTATTCCCATCGTTGCCGAGTACGCTGCGACTTACCGCAAACGGTTCGGCCGCCACCGCCAAGAGTTCCAAAGATAATTCATCGGCCACCCGCTCGAGAGCACCAATGTGCACCATAGGCGCAAAGGCGGTATAAATTTGTACGGCCACATCGCGCCCCTGGAACCCGATTGGGTTGCTTACTTTATAGCCATCAATATGAATACCGACCAGTGCACTGTTCACCAGCTTCACCTCGACCTCAGAGTTACCCGTTTCGAGTGCAATTTGCTTTTGAGCTTTAATCTGGGCGCGTTCCTGTACCTTCTCGATGATAAATTCCATCTCTGAATCATCAAGCGGGCGATCGGGCTGTGGACGGCGGTACCGAATCGTGTCAGTCACCCCCTTCACTAGCTCGCCGGCAATTCCAATCACCACTCGCTTAGCCTGAAGACCGGCCTTCTCTTCCGCTTGTGCCAACGCCTCTTCGCAGTTCCGCACGACCCCGGCAATATCAGCAATCGCACCAGAATGCATATCACTGACATCTTGGCGAGCACGACCCACGCCAACAATATGTAGCTCATCACCCTCGAGTTGAGCGATTAGCGCTTTTACAAATTCCGTACCAATATCGAGCGCCACAAGATATTCATCATCAGAAATCTTGCGCGACTTTTTAAGCTTTTCTAATACCATAGGTATTTTCCATTATATCATTATGGACGCTTGAATATACAGGTCCGCCACAACTCGACTATTGCTTTTTAGGGCAATTTGTGGTATAATGTGCAGATTATGAGTGTAGAGAAACATCCACAAGAGAAGTACGAGAAATACCCTACCGAGCCATCTATCGGCCCCGAGCTTGAATATCTTATTGTTGACCTCGAAGAGCAAGTAAATGCGCTTGCAACGGAACTCCTTCGCGATGAGCCCTACATGCTAGAAGCGCGCGGCTATCGGCCTCAGTCCAACTATGGAGACACTCCTTATGGCATTCAGGAACTCGAAAATACTCACCTGAAAGGATTCAATTCGCCGCAGCGCGAATTTATCGGCATGGACCTCTCGTGTGTCTATCCCCTCGGTGTTGCCCCCGTTGATACCTGGAACATCGCCCTTAAATGGTCGGACGGCTTGCAGTGTCGCCTGGTCAAAACGCCACGCGCCTCACTCCTGACGGTTGAAGAATCTGCAGCACATGGCCATATTCATCACGCCTACACGATGCCACAGGAGCAGCACGAACTCTACCTCGAGTCGCTAGGCCTCCCTGAAAGTTTCTACGCAGATGATATTAAAGAGCTCACGCGTGACCTCTACTCTTCTACCGATTTTCACCTCACGCAGCGCCTAGTTGCTCCTATCGACCCCTTTACGCAGCTCGAATTAGTTCGCGATGCGCAGTTATATCAAGACAGCGATGACAACAAGCAGCTCGTCCATGAACTACTCATTCACATCGACCACCTCGATCAATCTACGCCATCATACGATGAGGACGAAACCCCATTAACACCCCACCTACACTACCGCAACAGCCTTCGGTTCGACCGCGATGAGGTCGCCGGACTTTGGAAATTTAAGGAAGCCTACCACGGTAAACTCAAGGCTGGCGAACTCCTTGGCGAGCTCGTAGCTATCGACCCGACACTTGGCATCCCCGATGTCAGGCTGCTTGAAAAAGTCCTGAACGGCCTCTCGGCCGAGACAAACCCTTATTAGTTAGCGGGTTTGCAATACGGCTTTAATGCGGCGAATGCCCGCGCTCGAGGCCTCTTCCTTGGTAATCTTAAACCGTGCATCGCCCTCGCCAAGCTGGCCAGTGTGGTCAACGTGAGGACCACCGCAGATTTCGAGACTCACTACATGATCGCCCTCACCCATCTGATACACCTTCACCTCATCACCGTAGCGCTCGCCGAAAGGACCAATTGCACCCATTTCAAGCGCCTGCTGAGTTGGATACATCGTAAAGCTCACGGGCAGATCCTCGGCAATCCAGCCATTTACCAACGCTTCCGCCTGGTCGAGCTCTTCACGCGTCACTTTACGGTCGAAGCTAAAATCGAACCGCAAGCGCTCTTCGGTGATATTACTGCCGTGCTGCTGGATACCGGTGCCGATAATTTCTCGTAAAGCCGATTGAAGCAAATGGGTCGCGGTGTGATATTTTTTATGAATTAAATCTTGGCCGCCGAGTCCGCCTTTAAACTCGCCCTTTGTGGCTGTTCGCGAGCGAGCTCGCTGCGCCTCCATGTGAGTATCGAATTCCTGACGCCAATGCTCGGACACCTGAATACCCTGTACAAACGCCTCTTCAGTAGAAAGCTCAACGGGGAAACCATAGGTATCGTACAATGTAAAGAGTTCGGCCCCCGTCACGCCGCCATCGGCATATTTCGCAAGTTGTTGCAGCCCCTTACGGAGAGTCTGGCGAAACACCTTCTCTTCCTTCATAAGGACGGCGATAATAGTATCTCGCTGTGCGGCAACCTCTGGATAATCAGCTGCGTACAAGTCGGCAATAACCGGTACCACCGCTTCGAAGAAATTCTGCTCAATGCCAAGATCGAACGCGAACCGAATTGCGCGGCGCAAAAGCCGGCGCATGACATATCCCTGCTCTTTGTTTGCAGGCACACACCCATCTACCGCCAAGAAGGTTGCCGCGCGTAGGTGGTCAGCAATCACCCGCATACTGGCAGTATTACTTTCGTAGCTTTTACCACTCAGCGCTTGGAGTTTCTCGATAATTGGCCACATTACGCTAATACGGAAGACATCGGGGCTATTAATCTTGGCCGCTGCGATACGTTCGAGGCCCGAGCCGTGATCAATATTTGGCTGCTCAAGCGGCTCGAACTGCCCCTCTGCCACCTTGCGGTAGGCCATAAATACATTGTTGCCAATTTCCATAAAACGTCCGCAGTCACAATTTGGATGACAGAACTCACCAAAGCTCGTGTCGTGTGGCGTGCCAAAATCATAGAACATTTCACTATCTGGTCCGCACGGATCGCCCACTGGTGTTGTTTCTGGGCTACCATTACGACTCCACCAGTTCTTACTGCCATCATAGTAAAAAATACGCTCACCCTCGCGAATGCCTCGAGTATACCCGGCTGCCTCCGAGCCAATTTCTGCCTCTTCTGCCCGAAGACCACGAGCCTCAAACAAGCGCTTCCACACCGTTGCCACCTCGGTATCTTTTTCGATACCATACTCAGGTGCGCCGATAAATGCCGTGACGTACACCCGGCTCATGTCGAGCCCTACTACCTCGGAAAGCCATTCAAACATCCATTCAATTTGCTGCGACTTAAAGTAATCGCCCATGCTCCAGTTACCGAGCATTTCAAAAAAAGTAGTGTGGCGGTTATCGCCAATGTCATCGATGTCCTGGGCGCGAAGACAGGTTTGACTATCGGTAATACGTGTGCCCTCGGGGTGTGGTTGCCCCAAAAGGTAAGGAATCATCGGTTGCATGCCCGAACCAGTGAATAAGGTTGATGGATCGTCCTTTAATACAAGCGGCGCCCGCTGCACAACGGCATGGCCACGTTCTTTAAAGAACTCGAGGTACGAGTTGCGAATTTCTTGAGCGTTCATTAGAGGTAATTATACCATCGTGGGTATCAAAAGACCACCTCGGGGTGGGCTTGAGGTGGTCTTTGGAGCCTGCGGTCCTGTGCTGTGGTGCCAATTCACAGGAGACTCCGATTGAGAGTGACTCCACGTCCGCACACACGCGCAGCAGAGCCAGGAGGTCGTAAAGGTGTCCTCGCAGGCCATACCCTTTACTTACTCATTGTACGAGTCTTTGCTTAAATAAGCCTGAACCACCCCACCGCCTACACACACCTCGTGGTCGTAGACAACAATCGACTGACCGGGCGCAACTGCGCGCTCAGGATTATCGAGCGTCAGATGCACCCCTCCATCGGTATCGTATGACAGTCGTGCTGGCGTCAATGGCGCCCGGTGACGCACCCGAATTTGATACGTGCCTTCGGCTGGTGTCCCGTTTATCCAATGGGCGCCTTGAAGTGCCAACTCGGGTCTCCACAAGGCATCGTCATTGAGGTTGGTGGTGACGTACACCTCGTTCTTATCCATGTCCTTCCCGACCACGTAGTACGGCAAACCGCCGCCTAGCTCAAGTCCATGTCGCTGGCCAAGTGTATAGAAAATCGCCCCATCGTGCTGACCTAACGTAGCGCCAGTCTGGACATCAATAATAGGCCCCGGCTCCTGCGTGACGTATTGGCTCAAGAACTCTCGAATACCAATCTGGCCCACAAAACAGATCCCCTGGCTGTCCTTTTTATGTGCGGTGTAAAGTCCTCGCGCCTCCGCCATCTCACGCACCTGCGGCTTAGTAAACTCGCCAAGTGGAAAGAGCGTCTTTTCGAGGGCCTGTTCAGTCACCCGATACAAAAAATATGTCTGATCCTTGTTCGTATCAACCGCCTGAACTAGCTGCGCACCAGCCACCTCACTTGTGTGTTCGTCTGACCCGTGGCGTACGCGCGCATAATGGCCAGTCGCAATATAGTCCGCCCCATCCTCAAGTGCAGCCTCAAGAAAAAGTTTAAATTTCACTTCTTGATTACACATAATATCGGGGTTGGGGGTGCGCCCTAGGCGGTACTCTTCGATCATATAATCGACCACTTTGTGGCGGTACTCGTTCTCGAAATCAAACACTTTAAAATCGATACCAAGTTGTACCGCAACGCGCTTTGCATCGGCTAAATCATCGGCCCACGGGCAACGCATACCGGGCAAATCTTGTGTCCAGTTTTTCATGTATACACCAGTTACGTCATAGCCCTGCTCGACAAGCAGCGCGGCTGTCAATGATGAATCGACCCCGCCACTCATCCCTACGTATACTTTTGTCATGCATGTGCTCCAAAGTAAAAGGCAATAATTTTTACTACTTCACCACCCGCCAACCACCAGCCGCGCGGCGTCAGCCACCAGTGCCAACTCCAATCGTCATCGTGCATCACAGGGTAGTTCCGAATACGCGTTCCATCGGCATTTTTGTTGAACTCTAAACTGGCACGGCGCTGGTGATAACCCGAGGTCACTAAAATAATGTCATCGAGATGACGCTCGGCGATAATTGACTGTGTGTTTTCGGCATTTTCCTTCGTGTTCATAGCCTCTTCGTCCACAAGAATGGCATAACTTGGCACCCCCGCCTGCTCGGCCTGCACCCTCATGGCAGCCGCATTGCTGGGACCGGTTTTATCGAGTGCAGCACCCGATAACACCAAGTACTCCGCCCACCCGTTTTGGTAGAGACGAATACCCGCCGCGGTACGAGCCTGCGTATCACCGCCACTTACCACCACCACTGCATCGGCGGCCGCGCACGATGAACCTTCGACCGGTCGATCGCCACAACTCATAAAATCGTTTGGTTGAAGATAGATGCTCAGGCCTACAATAAGCAAGACCGCCGCTAGTACCATAGCAAAAATCCACTTAAGCATTACTTAGCACTCCGTTGATATTCTTTACGGACCTCTTCGATTATAATCTCGGCGGCGCGGGCGGTATTCTCTTCGTGAGATAGATGCCCCAAAGTAATGCGCAGACTCCCGTCAGCTACTTCGGGCGCAAGTCCGATCGCCGTCAGGACATGAGAGCGAGTCCCCTTGTTGGCGGCGCAGGCACTTCCCGTTGCCACCAACACCCCTCGCATTTCAAGCGCAAACAGCACTCGCTCCGCATCAAGACCCGGGAAGGAAATATGTAAATGACCCGCCAGACGATGTTTTTGATTACCCGACACCACCGCCTCGGGGAAAGCATCGCACAGTGTGCGCTGGAGAGAATCACGCAGCTTACGAAGGCGCTCCGACTCGAACTTTCGGTGCGCATGGGCCAGTTCCATCGCTTTGGCAAAGCCAATCACCCCCGCAACATTCTCGGTTCCGCTGCGCAGTCCGCGCTCTTGTCCACCTCCCACTACCGCAGGCACGAGCGTCACCATTGGTGCAGCCCACAACAAACCAACCTGCTTAGGACCATACACCTTGGCGGCGTTCAGGGTAAGCAGGTCGACTCCAAGTCGCGCCACATTGACATCGAGTTGCCCCACGCCCTGCGAAGCATCCGAGTGGAAATAAAGCGGGGTCGTGTTATGCGCTGCTAGTCGTGTGCTACGCTCCTCGCGAATTACCTCGGCAATATCGCGTAGCGGCTGAATTGTTCCTAGCTCGTTGTTCGCCAATGCGATGCTTACAAGCTGCGTGTCCGGCGTCAGCGCATCTTTGACTTTTTGCGCCGATACAATACCCTTCTCGTCGGGCTCGATGAGCACGGCCTGGGTACGACCTGCTGCCGCTAACACGGCGTGGTGCTCGATTGAAGAGGTTACCACAGGGCCAGTAACACTTGAGAACGCTAAATTAATCGACTCGGTAGCGCCTGCGGTTATTACGAGGTCATCGGCCTTCGCCCCAATTGTACGGGCGATTGTGTGCTTAGCGGCTTCATACTCGCGGCGGACCTGCACTGCCGGTGCGTACGGTGCCGAAGGATTATAAAACGCATCAGAAAAGTAAGGCTGCATCGCCGCATAGACTTTGGCGTCAATTGGTGTTGCCGCCGCATGGTCAAGATAGATTACCTCAGTATTCACTTACTAATTATACCGTATGTCGTAATGATTATGCTGCCTGATCGTAGCCAGAATGAGGTGGCTCATCCTGCGTAGGCATAAGCAGAGCAAGAATATCCCGCGGGTCATCTAGGCTATCCAGCAAAACCTCGGCGCGATCTTTTTCAAACGGATAGGCTTCCATAATAGCCCGCACGTAGTGGTAGGTTGCTGGAATGAAAATTTCTAAATCGCTGAGCGTTACCGGCACAGGCTGTCCTGCGTGATTAAACTTCTTGACGTACTGAGGATGGGTTTCGAGATGTGTCACAATATTTGGGTTCGAACTCCCGGGTGTAATTTCTTCAATGTACCAATCGGCCACACCAGGTTCACGAGGCACCGTCTCGTTCTTTTCGCCATACCAAAAGTAGTACGTATTCTTCTGAGCAAATAACTGACCACCAATCACACGCTCGGTATCAATAAGATGCCTACGAATCTCTTGATGGCTACGCGCCGGTCGGACAAACGAAATTGGCATATATTTGAGCTTTACTTCTCGACCCTTGGTATATTCAATCGCCTCGGCGGTGTCACGGAATGAATCAATTAGCGCTTCAATATCTTTAATACCCTGAAATGGTGCGGGCGCACGTTCAGGGCTCGATTGCAGTGCACGCTCCGATGATGTGGTGTACAACTCGGCGCTGTGCTCGGTCTTTGGGAAGTGATATTGGCTCTTGTCCATAAAAAATAATGCCTACTATACAGTATATTCGTTGGTGGTGTTGGTTTAAGACTGCGCTGTGAGATGAAACAGTGCGCGGGCATTCTGTGATGAGGCCTGGGCGATTTCTTCAAGCGAAATGCCTCGGCGAGCAGCATGATATTCAGCCACAACCCTCACATATGCAGGCTCGTTTATTTTACCACGATAAGGGGCGGGCGTCAAGAAAGGCGCATCTGTCTCAAATATAATTCTCTCTAGTGGAATCGTATCGAACAGCGCCTTCTGCGCCTCATCTTTTGTAAAGGTGCTAATGCCATTCACACCAATATACAGCCCTCGGGCGAGTGCCTGCTCCAGGTGCTCCTTTGAATCGGTAAAGCTATGAAGGACACCACGAATTCCCCGATAGTCATCAAAAATCGGCCAAAAATCATCAAACGCCTCGCGAACATGAAAAATTATCGGCAAGTCGTGCGCAAGCGCCACTTCAATTTGGTACCTTAAGGCCTGTATTTGCACTTCGCGCGGACTATGGGTATAAAAATAATCGAGCCCGATTTCTCCGACTGCAACGATTGTATCCGAGGTGCCCGCCAGTTCAGCAATCTTATGAAAGCCCTCTTTCGTTTCATGCGGATGCACGCCGATTGCCGCGTAGATATGCGGGCCACTCTTCTGGTGGTCCTTAGCAAAATCAATCGCTTGCCAAGAGCTTTTCTCGCTTGTCCCTACGCAAATTATTTGCGTCACACCAGTCTCGGCGGCTCGGCTAAGCACCTCACGAGTAGAAAGTTCGTACGGTTCGTGAATGTGACAGTGAGTATCTACTAACATTACTGTTTTGGGGCGCGAGGATCGGCGGTATGAATATATTTCTTAGGAAATAGCACGGTTTCAGAGGGCCGCACCACTCCCGACTCGAACACGGTGTGAATCGCCTGTGCCGTAGTCGGCATAAATGGCACCAATAAGTCACCAATTTGCACCAAGGCGCCCGCACAGTGGGCCAATACTTCGGACAAGTGCGGCTCGGCCTCGGGGTCCTTACCGACATGTTTGGCAATTTCCCATGGACGCACGTTATCAATATACTGATTCAAGCTGCGGACCATGCTCCACACTTCATCAATCGCTTTGTTAAACTCGAGGTTTTCCATCGCTTGATGATAGAGTGTCATGTCGTGTTCGGTCTGCTCTGAAGTGCCGATAACGCCAGCTTGATAGCGCGTAATCATGCCTGCGACTCGTTGAATAAGGTTGCCTAAATCGTTCCCTAATTCGCCATTGTAGGCATTCTCAAACTTCTCCCAGGTAAAGTCACCGTCATCGAGCGTAGGAATATGACGTGAGAAAAAATAGCGGAAGGCATCAACCCCATATTGGTCGATAATCTCATTAGGGTCGATGACATTGCCCACGGTTTTACTAATCTTTGCACCCCCAATGTTAATAAACCCATGCACCAAGAGGCGTTTTGGTAGCTCGAGCCCAATGCCCATCAACATAGCGGGCCAAATACCGGCGTGGAAACGAAGAATATCCTTCCCAATCACCTCAACATCAGCTGGCCAAAATGACGTATACTCATTCACACGGTCTGGGTACCCAATGACCGTAATGTAGTTCGCCAATGCATCGAGCCAGACATACATAATTTGATCCGGATCGCCTGGCACTGGAATACCCCACGTAAGATTTTTCTTTGGACGCGAGATACTCACATCGGCCAGTCCGTCCTTAATAAGTTCAAGGAACTCATTCTTACGGAATTCGGGTACGATTTCCATTACCCCTGTGCTAATTGCTTCTTTAATTTTGTCGGTGAACGCACTTGTCTTGAAGAAATAGTTCTCTTCACTCACCTGCTGGTAGGGTGCCTGATGGTCGGGACACACCCCTCCGGTTGCCTGCACCTCTTTGTCGGTAAAGAAAGCCTCGTGCCCCACACAGTACCATCCACTGTACGTACCTTTATAAATATACGGTTGAAGTTGTTGCCAGATATGTTGCACCGCCGCCACGTGGTGTTGATCGGTGGTCCGAATAAAGTCGGTGTACTCGGCACCTACTTTCCGCATTAAGCGCTCGAAGTTGACATACATAGTGTCGGTATAGGCTTTAGGGTCGAGTCCTTGCTCGGCAGCTTTGGCGGCGATTTTATTACCATGTTCATCGGTTCCTACTTGGAAACGTACCTCGTGGCCATTCTGCCGCTGATACCGTGACCAAATATCCGCCAAAAGATAATCGAGCGCGTTTCCAATGTGCGGCGTTCCATTTACATACGGAATAGCCGTAGTAACATAAAGATTCTTTTGTATCTGTTCCATTGAGGTCTATTGTACCAGAAATTCCCTATTTTCATGCGATAGATTAGCGGCCATTGTTGTTCGACCAATCGGTCGCAATGTCAAAGCCATCTGGGTGCACCGCCGCAAATCCGCCGGTATCGTATACCTTCCCAGGGCCCACGCTTGTTTCGACTACCGAACACTTCGGGTAGCGGCCGTAATTGGCCGCGATAATTACATACCCATCGGCATCGATTTTTACACCGTCCACTCGAACTGAGTAGATACCACCCTGGCCGCACGATTGCATAACCCGCCCCATATCGAGATCGTAATATGTTTCGCGGTGCCGCACCCCCTTACTATCGGTGAAGAACAGGGCGCCCTTCGCCTTAGTAAGCCCTTCGCCCATGCCCTTAATGCCAAGGACAGTTACCTGCGCGAGTGGCGCCTTCGTGACCATATCGGCAATTTTCTTACGCGACACTTCACGACCTTCGCGAATATCAATCTGATAAGTGAGCGTTCGCACCCCCGGCACACCGGTAACCTTAACCGCCTTATATCCAAGCGGCCTGTCGGCGTCATAAATATATTCAACTGGGAACCCCACCGGCTGGTCTTCGTAAGTCGTTTGCACACCCTCACGCCAGACACGCACCTCCAATCCTGCCGTCAACCGAGTGGCAAGCGGTACCGAAGTCCGATCCTGCGGGCCAAGCGTCACCCCTTTCTGTCGTAGCATATCAGCCACCGTAGGGCCCTGGGCCCGCGCCTCGCTTCTCCTCCCATACACATCGAGTATAAAGGGAGTGGCGCGCGTAATCTCGAGCACCAGCCCTGCGCCATCGCCAATAAGGTCATCAGAACGATGAATGGCCGCGATGTCCTCACTCAAAAGCGGCACCCCCGCATCGGTCGCAATCCGCCCAGCGGTTTGATACGGTGTCATAATCTTGGTGCGAGCATTTCCATCAACCACAACTACCGGGCGTGCTCGATAAATATTGACTTTATACTCGGGGGCAACCAGCTCCTCATCTCGTGATGGCTCAACCGTGTCGTGTGGATCAAGATTCACACCAAATGTCGTCAGGGCCTCGCTTACGGTATGGGCATCGGTCATAAATGCGCTTGTCTGACCCCTATCGTACACGGTCATTAATCGACTGGTAGACGCGGGCGAAGTGGTCGGGTCATCGGCGCGTGCTGTCGGCTGGTGCACGGTACCACCTGCAACAGTCCCGAGCGCCACTACGGCAACGAGTATTGCTGCACGCCACCTCACTCCATGTCCGCGCTGCACCCTACCAGCCATTATCATTACTCCTATACAAAAAAGATTCCACCCTTACGTTTTCGCTCTTTCATTATACCACCGGGTATTACAGTGTAGCGGCGAGGTCAAGCCAGTTCTGAAGCGTCAAATCCTCGGCGCGGCTATCAGGTGAAATGGCATGTGCCTTCAGCAGCGCCTCGACATCCGGTTTTGTCATATGGAGCCCACTCGCTAAACTACTTCGTAATTTTTTGCGTTTGGCACTAAAACCGGCCTTCACTACTCGGAAGAATGCGCGCTCCCGCTCGCGGCTCACTAATGGGGCGGGGCGCATGGTCAAAATAACCACTTGACTATCGACTTTCGGTGGCGGCGTAAATAGCTCGGCGGGCACAATATCGCCAAGTCGGACCTCGGCGTATACTTGGGCGCTTACCGCCAGAATACTCATGTCTCCAGGACCAGCCGCCATCCTCTCGGCAACCTCTTTTTGAATAAGGAGTACAATGGTACGCGGTGGATTTTCGGCCGTAGTCAGCAATTGAACGATTTTTGACGTGATGTAGTAGGGCACATTGGCCACCACTACATAGCGCGGGGGGAGTTGGCGTAAGTCAAACTCAAGAATATCTTGGTTGACCACCTCGAGTGCCTTGCCAGGAAATTGCCCCGGCAGCTTACCGGCAAGCGCTTCGTCAAGCTCGACCGCCACCACTCGCTGTGCTCGGCGAAGGAGCTCACTCGTTAACGTGCCAAGACCGGGACCAATCTCGAGTACAGTATCCTCAGGAGCAATATGCGCCTCATCGGCAATCCGAGCCAATACCGCCCTCTCTTTCAGCCAATGTTGTCCAAGTGATTTTTTAGGACCAGCCATATCGCCTCCTATCCTTTAATACCAGCGGTGTGCGAGCCAGAAATTATACGCACCTTCCCAGCCGCCATAGCGATTCACGTAAGTGTTCATCCAGTTCAGCGAATCGACCGGGTTATAAGGATTGCCCGGAACCTTGCCACAAGGGAGTGCCTGCGCCAAGCCACACGCGCCCGACGACCTGTTGGTCGCGTTAGGGTTCCAGCTGCTTTCTTTGCCCACGATATAGTCTGCATACCCCCAGTTTTCTGGTGCAATATTCGATGCGGCTAACCACTCTGTTTTCGTACCACCACCAGTGTACGGTAGCGTCTTTGGTTTGGTACCAATTATTTCAATCTGCGTCACTGGCTGTTCAAGGATCAGGCTGGCGATTTCACTTCGAGAAACCTCAACCCCATTCTTAATTTCGATTTCATATGTCACCGCCCGAAGTCCCGCGCGACCCGCGGTACGCACTTCGCGATACCCAACTGGACGATCGGCGTCATCGATGCGCTCGGTTTCAAAGGCGACTGCCTCTTGAGTGTTGATCGTTTGCGTACCCTCACGCCAGACACGAACTCGCATACCTTCGGTAATTGGCGTATCGAGTGACAGGGATACGCCATCGCGCGCACCTATCGTAATGTGTTTTTCATGAAGCATTTCACCCACGGTAGTGCCTTGGGTACGAACTGACGTGATTGCACCGTAGAGGTCGAGTTCCAGCGGAACCGCACGATCGATCTGGAGCTGCAAACCAGCACCGTCCCCGACAATATCATTAGAGCGAGTAAGGTGCGTCACGTCCTCGGGATAGAGCGAAATACCCGCATCTTGTGCAATCCGCTCACCCGTCTGGTACGGCGTCACAATTTTTTGGCGAGTCGCCCCATCAACCACCATGACAGGACGAGCGCGATAAATATTCACCTGATAATCAGGTGCGACTAGCTTTTCGTCAAGCGATGGCTCGACTGCATCTTTTGCGTCAAGCTGAACGCCCTGCTGGCGTAACGCTTCACGTAGAGTCGCGCCGTTAGTAATGAAGGCAGTTTCTATACCTCGATCGTGCAAGGTGATAAGTCGCCCGCCTTCACTCTGCGCATCGGCTGTCTGCGAAGGAAAAAGAGTTGCCCCAAGAGCAGCAACAAGCGCCAAGACCATCAGTCCCGCGCTCACAATTGTGGTGGTTGGTATACGTATTTTCATGCCTAAAAAGGATGTTCACTTCCCAAAGTGTATCTCAGCTATTATAGCACACAAGCCGCTAAAGCTTTTGAAGATGTGCGTATTCGGCGTTCAATTTTTTCGTCTGCCCATTCAAGAATGCGATCGTCACCGCGAGGCCATCGACCTCTATAATCTCACCGTCACCAAAGGCAGCCGAACGTACTCGGTCGCCCTCTTCGAAGCCAAGTTCATCACTGTAAAACGGTTCTTCATCCTTGTAACCCATAATAGCCGGCTCGGGATTGATATGCGCCACATGCGTACCCATATCACTAATAAAACGCGAGGTTGGATTATACGCCCGCGAACCAAATTGCAGGCGACTATAGGCGTAACTAAGGTGCAATTCCTCGCGCGCGCGCGTCATACCGACATAACAAAGCCGCCGCTCCTCTTCGAGCTCCGAGGGACCCGCCTCGAACACGCGCGCGTGTGGCAAAATACCCTCTTCCATCCCCACCATAAAGACAACTGGGAACTCGAGCCCTTTGGCGGCATGGAGGGTCATCAAGGTTACTTTATTGCCGTCTTGTGCGGTATCCGCGCCCGACATTAAGGCGACCTCCTCTAGAAAGTCGGCTAATGACGCAAAATTTTGGGCATCAGAAAGAAGTGAACCGAGGTTCTCCTCTCTATCTTCGGCCTGCGGCGTCCCATCAAGCACATAGTCCCGATATCCCACGGCTTGAATCACTGCCTCAATGATATCGGCAGGGTGGGTATCTTCAATACGAGATCGCAGTGCCATAAGTTTTACCCCAAGCGCGACCATGGCGGCCTTCGCCTTACCGGTGACGACCTTTTCCGCCTCGACCATGGTCAGCGCATCAATAATATCGCGTCCGCTATCCGCCTGCCACGTGAGAAAACGCTCGAGGCTGGTCGCTCCAATACCCCGAGTCGGCACGTTCGCAATACGACTAAAACTCATTCGGTCGCTCGGCTGATAGAGCAAACGCAAATACGCAATAATGTCCTTTATTTCCTTGCGGTCGTAGAAACGTACCCCACCCACAATCTGATATGGGACGCGCAGCTGCAAGAACGCCCGCTCAAGGGTGTAGCTTTGCGCATTGGTGCGGTATAACACCGCAAACTCATCGTAGCGGCGCGCACCGATTGCAACCTGCGATGAAATGCGATCGGCCACTTGTCGTGCCTCTTCAGACTCGTCATAGACACCATGCACCTGCACGGGCGACCCCGCCCCTGCTGCGGTCCATAATTCCTTATCGGTCCGCTGAGTATTCTTGGTAATCACCGCGTGTGCTGCGTCAAGAATGTTGCCGGTGCTCCGATAGTTCTGCTCTAGTTTCACCACTTTTGCACCGGGGAAATCTCGCTCAAAATTAAGAATATTGGTAAAATCTGCCCCCCGCCAGCTATAAATCGACTGCCAGTCGTCCCCAACTACACAAATATTATGCTGATCGTTCACCAGGAGCTTCACGAGTTGATACTGCGCCGCGTTGGTGTCCTGATACTCATCAATCAGAATGTACTCGAACTGCGCCCGCCACTTTGCCCGAATGGCTGGGTGCTCCTTAAACAGACGCACCGCTTCAATCAGAAGGTCGTCAAAGTCAAGTGCCTGAGCGGCCTTCCGGCGCACCTCGTACTCTCGATACACCTTCGCAACGCTCTTCGCAAACGGATAATGCGCTACTGCTTCGAATTCGTCAGGGTTCTGTAACGCATTCTTAGCTGAAGAAATCGCCCCGCTCACCGCCGAAGGTTTCATCTCTTTGTCCGATATTGAGAGTGACTTCATAACCTGCTTAATTAAGCCCTGTCGATCGTCTTCGTCATAAATCACAAAATTTTTGGGGACTTGAATCGCCCCGCCATCCATACGGAGCAGCCGGACGCAAATACCATGAAACGTACCCATCCACGGCATAAAAGAACGATCGTTTGGTTGACGGAGTAAGGTGGCAAGTCGCTCGCGCATCTCGCGCGCCGCCTTATTGGTAAACGTCACCGCCAGAATATGACTGGGCCACACCTTTTGCTCGGCAATTAACAGCGCGATGCGGTGTGTGAGAGTTTTTGTTTTGCCACTCCCCGCGCCCGCCAAAATCAAAAGAGGACCCGTTGTAGTAAGAGCCGCTTCTTTCTGCGCATCGTTAAGTTCCCCGAGTAAATCCATTAGTCCTATTATAGCATCGGTAAGACATATAGGTAGAACGCTACGCCCGCTCCGGCGCCTAGCACCACAAGAAGAAGGATCCAGATGATTGTCCAGATACCTGAACGCTTTTTTGCCACCGGTGTCAGTGGTTGATGGTAATTTTCAGTGTCATAAATTGCTCCCGGCTCGGGTTGAGCTGATGGATTCTCGGTATACTGCTGTTGAATTGAAGCCGGACCAGCAGGTGCCTCGCTATCTTCTGTCGATATCACCTCTGGCGTAGTATCGACAGAAGGCTCAAGCTCTTCATGTGCGGTTGGCACGTGGACTTCAGCCTCTTCAAGCTCATCGAGTTGCGTAATTGAGGGGCCGTCTCCGTCAGCTGGCGTATCGGTTGCCGCATCGGCCGTACGCTGTAGGCCCGTATCTTCCTTTTCGGAATCGAGTGATGCCAAATGTGCGGCAAAATCGATTGGGTCGGGCAATGTATGCGCCTCAAGACGCGGCTCGTCTGGCTCATCGAGCTTTAACTGTTCGTCAGGACGCTCCAGAAGCGTCTCTTGTGGCTCGGGCTCGGGCCTACCAAGCGGCCGCTTTTCCACTTTTGCGTCGGCTAAGAAGGGTGTTTCAACTACCTTCGACCAGGCGCCAACTGCGGGCTCGTCAGTCTGCTCCGCGGCGGTGGCGTGAGCGTGGCCCTGAGGCTGGCGAATCGAATCTCCAGACGCTGACGTTGTGGCCGATGGGGCACCAAGGGTAGGTGGCACAAAGGAAAGAGACCCCGCCTTGCCCGCGGTGCCCGATGACGAGCGTGTGCGCATATCCGATGAAGGATGTACCACATCCATAAATCGCCCGCTGCTACGCCGTGCTGCAGGTGCATTCCGTGGTATATCAGAGGCGGGCCCAGGTGTTGACTCTGGCGCTGACTCTGAGGCTAACTCTAAGTTCGATTCAGGGGCTGGCTCGAGGTTTGTAGACTTCAACTCGACCACACGTTGTGTATCTGGCTCTTCAATATCAGTCACTACCTGGTTGGCATCGCTCCCCGTCACCCCGGCTACCGCCCTATCAAGTTCATCAAAGTCAAAATCAGACATTCCCCACCTATGCGCCTTTCTTCGTGCTATTATACGCTTTTTCAACAATGGTCGTAAACGCATGCGCGTCAAGACTTGCCCCACCTACCAACAGGCCATCAATTTCCGGTAATGCTAAATAGTCGGATGCGCTATCGGCAGTCACACTCCCACCATACAAAATTTGCACTGCGTTGGCCGCCTTCGCACCGTATAAATGCTTAAGTTGGCTGCGGATTGATACTACTGCCGCAGTGACATCGGTTGGCATCGCATTGTTACCCGTGCCAATCGCCCAAACGGGCTCGTAGGCAATAATCACCTCGGACAGCTCTTCGCTGGTCACATTGGCAAGCCCACCAAGCAGTTGATCGTGCAGTACATCGTTCGTTTCACCAGCGGTACGCTCGCCGGCCGTCTCGCCCACACATAAAATTGGTCGAATACCGTTACGGATAGCCGCTTGCACCTTTGCGCGTGTGTCTTTGTCAGTTTCGTGAAACACATGACGGCGTTCGGAATGGCCCACAAGACCATAGGCGACAATGCCCCGTAGCTGAGTTGCCGACACCTCACCAGTGTAGGCGCCGTGATCACGCCAGTAAAAATCTTGTGCAGCAAGTTTAAACTGTCGCATATTGACCTGCAGGCTGAGTGTCTGGAGTGCAAGCATGGTCGGCGCCAGCACAACCTCGACTGTGCGGTGAATTTTGACTTGCTTTGCGATTCGGTGTAAATACAAGCTCGACTCATGAACATTTAAGTTCATTTTCCAGTTACCGATAATAAGTTTTTTGTCACTCGCCATAATGTCTATGCTTTTCTTGCCTTTAGTGTAACTTATCTCGCAGCGTCAAGCAAACTCTCGACCCCAGGGAGTTTCTTGCCCGCCATCAGTTCTAATGATGCACCACCGCCCGTTGAAACGTGAGTAAAGCTCTCGCCGGTGCCACCGTCCCATTTCAGTACGAAGTCGGCGGTGTCGCCACCCCCAATAATTGAGGTAATTTCCCGATGGGTTGCCAACTCGAGCGCCAACCGTGCCGAGCCATGAGCAAACTCGGGTAACTCAGCGTAGCCAAGGGTGCCATTCCAGATAACCGTCCCCGCACCTCGTACGATTTCAGATATCGTCTCGATAGCACGACTCCCTACATCAAGAATCCGCTCGTCATCGGCCACTTCATCGAGGCCCCTATCTTGGCGGCGCGCCGTCTCTGACACCTCTTTACCTACAGCCACATCGGTTGGCAACACAATAAACTCATCGGCATGACCACCCGATTTCCGCGTTGCAGCCTGGTAAATAGCCTCCAGGACGCCCTCTTGACCATCTTCAACCATACTGGCGCCCACTGGGTGGCCTTTATATTTCAAGAACATATTCGCCATGGCGCCGCCAATAATGATACGGTCGGCTACGTCCACAAAGCGCTCGATGACAGTAATTTTATCGCTAATTTTTGCCCCACCCATCACCGCGATAAGCGGACGGCGTGGCCGTTCCATCGCCCCCACAATAGTCGTGTATTCACGCTCGAGAAGAAGCCCGGCGACACTTGGAACATAATGAGTAATCGCATCGGTGCTGGCGTGGGCTCGATGCACAACCCCGAACCCGTCTTGCACGAAGTACCGCGCACCCGTACTGGTGGCGATGTGCTTTGCAAAGGCTTCATCGTTCGCCTCTTCCTCGGTGTAGTAACGCAGGTTCTGAAGTAACACCACCGAACCATACGGCACCTTCTTGACGGCACGAGACACCTTATCACCGATACAATCATCGACAAAATGAACATCACGGCGAAGTAACTCGGCCAAACGGGCTGCCACCGGCTCTAAACTTTGACGCGGATCGCGCCCTTCGGGACGACCCAAGTGGCTCATAATCACTACCTTTGCCTGGTGCTTCAAGAGATATTCGATTGTCGGGAGACTGGCTCGAATCCTTAAATCATCGCTAATTTCGCCTTCTTTATTGAGAGGGACATTGTAATCTGCCCGTACCAGCACAGTTTTACGATCAATTGGAACGTCTTTGATAGTTCGTTTGAAGAAAGCCATAACCCACCCTATTTGTTACTGAATTTATTCTAGCACGCGAACCTTAATTGTGTCAGTAGTTCCTATAATACCAGGCTGTTGTCCACTGACGATAATTACCTTCGTGTGACCCTCGCCAAACAGCCCTTCCTTTTTCAGCTCTTGTGCCAACTCGAAGCCAGCTTCAGAAGAGTCGGGTCGAACGTAGCTACGGTTGGCGTAGCTGAGCGCCAGTTGCTGGGCAACCTTTACTTCACTGGTCACGCTAATAATTGGGAGATTTGGACGATGTGCCGCAATATGGGCCGCCGTTGCACCCGATTTTGTTTCCGAAATAATTGCATCGACACCAAGCTGCTCGGCCAATGTCACCGCCGAGGCGCCAATTGCATCGAGCTGCACGTTTTTAGTAATAATATCGTGGATTGGCGACACGGTTGCGTTATCTTGGGTGTACAACACGACCTTCTTCATGGCCGAAACAGCCTCGAGCGGGTAAGAACCGTTAGCGGTCTCGTCAGACAGCATAATCGCATCGGCACCCTGGATAACCGCGTTCGCCACATCACTTACCTCGGCACGAGTTGGTTCGGGGTTGTCTACCATGCTCGCCATCATCTGAGTTGCCACGATACTTAGCTTGCCGTGCTTACGACATAGCGCCAGTAATTGACGTTGTACAATTGGGACAATCTCTGCACCAGCTTCAACCGCAAGGTCACCACGGGCCACCATAATACCATCAGTCACCTTGACAATCTCTTCCATCACATCGGGCTCAACCGCTGCCTTGGTTTCAATTTTGGCAATAATTTGTGCTTTCGATCCGCCCGCGACCAAAATCTGGCGCAGGTTATGAATATCGTCTGGACTCTGTACAAAACTTAGTGCTACGTAATCGATATCCTGAGTAAACCCGTAATCGATATCTTTCAGGTCTTTAGGCGTCAAAATATCACCACCGAAATCGGTATCGGGCAGGTTAATACCCTTCTTGCTCATCAGCACGCCATCGTTCTCTACCCGCAGTTTAATTGCCGTCTCAGAGACAATCTCGAGCACCGTAGTGCGTACTTTGCCGTCAAAAATGTAAATTGGCTCGCCCACTTTCACCTTTTCGGCAAGGTTATATTGAACGGGGAAGGTTAAACCTTCGTGTTCAGCAGCGTAATCAAGAATGATTTCATCGCCCTTCTTCACCGGGGTGTTCTCTTTAAGCATGCCAAGGCGGATTTTTGGACCCTGAAGGTCTTGAAGGATGGCGACCGGTTTGCCAATTTTCGCACTTGCCTCGCGAATCCAACGGATTTGCTCGGTACGCTCGTCATAGTCACCGTGGCTAAAGTTCAAACGAAGTCCGTTTGCACCCGATGCGATCAGCTGCTCAAGCATTGCTGGCGTGTTGGTAGCTGGCCCTACGGTTGCCAAAATTTTAGTTCGTTTGAAAATAATCGACATAAGAGATATCGCCCTTCATTACATTACTGCACACTTTTGGTTGGTTCTTTTGGTGATCTCACGGAGAATCGAACTCCGATTGCCAGGATGAAAACCTGGTGTCCTAACCGTTAGACGATGAGACCGCACCATTCATGTTGTATTTGGCGTATCACCAAAAGAACAAATCAAAAGCGCTATTCGTTTTTACCTGGGTTATTTTAACAAAAAAACCCCTGTTTGGCTAGTACTACGGGGTATTTTACAAAAGTGTACGATTGTGGCGGGGTAGTGTAGAAGTTTACACTACCCCGCCAGAACCCATCGGGAGTCAGCTGACCAGGCGCAGACCACCCTTGCGACCGCGGCGGGCCCGCCACTTCCGGTCGTGCGCCGCCTCGTCCATCTCGGCGAGGTTGCGCTGCACCTCCCACTCGGAGTGAGACAGCACCACACCGACACGGCCGCGGCCGGCATTGCGTACCACCACGCGACCAGCCTTCTCCGCCGCGCTCAGGACCTCATCGAGGTCACGCACGCGGCGCTCGCGGTTGCGCACCTTGCGCTGGTCGATCACCAGGTCGGCGAACTCGTCACAGAACTGGCGGCGCGTCTCGTAGATGCGACCATCCTTGCCCTGGAACATCTTGGCGCACAGCGCGTCCACCATGCGAGGCATGGCGCGGCTACGCCACTCGTTGTGCGAGAACTGCACGCGGTAGTCCTTCGACCGCAGCGCTCCGGCAGCACCGCGACCGCGGAACTTCGCCGAGGGCGCATACCTCTGCCCCGAGGGGATGGGGCTTGTTGCGTAAGTCACAGTCCACTCACATCCTGATAGGTTCGAATGCAGCTCTCATACAACGAGGGCCGCTCGCACTGAGGCGAGCCTTATGCATGGCATTTTTATACCATCTAAAATTATATGAGTCAAATAAAAAACCCTCCCCAAGGAAGGCTCGGTGCGAAAAGTCAAAAAGTGATGATCCGCTGGGGATCCGAGCCATAGTGACTCGAATCCCCAGCGGGGTTGACATCGGCGCGTTATGCGCGAGTCAGGCGTAGGCCGGAGCGAGGAACAGCGGGGTGACACCCGACTGCGCCAGAGCCGTGACCCGGGACGCCGGCTGGACCGACACGTTCGTACGGAGACGCTCCTGCTGGTGACGGTAGTCCTCCAGGTGGAGCTTCATCGCGAGTGCGCGCGTCTTCGAGCTGAAGCGGCGGATCCTCCCGATGATGTCGGGCATCCTCACGCCGTTCTGGTGCAGGTACGAGATGAGGGCGAGGAGGTTGTCCTCGGTCTTCGGCTCGTCCAGGACCGCGGGGTTGCCGGGAAGGGCAACCTCGCAGAGGAAGTACATCTCGCGCTGCTCGCTGCGCGAGAACTGCTGTCCGTCCGAGGACTTCACGCCGCTCATCGCCAGGTGCGTGCGCTGGATCAGCGCCAGCAGGGTGGCGTCAGCGAAGCTGTACTCATCGGTCGTGGTCTTACGCTGGTGCAAGGTGCAACCCCTTCATTGGAGTACCCCGGAAGTCCGAGGAGTGCAACTGGACAGTGCCTCATCCCGAGGGGAGGGGATAAGGCGATTGCAATGCAATCTACACTTAAGCGTGGAATATACTCCTATTGACAAAATTTGTCAAATATTGTGTTATTTAGTGGTTCTATAGTCAAAATTACACCATATATAGCGTCCCTCCCCTGTTGTTCATCTCTATGGCGTTGTCGCATAACGCTTGTGCTTTTGTCGTATATATTGTATAAAGCATTGACATTTTGCGTATTTTGTGATAAATTAAGAGCATCATTCACAGGTGCGGTATTGAGAGACCACGCCGGGGTGAGGAGGTCGTTAACAAGTCAGATCATTACAGTGCATGTCTGTGCACTGATTTACAATAGATTGATTGGCTCTCCCTTAGGGACGGCACCCCGGCACACACACGCCCCACCCACTACCCTACCCCGACACTTCCACCTACCCCGCCTACGCGCAGTAGGTTGTCCCAGTGTGTATCGAGGTGCCGTCCCCAACGTGGGCGGCACGGGCATCGCCCGAACCAGCAAGTACTGGTGCGGACGCCTGCCCGCCCACGGAATAGGAGAGACATCATGGACAACGCTACTCGTAGCACCATCCCGACCGCTCCCCCCTCGCCCCGTGTCTCCGGACACCCCACGACGAAGACGGCGGCCGAGGAGCAGCTCGCGCAGCTCCAGCAGAAGTTCGCCGAGGACGCTTCGCAGCTGGCCGCCCTCAAGGCGAAGGTGGCCGACTTCGAACGTACCGCAAGGGGCACCACGCGCGCCAACGCGGGGATCGCCAGGATCGAAGCCGTGCTGAAGCAGAGCCAGGAGCGTCTGACCGAAATCGAGCGCGAGATCACTCGCATGCCGGTCTCGGCGCAGGCCTACGAATCCGAGCTCGAGCGCATCGGACAGGACACCCAGTCCCAGTTCGAGTCGGCACTCAACCAGATCGGCACCCTGAACACCAAGCTCAGGAAGCTGACCGGTACCGTCTCCGAGCACACGACTCGTCTCGCGATGCTCGAGGAGGGGCAGAAGTCCACCGACCAGCGGCTCGGGGCACTCGAGAAGATCCGGCACCTGGCCACCTGGCCGATCGGTGTCGGTATCGTCATCGGCATCATCGCCGGTCTGCTGTGGTGGAACCTGTTCCACTCCGTGCTGACCACCACGATGCCGGACGGCTCGACCCTGACGGTCGTCAACGAGACGCCGCGCACCTATGGTGCGTGGATGTTCGGTGTGGCTGTCTGCTGCATCACCATGGCGGTCATCTACCTCGTGCTGGCACACCGCAGCAAGCGGAACCAGAACGAGATCGAGGAAGAGGAATTCTTCCACTACCGCATGGCGGCGGTCGATGAGACCACCGTCATGCCGGTCACCCACGACCAGGACGAGCCCTCCCCCAAGGATGGCGAGCCCAAGTCGGCACCCACCAGGATCTCCGTGATCCAGGGTGCCGAATCTGGCGCCCGCTAACCACCGAGGAGTATCATGAACAGCGCTCAGACCAATCGGCGATTGGGGGTTTCGCTCCTGATCGCCGCCGCAGCAGCATTGGCCCTGCTTCTGGCAACCATGCTGCCCGGCTTCGCCAAGGTGACGGCAGCGCCGTCCGCACCGTCCGAGTCCACCCCTGCGGTGGATGAGAGCTGTGCGGTCGCTCCCTACGCATTCGCTTCCGACAAGGAGGTTGCCGGTGCCTTCGGGCCCGCAATCACCGCGCGGGGCGAGGCAAAGGTCAAGGCGGAGCTCCACGAGCGCCGCACCTGCGGGAAGAACGGCACGTTCGACCCGTATCTGACCGCCGCGCACTACAGCGAGTGGTCCCACTACAACCTGACCTCGATCAAGCTCGAGGACACGTCCAAGGGGATCAACGACTTCGCTGCTCGCCTCATCAACGACACTGACCTTTACGGACAGGTGGTTGATGAGCTCGAGGCGCTCGAGGGAGAATCCACGTACAGTGAGGCCTCGGTCCGTAAGGGCATCTGGTCGCTGTACATGGTTCCCGATGGCGCCAACGGCGTGACGATCAAGGTCGGCCGCACGCAGTCCGATGGTACCAACGCCGTGTTCACGCACGGTGACATCCAGATTCGCTACCGGCTCGATTGCGGCTTCCAGCCCAACCGAGAGGGTGGCTACCCTGGCATCGAGGTCTGCACGGGCGCCGAGTGCACTCCCCCTCAGGAGTGCAAGCCCGGCGAAACCGGTACCTGGCCTGACTGCAAGGTCAAGCCTCGGCCGAAGCCCACGCCCAGCCCCAAGCCCACGCCCAAGTGCCCCGATTCCTGGGGCCCGGACTGCCTGAAGCCGAAGGCCTGGTCGAAGACCCCGAAGAACGACGGCTGGACCCCTCGCAACCTCGACAACGAGGAGACGGACGGGAAGCAGTCGGAGCGTCAGAAGGAGTCGGGCGAGACTCGCGGTAACGCTGTTGACGACCAGGTGCCTTCGGACACCACCAACAACAGCGTGACCCCGGACACCAAGCCCAGCAAGGACGAGGGTCCTGTCGCCGAAGGAGGTAACTCCGGAGGTGACGACCAGTCCAAGGGCGAGGTCGACCCCGGCAACACCAACCAGGACGAGGGTGGCACCACCGGTGACACCTGCGTTCCGGACCCGATCGCCGGCATCACCTGCTGATGCAGCGGGCGGGTGGGCTGCCATTTTGGTAGCCCACCCGCCCCGTGTCCTCTCTATTGTAGAATCCGAGGAGTCGCACTTTTTGACTGAGTTCTTCGCGAATTCGTCACCCGCGACTCCTCGTGAGCCACCTTCCGTGACTCGTGTCTCTTCAAGACATGCACATTGTAACGATCTGATTTGGTAACTGTTAACAACCTGGCAACACTGTTCAAAGTCCATTCAATTCAATTACATTTATTAATTTGATTCACTTCTGCGAGATGAATCAAGAAAAGGAGCAAAGATATGAGTACTCTTATGTCTGTGATTCGCCGCGCTCCTAAGCGCGTCAGCGCGATTGTTGCGGTAGCTGCGATGGCAGTTATCGTTCCAGCCGTTGCCTTCGCTTGGGGTCCAAGCCGAACCACCTTTACTGGCGCACATCCAGCACCCTATGTGACCTTCAACTCTATCACCGACAACCCTCAAGTTGGTGACGAGCGTAACTTCGTGCGTATTCGCGAAAGCGGTACCAGCGAATATATCAACCAAGTCAACTTTACCCCAGGTAAGGTGTACGATGTATCGGTGTACTTCCACAACAACGCGGCTTCAAACTTGAATACAAGCGGTAAGGGAATTGCACATGGTGCAAAACTAAAGATGGAAGTACCCGGTGTGGTGACTGCTGGCGTGAATGCTGCGCTCACCGGTACAATTTCTGCAAGCAACTCAAACCCGCTTTCTGTGTGGGATGAAGCCTACGGAAAGAACACCACCAATGCTGACATCGCTGTTCGTTACGTATCAGGATCAGCAAAGTTTGTCAGCAACGGCTCGATTAACGGCCAGACACTGCCTGACACCCTCTTTACAACCGGTGCCAACCTTGGCTACAACAGCCAAAACGGTGACGTTCCCGGCTGTAACGAATACTCAGGCTTTGTAAACTTCAAGATCCGTATCGACCAGCCTAACTTCAACGTCATCAAAAAGGTGAGCGTTGACGGTGGTACCACTTGGGCAGACAGCGCCAAAGCACAGCCAGGTGCAACTGTTCAGTACTACATTTCATACCAGAACACTGGTACGAATCAGCAGGACAACGTACTGGTTCGCGACATGCTTCCTCAAGGTGTTACCTACACGGCAAACAGTACGTACATTATGAACTCAACGACTGGTGGAAAGTTTAACAAAACTGTCGAAGGTATTGCTGGTGCACATGGCCTTAATGCTGGCTCATACCAGCCAAAAGGTAATGTTGCCTACAAGTTCAGCGCTAAGCTTCCAAGCGAAAGCGCCCTCAAATGTGGCACCAACAGCCTCGTAAACACTGCACGCGTTACCACGAATGCAGGCTACAAGGAAGACACTGCGACTGTTACCGTTGAGAAGAAGTGTACCCCTCCACCAGTTGTGAAGTACACCTGTGATGCACTCAAGGTTGATCAAGTCGATCGAACTCACTTCAAGTTTACTACTCGATACTCAGCCCAAAATGCAACCTTCAAGAACGTAACTTACACAGTGAAGAATAGCCGCGGTACTGTAGTCGACACGAAAACTTCGACTAGCACCACTCTTAACTACAGCCAATCAATCGCTGATACCTACACGGTACGCGCTGCGGTCACCTTTACGGTTGACGGCACCAGCAAAACTGTCACAAGCGATGGTTGTACCGGTTCATTCGAAGTGAAGTCACTTCCTCACGAAATGACTGTCTGTGAAATTGCGACTCAGAAGATCATCACAATTAAAGAATCTGACTTTGACGCCCACGCCCACACAAAGGACCTCAGCAAGTGTGAAACTGTCACCCCTCCTGAGCTGCCCCACACTGGTGTGCGTGAAAACATTGTTGCCCTTATTGGCCTTGGTGCACTGATTGCAAGCGCGGCATACTACCTCGCAAGCCGCCGTGCATTACACCAATAACACGAGTCTGACCGCTCCCCCTTGCCGCATGCGGCAACCGAAGCAGTACGGCTTCAACCCAAACCCCGCTCCCACCAGAGCGGGGTTTTTGGTATACTAAATAGTATCTATGGCTCATAAGGTAAAGAAAAAACGCAATAAGCCCTACACGGGAGTCGATGCCGCCAGCACACGTCCAGTTGTGACGCGTATTACTGCCGCCAATCGGTCTATAGTCGGCCAGTGGTGGTACGAGCACAAACGCATCGCCAAGCCAGTCCTTATTGCCACAGGCGTGATACTCCTTATCGTGTGGCTTATCCTAGAGATTGTACGGATTGCTAATAGTTAATAGCTAATTGCCAAGCGAGCTTGCGGCAATGTGTTTCTCGGCCCCGTCTTTAGGCCCGCCTCTAGCCCTGCCCTTAGACGCTTAGGCGCTACTTCGGCAACGGCAGCCTAAATCCAAAAGTGCTCCCCTTACCCTCTTCCGATTCGAAAATAATTCGCCCGCCATGCTCGTCAATCACTTTTTTCGCCAGGAACAACCCCACGCCAGTCCCATCGGGGCGAGCCCGGCGCGCGTTGGTGGCACGGAAAAACTTATTAAACAGGTGGGCCTGTTCACTTTTTGGCACGCCAATGCCCTTATCGACTACCCTAAATTCAACGTAGTTGCCCACCTTTTTCAGCGTCACATGCACCTTCGACTTCTCTTTCGAATAGTACATCGCGTTATCAGAAAAATTCATAACAACCTGTTCGATTTTATTCTCGTCCAGGAGAAGGCTTGGGATATTCTTCGGTTTGACATAGCGGAACTCGACGCCTCGGGCCGAGGCAGTTTGTGCCAGGCCTTCAATTTCACGCTGTACCAATAACGCAAGATCTGTTGGATGCTTTTCAATCACAAATTTACCCGTTTGTAAGCGCGATACGTTCAAGAAATCGCCAATCAGACGCACCATCCGCTCGCTGCTCACAAAGACTTCATTCAATAAGTGACGCTGTTCCTTCGAAATTGCCCCCGCGTCGCCTTCGAGCAGCATACTGACATAGCCTTTAATGCTCGTGAGTGGCGTACGCAACTGATGGCTTGCCATACTAATAAATTCGTCCTTCGACTCATCGAGACGCTGGAGCTGCGCATTGCTCATTCGGAGCTCTTTGGTAGCTGCGCCGATACGTTGCTCGAGCGTGTCATTCAGTTTACGAACCTCATCAATGGAAAGCGCATTTTGAATCGCAATGGTCAGCTCATCGGCAATCGCCAGAAGCGACCGTATGTCATGCAGCGTATAACCAAACGTCTTATGCTCGCCCAGGCACAAGAACCCCACTAGCGTGTCTCTTTTATAGAGCGGCATAATAAGCTGTAACTTATGGCTTACCATCAGGCGATAGATTGGGTCGTGCGGCTCGAGTTTACTCGCCATGATTACCTCTGCCACACCCTTGAGCGTTTCAGCAAGACTATCAAACTCCTTAGCCGATACCTTGCTGTGCCCTGGCGTGCCCGCTGTCATAAAGCGGCCATCGGGTACGTACACAGCCGAAAAAACTTGCGTAGCCTTTAGTGTCTCGGCAATCACTCCTGCGGTGCGCTCGAGCAGGGTACGAAGGTCGTTCGCGGCGTTCAGCGTCCGATTAAGCTGGGTGATAAACTCACCCATCGAATAAGTATCGTTATAAAAAAGGCGCTGGGTGATTCGGTTAAAAAGAAGCGTAATCGGCTGAAACAATATCGCCAAGGCTAAAGTGAGTACAATATTCACAACCAGCTGACCGTCCGGTACCTGTGCGCAGGCCCAATCGAGACCAAATGATGCGACCACCAGATACAGCCCTGCCAGGGTTACGAGCGACAGCGTGTAGGCAACGATGCGCACCACCACGTTCTTAACCCCATACATTGGACCACCCTCGAATAATGTCATGTCGATATTCTGCTTTTATTGATATTTGTTATTATAATATAAAGCATGACCAAAATTGCCATTATCGAAGACGATCCTGTAATCAGCCAAATGTACCGTATGAAATTCGAGACGGACGGGTTCGATGTGCAACTTGCCGATAATGGCGCCAAAGGTGTTGCACTGGTTGAACACTTCTCGCCCGATATCATCCTTCTCGACCTCCAAATGCCTCAAATGAGTGGCGATGAAGCACTCGCTAAAATTCGTGCGCAGGCCTGGGGCAAAAAAATTCCCGTCATCATCCTTACCAACCTCGGCGAGGAAGAAGCACCCAAGACAATCCGCGGTCTTGGCATCCACAGTTATATCGTAAAAGCCGAACTTACTCCGCGGCAAGTCGTCCAGCGCGTCAAAGATGCGCTCGGCAGTGCCTAGCTAGGGCCTCAACCTTAGGGGCGAGTCGTTAGTCGCGAGTCGCCGCCGTGGCCTCATCAGCAGCCGCGTGGGCTCGCCGCTGAGCCGCCTGAACGACATTATCAAACAGCGCAGCAATCGTCAGCGGCCCTACGCCACCCCTTGTGGGTGTGAGCGTAATATCTTGACGCTCGCGCACCTCGGCTGCAACATCGCCCACAATCACCCCACCTTCGGATGCAGTCCCGGCATCTACTACAACTGCTCCTGGCCCAACCATCGCACTACGGATAAGTCCTGGCACTCCAGTGGCCGTCACGATGATATCGGCTGCGCGCAGGGGTGCCTGTAGGTCGGCTGTACTATCATCGTACGTAGTCACCTGCAACCCAGCCTGGAGCCATAGCTTTGCCAGGGGCGCACCCACCAGCCGACCATGCCCTACAATCGCAATCGTCCGATCACGCAGCGTAATATTATAGCCAGCCAACAGCCAATCGATTGCCGTAGCCGTAGCCGATACGTACTGCGCCTTGGGACCAAGTCCATCAACGTCTTTTTCCGGCAGAATCATTGCCACCAAGCGATCGGTTTCATCGGGATTCGCCAGCGGAAGCTGTAAGACAATGCCATCGACAGACGTATCCGCATTCAGCCTTTCAATCGCATGAGGCACTTCGGCCTGTTCAATTTTATGAATATCAACCTCAATTAAAATATCGGCGCCATAGCTATGCTTTAAGCGCACGAAAGTATCAATCACCGGGTTATCGGTCGCAACAATAATTGCCAGTTTCGGAATCGTACGCCACGCTTGTCGTAGCGCCCGCACCTGTTTCGCCTGGCGCTCTTTTACATAATCGGCTAATTCGCGTCCATCAAGTATCTTCATACCCTTAGCCTAACAAACTCGGGTGGGGAATGGAACTCAAAGCCGTGCCACGAAAAGCGCCGTCTACCAATGTCGGCGACGGCGATTTTCGTGGAGGGTCAGGAGGGACTTGAACCCTCGACATTCTGCTTAAGAGGCAGACGCTCTAACCAGCTGAGCTACTGACCCATATACTTTTATTATAACACATATGCCATAATAAATCAACTTGGTACACCCGGCAAGATTCGAACTTGCGACACCTGGTTCCGAAGACCAGTGCTCTAATCCACTGAGCTACGGGTGCCTAGATACATTGTTTTGCCGTGAGTTGCGTAGGCCACACATAGGGCGCGCCGACACAGCCAGCACCAAAAGTACAGGGGTTATTGTAGCATAAATATTTCAAAAAAGCTATAATTTAGCCAATATGGATATCCACACCAACATCCCCCTCAAAAACCTTGTAACCATGAAACTTGGCGGCACCGCCCAGTACTTTACCGAGGCTCATACCGTCCAAGATTTGCACGAAATATATAAAGACGCTAAGACAAAACAAGTACCAATCTTTGTGCTCGGTGGCGGCAGCAATGTCATTGCCCACGATGAAGGGTTTAAAGGGCTCATTATACGTATCAAAATTCCTGGTTTCGAAGTAATTGCCGAAGACCTTTACTCAGTTACCATTAAAATTGGTGCCGGAGAGCTCTGGGATGATATTGTGAAACGCACTGTCGATATGCGCCTCAGTGGTATCGAAGCCATGTCAGCGATTCCGGGGACGGCCGGCGCGGCACCGGTCCAAAATATTGGCGCTTACGGACAGGAAGTCTCCGAAACGCTCATTTCTCTCGAGGCCTATGACTCCGAGAACGATTGCATCGTGACTCTCCAAAATGCCGAATGTGAATTTGCCTACCGACACAGTATTTTTCGCGGCAGCCAGCAGGGTCGGTACGTCATCACCAGTATCACCCTTAAACTCTCGCGCACGCTCCCCGCCCCTCCCTTCTACGATGCACTTCAGCGCTACTTTGACGAACATGCCATTTCGGTCTTTACCCAACAAGTTGTCCGTGACGCCGTCATGGCAATTCGCGCCGATAAGCTCCCCGACCCCGCGACTCGCCCCAACACTGGTTCCTTCTTTAAAAATGCACTCATCGAGCCGTGGCAACGCGATGAACTACTGGCTACCTATCCCGATTTAAAAAGTTATGAAATGGCCGATGGGAAAGTGAAGGTGCCAACTGGGTGGCTCATCGAAAAGGCAGGGCTGAAAGGCAAGCTCCTCCATGGTATGCGCGTCAACGAAAAAAATGCGCTGGTACTTATTAATGAGTCGGCAACCAGCTACGCTGATTTAGCCGCTGCCCGTGATGAAATTATCGGTACAATTCGCGACACATTTCGTATTCAAATTGAGCAAGAACCCCTAGAAATTCCCGTATAAAGGCGCTCCTCGTCAGCTTGCGCATTCTCGCCAAACCCCTTATGCTATATAGGTGATGCGGCGTGGGTTTACCATTGTTGAAATTATCCTCACACTTACAATTATGGGGATTCTTTTGACGTTAGCTGTCGTCACTCTCAGTTCGTCAGAAGCGAATGGCCGCGACAGTGAGCGCCAGGGTGATGCCGAATCGCTGGCGACGCACTTCGAGGCCTACTACAATAACCGCATTCAAGACAACCAAGGTATCACTATTGCTACCGGGGGTACCTACCCAGGCACTTCGGTAATCGAGCCCGATGCATTCTTAAGCAGTCTTCCCGATCTCGACCCAAAATCGGCCCGAGCGCCAGGTGTCGATGTGTCAGCTCCAATAAGTGTCGTTGCGGCAACAAATACCGCCCAAAATCCCAATGATATCCAGCCGCGCCCCACAAAGGACAATGACGTCTACGTCTATCAACCGCTCACCAGTAGCGGTGTGCTCTGCACCGCGCCAACCGCAGGCAGCGAATGTCGGAAATTTAATATTTATTACTATCAGGAAACATCGGGCACCGTCCAGCAAATAATGAGTAAAAATCAATGAGGCATCGCACACTTCCAGTCCAGGCAGGATTTACCGCCATTGAGCTCCTTATTACCCTCTTTGTCGCAGGGATATTCCTCTTGGCGGGCTACCAGCTCTTCAACACCGTCATGACAGATGGCGGCGAAGCCCGGGCCGAGTCACGCGCCAGTAACATTGCCTACGAATACCTCCGCCGATACTCTAACGCCGCGACCAATCCGTGCACTGAACAAGCGCCCCTTACCGATGAGCCACTTGATATCACCGGGCTCTCAGCCGTCACCGTTTCTATTGCTCTCAGCTGCCCCCAAATTGATACCCCTACCCTTAGCAAAGTCGAGTCAATTGTCCATTACGGCAACCCCATTCAGACAGTTCGCTACGCCACCTATGTAGATGCCTCACGGGGCGCCAGTGCCTCGGTTGATGTGACCGTTGGGCTGGTGGCTCGCTATCCATTTAACGGTAACGCCAATGCCGATGTCGGTGGTGCCAATGGGGTTATCTACGGCGCCACTCCTAGTGCGAATAAAGACGGGGTAGCGAACATGGCCTACAGCTTTGCTGCCGGCTCACAGCAACGAATCGAGATTCCCTCAACATTTGGACTCGGCACTACCTACTCGTCAACTACATTATGGGTATACCAGGCATCAGCAACCGGCTCTGGTCAATACATTAAATTTGGCGATACCACCTCTGGGTTTGGCCTTGGCATTGGTAGCGCAACCTACGATAATAGTGCACCCGGAAGCAAACAGGTAGGTCTTTTCGAGGGCGTCCGCTGGATTGATATGGGCGCCAGCTCGGGGGCTGGTTGGCATTTCTTGTGTCTTGTCATTAGCAACACCGGCGTCCCTTCACTGTACCGAGATGGCGTGCTGGTTGGCACGTACTCGGGTACCAATACAATCGCCCCCGCGGGCAATATTACCTATGTCGGCGGACAGGCCGGACTCACTCGCTTCGTAACCGGCTCAATTGACGACCTACGGATATATAATCGCATACTGACGGGTAGTGAAATTACGCAACTTTATACGATAGGGCCAAAGTAGATGAAACGTACTTCTCGCGGCTTTACCCTTATCGAAATGGTGGTCATCGCGCCAATTGTAATTCTACTCATTGGCGCCTTTATCGCGTTAATCGTCAACCTTACTGGAGAGGTGCTCTCATCTCGTGGCTCAACCAGCCTTACCTACGATGTGCAAGACGCGCTGAACCATATCGAAGATGACGTCAAACTTAGCACCACCTTCCTCGCCGTAAATAACGTCTCGGTTGCTACCACCAAACAAGGCTATAGCACCGATATGACCAATGGCAGCACCGTCAACTTCACCAATATCCAAAAGGCGGGTGGCTCGCCGGCGAGTCTTATTCTGAACGGACTCGTTACCAACGGAAACCCTATGGCCAGTACCACACGCTTGGTGTACCTCGCAAATGCACCTTACGCGTGCGATAACGAAGCGAATTATATCAAAAATACCCCTATGTCGATGAACATCGTCTACTTTGTTGATGCGCACAATGTCCTCTGGCGCCGCGTACTTATGCGCTCCGACTACAACAGCGGCTCCCTCCGCTGCGGCTCGGCTTCGCCATGGCAACAACCAAGCTGTTCTGTGGGCTATAACCCCACAACTATGCCATTTTGTCGAACCAACGACATGCGCCTCCTTGAGGGAGTCAATGCCTCCGACTTTAAGGTGAAATACTTCGCCTCGGCCGATGCTGCCACCGCCAGCACAACCGTTGATGATCCGTCCATCACCAACGACAGTACGCGCAATAGCGCCCTACAGTCGCTCCCTACCGTCAGCGTGTCGCTGACAGCTCGAAAAAATATTGCCGGTCGCGACATTTCGGCGACTGGCTCGATTCGCGTAACCCGACTCGACAGCACCGCCTCTGCGATTGCCGCCGAAAGTGTGCCAACGGCCATACCAGCCGTGCCTGTCGTTTCAGCCAGTGTATCCGATGGCCATAATGTCACCTTTAGCTGGCCGCGCGTTGCGGGCGCAACCTCGTACGATCTTAGCTACCGCATTAACGGCGGTGCCTGGCAGAATAACGGGACTACCACCGAGATGGGATCGAATACGCGCAGCTACACCGTCACGAGTGGCACGCACACCGATACAGTCGAAGCCCGGGTGCGCGCCAGCAATGCGCTTGGCACCTCAGGGTATGGCAACGGGTCAATCGTCATTCCTCTTTGGGCGCCACTTACGCTAAGGGGCGGCTGGACCAATTTTAACGATGGCTATAACACCGCTGCCTACACTAAAACGAAGGCTGGGCTTGTGCTGCTCAAGGGACTTCTAAAAAATAGTACTACTCCTGTCGCCGGAGAAATTATCGCCACCTTGCCCAGCGATTACGCACCAGGCGGCGGAACGCTCGCCTTTGGCACAAGCATGGCCCCAGGCGCGCTCGGGCGCATCGATGTGCGCACCTCTGGCGATATTGTTGCAAACACCTCGCAGGCCAGCTGGACCTCACTCGATCCAATTCGTTTCTTACCGGCAAGTGCCCCGTACACGCGCAGCAACCCAACACTTCAAAACTCCTGGGTGAACTACGACAGCGGCTATGCTCCTGCTTCTTACGCAAAAGACAGCTCGGGACGAATTACGGTTCAGGGGCTTGTAAAAAGTGGTGTCATGACCGACAACACCATTATCTTCACCGTACCTAACAACACTAGCTATGCACCGCCTCAATATCTCCACGTCTCAAGCCGTACGCCGTCATATTCATACTTAGGAGTGAAGAACGATGTGCCATCGATAGTCGCTAAAGGCGCCGGCAGTACCTCTAACCTGTCTCTCAACCTCACCTACCTACCAATCACCACCACGCCCGCAACCACCTGGAGCAACCTTACTCTGCAAGCAAGCTGGGTAAATTACGGCGCTCAGTATAGCACCGCCCAGTACACTGTTGACGGGGCCGGAGTTGTGCAACTGAAGGGCCTTATTCGCGGCGGCACCATGACTGCTGGAGGTTCAATCGCAAAAATACCGACCGGGGTATTTGCCTGTCCTGCCGCGCGCACCATGTATGTCACTGCCAATGACGGCGCATACTCGCGTGTCGATGTGGGGGTCAACGGAAATATCTATTACTACGGGGCAAGTAACGGCTGGTTTTCGCTCGATGACATCTCGTACCTCGCCGAAAAAAATTGCTAATACGCTTGCGCTTATGTCGCCTGCGTAGTAAAGTTGTACCAGAACCAATAATGTTTTTTAAATAGGGGGCAACTCACATGAGTTTCACAGATATCAAAGCTAAAAACCAAGGTTTCACAATTGTTGAACTTTTGATCGTAGTCGTTGTGATTGCTATTTTGGCCGCAATCACTATTGTTTCTTACAATGGAATTACCGCACGAGCTAATTCATCGGCTGCAGCAGCAACTGCATCATCACTTCAGAAGAAAGCCGAGCTCTTCGCATCAGATGGACCAACTGGCACCTATCCACGTAACATTTCCGACCTTAACGGAAGCGCTGCCATCTTGACAGTCTCTCCTTCGCAGACAACTACCTCAAACAATAGCTGGTATGTTGCGCAAAACACCATCAAGACTACCAGCAGCGCACCTAACGCATCAAACGGTAAAGATACTGTCCAGTACTTTGTCTGTGGTAACGATGGTACCGCAAGCGACCCTGCAGATATTACCAGCATGACTGCAATCGTTGGTGGAAAGATTGTTTACTACGACTTCTCTGGCACCACAACCAAAACCATTAGCATCGGTAACACTAGCGAAGCTGCCGGTACACCAAAGAACAAGTGTATTGCCTCTTAATAGGCGATCAGCAAAGTACCAACTTTAAAAGAATCCGCGTTATGCGGATTCTTTTTACGTACAGCATGACTACTTCTTAAGTGCCGCGATAATCCTGCCCGCAATGTCTACCATATCAGGTTCTTTCAGACCGCGAGTGGTCGCCGCGGGTGTGCCCAGTCGAATGCCGCTAGGACGAAACGGCGGTAGTGGGTCATCAGGGACCGCATTGGCGTTCACGGTAATACCCACGGCCTCAAGACGCTCTTGCGCCTCTTTACCGTCAATCCCAAAACTCTCGTACACATTGGCAAGTATAAGGTGGTTTTTCGTTCCGCCCGCCACCAGCTTAAGGCCACCCTCTTTCAGCGCCTCCGCTAAGGCGCGTGCATTTTTGAGTACCTGGGTTGCATACTCCTTAAACTCGGGTTGGGCAGCCTCGTGTAGGGCCACCGCCTTAGCGGCGATGGTGTGCATATGCGGCCCGCCCTGCATGCCAGGAAACACCGCTCTATCAATAAGAGTAGGGATATTCTCTAGGGTCTTCTCCGGCGCCTTCAAGGGATTACCCACCACCCCTTTCGAGAGGATCAACCCTCCGCGCGGACCTCGCAGTGTCTTATGGGTAGTCGTGGTCATCACATGGAACCCGTAATCAAGTGGATTCTTCGCCACACCCGCCGCAATCAGCCCAGCAATATGTGCCATATCGGCCATAAGAAGCGCACCCACCTCGCGGCCAATACTGACAAATTGCTCGTAATCGAGCTCACCGGGGTAGGCACTAAAGCCCGCTAAAATAATCTTTGGCCGATGGGTAATCGCAAGCTGACGAAGCTCCTCGTAGTCAATCTCACCCGTCTCGATATTTTTAAGTCCGTAGCGCACAAAGTTATAAAGCTTGGCCGTTCGAGTCACCGGCGCTCCATGCGTCAGGTGTCCTCCATGGCTTAACTCCATAGCAAGCACGGTATCACCAGGCTCCAACCAGGCGCTGTACACCGCTTCATTAGCCGGCGCACCCGAGTGTGACTGTACATTGGCATGGTCGGCCCGAAAAAGCGCCTTCGCACGGTCGATTGCCAGCTGCTCTAGTGCGTCCGTATTCACCTGGCCCCCGTAATATCGCCGTCCAGGGTACCCTTCGGCATATTTATTTGTAAACACACTACCAAGCGCCGCCAGCACATCTTCGCTGACATAATTCTCGCTTGGGATTAATTCAATTACCTCTTGTTGACGGGCCTCTTCGGCCGAAATAAGCCGTGCCACTTCGTCATCGTGCTGCACGCGTGGGCTGTGTGTCGCCATAATTTTATTCTCCTCGTTACCTCTATTATACACGGCGAGGCGCCTCCTCTCACGGGGTGAGTCATAATGCTTGACGATATATCAAACATGATATATCATAAGCCCTATGGAATCAAAAAACTACGCCGCAAAAATTGGAACACTTATTCAAGAAACTCGTCAATCGAGAGGTATGACGCAGGCAGACCTCGCCAAAGAGCTCGGCACGAGCCAAAGTGCAGTCAACCGTATCGAGAAAGGTGGTCAAAATATCAGTCTTGATATGCTCGCTCGTATCAGCGAGGTGTTGTCAAGCCCAATTGTCTCGATTAACCAAACCGGGTCAATCAATTTTCATGTCGAAGGTGGGCGCCAGCTCTCTGGTCATATCACCGTAAAAACAAGTAAGAACGCTGCCGTAGCGCTCCTTTGCGCCTCGCTGCTCAACAGGGGCACAACTACCCTGCGCCACGTGGCGCGTATCGAAGAGGTGAATCGTATCCTCGAAGTCCTCAATAGTATTGGTGTCAAAACTCGTTGGTTCAACGATAACGACCTCGAGATTATTCCCCCCGCACGCCTCAAACTCGATGAAATGAATATTGAAGCGGCCAAAAAAACACGCAGCATTATTATGTTCCTCGGCCCACTCCTCCACCAATACTCGCAGTTCGAACTTCCGTTTGCTGGCGGTTGTAGCCTTGGTGAGCGAACCGTAGAGCCTCATCTCGATGGACTGAAGCCGTTTGGCCTCAGTGTTGAAACGGTCACGGGAAAATACAAAGCGGTGACTAAAAGCATGAAGCCTGAGCGTACCATTGTCCTATCGGAGCGCGGCGATACCGTCACCGAGAATGTTCTTATGGCCGCAGCGCTGAACGATGGCGTAACCGTCATTCGCAACGCCAGTCCTAACTACATGGTGCAAGATCTTTGCTTCTACCTCGAAAAACTCGGTGTAAAGATTGAGGGCATTGGCACAACCACCCTTACCATCCGCGGTGTTCGTGATATCAATAAAAATATAGAATACGCGCCGGCCGAAGATCCAATCGAGGCCATGAGTTTTATTGCCGCGGCCATTGTCACAAAATCAGAAATTACAATTGAGCGCGCGCCCATCGAATTTCTTGAAATTGATCTTAAATTCCTAGAAAACATGGGCTTTGAATACGAACTTTCCGATGAATATACGGCGCTTAATGGCCGTACCCGCCTCGTTGACATTACGACCAAACTCAGTACCCTCCGCGCCTCAGTTGATAAGATTCACCCAATGCCATTCCCCGGACTCAACATCGATAACCTGCCGTTCTTCGCGCTCATTGCCGCCACCGCGAAAGGACGCACCCTTATCCACGACTGGGTGTACGAGAACCGTGCGATTTATCTTACCGAACTGACAAAACTCAACGCCAATGTGCAGCTGGTGGACCCTCACCGCATTTATATCGAAGGTCCTACCAAATGGAAACCAGCTGAAATTGTCACCCCACCCGCCCTGCGCCCTGCCGTTGTCATTCTCCTCGCCATGTTGGCAGCCCCAGGTACCTCAAGCCTTCGCAACGTCTATTCGATTAACCGCGGCTACGAAGACCTAGCACGCCGTCTTAATAGTATTGGCGCAAAAATTACCGTCATTCGCGATATCACCGAATAGCCGTCCACGCCGCTCGACCTTTTACCGGCTCGCTCGCTCGCGCCACGCGCCTGGGGGATGGTATAGTAGAAGAATGCCTGATACACCATTCGCCCCGCTCTCTCCAAAAGTAATCCTCGGTATCGCCGCACACCCCGATGATCTCGATGTCACCGCCGGCGGCACATTGGCACATTTCGCCAAACAAGGGGCCGAAATTCACTACCTCATTCTTACCGATGGTAGCAAGGGGTCGGACGATCCCACTATGACCACCGAGCAGCTCATCCAGACACGTCAGGCCGAGCAAAAAGCAGCCCTCGAGCTTATTGGCGGATCTTCAATCACCTTCCTTGGCTACCCCGATGGCGAACTCGAAATTACGCTCGAGCTTAAGAAACGTATTGTCCAAACCATTCGCACCGTTAAACCCGATGTCGTCATTACGATGGACCCTACAGTCGTGTATTCCGCAGCGCGCGGCATCATCAACCACCCCGACCACCGTGCCGCTGGACAGGCCGCCCTTGATGCGCTCTTTCCATTGGCCCGCGACCGCCTGGCCTTCCCTGAGCTATACGAGCAGCACAAACCACATAAGGTGACTACCGTACTCATGGCCAATTTCAACGAGAGTACCTTCACCGTTGATATTTCCGACTCAATCGACACCAAAATTCGTATGATTCAAGCACACCCAAGCCAATTTGGCACCCAAGAACCGGGCTGGTTGCGCGACATGGCGCGCGCCCAGGGCGAGCCGGCCGGATTTGACTTCGGAGAAGGGTTCGTTCGCGTTGACGTCCGCTAGTACCCCTCGTTCCACCCCCAGTCCACGCTCGATAGCGCGCCCAGTTCCACACCCGTCACTGCGCCGAGCCTGGTATATCTTCATCGGCATCTTCACACTCCATAATGCCGAAGAAATACTGCTTAATCTCCCGAAGTGGGCAGATTCACACCAGGCATTACCCCTTACCTACAGCTGGGCGGTATTTACGAGCCTGGCCGTAGCGCTGACGCTCATTGCCATGGGCGCTGGTTTCTTGCTCGAGAAGAGGCAAAGTCCTCGCAGCGCGCCTACTTTGGTGATTTTTAGTGTGCTTATGGCGCTTAACGCCCTGTCGCACATCGTGCTCAGTCTCATTAACCAATCGTTTATGCCTGGAGTGTATACCGCTACCCTGCTGCTGCTCCCTGGCTGCAGTTGGATTGTCTTTACCTTGTGCAAAAAGTAGCTATATTTTTACTAGATACTTGTCAAAAAGTAAACGTAATGATATAAGATGTATAACTATATCAACCGATATAGCAGCCCCTTGATAGTATAGGTGGTGTGTCATGGCAAAAGACCCAGCTTTGGAGCGACTGGGCCGAGAGCGCGATGCAGCGAGGAATCGTCAGCAGAAGGCTTTCGAAGCAATGAAGCGGACGGGAGATGCCCGCCGCGTAGCAAGCGAGGCGACTCAGAGGGCCTTCGAGAAGAAGAAGGCCGCCCAGGAAGCCACCAACAAGGCCTTCGAGAAGAAGAAGGCCGCCCAGGAAGCACAGAGCCGTCTGTTCGAGACAAAGAAGGCGGCACAGGAAGCAACCTCGCGCGCCTTCGAGCGCAAGAAGGCGGCTCAAGATGCGTTCTATGCAGAGCGCGCCAACGTGCAGTCCCAGCGCAACAGCCTCAGCTCGTCAATCGACAGCTACAGACGCTCGGCCGCAAGTCACCGCACACAGGCAGACTACTACTCGGATCAGGCGCGGGGTGCGTATAACCGCTACACCAGCCTGAGCCTTCGGGACAGCGCGCGCCGAGAGCGCGAGCTGGCCCGGTACGACTCCGAGCAAGCACGCCGGTACTCCGATCAGATCCGCGCACTCGGCTCGAGACTGGCCGACTACAGAGACGCGATGGACAAGGCTCGCAGTGAATTCGATGCGGCAAAGCGCCGCTCGGACCCACTGAAGGCTCAGTTCGATGCTGCGCGGGCCCACACCCAAGCCGCCCGGAATGAGTTCGATGCCGCGAAACGCGTGTCCGATCAGGCGAAGGCCGAGTTCGATCGCCTCAAGTCGGCCTCCGATCGAGCCAAGCAGGAACACGAGGCGGCTCGCAAGCAATTCGAGAGTGCCAACGCCGAGTACGCCACGGCAAAGCTGAGCTTCGAGACCCGTCTCGCAGAGCTCAAGGCGCAACACCAGCCGAAGAACCGCGATGCGGTTCAGAGGTTCGCTGAGCGTGCCCTCGCGGAAGTTGGCGTCTACCCTCCAGGGGAGCGCCGCGAAATCCAGTACGAAAGCGAGAGCGTGCGTGTCGTGGTGCGCGGCGACTACAACCGCAACCGCAAGGTGCGCGTGACTGACATCCTGGTGTACGATCGCAACAACCACGATGAGCACTACCACCACGTGGTTGATGAGCGCGGCACCGTCATCCTGTCCGAATGGCGCGCCAACCGTGGCCGCTAACCTCAAGGGCTTGTCCCCCGGTCTTTTTTGACCGGGGGACATTCCATAATAGAATGAAAGTATGAACAATCTACAAAAACTCATCCAGCGGTTTGATGAAATTCTCGCCCTAGAGAAGGACGAACCTTTAAGTGTGCTCGGCGGGTATATTATCGGCGCCATCCTCGAGCAACCCTTCGAGCTCTACGAAAGCAACGCACTCGTCCAAACAATTGACGACCTCGCGAACAGACTCGAGCTAGAAGGCGGCAGCCCCGAAGAATTACAAAAAGTTTGGGACGCAATTAAAGTCTGCGTCAAAAATTTAAAAGACCCTCTTTGAACACCTAGCGGATTATATCCCCATCGAGAAATATAATCTCGTTGCACGCATGGCAACCAATAGGCGCGCCACTCGGCGCAATAGCCAAAGTTGCGCTACCCGTAGTTTAGTTTAAAATAATACCATGTTACTTGTGACGCTCGGCGGCTTTATAGCCCTTCAACTCTACACCCTCCTTATGATCGTTGGTCGAGGCACACTCTTCCGTACGAAAATATATCGGCCAATGATCTGGAATCTATTCCTCTCACTCTCGCCCCTACTAATTCAACTCGGCGCGTTCATTGTCCTCATTATCCTGGCAGCTCTCATTAATCAGGCAGAGTCGGTACCACAAATTTTCGTTACCGCTGTCCAAGTGCTAGTCATGCTCGGTATCTTCATTTGGGCACTTTTCTTCCCTAACGCAACCTATCTCATCACCGAACTAAACTTTAGCCACCGTAAAAAAGATGACACCGTTCCCGAATACTACGATATTATTATGGTATTTACCCTCGCCGCAACGGGTGTCATTAACGCACTCGTGTCACTCAGCATCTTTCACCTTCTTATACTCATGATCTCTGGACCACCCACGGGAAGTGTTCCCCTGGCGAGCTGGCTCATCGTAGGGCTCTATGCGCTGGCCTCGAGCTTTGCAATTTATCTTGGACGTGAAATTCGCTTTAACAGCTGGGACCTTTTTCACCCGCTCTACTTCATAAAAAAATTATGGCAGCACTTCACTCATACCGCCCATCAACGCCGCGCGCTCGGTTACACGCTCTTTTTCTCTGGTATTCTCATCATTGGACACCTTATCTTCTTCCCGCTGGTGTATGCGGCGCTTCTATAAATTAGCCATATAATAGGTGCCGTGCTTGATACCCGATACTTGAATTTTGCAGTTGGTGCATTGTACGAATCGATAGTCGGTTACCCGCTTTGGCAGTATCAAATTCTACCAACCCATAATGCCTACACCTCACTATACACCCCTTCAAACTCTACCTTTTTACTTCTTATTGGGTCTTGGAATAATAAGTTCGATAAAACGTATGCGTGAACATAAGCGATTTTATTCTATGCTGTGTGTATCCATGATGTGTATCGTTGTCTATTTAACTTCGTAAAAATATTTTAATGTAAAAATTAAAAGCCCTCACAAGAAGGCTTCGTTAGAATCCATTTGGTACAGCAGGATTGCTCAGGTTGGAACGAAAATTAAGATTAATTAACTCATTATTTAGAGAGATCAAGGTTACTCAACTTCCAGTACAGATAATTTGCAACTGCCGCCGTCTCCGCCTGCATTTCTCGCAATGTACTGCCAGGAGTAAGTGGAGGCTTCAAGCTACGGATCATATAATACCCTACTGTTGCTGCAAGTAACTCTACACTCATGTCCTTATACCGCGGCGATACGTCAACGCCACGACGAGCCATGTCAAGAAGAAACTCAGTAGCACCGAACTTTGCCGGTGCATATGAAGCCCAATTCCAATCTACAAATCTCACTTCACCCGTGTTCTCATTGAACGCAATATTATCGCTGCGCACGTCACAATGGTTCAAGCAATTATTCTGCAGCTCAGAAAGTTTGACCGTTTGTTCTTGTAAGTGCTTCAAACTATCATCGCTACGTAATATTTCTACCATTTGAATATTCATAGGCAAAAGATGACCGCCATTATCTTGAAGTTTTTCATACCTATCTATCAACCTACTACGTAAATCTGTATCAACGAAAAGAGGTGCAATACCCTCATATCCAGCTATTTCATCCCTGAAGAAAGGCTGTAATGATAGTTTTTCAGTTAGTTTTTCGGGAAGAGATACAAACTCGAGCTGCTGAGTAGCATCAACAACTGCCTGGATATACCTCTCTCTCATTATCCTGTCGTCTGGTGGAGACCAGTGCCACCCGTCTTCTTTTCTGTAGCTAGGTAAAAGTAATAAATGACCGTCGAGATGCAGTTCCGCCCACTCAGGAACGATACTAACCCCTTGCTTTGCAAGCTCATTAGCAAGTTCGTAATCTTTTTTCAACCAACTAAGTTCGACTAACCCTTCATCAGGCAATACGTCAATATCTACTTGTTTTGCAAAAATAGACCTGCCGTCTACATCAATGATAGCCCTGCGATTACGGGAATATCCGCCTTCAACTGAATGGATCGATACATTAGCGCCATCGTATCTCTCGGAAATGAAATTGCCTACTTCAGGTGTGATCGTGGAGTCATACTGTTCGGACATAATTACATGATATCAAAAAAGACCACTTTCATCTCGGTCTCAAAATTTAGAACCAAATTAACAGATTGAAATTTCGTTTTGGTACCCCGGGCTGGATTTGAACCAGCGACCTTAGGCTTAGAAGTCCTCTGCTCTATCCAACTGAGCTACCGGGGCGAAGGGGTATTCCTCGTGAATACCCCTGTTATTATACCAAATCTTTCGCGTTTTACCGCCCCTAACCCTAAGCTATGCGCCTATGCATGCCTGTCGTACTTCTGCTAAACGCGCGCGATATCACGCCGGCGAAATCCCACCAAGCCGACTAAACATATTAGCATGGTACCTACGATAACCCAGACCAAACCCGAGTAGTCTGGCGATGACACGCTGACATTAGGAACATGCCAGAAGGGACTGATACCAAGCGCCCAATCGGGCAGCTTAAAAGTAGGGCCAAGGAGTGTCAAACCAAAAGATGCAACCGTGCCAAGCCATGCAGCAAGACTGACTTTAGGCCGCACCCCGACCACAAATACCGCCACAGAAACCACCGCCCAGACAGCCGGGATGGTTGCAAGCGCCTGCAAGAATGTCTTACCAAATTCAACCCCAATGTCCGCGCTCGAAGCAATAAGTGCCATGAGAGTTCCCGCGATGAGCACGTAGATACTTGGCGCAAGTAAGGCAATCGATATATTGGTCACATAGTGTTTCCATCGACTCACCGTGGTGGCAAGGACAGGCTCGAGACGGTCTTCAATCTCTTCTGTGCGCACCCGAAGCATTATCTGTACACCGGCAACCGAGGCAATGATACCCATCAGACTGAAAATGGTCACGAGGAACGCACTCGTCAACTCACTTGGGGTTGTCACACCGGCGGCCAAAAAGCTCGCAACCTGAGTATTCTCCACAAGAATATCAGTAATTGAAGTAGTAAAGTAGCCAAACACCGAACCGAGCGCCACAAACGCAACCGACCAAGCGATAAATGATCCCGCGTTAAGACGAAACAAGAACGACACGAGACCTGGATGTTTGGCGCGAGCCGCACCCGGACGAGATGGAATGACACCCTGGCCAAAATCGCGCCGCGCCTGAAGTGCGAAGGCAATCCCTAGCATCACTAGACTAAGCGCCACAGCGAGTAAAAGCGGCCACCAATAATTTCCAGCGGCAGGTCGAGTCTCGGTCATCCAGCCAAGAGGATTAGCCCATATCGTCCACTCTGCCATCTGCATTGAATAACTAAGTCCCCTCAACAAGAACAACACTCCCAGAAACGCCACTGCCACCATTGTAGAGGTACGCGCCTCCGAACCTAACTGGGCAGTGACCCCAGCCAGCGATGCGCACATCCAACCCGTAGCAGTAAATGTTGCGCCGAGGAGCAGCGAAGGTTCGACCGCTCCGCCACAGGCAATTGTCGCCCCTCCAACGATTACCCCAGCCAGCAGTGAACCCAAAAAGGCGAGGCCCACCGCACTCGCCAGCCGTGAGGAACGACCAAGCACCCCAGAGGCGAGTAGTTCAGCCTGCCCCGAATCCTCCTGAGCCCGGCTCCCCTTTATAACTGCAAAAATTGCCATCAAGCCAATCAGAAACCCACCAATCGCCAAGCTCCGCCAAACATTAAACCCATCGGTTGTCATCAAATCAAACGCGGGTCCGAAAATTAAACTGATCGCGGGATTTGCGCCAATGCCCGTTGCCAGTACCAGACGATCTTGTTCCGCAGGAAATGCAAGCGGATATACTAACACTGAAGACGCCGAAAGGATGGTCGCGAGTGCTATCCACGGCAGTATCAACCGACCATTGTACTTCAGTGATGCCCGCAAAAGCCGTTTCGTACCAGTGAATGCAACTGCTACGCTCACTTGTGTGCCTCGGGTTCCTCATAAATGCGCAGGAAAAGACTCTCCAGCGAAGGTGGCTCAACGGTCAGCGAACTATATCCATACTCGCCCAGGAGCTTCATTGCCTGTTCCGTATGAGCCGCATCAACGTGTGCCGTGACAGCAGGTCCCTCGAGTTTGACATCATGAAGAGACCGAAGGTCGGCAGCCGCCGGTACCTTTTTAAGAACTGCGTGAATAGTTACCATTGCCTTGCCGCGTAGATCGGCCAATGTTCCACTCTGCACAATGCGACCATCTCGGATAATACTCAGTTGGTCGGCCATATTCTCGAGTTCAGCCAGGATGTGGCTACTTAGCAGTACGGTCGTTCCCCGCTTAGTTGCCTCGAGGATAACCTCTTGAAAGACATTTTCCATAAGCGGATCAAGACCGCTGGTTGGCTCGTCAAGGATAAGGAGCTCGACATCCGAAGCCAGCGCAGCAATAATGGCAACCTTTTGTCGGTTCCCCTTCGAATACTGTCGACCTCGCTTGGTTGGATCGAGCTCGAAACGCGCAATAAGTTCATCACGGCGTGCCTCGTTGAGTCCGCCCCGCAGTTTTCCCAGTAGGTCGATTGCCTCGCCTCCGGACATATTAGGCCACAATGACACATCACCAGGCACATACGCCAAACGGCGGTGAAGCTCGACCGTGTTGGCCCACGGGTCTTTACCGAATATTCGTACGGTCCCGCTATCCGCTTTCAAAAGGCCCAGCAGAACCCGAATCGCAGTCGACTTCCCCGCCCCATTAGGCCCAAGAAAGCCATGCACCTCGCCCTTTTTAACGCGCAAATCTAGCCCATCCAAGGCCTTAGACCTTCCAAAAGATTTTACCAGACCCTCAATCGTAATTATGTCATCCGTTTTTGCCACAATCACCCCTCAATCTATCTCATGCCTGTTCATTGCGCGCATGTTGAATATGGTTACTGGTCCTATTTTACTGCATTGTTGAGCTAATAGGTACCGTAGCAAAAATTCGCACAAAACGAATGCAACACACTACACCCTTCCTAGTTAGTTCCACTCTGTTAGGGGGGATAGTAATCTTGCGAGAGTCTAGCCACTCGTTATGATATTGAGGCAGTTCAGTTATACTGCTAAGATTCGCTCTGTAAATGCCGCTTCTTCCATTCAACAAAAACCAAACCCTTAACATTCATCACGATGGATTTATCCTCGTTATTAGGATTGATGATAATACTTATCTCTGGGTTACTTTCGATGTTATCAAAAATGAGGTCTTCAACATCTAGCATATACAGCGAAGCGTTGTAGTGAGAAAACACGTCTTTCATAAGTTGCTTGGTAGTGAAAATAGGCAAGCCAGATGCACCATGTGTATTGTGTACGATGGGGATACGGTCGTCCTCGGTGGTTGGAATAAAATATCGCTTAACCGCAAACAAGAGGTCAACCAACTCAAGATAATCATCGAGTGTTGTGTCTTTCTCCGCCCCATTAATAGAGCGAATTTTGTCAATCAGTACAGGTTCGCGAAGTAGCTTCGTTTCAAATACGAGCCGCTCGGGGTTATCGGAAAGATTTATTTCAATCCATGAGTCTAAAGCACCGTTATCTTGAAGTGTCGTACGCTCATCATCATAACAATCGTCGTCAAACCACAAAAATGGCTTTGAAAAATCAATTGCTTCTGTTTTTGCAACGCTCCATGTTGTTGGCTTAATTTTTTTCAAGTACGGTCGTAAATCCTCATCGGCCGCACATTGCACATATTCAATAGCATGAGTTGGGTCGCCGTCCATACAGTGCGTTGTAAGCCAGTACACATCAAAATGATCCGTGGCATACTTAATAAATTCAGCCGCACCTATGGCAAGGTTTCTTTCATTGGCGAGGAGTACGCCGTCAATGTCGAGGTAGATGTTTGGTTTAGTGCTAATGTGCATCACCATATAGTATACCTCCTAAAAACTTATCTATTCGAGATATTTATCGAGTGAATGATCGGCATAATTAGGGTAACTCTGTGTGTAAAACTTGCACCCCCTATTCTTTAATTCCGCAAGCTTGCTTACATAATCTGCATAAGCTGGGTCAATAATTTTGTTAGCCATATCATTAGAAGTAGCAGTAGCTCGAAATCTGACACTCGTCTTTTCTTTTTCTGGTAGGGAGATCGCGCCGGATCTCCCTTCTCTTTGGTGCGGGCGGAGAGAAGACAGCATTTCGTCACGTGCTCGAAACTAAGAGGTAGTTTCTGTGCGCGTTCCTCATGAACGAACTCTCATCTGATTCGCTACGCTCATTGATGAGAGTTCGACCCGCTTCGTTCATACCAAAATAAAAAATGGAGCTATACTCCATTTCTTATTTTGGTGCGGGCGGAGAGAATCGAACTCTCATCACATGCTTGGAAGGCACGTATATTAGCCATTATACGACGCCCGCATAGATAGGTATTGTAGCATATTTTAATTCTTTGCTCAATCTGTTACAATAGCAATTGCTTAGCACGGTCGCCACGCGTGCACAAGAATATAACAAAACAGTCCATGGTATAGATCATGGCGAATATAGCTCAGTTGGTTAGAGCGCCTGATTGTGGTCCAGGAGGTCGGCGGTTCAATTCCGCTTATTCGCCCCAAATTGATACAGCCAGTTCCGCCCCCGGGGTGGAACTATTTATTTTCTGCTTTATTTTCAGCCACAAGCCGGTCGGCCTGCGTACCAGTGGTAAGCATTGACTCGATTTGATCACGGGTAATTTCAACGGTGCTGCCAGGCGTTGCCTCATGAGACAGAAGAAGTGTCGCCACCGTGTTCTCGACCGCTCGTTGCACAACGCGGCGCATCGGACGCGCCCCAAGTCGCGGATCGTACCCCGCTTCAACTAAATACTCTTTGCCGTCTTGTGTAACCGTCACGGTAATATTTTGGTCCGCTAAGTTCTTATTAATATCTTCCAGCATAAGGTCGACAACCTGGAGGAGCTGCGATTTCTCGAGCGGTCCGAACACGACCATTTCATCAAAACGGTTCAGGAATTCTGGATGGAATATATGGCTGCCAATCAGCTCATTAATAAAGGTCTCCTCGAACTGCTGCAAACTGTATCCTCGTTGAATATACTCCTGGATTCTATCCGAGCCAGCATTACTCGTAGCGATTACCACTGTGTCCCGGAAACTCACCTCACGACCCCGAACATCGCGCAGTATCCCTTCATCGAGGAGCTGGAGGAGGGTAGTAAGTACGCTCGAGTGCGCCTTTTCAATTTCATCAAGCAACACCACACTAAACGGCTGTTTCATCACCTGCGCGGCAAGGCTACCGGCATCATCGGCGCCATCGGCAATGAGTCGCGCCACATCATCGGGCGAAACAAACTCGTTCATATCAAGTCGAATAATGCGCTGCTCCCCTCCAAAATATATTGCAGCCAGCGACTTCGCAAGCTCTGTTTTTCCTACGCCAGTTGGACCCAAGAACAAGAAAGTTCCAACCGGGCGATTTTGATTACGCACGCCTGACCGCGCCCGGCGCAGCGCATCTGACACCACCCGAACCGCCCTATCCTGACCAATCATTCGCGTATGGAGCAGCGATTCAAGATTAAGGAGCATGTCCCTTTCCGTTTGATCATCGGCGGCCGCTGTCTTCACACCAGTCATTTGCTCGATTGCCGCATTGACCGACCGAACAGACACAATACCACCCTCTTCAGCATATTCGGCCGCTTGATCGAGGAGGGTAATCGCCTGACCCGGCATCGCAACATCATACACATAGCGCTGACTTAAACGGTAGGCCTCTTTTAACGCCTGGTACATAAATGTAACCTTGCGCCGGTGCTCGATTAACGGCAAATGATCCTCTAGGACCTTAAGTGTGTCGAGTTCGTCCGTTGGCTGCACAATAATGCGATTCATGGCCGTCACAAGGCCCGGCGTCCGTTTACTAATTTGAAGAAACTTCTGCTCATCCAGCGCCAAAATCATCCGCACCCGACCAGCCTCGACAATCGGCAGGAGTAGGGAGGTGAGGTCGATAGCGCCCACCCCTTCTGCGAAGAAGAGCTCGGCATTATCAAAACAGATAATAATGTTCTTGGCAGCAAACGCTTCACCCATCAGGTTGGTCACGACTCGTTCCAAATTGCCCCGCTCGTTTGCCATTGCGATAATCCGCGAAGCGTCCAACATAAATACCTGCTGATACCACAAATCTTTGGGCACCTCTTCAGTTGGTCGGATGAGTGTATCCGCAAGTTCGTACACTAGCTCCGTCTTACCTACTCCGTCCTTACCAACCAGCGCAATTGCACCGCCCTGGCCACTCAGCCCTGCAACTAACTGGCGAAGTGTGTCGGTGCGCACCCCGCCCCTTGCCCACGTCCCACTTTGTGAGATATTGGTACCGAACTGCGAAAGATACGGAATCCAACCGAATGACCAATCTCGCCCAATACCACCTGGCTGTTTTGCGCGCCGCGCGTGACGCGCCATATGCTCGCCTAGATGGTGATACCATTCAATTCCCCGCATAATATCGTCTTCCGACAACTGCAAATGACCGAGCAGCGTCTCGCGCATAGGGAGCTGGCGCACCATCGCAAGGATAAGCACACCAGGACTCACCCGCCCATCAACTGTGTCGGCAATGCGAAGTGCCTCTTGAAAAATTGGAGTGGTATCCTGGGACGCGTCCGAACTCACCTCCTTAAGGAACGATCCGCCAACACCAAATCGGACCTCAAAAAATACTCCCCCATGTACCTTCATAAGCGCCAGTGCTAATTCTCGTGGCGTTGGTTGCTCGGAGATAACCGATAACAACTCGGACTCGGCCCGCGCATCGATTGATCGCACTCGCATATCAACCGGTATATCGCTGAGCTCATATTTATACCACTGCGTAATCATTGCAGGAATGGCCGCCAGCCCCAGCATCGCCCATCCTAGCGGCATGCTAATCACAAGGAAGAAGACGCCGAAGACCAACATCAGTATGGTAAGTAACCCCAGGAGGAAAATCCATGGCGAAAGCGCCCGGCCGTACCGCGCAAATTGCGCTCGATGGCTGTGCCAGTTAAAGACAGACGTACCTTTCACGCCCATACCGGAGCCCATCCAATCGCGAGCATTATAAGTCCGGCTATCGGTAGAAGCGGCAGAAACCACCAAGCGAGCATAATACAGACCTCGTACATTGACTGTAGGACAATGACACAAAGCCCAGCCAGAATTGTAAAGAGGCGCACGACCGTGCCAACAAGCCGCGAAATACACCGATCGAGAAATGCTCGCATGGCACTGCCAAACGAGCCATCACCCGTTGTACTGGCAGAAATTTGACGAAAAGGCGCAAAAAGGGTGCGCAGCAATTGACCGACCGAAAAGAATTCGAGCGTAGCTAAAAATCGGTCCATCATCCTCCGCCACTGGCCCAGCCATCCGCGCCCATACCACCAAGAAATAAGACCCACCAAGAACATGACCCTATTATAACAGCATAGGGGTCAAATAGTAGGATATAATAGGACATATGCCCCAATCTTTTACGATTATTCTTGGCAAAGCCGTTCGCTACGCCGCTCGACTCCGTGGTGGTGGCTCCGCCCTCCCCGGCCTCTTTGTTGAACGCATAAGCCCCCGTTTCGTCCCCGACACACTCGCCCAACTACCCGAAGGGGTTGTAGTGGTGAGTGGCACCAACGGCAAGACAACGACCACAAAAATGGTAGTCGCGCTACTCGAGTCGCAAGGACTTAAGGTGTTCACGAACCGCACCGGCAGTAATTTCGTCCGTGGTGTTGCCGCCGCTCTGCTTGGAGAAATTGACACCAAGGGCGTACTTCACGCTGATATTGCCGTCCTCGAGCTCGATGAGGCGCACGCGGTTAAATTCGTAGAGGTTGTACAGCCACGCTACTCCCTGCTCCTTAATGTCATGCGCGACCAACTCGACCGTTTTGGGGAAATCGATGCGACCGCACGGATGCTCGAGCATATCGCCAAAGCGACCACCGATACCGTAGTTGTCAACCGCGAGGACAGCCGTATCCGCGCCCTTGCGGACCGTCTTACATCACCCCCAGAGATTCGTTATTTTGGCCTATCCGACTCTCTCCTGCCTCAATTCCCAAACGATGACGAACTCCACGGTAGCGCGCCCGCAGCACATCGCCCAGCGCGACCACGTGCCGATGTGATACTAAAAGATTTTAACGAGCAGGGTGCGGCCTACAGCATTGCAAAGAAAAACTTTGTCACCCCCTTAAAACTTAAAGGAATTTACAATATCTACAATAGCGCCGCCGCCCTCGCCTTGGTTCGTGTCGTTGTGCCAAGCGCATCGATTCACAGTCTCTTAGGCGCCCTCTCAACCGTCACCCCCGCTTTTGGGCGCGGTGAAACTCTCACGGTTAGCGGAAGGCCCCTCGAGCTCGTCCTTGTCAAAAACCCAGCCGGCTTCCGCCTCGGGCTCGAATCCTATAGCCCCGAAGGTTACGCAACGATGATCGCCATTAACGATAACTACGCCGATGGAAGAGATATGTCGTGGCTCTGGGATGTTGATTTTACCAGCCTCACCGATCATCCCGTAGCTATTACCGGCAGTCGAGCTTATGACATGGCGCTACGCCTTCAATATGATGAAGTGAGCATGGAAGCAGTCGAGCCTCAGCTCGAAAAGGCACTCGCCGCATTTATCGACCAACACGCCGATTTCCCTAAACGGATCTATTGCACCTACACGGCCATGCTGGCACTGCGCAAGCTGCTCTCTGCCTATACTCAACTGGAGCGTGTTTCATGAGCACCCCGCACCCTATTACCATCCTGCAACTCTATCCTAGGGATATGAACATCTACGGCGATAACGGAAATCTTCAGGTGCTTGTGCGCCGACTCGAATGGTACGGGTATGCACCGCAAGTTATCACCTACAACGTGGGCGACTCGCTACCACCTCGGGCCGATATTGTCATTGGGGGCGGCGGTCAAGATAGTGGTCAAGAGAAAATCCACGCCGACCTGCTGGCGATTGGGCCAACCCTACGACAGTGGGCCGACAATGGCACCCCCATGCTTATGGTGTGCGGTCTGTATCAACTATTTGGCCGTTTCTTCAGAACGCTTCATAACCGTGTCCTTGAGGGTATTGGTATATTCGATATCGAAACCTACGGTACCAACGAGCGCCTTATTGGCAATATCGTCACCCACAGCGACTCGTTTGGCGAAATTGTTGGCTACGAAAACCACAGTGGCCAGACCTTCCTTGGTGAAGGCGTCAAGCCGCTGGCGACTGTCGTGCGTGGGGCGGGTAACAATACCAAGGATGGTCACGAAGGTGCGCTTTACAAAAACGTCATTGGCACCTATCTCCACGGTGCACTCCTCCCTAAAAATCCTGCTATTGCTGATTTCCTTATTAAAACAGCTGTCAAACGCGCCTACGAATCATTTAGCCCAGATATAATCGATGACATGTTTGCCGACCTGGCCCGTGAAGTCGCCCGTAACCGGTCACGCTAAAAGCGCCTGAGAATCGCGGAGACTATAACGCGTCTTGCGCCACATCCACAGGCACACGGTAGCAACTATCAGCCCGTACACCGTCCATACAATCGGCCGCGTTGTCAGCTGGCTCTGCGCCCAAGGTAGCTCGGCTATGTAGGAGGCCGCGTGAGTCATATAGCCGAGAAGCCAGGTAGTGGGCGTTGCGAGCAGCGCCAGGAGGGGCACCCCAAGCAGCGACCACACCCCACATAAAAATGTCAGCAACATTGCCAGCGGCACAAGCGGAACCACCACGACATTCGCAATAATCGCCACGTTGGAAATAGTCCCAAAGCCAAGGGCGATAATAGGTACCGTCACAATATGCGCAGCAATTGTCTCCCCTAGTATTTGTCGAATGGTCCCCGGCTCCTTATTGCCGAAAAAATAGGCGTGTAGCAGCGGTGCGATAATCATCACACCAAAAAATGCCATGAAACTTAACTGCCACCCCATGTCTCCCCACGCATAGCTCGGCTGCGCCACAACGGTTACTGCGGCGGCCAGCGGCAATAATACGAGCGGATGAAAGGCGTGCCCATAATACCACGCCAGCAGACTAAGCCCCGACACGAGCCCGGCACGCGTCATACTGGGGCTCAGCCCGGTGATAGTGACAAACGAAATAATCATAGCCGCGGCCGAAACTGCGGAGATATATTTAGAAATTCGTAGGAGGAGCTTCCGTGCAACCCGCACCAAAATAGTAAGATTATATCCACTCGCCACTACAATATGGGTCAACCCCGCAATTTTAAGAGAGTCAGATAATTCGGAGGGGAGCGCGCTTTTCTGCCCGGTCAAGAACCCGACACCTAAGCTCGCCTCGGGCTCGGGTATGGCACGCCGCACCCCATCCGCAAACCAATCACGCACTACACGTCCAATATCACCGAGTGGTTGACGCTCAATGGCCAACAGACTACGCATTGTAACTGTCGCCGGAAAACTCCCCAGCCCATCGTGCACCGTACCTCTCAGCTGAATGGTGTCACCGCGTAGAAGATGCGCACTCGATCGCCCCGTTACTAAAACGGTCCCAGGCAGGGCTTGCCCATCTATAAATACATGGTCGAGCTGAATTGACACGCTACCACCGGTGCTATGGCCTATATCCTCCTTAATAGCTCCCCGCATTAGTACTTCGTGCCCTTGTATGGGATTGTACTGCTCACGCCCAAGCATATGGAGCGACCCATACGATACTCCCAGTAGGAACGCACATACGGCTAAAATGGGAAGTGCGTAGTACCGCCCCAGCCACACACACGCGATAAGTGGCACGATAAGAAAAAGACCGACAAAAGGCGAGAGCTGGACCCACAACGCAGTAGTGACCCCAGCCACAAAACAGGCTGCACCAAGCGCCACGCACCACGAACTATGCACTTTTTGTCGTATCCACCATCCCATACATCTATGGTACCGATGGGATATTAACTCTCCATGAAATCTTGGCTTAAAATAGCGTCCAAAAACCTAAAAACTGACTTCTTCAAGGAGTATCTCGCACGCCGTGGTACCGTTGTCGGTACTATATGAGTATGCCTGAATTATGCCACAGTCAGCGTTATCACCGTACATGGCGTATTCAATAACCCGCCCGTACCCCGTGCTGCTCGAAATGGCCACGTCAATCCCGTACACCGCGCCAATGAAAGTCTCACCCGGAACTGGCAGCATTTTATCCGACACTGGGTCGGTGGTCGTTTTAAGGAAACTAGCCATTTGGCTATTAAACAATGAATCTTCGTACACCTTCACCCCAGTCACCTCACCACACGCCTGGTTTTTATACCCCTTCCCCAAACACGTCATGGCAACCCGCTGGCCCGACTGTTCGCGTTGCGTTTGTGGATACACCCCCTTGGCTAATTTATAGGCCTTCACCGCCTCGTAGTACGACTGCACTCCACTCTTAATCTGAGAATTGTACGATAGCTTCACAACATAGTTATACGAAACGGCCGCAATAATTGCCAATACCGCAATAACCACCACCACGATAAGTAGCTCAATGATCGTAAACCCAGATTTCTGCCTATACGTGTGATGCCCCATTGCCTCCAATTATACGGTGGATTACAAAAAAATCGACCCCACTTTTAGGAAGGGTCGAGAAAAATCAATTCTGGAGGGACCAGTGGGGCTTGAACCCACGACACCCTGCTTAAAAGGCAGGTGCTCTAACCGGCTGAGCTATGGTCCCGTCTGTCAGTGCGCATGGCAAGTGACCTTATGCACTATACATCAACAGAGGTGCGGTGTCAATCTTAGTGCTTCTTTTTCGACTTTTCGGCGAGATGTGCCGGCTTCGTAAAGAAGAGGTCGATCACCGCTAATACTACCCCTACGCTAATCACTCCGTCCTTGTATGTACGAATCTGCGCATATATATCTCCCCCGACACCATCGAGCGGCAGGGCGTAGCTAAGCGGCTCAACCAGGAAAGCCAACGCAAGCGCAGTAAAGAGCAGCGCACCCACGATGCGCCCCGCCATTCCCTTGTAAGAATAGCCGTGGAATAAAAGCAGAATAGCTGGAAGCAACACAACAAGCGATTGAGTTACCGCCTGGGTAATAACACCCTCTGGAAAAAGCCCCGTACTCGAAACTACCAGACCCGCATCGTAACTCCATATCGTGCTAAGCGTTGCACCAGCGGTGAGGGCGAGCCCAAGTAGGCCAAAGCGCCGTTTCGAGATAAAGGCGCCTACAAATAGAGCGACCGCGACTCCCCCCAACACCACAAGAGGCGCCACTACCAAATCCTTCCGGGGTCGGTTTCGTCGAACTCTGCCTGGTCGCCTGTTTTAATACCCGCCTTCTCTACGCCCCCGGCGGGCAATTCAATGACGTAGCGTGCATCTGTTTTGGGCGAAAAGATTAAATCGGTCGATAACTCGGGTAGGGCATTTTTCACCGTATACACTACCTTTTTATCTTTATTAAGCCACAAAATATCAAGCGGGATTTTCATGTCTTTCATCCAAATACCCCACTTAGCATCGGCATCGAACTTCATTAAGAGCCCGCCGTCACCGGGTAGCGATTCTACACCCGACAACCCCTGCTCGCGCTCCGCTTCGGTGTCAGCCACCCATAGCCGATATACGCCGCTCGCAATACGTACAGGCACAGTCGGGACAAAGGCGTTCACAATATATGCCGCGACAATACCTACAAGGATTGCGGCTAACCCACCCACAAGAATATAGGTTGTTGCAGGACGCCATGAAGCAATACTGGTCCTATTCATAAGCCCAGTATACCATCCTCAAGCCTTAGGCGACCCTAGCTACGCGCCAACTCGATCTTTTTTATTGCGGCGCTTGGCGTTCATTTCGATGTATTCAATAATTGGAGTTGCCACATCACGCCCCGTGACCTTTTCAATCCCAAAGCCAGGGCTTGCATTAACCTCAAGAATAAGTGGACCGCGCTCCGAACGCATCATGTCGACACCGGCAACATTAAGCCCCATAGCCTTCGCTGCTTTAATGGCCATTTTACGCTCTTCTTCGGTGAGCTTAATTTTTGTCCCCTCACCACCCTTGTGAAGGTTAGAGCGAAAATCATCGTCAAGACTCTGGCGTTTCATACTTGCAACTACTCGCCCACCGACTACAAACGCACGAATGTCTGTACCCGCCGACTCTTTCACGAACTCCTGCAAAAGAATGTTCGTACCATCTTCGTTGGTAAGATAGAATGCCTGCAGTACCGATTTTGCGGCTTTTTTCGTTTCAGCAAGTACCACGCCATTTCCATGGGTTCCACGAGCAAGCTTAATAATAACCGGCGTGCCGCCAAGCTTATCGATAAGGTTGTCGATGTCGGTCGAGTTACGCGAGACAACCGTTTTTGGAATGCCAACCCCAGCTTTTGCGAGCAGCTGCATGCTGCGGAGCTTGTCGCGTGAGCGGTTAATGGCGAGTGAACTTGAGATGGTGTAGACACCCTGCATTTCGAGCTGGCGAACAATCGCCGCACCATAACGGGTCATGTTTGACGCAATACGAGGAATAATGGCATCAAATTTACCAAGGTCTTCACCTTTATAGCTTACCGTTGGATTGTTCTGTTCAATTGACGCATAGCAATCACGGTACTTAATAATCTTTACTTCATGTCCGCGCTTCAGCGCCTCTTCCTTGAGACGCTTGGTTGAATAATTGCCCGGACCGTTTGATAGGATAGCTATTTTCATCGTGTTCTTTCTCCTTCGTCATCAAGTTCACTGTTAATGCGTACATCGACTACTACGTTATTTTCTCTTAAAAACCTTCGGCCGAGCAGGACCTCTCGTTTCATGGTATGACGTTCGGATAGGCCAATTTTTGTTGTGTATTTTTTGCCTTGTAGCATGACTGTGGTTGTAATAATAAAGCGTTTTTTTCGATGTCCGCTTGCACTTCGTACATACGTTTCCTCAAAGGTATCTGTTTCTTGTGCTAACGATTTCATACCAAGTGGCGTAAATTTTAGGACTCGGCGCTTGTCTTTGCCCCTCTTTACCACCTTAATGTCTTGGCAGTGGAGCGCACCCGAATAGGCGCCAGTGTCGACTTTTGCAAGCAGTTCTGCTATGCCAAGTTCTGGAAATGAAATGGGCTCAAGGCACCCAACAATCACTTCGTGACTATTCATTTTGCTCCACCTTTCTTTCTTTATCTAGTATCACTCCTCATTATACCATAATATAAGCATAAAAGCAATACCTTCACGCCTTATTGGGCTTCGTACGCCCCTAGGAGCGTGTCAACAAAAATAGACGTCACATCAATCGACTCGCCCTCACTTGGCCAAATATGAAGACCAAAATTTGGCGAACCATTTGCTTCCAAAAAATACCACTTTTGAGCTGCCTCATCAAACAAAAAATCGACGCCACAAACGAACATGCTCGATGATTTTGCAAATAGAATCGCCTGTCGCACGATTTCTTCGGGGATCATACCAGTTCTATTAATCGCCCGCCCGCCCGAGCCAACATTTGCCGTACCTACAACTTGCACTTTTTCACCCTCTGCCGGCACCCGCTTTAAGCCCTTATACCCTAAATACTGTGCGGCAACGCCTCGCTTAATTCTATTAAGCGGCTTTTCGTAGTTCTCGCCACGCTTCGGATTTTGATTTTCGAGTTCAATTAGTTTTTCGACCGAATGAACACCGTCCCCCACCACCCCCGCAGGGACCCTTTCAGCGGCGGCAGCCACTTGGTCACCAATCACCAACACCCGCAAATCAGTACCCGATACCTGCTGCTGAAGTAGCACCGTTGGTGAGAACTTTTGGGCAATACGCACTGCCTTTTTCAAACTTTTTGGCGTACACACCCCAGTTGATATACCATTGCCATGCGCAGAATCAAGTGGCTTCACAACAATTGTGCCGTGCTCTTTAAGAAATTCCTCGGCAACTACAGCAGCGGTAGCGTTCGATTCAAGTGCCACCGTTGCAGGTGTCGGGATATTCAACCGCTCAGCAAGAAGCCCCGCAATGTGCTTGTCGTTAACAATAATGCGCCCCGTATGCGCACTCAGGTCGGGCATAGTGCCGCTCAGTGCATGCTGCTGACCGTTATATTCGAAATAAGCAAGCGTTCCGCCATCTGGCAAAGTCACGATTTGCGTGCCAATACCTTTTTTATTAAGGGCCTCAATAACGAGTTTGATTGATGTATTCACTATGGAGTTCTCGATTCTAGCATTAGCGATGTATCATTTGGATTGTCGAGGTCAATCTTGCCACCCGTGATAAGCATCATGAACATAACCTCATCTCCTCGATATTTCTCAAGGAATTGCCACACTTTGTTCGCACCGTTATAGTACCCAAGATCCTTAAACCACGGTAATTCATCAGTGCCACGCATTAAACGCATGACATTCCCATACGCGAAGCGACGCTTCTTCTCAATATACGCATCATCAATAGGTTGCCCCTCCGCACCCAGAAGTGTGTACATACGGGACCAAATCTCGAACGTATCCCTAAAATCTTTATGCTCAAAATACGACAGTCCCGCAACCAGATAATAATTCTCGCCGTGCGGACGGTACACTCCATCGTGCGCATCCTCAACAACAACGCCCAGCCCTTCGTCCGAATCGTAATAAGAGGCGGTCCCAATGCGTAGCTGTGGCGTATCGGTTTGTTCACCCACTATAGCCCGTAATGCATGTACGCCAATTTCATGACATATAAGTCGTTTGAGTTGCGCCAGTGTCACATTTCTTTCAGGTGGAATAACGATCTCTTTTTCAGAGGTTCGCACGTTCACTGATTGCGCATCGCGAATTACCACGCTCCATCCATCAGCGGCGCCGCCAAACTCATTGTCCAAAATACTTTGAAACGTCCGTTGCATTCCCTCGGAATCAAACCTTTTAGTATCCTCGGGTATGTGCCTAAACCATGGGCCATATAAATGCATCACCATGTCCTGCATCCATTCAACCGTCTCCGGAGATGGCTCAAAAGCGCCATCTTGCTCGGCCGTAAAACTATCTACGTCAATAAGCTCAAATAGTTCGCTACGAATCTGCTCACCCTTTTCATCGAGTGGCATACTCTGTATTTTTTGAAGTTTACTGCACATCATGGACCTATATGTGGCCTCGTGTGGTTCGCCGTACACCTCGATATTATGTGTCATGAACTCATGTTTCGCAGCACTTTTTTCATCATCAGATGCTGCATGTCTAAAATCTCGAGCAGCTTGCATCATACGAGTTATCGCTATATAACGCTCCGCCATGGCACGGTAAGCTGCTTCTTGCACAGGCTTCAAGTCACCCTGAGCGATTATCATCGATCTTGATTTACGCTCCAGTGACTCAATTTCATCTTCAAAATTTACTGAATCAGCCGCTGAATACACATGCCTCGGATTATACGCCTCACCGCTCAAAAAGAGTGCTTTTTGCTCTGCTGCATTATCTGGTACGAATTTCACAATTGGCTTTGGATCATTTTGCATAAAATCCTCGAATGGGCTGCGTTCGTAGCCCATAGATGATTCAATTGTGTTTATCTTCTCAGTCATATTGTCTACGGAAATAATATCATAAAGCTACTTATAATGCTGTCCTAGCGTGAGCTGCATAACCACCTGCGGTGCGCCAAAAAATAGCTCAACAGGAATATCTGTATCAATAAATCCGTACGATTTGTACATATTACGCGCCCGCTCGTTACTTTTTATCACCGTGAGACGAATAACGCCCTTTGTCGCGATTTTGAGTGAAATTTCAAACAGCGCTTTGCCAATACCCTTCCCCTGGAGAGCTGGAGCAACGAAAATGCCGCGGTTATACATATACCCCTCACTTATTACTTCAGCATAGGTATGGCCCGCCACGATGCCATCGACCTCTGCTACCCATACGTGCCAGTTGGGGCTTTCGATGCGACTCAGTGCGCGCTTATAAAAATCCTGTCGATTTTTTTCGGTTTCACTAAAGCGGGCCGCAAAATCTGCTTTATGATCGGCGGGGATCATGTGGTCGTACCCACTCCCATGTGACGCGAGCGACACTTGGTACATTTGCTCAAGGTCGTCTCTCGTGGCGTATCGAATATTCATTACGACACCCCCGTTAATTCTGTGATGACTGCCAATGGTAAGTCGATGCGCGTGACTGCCTGAACGCCAAATCCGGGCGATGAATTGACTTCCAGCACTAGCGGACCACGGTGACTCTGAATAATATCAACGCCCGCATACTGAAGCCCAAGCGCTTTTGCGGCTCGAACGGCGTAATCGCATTCGAGTTCGCTTGGTTCGTACGGCTCCATACGACCGCCAAGGTGAAGATTTGCCCGAAAATCATCAGATTGAGACACGCGGCGCATCGCTCCGCACACCGTATCGCCAATCACAAACAGTCGAGCGTCATTGCCCTTTGATTCTTCAATGTATTCTTGAACAACAAACCGAGCCTCATTTTTGAATTCATCGCGGTACGCGCGTAATTCTTCTTCGCTGCGAACAAGGCTCACGCCAATTCCCTGGTTACCACTCAAAATTTTTACCACTTTGGGATACTCATCAATCGTGTCTTCCCTGCCAATGCTATAGGTGTGCGGTGTTGGTATCTCGTGCGCTAGTAAAAATTCGTTCGCTGTCTCTTTATCAAACGCGTTAAGCACCGCCCGAAGCGACCTACGCGCGCCGTCATTAAGGCGCCCCTCAAGCGCAGTAAAAAGTGGGTGTGTTCGAGCTGCAACGCGGTACAGCACATAATCCGCGTTATTAATTTCGTCCGCGACCTGAGGCGAATCGATGAGCGCGAGCGATGCGTTAAGACCGCTCGCCTGCGCCGCATCGCGGAGTAGTATCGCCCCTGGCGCATCAAGCGAGCCCGTCACAACAACCAACGACTTTTTTGTCATGTATGAAGTATAGCCCTACCCTACTTCTTGTGAAAGCTTTCCAGGATTTGTTTTTGCTTGCGACTCAACTTCGTTGGCGTATCAACCACCACACTCACAATATGTGCCCCGCGCTTATCTTCGTTGCGTAGATGTGGGACACCATGGCCGCTCAGTTTAAAATCGGTGCCGCTTTGGGTGCCGGCCGGAACTTTCATGCGAATTGGACCATCAACAGTTTCAACGTCAATTTCGGTGCCAAGTGCGGCATCAATCATCGAGACGTGCTCTTCCGAAAGAATAATGTCACCTTCGCGAGTAAAGTGTTTGTGGGCTTTCACGCGGATGTGGATATAAAGATCGCCTTTTTCGCCGCCGCCAATTGCTTCGCCTCGACCGCTTAAACGAATCGTGGCGCCATCATCAATACCAGCTGGAATTTTTACCTTAACCGTCTGCTTTTTACGCTTCGTGCCCGTTCCATGACAAACACTACAAACCTTTTCAGGTACCTTACCGGCGCCGTGACAGGTTTCACAAGGAACAGTCTGTTGAATGGCGCCAAACATCGTGTTCATGACACGCGTTTGTTGACCAGCACCGTGACAGGTTGGACAAGTCTTGAGTTCGTAACCAGGTTCTACCGTGGTTCCCTTACAGTGTTCGCAGGTGTCCTCTAAATCGAGTGACATATCGTGTTCGAGGCCAAAAATCGCTTCCTCGAACGTAAGCTGAAGCTGCACTTCAATATCGCGTCCCTTCTTTGGACCACGCGATCGGTTGCTACCGCCGCCGCCAAAGAATTGGTCGAAAATATCGCCAAACCCACCACCGAAATCGAAGTTAATATTTTGGCCATTAAAACCACCAAAGCCTTCAAATGGGTTGCCGCCACCGTAGCCGCCACCACCAGAGGCACCGCCCACACCCGCGTGCCCAAACTGGTCGTACCGTTGACGTTTTTGCGCATCTTTTAGTACATCGTACGCTTCGTTAATTTCTTTAAATTTTTCTTCATTACCGCTCTCTTTATCTGGGTGATGTTGCACCGCAAGACGGCGGAATGCCTTCTTAATCTCATCGGCTGAGGCGCTTTTTGACACCCCAAGTACTTCGTAGTAATCTCGCTTACTCATATCTGTATATAGTATAAAGTTTTAGCACTCATATGTCTAGAGTGCTAAATAAGAAAATGGCCGTATTACTACGACCATTTTCAGTCTGCACGAACCCATGGCGAGCCGTACGATTAGGCACGCTACTCGACAGGAGTTTTGCGACTACTCAACAGGAGCCTTACGACCGCCCGTCAAGGCACGCCAGATGAAGAGTACCACTACCGCGCCGATCAGCGCGACAATGAAACTCCATAGATTAAAGCCGGTGAACCCTGTGCCACCGAGGAGCTCGACCAAGAAGCCCCCTACGAATGCGCCAATCACACCCGCGACAATATTCCCCACTAATCCTTGGCTTGCGTTTGTACCGGTAATCATCGAGGCGACCCATCCGGCCAGTCCACCCACGACTATCCAGGTTACAATTCCCCATATTCCCATAACTCTACACCTCCCTTGGTATTAGTTTATGTACTTCTTATTATACTCTCCTTACCGAATCGGCGCGCTATACTTATGTATATGAGCACGCGCCGAAGTAAAAAAGTTGCCGCATCAAAGGCATATCGTTTCGATCTTACCTGCCAGGGTAAGCGATTCTTCCGGACCGAGCAAGAGGCGCTCGAGGCTGCCGATATTGGCATGCTCAACAATATGAGCGTCTCACTCGGTGTCTACCGCTGTGCAACCTGCCGCTACTGGCACCTGACAAGCAATTCGCCTACCCCAAAAGCATAAGCACATACCCCATCTCGTGCTATACTTACCTCAATGAAACCACTCATCCGAGCCTTTGGTGCAACCTTTGGAATTCTTCGCGCCGAATACCGACAAATCATGAACCGCTACTTTACCAAAATCGAGCGCTTCCCTGGTGATGCCCGTGAAATTTGTCAACATGTTCTCGATCGCCTATGGTATGGTGATTTTTACCGCACCAGCCTGGGCCACTACAACTTCTTTTGGATGCGCGATTTTGGTACAGTTGCAGAATCGTTAGTGCGGCTCAACCAAACAACGCACGTTCACCACACCTTGCGCTGGGCACTACGGCACTATCGCCGCAGCGGACGCGTCAAGCTCTGTATTGATAAAAACGGCAACGTCTTTAACGCACCTGGCAAGCCCAGTATTGATGCCCTTCCGTGGCTCCTCCACTCACTGGTCGTCAGTCACTACTACCTTAACAGCGAAGAGCGCACCTTCTTAAGCAACGAGCTGAGCCGCTATGTTGATAAATTCTTAACAGAAACAGGCGACATTAAACCCGGGGTGCGCTACGCCGAAATGCGCGATGCCGTGTACTACAAGCGCAGCGCGTACGCGATTGCACTTGTGGGGCGCCTGGCATACTGCGCCGATATCTTACAACTCGATAATTTCCCGTTCGCAGCCTCTATCTACAGCGATATCCTCGTGAAAGAATACTGGAATGGTGACTTCTTCCGAGCCGACCGCGCCAGCACAAACTTTAGCTCGGACAGTGCATTAATGCCGTTCTTCCTGCGGGTTGTTGACGATGAGGATATGGTTCACAAAACGCTCGATTACATTAATGCCAAGGAGCTCAACCGTCCCTACCCAATGAAATACGGCGAAAAACCGTCTCGCGCCCTTCGCTATCGCTTTGGTATGGGCCCGCTTTCAATGCCAAACTACACCGAAACTTCTCTTTGGACGTGGCACGCCACTTACTACCTGCACTTGCTCCACCGCTATGGACGCGAAGAATACCATGCACAGTACCAGCGCTTTAGCGAGCTGATTGAAATGCACGGTACGTATCCAGAACTCACCAATCCAGACGGCTCTTGGTACTACGCACCCTTTTATCGAGCTGACCCTGGCATGGTCTGGGCCGCTCTCTTCTTGGAGTTACCCGCCCAATGATGCCAAAAGTTGTCGTTCTCATTGGCCCATCCGGAGCGGGTAAGAGTAGTGTCGCAAAAATACTGTGTGATACCTACGGATTTCAGCTTGAACGCACCGTGACCACGCGACCACAACGTGATGCCTTTGATACCGATCACATCTTTGTGAATGAGGAAATTTTTGCCCACATGGCCCAGTCGAAACTGTTCTTTGGCGTCCTGACTATCTTCGGACACTCCTACGGCTTACCCCGTTTCAATCCCGACAAGCCTACCGTACTATTACTACGCGCGCCCGCGATTAAACAATTCTTAACTCAGTTCCCAGACGCAATTATTATCGAAATCGATGCGCCCCTCGCTACGCTTAAGCAACGACTTGCCACTCGTGGATCATTCGATCGTTATGTGCCAGACGAGTTGCAGAAAGAAATGTTACTTGGTCAGTCGCTTAGCCATTACTCGATTGATTCGTCAACTCGAAGCGCAGCGGGGATTGCAGAAGTGATTGTGCGCGACATCGTGCGCATCTAGGCGGGCTCCTTTAAGCGGACTATTTTTCGTCCACTACCTCACCTTCGACCGCTTCGTCAGACTTCTTATCGTCTGAATCCTTGCCGTCTTCAGCCGGAGCCTCTTCTTTAGCAGCTTGTTCGTACAACTTCGCACCGATTGGCATGATCGCATCGTTTAGCGCCTTTAGTGCCGCCTCGAGTTCATCCTTGTCGGTTGCGTCCTTATGCTTCTTGGCTTCTTCTACCGCAGTTTCGATTGCCTTTTTATCATCATCTGAAATTTTGTCCTTAAATGCATCTTCACTTGGCATCTTTTCTGCCTGATAGATTGCATTCTCGAGCTGGTTGCGCGCATCAACAGCCTCACGCTTTTTCTTGTCTTCGTCAGCGTGCTCCTCAGCCTCTTTTGCCGCCTTCTCGATATCTTCCTTCGACAGGTTACCACTGTTCTGAATGGTAATTGATTGCTCCTTACCAGTACCCTTATCTTTTGCAGTGACGTTAAGGATACCATTGGCATCGAGGTTAAAGGTTACTTCGATTTGTGGTACACCGCGTGGAGCTGGCGCAATACCATCGAGCACAAATTTACCGAGGCTCTTATTGTCGTTCGCCATTTCACGCTCGCCCTGCAAGACATGAATCTCTACCTGTGGCTGATTATCAGCGGCGGTCGAGAATGTCTCCGACTTGCTGGTTGGGATGGTAGTGTTGCGGTCGATTAGCTTAGTTGACACACCACCCATAGTTTCAATACCAAGACTCAGTGGGGTGACATCGAGCAAGAGAACATCTTTCACATCACCAGCCAGGACACCACCCTGAATTGCTGCACCAATTGCCACAACTTCATCTGGGTTGACGCCCTTTAGTGGGTCTTTACCAAAAATTGCCTTCACCTTTTCAACAACCGCAGGCATACGGGTCATACCACCCACCAACACCACCTCGTTGATTTCACTGGCTTTCAGTCCGGCGTCCTTCAAGGCTTTTTCGACTGGGTTCGCCAAACGATCGATAAGATCCTTCACCAGTTCTTCAAGTTTCGCACGGGTGAGCTTTGTTTCGAAGTGTCGTGGGCCATCGGCATCAGCCGTAATAAATGGCAGGTTTACCTCATATTCGTTGGTTGATGAAAGCTCTTTCTTGGCCTTTTCAGCCTCGTCCTTAAGACGCTGCATAGCCGCGTTGTCGCCCTTTAGGTCGATACCACTTTCCTTTTTAAACTCATCGAGGAAGTGGTTGACGATACGGTTATCGAAGTCTTCTCCACCAAGGTGCGTGTCACCGTTGGTACTCTTTACCTCAAAGACGCCATCACCAAGCTCGAGTACTGATACGTCAAAGGTACCACCACCGAGGTCGAAGACGGCAATCTTCTCGTCTTTTTTGCTCTCAAGACCGTAGGCAAGCGCTGCAGCAGTTGGCTCGTTGATGATACGCTTCACCTCAAGGCCGGCAATTTTACCAGCATCTTTTGTGGCCTGTCGTTGCGAGTCATCGAAGTACGCAGGAACGGTGATAACCGCTTCGGTGACTTTTTCGCCAAGAAAGGCCTCGGCATCTGCCTTGAGTTTCGAAAGAATCATTGCTGATACTTCTTCTGGCGTGTAATCCTTGTCGCCAAGCTTGACGGCCACGCCCGCACCCTTGCTGACAATTTCGTATGGCATAATGTCGTGATCAGTTTGAATCTCTTTATCGCTAAACTTGCGACCGATTAAGCGCTTCACTCCATAAATAGTATTTTTGGCGTTTGTTACGCGCTGACGCTGCGCAACCTGACCTACCAGGCGCTCACCCGATTTGTTAACCGCCACCACGCTAGGTGTGGTACGGTTTCCCTCGGCATTGGCGATAACCTCTGGCTTACCCGCCACCATATACGCGACTGCGCTGTTGGTAGTACCAAGGTCGATTCCAATAATTTTACCCATAAAATATCCTCTCCTATTCGTTAGATACTTGTTGCTATGTCTTATGTTCATTTTAGCACTCTCGCACCGAGATTGCCAAGTATCCTTAGTATATAAAAACTAGCACTCTAATGTCAAGAGTGCTAACCGACTAATGCGTCCAGTATGAATGCGCCCGCGATGATAACCGCGGCAAGAATGACCATAACCCCTATCATCCACTTAAGCCCAAGCGCCTTCACGGCGATGTGACGGGCTCGAAGCTGGTTGGTCCAAACCGCCAAAGTCGCAAGATTCTCGCTACTGTCCACGTGCGTAAGACTCGTGTCATCTCCTGGTACCCCCGCGGCGCCCTCGGCCTCCACCCAATTCTTTACTTCTAATAAATACGAAGCTGAACCTATCTTTAGCTGCAAGACACCTTGAAAAACTGTAAAGGTCTTGATGTCCGTCACCGGCGCATCGGCAACTACACGCGGATCCGCGCCATCTTCATATACCGTCAGGCGCACACGATCATCAGGAGTCCACTCCAGCACCGCATTTTGAAACGGAGGCACCCGCCGAGGCTTGTACACCACCTGCGTTGTAATATGTATTGTTTGAGATGGCGTATCGTTCATAGTCAATCCTTACCTATGTTATTGTCGAGTTACTTTAACCATAGCGTGACGAATAGGGTGCCCGTTTAGCGTGTACCCCGCTTGGAGTTCTTCAGCGATCACTTCTTTTTCACCCTGCGCATCCTCGTCAAACTGGATTGCATCATGAAGATCGGGGTTAAACTCGGTGCCTTGCTTGGCGTCAATCCGCGCCACCTGGAGCGCCTCGAGTGATTTCTCGAGGTTCTTCACCAGGCTTGCAACACCCTTTGCCCACGCATGGTCTTTTAAGTCATCTGGCATATACGCAATCGAGCGTTCGATATTATCAATGACCGGGAGGAGCTGCAACACGGCGCTCGACTTTCCCGATTCGCGTGCAGCCGCCTTCTCCGCGTCAACACGTTTGCGATAATTTTCAAAATCGGCCCGTGTGCGCTGTAAATCGCGGGTCAGTTCATCAAGCTGCTGGTTCTGCGCGTTATCTGCAGGTGTAGGCTGTTCGGTCTTCTTTGGCATATATTCCTCCTATAAAATCTCTTCAAGCATGGCACCCGTATGTCGGACCAGTCGCATTACCTTGGCATAACTTTGCCTGGTTGGTCCGAGCACCCCAATGTAACTGTTGTCACTGTAGGGCGAACGGAATTTACTAATAATGAGCGTGGCGCCGCTTGTCTTACCTATCGGATTTTCTGCGCCAATGTATACGTTTAACGGTTCGTTAGGGCGCGCCTCGCGGAGCCACGGCTCGAGATTGTCGAGTAGTCGAGCCACCTGCTGTGCGTGTTCACCATGCATGAACTCGGGTTGAGAAAATAGATTGCCCATACCGCTAAGGTAGAGTTCGTCACCGATAGTTGCGATGCCAAGGTTGTGCGTCAGCTCCACCAAACTGTCGACCGCGCTACGAATTGCGCGATCTGCACGATCGCTCCCCGATACGCGCGCCTCAATCGCGCGAGCGCTGCGATCGAGCAGGGGGGTTGGCTGATCGGCATGCGCCTCGTTCAGGCTGTTGACGTAAAACCGATAACCGGCATCGGTAGGGATACGGCCGGCACTTGTGTGTGGCTGCTCGATAAGACCCATCTCTTCGAGTTTGGCCATCTCACTTCGAATTGTTGCGCTCGAGACACCAAAAAGCTTTGCAAGCATGACGCTTCCAACTGGCGCGGCGATTTCAGCGTGTTGCTCGATAATCGCTGCAAGAATAAGTCGTTGCCGCTCTGTCATATACCTATTTATAGCACATGATTAGCACTCTTTCAATTGGAGTGCCAGAATTGCCCAGTGCCAGCATTACCTACGGCTCGAGTTGAATCTGAAGTAGTAAATCGCGTGCCACTAATCGCGCCTCGTCGTCTTTACGCGTAAATGCATCAGGGCGATGCGCAATCTCTGCCACTACATGCACCGCACGGGACAATTCATCGTTAGTGACACAGTGGAAATAGGGAAGCTCGAGCGCTCGAGTGAGCTCGCGGATCGCAGTTGCTCGGCGCTTTGGCCACTCCTTCATGAACTCTTCCTTGGTTGCATAGCGGCGGCGCAAGCGCGACACCCACGTCTGGTAATCAGGTGGCACGATAAAAATAGCCACCACATCGGGTGAAATGGCCTTATATTCTTCAATTCCTTGTACATCAACATCGGCAATCGCCACACCCTTTTTAGCCGCCTCTTTAATACTTTTAAGAGAGGTGCCGTAGACGGTGCCATGGACAAACTTCGCCTCAATAAACTCTCCTGCGGTAAGCATTTGATGTGCAGTTTCATCGCTCACAAAATGATACTCGGCGCCTTCACGCTCGAGGACGCCTTCATTATAGCGAGGTGGCCGTGTGGTGTGCGACACAATCGCGCCGAAATCGGGGCGCTTTAAGACCTCTCGCTTTATAGTGTCTTTTCCGGCGCCAGAAATGCCAACCAAAAGAGCTATTTTCGTGCGAGCGACAACCTCGGCTGCCTCCTTGGGGGCTTGGTAGTGTTCAATAAGATGTGCGAGAGTATGCGCTGTATTCATGCCTCAGTATAGCATCCCTAGTCGCGCTTCAGCATCACCATAAACGCCTCGGATGGAATATCCACTTTTCCAAATCGTTTCATACGTTTCTTGCCCTTTGCTTGTTTTGCAAGGAGCTTCTTTTTGCGCGATACATCACCACCATATAAATATCCGGTTACGTCTTTGCGATAGGCACTAATATCCTCGCGGGCGATAAACTTACCCCCAATACCAGCCTGCAGGGATACCTGAAAACTCTGGCGCGGAATCACTTCCTTCAACTTTTTCACCATGTCACGCCCCAGACTTTGCGCTTCCGACCTATGGGCCATAACGCTCAATGCATCAACAATTTCACCCGACACATAAAAATCTACTCGTACCAAATCTTCTACTCGATAGGTGTCGAGCTCGTAATTGAAGGAACCATACCCACTCGTTATAGACTTCAGCTGATCATAAAAGTCGGTTAATAAATTAGCCAACGGCGCCTCGAAACTAATGAGCGCACGTTCATCGATATAACTAAGGTTCGACTGGCGCCCCCGCTTTGATACGATAAGTTGAATCACGGGGCCAATAAATTGCTGGGGCACGACAATTTCACCTTTAATCCAAGGCTCGCGAATCTCCTTGATTTTACTGACATCGGGCAAATTGCTGGCGCTCTTAATGTCGAGCTCTTCGCCGTTGCTCAGTGACACCTGATAATCGGTCGAAGGGTTGGTCACCACCAAATCAAGGTCGTACTCGCGCTCGAGTCGCTCCCGAATAATATCAAGATGTAACAGGCCCAAAAATCCAATACGCACGCCAAACCCAAGGACGGGCGAGTTCTCTGGCTCGAACTGGAGCGCCGAGTCGCTCATACTCAACTTTTCGACCGCATCTTTTAGATCTTGATATTCATCATTACTCACAGGGAAAAACCCAGCGTAGACAAATGGTTTAACCAGCTTATAGCCAGGCAACGCTTCGGTGGCCAATGCGCGTTTGGTGGTGACCGTGTCCCCCACCCGAGCCTCACGGGTAGTACGAAGGTTTGTCACAATATACCCTACCTCACCCGCCTTCAAGCTCTCGCTCGGCGTCATACCCGGACTCAGCGAACCCACTTCAAGGGCAATCCCCTGCGCTCCGGTCGCCATCATCGAAATTGTATCGCCTTTTTTGATTTCCCCATCGAATGTACGAACGTACAGCACCACACCACGATAATCGTCAAAGTAACTGTCAAAAATGAGTGACCGAGTTGCGCCCGCACCGTTTCCCGATGGCGGCGCAATCTGTTCGACGATCGCGTCTAACACCGACTCTACGCCTTCACCAGTCTTGGCGCTAATTTTAATAATGTCGCCCTCATCGCAGCCCAACAAATTAATTACTTCAGCACTGACACGCGGCACATCGGCTGCCGGGAGGTCAATTTTATTTAACACAGGAATAATCTTTAAGTCGGCCGCCATTGCCAAATAGACATTGGCCAATGTTTGCGCCTGAATACCCTGCGAAGCATCAATCACCAAAATCGCCCCCTCACAGGCCTGCAAACTACGCGAAACTTCATAGCTAAAGTCGACATGACCCGGCGTATCGATAAGGTTAAGCTCGTAGCCCTTATATTTCATGCGTGCTGGCGTGAGCTTAATGGTAATACCCTTCTCGCGTTCAAGGTCCATGCTATCAAGAAGCTGCGACTTCATGTCTCGTTTCTGCACCGTCCCTGTCATCTCGAGCATGCGATCGGCGAGGGTCGACTTGCCATGATCAATATGGGCGATAATACAAAAATTTCGAATATGGTCTTGGGTCATGAATCAACTCTCGGCTGTTTGAATAGTATCTTTTGAATCCTCTCCAGAATTGGCTCCACCTCTTCTAGCTTAAAGACTCGACATACTATTATATACACCACCCCGCTAATGCCAACGATAAGCGTAAACTTCAGGAACGATGAAAAGAAGTTGTCGCTGGCGCCAAGCGGCATCATCGAAACAAGAATATAGGTAATGATTGCCAAAAACCCAGCGGCGCTCATCATCCGTCCGATGGCGTGCACAAAAGGTGCATCGAATAGCCCCGCAATACGGCGTGACATAATAGAAAATAGAATTGCTACTTCTACCGCCGACACAATAACCGCAGCCCAGGCGAGTCCGTGTACGCCCATGCCAAGTCCCATTGAAAGCCAGATGGCAAGCGTGATGTTAAGGCTAATAGTGAAAAGCGAGATATACAGTGGCGTTTTGGTATCCTGTTGGGCGTAAAAACTACGGGCTGAAATGAAGTAGACCGATCGAAACAAAATAGAGAGCACCAGGACTCCAAAGATGCCCGCGATATCGGGACTACCACCCGGTTTAATGAAGTGCACTAAATATCCGCGACAGAAAAACGCAATCACCGTGACGGGAATTGCCAGCCATACGATAACCCGCAGTACTGTTTGCAGTTCTTTTTTAAATAGGTCGGGACGACCCTGCCCAAGTCGCTCCGTCATTTTTGGGAATGCCGCCGTACTAATGGCTACCCCAATTAAATTAATCGGGACGAATGAAAGCGCGGTAGCCTGTTGGTAGGCACGGACACTTCCGGCTGCCATCCGCGAGGCGAGGTTCGTCTCTACGAGCCCATTGACGTAATCAATGCCTTGGTCGAGCGAACGCGGAGGCAAGAGGCGGAGCACCTGATGTAGTCCCTTATTCTTCCAAAAAATCTTAAACCGATAATCGAAGCCCATCCCATACAGACCCAAACTGCTCACCAACAACTGAAGAACCGAGCCGAGTACAACACCAAATGCGACACCCATAATACCACCCTCGAATAACTGCCAACCAAAAAGGCTGACGCCATTCGTGAAGAAAAGTGCACCAATAATAATACCTGTGTTATAGAGCACGGGTGCCAGTGCAAAAAAAGCGAACCGACCCACCGCCTGCTGCATGCTCGCAAACACGGTCGCGATAGCAAACAGGAATGGATTGATGGCAATCACGCGCATCATACTCACCGCCAACGCCTGCCCAGACTCGGGAAGACCTGGACCAACCACATACCGTACTAACGGATCGGCGAAGATAATAATCAGCACGCTGGTTGCCAGTGTCACCAGCGCAAGTAAATTCAACAGACTGGTTGAAAGCTCCCAGGCCGACTTTTTATTTCCCGTGGCCAGCCGTTGATTAAAAACCGGGATAAACGTCACACTGAGCGCCCCAGACACCAGTATAAAAAACATGAAGTCGGGGATAGTAAACGCTACGGTGTACGCATCGATACCCATTTTATAGGTATCGAGATACATACCGTTCAGGAGACGATCGCGTAAAAGACCAAGCAAACTTCCTACCAGTGATGCACCAGCAAGTAAGGTTGCCGCCAGCTTAAGGGGCAACCTTCTATTTGCTTTGGAAATCGTTGCGCGAAAATTTATCATGCAAACCTTCGTCCGCGTCTAGGCTAGTAGAGAGCGGCCTCCTTGGGAAGGTGTGCCTCCTTCAAGATTTCTGCAACGTCTTTTTCTTCAATTGTTTCTTTCTTCACAAGTTCTTCTGCTAACGCATCGAGGCTCTTGCGGTTGGCAACAAGAATCGCCTCGGCTCGCTGACTCGCCTCTTTAATGAGCGCCGACACTTCGGTATCAATTTCTCGGGCCGTATCATCACTGTAGGGGCGCTCGTGGGTAATCTTATCAAATACCATACCGCCGTTATCTTCGTGAAAGACTTGGTCGCGCAGCTTGGTACCCATACCCTGTTCGATAACCATGTCACGCGCAATCTCGGTTGCTTTACGAAGGTCCGAACCGGCTCCAGTTGTGACCCTATCTTGGCCGTAGACAATTTTCTCGGCGATACGGCCACCCAGTGCTCGCGCCAAGATATCCTTAAACTCGATGACGCTTGTATAGTTGCGGTCTTCTGGCGGCAAGAACCACGTCACACCGCCCGTTCCACCGCGCGGGATGATAGTCACCTTGTGCACGGGGTCGCTATCGGGTGCTACATGACCAACCAGCGCGTGACCCGCTTCGTGATATGCGGTCATTAGTTTTTCGGCATCGTTCATAATCTTCGACTTGCGCTCTGGACCAATTGCAACCTTTTCGAAGGCTTCGGTAATATCGGCATTCGAGATTTTCTTGCTACTTCGGCGCGCCGCAATAATGGCGGCTTCATTGGCAATATTCGCCAGGTCGGCACCAGATGATCCAGCGGTTTTTGCCGCTAACGCACTAATATTTACGCCTTCCTCGGTTGGCTTGTTCTTGAAGTGGACCTTCAAAATTTCCTCACGGTCTTTACGTTCGGGCAGCATAATGTTGGTGCGGCGGTCGAATCGTCCAGGACGAAGCAGGGCAGGGTCGAGCACGTCAGCTCGGTTCGTAGCGGCCAGTACGATGACGTTCGTACCGGTTTCGAACCCGTCCATTTCAACCAAAATCTGGTTAAGTGTCTGCTCGCGCTCATCGTGTCCACCGCCCATACCGCTGCCTCGGCGGCGACCAACTGCATCGATCTCATCGATAAAGATAATAGCTGGAGCATTTTTCTTCGCCTTCGCAAATAAGTCGCGCACACGAGAGGCACCGACACCCACAAACATCTCAACAAATTCAGACCCACTAATGCTAAAGAATGGCACGTTTGCTTCGCCAGCAACTGCTCGGGCTAGCATGGTTTTACCTGTACCTGGACTTCCCACCAGCAGCACACCCTTCGGAATTTTCGCCCCTAATGACTCGTACTTCTTTGGATGCTTTAGGAAGTCGACCACCTCTTCGAGATCTTGCTTAGCTGCTTCGTTACCCGCGATATCATCGAACAAAACTTTCTTTTTATCCTCGCCGTACAGAATAGCCTTCGACTTACCAAAGCCGAGCGCTTGATTATTCTGCCCCTGAGCCTGGCGCATCATAAATAGGAAGAAAACCGCGATAAGCACCACCGGCACCACGATAATCGCCAAATTCCATAGCACGTCACCTGTCGTTGACGGTGCTTTAACCTCGACCACAACTGGTGCATCAACCTTTAGGCCCTGCTCCTGTAATGAGCTCGAACCATCCTTGATTGAACGCTCGGTAGCCGCATCGCTTCCCTTGGGAGTAATAGTGAGGCTATTGCCCTCTTGGACAATTTTCGAGATTTCGCCCTTGTTTGCTCGGGTAATCACATCAGAGATTGGCACGTCTTTTAGGTTCTCGTGCGAACCAGTCAGTGCATACACGAAAAGCGCGCCGAACACGATAAGTACCCAAAAAAGGGTGATTCTTACCACTGCGCTGGTTTTTTTCTTTGGTGAAGGTGCGTTTGCTGCCATAAAAAACTATTTTTTCCTTTCGGGCGTTCTAAGAAAACTAGGTATATCTATATAATTTTATCAGTTAGAGTCGGAATTGGCGAGTGCTGAAATGGAACCGAATCCCCTGACCAGCCTCAAAAACCGTACCCGGCCGCGCGACTTTTACGGCATGCAGGAGTCGGGCCAACTGGGGACGAGTTAATCGACCGCCAGTAATCTCTCGCAGCCCTTCATAGGCAACAGCTGGCGGAAGATGCCCGAAGAAATATCGACTATACCACGGGCCCTCCCCAATAAGGCGGCGTGTCTCCGTCTCTATCTCTTGGCGCAAGGCCTTCTGATGAGCGTGCAGCGCCCGAATCTGACGCTTCATATCCTGAGGCATAACCGCGGCAACTGGGCGAATCCTATTTCGTAAGTATGTACTACTGGCATTGGTCGAGTCCTCTCGCCACGTAATACCATGGTGCTGCGCATAGGCCTCAAGCTCCGACTTCTCCATCTCAAGCAGCGGACGAATGATGTCGGCTTCGAACACCGACAACCCCCGCCAGCCAGTTCCACGGATAGCGTTTATTGCCACCGTTTCAACCAAATCGTCCAGGTGGTGAGCCGTGACAATCTTTGCGTGATGCCGATTGGCAACATCTCTTAGAAAAGCATACCGCCGCGCACGCGCCAGCGCCTCACTCGCCCCCTCACCAAGCTCCTCACGCATTGTCTCGAATGGTACTCCGTAGCGCGCAGCGGCCTCACGCACAAACACCGCATCATCCTGCGAGTCTGAACGAATCCCATGGTCGAAGTGCGCCACCACTAACTGATGCGCACCTTCACGTGCGAGCATATCAAGGAGAACCATCGAATCGATTCCCCCGCTGACTGCCACAACGTATTTCATACTTTTCAGTATAGGCTAATAATGAAATTGGTATAATAGTTCACGATGTCCACACTTTCCCCTGCCATTAAAAAAGAAAAGTCCGAGCGGATCTTAACTTTTGACCTTCTCCGTGGCTACTTCCTGTGCGTCATTCTGTTCAATCATCTGGCGTACTACCCCAGCGGTCTTGGTTTCCTGACCGGACGAGGTATTCTGTATGTTTCAACCGCCGAAGGATTTTTTGTGGTCTCTGGCATTGTGCTTGGCATTGTCAGAGGTCGGAAATTGCTTAATCAGCCGTTCAAGGTTGCGGCTCGCCTCCTCTGGAAACGATCGTTTCAGCTTTATCTTACCAGTATCATCCTGTCGTTTCTGTTTACCTTCGTAGGGCAATTCTTTATAGGCAATCCCGGTCTTAAGTACGGTATCTTTACCGACTGGAATACCTGGTGGGAACTCCTATGGCACACCATTAACCTTAGCTACACCTATGGATGGGCTGATTTCCTCCGGCTGTATGCCATCTTTATATTCTTCGCTCCGCTGGCGCTCTGGCTTCTCCGCAAAGGCTGGTGGTATATTATTGTGGTCGTCAGCGCGCTACTCTGGTCACTCTATCCGCTCCTTCCACAAACTCCCGTCATTGCACAACCATTTAGCTGGCAGTTTATTTTCTTCAGCGGCTTTATTATTGGTTTCTACTGGGAGCGTATCCTCGGATGGTGGCGCAGCCTACGACTGAGCACCCGCCAGACACTTGGATGGACCTGCACCACCGTCTTTATTGTTACCCTCATCGCCACCCATCTGCTTGTCTTTGGCCACGACTTCGGCGGCACGCTCGGAGCACAACTCAACTCGCTACACCATATTGTCGAGCAAGGGTTTAATAAAGACCGCCTACCCGTCCCCCGCCTCATCTTAGGCACCATCTGGTTCTGGGGGCTCTTCTTCCTGGTGCGCCGCTTTGAAAAGTGGGTGGTGACACATTGCGGCACGCTTCTCCTTGGCTTTGGCATGAACTCACTCTACGTCTACACCATCTCTGCCTTCGTGATCTTCTTTATGCACCTACTTATTGCGCCGCCAGGAACGGGCGACCCCATCCTCAACCTACTCCTCTCAGGAGTCGCCCTTGGCATTGTCTACCTCGCAGTTGCAACCAAGTTCTTAATGAAGATTATTCCCCGCTAATTTTATAGGCGGTTGCTTTGTACAAAGACTTACCGGTAATGTCATCCTTCGGACCGACCGTCTCAATTTTTTTCCACGAGTCTTGGTATGGCGGGATGTCCGCACCCTCTGACGATCCGAGATACCATACGGTCGGATGGGCCCGCTCAAAGGCAGCCATATCTTTAATCTTATGAAGGTCGTTATCTTTAAGCATATCAAGAGAACCGTAAATATATTGGGTATTCGCGTCAATGAAATACACCGGGTAATCTTCGGTCGAGTAGGGGACTGCCTCGTAAAAAATCCACGGTGATTCAGCAATAATTGGCGTACCAACCGGTGATGCTGCCTGCGCCGCCTTCACCGCCTCACGTGTCAAAATATGTACATTGGTATTCTTGTTATAATTCCCATACGCATAGACGTTGGTGATACCAAAAATCATCATGCCCGCCACGACCACCACTGGCAGGGCGCGCCACACTGGACGCCATTTTTGTGTTCCCTTCAGAAGTACCACGGCAAGGAATATCGACAAGGCGATTGTTGAGGGAACCAGGTAGCGCTCGACAAACGAAGATCGTAGCGGTGGCAGTGACGCCAGGAAGAGTAGCACCGGCGGAATCCAGGCGAGCGCAGCAACAAGCATGAACGATCGTTTTTCCTTGGCCGCGAGGGCCTTATATGCCCGAGGCAGCACGACTACCACCAGTGCAACCACACTAATGAGTAGCAGCGCCCACCAACTCTTTGTCTGACCATGCTCAAGATAATAGAAGTAGTTGGCAAGATAATTCGGCAGTGTATCAGCCCCTACTGGGCCAATCCAAAATCCGCCGCCCTGCACCACACCAAGTTGAAACGCCATAAATGGTAGCCACGGTAAGAAGAGCCCAACGGCAACCGAGTAGGTGAGTATGAGTGGTTTAGACCACAGCTTTTTCCAAAAATCCTTCATCGACATACCCTTACGCCACACTCGAGTCGCCGCATACCACACAAGGTGCGCAATCCAGGCAAGGGCCGTAAAGTAATGCGTCCACATACCAAGGGACACCAGCACGCCATACCATACCCAGTACTTGGTGCGACCGGTTTCGTCCGCCCGTACCAATAGGTAAGTTGCTGACATAACAATTAACGCCTCTAACGTATACATCCGCGCCTCATCACCGTATCGAATCAGCATCGGCGACAACACAATAAAGAGGAGCGAAAGCCACGCCACCTTACGTCCGAACAATTTACGCGACAGGGAAAATGCCACGGCGGCGGCAGCGGCCCCAAAAAGCATACTGAGCGAACGATACGCCAGTTCGGTCGTACCAAACATGCTCACCCACACCTTTAGCAGCCAATAATACACCGGTGGGTGTACGTCCGAGGCGGTATAACGCGCAATATCCCAGAAACTGAACTGAGCAATATAGGCGCTAAACGCTTCATCAAACCAAATTGAGGCCCGCGGCGCATTGAACCCCGCGATAAGAAGGAACACCGCCAGACCAATTGCCAAAATCGTAATATCGGTTTTGGGGTGTGTTTTTATATATGTCGTGACCGATTTCATCATTTTTTTCATACGTAGTACTCACATCATACCGCGAATTGTTCTATTAGGGCAATCTTCCCATACCGGGCTGAAGAGAGCCTGAGCGCACGCCAAGAGGCTAGCATTGTTGCGTAAAGTGTTGTATACTACCCTAGTTACACACGATATCGGGGTGTGGCGCAGTTGATAGCGCGCTCGGTTTGGGACCGAGAGGTCGAAGGTTTGAGCCCTTTCACCCCGACCATACATAGTTCTATTCGGAAATACCTCAGCGATCCTGAGGTATTTTCTTTCTCACCTCGTCTTAAAATTTGCTTTTTTGCCAAAAATAGAGTATAATATATTAATATGGAACGTGATGCAAGCGCTGAATATAAAAAACGCCCCATTACCGATATGGAGCGCGCGCTTCTTATACAAAAAACTCGAGATATTTGTATCCGCTTTGGCACACTCACTCAAGACACACCTCTCTCCCCTACGCTACTTCAGGCTCACTTCGCGCTAGATGGCACCTACATGACCCTTTCAGTACCTATCCACCAGCCATCTTTTGGCGCGACACCGAACGAAGCCGAGACCGACACCCTTACTGCCCCACGTGCGTTTATCGAAATCGCTACCCCCCTTGGCGGTATGGAGCACCAGTATTGGAATGTTGAAAAGTACGCTACCACTTCTGATATTGTCGATAGGCCCTCGTACAGCGAGCACCTCTACTCCGAGGAATCAAATGGGCAGGGCGCCTGGACCCACTTCGTCCCTCAGTATGTGTACGCGGCAACCCAAGGACTAGCGGGTGCCGTTCGACCGCTCTCGGAGGCAGAGCGTAGCCACATTAAAGAGCGCACCCTTTTCACTCACGAGCGTTACGAAACAGTCATGGGACGCATCTCGAAACTCCAGGCCGCCAACGTAGAGCCCGAAATGTCCGAAATTATCCGCCGCAGTAATTCGGGCGGCTCTACCCTTCGCCCAATGCACACCTACTAAATGCACGTCCACTAAAAGAGCGCATCGAGCGCTTTTTTGCTATGCTAAAACTATATGACACATCAAACAACCGACCCCATCTTAGCAGCACGTCAACTTACCTCAAACAATACCCTCAATAAACTGCGCGCCTCAGTCCTTGGCGCAAATGACGGTATCGTTTCAACCGCCGGACTGGTTCTCGGCGTCTCGGGTGCATTTGCATCGAAAGAATCAATTTTAGTTGCTGGAGTCGCAGGGCTCGTATCGGGTGCGATTTCCATGGCGGCCGGCGAGTTTGTCTCGGTCAGTAGTCAACGCGATAGCGAACGGGCCTTTATTAAGCTAAGCCAGGACCATATCTCGACCATGCACCCCTCAATGGCCGATGAGCTGGTTGAGCTCTACGTTGCGAAAGGAATCTCGACTGCCACGGCAACGCGGGCAGTGAAAGAAATCGAGACCAAGGGTCGGCTCGCCAAAGAAATAGAAAAGGAAATTGGCATTGATGGTGATGACGTCACCAGTCCATGGGCGGCCGCGATTGCATCAGCGGCTTCATTTACCGCCGGATCCCTTGTACCGCTGCTTGCTATCGCCTTCTCGCCCGATGCGCTCCGCCTCCCGCTTACCGCAGGGGCGGTACTTATGAGCCTCATCCTCACTGGCACCCTAAGCGCTCGTGCCGGACAAGCCAACAAAACCCGCGCGGCACTGCGGGTTGTTGTCTGGGGTGTAGGCGCGATGGCGATAACCTACGCTATCGGTCACCTTATCGGCGGTAGTCTCGCCTAGGCGGTAGTCTCGCCTCACAAATCTCGTTCAAATTTACTTCGCGAATTCAACCGCGCGCGTCTCGCGAATGACGTTCACTTTAATGGTGCCTGGATACTGCATTGTACTTTCAATCTTATTGGCAATATCGCGGGCGAGCTTAATAGCCGATAGGTCATCGACACTCTCAGCCCGAACAATCACACGGACTTCGCGACCGGCACTAATTGCATACGACTTTTCAATACCACTGAAACTGTTAGCTACGTTCTCGAGTTCACGCATACGCTCCGAGAAGTTCTCGGCACTAATATTACGTGCACCTGGTCGTGCCGCCGAGAGCGCGTCACAGACACGCACCACCAAGGCCTCGACAGTTGTCGCCTCCACGTCATCATGGTGTGCCTCGATGGCGTGTACAATTTCATCACTCATGCCATACTTACGTGCCAGTTCGGCGCCAATGTGGTGGTGCTTTCCCTCTACTTTATGCGTCACCGCCTTGCCCATATCGTGAAGGAGGGTGGCCGTCTTCGCAATGCGCGCATCGGCGCCGATCTCTTCGGCAATTAAGCCAGCCATGTGCGCCATCTCGGTGCTGTGAAGTAACACATTTTGACCATAACTGGTACGGAATTTAAGTTCTCCCAGCAGGTGCAGCAGCTCTTTCGGAATACCAATAACACCCACCTCACGCGCCGCATCCTCTCCGGCTCGCATCACTTCTTTTTCAATCTCTTTTTCAGCTTTCGCCACCACCTCTTCAATGCGGCCAGGGTGAATACGACCATCCTTCATAAGCATCTCGAGTGCCAGGCGCGCGACCTGACGGCGCAGTGGATCGAAGCTAGAAAGGATAATCATACCAGGGGTGTCATCAACCAAAATATCCACACCGGTCGCGCGCTGGAGGGCTTGAATATTGCGCCCCTCCTTACCGATAATTCGGCCCTTCATTTCATCGTCCGTCAACTTAATGGCGGTGACTGTTCGCTCGGCGGTCACTTCACTACTCATGCGCTCCATAGCTGACACGAGGATAAGTTGTGCCTGTTCTTCGGCGGTATCTTTCGCCTCGTTTTGCAACTTAGCCACCAGACCGGTCAAATCTTGCTTAATATCGCGCTCAGTCATTTCCATCAGCTTAGCGGCGGCCTCTTTTTTCTTCAGCCCGGCAATTTTTTCAAGCTTCTCTTGTTGACGCGTGCGGATTTCGCGGATTTCGTTCTTTAACTCCTCAACCTCGTCCTCTTGCGCACGCAGTGATTCGCTCCGGGTATCCAGCTCGTCCAGCTTTTTGTCGAGATTGCCCTCTCGCTCGGCGAGGCGGCTCTCAGTTTTTTCCCACGATTTACGGCGATCGCTCTCTTCTTTTTTGGCATCGTTGGCAAGCTTTAATGCCTCGTCTTTCGCTTTCAGCACGATATCGCTGGCTTTTGTCTTGGCGTCAGCAATGACCTGATCAGCCCTGTGCTTACTATTTGCCTTGCGTTGTCGTTCATAGGTAATAGTTCCGCCCACACCAGCAAGTACTCCGATGAGTGCGGCGATAATTCCCTCTACCATATTGTCGTCCTTCCTCAAGAAAGCCTGGCCAAGTGTTCGTCTTGGCGGAAAATAATCACAAACTCTCTTGAATGTTCAAAATATATTGGAAAGTCCCTGGATAAAAATACAACGGACTACTTCTATTGTAGCGCCGGACTCAAAGGCTTGGCAATGCTAAATCTAAGGAATTATTTTTTTGGTGTGGTGATATGTGCTTCGGCCCCATATTCGGGCATTACCATTTCATCGTTTTCACCGTTTGCCAGTCGGCTCAGTCCTTCGGCCCGCCATTGCTCGCCTGTTGCGCCAACAATGGGCCAGCCTCGAGCATAGGCAAGTGTATTCGCCACCGTAATGCCAATACGTAGCCCCGTAAAACTTCCCGGCCCCCTGTACACGACAAGACCCTCAACATCATCCCATGATTTCTCTTGGAACGATATCTCTTGATCCAAAAACCCAAGCAGTCCCTTTGCCAAGCCGCGACCGGCCTCCCACATCGTGTCGTAACGCCAGTCGCCCTCCGTCATAGTAAGGCGACAAGTTGGCGTTGAGGTATCGAGCAATAAAATCATAGGTTGGCTCCTAAGCTATCAGGTAGGGTAAGCGCCCGGGTGGTTTCAGTTGGCGCAGTAATCGTCACAGTGAAGTGCTCTTTGGGTAATACCCCCTCGACAATCTCAGCCCATTCCACCACGGTAATCACCGATGGGTCATGCACCATCTCGGTGAGCTCGGCGCTCATAATTCCGGCATCCGTCAGACGATAAAAATCGTAGTGCACAAGTTGAAAACCGTCACGACAGTCGTACACGCGACTAATCGTAAAACTTGGACTCTGCACGTCATCATCAACCGCCAGCCCTTCAGCCAGCCCTTTTACAAAGGTCGTTTTGCCTGCGCCCACATCGCCAACCAACTGGAAGACTTCGCCGCCTTTCAGCCGCGCACCAATTTTCCGCCCCAGTTCCTTCATGGCAGTTTCGCTCGATACCTCTATAATCATCTTTTGCATTATATCATCTGGCGCTTTCGAGGTCATTCCTTTACAATGGACATAACCATTATGCGCATTTCCGATACGATTCTGGAGACGTTGCTTGGGCGGGCAAAACTTGTAACTCCTGAGCATTTAACCACCTTAAAGGAAGAGGCGGAGCGTTCGAAGCGCCCATTGCAAGATATCGTTTTTGATGAGCGTATTGCCGATGAGCGCACCCTCGTCCAGGCCTTCGCCGACTACACTTCTATTCCGTATATAGAGGTCGACCCTCGCTCGGTTGAGAAAAAAGTCCTGGAAATGATTCCAGAACGCGTGGCGCGTCAGTATATGGCCGTGCTCTTTAAGGTTGATGAGGCGGGAGTCTATCACCTTGCCATGGAAGACCCCGATGACGTCCAGGCTGTCAACTTTATCCAAAAGGAAATTGGCACCAACTCACGTATTTATATTGCCACTAAAGATAATATCCTATCGGTACTCGACCTGTATCGCGGCGATGTCAACAAGGAGCTGAACGAAGTTATTGACGTCCAGCGGACTGCCGAGGAAGCTGCCGCAGGAGCCGGCAAGGTTTCCACGGGCGATCAAGACATCTCTGAAGACTCTCCTATCGCCCAGACAGTCAACCTCTTGCTCGAGTACGCCATCCGTTCTAACGCCAGCGATGTACACATTGAACCACGCGAAGATTATATCCAAGTCCGCTACCGTATTGACGGTATGCTTAAAGAGGTCAACCGCCTTCCGAAGAATGTCATTGGGGCCCTTATTAGCCGTATTAAAATTTTGGCAAATCTTAAGATTGATGAAAAACGCGTGCCTCAGGACGGTCGTTTTAAGATTGTCATTAGCGATCGCCAATACGCTCTTCGTGTCAGTACGCTCCCCATTGTAGATGGCGAGAAAATTGTTATGCGTATCTTGGACGAGTCTAACCAAGCGGTGACTCTCGAGCAGCTCGGCTATTGGGGGAAGGCGCTGGCCGATATCACCCGTGAAATGAGCGAGCCAAACGGTATTGTACTCATGACCGGTCCAACAGGAAGTGGAAAGTCGACCAGTCTTTTTAGTATCCTCACCATCCTCAACAAGCCAAACGTCAACATCTCAACCATCGAAGACCCTGTTGAATATAAGATTGCTGGGGTCAACCAGACGCAAACGAATGTCAAAGCCGGGATGACATTCGTGAATGGACTCCGCGCCCTCCTCCGTCAAGACCCAAATATTATCATGGTGGGTGAGGTACGCGACAGCGAAACTGCAGGACTCGCAATTCAGGCCGCCCTTACCGGCCACATGGTCTTTAGTACACTCCACACCAATAATGCCGCCACCAGTCTGCCGCGTCTTCTCGACATGGGTATCGAACCGTTCCTGATTTCAAGCACTATCCGCGCCGTGGTTGGTCAACGCCTTATTCGCCGCCTTCATAAAGAATCGCGTGAAAATTACGTCCCTAGTGATGAAGAGCGTGCTGAAATTGCGCGAATGTTCAACCTGAAGGGGAGTGAGTCATTCAAAATTATTCACGAGCTTGAAAAGCAGGCCATGGCGGCCGGACTTGGCGGGGACACACCACTCAGTACGGACGAAAATGGTATCAAAACGCTCTGGCGCGCCAATAAAGATTTCAACACCGATGATGTACGCGAGGGCTACCGTGGCCGAGTTGGTATTTACGAGGTGCTCTATAACTCGCTGGCCATCCAAAAACTTATTATGAGTCGCGCGACAAGCGAGGATATTCAAACCCAAGCTATCCGCGAAGGTATGATTACCATGCAGGTTGACGGACTGATCAAAGCGCTCCGTGGTGAGACAACCATCGAAGAAGTGCTAAGGGTAAGTAGGGAATAGGGAAGTATCGCCATGACTCGATTTGCCTATCTCGCCGCTGATGCACAAAATAATGCGGTTAAGGGGAAAACCGACCTCCCCGACCGAGCAAGCGTTATTACTGCGCTTACAAAACAAGGCCTACGCCCAATTAGTATTAAGATGCTCAAAGAGAAAAAGTCTTCCATCGACTTCGACCATCTCTTCGAATCGACTAAAGTTAAACCCGATCAGCTGGTAGCCTTTACGCGTCAACTGAGTGCAATGGTGGGCGCGGGCGTCCCACTCCTCCGTTCCCTCACCTCCATCCAAAAACACTCCGAAGATAGAGCACTCCAAAAAATTCTGACCGATATCGTGAAAGATGTTGAGGGTGGTATGAACATGGGTGACGCACTCGCCAAGCACCCCGATAACTTCAGCGATATTTACGTCAACATGGTGCGCGCCGGTGAGGCGGCCGGAATTTTAGATGATATCCTGAAACGTCTCGCTGGTCAGCTTGAAAAAAGTGCTGCGATTCGTAAAAAAATTAAGAGCGCCATGGCCTATCCGATGGTGCTCCTTGGCATTACTGTCCTCGCCTTCTTCGGACTGATGCTCTTTGTGGTGCCCCAAATTGGAAAAATTATCCAAGACCTTGGCGGTCCCGATGCTAAACTCCCCTTCATCACCCTGATGATGCTTGGGATTAGTGGCTTTATCGTTAATTTTTGGTACGTTCTACTGCCCGCCATTGGCGGTATTATTGGTGGTATCATCGCCTATATTCGCAAATCTAAGAAGGGCCGCAAGCAATTCGACTCACTTACCCTTAAACTGCCCGCGATTAATACGATCATCCGAAAAATTGCCGTTGCCCGTTTCGCCCGCACCTTCTCGGCGCTTATGGGTGCCGGCGTAGCCGTCCTTGAGGCGCTTGACGTTACCTCACGCGCAGTAGGCAATGTTATCTACGAAGAGGCGCTGAAGCAGGCGGCTATTGAAGTGAAGAATGGGAAGTCACTCTCCTCGGTGTTGGAAACAAATCCGCTTTTCCCGCCAATTGTGCCACAAATGCTTGCGGTCGGTGAAGAGACGGGCCAAACCGATACCGTCCTCCTAAAAGTCGCCGACTTCTACGAAGAAGAGGTTGACCTTGCAATCGAAAGTATTAGTTCTATCCTTGAACCAGCCATGATTGTGGTAATGGGTGGTATGGTGGGCCTCATCGCAGCCAGCGTAATGCTCCCTATCTCACAACTTTCATCGAATATTAAATAGTGGTGAAAACACGGTTATAAAAGCATAATCAGCATGCAAATTGCTCGCCCCTGTATGCTATAATACGGAGGTATTCTACATACGTGGGCATATGTCAAAATTCTTCTACAAGGACAAACCAATTATTGGACTTGATATCAGTAGTACTGGTATCAAGATTATGTCGATTGACTCAAAAAAATGGCTTGTGAATGGCTATGGTTCGGCCGATCTCGATCCACTTAAGATGAAAGAGTCGCTTGAAAAAGACGATAGCACGTTCCTGACCGACAATATTAAGGCCCTCCTCGAGAGTAAAATTATCGGCACCATCGAAAGCGACCGCGTAGCCATTACCGTTCCGACCGCTCGCAGCTACACACGTACCTTCACCCTCCCCGCCTCGGCTGAAAAAGCCCTCGATGAAGCGGTCATTCTTGAGGCTGAACAATACATCCCTATCCCCGTGTCAACGCTCTATATCGACTACCAGGTTATCGAACGCTCGCGCAAAACAATCGTTGTTCTCATGAGCGCCGTATCACGTATCGTGGTTGATAACATTACGCGTAGCGTTGAAGCGGCCGGCCTCACCCCGGTCCTAGTCGAACCGGGTATTAACTCGGTCGGTCGCGTACTCACCGCCACCGAAGATGGTAGCCTTCCAACCGTTATCGTTGATATCGGCCCCGCCAACACCGATATCGCAATCCTCGATCATGGCTCGGTGCGCGTCACTGGTGGTCTCCCTGTTGGCGGCAACACCTTCACGCTCGACATTGCCAAAAAACTGAATGTTTCACTCGAGAACGCCCATCAGCTTAAGGTGCTCAACGGACTCAGTGCAGGACCACGTCAACAAAAGCTACATGATGCCCTGAATCCTAGCCTCGAACACATTCTGGTGGAGACGAAGAAGGTCATGCGTTATTACAACGAACGTATCAACAGCGAACGGAAAATCGAGCAGCTCCTTATCGTAGGTGGCGGCAGCAATGTGCCAGGTATTGGCGAGTACTTTACAGAGAACCTTGTCATTGCCGCCCGAGTTGCCAGCCCATGGCAAAAGCTCGACTTCGATAAGGTGCAAGAGCCACCAAAACAATTCCGCTCGCGATACATTACCGTGGCTGGCGTGGCAAGTGTAAACCCGGGGAATATTTGGAAATGATCAATCTACTCTCGAACGAACGAAAGGATGAAATCCGCGCCGCACGCGTCAATACTATTCTGATGCGTTACATGGCAATTATTATCCTCGCGTTTAGCTTTGCGGGTGGTGCGCTTTACGTTTCAAAAACCGTCCTTGGCGCCACCATGACAAGTGCCGAGAATACCATCGCATCTAACGATATTAAGGCCGATGTCTACAGCCAAACCAAACAACAAGTCGACCAACTCAGCGCCAAACTCAATGAAACAAAAATAACTCTCGACCAAGAGGTTCGCTACTCGCAGCTTTTGGTTCAACTAGGACAGCTCATGCCACGGGGTACCGTCCTTGGTGATGTGACCCTAAACAGCGCAAGCTTTAGTGGTGCGCCTGTCGATATAAAGGTGTACGCTAAAACAACGAACGAGGCTGGATTACTCCAAAATGCTTTCCAGCGATCACCGCTTTTCAGCCTTGTCAGCATTAAAAATACCGAAACCAACCAAGAGGTAGATGGCTACCCTGTCACCGTCTCTATGTCAGTGACCTTTAATAGGACGAGGTTCTAATATGAATCAGAAAAAACGCTTTAAACCCCAAAATCTTCGCGCGATTCTATCGGTTGTCTTCATCTTACTCGTAGTGGCGGGGTGTGCTGGCTTTTACTTCGGTATTAATATCGTTCGTGATTATGCGGTTGAAGTAAACCACCGTCTGGCCGATGCCGATGCAAGTGGTAAACAGGTCCAAGAGCTTCAACAGCTCAAAGAGCAACTGTCGCAAAGCAATTCACTCATTCAAAAAGCCGACCAACTATTTGCCACGCCCGCCTCGTACCAAGCCCAAGTCCTTACCGACCTCAAACGCTACGCCGATTCAGCTGGCCTCGCCATCGCCGCAACGACATTCTCCGACCCGGCCACTACTGGTATCCACTCGGTGACAATTACACTTCGCCAGCCCGTTGGGTACAGCAATCTTATTACGTTTCTCAATGCCGTTGAGGGCAGTCTCCCTAAGCTCCAAGTGAGTTCGCTTTCCCTCGGGCAACCAGCTAGCGGTGGTGCGAGCCGCATAAAAACTGGTGAAATTAAAATTGATATATCAGTAAGGTAACGAAGTATGGCCACAGCAAATCCAACCGTCAAAAAGCCCCAAAATACACTGGTTCGCCCCTTCTCGGCATTCTTACAGCGCTTCCACTTGCTCCTCTTCTTTGTATTTATTGTCGCCTGCCTCGCCGCAGCGGTGGTACTTATTAACAAAACCCTCACCGAAACTCCCGAAGCCCCCTACAGCTCGCCAATTAGCGCTGGCTCTATCGATCAAGCGACACTTCAGCGAATCCAGTCACTGCACACCAGTGACCAGCCGCCAGCCGCCCCTGCTCTTCCTCCTGGACGTATTAATCCTTTTGCGGAATAGTATACTAGACATATGCTACTACTCGGATCACGACTTATCCACACTCCCGTTATGAGCCTCCAGACCGGTACACGACTGGCTCACACCCTGCGACCTATTATCAATCCAGCAAATCTACGGATTTTAGCCTACGAGGTAGAAGGTCCGCTCCTGACAGAAACGCCATCCTTTGTGCGCACTAAGGACGTGCGTGAATATGGTCGACTCGGTATGATTATTAACGGTAACGATGAGCTTATCGGTCTAAGCGATGTCATCGAAATCGAAAAAGTATACGGCCTCCAATTTAAACTCACCGGCATGCAGGTCATCGATGAACATAAGCGCAAACTAGGGAAGGTCGATGACTACACCCTCAACACGGACGACTTTGTCATCCAACAGCTCAACGTCAAACGCGGTTTTATCCGCGGCATCACCGACACGGGCCTGCTTATCAATCGATCCCAAATTATAGAAATTAACAATACGTCAATCATCGTGAAGGCGCCCTCGATACGTAGCGCCGAACCAGTCATGGAAGCTATTCGGGGCGAATTTACCAACCCCTTTAGGACCGCCAAACCTCACGCCGAACAATAGGGCTAGCTCGCCCTTCGCCGCTCCCCCCGCTACCCACTCTGCCTGCCCTCTTTTTTACCGCTCCTCTTGGTCGTCCTGAAGCGCAGCCTGAATATCATCGTATCGGAAACCCTGTCGCATTAAGTAGGCCTTTAGCTTCTGCTCGTCATCGTAGCGGCGAGCCTTCTTGGCAATAATCTTGCGTAACTCATCGCTATCGGTACGCTCGGAGGCGCCCAGTGCTCGTTCGATAATCGAACGGTCCACTCCTTTGGCTTGCAGTTCTGCCTGTAGTTTTCGAGCGCTACTGCCCTTGCGCACGTTTCGGTTCTCAATCCAAAAGCGCGCAAAGGCCTCATCATCAAGGCGTCCCTTTTCTAGCAGTCGGTCAAATACCCGCTGCGTCAACTCGATGCTCACCCCTTTTCGAATCTCGCCATTTTTAGTGCGCGTATCACGCGTCTTGCGGTAAAGGTAGTCGCGCATTTCCTTCTGGCTCCTTGGCCGGGTTAGGGCGTACTCGAGCGCTCGTGTGTAAAGCTTGCCGAATTGACTCTCGTTCACAAGTGCATCAAGCTCACCCTGACTGTAGTCGTTGCCCGTCTTAACTCCCAGCGAAGCAACCTGAGTGATATCAAGTGAAAACGAATAGACACCGTCAACAAATACATTGACGCGGTTTTTGTCGCGAGCTTGTATTTTGAGCGCAGTAATTTTCATAAGACTGCAAGGCGCGCAGACTAGGCTTCGTTATTCTCGATAACCTTTTTGCGTACCTTCGTTTCAATCTCTGCCAATACGTCTGGGTGCTCTGCAAGATACAACTTCGAAGCCTCGCGCCCCTGACCAATTTTGCCATCGGCGTAATCGAACCATGCACCAGCCTTACCTACAATGCCATGCTGCACTGCAAGGTCGAGTACATCACCAGTCCGAGAAATTCCTTCGTTGTACATAATGTCGAACTCAGCTGAACGGAAAGGTGGCGCAATCTTGTTCTTTACAATCTTCACCTTGGTGCGGTTACCGATAATATCCTCACCCGACTTAATTTGACCTGTTCGGCGGATATCCATACGAACCGAAGCGTAAAACTTCAGCGCGTTTCCACCCGTGGTTGTCTCTGGGTTACCAAACATAACACCAATTTTCATACGAATTTGGTTAATGAAGATCACAATTGTGTTGCTCTTGTTGATAATCCCCGTCAACTTTCGTAAGGCTTGGCTCATGAGGCGCGCCTGAAGTCCCATGTGGCTATCGCCCATTTCGCCCTCAATTTCTGCCTGTGGTACCAGTGCAGCCACCGAGTCGACTACCACAAGGTCGACCGCGCTCGAGCGTACCAATGTCTCAACAATTTCTAACGCCTGCTCACCATTGTCTGGCTGCGCAACCAAAAGATTGTCAGTGTCTACCCCTAAGCGGCGTGCGTAGGCAGGGTCGAGCGCGTGTTCGGCGTCAACAAATGCGGCCGTACCGCCTCGTTTTTGAATTTCGGCGATGGCATGAAGGGTAAGCGTTGTCTTACCCGATGATTCTGGACCGTAGATTTCAACGATACGTCCCTTTGGATAACCGCCTCCGAGCGCCAAATCGAGACTTAGTGCACCGCTGCTGATAAGCTCGACATCGATTGTTTTTGTATCACCGAGGCGCCGAATTGCTCCATCGCCAAACTGCTTATTAATTTGCTCTTGTGCAAGACCGAGTGCCTTAAGCTTCGCCTCGGACGCAGCGGCAATTTGAACTTTAGGCTGGGTTTTGTCAGTCTTGGTAGTATCAGACGCTTCTGTTTTCTTTGTCGCCATATTCCCTCACTTTCTCTACACTCTATTATACGCAGGCGAATCTTAATTTGCTATAATCTATAGAGATGAAATCATCACGCGGATTTACTGTTATCGAAATCGTTATAGTGGTCGTTATTGCGGCCCTTGCAAGCACGGTCTTTTTTGTGCAAAAAAATCATGTGGAAATTGCCGCGCGCGATCAAACACGCAAAACCGCTATCAATGCTATGTACTATTCCCTCGAAGAGGTGTACTACGCCCAGCACACGTCTTACCCGCGCACGATCGACCCTTCGGTCCTGCCCTCGGTTGACCCCGAACTGTTCAAGGACCCCCAGGGCGTAAAAATTGGCGAAGGCACCAGTGATTTTCGCTACGAAGCACGCAACTGCTCAGGTAATGCATGTAAAAGCTATGTCCTACGCTCGACTCTCGAGAACGAAGCCGATTACGTCAAGACAAGTCGCGAGCATAATAATTAGCTCGCAACAATGCTAGTCACCGTCAACCGGTCGACCGTTTTTAAATGATTCGACTGCATTATTAAGTCGCGCAATATGATTTTTTGGACTTGCCACATAACTAAACCGGTAGGTAGTCTCATCGCCTTCAGTACTAAGGCGGATATCACCATAATCGAGAATTTGCTGCAGAATACCACGTTGGGTATAACTTGCATCTTCAATATTGGCGAGGCTCACCGTTTGTTCTTGACGCGAAAAGAGTGAGGTTTGAATCTCTTGAATGACACTTTCGTTAGTCAAGAAAAAACGATTGCGAACGTAGACGTAATACGAGACGAACATACCTAACGCGGTAATTGCTATAAACAACAAAATAGGCACCGCCACGCTTGAAATAGTCGAGAGGACCCCCGTAATACCGAGCGCCTCTACCAGCACATCGTAGTTAATAAGGATTGCGAGCGAGATACCGATTAACAGTGTACCAATTGCAAGCGGCATGATAAGTCCGATAGGGTGCCGACGCACGGCGCTAATGACGTATTCACCCGCGCTCAGATTCAGTGAGGGGTAGTCTTGTCGTGATTTTTGGTGAAGCCGTTGGCGTTCGGGACTAATAACGGGTTGCTCTGGTTCGAGCGGTCGCGCTACATGGACGGTTGAAGCCTGGGGGGTCGGAGGGTGCGCATACAAAGGACGACCCTGCGCATCATACGCCACCGGCTGCACTTCGGGCGAATTCGTGTCGGAAGTCTGTGGTTCGTTCATAGGCGTATTATATCAAGTTACTCCGACTTCGGCGCAAGATTTAAATGGGTAAAAGCCCGAGGGGTGGCGCGCCGTCCCCGAGGTGTCCTTTCAATAAGTCCGACCTGTAACAAATAGGGTTCGTAGAAATCCTCGATTGTGCTCGCCTCATCGCCGGTGAGCGCCGCCAATGTAGTCAGACCAACTGGATTGACGCCGTACATGTCTATCATGCGTTGAAGAAGATTACGGTCGCCGGCATCGAGCCCCAGTTCATCGATTTCGAGGAGGGTCAGCGCCTGAGTGCTTACCACGGTATCAATAATGCCATCACCATTCACATCAGCGTAGTCGCGCACCCGTTTAAGCAGGCGGTTTGCGATTCGAGGAGTTAAGCGAGCTCGAGTCGACAAGAGAGCTGCCGATGCCTCATCGATTTTAGTGCCCAAAATATCAGCCGCACGGCTAATAATACGTGCAATTTCATCAGTGGTATAAAATTCAAGACGGTAAATATGACCAAAGCGATCGCGAAGTGGCGCGGCCAAGGCACCAGTACGGGTAGTGGCGCCAATCACGGTAAATTTTGGCAGGTCGAGGCGGACACTGCGCGCACCTGGACCCTTACCAATCATGATGTCGAGCTTGTAGTCTTCCATGGCCGCATATAATACTTCTTCAACCGATCGACTCAGCCGATGAATCTCATCGATAAATAAAATATCGCCATCCGTGAGGCTGGTTAAAATACTCGCCAAGTCAGCCGCTCGCTCAATTGCGGGCCCCGCCGTTACCCGGATATTCGCGCCCATCTCGCGTGCAATCACCGTTGCCATGGTTGTTTTGCCAAGCCCCGGAGGACCATACAACAGAATGTGGTCGAGCGGCTCGTCTCGCTTTTTTGCCGCATCAATCGCCAATTTCAAATTTGTCTTTAAACGATCCTGACCGACATACTCGGCAAACGACTGCGGACGCAAGCTCAGCTCGATAACTGTCTCTTCTTGATCTTCTTCGTGGTTTGAGGTGTCTACAATGCGTTCAATCGCCATACCGCTATCCTCTCAGTGCCATTGTCACGCGCTCGGCAGTTGGGATATCTCGCGGAATATGTTCGAGTGCCGCCTGTGCATCGTGAAGAGTGTAGCCAAGCGCGATGAGCGCCTCTAGGGCCTCGTCACCAGCTGGTACTGCAATCGCCCCGCTCGCCTGCGCAACGGTTACCGCGAGGCCCACCTTATCAGACAAATCGACCACCACGCGTTCGGCAATTTTCTTACCCACGCCACTCGCCTTGGCCACGAAACCGCTATCACCGCTCGCAATGGCGTTACGCACCGCCTCGCTCTCACCAAGTGAAAGAATAGCCAGCGCCGCTTTTGGCCCCACCCCCTGCACCGTGATGAGGAGCTCGAACAGCTTCTTCGCAGTCAGAGACGAAAACCCAAAGAGATCCTGTGACTGTTCACGGATATGATGATAGGTGTAAAACTTGACCGGCTCGCCCAATAATGCACCATCAAAATCGCCCAGTGCAACCTGAACTTCATAGCCAATATCGTGCACATCGACAATGACAGAATTTCCAAATTTTTCGGCAACTACCCCAGAAACATGCGCTATCATTACTCCTATTATCGCACATCGACCACCGTTGGACCACCGTCAATATTTTACCTATGGATTTCATAGGAAGCACATAGTCTTTTTCTATAGTGGGACATATGGAGATACGCAAAAAATCATACGGCTATTACGCCATTTCTATCGACCTCATCGACTCACAGAAAATACTGCGCAGTAATAACGAACGGGCGTTTGTCATTAGCTTGTTCCAGGACCTCCTTAGCCCCCGACTACTACTCGATACCGCCCCCGCCCATAGTCAGCTTGCCACCTGTCTCGATTTACTGGCGTTCTCGATTACCACCAGCTCGATAGAATGTGCACTTTTCTCTATCGATGCCTCAATTACTCGCCAGTTCTTAGATTGTCTCCTTGGACGCCTCCGCGAATACCAAGAAGGGTACCGCATCCACCACACCTGCGCCACACCGGCGCCACGTATCCGCATACGAAAACTCCGTGGCCCACACCACGCACTCGCCCATTCGGTGATGCTGCACATGCGCCATGAAGATTGGGAGTACGACCGCTACTCGAGCATCGGCTTTTATTTACACGATCGCCGTGGCGACTGGATGCGTACCTGGCGCCTTGCTCAGCTTTACGACAACAATGCCGCTCAATACAGGCAACTTCTCGAAGAATATACCGCCCATCATACCCTCCGCACTCTACGTCCAACTACGCTTCAATCGTTTTCTTCATAACGGCGTAGGTGATAGCTGCAGCCAACGCATCGGCGCAATCATCAGGTTTTGGTACTTCCTTAAGCCCTAGCTGAATGCGCACCATCTCCTGTACCTGTTTTTTATCGGCCTTACCATACCCCGTCAGGGTCTGCTTAATCTGTGGCGGCGTATATTCAAAAATCGGCAGCCCGTGAAGCCGCGCAGCCAGCAAGGCAACGCCGCGCGCCTCCGCCACAGTCATTGCCGTAGTAATGTTGCGCGAAAAAAACAACTTTTCAATCGAGCACGCATCTGGTTTGGCTTGTTCAATTATTTCGTTTAGACTCTTGAAAATATCCTCCAACCGCTCGTCATGGGCGGTATGGGGTGGCGTGCGAATCACTCCCGCGTCTACCATCGTAAAACCCGCACCCCCGCCCTCGTGGGTTTCAATTACACCGAAACCAAGAATGCCCGTCCCCGGATCTATACCAAGAATTCTCATACCCCTTAGTATAGGTGACTCCAGCTACTTCGCAAGGTGAGCTTGTATCCACCCTGCTGCCCGCCGAACCAACCGGCGAAGCTCTTCACGCCATTCCCACAGCGCATAGCCACCAACGAGGAGTACAATGCCCCCAATAGCTACCCAGTAATACCAGCGCAGCGCCGTGCCCGCCACCATAGTTGCCTGTACGGGATAGGCCGCATCGGACATTTTTACGACCGCTCGACATCGGTTAGTGTCTGGATTGCGTACTTGACCCTCCTTGCAGGGCGCAGGCGCCGCACTGGCCGCCGCAATACTCCGACAGCGATTTGTCTCAGGGTTTCTCTCCTGCCCAGCCTTACAGGGGGCGGGGGTGGCGGGTGACTCGATACGCTTGCAGCGGCCCGTTGCTGGATTGCGAAACTGATTTTCAGCACAAGGCACAGACGAAGTCTTGCTCTTGCTGGCGGTATCTTGTCGTGCGCCCAGGACAGCCCCATTGGCCGAAGCTGGGGTAGGCTGCGTTGTATACTGCCACGTGCCATCGATGTACGCCCACGACTGACCTTCCTTGGGAGAAGTGTACTCTACCGGCTCTCCAACTGGCTGACCATCCTGAGCGAGCTGCACCTTCCCGCTCGTATTCACGAGCGTATACCCCACCTCTTGATTCGTCACCGTCACATACCCTAATGGAGGGATACTCACATCTGGAGGAAGTGGATACTCTTTAACGGTATCGGTCCCCACCAAAATGCTTAGGCCATCAAGTGATACTGCATCGTCTTGGTTTGGATTATAAAGCTCGATAAACTCCTTGCCCGAATCGGACCCGACCGGATTTGGTAATAATTCGTTAATACGCGGCGGGAGTAGGGTGGATAGAGGTGCCTGAGGCGTAGAAGACACGCCATCCGGAGTGCCGGGGTTCGAAGAGGTATCCGAAGGGCTGGGGTCGGGCGCATCATTGGGCTCGGAGTTCGCATCACTCAGTACTATGCGTATCACCGACTCTCTTGGAAGTGGCCGAGCGGTATCGAAGAACCAGTCGCTTTCCTGCCAGGTATCCGTGTAGAGGTCTGGCTCGCCCGAAAGTCGCACCCGTGCCCATTGCTTGCCGCCCGGTATCGGTGAGGTCCATTCTTTCATATCACCAGTTACCCCCTGTATCTGAAGGAGAAGTGACTCGCTACTGTTGATAATGCTCCCGTTCGAGGCATTTGTGACGTCATATACCAATGAATACGTCTCGCCAGACCCTGCATGGGTTTGGGCATGATCGCGCGACACGATAACCATATAGCCGTAAGGTGGTAAGAAAAATTGCTCGATCATTCCATCGTGCTGGCTGGTAAAGCAGGCGAACGAGATATGCACTTTGTTCATGAGGCACCAGTCGCTAATATCGACCAGTTCGGCCGAGTTATTGTAGGCCACCACATATTCGTCACGTGCACCAAACTCGCCCGTTGCTTGGATGCGTGTCATGATGACATCGGGCCACTCGACCGTTGGATCATCGGCTAACGCTGAAGAAACGTGCGTAGGGGTTACGCACGCACTACCTGCGCAAACTACCAAACCCAAAAATAGTCTACATATTCTCTTCAGCATGTATCTTACTTTAGACACCAAATATTAAGTCTCTATTGAATCCCGAGGCAAAATAAAAACACCCCCTGTCGCGGGGGTGTGTTTTCTTTCACACGACTATTCTTCAACTTGAATATCGGCGTTGGTGTGGACGTTCGTCACATCATCGTGGTCATCGATCGCATCAAGCACCTTCAGCACTTTGTCGGCAACCTCTTTTTCAGTGATGACAACGGGGGCATTTGGCACGTATTGGAGTTCGGCGCCCGTAACCGTAAGTCCCGCCTCCATAATGGCTGTGCGTACTTTCGCCAGATCCTTCTGGTCGGTATATACAACCATCTCTTCGCCCTCTTCAACCGCATCTTCGGCGCCCGCATCGAGGACCGTCAGTAGCGCCTCTTCACCGGCAGCTGCAACCGTAATCACTCCCTTTCGGGTAAACTGGAACATAACGCTACCGGCATCGGCAATGCGACCACCGTTTTTGGTCAAGGCGTTACGTACCTCTGGGAAGGTACGGTTCTTGTTATCGGTTGCTGTCTCGATGATAATTCCGACCCCACCAGGACCCATCGCCTCGTAGGTAATTTCTTCAAGCTGTGCGGCGTTTTTATCGCCCACGCGGTCGATTGCCCGTTGAATGTTGGCAACCGGCATGTTCGCTGCCTTTGCCTTTTCAATGGCCAACGCCAATGCCGAGTTCATAGACGGATCGGTACCAGCACGCGCGGCAATCGCAATTTGATTACCAATTTTGGTAAAAACCGCACCACGCTTGGCGTCTTTTGCGCCCTTTTCACGTTTAATAGTTGACCATTTACTGTGTCCAGACATAAGAAAGCTCCGTTTATTTTTCGGTCGTTTTCATTATTATAACAGATACGGGGTCATTCTTAAAGGCTCGCGCGCGTTGTTATAAATATCGGGTGCTGCCAAATGGAACTTTGGTGCTTACATATATGCCCGTTGCGAGCGTGTCGGCCGAATGAATAGTCCGCTCGCCAAAGCGCCGATTCACCCCATCAATCGCCTCGACAACCTGCCGCTCACGACTCACTTCGTCCGCAAATAAGCTAAGCTGCGACTCGTCCAAATCGGTCAGTTCGTAGCAGTGGACACCTATCTCGCGGATACCGTCCGGGGCCTGGGCGAACAATTGCACCGCCCGCGCGTACAGTGTGCGGTCGCTATAAAAGGGGAGGGGAGATAGGGTAGAGGAGTGCCAGTAGCCTCGCTCGATTGTTTTTGCATACACATACACTCCCCTGGCGGCCTTGCCTTTTGAGCGCATGCGACTCCCGACTGATTCGCATAAATGATGGAGGCGCTGGGCTACTTCCTCGTGCGTAAGATCAAACCGCTCGAGCACGTATTGCCGACCGACCCGCTGCATGCGCGTCTGCACATCATCAACCTCGAACCCCCTTAGCCGCATATACCACCACTCACCCACGACACTTTTAAACACTATCTTCCGCAGTGTAAGTGCACTCGCATCGAGAAACTGTAGGGGAGTGTAGATACCCACGCTATTAAGACGATGCGCATTCCGGGCGGCAATCCCCGTAAGATCTGTCAGCGCCAGGCCCTCCAAGGTCTCACGAATATTGTGCGACGTTATGACATCGAGTCCGTCCGGCTTATGCAGGCCCGCCGCAGTTTTTGCCCAAAACCGATTGGGCGCGATGCCAATGTTGCAGCGCATCCACACCCCAATCTCATCCTTAAGCCGCTGTTTAATTTCATATCCAACCTCCACCAAATCGCGCCCAGCCAATTCGGGACTCGTCTGGTGGAAATCGATGATACCCTCATCGATACTTTTCATAGTGACGTGGGGCGAATACTCACGCATAATATTCAGCAACTTATGATACACGTAGCGATACTTCGATGGATCGCTCTCGAGGGCCACTAGGTCGGGACATAGCACCCTCGCCTCACGCAGTTTCATGCCCACCTTCACCCCCTTCGTCTTGGCTTCGTAGCTTGCCGTCACGATGGCAGTGTGCTCGGTCCGCCGATTGACAACCGCTACCGGCCTGCCCCGAAGCCTTGGCCGCGCCTGCTGCTCGATAGTGGCAAAACAACTGTTTAAGTCGATATGCATGATTCGCGGCGTCTCCGTGTTGAACGTATCGTGCGCCGGTAGCTCCACCGACTGGCTGGTGCGAGTACTACTCATAATGATCGGCCTCCATGGTGAGCCGCCAGGTGAGGCGTTCACTATCAAACTCCAATCGATAATCAATCCCGCCATCGGTCACATCGAAGGCGTGAATTGTTTTAGAGCCATGGGGGAGGGGATGGCGCAGTCCAAGCTCAGTCACAACCACCTCTCGCCCACTCGCCCGCTTAAATTTAACAGGGCGGCAGGGATGATGTCCGGCCGCAAAAAGGGCTACGACCTGAATTGGTTCGTTAAGAAAAAGTTCGTCATTCATATGCAATAATTCTCATTTCGGTTAATTCGAGAAACGTATAGCTGAATTGTTCGCCCGTACTTCCCTGCCCGTTTCTAGCAATTGGGTACCCGAAGACGATGAATGACCAAGGCGCGAGGGACGCTTTGCATGACGTAGCCCAGGGGGTAACGATGCGCCAGTGTGTATCGCGTGGTACTGCTTATTATAAGAGTTGCGTAAAGAAATGAAAAGCTCGGGCGCAAGGCCCAACACCCAAAGGCGCGCACTATACGTGCATAGGAAAAGCGTATAATAATAAGAGGAGGTGTATATGCAAAATGATTTTGATCTTTCACACATAAACAAACAGCTCCGCAACGATGAAGCAAACCTGAGTGCCCTCCGGCGCGAGATAGACAACAAGCGCGCCATGGCGAATCAGCGCTATCGTGAAGAAAACCCAAATGGCGCCCGCTACTACGAGGATGAAGCCAACCGCCTCGAGCAAAACGCCGATGCGCTTGAAGATACCATCAAGCAACTGACAGCCAAGAAGGGGCAATTTGAGCAACGTATTGCGCAGCTTCAGCAGCAGCGTACGCGGGTCGACAGATCCCACCAGGACCACCTGGCCGAAATCGATCGTGAAATCACCCGCCTCAGCGGCAACGGTATGATGCTTTAACACTAGCCAAAAGGGGTAATTTTTGCTAAAATCGTCTTTGTACTTTATGGCAGCGTAGCTCAGTTGGTTAGAGCGCGAGACTCATAAGCTCGAGGTCACAGGTTCAATCCCTGTCGCTGCTACCAAAACTACCCCTAGCCCGCACGGGCTCTTTTTATTTCTCAAACAAAATAGGGGAGTGCTCCACTCCCCTCTTCGGACTCCCCTGCCGATGCGCTCCCCCGCCCTAGGCGGAAGATACTCTAGGGGTTATTATCTAAAATGTCCGTTAAAGACCAATCATTGCTTCGCGGCGAGATACAAAATCACGCAATTCTTCATTTGAACGAGGACGATCCCAGGTTGCAAGCTGTAATACTTCGCTGATGGTTACGGGTTCGATAGTTGCTTGGGTAGATTCCATTTTTTTGTTGCCTTTTTTTGTTTTTATTGTTTTATGTACTTACTCTAGCATAAGCACGATAAAATGTCAATACCCTCCAGTCCATCTCGGCCCCTTTTACCCCTCATACCCCTTTGACCGCCCCGTTGCGCTTATGGTATAACATACCGTAGAGGAACTCTAAAAAATAGAAACCATGGACACATTGACTTCGCTCGCCATCGTAGCTTTTGCCGCTCTCATCCACGCCAGCTTCCAGCTGAGCGTAAGCGTACTCACGCTCCTAAGTGGGCATGCAATTGGGTCACAGAAGTCGCATAGGCGGGTAGTGCGACTTGCCACCAGCTACACCGTAGGCGCAGGCGTCATGACACTCCTCACCCTCTCTTCGGTGTGCCTCGTCTTCCTCCACGCATTCGGTGCCGATACCCCCTTAGTGGCATGGGCCCTTGTCTGCGGGCTAGTCCTTGGAATCGGTATCGCCGTGTGGCTCTTCTATTATCGCCGCCAGTCTCAGGGGACCGAATTGTGGATTCCCCGTTCGTTTGCCAGGTTTCTTACCGTTCGCAGCAAGAAGACCCAACAATCTGCCGAAGCGTTTAGTCTTGGACTTACCGGTGTAGTTGCTGAACTTATCTTCATCGCCCCTACACTCGCTATCGCCGGCCTCGTCCTTATCGACCTCCCACCTGTATGGCAACTGACGGGTATCGCGCTCTACACCGCTATCTCCCTGCTGGGCCTCCTCATCGTCTGGGGTATCGTCACACGGGGCGGATCACTCGCAAAGGTTCAAAAATGGCGCACCACCCACAAACAATTCCTCCAATTTAGCTCGGGGAGCGCACTTATCGTGCTTGGTTTCTTCGTCTACGTCAGTAAAATCCTCGCAACGGTGTCGGGGGTCCAATAATGCACGAGGGTGGGCACAACACTACGCACGTAGTTAAAAATAGCCACTACCGCCACCCTGAACCTTTTGATAGCAAAAAGTTACAAAAGAGCATTGTCGCCACCTGCCTAAGCGCCGGCACACCCGCGGGGCACGCCGAGCATCTCGCGCAACGAGTGGTCCGCGAAGTCACCGTGTGGTTGGAAAGTCGCCCGGAAGTCACGAGCAATGATGTCCGCCGAATCACCGCCCAATTCCTTCGACCCTATCACCCGGACGCAAGCTATTTATATGAACATCATCGAACGACATTATAAGGAGAGATCGTGCCAAAACACACATTCGACTACGACTTAATTGTAATAGGTAGCGGAGCTGGCGGAAGTGCAGCAGCCACCATTGCGGCGCGTGCAGGCAAACGAGTTGCAATTATTGAAGAAGATACCTTCGGGGGCGACTCGCCAAACTGGAGCGATGTCCCTACCCACGCGCTCCTGCATTCTGCCCGCGTCTACGATGAGGCACGTCATGCCAACCGATTTGGCCTCCGCACCACAACCCTGGGCTACAACTACCCTTCAATTCGTAACTGGAAGGACCTCGTGGTAAAGCGCACCGGCGCGGCCAATAACCGAAGATTCTACGAAAATCATGGTATTAGCGCCTTCGCGGGTAAGGCACATTTCCTGACGCCCCACGAAATTACGGTCAACCGGCGTCATCTATCGGCCGCTCAATTCCTGATTGCAACTGGCGCCTCGTGGGTTACTCCTCGTATTCAAGGCCTGAGTGAGGTAGAATTCTTCACCCCGCGCACCATTCTCGAGGCACTCCGCCCTCCAAAAAGCCTCTTTATTATCGGCGGTGGGCAATACGGCGTCACAATTGCACAGCTCATGGCAACTTTCGGCACCAAAGTGTACATTGCCGAGCACGCCGCCCGCATATTGCCCCACGAAGACCCAGAGGTTGCCGAAACCATCGAACGCGTCTTAACCGAGCAAAAGGGCGCTACTATCCTCACCCACACCCGCGTGTTGTCGGTGGAGAAAGAAGGCATTGGCAAGAAGATTTTAATTAGCCGCGGCGGGGTTGAAAAACACATTAAGGCTGATGAAATTCTGGTGGCGGCCGGCCGACTTCCAAACGTAGACCTTGGGCTTGAAAACGCCTCAGTCACTTACACCCCGAAAGGCATCGAAGTCAACGAGCACCTTCAAACCAGCGTGAAACATATCTACGCTGCTGGAGACGTACTAGGGCGCAATAGCTACACCCATACCGCAATTCTGGAAAGCCGAATTGCAGCGCACAATATGTTCGAGCGCACGAAAGTGACTCCAGATTACACCGCGACCCCCCATGTCATTGCGACTTTTCCTGAAATTGCTCAAGTTGGACTCTCCGAGGATGATTGTCGCCGCCGCGACCTTACCGCTAATAAGGCTATCGCCCCACTAAGTATCGTTGCCCGCAGTAATACCACCGATTTCCGCGATGGATTTGTCAAACTTATCGCCGACAAAAAGGGTGTCATCTTGGGTGGAACCGTTGTGGCGCCGGGTGCAGCCGAGCTTATTCATGAAATCGGGCTCGCCGTAAAATACGGCCTCACCGCGACACAGCTCGCCGATACCCCTCATGCATTCTTATCATGGTCGGAGGCAATTCGTGTGGCCGCCCAGAAACTGAGTTGAAAAAAATCTCCACATCTGTTATATTGAGTCTGTACCGCGGGGTGGAGCAGCCCGGTTAGCTCGTGTGGCTCATAACCACAAGGTCGCAGGTTCAAATCCTGCCCCCGCTACCAAGAAAGACTTTTCAGAGACTGGAAGGTCTTTTTTGTAGCTCCGCGTAGTAAATCATTTTTACGCTCCTCAAAGCTTGACCTCAGCTTTTTGAGAAGTTACCATAAACAGTAAGTATGGCAAGATTACCGCAACCAGGAGGGGATTCCGGGCAATGGGGCCAGATCCTCAATGAGTTTTTATCACAGGCGCACAATAGTGACGGCTCTTTAAAGAACGATGGCGTTGTCGCCTCGAAGTACGTCAAGCCAGTAGGAGGGATTCCAAAGTCCGACCTTAGTACTGCGGTCCAGGCGTCACTCGATAACGCCGATGCAGCGGCATCAGGCACGGCACCCGATGCGACCGCAAGCACCAAGGGAGTACTCCGACTCTCTGGTGACCTTTCTGGGACGGCCCTCACGCCCCTTATTGCTGCGGGTGCAGTGACTGGTGGTGGCGGCGGAAGTATCGCCACGGGTACAATTACCGACGCCAATATCCACGCAACCGCCAATATTGCGAAAAGTAAGCTTGCGCCGCTCGCCCTCACCGACAGCGACATCGCCTCGGGGGCAGGTATTGCCCAAAGTAAGGTGTCAGGGCTTACTACCTCGCTCTCTGGTAAGGCAAACGCCAGTCACACCCACCCCATCAGCGAAGTCACTGGGCTTCAGTCTGAGCTCGACAGTAAGGCGGCGACAAGCCACACCCATGCCCAGGCCGACATTACAGGGCTGGCCTCGGCATTGTCGGGCAAGGCAAATACTACTCACACCCATGATACCGATGATATTTCTGGGCTCGATCAATACGTCAGCGATGCAATTGGTAACAAAATCGTTGCGGGCAGTAACATCTCCGTTGCATACGATGCAGATACCGGCGAGACAACCCTCTCGGCTACCGCAACTGGTAGCGGCGGTGGTGGTAGTACTACCGTAGATACCGTTGCAGGGCGTACCGGCGATGTCGTACTGGTTGCAGGCGACATTACAAGCGGCACATTCTCGACCGCACGTATCCCTAACCTCGATACAGCAAAAATTACCACTGGTACGTTCGATATTACTCGACTCCCTACCGGCACAAGCGGTAGTACCGTTGCGCTTGGTAACCACACGCATGACACAGCCTATGCTGGGCTTACCCACACTCACGCCGCAGCCGATGTCACCTCGGGAACACTTAATATTGCGCGTATCCCAACTGGCACATCAGCAAGTACCGTTGCACTCGGTAACCACACGCACGACACGCTCTACGCTCCGCTCGTGCACGACCACGATTCTCGTTATTACACCGAGTCGGAAGTCGATAACAGCCTCGCGCTTAAGCTTGACGCCAACCAGAAGGGGGTTGCCAACGGAGTCGCTACACTTGGAAGTGATAGCAAAATCCCAATTAGCCAACTCCCGGCGCTCGCCATCAACGATACTTTCACCGCGGCGAACCAAAGTGCAATGTTAGCGCTCACCGCTCAGCGTGGTGATGTCTGTATTCGTACCGATGTGGGCAAAACCTTTATCCTTTCCACTGATAACCCTGCAACTCTGGCGGACTGGAAAGAAATTACTGCCAGTGGACAGGTTTCGAGTGTCAATGGACAAACCGGCACCGTCACGCTTACTGCTGCGCAGGTAGGGGCTGCCGCCACCACCCATACCCATGCGATAAGTGACGTCACCAATCTCAGCTCATCACTCGCCGCGAAGCTCGACACTACCGAGCTCTCAGGCACATGGGGCGTACTGCCAACTATCAAATGGACTGGAACCACATGGCCCGCGCGAACTACACCAGCTGGCTATAGCGGTGCTGTTATTTGGGACTCTGCCACAGATATATCCGCAACAGCGCCTTCGGCATCAATTGCCGGCGACCGCTGGATGCGGAGAGTTGCCTAATGCCAATTATTGAGATGATCCATCAGGACGACCAGTTTGTAGCCTACCGCTACGGCACGGTGAGTCCCGTGCCCCTTGGCGCGGCTTTCCAACCTGGTATTACCATGCCAGAGTACACGCCGCACATCGACCTCGATGCGGCACCCAAAAATATCGGTAACCTACCGGGGGTGGCACGATCCGAATATGGCGCAACCGTTGATGGGGGCGTCACGCAGCTTGGTACGGCAATGACCATCTCGAACACCAACTTTACCAATACGGTGGTTGATGTCCGTGCCAATATTACCTTCAACAACTGCCGCTTCACTCTCACCTCTTACACCCCGGCCGATTCAATTGGCGCCCTGGTGCGTCTGCTTAACGGTGCAGGACTCACGAATGTTGTCTTTAACGACTGCGAATTCCACGTACGCTGCCAGCGTGTCATGAATGTTATCTCTGGCCGCAACACCACTTTCAACCGCTGCGTCATGACTGGCGGTGTCGATGGCATTAGCCTCAGCCCCGCCGGTGGCGCACCACAATCATACGGCGTTAAAGTGAATGATTGCTGGATTGGCGACCACGCTTGGTGGCACTGGAGTACGACAGGAGTTGTCCACCCATCCGACACCGAGACACACAACGATGGTATCCAAGTGGCAACTGCGCTTGGCACAGAAGTAAATAACACATTCTTCGGTATTTGGCCGTCAGAATTTGTAGGAACTGGCACGCCCGGCTCGGGTTCAGAAACGAACCCCTCATCATCCGAACCGTACATCACCACCCAAGCAACCATGGATGGCTGGCGCACTACGTACCTGAACCGCATTACCCGTAACGATCAATCGTTTGGCGGCGTAGGTCGCAAATCGACCACTGGCGGATCGTGGTCGGGTATTATGCTGAACCAAACAAATGTCACCGCCGACCACTGCTGGTTTAGCGGTGGTACCGTTCATATTAATGCCGTTGATAGTATCTTATCGGGTAAAACTGTCGGCTCATTTACGCGCAATACTCATTGGAACGATATGACTGCAGGCCACAGCTTAACCACTACTGCCAAGGGAACTGCGGTCTACACCCGAAGCGATAGTACAGTCACGATACCAACATCTGGGACACAGAAGAACGTCTGGTTTGACGGCGTCACCCTTATACCAACTAATATGTAGAGGAAACGACCATGACATTAACACGATGGGGATTTGAATCAGGAGCAAATAACGATACGGTCACCGCGGCGAATGCGGGCGCTGATGCTGCGGTCGTCACCAGTGGTTCTGCGGTTATTTCAACCTCACGTGCCATTGAAGGAACCCGTTCGGCTCTTATGACTGCCGCGACAACCTCTGGCACAACCTACATTACAAAAAATATTACCGCCACGAGCCAACTTGGCCTCGATGTCTTCGTCAACATCACCGCCCTCCCTTCCGCCGAATCCCCTATCCTTTGGATTGGTGGTACTGGGTCGGCGCGCATGTTTAGTGTCGCAATTGCGACCGATGGAAAAGTCCGCCTACGCGATGGCGGCACCTCTGGTGGTGCCAATGCATGGACATCATCTTCTTCGCTGAGCCTTAACACCTGGTACCGGGTTTCGGTCTACGCCACCCAAGATGCGAGTAGTGGTACCGTTCGCGTTGCCTACTTTGCGGGTAACGCCACTACCCCGCTCGAAGATTCAACGCTCATGACCGCCAAGAACACTGGTGCCTCACAGTACATTACGTTCCGTATTGGACCAAAAACTTCAACCGGTACCTCAACCATGACCGCCTACTTCGATAACTACGGTTATGATACCGAGGCAACCAACCTCCTCCCGGTCAGCGGGGCCGCTCCAGTTGCCCGTGCCACAGCCTCGAATGCGATGAGTTTTATCGATGCCACCACTTCAACCGGTGTAGATATCACCTACACCCTCGCCCAAACTGCCGGCCCTACCCAAACACCTGTAGTTATCGGCGAAGGTCGCTGGCTCATTCCAATGGATTCAACTCAAAATACCGTCTGGAATGTCACGGTGACTCAGTCGGACGACCAAACTGACACCAAAGAAGTGACCGTCCTGCCCGCAGCTTCGGGCAGTACCCAACAGGTTGAAATGCTCTACGCCACCGGACCCGGCACCTTCGTGTAGGCCTTTACGGCTATTCGCCGCCGATACTCTTGCTATACCCGCCAAATAAGAAGTTAAGCCACTGCTCGAGATTACTTGTGTTGTCTTGTGGAACGGTGGTTGCCACCGGAGATTTTTTGGCGTCTGCCGCTTTTACATCTGGCGAATTATCGGGCAGTATCAGCACCTTCTCCCCTGGCATCACGAGGCCAAGCGACTCGCGCGCGGCCAACTCTTTGTATTCGTTCGTCTCGTAGTAGCGCTTTTGAAGCTGAAGACTATCTTTCTGAAGTTCTGCCAACTGAAGCTGCCGCTTCTTGTAGTCTACCTCCTTCTGGAGCCCATAGTTGCGCTGCATCACCTGTAAAGACCCCCACACCCAACCGGCTGCGATCAAAAACGCCGTCAATATCACAAGATTATTAAATGTCAGATAATTATGACGGATATGATAAAGGTATTTACGAGGCGAAAAATTCTGCATAGATATTAGGCTTATGGCTTACTCCGTACATTATACCATTCTCAGACCCTAGCCCAACAGATACAACTGGGGTATACTGGTCAAAGCGGGGCTGTAGCTCATCGGTTAGAGCAGGCGGCTCATAACCACTTGGTAGATGGTTCGATTCCATCCAGCCCCACCATAATCTGCTTACCCTTGTCATTTTCTCTCTAAAGACATACCATAACCCATAAGAAGAATTATCAAAGGAGTTATGTATATGAGCACAATTAACATCACCAAAGTTGGCGTATTATCAATTGGTAAATTGTTCGGCACCGTCAACCTTATCATTGGCCTGGCCATGGGCATTATTGGCGCTATTGCGGGCTCTATTGCGTTTTTTGGCACTGACAGCTACGAGTTTATCGATGGACTGGTAGGATTGGTGGCAATTATTCTCTCGGCGGTCGTACTATACCCGCTCGCAGTTTTTGCGCTTGGCTGGCTCTACGGTGTGCTTGCAGCCTTTATCTTTAATGTCGTAGTTGGCGTCAGTGGTGGTATAACCCTTACTGTAACCGAAACAACCAGCTCATCTAAAAAATAGCTCCCACCATAGTCATTGCTAAGCCGTACCTACCAGACTGAGGCGAGCTCCCTACCTGGTTTACTTTAATTTTAATACGGTCGTTGGCGACGCTCTTCACTAGCTCGTTCGCGTGCGCGCTGCTCGGAAAGCGCGTGGGCACGAGCTTCTTCGTCATATGGATACGCCTGTTCGATAATCGTACGCGCTCGGGTTCGTATCTCCTCGCGAATCCCCTCTGCCTGATGACGATTCAAGGCGTCCTGTTCCCTGGCCTGCTCGTCTTCATAGGCTCGGCGAATTGAGTGGTCTGGATCGACCTGATTCCAGGCATCGTGATAACCGTGCAACGACTTATCAACGAGATCTTCAACCCTCTGCTCGGCCGCATCGTAGGCGCGAGTCGCCTCGGATGATGACGGGGCTTCTGGAGTCCTCGAAGGCTCTAAAGGCTTTAAAGATTCTAACGACTTGAACGGCTCTTGCTCCATACCTACTCCCAACGGAAAACGCGAAATGCAATGATATAAATAACCACCAGCCACGCACCAACTAGACCAATTTGTGGCAAGATGTTGATAAAGTGCGCACCTTCGGTAGTAATGAGGCGAATACCATCGATGACGGGCGTCAGAGGGAGAAACGCTGAGATATTCTGGACCCACTCTGGCATTAAGAATCGCGGGAAGAATGTTCCCGACAAGAACATCATTGGAAAGACCACAATGTTTGCCAGCGGCGCCACTTGGCGTTCGTTTTTCGCCCACCCACCAAGCGCCAGTCCAATACCGAGAATCATCACGATACTAAAGATAATGAAGATACCGAGTTCGAGCCAACTTCCGACTACCTGAAGGTGGAATACGCTAATTGCAACCGCAAACATAATTGCAATTGCAAGCAAACCAATAATCGCCTGCCCGATCATTGTTGATACGAAATACTGCCACACCCGCAGCGGTGTGGTGCTAAGGCGGCGCAAAATACCCATTTTCTTAAGCTCGGGGAACACATTAATAGGCCCAAAAATACCCATACCAATAATGGCGAATCCAAGAAGGCCAGCAAAGGTATAGTCGAATGCCGACAGGCTATTTTCGTTGAGCTCCTGGCTCTTGACGGTAAACGGCGTCTCGGATGGGACAAGCTTTTGATTAAGCTGCTCGAACTGACTTTGCAAAATAGAGGCTAGCGCAGTACCCGATTGTGCATTGTTTTGCGTATACAATACCTGTACTTCTCCGCTTGGGTGAGCGCTGCCCGACTTAATATCGCCGAATGTATCGGGAAGCACAATAGTCGCATCGAGTTCCGAGCGACTCATTTTCTCTTTTGCGTCATCGAGATCCGTTACTTCGTCTTGCACTTTCAACGTATCACTCTTCTTTAGATTTTCCACAAATTCTTTTGAAAACGAAGAATCGGCGTGAGAAATGAGCGCCACATTAAAGGAAATGCTCGATGAGCTGCCGCCGTTAAGACTACCGAAGACGAAAAGGAAGATGAGTGGGAAACCGATTGTAAAGAAGATGGCTGTTCGGTCGCGGAAGAAACGGCGCGTATTGATACGCACGAAAGTTCCAACTGTAAACCAACTCTTTTTCCATTGCCCGTGCATTATGCGCCCTCCCGAAGATCTTTGCCTGTGAGATCGATAAAGACGTCTTCGAGGCTTGCTTGCTGCACTTCTTGCTTCTTCTTAAAGCCGCGTTTCAAAAGCTGGGAAATAAGGTTCTTTGGTGTATCGATTGCGATAATTTCACCGTTGTCCATGATAGCAATGCGGTCACACAAAATTTCCGCTTCATCCATATAGTGAGTGGTCATAATGACACTAATACCTTTGTCGCGCACCTTCTCAATGAGGTCCCAAAGGTGACGGCGCGCCTGCGGGTCGAGGCCAGTCGTGGGCTCGTCAAGGAAAAAAACTTTTGGACCGTGGACCAATGCGGTCGTAATACTCAGGCGCTGCTTTTGACCGCCCGAAAGATCTTCGACATAGCTTTTTGCTTTTTCTTCGAGATCGACATCACGCAGGAATTGCATTGGGTCGACTCGTTCGCCGTACGCCGCCGCAAACATTTCGATAACTTCGGTAAGACGAGTTTTATCCTGAAAAGCTGGCGTCTGAGGCTGCACACCAATGAGGTATTTTATCGACTGCGGATTCTTTTTGACGTCAATGCCGTCAATCTTTACCGACCCACTGTCAATCGGACGAAGCGTCTCCATCATTTCGAGAGTTGTTGTTTTGCCGGCCCCATTTGGCCCAAGAATTCCAAAAATCTCACCTTTTTTAACCGTAAAACTTACCCCGTTGACGGCTTGTTTCTCGCCGTAACGCTTCTTAAGATCTTTTACTTCTACCATATGGCTCATCCTTTTATTTTACCCCCGTATACACCTTTGGGCAACACAGAGTTTATCCACTACATATAGCGTAATTTTTACACCATAAACCGCTAGCAGTATAGGCCGCGAGGCGTTACAATGGAATCCAGATTCGCGCTCTCTCGGAGGGTAGAGTACACCGAAGGGGGTAGTATTCCTTTATCCAGGTAGCGCAAATCGCTCTTGGATAGGTGTTCTTTGCGAGTTCCCGCCCACAGACCAGCCTCTGGTCCGTGAGGCCAGAAACGAACAGAGGGAAGACACCCATGGACATCACGATTTACAGCACCCCGACCTGCGTGCAGTGTGAGTCCACCTACCGCGCGCTGTTGAGCGCCGGCGTGGTGGACTTCGAGGTCATCGCGGTACACAACAACCCGCAGGCGCTCGAGTACATCAAGACCGAGCTCGGCCACCAGCAGGCACCGGTCGTCATGATTGGCGACAACGATGGTGTGGCGGCCGACCACTGGGCCGGGTTCCGTCCCGACCGCATTCGTGAGCTGGTCGCTCGCCTGATCGAGGAGGGCACCAGCCTGGTGCCGCTCGACCGCGCGGAGGTCAAGGACAAGATCAGCGCCATCAAGGCTCAGCTCGTCCAGCCGGTCGCCCTCCCGCAGAGTGCCCCGGTCGGTGCGTAAGCCAGAACACCACACCTCCACCCAAGAGTTATGCCCCGCCAGATTCGTCTGGCGGGGCACTCTCATTATTTGGCAGCAAAAGTGCCTCACCCTGACCACAAAAAACACCCCCGGGGAAAGGGGGTGTTCTGGCACCTGTTTGTTTGACCTAAGTATAGGGACAAACCGCTTACGGTGCAAGAGTCTTTTTTACTACTTCTTCTTTGAAACAGTAAGGAATCCGTTGCGTGGGTTTTCCTTTACGATACGGTCGGCAGGAAGGTCTACTGGAGTACCCTTGTCGTTCTTAGCAACCTTTGCGAAGAAGAAAATGGTCTGTGGCTTGCCACCACGAAGTGTAACTTCAGTGCTGTGCAAGTAGTAAGTAACGCCCTTAGAATTAGTGTGACTGTAAGCCATTGTAAGTATATACCTCCTATTAGTGCTATACGGTGTTAGCGTACAGCCTCCCTAGGGGTGCTGTCAACATCAAATTCGCCGATAATGCCTTCGGAGGAGCAATTGGAGGATACCCAAACTCACCAGGCGGATGATAATCAGAAGCAAAATCACCCCGCAGACTAGCACCGACCAGCCCGCAAAATCGGGGCTCCACAACGGTGAAGAGAAGGCGTGAATGTAGGCCTCTTGCCGAGGCTTACTTGTGTCGCTCGCAGGGTCGAGCGCCGAAGGGTATTTGGCCAATTCATTAGTGGTACACTGCAGGTACGCATTCGAGTAATGGCTGAATCGCGGTGCACATACTTCTTGTGCTTTCTTGTAAATATTTCCATTCGGATTGGTGTCGCCGTACTGCGTTTGTTGCCAGGCTTGTACATCACGACTATAGCTCTGCTCTAGGTACACACCTTTACCCAAATCGGTATTCATGTGTGCGGCCACGTATCGTTGTAAATCGTACAATTTAGTGACAATTTTTTCCTGATCACCCTGACTATCAGCATGAATTACCGCCTCACGGCGCTGAATCATACCGATATTATTCAGCCGCAAAAAGGTCGCCGCAACAAACCCCACAATAATGAGGAGGATGATGAGTTGCCACGTCTTTACACGCTGCAAATTTTTTATATCTTGTGTAATTCGACCTTTTTCAGCCACGTTCTTGAAGGTATCCCCACCTATATAAACTGCCTCTCATTGTAGCACGAACCTTATTTTTTATAGAGAGGGAACCGAGCTGTCAGTATCAATAGCGCCACAGCGGCCGCCACGAAGAAAAGACTCTTCAAGGCAAAAATTTCGCTCGAGACTATCGCAATGCCCGCCAGGAGAGCCGCCCCCACTGCCGATCCTACATTGGTGAGGACCTCAACCAGCCCTAAGTATGTAATTCGTGACCCCGATATATCGGCGTTATCGAACACCGCCCGCGTATACGGCAGTGTATATCCCGTGGTCGCTAATTCGTTGGCAGCATTCAAACCGGCAACCGTGACCGGCGTGACGATGAAAGGACGCAGTAGGTGTGTCAACGCATTGGCAACCGCACCCGCCTTCATCAGATCGTAGCCCCGCCGTTTATCGATAAGACGCCCGTACGTATACGATGCAATAATTGCAGCAATAAATACCACCGAAACCAGTGCACCGGTTGCGGCATAGACCGCATTACTATCAGAGGTCATCCCCAGAATAACGACCGCCACATACACCGTCCAGATAGTTCCCGAGGCAAAGGTATCAAATCCAAGCGAAAATTGAGCCAGTACATGACCCCGGAACAGATGCCATGGAAATCCTCGAAATGTTAACTTTTGATTAATTCTTACTTGCTCACCAGTCCGAAGGAGCGGTGCGGCCGCCAGGGCAAACAACAAGGCGGCAATCATAATAACCACCTCTGGACCCCATAAAAACGCAATAAAACCTCCCACTAGCGGGCTTAAACCAGTCGTCACCTTCTCGAAAATATTCATATAGGCAATCTCTTTGCCGGCGTGCTCTAGGCTTTTCACCTTAGAAAAATCTATCATATAGGCAATAGAGTACATCGTGGCCGAAATCGCCTGGAAGAAAAGCGACCACACGAGCATCCACGGCCCAAATTGAGCAAGGAGCGCAAAAGAAACCATGGCGGGTATATACAGAATATTCGAAACTAAAATCGCATGCTTCGGACCTATCCACGCAATGACACGCGCAACGCTTAATGCAATGAGCGCCTTAAAAGCAAAAAACAGCGTCCATATAGCTCCAATAAAGACAATGCTGTACCCTAGCTGGTAAAGGTAGATCGAGATAAACGAACTTGCAAGGTATAGCGCCGCCATGCGCAACATGCGTGAAATATATAGCTCCGCTACCTCGCCAAAAGTTGCGTATCGCCAGAAATGACGCCGCACGAGGATATTATGAAAAAATTTCTGTACCATTTTTATCTTTTATTGCCCACTATGTGTCTTCCCTATTACACCATACTCACCTCGGTGTCACAAGTGATATACTAAAGGTATGAACATCTACTTTTCTGGGCTTGGCGGCGTAGGTATTGGGCCACTGGCTGAAATTGCGCACGATGCAGGCCACACCGTCACGGGATCCGATTTAGCACACAGCCTTCTTACTGCCCAGCTCCAGAAAAAAGGCATTACCGCGCACATCGGCCAGGACGGCAGCTTCCTGCGAGAAGCCCACGCGCGCACACCACTCGACTGGTTCGTCTACACTTCCGCCCTCCCCCCCGACCACCCTGAACTACGCACCGCGCAGGAGCTTGGCATTCGTACTGGTAAGCGAGATGAATTCCTCGCCGAGTTTATCAAAACGCATCATTTAAAGCTTATTGCGATTGCGGGTACTCACGGCAAAACAACCACCACCGGTATGATGATTTGGGCTTTTAAACAACTCGGAATTCCAGTCAGCTATTCGGTCGGTACTACTATCTCGTTCGGCCAAAGTGGTTCCTACGAGCCAGGCAGCCAATATTTTGTCTACGAGTGTGACGAATTCGACCGTAACCTGCTCCATTTCGAGCCACACCTCTCGCTCCTCACGTCAATCGACTACGACCACCCCGACACCTACCCGACCCAAGAAGAGTACCGCGCGACCTTCCGCCAATATGTCAGCCAGTCCGACTACACCATTGGATGGGAGAAAGACTTGCAGTATATCGACCAAGCGCCCAACGACCATATTCAGTCGCTCCCAGAGAGTGCCGTTGCGACACTCGACCTCGCCGGTGCACACACTCGCCGCAATGCGACTCTTGTGCTACGAGGTCTTGAGTACCTTGCACTGGGCGATACTACGAGTAATATCAACCATCTCGCGCAGTTCCCAGGCACCGACCGCCGTTTCGAGCGACTGGCTGAAAATCTGTACAGCGATTACGGTCATCATCCAAAAGAAATTGCCGCAACCCTCCAATTAGCGCACGAATTGTCCGACCGCATTATCCTCATCTATCAGCCGCACCAAAACTGGCGCCAACACTTCATCCGCAACGATTACACAACTCAGTTCACCCTTGCCGAAAAGATCCACTGGCTTCCTACCTTCCTCTCCCGCGAAAATACCGAGCAGCCAGTCCTTACGCCCGAAGAACTCACAACCAACATCACCAACAAAGAAGCTATTGTGTACAGTGACCTCAACGATGAACTATGGCAACAAATTGAGTCATACCGCAGCCAAGGGTATTTGGTGCTTTGTATGGGCGCGGGCACTATTGACGGCTGGGTGCGTCAGCAGCTGAGTAATTCACAGTAAATTCTTCAAAGTAAAACGGATCTTTAAAGAAAGTTCGCGTCATCACTTCTTCAACGGCCGGCGCGAGGGAAAGTGTATGCAACTTGTGTGGTCGTGCCCATACGAGGTTCTCGTGGAGCGTAATGTCGTCATAGTAGAGGCGAAAAACGTGTGCCAGCGTTGTTGAAAGCAGCGACTCGCCCGAATAAACCCGTATATAACAATCGCCCGCATGCTCAAGCGCTTCAGTATCAAGCGCCAGTTTTTCAACCGCCTCACGCTTTGCAGCGTCTACGGCCGACACATCATCAATGTGAAGTTTCCCATACGGCAATGTCCACGTGTCAATATAGGGCTGTTTAGTGCGCTTTTGTAGCAAAATATCACCATCGCTATTTTGTACGACAAGCATCGTAATAATCTTTGGTTGAGAACGAATCACACGCTCCTGGGTGCTCACGCGATCAACATACGATAGCCCCGCCGGGCTTAAGGTGTACCCGCCACTCTCTTTTTGCACCATACCTTGCTTTACGAGGCTATTTAAGTGGTAAGTAAATAAATTTGTGTCGACTCGCTCGGGTCGTAAGTCACGAAAGCGAACGATTTTTTGATTCAAAAGTACGTCAATAATATGTTTTTGAATTGGATGCGTTACAGATGAAAATTCAATCATATTTGACTCAAATTAGACATTTTAGGACAGTCATATAATAGCAGCTCATTGCCCAATTGTCATCGGATACTCAATAAAGAAGAGCCTGCGGTGGCGCTCAGTCAAAAAGAACCTACTCGCCCGTAGGTGTGCCGAATTCAAGCACTTCAGGGTTCAAGGGGTCACCGTTGAACGCATCGACAGCCTTCGCCTTCGAGGCCTGGGCATCGTAAAGTTTCATAAATTCTTGAATCGTGCTCGTTGTGACCGGTCCTATACCACTGTAAGTGTCGATTTTATCAGATTGCTCTACCTTATCGCTCACCGAACGGTACCCAGGACGGCTTAAATCGAGTTGTGCAGCGCCGCTCCGATAATAAAGTGCCACACTGACAGACGTCATCACAATCGTAATAAGGACCGTAATAATCAACAGGAGTGATAACCGATGCCTATCCCAAAACGACATTTGCTCGGCGGTTAATTTTGCCACCACAGAAGGTGTCGCATCAGTAGGTCGCGTTGATTCATCCATGGTTACTGAGATAGCCTTTCATAATTCAGCAAAAAGTCTCCTACCGAAGAGCGATAATCATCAATAAGGCGGTGGAGTCGCGCTACGTCTTGGTGCACCGTGTCGCGCAGTTTGCGGGCATCTTGAACCGTTGCGTAGAACGTATTTGGCTGTGCATTACAATCGACACGAAGGGCCGCCGAAAGCTTCTCTTCATAGGCAATATAGTCGCTACGGAATGTATTTAACGCTGTCCGATAATTAGAGGTGACTGTTGTCATTGCCTTGCTGTCGAGGCTGTTATTATTTAGGCGCGTATTGAAATTATCCATCAACTTGCTGGCCATTGACTCGTATACCTGTCCGCGATTTACCCGTAGCAGTGCATCACTGGCGTGCAGCTGAGTAAGACTGCTCTTTGCCGAGATACAGTTAAGTTTAACAAGCTTAATCTGCTCTGGCGAGAGATCCTCGGCCGTTGCAGACGTATGAGTGGTCAACGCAAGAAACCCCATAGACATAAGGGCAAATAGTGCAACAATACATAACCGACGCATATCCTTTATATTATACCTTTTTAGCGTGTCAAATGTAATTGGTTGCCCGCCCAGGATACGAGTCCATCGCGTAGCAAGCCATCGAGCGCCCGCGGAAAACGAGCATCTGCGCCCACCGCCTCCTGTAGTTCGTGTAGCGTGTGCCCGCGAATGGTCAGCGTGCGCACAATCTGTCCACGAACCTCTCGTATACTACCTTTTAACGCTGATTGTTTCCTGTAGTGACGGCTGACATTGTTTTGTCCCGCACCTTGACGTTTCAGGAACGCGCCGTAATCCATTAGGGCCCAGTACCATTCGCGCGGATGTTCCACATCGTAGGTACGCGCCACGACCGCGCGGAGCTCTTGGTCGCTTACCGCCTCTTGCCCTACAAAAAAATGAGAAAAGTACACTGTCCGGATATTTGTTTCGATAAACACTGCCGGGGCATTAAAACTATAGGCCAGCAGCGCACCGGCCGTGTTGGTGCCGACACCAGGTAGCGACATCAGAGCGTCCTGCGTGCGAGGAAATACCCCTCGGTACTCCTCTACTATCTTCTTGGCCGCCTCATGCAAAAATTTAGCCCGCCGGTTATACCCAAGGCCGCTCCACGCCACCAGCACCTCGGCAAGATCGGCCCGAGCCAGCGCTGCAATATCGGGAAAGGTGGCAATAAACGCCTCAAACTTAGGTATCACCCGCTCCACCTGTGTCTGCTGCAGCATAATTTCACTGACCAAGACATAATACGGTCGAGTATCGCGCCGCCACGGCATATCGCGATACAATTCACGCCCCCTATCCCACACCAGCTCCTGAAAATCAGTCGTATTCATACTCCATTAGTATAGCGGAGGTATAATAGAAGTATGAAGCTTACAAAATATCAGCATGCCTGTTTTGTGGTAGAAAAAGAGGGTACGACCGCGGTTATCGACCTGGGTACTTACTCTCACGATTTTATCGCGCCCCATCATATCGATGTATTCGTTATTACCCATGAACACCCCGACCATTTTGACGAAATCCGTCTTCGTACACTCTTGGCCGCGCACCCTCAGGCAACTGTTATTGCGCACGAAAGCATCAGCGGACGGTTTACCGACTACACCACAATTGCCGCTCGAGTTGGCGAACTCTATACGGTTGGTGCGCTTCGTTTTCGCTTCTTTGGCGGCGCTCATGCCCCTATTAGCCCCGCTATCGCAACGCCGCCCAACCTTAGCGTCCTGATCGATGAGCGACTTTACTACCCCGGTGATTCATTTACCCTCCCAGAAACAACAGCTATTCAGGAACTCGCCCTGCCCGTAAGTGCACCCTGGCTGAAAATAAGCGAAACTATCGACTTTTTCATGCGTAGCAAGCCGATTTTCGCCTTCCCTACCCACGATGCCATTCTGTCCCGCGAGGGTAAAGAACTTGTCGACCGACTCCTTGGCACGGTCGCCGCGGGGCAACAGACAACCTACAAGCGGCTCGACAGCTCGTCAATCGAACTATAATCCGAACTCAACCCGTTGCTCTGGCGTTAATCCATCGAGGCCATCAAGCCCCTGAGTGATTCCATTAAGAAACTCGGGCGTCTGACCCGTCTGAATCCAATCGATAACCTGAAAGGCACCCAGTATCAGCAGCAGCCCGCCAATGAGCGTAATCAAACCTATCACGACCGCATAAATCAGTACCGCCTTTTGCGCCAATGGCTTGTACTCGTGATACTGGAGCAGTTCGCGCCCATAGACATCGCGCATTGCGCCGCGCATAATGCGCCACATATCCACTACAATCCAGATACCGCCACCGCCAAAAGTAATGAGCTTCAGCACCCCTGTGCCCCACTTACCAAGATACATCCTGTCAACGCCAAACATCCCCCACATAAAACTCATAAAGAAGACCGCCAGAAAATGTCGTTGGGGTGGGATTTTTTTGGTTTTAAATGAAGGCGTAGGTGCCGTTTCCGGTTGCATAGTCCCTATTATACGCCCTTGCAAAGTGATTATGGATCGAGACGGTTAATATCGCGAGGGAATAATGTCGCCTCTTTGACGTTCGCCAGCCCGATAGTCTTCTGGACTAAACGATCGACCCCAAATCCACAACCACCGTGCTGAGGAAGACCGTACTTAAAGGCCTGTAGATAATGCTTAAATCCTTCATGGGCCACATCAAGACCGGCCGCTGTCATCTGCTGAATCATTGCATCGTAATTATTCTCGCGCAGAGGGACAGTTGATATCTCAAGCCCTCGGAATAGAAGATCGCCCCACGCCACCGTACCATCATCTTTAAGCTTATGATAGAATTTTGCCGCTTCAGCCGGGAAATCAATCGCATATACTAAGTCGCTGCCAAGATTCTTGCGTGCATGCTCTGAAATCCAACGCTCCTCATCGGGAATAAGATCCTTCTCGGCTGTGGTGTCGGTTCCAGTTGCCTTGGTGTACAGTTCGTGAATTTCGGCAATCGTAAAGCGCGGCACCTTACCATCTTCGGGCAGCACGAGTGCGGGCGCCTGGAGTGACTTTAGGTCATCGGCGTGCTCATCGTAGACGCGGCGCAGTACTGTTTGCGTCATATCACCCACTAAATCGAGCACCTCCGCGTGATCACGTACAAACCCCATCTCAATATCGAGCATTGTGAGTTCTGTCAGGTGGCGGGTAGTTGCACTTGGTTCGGCGCGGTAGCTATGGTTAATCTCGAAGACACGCTCGAAGGCGCCAACCATAATTTGCTTATAAAATTGCGGACTCTGTGCAAGTGTTGCGGTTTTACCAAAGTAATCGAGCTTAAACACCTCGGCGCCACCTTCAGTGGCTTCAGCGAGCAGCTTTGGCGTATCAATTTCGATAAATTCTCGCTCGGTTAAAAATTCGCGCAAAAAACGTGTCAGGCTGGCACGGATTTTAAAAATCTTTTGTTCTTGGAGGTTGCGAACATTCAGCACCCGGTAATCGAACAGACTCTCTAGATTTTCCGACTTATGAGAAATAGGTTTATCAATTTCAATTGGAGGCTCCGCCGTTACTGGCACCAGTACTTCAACCTGTACTTCGTGCAGCTCAGCTCCACCAGGAGCACGCTCATCCGCCACGACAGTACCCGTGAGAGCCAGCACGGTACCAACCTGTAGGCCACGCAGTTTCTCGAGCTCATCTTTAGTATCGATTTTGGTTTGAGCAAGTCCGCGGCGATCACGCAGAGTAATAAAATTGAGGCCGCCGAGCAGACGTTTCTTGTGAAGCCAACCTTCAAGCCTCACCGTTTCACCGATGTGGGCGCGTAGGTCGCTCGTGAGAGTTCGAGAAGTTGTCATATCTTTTGAGTATAGCAAATGCCACCCCTTTACGCTAGAGGTCGGTCCGATGGGCTGGCCTGTTATTGTGACGCCCCTCCTGCGCAGCCACAACTCGTAAATCGGCGTGAATATCATCTTCATCGACAATTTTACGACCGATCAGCGCCTCGAGCACATCCTCTAATGTAACAAGTCCTACCGTTTCGCGGTTTTCATTAATCACAATAAAAAGATGGTGACGCGTACGTAGAAAAGCTGCCAGCGCGTGCTCGAGGGTATGATCATCTCGAATGTAGTACACCTTGGACTCCATGGCTTTTTCCGCGGTCGTGGAACGCTTAATATCGAGCGACAGGAGGTCACGTAAGTGTAATATACCCACAACGTGATCAATATCTTCGGCGATTACCGGCAACCGACTATGACCGAGTGCGTGCAGTTCATCAAGTACGAGTGGCCCAAGAAACTCCGTCTGTTTGATAAAGTCAATCACTGAACGGGGGGTCATCACCTCGGCGACTGTTCGATCCGCGAACGCCAGCGCTGCCGTAATAAGCGCGCGTTCAGACTCACCGATAACCTCATGAGAGGCGGCCACTAATTCGGCTAAATCCTCGCGCGATTCAAGTACACGGCGCGGCTCATTAAGAGGAGTCGCCGGGTCACGGAGTAGTCGCAACAGCCGAGCAAGCGTATCGGCCACAGAGAAGATGTGTTGCTCGTAGCGCGCATACAACACCCCGCCTAAGCGCTGGGCAAGTTTTGTGCGAGCAAGCGCGGGATAGACCAACGCAAGAATGAGCGCGATCAAGAAACCAAGCCAACCAAGCGCCACAACCCACAGGCTTATCATACCTACCAGCAGGCACACTCGTACCGCCCGAAAGAGCGTAACAAGCGCCGCGTGACGTTCGGTGCGGGCAAGTTCACGAGCGGCGCTTTGGGACCCGGCGGCCCTTCGGCGTAATTCGGCCAAACTGCGCGTAGAGCGCACTGGATGCACCGCCGCACTTATCACCAGGCAGATTACACATAGAATGGCCACCACTACAAGAAAAATACTCATCGTAAATATCATTGTACCGCACCGTCTGCTACAATGATAAGTGTAAATTTTGGAGGAATTATGAATAAAATTGGTTGGATAGTTTTCAGTACGGTGGTGGTTCTGCTGCTTGGCGGGATGGTCGCTTGGACGCGTATCTCAAATCCACCAATCGATGTCAGCGGTATCGACCACAACAGTATCGTAGCGGCATCTTCACAGAACGGTAACATTGGCGATCACGTCAATGGAAGTGATGCGAAAAAAATTCTCTTCGTTGAATACGGCGACTACCAATGCCCAAGCTGCGCCGGTGCGTACGAAAACGTCAAGACACTCTCGAACGAATACAGCGAGACCGTGACATTCGTGTTCCGAAATTTCCCGCTCACCAGCATTCACCCTAACGCTCGGGCGGCGGCAGCAACTGCTGAAGCAGCTGGTCTCCAGGGCAAATTCTGGCAAATGCACGACATGCTCTACGAGAAACAAAACGACTGGAACAACCTCGGTACTTCGCAGCGCACTAGCGTATTTAATGGCTACGCAGCCTCGCTCGGACTCGATCTTGATAAATTTAAAACCGACATTAGTAGCCGTAATGTCAACCAAAAAATTAGTTTCGACCTCGCGCTCGGTAAAAGTGCCCAAGTTGCCGCCACACCAACCTTCTTCCTTAATGGCAAGAAGCTCGATGAGGCAACATCGAGCGGCATTGTGCAGGGCGATCTAAACGCCATCAAGAAACAACTCGATGCGCAAATAGCTGAACACGCCCAGAAGTAACGCCGTCCGCTCCCTACCCAAAAGGATAGATAGTGGCAATGATGGGAGCGACATGATTTTGTGCAATTTAAAACACCCCGGTGCCTTGGGGTGTTTCTCTTTTTTTCGTAGTGAAGTCGCGCGCTAACCAGGAAAGATTAGTGTGCGATAAAAATTCGCCATTCGGCGGGCACCACATCCACTGCAATCTTTTTGCGCCGTGATGGCACAAATTCGATAGCTATTGGCATGTGATTATACACTCCTTGTACTATGTACAGTCCCTCGCACTCCGACCTTTAAATTAGTTTTGGCTTGGGACACATCACCTATAATACCGAATCTAGTCGGGTTAGTCAAGAATACGTCAATCATGACGCTCGTGTTTTTATAGTACACCAAAAAGAACAGCGTGCGCAACAGGTACGCACGCTGTAATTGTAGTAATTTTATCTACATCTCGCCAGGTGTTGTTTCAGGAGAGGCAGAGCGTAACACTCTCTCCTTTAGCGTAAAGACCATCACTGCACAAAGTCCCACCACGCTCGCCGCCACAATGAAGATACGCTGCAGGCTATCCGAGAATGCATGAGTTACTTTTTCTGCAAATTCGACTTGGCTTTTGGCAAAGGCTGCCTGTGCCTTGTCGCTATACGGTGCCGGGAGCTGCTGGAATTTCTTTTCGGTCGTACTACTAATTTCGCGCTTAATATCCGGCATATTAAGGGTCAACAGTGTATTGGGGTCATCAAGCGACCCTAGTCGATCGGCCTGCCCACTTTGGGCCAAATTCTGTACATAGGTGGTGTCGCGCATCGTTGGCACCTGCGTCAAAATACCAGCTGTCAGCATCGCCCCAAATACCGCCGTCCCGATAGTCGAGCCTAGACTACGAAAGAGCTGGCTCGAGCTAGTGGCAACTCCAAGGTCTTTCTGCTCAACCTCGTTCTGAATCGCCAAATTAATCACTGGCATCGCCACTCCCATACCAAGGCCGAGAATAATCATAACGACCGCCTCATAGGCGTACGACATCTCTGGACTGAGGAAGGTCAGCGCAACCATCGCACCGGTCGCAATTAAGAACCCGACTTGCATGAAGATTTTATACCTTCCCGTGCGAGAAATAATCTGTCCCGAAGTAATACTCGACACCATGATACCCGCCACCATCGGGAGGAGCATAAGGCCAGAATCGGTCGGCGAAGCCTCAAATACCTGCTGATTAAACTGGGTCAAATACAGGATAGACCCCATAAAAGCAGCCCCGAAGAGTGTCGCAATGGCGAGAATGGTCACGTAGTTTCGGTTCTCAAAGAAACGCAGCGGCAACACCGGCTCTTTGGCGCGGCGCTCGACCACTATAAACGCAGCTGTCGCAAGCGCCACCACGCTGAACATTATCACCCGCAGCCCAACCAGCGACAGACCAGTTGCATCAAGTAAGTCACCGAAAATTGTTTCGGTATTATCAACCGCCAGAATCAGCGTTGCGAGTGCAACAGAGAGCAGCGCCGCGCCCAGATAGTCGATGCGTGCTTTTGCGGCGTGGCGAAGCGCGGGAGAAAAGATTGCAATCAGAATAAACGCCAGGATACCTATTGGCACATTAATAAAGAAGGTCCAGCGCCAATCGGTCATAGCCCCAAATACCGCATGACCATCAGTGAGCCAGCCACCCAGAAGAGGCCCCACAACTGAGGCAAGTCCAAATACCGCCCCGATCAGCCCCTGCCAGCGACCACGCTCTCGGGCAGCAAAGAGGTCACCTACAATTGTAAAGGCATTGGCGGTAATAATACCGCCGCCGATACCCTGAACTGCACGCCAAATAATCAGGTCGGTTATAGAGGCGCTCATGCCGCTCATAAGCGAAGCTCCCACAAATACCGCCACCCCTATCAACAAAATATTGCGCCGCCCAAAAATATCCGACAATTTCCCGGCAATCGGTACGGTCATAGTGGTAGTAATAAGATACGCAGTGACAATCCAGCTTAATGAGCTGAAGGCATTAAATTCTTCGACAATTTTGCCCAGTGCAGTTGCGATAATTGTTTGGTCCAGTGCGACCAAAAAAAGGCTCGCCATGACCGAAACCATAATGATCAACTTGCTGCGCAAGGTTAGATGATGATGCATGTGTTCCTTTCGGTTATTTCGGTGGTGTCTTTGTGTACTGTACGCCAAATCAGCGCGAAGATATCGGTAAGATTATGGGCTGATGGATGCGTCCTGTCAAGCAGCGCTAAGGTTGGAGGGCCACAAACTTGCTTGTGCTTCACCCCTAAAAAAGGTACTATATTCATAAGACGTTAAACGTGGGGTAAGGGGCCTAGATATTCTTTTATGACCAAGATGTCCGCGCGGCGACATTTACGCGAATTGCAGTGGCGATTGATGCTCGTTGCGGCGTTTTTCATTGCGGGCGCCTGTCTTGCCTATTCCTTCCAAAGTAACCTTATTCCTCTGCTACTTGACCCCCTCAAGGGCCAAAAACTTGTCTACCTCAATCCAGCCGGCGGATTTAGCTTCATCTTCATGATTTCAATATATGCAGGTATCGCCCTAGCGTTTCCAGTGCTCCTGCAACAGATATACGCCTTCGTCTGTCCGGTGTTACCTAAGGCAGCACAAAGGAAGTCGGTGATTATTATCATCAGCTCTCTCCTACTCCTCATTGCGGGCGTGCTGTTTGGCTACCTCGTGGCCGTTCCTAACGCCCTCAACTTCCTCTATAGTTTTGCCGACCAATACGTTGAGGCCTCGCTCACGGCCGAATCGTATCTTAACTTTATCATTGCCTACACCATTGGCATTGGTATTGTCTTCCAGTTGCCGCTCTTGCTTCTGCTCATCCACACTATTCGACCGTTCACCCCCGGAGGACTTATGAAGTCTGAGAAATGGGTGCTGCTAATCGCCTTCATCGTTGCCGCCATTATTACCCCTACGCCCGATCCAATTAATCAAACTATTATCGCGGGGCCAGTCATCTTGGTCTACCAAATTGGGGTCATTGTCATTATCGGCCGTATTATGCGTCAAAAACGGGTGCTCAAAAAAGCGCAAAAGCGGCAGCTCGCCACGATGCGTACGCAGCTTGCACGACAGCCACTACCCGAGCACTCGCCTATCCTGGGCGCGGTACTGTCGCAGAACAGCCCCAGCGAACCCTCAATTGATGACGTGCCTATCCTCCAAGAGTTCGCCCGCCGCCGAACAGTTGACGGAGTTGTTCCAGTTGCCAAGCCAGTGACGCACCACGCGCCCCTTCAGCCCCCAGGTAACCCAGGTACGACAGCTCCACTAAAGACGATTGATGGTATCCACGCTCAACGGCGAGCACCGCAACTTCAAGTCCCTCAGCGTCAAGCAGTAACACCCCTTAAGGTTCCCGAACGACCTCGGCCGACCGAATCGCCACAGCAAGGGCTGTATGTTGACGGTATTATTGCGCCAAAACAGGCGACAAGTTTTTAGCTCTCTTGAGATGACGGAGGCGGTGTTGTAGTCTCACTGATCGTGGACGTTGCATCACTTTTCATTTCGCCACTGACAGAATTCGCAATATCATGAATGGTCTGTTTTAATTCTTCACCAGGCCCAATCACCGAGCTGACAATTTCCTCACGAAGTTCATCAAGGCCGGAGGTCAATTCGTTGACACTATCGGCGAGATCATCAAGACCGAGGTACTGTAAAATACCCATTGGCACTACTCCTGAGTTTTTTGTTTACGAGCGCGGCGCTGCACGATGACGTACACCGCACCCACCAAAGCAACAGCAAGTAATAACGCACCCGTGACCGAGGCGATCGCGGCATCCGAGGAGAGTCCTAAGAATCCAGTATTAGGCGCACCGGTGGTTGTCGTAGTTGTGGTAGGTGTATCTGTGTCGCCCGGAGGAGTTGTGTCACCAGGATTAGAGGTGGTAATCGGCACACACTCGTCACCAACCTGCTGACAATCACCGTACACCTCGGCACCATAAGCATCACCCCCGTAGGCTTGGGCGAAAAATAGATTAATTTTTGCTGGATATTCTATTTTCATAAGCACTTTTCCTGAGTTTAGCGCGTCATACAGCTAAAATCAAGCAAATAGACCGATTTCCTATTGACAATACTGCATATGCTCTTAAAATATAGTTAGAGTAATCTATAAAATAAAAAAGAGAAGCACAATGATTAAAAATAATATCGCACAACTTCTTGAAACCGAACTCGAGCGCAAAGATTTCTTGAAACTCCTCGGTTTAGGCGTTGTGGCTGCCACGGGTATTACACAAATCCTTAAGGCAGTATCTCAACAAACACCACGCACACTCGAAAAGCCACAGGGATATGGCGGTTCTGTCTACGGCGGCCTCGTCAAGAAGTAACGCGCCCTACTCACCCCTTGCAATTATCGTATCCTCGAGGTACGATAAGTATAATTACTTTATAGGGAGTATAAATTACTGACATGTTTGGATTAGGCGCACCAGAACTCATTATCATCCTTGTGATTATTCTTGTGATTTTCGGAGGATCTCAGCTGCCAAAACTCGCGCGAAGCCTCGGTACTTCAGCAAAGGAGCTCCGCAAGGGCCTCAAGGACGATGACAAACCTGCTGCGAAAGACGACAAAAAGAGCTAACAGTCGCCTCTTAGTAGCCACAACGCAACGCACTACATAAAGAACCGGAGTAACAAGACTACCGGTTCTTTTTAGTGCAGGCCTCCAGTCCAGTGGTACAGGACCAAAAGACGTAAGGCCTACAGTCTAGCGGCGCCGGTGCGCAACTCGGCGAGCTATACGGCGTTTGCGTCCCTTAAGGAAGAAGATAAGCCATACCAGCGCAGCAACGATAAGCACCACAAGGACGATAGCAGCAATAATATATGCGGTTGGTATCACCCAGAATGATCGCTCGACCTCAATAGTTTTGTTAGTGATCCCGTATGTAAAAATTGCGTGAACAGTGTAATGGCCAAATGTACCTACGTCCTTAATAGGCACCTCCCACCTACGTGCGCCATCGGGAAGCACGACCTCACGAGGGGTGTCTTGGTTGAAATCGTAGTCGTAGACCACTTTGTTGCCCTGGGTGACAGAAATCTTCCCAAATGGTCCCTCCTGGATATTGCCCTTGTTCTCGAAACGGAAAACCGCTTTAAGGTCGTTAGGGGTGCGAAAATCGGTAGCCGACTTCCCGCCCTGACCCTGCTGCAATTCAAAACTTGTAAGATTAAGCTGCTCTGTCACTGGACCTGGCACAGTGAGGAGGATAAGCGATGCCACACTCGCGCTAAGGTTGACCTGCCCACCACTGTCCGGTGTGGTTGGCGCAAAACGCAGGGCGCCAAAGTAGCCTCCTCCCTGGGCGTTAGCTGGAACAATAATCTTTACCTTTACCTGAGCGGATCCATTGGCGGGCACGTTGACGTTACCGAGCGGCACCATGAAGCGCTTCAAGCTGTGAGTTGGAGCGTATTCTTTGGCGTCAAGGATAATAGATGGCGCCCCTTGCTCGTCACCCTGAATAAAGTCGTTCTCGATAGGCGCTACGAGAATATCAGTTCCGGTAAGGTTGGTAATGGTGACGGGAACTTCACCGCTCTCACCGGCCTTAATTTGAATATCGGTACGGACTGGCGAGACTTTAAGGGTGTTGGCGGTTGACGTCTTCGATGATTGCGCCTGTACTGCCGGCGTAATTGTCGCCGTAGCAAGCACCACTGCAATAAAGAGTCCCAATACCATTCGGACACTCATCAAACCTTGTCGTTTCACCAATTTACCCCTAAATCCCTTTAGCTAATTACTCCCATAATATCAGATATGTATATGTTTGTGAATGCAACTTCATAAGAAAACAACACCCCGGTTCCCAAGGGGTGTTGTTTCTGTAATATATCGATTGATCTAGTACTTACCGGTTGCGATAAGGCTGTAGTCGTTTGAGTAAAGACCAGCAGGTGTTTGTGGACTGACGCTTGCACCGAATGAGATGGTCGCGTTCTTGTTGCTTGCAGGGCCATCTGCGGTGTCAAGGATTGGGTCACCGAAGGCGCTTGTGACACCAGAACTACCGTTCGATGCATAGTTAAGCTTGAAGTCGGTGATGTTGTAGAATGCGGTACCCGGGTTGTAGATACGAAGTGTACCAAACGCACCAGCCGTATCACCGGTAGGGTTTACCTTCACACCAAGGCGGGCCTGTCCAGCAGTTACCGCACCAACGGTTTCGTTTGCGGCAACAATGTCACAGTCTTCTGCGGTTGCGCGCATAAGACCACCACAATCGTTACCACTCTTTAGGTTGACGACTGCGCCGCCCGCCGCGTTAGTTGAAAGTTGGGTGTAGATGTTACCACTGCTTATGACAGTTGAGTCGAGGGCAACCACGCCGCCATTGTCTTCACCAAGCTTAAGGGTTGGTGCTTCAAGCGCAATAGGTGCGTCCTCATCGTCTGATGCTTTACAGTTGTCTTCGTTAATGACATTTCCCGCGACACAGAAGGTCATCGATTCCAGAACGGCAGCTGATACGCCGATGGTGTCAGTGATTGACACGGCAGCAGCACCTTCATCAACGGTTGTACCGATAGCAGTTGAGGCGTAGGCCTTCGCTAGGGTTGCAGCAGCTGATTCGTCAACTCCATCGTAAGTCGCAATACGTACGTACAACGTACCAGCGTCATCTGGGTTTGTCACGTGGTCAATGTTAACCGAGACAGGGCCAGGTGCCGTAATAGTACCAGTGTAGATTGCGGTGTTGGCATCGTTCGAACCACCCGTTGTACGAGTGAATCCACCGTTAGTTGCCGCGCCAGCTACCGTGAAGCCGTCAGGTGCGGTACAGTCCGATCCAAGGAGCGGAGAATCGCTACAAAAATCGAATACAACCGCTTTCGCGTCTTCCTGCGGAGTGAAGGTTACCGTGTAGGTAACGCCTGTCATTTCTTTTGACGAGTTGCTTAATGCAACCGAACGCTCAGTTAATTGAGCAGCCGAAGCGAACGCCGGCACGAGACCAGGCGTCACGGTAGCTAACACAAGTGCCGCTACAGCAAATAGAGATCCAACCCTTCGGTTGGCGTGTTTCAAGGAAGTCATGATATCCCCCACTTTTTCCTTATGATTTTTTAATGTATTTGTTTCGTTTATAAAACACGCTCATTGTACCACAATTCCGCCTATGCTTGTCAAGCACCTTTTCCGCATAATGTAAGGATTAGGCGATAAGTTATCCACAACCCTATTCTAGTCTTGGTTGTAGGCGTCACGTTCTTTGAGCATCTTGTTGTGAAGTGAAACGAGTTGGCTACGGCGCCCGAGCCAGTAGGTTGGAAGCAGCAGCAATAAGACCGCGACCGCAGGAATCCACAGGACTGTTGTCCGCGGGGTCCCGTTTGTATCGCCGACCGCGGCGGCCGCCTTTGCAACCTCATCTACCTTACCGCTTGAAACTGCCACGACCTGCAAAAAAGCGCTCACCCCATTCACATCGGTTACCTTGATGTTGACCTGAAAAATACCGGCCTTCTTGTAGGGGTGTGCAATAGTCACCAACCCGGCGAGCGACTGGCTTTTAAGCTCCACCGAAGATCCATCACCCCAATCAAGGCTAAAGGCATACGGACCCGTACCACCGGTGAGTTGTAGCGGCCACGTTAGCTCCGAACCAGCGGGTGACGCGCGTCGCCCATAGGCACTCGTAAGGGTAATGAGCTGGCCAAAGGCACCAATATTCGCATCGGTGTAATTGACGGTCACAATATTAGAGGTCGGTCCTGCCTGCTCGAGATCATCGTACATTACCGCGGTAAATTCGTTCGCACCTGCAAATAAACTCACTTGTACGCTAAAGCTGTTATTGACACACATTACCGAGCCCACCATCACCCCATTATCGTATACCTCCACCAAAAGATCGGTGCTACAGATACCACTCACGGTAATCGGAGAGCTGCCAAACGAGGCGCCACTGCCGGGTGTAGTAATGGTTGGCGCAACCGTTGGCGCCTCTTGGGTTTTGGTTGCAGCCAGCCCGTATGAACCAGGGATTGGATCAGGAATTGGCAGCTGATTAATTGCGCTCGCTGGTTGAGCAAATACAAAAAGCGCCATCAGGTACACCCCGACAACTGTCGGCAGTGCCCATAACGCGCTTTTTTGTAATTTTCGTATCATGCTAGTGTTTATTGTACCCTTTTGGGCTCGCTTGCAAAAGGTGTCTAATGACGGCGGCGAGACCTACGAGGTCCACGCGGACCACCACCAAGGCGGAAGCTACCACCACGGAAGAACACGACCGTTCGCCACACGTAGAATGCGATAATCAGGAGGACAATGACCAACAGAACGATAAACCAAAGTGGAAGGTACCAGAATACGGTTGTCTTGGTGATCTCGTTAGTATTATTACCGTTCTGGCCATAAAAAATATCCAATGAGGCGGTGTACATACCTGGCCACAGCCCAGGGCTCACGCAGGTGCTGGCCTCTGTGGTTGAATTATCTATTTTCGCTTCTGCCGACTTCAATTTAATACAAGCTTCGTAAGTGCGTGTTTGGCCAATTAAGGCAAGTGACTTTTTAGGATTCACGTCATCGATAGAGTACTCTTGGCCGAACATACTCTTAAGCTTAATGGTTCCCACGGGAGCTTCTACCACGTTACCCTTGTTCTCTAGGGTGTAAGCAATTTCTTTTGGCTCTTGAGATGCAAATGGAGTGTACTTTCTCGCATCGCCGTCATAGGCGTTAAACTTCTTAAGTGTAAGATTCTCGTTCACCTTACCGGGAACCGTGACGAATGCGAGCGTCACTCCCGAAGCCGCAAGCCCCACATTACCACCGTCCGGCGCGCTGGTTGAGTAAATAATGGCACTATAGTAACTACCGGCACCAATATTCTTTGGCATCGCCACACTAATATCAACCGACCCCGTCTTTCCCGGCCCGATTGTTACTGTCTCTGGAACATTTAGGTATGACCTTAGCGACCAGGTAGTCTTATCGAGATTCTGGTCGAGCATTAGCTTTGGCGTGCCGCCATCATCAGTGTACGTAAAATCGATTACACGAAGATACAGCTGCAAGTCTTGCGTTTTATCCATGTTACGAATAGACAGCTTATCTTTTACCTTCTCGCCCGGATCGATAATGTAATCTTTCCTCGGCGCAATACTAAGCGCCGAAGATGAAGATGACTGAGCTGATGTAGGTATTGCTGGAATATATGCCGTAGCCACCAAAACAGCCAGCGCCGCTAATACAATGCCTTTAAAGCGTTTCATGTTTTCTTTGTTCCCTCACGTTCACTATCTATAAAGTATAAGCAGTATTGTAACACTAAAAACGGCCGCTGGCTATGTAGTTAATCGTTGTCGTATATACACCAGCGCGTAGGCTTGGGCTGGCATTCACAATATAGCTGATTGTGAATTTCTTCATAAGACTCACACTTGATGAATACGCCACGACGTCCCCCGGTACATACTTATACTTATTGGGCTGTGCATAATCAGGGGAAGGCACGGCATTGGCCCACACCCCTTCTGGGTCACTACCAACCCCAAGCTGATCGTTTGCGACAAGGTTAATCCCAAACTGATTTTTACCCGCCGTACTGTCTGATGGCGAGCTCATGCCATCAATCACATTTATACCGGCAGTAAGCGGCTCGCCGTTCACAGTGATGGCAAACCCTCCTGACGCATTCGTGCCCACAGCCATTTGAGAGTGTGCTGTTAAGGTATTTTCTCGGCTTAAATCGCCCATGTCGCTAAAATAGTTACCGTCCGTTGTTTCGCAGTCATCCTCGACTTCCCGTGCTGCACAGAAAATAAGCATTGGCGGCACTTGAGTCTGAAGTTCAATGCCTTCGTTGATTTCGCCCTTAACCGAACCGAAATCGATTAGTGGACCCGTGGCATCGGTTGAGGCGTGGCTTCTAAGACGAACCGAGAATGACCCGACTTTATAGGTAGGGTTTACTATATTCTCGAATGTATACGTGGATTTTGAGCCTACTCCCGCAATCATAGTAGGGGCTCGACTTATCGTAAGATGATTTTGAGAGATCTGACTAATTGCAAAACCCGTCTCACCGGTTTGTGTACTCAGTACGGCATGCGAGACGTCCAAGCCGGGAGGTGTGACGCATGGCTCGTATGGAATTGGTGAGATGCAGAAGAGCATATCCAAAGAGCCGACTGCTTCGGGCGTCATATAGTCGAGTGAGAGTGTGTAAGCGGTCGTTGCGCCGGCCACAGAACTATGCATGAACAAGCCTCGATTTTCAAAACGAGTTGTCGCTCCAGCTGGTACCGCAAACACGAATAATACTAATAGCAAGGCTATGAACTCCTCCGAAAGGAGTGTGCGGAGTTTAAAGAAGACGCCCTGCAGCCGATATACCCTATGATGCATATCCCCTATTGTACTAAAGGATAGACATTATGCGTAGGGCACTGCGCTGGCAATCAAATAACCGGCCCTAAGGACCGGTTATTGAGTTCACTATATCGAGTCGTTGTGATGGACTAAGAAATGAAATCCTAGTATTTCGGAGCTGCGATGTAGTTGATCTTGGTTGTGTAAATACCAGCTGGTGTAGTCGCTGCAATGTTGGCAATGTAGCGCATTTTACCAGTTGCACAGTCAAGCACCTGAGTACCAGAAGCAAATGCACGTGGAATCGTTGAAGATTCTGGGTCAAAAGCGAACTGGGTGTTAAGAGTACCGTATTCTGAGTTAATTACACCCCTACCTAGTGCGTAGTCTGCGTCTGCGGTAAGTGGAGCAAGACGAGGTGCGTGGTAGCTAGGGTTAGAGCCGACCGCAGCCGTTGTGGTTGCGTGAATACCATTAGTAGTGTTATCTTCGGCGTTTTCAAATACCTTACCCGAATCACGCTCTACAGTGTAGTCGACATTGCGGGTTCCAGTAGTCTCGTTATCAAGCGCAAGTCCAAACTGCTCGCTTCCTTCAACTGGAGGTTGAGCATCGGTACCAATGGCCTTAATTTGGTCGCCCACGGTGTTACTTAATGTGACACCTGAGTAGTACACTGTCGCACCACCACTAGAGTTTGAGCTGAGGCGCCAGTACGAGTGAGTACTGTAGGTCGTGTCGGTGCGCAGTGAGAATTCACCGTTTTCGTCACCGAGTTTCAAGACGTTCTTTGGTAACGCAGGGTTTGCGTCCATTCCCTGAACGATTGGGTCACACGGACCGTGTTGGTTGTTTCCGGTTGCAGTAGTAAATTCACTGTCACCAGTTCCATCATCGCTATCAAGCGTGTTAGGGTCAACGGTTCCCACAGAGAAGTCCATGGTTTCCAGTACCTTTGTCTGAATCTCAATTGAGCGGTTCATCACGTTTGCAACTGTCACACCACCGTCTACGAGTGTAGTGCTGTTTTGCGCTGTATCACTATTGTAAGTATTAATCTTTACAAAGAACTCTTTCGAACCAGGGTTGGTGATGTAAGTAGTATCTGTTGCAAAGAAGATAACTTTTACATAGTCGCCAGCCGATAGCTCTGCGGCAGATGAGGCATTTGTCAGTGTAATGAAGTTATTCTTGCCGGTTGAGTGCTCGTCACCTTCTGACGCAGGAGCGTCATTGTAGGTTTGATTGACAGATGCAGCCATCTCCCATCCAGTACTCTGAGTCCAGGCAGAGCTGGTGTCAGATCGGTGGAGAACAATGAAGTTACCCTCAGAACCATCAAGCTTAGGCATGTTTGGATGTATGGTGTCTGGGTCGTATGTGCTTGGAGTTCCAGTCGCAGCAGGCTGACCTAGAAGAGCATCAAACTTGTTCGTGTACGTTGTTGAGCTGATCTCACCTACGGTATCATCGTCAACTACGACCTCGAGGTCGCTCTTCTTCTGACCGATACGCGTAGCATCGTTGTCGAAACGCACAGAAGAGCCAGCGCCACCGCTAGTATCATACCCGTTGTTACCTGGGCCCAAACAGTTACCCGCAGGAGTGGTACAGTACTGGAAGGTCAATCCCTTAATGTCGGCCGTTGAACTTACGCGGAAACTGAATGTGTTTCCGGTCTTTTGTCCGTTAGCACCAGAGTTAGGTGGTGCATAGTGCGCGTTACCTGATGCATCTAAATAGCTCCAACCAGGGGAACCACTTGAAAGCGTCAAGCTACGCTCTGTGAGCGGGTTCAGCGCGTCCGCGTACGAAGATGTTACCGGCAAAAGTGATGCTCCCGCAATCACCACTGCAGCAGTAAACATCGAACCACGTCGAGCAACTGACCTGAGGTTATATGTTTTCATATATCTCCTTGTTTGTTTTATATTTCTACCCTTTGAATACAGGGGGTATGACGGCATTTTACCATTAGCGAGAAGCACTTTGCAATAGGATTTGTCGAGTTATCCACAGCATTTTTTCAGCTGGCGTTTTGGGGGCTGCATATTTAGAAATACGGCATCACCACGGCCGCAAAATCGCTCGTATATTTACCCGCCGGGGTTACGCCCGAAATGTTCACAATCATAGTGATCGTGTAGTCGGCTCCACCAGTGTTTGTCGTAGTCTGCGCAATGACATCACCGTTTATATACATAAATTTATTTGGGGTCTTGTAGTTCTCGGTTAAAAGATCGAGCGCTTCAGTGTCACCCGGCTGCGCGATAGGATTCGCCCCGAAAGAAGGTGATGTGTTTGACACAACATTTATACCAAATTGCTCGTGGCCTGGCTGTGATGTGGTTGGTGTGGATAACGCAGCAAGGGTCCGATTTCCGTACTTTGGCGGATCGCCGAGAATTTGCAGCCGATATCCTCCAGTCAAATAATTGCGAATTTTTACCTGGAGCGTCTTCACTCCTGTATGCTCGGTGGTCATCTCGCCCAGGTTTGAATCGCCTGGCAGCACAATCATCTCAAGTAGGGGTTCACTATAGTTTGCCTCGCCAAACTCGGGTGTGCTCACAGGACTCGTCTGGCTATCATTCCCAATCGAGACACTCGCACAGTACGAGCCCGAACAGCTCTCGTTGGACGATGAATTACCGAATTGCGACTCTACCATCTGATAATTATTCGAAGCGCTTTGGGCAGCAACCCGTTGAGCCACAGGAGATACGACAAGCACACATGCTGCGACCAACAGCACCCCAAGCAACCTCCCCGCGTGTCGCATTTGCATATCCATTATTGTATATTGTAGCGCACAAAAGGGTAAATGTGGTAAGCTTATGCATAAGCATAACGAACATATCTGCGCATGGACTCAGACAAAAAACCAGACGAGAACGAGCTGCCGAACGATGAGCAGCCAACAGAAGTACAGCAAACGGCTCCTGCAGACGCATTAAGTAAGACGCCCGATGAACTTGAGGAAGAGAAAGCGGCCCAAGCAGCCGCCGACACCGACCTTAGCGGCCTCGATGAACTTCCCGAAAAACAACTCCCGCCTTTCAAGCGCCTAATGCGCAAAGTGAATGTCTACCTTCTTATTTTCATTCTCGTACTCATTGTAGCCGGCGCCATTACCCTCGTGACCTACCTTAACAGTCAAAAGCCCCCAGCCGAGGCAACTATTGAAAGTCAGTCCCTCACCACCGAGGCACTTAAGTCGCTGGCTAACACCGATGCATCGGTAGGTAATACTGCCCAAACACTTACTATCCAGGGAAGTGCCGTCATTAACGGACAAACGCTCGCCCGCGGTAATCTTAATGTAGCGGGTAATTTCCAAACCGGCGGTACAATTAACACCCCCGGGCTCACCGTGTCGGGTGCTACCAACCTTGCAGACACCCAAATTAATAGCATCCAAGTGGCCAGCAACGCCGCAATTCAAGGCTCAACCACGCTTCGCGACCTAAATGTCGCCGGCACCTCATCGTTTGGCGGTGCCATGACCGCCTCACAAATCACGGTGACGCGTCTGGTGCTTAGCGGTAATGCCTCACTTGAAGTACCAAATCATATTAGCTTCACGGGCTCAACACCAACTCGTACCACCAACGCAGCCGTGCTTGGCAATGGCGGCAGTGCCAACCTGAGTGGGTCTGATACCGCCGGTACAATTAACGTCAACAGTGGCAATAATCCAACCCCTGGCTGTTTTATTACCGTGCGATTTCTGCAGCCATTCCCTCGACAACCACGCGTAATTGTCAGCCCTGCCGGACATTTTGCAGGACAAATGCAGTATTACACCGAGCGCAACACCACCACCTTCAGCCTGTGTAGTGCTAACGCGCCAGCAGCAAACCAATCGTATGCATTCGATTACTTCATTACGTATTAATTTCGCGCACAGGCACGCACGGGATGCTTCCGGGCGCTACATGTGGCTACGCGAGTCCGCACGGGAATTGCTACACGTCCATAAACACAACAATACGGTCGGCTTTGACGTGCATAAGCGCTCGATGCGCCTTAATGAGCTTGTCACCCTCTAGCCCTTTCACCCGAATCGTACATGGGACAAGCATACACAAAAAATTATGATGCCGAGGAAGAATATCAAAAGGACCCGTGGCGTTCACCGCGCTAATACTATAGGCGTCACCCTCAAAGTACACCTTAAACGGTGCGTACACCTTTACTGCCATTGTGGGTTTGCCTTGGTCGTCTACCATGTCACTTCTCTACTGGCTTTTCGGTCTTCTCGCTCGGTTTTTCGGCCGGTTCCTCGGTGTTTTCGGTTGGCTTCTCGGTTGATGACTCCGCGTCTGCCGCTCCATGCGCTGTTGCAGTCGTCTTAGTCACATCATTTTGAGCTGCTTCTTTTGGAGCCTCATCGCCCGGCAGACTGGCCGCCTTACCGATGATCGTTTCCACCCCATCGAGCGTTGCCGCTCGTGTCATGTGCTCGCCGGGAACACCCGTCACCTTTTCCATCACGTTAAATCGCTGTTTAAAGAACTCAATCAAAGCCTTGGCCTTTTCGTAATCATCACGGTCCTCGGCCGAGAGCTCCGACTCACCAATAATCGCGATAATCCCCTTCAGCGATTCGTATTTCTGAAGAATCGCCATGGCTCGTGTCGCTAGTTCATAGTGGCGCTCGCCCACGACTTCTGGTGTCAGAAGGCTCGACTTTGATGCCAAAATATTCACCGCTGGGCGAATTCCCTGAGCGGCCACCGCACGGTCAAGCACAATCGTGCTGTCGAGTTCGTGTTGAATCATTTGCACGGCAGGGTCACTTAGGTCGTCAGCCGGCACGTAGATAGTTTGCAGCGCAGTAATCGACCCGTTATTGTTGGTCGCCAGACGGTCCTGGAAGGTTTTGACATCACTAAAGACCGTAGGCTGATACCCACCTTCGGCGGGCGTCTGGTCAATAATGGTCGAGACCTCGTTCTTCGCTTGAATATAGCGGTACATGTTGTCGGCAAACAGCAATACGTCTTTTTTAAGATCGTCTCGGAAATACTCGGCAAGAGTAATCGCCGCTAAACCAATCAGGCTTCGCTGAACCGGGTTCTCATTCATCTGGCCGAAGAACATAGCGGTATTTTTTAGCAGGTCGTTATCTTCCAAGGTTTTATACAGTTCGTGACCCTCGCGGATACGCTCGCCAATACCGGCAAACATACTAATCGCGCCCGACCCTTCGGCGACATTGTTAATAATTTCCATTGTCAGGACGGTTTTGCCAACACCAGCACCACCCACGATACCAATTTTTCGACCCTTCACGAATGGGGTAAAGAAATCGAGTACTTTCAGACCAGTCTCAAGTACTTCATCCGATTTGTTCACCAGACTCGTCTCCTGGAAGGCTGGTGAAAAGATAGGGCGCTTAATCATTTTATCGAGGACCGCCTGATCGAGCTGTGGTTTACCGTCAATTGGTCGCGCCATTGTATCCCACACGCGTCCAATCATCTCTACGCCGACAGGAATCTCAAGGCTGTGGCCGCTCCGCATCACCTTATCGCCCTTCTGGATGCTATAATCACCACCGATATTAAGACATAGCGCAGTGTCGCCGCCCGTCAGGCTACTGACCATAAGGGGCGATTGTTTATCGTTCTCAACGTAGAGCATCTCGTTGACGCTTGGAATATCTTCATCAAACTGGACCTTAATAACGAGGCCCTTCAAACTACGGACAACCCCCTTTTTATAGGTGGTCTGCGTGGCTCCATCCATTACTCTTCTCCTCCTGCACGAACTTTTTTAAGGCCAGCGAGCGACTCTTTCAGGCGCGTGTCAATTTGAGTACGCTTCGAGCGATTAAACTCGGTGTGTAGTTCGGTTGCGTGTTCAATCGAGCGCTCTTTGGCCGCCGACATAGCCTTAAAGCGACTTGCCACCTGCGCCAAGCGGCTATCGTAGATGAACTGTGAAATTGTTAAGCGCAAAATAGAATTCTCCAGATAGGCCGCCACTGCATAAGAGCTCGGCTCGAAAATATAGGTTTTTTCCGTCACTAACTCGTCACTTACCGTTGTCAAATCGGCGATACGGCCCTTGCTCGAAACAACCTCACTCAGGTCGACATCTTTAATATCCTGCTGAGACAACGAAATGTAATGTTGATAAAAAATACGGCTCTTCGCATACTTACGTGTCACGTCCATCAGGGGGTCGACATTAATATAGTCGTGCTCTGGCAGGTCGAAATAATATTGATATTCGATGTGCGCCTGTCGGAGTTTCAACGCACCGTGATGCCCGATCACCAAAATATCGTTCTCTTTAGGATTATAGTGCTCGATAACCCTGCGAACCAACCTGTTATCGATATCGCCACTCAATCCACCTTTTGCGGTAATAAGGATAAGAAGCTCCTTTGCAATCGGTTTTTCATCAATTGTACGACCAAAATTAAAGAAGGCATCGACACGAATTTGCTTATAAATATTCCAGACCTCTTCAAAAAACTCGTTACTAATAAGTACCTTGTTCTTCGTCTTGGCGATCTGCATGCTACTCAGCGTTTCCAATGCCGAAGTAAGGCTCACCACCGATTGCGCGGCGACTTCTTCAACCTTAATTTCGAGTGGGCGCCTCACGATGCCTTCTCCTCTTTATCCTTCTCCTTGTCGCCGTCTTTTTCCTTCTTAGCCTCGTCTTTATGATCGGATGGAGTTGCCGCGGTAGCTGGTTTTGACGCTGCCGCTTCATCCTGGGCCGCCTCGGCTGCTTGCCGCTGCTTCTCGGCCTCAAGTTGCGCCGCCTTCTCCAGCGCTGCTTTCTTCACTTCATCGATGGTTGTCACTTCGGCCTTCAACGCCGCCTCAAGCTCATCGTAATTACCCACCATATCTTTATCTTCTTTTAATTTGGCGGCGTATTCGTGCACTCGCTCTTTCAGCTTCTCGACATTAATTACTTCCTCGGGCGTACTTCCAAGGACAATGCTCATTAAAAATTGTTGCTCGGCAAAGCTAAACGTCTCACCAATTGCTTGGTTCATAAGCTTAAATAGCACCTTACCTTTATCGTAATCGGCTTGAGCTTGTGGGCTGAGCTCGGTACCGAAGTGCGCATACTCTTCGGCGGTACGATAGCCCGCCAGCGTAAGGTTGAGCTTATCAGCCAACCCCTTCTGGCGTTTGTTCTGTCCCACCCCACCGACACGCGTCACTGACAATGCGGTACTAATTGCGGGGCGCATCGTGTCTTTGAAAATTTTCCCATCCAAAATCCACTGACCATCGGTAATTGACATAATATTTGTTGGCAGATACGCCGTAATATCACCGCCGGGCGCGTAGACAATTGGGACAAGCGTTTGGCTCGCATGGTTGGCGGCCGTCTTGCCACCGCGCTCAAGAAGACTGGAGTGCGTGTAGAACATATCGCCCGGATACGAGTCTCGTCCCGGACTCACCCCTGCAATCAGTGATATTTCACGATACGCCTGGGCGTGGGCGGTGAGGTCGTCATAAATAACCAGCGTGTCCATGTTGCATTGATGCCAAAAGTATTCGCCGTGCGCCGCACCCACGTAAGGCGCCAAATACGTCAGAATAAGCGACTCGAATGAGTTAGAAACAACGACCACCGCCTTCTTCAGTGCATCATTTTTCTCGAGGCTACTGACCAACTCAGCGACATCATGCTGGCGTTTGGCAATCAGGACATAAATCACTGTAATATCGGTATTTTTCTGGTTAATCGCCACCGATGCCGCCAGCGCAGTCTTACCAATCTTACTATCACCAAGCATCGCCATACGCTGACCGCGCGCAAGCGAATATTCCAAATCGAGCAGTGTAATGCCGGTCTCAACTGGCGTGTCGAGCAGCTCGCGCTCGTACAACATTGGTGCACCGTGGAAAACATCCCATTCTTGGTCGGCCTGAATCTCGCCCTTGCCATCAATCGGCTCGCCGAACACGTTGACAACACGGCCAATGAAATTCTTCCCCACAGGTACCATAATATCGGCAGCCTCGATGACACACACCGAGCCCACGTACAATGGCGAAGGATCAAGCTTCATCACGACCACGTAATCTTCAAGGACCTGGTGCACATACCCGCGCGTCCCATCGTCAAATCGTACGGTTGCATGCACGTTGGTTGGTTGCAGACCCTTCACTTTCACCATAAAGGAATCGATACCAATAATCTCGCCGACAGGATGACCTTCGCTTACAAGCTTCTCGAATAGTTTATTATCAGCCACGAAGCGCCCCCAGTTCCTTCTCGAGTTCACCTCGTTTGGCGTGGAGTGCATTTCGTACACTTAAATCGAAGACGTGGTTAGGAGTGCGAAGATACACACCCGCCACAAGAGCTGGCTGCAAGTGTGCCTCGATGACAGTCTGTGGATGTACCGACTGGCGCACCCATGCCGCCAACTGCGCCAGACTCTCTGGGTCGGCCACGACCGCAAAGGTCATGTTCATAACGCGAATATTTTCTTTCAACGCTCGTAGCGCCTTAATGTAGTCGCTCCGCGCGGTTGTATTCTCGAGGTCGAGCGGGTTTGTCTCTAAGAATGCCTGTAGCTGCGCTGACATAACCGGTGCCTCCTGACTGGCAGCACCGACCTTCTCGCGTACGGTCCGAGATGTGAGCGCGTTATCAACCCCTTCAAATTCACGTACTAAGCGCGAAATATCGGCTTTACTTACCACCGATGGGGGTAAGCTAAATTCAGAGTAGTCCCGTGCCTCGCCCTTGCTCATAGTTGCATATCATCCACAATTGCGTCTTTATTATCTTCCATCTGCTTAATAATGGCTGGGAGCTGCGCCTTAAGGTCGTACTGGTCGCCCAGCGCACCCAAAAGGTAGTGCTCGACCACCGCTGCCATATTGCTTTGGAACGCACCCACCAGCATTTCCTGCTGACTCGCCACATTACGCTGCAGTGTGGTACTCATGGCCTGATATTGGTCGTTCATAGCCTGCGCGCTCTGGTTAAGCCACTTAAGGGCCGCGTCCTGCGCTTCCTTCATAGAGTTAATTTGGATTTTATTATCCTCGAAGGCACCATGGAGGAGGTCTTGCTGATCCTTGACGTTCTTCTGAAGCGCCGACCGCAGTTCGTCATGCTGACGCTTCAGCGTCTCAGTGCTCTCGGTCATCGACTTCAGCGCCTGCTCCTGCGCATCCTGTAGTGTCTTGCTATATTCGTTAAACTGATCCTGAAGTTGCTTGGTGGTGTGTTCTTTGAGTTCTTGGTTTACCTGGGCAATCGCACCATCCAATTGCTTTGTGATGTGTTCTTTAAGGCTGGCGTTTACCGCAGCAATGGTCTGTTCAAGGTCACGCTTAAACAGCTCGCCGTTCTCGTTGATAACCTTTTCGAAATACCAACGGCCATGGTTACGAAGCTCCTCGCGGAAATACTCGTCAAAAAAGTGCTGCTCCTCAGGAAGGAGCTCATCGCTCTTCGGTCGCTTTGGATCCTGTTTGTGTTGAAATAGTGCCATGAAATCCCACCTATTATTGTGCTAAAGCTTCAGTAGTAAGTATACCGCAAAAAGGCCAATAATTAATATCAATGCGGCCGTTAATATCACCTCTAGGAGAGCCCTAAAGAGTGATTTACGCGCCATCGGGTTACGACCAATTGAGATAACTCCGTTTCGGATTCCGGCGTAGAGCACCACAATAGCGGCCGCCAAACTGATAGCCGCAATGCCAACCGAAATATATATACGAATTGGGCTCACCTCTTTATCGGCAATCGCCTCGCCTACGCGCTTTAAGAATTCCGGCGCGTTGACATCGGTACTTTTATGATTTGGATTCGTTTTGATATCGATTGTCACCGGTACAGAGCCGATTTTGACGGTTTTTGTTCCGCCCTGTGAATCTTTCAGCGTGGTAGTCCCAAGCACGACACTCGAACTGTTAAAGCTGGTGTTAGCTCGGCCAAAAACAGTCACTTCATCAACCCCGGCCTTCATGGCTGTACCGTGGACCGAGGAAAGCGTAAGGTAATCGCCTGCCTCGATTGGCCCCGCCTGATCAGTCACTAATACATTGTACGTGCCCGAGACCGCCACAAAGGTTTCGTTCTGTACACTCTCGTTAGTAAGACTAATTGGCAGCTGACTCTTATCGACTACCACGCCAAACATGTTATCGACATCGGCCTGCTCGGCAACCTTTACTCGATTCGAGTCTTTGCCGGTCAGCACCACGATTGTGCCCACATCAATTGGCTGATCGGCCGCGTACGAAGCGGTGCTGCCCCCGCCGTACGTAGGAGCGGCAGCTGCTGGTGTGACAGCTGCGAGTGCGAGCATCGACACACTCACCACACTTACAATCATTCGCGCTAATTTCACTCGGTGTGTATCTCCTGTCGACCCCTGTTATCTACTTACCGATTATTATAGCATAATCGCCATACCACTTTGAGGCTATTTTCGATTACGCCCATGGCGATGCAAGGTCTCAATGCAGTGCTCAGGCAGAAAGTACGACAGGGTTCACAATACAGCTCACGATGCAGCCCACAATGTGACCCACGTCACATGCAATTATTGCCATTTTTATCCCGCATATGCTAGAATGACGACAAGCTTTGATGAACCACCACACGTCATAAGTGAAACAAATATTTTTTTCAAAATAACAGAGAAAAAAATAAAGAAAAACAACAAAAAATGAACGTGTGGTGTTCCTTCTCCACTATTTTTAAACCGCGACGTGTCTTGCAGATTGCAGGTCTTCTTACGCTATGTGTTGCATTTATTACAATGCTATTCTTCAATGTTCTTTCCGCACATGCAGCGCCTGGAGTAAATAAGACGATCAGCTTCCAAGGAAGATTACTCAGCAAAACTAACACCCCTGTTCCAGAGGGTTATTACAATATTGAATTCAAAATCTACCAAGGTGGAAGTGGGCTTGACGCCGGAAACACCGATGGCACCCTTAAGTGGACCGAAACTCACATTAATGACGGCAACCCGAACGGAGTACACGTCAAGAACGGCTACTTCTCGGTCGATCTCGGTGCGCTCACCCCATTCGGCTCAAATATCGACTGGAATGATGATACGCTATGGCTCTCGATGAATGTCGCAGGGTCTTCACTGCTTTGTGAGGACTTTGGCACCGCACCATGTATCGATGACGGCGAAATGCTCCCTATGAAACGCCTCACCGCAGCGCCGTACGCACTCAACTCGGCTAAACTCGAAGGCAAGTCGGCGAGTGACTTCGTGCAAAATACCACCGAACTCCAAACTGGAAACTTCAACCTCTCTGGGCTTGGTATGGCAAACCGCCTGCAGGGTAACACCTCTGTCTTGGCGCCACTCTTTGACACAACCGAAGAGGCCGATGGCCTGCTCCAAATTGGTACCACCAACGCCTACCAAATCGATATTGGTACAAACCGTTACAGCACCCGGTCAATTAATATTGGTACGGGCGAAGAAGGTATTAAAGAAGTCGCCATTGGTTCGATGTCGAGTATTAGCAGCACCACCATTCAGGGTGGTGGTCTTGGTGTCAGCATCGCAACAACAGGAACCTTCACCCTCGAGGCAACCCAAACTGGTATTAACTCGCTTACGGTCGAACATAACGGTGACGTCACAATCGGTCTGCCATCTTCAGCTACCTTGAACGTACGTAACGCCCTCAACCGATCGGTCTTTAGCGTCACGAACGATACCGTGGCAACCGACATGTACTCGCTCCTCGAAGTGCGAGGTGACGCAACCTTCAACAAAGGTATTACTATCCAGGGTTCAACTATTTACACCACCCCAACAGGCTTCAATATGAGCACCGCAATTAGTATTCCAAATTATCAGGTCGGTAACTTCGGATCGGTCTTCGCCTTTGGACTACCGGCCAACTCATCGAGCACCGCCCGCGGTATGATAGTCGCCGATGCCCGCACCACCTCGCACCAATCAACCATTGGCGTTCTGTCGCCAGATGAAACACAGCTCCTCGGACTCAACTGGGATGGCAGCAACGAAGTGGGACGTCTCGCCAGCACGGGCGACAAGCTCGCCCTACAAGGCCATGGCATCGACCTGCTGACCGTCAAGAATTCATACGGGGTGGCCAATGTGGGTATTGGTAACAACGCCGAAGGTGGCTACGCCCTCGATGTCACAGGTGGGGTTAACGCCTCAGATGCATACTCAATCAACGGCGTCAGCGTGCTGAACAACTCGGGCCTTAACTTTAGCGGCTCGGGCACCTCAACCATTGGTGCGGCCAGCGGCCAAGTACTCCAACTCAGCGGCGATGGCGGCGTACGCATCGGTGATGGCGCCGATAGTGGCGAGCCAACCCTCCTGACACTCGACAAGTCAGATGCTGCACCACTGGCAACTGGCGAGGCCTTCCTTGGAAGCATGTACTACGACACCACCCTCGGCAAGCTGCAGTGTTACGAAGCCGATGGATGGGGCGCCTGTAGCTCAAGTCCTGATAATTTCGTCACCCTCAGCCCTGAATACACAAACGCGGTCACCAACGGTGCGGGTACGGGTGACATGACCTCGGACATCTGTTCTGACACCCTCAACATCAACGATGGCAGCTCGAGCCAGCCAGCTATCTGTGGCACCAACGAGACCTACAACTTCTACCAATGGACCACTTCTCAAACAAGCGCTCAAACGAAAGACATCTATGTCACCTACCAACTGCCAAGTAACTTCACTGGCTTTGTTGAAGGCTCAACCTCACTGGTAGGCCGTACCGATGACGATGCTGCCGATGTCAGCTACCGCGTCTACAAAAATACCGCCAGCGGGTTGGTCCCTTGTGGATCATCTGTACAAGTCTCAACCGGCGTACAGTCAGCCTGGCGAAAAATTGCCGCATCGGGTGGCGCCGATCCGTACAATTGTAGCTTCGCCCCTAACGACAGCATTGTCTTCCGAATTAGCCTCACGTCCGAGTTCACCACTCAAGCAACCCACGCGTACGCCAGCACCTTAAGCTTTGCTTTCAGCGATAACTAATATGAAACGGTACAATAATAAGATATGAACGTGTTACGACCCAAAAATATGCGCCTCTTCATCGCCGCACTGGTGATGCTCGCTGCAGGACTCACCTTCCTTGGGGTCGGTATGTACCAAGTACACTCATCTCACGCCGATGAATCAAGTAATCAACCCAACTTCCGTGCCGTCCTCCCCGAACACAAAACCATCGAGAGCCTCGGCGGGTGGCAAAAACTCACCGCGCCTAATCACGATGTCTTTTATGTCTACCTTGATACGATTAACGGTGTTGACGTCAACGTCAGCCAGCAGCTACTTCCTGGTAAGTTTAAGGGGAACGTCACTCAGAGCATGCTCGAGATGGCACGGGCCTACAACGCCAATGTCACCCTTGATGCTGATGGCGTCACTGTCTACGTAGGAACCTCTGCCAAGGGCCCGCAATCGGTCCTTTTCACAAAAAACGGCGTCTTGGTACTTATGAAGTCGTGGGCAACTATCCCAGATTCCGACTGGGTCGCTTACGTAAAATCACTCCTGTAACGCAGTCGTACAGGAGTGAAGGGGCACATCTCGCGAGCAGAACGCCCGGCCTCACGAGCGAGTCTACTTTGCCTTTTCGTTTTGATCGATCAGCTGCGACACTTTACTGTCCGCCTTTAGATTCTCGTAATAAAGAATTTGGTCCTTTGAAATATACATTTCACTTTCCGGACCATGCACTTCATCGCCGAGCTTAATAAGTTGAATGCCGCTTGGCTGCGCCTTAGCCGCCTCGCTTTCGCTTCCGTCAGTAGCACTCGATTGTGCCTGAGGATAATAGATATTTTTCAATTTAAACGACTTTTCGTTGACATCTTCGAGTTTACCGAAGTAAATCTGGCCATTCACAAGAAAGACCGCCTGATAACGCGATGCCTTGATGCCATCATCGCCACTATGCGCATTTGACCACGCCAGCCAACCAAGGACCGCACTCACCGCAACTAATACAATGACAATTGTCCACCAAAGGCCCTTCTTCGAGGACTGTTTCTCTGGTTTTGACGCCGCACGGCGCGAGCGCGTAGCTGGAGCTGGCTCCTCTTGTAGTGTCGCGCCTGGCTCATCACCTCGTTGGTATGCGGCCTGTGCTTGTCCCGACCTATTAATTACTCGCCGATCAGCCGGTTGGGGCGTACGATACGGATCACCGTTCACGTGTTTCTCCAATTCTTCCTATTCCTATTACCTTCTATCATAGCATAAGGATAATTACTCGTTCAATGTACACCCGCGAGCTGAAATGTTGGTTAAATCGCACCCTCATCATAGACATCCACAGTTTACGCCTGCGGGTGCCCAGATATCGCATTTTTCGTATGACCCGTTTATAGTAAGCATATGCATATTCAAGACAAAGTATTCGTAGTAACCGGTGCCGGTGGCGGCATCGGTGGCGAGGTCGTTGCGGCCCTCCTCGCTAAAGGTGCCCGCGTTGCAGCGGTTGATCTCCGCCAAGATGCGCTCGAAACAATGAAAGATAAAAACGCCCAATACACCAATGCGCTCAGCCTCCATGCCGTCAATATTACCGACCGTGATGCCGTCAATGCACTCCCAGAGGCGGTACGGGCCATACATGGCGTGGTCGATGGCCTTATCAACTGTGCGGGCATTATTCAGCCCTTCGTCAAAGTGAACGAGCTCGATTTCGAAAGTATTGAACGAGTGATGAACGTCAACTTCTACGGCACACTTCACACTATTAAGGCCTTCTTACCTCTGCTCCTCACCCGCCCCGAGGCCTATATTGTTGACGTCTCGAGCATGGGTGGATTCCTACCCGTCCCAGGACAAAGTGTGTACGGTGCTTCAAAGGCAGCCGTCAAACTCCTTACCGAAGCCCTTTACGCCGAGTTGCTTGATACTCCCGTACATGTCAGCGTTGTCTTCCCTGGAGCAACCAACACAAAGATTACCGAAAATTCACATGTCAAAACACCCGATGCGGGCGGTTCGGATGGCGGTAAAGACCTCAGTGCTACTATGCTTCCCGCCGATAAAGCGGCTCGCATTATTGTCGCCGGCATAGAAAAGAATACGCCCCAAATTTTCACGGGCAAGGATTCGAAACTGATGAATAAGCTCTACCGGCTTAATCCGGTGGCGGCGACCAAGCTGATTGCGAAACAGATGAAATCGCTGCTTAAGTAACCGACTCGGGGTCTCTAAGGCCCTAGGGCTCTAGTGCTCGAGGGCTCTAAGGCTCTATACCGCCACTTCTAAACTACGTTCAAGTCGGGCAAGATCAAGCACGATACCACTTTTCGTAAGAGAAATAACTCCTTGACTCTCGAGCTTGTGAAGTTCGCGGCTCACTGTCTCGCGGGCCAACCCACTACGCGCCGCCAAACTACTCTGCTTCACTTTAATGATACGACGACCCTGTTCGGCTTCAACCCCAAAGCGGTGCGCCTCAATCAGAAGTTCAAAAATAAGTCGACTCGATGCCACCCCGCTGGCTGCCAGTGCCAGTCGGCGCAACAACGCATCCGACCCCTTGTACACGCGACTCAAAAGGTCGAATGTCACATCAGGGTTTTCATGCAAGAAGGCAACCGTTTTGTCGGCACGAGCCTGACGAAGCTGCACATCGGTAAGCGCCGCATAGAAATAACTGTTAGGCGTATGGTTGATCGCCCACGACATAGGGAAGAACGAACCCGACTTAAAAATATTCACTGTAATTTTATTGCCCTCGGGCGTGGTATCGTACTGCTCGACTACCCCATCTACTAAAAAGGAAATGCCCTCGGGGTCCTGATTCGCAAACGTAATGATTTCGCCCTTTGAATAGGTTTTAACGGGACTCGTACTGAAGAAGGTGGTGATTTTATCAAGAATTGTGTGGTTCATTATACCTCTCATTGTACTCCATTAGAAAAGTGACCCAAATCACATACTTATGAGCAATCTGTGATACCATAAGCGTATTCGTTCTAATGCTTAAGGAGCTCCATGAAAAAAACAAAGGCACAAAGTCAAATATCAAACCGAATCTACGCAAATCTCTCGCTCATTATGGCGGGTGTGTTACTTGTCGTGGGTATCTTTGCCCTATGGGCCCACAATTTCACCAGTAATATGGTACGCACCGAGCTGGCCGCTCAAAAAGTATACTTCCCCGAGAAAGGTAGCGCTGGCTTTGACGCCGACACCTACCCCGACCTCCAGCAGTACGCAGGCCAGCTGGTAGACTCGCCCGAAAAAGCCAAGGCCTATGCCAATGGCTACATTGGTCGTCACCTCGCAAAGACAGCCGGTGGAAAAGTCTACTCAGAGGTCAGCGCCGAATCAATGAAGGATCCTACTAACGAGAAACTTCAGAGCCAGAAGCAAACCCTCTTCCAAGGCGAAACGCTACGAGGCGTACTCCTTACAAGCGGCTATGGCTTTGGAACCGTTGGTGAAATTGCAGGTATCGCAGCAGTTGTCGTATTTCTTGCCAGTGCAGGCCTCGCCGCTACTGCCGGATACTTCTACCTTAAGCGCTAGTATCAGCAAGACAGCAGGTATGTTCGCGGCGGATGTGTTACGCCGCGAACTTAAAGGTGTGCTTCTTGCCGATATGTAAAATGTCGCCCGGTTGCGCCTTTAGTGGAGCTTCGGCGTCTTCCAACCGATTATCATTAAGGCGTACTGCCCCCTGCACGATAAGGCGGCGCGCCTGAGCCTTGCTTGGTACTACTCCGGTCGCAAAGACACACTCTACGACACTTGTTGATTCGGCTGGAAGGGGTATCTGCGCAATGTCTTCAGCAATATTCTTCTGACTCACTTCCGATAACCACGTAGCATGTGCGTGGTCCGCCTCTTCATCACCGTGATACATGCGCACAATTTCGCGCGCGAGTGCCAGCTTCACGTCTCGCGGATTAGCTCCCTCGCTCAGTTGAGTACGGTAGCCGTCAATCTCGGCAAGAGACAACCGCGTACAGTCAACGAAGCACTGCATCACGCCCGCATCGGGAAGTTGCATAATCTTCACAAACATCGACTTTGCTGATTCATCAAGCCCTACGCCCGTACCAAGACTCTTACTCATAAGCTTCTCACCCGTCTCGGGATTTTCGAGCAGAGTTGTGGTCATTACAAACTTTTCTTTGTTCTTAAAACGCTTCAGGAGCGTACGCCCTGCCAGCATATTAAAGGTCTGGTCGGTGCCCCCAATTTCTACATCAACTTCAAGCGCCACCGAGTCGTAGCCCTGCATTAACGGATAGAAAAATTCGTGCACGAATAAGGGCTTCTCGGCCGCAAGTCGTTTCTTAAAGGCATCGCGCTCAATCATTTGCTGGACCGTAAAGTTCGAGGCCAGCTCGACCGTGTCAGCAAATGTCAGTTTTGAAAGCCATTCAGAATTAAATTTAAACTCAATCGGGTTATCGGCATCATCAAAATTAAGAATTTTTCCAATTTGGCTTTTGAATGATTTAAGATTTTCTTGCACGTCCTCGCGTGTCAGCTGCACCCGGAGTGAAGTCTTGTCGCTTGGGTCGCCGATCATAGCCGTAAAATCGCCGACCAGCACGATAATTTTATGACCCAAGGCGTGTAGGCGCTCGAGCAGGAGGTAGTTGGTGGAGTGACCAAGGTGAACATAATCGGCCGTTGGATCGATACCGACATAAAACGAAAGACGGCGTCCACTCGCGAGTTGTTCACGCAGGCCTTCCTTGCTAGGAAGGACCTCGGCAATTGAACGCGTCAGCACCTCTTCAATTGCAGCAGGATCTGTATTTACGGTCATTATTACTCCATCATTAGATTTTCTTGTATTGGTATCATTTTACCACAGTGGTGGCCATCTGTTAGAAGAACCCCCTCAGGGCACATGCAAAACGAGTAGCGAATGGGTACGCTCCAGACTATTTATGCTGCGTTAAAAATCCACGAAGCACTACCGCATGATTGATATCGGGGTCCTTCGCCGCATACAGTAGCGTCACGGTATGACGCACTGCCAGCTCCTCGAGTTGAGCAACCGCTGGATTACGTGACAACTCATCGCTATACCGTGCGCTGAATTCATCAAACCGATCGGCCCGATGACCAAACCACGTGCGAAGTTCCGGCGAGGGTGCAATTTCTTTCAGCCACAGGTCGAGAGCGGCCTGCTCTTTACTGACTCCGCGGGGCCATAACCGGTCTACCAATACGCGCATCCCATCCGATGCCTTAGGCTCATCGTAGATTCGCTTTATCTGCCACATACATCTATTATACTGCGCATGGCAACCCTATGACTACTCGGGTCTTACCGCGGCGTTTTTGCTCATACCCACCCCTTTTGTCTACATACCGTCACTATAGCATAGGCAGGATAGCTACAGGTGCTTTTAAAAAAGTACAAGCCCCGACATACGCCGGGGCCTGTAGCACCTTTCTGAACCTGAGGGCTTCTTTTGGAAGCCAGATGGATTGGGCTAGGCGAGAGCCTCCTCGAACACCTTGTTCCAGACGAACGGGCGCTCGAGGTAGCCGCAGTGGGTCGAGTCGACCCACATGGTGTCACCGGAAGCACAGGCCTCCCGCCAGCGATCAGCCGCCTGGGGCTGCGTGACGGTCTCGTTGTTGCGCCCGCACTTCAGGTACAACACGAAGTCGAGACCCTGGAACATCTGCGGCGCCGGCGCATCGTGGCTTGCCATGTAGGCCAGCTGGTCGCGCCAAATGGACAGCGAGTACGGCTCCATGGCGGCCATGGCGGTCGTCTTGATGTACTCGGCGTCCAGGTGCGACTCGATGTTCTCGTCCTTCGGCGGCTGCAGCATTGCCCGCATCGCGGGCGCGAACAGGCGACTGCAGAAACGACCGAACGGCAGCAGACGCATCAGTGGGGCGGCAATGTTACCACCCGCCTTCATGTCCTGCGAACCGCTCGGCGTGTCCACCATGATGAGGGACGACCGATTCAGCCGCTCGGCCTCACCCATGTTGCGCAGGTGCTGGATAATATCCAGCGCCAGCATGCCGCCCATCGAACTTCCGATGAACGTCAGGTGCTTGTACGCAGCACAGGAGGAGTCCTTGTGCAGGATCCGCGCGATGGCAAGCGCCGTGGCTGCGCCATCGAAGTGTTCCGTACCGTAGGACACGGTCATGACATCGCCATACTTCTGCCAGATCGCGCGGACCGGCTCGGACGATGTGTCACCATCTGCCAGGATACCCGGCAGGTAGATGATGAGCTGAGAACTCAGCCCGTTGATCGCCCTGCCTTCGCTGGTGACCTGCGGGTACATCGTCCCCGACAGCTGGAGCCTCATCGGTGCCACCCGACGGTCGATGAAAGCCACGAGCGCGATGACGACAAGCGCCACCACGACCACGGCGACCACGAACACGATGATCGCACCCAGAATCAGGCAGATCCACTGCAAAACAGCGGTCATACCAATCACCCTCTTTCAGGTTGTCGAATTGTGTAGGTGCTACTATTTTAATTATAGCATATTATTGCTAAGAATGCAATATACGGGTATTGTTCTTACAGTTAGCCTGCGTTTGGTAGTGCAATCGCTACACGCGCTCGACCTCGAACACGATCGGCCGAAAGTGTTGCCTGAAGTTCATCGGCGATCATTTGGTCTAAGTACAAGTCAAGTCGATGCATCCGTGAATCTTGGTCGTCAGTGCTAAAGGTGCCAGCAGTCTCTTGATCAGAGCGTGAATACACACTAAATAGATCTTCGGCTGGCGCATCGTGCTGGGCTGGACCAGTAATAACAACCTCTGTTGTATCCCTTGAACGATGCGTTTCGACTTTAATCACTCCTCCACCGGCCAGCGGTGCCATGCTGGCAAAAATATCCTGGAATAGTCGCGTTACAAACCAACCCGATCGTGACGCCGTGAGCGTTTCGACTTCCTCATTCATCGCCACCGATACGGCTGGGTTTTGCTGCCGAGCCGTTTGCAGTGCCTCGTCAACAACCCGCGCCACATTAATCACTGTTTGCTGAGGTTGGCTTTCGTATACCGAATTGAGCACCGTAAAGCGCGCCACTAATCGTTCGAGTCGCTCAAGACCTTCTGCTAAGATTGACGCGACCGATGCATCGGCCCCCGGCTGTACCTGCTGAATATAGCCATTAAGGTGTAGAATGTCGTCTGTTAATTCGCGGCTTACCTTGCGCGCAAAGGTTATTTTTGCCGTATTGAGCGCCCTTACCTTTGCCCGTGATTGCTCTAATACTTTACGTTGTTCTCGGCGCTGTACCGCCATTCGAGCTGCTGTGTACACAAGTACCCCACCAATAAGCAAGAGTATAATCTGCTGCGCAATCGTACCCGCCGAAAGGGTTTGCTCGCCGTATACCCGAACAAGCATGTTAGTGATAATCGTCAAAGCTACCGATAAGGCGAGTGGCACCCATACAATTGGCGACCTATAAATAGTGCGGCGTGCGACCTTTTCGGTCGGGGTGGTAGCGATTAACGCTACTGCGTCTGAAGTGCCCGTTTGAGTGAGAATCGCCTCGGCTTTTTCACGAAGAGCCGCTACGGCGCTCGTCATTTGCTCGACACCACGCCCAGTAGCAGCCGCGGTACGCTTCATCATGTCACCCCCAGAGGTGAGCAAGGTTAACGGCGTACGAAGGTGGTGTGCTGCCAACTGCAAGAAGTTATCCTTATGTACAATCGTTTCGTTATCGCGGCGAATAATCGCTAGCAGGAAGCGGGCGTGTCGCCACTCACGGTACACTTGGTAAAGCAGCACTACAGCAACAATAATCAATAGTCCAAGTAATGATTGCGCCACCCGAACTGGCGTTTCTGGCGAGCGCAAAATTCGCGTCAATAGGCCCGCCTCATGTTGCTCGTATGCGCCATCTCGCGGTGGGACTGGCTGGATTGGCTCTGGACGGCTCGAAGTGTCGCCTGGTGTCTCTGGCGAGAGTGTTCCTGTGCCTGTACCCGGAGTAGTTGCCCCAGGAGTAACTGGTACACCCGGTGTGTCGGTCGGTGTCTGAATAGTAAATTGTGCCGCATCTTCCGCGATAATGCCATGACCATCCGAAATCTGTGCCGCAACGGTATAGTCGCCGCCCGCGAAAAGACGCAGTGGCACGCGGAAGGTAATCGTGCCCCGATCAACCTGCTGTGCGAGGCCGCTTGCCAACAAGTCGCTTACCTGCCAGGTACGTAATACCTGCGTCACCCCGCCCGTTACCCGCAATACAGCCTGCGGGCTATCTGCCAACTCGCCAAATTGGGTAGTGGTTAAACTGCCATAAAGTACCGTATCATCAATCACCGCCTCGCCGAGTGCAGCTCGCCATGGCGACACCGGTACGCTTCCCTGCCAGCGCGCGCCCAGCGTTCCGTGGCTCGCCTCGACCACTGCCGGGTAGGCTGTCGCACCAACCACCGGCATCAAGAACTGACTTGTATAGGCGATATGTGCCGTATTGGCGATGCTGTGTGGTTCGTCCGCAACCGCTACCATCCAGTCACTCGTGAGCTCATCCCCGTTTACATCCTGTGTGGTTGCAGCGAGGGTGGTGTAGCCCCGAATTTCACCCTTATCGTTATACGAGAAGAGATAGGGGTTCTCTACCATTGCACCCGTTGAATCGGTGCTAAAGATTTGCTGATCTACCCGTAGCGCAATATCATTGACGGTTACAGGGAGCTGGGCGTTCTCGATTAACGCACTATCGGTCGAGGCAATCCAGTCGTGCGCCGTAATGATTGCCGCACCACCCGTGCTATCGCGATAATACACCGGCGTGGTTGAGAAGCTCAGACCCGCCTCGACCGTAATTGTCAGGTTGGCCGACCAATTCACGCCATCGGTACTAAACTCACCCGTTTCCGAGTCGGCGGTAAGATGGATTGGCATGCCCCCCGCTGGTGCATTCGTGAGGGCACCGGTTTGATCGTGCAAGGTAAGCATGAGCGAGTGCGACCGCTCTGCTTTATTCACATCAAGATGAGTATCCGTAAAGTGCAATGCGCGTACTGGTGCGGTGTTGCCAGCTTCTACCACAATATCGAACTGTGTCCCCTGTTTTCCGTCCATATCAGTTGCCGTGACCGACTTAAGACCCGCGGTTTTGAATGCAACGCCGTTCGTAAAGGTGTGGATTCCTCGGTCGGTATCTGGCTTGAAGACGTATCGAGCAGGCAAAATCGCCGCTGGGTCATCGGAACTGAAGGTAATCGTACCGCTGTAGTCGGCAACTACATAATTTTCACTATCAACCGCAAAAACCACCACCGAACTCGCAAGACCCGTCTTAGTAGGCGACGAGATGTTCGTCACAATAAAGTGACTGAACTCCTGGGCAACAATATGGTGCTGCTGGGTTGTCGCCAGGTATTCTTCGCCCTCCTGCGGCGAAAGCTTATCGCGCACCGTCAGCACTGGCGAGCCAACGGTATCATCACGATAATACACATCAGTTTGACTCTGACCAGCGAGAATCTTAACCGTACTCATACCCCACGGACCGATTGTCGAGGTTGCAAACGAGCCGGTGGTGCTAGTAGAACGCACGTAGAGTGGCAGGTCATTTGTCGCCACGGTTGCCACTCCGTAGCGATTACGCGCTTCGATAGTCATCACCTCGGAAGGATGCGTTGCTGTTGTAGTGCGTTCTGGGGTTGCGAAGACCAGCTGCGCAACCGCACCCATCACAACTGTTACCGAGGCGGTTGACGCCTCTAGGCCATCTTCGGCGCTATCTTGTGCGGTGAGAGTTGTAGTGCCGAGATACTCCTTATCGGTTTGATAAAGGAAACTCACCCGACTTTCACCCTCGCGCACCATGACATCAAGCGAGTGGACCCACGGACCATCGCCATCGAGCGCGTAGGTACCGTCAATGAAGTCGCTCGTCAGTCGCACAACTGTATCGTGCGAGGCAGAAACTTCAGCGTTATATGCATTGTAAAGCACCAGTTGACCGTTCAATACGCCGCCGCGCTCAAGGGTTGAGGCAAGCGGTAAAATGCCAACTCGAGCCGCCGCGCCATCCTCACTTGTAAGTGTATGGCTGGTTGTAATGCCTCCACCAGCGGGTAATGTACTGACATCGAAGGTGACCTCGCCGGTTTCATTTGTCTGATACGTAAACGAAGCGGTAGTCGCCCCAGCCGGCACATACAGGGCGTACGCCTTTACGCCACCAGGAAGCGTCACATTGGTACAGTTTTGGTTGGTTCGCTCGGCCGAAATAAGACCTGCAGCTCCACTGGAAGTGACATAGAGACAAAGGTCATGGAGCGCTGGCGTATCGTTATTAAATTCATCGACAAAGCCAATGGTAAGCTGGGCGAGCTGGCCGCGTTCAATCGTCTGCGGCGCCGATGTAAACTTCAGGCCATCAAGCGCGCCCGTACCTAAGTTCACCACCGCCTGACCAGCAGTAAGTCCGGACGCAGCGGCATGCAAGGTCGCCGAAGCCGCGTTAGTTGTGTCGCTGTAAAGAATATCCGAGTAGGTAGTCTGCCCCTCTTCAAACACCACCTCAAGTGTGGCGGTCCACTGGTGGGTAGTGGTGTTAAAGAAGCGGCCGGTTGCAGAGTTCGAGCTGAGTGTGACGGTTGTATTACCAAGGCTATTGGCCTCGAAACCAAACGTATTCATAAGTGTCAGCGAAAGGCTTAGTTCGTCACCTCGGACCAATCCGTACTGCGTTCGGTCGAAGGTCACGCGACTTGTCATGGCGTCCGTAATTGACACGTCAGTTGTCGTTCGAGTGCCCCCAGCGCTGGCATTCGTTGCAGCCGTCAGTGTCGCCTCGCCCGTGGTTGTGTCTTTATACGCAAAGCTGACGCGGGTTTGGAATCGGCTGACGTACAACGCTTTCTTGTCGGCAGTATCGAGACAATTAAGCGCAGCGTTCTCATGCGCCACAATTTCGGCGGTTGACGATGACGATCCAATGTAGAGACAATAGCCCTCTTCGCTATTTGTAAATGGAACAACATTGCCAAGATTATCGCGCGCCTCGACAGTATAGGTTGCTCGCTCGCCCTGCTCGAGCGATGGCTGTGGCGCGACAAATACCAACGAGTTAAACTGCGTGGCGTAGAAACTTGCCTGGGCGCGACCGCTCCATACGGTAAGCGGGCTAGCCGATGGAGCCGCGGTCAAGATTGACGGCAATCCACTGGTGGTCACATTTTCCTGTCGGTAAAAGAACTCGGCGCTTTGAGTTTGGCCAGCGGCAATAGTGATTGAGGTAATTGGCTCGGCACCTTCAATATTCGAGGCGTAGAACGCACCAGTACCGTTTGTGGTCGAAAGATTCACCGTGATATCCGTTGGAAGCGGTGAAGACAGGCTCACCTTAAGCGGTGTATATGTCCGTGCCTGCGCACTAAAGTTACCCGTTGAAAAACTCAGCGTTTTGGCGAGCACCGTAGCCTGTGCGACTGCCGTACCGACCCCACTACGTTGGGCGCCCAACACTGCTGGCGTATCGACACCAGCCTGTGTCTTAGTGGCCTGCGTTTGGCGATAATAGAATGTCGTGCTCTGCGCTGCCCCGTCAGCTACCGCAATAGTTGAAAGGGGTTCGTAGTCGGCACCCACTTTTCGATAGAACGCGCCTGCCGCCGATGAGGTAGTAAGGTTAAACGAAAGTTCTCCGCTCGCGACCGTGCGCTTACCATAGGCATTCACAACCTGAAGATTAAGTGGCTGGTACTCGCCCACAATCGTACTATATGCCGAGGTGCTAAACGCTGAGGCCGCCACCGCTCCTGGCGTCACGGTTACCTGCTGTTCGGCGCCCATCACCTGACCCGCCGTATCCGTCACCTGGACACGTACCTGAAGCGGCACTGTTGTCGCACCATCATACCTAAAGGTGAACTGAGTCGATGATCCGCCGCGCCCAATCGTCTGCGAGGTAGGTGTCAACGTGCTTGTTACTCCTGGGGCAGCAAATGACACCGTCAGCGGACTTTCGACCGTCACCGTATTACCAAAGCGGTCGCGGGTTTCTACCACAATCGGCGCTGAAGTACCGCCAGCCTCAACCGAGCGCGGTGCGCTGGTAATAGCAAGCGCGTAGACTGGTTCTCGCACTACTACCGCATGGGTGGCGTCTTCCAGCCCATCCGACTGCAATGTCAGCTGACATGGTGTCGCCGAGGCGGCGCTATCTTTGTAGTAGAGCGTAATCTCGTTTTCGCCACCATTCATAGTGACTTCGGTGGTTGGCGCACCCGTTGGGTTAGTGAAGAACTGTCCGCTCGCGCACGAACTCGATAGCTGCACCGTCCGAACCGCCTCATTTGTGGCTATATTGCCATACGCATCGGTCAGTGTGAAACGAATTGGATCCGACATGACATCAGGATGAACCGTCTGCTCGACCGTGGTCACGACAAGCTTCGCGGCCGCACCCGCTACAACCGTCAGTTGCTGCACATCACTCACCGTGCGTAAGTACCCACCGTCATGATTAACAATCGCTGCGCTCACCCGAATGCGATGCGCCTCGGCTGTTTGTGGCGTGACGTAGAATTCAGCGGTTGAGCTTCCCGCCGGAATCGTCAGCTCGGTAATTGGATCGCCGCCTGGTGTCAGGCTAAAGACATCTGTGCCATGGACCGCCGAGAAATCGGTTGAAGAGTCGAGGTTTAAGCTACTTAGGCTGACCGTTTGCGCCGCACCCGTCACGGCAGGAGTGCCATCGGTCTTGCGTAGCTGAAGCGTCACACGCGCTGACGCCTCGCCCGCCGTCACGCTCTGCGCAGCCGAAGTAAAGACAATTCGTGTCGCCAGGGCACCCACTACTCGTAGCTGCGTATCCGCCGGCAGGACGTCTTGTGCCGAAGCCGTAATTGTTTGCAAACCAAGCACCGAACTGTCGACTAGCTGATCGCCCGCCTCGTTAAAGGTTCCAATTCGATAATAGAATGGTTGCGTGGTGGTTGCGCCAGCCGGAATAGTTGTTCCGTGCGCGTCCCACGCGCCCAACGCCAGGGCGAACTGACCCGAGAACTTGCTGGTTGCGAGCACTACTGGCGTTTCTTGATCATCACTTGGGGTAGCGACATTACCATACTCGTCATAAGCCGTTGCCACCATATCCTCACTTGGGCGAGTCACTTCTACCAGATTATCGGTTGGCAGTTTCGTGTAGCCCAATTTATAGAATGTGTTCGACACAATCGCGAGTTCGGTCGGAACCGCCTCGAGCTGCGCGGTACGAGCCGACAATGCCGACATACCTGCGGTTGTTGATCGATAGAAGAGCGGCCGTTGACTCGTTTCGGCTGAAAGCGTCAACTGTGTAATAGGAACGAATGGCGAATCACTGAGCGAGAATTCGCCCTCGCTCGCCGAAAGGGTGAATACGGTATCGTGAAGGACCACTACATCGTGCGCTTCTTCTGTCTGGGCGCGCAGTGTGATAGGAATAATTTCTCCCGCAACAGCGGTTGTTTCTCCAGCTGTATCGAGCACAGCCTGGGCAGCGAACCCTTCAATGGTACGCACTGTTTGATGTGCCTCAACCAGCCCGTTACCCGCTACGGTAACGGTATCACCCTCGGCTGGCCCCGCCCGGCTATCGCGATAGTAGAAACTTGCGCCTGTATCGTGGGCCGCGAAATGAAGCTGCGTAGCCGTAAATGGCTCATCACCCGTCAGCGAGAACTCACCCGTCATACTCGAAGTAGCGAGTGAGGCGTCCGTTGCCTCATTAAATGAGGTTGCATTATTATACTGGTCACGTAGTTCAACCCGTAAAGCGGCTGAAACTGTATTTTTTGTAATAATTTGCGAATCGGAAGTGAAGGCGTACGCAACTGGCACATCAGGATTAATCGTAACCGTGCGCGAAGCCATGCTTGCGTTCGACCAGGCCGAATACTGAACACATGGGCCATTCAAATACGCGTACTCAAGACAGCTGCGGGTCCATTTTGTCTGATCGTACGCCTGCAGCGTAGCACTTCCGCTTGCCGTATCCCGATACGAGGCACGCGCCTCGCCCGCCCCTACAGGAACCGTGACAGTATAGCCTTCACCCGGCGCACTTGGGCGCACAGCGGCGTCCCCATTCCATTCGGCCTGAGTTGGGTGGGTCGTGCCGAAGCCAATCTCGACTGTCTCGCTTGCAATTGTTGGGTTACCATAGGCATCGAGGAGCTCAACCACAAATTCGTGCGTCTCTCCCGCCGTCAGTGACGATACATTCGTAGGCGCGAACCGCATAAGTCCCGCGTAGGCGCCCGCCGTTACCTGTATGACACCCTCGGCATCGTCAATGCCATCGCTTGTTGCCCTCACCACAACTTCCGGCTGCACCGTATCGTGTTTGAAATATACCGAAGCAGTTGTCGTGCCGGCCTGAATAGTGACCGTCTGACTTGCCGCCCACAGACCGCTCTCGGCAGCTGCAAATAACGCCGCCGAACTATCACTCTGGATAGCCACCGCAGTATCATCCTGTGCCATCACGATATTTCCGAACTGATCCTTCAATGAAACCTGTAATAAGGTTGGTGCTTTCACCGCGGTCTGTGTCGGCAGCATACTAAACACCACTGCACTTGGCGTTGCGTCCCCAAAGCGGATGGTCTCGCTCGCCGCTGCATAGCGATCGCCCTCACCAACATCGCGGATATCAGCCGCCTCAACCGTCAGTTCTGGTTCGCTCACGCTCTGAACCCACACCGTAACATGGTGTTCACCGGTTGGAATTGTCACCTCCACCTGACTGTGCGGCGCGCTACCATCGGCCGATACACTTACCGTGCCGCCCGCCGAAACAGTCACTCCAACCGATACATCTCCCTCGGTTGTCACGACATTATCTGCGCTATCCATCAACACAATATCAACTGGCAACCATTGTCCAATTGCACCGCCCTGTACGTACTGAATTGCAAACTTGGCAGGCGCACCCACACCCACGGTCACCGCTTGGGTATCCACACTCCAACCAAAATCGGTTGCGGCCTGTTGCGACACCTTCAGTTCATAGGTGCCCGCCGTTGTATCGCGGTACAACACATTCTTAAAGCTCGAACCCGCCGGAATTGTCACCGCTGCCGGAGTCGAAAGCCAGGTTGCACCGTTATCGGCCGAGAACTGACCCGTTCCAGAGTTGGTACGCAGATACACCACGCTCTCTTCGGCAACTGGAATCGGCAGCCCTTCGGCATCCTGTGTCTGAATTGTTATCACCCCCGAAGTATGGTCGAGTGGGAAACTTTGCGGCGCAGTAATGAACTTAAGCGTACTAATTGTACCGCTAGCTGGCTCACCTACCACGATACCCTCTTGAGCACCCTGAATAGTGGTGTCTGCGGTATCGGTCGCGGTAATATCCCACGCGCCCACCGTACCCATAGTGACACCGTTAATGAATGTCTTGCGACCCCTATCGTTTGAAGTAAACGTGTAGTTAGCTGGTAGCGTTGCCGCCCCATCGGTGCTCGAGAAGTGAATCGTCCCTCGGTACTCGGCCTGTGGCACGCCTAAGTAGTCGACCGCCTGAACCGTCACGCTACTTGGTGTACCCATTGGAATTGGGTTGCTTACCCCGGTTACGAGTATCTTGTACGGCGACCCAATCGTCACCTGTTGTGTCGCGGTTGTACTGAGTCCGTCAGCCACCGAAATAGTTGGCGTCCCCGATGTGGTATCACGATAATAGAAGGTAGCCGATGATTGACCGGCCGGCACCACCACCGTATCGTAATCCCAGCCCGCGTTCTCGCCCGTGAGTGCCCGCGCGAAGAAGCCAGTGTTTGACGATGAATGCAAAGTCAGCGTCACATCTTCGGTTGAAGAAATCGGGTCCCCGCGGTCATCGTACATAGTTACCGTTAATTCGGCTGGCTCGTGGGCCATAACCGTGCGAGGTTCATTCACGAACGCGTAAGAAGCGGGGAGATACTCGAAGGCAGCCTCGTGGGTTACCTCTTCGCTGTAGGCGCCCCCAATCGTGACCGATACCTTACCTGGCGCATGCGCCGGTGTCGTCATACGGAGCGAAGTTGCGCTGACATAAGTAATATTTGTAGCCAGCTCATCGTCAACCTTCACCTCGTACCAGCTGCCGCCTCCCGCTCGGTTCACAAAGCCCGAACCCGTAATCGTACTCACCGTACCGCCACTCATTTTGACATATGTCGGTGCAACACTCGTAATGGTCGGCGCAGGCAGCGTATAGGTATATGCGCCCGTTGCAGTTGCCGTTTGGTTGAATTCATCCGACACCACCACATCCACATCGCCCGGTGTCGCACTCGTTGGTGTAGTGACCAGCAGCGTAGTCGCATTCACAAATACGGTCGTAGCATTATTCGCGCCGATTTTCACCTTGGTATTCTCTGTGAAATTCGTTCCCGATACATACACTGTCTCACCGCCCGCAATCGAGCCAGTCGCAGGTGTCACCGCAGTAATTGTTGGCGGTGCAACATATTCGTAGGCGTTTTCGAGGGTCGAGGATTGGCCGTCTGGGTTGGTGACGGTAACATCGACAAAGCCGGGGTCGTGTGGTGGGGTTGTCACGAGGAGGCTCGGAGCGCCAGTGACAAACTGCACATCTGTGGCATCAGCTGCACCGAAAACAGCGGAAGGAGACGCCACGTGCCATATAGCCTCAACGGGGGTATTACTCTGCATAATGTTGCCGTTACCAAGCTGACCCGAGCCGTTATACCCCCAGCCGTATACCCCGCCATCCGATGCGAGAACAAGGGAGTAGCTATTACCAGCCGCTATCGCCGTGACCATCTTGCCTGCCAAGGCACCGGTAGCAGTGACGGCCACAGGGACCAAGCTATCGGTAGCGGTGCCGTTGCCGAGCTGACCGTATATGTTACGACCCCAACTATACGCCCTGCCGTCCGAGGTGAGAGCGAGGGAGTGAGACATGCTTGCCGCGAGTGCGGTCACGGTCTTGCCCGCTAGGACCCCGGTAACAGTGACGGCAACAGGGACCGAACTGCTGATATTGGTGCCATTACCGAGCTGACCGTAGTAGTTATACCCCCATGCATATACCTTGCCGTCCGAGGTGAGGGCGAGGGAGTGATAATTGCCCGCCGATATTGCGGTCACGGTCTTGCCCGCCAAGACACCAGTGGCAGTGACGGCAACGGGAACCGAACTGGTGGTAGTGGTGTTGTTGCCGAGCTGTCCAAAGCTGTTAGACCCCCACGCATATACCTTGCCATCTGAGGCAAGGGCAAGAGAGTGGCCATCTCGAGCCGCGATTGCCGTGACCGTCTTGCCCGCCAAAACACCAGTGGCCGTGACGGCCACGGGAACTAAGCTGGTGGTAGTGGCGCCATTGCCAAGCTGACCGATTGCGTTATACCCCCACGCATATACCTTGCCGTCCGAGGTGAGGGCGAGGGAGTAGCCATTACCAGCCGCTATCGCTGTGACTGTCTTGCCCGCCAAGACACCAGTATCGGTGACGGCCACGGGAACTAAGCTGGTGGTAGTGGTGCCATTGCCAAGCTGACCGTTTGCGTTAGACCCCCACGCATATACCTTGCCGTCCGAGGTGAGGGCGAGGGAGTAGCCATTACCAGCCGCTATCGCTGTGACTGTCTTGCCCGCCAAGGCACCGGCATCGGTGACGGCCACAGGAACTAAGCTGTTGGTAGTGGCGCCATTGCCAAGCTGACCGTTTGCGTTAGACCCCCATGCATATACCTTGCCGTCCGAGGTGAGGGCGAGGGAGTGGTCAGAACCTGATACCACGCTTTGAATATTGCTCTCGTTGAGAATAAACCCACTCCCCGTCACCGTCACCGTCTGTCCACCGCTGGCTGGTCCGCGGTTTGGTGACACACCAGTAACAACTGGTGGCGCTTCAACATACGTAAATGCCTTTTCTAAGGTTGCTTTTTGTCCAAAATCATCTGTGATTACAACATCGTACGCCCCAGCGGCTTGCGTAGGTGTGGTGACTGTCACGGCATTGGGCGTAAGGTGAGTAATAGTCGCCGCCACTCCCCCAATCGTCACCGTAGAACCTTCACTGAAGTTTGAACCACTTAGGACTACGGTATCACCGCCAGTGACGTAGCTGGTAGAGGGGGTTACACTATCGAGAGTTGGTGGGGCAATAAATTCGTAGGCATTTTCGAGGGTCGAGGATTGGCCGTCTGGGTTGGTGACGGTAACATCGACAAAGCCGGGGTCGTGTGGTGGGGTTGTCGTGCTAATAGTCAATGGACTCACAACAGCACCGCCAATGCCTTTTTCAGCACCAAAAACAACATTTGGCCCAAAATCAAGCACCGTTCTGCTTGGCGTCGATATATTAACTGTAGTAGAATTACCAAGCTGTCCACTTGCGTTTGCACCCCAAGCGTAAACCCTGCCCTCTGTCGTCACACAATATGTCATGTCGCTCGCGGCCGAGATTGATGCCACAACCTTGCCCGAAAGATTACCCGTGGTAGCCACCGCGACAGGAAGTGGGCTTGACGACTTCGGCGTATTGTCTCCGAGCTGTCCACTTGCACCATTACCCCAGGTATACACTCGGCCGTCAGACGAAAGTGCCACGGAGTGCCCACCGCCCACAGAAATCGCCACTATCGTTTTACCAGACAGTACGCCCGTAGAGGTTACCGCAACAGGAACAAGACTATTGGCAGTGAGTCCATTGCCCAATTGACCGTAATTATTAGCGCCCCAGCCATACACTTTTCCGTCAGAGCCGAGCACTATCACATGACCGCTACCCACAGCAAGATCAACCACATTCTTCCCAGCAAGTACGCCAGTTGCCGTCACCGGCACCGGAGTAGTGCTCTGTACGGTTGAATTATTACCAAGCATGCCCGCCATACCGTTATAACCCGTACCGTACACCTTGCCGTCATCCGCAATCATAAATAGATTATTGCTACCAGCAAATATTTTCTTAATAGTTTTGCCGCTTAGTCCGCCTGTCATTTGAAGCATCGTAGGGACGGAACTACCGGTAGTTGTGCCGTTACCAAGCTGCCCGTTGCCATTTTGACCCCAACCGTAAACCAATCCGTCAGCCGAAAGAGCATAATGCGATCCGCCCCCTACGGCAATAGCAGTGATAGTCTTTCCTGCTAATACCCCGGAAGTATCAACCGCAACTGGAATAGGACTGTCTTCGGTAGTGCCATTGCCAAGATAGCCATTAGTATTTCTCCCCCAGCTGTATACCTTACCATCCGAGGTGAGTGCCGTAACGCTACCGACGGCATTCCCGACAATATCTACCACACGCTTTCCAGCCAAGACCCCTGTCATGTCAACAGCAACAGGAACGGCACTATCTTGAGTTGTGCCATTACCGAGTTGCCCGTAGCGATTATAGCCCCAACTGTATACCTTGCCGTCAGCTGTAACCGTATACGAAGCACCCGCCACCGACAGTTTCTTTATACGCTTTCCAGCCAAGACCCCTGTCGTATCAACGGCAGTGGGAGTTGCACTACTATTCGCCCTTAACCCATTACCAAGTTGACCCAAGTCGTTTATACCCCACCCGTACGCTTGGCCGTCCGACATAAGCGCAAAAGCTGCAGTACCCGCAACCAACGAGTCCACCTTCTTTTCGACAAAATTATTACCCGTAATTGTAACTGTCTGCCCACCACTTATCGGCCCACGATTCGGCGAAACGCCCGCGATAGCCGGCGGCACCTCGGTATACGTGAACGCCTTGGTAAGGGTCGCCTTTTGCCCAAGGCTATCTGTCACAACCACATCGTACGCACCTACGGCGCGGACTGGTGTCGTGATGGTTATTGTATGTGGTGTTGTGGCCGTAATAGTCGCCGCCACTCCCCCAATCGTCACCGTAGAACCTTCACTGAAGTTTGAACCACTTAGGACTACGGTATCGCCGCCGGTGACGTAGCCGGTAGAGGGAGTTGCACTATCGAGAGTTGGTGTGGCAATAAATTCGTAGGCATTTTCGAGGGTCGAGGATTGGCCGTCTGGGTTGGTGACGGTAACATCGACAAAGCCGGGGTCGTGTGGTGGGGTTGTTGCAAGGAGACTCGGAGCGCCAGTGACAAACTGCACATCTGTGGCATCAGCTACTCCAAAAGCGGCAGAAGGGGGAGTCACGTGTCGTATAACCTCGATAGGGGTACTGCTCTGTGTAATGTTGCCGTTCCCATTACCGAGCTGACCGTAATTGTTACGTCCCCAACTATACACTCTGCCATCTAAGGTAAGAGCAAGGGAGTAGCCATTACCAGCCGCTACCCCTGTGACTGTCTTGCCCGCCAAGACACCGGTGTCAGTGACGGCCACGGGAACTAAACTGTTGGTAGTGGTGCCATTACCGAACTGACCAAAACCGTTATACCCCCAGGCATACACTCTGCCATCTAAGGTAAGAGCAAGGGAGTAGCCATTACCAGCCGCTACCCCTGTGACTGTCTTGCCCGCCAAGGCACCGGTGTCAGTGACGGCCACAGGAACTAAACTGTTGGTAGTGGTGCCATTACCGAACTGACCGTTTCCGTTATTCCCCCACGCATATACCTTGCCGTCTGAGGTAAGGCCAAGAGAGTAACTATTAAAAGCCGCTACCCCTGTGACTGTCTTGCCCGCCAAGGCACCGGTGTCAGTGACGGCCACAGGAACTAAACTGTTGGTAGTGGCGCCATTACCAAGCTGACCGTTTGCGTTATTCCCCCACGTATACACCTTGCCGTCCGAGGTGAGGGCGAGGGAGTAGCTGCTACCAGCCGCTATCGCCGTAACCGTCTTGCCAGCCAGGGAGCCGGTAGCAGTGACGGGGACGGGGACCGAGCTGTCGGTGGTTGTATTATTGCCAAGCTGTCCATAGCCGTTAGACCCCCACGCATATACCTTGCCGTCAGAGGTGAGGGCGAGGGAGTAGCTGCTACCAGCCGCTATCGCCGTAACCGTCTTGCCAGCCAGGGAGCCGGTAGCAGTGACGGCCACAGGAACTAAACTGTTGGTAGTGGTGCCATTACCGAACTGACCGTTTCCGTTATTCCCCCACGCATATACCTTGCCATCCGAGGTGAGAGCGAGGGAGTGAGACATGCTTGTCGTGATTGTAGTCACCGTCTTGCCCGCCAAGACACCAGTGGCAGTGACGGCCACAGGAACTATACTGTTGGTAGTGGTACCATTACCGAGCTGACCGTTTGCGTTATACCCCCACGCATATACCTTGCCGTTCGAGGTGAGAGCGAGGGAGTGGTCATAAGCTGATACTATGCTTTGAATATTGCTCTCATTGAGAATAAACCCACTCCCCGTCACCGTCACCACCTGCCCACCACTGGCTGGTCCGCGGTTTGGCGTAACACCCGTAACCGTAGGGGCGGCGGCAAGGTAGGTAAATGTCGTCTCGCCGTACTGGGCATCGCTGTTGACGACTCGCAGGCGTACATTGCCTAGCGCGAGGCTGGCCGGAACGGTTGCCGTTATCACCGAGTCGCTTTGTACTACTACGTCTGGCGCGGTGACGCCACCAAGCGTCACAATTGCGCCGGCCGCAAAGCCGGTTCCAGTAATAGTGAGTGAGTCACCACCGGTGTTGTATGCACTTGAAGGAACTACCCCAGTAACCGTTGGTGCATCGGCGGCAAATGCGTGCGATGCTGACAGCGCCACCCACATACACACCAAGACAGCCCCAACGAATACACGTGGGGTGAAACGTCGCCAAAAAGTTGTAGGATAATTGGGGGTATTCACTATTATCTGATACGCTTGCTGTCTAGCCCTTCCGATATTGTCACTGTGGCACTAGATTACGGTTATTATTTATCGTTTAATCGCGCTAAATTCGCCTTTGCGGCGGCGTTATCGCTGTGTTTTGCTAAAATTGCTTCGTATGTTTTCTTCGCATTGTCGGTTTGGTCGGTCTGTTCGTAGGCGATGCCAAGCAAAAGTTGCAGCTGTTCGTTTTCGGGCAAATGTTTCAGGCCCTCTTTGTAAGTGGTAATTGCTGCATCACCATCTTTTTGGGTATACAGCTGAAGATTTGCGAGGTTTACATAGGTGTTAATCGATGTCTTGTTAAGGTCGATCGATTTCTGATACGATTCGGCCGCCTTTTGGGTGTTACCCATATCGCGGTAGACGTTCCCGAGGTTGTTGTAGGCGATTGCATCTTTGCCGTTGAGCTTCACCGCCTTCTCATATTCATCTCGGGCCTTGTCGAGCGTTCCCGTTGCATACAAGGCTACTGCGTAGTTCTTATGCGCAGCGGGGTCGTTTGGATTATCCCTGGCCGCCTTCTCTAGTTCTGGTAGGCGCTTTTTATACTCGGCCGCAACCGGACCGGCCGCAACTTTACTATCGTTCGAGTGCTGTGCCACTAACCACCAAGTGGTGCCTGCCGCCACGACCACCAGTATAATGGACGAGTAAAGTATCGCCTTTTTGCGCGAACCGCCCGTTTTACCCGTTGTTGTGGTGGTACGGCGAACCTTATCTAAAGTTCGTTTCCATACCGAATGCGTAGTTGCCGAGCCCTCACTCGCACCTCGCTGTGCTGTGTCTCCCATATACAAAACCCCTTATGTTTCTGCAATAAGTATAGCGAAAAAGGGGTTTTGCGTCTAGGTTCTAAAACGAGAGAAACTTAATGAATAATAGTGCCCGCTCTCCCCCGTACTGCCTCGTAAGCGCGTTGTGGTGTGGTAATAATCGCGCGCCGATCACCACCAGATTTTACAAACATAAGTGACGCCTCTACCTTAGGCAACATACTTCCAGGCGCAAACTGCCCATCGGCGATATAATTCTGCATCTCCGCAACGCCTAATCTACCGAGCGGCACTTCTTGCGGCGTCTTATAGTTAATTGTCACCTGATCCACCGCAGTGAGAATAAGAAGTATATCGGCCTGAATTGCCTCGGCTAACTTTTCGGCTGCGAAATCCTTGTCGACAACTGCTTCAACCCCCTGCAAAGACCCGTCTTCGCGTTGCACAACCGGCACACCGCCCCCACCCGCCGCGACAACCACATAGGCATCGCGCACAAGATGTTCGACAAAGTCTTTTTCAATAATTGCAACGGGCCTTGGGGAGGCAACAACACGCCGCCATCCCCGTCCCGCATCTTCTTTAACCACAAAATTATGACGCCCCTCGGCAACCTTACGCGCCGCAGCCTCGTCCTGATAGAACGGACCAACCGGCTTTGATGGATCGGCGAAGGCGGGGTCGTCGCTGCGCACGAGCGACTGTGTCACAACGGTAGCTACAGATTTATTAATGTGAGCACGGCGCAATTCGTTACCGATGGCCAGCTGTAACCAGTACCCAATCGAGCCCTGGCTCATGGCAACACACGTATCAATCGGGAGAGTTGGTGTTTCGGTCGTATTAATTGCCTCTTCGTGCAAAATAATACTGCCGACTTGTGGCCCATTACCGTGCACCACGACCACCTCGTGACCCTCTCGAATAAGTGCTGTCAGCTGGCGAGCAGTTTCCTCGGCGACACGAATTTGCGCCTCAGCCGAGGCCTCGCCCTCTTTTTGCAATGCATTGCCACCCAGTGCGATAACGATTCGCGCCATGAACCTATGCAACTCCTGTAATGAGTACCGATGCTGTGAGGACAACCACCGAAATCACCGACACAATCACCATAAATTTCCAGGTTCGTTTGACGTAGAGTCCGTATGAAACCTTTGCCAAGGCGAGTCCACCCATAACCGAGGCGACCGTTGGCGCAATCATGTTAATTACTCCGGCCGCTGTCTGGAAAGCGGTGACGATAAGCGAGCGGTCAATTCCCGCAAAGTCTGCCAGTGGTGCCAAAATTGGCATCGAGGCAGTAGCCAGTCCAGAGGTAGACGGAATAAAGAACGACAGTGGCAGGTACACAATAAACGCCAGGCCCGGCAAAATCACCGAAGGGACCATCTGGAGCAGTTGCTCACCGGCGTTAATAATGGTTGCCATAATCGCACCATCGTTCATAATCACCGACACACCGCGGGCTACACCAATAATTAAGGCGACTGAAAGCAGATCTTTCGCACCACTAATAAAGGTACCGAAGTAGTTGTCGTCCTCATCGTCACTGCGATTCTTGCCCCTAAAGTAGAAGAGTCCAATAATCACTGACGAGACAAGGAACAAAGTAGAGAGCTCGTTAAACCACCAGTCACCAAATGGAGGGATTGCTCCAATAAATGGACCAACCACTGGAATCGCGAGTAGCCAACTGTTAAAGTCTTCAAACACGGTAATGTCGAATTTGTACGCCCACGGAATAACCGCCAAAATCATGAGTACGAAGGTAAGACCAAATACCCAGACGGTTGCCTTGCGAGCTGGCGTCAATTCGAGCACTTCGCCCTCTTTTGCTACGGCGCGGCGGTGTTTGTGATCACGCTTCGAATCTTGGCCACGCTCCCCCGCCTTCACCTTTGCGGCGTAATGCATAGTAAACCAAATCGCAGCAATGAGCGAAAGTACTAAGATGACTAATCGTTCGATAATACCATCGCCGATTGAAATATTGGCAAATCCAGATGCAATACCGGTTGAGAATGGATTGACGGTTGAGCCAAGCACACCCACTCCTGCACCAAGGATAATAATCATGGCAGCCGTGAGACCGTTATAACCCGCTGCCAACACAATTGGCACCACCAGCGCATAAAACGCTACGGTCTCTTCCTGCATACCATAGGTAGTACCACCAATTGCGAAGAAGGTCATAAGAATAGGAATCATCCACTGCTCTTTGCCCTTCAAACCCTTGATAATCTTACCGAACAGCGCATCGAGCGCGCCCGTCTTCATAGTAACCCCAAGGAATCCACCAAGGACCAAGACGAACAGTACTACGTCTACCGCCTCGACCGTTCCTTTAATTGGCGCCTGGAACACTTCCCATGCACCCTGACGCGAATCGGTGCTGACACCGTCCTCATCAGTTTGTACCTTATCGACACGCTGGTACGACCCCGCGATTGGTGTCGGGTCGTCACCCTCGGTCATACTGTATTGACCCGAAGGAATAATCCAGGTCAATAGGGCCATCACCGCAATAATGCCAAACAAAATGGCAAATGCTGATGGCATTTTAAATGGGCGCTTCTTTGTCCTCTTGGTTTCTTTATCTTGTGTCATGTCGAGTCCTCCTACGCACTCGCTTATAACGTGAGAGCCATAATGGCCTTAATGGTATGCATGCGGTTTTCCGCCTGATCGAACACAATACTATTCGGGGAACGGAAAACCTCATCGGTTACTTCCATTTCCTTCAATCCGTATTGTTCAAAAATCTTTTTACCGGTCGATGTTTCCATGTCGTGGAAAGCAGGCAGACAGTGCATGAATTTCACCTCATCGTTACCGGTTGCGCGAACAAGGTCCATATTTACCTGGAAGCCGCGCAGCTGTTCAATTCGCTCGGCATATTTATCTTCTTCACCCATTGAAACCCAGACATCAGTGTAAATAACGTCAACACCACGGGCGGCTTCATACAGATTGTCGGTAATTGTAATTTTGGCACCAGATTCGGCTGCAAGCTCGTGGGCTCGATCGACAATCCACTGCTCGGGGAAAAGCGTGCGAGGGGCGGCAATTCTAAAGTCGAGCCCCATTTTAGCCGCACCAATAAGCAAGCTATTGGCCATGTTGTTGCGACCGTCACCTACAAAGACAAACTTTACATCATGAAGGCGACCAAGGTGCTCCTCGATGGTCAAAAAGTCGGCCAAAATTTGGGTAGGGTGGAATTGGTCGGTAAGACCATTCCAGACAGGCACACCCGCATGTTCAGCCAGCGCCTCAACCGTTGAATGGTCGAAGCCCCGAAACTCGATGCCGTCAAACATGCGACCAAGCACCTTCGCGGTGTCTTCAATCGACTCTTTATTACCAAGCTGAATATCGTCTTTACCTAAATATTCGGGCGCGATACCAAGGTCGTTGGCTGCAACCGTAAAGGCACAACGGGTTCGGGTTGAAGTTTTTTCAAACAATAGTGCAATATTTTTTCCCTCGTGAATACGGTGCGGGATGCCGGTGTACTTCAGTCGCTTGTACTCGCGTGAGGTATTCAATAGGAGACGAATCTCACTCGGTGAATAGTCATCGAGAGTAAGGAGCGACCGCCCTTTTAAACTTTGTGCCATATTAAATATCTTCCCTCCATAGTGGCATGCTCATACAGCGTGGACCACCTCGTCCACGACCAAGCTCTGCCCCTTCAACCTCAATTACTTCAATACCCATATCACGCAAAATACCATTGGTGACGTAGTTACGGTTGTAGGTAACCACTACACCCGGCGCAATCGCCAAGGTATTTGTGCCGTCATTCCACTGTTCACGAGCTGCCGCAACCGGTTCACCACCCGCACACGGGATAAGCGTCACTGATGGCTTTTGCAGTGCATCGGCGAGGACCCGCGCTAAATCGGTGTGATGGGTAATAGTTGGTTTGTCGGGTGTATCAGTTTTTTCAATACTGTAGACGTTAAGCGTGCCACCATCTTTCAAAATGGCAGGGTGAATCGTAAATTTGTCGTAGTCAATCATGGTGAAGACTGTGTCGAGGTGCATAAAGGCGCGCGATTTCGGAATTTCAATCGCCAGCACCTTCTTAAAGTCGGATTGCGCAAAAAGCTTCGCCGCAGTCTTCTCGATTGCCTCTGGGGTTGAGCGCTCACTCACCCCAATTGCAACTACCTCGCGACTCAGTACCAATTCGTCACCACCCTCCATCGAAAAGCGCCCATGACGGTCGTACCACACAGGGATGTGGTGTCCCGCAAAGCGCGGGTGGTGGTTGATAATATATTCCATAAACATCGACTCACGGCGGCGAGCGGGCCAGTGCATCTTATTAATAGTAAGGCCGCCGCCAATCGTTGCCGCTGGGTCGCGCGTAAAGTACAGGTTAGGCATTGGGTCAAGGTAAAATGGATAGTCGGTTGTGAAGAAGTGGTGCAGCTGCGACTGGTCTTCATCGGGGAGCGGCACTTCGTCTTTGCGCACACCAGCCATCACCTTGTGTACCATGTCCTTGGTGTCCATTGCCATCAGGTACTCAACCAGCGCGTGCGTCACGCGGCGATCGCCCTGCTTAGAAGCTCGCACCATCTCGGACACAAAACGATGACGCACCTCGCCGTCCTGCAAGGCCTCGGTGACCATTTCGTCTAGGTAGAGTACTTCGATGCCACGGTTACGAAGCACCTCGGCAAAGGCATCGTGCTCGGCCTGCGCCTTTTCGAGGTAAGGAATATCGTCAAACAGCAATCGTTCAAGGTAATCTGGCGTCAGCCCCTCGAGTTCTTTACCTGGGCGATGCAACAACACACTCTTCAATGGCCCAATTTCAGAGTTAATATGTAACGGATAATTATCCATAGCCCTCCTTAGATATTCCTGGATATGCCCTCATCGTACCATAAGCGCGATGGAAATGGATGAGACCTGCGTCACATATTAGAAAGAACTGAATATATCGCCCACAAACACACGAATACCCCCGCCGCAACTACCAAAGTAACCAGCAGGTTCGCCCCCCCTGGGGCGCCTCTTCTGGACGCTCTCCTCGTAATGAGGCAAAAAAGCTATCGTTGAAGTTCAACCAATCCTGTTCGCTAGGGTTCTCTTTTGTGAGGTATGTTTCAGTTTCAGACATATGGGTGGGCCCCTTTGCTTATCTTGGACTTATTATATACCAAAAGTTCTGGAGTGCCCCCCGCTCGATATCAGGCCGCAACCGTCACTTCGGGATATGCCTCGGCATACGTCTCACCCGCGAATCCGCCGTACGTCACGGTCCGTTCATCGAAATCAACCCGATACCAAATTACGCCCGCCTCCCAGGCGGATTGAAGAAACTCCGGAAAGCTGCTCTTGCCCGCCTGGTCTGTTCGTAATGCGCGAATGAGAGCCTCCTTGTCGAATCTCGGAACATCTACCGACCCCCGCGCTAAAGGTTCACCCTGCTGGACGACCGCGTCGTCTTCCATAAAGTAGATACTTTGGCGTAAAAAATATGCAGCGGCTAAGAGTTTAATACGTTTAGGCTCACCGCGTTAAGTATTGGCAACGTCTGGTCTAGCTGATTCGCCTCTTTACATACGCCCCTTACTTCAATATGCCCATCTTTCAGTGACACAAAGCCAAACGCAGAACCTCGCTTGTACATATCGTCTGAATTGTTGGTATCGTATTGGTAGAACTGATATTCTTTATCGCCCTCTGATGTACGCATAGTCGGCGTTTTCACACCAGTTTCAGTGGGGTTCGTGCCAAACCTCGACCACTTATTCAGTTCGTCAGATGCAGCCGCCTTGGGGTCAATTGACTGTTTGAAATAATAAAGTTGTACCATACAGCCGTCTTGTGTAGAACGGTTAAGAGCCTCGCACTGGCCACCCTCACCCCTCATGGTTTTACATCCTTCAACTAGGTTGCTACACCTACTCCCCGAGCTACACTGCTGCGCCGAAAAACTCGTAACTGGCGCGGTGCCCTCGCCGTAAATATTGCCCGTAGAAGCCCAGTCGGGAAATTCTGTAGTATCAAAAGTAAAATGTGACTTGCCGCTATTTTCTATATTTGATGCGATCGTTTTGAGTGTATCTTGAAAGATAAAACCCGCAATGACACCAATAACCAGAACCAGAATCAGACCGATGGAAATGAGAATAGCTGGGCGCTTACTTTTAGTTTTTTTATTTTTGTTGTTCATACTACATTTATCTTAGCTCTTTTGCGGTCTATCGACCAGAGAATCGCGCCCCGGACATATTTCACGCGATCAATACCGGGTTTGATTGTCAGATTATTGAGCGCATCGGGTGTGTCGATATCCTTCCACAAGAACAAACAATCGCACCTCACGTCAGTGTTATTTGTCCAATTTTCTGGCAATGCTTGGGCTATTTCGAGAAAATCTGCACTTGGTATAGTGTGCGCATATATGTCAAACCGTCTTAAGACCCGCCTTTTCTAGTGATAGCTTAGGTCTTGCATGCCCACTTTATTGTTACCACCCACGTTTATGCCGCGTAGTAGGATTACCTACTTCATGGGCATAGTATAGCAAGAGGGATGGTTTGAGTGATTTGGCTCCGGCGGCTGGACCATTAAAATAACCCCAGCCATAAGGCTGAGGTGATTTTCTTGGCTCACATTTGCAGAAACTTTTAGGACTATCTACCCGGAAATCAGCCCACTGAAGTTCAAGGAAGTGCGTGATTTAGTTGAAGACTACGAAGCCAGTCGGCTCGAACTAACAGAGGTAGGTGGGCGATAATATGGGCGAAATGCTACGATCCTGCCAGTATTGTCTTGGCTTTCATAGGCTCGGCGAACGCTGCCCGCACTACAAACGAGCAGAATACAAAACGAAGCAAACCAAGTTCCGTAACTCTGGCCGCTGGCAGCGCACGCGCCGGGCAATCAAAGAGCGCGACATACAACTGTGCCGCGTGTGTATGACCAACAGACATGATACAGTGCGCATATACAACCCGGCCGAGCTGGAAGTTCATCACATTGTGCCGCTGAGTGATGACATGGAACTTGGCCACGAGCCGGACAACCTAATCACTTTGTGCCGGTTCCATCACCAACTAACGCATAGTGGCGGGATCCGGCCGGCGGAGCTTAAGAAGCTGGTAGGCATACCCCCCACCCCATACGACCCTTAAATCCAGAAAACCGCCCACACCCACTAGCCACCTACATTTTCGTGGCTCGTATAATTTACCTATTTTTTTGGAAGCCATCTCTGTTATACGCACATTTGCGGGCTGTTTTATGCCTAAATATATGTAGCATAAAATACAACAAGTATAATTAGAGTAATGACTAAGAAGGAACCAATGATAATCAACATAACCGGCCGGCCGGCGGGCAGCGAAGAAACCCACGAGCTACAAAGCATCTACCCGGTAGATGAGCTAATGAAAGCGCTGGGTTTCTACCTAGCTAGGTCGTTCAAAGATCACCTCCCGATAGAAACCGTCTACTTTCAGCAGGTGCTAAACAAAAAAGCCAGTGAAGTAGATGAGCTAAAACCGCTCAGTTTTGAGCCGAACCAACGTGTGGGCGAATTAGTCGCCCTCGTATCACTGGTTGGCGCGATGAACAAAATCAACGAAGAACATAAGATAGACCATACCAACTTTGTACCGGCATGGCAGAAGGCAGGCCAGAACGATAAGATTGAAGAATTCACCGGCAAAGGTAGCTGGGACGGTTTTGTGTATGAACATGTACCGTTGGGCGAGGAAAGCCCGGAATTACAGGTTGCTATGATCGGCGTAGAAATAAAATCACTCATGGTGGATCCAAAAGAAACCTTTACTAACTTGAACGACCTACTAAGTCAACGTATGCCAAAATTTAGCAAGCACTTCCAAATAGAAGGCAGCATGGCAGTTGTTCTTGTGCTGCCTTATTCAAGCACCACAGAGAGTGATATCAGCTTTGACCTTAAACAGGCCAGCGATAATATCAACGGCGGTGTCGGCAAGGTTGTTAGCGCTATCGTATTTATTGATCACAAAAACGATGGTAGCGAAACATCCATAGGAACACTAACGTCATTCGTCCACAAAAACCCGGAAATCGTAGACGGCAAAATCAACAAAGTTGAGATGGTGCGAATACCGTTCTGCAAGTTCAAGAACGACTAGCAAAAGCCATCATCTCACTTGAAACGTAAAATAACAGGGGTATTATTTCACTTGGCGCTTGGCCAACATTTCACTTACCTGCCTTGTTTGTTGCGAATGTCAGTGTTCGCGAAGCCGCGCTTTGCCATAGCTTCGTCAAACTTCTTGTCCATATAGAACAGGTCGGCCAACGCGCCAAAGTAGAAATAGTCCAGTGTGATGACGCGCCAGAAGCCGCCCGTGCCGATATAGAATCGGTTAATGGCCAGCGGGCATATCAAATTACACAGGGTCAGGATTTTATAGGTCTTGCGATCCTTCATGATTAGCTCCGGTCATCAGTTGTACCGGCTGGGCAAGTCTGGTTGTCAGTTGGAGTATTGCCAAGAACGAGCGCCACACTGTCGCCGGTCTGCGTCAGGCTGCTGACCGTATAGGCGTCAAAGCCAAGCCGGTCATTACAGCTGGTTTCACTGGCATCCTTGAAGGTGTCGGTAAAGTCGCGGTTGGTAGCCGGAACCTGCTCGTTTACATATTTGGCGGTAACCGTGTAGCCTTTACCGACCAAAGTCTTGTAGGCCACAAGGCCTTCCTGGCCAGTATAGTCGGCTGCACTCACGGTCGGAAGCGTGCCGGTAGTTTGTGATGAGTTATTGCCACTGGTTGAAGTATTGTCGGCCAGTTTGTTACCGCCGCCAGTAGCCAAGCCAATAATGCCAAGCACCACGACTACGATTACCCAGAACCACCACTTCTTTAATAAGCTCTTGTTTAGTATTTTGTTGTTTGCCATATATCCTCCTGTGATATTTAGGTTAATAAACACCTTAGGAGTCCAAACAAAAAAGGACACCGCAAGGTGTTGAAGCCTTTATCACAGACAGGCTTTCGCCTATTTGCTTATGCGGTGTCCATTACCGAGGCGAACACCGTAAGAACATAAAGTCCTAACGACTTCCTGTCTGTATTAAAAGCTTCAACACGCTTATTATAACATTTACTACCGATAACACCGCATACCTGCTGTTGATAAGAGGAGCGAATTATTGCGTGAAAATGATACAATATATCTAATATGTCAGGTCAAAAAGAAGCAAAAGCTCGGCTAAAAATTAATAAACTACTGGAAGACGCCGGGTGGCGCTTGATTGACGAAGACGGTAGACGTGCCAATGTCGAAGTTGAAACAAAAGTAGACTTGGGCGATGACTTTGAAAATGCACACAATGGTTACACTGACTACCAGCTGCTAGATGACAACCGCAAGCCGATTGCTGTGCTTGAAGCCAAGCGCGAATCGATACCGCCACTGTCAGCCAAAGAGCAAGCCCGCGCTTATGCCAACTCGATACACGCCCGCTACATTATATTGAGCAACGGCAACACCCACTACTTCTGGGATATGAAGTTCGGCAGCCCGGAGCCAATATCTAGCTTCCCAACACTCGAATCATTATCTGAAGAATCGAAGTGGCAGCCGGACGTTGATGCGCTCGTCAATGAAAAGGTCGGCCAGAACTACATCGCCCTATCACAGAAGCCAGACTATGAATCAGATCCTAGCTATCAAAACGAGGCAACGCGCGAAGACTACATAGCTCGCAATAAGCTCAAAGTTTTGCGCCGCTACCAGGTAGAAGCCATCAAAGCTATTCAGTCGGCAGCCAAAAATGGCAACAATAGGTTCTTGCTAGAAATGGCCACCGGAACCGGCAAAACACTGACTTGCTCGGCACTTATCAAGCTGTTCTTGAAGACTGGCAATGCCCGCCGCGTGCTATTCCTAGTCGATCGCATCGAACTCGAAGACCAAGCCGAAAAAGCGTTCAAAGGTTCTATTGGCAATTCATACTCGGTCAAAGTCTATAAGCGCGCCAAAGACAACTGGAATACGGCTGATATCGTTATATCCACCGTCCAAACGCTTCAAAGCAATGACCGCTATCGCAACTTCTCACCGACTGACTTTGATTTGATTATTAGCGATGAAGCGCACCGTTCAATCGGCGGCAACGCCCGCGCTGTGTTTGAGTATTTCAAAGGCTTCAAGATTGGCCTAACCGCCACACCTAAAGACTTTTTGAAAAACAACAGCACCAACCCCAATAGTGAAAAAGAGTTCGAACGCCGCGAATTGCTGGACACCTACAAAACATTCGGCTGTGAGTCCGGCCAGCCAACATTCCGCTACGGCCTAAACGAAGGCGTAAATGACCCGGACGGTGCATACCTCGTAAATCCTAAAATCTATGACGCTCGCACAGAAATAACCGCGCAACTATTAGACGATCAGGGTTATGCAATACACAAAGTGGTTGAAGGCGAAGAAATAGATGAAGTCTTCGGCTTCCGCGACTTTGAAAAAACCTTCTTCAATGAGAAGACTAACGTAACGCTTGCTCAGACCTTCCTGGAATACGCACAAAAAGACCCCATAAGCGGTGAGATCGGTAAATCAATCATCTTTGCCGTCAGCCAGAAACACGCCGAAAAGATTGTGCAGATACTGAATCAAATTGCTATGGAACGCTGGCCAGGTAAATACCAGTCGGACTTTGCCGTTCAAATAACCAGTAATGTCCAAAACGCACAGCTCTACACAACTCAATTCAGTGAAAACAACCTGCTTGGCCATACTAACTGGCTGCCAAACTATGAAACTTCAAAGGCACGTGTGGCAGTTACGGTCGGTATGATGACCACCGGCTATGACTGCTCAGACTTACTCAACGTTGTATTTATGCGCCCGGTATTCAGCCCAAGTGAGTTTATACAGATGAAGGGACGCGGCACTCGGCTACACACCTTCTCATACACGGATTATAGCGATGGTGAAAAAGTCACTACTAAAAAGAAGCAAGACTTTAATCTCATCGACTTCTTCGCGGTTTGCGAATATTTTGATGAAAAATACGACTATGAGGCACCGCTTGTCGTGCCAAAGGTTCCGGCCGCACCAACCGGCGTAACCCCAACTGGCGCTGGTGGCTATCCAGATCCACCAGGCGTTACATACCAGCCTATCGACTTGGGCGAAGATGACTCGCTGAAGAATACCACCGAAACTGCTGTCGGCAGCGAAGGTATGCGCATAGACCGTGAAATGTTCCGCGACTTCCAAAAAGAGGTCAAAGAAGATGCTGAGTTCGTGAAACTTTACGAAGAAGATACCGACCTGGCACTAGATTACTTCAAACAAAAGATACTTGATAAACCATCGTTCTTCATGACGCTCGAAAAGCTACGCAAAGTATTTCATCTTGATCGTCGCCTAGACCTGCGTGAAGCGTTGGACATCGTCATGAATGACGAAAAACCAAAGACCAAAGACGAGAAAATCAAAGACTATTTTGACGAGTTCATAATTACCAAAGAACTGGGCGAAAAACTCACCGGCGAAACCTACCATGATGCCTATGAATTATTTGACGCTTATATTACTAACCCACGCGTGCAGCGCGCCATAGATGCCGGTAGCTTCGCAGATCTTGCCGGCTTCGGTTCAATCTCACTTGATAAAATCCAAGAATTACACAATATTGGTGTCTACATGCCTATAATCGCTTATATTCGCGATTATGTGCCAATAGACAAAATGAGAGTGAGTGAGGAGTAAAAATGAGCCACGAAGATTTTAAGAAGATTATTGATAGCGCCAGACAAATCCTGGTAGGTAAACTCCCCAACCCACAAGACCAAATAGACGCCATAACTTACGCCTTGATGTATAAGTTCATGAGTGACATCGATGACCAATCGGCAGCATTGCCGGGCGGCAAGCGTACATACTTTGCTGACGACTATGAAAAATACGGCTGGCACAACTTGATGCGCGCAGATGGCCAAGACCAGCTCATTCTCTACCGCGAAGCCATTGAAAAGATGAGTAAAAATGCAGGTCTGCCGGCACTATTCCGCGAAATCTTTAATGGCGCGATGTTGAAGTTCAACGACCCGGTAACTCTTCGCCTATTCCTAAAAGAAATGGACAAATTCACACACGGCCAAAATGATGACTTAGGTGACACTTACGAATACCTGCTATCTTTGATGGGGTCACAAGGTGGGCTTGGTCAGTTCCGCACACCTCGCCACATTATCAAATTTATTGTTGATGCCGTCGATCCTGACAAAACAGATCGTATAGTAGACCCGGCTGCCGGAACGGCTGGCTTCTTGATTGAAGCTTACAACCATATCCGCCGCAGGCATGATGGGCTAGATGAAAATGGGAACCAAAATGGCGAAAAGCGACTAAGCTCAGCCGAACTAGATACAATCCACCAAAACTTCAGGGGCTTCGATATTGACCCGACAATGATACGCACGGCGCGCGTCAATCTATACCTACACGGCTTCAAGACACCGGATATTATCGAACACGACACGCTAACAAGTGAAGATTACTGGCAAGACAGATACGATGTTATCCTGGCTAACCCGCCATTTATGACACCAAAGGGCGGTATTCAACCCCACAAAAAGTTCAGCATAGCTGCGAGTCGTGCTGAAGTTCTGTTTGTTGATTACATTTCTACCCACCTGAAACCAAACGGCCGCGCGGGTATTGTTGTGCCGGACAGCATCCTAACATCAAAAAACAATCAGGCCGTGAAGCAGCTGCGCAAGAACCTCATAAACGATGGCTTATACGCTGTAGTTAGTCTGCCAAACGGCATATTCCTGCCTTACTCGCCAATCAAAACCAGTATCCTATTGCTAGACAAAGAAGTTTCGCAGCGCAACCAAGATATTCTATTCGTGAAGCTTACAAATGTCGGCTTCAGCTTGTCGGCAACACAAACAAAGATTGCCGGATCGCAAATACCCCAGGCGCTTGAAGACCTCCAGGCCTACAGAAATGATCAGTTCGAGTCAAACGAGCTGAGCTTCACGATAGACAAAGCAACGGTTCTTGATGATCCCAACTACGACCTGATCGGTGATAAATACCGTAAATCAACAAAGCAGATAGATACCGACTACGAGATTGTACCTATCGGTAGCCTGGTAACTCAGCGATCGGAGCGTGTGAAGGGTCGCGATGTTCCAGTGTGGAGCGTGTCGAACAAAGATGGTTTTGTGGATCCTGAAAAGCACTTCTCAAAAAAAGTGGCCTCAGATGATACTAGCAACTATAAGGTTATCGACAAATATAGCTTCGCCTACAATCCATCTCGTATCAATGTGGGTTCAATTGCGCTGAACACCAGAGATGAAACCGGCTGCGTTAGTCCAATGTATGTCGTGTTTGACGCCGACCAAAATAAAGTGCTGCCTGAGTATTTGTTTATCATGCTCAAAACGGACGCCGTACATAAAGAGATCAATCGTCTGGCTAGTGGCGGCGCACGAACGCAGCTAAAGTTTGATGATTTGTCGCTTATCGATATTCCGCTACCACCACTTGAAGTGCAGCAAGAAATCATTGATAAGATGAACAGCTATAAAGAGCAGATTAAGCGCACCCAAGAATTGATACGCGATCTAGAGAGAGAGAGAGAGAGTTTTGACCCTCGCCCTCTTGCCATCAAGTACGGCTGGCCAATAATAAAGCTGTCAGAATTGGCTGTTGTTAATCCGAAGAAATCTAACATATCTGGTATTACTGCCGATGATGAAGTGTCATTTGTGCCTATGGCAGACCTGCCGGAAAACCGTATGAGGTTCGCGTATCAGCAAGCGAAGCCACTAAAAGAAGTTCAAAATCAGTACACATACTTTGCTGATAATGATGTGCTGCTAGCGAAGGTAACACCATGCTTTGAGAATGGTAAGGCCGGATTGGCCAGTGAATTATTGAATGGTGTAGGCTTTGGCTCTAGCGAATACTACGTTATACGTGCGAGTAGTGATGACGTTTTGCCGGAATACCTGTATTTAAACGTTACCAATGATCGTATTAAACAATACGGCATACCAGCAATGACCGGCTCAGTTGGATTACAACGTGTCCCCAGAGATTTTGTTGAGAACTACGAAATACCAGTGCCACCAAAAGAAATCCAAGAACAATTCGTGCACGAATACGATGAAGAGCAGCGTATCATCGATACAAACAGCACGCTAGTTAAGCTTCTTGAATCAAAGATGGATGCCGTATTGGCAACTATTTTTGAATAGGCGCGTCCCAAGCGGAAAAGCCAGAAACATCGTCATCACAAACAAAAGCAACGCTGTGCCGAGCGCGCGTGATAGCGACATATAGCTTAGCCCTGCTTTCGCCGGCGAGTTCGGCGTTTGAGTCTTTGAGCCATTTAAGCATGCTGGCTGGCAAGTAAATCAACACTCTGTCGAACGTGAGTCCCTTGGATTTGCCGAAATTCATAACACGATAAGCGGCATCAACCTTAGTCTTGGCATTCCAGCGCAGCTGCATTGGCTGGTATTCGGCTAAATAAGCAGCCGTGTCGGCCTTTTTGACCAAGAATAGACCCTGATGCCCATCTGTTGCCGAATAGCCCGATGTGACGGCCGTCATTGCCGGATAAAGCTTGTTTGATAAATCGCAGATGGTTGAATAGCAGCGATAGTTTGTGCCGAGAGTCGTATTATCGACCGAGATATTGAGCGATTTGTCGCCGGCGAAGAAATCGACTAGTTGTGTTTTGTCTTTGCGAACCTTCTTGTTCTTCGCCGCATTGTTGGTGGAATATGTGCCTTGTCGCGGGTCACCGACCATAATAAGATCGCAGCTGCTGGCGGCAATAAGCTTCAAGAAATCGAGGTCATTACCCGTGATGTCTTGTAGCTCATCGACATAGATGACATCATAAATACTTTCGAGGCGTTTTATGACCGCGCCGTCACTGAGCGTATTACAGCTGATTGCGAGCTTGGCAATCTTATCAGAATATATCAGCCCTTCACTACTCAGATAATGTTTGTCGTCCGTTTCTTTGATGTATAGCGCGGAAGCACCTGGAACAAGAACCAGCCGGCCAATGCGCTCTTTGAATCGCCGACCTTGATATGGCCGCACGCCGTCTTGTAGCAAAAATGAGAACCAGGTTTGAATTGTGACATGCTCCGGCACGCAGCCGTTCTCTTCAATGAACTTACTACGTATTTCGCCTTCGTTCGCCTGAGTGTAGGTAGTAATTAATATGCGCTTGTCTTTGTTTTTGATCGCTTCACGGACTACATAGGTTGTTTTGCCAGCGCCGGCTCCGGCCACGATAACCTTGTTAGTACCCATATCATTTAATCGAGTCGAGTATATATTGCGGATACTGGACTTGCTCCGTTGTGTCAAAAATTGCTACTGCGCACTCGGTTTTGTTGCCGTGCATATATTTGAGTAGTTCGTCATCGGTCTTGTAATCTTTGATGAATATTTTGTTGAGCGCGGCAAGATTGTTCGCCTTCAGAATTTTCGGCTCAAGCGTGTTGTAGTTGAACTTCTCCATGCTGCCAGTATCAACATCGTTATCGAAATAAATGTCGATACAGTTCTTCTTGTTGGCGTCCAGGTAGTTCTCGTACTTCTTCTTGAGTGCATCAACATCGCCATCATTATCGGTAACAACTGCAACAGGCTTGTTGATTTTTGCGGCAATCTCCAAGAAGCGCAAAAACGATGTGCCAACAGAAATAACATCAATGCCATCCTCGATTGGTAGTCGGCCATCGTGCTGACTCATGTAGGCCTTTTGAACTATGAGTTCATCGGAATCACCCTCGACCAAAATTGCCTTCTGGCAAAGTATCAGGCGCAATGTGTCGTAGCCGGCAAGCTTCGCAAAGAAGCGCTGCGTGTCATCCTTCAAATCATTAAAGGTTGTCGTTTTATGATCGTTCAGCAAAACCAGACTGCCCAATCCTAACTTGTTAGCCACAAAACTGTTGTGAGTTGAAACTATAACCTGCTTATCGTCTTTGTGGTCGGTGATGTCTTTGATGAGATTATTGAGCTTAGTGTGTGATAGGTGGTTCTCTGGTTCTTCGAGCAGAATCACGTTAGCTTCTTGCGACTTTTTGTGGCCAAGCGCCAGCTTAGTCTTGACCGTGCTTTGCTCTCCCTTACCGACATGATGGAATGGCACTTTGTCCAGATATGTCAGTAGGCTGCCTTCCCAAGCGTTCCTGGACGATAAATCAACGCCGAGCGTAACGTCCTTGTTTGATATATTGGCCGCCTTTTTGAGCTTTTCGTTAATTTTGCCAACCGAACCATCATCGCCAAAAGCATCTTTCATTTTGCGGTGGGCTTGTGAAATAGCCACGATATCTTCTGTTTCCAGCAAATCACGAACTATACGCGAGATATAAACATCCGATCCGTTCTGGAAACGGCTTCCACTTGAATCGATAAGCGCCGCCTTGATCGGAATGCTCCTGGCCGTGATTGCGTTGTCGCGCGCGAACGAACCCCAATAGGCATCGTAGTATTCAATCGGCAGCGTTTTTACATCTTTGCTTTTGATCAGCTCTTCGTACTCGGCCTTGTATTTATCATCAAAGGCGATTTTCATATACAGGCCGCAGCTGTCCGTACCGTCCAAGTTATCATCGCCTTTGAACTTGCCGTCTTCATCCGACAAATGAATCTCGATGTAGATTTCAGGGAGCTGTGGTGTGCCGCCGTCCTTATTCACTTCAGTAATGTACTGATCAACCGCAGCGTTATTAAACAAATACTGGCTCAGTTCATTCTTGATAAACTTGCCGCCAATCATGCCGGTCAGCGCCAGGTTGATGGCTTCGAGGATGGTGGACTTGCCGGCTTCATTATCGCCAACCAAAATGTTCAGGCCTTCATTAAGCTTGAGATTGAATCGTTCGCCGAACGATTTGAAGTTCACTATGTTGATTTCGGTAATATACATCTTTGGTAAATACAGCTTTCTAAAAAACAAGACTGGCGAACGCTCCCGGCAATCCGAATTTATACCTATATTATATAATGAAAGCAGTAACTCCACCAAAAGACGTAATGAAACCAGATGCAGATCTACCAGCCGCCGTATTCGCATATCAGAAGAAGCTGATGAGTGGACTTGCTCCATTTATCAAAGAAACGGCTATTGCTGCAGAAATCCAGATGGAAAATGCTAGGATGCTGTCCGGTGTTCTTCGCGATATGATGAACGAGTGGATGGCGCAAAATGGTTACGACCTAGAAGAAATAACGCGCGTAACCAAAGGCAATGAACATAGCGATGTAGAAGCGCGCGTCTTGTTTGTTCGCAAGGGCGAAACGATTAATCTTGTTCAGGCTGGAATCGTAAACCTGCAAATCAATGAAGACGGCAGAATAGAAGCTAAGAATGTGCGCTTTACTAGGAGTTGGCTTTCAATCGGCGGCGGCGAGCCTTTCAGGATTAGCACCGGCGCGCAAAGTAAATTATTAGGCTTCTTCTTTAAGGATACCCGCACTATCAAAACGCGTTTATTTATGCTCGCCCACATCATAGAAAAGCTGGAGCCTTATACATATCAAAATGCTGATAAGTACGAAAAGCTGGTTATTCGAAAAAGGTACTTGAACGCTCGAAGATACATCAACGCAAAGGTTAGAGCTAACGCAAAAACTTCAGCCGATTTAATAGCCATAAATCCCGAAACAAATCAGCTTTACATGAATATGAATATCATAAACTAGCAGAAAAAGCGTAGTTTCTACCCCTGTTTTTATGTGCCGGCACAAGCCGGCACTTTTCGTAAGCTTGTTATATGCAGCCGGGAGAAGAACAGCCACTAAAACTCACAGAGCGGGATCGTAAACGCCTAGCTGCTTACTTCGACATTCTCATTGAGATGCATCTTGAATATAAGCGAAACCATAAAGGAGATGGCAATGAAGACGATCCACTTTTACAGCTTGTCGCGGACGGACAAAGTGCTATTGAAGCACCGGATAATGCTGGATAAATTCATATACGCGGAAGCCCAAAAGCGCTCTGCGAAACAATCGAAAGGCAAAAGCAATGACAATAACCGAAGTAAATATCACCCCCGTCAAACCCTCGAACGGCTTGGTAGCTTTTGCCAGTATTGTGGTCGATGGCAGTTTATATCTGAACGGTATAGCTGTGCTTGTAAAACTAGACGGCACATATCGCCTATTGTTTCCCACGAAGAAAACTGGCGAGCGTACGATCAATATTTTTCATCCAATCAACCGGGAAGCCAGTGCGGCAATCGAACACGCGGTATTCAAGAAATGTAGTGAGCTATTCGATGTTCGACACTTTGACACTGGGACTGGAACTGCCCCGACCATTTAAAAGCCCGCTTATTCCGTTTGATGTGCCTACTTACAGCCCGCACAATCGAAACGGCATAATAAAGGCGCACTTGAATATCTCATCAAGTGAGCGCCGCTCCGGCATTTATCGGCCTTCTTTTACTTATTGCCAAAATCCGCCCGGCACAAACAAACCACGCCACGTCCTATACGTCAAAGCCTCTCTGCCAAAACTTATATTCGGCAATAACTTCCAGGAAGTCACTGATATACATCGCGGCCAAATCGTGCAAATACTCAAACGCGAGCTTGAGCGCATAGGCCTAAATGTTAGCGAGCAGCAAATACGCACTACGGACGTAACCAAGATAGATGTGGGCAAGAACGTGCCGTATTGGAACTACGTTTCTACCAGCCAGATAATCAAAGACCTCTCTACTGCCGACATCAGCTCAATGTATGACGTTGCGCGACAAGACTTCCGCAACGGCGGCAAGTCCTGGCGGCTACATACAAACATCGAAGAACTCGTGGTCTATGACAAGATATACGACCTGATGCGCTCACGAATTAGCGAGAAGCGCGCCATTGAAACCGATAGCTATATCCAACATAACCTGCTCGACAAACTAACACACCACAAGAACTTGTCTGTGGTACGCGTTGAAGTCCGGCTCAACGGCAAACGAAAAATACGCGACACACTGGAGCGTGCCGGCATCAAAAATCCAAGCATCAAGTTTGAAGATATATTCTCAACCGATGTCGCCCGGCGCGTTTTGAATTACGAATGGAACGCGATACTAAACCGCATACCAAAAGTGCCACTGCTGGCCGATACGCCGGAAAGTTTATTTGTGCGAATACTGAGCGATAAGGAAATAACGCCATTAAAGGCGCTGGCCAAGCTCGGCCAGCTACAGCTGCTAACAGTCAATGACACGAGGTATGTGCGTAACCTATTTGACGAGCGCTTCGGCCGCGAAGCGTGGGGGAAAATAAAAGGCTCGCGCGATCCACCATCGAGCGAGCAATTACAGAATCTGCTGCACATCTCAAAAGCGATAGAAGAAATGCAGCCAATCGATATTAACGACTTAATACCTAAGTAAAGGATACTACAAAATGACAACTCAATCTAACATCACAACTGTAATAGAAGGCTTCGCCAGGAAGCACAAAATAGATGCCGATGAACTCGCCGCATCGTTTCGCGCACACTACTCATCCGTGATTAGCGGCCAGGTCAAACGCGCAATGGAGCAAAGAGTGCTAGACGGCCACTGGCCAGGCCGAGCGCCCATCGGCTACCGCAACATTCACAAAGACATTGTCCAGGATCCAATGATGGCGCGTGCCGTTTACATCATATTTGAATCACGACTGGACGGACTGACGTGCGAAGAAATAATAGCGCGCCTATACGATGAAGGCCTGGACATCATAGACCTGCCCACAAACAAACTATTCAATGAAGCCATCATAAACAAGGTGCTACGAAACACGTTCTACTATGGCGTCATGAACTACAACGGCGAACAATACCCGCACCGCTATGAGCCGATAATTAGCAAAAAGATGTTTGACCAAGTCCAGCATCTTTTATGGATGGTATAGCTATAAAACTACTAATGTTTTATGGTGTGTGGTACGCAAAATAACTTCTTAGAAAGGAAGAAAATATGCACGAAACAACACTAGTACCCGGCACAAAGGCGTTTCTTATCGCTCGCGTGTCGGATCCGGGTCAGCGCGATGCGCTGCCTGGTCAAGAACTTAGGCTCAACCAATACGCCGAACGATACCAACTGGACGGTAAAATGTTCAGCTTTGACGAAAGCGCCTTCAAAGAAGCCAGGACACAGTTTGAGGCCATCGTTAAAGAAATAATCACCTACCCGCAATACTGCATCGCGGTATTCGACAAAGTAGACCGCCTGACACGCGATAGCTCGGCCGAAGTAGTGCGCGTGTTAAAGCACGCCACCAAAAACGGCAAAATTGAGCTGCACTTCCCGTCAGAAAATCTAGTGCTTCGTAAAGGCGCGCCGGCCGTAGACTGGACGCGCTTTACAATGGGCGCAGCATTTGCCGAATACTACTCTGGCGCGATTAGCGATAACGTAAAGCGCCGCATTGAACAGAAACTCCACTACGGCGAATGGCCGGGTAAAGCACCTATAGGCTATATGAACGTAGACAAGATTGTTGATGGCCGCGTAACCAAAGACGTAGTGCCAGACCCGCAGCGCGCAGACGGCGTGCGCAGGATGTTCGCACTACGCGTACAAGGCCTGTCTTACCGCGTAATCGCCCGTGAACTGCGCGTAGATGGCCTGACCGGCAATACGGCGAAGAAGCGACCAATCCATCAAAGCGTGGTGGAAATGGCACTCAAAAACCCCTTCTACTACGGAGTCATGCTGTATAGCGGCCAGAAGCATCAACACCGCTACGAGCCACTCATTAGCAAAGAAACATTTGATGAAGCACAAAGAGTCAGCCAGAGTCGTGGTACCGGCGGCAGTAAACCAAAGAGCGACACGAAGCAGACCTTCACGTTTCAGGGCATATTGAAATGTGGCTACTGCGGCTGCAGTATCTCGTCATACGTCCGCAAAGGCCACACATACATGATATGTTCGCGCGCCAAAGGCGAATGCAAGCAAAAACACCTCAAAGAACGCGAGGTGTTGCCGGAAGCCAGCAAAATCATTGAAAAGTCCACGATCAAGGAAATCGCCATCAAAGAAGTGCTAGATGCACTCAAAAGCAAACACGATAACGAGCAGTTCTATTACCAAACACTGGTCAAGAACAGCAAGGCCGAATACGATCGGCTGCAAAAACGCCTAGAAGTGGCCTACGAAGACCGTATGGACGGGCGTATTACTGTGAATCAGTACGACACTCTGGCTGCTAAATACAAAGCCGAGCAAGAAGCCCTAGACCGCAAAATGGTTCAAGCGACAGACGGCGGCCACGACAGCTTCATAATAGATAGCGAATACCTCTTGAAACTAACGGCTTTAGCGCCCATTTTGTTTGAAAGTTCTAAACCAGAGCTAAAAAACAGACTTTTGAAAATTTTACTTTCGAACCTTGAAATAAACGAAAACCACCTCTCGTATAAGAGGTGGTTGCCGGTTGATGCACTCACTGAGTGCCTCGAAAGTTCAAATTGGCTCCGGCGGCTGGACTCGAACCAGCGACCTCGAAGTTAACAGCTTCTTGCTCTACCACTGAGCTACGCCGGAATATGGACACATCGGGGCGAAAGGGCGCGGGCGGAAGACGAAAGTCTTGTAGCCTGGTGCGACTGTCACCGCGATGGCGATATCCGGATGTATATAACATACGGAGCTTGGGCTATTATACCGCTCCTATCAGGGGTAGTCAAGGGTTAGTCGATGAGTTCCGAGTAGACAATAATGCGGTGGTCGTAGGTGCTGCCACTCTGGACCCATGTGCCCGTGCAGGTCATCAAATTGAGGCCGCGGGTTGCGTTACCGTAAGGCAATAGCACCTTCTTCATATCAACGTCCTTAAGCGGCACTATCTCCCGTGCCTGCACCTTGTACCTAAACACCGTCCCGTCTCCCATTTCAACGCCAATTATATCGCCGGCGGCCAAGGTTTCAAGATAGGCAAACAAGCCTTCACGTAGTGCGCCCGAGGCGTGTCCATCAATAAAGCTGGCGCCCACTCCGCCCGGCTTTGCGCTGTCGTTGTACCAGCCGGCATCATAAATATTAATCGGTGCCTGCACGCTGCCGTCCTTATTCAGCCCCATGTTGCGAATACGCGCTTTAATGTGCAATTTATCAATCAACAGATAACGCGGCATATTGGCCGCCACCACATATTCCGATAACGAGGCAGGCGAGACCTCCTGTTCATCAGTCCCTTCCATCTCTTTAGAATGATCAGCCTGACCATTCACCTGACCCTGTGCATCATGTCGCTGACCCGCAATTTCGGCCTTCATACGATTGTTCGTCAGCCAAGTATCAAATCCAATGTATGCCGTTGTGCTAAATACTACAATAGCGATAAAAATAATACCGATGTCTTTTAGGCGCTTTTTCGCCCGCCCAGGCCGACCCGCTCGCGTTTTGCCATCACCCTCGCCCTTCGCATCTCCCGCCATATCCGCCCGCTCGGCTGTAGGAGTCGCGGCAGCCGTAGCGGTCGCAGGAGATTCAGCAGGCGCCGCCACAGACGCAGCCCTGGACACACCCGCAGAAACAGTCCCGCCCGCAGAAACAACAGCCTCACCCTCGCTCGCCGACACCACTCTCGCCACACCATCATCCCCGCGCTCATATACCAATCGCCGTGCCGGGGGATGAATATCAAACGAATCCGGCCTTGAGCCTGGTCGTACTGGTCGCCGTTGTTGATGTGGTGATGTTTGTGGTTCCATATGTCGTCTACGTAGTTCACAGGGCACCCGTAGGAACCCTGTGAAACTGCGCTATTAAAGTACTTCCCTTATTATGATCGTCGAGAGCCCCGCTGGTGAGCAAGAAGTCCAATGAATGCCGCCGCAACGGCACCCATTGCAATCACTGCTACTGGGTTCGCGTGTACAAACTTCATGACACCAGTATTTGGAGCGTGTGGGTCGGTTCCGCTATTCAGTGCTGTCAGCACCACATCGTTACCATCGCCACCCACATAACTAATCGAGAAGGTCACACCCTGAACCGAGAACTTCGCTCCTTCGCCAAGTCCCGCAAATGTACCATTCACGGCCGTATTGCTGCGGTTGTCGATAATGGTAAAGGTGTCGCCACGCGCTACCTTCCAGCCGCTAAACAAAGAGACCGAGAGGGTTGTACTACCGAGCGAAACTGCATTGCCACCACCAGGATAGTTACTACCAACAACCAGCTGGTCGTAGGTGGTCTTATTCAAAAGCTCTGCTTGGTACGTACTATCGAACATCGAAAGAGAAGAGCGTATGGTCAGGGTGCCTGGAGAGTTACCAGGGGCGACAACCCCGCCGCTACTCACAGTCAAACTATGCATTGAGCCCGTTCCCTTGAGGACACCCCCGTTATCGACATAGACATCACCACGTGATCCCGAAAGGATAGCCGTTTCTTTATTCTCAACAGTAACATTTTCCGATGGGTTTTCACCCTTCAGCTCGGTTGTCTTGGCCTCAACTACAACTGCAGTCTCACCCACATTAAGTGCCCCCGTGCTATTTGTATCGAGCGTAATGGCGTGTCCGTTCTTTGTAATCGATCCGGTAAGATTTACCGTCCAACCTTCGGGCACATACACTTTTAAGTCACTATTAAGCGTAATCGCGCTCGTGACATTAATCGTTTTGGCGCCATCAGACAGACAGCCCTGTGCGTAGAATGCCCCACAAAATTGCAACGATGCATCGGGACCATTAAACGTCATCGGTGTAGTGATTGTCGTTGTGTCGTGGGCCTCGTAGTACGAGAGGTGCGTTGCCGAAATAGATCCCACTAATGCATCAACACCTAAACCTGTTCGCCCCCCAGACGAGAGCTGACCACCTACCGTCACATCGCCTAGCAGGTTTATGTTATCGCCAGGAAACAGGTCGCCCTGTGCAATAACCTCTGCGTTAGACAGATTCAAAGTTGCGTTCGAGTTAAACGCGCCCGAGGCTGGAGCAACGATTGACGCGCCCCCTACGAACTTCACCGCATCGAGTATGTAGTTCGAATATGCGACCGATTCATCGTCACTTCCCTCAAGGGTGATGCCGCCTAGTGCAACATCAAGATCGTTATGAAGTGTGAAACTATTGCCGTACGACTCTTCGTCAACAAGGGCAACTGGAACGAATTTAATGATATCGCCTGTTGTTGGCAGGCTGCCGCCAACCCAGTTACCTGTATCGCTAAAGGTAGTCCCATCACCGGCGCCCGACCACACAATTGTATTGGCTGCTGCATGGGCGAACTGCACGCCACTAAACGGCGCCAGCACAACCGACAGCAAAAAGACGCCAACCACCGAAAGGAGGCGCCACTTCTTGGTACTATCTACTTTGGTCATATTATTCCTATGTTTATTTTTTTGTTTATCCACCCTCATAGTAGCCGTTTCCAAAAGTCCTGTCTACTGTCATTTCTCTACTGTGGATAAGTCGCTCGCGTTCCTACCGAGCCGCCTCGAGCTCACCCGCCAGCGCAGCAATATCAGCCCAGCTGGCGTTATCGGTCATCACAATAAGTACGTAGGTGCCCTTTGGACTATAGATAATGGCGGCATCATGCAACAGCGCGTCTAAAAATCCCACCTTATCGGCAACTTCTATACCGGGCACGCCCGAAGGAATACCCTTCACATACACATTCCCTTTCATGGCGGCAATCATTTTATCGCGACTAGCCTGTTGGGTAAGTATCCTTCCGGTGTACAGCAGGCTCAGCAAGAGCGATTCATCGCTTGCGTTCGAGGTAATATCCTGCCCGCGCCCAGGAAAGTAGGTATGCGTTGCCCCAATAGCATGCGCATCGGCCTGCACACCCGCGTAGCTCACCTTCAGTAGCAAATCGACCGCACACTCGTTATTAGAAAGCTCAATCATTCTATCGAAACACGTAGAAATCGTGTAGCCCCCATAGCTGGCATCGCCCCAATGCAACTCACCGCGCTCAATACGAAGTAGAATGCTATACGCCACGAACATTTTATACGTACTGGCGGTGGTAAACTGCCGCGTGGCATTATACTCGGCGTTGCGCCGCTGACCCGACAGCTCAACTAATTTCACCCCATACACCCCCGGGTGGGTATCGGCGTAGTGTTTCATTATCTCCGACAATTTCTTGTTCGCAGGGCTGTAGGTCCTCTCGTACGTCACCTTTGGTTCGATAGTATCAACGACAAGCGCCGCAGTAGACGTGTCGCCGCGCAGGACCTTCGTCACCTCGCTTATAGTGGCGTCTGTATTGAGGGCGCTCCCCTTCGCACCCGTCTCTCGACCCGCCTCGGCATAATCTCGAATTGTGACCTTGGTGACGCCCGCCGCCGAGGTAAACCGTGCACCGTAGGTGTTGCGCAGCCATTGTGTTGCCGCCTCGTGCTGAATATTAAGCTGTAAATGACCCTCCTGCACGGTGTACTCAAGCCACGGCGCAACCGTATCTGCCTTCAGCGTCTCGGTTGCATCGGCCACCTTAAGTCTCATCCCACGAGACAGTACCGCCTGCACCCGATGAAGTTCAGTCCGAGCCGTGTCCGTTGAGATCTCTGGCGCCACCGAGGTGCCCCTTACCGTCACGGGGCGAGGCGACAGCGCCACTTCAACCCCTCGCAGCGCAGTGGTTAATTCATCCATATCACACGAACCACCCCGAGATGCATCGATAAGTCGTAGCGCACCCTCACCTGTGCCCTCATCCGCGTCCTCATCCAAACCCGCATCCGGCCCCTCGTCCGTATCATAGACAATCGTGCCGTTACGCGGTGCAAACTCGCAGGTTGGTCCAAACTGGCCAGCGGTGTACATATTAAATTGTGAATCGTTCCAATGTACCAACGGCTCGCCTTTGTCGATAAATGCCTGATACCAAAAGAGCGACCACGGCACCAGTCGCCACACGAGCGGATAAGTGTACGCCTCTACACGCTGCGTATTATCGGTTGAAATACCCAACTCCTGAAAAGTGGGCGCCACCACCACCTCTTGACTGTCGGTAAAATAGATGGGCACCTGCGCATCTGCATAAGCTGCATCGAGTCGCGCCGCCGCTTTCACCTTCGACATACCCCCAATCCGCACCGCACCAACGGTGGTGTGTGGCAGAGTAGTGTGGCTAGGGTAGAGGAGCTGTACCACCACAATAGGTAGGAACGCGACTACCGCCAGCGAGATATATGTCCGTTTGCGCGTACTAAAACCATGCCGATAGATAAACTGCACCGTACGTGTGGTATGGTGTCGTGCCCGCCGCGCATGGTGGCGCAGCCCTCCCGTATCAATCTTCCCTAATTTCATCGTATCTTATTATAAAACGGCCGGCCGCCTTTTACCTAGCCCGCTTCTGCTCGGCTAGCGGTTGGTTACCTGCTTGGTACCTGCTCGGTTACTTGCTCCGTATACACCACCACCCGATGGTCGAGCGTCGCCCCTTCATTCATCCAGCGCCCGGTACAGGTCATAAGGTTGAGACCTTTTTCTACACCTGCAAATGGCTCGGTTGCTCGATGCATATCGACCGCCTCGAGCGCCACCGTTTCCACATGAACTACCCGATACGAAAGGGAAGTGTGGTCACCTTTTTCAATGGTTACACGGTCGCCGATGTGAAGTGACGCCAAATTCCCAAATAACCCCAAATGTGTCGCTCCCGAGGCGTGACCATCAATAAACATCGCCCCCGCCTCACCTGGTGCAGCGCTCCCCGTGTACCACCCTGCATCATAAATATTTTTTGGCGCCTGAATCGTGTTGTCGCGATTCAACCCCATTGGCCGCACCCGCGCCCGAATTCCCAGCGACTCTATCGTAATAAGGCGCGGCGCCGCGGCGTCCACCTGATACGTTGCGAATGCATCGGGTGCCACAGGTATCGCCTCCACACCCTCATCTTGGTGCGCCGATTCGTCCGATGTAGCTGCGCGCACACCAGGTGCTCGTAACAACGCCTGCGTCTTTTGGTTGACGGTCGCCGTATCGTAGATGACATACCCCACCAACGCCGCCCCAACAAGCGCGACCAGCACCATCATAACTGTACGCCGCATCTGCACAATCCTTAGCCTTTTATCTTTTGAGCGAGCTTGCTGCGCATCGCCTCGTACGCGCCGTCAAAACCGAGCACCTTCAAAGCACCAATTAACACGTAGAGTTCGTCCACAACCTGCGAGCTAGGGGACTGGTCGTACTGTGTAAAGCGGGCATTCACCGCCTCCACCAGCCACTTCTCTTTGGCCGTTCCCGCGGGATGAGCCGCTGGACCGCTCCCAGCTTGATACTCGGACGATACCACCTCGAGTGATCGCGCCGAGTTGTCCCGTTTCCGTAAATAGCCCTTCGAAATAAGGCCGTCAATATGAACCGCAACGGTCGAAACCGATTTATAGCCCAGTCCACCCATAATCTCACGGTAACTTGGGCCATAGCCGTGCTCTTTAATAAACCTATCGACAAATAGCAGCAGCTCCTTTTGTCGTTTTGTTGACCGCTCAGCCATGCCGTGCCTCCTTTGCCTTACTCTTACCAGTTCGCTCCTGGTGTCGTCCATGCGGTGTGGCTACTCGTGGTGCAGCGATTACCACCGCGGCCAATCCCCACCATACAATTGCGACCGTATCATCGGCCCACACTGGCAAAAAGAGGCCCGCAACCACCGCGCCAATTCCCGCGGCACACACCGCCAGCGCCAGCCACCAGGTGCGGCGGCGCCAGGTTTCTATTAACACATAGTAGGTAATGCAGAGGAAGAGCGCCAAGCCTAACCAGCCGGTTTCGTGGGCGACAAATAGATACTGATTTTCAATAATAATTGGCTGGGTACCATGGAGCGATGCCGAGCCGGTACTGCCTATGCCCGACCCAAGCGGTTGGCGTGCCATCCGGGCAACACCCTCTTTAAGTGACGCCACGTGACCTTCATTCGAATTTATGTCGTTACCCTCCTGCGGATCTTCGTGCAAAATAACCTGCGACACAAACTGAGTATCACGAAATGCCACCACACTTCCCGTCAAGACCAAGAGCGTCACGCCAAATGCCGCCCAGACCATCTTCGATATCTGCCGTCCATAGACCACTAGCAGCACAACCGCAACCGCCGCACACGCTCCAAGCGCAGCACTACGCGAGTAACTCATCCACAGGGCCACCACCGAACCGGCTGCCAAAATTGCCGCACTCGTCTCTTCGCGCCGCGATCCATTTCGCCGACCAACTAGGCGAGCCGCCAACACAACCGCCAACACAATGGTGGCGTACACGCCCAATGGGTTCGGCCCTCGCAACGTGCTATTAATGCGAATGTAGTTCATGTTTTGGTCAACCGTCAGATACGGTGCAATGGTGGTGTCGCTATAACCCAGGTATTTTAAGATGTCGTGCGGCAGAATAGTCGCCTGGAGCAACGCAAAGACAGTTACCACCAACGCGCCACCAACAAATGTCCAACAAAAGAGTCGAACCGCCGCAGGGTATAGCGTAATTGCCACGTACACAAGAGTAAAGAACAACAAAAAGCGCAGGTTAATAAAGAGTCCCGCAACAGTCGCCTCGAACCCCTGATACTGCACTGGAATAAGAATAAGATGCAGCAACGCATACAGCATAATGGCGTACATCAACTTATGCCGAAGTATCGACCATTGACGATGCCGCATCAGAAGAATCGCCGCCAGTACTAACGCAACCCCAAGCAGGACTTCCTTCCACGACTTTATAAGAAGGGTGTGATCAGGCAAAAGGGCAGACAGGCCCACCGAAAGCGGCGCGTGCACCACAATACCCCCAAAAATCACCAACAAAATGCCGACAAACAACGCATCAAGCATGGAAATCTTCTTCCCCATATCACCTAGTTTACCCCAGAAAATGATACAATGATACTTACTTATGACCCGCCGAAATTCTAAACTCTACAGCCTCACGCTCATGGTGGTCGATGCCCTGGTCCTTATCACCGCCTTCGTCCTCGCCTACATCGCCCGCGTCCAATACGATTCGCGCCCTCTACTCCATAATATCTACGCCTACGACTATCTTTTCGCCTTCCTGCTTATCGTGCCGTTCTGGATTGCCGTCTTCGCCATTATTGGCCTCTACCAACCCAAAACCTACAACCGCCGCCTCACAGAATGGGCCAGCATCGGCGCAGGGGTATTCATTGGCATCCTTATTGTGATTGGTTGGGAATACGTCAGCGACAAAGACCTCTTTCCAGCCCGACTCGTAGCCGCCTACTCACTCGTGGCCGCTTTCGTGTTGGTGGTGGCCGAAAGGGAAGTGATGCGTCTTATTCGCACCCTTAGTTACCGTTACGGCAAAGGGGTGCGCCGGGTACTTCTGATTGGTTCGTCTGGTATTACCAGTGACGTTGCCTCTACCCTGGCCGACACCACTCGTAGTGGCCATGCCATTATCGCCATTGCGGGCCCTAAGAAAGTCCTCCCCGCCGAATCTCGTGCCCTGCACTTCTCAACCCCCGAGGCGGCGCTTAAGCAAATTACCTCTCTTGGCATTACCACTATTATTCAAACTGACTTATACGAAAACCCTAATCGTAACCAGGCCATTTTAAGTGCTGCACAGGCGCACCATATCGATTACAATTTTATTCCGGCCGAATCCGAATTCTACTCGGGCAAAAATACGGTTGATATTTTCCTCGGCTATCCAATGATCACCGTCTACCAAACACCGTTGGTTGGTTGGGGCTCCATCGTGAAGCGTATTTTCGATTTTATCGCCAGCCTTCTGCTGGTCGTGGTGCTCTCGCCGTTCTTCCTAATCCTTTACATTATTAAGAAAATTGCCGACCCGGGACCGGCCTTCTACGTCAGTAAGCGCCTGAGCCGTTTCTCGCAACCGATTGAGCTAATTAAGTTCCGTAGCATGGGCGCAGCGTATGGTAGCAAAGACGCCGCCGAAGAGTTTCGTGAGATGGGTCGTGAAGATCTGGCGCGCGAATACGAAACATTCCGCAAAGTCACCAACGACCCTCGCATCACACCTTTTGGACGATTCCTCCGCGCCACCTCAATTGATGAACTGCCTCAGGTCTTTAACGTGCTAAAAGGTGATATTAGTTTAGTTGGTCCACGCCCCATTCTTCCGCAGGAAGTGAAGCTCGCCAAAGGTCGTACCGCCCTGCTCCACAGCGTCAAATCTGGCATGACAGGACTTTGGCAGGTCTCTGGCCGTAGCGAACTCAGTTTCGAGGATCGTATCGAACTCGAACTATTCTATGCTCAAAACTGGACCTTCTGGCTTGATATTAAAATTCTGTTTAAGACAGTCTTGGTTGTGTTAAAGGGGAGGGGGGCGAAGTAATCGCATGGCCCAGTCCGCTCACCCATTAAAACCGCGCGCGCCAAAACCCCGCGCGCCAAAAATCGCCCTGGTGCATGACTGGCTCACCACTATGGGTGGCGCCGAACCACTCCTGCTTGAAATCCACAAGCTCTTCCCTGATGCGCCGATTTATACTTCGGTCTACCATGCTGAAAAAATGACTGCGTTTAAAGATATCGATGTTCGGACGACCTGGCTTCAGACAAGACTTCCCGCCGCCCTGCGATACCGCCACGTCCTTTGGCCCACCTTACGCGCCAAGGCATTTCGCCAGCTCGACCTCTCCGAGTTCGATATCATCATCTCTAGTTCCAGCGCCGAGGCCAAATCGGTCCGTAAGACGCGCAAAAATCAGGTGCATATCGCCTATATTCACACGCCAACCCGCTACTACTGGAGTCACTACGAAGAGTTTCGTAAAGAATTTAGTTTTGGGGCACTTACCCCCTTTATTCGCCCCTTTATTCCCTATTTCGTAAAGAAAATGCGGGTGCTCGACCTGGCATCAACCAAGGATATCGATGTCTTTATCGCCAACTCTACCGTCACCCAGCAGCGCATAAAAGAGTACTACGGTAAACCAAGCACCGTTATTTACCCGCCAGTCGAGGTAAGTAAATTTACGCCGCCGCCAAAAGGGGAGCGGGCTGGCTATGTTATTTGGGGTCGTCATGTTCCCTATAAGCGGTTCGACCTTGCGATTGCCGCCGCCAACCAGTTGGGTGCGCAGCTGACCATCGCTGGTACCGGTCCCGACACCGAACGCCTTAAGCGTCTGGCTGGTCCAACCGTCACATTTGTAGGGCGTATCCCCGATGATGAATTAATTGCACTGGCGCACCGTTCTAAGGCATTTTTGTTTCCTAACGAAGAGGACTTTGGGATCGCTGCCGCCGAGGCCCTTGCCGCCGGCACTCCAGTCATTGCCTATAAGAAGGGTGGGGCACTTGATATCGTCCAAGATGGTGAAACAGGTGTGTTTTTTGAACATCAAACGGTTGAAAGCTTAGTAGGGGCGATGGAGCGGTTTGAAACGCTCGAATTCCTCCCCGCCACACTTCACCGCAAAGCTAAGCGGTTCGATAAAGGCTTGTTTGCCACTAAAATGCGTAAAATTGTTGAGGACTACTCATGAATCAGGACACTCCGCAACCAACTTCTCAACCAACCCCACAACCACCCACCCAAGACCCAGCCACCCTCTTCACCGCGGGTACGCCGGACCCCGAAAAACCCCCTCGCAACCCTCGTCTTAAACTGTTTATTATTGGTGGCTCAATTGCATTGGTGCTGGCGCTTATCGCGGCGGTTATCTTCTTCTTTCAATCGACCGAGAGCGAAGACCACCCCACCACTACACCAACCGCCAAAACCGACACACCTCGAGAGGTGGCACTTACCGCCACATCGCTCATTGATGAAGTTCGCACTGCCCAGAAAAAAATCGCTGTCAATTCGCCCGAGCTTATATTCTCAACCAGTGCCGCAGATACCAAATACTCACCTACCTATAAATATGGCACCGCCCCCTACTACATCCGCGGTACTTTTGGTGAAGATATCACCGCCTTCGATTCCTCGGCCGCGAACAGCTCCGGCGACTCCGACAGCCCCAACGGCTTGACTATGCGTAAAGTCGTGCAGGACGCGCAGGCCACAGCGGCCGCCGTCTTTAAGAGTCACAGTTCTCTTAAAGAGACGCCCGGCGAATCGTACACCACCTACTACAGCGATGCACACGTCATTTGCACCCTTAGCACCACGCTCTCATCGGTCACAACCACCTGTGCCGATATTAAAGATTACGCCCCACTCGCCAAAACTATCCAGCCACTGGCCGAAAGTTACCTCGCAACTGTAGAAGATGCCCGCGCAGATAATCTCGTCTTCTCGAACCCTCAAATTACTCAAAAATCCCATGGCTTTACCAGCGCCAAAATAGGCATTTCATCTCTCGAAAATGTCGGCGGATTTGCAGGTCTTTTCTATACCAAAGACAATGGTTGGGTATTCTGGCGTGGCACCCAATCACAAATCCTTTGTTCGGACTACAATTCCTACGCGCTCCAAACCGCCTTCGAGGGTGAAACCTGCTACGATCCCGCCGCCGACAATGAACACGCCAGTGTCATGATTACACTCTCCGAAAGCTAGGAGCGCGCTACTTCTCGTGTCCCATCGCCTGATTAATACGGGTCGAGGAATCGTACTTCTCAACTCCACCAGCATCAAATACCATCGCAATACCATACTGCGCGCACACCTCGGCCTCGGGGACCTCTTTCGCCGAGTCTCGGTCGCCCCCGTTGGCAAAGATAAGCTCGTCACCCGGATGTTGCTCGGCCACCATGGCCAGCGTCTTAATAATCGTAGGGTCTTCATCGACCGATAGCACCACCTGGTCGACCCCCTTCAGCGCCCGCATTAAACGGAGCCGGTTCCTCTCATCAAGAATAATTTTTCCCTTTTTCTGCAATTGCTGCGCATCGTTGTTGACGATCACAATAAGATACTCACCAAGCTTCGCCGCCGCCTCAATCATATCAAGATGCCCACCGTGAAGCGGGTTAAAATATCCGCTGACTATTACTGTTTTCATATGCGTATTATACCTGCTTACCGGCAACTATGCTAAGCGGGCGTGACTAATCTACCAGGACTTCTTCAACAAGCAGTGTCTCCTGCTGCTTTCGTGGCCGTCCAAACACAGCATAGATTATCTTCCGCATCACTTTTCGAGGACTTGTATACCCCGCCTTTTCTAACTGCAATGATGCAAACCGATTCGACATCTCGACTGCGGGCTTGTCTACGTATTTCTCAAACAAAACGGTAGCAATAATTATTACTGGCGTCATGAATAAAAATGACAAAACAACTGCCAAGTTGTACCCAGTTATCGGATAAAGAGCTAAGAAAGAGCCAAAGCCTACGGTATACATTACCGGTATGTGTACTAGATACAGGGCAAACGTATATTTACCGAGGGTGCTTATCCTAGGTTTCTTTAATATATGAGTCAGTGTGTTATTTGTAAGTACCAATAGGATAATAAGTAAAGAAGATAGAGTAAGCGCAACAATACGGACACTTAAGCCTAGCGAGCTAAAGAATGTATCGATCTGAGCATATGCGGTCATCTCAACACCCATTTGCGGGTATGCTCCCAGCAGTAGAGCGGCTAACCCCCCTACTATAAGAAATGCTCGAGATTTGCTCAGGAAATTAAGCCGCTTTTGTACGTACAGGTCGGCCACCACCATTCCCGCAACAAAGGCAAAATACCAGGTGTTGAATGTGAGGATAGCCGCTAATACGTAGGCCGTCCATCGATTCTTCGAACCTCCACATAAAAGCAGGAGAATAAACACCAGGAATGAACCGAGAAATTCAATTGTCATAGTCCATAGCACACCGTTGTATGGGCTTCCTCCAACCATAAACACACCAAAAGCGCCACTTTGGACTGCGTGCAAAAGGGTGGGTTGAAAATTCCATTCATCAACCAACCATAGCGATTGAGTGATTGACCCCACACCATTCACTAAATTGATGCCTCCAAATTTTATAATCACGAAACACACAAGCGTGGTAGCGAGAGCTGGAATCATTAAGCGAATATACCTCTTGACCGCCAATTTCCGCACTATCGACTCGTCACCAGACTGAAAGAAACCAACGGATAATACAAAACCGCTCAATACAAAGAAAATTGCTACCGCTAGTGTTCCAGCAAACGGGAGCGCAAATATTCCCCCATACATATTATCCTCGAAACGCATGTGCTGCACTTGACTATGCCCATAAATAATCATCGGGAAAAACGCAAGCACAAAGTGATGAAGTACAACCATTACAGCTGCCAGCCCGCGAACCCCCTCGAGTTCAAGAAAACGCATTTTTGACTCTTTTTTCATGTCCCTCGCAAAATCCTTATAGTTTATTATACGTTTTACGTAAAAAATACGCATTAAAACTAAGATATAATAAGAGTTATATGAACATCATCGTTACCGGCGGTGCGGGGTTTATCGGCTCGAACTTCGTACATCACGTCTACAGAGAGCGTCCCGACTGGAATATTACTGTACTTGATGCCCTTACCTACGCAGGCAACGAGGCTAACCTCGAAGGACTCGACCCTGCTCGTGTCACCCTGGTGAAGGGCGATATTAGCGATGCCGAGCTTGTAAATAAACTCGTTGCCGAGCACGATGCAGTCGTACACTACGCGGCCGAGTCGCATAACGACAACTCGCTGAAAAACCCTCGCCCATTTCTTGATACCAATATTATCGGTACGTACACCATTTTGGAGGCAGTGCGCGCTCACGGCAAACGCTTACATCATATTTCAACCGATGAAGTCTACGGCGACCTCGAGCTTGACGACCCCCAAAAGTTTACCGAACAAACGCCGTATAACCCCTCAAGCCCCTACTCGTCAACCAAGGCTGGTTCAGATCTCCTGGTGCGCGCCTGGGTGCGAAGCTTTGGCGTACAGGCCACAATTAGCAACTGCTCGAACAACTACGGCCCCTACCAACATGTCGAAAAGTTTATTCCCCGTCAAATTACCGAAATTCTTGAAGGCCGCCGACCAAAGCTTTATGGCGCCGGCGAGAACGTCCGCGACTGGATTCACACCGAAGACCATAGCTCGGCCGTGCTCACTATCCTAGAAAAAGGCGTCATTGGTGAGACCTACCTTATTGGTGCCGATGGTGAGAAGGATAACAAAACTGTCGTTGAACGTATTCTTTCGCTGATGGGTAAGGACCCTCACGACTACGAACATGTCGCCGACCGCCCCGGTCACGATATGCGCTATGCCATCGATTCAACGAAGTTACGTACCGAACTTGGCTGGCGTCCGCAGTTCACCGACTTCGAGGCCGGGCTAAAAGAAACTATCGAATGGTACACAGCTCATCAAGACTGGTGGAAACCGCAAAAAGCCGCAACCGAGGCAAAATATGGTGCATAAGGCTTCGTCAACACCCCCTCACTCGTCACCCCTCGAATTCGGCAAAGACCTCGCCGCCCACCCTACCGACATCCCTGGGCTTGTTTGGTGGGATCTCCCTGTACACGGCGACTCTCGTGGTTGGTTTAAAGAGAACTGGCAACGCGAAAAAATGGTCGCCCTAGGACTGCCCGACTTTCACCCCGTCCAAAACAACATCTCGTTTAATGACGCGGTTGGGACCACCCGTGGAATCCACGCCGAACCGTGGGATAAGTACGTCTCGGTGGCAACAGGCCGAGTGTTTGGCGCGTGGGTCGATCTCCGCGAAGGAGACACGTTCGGTCGCACCGTGACGCTCGAACTCGACCCTACAAAAGCAATTTTTGTTCCACGTGGCGTTGCCAACTCGTTTCAGGTGCTTGAGCCCGATACCGCCTACACCTATCTCGTCAACGACCATTGGTCGGCCGATGCCGAATATGCCTTCCTTAATCTTGCCGATGAAACCACCGCAATTCAGTGGCCCATACCCCTCGACAAGGCAGTGATATCGGATAAAGACAAGGCTCACCCGCGCCTTAACGAAATTACCCCCATCGCCGCAACGCGCGTCCTTATTACGGGTGCCTATGGACAGCTTGGCCGCGCGCTTCAGGTTGAATTCCCAGACGCGGTTGGGGTTGATCGTGATGAACTTGATATCACCGACCCCGACAGCCTCGCCCGCTACCCATGGCGCAACTTTGATACGATTATTAACGCCGCCGCTTACACGGCAGTCGACCAAGCCGAAACCCCCGAAGGTCGCCATGACGCCTGGAAAGTAAACGCCAGCGCGGTGCAAAACCTAGCGCATATCGCCCGCCAGCATCATCTCACGCTGGTCCACGTCTCGAGTGACTACGTCTTCGATGGCACCGCCCCAATTCATACCGAAGACGAGCCCTTCGCCCCACTTAACGTATATGGTCAGTCGAAAGCAGCCGGCGACATCGCTGCCGCCCTTGCGCCGCAGCACTACATCACTCGCACCACTTGGGTGGTCGGTGAAGGCAAGAATTTCATTGAAACCATGAAAAACCTAGCCGAAAAAGGCGTCAAACCAACCGTAGTCGGTGACCAAATTGGCCGTCTCACCTTTACCGAGGACCTCGCCCGCGCCATCCACCACCTCCTGGCCGTTAAGGCGCCTTATGGCACCTACAACGTCACCAACGAGGGCGCCCCCACCAGCTGGGCAGACATCGCCAAAAAAACCTACGAACTCACAGGCCACAACCCCAAGGACGTAACTGCGGTAAGTACAGAGGAATATTATGCCGACAAGATTCGCGATGGAGTGGTTGTGGCGGAGCGGCCTTTGCAAAGTGTGCTTGACCTAGGAAAGCTTAAGGCAACCGGCTTTATACCTCGCGATGTGCATGATGTGCTTCGCCGATACCTTGAAAAATAATCCTAAATGTGTTAAAATAGAAGTATGGACTTCGCGTCATATCAACACCCATGACGCTCAGCTCGCACATCGAGAAGCTACTCACCCACACTCACACAAGGAGGTCTCGTGAAGGGAATAATTCTAGCAGGGGGGTCGGGGACCCGACTTCACCCCATCACTAAGGGAATCAGCAAGCAGTTGGCCCCTGTCTATGACAAACCGATGATCTACTACCCGCTGTCAACGCTTATGTCGGCGGGCATTCAGGACATCCTGATCATCACGACCCCAGAGGACCAGCCACAGTTCAAGCGACTCCTCGGTGACGGTTCCGAATGGGGCATATCGCTCTCATATGAAATCCAGCCGAAGCCCGAAGGATTAGCGCAGGCCTTCATTATCGGAGAGCAATTCATCGGAGATGACAAGGTAGCGTTGGTACTGGGGGATAACCTCTTCCACGGCCCACACCTTGGCGAGGCACTCGAATCTTGCATCAATCCTGATGGAGGAATTGTATTCGCCTATCACGTCACCGACCCTGAACGCTACGGAGTGGTCGAGTTCAATGAGAGCATGAAGGCCATCTCGATTGAAGAGAAGCCGCAGACCCCCAAGTCGAACTACGCTGTCGTTGGGCTCTACTTCTACGACAACGAAGTGGTCGACATCGCCAAGCGCATCAAACCAAGTGAGCGTGGCGAGCTGGAGATTACTACCGTCAACGAAGAGTACCTCAAGCGAGGCAAGCTCAAGGTCATGACCCTCGGAGATGGTGATGTCTGGCTCGACACCGGCACCATCGATTCCTACAAGGACGCCATCGATTACGTGCATGTCGTCCAGACCCGCACCGGCAAGATGATTGGCAGCCCCGAAGTTGTCGCTCATCAACAGGGGTTCATCAACGATGACGCTCTGCGCATCATCGCCGAACCGCTGAAGAAGTCGGGATACGGTCACGGCATCATTGCGCACACCACGACAGAGTAGTTTGAAGGGAGAGGTCCAACTCAACAGGCCGGCACAGAAATGTGTCGGCCCTTCCCTTCTCGTGATAGAATAAAGGTAATGAAGCGAGTGTGTGTTATTATTCCGGCCTACAATGAGGCCGCCGTTATAAAGGGTGTGGTGAAAGATATCATCACGCAGCTCAAAAATAAACCGTATGCGTATGAAGTACTCGTTGTTAATGATAGCTCGAAAGATGACACCTCAGCACAAGCGAAAGCTGGTGGCGCAACGGTCGTAAATCATATTCTCAACTCAGGCGCAGGTGGTGCTACGGCAACTGGCCTGCTTTATGCAAAACAACAAGGGTTTGATATTGCTGTCACTATGGATGCAGACGGTCAACACCTTTCAAAAGATGTAGTTGCCGGAATCAATAAAGCTATCAAGGAGGGTACCGACCTTCTTATCGGGAGCCGCCTCATTAACACCGATGGCATGTCAAAAGTGAAAATATTAGGGAATAAGGGCCTAAGCTTTATTACTTACTTACTCTTTGGCGTGAATGTCACAGATTCACAATCGGGTCTCCGAGTTTATTCGAAAAAAGCAATCGAAAACCTCCGATGGAAAACAGATGGATATGAATTCTGCTCAGAAATGTTATGGAGGGCGAAACAGCTTAACTTGGTCATAGTCGAATATCCAATCAGTGCCGTATATACCGATTACTCTCGGGGAAAGGGTCAAAATAACTGGAATGCAGTCAATATTATAAAATCACTGACACGGCGCCGAATTATGGAGTTCCTTGAATGAGATATATTATACTTGTTGCGCTCAATGTGCCAATCATTCTGCTGGCACTACTTAACTTAATAACCCAATTTAAACTAAAGAAAATTTCTTCGCAACGTTTCCGCCACCAAATTATTTTTTGGGGGATTATATTTATTACCCTTATAGCCTCGTTCCCCGCGTATAACTACATCAACGCTCGCCCCCTCCTCGATTCAAGTGAGCTAAGTCTATTCGATATAGTACAAACAACGGCTATCATTGTCATGATTTATGTATTGAACAGACAACGGCTTAGCATGGAAAAAACCGAAGATAAGCTCAAGAGCCTGCATCGAGAACTTTCAATTCTATTGTCCACTAAGAAGTAGTGCCCTTGGTTCGGAATATCACCCTGCTGTATATTACGTAGTTCCAGCACACAATGAGTACCGTAACGCAAATCTTACTTACAGAAGGCGGGATATTGAAAGTATTAAGTATTTGTACGGCAAAGACGGTAAAGAAATAGTTAAAAACTAATAAAATTGTGTATTCTACTAACTGATACCTCGCCTTTCGCTCTCGCCCCTTGTCTCCATAGACCCACCTCCGGTTGAGCGAAAAACTTACACACAAACCAGCTATATAGCCGACTGAGGTTGCCAACCATAGTGATAAATCAAAGAGATAATAGCACGCGACTAATGACCCATAATCTACCCCAAACGTAAGCCCGCCCGCGATTAGATATCGCACTATAGATCGATTTCTCTTCAAAAAACCCTTTGTTAATTCCATGTCACTTCTCGCTGCATGTAACTCATCCGGCTACCTATTGGCCTTTTCTCACAACCATCGCGATGCCATCTTTAGCTTTTCCTGAGAAAGATACACTACCGCTACACCTACCGCAATTGAGCCCGCCCCAAATAAGACCAGACTCATAGTCATGTGTGCAGGCCAATAATAAAATTCGATATTATGCTTACCTTGTGGCACATTTATTCCCTGGAAAAGATCTTCCGCTTTCGAAATAGATGTTTCACGACCATCAACCAAAGCGTGCCATCCGGGATAGAATACTTCTAGCCGCACAAGATTTGAGTCCTGCGCGCAATCAACTTCAAAATTATTGAATTTCGCTCGCTCGGTAACTGAACAGCTCTCTCCAGATAAATAATGACGGTACCCCGGCAACTCAAAAATCTCAATGTAACGGTCGGCGTATACCCTACGTAGGTTACGCCGCGCAATCACATCTTCAGACATAGAATTCTTTACCACATGTATATACTTCACACCCATCTTCTCGTCTTGAGCTATCCGGTCTACGTCATACACGTTAGAGAGAAAACCGATTGAAGGTTCGAACGCATCGAAATTCTTTACTATATAATCGTGCCAAAGTGCGGGGATTGGCAAATCCCTCATACTTAGCTGACCTACATCAAAATATGATCCGTAGTTTGCATTCAGCATATTAGAATCAAATCTTTGACTACCCAAGTTCTGCTGCAAGAAATGCATACTGCTCGTATCGACTACCGAACTTTTTTGGTAGGCTCCGAAGTGCCAAATCGAGAAACATATCACACTCTCTAACACTAGCAAGGTATATATAAATGTCCTCTTATGTTTCCATTTCAAAAACAATACAATTAATAATGCTGCGCTCACTGCAACCGAAAGTTCAATGAAGAAAATACTAAAGAGCGTATTCTTCGTACTCTCGTTAATAAACTCAAATATGTAATGACGAGCACCAAGGAGCATGAATCCGTAAAATAGCACCGTGAAAATAGCCACGCCAATAAGTGGCTTCTTACTTCGATTAGAAGAAGTTCTCAGATTATCCACATACATAACTGCGAGAACGATAAGACAAAAAGACAGTGATGGAACAATATACCGAAGCACTGATGCGTGCTGAATCACAGGAATATGAGCGATTATAGTAGTGACAATCGGCACCCCTATCACCCTCATCCAACCGAAAAGGAACCAACCACCAAATACCAACTTCCACCTTAGGGCAATATCCTTACTAAATATGGCTAAGATTGCCAGTATCAAAAGCGATACTGTAAAGAATCCTCCAATACCACCATAGACAGGATTACTAATCGTAAACCCAATAGCGTTTGGTATAAACGAAGCTAAATATGCGACCGAAAGGCTTGCGTTATTTGTTAGATCTAATAGAACGGGTTGATTATGAATACCAGAGGAGCCGTTTGCAGGGTTAGTATACACGAAGAATTCCATCAGCCAAGGAAGCGCAAGGGACAACGCCACTACGCTGGCCACACCAAGACTGGCTACTTTGATTAACTTTTTCGGTCGTTGAGTTTTCACGAAGAGTGCTATCGTATAAACACCCACAAGTAGCATGTTCAGTGCTGCCGTCTCTGGAAATCCCGCCAACAGTGAGAGCGAAACGCCCAGCGCAAACACCACCATGGCAAGCACATTATCTTTACCGAAGAATCCTTTTCCACTCGTAAATATGAGATTAACGCCAAGCATACACCAAGGCAAAAACGGAATTGGGTTGAAACCAGCACTTGGCATCATCATATAAGTACCCAGTGTCGCAAATAAACACCCCGCCACAAAAGCGGCCGCATTACCAACCCTCTTTGCTTTTTTATTCTCGAGGCGCCTGACGAATAGATACATGCCAATTCCGGCAACTACCTCAAGAACAAACTGATTAAGGAAGAATCCGTATGGTAGAGCCATTATTAGCGTGAATGGAAACCAGGCCGCCGACTGTGTCTCGCCAAGAAGTGGCGCTCCTATACCTTCGTAATGGTTCCATAATGGAAGCTGTCCATCAAAAATCTGATGAATTGCCTGGACCCCCAATGCCTGTTTTGTGAGCCCGTCATTCCCTTCTATTGAATTACCTCCGTCAAAAGGGAGGGGCAAAAGTTTCCCTCCATTCTCGACAGGTAGAGCCGCACGAGATAAAAGGGGGTCTGGATTAGTGATGAATACATACGCAAAATTAGCGAAGAAAACAAACAATACTATTAACGCTATTGATGTTACTACAGTGTGTGCACGATAAAGAGTTACACAAAAATCCCAAAACTTTTTTATTGCCGTCATCTACCTATCATATCATCACAAACCATCCTTAGGTATCACTCGTGTCTCCCTCTATTGAAATGGTTGTGGTAATATATAATAGAGAGTAGTCAATATGAAGATTAAATATAAAAAAAATCATAAAACAGCTTGGCTCATTACAGTCATTGTGGTCGTAGCCACAGTACTATGCACTAGCTACTTCCTTGCGACAAGTGACGCACTATTCGGACCCCGAGACGAAACCTCTAGCAAAAGCTCTTCTAATTCTTCGGATGAGTCCAGCGAGCCACAAGATACTAATCCCTCCCACAAGCTAAATCCATCCAACACCGATCGCGCCGTACCTACAACGGATGAGTCAAGTGGTAGACAGGTGGTCCCTGTTGTCGCGAATGTTGTTGTAGATGGTAACACCGTATTTATACGCGGAGGAACAAACGTATCTGTAAATGGCGGCTCATGTTTCGCTATCCTTCACGGGCCAAACGGCGAACAGGTCCGCAAGGACACCTCACTCCTACCAAATTCTAGCACTACCGACTGTAAGACAATCCAGATTCCAATCTCGGAATTATCAGCCGGTACATGGACATTTACCCTGAATTATTTATCTGACAGCGTGGAGGGAACCTCGAGTGTTACGCCGTTCACTATTTAGTAAGGTATTCGTACCCGCCCTTCTCGCCCTTGCCGTATGCGCATTAGTGATGTGTGCACTTTTTGTAAATATAAATCGGCAGCATGCCGCCGCTCTCTCGGCGACAGATTTTAACGCGGGACGCATAATCGATGACTCCGTTTTTTATAACAAAGATTCTATGAGTACCGCGGAGATCCAATCATTCTTAGATCACCTCATCCCAAACTGTGATGTCTGGGGTACGGGGCAGTCTGAATATGGCGGTGGGACACGCGTGCAATACGCATCTTCTCATGGATGGCCGGGGCCTCCTTATGTATGTATCAACAAATATTATGAAAACCCCAATAGTGGCGAGACCTCCTACGAAAAGGGTGGAGGAGCTTTCGATGGAGGACAGTCGGCTGCGCAAATTATCTACAATGCCGCACAAAAATATGGCATCAACCCTCAAGTCATTCTCGTATTACTAAAGAAAGAATCTGCGGGTCCGCTCACTCAAGACAGTTGGCCCCTCAAGTCACAATACAAGTATGCTATGGGCTATGCATGCCCCGATAGTGGTCCTGGATATTCGGCAAATTGCGATAGTAGTAAGGCAGGATTTTACAAGCAGGTAGATTTAGCCGCTTGGCAATTGAAATACTACAAAGACCATCCAAATGATTATCGTTACAAAATCGGTTGGAATGACATACAATATTCAACCGATCCGGCGTGCGGTACGAAACGTGTATATATCGAAAATATGGCCACGCTCAGTCTTTATATCTACACGCCCTACACGCCAAACGGCGCATCCCTAGCTAATTACCCGGGTACCGCACCGTGCGGAGCATACGGCAATCGCAACTTCTTTATGTACTTTAGTAGTTGGTTTGGAAAACCATCTACCCCTCCACTCACAAAATGTGACTCAAAATTGCAAGATATGGTATGTGTTTGGAGCGTCCGCAAAGATGACGGATCGCAGTTCCTTACCTCGTCTGAAACAGAGCTCAGTAGCGCTATGTACAGCTACGGATGGATAAATGAAGGTATTGTATTCTATGCATATAGTACACAGAAACCGGGAACGATACCCGTTCGCCGTTTACAAAAAGATAATCTCCACTATTTCTCTGCTGACAATACTGAGTACACAACTCTTAAGAATAGCGGAGTATGGTCAGATGAGGGTATCCGGTTTTATGTATGGCCAAACTCAACTCCCATCAATACCTCACATCGAGTCTATAAACTACGTAACCCAAATAATGGCCTGTACTACTGGACTGCAGATACTAAACAGCGAGACTACCTCGTAACCGTTGGTTATATTATGGAGCTTAATGCATTTAATACACCAAGTGGAATTATTCCGTACCAAGAGGCTCCGGCTAACCGAGACAACATATATGCGTTAAGTGCCGGAAGTGCATATTTGTACACCACAAGTCTTACCGAGGCCGATTCGGCGTCGAGAGTGGGCTATACATATCAAAATGTACTTACAACAGCAAATTCAAATGGCAATGGCACCCCCGTATACCGTTTGTACGGCAATGGAGAGCATTTTTATACTATTGACGGTAATGAGCGAAACAATGCGGTCAGTAAGTATGGGTATACTGACGAGGGAATTAAGTTTTATCTTGATGATATCAGTGGGCGCATTTATCGATTGATTAGCACAAAAACCCAAACACACCGCTACATTAGCGACACCAAACAGGCTATGGACCTTTCAAATAATCAGTGGAAATACGAGACAATGCTATCGCCCCCAACAGACCCCACTCCCGTCTATCGTTTCCTCAACCTATCTAATGGAGAACATTTCTATACTATAGACCCCAATGAAGCTGCCAATATCTCAAATAAAGGTTGGCAATATGAACAAATAGCCTTCTATGCCTCGCCAAAAGTAGGGACTCCTGTCTACCGCATGTACGGTAATGGTGAGCATTTCTATACCTCTGACCCGAACGAACGAGATAACGCTGTCAGGAAATATGGCTACGAGGATGAAGGTGTTCGCTTTTATGTCAGTACGTCCGAAAGCTTAACGCCCGTCTATCGACTTTATGGTAATAATGAGCACTTCTATACAACCAGTAGTTCCGAGCGAAATAGCGCCATTACGAAATACAACTTTGTTGATGAGGGTGTTCGCTTCTATCTCACGCCATAGAGATAACACCCCTGCTTAGACCTTCATCTATCCTTATGGTAAAATTGGATAGTATGCAAAAAAAGAAATCATCCTCTTCCCAGTACCCTCTTGTAACTATCGTAATTCCTGTCTATAACACTGAAAAATATATTGCCGAATGCCTTGATAGTGCACTCGCTCAAACATACCCAAATATAGAGGTTGTCTGCGTGAATGATGGTTCAACCGATAACTCACTGACAGTTCTAAAAAAGTACTCTTCACGGCATCAGTCTATAAAGGTTATTAATCAAGGCAATGCTGGTGTTGTCGAGGCCCGAAATCGTGCTATAGAAAAAGCTTCTGGTGAATATATTCTACCTCTCGATAGTGACGATCGTATTTCAGAGGATTGCGTTGAGGTGCTGATGAATCTCTTTTCAACAACTACATGCTCTATTGCAGCACCAAGCGTCCAGTTTTTTGGTGAAAAAAGGGGAAAGTTTTTCTTACCGGCTCCAACCGCACGCAATATGGCCCAGCGTAACTGTATCGTCAACTGTGCGCTGTTTAAAAAAGCCGACTGGGAGCAGTATGGTGGCTACGACAGCCGCTTCTCTAATGGTATCGAGGACTACGATTTTTGGTGGAATTTTCTCCAAGAAGGTAAGACTATCGCCCGCACTGACGATATCCTCTTTTTTTATCGAATTAGGGGGCATGGTGATGCATCTCGCACACAGGAAACCTCAGAGCACCACGGTCTGCTTATTCAGCTCATGCTCGAAAAATATCCTCTCATGTCTCAATTAAATCGTCCTTCGGCCGTTCAACAAGCGCTCCGGTTTGGACCTCGCGCGGCTCGTTACGGACTTAGAAAAGCTCGACATTATTCTAAGCTGGTCTTACGAGCAAACCGCGTTTTTAAATGGCGCTATTACAAAAATTACGTGCTTAATCAACAGCTCGATAAGCAAGATTTTATTCCTATTACCGAAAAGCCATTCAACGGAACTCCTGCCAAAAAGTTGGTCGCCTACTACCTCCCCCAATACTATCAGATCCCTCAAAATGACGAGTGGTTCGGCCGGGGCTTTACGGAATGGAGTAATGTCACAAAAGCCGTGCCTCAATTTATTGGACATTGGCAACCACACCTCCCTATAGATGTCGGCTTTTATAACCTTGAAACTACGAAGGCCATGTACCGCCAGGTTGAGCTTGCGAAGATGTACGGCATTCACGGTTTTTGTTTTTATTACTACTGGTTCTCAGGTGGTCATAGGATTATGGAAAAACCCATCAATAATTGGCTTGAAGACAAAAAAATTGATTTTCCTTTTATGCTATTTTGGGCTAACGAAGATTGGACTAACACCTGGGGAGAACGAGCCGACCTTGGAACGAAAACATACAGCGCAAAAATGAAGCAAGATGATGTAGAAAAGTTTGTACGTGACATTCTGCCTTACTTTAAAGATAAACGATACATCACTGTCGATGGGCGACCTCATCTCATTATCTATCAAGCGCTAAAAGATCCCTTCCTTCCTGAATTTATTAAGAGAATTGGCGTGCTCACCGAAAGGGAGGGTCTAAAGAAGCCCTACATATCATTGGTCTTTCCAGATGAAAAACCTGATTCGTTCGACCCTCGTTCATACGGGGCTGATGCGGCCGTTGAATTTGGAGTCCACATGAAGGCACGCCCAGACCAAACCCAGAAACCAATGACAACACAGGATATTGTGAATCCACTCGCAAAAATTGCCGCGTACGATATGAAAGAGTTCGTTGATAAAGAGAACTACATCTTTAAGTCAGAGTATCCCGTATATAAAGGCGCTATGACCACATACGATAATACTGCGCGAAAAATCTACACTAATGCCTACTTATTCTCGTTAAGCCCCTCTCTTTACAAGCGTTGGCTATCTAATCTCATCAAACACGCCGAGACAGACACCATATTCCTCACAGCTTGGAATGAATGGGCTGAAGGTATGCATCTTGAACCAGATCAAAGGTATGGCTATGCATATCTAGAGGCGACAAAAGAAGCCTTAGAAGATGCTTCACATGCTATATAATTAATACATCATGCGATTTCTACTACTCTCTCACACGTCTGAATTTTCTAGCGGGGGTGAAAAGTCATTGGTGGAGCTTGCTCAAAACCTTATTGAAAAAGGTCATGAAGTTTTGATTATAACCCCCGATAAGGGAGGTCTCTCAACCCACCTGCAATCGTTGGGAATAAATGCTGTAGTTATCCCTTTCCGATACTGGGTTTCATCAAATTATGTACAGGCTCCGCACAATGACACAAGTGCCGCCGATATGACTGCCGTCAGTGCGATATCAAATCTCATCGTTTCCTACCAACCCGACTTCTGCGTTACTAATACTTCTGTGATACCCTGGCTCGCCTACGCCGCGTCAATCCACAACGTGCGCCACATATGGTGCGTACGTGAATACGCAGACCTCGACTATAACTTTACGTTCGAGCTAGGTATGCAAAGCTCCTACGCAACCATCCGTGCACTTTCCGACAAGGTTTTCGCAAACTCGATAGGTGTACGTGACGTCATAGCACAAAGGATGGGCGTACCGTCTGGTGACATTGGTTTATTATACCCCTACGTCTCGCCCCCAAAAAAGACAATAAAAACAACGAACCCCTTTAGTACAAAGGGTCTTAAAGTGGTCATCATAGGCAATATACGACCTTCTAAGGGACAGTTTGACGCCGTAAAAGGGTTCCACCGGGCGCTCAAGAACGGACTTGCGGAAAGTGAACTCATACTCATAGGCACGGAAACCGATCCCGTATATACTCAAAAAATTAAGAATTTCATACAAAAACAAAATATCGGTGACTATGTCTCATTTGCTGGCTTTCAAAAAGACCCCTATATCTTCACCGTCAATGCAGATGTGTGTCTTGTGTGCTCCACAATGGAGGCTTTTGGTCGGGTCACGGTCGAAGCAATGCTTGCCGGTGCAGTTGTAGTTGGGAAAAATACCGCAGGAACATCGGAAATTATTCAAAAGGGTACTGGCTATCTGTATGAAAATATAGACGAGATGGGCTCTTTACTTGTCAAGCTGGGTTCACAGCTATCTACGCTTAAAAAGATACGAGATACAGCATTATCTTATGCATCCAAAACCTTCTCAAAAGAATATTGTTACAAAGAATTCTATAAATATATCGACTCTCAACCCGCTAAAACAGCAGTCAGCCTTCACCTACTTTCGGGATATACAGACGCACTACGTGAGGCACAAGATGCGGCGAAAACAAGTGCAGAACAACTTCAGCTAATATACAACTCAAAGCGCTATCATCTAGCTCAAAATCTCGCAAAGCCTGTTGAGTACATACATCGCAATAAAACCAAGTAATAAGCTCAGTGACGCGCTCTTGTATCCAGTAGTGCCCGTGTAGTTTCATTAAGAACAGCAAATCCATAATGTGCGGTTGGTTCTAGCACATTCGCCTCCGCCCACTCATTCCATGCATTTACAATAATAAACTCTGAGTCTTTATCCTTTAATACCTCGCGCAGCCACTTTCCATACATATTCGGGGTTGCGTTACTAAACGAAAGCGAATCTGGAAGGTTCTTACGACGCGACTCGTTATCCCATGAAGGTGCAACCGCCTTAATAAATGGAAATTCATATGGGTTCCGCGTGAGGATTCCTCGATTCACAATCTCACGGTAATCAAGGACTATTCCTTCGAAATCATCATCAAGTCGCTCAATAGAAGCCCCAGCTGGAATGAGGTCGTAGTTATCCATCGTCTTGGTAATGTAATCGGCACCAATATCAAATCCATACTGACGAGGGTCCTCGTTACGACTCTCTACAATGCCGATGATATATAGGTCTTTATTGTGCTGTTTTTTAAAATATCTTCTCCACACCTTAATATAGCGGGTCGGGTCGTCAAGATTTTTTATGCTATAGACCATAAGGACCGGTTTACCATCCTCTGTTACATACCGATCATCTAATAATATACTCTCAACCTCTTTAATAAACTGTAGTGGTGTATCCTGATTATTTTTATGTTCAAATATCACTTGGTTAGCGGCGCCGTCACCCCAGCGCTTCGTCCAATTCGCATCAATCCATGTGATACAGAAGTTAAAATTCCACTCTTTATGCGCCATAAATTTATTAATCGGCATATCCAAGATCTTCTCGCCGTCAAACCAGTAATAGTAGAAGTTAAAGGCGTAAATACCGTGTGACTTCGCCATCTCAATCTGTCGCTCCATAACATCATCAACTCTAAGATCGTAAAATCCGAGCTCTCCCGGTAAGAAAGGCTGCATTTGCCCCACGTACTTCGGCTCACCCATTGCAACGTTGCGCCATTCCGTGAAGCCCCTCCCGAAATGTGCATCATTTGTGGGAATGGGGTGAAATTGAGGCAAATAAAAGGCAAGTAATTTCTTGTCTCCCTTCTGACGCTTAAAATGAAAGTCCTCCTCTTCTTCAAAGTGTGTTCGGCGAACTTCACTCATAATACGATTGTGTCTCTCCTCAGGAGGTTCGGGGGCTTGTGGATGCTTTAACCACGCAATCGCGTACGCCATAGCTGTGCGCGCTCTTCTTGAACCACGCATAATCATTGCACGATAATCTAGCTTTTTCTTATTAAACTCAAACGGGAGATAGCGTTTGTTGGGTAGAGTCATGGTAGCCCCAAGAGTATAGTCCCATTCAACTGGGTCGAACCACTCCATGCCATTACCAGGGTAGAATGTCATTTCACCAAATTTAATCTTGCCGCCGGGGTTGTAGAGGTCTATCCGTACAAACGGAAAACCGTCAGCGAGTTTCTCTGCGACTTTTATCATCTCTGACAAATTATCTGGTTTTTTGGGGGTTTTAGGGTTATTCTTGTAAACCCTTGTAAAGGGTAACAAGTTCCAGTCTCTGTCAAACCAATCTATTTTCAATTTACCGCTGTCTCGCTCAGAACACACAAAAATATATTCAACCCTACCATTCATACACAACAGCTTGTAGTCTTTCAGTCCATCCATTTGATCAATGAATTTCTCGCATATAATTTGTGGTTTTATATTTTTATACGCCCACTCAAAACTCATATAATAGAGACTTCGCGATCTATCAAGCCACTGATTGAGCTTTGCTTTTGCCTCATCCACATCTAGCTCGCTCTTGTTACTACAAATGATGTTAGTCCCCGAGCCGTTAGTCGTCTTTAATACAAATTTATCGGGGAGTTCATCAAAATTAATATCCTCAACACGAGTGAAGGGCTTTTCGTATACCAGATCAAGAAGATACTCTGGTCCAATTTTTTTTGCTACATACTGACGTACAGCATATTTATCCGCGCAAGTTGTCATAGCCCTGTCATGATAGTAGAGCTTCATCCATTGTATTTTTTCGTTGAATGATTCCGGATTATCAATGTTCGGTTTATAACCGCCCCAAGAAACGAACTGACGCTTAACATAATCTTTTTTATACTTTGTACTAATTATCTTTGGAAAAATGTTTTCATTCATGCCAATCTCCGCTGCCTAATTGCGTAAACAGCGCGCCACTTGGCGGTAAATTATTACGGATAGCAAAAATCGCTGAATTATGATCGTTTGTGTAGGCTAATACCTCTTTTTTCTCATTCCTTATTTGGGCAATTACCTTAAACTCACCGTTATTCCAGTTGTTTGGTGAGAATTCATAACGGAACACACCTTCTTTTTCTTTGCGAAGAGTTGATCCAGAATCAATTAGAGAACCGGAACGAGCCTGGTCAACCAGAGAGAATACAACTCTCACACCTCCATCAGGAACGGTATTAACTTTGTATCTTATATCGAATATAACTTTGTCATTCTGAGAGACTATTTGTTTCGAGATGAGCTTTACCGACAATTCATCAACTAGACCCTTCTGCTTAGGCTTGCGTACATCTCCTTCCGAACGTGGTGAAAAATTTTCAAGCGTATATTCATTTGCAACATCTTCTGGAATACCGTCCTTGACAATCTTGCCATCCCGAACCAGCACCGCTCTATCACAATACTTCTTCACGGCGTCCATACTGTGTGTGACAAGTACAATTGTTTTCGTCTTATCCTTCTTAATGGTCTCGAAATAATCATTGCATTTTCGTTGAAATGCCTCGTCACCAACCGCCAACACTTCATCGAGTACTAAAATATCAGACTTTGCACGAATTGCGATTGAGAACGCAAGGCGCACCTGCATCCCTGAACTATAATTTTTAAGCTTTTGATCCATAAAGTGACTAATCTCGGCAAATTCAACAATTTCATCATACATTTCGCTCATCTCATCATGGCTAAATCCAAGAAGAGCTCCGTTTAGAAAGACATTTTCGCGTCCTGTCAGTTCTGGATTAAAACCAACCCCGAGCTCAATAAACGGTACGAGCGTACCGTCAACCGCAACCGAACCCTCATCCGGTTCGTAAATACCCGCTAAAAGTTTTAATAATGTACTTTTTCCAGAGCCATTACGCCCAACTATTCCAAAAAATTCGCCTTTTTTAATATCAAACGAAACACCTTTTAGTACGTGTTGATTCTCATACCCTCGCACGCGTTTCTTTTTTGGCTTCACACCGTTTAGGATATATTGCTTGATACCACTGTGTTTTTCCAGTGGAAGTCGAAAAGTCTTATGCAGGTTCTGAATTGAAATGGCAATATCACTACTCATTTAAACCATCTCCGCGAACCTACTTTGGCTCTTCTTAAAATAGCTAACTGCTAACCATATCACGATAGCTATAACAATATACGGTAACGTGAGCCAGGTGGGGTTTGAAAGAAGTTGCCCCGCTGTAATAACATTCTCGGTCCCAACGAGCTGGGCACGCGCGTTCTGGAATAATACTGCTATTGGACTAAGCATAATCCCTTGTGCAGCAAGCATGTTTTGCTCCATCACCATCTGCAACGGATAGATTATAGGCGTGGCGTAAAACAGTCCCTGTAAAAGCACCTCCCATAGGTGTCCAATGTCTCGAAATTTCACATTGACTGCCGACAGGAAAAACGAGACGGCCAATGCAAATGCGTACAATATAAGAATTGTTATTGGGAAGAGAAGTGCTGACCATCCGAAATGTACACCATCTATTAACATAAATATAAAAACAACCAACAAATTGAGTACGAAGTTTATGAGCGCTGAAATAGTACTTGAAAGGACAAGAATATACTTTGGGAAATTGATTTTTCTAAGTAAATCACCTCGTGCGACAATCGCTTGCATCCCCTGATTTGTCGCTTCTGTAAAGAACGACCACATCACCACACCAAGCAACATTGTCACCGCAAAATGCTCTATCCCCGTTCCGAACCGCAAAAAGTGAACGAACACCACATACATAATGGCAAATAGCATCAACGGTTTAAGTAGTGACCATACGTATCCTAGGACTGAACCCTGATATCGTAGTTTAAAATCGGTAATTACAAGTTCCTGAAGAAGAATTCGGTTTTTTCGAGAAAAGATATTAGAAAATTTCATACGTTCAGGATTAATTATAAGATAAAACGATAAGGATGACCAGTTACTTCATCGCTATATTCCAGAATAAACCTGTCAATAATGGTAGTTCTTAAGGTGGTATAATATACCGTAATGAAAACAATCTCCATCCTCATCCCCGCCTACAACGAAGCGCCCGTGCTCGACCAGCTTATGGCTCGGCTCGGCACGCTTGCCAACGATGTCAAAACCTACAACTTCGAGTTTCTCTTCGTCAATGACGGCAGTAAAGACGCCACACTCGACATGATTAAAGACTATGCTGCGCAGGACAATCGGGTAAGCTATCTTAATTTGTCACGCAACTTCGGCAAAGAGATTGGTATGATTGCTGGGCTCGATCACGTCACAGGCGATGCAACCGTCATCATAGATGCGGATCTACAAGATCCACCCGAACTTATTCCCGAAATGATCAAACTTTGGGAAGAGGGCTACGATGATGTCTACGCCAAACGTAAATCACGAGAAGGGGAGACCTGGCTTAAAAAGTTTACCTCTCGCATGTACTACAAAACACTACAAAGTGTCACGCGTATCCCTATTCAAGAAGATACGGGCGATTTTCGACTACTCGACCGCCGTGTGGTCGAGGCGCTCAAAGAATTCCGCGAATCACAACGGAACACTAAGGCAATGTTTAGCTGGGTTGGATTTCATAAAAAGGAAATCCTCTACGACCGTGACCCGCGCGCTGCGGGCGAAACCAAGTGGAACTATCTTAAGCTTGTCGAACTTGCTATCGATGGTATCACCTCGTTTACCACCGCCCCTCTTCGCATCGCAACCTATGCCGGCATCGCGGTGTCTGGCTTTGCGTTCCTCTACCTTCTCTACCTTGTGTTTCGCACGCTGTTCTTCGGTACCGACCTCGCCGGATACCCTTCAATGATGGCAGTTATTCTCTTTTTGGGTGGCGTTCAGCTCCTCTCTCTTGGTATTATTGGAGAATACGTGGGTCGTATCTTCAATGAAACAAAACAGCGTCCACTCTACCTAATCGAGGAGTATCACCATGGAAAAAGTCCTAAGAAGGCACGCTGAAAAAGTGAGGTACGTACTCGTTGGCGGTTTTAACACCGCCCTCGATTTTTGTTTACTGTTTATTTTCGTTGCGCTTGGTGTCGATAAAATCGTTGCCAACTTCTTCTCAACTGGCGTCTCTATGGTGGTGAGTTTCTTTGCCAACAAAACCTATACTTTTAAAGACGACAGCGCCAATCATAAACGCCAATTCATACTCTTTATTGCCGTCACAATTATAGGTATGTGGGTCGTTCAGCCTATTATTATTTGGAGTATCACCGGCACGCTCCATATCTTCATCGCCAACCAGACTGTTCTTTTGTTTGTCGCTAAGGTTATTGCCACGGGTGCTTCAATGATCTGGAACTACTTCATGTATTCTCGCCTGGTATTTAAAAAACAGTAGGTGAGCTATAATAACAGCATGTCCACACTCCCAAATAACTCTGTACTGGTTGTGATTTTAAATTTCAATGGATGGGAAGATACCATACGCTGTCTCGATTCCGTCCTGGCTCAAACCTACAAAAATTTTCATGTGTTACTTATCGATAACGGCTCGAAAGATGCATCGTTAAAACATCTTGCCCGATATAGCAAGAACCCCCGTGTAACCCTACATAAAGAGCCGGTCAACCTAGGGTTTGCGGGTGGAGTCAATGTTGGTATTCGCAAGGCAATCGCTGAAGGTTACGAGTACATAAATCTTCTAAATAACGATGCTACTCTTGAAAAAGACTGGCTCACCATCCTGGTACGAACTCTTCAAAAAACCAACGCATCGGTCGCAACCGGCCTCCTGCTAGATGGCTCTGGGAAAAAAATCGAAAGTACTGGCGATTCATACTCAAAATTTGGACTGCCGTTTCCTAGACAGCGAGATGAACCAACCAAAGACGCCTTAAATTCGGACTTCGTTTTTGGTGGTACGGCTGGTGCCTCAGTGTATACTACTCGTCTGTTCAAGGATATTGGCCTTTTTGACGAAACCTTCTTCGCCTATTTTGAAGATACCGACATAAGCTACCGCGCCCAACTAGCCGGACACACCGCTTACTACGAAAAAACTGCCGTTGGTTATCACGATCACGGCTCAACCAGTAGTAAAATGCCTGGCTTTACCGTTCGTCAAACCTTTCAAAACCTCCCCGTGTTTCTATGGAAAAACGTGCCATCTCGCCTTTTTCTTGGCACCGCCTTTCGCTTTTACTGCTCGTTTGGACTTATGTACATTCGTGCCGTCTTAAGGGGCCAGTTCATACCAGCAACCAGCGGAATTATAAAAAGTATCCGTCTCTTTCCTCATGCACTTACCGAACGTCACCGTATTCAACGGAGTCGGCGAGTATCAATTCAATATCTTAATTCAATCATTTACCAGTCGTTACCACCGAATACGAAACGTAAAGGTATGAGGATTTTCCATAGGTAGTTAGCATGTCTCACATCGCCATCGATGCCCGCCTCATCAACTCATCAACTGGTCGTTATATCGAGCGGCTTGTCACCTATCTTCAAGATGTTGATAGTGAAAATCGTTACACCGTTATTGTGTCCGAAAAAGATACCAATTACTGGAAGCCTCGCAATAAGAACTTTACAGTCGTAGGCGTCAACTTCAATGCCTACTCGCTCAAAGAACAAACCGCCTTTGCCACGTTTCTTAAAAAACTACACCCCGACCTTGTGCACTTTTGTATGCCGCAGCAGCCCGTGCGCTACAAAGGAAAAAAAATCACTACCTTTCACGATCTTACGCTTTTACGGGTCTATAATTCCGACAAGAACTGGCTGACGTATCATGCGAAGCAACTGGTAGGGAAGTATGTATTTCAGAAAATTCTGCGTGACAGCCATCATATTATCACCCCGAGTCACTACACCGAGCGGGATGTGCTCCAGCTTACCCCTCATCTTCCCAAAGAAAAAATCTCAGTTATCTACGAATCATCTGATGTCGCGACCATTGCGCCAAAAAAATACACTGGTCTGCCGTTTAAAAAATATCTCCTGTATGTTGGCCAACAATCCGACTACAAAAATATTAAACGTCTTGGCGATGCCCACCAAATACTTCTCGCTAAATATCCCGACCTTGGTCTTGTATTAGTAGGAAACAAAAACGCCTCGGCCGCCGCAAACGAAGCGTACTTCAAGGCGAGAAAATATAAAAATATTCACTTCACCGGTTTTGTTGATGACGCTCAATTAGGTTGGCTTTACGGTCACGCCCAGGCCTACGTCTTTCCATCACTTATGGAAGGGTTTGGGCTCCCTGGACTCGAGGCAATGGGGTACGGTACCCCGGTCGTAAGTAGTAATGCCACCTGCCTCCCTGAAATCTACGGCCAGGCCGCGCATTATTTTAACCCTAAAGATACCAGTGATATCGCCGAGGCAATCGACCAAGTGCTCTCAAACGACACCCTCCGTACCCGTCTTGCTAAAGCGGGGTACAAACAGCTTAAGAAATATTCGTGGAAAAAAATGGCGCAAGAAACCCACGCTATCTATAAAAGCGTGCTGAAATCTTAAAAAGTTATGAACTCGACTGACTAATCGTAATACGGCGCTCGAAGCCTTCACCCTCAGAAAAGGTTTGAATATCCGCATACTCTGCCGCAACCTGGTGGACAATCCGCCTATCGGCGGCGTTTAAACGCTCTACGTGACTATTGCCGCTCTTACGCACCTCTTCAATCCACTCTCGTGCCTTCTCGGCAAGACGGTCAGCCCGTTGACGCTTATAGTCGGCAATATCTAGGTTTACTCGCGTTAAAGCCGCTTCTCGATTTCGAAGTACAGTCGAAACAAGGAACTGCAAACTACGCAGCGTATCCGCGCCACGACCAATTAAAAGACTATTAATATCGGTCGAGGGTACCGAAAGTTCAATCACATCATCTTGAACCGAAACTTCGACCGTCACATTGACGCCGAAAAAACTGAGAAGATCTGCCACATACGTTCGAGCAAATTCTACCGACTGCTCCCTGTTCATATTATCCCTCCTTCTTACGTGGGGTATCTTTGGCGCGTATTCGCGTCACGTGCGCCTCGCCCGATTTAGAAGAGGTGATTGTTGCCTCGCGCGCTTCGCGAGCGCGAGCTTTGGCGGTTGCTTTTTTACCCGCTTTTTTTATTTGTTGATCAGCTAAGTGATCCATTTCCTCGGCATCTCGCTTTAAGATAAAGTGTTGTTGAATCGCAGCAAAAATATTTGACGTTGCATAGTACAGCGCCAGCGCCCCTGGAAGGCTCATCATAATGAACAGCATCATAAATGGTAAGAATTTCATCATCTTACCCATAACTACCGCGTTAAGCTCGGCCTGGTCGGGCTCCTTACCTTCGCCGGCCTCGGCAAGTACGTCACGTAAACGGCGCGTGGCAGTGGTGGGTGAGGTCTGTTTCGAAATTACATACTGGGTGTAGGCCGCTGCCGCTGCCAGTAGTACCAGAAAGACGCTCCCCACACCAGTAAATGGCAGCGCGTGTTGCGTAAGGTCAACCAGTCCAAGGAATTTTTCGTTGAAATTAGTTGGATTTGCCAACAAATCTTTCACCGGCTCGAAGACCTGCATAAATCCATAGGTAAACTTTTCAATCGACTCGCGGTGGATAGTAAAGATCTGAATCACCTGAAAGAGCGCAACGAAAATAGGGAGCTGAATCAGCAGAATAAGAATCGAACGAAACGGGTTTAGTTCGTGCTTTTTATACAACTCGAGCATCTGCATACTCTCGAGTTGCTTGTTTCCCTTGGTAGCCTTTTTAATACGCGCTAGTTCTGGCTGAAGTTTACGCATCGCCTTTACCTGGTGGAGTTGCTTTACCACCAACGGCCATAGCGCAAAACGAATCAGTAGGGTAAAGATGATAATTGCAATACCAAAGTCGGCATACGGCACAATGCTGTAAATAAAGAGCAGTAGGTTAAAGATAGGTTGAACGATAAAAATCTCAAAAATGTTCATGCACAGCCTCTCCCGGGGCGAAGTTTACTAGATATAAGTATACACCAGTTTTTTCTCTATTTGTACAGAGAGGCTTTCTGGAACATCTGGTCGAGCTGTGCGTACAGCTGTGCAGAGGGGAGGTCGCGGAGTTCGGCCGAGGTACAGATAACAACCACATCATAGACGGCGTTTAATTGGGGAGTGTGGAGACGTAAATATTCGTAGATACGGCGACGAATGCGATTTCTCCCAACCGCCGATTTAATCACTTTCTTACTGACGACCACTGAAAATCGTGGGTGAGTCCGGTGAGTGTTTGGTACATATTTAAGCGTGAAAAGCTGCGAACGCACCGCTTTGCCATTGCTATAGACATAGCGCAGGCTATTGTGGCCATGGAAACGAAACGAAGAAGCTATCATTATATCTAGTATACCGTACAGGCAAGGGGTGAGTGAAATAAAAAAATACTCCCGCGTGGGCGAGAGATATTTTTATTAAACCGTTAAACGTGCGCGTCCTTTGAGACGGCGGCGCTTCAGCACCTGACGTCCCGCTTTGGTTGACACACGAGCACGGAAGCCGTGAGTTTTCGCACGGTGACGAGTGTGTGGTTGGTAAGTTCGTTTTGGCATATCTTGGCTATTATACCGTACTCACCCCTTTAAATCAATTATCAGTGCTTGCTTTTTATTAAAATCGTGCCGTTGTATATAAAAAATATCCACAATTACTCCCCACTTTTCCACAGGTTGACAGAGGTAGTTTTTAATTGTGTATAACTCATACCTCTGATTTGCGCCAACTCCCCTGCTCTTCCTCCTAACTCATTTATGGTTGTGGAAAACTCCCCAGCTATCGTATAGTAGAGGTAATACAACGAACGAGTGTGAAGGGGAAATTGATGCAAAAGGACATGCATGCAATATGGCAGGGTATTTTAGGCGAAGTCGAGCTAAGTCTCTCGACCCCTAACTACAGCGTCTACTGGGCAAAAACAAAACCCCTTTCCTACGATGCAAACGAAATGATTTTCGAAGTCCCTAACCTCTTTGTTCAAAAGAATCTCCAAACCAAATACGACAAACTAATGCGTGAGATGCTCGAAAAGAATGGCCTCACCCCCGCTACCCTCACCTACGTTATCCCTACAGCAAGTAAAAAACCTCGCGTCAGCCGCGAAACAACCGCCGCACCGCTTGGCAGTGTCAGCGCAGCCAGCCCAGCTAGTGCTGCCGGTTTTGCTCCTCATCACTACACCGCCGCCACCTCCCCTCTTGCGGCTCGAGGTAACCTTAACCCTCGTTATACATTCGATAATTTCATCGTTGGCTCAAGTAACGATCTGGCGTATTCTGCCAGCCAGGCAGTTGCGGCTAACCCAGGGGTAAAATATAACCCTATTTATTTCTATGGTGGCGTTGGACTTGGTAAAACACACCTTATGCAGGCCATCGGCAACGAGATTCTTAAAAATACTCCCGAATCACGCGTGTTGTACGTCAGCTCAGAGACCTTCGTCAACGAATTCCTCGACTATATCCGTTTTAAGAAAAAAGGCTTCTCGGATAAATATCGTAATGTCGATGTGCTTATCGTGGACGACATGCAATTTATTGCGAACAAAGAGAAAACTCAAGAAGAGTTCTTCCATACCTTTAACTTCTTACACCAAAACAATAAACAAATTATTATTTCTAGTGACAAACCACCAAAAAGCATCCCAACTCTTACCGAACGTCTCCGTAGCCGATTCGAAATGGGTATGAGTATTGATATCCAAATGCCCGACTTTGAAACACGTTGTGCCATTATTAACGCCAAAGCGGGATTATCTGGAGTGAAACTTAATAACGAAACAGTCGAATTCCTGGCAAATAATATTAAAACGAATATCCGTGAACTCGAGGGAGCGCTCAATCAATTACTCGCCTACGCCGAGCTGCATCACGTTGAACCCGATGTATCAACCGCCGAAGGCCTCCTTGGCAACGTCCGTCATTCTCGCCCACAACATCTTACAAGCAAGCAAATTATCGACAAAACCGCCAAGCACTTTCAGCTTAAAGTTGAAGAAATCTGCGGTAATCAACGCGATAAACATATTGTAGTACCTCGACAAATTGCCATGTACCTCCTTCGCAGCGAACTTCATTTAAGTTTCCCTAAAATTGCCGGCGAGCTAGGACGAAAAGACCACACCACCGCTATTCACTCGGTCGAGAAAATTGAAAAAGCGATTAAGCTCGACTACATGATCCGTGAACAAGTAAATACTATCAGGGAGCGCCTTTATGCCTAAGCGCTCACCTCTATCTACTCTACGTATCCCTTTTGTGTGGGTAAAAAATGTGTACAACCTGTGCGCCACTCTAGGACAAACTGGTGTACATCTTTCCACACCAACTACCCTACTCGTACCTCCCGCTCCTGATACTGGAGTAAAACTCCTTGCTTTACCCCACATATTCGACAAGTTTTTCTCACCTTCATACACAGCATTTCACGCCTCATCTAATCTGTTATTTGGCCACTTATCCCCACTATCCACATCACCTATTATTAATAAGATGAAAGAAAAATAAGAAAGGAACACTAATAATAATGGAACTCACAGTTACCCAAGAAAACTTCGCTCGAGCCCTCTCGGCAGTTGGTCGAGTTGCAAGTACTAAAACGCAGCTTCCTATTCTTAGCAACATTCTTTTACGAACCGATGGAAACCGTTTGTTGGTTGCAGCCACCAATCTAGAGATCGCCACCACTCAGTATATCGGTGCAAAAATTGCGAAAGCTGGCGCCATTACCGTACCCGCTCGACTTATCTCCGAGTTTGTCTCGAGCCTTCCAAAAGGTTCCATTGAACTGAAGGTGGTTGGTGAAAATATTCATCTCACCAGTGGTAAGTATCACTCAATTATTAACGGGGTGATTGCCGATGATTTTCCAGAGCTCCCAACTATTAACGAAGATAGTTCAGTGACCTACAGTATTAATACCGAGGAATTTAAACAATCGGTGTCACAAACTATTATTACCGCCAGCGCCGACTCAACCCGTCCGGTACTCACGGGCGTGTACTGGCACTCTCACGAAGGTTGGCTTTACCTCGCCGCAACGGACGGCTACCGCCTTTCCGAACGCCGTTTGGTCGAAACGAAAAGCGAAATCGCCGCGATTATCCCTACCCAGACGCTCCAGGAGGTCCTCCGTACTATTGTTGATGATGTTGATACAATCGACATCCTGTTCGATGAAAGTCAGGTTCGTTTCCGCATTAACGAGGCTGAGATTATCAGCCGTTTAGTCGATGGCAACTTCCCTGATTACCGTCAACTTATCCCCGCTAAGTCGGATATCAATGCGGTTATGAATAAGGCCGAATTTAGCCGTGTCACAAAAATTTCAGGCCTCTTTGCCCGTGAATCGGGTGGTAGCATTACCCTTACAGTCGATGACGAAAATAACACGGTCTCACTGCATTCAATCGCCTCTGAACTTGGCGAAAATACCTCAGAATTAGATGCCGATGTAACGGGTAGCGGTCAAGTGACGCTTAACTCGCGCTATCTCACCGAGGCGCTTGGTGTGCTCGATGCTGAAACGATTTCATTTAGCTTTAGTGGTAAACTTTCGCCTATCATTCTTAAATCAACCCAAAAAGATACCAACTATTATCACGTGATTATGCCACTAAAAAGTTAATAATTAGTTAACAATTAGACGCTATGTCTGTAAAAACCCTCCATCTTACCCATATTCGCTCGCATACCGAGTATTCTATCGATTTCTCTCCAGAAGTCACCATTATTACAGGTGCGAACGGAAGTGGTAAAACAAGTATTCTCGAGGCGGTGTATCTCTCGCTTCAGGGTAGCTCTTTTCGTGGGAGTGACAGCGAAATACTTCAAAAGGAGCGCCCGTGGTGGAAAATTGACGTTATTTTAGACGATCTTCAAGCTCGAACAATTAAATTCGATCCTCAAAAAGCATCCAGTCGCAAGCAATTTATTATCGATAGCAACACCACTGCTCGCATGCCCGCCAAGCAAAAGTTTCCGGTGGTCTTGTTCGAGCCAGAGGATCTTCGCTTACTACACGGCTCCCCGGCCCGCCGCCGCCAATTTATTGATCGATTTATTAGCCAGCTTAACCCACTCTATGGCCCCGCACTCCGTAAGTACGAACGTGCCCTAAAGCAGCGCAATAACTTATTAAAGAATAGTCAGATTCAGGAAGAGCAGCTCTTCGCCTGGAATGTCGCACTCGCCGAGCACGGGGCCTATCTTATTAGCCAACGGATTGCCTTTATCGAGCAACTTAACCAAAACCTTACCGCACTGTATCAAGATATTGCAGGGACTCACGATGAGGTCTCGATTCATTACTCGCATACATTTGTCGGCGATATTACGCAAAAACTCTTAAACGAACTTAGTGTGCATCTCGAGCGAGACAGGTATATGGGGAGCACCTCGGTTGGCCCGCATCGCCACGATGTGATATTTCAAATTAATTCTTCTCCGGCTGTCTCGACCGCTTCGCGCGGCGAGGTGCGTACTATTGTCTTGGCATTAAAATTCCTTGAAGTCGCCATTATCGAGCAACTTACCGGCAAAGCCCCAGTTATTTTATTAGACGATGTCTTTTCCGAGCTTGACGCCACGAGGCAGCAACTCCTTACCAGTCAACTTAAGGGTCACCAAATTATTATTACGTCCGCCACCAGTCACGCGGGTGCTCACTTACGCCACGTAGAACTTAATCACCAGCGGTCGAGGCATCGGGAATAAAATTCCCCGCCTCGTCGTAGTTATATCGAATAGTGTAATCGTCTGGATTAAGACCTTTAGCGCGAATCCAATTTACTACTTCACCTTTATAAGCGGCAATAACTGAGGCTCGTGAAGCGGCATCGCCACTAAGGCTCGATTCGGGTATAGATAATTTGGCGTGAATCACCAGCTTGTCTCCCTGTGTGGCATCGGGCGATAGCGCAAAACTAAAGTTCTGGTACGGTAAATGTTGAAGAATCGAATCGTAACGGTTTGTCTGCTCCGAGGTAATATCGCTACACTTAAATTCACCAAATTTTAATAATTCCTTAGGAAGACAAGAAATAATTACCGGATCACCGCCAACATCCTGATTCATATCTCGCGAGTAACTATACGACACCTGATACGACTGCTTAATACTTTCCATATCCACAATAAACTCGCCCACGAAAGTCGAGGTGCCTCCATCGTACGATTGCTTTTCGGAATCCTGGCGGATGTAGGCATCGGATACCCGCGAAGCAATATCGGCCGAACTGACATTTTTCACCACCGTGTTATATAGTGACGTTTCAGTTGCATCGCGCATATCACCCGAGACGTTTTTCACTTTGCTGTTATAATTTTGAATTCGAATAAATTTACCAAACTGATTAGTATCACTTTGCGTCACGATCGATGCGATCCAGAAAATAACAATCAACGCCACCAAGCCAATAGCGAGGAGAATGGATACTTGTTTACGTGAAAGCGGTTGACGTTGCATATTACTGAATTGCTCCTTTCAGTACTCCATCGGTGTAAACGTAGGTGTACGAATCACTTTCAAATTGTGACAAATTATATTCACGGGCCGTATCCCAACTTGCCGCCGTGCCGCAGCCAGCTTCACCGACAATTACCTTGCCCCGAGCGGTATCCACGCCAAGGATTACCCCAGTGTGTCCACAAAGTGTTGCGCCACACGACTGACTGCCATTAGCGGTGCTAAAAATCGCATATGGCCGTGGGCTGTGTCCATTTTCAACCGTAGGGTTTCGCGCAATAATATTGCCCGCCACGGCGCCACCGTTGCCGGTCGAGCCACTCTGGAAACCTTGCAAGGTGGTGTATTTATTTAAAAAGTACACCGAGAACGAGACGCAGTTTGAAAGAGGTCCACCCACACATCCCCTATCAGCCCCGCCGATATACTGCACGTTACTTGGGTTACTTGTGTACTCTTCCATAAATTTCTTCGCTTGCTCGAGGTTCATACCGCCCGCCGACAGGTTGCCACCGCAACCGGTACTGATGCCATTTGAATAAAGACTAAGAACTGCCTCTGCTGAGCTTGCGCGCACCGCAGCGGTCGACTTAACATCGTCTGGCATCTCGTAGAGATAGGTCCAGGCAATTGCCGTATCTCCAGCCTGGATGATTGTCTTAAGATAGTCATAGAGTGTCATGCCTTCGGGTACGGTTTGACCATAATCTTGCGCAATAAGACCCGTTCGTATCGAGTTAGTTGATGGCTTAAAGCTCTTAGTGTGACTTAATAAATAATTAAGTTGTGCAAGCAGGAAGGCATCGTTGACAGCCAAAGGGACGCCTTTGGGGATAAAACCGTTCGATTCAAGTACGTACCCACCGTATTCATTCTTGTAATATTGATCAAACATATCATCACCAACCGCCTCACGCACAAACTTTGTTGCGCTCCCTCGTTGCCCAGGGTCGAGCGTGAATTGCGCAATCCCCCATCCGCCCCTTGGCCAAGGTACATCTTGCTGCTGTCGGAAGGGGCTAAACTCACCCTCGTGTTTCATACTTCCGATAATGCCCGCCGCCTGCTGAGCGGACATACCAGCATCAACCCAGAAGTTAAACATTTTTTCAGCATTATTCTTACCATGGAGCGCATCGATGGTACCAGTTGCCGCCGAAGAGCCGGCACTACACGAGGTAGTACAAGGGTTATAGAATAAAATATCATTCGAGCTAAAGAAGTTTTCGTCACACTGCTCACTATAATTACTCGATTGAGCAAGCGCGGTATACGGAAGAGACGTCACTGTTGCGAGAGCGAGTACGAAGGCTGATATATAAAGTATTATTTTTTTCATTGCGTCCTAACTTCCATTTATCGACCAGTGCCAACCTTCGGGCGAATATTGTGAAAAATGATACGTTGCAGCATTGGCCTTCAGCCATTCCCAAACCTTATTACCAGGATACGAAGAGTTGACGTTCATTACGTACCCAGTCGCGTTACCCCCGTTTGCAGACCCCATATTAATATCGAAGGCAAAGCCCATTTGGTGGTTCGAGTACCCTGGCGCTGCCGCCTGCGGGCCGTACCGAGCCTTTAAGCGCTGCTGGGTTGCCATGGTTCGATACGAATCGGTGACTGTAATACTATCAAGACCAAGATCGGTACGCATTTTTTCAAACATTGCATAGGCAACGCCAGACGCGCGCGAGTTTACTAATGCACCATTCGTATTAGACAGTTCGCAGGTGCGAATCGTCACCGGCTTTCCGCTGCGATAGCCGGTACTAATCCCCTTATCAACCGTACCAGCCGCACACTGAACTGATGAACCATCGGTAAAGAGGGCCGCCTCATCAACCGATACATCCGACACAGTTGAAGGTGCTGTGGTTGGAGTGGTGTCGACATCCTCGCCGCTCATACCAAGCTCAATCTGCTGATCCATGTAGTTAAGATAATAGTTAGCATTCGAGTCGCTGACGATACAACTCTTTGCATCGTCTTCATTAAATCCAGAACTGGCATTCTTGTAGCCCAATGGCTCACTATTATCGATACACTTGTCGATAAACGCGGCGTAGTTCCCCTGAGGCGTACCGTCCTCGGCAATATCCCCCGCACGTTCGAGCTCATCAATAATTACCAGAGGATCCTTATTAAGATATTTCGGTGGAATACCGCGAATGACATTACAAAACGGATCGGCCGCGTAGTTTCCATCGAGGATATCGGGGTCTTGGCATATATCGAGTGACTTCGCAAAGTCTTCGTTCGAAGCGGCGCTACTTTTCGGCGTGAGCGACCCAAGCGATGAGGCGAAGAGCGACCCAATTTGCGTAATTGGGTTAGAACTCGACTGAAGCGGGAGCAGACGCGCAACAATCGAACCTACAAATGTATGGGGGTTAGTGGCATCGAACGGACTGGTATTCTCCAACTCGTCGGCAATATACTGGTTTGAAATGTTTGTCTGTGCGGAATTATATGCGATTGCATCCTCTTTTGTCATTGGGCCGTTGCCGTTTTGTGCGGCGAGGGCATCTGACATTAATGAACCAGCTCCAGAGGTAATTGCATTACCAGCTTCTTCACCAACAATATCCTTTGTGACGGTACCAGCAACAATATCTGCGACCATACCTGGCAGAACCGCGAGTACAACACCTACCGCTATTCCAGTAGCGGCTTGAATACTAACCTTGGCTACATTAGCGCCGGGCACAAGGAGTGACGCAACACCAAGTACCAGTGAAGTCCCCTGCACCAGCGGATTTGCTAGGGTGTGACAGGTGTCGTGAGCGCCCTTTCTTCCCCCGGGAATTATACTCATAATACTATTTACTGCCGATGACATACTTCCAACAAACCCACCACCAGCCATAAAGCGGTTGGCGATGGTTTTGCTTTTATCACTCCCGCCAGTGTCACCATAGGCAGCGAATTTGTACCCAAACGAACTTGTTGCGTCTCCTACTACCACAGCATTATCTTCAATAACCTTACTTGTCAGGACGGTTCCAAGTAGTTCGACATCTTTTGGATTTGGTGATTGACCAGCCTTAATGGCGTCCGCAATAGAAAAGAATATCATTGCATAACGGACTAATTGAGCTGTCCGAATTGCCTTGGCGGCATACGTAAGCGTTGCTACACCACCATATACCTGACAGGCTGAATCTACAACACCGGTTATTTTTAAGAATGACGTAGCCGATCGAAGTCCTGTTTTTACGCCCGATAATTCTGAACGTACGGCCGCCGCCGCGTCACCATTTTTTGCGCCCGTATCTAGTTCCGAAGCCTTAGAGTTTACTTCATCGGCTCGTTCTTTAGTAATACAATTGCTTCCTTCACACCCTTCATCGTCCGCCACTAAGGCGGTGCTCCCCGTAATGTCGCCTGCCCCCTCTTTCGCAAGAGTGTTTATTTTTGTACGCGCCTTAACGGGATCCTTTTCGGCATCGAGCTCGGGCGCCTTTTTGCTAATTTTAAAATGCGAGGCTACTTTCACCCATGCCTTCCCCGTAAAACCAGCAAATTTTGGATTATAGGCCTGGCGCAAGGCCTTACGAAATTGAGGATTTTTACCCGCGGTCGAGGCGAAGTTTTGCGCAGTCACCGTTTCACCGTTATAGCGCAATTCACTAGGAATCGTCCTTCCTACCACGGAAGTTTTTCCAGAAGGAACTACCTCAATACCAGCCGCCCTCATTTTGGCAATTTGTCGGTCCGACATCGAAGAGAATTTACAACGAATAGTCACCTTGCCACACACTCCACTCGTAGAGTTGTTTATTTTTGAGCGAATCAGTCGGTTAGAGCGAGCGTCCATACTTGAGAGCTGGGTATTAAATCGTTCGGTCATGGTCTCTTTCATTTGAACGATTAAAAGCGAGGGTGAAGTGAGTGCCAGCATAATAAAACCGCCGATACCAACGATACCACCAATACCCAGTGCCGGACTGGCCTTTTTAAACCACCCCCTCGCCTTTTGCGTGCCACTTTTCTCGGTGGTATTGTTTTTCCACGCAGCGGCCGTACTATCGGCCGATTCGCGTTCGCGCTGCGCCGCGTAACGAGCCGAAGTTTCGTTATTGTCTATTTCCCCCTCGGGGTTTACCGATCCGCGCTTTTCAGCATTCGACAAATCAAACTGACGATCAGCGTATTGCTGACCTGGGTTTAACCTCTCATCCTGCGTCTCACTCTCTGGGGTAAAAGTCGGCATAGTCATTACCCATTATACGCGCTAGACGTTGTTTTGTACCTCTTGAGACGCCTGCTGAGTGGCCGCTTGAGGATTGGTGGTAATCAGCTGTTGTTCAGTTGGAGATGCCTGAATTTGAATATGTACGTGACTTTGACCCGCAAAGAACAAACCTTGCCCAATTGGGAAGTTCGCCAGTCGCTTCTTTTCTTCTTCGGTGAGCTTAAAGACATCGGACAGAACGTCAACTGCACTCGCCGACTGCTTAAGGAGTAGTTGCATCGAGGTGTTCGAAACAATCGCTCGCCCCATTTTACTACTCATGAAGTCCTCAACATCTTGGGTAATTGTGGTAAGCCCAAGGTAATATTTACGGGCACGCTTCGCCAAGCTAAACAAGAAGTTAGCCGAATCTTCATATTTCATAAGCTCCCACGCCTCGTCCACAATCAGCATACGCCTCTTTTGGTCGGTACGGGTGATGTTCCAAATATGACTCAGCACGATGTACATTGCGACAGGGCGCAGCTCGTCTTCGAGGTCACGAATATTAAAGACGACCATCGGGTTATTAATATCGATATTCGACTGCTGACTAAAAATCCCCGCAAATGTGCCCGTGGTGTATTTACGAAGTCGTTGTGCAAGTGTCGGCCCACTGCCACCCATGTGAAGAAGAGTGTCGTACAAGTCGGCAATAGTTGGCGGTACCGAATTATGCGTGAGTGGGTCGCTAGTAATACCCACGCGCGCATAGGTATCAATTAAGGCTTGGTCAAGATCGGCCTCCTCGGCGGGACTCAGTGCCGGCAGCCCAGCTGCAGCCTGAGTACCACCAAGCATAAGACGAAATAGACCATGAAGCGTCACCAGGTTTGCTCGTAGCGCGTCCGATGCCTCGTCACTGTCGATAACCCGAGGAAGATCAAAGGGATTAATACGAGTTTGCGAGTTAAGACTTAGGCTAATGTACGCGCCGCCGACTGCATCGGCAAGTTTCTGGTATTCGTTCTCTGGGTCGATGATAATAACCTCGGTCCCCATCATCATACTGCGAAGCGCCTCGAGCTTCACGGTAAACGACTTACCAGCACCAGACTTGGCGAAGACCGCCATGTTGGCGTTCTCAAGTTTGAAACGATCGAATATCACCAATCCGTTATTATGCATGTTAATGCCGTACAAAATACCTTGGTTATCGGTAAGGTCGGCGCTTGTAAATGGAAAACTCGTACTAATCGCGCCAGTGTTCATATTGCGGCGAATCTGAAGTTGGTCGGACATTTGTGGAACGGTGCTATTAAGCCCCTGCTCTTGTTGCGAAGATGCGACCTTACTAAATACCATTTGCTGTCCAAAAATAGTCTCAATTTTTTGTTGAACGAAGTTAAGCTCGTCCATACTATCGGCCCACAAGGTGACATAAAGCCCAAAACGGAAGAACCGTTCGGCGCCAACCTGAATTTGGTCACGAAGCTCCTCGGCGTCATTAATCGCCGCCTCCAGTGCAGGATCGCGAACGCGTCCCTTCTCGTTATTAATTGAATATGAGGCCTCGAGCTGCGTTACCTTCTTGCGAAGGTTGTTCAGCACAACCTGACTTTCCACTGGATAAATATACATGCTCACATCGAGCACTTCATCGATGTTAATCAGCGGACTAAGCCACCCAGTGTAAATTTGGCGAGGATACCCGTACACATAAAGTGTTCGCCCATACTTGGTACCTAGACGGAAATATGACGAATGAATCTCGATACTACTTGGCGCAATTAAATCGCGTAGTGTAGATACACCTTTAAGAAAGGCCTGTTCAACCTCTGCTTGTTCGCGCGCCTGCTGTTCGGCTGCAACATCAACCGCCGATTTATTTTTAGCCATTACTGTACTCCCCCACTAGGCGCATTACCAGGCGCCTTTTTCACGAATGTAGTCGCCAGTGAGTCGAAATTACCAAGTGGCTGACGAAGGGCAGTGTCGGGGTTGTAATAGTTGTAATAGAGCTCACCAAGTGATTTTGTATCGAGCTGAGTACTTTGCACACCAATTTGGAACAACCCAGCCATGACAGAATCGACTCGCTTTTTAATTTCTTCTTTTGCTTTTTGGTACGAGGCGGTGTCGATACGGGTGACGGTGTTTTGTGGTTTAGCAAAGAGCTTTCCAAAGAAGCCCTTCCCCTGCTCGAGAAGGTTTGCCGCATCCCCGGCCGGAAAATATGGAATAACAATGTAGAATGATTTTTCCATAATGTTCGCCTCTTGAGATAGCGCATCGATAAAGCTAATATAGTCGTCCATTAATACACCAAGCAGCATATTATCTTGCGATCGGCGGGTGTCGATAAGCTTGTCGATATAAGGGCCAATATCAACTCGCTCCGATCGGATTAAAATTTGAATCGGAAAGTTAAGCGAGTTAAGGAAATTTTGGTAGCTGTATTCGACACCCTCGCGCTCGCGGTCGCTCATAAGGTCGAAGTTAATTGACTTACAGGCAACCACAGCCCGAAATGACCCATCAACCATAATAACCATTCCATCGCGCACCTCTGAAAGTTGCAACGTACTTTGGGTCGAGTTAGGATTTTTAGGGGTTGGTTGAGACGCCGCCACCTGAGACCCAAGCGGTGTCGCCGCGCCCGCCATAGGCCCGACTGCAGCAGGTGCCATGGGGTTTGCCATAGGCCCTGCGACAGGAGCAGTTGCCCCGGCTACAGGCACAGGTTGAGCCACCCCAGGCGTCTGAGGTTGGTTATACGAAGTATTATTAGGTGGCATACCCTCTTTTAATCCCACTCCTTTAGTTGATATATCCTATCGAAGTGAAATAACAACTTCGTCAGACTCTTCCTCGGCTTTTTTCTTTAACCGATGTGCCTCGTGAGCAATTGTCTCAATGGATAAATCAGGATTGTTTGCAAGGTTCATTATACCAGCACTGAGGGGTGAACCGCTAGTGGTTGCGGCCTTTTCTTGCGTCTCGTGAGGCACTTCAGGCGCATAAGCGGACGCCGGATGTGGAGATGCACCTCGCGCTATCTCTGTTGAGGGAGCTGAGTTTACTGGGGCTGCCGCGGGGGCTATAGGGGCCACGGTCGCGGGATCTTTGGGGGCTTCAATATCACTTTTCGCCTGATGAGCGACATCATTAAGCGGCTGAATCACCGATTGGTGAAAAGTTGGATACGGGTTAAATTCGGGCGCTACCTGGCCTGCATCTGTAGGCGCAGTAAGAGGTGCGGCGGGTGTGGTTGGCACTGCCGGCACTGCTGGCGCGACTGTCGCCTGAAACATGCGCTGCCTCGCCTCTTCTCGCATCCGTTCGGTACTTTGTGTCATCATTTGATCGAAACTTTGCGCAACAGAAGTGTTCGTATCAAGCACATCGGTAATACTTTGCGCCTCCAAAAACACATCGTTATTCATGGCTGTTCCTGCCGCCCCAGACACTCCACGAATCGCCCACCCCTGAGAGTCGACAATATTCGCCAAATAACTTAAACGCTGAGCGGCCTCGGTTTGCGACAAATCCTTGGCGCGCTGCACTTCTACGGTTTTCGGAGCGGTAATTTCGATAAGACTCTCTATTCCTTCAGGGTCCCATAATCGGCGGTGTGGTTTCAGGTAAAACGAAACAATCGCCGCCAGATAGATCTCCATCGGTTGATCTTTTCGAAGTGGCAGCGCCAACGCACCAAAGAAAATAATAATTGGCAAAGGAATAATCGCCAAGCCTACAAACAGCTGCGCAAGCCCCCACGCGAGTGCAATGGCCATCGCAACAATAATCAGGTAAATAAACTGACGAAAGCTAAACGGACCAATGAGCTTATCATCCGCTTCAACATCCTGAGGTACCTTGTAGGTCGCCATAATTTAAGTATACCAACTTCTACTGAGCGCGTTCATACTAAACCCCTCCAGGGCGTTGAGGTCCACCAGCACCGCCACTCGCCGCCTGACCAGCCTGATTTTGCGAGGCAACACCTCCACTTGTGACGTTAAACGGTACGGTACCGCTACTCCCCTCTGCCGCCGTTGCTGCTCGCGTTGCGCCCCGAGACCGCAAGTCAACCGCCGGTGCTCCCGCCGGTCCACTTGCTGACGCACTTGCACCCCCCGTATTGTCATGAGGAATTTGCAATCCTCCACTTTGATCTATTGAAACGCTACCCGCACCAGCTCCACCCGCACTTGCTGGTGCAGCCTGAGCCGTAGCACCTGGTTGTACGGTAGCTGCCCCAGGCGCCGCACCATAGACGGCACCACCAGCTCCACCCGCACCACCAGTAGCGGCAGTAATACTATCAAGAGTTTCTTGTGAAATATCACCTCGTAGGTCTGGTGTCGACTCAATCTGTGACTTAATTTGACGGAGCGCTGCACGAGCCTTCTCGCCCTCGGGAGAGGTACTCGACCCTACCGACTGCAGCATAGCCGCTCGTGCCGCTGGGTGCATATTCATGAGAGACCGCGCCGTGAGTTCGCTACTCGAAGCGTAGCGTACATCAGAATTAGCTGGGTTGTAGTTTCCATTTTCGATATCGGCCATTGAAGCGCCACCCAAAGTAGGGTCCTTGTCGCCCGCTCGTTGCGCAACTGCGCGTTTAATCTCACGCATATCACTACCAGTGATAATGCCTTTGGTTTGCAAGTCCTTGTCTCCAGAAATTCGAGCCAATGAACGAATATCATTCATACCGCCACTTTCTTGAATCGCACGAATCGAAGCGGCTCGCTGAACTGCATCGGTCGAGGTCTGAAGTCGCTCAAGGTGCGCTGCATTCGACATACCGCGACTCCCGTCCAGCATCATAGCTGCGCTAACCTCTTCTTCAAATGCCTTCCCAACCGCGGTAGCGGCCGCTCGTTGGAGTCCTGCTTGGGCGCGCTCGCCTGCCTTGCCAGGACCTGCCGCCGCACGACCGGTCTTTTGTGCCAGCCATCGGCGACTGCGTTCGTAACGGCCATCATCAGCACCACCCTCACCACTTAACCGGTTAGATAACGTCTGATACCGCAGCGCACGTTTTGCCTGACGGCGCGCCTCCATACCCTGTGAAAAGGCAGTGTTCTTAAACCGCTCTCCCGCCGACTTGCCGCCGCGTCCACTAAGAGAATTGCCAAATCGATTAATCGTAGCACCAATTCCCCCGATACCATCCAGCGACTTCTTCAGCATGACCGGCACGATAAATAGCGGGATAGTTGCAACTGCCGCCGCCATAATTTGCCCCCACACATTCGAGTCAACCGTCACCCCATTGTCAACCGGCGGATTAAAAGCCGACACTAAAATCTGCGAAGCGAGATCGGCTGCCCCGTACACTAGGGCGATAATTGGGAACACCAACAGCAGCGCCGTAAAGGTTTTTCTCCACGTAGAGAACCACTTTTGAGTGTTCGGCAGTAAGAACGCTACAAATGCAACTGGCGCGATGACGATAAGGAGTACCACTAACGCCTGGCGCGCCAGCAGAATAAACAGAATCATCACCAGTCCAAGGACCGCCGCGACAAGAACTGGAATAAGTGCTCCAAGGTAAAGATAAATGACGGCTGCCCCCGCCCCTACCGCTAACACGGTAGATACGGTGTTGCCCACAAACGACCCACCGGTTCGACTAAGCCCACCAGACACCGGCAGCCCGCCCGATTGTTGACCCATCAGCTCGAAGACACGTTTAATCGAAAACCCAAGAATATTACTTAGGTCGACCGCAATTTGACACAAGAAGAACGAAGAGTTCACAAGAATTGCCGCCACCACTAACCGCGGTAGCATTTTTTTAACCCCGTAGTTACTAATGCCCGCGCCTGTCATCTGAGAATACACAATAAAGAGAAACGCAATAATAAACAGCACGTTTGCGATGTTACGCATCATCTTCCAGCCAATGTACGTTCCATTAGAACTATCGGTCGACACAATTTGTGGGCTGGTTGTCAAAAAGTTTTTCGACAAAAACGTAAACGAAGCGTCACTCACACTTCCCATGAAATTAAGTATCGGACACAATATCCACCCAATACCATCAATCGAACAGGAGGTGCTGTTGTCTGCCTCCTCGTACCCTATATCGGTGGGAAGAATGCTCGGATCGGTAATAGCCGGCACATCAGCGGTCGTTCCTACTACGTGCGTACCAAGACAAAACACTACGTCATCGTGGAGCTCTCGAAAACTCATCCACTGCCCATTAGAGCAAGGGTGAAAGTCATCCTTCCAATAGTTTGAAGTTCCAAAAATAAGATTTCCTAGCGCCGATTCGGCGGCTCGTTTTGTTTCAACCCGATTATCACCAATCTTACAGTTGCCATATCGATTTGCGGTATCAAAACCAGCAGCCGTCAAAATTGCGCGGTACATAACCGATGAAGGGTCTTTTTGCGCCGAATCTACTAAATCACCAACTACAAATCCCCAAGCTTCACTTCCCGCCGCTTTTGTAAGTAAAGCCGGACACTCTGCACTGTCCCCTGTCTGGAAATAAATAGTATCAGCCTTCGAAAGCAGCCGCGTGAACGCGCGTGTATCTTCGAAAGGCGTCTCATTAATAGTCGTCACGTTCGCATCAGTAAGTGGGAGGCGTTGAAAGGTCGTTGCGCTCTTATCGGGTTGAATCGACTTAATCGTATCTTTATCTACGGCATATAAATGAATTTGCGCTTTTTCAAAGGGGTACTTAATAGAAATATCGGTATAAGTATCGTCTTTATCACAGGCGCCCGATGTGCGCTCGTTGGTTACAAGAGTAGACGACATACCACTCGCCGAATTGTACGTAGGAGCGAGTACCGGCAGAATGATGTGATATCGACAGTAACCATCAACCGGGGGGGTATTAAATTGTGCGCCGCGCCCCGGCCCAAGCGTACCGCCACTAAACCCAAGGGGAGGTATACTTTGCGATGGGTCATATGTGTAGTAGCGTACGGTCTCGAAATTGTTTTGACCCGTTTGGCGAAGCTCTTGAATTGTAGTGGCATTCACCCAGGCGTAGTCGGCAAAGGCACTACCACTGTGTGCAAGCGAAAGCACACCGGACACGCCCAACGCTGCACACAAAAAGAGCACCCAATTAAGAGGGCGTGCACGCAGATGAAACAGCGAGGCGAACATACCCCAAGTGTATGTGAAACTAGGGAAAAGCACAAGCGACATAGAGGGGTCTATGTCGCTTGTATAAGGTGTTATATGTGATTACGTACTATTCGTTAGTCGTTTCACCCAAAATGGTAGTCGATGCGTTGAAAATCTTCCAGTCGCCGTCATCGAGTACGAACTGGGCCTCATTGACGTAGTGGGTGGTGACGTTTGGATTGGTTGTGAAGTTTTCTTCGGTGTTCGCGTGCATACTATAAGCGATACTTACAGTAATCGTGCCCTCTTCAATACTTCCCGCGATCAATTTGCTACTTTCGTAGGTGTAGTGTGCGGCGAGAGGTTTCATTGCAGATGCCTCACCGTCATAGCTTCCCCAGAAACCCTTTTGTAGGGCTTGTATGAACTCTGTACCAACAAAGCTACTAATATGGTTCGATGCCTCGGGGACCGTCAGCATGTTGAAAAGAGGTGTCAAATAAGTGTCTTGAATATTCTGTGCGGTCGATTCGAAGCCACCATCAGACTGACTAATGTACATGTTTTCATCGTACTGGTACGTCAACGAAGCGTTGGCCATACCCTCGATGTCCTGGATGTGCTTTTGTGCAATAAGCTCGGGGGTGTTGTACTTGTCGGCATCAATTTTAAACCAGTCGAAGAAAGCTTCTTTTGAGCCGAAGTCACGCATACCAAGGCGTGGATCGGCTTCTGGGATTTCAAGTGTTCCCCAGTCTTTCGTTTGTGGCGCCTCGGTTTCAGCGCCTTCAGATGGTTCGCTGGTAGGGTTTGGAATAACTCCAAGAGGTGCTTCAGTGGTAGGTTGTGAAGGACCAGGGCCCTCGGCCTTTGCCTGGCTTCCGCAGGCTGCAAGTGAAAGAGTCAGCGCGCCAGCCGCGAGTGCAGCAACTGCTTCGTTCTTGTGCTCTTTTAAGAAGTTACCAGCCGAAGAGAAAAGACGACGGGCGGCACTTGCCTCGGTATTAAGGGTAGTAGAATCTGTTGAAACGTGTGGTTCGTGGCGATCCATTGTGGTGATGTTTCCTTCTATCTAAAATTTTCAGCCGTAAAATATAAGCTCTACGCTGTTTGAACTATATATACCACAAAAACTCGAAAAAGTAAAGTACTTATGGTCATTCTCCTATATTTAATAAAGGGGCACGGCAGGACGAGTTGTAGCACGGAGCGCGGGTGCGCGGCTTTATTTTCGAGGCTGGCGGCGCGGGTTGCTTCTCATACAAACACCTTGCAATATTGGCAAGAACCTCGTAGGATATAAGTAACTATGAGCGTAAAACAAACAATACACCGTGCACTTCTGGCTACCTTCTTGGTGGCTACCCTTTTTGTGGGCATTGCAACTCCTGCGCAGGCGCAAACGCAAACGAGATGTACTAATGGCGGTGACCCTACGCGCGACTGTGCAAACAGCGTGGCCAACCCAAGTACTCAGCCAAGTGGAAGTAGCTCAACGAGCGATGTAAATCAGACGACCAATAAGGGGTGTGAGGTAGATACCGCGATTATCAGTTGTAATAATGTGAATAAGAACGGGAGCGCCATCGAGAGAACCGGCGTGTGGAGCCTGCTTATCACCGCGATTAACATTATGACCGTTGGAGTGGGTGTGCTCGCAGTCGCGGGTATTGTCTACGGAGGAGTTCTTTATACCAGTGCGGGCGGTAACCCAGATCAGGTGAAGAAAGCACGCACAATGTTTACGAATGTGGCCATTGGTGTCGTTGCGTTCGGTAGTATGTATGCCCTGCTTAATTTCTTGGTACCAGGAGGAGTCTTTCGCTAAATGAAATCGATACTACGCACCATTATTCTTGGCACATTGTTTATTGTTGGTGTTGCAGCGCCAGTTATGGTAACTATTTCGCCGCAGCCAGTCGCGGCGGCCTGTGAAAGTCGTTTAATGGGTATCCCGCCGTGGTATCGCGGGCTGACAGCTCCTGATACGAGTACTAACCCACCAAGCTGCAAAATGAAGTCGCCTGCCGATGTGGGCGGTATCTCGAACTATATCTGGAGGATCGTCCTTAATGGTATCGAGATGGCAATTGTAGCCGTGGCGTACGTCTCGACCTTCTTTATTTTGTACGGTGGCTTCCTTTTTATGACCGGTGGATCATCACCGGGGCAAATCGAGCGCGGACGTAAGACAATTTTGAACGCCGTTATCGGATTAGTTATCTGTATGGCTTCAATTGGCGTCACAAATCTTATATTTTCAATTATTACGTAAGGATTTTTATGAAAGAACTACTTCTCTATTTTGCCGCCGATGCTGCCCCCAAGATTGACGCCTCGCAGGTGAATATTCCAACGGGCGGTGCCGATGACCTGCTCACCAATGGATTGAATCTGGTCTACTTTCTAGCCGGCGCAGTTTCGGTGATTGTGATTATCGTAGCGGGTATTATGTACACTACCTCAAACGGCGATGCTGGCAGGGTTGCGAAGGCGAAGAACCTCCTCACCTACTCAATCGTGGGGTTGGTGGTAGTGCTACTGGCATTTACAATTACAAGTATAGTTATGGGGAGTTTTAAATAATGAAACGAATTAATACATTAATTGCGCTTTGTGCGGTAGTGCTTGGTGGTATCTTTGCACTTGTACCGGCATCTTCGGCTTTTGCTATCGATCCACTCGAACACGTGTGTACCTCTGGGTCGTCAGCTAATGACACCGAAATCTGTAAGAGCAAAGACGATAGCGCGGATACACTTATTTCAACCGTAGTAAATACGCTGCTTTTCGTTGTGGGCGCCCTCGCGGTGGTGATGATTATCGTGGCGGGTATTCTGTATACCATCTCGAGTGGTGACGCCGGTAAAGTTGCGCAGGCCAAGAATACAATGACCTACTCAATTGTGGGGCTAGTGGTGGCCTTTTGTGCCTACGCGATTATAAATTGGGTGCTCGATTTGTTTTAGCGTTTCAATTTTAGGCAACGAGAGACCTATCGGGGGTTAACAAACTGTTAAAAATCTGATATAAATAACCTAGATTTCAAAGAAAGGAAATGACATACATGAAAAAATCAATTCTTAAAAAAGTAAGCGTGCTTACCAGCGCCTTCGCCCTGGCGGTTGCGACACTGCTTGTTCCTATGGTGGCACCGGCCTCAGCACAGGTGACATGTGATTCAGACAATCCTTCTGCTGCAAATGGTGTGAATTGTGCAAAGGGTGCTGATACTCCAACCACCCTCTTTGGGGCAGACTCAATTTTCACCACCGTAGTTAACGTGCTCCTTTTCGTCATTGGTGCGGTGTGTGTGATTATGCTCATCTGGGGTGGTATTCGTTATACTACCTCTGCGGGTAATGCTTCGTCTGTGACCGCAGCGAAAAACACCATTATGTACGCAATTATCGGACTCATTATTGCGTTCTTGGCATACGCTATTGTCAACTGGGTCCTTACATCGATTAGCTAGAGTAGCGAGGCAGCCCATCTCGGGACCACTCTCCTTTCTTGTAATAATACCCCGCCTTTTGGCGGGGTATTTGCGTGGGTTGCGGGGAGAGGTTACATCCATCGTCCTCATCAAAAAATAACTACTCGTGATGAGTAGTTATTGTCGACCGAAGGACAGGCTTATTGAATTTGAATTCGCTTTGCTTGCTCTTGCTTGATCTTGCCAAAGCTGATGGTGAGAACGCCATCTTTGAGTACTGCATCAACTTCGTCTTCCTTAACGCTTACAGGAAGTGCCAGCGTACGACTGAATTCGCCCCAGTAACATTCCTGGATGTGCCAGTTGGTTGCTTCGGCGTCATCACCGCTGCTAAGGGTGCCGCTAATCGTTAAGATGCCATCGCTAATGCTTACATCGAGGTCTTCTTTGTTTACACCAGCAGTGCGGGCTTTCACAATGAGCTTCTCTTCTGTTTCGTAGACATCAACAGCAAGTTGGCCCAAGAATTCTTCTTGGCTGTCATCCCAGTTGTCATCGCTTGCAGGAGCGGTCGGGTCGGTTTGTGTCAGGTCGTCATCACTCAGGAAGGCTGCTGCCAGCTCGTCCTCAATGAGTAGATCTTCGTTTGGTTTACGGGCCATGATATCCTCCACTTTTCTCTAGGCTCATTTGACAAATAGTCCTTCGTATTATACCGAGATTGTGCGGTATAATCAACTAAATGGGTGGTAAAAACGTAAAAAATACAATAGTTGAGCGTGTGTTGCAAATTATCGCACCGCACCCCTGTTCTGGCTGTGCAAAAGTGGGGGTAATTTTATGCCAAGATTGTAAATATGACATCATCCATGAGCCATTTTTGGGCTGCATTTTGTGTGGTAAGCCCTCCCCTGGTGGGGTGTGCACGGCGCATAATTCACCCATGACGCGCGCCTTTACGGTGAGTGCGCGTACCGGTACCCTTGAAAAGGTCATTAACAGATTAAAATTTCAGCACACCAAACAAGCAGCCCGCTGTCTGGCGGACCTACTCCACCAGTCGTTACCGCAACTCCCTAAAAACACGCCTGTGATTCCCGTGCCTACGGTACGCGCGCATATTCGTCAACGAGGCTATGATCATCTCGAGCTTATTGTTCGCCACTTCGCCACGCTCCGGTCGCTCCCCTTGCTGCGGGCTATCGAGCGAACCTCTAATGCAACCCAGCACACAGTGGGGCGAAACACGCGGGCGATGCAGGCTCAACGGGCGTTTCGGCTGAAGGACGGGATGCAATTTAACGGCGAAACGGTCCTACTGGTTGATGATATTGTTACAACAGGCTCTACCCTTTCTGCGGCGGCCCAGCTTTTGAAAGACGCCGGGGCGATTGTCTGGGTGGCGACATTGGCGTATCAGCCCTATCAACCCCATCACCGACCCGACTCTTCTCGCCCCATTAACCTCTCGACTGATTCACGCTAATCTGTTAAAATAACTCAGTACTAAGCGATACTTGAGCGAGGAGAGGTGACCGAGCGGTTGATGGTAACGGTCTTGAAAACCGTCGTGGGGAGACTCACCGAGGGTTCGAATCCCTCCCTCTCCGCCAAGTAGTGCAAGTAGCTAATAACCCCCGCATTCACAGCGAGGGTTATTTTTATAGACACGGGAGAATAGGCCCCTAGGCGTTGGTAAATCCAGCCGTACCACCAGGGGTAATGGCGGTTAAGATCCAGTTGACGGCCGCAAACGCCATGAAGGCCACAATAAGCCCGACCAGCGCGTAGAGGATGGTGTTTTTAGCGGCGGTCACTGACGAGGCGTTACCAGCTGACGTGGCGTAACGAATACCACCAAAGATAACCATAATAACCGCCAGGGCACCCACTACAAAGAGGAGTGTATTGGTCACGGTAGTAATGACACCTCCGTTGCCGAATAATTCGGTTGGCTGACCACTACCTCGGGCGGCGTCTGCGCCTGCCTGGATTGGGCTTTGTGCTGCAGCGGGAGTGGCGCCAAGAGTAAAGAAGCTCGCAATCGATAGAGCTGAAATGGTGAGAATACCTGTAAACTTCTTCATACCCATATTATATAACTATATCGAAACAAACGCAAACAATGGGGGTGAAAGCTAGTGTGCATCCCTGTTTTGTGCTACAATCAATTGCGTTGCCTGTGCAATGTTCTGTACGGAGGAGTACCCAAGTGGCTGAAGGGGACGGTTTGCTAAATCGTTAGTCTGGGGAGACCTGGAGCGGGAGTTCGAATCTCCCCTCCTCCGCCAATCACAGCCAAATTACCTCAATACCCTCGAGATCGCCTATCACGCGAAGTCCCGAGGGTATTTTTTATGTGCGTGTTTTATGCTCATGCTATACTAAACGCTAGATATGGCAGAGGAACCCCCACAAAATTATTGGCAAAACCCTGACGAACAAGAAGCGCCAGATATGGATTCGGCCGAGCCTATGGAGCCTGCCAATCCTACGGAGCCGATAATAGAAGATACTCCTGACAATCCACCCATTACGTGGACGGCGCAGGAGTATATCCACCTCGATCGCAGCCCAGTGTGGTTTATTGTTTTTGCGCTGGTGGTGCTGGGATTAATTGCGGTTGATATATTCCTCTTGAAATCGTGGACCTTCTCGGCGCTGGTGATTGTTATGGCAATTGCGCTCGTTATCTATATTCGCCGACCACCTCGTACACTTACCTATGCGCTCAGCCCTGCGCAGGGGTTGTATGTGGGCGAGCAGCTCTATCATTTTGATGAATTTAAGTCGTTTGGACTGATTCAAGACGGAGAGCATCATTCAATTTTGCTTATTCCACGCAAGCGCTTTTCCCCGGGCGTGTCGGTATTTTTTCCCAATGAGGCCGGTGAACGGATTGTCGACATCCTCGGACAACGCCTGCCAATGGAAAGTTTAAAGCTCGATGTGGTTGATGTGATTGTTCGTAAGCTTCGTCTCTAGATTTTTTCCGATAAGTATGCTAAGATAACCCCTGTTCGCCTAATTATTTTAGGCCGAAAGCACCTTCTAGTTACAAAGATAATACCCGCCGTTGGCAAGCCGTTGTGCTCAAAACAACGGGTATTATCCTATGCACCCGTAGCTCAGCTGGATAGAGCGTCGGCTTGCGGAGCCGAAGGCCATAGGTTCGAATCCTGTCGGGTGTACCAAAAAGAGAAAGTCAGTCTATACTGGCTTTTTCTTTTTGTGTCCCTTTTGGCTCCCCTCCTGGGGTGATAGGAGATGTTAGCGTACGTGGTACGTCATGGCGCCTGTCGAATCGATACGCTCAACACATACCGGTGCAACTGCGGCTACCAGTTGGTATTCATCTACATAGTGACATTCAGGAAGATTAAATGGTCCATAGAAATGATTTGTAGGAGAAATAGCCTGCCATCCTTTGTCTGACTTTTTGAGATACATAGGCGCCTCTGAGTTGCCACAGCCGTACCCAAGCAGTACCTGGGTTTCATCTGGAGAGTACGCTTTCACAGCAAGATGAGCCGCCCCAAGCTCGCCACATTGTTCCTTTTGACTACGCGTCTCGAGGTAGGATTGAAGCTCTTGGACGGCAGCGTCCCTGCGCATAGTGGCCCGCCCATTCTTAATGGAGTAGCGCATTCCGCCAAGACTAACGAACGGCTGTTCGGCGGAAGGTGAGTTCTCGTGAGGAGTACGAGGTATAAACAGGAGCGCGCCAAAAATAACGGATGTAAGACCGAGCACAATTGTTGCTGCAAGGAGTCCAGTGAACTGGGGGTACGTAACGTGTTGTTTCTTTTTTACCATAGGTCCCCTCCCGTATTATTGCCCCATTGTACCATGACTAGGGGTGGGCCGGTGTGGTTGTAAAAGCCATCTTTTCCTTACGACATCTGTGAAGTATGCCCGATATGACAAACTATTTGCTAAAATGAGTAAGCTGGAGAGATGCAGGAGTGGTTGAACTGGCCGCTCTCGAAAAGCGGTAAGGTGAAAGCCTTCGAGGGTTCGAATCCCTCTCTCTCCGCCACGGTGTAAATACGATACAATAGAGTCTATGGAAGACTCTATTTTTACGAAGATTATTAAGGGCGAGATTCCTTCATACAAGATATATGAAGACGATCTCACCTATGCATTTCTCGATATCAACCCCCTTACAGATGGACACGTACTGGTTATTCCAAAGGTGCAAGTTGAGTTTATCTGGGACCTCGAACCCACCGATTACCGCGCCCTCATGGATACGGTCCAAAAGGTTGGTGCTCGCCTCCGTGACGTAATGGACGCCCCATTTGTAGGAGTAGAGGTTATCGGTATTGATGTGCCTCACGCTCACGTACACGTGGTACCATTCGCAACCAGTCAAGAGCTTCACCGACAAGGGCCAGCAGACAACGAACCTAATCACGCCGCCCTAGAGAAACTGGCCGAGAAGATTCGTTTTTCATGAAAATCATTGCCATCGGCAAAAAGCACGAGTCTTGGATTGAAGTAGGCATAGCACGCTATCAGAAGCGCCTCCGCGCGCCGTTTGCTGTTGAGTGGGTACTTTTACCACATTCAAGCTTAGAGGGCGACCAGGCGCGGCAGGAAGAGTCTAAGCGCCTACTGGCACACCTACATGATGATGACTATGTCGTGTTGCTCGATGAACGAGGAAAGCTGCTCGACTCCCCCGGCTTGTCACGCCTTCTTGCGGAGCAGCTGGAGCGTTCGCGGACAGTAGTATTCGTGATTGGTGGTGCCTACGGGGTTACCCCCGAGGTTCATCGGCGTGCTCAATCTGTATGGTCGCTCTCACCACTGGTATTTCCTCATCAGTTGGTACGGCTTTTGCTTATCGAGCAGCTTTATCGTGCGCAGTCTATCTATTTCGGCGGCGCCTATCATCACGAGTAATAATCAACTCATTCTTGACAATTTATCAAGCTTATGCTAGTGTAATACCTAGACATAACCTAACACAAAAAAAGAATATGTTGAAATTTGTAAAACCAATACCTGTGATTATTACGACCCTCGTGACGCTTGTCGGCATCCTTATGCACGATATGCACATCGATAAAGCAACGGCGGTTGCAATTTCTCTTCCGGCAGTTATCGCCTCTACTGGCGCACTCGAGAAGATTATTACCCCAAGCTACCACACCCATGTGGAGCGGGTGTCACTGCCACGAAATAACTCGTTTGGTTCGTCCCTTCCTAATATGCAACCTGTGCGTGATGATGATCGCCGCTACATCCAAAATAAGAAACTTATGTTTATGGGTGGGGGTGACACCACAAGCCTGTGGCCTTCTGTCTAAAGTAATACCCTTTAAGGTATTGTATCTCCTATAGAATTTCGAGTTCATGAAGCAAGCGTTCAACCAACGCTTGCTTTTCTTGTAGCTGGGTTTTGGTTTCTTCTACCAGTTGAGCTGGCGCCTTTGAAACATAGTTCTCATTGCCCAGGCGGGCCTCGAGGGTAAGGATTTCTTGGCGAGTGGTAGCGAGGCGAACTTCGAGGTTAGTTTTATGCTCTTCGAGAGTCTCGGCGGAAATATTAAGCCAGGCATCGTGAGCGCTGAGCGCCAAACGGAGCCCCTTTGCGCTATCGGTGACGGTAACCGCTTTAAGTTTTGCCAGACGCTGAATAAGCGCCCGATTGTCCTCGATGAGTGAGTCGGCAAAATACAGGAGTTCATAGCGGTCGTTGCCGGGGAGCGAGGTGGCCACAAAGCGAGCCTCGGTGACAATCTGTTGAAGCTGACCAAATTCGGCAGCTGATATTTCGCCATAAGGGAGCATGTCTGGCCACACTTCTTTGATAAGGAGGGTGCGGTGCCACGGGAGCGTCTGCCAGATAGTTTCGGTTACAAATGGTGCAAATGGATGAGCGAGTTTAAGTGAGGTATCGAGCACCCAGGCGAGGAGGTCGGGATTTTCTTGATCTTTTGAGGCCTCGATATACCAATCGGCGACACTATCCCAGATAACGTGGTAGAGCGCATCGCCAGCCTCGGCATAGCGGTAGTCGTTAAGCGCTCGTTCGATGGTGTCCTTGGCGGTTTGGAGCTCACGAATAATCCAGTGGTCAGCGAGTGACGCTGCGGCTGGTGCGCTGGGCTGGTAGTTATCCCCTAGCGTGTGTTCGATAAAGCGGGCGATATTCCAAAGTTTGTTGCAGAAGTTACGACCAGCAATGACACGATCTACGCTGAAGGCCTGGTTCTGACCAGGGCTACGGCTGGCAATGAGGCCAAGTCGAAGCGCATCCGAGCCGTACTCGGCGACCAGCTCCATCGGGTTGATAACATTACCTTTGCTCTTACTCATTTTTTGGCTGTGTTCATCGAGCACCATGCCGTGGAGGTAGACGGTTTTAAACGGCACTTTGTCGGTGACGTAGAGACTCAGCATAATCATACGGGCAATCCAGCGATCGAGCAGGTCGGTGCCGGTTTCCATGAGGTCGGTTGGGAAGAAGCGAGCCAGGTCGCTCTCTTGGAGCGCCTCGGTGGTAATAAAGGGCCACTGTCCGCTACTAAACCAAGTGTCGAAGGTGTCTTCTTCTCGGCGGTAGGTCTTACCGTTCACAATTATTGTTTTTTCGTCAACATTTTCATTGAAAATCCAGTCGGAATCATCAGCCTCGTTGACGAAGGCGGGGATGGGGATGCCCCACGGAATCTGTCGAGAGAGGTTCCAATCGTGAATATTTTTTAGGTATTGGATAAGAATGTTCTTGCGCCCCGCGGGGTAAAAGGTAATAGCATCTGACTCGAGCGCCTCGATAGCCCGAGCGGCAAGCGGCTCCATGTTAAGAAACCATTGCTCTTTAATAAGCGGCTGGATAGGCAGCCCACTCTTGTAGTCGTACCCAACGGTGTGTTCGATAGTCTCTTCTTGTCGGATGAGCTCTTCTGCCTGAAGTGCTGCCAGGGTTCGTTTGCGGGCGCGTTCAACATCGAGTCCCACGAACTGCTCGGGGACGTTTATCATGGTGCCGTCAAAATCGATGACTTGGAGACGCGGCAAGTTGTGACGCTTCCCTACTTCAAAGTCGTTTGGATCGTGCGCCGGAGTAATTTTAACCGCCCCTGTGCCGAAGCTCGGGTCGACATACTCATCGGCAATAATTTCGATTTCACGCCCAGTGAGCGGCAGCATCACCTTTGTACCGATGTAATTTTTATAACGCTCGTCATCGGGATGTACGGCCACTGCTACATCGCCGAAAAGTGTTTCAGGACGAGTGGTCGCTACGATAATTTCGCCAATTTTATCGACCATTGGGTACGCAATGTGCCACAAGGTCCCCTTCTCTACTTTATGGTCTACCTCAATGTCGGCGTAGCTGGTTTGGTATTTAGTGCTGTAGTTGACGATTCGTTCGCCGCGATACACCAGCCCATCATCCCACAGCTTTTTAAAGGTTTGATATACCGTCTGAATTACCTTGCTATCGAGCGTGAATACGAGGTTGTCCCATGAGGCGCTGACACCGAGTGCGCGCACCTGGAGCTCCATGTTGCCGCGTTGTTGTTCAACGAAATTCCATACCTGGCTATAAAGTTGCTCTCGCGAGAAGTCGAAGCGGCTTTGCCCCTTTTTTTGTAGCTCTCGCTCGTAGACCACCCATGTTTCGAAACCGGCGTGATCGGCACCAGGAATGTAAATCGCATCGTGGCCAGTCATGCGTTTGTAACGTACGGTAATGTCTTTAAGTCCCATGTCGAGGGCGTGACCAAGGTGGAGATTGCCGTTGGCATTTGGTGGCGGCATGACGGTACTGAAGGGGGTGCCTTCACCTGATGGAGCAAATGCGCCGCTTGTCTCCCAAAGGGCGTAGATGTTTGGTTCGTATTGATTTGGCTCGTAGGCTTTAGCTAGGTTCACGCGCGTATCCTGTTTAATTTCACATGAAAGTTTTATGATTTCACGTGAAATGTCTGGTGGATAATTTCACGTGAAATAACCGAAAACTCCCCTTTTTCTGTACATAGTATAGCACGAGAAGGGTAAATAAAGCGGACAATCTCTACTGACGGCGTATCAGAACGGCTGTATAATAGGGATATGATTGAGCTTCAACGATGTGTAGATAAAGAAACCTGGGATGAGCATGTGCTCGAGTGGAGCGGACACCCATTGCAACTGTGGGGTTGGGGCCAGGTAAAGGCGGGGCATGGCTGGAAGGCGGAGCGAATTTTTGCCTACGAAGATGGACAAATTGTGGGGTTGGCACAGGTGTTAGTCCGACAACTCCCCCTCCCCTTTCGCGCGTTTGCATATCTACCACGTGGTCCAATATGTGAAGACGAACATCAAGATGAGTTTTTGGACAAGCTCGCCACCCTTGTTAAGCGCGATCATCATGCGATTGCGCTCTCAATTGAACCAGATGCCTATCAGTTTCAAAAGCCGGCTGGGTGGATTCGTGCAACTAATAAGGTATTGTCGGCGGAGACAATCCTTCTTAACACCTTAGCGTCCGAGAGTGATCTTTTGGCGGATATGGCCAAGAAAACACGACAATATATTCGAAAATCGGCTGCCGATGTGCGAATTGTCCAAGTAAAGCGGCAAGAAGATATTAAGGCGTGTTTGGCGATATACCGTGAAACTGCCGCACGGGCTGGGTTTAATCTTCATAGCGATCAGTACTACCTTGATGTCTTTCAACAGATGCAAGACTACTCCCCTGTGTTTGTGGCCTACCACGGAGAGGTGCCGGTCGCCTTTTTGTGGCTGGCAATGAGCGAAGCTACTGCTTACGAATTGTACGGTGGTATGACAGAGTTGGGACAAGAGTTGCGCGCGAACTATGCGCTTAAGTGGCATGCTATCAAGAAGGTGCGAGATTGGGGAATTTTGCGATACGACTTTGGTGGATTAGTGGCAGGCGGCGTGGCCAACTTTAAACAGGGGTGGGCGTCTGAAGTGACGGTGTTTGCCGGTACGTTCGATAGACCCCTCTCCCCTCTTTATACCCTATGGAGCAAGGGGTTGCCGTTTGCAAAGCGAACCCTTCAACAGATTCGTCACCGCAAATCTTAAATAAAGCTTAAAATTTAATGATGCGGCCTTATGATGGCGCATCTGACGCCGCCGCAGGAGCTGCCCAGGCGGTTTTTGTCATCGATAGGCTCGGCTGGACCTCGAGGTCGAGAGGCGAGGTTGGCGTCATGCGCTCGGCGTAGAAACAGCCAAGGGTGGCAATCATCGCGCCGTTATCGGTACATAGTTGCATGGGTGCGTACTCGATAGGGAGGGGGAGCCGTTTTTGTAATTCGGCTCGGAGTGCCTGATTGGCGGCAACTCCGCCGGCAATCACCACCGAAGCGGGTGAGTAGTCGTGAAATGCCTTTTCGGCCTTATCGACCAATGTTGCAACTGCAATACGTTGAAAGCTGGCGGCAAAGTCTGCCCGCTGAACGTCATTTAAAAGCCCTGGAAGCTCGAATGAGGGAAAAGTCGTGTCCACGCCCACTTCGTGCTGAACGGCCCGCAGAACGGCTGTCTTAAGGCCTGAAAAGCTAAAGTCGTAGGCGCCTTTGAGCTTTGCTTTAGGTAGGGGATATTTGAACGGATCGCCGTGCAGAGCCGCCTCGGCAATAGAGGGGCCACCTGGGTAGGGGAGTCCAATAATTTTAGCTACCTTATCGAAGGCCTCGCCAACCGCATCGTCTTGGGTGTGACCGAGTAGTTCGTAGTCACCGTGGTCACGAAAGAGCACTAACTGCGAATGACCGCCGCTGACAATAAGTGCCAGCATTGGGAAACGAGGTTGCGCCGAGGGAAGACTAAGGCTGAGTCCATTGGCTTGGTCGGTGATAAAGTTTGCATAGACGTGGGCCTCAACATGGTGAATGGGGTAGAGGGGGATATTTTTTTGGTGAGCCAGTGTACGTGCCGCCAAAGTTCCCACTAAGAGCGAGCCCAGGAGACCGGGCGCGTAGGTGACGGCAATGCCATCGATATCGTCCCACGATAGATGGGCATCGCTTAAGGCCTGCTCGATGACAGGATTGATAACTTCGATGTGGCTACGGGCGGCAACCTCTGGCACCACACCGCCATACACCTTATGGATATCAATTTGCGAGCGGACTACATTAGAAAGAAGACGGTGCCCGTCTTCAACAACAGCCGCCGCAGTTTCATCACAACTGCTTTCGATTCCCAGTATTCTCATCTGTTATATTGTAGCACGATGTTGTGCTTTGGACATTTAAACTTGATGTTTGCTGAGAAAATACTTAGAATTATCAGTAGAGATTAAGTATATTCTCAGGTGGGAGGTCGTAATGGGGCTATTATTTCGTGTTGTCTTAAGTATTGGGGTGCTGGCTGGCATCGGGGTGATCATGTGTGTGCAGAGCGTACGCGCGGCCGATGGTGGGGGTGGGGGACTCGAGGCTGTTCGCTATCTGGCGCTTGGAGATTCGTATTCCAGTGGTGAGGGAGAGCTAGACGATGCCTGGTATATCGATGGCACCAACTCTGGCGCTAACCGTTGTCACGTGAGCGGACGCTCGTATCCGTATCTTCTTGGACGAGAATGGGGGTTGGTAACGCGTAACATGAGTTGTTCCGGTTCGCGTATCCCCGAGGTGCGACAAGTAAGCTCGCAGTATGCTGCCATCCCCAATTTTCCGTGGCTGCCAGTGGTGTCGGTGGGGGTAGGGGGCAACGATGTCGACCTGATGGGTAAGCTAAAAACCTGCCTCGGACTTGGTACCTGCGAATGGGCAACGCCGAACTATCGAAGCGCGACTGCAGGTGAAATAAGGGCGCTATTTCCAAAACTTACCGCGCTCATTACCGAGCTACAAGAGTCGCTAAAACCCGGGATACTCTTTGTGGTGGGGTATCCCCGGGTTATTAACGATGCACCAGATGCGGCGTGCTCTTTGGTGGTGGGCGGACTTTTAAACGCACAGGAGCGGCGCTACATGAATGAGTCGGTGAGCTACATTAATAAAATTCTGCGCACAGCGAGTAATAGCACGCATGCGCATTACATGGATATCGAAGATGTTTATAGGGGCGAACGGTTGTGTGATGCGAGCGAACGGGCCATGAACGGCATACGGTACGGGGATGATATTGCGCCTATCCCGCTCCTAAGAGATTTAAAGTTGCTTGGCGCCGAGTCGTTTCACCCCACGCCACGGGGGCACGAACTTGCGGCTGCGGCTGTCGCTACCCAAATGGTGCCAAATTGGGCGGACCAACACTGCGCAACCCGATGTGAGTACAACCCCTCGCAGCTCGATGCGGGAGACTATTGGACCGAAGAGACTTCGACTTCTGGACCTACACCAAAATTACAGGCTAACTCCTTCCTTCAGCTCGATTCGTTTCAGGATATATCTAAAAAAACGACACGCATTGCGTTTCAGTTTTTACCGGGTACGTTCACGCCGTTTTCTCGAGTTCGACTTGAGGTACATTCCGACCCCCAGCTGCTCGGAGAATTTATGACCGAGAATGACGGCTCTCTTCGGGGAGATATTGCGAGTGAGGAAGCCTTTGGGTCTGTGCCAACAGGGTACCATACAGTTCATGCATACGGGGTGAGTGCGGTCGGGGAGGCGGTCGATCTATACGAGACTATCTACGTAGACGCCCCGCCTGGTGATGCACCGCATGTTGTAATGACGGCAACATCTACCACGGAACTGAGGGCTTCACCCAAGCAAGGAACCACGCAACCTCCGGGGTCCTCTAGGGGAGGCGGCGGCACGTTACCTCAAGTACTAGGAAGTGCCGTAACACCTGGCGAGCAATTTACGCAGGCCGATGCAACTAACGCCCCGGGGGCTCACGCTACGCTACCCGCCCCCTTTAGCGCGGCACCACATACGACATCGCGTGCGGTATGGGCCGGCGTAATCCTGCTGGGACTTCTATTACTAGGTATAATGGCTGATATGAGTATTCGAAAAGTTGTAAAGCGCGTCATTCCCACTAAGGTATTTAGCCTCATTGAACCAACCGGTCACCTTGTTGAGGCAATGTATAGTGCGTTTCGTTACGGATTTCCTGCTCGAAAGATGCGCGTTATTGGTGTGACTGGTACCAATGGAAAGACGACCACAACATTTTTTATCCAGAAAATGCTTCATGAGGCAGGTATAAAGGCGGCCCTTACGAGCACGGTTGCCTACGGGGTTGGCAACGATATCGAACAGCAAGTCGAGCATGCCACAACCGCTAAAGCCAGTATTTTGCAGCGCCGTCTAAAGGATTTTGCGGCTCAAGGTGTCGAATGGGTCGTTATCGAGACATCGAGTCATGCCCTCGCTCAGCATCGGGTGTGGGGAATTCCGTACGAAGTCGCTGTCTTTACCAATCTTACCCACGATCACTTGGAATATCACAAGACATTCGAAAACTATCGCGAGGCAAAGCGGCGCTTATTTAAAATTGCCAATACCCACGGTATGCGCTTTGGGGTGGTCAATGCTGAAGATCCAAGCGCCGAGGCATTTACGCGCTCTGTGGCAAATTCAACAACATACGGGATTTCTCGTGGAGACATCACGGCATCTAACATTCAACTCGGCAGCGAAGGATCAACCTATACGGCGCACGTAGGTGACGATTCGTATCACATAGCCATTCACCTGCCAGGCGAATTTAATATCAGCAATAGTTTGGCGGCACTTGCGGTGGGGCGTAAACTCGGCTTAACCAAAGAGCAGATTGAACGGGGGCTAGCGGCTTTACAATCGGTTGAAGGGCGTATGAATGCCATAGACGAGGGGCAACCCTTTAAGGTGGTAATCGACTTTGCGAGTACCCCCGATGGGTTCGAGAAATTTTTCTCAGCGATTCGCCCACTTGTGAAGGGCAAGCTCATTGCGGTATTCGGATCGGCTGGGCGCCGGGACGAGAGTAAGCGTGCCGAGCAAGGACGCATCGCTGGTCAGTATGCCGATGTAATTATTGCAACGGAAGAAGATGATCGAGACGAAGACGGCGCGGCTATTTTAGCGCAAATTGCCGAAGGGGCGCTTGAAACAGGAAAAGTTAAAGACGAGACACTTTTCTTAGTGCCGAATAGGGAAGAGGCAATTGGTCTGGCGCTGACAAAGGCGTCAACTGTCGATGATATGGTGGTACTGCTTGGTAAGGGCCATGAAAAGACAATCGAGCGTAACGATGGTGAGTACCCGTGGAGTGAGTCGGAGGTGACACGAGCTGCGCTACGGGCCCTACAGGGTAAAGAATAATTAATAGTAATAGTCTTTGGTGCGGGTGTAGTAAAAGTGTCGGTGCACGCGCTCGCCAATTTTTACCCAGCCATTGTAACGAGTTTTCGATATTACATAATCGTAACAACCGATAAAATCTACAACCTGTTTGCTAAATGACAATTTAAATAAACCAATGCCATAGTGGGGGTGCTGCGCGTTATTAATCTCATCGCTCGGAGGTGAGCCGCAAAAGTCGTGTACCAGCGCACCTTGAGATTTGGCCCACTCGATAATCCGCCACTGTAGTAGGTGGCTGGCGCCGTAAGCGGGGCGTTTACGAACCGAGGCGCCGTCCTTGTAGGTGCTTTTTGTCCCGAATGCCATGGCGTAGGCGCCTGCCACAATCTCACCGTTTACGTAGGCGAAGAAAAGCTGACCAATGCCGGCTTTTTCAAACCGTTTCCAGTATTCTTTGTAGTAATTATAACTACGAATTCCAAACTGACCCTGGGCTGTTTCGGCAAGGAGTGCGTACATGTGACGAGTATTTTTTTCGGTTGCGCGTACTGCCTGAACGGTTACGCCATCACGCTCGGCCCGGCGAATTGCATGGCGACCTTTTTGGGGGAGTCCGGTCAGTATCTCTTCGAGCGAAGGTGAAATATCGAGCGTAATAGTCGAGGGGTTGGGAATGATAGGGGCAGCCTTGCGCAGGCCGTGACGCTCTAGGGTAGCACTCGAGGCGCGGTCGAGTTCCGATTCAACGCGCACTGCAAAGGCACCAGCTTTTTTTGCGAGTGGTTTGAGTGCTTTTAAAACGTCAAACAGCTGCTTTGCCGATGTAACACCGGGCCCCTTGGGAAGGTACCACAATACACCAAGCGGTGGGGTCTTCTTTTCAAGTACGGTGACGGCCAGGTGACCAACCATGACATAGCGGGGGGTGTAACGAGTCAGCCGCTTAATTTCTGAATATTCGACACTAGAAAAAACATTGCCTTGGTCGGGATTTTGCAATATCAGTGAATCCCAGCGAGAGATTTCTTCGTCAGTAGCGTAGCGCGCAATCATTATGTTCTATTGTATCGCACAATCGTGCATCGGCGCAGTCTTCACCTTAGTTTTCACCTTCGAGAGGCGCTAAAGTGACGTTGGTTGGTCTTTACGTGAAAGATAGTCGATTTCTTTGATAATCTCGAGCAGCGCCTCTGCCTTACGCTTTTCATCAGCGATATTTTGTGCGGCACTGTGCGCAGGGCCAATCAGACTTGTGTCATCGGTGCTACGAATAAGCATCAAATACGTGTCGAACTTCTCTTCTGCGGGCAGTTCTACCTTGTCCATCAGAGGGCGGAGTTCTTTTAGTGCATCGAGCTTAATACCATCGAGGTTGGTGGTACTTGCGACAGGCGCGGCAAGAGGAGCGGCCACGGGTGCAGCAATTGGAGCAGCCGCAGCTGGTGTGGCGACCGCTGTTTCCTCAAACTGAAGAGGTGCGGCTGGAGCGGGTGCAGAAGGATCCTCGGGGAGTACGCCAGCAAGTGCCTTTGCGAGCTCTTGGTCATCACTAATTGGTTGTGTCGTATCTTGCGGAGTAATATCCATTTCCCACCTCGAGTTAAAACATTTATGCTTACTTAAAAATACTGTATCATAGATACAGATTGGTGGGAATACATAATGACAGATATATTAGACAACAGTAACGTCATTGCGCAGCGCGATCCTGCGGGGGCGCTGGCTATTATTGCGGGCCAGTATCAACAGGCGACTTTCGATGCACAGGTTCAGTGCGCTGAACACGATAATCGCGACATTACCGCGGTGGTTGTTACGGGCATGGGCGGATCTGCGCTAGCGGCATTGCTTGTGAAGGTTTTGCTCGTGCACGAAGTGTCTATTCCTTTTGATATTATCCGCGGGTACGATTTGCCCGCCTACGTAAATCAGCACACCCTGGTGATTGCGAGTAGCTATTCCGGGAACACCGAGGAGACGCTGCATGCGTTCTCGCAGGCTCGCGCCCGTGGTGCACAAATTGGTGTGTTGGCATCCGGTGGCACCTTAGCCGCGCAAGCCGCAGAAGGCGATATCGCGCACGTGATGCTTCCCGCTGGCGCTCAGCCGCGTATGGCAACCATCTACAACCTGCGCGGGTTATTCGCACTGCTCGAAACCTTTGGTGTCATCGACCACCACTGGCTTACCGACCTCGAGGCACTGGCGCCGTGGCTGCAAGATGAAATGTCGCACTGGCTCCCCGATGTACCAACCGACCAAAATTATGCCAAGCAACTCGCACTCGAAGGCATCGGCAAGTCACCAATTTTTTATGGGACGCCACTTACGGCGCCACTGGCATATAAATGGAAGATTAGCTGGAACGAGACCGCCAAAAACTGTGCATTCTGGAATGAGTTTCCTGAGTTTAATCACAACGAATTTATGGGGTGGGTGTCACATCCGGTTGAAAAACCATTTGCGGTGTTCGATATAAAAAGTTCGTTTGATACACCCCGCATTGCTCAACGCATGGAACTCACCGACCGGCTACTCAGTGGACAGCGCCCACACGCGTTTTCCTTGAATCTTAAGGGCGAGAGTCGCCTCGCCCAACTTTTGTGGGGTGCAATTTTGGCAGATTTTACAAGCACCTATGCCGCCGTCTTAAATAATGTCGATCCAACCCCGGTGGTACTTATTGAAAAGCTTAAGCAAGAGCTGGCCGAAGATCCGCGCGAGTATTAATTATCACACGCGCGCTCGCACACTTGTCGCACCCCTAGCTGCGCCCCAGGGCTATTCGTATTGGCGAAGTGCCGAGATTGGGTCGCGCCGAGCGGCCCGAATTGCTGGGTAGATACCAAAAAGCGTCCCGATAACAATCGACACGGTTAATGCCGTAACGGCAATCTCCCAGTTTAAGACTGGGTCGAAGGTGAGTAGTGTACTAATCGCAAACGCACCCAGATACCCCGCGACGTAGCCAATCAGACCACCGCCCACACTTAAGGCGAGCGATTCAATGAGGAACTGGGCGACAATATCACCATGTGAAGCTCCAAGCGCTTTTCTGATACCAATTTCACGCGTACGTTCGGCAACGCTGACGAGCATGATGTTCATAATGCCCACGCCGCCAACGAGCAGTGAAATCGCCGCAATGGCAACCGAGACGCCCGCGATTGCGGTAAACATGCGACTGGTTGGCTGAGCAATTTGTGCGCCAGAAAGGACCGAAAAATCGACTTCGTTTAAGTGAGCCCGAAGCAAGGTTTTATTAATGCCAGTAATAACCGAGTCGAGGTGCGTGACCGAGTCGCTCTGGACATTAATTTGTTGAATATGTGACGCGTTTTGGTTAAGGCTGCGCCCACTATCAAAATTAATCAGTACCGCACGATCGAAGTCGACATTGTTGTAATTGACGGGATCGTTGGTGCGCGCCAGTACGCCGATAATAGTAAACGTCTCGCCCTTCACGCGGACGGTTTGGCCTATGGAATGTTCGGTTCCAAAAATATCAACCGAAAGCTGTGGACCAATAACGGCGGTCGCGGCATCCAAAGAGATGTCGAGAAACTGACCATCACGCACCTTTAAGCTGCTGATTTCCTCGAGCTCAGGGGTGGTGGCAACGATTGGGGTATTAGGAGCGCTATGGTTGGCACTCCCCACCGTACCTGTCAGTGTCATAAGGGGTGCAACAGCGCGCACATGGGGAACTTCGCGAATAGCCGTCACGTCAATGTCTGTCAGCGGGCTCGCTAAGAATTGCTGATCATTGGTGACGTGAGACAGTGTCTCGAGCGGCTGCGTTGAGGGCGCGCCTGGGCGTACTACGGCGATATTGCCTCCAAGCGCATCAATTTGGGCGCCCACAATATGATTTGCACCCGCACTGAGCGCCAGTATTGTTGTAATACTAGCAACACCAATCGTAATTCCAAGCATCGTCAGGAAACTACGAAGGCGATTGCTTTTAATCGATTGCCGAGCATTTTGAATATGGTTGATGATGAGAAGGCGACTCATGCAGAGGCCTTTCGTGCCTTCTTACGAAGTGCCTTGGCCGGCTTGATGGTGCGACCAAGCGGTCGCTTGGCCGTTTCGCGGGCTGGTAGGGGAAGGCGAAAGGTATCAGTATCGATTTTGCCATCGAGCATAGTGATGACGCGGCTGGCGTAGGTAGTGAGATTAGGGTTATGCGTCACCATAATAATGGTGTTGCCCTTTTGATGCAGATCGGAAAGCTCCTCCATAATAATGTGGCTGGCGTGAGAATCGAGATTTCCGGTTGGCTCGTCAGCCAGAATGATAGAAGGTTCATTCACGAGTGCTCTGGCAATCGCAACTCGTTGCATTTGACCACCCGATAATTGATGGGGCATGTAATACTCGCGTTCACCAAGGTGAAAGTCGTGCAGAATTTTGCTGGCTTTTTTCGTTCGGGACAGCTTCGAAACACCGCGGTAAATGAGTGGCAGCGAGACATTATCAATCACATTTAAACGAGTAATGAGATTAAAACTTTGAAAGACAAATCCAATTTGTGTACTGCGAATATGCGCTTTTTTACGCTGGCTTAACGCCTCGATTGGAATACCGTCAAGTTGGTACTCGCCTTCAATGGCATTATCAAGCAGCCCGAGGATATTAAGAAGTGTTGTTTTACCACACCCACTTGGTCCCATGATGGCAATGAATTCTCCCTTCTGGATGGTGAGGTCGATACCGTCAATCGCAAAGTGTTCGGCATCACCAATGCCGAACCGCTTGTGGAGGTCTTTCAGTACAATCACGGGTGGGTTTTCTGAAGTTGCCATTCTTTATAGTATGAGATGAAATTGACGGATAGGCAACAGATGGCGTGAGGTGGAAATCACAATAATGAGCTATCGGACGGGCGATGGTGGTGGTCTGGTGTGGTGGAGAATATTTGGAAATACGCTATATATAGCGTTGTAAATAATAAACACAACGCTAAATTATGTTTTACAGGGGTGAACATGAGCGGAATGGCATTGTGGTTAAAAAAACCCAGTCAAATGCTTGAAAAACCATATGTAGGGGCATATAGTCGTCATTAAGCACTACATGTTGTAGTGAAGGAAAAACAGACACAGTGCAAGGAGGACCTACCGTAACGCTCCAGTAGCGTTTTTCTTGCAACCCAAAAACAAGCAAAAGAGGCACCTTGGGAGGTGGTTCAGATAAAAGAGCGGAGGGGAAATAGGGGAAATGACCAATATCTCAGTAGTAAAGCGCGATGGGACGAGGGAACCGTTCGACGCCAACAAGATTAACCTTGCCTTGGTGAAGGCGAGCGAGGGGCTTGATGATCAGATAGCTAAGGTGGTCGAGGTTGCCTCGCAACTCCAGCTCACTCTTTTCGATGGTATTACTTCGGAACAGCTCGATGAAGCGGTGATTCAGACGGCACTCCAAAATGTGAAGGACGATCCCGACTACGATAAAATTGCCGCACGACTCCTTTTAAAAACACTGTACAAAAAAATCTTAGGTGATTACGAAACTGAGGCCGAGTTGAAAAAACTCCACGAAAGCAAGTTCGCCTCGTACGTGAAATCTGGCGTGAAAGATGGGCTGCTCGATGCCCGTCTGATTGATGGCCGTTTTAACCTTACTAAACTCGCCAAAGCGCTCGACCCAAGTAAAGATGACCTCTCGAAATACCTTGGAGTCATTACCAACAAGAACCGCTACGCGCTCCGCAAAGGGAGTGGTGAGCCTATTGAAGTCCCTCAATACACACACATGCGCATTGCAATGGGGCTATCTATTAACGATCAAGACCCTACGGCCGCGGCGCTCGATTTCTATACTCATATGAGCAACCTCGACTACGTGCCCGGTGGTTCAACTCGTGTGAATGCCGGAGGAGCTTTCCCGCAGCTGTCTAACTGCTTCCTTATGAATGTCGATGATGACATGGAATCGATTGCTCGGAGCGTTCGGGACACCATGTTTATTGCCAAGGGAACCGGGGGTATCGGTATTGGGTTTACAAAACTCCGCGCTACGGGAAGCCCCGTGAAAACAACCAACACCGAAAGTACGGGCCCTATTCCATTTATGAAGATGATCGATACGGCACTGTTTGCGGTCAGCCGTAAGGGCAAAAAAGCCGGCGCAGCCGCATTGTACATGGAAAACTGGCATCTTAATTTTCCGCAGTTCCTCGACCTCAAAGCAAACTCTGGTGACCCTTATTTGCGAACCCGTTTTGCAGATACAGCAACATTTATTAGTGACGAATTTATGCGCCGCATGGAGAAAGACGAAGATTGGTACTTGTTCGACCCGGCAGAGGTCATGGATTTAACCGAGCTGTACGGTGAGGCATTTTCTAAGCGCTACAACGAGTACATCAAACTGGCCGAAGCCGGTAAGATCCGCCGTTTCGAGAAGGTATCGGCTCGCCAACAATTCCGACAGATGTTGATTCAATTACAGGCGGCAAGTCATCCATGGTTGACATGGAAGGATACAATCAATGTCCGCGCCCTTAACAACAATACGGGTACCATCCATCTCTCAAATCTGTGTACAGAAATTACTCTCCCGCAGGATAACGACAATATTGCGGTGTGTAATTTGGTGAGTATCAATCTAAGTGCGCATCTGGGCGAGGACAACGCGTGGGACTGGCAACGGCTTGAAAAGAGTGTGCGTAGTGCGGTTCGCCAACTTGATAACCTGGTTGATATTACCGCCCTTCCTGTTCCTCAGGCGATGCACGCCAACAGTCAAACGCGCGCCCTGGGCCTTGGGTTTATGGGCTTCACCGATGTAACCGAAAAACTCGGGTACAGTTACGAGTCGGAAGAGTCGTACGATCTTATCGATCAGCTGTCCGAGTTTATTAGTTACCACGCCATTGATGAGTCGGCCGAGCTGGCGAAGGTTCGGGGTAGTTACCCGGCCTTTAAGGGGAGTGGATGGAGTCAGGGCATCTTACCAATCGACACCATCGATAATCTTGCCAAGAGTCGCAAGGTGAAGGTGGCGGTGAATCGGACATCTCGACTCGATTGGGATGGCCTACGCACCAAGGTGAAGAAAGGTATGCGCAACGCCACACTTATGGCGATTGCCCCAACCGCAAATATCGCGCATATTGCGGGTACCACGCCTGGTCTCGACCCGCAATTCTCACAGATCTTTAGTCGCTCAACTCTGAACGGTAAGTTCCTTGAAGTAAACACTAACCTCGTGAAGGACCTTAAGGCGCTGAAACTGTGGGATGAGGTGAAGGACGAGCTGCTGATTAATCAGGGAGATATCCAGAATATCGAGGCTATTCCTCAACACCTGAAAGATGTATATAAAACGAGCTTCCAACTTTCACCGTATGCGTTTATCGAAGTCGCAGCCCGCGCGCAGAAGTGGGTTGACCAGGCGATTAGCCGTAACATGTATCTAGAAACACGCGATATTGATGAATACGTTGAGATTTACACCGAAGCGTGGAAGCGTGGTCTTAAAACAACCTATTATCTACACGTCAAGCCACGACATCAGTCTGAACAAACAACGGTGAAATCAAATAAGGCCGAGAAGATCCAAACGCAAGAGGGCGGTGCCCGTAAGGTTGGCTTTGGCTTTGCAAGGAGTAAATCATGAGTTGGCTTGAGTCGGAACCACTATTTCCAGCCCCAGAAGGTGAGATAGAGATTCGTAATGACGAGCTCTACGAGGGGGTAAGCGTGCACGAGTTGGCAGCACTACGCGCTGAGGAATTGGCGCAGGCGCTTGGTCAAGCGGCATTGCTACGGGTCAATCTTGTCACCCATGAAGTGACACTGGCGGAGGAGATGTTGTAATGTCCACAACTAAGATGAAAAGACAATCACCGGCGGCATCACCACGCTCGGGAATTGAGGGCGAAAGTGAACGAGAGGTTACGCAGCAAGAAACTCACGAGATGGTGGTAGGGTTGCACAGTCAATATCAATACGACTATATCGTGGCCGTTCGTCGGGCGAGCAAAATTCAACGCGAGCTGAGCCGGGCGGAACATGAGGCCAACCGACTTCAGGCGCATCTTCAGCGGATAGAATCATTTTGTAAGAAAAACAACATAAACTTAGAGACTCATTAGGAGGGAATTACTATGGCAACTTCATCAACATCAACCACAGCGGCGAACGCTCAAGATCACCCCACCGGTATTTTAGGGCAAGGCCTGCGCGATGGACTCCAGCTTAAGCCAATTCGTTATCAATGGGCATACGATCTTTACAACCAAGCGGTCGCCAACACCTGGTTTCCAAACGAGGTGCAGCTTGTTCGCGATTTATCTGACTTTGAAAAATTAAGTGACGATGAAAAACACGCACTTAAAACTGTGATTAGCTACTTAAATCCTAATGAACTTCTTATTAACAAATCGTTGGCGTTTGGTATTTACCCGTATATTAATGCGGCCGAGGCCCATATTTATCTTTCGAAGCAAATGTGGGAAGAGGCCAACCACTTCATGACCTTCGAATATATTATCGAAACATTCCCATTCGATCGTGAAGAAATTTACGCCGCCGGCTTTGGTAAAAAGTCGCTGGCCGATAAGGCCGCCTTCCAAAATAAGCACCTCTACCCAATGCTGGAAGGAAATGTTGACGTTACAACAACAGAAGGCAAGAAGGCGTTTGTACGAAGTTTGGTCGCATACAATATTGTGCTTGAAGGTATCTGGTTCTACTCGGGCTTTATGGTGGGAATGAGTTTCCGCCAACGCAACCTGCTTCGAAATATCGGCTCGCTGCTCGACTGGATTACTCGTGATGAAAACCTACACCTTACCTTCGGAATCAACCTCCTTCTTACCATTATGGAAGAAAACGAAGATCTTCAGACTGAAGAGTTTGCCGAGGAGATTCGTAACCTTATTTTGGAAGCTGTTGAACTCGAGAAAGCCTACAACGAAGACATGTTACCAAAGGGCATTCTTGGCCTGAACGCTGATTACGTCAACCAGTATGTGATGTTTATGACTGATCGCCGCCTAGAAGAGCTTGGATTTGAAAAAGAATATAATGTCTCGAACCCAGCCAAGTGGATGGCGGCCGCCAATGACACCCTCGAGCTCGTCAACTTCTTTGAAAGCACAAACACCTCGTACGAAGTGAATAGTGGACAGTAATCATGACGGACGAAGCACGCACTATCCTTACCGATTATATACTTGGGTCGCTTGCAACGGTTAATGCCGATGGGTCGCCCTGGTCAACGCCAATTCACGTGTTTTCCGATAGCAAGGCGGTCTATTGGTTCTCGAAACAGCGTACGCAGCACTCGGAGAATATTGAACGGGATGGTCGCGTGTGCGTGACGCTCTTTTCGCCCGACACAAGTCAGGGGCCAAAGGGGGTGTACTTCATTGGAGCGGCAGCCAAGCTTGATGTTGAAAATACAGCAAAGGCCAAGAAACTTATTGAGGCGAAAATGGGCAAAATCCCACAAAATTTTGTTGAGGCTACGGGATACCGCCTTGAAATCGGTGCGTTTAACAGTAGTAAATCAACCGGAAACTGTTGGTATTTTTACAGCTAAAACTGTCTAGACAACCACCATATGTGGCGTATAATAATTAAACATAAGCACTAAAAGTGCCACAAACATATAAGAATAGGGGACTAACAAACATGAACGCGAACGCAATTTTATCAGACGACATGACACTCGATGAGAAACTCGCTGCCATTGATGCTGCTATGCTCGCCGCCCAAGCCCAGGCCAACGAAGAGGCGACACAGCGCGGCACCTTCGCCGCACCAATCGATCCAGCTGATGCCACTATGTGTCTTGGCTGCCAATAGCCCATCTTTATATGTACTGCAACACCGCCGCCTTGGCGGTGTCGTTATGTGAGCATGCCACCTAATAGTAAGTTAAGGATTTTCTACCATGTATTCAGAACGCCCCGCGCACTACGCAATTGCCCCCAATCAACTCACCGAGACCCAGATCCTCGAGCAACTTGGCTATCTACACGAGACGCTGGCTCTGATTGATACTTCGCTCGAAGCGCCAGATTTTAACGAGGGCGATCGTATTGAAGTTGAGCGCAGTCGCGAGTTCTTCGCGGCCCGACACGAAGCAATCGCAAAACTGGCCGGCTATTCACTCCGTGCGGCGCAATATGCCGCCTAGTGCTACACTAAATGTAGTGAAAACTCAACTTGTGATTTTTGGCATTACTGGCGATTTGGCAGGGCGAAAGCTCCTGCCTGCACTCGATGCTATCATTGCCACTGGAGAGTATGACGACCTCTCAATTATTGGTGTGTCTCGCCGAACGGTTGATAAGGCCGAGCTTTTAGTTGACCACCCTCTACTCCAGGACCGCACTCAAATGTATACCATGGATCTTGCTGATCCGCAGGCGTACCGCGAGCTTAAGAGTTTTATCGAGAGCGAGCCGGCTGACCACACCCTCTTCTATTTATCGGTTCCACCCGGTGCATCGGCTGGTATAGTCGATTTTTTGGGCGAGGCGGGCCTCTCCACTGCGCGGTACCGGGTCCTGTTTGAAAAGCCATTCGGGTTCGATCTTATTTCGGCACAAGAATTTATTACTCGCACCGCACGATACTTTGACGAGGCGCAGCTGTATCGAATTGATCATTATATGGGTAAAGAAATTGCGGCTGAATTGCTTCGACTGCGTCAGAATGCCGAGAACCACCATCACCATTGGAGTAACCAGTCGGTTAAGTCTATCACTATTGCGGCGACCGAGACACTTGGTATTGAGGGGCGTGTGCAATTTTACGAGCAAACGGGCGCACTGCGCGATTTTGTACAGGGGCACCTTATGCAGTTGGCATCGTTAGTCCTTACGCGCACTCCACATCTTGCCGATCTGCCCGCTCAGCGCTTGGCGGCTCTGAAGGAATTAGTCCCTATCAATCCCGACCAAGCAATACGCGCCCAGTACGATACGTATCAAGATGAGGTGCAGAACGAGGGGAGTCAGACCGAGACGTTTGTCGCCTGTGTGTGTGAGAGTGCGCACCCGGCGTGGCAGGGTGTACCGATTCGGTTCGTAACTGGCAAGGCGCTGGCCGAAAAGCGGTCGTACGTTGAGATTGAGTACCAAGACGGCGCGCGAGACATGTTTGATGAGTCACAACTGATGACACGAGATGGGCGTCACCTTGATGCGTACGAACGGGTATTAATAGAGGCGCTTCATGGGCGCAAAGAAATATTTACCAGCAGCGCGGAGGTGATTCGGTCGTGGGAGATTTTGGCACCACTACAAGCTGCATGGTCGATGGATGATACGCCTTTGCCGCGTTATGCTAAGGGTGCTGTTCCCACGCAGCTTACCTCATATCAAAAATCAGCCGACCTCTGATATAATGAGCGATATGGAATCAGTGCTTAAAGAGGTTATTGCGACTACCTATGATATTGAGGTAACTCCTCAAATTTCGCGACCAGCGGCCGAGTTTGGCGACTACGCAACAAATGTCGCACTGCAACTAGCCGGGAAACTTGGTAAAAATCCCCGCGAGGTGGCCGAAGAAATTGCTGCTGCGCTTCGTGAGACTGGTTCATTTTCTGAAGTGACAATTGCCGGACCGGGTTTTATTAATGTGCGAGTATCGGGTGTCTCGTTAGCGCGTCAGCTGGCGGATGAGTGGTCGGAGCGGTTTGGTGAATCGAATGACGGTGCCGGTCGGACAGTGGTGGTCGAGTACCCCAGTCCGAATATGGCAAAGCCATATAGCGTAGGGCATCTTCGTCCAGGCAATCAGGGGTGGGCAGCGCGACAGCTCATGAAAGCCACAGGCTGGAAAGTTATTACCGATAATCACCTCGGTGATTATGGCGCACCACTTGGCATTTGGATTACGGGGTTTAAGCGGTTCAGCAGCGAGGATGCACTGCAAAAGGACGGTGTGTACGAGCTAGGACGCGTCTATATTGCGATGAAAAAGGCACTTAAAGAAGAGGCGGCTCGTGGTGAACATGTATTGGCCGATGAAGTTCAGGAGTGGCTTTTAAAGTTTGAAGCAGGGGACGCCGAAGCGGTTGCCTTTAGCGCCCGTTTTAACGAAATCTCCCTTGCCCATATTCATGCCGTTATGGCACGGTTACATATTAGTACTGATTACGAGCTTGGTGAAGCGTTTTTTGCCGCCCGTGGTAAAGAGGCAGTTCAGACGCTTTTACGCAGTGGTGCGGCAACTCAAAACGAGGACGGTTCAATTATTGTACCGCTCGAGGGTTTCGATGTACCGCTATTGGTGCAAAAAAGTAATGGTGCGGCGCTCTACGCAACGACCGACCTCGCCACAATATTGTATCGAGAGGCAGAGTGGCACCCCGACCGTGTCATCTACGCGGTGGGAGCCGAACAGCAGTTCTACTTTACTCAGTTATTTGCGATGGCGAAAAAGCTTGGCATTACAACCGACCTGCAGCACTTGTGGTTCGGCACAATCGACCAGCTCAACGAAGATGGTACACGCGAAAAAATGAGTAGCCGCAAGGGAGTGGTCTTAATGGAGGAGCTCCTTGATGAGGCCGAGGCTAAGGCGCGCGCAGTGGTTGAGGGTCGCCAAGTATCCGAAGAAGATATTCAAAAAATTGCCTTAGGAGCAATTAAATACAGCGACTTTATCTCCGATCGCCGAACTAATATTTTATTCGATTGGGAAACGATCTTTGCCCTGACTGGAGTCAGCGGACCCTATGTGCAGTACGCGGCGGTCCGCGTCAATAAGATCCTTCATGACAATGGGCAGGGCAGTCATTTGGAAGAGGGGTACGACTATGCGGCTGAAAAAGAGGTACTTGCAAAACTATTGGAATACCCAGAGGTAGTGCAACGAGCCGCTCGCGAACTAGAGCCACATAAGGTGGCGAATTATGTCTACGAACTTGCCCGTGAGATGAACCGGTACTACGAAGCAACGCCTGTGGCGACCGCCCAAGTCGATGCCACCACTCGTGATGCTCGATTGGGGTTACTGACCAAGGTGTCTCACGTCTTTGCGCACGGGTTAGACCTTCTGGGTATTGAAGTGCCACAACACATGTAATCGTGTATAGCCAGGCGGCCATGTAGTTGGGTAACCAAGGCTTGCGGAAGTAGTGAGGGTGGGAGTATAATAAACCCACTATGACGATGATTTCACATCAACTATCGAAGCTAGTCAGCCTCATGATTATTGATGCGTCCTCGACGTTATAGTTTCGGTTTAGACAAAGAAACGCGTCGAGGGAAACCCCCTCGGCGCGTTTTTGTCGAAGACCTACTGCATCGCCCATACGGCACATGCACCCCAACCCGAAAGGGTTCGCACTACACATCAGGAGGAGTTGTGGCAACAGATCCCGAACTTCGCGACCGCATCGTGGCGGCCGTCCAGCAGCGGGGAACGGTTCGCGCCCGCACCATCAACGAGCTGAAGCGTACGCTGCAGATGGACGACTTCAACGGCGGACCGCTGAGCAACGCCAAGTTCAAGCGTGCGCTGTACAGCCTGCGCTACAAGTACGGCCGCCTGTACCTGTCGCGTCCTCACATGGAGGGCACGATGCGCAACGGCTACCACATCGCCCCGCGCGGCTAGCACCCACCTCTAGTCTGCCTCGCAGTGTTGCACACACGCACACTGCGAGGCGGCAGGTGGGGCTCGGGTCACAAGCCCTAGAGCCCCACCTGCACTCTCACTCATCCTGATGTCTATTATTTCGAATGATATACTAATACAAAGTGGTGGTAATGAATAAGGAGTTTAACGTGGTTGCAACGAAAAAGAACACAGCTTCATCAACCGCTCGAGCCGAGGCGGCCGCCGCCCGACGCAAAAAGGCCGCCGAGCGAGCAAAGACAGTCGCCTCATCGAGTGCTGGGCACGTAAAGGGTCAGGTTGGAGATTTTCTCGATTTTATTCGTTCACAGGGAGTGATAGGGTTGGCCGTTGGTCTCGCCATTGGTGCCGCCGCGGGCGATACTGTCAAGAAACTGGTGGAGGGGTTTATAAACCCAATAGTACAGTTCTTGGTTGGGTCCGGTAGCACTCTCGCAACGGCTACGTGGACATTTGAAGCCTTTGGTCGCACTGCAACATTTGCCTGGGGCGCAGCCGTCTCATCGGCCATTACTCTTATCGCAACTGCACTCGTGGTGTACTGGTTGGTGCACGTCTTTCGTCTTGATAAGCTCGATAAAAAGAAGAGCTAATGGAAAAATCTCAACGCAACGCCAAGCAGACTCATCTCCTCTGGATTGATCTTGAGATGACAGGGCTCGACCCCCGCGAAGACCGCATTCTCGAGGTTGGCGCAATTATTACCGATTGGGATTTTCAAGAGGTCGCTACATACGAGGCGGCGATTAAAGTGGACCCTCGCCGTGTAGAGCGCCGCATGCACCATGGTCCAGCGGCCGATTTTTGGAACAGTATACCCGAAACCCGCGATGCGCTCATTGCGCAAAATACGGCATCGGGCCGTCCGTCACGCACAATCGAGGACGAACTTTTGGCCCTTGTTGATACTCATTTTGAAAAGGACATTCCCATTATCCTGGCGGGCAACTCGGTGCATATGGACCGACGCTTTATTGAGCATGAGTGGAAACGGCTGAATGCACGGCTTCATTATCGAATCTTAGATGTATCAGCGTGGAAGGTTGTGTTCGAGGGAAAGTATGGCAAGCGATTCGCAAAACGAGAGGCGCACCGTGCGCTCGATGACATCCGCGGTAGTATCGAAGAGCTTCGCTACTATGTGGCAAAAATCAAAAAAACCTCATAGTGGTACAATACGGGTATGAAACGGACGCGTAGACGAATCCATCGCAAGTGGATTATAGGGGCTGCGGGAATGGCGATGTTCCTTCTGGCCTGTGGCATCTATGTCTATTTTGCGGCGATTCCCCAAAAGGTGGTCGCTCCCGCTCGTGATACGCCCGCTCCCGCTAAGCCAGCCGAGCCGGTGAGCCTTTCGTCACGGGCACTTTTTATGGGTGATATATATTGGGGCCGGTATATTAACGATTGGTCAATGGCGAGCCCTCTTAAAACGGCCTATCCGTTTTCACGCTTGAATGAATTTCAACGCGACACTTACGATGCCTGGGTGGCAAACCTCGAGTGTCCTACGGTTGCCGATTTTAAGCAGACATCGGCTCAAGAAGATGCCACCTTGTCGTTTAATTGTTCTCCCGATTATTTGGCAGAGGCGGCGAAGTGGTTCAGTATCGTCTCGCTTGCCAATAATCATACCGACAATAGGGGTGCGGCAGGCTTTGCTGAGACGAAAGCACATCTTACCGAGCATGGCATACAGTATTTTGGACACTACGACCCGGCCGTGCTTGATGACGTCTGCGAGGTGGTCGCCTTTCCGGTGACAGTTTCGTACGATGTCGGTGAAGCCCAGCAACAGTCTTTACCGGTTGCACTGTGTGGCTTTCATGGGGTGTTTAAGATTCCACCGGCCGGTGCCATTGCTCAAATTCATCAGTATGCCGAGCTTATGCCTGTTATAGCCATGCCGCACATGGGCGCCGAGTACCAAACCGCTCCCGACACGCTGAGGCGCTCTTTATATCACGCCATGATCGATGCGGGTGCAGATATGGTGTTGGCGAACCACCCCCACTGGGTGCAATCAACCGAGGCCTACCAAGGCAAACTCATTGTCTACTCAATGGGGAATTTTATATTTGATCAACAAGCCAATCAGGAGGTGACGCGATCGGCCGCGATAGAAGTTGTAATGAATACAACAAACACCTCACCAGTTTTGCTCGCACAATGGTTGGCGCTCGGTAAAACCTGTCAGACGTTTAAGGACCACTGTCTGGCCGAGGCGCAGGCTCAGGGGTTGCAGCGTCTTCCTTTCGAATTCGCGTATGGCGTTGTGGGCTCGAGTAGTGCACAAAAAATAACTAAACCCGCCACCGAGGCGGAGCAGGCGCGTATTGTCGAGCGGTTAATGTGGTCGCACACAATGAATCAGTTGCGTCCGCCTCAATCAAGCTTGTAGAATAGAACCATGACACATAAAGAACTTGAAGCATACATTCTCACTTTCGCAGACACTTGGCTCGATTTTCCTTTTGGCGAGGGCACAAGTGTCTACAAAGTTGGCGATAAGGATGCCGGCGAGGGTAAGATGTTCGCGCTGATTGCTGACGGGAGCCAGCCAGTGCGCATAAGTTTAAAGTGCGACCCGCTTTTGGCCGAAAAACTGCGCGAGGAATACGAAACGGTTCTGCCGGGCTACCACCTGAACAAGAAACACTGGAATACTATTATTTGTTCGGGTCAAATGAGCGATGACGATCTCAAGGACCTCATTCGACTCAGTTACGACCTTGTGGTGAACGCGCAGAATACGCAAAACGCGTAGAGTGCGTAGACGAGCGCGTACATACGAGCCTACTCGTTTGTCGTACTAAATTCGGATAAACTTTCATACGTAGGCAGGAGATTGTCGTACGCTGTCTTGACGATTTCTTTCGTTTTCGGACCGACATTGGTGCGATAGAGCGCTTGGAGTTCGGCCAGGATTGTTCCGGTTTGATAGGCCATCTCTCGGGCGTAGGTGCTGTCGTAGCGCGCATTGAGACGACCATCCTCCAACCGATCTTCAATACCCGTTGCGGTTTCTTCTTTTGTAATCTTTTTTGGGATAGACTCGGTTGTTATTTTGAGTTGGGCGAGTGGCGTAGAGAAATCGCGCTGTGTGTTGGTAAGGTATAGCTTAAGGTCACTGTTGAGCGAGCGCAGCTGAGAGCTCTTTATCGAGGCGGTTGCTTTATCGACCAGGGCACTTGTGGCGCTGAGTCGGACGGTGATTCGTTGCCACGGCTCTTTTTGGGCAGCTATCGTAGCGCGAGAGATGGTTGAGATAAGGATGACCGCCACAATCACCACCAATCCTATGAGGATAAGCGTGTATTTGTTGAGCGAAAAAAGCTTCTTTTGAGGAGCTTGAGGCGCGATTTGGTTGAGATAGTCAACCGGAGCGGTTCCTTGGGGATTCATGTTCCCATTTAAGCATAATCAATAACAGAGGTAAAGAGTGCTATAATCTAGGTATGCAGGATGCAAAAGAGGAAGTTCGCTCACGTTTGAACATCGAAGATGTGGTGGGTGAGTATGTCCAGCTGAAACGGGCCGGCCGAAATTTTAAGGGCCTCAGTCCGTTTACTGGCGAGCGGACACCAAGTTTCTATGTCAGTCCTGAAAAGAATATTTGGCACGATTTTTCTTCTAATAAGGGCGGTGATGTCTTTAGTTTTATTATGGAGGTCGAGGGGCTCGACTTTCGAGAGGCACTCGAGCTGCTTGCTCAACGCGCAGGGGTCGATTTATCGGTCTATAACTCTAAGGGGAGCCAAGAATTCGCACGCCAAAAGCGGCGCATCCTCGAGGCGCATCAGTTGGCGGCACGGTACTATCAACAAAGTTTACTGCAAAACCCACGAGCGTTGGAGTATGTCTTTAAGAAGCGTGGATTAAGTAAGGAGATTGTTCGGGCCTTTCAAATTGGCTACGCTCCCGATTCGGGCGATGCGCTGGTGCAATTCCTTATAAAAAAGGGTTTTACAAAGCAGGAGTTGTCGGTTGGAGGCCTAACTAATCGTTTTGGTGGCGACCTATTTCGCGGTCGTATGGTGGTGCCGCTCATGGATACATCGGGGCAGGTAATCGGCTTTACTGGGCGTATTATTCACGATGAGCCAAATGCACCGAAATATCTAAATACCCCAGAGACGCCACTTTACAACAAGGGGCGGCACGTCTTCGCGTTAAGTCAGGCAAAAGAATCGATTCGAAAAAGTGATTATGCAGTCATTGTTGAAGGTAACCTCGATGTAGTGAGCAGTCACCAAGCAGGTGTGACGCAGGTTGTTGCAACGGCGGGTACTGCTATGACGGAAGCGCACCTTAAGGCTTTGGTTCGACTGACACCCAATGTACGGCTCGCCTTTGACGGCGATTCGGCTGGCCTCGCTGCAACCGAACGAGCCATTCCTATTGCGCAGGCGGTAGGGGTCGACCTTACCATTGTGAGCCTTCCTGAGGGCGTCAAGGACCCTGACGAACTTATTCAAAAGGACCCAGCCTTATGGAGGGCGGCAATTGATGGCGCTGAAAATGTAGTTGATTGGCTCCTTGTGCAATACACCAAACGCGAGGATATGACTGCCCCAGCGGGTAAGCGGCGTTTTACTACGGCGGCACTTACGGTGGTACGTGCGCTGAATGACCCTGTTGAGCAAGAGCATTTCATGCAAAAAATCGCCGAGTACACTTCAACGTCGCTCGAGACGGTGACGCAAAAACTACACGTTACGTCCGAACAGGAACCAGAGCGTGCACTTCGACCAGTACACGTTGCGCAAGAGGCATCGCAAGACCCAGCGGCGCATCAGGATAGCATGTTGGCCCTCGCATTGGTCGACCCCTCGATTCGGGAACTTCTCGCCGAAGTGACCGAAGAGATGTTGGCAACCGATGAGCGTAAAGAAGCCCTTCGTTATATCCGCCGCAGCACTGAAACAGTCCATACAATCCCTAAGGAGCTGCAAGATTACGAGACATATGTTAAAATACTCTTATTAAAGGCCGATGCACGGTACGGGGAGTGGAGTGACGAAGATCGTTACTTCGAAGCAGCCCGCCTGGTCCGCCTCACCATAACTGAACACAAGCAAATACAAAAAGATGCACTCACCCAGTCACTTCGCGAAGCCGAGGATAACGGCAATGATGAAGAGGCCCTACGATTGCGCCACGCACTAAATGAACTCATAAAGGAGATGCCCCGTGCCAAGAGGTAAGAAAAAGGACGAACCAGTACTCGAGGATGACACCCTCAACGAAGAAACCATTGAAGAGGGAGTGGCCGATCTGCTGCCAACCGATTTTGAAGGCCCAGCCCCCGAAGATCTAGAAGACGAAGTTGATACCGATGAGGATCTTTTAAGCCAAGAACAATATTTTGATGATGCCAGCGATGACAGTGTGCGTTTGTATCTACGCGAAATTGGTAAGATTCCACTTTTGAACGCCGAAGAAGAGTTGGCGCTTGCCAAGCGGGTGGTTGAGGGCGATAAGCGAGCCAAGGATAAAATGGCTGAAGCTAATATGCGCCTGGTGGTATCAATTGCGAAACGATACAGTGGGCGTGGACTCGATTTCCTCGATCTAATTCAAGAAGGCAACACCGGTTTGCTCCGCGCAGTCGAAAAGTTTGACCCCGATAAGGGCTTTAAGTTCTCAACCTACGCAACCTGGTGGATTCGTCAGGCGATTACTCGTGCCATTGCCGACCAGGCGCGTACCATTCGTATTCCTGTGCACATGGTGGAGACAATCAACAAGTTGCTTCGCACCCAGCGTCGCATGACACAAGAGCTCAACCGCGAGCCAAGCATCGAAGAACTTGCCAAGGAACTCGAGATGGAACCGGAAAAAGTCGAGTACGTTATGAAGATTAAGCAGGACATTACCTCACTTGATGCTGGCGTAGGACGTGACGGTGACGAAGAAGACTCGGTGCTGCGCGACTTTATCGAGGACGAGGAGAGCGCCACGCCCGAAGAGTCGGCCGCCTCGCAGCTTCTTAAGGAGCAAGTTCAGGAGATTTTAGCAACGCTTTCCGATCGTGAACAGAAAATTATTAAGATGCGCTTTGGGCTCGAGAACGGCAAGAGCCACACGCTTGAAGAAGTTGGTCAAGAATTTGCGGTCACCCGCGAGCGTATTCGTCAGATCGAGGCCAAGGCGCTTGCCAAGCTTCGTAAGCACAAAGACTCGAAGAAATTACACGACTACCTTAGTTAAGCCTGTTTTAAAACTCTAGTTCGGCCGCCAACATATCGAGCTGCGCATCGAATTTTTCGACCGACCCATCGTTGTACACGTAGTGGTCGGCGATGGCAATGGGCCCACCCTTTTCCAGGTTCTCGATTTCGGCCGTATCGCGTGAGTACGCCTCTGAAGAGGTGAGCGGGCGTACGGCGCGCTGACTAAGACGATGGTAACGGAGGTGCCGCGGCGCAACGGTTGCGACCACCAAGAGCTCACCCGGGAACTCTTTCTGGAGTACCTTATATTCTGTCCATGTATAGAGACCATCGGCGATAATGCGGTGTTGACCGGCGTCAGCGAGATGATGAATCTGTTCAACGATTCTATTCACCACGGCATCTTTACCATGCACCTGTCGGAATTCTTCGCGGAAGGTACGCTCGTTCTCTTCGGTATGATCAATACCAGCCTCTTTCATAGCATCAAGAATGACGCCCCCAAAATACACCTTCGGATAGCCCTTCTTGGTAAAGTTTTCAACAGCGGTCGATTTTCCGGAGCCGGTCAGCCCCACAAAAGCTAAAATTTTTAGATTATCGTGTCGTCTCATACAGGTATTGTAACAGATGTAAGATGCTTTTGCTTGTGGCGATATAAGCGGTAGCGTACTATGGGGCGAGGAAGATAGAATATTATGACAAGTAGAGCAGAATACATACCGAGCGCCTCATTTGGACGCACGATAGAATGGAACGAGCAGCCCGCGTGTGCGGGCACCGATCCAGAGATATTTTATGCCGAGGGTAATAGTAGGGAGGCACAGGAAGAAATAAGGCGTGCCAAGAAAGTCTGCGCCCAGTGTCCCGTGAATGTAAAGTGTCTCGAGGCCGCACTGGTGAATAAAGAGGTGTATGGTGTGTGGGGCGGTTTAACACCGCAAGAACGTCTACGCGCGAGCCGTCGCTCCCTTGGACGATCTGCACTTACACAAATTGTTGAACAAGCTACCCGCTACGCATAGGTGCTATACTGAGGCTATGAAGCGGCTGGCAGTAATTGATGGAAAATCCGTATTTTATCGCGGTTACTATGCTATGCCTGGACTTTCGCTGCCTGATGGTACGCCCACGGGCGGCGTCTACGGGTTTGCCTCCATAGCAATCGAACTTATTAAAAAGCTCGAACCCGATTACGTTGCGGTTGCGTGGGATAAGCCCAAAACCAATATTCGGAAACGCCGGGAGATATATCCCGACTATAAAGCGGGTCGAAAGCCAGCTCCGCCCGATTTTTATGCGCAGATTCCCTTGTTACATGAGCTTCTCGATGCCTTTGGGTGGCCTTTTTATGAGCTTGATGATTATGAGGCGGACGATATTCTGGGCGCCTTCGCCCAGCAGGCCGCGGAGAAGGGGATTGAAACCTACCTGCTCACCAGCGACCTTGACGCGCTACAACTTATCGGCCCCATGACAAAGGTGTACGCGATTAAAAATGGACTCTCAAACATTGAAGAGTTCGATGTAACTGCATTTGAAAAGAAGTACGGTATTGATGTTGAGCAATTTCTCGATTTGAAGTCGCTAAAAGGCGATTCGTCCGACAATTTGCCCGGAGTACCTGGCATTGGTGAAAAGACAGCCATTCAGCTACTTCAGGAATTTCACACCCTCGATGCGATTTACGAACATCTCGATGACATTAAACCTTCGGTTGCGAAGAAACTCGAGGCCGGTAAGAAGCTCGCCTATCTTACCAAAGAAGTGGGTAAGATTTGGTGTGATGCGCCGGTTCAACTCGACTGGGATATCGCCGATGTCAATGACACCGATTTACATCGGGTCGCGGCAATATTAAAGCGATTGCAGTTTACTTCGCTCGAGAAACGGCTTCCAAAGCACATGCAGTTCGGCATCGGTGCCGAAGACCGCGTGCAACCCGATGATGCCCCTACCGAAGCGCTCGTAGAGGCGCCATGGCCCGACCAGCTCGTGCTTGACGGACCGGTGTATGTCGAGCTTTTTGACACAACCCTATGGGTATCGACCGATGGCAAAACAGCACACCAAAAGCCTGTTCGTGACGTACCATCTTCGGTATGGCGCGCCTTCGAAATGGCTACGGTGGTGAGTTACGATGTCAAGGCGTTGTATCACGCGCTTGATGCGCACAAGATAGCTGTTCATTTTATGACGGTGCACGACCTTCGCCAGGGAGCCTTCCTTATCGACCCACTCGCGCGCGACCGTTCGCGGGGTGCACTTTCAGGTACAGCGAGCGACAATCCGCTCGAGGTGCTGGCTGGGTTTGTGGCGGCGTATCACATCCAAAAGCGCTGGTTCGATGCCACGCCGAGAGTCGCAGAGATCGCGTATCAGTACGACTTTCCACTCATCTACACCTTGTTCCGTATCGAGAAGCGGGGAGTCAAAATTGATTCCGCGCAGTTTACAAAACTCAGCCATCAGCTTGGCGAAGAGCACGCCAGGCTTGAGCAAGAAATGTATTCAATGGCTGGCTACGAGTTCAATATCGGTAGCCCCGCGCAGCTTTCAGAGGTGTTATTTACGAAGCTTCAGCTCCCAACCACGGGTATTAAGAAGGGCAAGACTGGCTACAGTACTGGTCAAGCCGAGCTCGATAAATTACGTGGCCAGCACCCTATTATCGAATGTATTGAAAAGACACGCGAGCTTGCCAAGCTCAAAAATACCTACGTAGACACGCTGCCGCTCCTCGCCGATGCCAACGGTCGCATTCACACAACTTTTAATCAGGATGTAGCGGCAACGGGACGACTGAGCAGTACTTCGCCAAATCTGCAAAATATCCCGATCCGCACCGAGCAGGGACGACGTATCCGTGATGCGTTTATTACCGATGGCGACAAGGTTTTAGTAAGTGCCGATTATTCACAGTTCGAACTGCGCTTAGCGGCAATTTTATCGGGTGATCAAAAGCTGATTAACGATTTTAACGGTAATGTCGACATTCACACCAAAACTGCCAGCGAAGTGTACGGTATCCCTATGGATGACGTCACAAAAGACCAGCGCCGAGCGGCGAAGGTGATTAATTTTGGCGTGTTGTACGGTATGAGTCCACACGGCTTAGCGGCCAATACGGGTATGTCATTTGGGCAGGCAAAGGACTTCATTGATGAATATTTTGAACTACGAGCGCCAATTAGAAAGTTTATCGATAGCACGCTCGAGAAGGCTCGCACTGAGGGGTACGTAGAAACCTATTATGGTCGGCGCCGCCCAACGCCCGATATAAAAAGTTCAAACTTTATGGTTCGTATGGCTGCCGAGCGCGCCGCGGCCAACATGCCGATTCAGGGGACCGAGGCCGACCTTATGAAACGAGCAATGTGTACGCTCGATGAAGAACTAGGCGACCTGGGTGAGCAAATTTTGCAAATTCACGACTCAATTTTGGTGGAGTGCCCAGCGGAGAATGGCGAAAAGGTCGCTGCGCTCTTAAAGCGTGTTATGGAGACAATCGCCCCAGAGCTTGAAATTGCGCTCGAGGTTGACGTGCATATTGGTCGCACTTGGGGGGAGCTATAAATGGTCCGCGCCATCCTTTTTGATTGTTTTAACGTGCTCGTCCGCGATGCAACGAAGCATCTTGTCGAGCATATGGGCGCCGTCGACCCCGACAAGCGAGCGGAGTTTAGTGCCGTGACGCACGCAGTTGATAAGGGCATTATTTCCGATCAAGAGGGCGCTCGCCGCCAAAGTGAATTACTGGGTATTACCGAACAGGAGTTTATTGATATTCGCAATAAGGGCGAGGTCCGCAATGAACCGCTTATCGAGTATATTAAGGGCTTAAAGGGCAAATTTAAACTTATGATGCTCAGTAACGTGGTGTCGCGCGAACGGCTCGATTCACGTTTTTTGCCGGGTCAGCTCGATGAATTATTCGATATGGTGATTCCTTCGGGTGAAGTGGGGTTCATCAAGCCACAGCCCGAATTGTTTTTACTTGCAGCCGAGCGCCTTGGGGTTGCACCCGAGGAATGTGTCATGATTGACGATATTGCTGAGTTTTGTGAGGGCGCTCGGACCACTGGCATGCAGGCGATTCAGTTTATAAGTAACGAGCAGTGTATTGCCGATTTAGAGGCCTACATTGACAGGGGTGGTGAAAGGGTCTAAGGTGGAGGTATGGCTACTTACCGAACATCACGCATTCTTCCTATAATTCTCACCATTGTCATTATCATTGTTGCAATCGCAGGTTTGGTTGCACTGGTGCGCGTCATTTTCTCGGGCGCTACTACGCGAACCAGTCCCGAAGTAAACATGACACAGCAGCACCTGCTCACCACCGCTGAGGGTCGAGCCGTCAATATGGTGGTGCGTGGTCCAATCGTGGCAGATGAAGATTTTCGCTCGTATAGCATCACTATTTCTCCTACTACGCGACAATTCCAGGCCTATACGGGCTACCTCGATACCGTCACTAGCCAGGAAAGCCTTCCTAATAACACCGCGGCCTATGACCAGTTTGTTCACGCGCTGTCGAAGGCGAACCTTGCAGCCGGTGTACCATTCGAGGGCGACAAGAATAATACACTTGGTGTCTGTGCCACTGGTAAGGTGTACGAGTTTAACATTCTCAACAACGGTGAATCAGAAGAAATGCTATGGACCTCTACCTGTGGCGGGTCTCAGGGGTCGTTAAAGGCTAGTGCGCTGCAGCTGTCACAGTTGTTCTTGAATCAGATTCCGAACGGTTCGAATATTACCAGCACGCTTAAGTTGTAGGGTACGCCGTGCCAGAACTCCCCGAGGTTGAAACGGTGCGCCGCGGCCTTGCTGGCCTTATTATCGGCAAGACGATAGTTTCAGAGTGGCACGATACCGCCAAGGGGTTTCCAAACACCCTCGCTGATGTAGATCGGTTTTTAAAGGGCGCGACCGTGACCGCTGTGCGCCGCCGCGCCAAGGTGTTAATGATCGACCTCTCAACCGCCTATAGCCTAGTGATTCATCTTAAAATGACAGGTCAGCTTGTCTTTGTGGGCGAGACCCGTTTTGGGGCGGGCCACCCAAACGAGAGTCTGGTGCACGATCTACCTGACAACTCCACTCGCGTCACGCTGACCTTCGATGACGGTTCGCAGCTATTCTTTAATGATCAACGTAAGTTTGGCTGGATGCGACTGATGCCAACTATCGAAATTCCAAACATCGATTTTATGCGGAAGGTTGGGCCCGAGCCGCTCGACAGTGAGTTCCGTGCCGAGGCTTTCGCGGCGCGTTTTGCGCGCCGCTCGCGTACTTCCATTAAAGCAGCCCTCCTTGACCAATCTGTCGTGGCCGGAGTAGGGAACATTTATGCTGATGAATCGTTATGGGGTGCAAAAGTGCATCCTCGGCGACTGGTTGCAACCCTTTCTGAACAAGATTTTTTTGCACTCTATACCGAACTGCGCGCCGTCATGAATCTTGCCATCGAAAAGGGCGGCTCTTCAAATCATACTTACGTCAACGCTGAAGGCAAGAAGGGTAGTTACATGGACTTTGCGCGTGTCTTCCGCCGCGAGGGTCTGCCGTGTCCGCGGTGTGGCACGACAATCGAGAAACTACGGGTGGCGGGACGAGGCACGCACATCTGCCCACACTGTCAGCAGCTCTTATAACACTGATATACTAAAGATATGATTACCTGGCTGGTTGGAGACAATACGTTCGAGCGACACGAGGCAGAGCAGGCGCTCGAGTCTGCGTTTAAGGGTGTAGTTGAACGGGTCGATGGGCTAGAACTCACTCTCGCGGCGCTGCCCGACTTGCTTATGGGCATGAGCCTCTTTACCGAGAAACGACTGGTGATTATTTCAAACCTGTCCCAGAACGGGGCAGTTTGGGAAAAACTTCCCGAGTGGTTGCCGCGTCAGAATGATGATATTCACCTTGTGTTAATCGATACCAAACCCGATAAGCGTACCACAAGCTATAAAGCGCTTAGGGCCGCCGCAGATATTCAGGAGTTTCCTGCCTACGGCGAGCGTGATACACATCGCCTTGTGCAGTGGGTTGAGTCTAGGGCTAGCCAGCGGGGCATAGCGCTCAATCGCCAGGCGGCGTCACGGCTTGTTTCGAGGGTTGGGAACGATCAGTGGCAATTGGCCCACGCGCTCGATATGCTCTCGCTCCTCGACCAGGTGACACCAGCGGTTATCGATGAGGTAATTCCCCCCAATGTTCACGAGAATATCTTTCAGCTTTTTGAAACTGCCCTGGAGGGTAAGCCGCAGCAGGTCGCTGACATGATTCGTACACTTTCAATCCAGGAAGATCCCTATGCGTTGTTCGCACTCTTAAGCTCACAGGTACTGACGCTCGCCGCGGTAACCTATCCATCTGGGGGTGGGCATAATCCAGCGAAAGAGTTTGGTATTCATCCTTTTGTTGCCTCAAAACTCACCCGACACGGGAGCCGACTCGGGCCGCAGCGGGTAGGGTTAATCGTGGCGGCCTGCGCAAGAACTGACGCCGATCTTAAGCGCTCAAAGGCCGAGCCGTGGATGCTTATCGAGCGTCTCTTGCTCGAAATCGCACAGCAGCGCTAAGGCGCTAAGAAAAACACCCCTCTCTGGCGGAGGGGTGTATAACGTGTGCGGAACTTCTTGCGGGAGACTACTTAGCAGCAGGCTTTTTTGCAGCAGGTTTCTTAGCTGCGGGTGCCTTTTTTGCGGCTGGCTTCGCGGCTGCCTTAGGAGCTGCCTTCGCGGTGGTCTTCGCAGCTGCCTTAGGAGCTGCCTTTTTAGCTGCGGCTGGCTTTACGCCTGCTTCTTTCGCAGTTTTTGCAAGCAACGCTTTGCGGCGCGATGCGGTGTTCTTGTTGAGGACATTCTTCTTGACCGCAGTGTCAATGGCACTTTGTGCGGCTGAAAGGGTAGCGGCGCTTGGTTTAGCGGTGAAGGCTTTTACAGCCTCTTTAAGTGCCCGCTTAGTTGCCACGTTACGTTCGCGGCGAACGACAGTTTGTTTTGCACGCTTGATAGCGGATTTGATAATTGGCATGGAGTTCCTTTGCTTAGAATTGTTATATCAATCAAGGGGTGATTATAGAGTAAAATGCACAAAAAGTAAAGGGTCGCCCCTCTATTTGTTGACGCTTGAAAATCCCTTATGCTATAGTGAGGCAAACGCGTCTATCTAAAAGGCAAAAAAGAAACATACCATGGATGAAATAAAAACCAAACAACAAGTTGTCGAAAAGATTAAAGAATCAAGCAAGATTCTTGTCACTGTGTCGGATAACCCTTCGGTTGATGCCCTTTCGGCGGCGCTCGCGCTTACCATGGTGCTCGATAAGCAAGAGAAGTATGGCACGGCCATTTTTAGTGGTGAAACTCCACCCGCGATTGCCTTCTTGGAACCCGAAAAAACTTTCGACGATACGACCGATAGTTTGCGTGATTTTATCATCGCCCTCAACAAAGAGAAAGCCGACCATCTTCGCTATAAGATTGAAGGTGAATCTGTCAAAATTTTTATCACCCCTTATAAAACCACCATTACTCAAGACGACCTCGAGTTTAGTCAGGGGGATTACAACGTAGAGCTGGTTATTGCCCTGGGTGTCGATGCACAGGAGAATCTCGATCGTGCGCTTGAAAATCATGGCCAAATTTTGCACGATGCGGCAATTATCACTATGACTGCGGGCGACCAAACCAGTGATTTAGGTGGTATCGATTGGCACGATGCAAATTCGAGTAGCCTTAGCGAAATGGTCGCTGGTCTTGCCGAGGCGCTTAAAGAAGATAAGAAGAAATCGCTCATCGATGCGCCAATTGCGACCGCCCTCCTTACCGGTATTGTCGCCGAGACAGATCGCTTTAGTAACGAACACACCACCTCTAAGGCGATGACAGTTGCTGCAGCCTTAATGGCGGCTGGCGCCGATCAGCAGCTGATTGCAACCGAGCTGCAAGCGTCTCATGAAATTAACAGTGACACCAACAATGATGCGGCGACTGATGCATTGGACCACGCAGCGTCATCTGGCGCCACTGATGCATCAGATTCCAACGTATCCTCAGACGGTTCGTTGACAATCGAGCGGACCCGAGACAATACTGCACTCGCTATTACTCACGAGGATGAAACATTAGCCGACCTCGATCGCCGAGTCCGTGGTGACGAGAAGGCAAGAGAGCGCGTCATCGAAGAAGTTGCCGCAGCGGAAGCGAAGGCCGCAAAGGAGGAGACGGCAGGAGGCGATGCACAATTGACCGCCTCTGCCACGGGTTCTACAGAGACGCCGCAACTGAGCGCCGCCTATCAAGCCGATGATGAGGCGACCGAGCCCATTCTTGGCGGGACACTTAACGCTACTACCGATCAGGCCGAGGAGGACGCCCGCCGTGAAGCTGCCAGTGATCAAAATAAAACAATCTTATCGCACTCGTACTTAGGTGGCGACCCTGCGAGTGAAGGGGGTGTCGATACCGCCAGTAGTGAAGTGGTGACCACGCGCAGCAATGCGCTTGCTGGGACAACCCCCGAGGGCTTTCCGGGAACTCCGCCAGCGGCTCCCGGTTCGGTGGGCGTGAACGACCTGCCATCGAGCGATGAGGTTCATTCTGCCTACGCACTTGAAGAAGAGGTGATGCCAGCTACCGATACACAGGCTGCGCCGCTCGGCATTAGTGGCGAACGGGTTATCGAGCCAATCGATCCAGCAACTTCTGTCACAGCTCCCGTGACAACCCCCGAGGCACCTGCCGCGGTGGCCCCCGCAGCAACTCCGGCCGATCTTGGTCTGCCGCTGCCTCCACCGATTCCAGACTTTTCGGCTCTTAATGGTGCGCCTGCACCTGCGATTCCGCTCCCACCTGCGCCACAACCAGCAATTTTAGGGGATATTCTTGCGCCAGAACCCGCATCAGCTGCGGCGCCCGTACTACCGCCCGACCCTGCACTCTTCATGAATGCCAATACCGTGCCCGCACCAGACAGTGCCTATGCACCCGAGGACACAGCGCCGGTATTGCCACCCCTTGCCCCTGCGCCAGAGGTTGTAGCCGAATCGGTCGCCGCTGCGCCCGCACCAACGGCCGCGCCTGTCGTGTCTGACCCTGGTCAGTTCCAAATTCCACCTGCTCACTAAAGGGTAGAGTAGAAGTACGATATAATAACCGTCATGAATGAAGATAGTGTCATCCTTGTTGATAAGCCTGCCGGCATTACAAGCTTTGGCGTGGTGGCGCGTATTCGGCGGCGTCTTTCGATGCAACTTGGCAAAAAGGCCAAAGTGGGTCATACGGGTACGCTCGATCCATTCGCGACTGGACTGATGATTATCGTCACAGGAAAAGAGTGCCGCAATGCCATGCAGTACTCGAAACTCGATAAAGAGTACGAGGCGACCATTTGCCTTGGGGCTACCAGCTCGACCGGAGACCCAGAGGGCGAACTTACCGAGGTATCAACCGAAATACCGTCCCAAGAGGCCGTAGAGGCCGTTCTGACGCGTTTTAGGGGTGATATTACCCAACGGCCGCCAATGTTCAGCGCCATTAAGATAGGTGGCCGCCGTGCCTACGAGCTCGCTCGGAAAGGCGAGGCGGTTGAAATGCCAGAGAGGCAGGTGACTATTTTTTCGTTGGACCTTCTTCAGTACGACTATCCGCTACTACGTATTCGAACGCACGTCAGCAGCGGAACCTATATTCGGAGCTTAGCTGAAGATATCGGCAGTGCCCTTGGAACTGGTGCATATTGCCGCGAGCTACGCCGCACGAAGGTGGGGCAGTGGAGCGTTGAAGGCGCGCTTCCGGTTGAGTAGGACTTCGGTTACTTAACCTTTGAAGCGGTTCCGCTCTTAACCTTTGCGTAATCTATGGTAACTGGCTGTTGAATTAAGCCTGGGACATTGTGGAGTAACGCGTGCATATCTGCCGTGTCATCTCGGCGGTCACCAATTTTAGCCATGATATCTTGCGTGGTCAGGGTGGTCGTTAAGTTGCTGTAGAAGCTCTGCAACATCTTCTTAGTAAATGCTTTATCGGCCGACTCAGGCATAGCCTCAACATTATTAATGATGCGCGCTAATGACACGATGCCATTCTCGTCAGGGCTAATAAGTGAGTGCCACCAGCCCCACTTCTGGCCAGGAATATTTTCAGCAGTAATTGCACCAAGCGATCCCGCGATACTGATATCCATCGCAGCACGGTCGACACCCCAAAGTTTTGCCATCTTTTGTTGGATATCGAAACCACCTTTCGCCTTGAGCGTATTGGCGGTGCGTGCAACAACTCGGGTCAGCATTGGTTTGTACTCGTCTCCCGATCCGCCGAGTTTGGTCATAAGGGCAGTACGGACAACATTAATGTCACCATCTGCGGCCAGTTTCTGAAGGGCTGCCTCGAGCAGGGCAGGGTCTTGTGGTTGAGCAGGAAGCTTGCGCTTTCTTGTTGGATCGGTTGGGTCAACCATTTCACCAATATGACGCTGGAAAATACTGCGCGACCATTCGATATCATTGACACCCGCCTCAACGGCTTGGCCTTCGAGTAAGGTAATGTTATTCTCAAGTGCCTCTTGCTCAATTTTGCTAAGTTGTGTGGTGGCTGCGGCTTTCGCGCGGATACGTCCGTTTTCATCAACACCACCCGCGATATCGAGCAGCGTGTTGGCGCGTGGCGAGTCGACCATACGTTCGGTGCCATCAGGACCCATTTCGGCGACTACCTCGGTGAAGGCCTCGTTAATGACGCGCTTCTGAATATTTTGAGCTGCCTGAAGACCGCGGGCCTGAGCCGCCTCGACCGCGATATTCTCGGTCATTGAAGTTGACAGCTCGCCAAGTTCACCCTGGCGCTCAAGACGACCGGTCTTGTATTCTTCGATAGTGCGGGTAAGTGCCGTTTCACTAATTTGAGTGCTGAGCTTGGCGTCCTCAAGGCGCACCTTAGACAGGTGAAGCGGATTGCCAGCGGTAGTTTTCTGGATGTTGAGGTATTCGGTTGTGCGGGTTTGCGCCAGTTCGGCGGCCATTTTCGCGCTTTCGAGGTCAATCGTTGAGGTGTGCAGGCTGCTGCCCTGGATGGTTCGATCGCGATCAAACATAGCCTGTACGCGACTTTGGGCCGCCTCGGCATGTTCTTTACCAGATTGCGCAAAACGAGCAGCATTATGGAGCGGTGAGGTTGGTGCGGTCTTTAGCGTATCGATATGGGTCTCATAGCGACTCTGCCAGCCAGCCGCATCAAGCTTTGAGGTTTCCAGACGCATCGCCGCCGTACCAAGCTGGGTAAGGCTATTCATGCGCTGCTCGTTATAGTGAGCCGCAGTATCTTGCTGGTATGACTCAAGGACATCTTTACTTACTTGCGCATTCATGGCACTACGGTAAATGCGCGTACCACGCCCTTCGGCACCCTTAAGGCGCTCGACATGGGTGGCATGTTGATTATGGATTCGTTCTTTATCGAGCTCGGCTGTCGACTTTCGCTCGAAGAGTTTCGTATATTGAGGGGTTTGTTCGTACCGATTGGTTGCCTCCTGTTTCCAGATGTCAGTGCTATCGTTAAGGCGTCGTTTGCGGTAGTCCATACGGCGCACCATACCCGCACCGAGTGCGGTTGGATTGACGCGGCGTTTGCCCTGGTCGTTTTTCCACACAAGGCCGCGAGCAATATTCTGCTGTTTGGCATGTTCGGCTCGGCGTTCGGACCAGTTACGGCTCCGGTCGATAAGTCCCTTGCGTGGATTGTTGGTAATCTGAGCAATGCGACCCAGTAAGCCGCCGCTTAGTTTCAAGATAAGAGGTGTAATGACAAGCGGTGCAACTTGTACTGCCATGCCGAAAATAAGCATCACAAAATTGTCACCAGCGTTTTGGATAATCACCTGACCCGCCAGTTGCGAGCCACCGAACACCAGCGAGAAGGCAGGGAAGAATACCAACATGGTAATGGTGAGATCCTTCCACTTCGTAAAAAGTTTTTCGGTGTTTGGTAGAAGATTGGCGACAAATGCGAGCGGCGCAATAATCACAAGAATGACAATAATTGCTTGACGGGCGGCCAGGATGACAACAACAAAGAGTACGGTAAGGAGAACGCCAAGAAGTATTGGTATCAAGAGGTAGTAGCCGCCGGCTGCTACGTAGTAGATACCGCCAATGGCGCCCGCACCGCCAAGCGCCACTGCTGTCACTGCGCTCCAGCCCGTTTGGGCGAAACCACCTATGTCGTCATTCGAGAGGTGGAAGGTTTGCTCGCGGATAATGTTAAAAATATTCTGAACCGAATAGCCGAGAATATTCGACACATCAATCGCTAGTGCAGTAATAAAGTAGGATATGTTGACAAGCACGGCCGCCACTATCAGCCGTGGGAGCAGCCGCTTAAGACCGTAATTCGAAACGCCAAGGTTGGTAAGCTGCGAGTAAATGATGATAAGGAAGACAATCACGAACGCTACGTTGGCAATCGTACGCATCATGTTCCAGGCTACGTACATGTTATTGCTCGAGTCGCCCAACACAGAAGGCTGTACGGCAATAAGCTGCGACAGGATAGTAAAGATATTGTCCATCGCATCGGCCAGGAATTCACTGACCGGGCAGATAATCCAACCAATACCGCCTACCGCACACGATGAACCAGATTGGCCATTTACGTCTTGTGGTTCTACGGTGATATCCTTGGCATCCTGGGGGTTGCTAAGGGTGCCCTGAGAATACGAAAATTCAACCTGGCGTGCGCTGGTTGCGGTAGGGGGGTCTACGCCCGGACTAAAGTAGATAACGAGTACTTTTTGTGAGCTCGCGGCGCGGGCATCGGTTTGGACGGCCGTCTGATACACCGCCGCATTGGCAGGAATAGTGTCGGATGAATCGCGTACGTCGGGAGTGTAGGTGTAAGAGTGAGTGCCGTAGAGCAGCACATTTCCGCCGCCCTGCCAGCTGGCAGTTGTCTGGCCACCCAATTCGGCTTTGGCTGGGTGCGCTGCCAGGACTATCCATAAAAGAGCCGTGATAACCACGGTAAGGACAAAAGTAAAAATGCTTCGTACGGAGATACCCCCGCGCGAAGGAAACCTCGCAAGTTCCATAACAGATTGAATTATACCACTTTACAGATAAAAAGTCAATCTATATCTACTATAAAATGTGAAGCATTGTCAGCGTGCAATATCTTGTGCGGCCTGCGTGAGTGAATCGATAGCTTGGGTCGAGATATCTTGGGTCGAATAGCGTTCGACCTGCACCTGTGTTTGGGGTAGGGTGCCGTACCGCTGCATGTCCGACAGCTGCTGCGCGAGTTTCGGTTGCCAGGGCAACCCGCCATTAATACCTTCGCTGTCCTCAACCAAAATAATTACCCGGTCACGCCCACCCCGTATAAGGGAAGCGATGACAAATTGGATGAGGGATTCATCGAATTGCGCGCCAACTTCGGCAATAATACGGCTTCGCTCGGTTTCGGTGTGGGGTGCAAGTACCTCTTCGAAGTGGTGTGCTTCGAGTGAGCCAGGAATATCGAGGAGCCGCGCAGTACTGAGTTGCGCCGCGTCAACGAGCCCCGAGTATTCGATAGTGTCTGTGTTGGTGTGTGGTGTGTCCGGTTGAGGGTATGTTTCGAACATGGCGCACTTTCTTTTTTCCCAGTATACGCCTAAATTGGTGAAAGCAAGAGCATTTTACACGAGAGGTGCGCAGAGGGGTAAGTTGAGGGGTGAGTCGAATGGAGTGCCCGTGAAGTACCTGCCACGTACGCATTGGCGCGCACTCCTCGGGGGAACCCCTTGAAACATGTGCAAAACTCTGCTACAATACACCCTCGATGATTACTGCAGAGAATAAAGCCAAGGCCTTCGCCCTGACGCAAACGCACAAAACTGACGTTGGAAGCCCACAAGCCCAAGTGTCTGTTTTGACTACGCGTATTAAAGAGGTAACCGAGCACCTAAAGGTCAACACACACGACCACATGGCGCGTCGTGGCCTCGTGCAGATGGTAGGACGCCGCAAACGCCTCCTGAAATACCTCGAGGCAAAAGACTTCGAAGCCTACAAGGCTGTCGTAGCAAAACTAGGACTCCGCAAATAAGCGGAGTTCTTTTTTATCTCGCTCACTCTTCATACCGTGCTGCGCGCCGTGGTACCATAAGGGGTAATACGAATATAGAATCCCAAAGGAGCAACCGTGGCTTACGAAGGAACAAAACTACATAATTTTGAGCCGCGCACCGATGCGGTGACGACTCTCGAGATTACCGATACCGAGGTTGGTACCGGCGAAGAGGTACGTCCAGGCGCGACTATTACCGCGCATTACACAGGAGCGTTAGTTAAAAACGGCATTATTTTTCAAAGTAGCCACGATTTCGGCGAGGCAATTACGTTTGGGCTCACCCAAGTAATTCAAGGCTGGACCGATGGAGTTCCGGGTATGAAGGTGGGCGGCAGTCGCCGCCTGGTGATTCCGGCCGAGCAGGCCTATGGTGCGGCTAGTCCAGCGAAAAATATTCCCGCCCACAGCGATTTAGTGTTTGATATTGATCTTGTCGCTATTCCAAAAAACGGCGAGTAGGGCGTAACGCTTGTACATCCTAAAAAGGTAAAGCCCCGCACCATCAGGAGCGGGGCTCAACCGTGGTACGGGGCAGTTACGCCGGTGAAGGCATGGGCGTGGCTACGGTGCGGAGTCGCGCGCGGAGCTTCCTCGCGAGGCGCTTGAGACGGGTACGCTGGTTGTTGAACCAGTTGTCCTCGCGAAGCGCCAGGTAGAGGTTCACGCACCACGCTGCGGCGGCGGTCAGGCAGATGGCGACCTTCACGGTGTCATGGTGTGCCATGCCTAGGGCCGCAGAGATTATGAGCGATATTACCGCGGTCATCTCGGTGATGATCAGGGCGTTATTGAGGACGTAACGCGGGTGACTCCCGATTACGAACCTATTTCGGTGCCACATCAGGCACAGTGCACCCATCGAGGCCACCGCGGTTACCATAGATACAAAGAGCATATCGCACCTCTTTCGATAGGCAGTAGTGAGATAGCGCTTGTAGTATACAATAACCATGTAAGTTGTCAATCTATGCTATACTAATCTCAGATTCACACGCGTTTAAGTGCTGGATATTACGCCTTAATGTATACATACGCCACCGTGCACACCGCCCACACACGCCGTACCGCCGGCCGCACGGCGCGCATTGCACGCGACACGCATTAAGTCGTCATACCCGTTACTTACTCGCAGCGTCCGCTTATTGAGAGGGGCGCACCAATAGAAGCGTGAGTCAAAAACAAGGAGGTTCTTAATGCCAACAATCAATCCGTATGGCAAGGACATTATTAAAGTAACGACCGAATTTGAAGGCCGTCCATTAACGCTGGAAGTCAACCGGGTTGGTTTCCGTACCACTGGCTCGGTGCTGGTGCGCTACGGCGATACTGTCGTACTCGGTTCAGCCACGGTTGGCTCGCGCCCTGTGGTACTCGATTATTTCCCGCTCAGCATCGATTATGAAGAAAAATTTTATGCAGCTGGCAAGATTAGTGGCAGTCGGTTCATTAAGCGCGAGGGTCGTCCTTCGGATGAGGCGGTGCTGATTGGTCGTCTTATCGACCGCCCAATTCGTCCGCTCTTTCCAAAGGGCTATCGTCAAGAGGTGCAAGTAGTTGCCAGTGTCCTAAGCCTTGACCCTACCTTCCGCCCCGACCTTATCGCCATGATTGCCGCATCGAGCGCCCTCATGCTGACAGGAACTCCATTCGATGGTCCTGTAGCCGGACTGCGCGTGGGACGCGTCAACGGCAAATTCAAGGCCTTCCTCACTCCAGAAGAGCGTGAAGCCAGCGACCTCGATCTTGTAGTGGCCGGTATTGAAAGCGGCATCACCATGGTTGAAGCGGGTGCGAACGAAGTGCCAGAAGAAGTGGTTGCCGATGCTTTGGCGTGGGCTTACGAGCACTACCAGCCCGCTATTGCTTTGCAACGCGAGCTTGCCGAAAAGGTCGCCCCTGCCGCCCAGGAATACACACTGGTGCTCCCGGACGAATCACTTCAGGAAGTGGCCAACACATGGGTTGACGGTAAACTTGGCGATGCCATCCGCAAGCCGTACCCAGAGCGCAACGAACTTATTAACCAGTTGCGCTGGGCCTTCCACGAAGATATGGCTGCCGATTACCTTAAGGAGCAGGGCGAAACCGCCGACTACAAAACAGTCCGCGATAAATACGATGAAGCGTTTACGGTTGCACTCCACAAAGATGTGCGCCGCGGTATTGTCGAAGATCATATCCGTCCAGATGGACGCCGTTTCGATGAAGTCCGTCCTCTTTCAAGCGAAGTAGGGGTGCTCCCGCGCGTGCATGGTTCAGCACTCTTTACGCGCGGTATGACCCAGGGTCTTAATATCGTGACACTCGCACCACTTAGCTACGCACAGCTGGTTGATACCATGGAAATTAGCGATGGCGAACGCCGCTACATGCACCATTACAACGCGCCAGGCTACACCGTCGGTGAAGTACAACGCCTTGGTTCACCAGGACGCCGCGAAATCGGGCACGGCTACCTTGCCGAGCGAGCGCTCTTGCCGGTCCTTCCAGATGCCGAGGACTTTCCTTATGCGATTCGAAGTGTCACCGAAATCATGAGCCAAAACGGTTCAACCAGTATGGCGGCGACCTGTTCAAGCTGTCTTGCACTCATGGACGCCGGTGTGCCAATCACTGCACCAGTCAGCGGTATTGCCATGGGGCTCATTATGGACGGAGACACCGCGCACATCTTGACTGACATCGCTGACGCCGAGGATTTCGCGGGAGACATGGACTTCAAATCGGCTGGAACGGCGCAGGGTATTACCGCCCTTCAAATGGACATGAAAGTTCACGGGCTGCCCGTTGAGGTACTGCGCGAGGCCCTCATGACCGCCAAAAAGGGCCGAGCGGTTATTTTGGAAAGTATGCTGGCAACTTTGGCTGAACCACGCCACGAACTTAGCCCGTACGCACCACGTATCGAGAAGATTAAAATCAACCCTGAAAAAATTGGGGCAGTGATTGGTAAAGGTGGCGAAGTTATCAATAAGATCACTTCAGAAACAGGTGCAGAGATTGATATCAAGGAGGACGGACTTATCACCGTGGCCGGCTCGGATCCAGACGGTATTGCTCGCGCGCTGGAGTGGATTAAGGGTCTCACCACCGAACCCGAGGTGGGCAAGGTATACGAAGGTAAGGTTGTGACCATCAAAGAATTTGGTGCGTTCGTCAACATCTTGCCTGGCATCGATGGTATGGTCCACATTTCACAGCTTGCCGACACCCGAGTCGAAAAGGTTGAGGACGTCCTCACCGAGGGTCAAGTCGTCAAGGTGAAACTCGTGGGTATCGATGAAAAGGGTCGCTTAAGTCTTAGCCTCAAGGAGGCTAACCGCTCGGAGTAACGCCTAGCCGCGCTACCTATTACATACCCCCGTATCACACGGGGGTATCGTCTTTGTTGAGGTTACTTTAGGGGTTCAGGTTCAAGCGCCAGCTTCGCATTGTCAGGTGCTACCTCAATAGGTAGTGCGGCTTTGGTGGGACGATGAATTGGTCCAACCGACTTGAAAAGCGTTTGCGGTGAAGAGCTGTAGCGGATAATGAGCACCGACATGGTGAGGTAAAATGTCGCCCAGCCGCCACTAATTGCAATGTAGAGGGGGTCGCCGATAATCACCAGGGCGTAGGTGGTGCTGACTGTTTGGGTGCCGGTCCACATCAACCAAGTACCAAGGTTAAACTCGTCCGAGTTTTTAGTCTTTAAGAGCTTAGCAAGTTGAAATCCTCCCGCGCTGAGGGCGATGATACCAGAGAGGGCATAGAGGACTTGGAGAAGGTGCATGGTGGTGAACTACTTTTTTAACTTTTTTGTGTGTTCCTCTTGTGAACGGCAAGTTCTTGAGGAGGGGTTATAATTTCATAATAGCAGATTTTTATATATTTGTCAACCTTGTGCTCATCTGATAAAACCTTGTATACTAGCACTAGCAATAAAGGGTGGTGGTTTGTGTCACAAGCGACAGACAATGATATTAATTCGTTTTTAGAGCTATTTGAGGGGAGCCCGGTGAAGGCGGTTCTTGCTATTCGTGATTACGCAGCTGCGCACCCGACTCAACCTACGGTTGGTACGCAACCCACAGCCGCTGTCACTCAGCCCGCGGCAGTTCCTCTTCAACCCACAACCTCCGAGCCAACAGGTCCGGTGTTGGTATCGCTTAAAGATGTGACTAAGATGTACAGGGCGGGGAAGACAAAGGTGGAGGCGCTCCGCGGTGTCTCGCTGGCGGTCCGTACCGGCGAGATTGTCGCGATTACCGGCCCAAGCGGGAGCGGGAAGAGTACGCTTTTGCAGCTTATTGGGTGCCTCGATCGGCCCACTACGGGAACGGTTCAGGTTGATGGCCGTGACATTGCTACGTTGCGTGATGCGGCGCTGAGTGATGTCCGCCGCGCCACCATTGGGTTTATTTTTCAATCGTTTTACCTTCAGCCTTTTTTGTCCCTTCACGATAACGTAGCCGTACCCGCCATGTTTACGGGACAAGAGGGCAAGGCAATTACTACGCGAACAGCTGCCTTGCTCGGTACGGTTGGGCTCGCCGATCGGGCCACGCATTTTCCTAAAGAATTATCGGGTGGACAGATACAACGGGCGGCAATTGCCCGGGCCCTCATGAATCGCCCTAAGCTACTCCTGGCTGACGAGCCAACCGGGAACCTCGACTCCGCCAACAGCGAGCGTATTATGGCCCTGTTCCGCTCGATTCGCGACACTCTCGGTACTACTGTGGTGATTGTGACCCATAATCCCGAGATTGCTCGCGCCGCCGATCGTATCATTCAGCTGAAAGATGGGGCGATTGTATGATTCGACCTCGTTATGCACTGCTATTGGCGCGCACTAAACTACGCTCAAAGCGAGCAATGCTATGGGCCTCGATTATCGTATCGAGTATCCTGTTTGCGGCCTTGTGGGCGGCAATTTGTGTGTTTCAGGGGGCGTACACTACTGCGGCGCACGTTATCGAATCGGCTAACGATGGCCATTATTTGGTGACGGTGTCGCCGGTTATCCCGGGTGACGTCAACAACTTTTATAGCGGAGGCATGAACTTTACGGCCAAGCAAGTGAGCGAACTAAGAGCGGGGGAGAAAGAGTATTACGATGCCGAGCGAGCGCGGTACGCGGCCGCGGGGGTGCCATACGATGCCTCAACCGAGATTCCTCTGCTCAAACCATCAATTTTTGCCGATCCAGATGTACCCGAGGACCGCCGAGTGATGATCGACTGGTCATCGCCGGTGGCAGATTACCTGCTGAATCAACGCTTTCAAGCCTACGCAAAAACAGCCAAGAACACGCTAAGTGACTTGAAGAGAATTGCCGGACAATACGGCGCAACCCAGTACTACTCGCAGCGCGGCAGCCTTGTTTCGCCTATGCCGGCGCAGCGTTTGATACTCAACGGCAAAGAGAATCTTGGCGATCAATACCAGAGTGAAGCCACAATGATGACTGCCGATATACACGCAATTCATAACGGGTTGTATTCATTTATTGACGATGCCCTGCTGCGGCGTTCCATGATTACCACCCCTTCACCACTAAAAGGTATACCTGTGGTCCCGTCGGTTCAAGAGGTGGTGAAGTTATTTGGTGCAGAACTGGGGCTTTCGAAGGAGCCCCGTGCGGGACAGACGCGAACGCAGTGGCTCGCAGAAGTGCAGCAGAGGGCGAGCGGCTACGTGTATCAGTCGTGCTATCGTAATGCCACCGAGCAGCAAATGCTTCAAAAGGCGCAGCTCGACTATGCGACTATGAAAGATCATGCAGACGATGCATCTTACCAGAAGCCATCGCTTTTGTACGCCCTTCCAGAGAGCGCGTGTGGCGACATTACCATCGCCAGCGATACTCGCACCAAGGCTGAAAAGGAGGCAACCGCCACGTTCGAAGCGAACCAAAAGAAACTGGGTGAATACCAGGCTCCACGTCATCAACGGTTGACTTTCCAGATTGTGGGGCTTGTCTACGCCGAGGCATATGGGTCGGACCCAACTAACCTGAACGAGTTTATGAGGGGGCTCTTTATTGGCTCGGCCGGTGATATGCGTGGTGCGGCGGCCCTTATTCCGCGTCAATTGTATACCACGCTCCCCGAGGCACAGCGTTTCGATAATCTTGCCGAGGAGCCAGTTGGTCGATTTGCATCGGCAAATAGTGAAGATTTTGCCGACCGCATCGTGGCATTTAGTACAGTCGATGACGCCCGTCAGTTTATCGATACGGGGTGTCGCCGCTGGAGTGGTTCGTGTGACAAACTATTTTACACCGATGTGTACGGGTCGAACTATCTCCTGCTCGATGAAATGACCACGGGATTCTCGAGGATATTTAGCATTGCCTTTCCAGTTGTGCTTGGGTTGGCGCTGGTAATCATTTGGTTTACTGTATCGCGCATTATGGCCGATAATCGAAAGGAAACGGCGGTATACCGCGCCATGGGTGCAAAGCGGGGAGATATCGCGGCAATTTATCTGACGTACATTGGCCTTGTGGCAATGCGCATCACGCTCCTGGCTGGACTTGGGGGTGTAGTGGCGGCCTTTATTATCGATCGAATTTATAGTCCAATTGCGACCGATGCGGTTGCTGGCTCGTACGGTGCGGTTGCACACCTTCCTGCCATACAGCTGTTTAATCTATCATCGCCGCTCATGTGGGTCGTGTTGGTCGCAATTTTTGCCGCTAGTTTCCTGGCGAGTATTCAGCCACTCATTCGAAATGTCTTACGGCCACCGGTCGAAGATATGCGGAGTGAATAGGCGCTACGAAGCCTAGGCGCGAGGCGCCCGTAGCGTAATAGCGGGAAGAGTGGTGACGATACCTTTTAGGCTGGCGCTATCTTTACACACCCCTTCTATTCGTACGTAGCCGCTTTTCATGGTCGCAAAACCAATCGCATAACCGTGCTGCATGTCGCCAAGGCTTGCCCCATCAAGACTATACTGTCGCAGGTCGTAGTCTATCGTACCCTCGGGGGTTGATAGTTGTGCGCGTGAGGTTGTGGTGGTGGTGAGCGCGATATCATCACCCTGGCCGCTTTTCTTCGCCTGTTCATAATCGGTGTACGCCTGGGTGGTGTCGTGAAGGGGATAGTCGAAGTAGCTGTACATCAGGAAGCAGTTATCATCAGCTGGGCTCATCTCATTTTCTCCGTGGTGCACCGATATAAACGCAGTGTCGAGCTTATCAATAGGCGTGTCACCCTGATACGAATCATCAACGCCAGCCCGTGCGTTATAGTTGCGTCCGGCCCACCAGCCAGGGGCGGCCTCGGCACTAAATACAAACTCGGGTGCATCAACCTCGCGCGAAGACGTGAAAAATAGATACGATGCCACGCCCCCAAAGGCGAGCGCGGCAATACCACACGTAAAAAGAATAAGCTTTTTGTTCATAGCGTCATTGTACCACGACCGAGATGCCCTGCGCCGACCGTGCTACAATAGAGAGCCGATGAGTATGAGTGCAACAATCAACGAAAAATCGTTTGGCGACAAGCACTTATTTAAGGACGCCTCTTTTTTTGTGGATGATGGCGAGAAGGTGGGTCTGATTGGTCGTAACGGCGAGGGAAAGACGACACTCTTCCGTATTTTGAGCGGCGAAGACACCGATTTCCAGGGTGAGATTCAGCTGGGGCGGGGACTCCACTTGGTTGCGACCCGTCAGGAGCACCGCGGGTTTGAACACATGCCAGTTATCGAGTATATCCTTCAGGATCTGCCGCACTATACAAAGTTAAAACATATCATTGATACGTATCCGCTTACCATGGGTGATAAAATGCATCTCATCCGCGAGTACAGTGATGCACTGGAACAATTCGATGCACTCGGCTACTACACGATTGAAAATGATGCAGAAAAGGTACTCGACTCGTTTCAACTTGGGAGCCGCATTCACGACACCCTTGGGCAACTTTCTGGTGGGCAAAAGCGCTTAATTGAGGTTGCGAAGGTGATGCTGGCCAATACGCAGCTTGCGCTAATTGACGAGCCAACCAACCATATGGACTATGTTGCGAAGGAGAAGTTCCTGGCCTGGATGGGCGCAACCAGTGACGCTTTATTGGTGATTAGCCACGATCGTGACGTGCTCGAGAAGGTCGATCGAATTCTCGAGATAAAAGACCAGAAAATCCTGAGCTACAAGGGAAACTATAGCGATTATTTGCGTCAAAATTCGACCGCTACGGGCTCGATGATGAATGAGTACGAGCTGGTTCAGCGCCGAATCGTCAACTTAAAGGCGAAAGTGATTGAATACCAGCGTTATAAGGAAAAATCGCGTCACCCAAGTACGATTCAACGCTTTAAGCGTCTGGAGCAACAGTCGCGTGATGAGCTTGCGCGGCTTGAAAAAACCGAAAAACCAACCTTCTGGGTCGACCGCGAATCGGTGCAGGAGATGGGCTTGAAAACGGGCGCACAATATCAAAAATATAAAGCCAAGAATATTAAACTTCATGGGGTAACCGGGGAGGAGGGATATGGCCGTCTTCTGGTAAATGTCGCCGACCTCTCACTTGGGTATACGCAGCCCCTTTTTCGGGGCATCTCGTTCCAGATTCGCGAAGGTGAAATCCTTGAGGTCCGCGGTCGTAACGGTGCCGGTAAGACGACCCTTATTAAAACTTTGCTGGCAACCATTGGACAACAGCCACTCCCAAGCACGGTGTATGGAGGATTTATCGAGCACGATAGCAAAATTCGGGTGGGTGTCTACGAGCAGGAAACCGCCAGCGAGCTCCTTACCAAGACGCTGTCGGAAGCAATTGAACACATTTTTTTGTCGCGAGGCTTGAAGGTGGGGGAGACGAAGGTCCGCCAGCTCATGGCCGACTACCTGTTCACCCAGGGCGATGCCCACGTCCCAGTATCGCAGCTGAGTGGTGGCCAGAAGGCACGACTGCAACTTATCGATATGTTAGCCGATAACCCTTCGCTACTGGTACTCGATGAACCAACCAATCACCTCGATCTCCCAAGTATTGAGGAGCTCGAGCAGGCACTCCAGCGCTATAGCGGGGCAATTCTTTATATTTCACACGATACACATTTCCGCACGCAGCTTGGCGGTGATGTGGTTCAACTCTAGAATTGTCGGGCGGTGTCCGCTACACTAAAAACTGAACTATAAGCGAGGACTCTTTCGTGCATTCTACCGAAACATCTCCGAGTGGTCTAAGCCCTCGAGTAAAAAATATATTGGTCATTGTGGGGGCGCTGGGCGCTATTTTGGTGGGGGCCTTACTTATTTACGGTATTCTTGTGACGCCGAGCCGTCAGCCGTATCGTGATGCGCTGGCGCAATACCAAAATGTCGGTCGAGCGAACGCTCAGTTTACAGCTGCCGGTGCGTCACTCAACGCCAGTACCGCCAGCGATGACCAGTTTGAAAAAAGTATCCACACCGCCCAAGAGGCGCTTACCTCGCTTCGTACCGAGAACAAGGCCCTCGGCAAGCAGTCGGTACTCCAGGACGGCGAGGGTGCCGCACGGTATCAAGCGTACGACCAAAAGCTCCAAGAGTATATGACGTACAACGATGAGCTCCTGGCGTCTATGCAGAAGGTGCGCCCCGTCTTAATGCGCTGTAATCAGGATATGGCAGAGCTCACCGATGACACCAAGAGTATTGCTGCGCTGCGCAGCTGTGCGGGGCAGTTCACGGCGCTTGAAGAGGTGCCAAACAGTGACTATCAAGAGCTGGTGACTTCATTCGGGCGTGAGTATCACGATCTGGCTGACGTTTTCTCTGCCATGGCAGCCTTACCCGACCCGAAAGGGGCCGATGCCGCTCAGTTCCGCGTCTTGGCGGCCCAACGCGATGAAGCCGCCGCTCAACTCTCGACTATTAGCGATTCATTTAGAAAAAATCTTCAGGCACACCGCCGCGCCATCCTTACCACCGATACCGAAAAGCGACTGTCCGACTATCTAAAGTCACACTCACGCGTCTTCTAATATGAATCATACCGCCCAGCAGCAGCTCGAGAGCCTCGCCCAAGAGATTATCAGCCAGCGGGTTTGCCCCGAGTTGGCTCAACAGGCAACACAACTGGTGATGGGCGAGGGGAATCCGCAGGCCGAGATTGTCTGCATTGGCGAAGCCCCCGGCAAACAAGAGGATATTCAGGGCCGACCGTTTGTGGGCGCGGCCGGAAAATTCCTCGATACCATGCTGGCGGCAGCCCAGATGAACCGTGCCGACATCTACATCACCAATATCGTGAAATACCGACCGCCAAACAACCGCGACCCATCTCCGGAAGAAAAAGCGGCGTTTTTGCCGTTCTTACTGCGCCAACTCGATATTATCAGGCCAAAAGTGGTTATTACGCTCGGTCGTCATAGCATGGAGTATTTTCTACCTGGCGCAAAGATAAGTGAGGTTCATGGCCAGCCGATAGCAGTAACGTACGACCGCCGTTCAATGGTTGTCATACCGCTGTTTCATCCGGCCGCCGCGCTCTATAACGGCGGGCTCCGTCAGACTCTCGTTGACGATTTCCTTGGGGTTCCAGCCATCGTCAGGGAAAGTTCGCGCCTGACAACAGCTTGATATTACCCAGAGAATTTGCTATAATGGAATTACTTTCAAAGGGGAATTCTGTATCGTACAAACCCCACCCTTATGATGAAATTATTAAATGTTACCTAAGAAGAAAGCTTTTCGGTTATAGGCTTAAATAGAAAGTACGCCGCCTAAAAGAACTCTTTTTACAAAAAGGAGACACACTACAACTATGGGAGGACGAAGACTCGCAACCCCACAAGCAGATAACACTGCAAAAAACCCACGCGGTCGCCAGCAAGGCAATGGTCGCGGTGGACAAGCTGGCCAAGGCCAGAATAACCGGTCGAACAACAAGCAGAACAACACCGTCCTGGCGAATACACAAACGCGCCGGGGAGAAGTATTCCGCGCACAGCGCCGCACCAGCGATGACGTGAACGCTCGTGCCTCACAGCATGTCATTAACGTACCTGTCAATAAGTCGCTCTACAACGGCTACGGTGGTCGTCAGTTTAGTATGGCCGACCAAAAGAAACAGCCTCGCACCCCTGGTCCACGCCTCCGCGTAATTCCTATCGGTGGTCTTGGTGAAATGGGTATTGGTAAGAACATGATGGCTATCGAGTACGACAATGACATCATCGTCATCGATATGGGATTTTTGTTCCCAGGTTCAGATTACCCAGGCATTAACTACATCGTGCCCGATATTACCTATCTGCTCGAGAACAAGCACAAAATTCGCGGTGTCGTCTTAACACACGGACACCTCGACCACATTGGGGCATTCCGCCACCTCATTCACCAAATTCCCGCGCCGGTGTACGGCTCGAAGTTCACTTTGGCTATGGTCCAAAAAACTATGGAAGAGGCGACCAGCGGTTTCGAACCCGAATATAACGTCATGGATCCCGAGGCACACGAACAGGTATTCCTTGGCGACAACTTTAGTATCGAGCTGGTTCGCGTTAACCACTCAATCCCAGACGCCACCGCCGTTGTGGTTCGCACCCCCGAAGGCGTATTGGTAGACACAGGTGACTGGCGCTTTGAAGAAAACCCAGTCGATGGCCGTAAATTCGATCTCGAGCGTCTTACCGAAATCGCCGCCAAAGAGGGTATTACCCTCCTTATGAACGAATCAACCAACTGTGAATCGGCCGGCACCCACACCCACGGCGAACCTGAAATTCAGCAAAGCATTGGCCAGGTAATGGATAAATTTGCCACCAACCGGCTTATTATTAGCTGTTTCTCAAGCCAAATTCACCGTATGCAGCTTATTCTTGATGAGGCGAAAAAGCACAACCGCAAGGTTGCATTCGCCGGCTACAGCATGATTCAAAATGTTGAGGTCGCACTGCGCACCGGCACCATTACCGTGCCAAAAGATGTCATCGTGAAAATGGAAGACATCGTTAAGTTCCCTGATGGTCAGGTCACAATTGTCTGTACTGGTTCACAGGGCGAATTTAGCGCCGTCTTGAACCGTATGGCCAGTGGTGCACACAAGTTTGTAAAAATTAAGAATAGCGACATTGTTGTCTTTAGCTCGAACCCAATTCCGGGTAACGAGAAGTACGTCACTCGGACGGTTGACGGGTTGATGCGCGAAGGCAGTGAAGTTATCCAAAACGGCAAGACACACCTTACGGGCATTGGCCCGCTGCACCTTTCAGGGCACGGCTACTACGATGACCACGTAAAGCTCATTACGGCCCTTAACCCAACCTTCTACATGCCAATCCACGGAGAATTCCACATGTTGGTCCACAACGCCCGCTTGGCCGAAAAGGACGGCGGCGTCAAGAAAGATAATATCTTTGTTTGTGATGCAGGTGATGTCCTCGAAATTAACCAGGGCAGCGCCAAAAAGGCTGGACGCGTACCAGTAGGCGGTGTCATGTATGATGATTCGGGCGAAATCGTGTCAGAGGTTGTCTTGAAAGATCGTATTCACATGGCAAGCGAAGGTATCTTCGTGGTAGTGCTGACCGTTCAGAAGGGAAGTGGCCGCCTGCTCACAAGCCCCGACATCATCAGCCGCGGCTTTATCTACCTGCGCGATAGCGAAGAGCTCATGGGCGTCATTCGTCAGTATCTCAAGCAAAAAGTTGCCCGCACCTTTAGTGGACGAAAAGTCGATCTCGATGTGGTCAAGAAAGAGATTAAGGACGAATTAACTCACGTCCTGTACGACCAAACCCGCCGCACTCCAATTGTGATTCCAGTCATTAACGAGATTGGTGGCAGCGGCAAGCCAGCCGGTAATGGTCAGCACGGCCAGCAACAAGGCCAAAGCGGCGACCGCCAAAATGGTGACCGCGGCGACCGTCAAAGTAACGACCGCCAGCAAGGCGACCGCCAAAGCGGCGACCGTTCATTCAAGCGGCCAGCACCAAAGAAGTTCCCGGCGCCGGCCGTACCTGATACCGAAGTGGTCGAGCCGAAACAGCGTGGCGATGCCCGCGCGTATTAGGGTGAAGTTTCTTCTCGCCCCAACCCACCGCACTACATAAGCCCCTTGCAAAACGTGGTAAATTGTGCTACAATAGAACTATAACCATAAGGGGAGTAACCCCGTATAATAGAAACAGATGGCGAAAAAGAAGAAAAAGGGTAGCTCTCGTAGAAAAGCTCCGGTGAATACTTCACCGCAACACGTCCTGCCAGAAGGCTTCTGGGCACAAGTTGGGGCAGTGCTCCTTATTGTCTTCTCGCTGCTCATTATTTTGGGATGGTTCGGCCTGGGCGGCCCGGTCCTCGACTGGCTCAACATGGCAACTATGGCAACTATCGGCTACGGTGTCTACATCGTGCCGGTAGTGTTTATTTATGTGGCAGTCGAAATTTTTCGGGCTGAAGAGAACCGCATCCCATTCGTCATGAAACTCGCAACCGCGGTCGAGCTTATCTGGGTCGCAGGATTATTCGGACTCCTCAAGAATGACGAGGGCCTTACCACTGGTGGCTTTATCGGCGACACCGTCAACAGCGGCATGCGTCAGCTGGTCGAGCCGGGGGTGGCCGCCTTTATTTATATCGTGCTTATTCTGCTGACGGCACTCTTTATTACGCGCACCTCACCGTTCACCATTATTAAAAAGCTTTGGACGATGACACGCCGCGATACCCGCGAGCTCGAGGAAAACGTCAAGGTTATGCGTAACGCCGCAACGCTCGATGCGCCAAAGGGCAAGGCACTCAGCGACTTTACCGTCAACGCGGGCGTTTCAACGCTCGACCCGCTCGATGCGCCAAATAAAAAGGGTGCCCATCTTGGTTCGCTTAAAAATAGTGTGGCGAAGGATAAGGCTGCCGAAGAACAAGCTGCTCTGGTGGCGGTCAGCGATCCAAACTGGAAGGCTCCGGGGCTCGAGCTCCTCGAGAAAAAGCAATCACCAGCCGATGCGGGCGATGTCCAGCAGAATGCAAAAATTATTAAAGATACCTTGGCGGAATTTAATATCTCTGTCGACATGGAGGGCGCGAACATTGGCCCTAAGGTGACTCAATATACCCTACGCCCACCAAGTGGAGTGAAGCTCACAAAAATCACTCAGCTCGAAACTAATATCGCGCTTAACCTTGCCGCCCAGAGCCTTCGTATCGAGGCACCAATTCCAGGGCAAAAGGCGGTCGGTATCGAGGTGCCAAACCGCAAGGCCGCCGATGTGCGTATTCACTCTATCCTTACCAGTCCTCAGTGGACCAGTAGTAGCGAGCCGCTCGGCTTTGCAATTGGAAAAGATATTTCTGGTGATGCAGTGGTGGGCGAACTCAACAAAATGCCGCACCTTCTTATCGCGGGACAAACCGGCTCTGGTAAGTCGGTCATGATTAATACCTTGCTCTCGAGCTTGCTGTATCGCAACAGCCCAAGCGAAATGAAGCTTATTTTGGTCGACCCAAAGCAGGTTGAAATGGCGCCTTACGAAGATATTCCGCACCTTCTTACTCCTGTTATTAACGAGCCCGAGAAAACTATTAGTGCACTTAAGTGGGCCGTCAACGAAATGGAGCGCCGCTACAAGTTGCTTGCCGAACATAAGGTGCGCGATATTAAATCGTACAATACGTTGGTTCAAAATGGTAAAACAAAAATTATTGTTCAGGATGAAGAGGGTCACGAACAGCAGCACGAGAATGGTGCCATGCCGTACATTGTGGTCGTCATCGATGAGCTCGCCGACCTCATGATGGTTGCGGCCCGCGATGTGGAGGCGCTCATTGTCCGCCTTGCTCAGAAAGCGCGTGCCGTTGGTATTCACTTGGTACTTGCTACGCAGCGTCCATCAGTCGATGTTATTACGGGACTCATTAAGGCCAATGTGCCGGCGCGTATTGCCTTTACGGTGGCATCGCAGGTCGACTCTCGTACTATCCTCGACCAAATTGGCGCCGAGAAGCTTCTTGGACAGGGTGACATGCTTATGAGTACCGCAGTGATGCCAAAGCCAAAGCGTATCCAGGGCGCCTGGGTTACCGATGAAGAAGTGATGAAAATCACCGACCACCTTCGTCTGCAGTCGCCACCACAGTATAACGATGAAGTTGTCAGCCAGCCGGTGCAGCTCAATGGTAAGGGTGGTGTTGTGATGGACTTCGATTCGAACAGCGATGGTCACGATGATATGTTTATGGATGCCGTCCGCGTAGTGGTTGATAGTGGCAAAGCGTCGGCGAGCTTGTTGCAGCGCCGCCTACGCGTAGGCTACGCCCGGGCCGCTCGCCTTATCGAAGAGATGGAAGAGCAGGGTATTATTGGCCAGGCCGATGGCGCACGTCCGCGCGATGTGCTGGTATCAAGTCTCGATGAGGTTTTTGGCACGGGCGGCGACAGTGATGATGGCGAGGCGCTGGGCTAGTCCATATCTGGCCACTCGTCTGGTACACGTGTGGGCACACACCAGGCTACACACTCGGCTGCGTATGTGGCCGATTTTTACATAATGACGCACAATTTTATGACTTTTTAATCTTGAAACGTCATACTAAGGGTTAGGTAGGCGCGAAATAGCGGAGTGGTGCAGGGTACGCTTGTAAAAAGGCCATAATTACTGTATAATTACTACTGTTATTAACTCAAGCTTACCGTCATTCTGGCACATGCGAGGTGACAAATGGAAAAAGGGTAAGCATCCCCCGCGTGCGGCTACTAACCTACGCGGTACGGATTCCAAAAGGAGACAACCAGTGAAGGAATACGAACTTACTGTTCTTATCCACCCAGATCTCGAAGCAGATGTGGAGACACCACTTGCGAAAGTGCGTGAAATCGTCACCAGCGCCGGTGGTACCATCACCCGCGAAGATAACTGGGGCAAAAAGAAGTTGGCCTACGCCATTAAGCGCGAAGAATTCGCCGTCTATGTGTACATGGATGTCGAACTTCCAGCTGACGCGCCACTTAAAATTAGCAACACGCTTAATATTACCGATGAAGTCATCCGTTACCTGCTAGTAAAGGTCGACCCTAAGGCGCGTGCGGCACTTGCTGAACAAGCAAAGCGGGCTCAAGAAGACGCAACCAAAGACGAAGCCTAGTCTTCGCATCTAACAACAAGAGAGTAGAGGGGAGTACACAATGGCACGAAGCATTAACCAAGTAATTCTCATGGGGCGCCTTACTCGCGACCCAGAGCAGCGCACCACAAGTACTGGCAAAACGATTGCAAGCTTTAGCATTGCAGTCGACCGAGGCGGGCAAGAAGATGCCGCAGATTTCTTCAACGTCACCGCGTGGGAGAAGCTGGGCGACCTCGTTATCCAGTATCTTGCGAAGGGACGCCGCGTGCTTGTACAGGGCCGTCTTCGCCAAGACAGCTGGGACGACAAAGAAACCGGTAAGAAACAGTCTCGTATCGAGGTTGTTGCAACCGATGTGACGTTCCTCGATGGGCCAAATGGAGGCGATGGCGGAGCGAGTGCACCAGCGAGTGCACCACGCTCGAAGAGCGCCTCGAAAGATGTCGTCATTGAAGACATCGATGATAAACCAATTGATTTAAGTGAAATTCCTTTCTAGAACCCGTAGTACGGCTAGAAAGCCAAGAGGAGAATAATAATGGCAAAACGACTTAAGAAAGATACGCCTGCGTACTTTGACTACAAAGACGTCAAAACACTACAACGCTACATCAACATTTACGGACAGATCGAGCCAATTGGTAAGACTGGCCTTAGCGCCAAGCAACAGCGCCAACTCGCTGGTGCAATTAAGCGTGCGCGTCACCTTGCATTACTACCATTCGTAGCCCAGGGCTAGGAGAGGGGTAGGGCAGGACGATGGCACAACTACAACCAACCGACTTAAAAAAGGGCGTGGTCGTTCAGATTGACGGCAAGCCTTTCAAGGTTATCGACTACAACCAAAAGGTAATGGGCCGTGGCGGCAGTATTGTCAATGTGCGCCTCAAGAACCTCATCGATGGTGCGGTTATTCCAAAAACCTATAAGGGCCAAGAGAAAATCGATTCAGCAGAGGTGACCTATCAAACGGTACAGTATTTGTACAAAGATGCGGATATGTTCCATTTTATGGATCCGGAAAGTTTTGAACAGTTCCAGCTTGCTGCCGATGTCTGTGCCGATGTCGACCCATACCTTAAAGAAGGTGATAACCTGTCGCTACAATTCTTTGAAGGGACAGTCATTAATGTCGAGCTCCCGAAGAACCTCTACCTCGAGGTGACCTACACCGAAGACGTGGTAAAGGGCGACACCACCAGTAGCGTTCTCAAAGACGCTACCCTTGAAACAGGGCTGGTAGTGAAGGTTCCGGCTTTCATTAAGACTGGTGATATCATCTCAGTCGATACCGACACTGGTGCCTACCGCGAACGAAAGAAGGACTAGCGACATGTCCTTGCGGTGTAGCCTATGAAGCGCCGTCTTGACGCCGAATTGACTGCCCGCGGTCTTGTGCCAACCCGTTCTCAGGCCGAAAGTTGGATTAAACTTGGCAAAGTAACCGTTGATGGGCGGGAAATCACTAAGCCGGGGCATTTTGTGACCGAGCAATCTGTTATTGTCCTCAATACGGACGAACAATACGTGAGTCGTGCGGGCCTTAAGCTCGCCAGTGTTGCAGCGCTTTTAAAAGTGAACTTTAAGGATGCTGTTGTGCTCGATGTTGGCAGCAGCACTGGTGGGTTCACCGACTACGCATTACAGCACGGCGCCAAAAAGGTGTACGCAGTTGATGTCGGGACCGACCAGCTCCACCCGAGCCTGCGCGACAATCCCGCCATTGAACTACACGAGAAAACCGATATACGCGATTTTATTCCCTCGGAGGCGCCAGATATTATTGTCATTGACGTGTCGTTTATTAGCTTACGAGAAATTCTTCCGCACCTCGCGGCTCATGTTGCGGGGAAGCACACCAAAATTATGGCTATGGTAAAACCACAGTTCGAGGCTGGCAAGTATCAAACCAATAAGGGCATTATTAAGAATGATGGCATCCGCCGGCAAATCTTAAAAGAATTTGAAACGTGGGCCAAGGAGCGTCTTGTGATTAACGACAAACGCGACAGCGAAGTTGCAGGGGCAAAGGGTAATCGAGAGCGGTTTTATCTCTTAACGATACACTAAGCGTTATGCGGCAAGTCACACTGGGTTACTGCTGCCTACTGCGCCACGCAGCGAATTGAATAGCCTTCACTTGGCGAAGTGCTGCTGTAGCCATTGCGTAGAAACGCGGGCGCATAGCCATGGGCAGAATCGTATTGAGACCAGTACCATCCTTGACCAGCAAAACTAAGGGTACCCCACATCGATATCTTGCCGGCACCCTGGGGGAGCCAGTGAGAGCTGGGACTATTTGCGGCCGGGAGGCCTTGATACTCTTGGATGGTTGGGAGGCGCCAGCCGCCGGGGCAGGCCGAAATAGCTACATCGCTTGGCCAACTCCCACAGAACGTAGGCACCGCTCCCTTTGCGGCGCACCAATTATAGAAATAGCCATTTTGAGGATCGGTTTGTCCACCATCGGTTGAGGTGCTTGGATTAGTTGGCTCGGTGGTGATGTTCGAATTAGGCGGCTCGTAGATGTAGGGGAGTGACGCGTTAGTGGTCGAGGTGGTTATCAAGGTAAAGGAAGGCCTCTCATCACCGTACTCGTTGGTCCCCCCGTTATCAGTTCCGCCGCGGTACGCCAAGTTGGTCAGCATCCAGCAGTTGTTATCGGACATACGCTGTATCCAATAGGTGTGCATATCGCGCGCATCTACAGCGCGAACTCTGTTGTCTGGGCAGCGGTCTTTCGAGATGGTTTGAATACGTACGCCATCTGCGACAGCGGGTGGTGGGCCGTTGATATCGTGGCCTGGACAGGCGCCACTTTCCACGCCGCTTGTGTCAGAGACATGAAAGGCCACCCCGGGGAGCACCGAAGAGGTTGCCGTGAGGCAGTATGTTGTAGAGGTATGGTCGTATTGGAAGGCGGTCGTATCGGACTTTTTAATGGTCGCAATATCATCTGGATATACCTCATTTTTAATCTTCTCAACTGAGAGCTGGGTCACCCCGTTGGAGAGGTCCGACCGTAGTGTGGCCTCTTTGGCGCGCGCAGAAATACCGTTATAGCTCACAATGGTAATCGCCGCCAAAATCGCGATAACCACTATGACAATGAGGAGCTCAACAATGGTAAAGCCGTGGCTGAGGGCCCGGTGTTTCATTTCGCTCCATTTCACCGCACGCTGTTCCATGTTGTATTGCTCCACCCTTTAATTTTTATTTACTAACATTAAAACGAAACTCTACCACATCACCAGGGCGCATAACGTAGTCGCGACCTTCGGTGCGAAGTTTACCGGCTGCCTTGGCAGCTGCTTCACTTCCAGCGGTCACAAGGTCGTCATAGTCAACGATTGAGGCGGCAATAAAGCCTTTTTCGAAATCGGTATGAATCACTCCTGCGGCTTGAGGTGCAGTTGATCCCTGTGCAATGGTCCAGGCGCGCACTTCTTTTTGCCCAGCGGTAAGGTAACTTTGGAGACCTAGCGTGTGGTAGGCGGTGCGTGCCAGCTGAGCCAACCCCGATTCGCGTACATCGTACGAGGCAAGTAGTTCGGCGGCGTCCTCGCTGGTGAGTCCGCGCAGCTCTTCTTCTAGTTTAGCGCAGATAAACACGCTCTCGGCAGGGGCGACCATGGCGGCAAGTTCTTTCAGGCGAGCTTCGTTGCCAAGAGTGAATTCGTCAACATTAAAGATATAAATGACCGGCTTGGCGCTGAGGAGCTGGAGGCTTTGGACAACTTCTGTGTTCAAATCTGCCACCTGAGAAGCTAGTTTACCAGATTCGAGTTCGCTACGAAGGTGCTGGAGCGCTTCGATGTGTCCGCGCAGGGTTGGATTGGCCTTTGCCTCGCGCTCTACCTTCGGGAGGTGACGCTCGATAGACTGGAGGTCGGCCAGAATAAGCTCGGTATTGATAATATCCATATCGGCCAGAGGGTCGATACGGTCGTTCACATGGGTGACGTCGGGGTCTTCAAAGGCTCGAACAACATGCGCGATTGCATCACACTCCCGAATATTCGCTAAAAACTTGTTGCCAAGTCCTTCGCCCTGACTTGCCCCTGCAACCAGCCCGGCAATGTCGACAAAGGTTACTGTTGCCGGAATCACTTTCTCGGCTGAATACATTTTTTGTAACACCTGGAGGCGGGCATCGGGCACCGCAATAATACCGGTGTTAGGCTCGATAGTCGCAAAGGGGTAGTTGGCCGCCAAAATATTGTTGTTGGTGAGGGCATTAAATAAGGTCGACTTTCCGACATTGGGGAGGCCGACAATTCCGATGGATAGACTCATATTCCCAGTATAGCATCACAGAGGTGATTATTGACAAAATGGTATAAAAATGCTACAGTAAGAAGATAGTATGAACCACCACGAATCAGCACCACACTCAGCTCCACTTCCTTTCGAGATTCCGCAACTCGTCCCAGACGATGCGCTGACAGATGACGCGGATCGTCATGCGCCTACTAATCCTGGCGTTGCAGGGTTTAGCTATGCTCGAACACAGGCTGGCAGGGCGGACGTAGGCGCGCGCAGCGAACGAAGCGAGCAGCCAGCAGGAACGAGTGGTGCCGAATGGGAACGCGCCAAGCGCCGTGAAGAATATGCGCATTTTGAAGCGCTGGCCGCACAGGCCGAGCAGGGGATTCGACCGACCGAGTCAACGTCTCGTGCGCTGGCCCGCCGAGCACTTGGTACTCCAGCCGCCGCACCAGCTCATCTTATTGAACCACCAGTGAAGGCGATGCCGCACTACGTCCCGGGCCGTTGGTTTCACCAAAAACGATAACATACCCCGCGCCTCGCGCACCCAACCATTACTCGTCTCTAGCATCATACGCCCCTTCTGAAAGGGGCGTATTACGTGTGCGAATCGCATGATGCTTGTGGTATTATATGAACTATATGAACGAGGGCATCTATGCGTAAGAAAACAATTGCAGTCGGTGGAGGAATACTAATTGTCGCGTTGCTAGGCGCGGGCGTGTGGTGGCTGTTTGATACTGGTCGTTTGGTGTATAGCGCCGAAGGATCTACGCAGGCTGCGGGCGCTAAAGTCGTCTGCGACTCGGCGGTGGTCGACCGTTACAATAAAGCCATGTTCTACATGGTGCGCGAAGAGAACACCGAGCCACGGATAGATGACGAGGCGGTCAATGCGCTAGAGAAGGAAATCCTTGCCGACAAGGGATACAAGGACGATGCAACCTGCCAGGCGATTTTGTTCGGGACGGCGATCTATCATAAGGAAATGAACAAAGCCCGTACGGCTGCCGATGCGGTTAAGGCACTGCACAACAAGCGGGTGTTTGCCGATTCTAACCTACGCGGTAATCCACCCCTCTTTATGTACGATTCTTATCTTCTTAGCAGCTCGGAGTCTGAATAAGAAGATGCGTAGTATGCTCCGCAGTCTACACCGACCGGCCCGATGGTGGGGGGCAGTAACTGGTGTGGTTGCGCTTGTGGGCATAGGTGGGGCGTTACTTTTTGGCGTGCCGATTGCGACACATGCACAGGGCGCGAGCGATGGAGACTCGGGTGGTCCCGCGGGTAGTTGTAGCAGCAGCGCAACCTATTGTTTTGCATATGGCATTGGGTGGTACGAGTTCGACCGCACGGGTACTCCTGCCAATGGGACCGCCCCAAACTGGTTTAAGAACGGTAGTCAGTGGACCGATGTGCAGTCCCGCTGTGCGGCGGTTGGCGCCGACAAAGTAATGGCTTTCGTGGTGCTCGATAGCCTCAAGAAGAAACGCGCAGTTTACGACTACGAGAATAATTACGCCACCAAGTATGCCGCATACTATCAGTCGGGTGGGAAGTTTGTATCAGCGACCGAGGCTAAGTCGCGTTATCTACAAATGGGTGGTGACCTGCCAGGTTTAACGTGGGGCGTGAATGTCGGTTGGTTCTGCTGGAGTTCGGCAACACACTGGAGCCTCTCTGGGGGGAGCGAGGTACGGGTCAATACCGGTGCCTATAGCAAGAGTTCGTTGACGGCGGCTCCGGGCGACACGGTAACGTGGCGACACACCGTCAAGAACGGTGGTCCGCAGGAGATGGATCGGGCGGCGAACTGGATGGTGCATGGCTTCTCGGGGATTGTGAGTAGCTCACCGTCACCGATTAACTACAAGGGGTCGGGTTCGGGTGCCAGTGGCTCAACATTCGTCAATCGTACCTATACTTCGCGGGCGATTACACAGGCTGATGTCGGTGGTCCAGCGCTGTGTCAAAATATTAGTTGGGCGCCTACTGCCTGGGACAACAAGGCGGAGACATTTGCACCGAGCGTGTGTGTGAATGTGCCGTTTGCGTATACATTGGTGCCTACAATCACAAATCTTACCGATAATAAAATGGTCGAGTCGCTCGCTGGGACCATTCCGGTGCAGGGCACAGTCACAAATACAGGTAGTACGAAATCGGCCAATAACATTGTCTGGCGTTTGACGGAGACGATCTATAAGGGCGTGACGCCTTTGCATACCGGTGGAGGAATTCATGTTGATGATCCGTGTGCTTACTTTAGAGGCAGTTATACAACTGCGCAGGCGCCGTGTAGTGTGCTTCAAAGTGGTACCGAAGCAACCGGATACGCCAAGGGCGCCAGCAAGAATTACGCCGCCAGCGGTACGGTCGCCGATTATCCCGTGGGAACACGTATTTGCTACGCCTTGTCGGTGAAGCGGAACTCATCAACCAGCGGTGATTGGCGCCATTCAAAACTGTATTGTTTGGTGATAGGGAAGTATCCAAAGGTGCAGGTGCTGGGCGGCGACCTCATTGTGGGGCGTGGATACAACACGAGCGGTACGAAAATTTCAGCGAGTATCGTTACTGGTATTTCTAAAAAAGACGCAACGTACTATGGGTCGTGGGCCGAGTACGCGCTTATTCCATCGGGAACAATTACCGGCATGGCTTCGGCGGGTGGTTATGCGGGTGGTGCGGCCTCTAACAACCTTTGTAACGCGACAACCACGGCGCCGCTTAGCCAGCTGTCGTTTACTAATGCCTCTACGGCAACACCTCCAAAGTGTGACCTCGCCAATCTTGGTAAGTACGCCTTAACCTCACCGTCGCCGCTGTCGGCAATTGCCACACGATTTGCGGCCTCGGCAACTGCGCCAAGTGTCACTGGAAATGTTGATGTCAAAAACCTCACCGCGGGGACGATTTATAAGGGGACTGGGACCATTAACCTTTCGGCAACTGGTGCGATACCAGCCGGTAAGTGGGTAGTTATTAACGCGCCTACTGCCACCGTGCGAATCACAAGCAATATTCAGTACGCGACTGGTGCATTGACATCACTGACAGCGATTCCTCAGTTGGTCATTATTGCAAGTAACATTACAGTGGCGAGTAACGTGTCGAATATTGATGCTTGGCTGCTAGCGAGCGGTACGGGTGCGAACGGCAAGGTCGTCACGTGTGATGATGCCTCGGTTACCCAAACAACCGGCGCGGGACTGACCTCGGCGAAGTGTAATACGCCGCTGACGGTTAATGGCCCAGTGATGGCAAATCACTTGTATTTGTACCGCACTAACGGAGCCGACAAGGGGACCGAGACGGTTCCAGCCGAGGTGTTTAACCTACGCCCCGATGCCTATATGTGGGCAAGTTCCTTTACGGGCCTTAACACAAAGGCGCGCACAGTGATGACGACTGAACTGCCACCACGCTTCTAAACTTTGTGAAATTCCTTGCTTTTCCGCTTACGCTTTCGGTATAATGAGGGGCAATATGGCAGTACACGGCGTGGGCGACTTCTTTGCACTAGATATAGGGACCAATGCGGTTAGAGTGGCGCAGCTCTCTTCGAATTCACCCGATTCGTGGAGCCTGACGCACTTTGGCTATGCACCGCTTGATGAGAAAGTCGCCAGCTCTTCTTCACCCGAGGCGTTACGTAAACTAGGCGAGGTAATTATGACCGCCGTAGGGCAAAGTGGTATTAAAACCAAGAATGTCGTGGTTGGTCTGCCATCTCAGAAGACATTTACTACGGTTATCGAAGTGCCGCTCATGCCAGAGAACGAGCTGCGCAACACTATTAAGTACCAAGTCGATCAGTATATCCCTATGGCGGTGAACGAAGCCAAGGTCGACTGGGCGCTACTAGGTACTTCGTTGCACGATCCTAAAATGCAAGAGGTGCTTATTGCCAGTACTGCGAACGCCTACGCCGAGGAGCGCCTCGAATTTGTGGAAAGCCTGGGGCTTAATGTCATCGCTGCCGAACCCGACCCACTCGCAATGATTCGTTCGCTCCTTCCTGCGGGCGTACCCGATGCGCGGCTTATTATCGATGTCGGCGAGCAATCAACCGACCTCGCCATTACATTTGGTGATGCACCACGGCTTGTGCGCACCATCCCAACCGGACTCCGTACGCTTATTAAGGCGGCGGTTCAAAACCTTAATGTCCAGGAAGATCAAGCTCGTCAGTTTATTTTGAAGTTTGGACTGGCTCCCGACCGACTTGAAGGTCAGGTGTATCGGGCAATCGAGAGCACCCTTGAGGGCTTCGCGGTAGAGCTTGTGAAGTCGATTAAATTCTTTCAAACACGGTATCCAAACACACCAGTGGGCGGGGTGATGTTGTCGGGCTTCGGTGCGGTTGTACCGGGCTTTGCCGACTACGTGGGCTCTAAAACCGGTGTCCAGGCAAGCATGGCAAACCCGTGGCAGAAGGTCAAGGTAGCTCAAACCGATCAACAGCAGCTTGCACCTGTCGCGGCCGAGTTTGCCACGGTCATTGGGCTGGCGCAAAGGAAGAATAAGCTATGATAGAAATTAATCTTGTCCCTGACGTCAAACAGGAACTGCTTCGCGCCCAGCATACTCGTGCGGTGGTTATTTCATCATCGATTATCACCAGCATTGTTGCAGTGGGTATTGTGGTGCTTATTTTGTTGTACATGGGCACACAGGTAGTGCGCGGTCGGGTAGCCGATGACAACATCTCGAAAAAAGGCGAACAGTTCGCAAGCATCGAGGACCTTTCTAAAATTCTGACCATCCAAAACCAGCTGAGTGCAATCAACAGCCTGAACGGTAAGAAGCACATGGATTCACGTATGTTTGATATGATCTCAGCGATTACCCCACGAGATACGGCCGTCTCATTTACTCGTATGAGCCTCGAGACGCCAGACGAATCGCTTGACGCGGCGGCTGCGACCGGTGCGACCGGTGGCCAAATCCATCTCGAAGGACAAACCGTGGGCTACGATGCCATGGAAGTCTTTAAGAAGACCATCGAAAACACCGTCTTCCAATATACTGTCGATGGCGAGAACGCCACACTGCCAATTGCCACCCAAATTAGCACTGGCGATATTAGCTACGGCGAGGACGTAGACGGCAATCGCGTGCTTCGCTTTACAGTGAGTTTCGAATACCCAGCCGAACTTTTTGCGCCGACTTCAAAAGACATTGTCTTTAAGCTTAACGTCAATGGCAACGTCACCGATTCGTACCTAGGCATTCCTCGCTTTACCGAACGAGCTAAAGACATTAGGGAGGAGCAATAAGTATGAACAATAACGATGTTGCTATCCGCAAACGCACCCAAATTGCTCGTGCCAACCGTACGATGTTCCTCTGGATTGCGGTTGCCTCAGCCTTAGTGGGTGCAGCAATTGTGGTGAGTATTTTCTTGGCGCAAAAGGTAGCGTACACCGAACGGGTGCTGAGCAAGAAACAAGAAACTGTCACCAACCTCGACCACAATATTGCAGTGGTTGATAGCTTAAAAACCAAGGTGAAAGAACTCGAAGTCAACTCGGCGCTTATGAGCGTCAAGGCGAACGAAAGTGATGAAGCGCTCCAGGTGGTACTCGATGCGCTGCCTTCAGAGGCGAACTCATTGGCGCTCGGTGCGTCACTGCAAAACAAGTTACTAGCAGGTGTCGTAGGGAACTATTCGTTGAAATCGCTGCAAGTGGTGCCGGTCAACGGAGTTGAATCTTTAAGCGCCGACCCTACAGTGGTCGATGCGGCCGCTCCAGTTGCCACTACGAACACCATCGACTTTACGTTTGCCGTGCAGGGCGACCAATCAGCTTTGCGTCAGGTGCTTCAAAACCTCGAGCGATCTATCCGAACCATTGTTGTGACACGCCTCAGCGTTGATACTCAAGGCGGCATCCTCACCTTGTCAGTCGATGGCCACGCATTTTACCAGCCTGTCCGTAGCGTACAATTAACCGAAGAAGTAGTGAAGGCGAAGGAATGAAAAAAACTGATATAGCCATGATTATCCTGATTGCGACCATTTCGGTGCTAGTTGCGTTTTTTGTGACCCGTGGCATTATGGGGACGCCGAGCGAAGAGGTGGTGAAGGCTAAGACAATTGAAAAGATTGATGAAGATATTGTCGCGCCGGATCCCGCAATCTTCAATAACGATGCAATTAATCCGGCCGTGAAGGTACAGATTAACGACGGCGTACCGCAGTAGGGAGGTCTGATGGCGTTACTGACTGACGACATCCAAGAGCGACTGGTAAGCCTGCTGATTGAAGAAGGGCTAGTAGCGGCCGATACTATTACCGCCATGAAAGCCGAGGCGGCCAAAGCGAGCCGACCACTCTTCACCCTTATGACGGATCAGGACATTATTGATGACGAGCTGTTGACGCACGCCATCGCGCAGGTGTCTGGTGTGCCGTACGTGAATTTATCGAATACGCTTATCGACCAAAATATTCTTTCCTTGCTCCCCGAGGATATTGCCGAACGCTTTATGGCGGTGCCGCTTGCTGAGGTGCAAAATCGTTTGGCGGTCGCAATGCTCGATGGAAACAACGTCCAGGCGGTCGACTATCTCGCAAACCGTATTCAACGCCCGCTGAAGGTGTTTATGGCTTCCGAAGCTGGGGTGCGTCATGTCCTCGATCAGTATAAAACCGACCTTTCAAGTGTCGACCAGGCGGCACAGGCTTCACAGGCCGAGCTGAAGGCTGAAGAGGCCAACGATGTTAAGACGATTGTGCAGGACTCACCAATTAGTCAGGCGCTCAGTAAAATTTTGGAATATGCGATTAAATCTCGGGCTAGCGACATCCATGTCGAGCCACTCGAAACGGCGCTTAAAATTCGCTGTCGGGTTGATGGAGTGCTGCGCGAAGTGATGCAGCTTCCAAAAAGTATCGAGCCAGCTCTTGTGAGTCGTGTGAAAATTTTGGCAAATCTTAAAATTGACGAACACCGTGTGCCGCAGGATGGGCAATTTGCGGTGAATATCGCTAACAAGGAGGTCGACCTCCGTATCGCAATTAGCCCCGTAGTATGGGGTGAACAAATTGTGATTCGTTTGCTCGATAAGTCGGGTAATACGTTCGACCTCGAAGAAATGGGCTATGCGGGACGGTCGCTGCGCGTGATTCGCCGCGGCGTCAAACGTCCAAACGGTATGGTGCTTACCTCTGGTCCAACTGGTTCGGGTAAGTCGACTAGCCTCTATGCGCTCATTAAAGAAATTAAAGACGACTCAGTGAACATTGTTACCCTCGAGGACCCGGTTGAATATAAAATGCAAGGCGTCAATCAAATCCAGGTGAATGCCGAGGTGGGGCTCACTTTTGCGAATGGGTTACGCTCGATTTTGCGTCAGGACCCCGATGTGGTGATGGTGGGAGAGATTCGTGACGGTGAGACGGCCGGGCTGGCGGTGCAAGCCGCGCTGACGGGTCACCTTGTGTTTAGTACGCTTCACACCAACAGTGCCGCCGGCGTGCTGCCTCGTTTACTTGATATGGGTATCGAGCCTTTCCTGATTGCTAGTACGGTGAATACTATTATTGGACAGCGCTTGGTGCGAAAAGTGGCCAATAAGCGCGAGACCTACCAATCGTCACCAATTGAAACGCAAAATATTATGGCGACAGTGGGGCATCTCTTGCCAAAAACCAAAGAAGAAGTTGCACGAGTTTCGGCCGATTTGGGCTATAAAGACCTACCATTAGCGGGCCAAAGCGCTTATACTTTAGTCAGAGGAATCGATACCCCTCAGACGCCCCATGGGTACAGTGGTCGCGCCGGAATATACGAGGTAATGGACGTCAATGCCGACATTCAAAAGCTCATTATCCAGCACGCCACCAGCCTTGAGATTCAACGCTTGGCGGTATCGCAGGGTATGATTACCATGCGACAGGACGGCTATCTTAAGGCGCTGACGGGAATCACGACAATAGAAGAGGTAAACCGCGTCACATCGGATGCAGTATAAGGGAATGGGCAATATATGAATAATCAAAACTTACGAATCGAAGTGCTCCTAGAAGAGGTGGTGAAGCGCCGTGCGTCCGACCTCCACTTGCAGGTGAGTCTGCCGCCAATGCTACGTATCGATGGCCAATTGGTGCCAATTGCGGGTTTCAACCCACTCGATGAGGCATCGGTTGAAACGCTGGTGTTTGCCATTCTCGACCAAGATCAGCGCCAAATTTTGCTTAAAGATAAAGAATTCGACTTTAGCTTTGCGTTCGGTACCCTGGGCCGATTCCGTGTCAACGCCTTTCACGAGCGCGGTAATTTAGCTGCCGCCCTACGTCTTATTCCAAACGAGATTAAATCGGTGACCGAGCTGGGTATGCCATCAGTTGTCATGAGCTTTGCCGATTTCCCTCGAGGACTTGTGCTGGTGACAGGTCCAACGGGAAGCGGTAAGTCGACCACCTTGGCTGCACTGGTGGATAAAATCAACACCGAAAAGTCGGCACATATTATTACCATCGAAGACCCAATCGAGTTTACGCACAAATCTAAAAAATCAGTTATTGTGCAGCGTGAAGTTCACTACGATACCTATTCATTTAGTGCCGCCCTGCGTTCAAGCCTGCGTCAGGACCCCGATGTTGTGCTGATTGGTGAGATGCGTGACCTTGAAACAATTTCCGCCGCAATTACCATTGCCGAAACGGGACACCTTGTGTTTGCGACTCTTCACACTAACTCGGCCGCACAATCAATCGATCGTATGATTGACGTCTTCCCGCCGCACCAACAGCCACAAATTAGGGCGCAGCTCTCTAATATTTTGATGGCAATCTGTTCGCAGCGCCTGGTGCCAGCCATCGGCGGCGGTCGAGTGGTGGCAGCCGAAATCCTGGTCGCCAACCCAGCGGTGCGTAATATTATCCGCGAAGGTAAGGCGCACCAGCTCGATGCAATTATCCAAACTGGCGCCGAACAGGGGATGCAAACCATGGACCGCACCCTAGCCGGTCTGGTACAAGCTGGGACGATTACCTACGATAACGCCCGTGAATTTGCAGTCGACCTTGTAGAGTTCGAAAGGCTGATGAGGGGATAGTTTCACATGAAAAAGTTCAACTATGAAGCGCGAGACCAAGCTACGAGTAAAATCGTGAAGTCTTCGATTCAAGCTGACTCCGAGACGGCGGCAGCACGCCTTCTTATTAAACAGGGTTTTGTGCCCTTAAGTGTCAAAGAGCAAAACGGCGATGGCGGACTCTTTGGTGGTCTGACTGGCCGCATTACCACAAAGGACAAGGTGGTGTTCACGCGCCAATTGGCCACGCTTATTGGCGCTGGCTTGCCGCTGAGCCAAAGCTTGCACACGGTTATGGGGCAAACCCAAAATAAGCAACTGCAATCGGTGGTGCAGGATGTTTCGGCTTCTGTCGAGGGCGGACGTTCGCTATCCGATTCGTTTGCGAAACACCCGAAGGTCTTTAACGAGGTGTTTATTTCGCTCATGGCAGCCGGCGAGCTGTCGGGTACGCTCGATCAATCGCTCCAGCGCATTGCCGCGCAGCAAGAAAAGGACGCCGCCATCGCCAGTAAGATTAAAGGTGCCCTGACGTACCCCCTTATCGTACTGGTAGTAATTTTTGGTGTGATGGCCTTTATGCTCTTTACGGTGGTGCCACAGGTCGAAAAACTGTACGAAGACCTCGACAAGGCCTTGCCACTGCTCACGCAAATTATGGTCAGTAGCGCGAACTTCTTAACCCACTTCTGGTGGATTGTCATCTTGGTAGTTGGTATTGGCGTGTACTTCCTCTTGCAGTACATGAAAACTGAAGGCGGTATTAAGTTTAAGGATTCATTTAAAGTAAACGTGCCACTGTTTGGCAAGATGTTTAAGAAGCTTTATATGGCTCGCTTTACGCGCACCGCTCAAACTTTGCTCGCAACCGGGGTAAGTATGCTCGACACCCTCAACATTACCAGTCGCGCAGTGAATAATACTATTATCGCTGAGGCAATTTTACGAGCCGCTGACAAAGTGCAGGGGGGTAAGGCGCTTTCGACTGCCCTCGAGCCAGAAGAGTCAATCGAGCCACTGGTGGGTCAGATGATTAAAATCGGTGAACAGTCGGGTAAGATTGACGAAATGATGGGTAAGGTAGCCCAGGTGTATGAAGATGAGCTTGATGAACAAATTCGCACCATCTCTACCGCCATCGAGCCCGTCCTAATGGTGGTACTGGCGGTCGTAGCCGGGGGAATGGTCGGGGCGATTCTCTTCCCAATCTATAGTTTGGTAAATGGCATAAACATATAGACAACGGGTACAGACTGTTCTAATATAAACGTAAGCTAAATTCAGCTAAGTAAACTATCGTTCATGAAAGGTGGGAAAACTCCAATGAACACACAACAGCAAAGTAAAGGATTCACGATCATCGAGGTCGTCTTGGTGCTGGCAATTGCCGGTCTGATCTTCCTCATGGTGTTTGTGGCGCTTCCAGCGCTTCAGGCAGGTCAGCGCGATACCGCACGTAAGAACGATGCAAGTACCGTGCTCTCAGCAATTAATACGTACGTAGCGGGCAACCGTGGGGCATTTCCTACTACCGCACAACTCTTAAGTACGTCAACTGTCACTACGCCATCTGGCCACGCGACCGGCTTCGGTGCGCCAGGCGGATTTGTCAAGGATGTCTCAAGTAATACCGAGGCGATTAAGGTCCAGGCGGCTGGTGCAACCTCCGCGGCGGTCAAGAGCGGCGAGATTATTGTCACCCAGAAGACCACTTGTGGCGCAACGGGCACCTCGAGCTCAGATACTGCAACACAAACCTTGGTTGTTGGCACGAACAACCAATACACCGTGACGACCTTCCTTGAAGGTGGTGGTGGCGTATCATACTGCGCACAATCATAATAAAGTGCGTGTAAAGAAGACGCGGCGCCCCTCCGGGGGCGCTTCTTCTTTTCTTTGGGAACTGCTATGATAGTGCATATGGATCAATTTGTGGTGTATCTTGCATTGGTACTTGTTGGCGCATGTTTTGGGAGCTTTGCGGGCGCAACTGTCTGGCGCATACGTGCGCGTCAGTTGGCGGATGACAAAGCACATAAAGAGCCATACGATAAGGCCGAATATGCCCGCCTTAAACGGCTCCTAGGCAAGAAGACGTTCCAGGACCGGTCGCAGTGCCTCGAGTGTGGCTACGAGCTACGCTGGTACGATTTAATCCCACTGGTCAGCTGGCTTTCACTCAGGGGAAAATGTCGTCACTGTGCCCGACCGATTGGTCGTTTCGAACCGCTTATGGAGCTTGGGATGGTGGCCTTCTTTGTGCTTTCGTACATGTTTTGGCCAGGTGGCATCGACTCGGGGCTGGATGTGGCGCATTTTGTGGCGTGGTTGGGCGCCGGCATTGCAATGGCAGTGTTGTGTGCGTACGATCTGAAATGGTTCCTTTTGCCCGATAGCGCAACCTGGGTGCTGGCTGGATTTGGTTTAGCCTTGGTGGGAATCTCGGCGACCGAGGCGCACGATATCGGCGGTACGCTACTGGCAACGCTGGGGGCGGTCAGCATCCTCGGTGGGCTGTATGCCGTCCTGTATGCCGTCTCAAAGGGACGCTGGGTTGGGTTTGGTGATGTTAAACTTGGCGCCGTGTTGGCGCTACTCCTGGTAGACTGGCAGCTTGCAGCCGTGGCGCTCTTTCTGGCTAACCTTATTGGCTGTGTGATTGTTATTCCGCTGCTGGCGGCTAAAAAAGTCTCTCGCACCTCGCGGATTCCATTTGGGCCCATGTTGATAGCTGGCACGGTGCTGGCGTGGTTATGGGGATGGCCAATCCTCGACTGGTATCTTGCGTTTCTTGGCATGTAGACAGTAGTGCTTATGCTATAATGGGCGCAGATGAGCGCGCGTCATTCACCCGGTTTTACGATTATCGAAACGGTGCTGTTTTTATCAGTAACGGGCTTACTTATTCTGGGCGTGTTAATTGGGGCGGGAGCGTCCATTAATCGCCAGCGGTACCGCGATGCGGTCGAGTCTTTTAAAGAGGTGCTGCAGACACAGTATGCCGACCTCGGGAGTCTGCGAAACGACCGCACTGGTACTTGGCGCTGCGACACCGCCGCCGTGGCGACTGCAGGTGGTGCGGGTGCAGTCGCACGCGGTCAGAGCGAGTGCTTAATGGTGGGTAAATACGTCCGCATCGACAAAGCGGATATTACTATTTACAAGGTTTTGGCGCGCGAGAAAACCAGCGCGGTGAAGGGGAACGATGTGACGCGGCTTGCCAGCAACTATGCCTACAACATTTCAACCGATGATATTGAAACCCGTACGCTCGATTGGGGAACGAGCATCGGCTGGCCTATGAACGGCTCGGGGGTACGTCCATCGGGTACTACGCTTGGTATCCTTATGATCCGCTCGCCCGACTCGGGCAGTATTTACACGTTCACGAACAACGCTATTCCGCCTAAGACAGGCATCACCCAGGCTACCTTCACCGATATGATCGTGCCGGGCGCGGTAACGCCCGGTCAGGCCGCTCGAACCGTGTGTGTCGTATCAAATGGGCTAGTGACTACGGGCGACATGTCGATTCATATCGATTCGTTTGCAGCCAGTGCGAGCGCAATCGATACTCAGACCAACGAATATATTAAAAGTCAGGGGCTCGTATCACAATGTTAGGGTTAGGGTTGGCGCTAGGTATGGAGCGAAGGCACAGGGGAAGGGGAGCGCAGGCGCGGCGGCACAAACGTGAAGCGGGGGACACCTTAATCGAGGTGTTATTTGCCGTGACTGTCTTTAGCTTGGTCGTGGTGATGTCACTTGCGCTCATGAACCAAGGACTAAATGCCTCAGTTCGATCGCTTCAAATTACCCTCGTCCGCCAGGAGATTGACGGGCAGGCTGAAACGCTTCGCTTCCTCAACTCGGCCTATGTCGAGGCCTATCAGTCGGGCTTTACGCCTGCGGCGAATACACCGGCCGCCTACTATAAGGCGCTCACTACGGGTATCGATACAGCAAAAACCTCGGTTTCGAAGTTCGCAACCAGCGCCGCGACTTGCCCGGCGGCACCAAGTGGTAGTTTTATTGTGAGTGCACGTACTGGTGCGTATCAAAAAAATACCTCAACGAATTCTAGCGCCGCGACCACCTTTTCTCAGGTGGAATATAACCCCACATCGGGCGCGGTGAGTGCTGCGAGGGGAATTTGGATTGAAGCCGTCAAGTCGGCCTCGACCAACGGTACCGCCTACGTTGACTACCATATTCGTACCTGCTGGTTCCCACCGGGAAGTGGTCAGTCGATGAATCTAGGAACGATTGTGAGGCTTTATGAACCAACTAACTAACCAACGCCGTAGCACCGGGTTTACGCTTATCGAGCTGTTGCTTTCGATGACCTTTGTATCGGTACTACTACTCACCATCGCGCTCACGGTGGTACAGATGGCAAACACCTACAACAAGGGGATGACCTTAAAGGAGGTGAACCAATCGGCACGAGATATTTCCGATGACATGCGCCGTGCCTTCGCGTTTTCGCCAGTGTTTGCAGTGCCTTCAACCGAAGACGTGGGCACCACCTTTGCGGCTGATACCAACGACTACATACGCCTGAGTACCGGTACTGGTGCATCGAAGGCAATCACTGGTGGCCGCCTGTGTACGGGAACGGTAAGTTACATCTGGAATATAGGGGCAGCCCTTCACGATGACCCAGATGATAAAACGCCGCGCGTCACTTCGGCACTGGCTTACGTACTGGGAAGTACAGGAACGCCGCTCGAGCCAATTCAATTTGTGAAGGTCCCCGATATCGATAAAAAGTATTGTGCCAAAACAACCACTGGTGCATTGTTGAACAAAAATATTACTTACGATGATACGCGAGTAATGACCAACTTGTTGAACGCGGGCGACCATCGCCTGGCACTTCAGTCGTTCTCGGTAGTATCACGAGCAACCGATGCCCTCACAGGGCAGCAACTCTATGTCGTCACCTATACCATTGGGAGTGGTAGTCCGCTGGCTATGGACCTCAAGGCGCGTCCTATGAAGTGTCTCGATCCGACTGCGCCGACTGCGAATCTCACTTATTGTAATGTCCAACAGTTCACTATTGTGCTAAGGGCGGGAAGTACGGTTAACTAGACATATGAAGTATCGAGGCACATCACATTCACAGGCAGGCGCGGTGTCGTTGTTTGTGGTTATCTTTGCCATCCTCTTAATGAGCGTGGTCACAATTGGGTTCCTGCGCATTATGACGAACGACCAAAGCAAGGCGAGTAGTAACGACTTAGCGCAGAGTGCCTACGATTCATCACAAGCGGGTGTCGAGGACGCTAAGCGAGCACTTATTTGGTACACCCAAAAATGTACCGGAACTGCCACGCCCGACACTAAATGTGCAACTTTCGTCAGCAATCTCTCGAGCTGTAACCTTTCACTCCGTACGGCGGGCGTTATTTCAGTAGCCGATAGTGGCACCGGCACCGATGAAGTGAAGGTGCAGCAATCTACCAATGTAGACGCCAGCGGTAACAGCATCGATAGCGCTCTTAACCAAGCCTACACTTGTGTGAAAATGACACTCGATACAGACGATTACGTGGGTGCGCTGACGAATAATCAAACGGTAGTGGTGCCAATCGTTACGACCGGTGCGCTGCCCACAAGCCTGACGATCGAGTGGTTTGGCCGCGATGACACCTCTGATACAACTGGCAAGGTGAGTGTGACGGCGCCAACTACGCCTCCGCAAAAGCTGCTGAGTACCTGGCCTGCTAATCGACCACCCGTGGTGCGCGCTCAGTACATGCAGGTAGGGAACTCGTTTAGGCTCAGCGATTTCGACTCAACTGCCGCTGGCGGCAAGAGCGACACCAATACACTTTTCTTGTATCCCGCAACCAACGGCGTAACCTCTGCAGTGATGACCGATCGTGACGTTCGCCGCAGTCCTACGGGCAACGTCACGCCAGCCGCAACCAACTCGGTGCCGCTCCTGTCTAAATGTGCGACCACAGTTGCCGCGGGTGGCTATGCCTGCAAGATTACCCTTCAGTTACCAGCGCCGGTAAGTGGTACGGCGAAAGCGGCCTATCTACGGCTCACCTCAATGTATGCCGCAACTCATTTTAGGGTGACGCTTGCGGGCGGGGTGAAGTTTAAGAACGTCCAACCCATTGTTGATGCAACCGGACGCGCCAACGATGTCTTCCGGCGCGTTCAAAGCCGTATCGAGTACACCACCTTCCCGTACCCAGATGCTGCCGTTGATGTAACGGGAAATTTCTGTAAAGATTTTGGCGTAACCGACAAAGATTATTACAAGGGAAGCTGTACTCCGTAGCGTAGTTGGAGGTGGATAGCGCGCAGTGTGTAGGGTGTAGTGCGTAGTGCGCGCGGCACTACTGTGATTCGCTGTGGAACTTTTCGTAGACGTCTTTTAGGTGTGCATCGGTGACGTGAGTATAAATTTGGGTGGTCGAGATATTGCTGTGGCCAAGCATATTCTGCACACTTCTTAGGTCGGCGCCGTTCATAAGCAAGTCGGTTGCAAAGCTGTGGCGCATGGTATGAGGGCTGACGTGCTTGGTAATACCCGCCAGGCGTGCATAGGTGGTGACCATGCGCTGAATACTTCGTGCTGTCAGGCGGCGATAGTCGCCACTGGTGTTGGTTTCAGTATTTTTGCTGTAACTGATAAAGAGGGGAACGAGGCTGTCGTGCCGCGCATCGAGGTAGCGTTCTACCCAATCGGCTGCTGCCTGGCTAATAAAGACGGGGCGGTCTTTTTGGCCCTTTCCGCGGACCATAAATTCACGCCGGGTGGTATTAATGTGGTCACGATTAAGGTTGACCAACTCTGATACACGGAGCCCGCTCGAGAATAAAAGCTCAATAATCGCTCGATCGCGGAGTCCGCTCTCGCTCGAGGTGTTAATCTGTTCAAGGAGGCGTACCACTTCGTCATAATGGAGAAAGGTGACCTGCTTGCGGTGTGTTTTGGGCAGCTCAATTTTATCGGGAGCCAAAGAGGGGATGTCGCGCTGTGAGAAATATTTTAAAAATCCGCGCAGTGCAATAAGGTGGTAGGCCTGGGTAATCATGGCGAGTTCATCACCGGTGGTTGTTTTGTAGCGGTTAAGCCATAGACGATATTTACGAATAAGTTCGCGCGTAATTTCCGCAGGGGTAATATCACCGGCGAATTCGACAAATCGGTTAAGATAAAACTCGTAATTCTCGGCCGTCTTAGGCATGCGGCCGCCCTCGACCTCGAGATGCTCGATAAAATCGAGGATGTATTCCGAGACATAACTTTTGGGCGCGGACTGCTGACTCATAGTCTAAGCATAGCCTAAAATAGTCGCGCAGGGTAGAATAGATATAATGTGGCAATGGCTTGAAGCAGTAATTTTGGGGCTCATTCAAGGACTCACCGAGTTCATTCCTATTAGTAGTTCAGGACACCTAGTGATTGCGCAAACCTTTATGTCGGGCGCGGGCGATCATCTTTTTTTAGAATGGATTAATATCGGCACATTTCTTGCTTTGCTGGTGTTCTTCCGCCGGCGCATTATCGCCATTATAGGTGATATTTTCGTGCGCCGCCGTTTCCGTCTGGCTGGTAACATTCTTCTTACCGCTATTCCGGCTGGGGTACTGGGCTATGTCATGGCCGATTTTATCGACCGCACGCCGTTCTTTACCAGCGCGGTCGTAGTGGTCTTTACGCTCGCAATTGTGGGTGTGGTGATGGTCTTCCTCGAGAAGTTGCCAAAGCTTTCACCAGTCCAGGACGGCGAGCGCCTTTCTTGGCTACGCGCCCTTATTATAGGTGGCGCTCAGGTGTTGGCGCTTATTCCTGGTACCTCACGGTCGGGGTCAACAATTGTCACTGGTCGATTAATGGGCCTTAGTCCAGCCGAGGCGGCCGAATACAGCTTCCTGGCTTCACTGCCTATTATGTGCGGCGTGACACTGAAGGTGCTCCTTAGCGAACACGAGTATCTGGCTGCCCATGCGGGTACGCTGGTGGTGTCAAACGCAGTGGCCTTTGTGAGCGGGCTTCTCGCAGTCGGATTCTTAATGAAGTACTTGTCTCGTCATTCTCTGGCGGTATTTGGGTGGTATCGTATTGGTTTGGCACTCGTGCTGGCGGTAGTTCTTTTGGTACAATAAATAGAAGAACTAGCAAGAACGGAGAACAGTCATTATGGATGAACATATCCAACGAACCCTCGTGGTGTTTAAGCCTGACGCAGTCCAGCGCGGCGTGGTCGGTGAAATTATTACACGATTCGAGCGTGTTGGCCTAAAAATTATCGGCACCAAGATGCTGGCGCCAAATAAAGAGCACTACTACAAGCATTACGAAGAAATTGGTCAGGTTATTACTCGCCGTGGCGAGAAGGTCTTTAACAATGTCCTCGACAACATGACACAAGGTCCAGTCATTGCGATGGTGCTCGAGGGCATCGAGGCGATCGAGCTCGTGCGCAAGCTGGTGGGCTCAACCGAGCCAAAATCATCGGCACCCGGTACTATTCGGGGCGACTTTTCTCACATGAGTTACGGCTATGGCGATGCGACTAATAAGGGAATTCCAAACCTTATTCACGCCTCGGGCGATGCGGCCGATGCCGAAAAAGAGATCGACCACTGGTTTGCCGATTCGGAGTTGTACGATTACCACGTGCTCAACGAAAAGTTTACTCGTTAAAAAGGAGAAACCCCGCCTTCGCTGCGGGGTTTCTCCTTGTGAAGATACCTCGCGCGAAGACGGGGGCACTCGGCCTTGCGGGGTGGTGCGGACGTTTAGTCCCCCTCCTCCTGCTCCTCCTGCTCCACCTCCCACTCCATGCTTGCGAACAGGGCGGTTACCAGCCGTTCGTAGGCATCGTGCATGGTGGCGGGTTCCTGGGCTGCCGGCAGCAGCGACCGCTTGTCGGCGTCGATCACGCAGTTGACCATGCTCCAGGGGAGATCGTGCGCGCTACGGGGCGGCACGTACTCCTCGGAGTAGCGGGACGGGAAGGGGATGACGCCGATTGCGTCCAGCTGCCAGCAGGTCACCTCGCCGGTGTCGAGCGATCGGATGTCGACCGACAGGCGCGGTGTGCGGAACTGCTGCTCGAGTGCGGCCTGGACCTGCGGTGCGGGTGCCATGGTTGCCACGAGATCCCAGTTGACGCCGCTACGCGGCACGGTGGCTGCGGGACGCGACACGACCACACCCTCTTCCACGATGCCCACATCGCAGTTGTACAGCAGGACGTGGCGACCGACCGTGAGGTCGTTGACCGCCAGCGCGCTGGGGTGAAGCGGGTTCTTGAGGAAACGGGACACACGAACTCCTTAGGTGGTGAGTGCTCTCTCGAACCGGATTGGCCGAAAGTTATGTATATTATAACAAAAAACAATTAAAATGTCAATGCTTTGGTGGAACGGGTCCGCACTATGGACGGCAGGGGGCTATCTGTTAAAATGAAGTGAACGCCCCGGTAGCTCAACTGGAAGAGCAGATCCGTCCTAAGGATAAGGTTGTAGGTTCGACTCCTGCCCGGGGTACCAAATAATAAGGAGTGGGTATGCCAAAGAAAACTGTTTTATTGGCTCAAACTACGCGGGCTGCGCGCCAAAAGCAAGCTCGGCGCATGCGGGTAACCGTCTATTACGGATATGGCCTTTTTGTGATAACTCTTTTAGCGTTGGGGGCATCGCTTGTGCCATGGTTCCGCGCGACTCCAGCCATTATCTTTCAGAATGTAAATATTAGTTTGCTCTTGGTGTCATTTCTTTTTACGGCATTGGCGCCGCCTCTTGTGGGGTACCTGTCGGGCGATGCCGCCACCCGCGCCTCGTCAAAACTGGTGCACCACTACAACGGTGTCTTGTTTGGCGCCCTAGGAGTATGGCTGTGGATGGGCGCGTATATACTCGAAGTGTTGGTGAACTGGACGTTCGTCCCCGATAACGATCTCGAGTACTCCTTACTCACTATTTTTCCACCAGCATTTGCCGCAATTACGACAATTATTCTTGGGGTATTTTATGCGCGCTCAACCCATCATCAACGCCCAGTAATCGATTACGCACCGTATCGGTGGACGCTTATTGCCGCCGCCGCCGCTTTTATCGCGTCATTCGGTGTGGTGGCGCTCTCGAGTATACAATTTCACGGCGACACCGCTATGACATTCCTGATTGCACTAATCGATCCGCTCCTCATCCTCTTGCTCGTTACACTGCTTGGTTTCTGGCTGGTTGGCAAAAAGGTCGGCACCGAATTCGAGCGAATTATCTATAGCCTCGTGGCGGCTGCCTTTACCGTAATGGTGGTGATGGCGGCGGGCCGGATGACCGTGGAGGTCATTCCATGGGACGGATTTATGATTCTGCCGGGTCTTGGCATTATCTGTATCGTGTGGGGGAGCTACCTGCTGTGGCTACGCCGAGTCTCTCGCTAGTGGTCTCATAAAGGTTATGGTACTATAAGCGCATGGCTACTCGTAAGAAAACTCATGCCACTACGAATTCTAAATCAACTAGGTCAGCTCGATACGATCGACAAGAAGGCTGGACCAGCCTCGGTGGTGGTGAAGGTGAATCTTGACGATAACAACGAATATAGACGGCACATAAGGTAGCACTGGCATGGTCAAGAAAAAAACGGCAACTCAAGCGCTTGATTTCGAAGGACAGCGCCCCGGTGAAGAGGTACGGTTTATTTTCCGCCGCCATATTATTGCCATGCGCAAAGGCTTCTATCTGCTCCTTATCCCATTCGCTTTAAGCTCGTTACCAGTACTGATATGGCAAGATAGTATCGAGCTCTTGCTCAGCCCGTTAATCGGGTTTAGCGTAGGCTTGTTACTGTTTTTCTATCATTGGATGATGTGGTATTTTACGGTGTATATCGTGACCAATGAGCGTATTCGACAGGTCACTCAAAGAGGATTTTTCGGGAAGGACGTGGTCGAGCTACGCCTATCAAAAATCCAAAACATAAGCTATAATATACCAGGATTCAGTGGCGAGATTTTTGGTTTTGGAACAATTGTCATCCAAACTTTCGTAGGTGATCTTGTCATTCGTCATGTCGAACATCCCGACAAAACCTATAATAAGCTCCAGGATGCAGTCAATAGCGCCATTGAAACACAGGGAGATCATGAAGAAACTACTATCTAAAATACGTCCGCAGCCACCAAAGGAGCCTACTGGGCGTATTACAACCGACACCCTTGCCGAACACCGCGAGAAGGTGCTCGCCGGCGGGCGTAAGTTTAAGTATCCAGTGCAGTATCAGCGTCATCGTCTGGTGATTAATGCCCTGGCTATTGGAATTGGCGCAGTGGTGCTTCTCATTGGTATTGGTTGGTACATGCTCTATTCGGCACAAAACACAAGCGAATTTATGTATCGGGTGGCTAAGGTGGTGCCCGTGCCAGTGGCGATGGTCGATGGTGAGCCGGTTCACTACAGCGATTATCTAATGAAATATCGCAGTGCCGAGCACTATCTTCTCGAGAAAGAGCAAATTGATGGTAAGAGTGAAGACGGTAAAAGCCAGCTCAACTATGTCAAAAGTCAGGCCATGGATGATGCAATTGCCGATGCATATGCCACTAAACTGGCGCGCAGTCTCGATATTACGGTGACCGATGCCGATCTCGAGGCATTCTTAAAGCAGCAGCGTCAATCGAGTGATGGAGAGGTGACCGAAGCAACCTACAATGCAGTCATTCGTGATTACTACGGCTGGTCGCCAAGTGAATACCGCGAGGCGATGGCCAGCAAACTGCTCCGCCAAAAGGTGGCCTACGCAATCGATACAAAAGCCAGCGACATTTCAAGTAAGGCTGCCCAGACAATTAAGGCCGGCACTACCGATCTTAAGGCTGTAGCGGCACATCTTAATGGGGCCCAGGCCGATGCAGTGAAGTATACGGCTGGTGCGTGGGTGCCAAAGAACAACCAAGATGGAGGATTAGCCCTCGCCGCCGCCGCGCTTCAAAAGGGTCAGGTATCCGAGCCGATTAAAACCACCTCGGGTAACGGCTACTACTACGTGCGTCTGCTCGATAGTAACGACACCCAGGTGCAGTACGAATATATTCACGTACCGCTCACCGAACTGACGCATCGCCTTGAACAGATTGAAAAAGATAATAAACTGACTAAATTTATCACTATCGAGGAAGATACGTCCGAAAAATAGCCAAAAGATATAAAGGAGAAGCCAATGTTTAGCGTTCCTGCGCTCCAATACGACTATGATGCATTCGAGGGTATTATAAGCGCCGAAATTATGCGGCTTCACCACGATGGTCACCACCAAACGTATGTCGATAAGCTCAATGCTGCGCTCGAGTCGTATCCAGAACTGAAGGCAAAAAGTGTCGAGGAGCTCCTGCGCGAACTCCACACGCTACCAGAAGCTATCCGGACCGCTGTGCGCAATAACGGGGGCGGTCATTATAACCACTGCCTGTTCTGGCTTTGGATGTCTCCCGATGGGGGCGGTCAACCAGATGGGCCATTATACGAGGCACTTGTGCAAAAATATGGTTCATTTCAGGCGTTCACCGATGCATTCACCGCCAAGGCGCTCGGCCTGTTCGGTAGTGGGTGGGTATGGCTTCAGCCTAATATGGAGATTGCGACCACTGCAAATCAAGATTCACTATTAAGCGAGGGCGAGGACGAGCCGCTGCTAGGGCTTGACGTCTGGGAGCATGCCTATTACCTCGATTATAAGAATCGCCGTGACACCTACATTACAAACTGGTGGAAAATTGTAAACTGGCAGGTTGTTGAAGAACGCTACGGTCATCTTCGTGGTGAATCATAACGCCATAGCTTTGGCATGTGGACGGCGCAGGCAAGATGAGCGACATGACCGACATGAACAACATAATCGCTGTGGGTGAGTAGAGCTGACATGCAAAAAACCACCCCAGAGGGGTGGCGGTCGATTCGTAAGTGGCGGGCCCGACCGGATTCGAACCGGCGATCTTCTCCGTGACAGGGAGACGTGATAGGCCAACTTCACTACGAGCCCTCGTAACTACGCGGAATTCCCGCGGTGCTTATGGCCTAAGCTCAAATGATGATAGCATTTTTGCGGGTTTTGCGCAACCTCTGGAAAGGTTATCTTCGGTATCGCGCCAGTCTCGTGGTATAATCGTATAGGTAAAGCGGGGGCACGCGTGCCGTTATAGCTCAGCTGGTAGAGCGGCGCTTTCGTAAAGCGTAGGTCTCCGGTTCAATCCCGGATAACGGCTCCATATTTTATGCAAAAAATTAATCTCATTCAGCCTATTAAGGAACTGCTCACCAACCGTTATCTTACGGTGTTGAGTATAATTACTGTTCTCCTCACTACGGCGTTTATTATCTACATCGCCCTGCGGGTGCATCCAAGCGATTTGCAGCTGGTGACGCACTATAGCGCCTTTGGTGTGACGCACCTCTATCGCGACCAGTGGTTTTATTTGTTCAGCTTTATTGGCTTCGCGCTCGTATCGGCCTTCCTCCATATTGCGCTCACCATTAAGCTCTATATCACAAAAGGGCATCCGCTCGCCGTCATGTGCGCCTGGCTTGGCATTGGCGTTATTATATTCGCCTGGGTGACCGCGATTTCTATTATTAATGTCTGGTCGCCGATTTAATAACCGATTTAAATAGCAGAAGTGAGCTAGCTGAGATGTCACACTACCTTGAAGACCTCGAACTCCCCCTAGGTAAACGAACAAAATTTTATCGCTTTTTTGAAATGGTCCCGGCAATTATTAGCTACGGGGCCTTTGTTGTACTTATCGTGCTGTCAATTTTGTCGCCATTGCTTGCCGCGATTTATCTTATGCTCATTATTATTGCCCTCCTTGTACGGGCGGTAGGAATTGTCTACCACACCTTAATGGGCCACGGTCGTTTGGTAAAAGCCCAGCGCGTCAATTGGGCGCACCGCCTCGCCGAGCTCGAGAACCCACGCCAGGCCTACGAGACCCACATCGCCGCCGGTAAGCCTTCGGGGTTTGGCATGGTGCAGCACATCGAGAACCTGCGCCTTATGGGGGCGGATGAATCGGGCGCCTATCCTAAACCGTCAGAGCTGTATAATGTGGTGATTATTGCCGCCTACAACGAGGCGTACGAAGTTATCGAACCGACCGTGCGTTCGTTGACACGCACCACCTACGACCACAAGAAATTAATTGTTGCCTTGGCGTACGAAGAGCGTGGTGGGGCTGAAATCGAGGCAACCGCCAAGCGGCTTGCTAAAGAGTACGCCCACGCCTTTATGGCGTTTGAAATTGTCAAGCACCCCCGCGACCTACCCAACGAGGTTGTCGGTAAGGGCGGCAACATCACTTACGCGGGTAAGTATATGCAGCAGTGGCTCGATGAAAAGGGGATTGAATACAAAAATGTCCTCCTTACCACACTTGATTCGGATAATCGTCCGCATCACTCATACTTCGATTACGCAACCTACGAGTACATCGTCAACGAAGACCGCAAGCACCTGGCGTATCAACCAATCGCACTCTTTCTGAATAATATTTGGGATGTGCCGGCGCCTATGCGAGTAGTGGCTACCGGTAATACGTTCTGGAATATCATTAGTTCAATGCGTCCTCACATTATGCGCAACTTCGCCTCACACTCGCAGCCAATGGATGCGCTGGTTGAAATGAACTTCTGGAGTACGCGCACGGTTGTCGAGGATGGACACCAGTTCTGGCGCAGCTACTTTTACTTCAATGGAAAATATTCGGTTCATCCACTGTATATTCCTATTTATCAGGATGCGGTGCTCGATAACACGTACCTTAAATCATTTAAGGCCCAGTTTATTCAGTTGCGCCGCTGGATGTACGGCGCCTCTGATGTCGCCTTCGTAGCGGAGCGTATCTTTACAAAGAAGCGTACCGTTCCATTTTGGCCTGGGTTCGTGTGGTTTATTCGGGGGCTTGACGGCTATGTAACAGCCGCCTCGGTGTCGATTATTGTGGCCGTGGGCGGGTGGATTCCACTGCTGGTGAATAGTCAGGCCTACCGCGATGTGGTGGCGCATCAGCTGCCCGATACCATCGCGCTGTTTCAGCGTATCGCCCTAGTAGGACTTATCGTAATGGTGTATCTTTCTTTCAAGCTTCTGCCACCGCGCCCCGAGCGTTACAAGCGAACTCGCAATTTTTGGATGCTCGCTCAATGGGTGTTGATGCCGCTGACGGCAATCGGCTTCCTGTCACTGGCGGCGCTTAATGCCCAGGCGCGACTTTTTGCAGGACGGTATCTTACAAAGTTTGATGTGACCAACAAAGCAACAGTCGCCTCGAGGGAGGCGCTGAAGCATGCCGCGGCGGCCGAGGAGCCTACGCGCGTCAGTGAACTACACGAGAAGTAGCTATATAGTACGCATACGTACTTCACGCTTAATTTCTTGAAGCGTTTTGTTATATTCGAACCCAAGGCTAAGACGATCGAGGGCTGACGTCTTCTGGGGAACAGGGGCGGAAGAGGTTCGGTACGTAATCTGTTGCGTCTGTTGAGTGATACTCATAATCACATATTAGCATAAACGTCATAAATTGTCAATCGAACATAAGAGGCATGCATATATCGCGTATGATATGAGCCAGTGAGCGGGGCATAAAAATACCCAGTGGAAAACTGGGGAGGGGCTGTGGGCAAGTGCCGGACTGACGGGTAAGACCAGAGGTGTTCGACTAGAGGTTTCGGTTAGAGGTGTTCGGCGTAATACGAGTTTGGTGCACCAGTTTCGAGCGCCTGGTAGATCTGTTCATAGTGGGGGATGTGATGCGTCAGGGCTGGGATATCAGCGATGGCCGCCCATCGAGCCTCATCGATTTCATCATTAGGTACACTTAGGGTGAGGTGGGGATCGTCTACGTCAGCAATAAATGCAAAGCTAAAACGGTCAACATGGCCTTGGTAGGGCCCTACATAGATTACTCCTAGGGGCCGACAGACCTCGGGGGCGATTGAGACACCAGTCTCCTCGAAGGTTTCGCGCAGTGCAGCTGCCAGGGGCGCTTCGTTCTCCTCGATAATACCCCCAGGGAACGACCAGTGCGGCTTGTAAGAGGCCTTGACCATGAGGACCGTATCGCCATGGCGGAGTACAAGACAGGCGCTGGCGGTTTTACGAGGGAGGCTGTGTTCCCAGGCAATGGCCTCTTCTTCGGTGTAGTGTGTGCTCATTACCTGCCAGTATAACGTAAAAAGCACCTCCGAAGAAGTGCTGAAGGTTCAAAATTGGTGGATCCTGCAGGGCTCGAACCTGCCACCTCGGCAACGTCAATGCCGCGCTCTAGCCAAATGAGCTAAGGATCCAGATGGGCTCTCTACGAAAATGTAAAGAAGGCTCCATTTATGGTAGCAGAATAGGGGTGAATAGACAAGTGAGGCCCCGAGGTATGGTATAATGGTGGTGGACAGTGATGCGGTCTAACCATCCGCTGAGTTCCGTGGAGGTTTCCTGTACGATAACGGGATTCATAAGTAAAACGTCCGGTGGAACCGTCCCGTGCGGCACAGAGGTGAAAGCCAAGAGTGGAAGCCAAATGTACCCCGCCCGAGACCCGAGACATGCGATTGAAGGCTTTAATAAAGTTAAACCCGAGATTGCATGTCTCTTTTTGTCACAGGTATACCCATAAAACAGCCTCTTTGACGGGGCGAGGAGCAACAAAAGATGAGTAACGTCAATCCAGCAGTACACGCCATGCGCCACAGCTTGGCGCACATTACAGCCAGCGCGGTGAAGCGCCTCTGGCCAGATGCGCAATTTGGCGTGGGCCCAGTGGTCGAGCACGGCTTCTATTACGATATCGATTTAGGCGAACAGAAGATTTCTGAGTCGGATTTCAAAAAAATCGAAAAAGAGATGCGCGCGATTATCAACCAAGCCCAGGAGTTTGAGCGTTTCGAGATGCCAGTTGACGAAGCTATCGAATGGGCGCGTGCCAACGGTCAACCGTATAAGGAGGAGCTCCTTAACGACCTTAAGCGTTCTGGTACCACTGTCGCCAAGGATCTTGATGCCGATGAACTTGGCCTTGCTGCCGAGGGTGATGCGGCGGTAGAGAAGGTGTCATTTTACAAGAATGGCGAATTTGTTGATTTGTGCCGCGGTCCTCATGTTGCGAACACCAAAGAGGTTGGCGCTTTCAAGTTGCTCCGTGTAGCGGGCGCGTATTGGCGTGGCAATGAGAAGAATGCGCAGATGCAGCGTGTCTACGGGGTTGCCTTTGCGACCCAAGCCGAGCTTGATGAGTACCTCGAGCGCCTCGAGCAGGCAAAGCTTCGCGACCATCGCAAGCTCGGCAAGGAACTCGATTTGTACACGGTTTCGCCATTGGTTGGCGCCGGATTGCCGCTGTTTACACCGCGTGGTACAGTCCTGCGTGATGTGGTCGCGCAGTATTCTAACCAATTGCGTCAAAAATATGGTTTTCAGAAGGTTTGGACACCTCATATTACGAAAAAAGATTTGTACGAAGCGTCAGGTCACTGGGCGAAGTTTGGTGATGAGCTTTTCCTTGTCACGAGCCAAGAGACCAGCGATGAGTTTGCACTGAAGCCTATGAATTGCCCGCATCATACTCAAATTTATGCTTCATCGCCGCGTAGTTACAAGGATATGCCGGTGCGTTTCCTGGAGACTACGACCGATTATCGCGATGAGAAGACGGGTGAGCTGGGCGGGCTGAATCGCGTGCGTTCACTGACACAGGATGATAGCCACGTGTTCGCCCGCCCCGACCAAATTGAGCAGGAGATTAATAATCTGCTGGCTTCGGCTCGCGAGCTGTACGGTTCAATTGATATGAAATTGCGCGTGCGGCTTTCGTACCGCGATGACGGGGCAGGCTATTTAGGCGAGCCCGAATTATGGGAGTCGGCGCAGGCCCAGCTCAAACAAGCGGTGATTGCCAACGAGCTTGAATATTTCGAGCAAGACGGCGAAGCGGCGTTTTATGGTCCAAAAATCGATTTTATGGCAACGGACGCGATTGGCCGTGAGCATCAAGTGGCAACCGTTCAGCTCGACTTTGTACAGCCTCAGCGCTTTGGGTTGACGTATACCGATGCCGATGGCAACGCTGCGCAGCCGGTCATGATTCACTGTGCGCTGCTCGGTTCGATCGAGCGCTTCCTGAGTGTCTTTATTGAACACACCGCTGGCTGGTTTCCGCTGTGGGCCGCGCCAGAGCAGGTGCGTATTCTGACAATTAACGATACGGTCCTCGATTATGTTGAAGAGATTAGTGCCGTTCTACGTGACACGGTGCTGATGAGCCCGGTGCGGTATAACGAGCTGCGCTATACGGTTGACGATCGTAACGAGAGTTTGGGCAAGAAGATTCGCGAGGCTACTACCGGCAAGATTCCAGTTCAGCTGATTGTGGGCGGTCAAGATAAAGAGGCCCGCCAGGTAAGCGTGCGGACGCAAAAGGGTGAGGAGAAGGTAGCGCTTGAACAGCTCGCTGAATACCTCCACAATGCCGCCAGCGCCTAGTTTTCGTGCGGAAGTTGAGCGGTGTATGGCGCGCGTTCCGGCGGGTCGCGTGACAACCTATGGCGATATTGCCGCCTGGGTAGGGCACCCGTCCGCAGCTCGGATTGTGGGAGGAATTGCGCATTATGGCAATCCCGAGTTGCCGTGGCATCGGCTGGTGAATCGTCACGGCCAACTGGCTGCCGGCTACCATGGCGGTCGCCGGGCACGGGCGCAGCACCTTTTGGTGGAAGGTATTACCTGCACGGATGGAGTGGTCGACCACTTTAATACCGTACGATGGCGCTTTGGAGAGGAGGCATATAGTGAGTAAAAAAATTATTCAAAGTGAAGATGGGCAAGATAGGCAAGATAGGCGCGGCGGAGATGCATCTATGCGGGATGAGACACTGCCGCTCATCGTCATTGTTGGTCCCACTGCGAGCGGTAAGTCGGCTGTTGCTATGCAGATTGCCGAGGAGTGCCATGGGGAAATTATTTGTGCAGACTCGCGGACTATCTACAAGGGTATGGATATTGGTACGGCTAAGCCGACCGCCGAGGACCAGGCACGGGTGCCTCACTGGGGGCTTGATTTGGTGCAGCCGGGCAAGCATTTTACCGCCGCCGACTTCAAACGGTATGCCCAACAGAAGATAAAGGAGATTCGCGCCCGCGGACACCTGCCCTTGTTGGTAGGCGGTACTGGGTTGTATGTTGACGGGGTCATTTTCGACTATCAATTTGCCGATCCACAACCAGCGCTGCGTGCCGAGTTGGAGAAGCTGACGCTGGAAGAACTGAAAGACTATTGTGTAAACAACAATGTTTTGTTGCCAGAAAACCAACAAAATCGCCGCTATGTCATTCGCGCGATTGAGCGGAAAAACGTAAGCTTTAAAAGGTTAGACGCGCCAATCCCACATACAGTTGTTGTGGGAATTGCCACAAATCGTGATGAATTGAAGGCCCGGATTGCAAGTCGGGCCGAACAATTATTTGAAAGCGGCATGGTTGAGGAGGCGAGGGCGCTCGGCGAAAAATATGGCTGGGATTCGGAGGCGATGACGGGCAATATTTATCGTCTCGTTCACCAATTTTTGGATGGCGAGTTCGACGAGGAGGGCTTACGCCAACGCTTCATTACGTCAGACTGGCAGCTCGCAAAGCGACAACTGACATGGCTGAAACGAAATAATCATATTCATTGGTGCTCGCGCGATGAGGCCGTGACTTACATATTAAAATTAGTTATTCAGTCGGCAGCCACTCGGTCGACTGGTGTGAAAGACGCGTTTTATGGTACTATATAAACAATAAAGTTGAACAAAGGAATAGGGGTATGATTGACAAGTTGTTCGGTTCGAAGACGCGCGTAAAGCTACTGCACCTTTTTATGAACCATCCTGGACAATCTTTTTATGTGCGCGAAATTACCCGCCTCATTGATGAACAAATTAACTCGGTACGCCGCGAGCTTTCAAACATGCTTGAGGTAGGGGTGATCACCAGCGATACCTCTGATAACAAACTGTACTATCAGGTCAACCAGCGCTACGAATTTTACACGGCACTTCGTGCGATTTTTGCCGCCGAGCCAATTCGCGCCGAGCAGACCGGTCCAACCAACGCTGATGGTGTGAACGAGCAGCACGTTGCGGTGATTAAGGAGATTCCATCACTGCGCCTGGCGTTGTTCTCGGGCGTTCTCGTGAAGGGTTCGCTGTCGCCGGTTGATGTGCTGCTGGTGGGTAATGTCTCAACGCCAAAGGTGAAGTCGGCCATTGCAATGATCGAGAAGCTCGAGGGTCGCGAGATTAACTACACCGTCTTGCCATACGATGAATTCTATTACCGCCTCAGTGTGCGCGACAAGTTTATTACTGAAGTGTTGGCGGGAACGCACAGTGTGGTGATAGATAAAGATAATGTATTGGGCGAACAGTCATAGTAAGTAAGGAGACAGAGAATGTTTGAAGTTGAATATAAAGGTGCAAATTGCGTGGTAATTTCATCGAAAAAGGCGAGTATCGTGGTTGACCCAAAACTTTCGCTTGTTGGGTTGAAGGATGCTCAGGTGAAAGATGCGGTTGAGCTGGCGACCGAGGAGCGATTTGCTCTAAACGCCGATACGGCCAAGTTAAGTATTGAAGGCCCCGGCGAGTATGGCATTGCCGACTTTGACATCCGTGGTGTCGCCGCGCAGCGCCATCTTGATACCGAAAACGACCCAAAGCGTTCAACAATATACCGTATTGAAACACCAGATATCCGAGCAGTTGTCATTGGTAATATTTATGAAAAACTAACTGACGAGCAGCTTGAGGAGATAGGCCTTGTGGATATCGCCATCATTCCCGTGGGAGGCAACGGCTACACACTCGATGCAACTGGCGCTACTACTATTGTGCGCCAAATTGAGCCAAAAATTGTTATCCCGGTCCACTATGCCGACAGCGGCATTAAGTACGAAGTCCCTCAAGGGGAACTCGAAACTTTTATTGGTGAACTCGGCGCACCGGTTGAAACTGCCCCAAAGCTCAAGCTCAAAAATGCCACCGCTTTGCCGGCTGCGTTGACGGTGTGTACACTGGAGCGCGCTTAGGTGACCCAAGCACCCCGAGTGCCCCGAACATCCCAAGCGTCTGGTGCGTCTAGTGCGCGGAGTGGCGAGTCGCCGACAATTCACATCGTGCGCCTTCACCCCGAAGCGATGCTCCCCGAGTATCAAACTGAAGGCGCGGCCGGGGCGGATTTGCACGCCTGCCTTAGCGAACCCCTCACGCTCGCACCCATGGAGCGCCACGTCATTCCAACGGGCTTGGCGATGGCAATTCCGCGCGGATATGAGGTGCAGATTAGGGCGCGCAGTGGATTGAGTCTTCATCACGGCATTACAATGGTAAATGGCGTAGGGACTATCGATGCCGATTATCGCGGCGAAGTGGGCGTGCTCGTGATTAACCTGGGTCAGGAGCCTTTTACGATTGAACCTGGCATGCGCATCGCGCAAATGGTGGTAGCGCAATACGAGAAGATTACGTGGCGTCAGGTTAGTGAACTTGATGAAACAGACCGAGGCACCGGCGGATACGGGAGCAGCGGGAAGTAACGAGGAAGGTAGCCCCCGCCGCGTCAGTCAAGAACTTCTAAGCCATCCTTGAGGATAGGCACGAGCTCCTTCTCAATATAAGGGACAACCCGATGATTGAGCCGTGTAATAATTTCGACTCTTATTCCCGCTTGTCTTTGGAGCGTTTTTTGTAGCTCCCCCAGCATACTAAAAGGCGTATCTGGATACGGATCAACAAGAATATGCAGGATACTTTGTTCAGTCGATTCATTGCGGGCAAAGTCCCCAAAAACATACGCGCTCTTCATGCGGTATATAGAGAGCGCTTGCAGCAGTTGGCGGAGGGGTAGGGGCAGTGCAAGCATGCGGGCAGTCATTTTTTGGGGCGGCGTCTTTTTAATATGATGAATATCGATACTGTCACCGGCCGAAACATCGAGGTAGCGCAGTATTGAAAGGGGAATGCGTACCGCATAGCTATTGCCGGACTTGAAGACCTTGGTTGTCAATTTTTCCATCTCTCTAATGTATATCCCTAGGGATATACATGTCAAGATTTACAAAATCTATATAGAGTAGACGGTTTGGTTGCTCATCGTTGAGTGCTGGTAGGCGCTCTCATCGCCTCATAAGCCAGCACCATCACAAAATACTATGCAAATAAAAAACCTCCGCTAAGACGGAGGTTTTTATAGGGTAAAAGCCTAGGCGAGGATACCTTTCTTCTTGAGCGTGCGAATCGCGCTAGTGCTGAGGGTCATGGTGACCTTCTGGCCGTCAACTACAAAAGTCTTCTTTTGGAGGTTAGGCTTGAATACGCGGTTGGTGCGACGCAAAGAGAAGCTAACATTGTTGCCAAATTGCTTGCCTTTACCGGTGAGTTCGCATCGTGCTGCCATAATTTATTCTCTCTTTCCCCGCAATAAGTCACATTTCCTTGTGAATATCGGGACACTAGCGTCTATTTTACCTTTTTTGACCCCTGAAGTCAAGGGGCGCATTTTGGCTCCACTCACTTGTAGGCTACAATAAGGCCAATGACACGCAACACCAACACCAACACCAACACCGGTACCTTTAGCGATCTTCCAGTTTTTGAATATCGCCAGGGTATTGTTGATGCGGTTGATGCAAATCAGGTTACCATTATTACCGCTGAAACAGGGGCGGGGAAGAGTACGCAAATTCCGCAGTACTTAGCGGAGCATGGCTATGCGCGTGTGATTGTGACGCAGCCGCGTATTTTGGCGGCGCGTAATCTTAGCGACCGCGTTCGCGAAGAGTGGGCGCTGCGTAATAGTGAGGATTCAACCGATATGATTGGGTATCGTACGGCGCACGAGCGTGATGATAGTGGGGAGACAAAAATTCTGTATTGTACCGATGGGCTGCAGCTGGTGCGCGAGATTACCGGCAGCGGTACTATTGAGCGGCAGGTGTTGGTGCTCGATGAGGTCCACGAGTGGAATGAGAATATGGAGGTGTTGGTGGCTTGGGCGAAAAAGCGTTGCCAGGAGGAGCCGCGCTTTAAGGTAGTCATTATGAGTGCGACTATCGAGGCTCAGGCGCTGGCGGCGTATTTCAATACAGAGGCTGTTATTGAGGTGCCTGGTCGTCATTTTGAAGTGACGACTCGCCGAGGCGAGGATGTACTGAGTGAATTGTTTGATCAGATTGAACACCGTGGTCATAATATCCTGACGTTTTTGCCTGGTAAGGCCGAGATCCAGGCCGTGGCGGATGCGATTGGACAGAGGGCTGCGGCGGCCAAGGTAGAGGTTATCCCGCTCCATAGTCAGCTTGAGGCCGAGGAGCAGCAACGTGCGTTCGCGAGTTATCCTAATGGGAAGATTATCCTGGCCACGAATATTGCCCAAACGAGCGTGACAATTGATGATATTGATGTCGTCATCGATAGTGGGCTGGAGCGCCAAAGCGAAGTTCGTAGCGGTGTTGAAGGGCTTTTTATTGCGCAAATTTCGCAGGCCGACAGTAAGCAACGCGCGGGTCGAGCGGGCCGAACGAAGCCGGGTGAATACATTTTGGCACAGTACGATACCATGCCGTGTCTGGATTTGAAAGATAGGCCAGCGTATGCGGTGCCGGAAATTATGCGCAAACATATCGATCGTCTCGTGCTGCGTCTGGCAAATGTGGGAATTGATATTGAGACGCTTGATTTTTATCATGACCCGAGTGCGCGTGCGATTCAGCGCGCCAAGAAGACGCTCCAGGCATTGGGTGCATTGACGCCCAAGGGTGAGGTGACGCATATTGGCCGCCATATGGAGCGCTTTCCGGTGGAGTCGAACTATGCGCGTATGATGGTTGAAGCCGATGAATATAGCAAGGAGGTCCAGGCGAAACTGGCGGCGATTATTGCGATTCAGGAGGTGGGGGGAATTATTCGAGGGGGGACGCGTTATGAGGGGTGGCGCACGTACACGCATCAACATACGTCAGATCTTCTTGCCCAATACGAAGTGTATCTCGCGCTTCCGACTATCGCCGAAACGCAGTACGAGGAGCTTGGGATTGTTGCAAAGAATATTGAAAAGGCCGAAGAGGTGATTGAGCGTCTGCACACGGATTTGGGTCTCGGAGAAGTGGCACTCACGGCAATCGAGGGTGATGAAGAGGCCGCTCTGCTCCGTTGTATTACGGCTGGCGAAATCGACCAGTTGTGGAGCTTGGTCGATGAAGCAAGCGGCACGGTTGAGCATATTTTGAGCGGCCAGCAGCGGCAGGTATCGAGTACATCCGTTGTGAGGAATCCAACACTTATTACAGGGACTCCGTTTGACCTGCAGGTACCACTACGGAGTGGGGGTTTGGAGACACTCCATCTCGTAACGGGGGTAACCATCGCGAATGTAGACCTGCTACTCGAGGTTTCCCCGGGGCAATTTCAGGCTAAACGTAGTAAAACTGTCTACGACCCGAGACTCGGGTGCGTAGTTGAACGGCCACAAATTCGCTTTGGAAAACGGGTCCTGGAGGGCGCGGGGCAGCCCCGCTTAGCCGATACGGCCGAGAACCGAACTCTCTTCTTGCGCGAATACAGTCGATGGGCGTACGGGCAGCTTGAGCGCCAGCGTCGTAATCTCGAGCGGTTCCACAAGCGCGTGCCCGGCGTATCTGCTCATCAGGTTGAGCAAGCGGTGCGTGCTAGTATCGGGGATGTGGTCTCGCTTGAGCAACTCGATTCTAAAACACGGCGACATGTGGTCGAGCTATCCAAACTCGAATCGTACCTTGGTGACGACTTTATCTATCGCCTCGGTAAGCCGCGCCGGCAGCCACGGCCCGAGGAGCGTCATGCCGAAGGGCATGCGCGTACGGGACGTCGCCGTCATGGCTGGCGGCCATCTCATAAGCGAAAGCCAATCCGCACACACGCGCAAGATAAATGGTAGGGGAGTTCCTCGCGGTACGATATAATAAGGTCTATGGAGCTGCGATAGTCTATGGATCCACAGATTTTCCTTACATTACTTGTCACTTTTGGTGTGATTCTTCTTTCGATGACATTGCACGAGGCGATGCACGCGTTTGTAGCCTTCTGGCTTGGCGATGATACGGCGCGCGTTGAGGGGCGCCTTACGCTCAACCCCTTGAAACATATCGATCCGTTCCTGTCTGTTATCCTACCGCTTACATTGGCGTTAGTTGGCGCGCCTATTTTTGGTGGTGCCAAGCCCGTACCGTTTCGCCCCGACCGGGTGAAGGGCGAGGAGTGGGGTGCTGCGCTGGTCGCACTGGGTGGACCGCTGACAAATCTGCTGTTAGCTTTTATATCGTACGGCGTTTGGGTGTTGGTGGGAACGCCCACCGAGGGTATGGCGGGGCTCATTTTTTCATCCCTCGTGATGGTCAACCTTGGATTCTTTGTCTTTAACATACTGCCAATTCCACCGCTCGATGGATCTCGCGTCATATACGCCCTCGCGCCCGACTTCGTCCGAACGGCAATGCGGGTAATTGAGCAGTACGGTATCGCCCTAGTATTTATATTGGTGCTCGTAGCGGGTCCGCTGCTGGGCACCTATATGCTTGAAGTGATTCAGTGGTTCCTGAATGCCTTCGATGTTGTGTTTAGTCTTTAGTTATATTTGTAGAGACAAGCTGAGCCGCGCGTGAAAAGCGTGCGAGGGGCCCGAAAAGCGTGACGAAGATCACGGTATGTTGGCCGAGTAGTGCTATAATAAGAAGTACCCAGGAACGCCACCTAGGTGCACATGATTTTCCGATATCATAGATGAGGAAGACCTAATTATTTAACTCCGTGGAGCTATCTTGCGGTCATCCACCTTGCATATACGCGGGGAACATCATCACGCATCTAGGTACGGCCTCTTGGGTTTTCATATGCCATTCACGCTCACGCACTCAATTCGCGCACTCTCTGATACGGGGGTGTTTTTTATGGCCCGTATCCGCTATACTGTAACCATAAAAGGAATAACACAGACAGTATGAAACAACGCTTATCGGTGCGTGCAATTATCAATGAAGATGGCAAAGCACTACTCCTGAAACGCAACAATGGCCGGCCCACAATTCTTGGTAAGTATGAGTTGCCTGGTGGAAAATTAGCGTACGGTGAGCAACCGGAAGATGCACTGCGCCGGTACCTGCACGATGATGCCGGCCTCCATATTCAATCGTCTCAGTTATTTGATGCCGTCACCTATATCGACTATGACGATCGTGCGATCCAGTATGGGGTGATTGCCTATTTGGTGACCTTGGCGCCACAGCGTCATCCTATGAAACTGAGCGGTAATTACTCGAAATACAAATGGCATTCGATGTCAAATATACATCAAGATGAATTGACTGATTTAACACAACTGTTGCTTGGAATTATCCAACAAGAAGAAATTACAGAGAAGACGGTCGAGAAAACTATCATCAACGATGTTAATAAATCATCGGATGACACTCTGACTATCTATTCTGATGGCGGATCGAGAGGCAACCCTGGCCCCTCCGCGGCAGGCTACGTGGTGCTTAATAGTAAGCAGGAGGTTATCGCCGAGGGCGGTGAGTACTTGGGCATCACCACTAATAATCAAGCGGAGTATCAAGGTGTGCGGCTGGGGTTGGAAAAGGCCCTTGAGCTTGGCTATAAAAAAGTCGACTTTAAGCTCGACAGTATGCTGGTGGTTAATCAGATGAAAGGCTATTACAAGATTAAGAATCGGGAGTTGTGGCCCATTAATGAGCGTATTCGTACGCTCATGACCAAGTTCGACCGCGTGACGTTTACTCATGTGAATCGACAATTTAATCAGTTGGCGGACGGAATGGTGAACAAAACCCTTGACGCGCATGCTCGAGAGTCGAAGGTAGAAAAAAAGGCGTAACCTTGATAGAATAGGGGCAGGTAGTCAGCAAGACGGCCGCTTGTTCTTCATACAAGAGGAAAGTCCGGGCAGCAAAGGATACGACAGTCGCTAACGGCGACCGGGGGTAACCCTAGGGAAAGTGCCACAGAAACAAAACCGCCCCTTTGGGGTAAGGGTGAAATGAGTGGGGTAAGAGCCCACAGCGTCATATGGTGACATATGGAGAAGGTAAACCCTGTCGGCTGCAAGGAGGTCAGCATCACGAGTGATCCGCTCGCTGGCCGATACCCGCTCGATTATATCAGCAATGGTATAACTAGATAGATGGTCGTCCACGACAAAACCCGGCTTACAGGCTGACTACCTTATAAAAAACACCCCGATTGGGGTGTTCTTTTATAAGGAGGATAGTGCTTACTTGGTTGCTGCTTTGACAATTGCCTTGAACGCGTGTGGTTCAGAGACGGCGAGTTCAGCTAATGCCTTGCGGTCGATCTCGATACCGGCACTCTTGAGGCCTGCAATCAGCTTGCCGTAGGTAGTACCTTCCAAGCGAGCTGCGGCATTGATACGGGTAATCCAGAGGGCGCGGAGGTCGCGCTTACGGTTACGGCGGTCGCGGTACTGGTATTCAAGCGCACGAGTGACAGCCTGCTTTGCGAGGCGGAAACTGCGGGTGCGGTTGTGCTGCATACCCTTAGCTTGGGTTAAAATTTTCTTGTGGCGATTGCGTGCGGTGACGCTTTTCTTTACGCGCATAGTCTAGTTCTCCTTATAGTCGTAGGCGGGACAAAGTCCTCTTAGACGCCCAGAGCTCGCTTAATATTTTTAGCGGTACCACCGGTAACGGTAGCAGTTGTGTTAATGCGGCGCTTGCGGCTCTTGCTTTTCTTGGCAAGAAGGTGAGCGCCAAAGGCACGTTGACGAGTAACTTTACCAGTTTTGGTAACCTTTACGCGCTTCGCAGTACCCTTGTGGGTCTTGAGCTTTGGCATTGATATTCTCCTTATTTTTTGCGGATCACAACACTAAGGTTGCGTCCTGCCATTTGCGGCTGGTGCTCGAACACGGCTTCTTCCTCGAGGAGGGTGCCGATTTTAGTAAGCATGTCGTAGCCTAGTTCTCTGTGGGCCATCTCGCGACCGCGGTAGAAAATTTGAATACGTACTTTGTGACCCTCGGCCAGGAACTCGCGTACCTTTCGGAGTTTGATATCCAGGTCGCCCTGGCCAATTTTGAGTCCGAAACGCATTTGCTTGAGTTCACTCTGCTTGTTGTTGCGGCGACTCTTCTGAGCCTCTTTCATCTTTTGGTACTGGTATTTACCCCAGTCCACGACTTTTGCAACCGGTGGATCGGCGTTGGGTGATATCTCAACCAGGTCGAGTCCGGCATCTTCGGCAATCTTCAGCGCCTCTTGGCGGCTAAGGATACCAAGCTGTTCTCCCGACTCTCCGATAACGCGTAGTTCATTTGCACGAATCTGCTCGTTGATGCGAATTTTTTGGTTGATAAACTATCCCTTCTTTACCTAAAATCGACCGAATCTTCTTTGGGTCCGGCCTGTTCGAGCTTTTACTCATTGGCTATTTTAGCAGATTGGGCGCCGTAATACAAGGGGTGGCAGTGAGTCGGCGGCGAGGTGATGGTGGGGTGGCGGGCGGGGCGATGGACGGGGCAATGAATGGGGCAAAGACGCGGTAGGCGGGTAGTTTAACGGAATTGTAGGGCCTCGGCAATATGGCAGGCGTCGAGCGCGGCCGCACCGTCTAGGTCGGCGATAGTTCGGGCCACGCGTAGCGCCCGCAGGTAACCGCGCGAGGTGAGCGATAGCTTGGTTGCAGCACTATCGATAAGCTGGCGCGCGGCGGGTGTAATGGCGAAGCAGGTGCGGGCATCCTCAAGCGAAGCATAAGCATTGTAGAAGTTGCTACGTTTATATCGCTCCGCCTGGGCATTTCGGGCATTGACGACCGCCTTTACCACTTTTGAATGTTGATTTTCTTGCAACGATTGTGAGTCAAAAAAGTGTTCGTGTTGTACCTTTTCGACTACCATACGAAGGTCGATGCGGTCCAAAAGCGGTCCGGAGATTTTCTTGCGGTACGACTCGACCTGAGCGCCTGAACATGTGCACGGGACGGTGGCATCGCCCAGGTACCCGCAGGGACAGGGGTTCATGGTGGCGATAAGGAGGATGTCGGCGGGATAGGTAATACGTCCATGGAGGCGCGACAGCTGCACCGAGTGATCTTCAAGCGGTTGCCGTAATGATTCGAGTGCCTTTTGCGAATACTCGGGCAGCTCATCGAGCAGCAATACACCCTTGTGAGCGAGGCTAATATCGCCTGGCCGTGGTTTGAGACCGCCGCCTATAAGAGCGGGCAGGGTCACGCTATGGTGGGGTGCGCGGATAGGCGGTGCGGTGTACACAATGCCACTGTCGCCCTCGGCGAGGCTGTAAAGTTTGGTGACCTCCACGACCTCTGTAGGTGTAAGGGGCGGCATGATACTAGCAAGGCTTCGAGCCAACAGTGTTTTGCCTGCACCCGGCGAGCCCGACAGTAAGACGTTATGGCGTCCCGCAGCGGCAATGGCGAGCGCTCGCTTGGCCTGTTCGTGTCCTACGATATCGTCAAAGGTGGGCGAGGAGGCGTGTGTGCGAGGGGGAGCGGCGGGTGCCGCTACCGTTGCTGCCGCTGATGCCGATGCCGATGCTGATGCTATTGTGGCTACTGGCGGTGGCGAGAGGCCTTTTAGCAGGGCGTAGAGCTCTTGAAGACTTCCGACCCCAATCACCTCGATATCGGGGACGAGCTGGGCCTGTGGGGCGTTTTGGCGGGGGAGAAAAAGGCGGCGTGCGCCCGAGGAGCGGGCAAGTTCAGCCAGCAGGACTGCGCCGCGAATGGGTCGAAGCCTTCCTGTGAGCGCGAGCTCTCCTGCAAACAGCGCGTGGTGCACCTGAGGTGCAGTGAGTTGACCACTGGCGACCAGGATGCCAAGTGCGATAGGGAGGTCGAGGTGGGTCCCATCTTTCGGAAGTTCAGCTGGGGCAAGATTGATAGTGATTTTTTGGGCAGGGAAGGTGAGAAGCGAGTTAGTAATGGCGCTACGCACCCGCTGGCGGGCCTCATCGATCGCTTTGTTGCCCATGCCGACAATCTGCAAGCTGGGGAGTCCGGCTTTTAGATCGGTCTCCACCTCTATTAACGCACCATCAAAACCGATGAGTGCGCCAGAGTGAATGCGTGCGACTTTGTGCGGGGTGAGGCTGCTCATACCTCTTATCGTACGCGCCAAATCCTGAGAAAGTCATTAACTTTTTCGTCAAAATATGCTATAATATTAGGTACACGTGGGGCTGACTCAGCTTCGACGAGAGGAATTTAACAGGATATTCAGCAAGTCGCGTCACACCCGTAAGGTGTTTATTTAATTGCAAACTTCTTTGCGAAAGCAAAGGCTGCCGTTGCGAGTGCATTTGCACCACAACAGTTCGCTTTTGCGACAGCTGCCTAACTAAAGTCAGCCGTTATATTCCTAAGGTAACGTAGGGGATATCGCGCTATATTCACGTTACTTACCGCAATCTGGGGCAGCTGACAGATTGCGGGACACTTCTCAGCGGGACTCCTTCTGCTATTTTTGCCATACTTTAAGGCAGGAGCGTCCTTAATCATCAAGTAGGGATATACTTGTAGACGAATATCAGGTTACCTTTTGGACCCGGGGGCAGTACCCGGCAGCTCCACCATGTAGATAAAGATAAAGTCACCCATTTCGAGGGTGGCTTTTTATTTTACGACTAAATTCTGGAGGATCTTTAGGGATAATAAAACGACCGCCTGCGAGGAACGGTCGTTTTCGTGGAGTTTTGCGGTGATTTTTGTTTTGGGCTCCTGGATAACTTTTTTACTCAGGAACTACCCCTATAATATGACGCCATAGTGCTTACGTCAAGCCTTTTTTATATATTTTTTGAGTAAAAAATACCACACGATTTTTTGGGTCATTGACGGGCATTGCCTACGCTACATATTGTGCATATGCTATAATTTTGAGTAATGACTTACACGCACGCTCGTTCATTGACCCGCCGCGGCTTTACGCTCGTGGAACTCACGGTCGTCATTGTGGTGATCGGCATTCTGGCGGCCGTCACGGTCGTGTCCTACGTGGCAGTGCAGACCCACGCCAGGAAGCAGGCGGTCACTGCCGATGCGCAGGGACTTGCCTCGGCCCTGACAAAATACCGAGCCAATCACGGCGCCTATCCCGCGAGCCTCACTATGCTGACATCCACGCCGCCGGCGCAGTCGGATTTTGCGTATACATATAATGAGACGGATGATTCGTATTGTGTGACGGCGTCTGCGCGTGATATTTCGGTATACATTATGAGCGGCAGTTCAAAGGTTCAGGATGGGAGTTGTCCTGACGGTGCCGATCAGCCGAACGAGTAAGCTGCAAGGCCCGTAGCGTAAGACCTGGCGTAGAGGCGCGGGCGTTTTCTGGGTGAGTTCCGCGGAGAGAAGTCGTCCCTCACGACAATCTAGGGAATTTAAACAACATTGTAAAAATATCAACAAAACATGAATTACCCCTGTAAGGTACACTGTTGTTGGCTCATAGTGTAAAACGTACAACGTAATATCGGCAGGAGAGTATTGACCAAAACGCTTATGTATGGTAGAGTGAATACAAGCTTTACGAAACACAAATATTCAAAAAGCCACCACAAAAAAACACCTTAACAATTTGGCCCTTGGTAGATACTCGACCAACTTTTTTTGACGGAAAAGTCGGTGACGTCTCCTAATGAATAGAAGCGATCTTTATTACCTTGTATGTAGGGTAACGCACCTTTTGATCCTTCATAGCACAAAACACAAACATAAACATCTCCTTGTTTACTATTACCGTTTTGCACTCTCGTTAGTAGAAGGCATCACCGATGCTCCGCCAAAAGCGTTTGTCCTTTTAGTACCGTATTCGCGCCAAGTAAATCCTTGTTTTACACCAAAGAAGCGGCGCTTCTTACAACCGAAGTGTAAAGCCAGTACGACACTTGGCGTGAATACGCGGAACGAAGGCTATGAGCAAACGACAATGCCCCGGGTTTACCCGGAGCGGTCAGTTAGTCCACCGCGGTGCTCTGATTCTCGTTCACACGCCCTAATTATTCCAGCGGCGTATGCTGCAACGTGGATCGCATAGAGCCACCGCGTGGGCTCCACATATACGGATGCCCTCGCTGGAAAAGGGCGCTACAATCGTAAGCAATATGATATGATAACAGGGATGTTACCACGAATTATTGCCACTCTCTCATTAGCAAGCCTCTGCGTGCTGAGTATTATGCTGACGTGTACCTCGCCAGCAACGGCCGGACCTTTCGGTCTTCTCGTGATATTTATTACAGCCTATCTGACCTTTGTGGGGTTGATAAGCTTTTTTTTGTTTGGTATCAACCGGCTGGTCATTATGGTCTCGAGTGGCATGACTATTCGTCGCCCTCTACGCGCAATGTCATTTAAGCGTGCCTACTACTACAGCACAGTGCTGGCTGCGGCGCCGGTGATGCTGATCGGTCTTCAATCGGTTCAAACGATTGGTCTGTACGAAATTGCGCTGGTGTTTCTCTTCGAAACGGTCGCCTGTATCTACGTCAGTCGTAGAATGAGAGAATAAAGGGGCAGAAAAAGCGTAAGCTTGATGCCTATGACTGACGTATTTATGCTATAATTTCAGATATGCAACCAGAAAATTCTCTTCAGCCGACACCTCATGTCGAACAGCTCCCCGTGGCGCCGACAGCGGCTCCCGAGGCAATGCCTACTTTGCCACCGCTTGATGCTAAGTTCGAGCGCAGTCAGGAGCGAGTCGAACAGGTCGCCGAAGCTGGGGCTCGCGCCAGTGATGCTGCGGCGCACGCGCAGGCTGTCAATCCAGCGATGCCACCGATGCCGCCGGCAACCGATGCATCGCCACCCGCACCGCCGGCTGGGATTTCGGCCCCTCTGGTCGCGGCCGATGAGGATCTTATCGAAAAAGAGTGGGTCGATAAGGCAAAAGAGATTATCAATCAGACGAAAGACGATCCGAACGCCAGAACCCAGCGGGTAAGTGAGCTCAAATTGGATTATCGACAGAAACGATACGGCAAGGTTGTCGGCGCCAGCGAATAAGCCGACAGTAGAAATAGGGAAGAGGGAGTGTGTTAGGAGTAATTATCACGATAAGTGTCATCCTCGTTGCCGTAGCCGGTGTGGGTGGCTTTGCGTTTATGCAGTATCGTAAGGTGCTCCGTGAGGCAAAAAATTACGAGCGCGGGCTGAAGATGGTGCCGCTGTATATTCATATTCCACCGATTAGTTCCGATATCGCGGGCGGTGGCCGTGACGAGCGTGACCTTACGGAGGAGGTTTTGAGCCAGGCGCAGGTAATGTATAACATCATTGCCAGTACTGCCACGAAGGGCTTCAAGAGCCGCATGTATGGCCAGCGGCATATCTCATTCGAGATTGTGGCCCATGAAGGCCTCGTACATTATTACGCGGTCGTTCCTGTATCGTTGGTTGAAATGATTCAGCAGGCAGTCGCGGCGGCATATCCTTCGGCGCGTCTCGAAGAGGTAAGTGAGCGGAATATTTTCAATCCAGCCGGTCGGATGAGCGGTACAATCGGCGGTGAGTTTACACTTAAAAAGGACTTCGCGTATCCTATTGCAACCTATCAAGAGTCTAAGCGCGATGCCGCCAGGGCTTTGCTTAATGCGTTGTCGGGCGCCAGTCGTGAAGATGGGGTAGGCATCCAAATCCTTATTCGTCCCGCGGCTGACGGGTGGGCTCAGGCTGCCCAGGCACAGGCCGATGCTATTCGCAAAAATAAAGGTAAGAAAACTGGTGCGACTACCGTGATGAGTGGGGTCATGGAGGCGCTTTGGAAGCCGCCACAAAGCCAGGAGGTAAAGCCAGAGGACAAGCAGCTTAGTTCGGTCGAGCAATCTACGGTCGATGCCATCGATGACAAAACACGCTATCCGGGATACGAAACACTCATTCGCGTGGTGGCGTCATCAAATACGGCGGCTAGGTCGCAGGCCCTTCTAAACAATGTAGTGGCGGCATTTTCTTTGTTTGATTCGGCTCGTCATAACGGCTTTAAGTTTGCCATTGCGAAGGATATCGATGAATTTGTGACGGCCTATATCTTCCGTTTCTTCCCGCAGGCGGTGACGCAAAATATCTTGAATACCGTAGAGCTTGCCACTATTTTCCATCTACCAAACCAGAATGCTATTCCTACCTCGCAGGTGCAGCGCCAGGCCGCCAAGCAGGTTGATGGTCCTACGCAACTTATGGAAGATGGTTTTTTGCTGGGGTACAACGAATTTAGGGGTATTAAAAAGCAAATTCGCCTTGGCACTAAGGATCGCCGCCGCCATACCTATATTATTGGTCAGACGGGTACCGGAAAATCAAAACTACTCGAGAACTTGGCCTACCAGGATATGATGGACGGTCGCGGCTTTGCCTTTATTGATCCGCACGGTGATTCGGCCGAAGAGTTGTTGGGCATGGTACCAAAAGAACGCGTCGAGGACGTCATCTACTTTGCGCCTGGTGATATGGAAATGCCAATTGGGCTTAACTTGTTCGAGTTTGAAAATCAGGACCAGCGCGACTTTATTATTCAAGAGACGATTGCAATGCTCTACAAGCTCTACGATCCGGGGCACACGGGTATTATTGGCCCGCGCTTCGAATCGTGGTTCCGTAATGCGGCCCTGACGGTTATGGCCGATCCAAGTGGGTCATCGTTCCTTGATGTGCAGCAGGTCTTTATCGACCAGTCGTTCGCTGATGAAAAAATTAAGCACGTTACAACCCAGACAGTACTCGATTTTTGGCATAAAGAAATGGCCCAAACCACCGAGTCGGCGAAAGGCGAAATGTTGGGCTGGTTCGCCAGTAAGTTTGGCGCGTTCCTGGCGAATGACATGATGCGTAATATCATTGGCCAGACTAAGAGCGGCTTCAACCTGCGTGAGATTATGGATAACAAGAAAATTCTCTTGGTGAATCTTTCGAAGGGGCGTGTGGGCGAGCTTAACTCGCAGCTACTCGGTATGATTTTTGTGATGAAGTTTAACGCCGCGGCGATGGGACGAGCAGATATGCCCGAGAACGAGCGACAGGACTTCAGTCTTTATGTTGACGAGTTCCAAAACTTTGCCACCGACAGCTTCGCGACTATTTTGTCTGAGGCGCGAAAGTATCGCCTGAGCCTTATCTTGGCGAACCAGTTTATGACCCAGCTCACTGATCAAATCCGTGAAGCGATTTTAGGAAATATCGGTACGGTGATTAGTGGGCGCATTGGTATTACCGATGCTGAAATTCTTGTTAAGAAATTCACCCCAACTTTCGATGTCGAAGACCTCACTCGCATGCCAAACTTCCAGACAATTGCCTCGGTGATGATCCAAGACGTACCATCGGCGGCTTTTAGCATGTCGCTGCTCCCACCGCTAGGACAATCTAACCCTCAGCTACGTGATGCACTGAAGAAATTATCAGCAACGAAGTTCGGCAAGCCGCGTGCACAGGTTGAACAAGAATTCTTTAAGCGCATGAGTATTGGTGATGAGATGAAAAGACAGAAGATGGAGGCCCTGAAAAAGGCCCAGGAACAGCGTATGGCCGCCTTTAAGAGCGGTAACCCTGCCGGGATGGGTCCAAACTCGTCTATAGCTCCTATGGCTCCTATGGCGCCAGGGGCAATGGGGCAAGGGCCGCTGACGCCTGCACCAGCGCCGTCTTTTCTTGATGAATGGTTGGTCAAGCGTCAACAAATTATGGCGACCAACGCACAGGCGCATCAAGCGGCTCCGAGGGGTGCGCCTATCAATGTAGCCGCGCCAAATCCTGCCTTCGGCCCAACTGCGCGGCTCGATGCACGACCAGCACCTCTAGCTGCGCCTACACCGAAGAAGCCCGCACTCGCACCAGAACCGGCGCAAGAGTCGGCACCAGAGCCAGTATCATCGGCCGCACCCTCAGAGGCGCCTAACAAGCTGCATATTCGAGACAGCTCGGCAAATGCCCATGATGACGGCGTATCGGTAAAACTGCGCTAAGCTTGCGCCTAAGGTGCGACGCCCGGAGGATGAGCGTGTGCAGATTAGTAGGTGCAGACTAGCGTTTGCCGAGCATGACACGGAAAAGATCGTAGACTAAGCCGAGCGCCCAGCCAATGACAAAGGCGCCAATAGTTTCGAATCCAGAGAGTGGATAGCCGTAAAATTTTGCAACCACGTATACCCCCAAGACGAGGAAGAAGGCTACGACCGCGCCGGCAAGAATGGCATTGGGTCGGGCCACCGTACCGCCTATGGCATCGCTAGTTTTTTCAATTACGGGGTTGTGAATAAATTTGCTGAAGGCGCGTTGCGGCGGGTTCATCTCGGCGTGAAGTTGTTTCATGTGGTGGGCGTAACTTGCGTTGCGCTCTTTCTTGCTTACCACGCCGTGGCGGCGTTTGGCAGGGGAGTTGGCAGGTTCTTTGCGTTTCTTTTCAGCGCTGCCGCGCTCGACACTTATAGCCTCTTTGAGCGCCTCGTGGCGGGCTTCCTTCTCTGATTGCTCGCCGTTTTCAAGATGGCTTTTTTCAACTGCACGCTCCACAGATGCCTCGGCCTTGAGGTAGCTTTCGAGCTGCTCGGGGCTCATTTCTTTGTTTTCAGGGCCGTGCGCCTCAGGCACATTGCCGTGGAATTGTTCCGCACCCATTAAATTGTTCCTCCATTCACATCTCGGCGGATAAGCCGTACCTCAGTTGCTAATTGGCGAGAGCGGAGGTAGAAGAACACTGCAATCGCTAGGACGATGCCAGCAAAGAGCATGTTCTCTCGTGGGCCAGTGTGAGGGAGCTCTGGTACCACCTGCTCGATAACCTTTGGCGTTGGGCATTGTACTGGTATTACCACGAATGCTTCGAAGAAGGTGTTCTCGATACGGCAGTCATACGAACTACCATCGCTAATGCCCTTTGGCGTGGCTGGGATGTCAGACAGAATCTGTACTGAGAAGGTGCGTACTTCTTGGTGACCTGGCTCGATGGTTACAGCGGGCCACGAGAGGGTGCTGGTAGCTGCGTTAAAGCTGCTGCCGCCGTTATCAATTACCTTGGCATATTCGAGTACATCGCTGATGTCATCTTCGAATGTGAAAGCTTTAGCGGTACCACCAGTGTTTTTGGCGGTAAGAGTGAAGCTGATGCGGTTGTCTTCTTGTGCGGTAACTGTTGTAGCGTCAACATTGCCCTGGCTGATGTTTGCCGATGTCTTTGTCACAACAATCTCCGCAGGAGGCGTTTTACAGCCCACGTGGATGATGAGCGACTTATCCATAAAGTTGTTGACAATACTACACTTAGTCGAGTCGTTAATGAGGTTGTTGTTAATTTTTACACTGTAGCTTCGGCTCACGCTTGCGCCTGGTTTGACGTTGACAGAGCCCCAGGTGAGTTCTTTGGTGCTACTGTTGAGCGTACCACCACCGGCACTGGTGAGTTTCGCGAATTCGAGCACGTCACTTAGGTTATCCTTCATGGTGACAGCTTTGGCGGTACCGCCAGTGTTCTTTACCTGCACGGTGTAGGTGATGGTATCATTTTCTTTTGCTGTTGTTTTTGTAGCATCAACATTCTTTTGGCTGACGTTAATGGCCGATTTTGAGGCGATAATATTTGCAGGTGGGGTTGAGCATTGCACTGGTACGGTGACCGAATGATCTAAGAAGTTATTTTTCATTGCACAGTTTGTAGTGGTGCTAATGAGGCTGGCATTCATGCGTACACTATAGCTATGCGTGATCGTAGCACCAGGCGCAACCTTTACGGTGCCCCACGAGAGCGTTTTAGAACTTGCGTAGTAGGTGCCGCCGCCCTTGTCGGTAAGCTGTGCGTACTTTGAAACTTCGCTGAGGTCGTCCTTCATGGCTACGCTCGAGGCTGTACCGCCGGTGTTGCGGAGCTGAACAGTGTAGGTGAGGAGGTCATTTTCACGTGCCGCAACCTTGGTGGCATCAACCTTACCTCGGGTGACGTTAATGCCCGACTTAGAGGCGATAATATTGGCTGGCTTTGGTTGTGGTTTTGGCTGGAGCACCTGGTGGGTGACGAGGTTGCCGCAGGCACGAATAATAGCAAACCAGCCGAGTTTTTCCGACTTACCTACGAAAGCGTAGATGTGATCGGTTGGCTTGTAGCCCCAAGTGGTCATGTTACGACCGTAGATAGTGGTGAGGCGAGCGCCACTGGCGTCCGTAATAGGAACGGCAGTCGATTGGGCGCGGTTTTGGAACCCGTAGCTGACACTGGTGCCGGCCTCAACGGTGCTAAACTTCGCCGCGGCAATTTCGGCACGGGTAATACCCGCAAAATTCATAATGTCTTTAAGATGGCGTTCGTTTTTGTCGTAGGGCGCCAGGAAGTTATTAATTGAGAGCGCCGAGCCGGTGCCAAGTCCACCAGGGATAAAGTCGTTCTCGCTCGATGCATTGGCAGCCTCTGGTGCCTGGAAGACGACTAAACTTTGCACCACGAGGGCGAGGGCCACAAAGATTAACCCGATACGGCGGGTGGCTTGCTCTTTACGCAAACGGCGGGCGTAAAAGCCAAGCTGACCCACAAGTGCGGGGCTGAAGGAGAGTTGTGACACAATCTTCTTAAACATATATATGTATCTTTTTAATTTTTACTTATAACCTCTGATAGAAGATTAGCATAAGAAATATGTTCAGCGCAAGTCATTTAGCGAAGAAATTTTTTATTCACAATTGGGGGTAGAGTATAGTTCCGGGAGGCCCTGCGGCAGACTGCGGCGAGGGGCGGCCTACGGAGAGCCCAGACTGCGATGAAATGTGCTCCTGCCCCGGCGAGGACTGTTTGAGCGGAGCGAGTTCCGCAGACGGCAAAGAGTGCGTTTCATTGCAGTCCTGGCGCGATACGTCAGTCGCCCCTCGCCGCAGTCCGCCACAGAGCCCCTCTGGTAGCATACTTCTCGCCAAGTGTGCTATACTGGTTCCTAGCAAAAGGCCGGTGGGGCGTCCTAAATAGTCAGATACAGGGGAGATAAGGTTAGAAATGGCTCAAAAAACAGACAATGCATATGATGGTTCTCAGATTCAGGTCCTTGAAGGCCTAGAGCCGGTCCGCAAGCGACCGGGAATGTATATTGGAAGCACCGGCTACGATGGGGTGCACCACCTTATTAAAGAGATTGCCGACAACTCGATTGACGAGGCTATTGCTGGCTACGCGTCAAAAGTCGATGTCATTATCCTAGAAGACGGCGGTATTACAATTACCGATAATGGTCGCGGTATCCCTGTTGACAAGCACCCTAAGACGGGTCTATCTACTCTCGAGACCGTGCTGACGGTGCTGCACGCTGGTGGTAAGTTCGGCGGTGGCGGCTATAAGGTGTCATCTGGACTTCACGGTGTTGGTTCAAGCGTGGTGAATGCGCTCTCGACCCTTATGATTGCCGAAGTGGTGCAAAAGGGCGAGCTCTACCGTATCGAGTTCGAGCGTGGTGGGGTCAAGGTGCCATTTAAGAAGGTCGGTAAAACCGATCGCCCAACCGGCACAAGCATCACTTTCTACCCCGACCCAACTATTTTCAAAGAAACGGTCACTTTCGACTATAAGTGGGTGGTCGACTACCTTCGTCACCAGGCCTACCTGACAAAGGGTGTCTATGTGGCGGTTCTCGACCAGCGTACTAACGAGCGAGCGGCTTTCTACTTCGAAGGCGGTATTCAGAGTTACGTGAAACACCTCAATATTGGTAAAGAGGTCGTCAGCGATAACGTCTTTTATGTAGAAAAACAAATTGAAGACTCAATGGTCGAGATTGCGGTGCAATATAACGATACGTTCATCGAAACCGTCAAGCCGTTTGCCAATAACGTCCTGACGCCCGATGGGGGAACACACCTGGTTGGCTTCCGTACGGCCCTGACACGCGTTATTAATGATTACGCACGTAAGAATAGCCTTTTGAAGGAAAAAGAAGACAACCTGACCGGTGACGATATCCGCGAGGGACTTACCGCTATTATTTTGGTGAAGCTTCCGGATCCTCAATTCGAGGGTCAAACGAAAAACAAGCTGGGTAACCCAGAGGTCCGGCGCTACGTTGAGCAGGTGATGAACGAGTACTTCGCGTACTACCTTGAAGAAAACCCAGAAGTAGCTAAGAAGATTGTCGGTAAGGCACTGCTGGCGGCTCGTGCTCGCAAGGCGGCCCGGGCGGCCCGCGATAACGTGCTCCGTAAGGGCGCGCTCGATGGTATGGGGCTCCCTGGTAAGCTGTACGATTGTTCAAGCAAAAAGCCAGACGAGAGTGAAATCTACATCGTAGAGGGTGACTCGGCGGCGGGTTCGGCCAAAGAGGGGCGCGACAGCAAGACGCAGGCAATTTTGCCACTGCGCGGTAAGGTCCTTAATACCGAGCGTGCACGTCTCGATAAAATGTTCGCTAATAAAGAAATTGTAGCCATGATCCAAGCCTTTGGTGTGGGTATCGGCGATGCCTTCGACATTAACGGACTGCGCTATCACAAGATCATCATCATGACCGATGCCGATGTTGACGGTAGTCACATCGCCACCCTGCTGTTGACATTCTTGTTCCGCTACATGCGCGAGATTATTGAAGGCGGCTATGTGTATCTGGCTCGTCCACCTCTTTACAGTATCAACCGTGGTCAGAAGAAACAGTACGTGTACGATGAGGCGGCGCTTGAAATTGCACTGAAAGAGTTGGTTGCCGCCAAGGAAGAGCGTGGCACCGCTGTCGATAGCGATGCCGATCTTGTGAAGCAAGCTGGTGTCACCATCTCTCGCTTCAAGGGACTTGGTGAGATGGATGCCGACCAACTATGGGACACCACCATGAACCCAGATAACCGCGTGCTCAGCCAGGTGCGTATCGATGATGCCGAGCGTGCCGATGCGATTTTCACCAAGCTGATGGGTGACGAGGTGTCACTTCGCAAATCATTTATTCAGACCCGCGCAAAGAGTGCTAACCTTGACGACTTGGATATCTAGGGAGAGGAGACAGATATGAACGATGACACAACACAACACGATGACAACCTAGACGCGACTCCTCTAGAGGGCGAGGTACTTTCAGAGGTGCCTGAGACACAGGGAGTGGAACAGAAGACGCTTGAAAGCGTCATGGAAGATAGTTTCTTCCGTTACTCGATGAGTGTGATTATCGACCGCGCGCTGCCTGATGTTCGAGATGGACTGAAGCCGGTGCACCGCCGTATTTTGCACTCTATGAATGTGAACGGCAACCGGAGCAACTCGAAATTTGTAAAGAGTGCTCGTATCATCGGTGACGTAATGGGTAAGTACCACCCGCATGGTGATTCGGCTATTTATGAATCAATGGTCCGATTGGCCCAGCCATGGTCGTTACGCTACCCGCTTGTACAGGGGCAGGGTAACTTCGGTTCAATGGATGGTGACCCAGCGGCTGCGAGCCGTTATACCGAGGCGCGCCTGCAGAAATTCTCAGATGAAATGTTGGCCGATATCGAAAAGCAAACGGTCGACTTCCGCGATAACTATGATGGTTCCGAGCAAGAGCCGGTGGTGCTCCCTTCTAAAGTGCCGAACCTGCTATTGAACGGACAAATTGGTATCGCCGTGGGTATGGCAACTAACATTCCACCACATAACCTTGGCGAATTAGTTGATGCAGCGATTGAGCTTATCGATAACGATGAAGCAACCATTGACGATATTTTGAAGCACGTGAAGGGTCCAGATTTCCCAACTGGTGCAATCGTCTACGGAGGCGCACCAATGAAGCAGGCCTACCTGACGGGGCGTGGTAGCGTCACGATGCGTGCGGTTGCGGCGATTGAAGAGACAAAAAAAGGCCGTCACCAAATTATCGTGACAGAGATCCCATATGGTGTAAATAAAGCATCACTTGTTGAAAAGATTGCCGAGCTTTACAAGGACAAGAAGATTAATATTAGCGACCTACGCGATGAAAGTTCGCGTGGTAAGGTGCGCATTGTTATTGAGGTCAAGAAGGACGGCTACCCTAAGAAGGTACTGAACCAACTCTATAAGCTCACCGCCCTCCAAAGTAGCTTTAATTACAACATGTTGGCGTTGATTGATGGCATCCAACCAAAGATTTTGGGTATTCAAGAAATGCTCGAAGAGTTCATTAAGCACCGCGGCCAAGTGGTACGTCGCCGCACCGAGTTCGAGCTACGCAAGGCCCGCGAACGTGCACATATCTTGGAAGGCTACAAAATTGCGCTCGATAATATTGATGAAGTCATTCGCATTATCCGTGCTAGCAAGACAACCGAAGAGGCCCAGCAGAACCTCATCAAATCATTTAAATTGTCTGAAATTCAGGCCCAGGCAATTCTTGCCATGCAGCTCCGCCGCCTTACCGGACTCGAGCGTGAGGCGATTGAAAACGAGCTGGCCGAGCTTTTGAAGGCGATTGCGCGTTTTGAAGAGATTCTGGCAGATGAAAAAGAGATCCTGGCCATCATTAAGACCGAACTTCTTGAGATGAAAGAGAAGTATGGTGATGAGCGCAGGACGCAAATTATTAACCACGAACTGGGCAAGTTTAGTGATGAGGAACTCATTCCTGAAGAGGAAAGCGTTGTCCTTCTCACAACAGAGAATTACATTAAGCGCACGCTGGTAACCGAGTACCGCCGCCAAAACCGTGGCGGTAAGGGTAAGCGGGGCATGACCACTAAGGAAGAAGATGTCATCGATCAGCTCATTCCTACTAACACCCACGATTGGCTATTCTTCTTTACGAATAAGGGACGCGTCTTCCGCCTGAAGGCCTACGAGGTTCCCGCGGCGAGCCTCGCTGCGAAGGGTGTTGCTGCCGTCAATCTGCTTGCTCTGCAGCCTGAAGAGAAAATCACCTCGATTATTAAGCACGAAAAAGATGCCAGCGATGAAGGCTTCCTGTTCATGGCAACCACCAAGGGGACAGTGAAGAAGACTCCGCTAAAAGACTATGCCAATATTCGTACCAATGGGCTGATTGCCATTAAGCTTGATGACGGCGATGAGCTGCGCTGGATTAAACGTACTTCTGGTAAGGACGATGTTATCATCTCGACTTCTGCCGGTCAGGCAATTCGTTTTGGTGAAGTCGATGCTCGCCCAATGGGGCGTGCCGCCCGAGGTGTCCGTGGCGTCCGCTTGCGTCCGAACGACCGAGTAGTCGGTATGGATATTGTCTCGAACGACAACGGCCAGTTATTGGTTATTAGTGACAATGGTTACGGCAAGGTGACGAAGGCCAGTCTATTCCCAGCGCATAAGCGTGGTGGCGTGGGCATTAAGGCGGCGATCGTGACGGCGAAGACGGGTCCAATTGTCGCCGTACGTTCGCTTGAAGAAGACACCGAGGAAATCCTACTTATTTCAAGTAAGGGCCAGGCAATTCGTGTGGGATTGAAGGATATTCCAACCCTTGGGCGCACCACTCAGGGTGTGCGTATCATGCGCACCGCCGAGGACGACAAGGTTTCATCATTTGGATTTGTACCTGCACAGCCGGTCGAGGCCGATGCAGCCGAGGCGTCAGAGGCCGCGCCGAAAGCAACTAAAGAGTAACAAGGAAGCGGGGTAGGGCATGGAACTTTTCTCACCGTATATCATAGCTGGTATATCTGGCTGGGTAGTGTCGCAACTACTAAAGTATGTCGCGGCAAGTGTGAAGGCGAGGAAAGTTGCCTCGTTCCGCCAGCTTTACCTGTCGGGCCATATGCCAAGTGCGCATAGTGCTACGGTTGTGGCGGTACTCACCGTCATCGGCTTAAAGGACGGGGTTGGATCGGGTCTTTTTGGGCTGGCGTTAGTATTCGCTTCGGTGGTGCTCTACGATGCGGTCATGGTGCGGCGCTCATCGGGTGAGCAGGGGGTTGCACTGACAGCGCTTATTAAGAGTACCGGGGCGAAAGTACCACTCCCACGGGTCGCTATGGGGCACACCCCTCTTGAGGTTGCGGTTGGTGCGCTGTTGGGATGTGTGGTGGGTCTGGTGGTGATGTTCGCCATGAACGCATAAAATCTCGATTTTCTTAGATTAAGGTGTTGACCGAGACGAAAAAGTAGAGTATAGTTGAAAAAGTCTGGTTGACGGGGAGGCATACACACAATGTATGAGCTCGCCCGAAAACACTCTCAACGTGGAGTTGAAAGTTGAAAAAAGACGAAAAGTGAACTTTGACAATTTAGTAGTGCAAATCTTTTATCGCATTAACTCTTTCGAGGGTTTTTGTTGATAAATATCATCGTCAGTTAATTATGTATAGTGAGTCTTGTACTGTTGAACAGTACATTTTTATGGAGAGTTTGATCCTGGCTCAGGATGAATGCTGGCGGCGTGCCTAACACATGCAAGTCGAGCGGCAGCGGGTCGCTCACTATTTACTGGAGCCTGGATACGAGCAAAGCAAGTATCCGTTCAAAAAGGGAGGAATTCCTTGTTCAAGTAAATTGTGAGCGATGCCGGCGAGCGGCGGACGGCTGAGTAACGCGTGGGAACGTGCCCCAAAGTGAGGAATAACTGCCCGAAAGGGTGGCTAATGCCGCATATGATCTTCGGATTAAAGTCTTCGGACGCTTTGGGAGCGGCCCGCGTCGGATTAGGTTGTTGGTGAGGTAATGGCTCACCAAGCCGACGATCCGTAGCTGGTCTGAGAGGATGATCAGCCAGACTGGGACTGAGACACGGCCCAGACTCCTACGGGAGGCAGCAGTGAGGAATCTTCCACAATGGGCGAAAGCCTGATGGAGCAACGCCGCGTGAAGGATGAAGGCCCTCGGGTTGTAAACTTCTTTTATAAGTGAAGAATATGACGGTAACTTATGAATAAGCACCGGCTAACTACGTGCCAGCAGCCGCGGTCATACGTAGGGTGCAAGCATTATCCGGAGTGACTGGGCGTAAAGAGTTGCGTAGGTGGTTTGTTAAGTAGGTAGTGAAATCTGGCGGCTCAACCGTACAGGCTATTACCTAAACTGGCAAACTCGAGAATGGTAGAGGTAACTGGAATTTCTTGTGTAGGAGTGAAATCCGTAGATATAAGAAGGAACACCAATGGCGTAGGCAGGTTACTGGACCATTTCTGACACTGAGGCACGAAAGCGTGGGGAGCGAACGGGATTAGATACCCCGGTAGTCCACGCCGTAAACGATGGATACTAGCTGTTGGAGGTATCGACCCCTCCAGTAGCGAAGCTAACGCGTTAAGTATCCCGCCTGTGGAGTACGGTCGCAAGACTAAAACATAAAGGAATTGACGGGGACCCGCACAAGCGGTGGATTGTGTTCTTTAATTCGATGATAAACGGAGAACCTTACCAGGGTTTGACATCCCTTGAATTTTGCCGAAAGGCGAGAGTGCTTTATTGAACAAGGTGACAGGTGATGCATGGCCGTCGTCAGCTCGTGTCGTGAGATGTTTGGTTAAGTCCATCAACGAGCGCAACCCTTGTGAATAGTTGGATTTTTCTATTCAGACTGCCCCGGCAACGGGGAGGAAGGAGGGGATGATGTCAGGTCAGTATTTCCCTTACATCCTGGGCTAGAAACGCAATACAATGGCCAGTACAATGTGCAGCGAAGCCGCGAGGTGAAGCAAATCACATCAAAGCTGGTCCCAGTTCGGATTAGAGGCTGAAACTCGCCTCTATGAAGTCGGAATCGCTAGTAATCGCAGATCAGCAAGCTGCGGTGAATACGTTCCCGGGTCTTGTACACACCGCCCGTCAAACCATGAAAGTGACCAACACCCGAAGTCCGATTCGTCGGCCTAAGGTGGGGGGCATGATTGGGGTTAAGTCGTAACAAGGTATCCGTACCGGAAGGTGCGGATGGATTACCTCCTTTCTAGAGGAGATTACGCCACTGTGTCGAGTAATCACACGGTGAAGCTAGGTCGGTCTTTTTGGTAGGATGAGCTTACTTACCAATGTCGTTCCAACTTGAATTTATTCAAAGTGGAACAAGACTAAGTTCAAAAAAATCTCACCGTACTAATTGACGATTATTCAAGCAAGCGAGTGAAATGAAAGTTTACTTTCATTTCCGAGTCTGCGCAGAATAATGCCGGCATTTGCCGGGATGACACTGATTTGCACTACTAAGTTGTTAAAACGAAAACCTCCGAGTAATCGGAGGTTTTTGTATTAAAAGTAAATAATTATAATACCGAGGTCATCTTTATTCGTGCGAGCGGTGGGTATAAAGTAAAGACGCCCGATATTGTTATGCTCGGCACTACGTTCCGTAGTCGCAATCTCCTCCACCCAAATCTAGTAATTATGTTTAGTATACGTAGTTTATTGTAATTGTATGCACCACCCCCCTTGCGATAAACGACGTTTTACGCTAGAATAATACAAGTTCTGCGATAAATGGGGCAATAGCTCAGTTGGCTAGAGCACCTGCTTTGCAAGCAGGGGGTCCAGGGTTCGAGTCCCTGTTGCTCCACCACATTTTGAATATATGGGGTGAATCTGGCGAAAGTCTGAATCACTCCACCAGAACTGATACGCGAGCGAAAAGGAAGAGTACTTCTTTTTCCGAGCGAAGTTCTGGTATGCGAACTGTCGCTATACCAGAACTTATTAACATATAAGATCTTCTGCAACATATGGGCGATTAGCTCAGCTGGTTAGAGCGCGTCACTGATAATGACGAGGTCGGAGGTTCAAGTCCCTCATCGCCCACCAATTGCAGAAGGTCTTTTTGTTTGTCTTATGAGCAATGTGCCTGATGAAAAAAAGACCCCGCTGGCTGCGAGGTCCTGAGGTGGAACTTTCGAGCAGTAGCGGGGTTAGTAGTCCTTGCCGAGAATCTTATTGGTAATGGAGTAGGCAACGACAGTCGGCAGGGCAAGCAGCCCCAGTACAATCCAGATGCTGGTCGAAGATTCTGATGAAGTGGTGTCCGAGTTGCCCCAGACGAAGACGATCAGCATGAAGATAATCGTCACTGCGGCCGACGCCAGCCAGATTCCAGCGATTGCGATGCCCGCGCCGATGGAGGGCTGGGTAGTGCTGGTGGAAGGGGCGATATTCATCGTCATTTCCGATAACTCCTTATTGTGAGGTTCGACAAAGCCGTACTCGCTTATTATATCATTTTTTAGTATAAAAGTAAATATACGGCGAGTTTAGCCTAGAATGCGCGCTAAACCCCTTGCAAAACAGAGAAAAGTGGAGTATAGTTAAACCCAATAGGCCATGTTACGCGAGAAACCTCTGGCACAATCGGGTTGGACAAATGCGAGGTCCAAAAACCCCATACAATTTAGTCACAATCTTCGAAAAATCCCTTGAACATTCTTTCTACTGGTGATATTATCGAAAAGCTGTCTTGAGTGCAGACAACACACACTAAGGTGTTTGGAAATGTGCTCTCAAGAGGTGAGGCCACAGGACGTTAACAATTCAAAATGATGTAAGAAAATTTTTTAAAGTTGACGGCTACGAAGTAATTCATAATCAGTATTCCTGGTTTTTAGCAATTACTCGTTAAGTCAATGCATAAAAAGGTACTCAAGGGCACAAAATGGATGCCTAGACGTATATTACCGATGAAGGACGTGGTAAACTGCGATAAGCTTCGGGTAGCTGTTATCAAGCTATGATCCGGAGATTTCCGAATGGGGAAACCCAGTACGAGTTATGTCGTGCTACTCATATCTGAATAAAATAGGGTATGAAGAGGGAACCAGCTGAACTGAAACATCTTAGTAGGCTGAGGAAAAGAAAGTAAATAACGATGGCGGGAGTAGTGGCGAGCGAAACCGTTAGAGCCCAAACCTTATAATCTTTCATTCTTCGGAATGAATAAGCTGATAGGCGAATGATTATTCGGGGTTGTGATTTTACACGAGACCAAGTCTTGGTATACCACTTCGGTGGTATTTCAAGATTTGCGACCAGCGGCTATCACCGACTGGATAAAGTAAAAAATTTGCTTGGTTAGCAGAATAGTTTGAATGACTATCCAAAGAGCGTGAAAGACGCGTACGCGAAAACCGAGCTGACTTTATACGTGTTTTATCGAGTAGGGCGGGGCACGAGAAACCCTGTCTGAATCCGGCTGGACCACCAGCCAAGGCTAAATATAATATACGATCGATAGTGAACTAGTACAGTGATGGAAAGGTGAAAAGAACCCCGGGAGGGGAGTGAAATAGATCCTGAAATTTTGTGCCTACAAGGAGTCGGAGCCCCCTCGGGGGTGACGGCGTGCTTTTTGTAGAACGATCCAGCGAGTTAATTTCTAGTGCAAGGTTAAGTCAAGTGACGGAGCCACAGTGAAAGCGAGCCTGAATAGGGCGATTAAGTACTAGGGATTAGACCCGAAACCGGGTGACCTAACCATGAGCAGGTTGAAGCTACTGTAATAGGTAGTGAAGGACCGAACCGTCGTACGCAGCAAAGTGCTCGGATGACTTGTGGTTAGAGGTGAAATGCCAATCGAACTCGGAGATAGCTGGTTCTCCTCGAAATAGCTTTAGGGCTAGCGTCATGTAGTAGCAGTCGGGGGTAGAGCTCTGTAAAGGACTGGGGGGAGCAATCCTACCCACCCTTAACAAACTACGAATACCGTCTGTGTAATCATGGCAGTTAGAACGTCGGGGCTAAGCTCGACGCTCAAAAGGGAAACAGCCCAGACCATCGTCTAAGGTCCCTAAATATATACTCAGTGGGAAACAAGGTGAGATTTCTTAAACAGCTAGGATGTTGGCTTAGAAGCAGCCATTCATTTAAAGAGTGCGTAACAGCTCACTAGTCAAGAGATCTTGCGTGGAAAATGTAACGGGGCTCAAGTATATTACCGAAGACATGGATGCATAGTTTACTATGCGTGGTAGAGGAGCGTTCCTCTCTGCAGTGAAGTAGAACTGTAAAGTTTTGTGGAGCGTGAGGAAGTGAGAATGCTGGAATGAGTAACCATAAGATAGGTGAGAATCCTATCGGCCGTAAGAGCAAGGTTTCCTGAGCCATGGTAATCATCTCAGGGTTAGTCGGGCCTAAGCCGAGGCGCATAGCGTAGGCGATGGACATCAGGTTAATATTCCTGAACCGGTTATAATTTGTACACTGTTCACGGCGAGATAATCGAAGCGGATTCATGGTATGCATCCGTCCAACCTAGGGGGAACCCAAAGGGAGTGAAAGTTGATCTTCGGATTAACGATTTTGATGAAGGCGCTGGCTGGAAAAGCAGGTGTACGCGTGATTATATCCGCCCGTACCGCAAACCAACACAGGTGCTCGAGTCGAGTAGACTCAGGCTTACGAGAGAACCTTCGCTAAGGAACTCGGCAATACAGCGACCGTAACTTCGGGATAAGGTCTGCCCCCTCTTCATTGAATATGAAGTAGGAGATTGTCGCGTACACTCAGCGAGGTGGTTAAATCGTGCAAGTGTAATGACTTGCACATGAGTACGCATCGTATCTTTCGGGATGCGATCGTGATAAATCCTTTTTAATCACATTATTTTTTACTGAGATAGAGCAAACAATTTTGCTTTTTTGTACGCACAACCTTCGTATTTAATGATGAGGGGGCCGCAGCAAAAGAGCCCACGGAACTGTTTACCAAAAACACAGGTCTCTGCGAACACGAAAGTGGATGTATAGGGGCTGACTCCTGCCCGGTGCTGGAAGGTTAAGGCGAAGGCTTCACGGTCTGAACTGAAGCCCCAGTGAACGGCGGCGGTAACTATAACCGTCCTAAGGTAGCGAAATTCCTTGTCAGGTAAGTTCTGACCCGCACGAATGGAGTAATCATGTGGGCACTGTCTCAGCGAAGGACTCGGTGAAAGTGCATTGGCGGTAAAGATGCCGTCTGTCCGTACCAGGACGAGAAGACCCCATGGAGCTTTACTACAGTTTTACATTGTTCCGAGTTTTGGCCCGTGTAGAATAGGTGGGAGACTTTGAAGCAGATACGCTAGTATTTGTGGAGTCGAAATGTGAAATACCACCCTTGCCAAGGTTTTGATCTAACCTGTGCCGTTATCCGGTACGGGGACAGTGTATGATGGGTAGTTTAACTGGGGCGGTTGCCTCCTAAAGAGTAGCGGAGGCGTTCAAAGGTTGGCTAGCAACGGATGGAAATCGTTGTGATAGTGTATGCGCAAAAGCCAGCTTGACTGTGAGGAGTACATTCCAAGCAGAGACGAAAGTCGGAGCAAGTGAACCGCTGTACGTACAATTTGTACATATATGTGGGAATGACAGCGAACACGGATAAAAGTTACCCTGGGGATAACAGGCTTATAGCGCCCAATAGTTCACATAGACGGCGCTGTTTGGCACCTCGATGTCGGCTCATCACATCCTGGAGGGGGAGCACCTTCCAAGGGTTCGGCTGTTCGCCGATTAAAGTGGTACGCGAGCTGGGTTCAGAACGTCGTGAGACAGTTCGGTTTATATCCGGTACGGACGTCAGGAAATTTGAGTGGATCTGCCCCTAGTACGAGAGGACCGGGGTGGACGTACCTCTGGTGTATCGATTGTGGCCACCTGCTGCATTGTCGAGTAGCTATGTACGGTTCTAGATAAGCGCTGAAAGCATATTAAGCGCGAAACTGACCACAAGATTAGATTTCCCTACGAGGACACAGAAAGAATATCTGTTTGATAGGCGCAAGGTAGAAGCGTAGTAATACGTGCAGCTGAAGCGTACTAATAGTCCCATCGCCTTTTTATGTCCTTATCTTCTCCATTAACCCCTTCCGTTACAGGACTTGGTTAATTGTTGAAGATGAGGTAGACTTAACGAGTAATTGGTGAAAATCAGCCATTTCATACGGAAATGGACGAATTTCATCAAGAACGTCAGCTTTTAAGCGTTCTTACAGCAAGCATCGATACTATAGTGATGTGCATATGCACACCGCATAGGCATCGAAGCAAGGTTTTGTCCCACTGATTTATATATATCAGCGCAAAGTGACGAAAACCTTACTTCGGTGCCCATGGCAACGAGGAAACACCTGTTCTCATTCCGAACACAGAAGTTAAGCTCGTGAGCGGCGATTATACTGCCACAAGTGGGAAACTAGCACGGTGCCGAATTATATAAAACCTCAGGTAACACCTGAGGTTTTATCTTTTCTTCCTCGCTCGAAAGTCCAAGCGTGCTTGTACTTTGCTCGCTGCGTTGAATAGTAAAAAGACCATCCGAATAGGATGGTCTTTTTCTCTTGCCCCGGTGCGGCGGCAAGATACCCTACCTCAGGTAATACCTGAGGTTTTATCTTTTCTTCCTCGCTCGAAAGTGTACGCAATCATACCCGCACATTGACGCCAGAACACGCCTATGGTTATATAAACACTATACATTACGCTATGAATCATACACCACCACGCTCACCACAGACTACAGAAGAGCCACGCCCCAATGCCCCGGACGGCGGTCCTCGTCATCTTGAAGAGGGCACATCGGCCGTTCGTACGATAGCACGAGAAGGCGCGCTGTTTGTGGCCGATGCTGCGCTCCGCGTTGCGGATCGTCTTTCGCTTCATGAGGCTCCAGAGGCTCCAGAGGCCCGTAGGGACCGGACTGGGCGTCACGTGGCCGAGCGTACCCCGCGTACCCCGCGTGAACACAGGCTTGCTCGCATCGGGCGGTCGGTTGTTGCGCAATTTTCGCGTGATCCAGCCGCAAAAGCTGCGCGGGTACAACAAAAGGAAGCCAAGTTTCAACAGGCCTTCCAGGCGTATGATGCGCGCATGCGGGCCAAAGAACGCCAGCGGCGATAGAAGCTGCCGGTCGGGTGTCGCGTCCGGTCAACAAAAGGCGCCAATCGCTAGAGAAACCAATAAAAAACAACCCGTCTCGCAGATCGGGTTGTTTTATTTTGCTGCCGAGGCGTGGTGGCTGCGTATAAGGGTGGTGGACGCCTATACCTGCGGGTTGCCCTCGGCGTTGAATCTTGTCTGTTTTTGGATAAGATTCAAACAGGTGCATATCTATAGTATCGCATGAATCGCATATGTGCAACAGTAGCATAAACATAATGTGCTTGTTTGTGCAATAACTATTACATCACAAAAAAGTGCTTACGTAAAACTTGACAAAAAGCATAAGCTATGCTATTATTCAAGCATACACATCGCGAGGCACCACGGTGACTATATCGTATGTGAGGTATAAATGAGGGTTTCCACGCCGCAAGGCAGGTGGAAATCTTTTTAATATGTGTGGGAAAGTGCCCACAAGGAGTAACATCATGGCAGGAACAAAGGCTGGCGGTATTAAAGCTGCTCAAAAGAACCTACAGCGTGACCCAGACTTCTACGCAAAGATTGGCGCTAAGGGTGGCAAGAATGGCCACACTGGCGGCTTCGCTGCGAACCCTGAACTTGCTCGTATCGCAGGTGCAAAGGGTGGTCGTATCTCGCGCCGCCGCAAGACTGACGCATAGATATTCTATGCATGAAAATACCCCTCGTGTTGAGGGGTATTTTTTTATGGAGAGACAGCGGGACGCCTACGAGGCGGTACTGTAGCGCCGGAGTGCACAGAGGCGTGCCTCGTTCACTTTCCATCGATGCGTGCAGGCGGGGCATTGGTACTGTTGGGGGGCTGTTTGGTAGCCGTTGGCATCGCACTGTGGGCAACGGCTTCGGGCGTGGAGCCACTCTCGGTAGGTGTCGAGGTGATCTTGGATAATATCTTCGGAGACTGTCACTTTGTGGCTGGGGGCCTGTGTTTTGGCATGCTCCCAGGCGGCCGCTTCCATAGTAAGGAGTTCGACATCACGGCGATATGCATGGTGTTCGAGCATCGCGTGCGCCAGCTCATGGAGCAGGAGGGCTGGGGCGTGCGGGAGGGTCGGGGTATAGGAGATAGTCGCCGTTGAAGGCGACCATGCGAATTCGGTGGCCTCTTCAAATTGAATGGCAGGATAGTCGCGGCGCAGGGTATCAATCAGCGAGGGCATCGAGGGCATAGTAGTAGCATCCGTAAATTACCGCTTCTTCGGGGTGTTTCGCCTTGACGATTTTTGGCATGGTAATGTGCGGCGGCAGCTTCTCTTTTAAGATGCCCTTGAGCTGTGCCTGGTACTGACTAAAGTAAGTGCCGATGCTTCCACCGATAATAATGACATCGGGTTGGGTGATAGGGATGATCGCCAGGAAACCGCGGCTAATTCGGTCGGCAATTTTGTTCCAGGTACGGGTACTTTTGATATCACGCGCGTACTTGCCGTAGGTGTTGTAGATAGCCTTGCCCGAGGCGAAGGTTTCCCATTCGCGGACCGTACCATCGTATTCAACGAGGGCTCGGCCGGCTTCGCTGTAGCGCAGTCCGGGGTCAATTTTGCCATTCGTAATGAAACCGCTGCCAATGCCGGTGCTTACTGTGACATACAGGCTGGAAATTGGCATAGGTGAGCGCTGGCGTGTCTCCGACAGGCCGGCGAGGTTGGCATCGTTTTCGATAAACAACGGTGCACCACCAAGGACGCCTTTTAGCTCGCTGGTGACATCGAAGTTCTTCCAGTGAAGATTATTACACCACACCGCAACCCCATCACGCACAATGCCAGGAAGCGCCACGACAATGGCGTCAACTTTTACCTCGCTGAAGAGTGCAGTGAGGTGGGTGGTGAGCGTCTGGATATAGTCGGCCCTTTTGGTTGGTGTGGGGAACTTAAATTGGGTGGTAATTGTACCATCCTCCGAGTACCCCGCGATAAGTGTTTTTGTCCCGCCCGTGTCTACTGCTACAATCATGTGCTCAGTATAGCATGAGGTTAGTCGGCTGCGCGTGACCTGGCGCACGTTTTGCGCTGAAAAGATAGGCAGGTGCATCTTCTTGAGGTACAATTGAGGTAGAAACGGGAGAATAACCATGGCAATACGTATTACGCAAGCAGGGGTGGCACTCACGGTGGGAATTATTGGGGTAACAGCGCTGATTATTGGCGGACTCTTTTATGTGAAACAAAGCGGCGAGCAGGCGCGGCGTCAGGAGGCGATTGAGATTGCCGAGCGGACGCTTCAATCTCAATCCGAAAGTAAATCTGGTGATCAGTCGAAGGGCGATGATAACGCCGACTCTCGTGACACCAATCCCGATGCCAAAGACACGAACGGCACCAAAGACGCGAGCGGCACTAAAGATACCCAAGGCACTCAAGACACTCGAGGTACTCCCGGTGCGGGCGAGTCGACCTCTACACCAGGGGCACTACCCGAGACTGGTCCAGGCGAGGCGATTGCTTCGCTAGTGGCGATTGGCGCGCTGACGTACGCGGTGGCGGCTTTCTGGCGCTCGCGGGCGGCGACTGGACGTATCTGTTAATCTGAGGTATAATAGAGGTAATCTACGAGGAAAACCCTTTCTTACGTGTGCCCCTCATACCAGCTAAAGGTATGAGCCGCATGGTGTCCATCCCGGACAGAACGGCAGACTGGCTTTCCCGAGAAATACAATAGTAAGAAGGGAGTCTTAAAAGACTTATGGCAAAAGCCGCAATTACAATGGATGAACTACTCGCAACCGAGGAAGCGCATCTTAAGCAAGTTACACAGGGAGAGGTTATCGAAGGAAAGGTGCTTTCAGTTCGTAAGCACGAAATCCTTATCGATCTCGGACCTCAGGGTGTTGGTCTTGTACCACGCCGCGAGGTAGGTTTCTCGCGCTCACTCAACGAGGGAGATGAAGTGTCAGCCAGTATCGTTGACGCCGAGCTCGACAACGGCTACGTTCTCCTCTCGCTCCGTAAGGCTGCGAAGGATAAGGGTTGGGATGAAGTCATCGCCAAGCTCGAAAGTGGCGAGATTATCGAGGTGACTCCATACGATGCAAACCGTGGCGGTCTGTTGGTCGAATACGAAGGCGTTCGCGGGTTCCTCCCGGTTTCGCAACTTTCAGCCGAACACTACCCACGTGTGGGCAGCAACGACAAGGACGAGATTCTTCAACGTCTGAACGTCCTTATTAACCAGGCGCTGAAGGTCCGTATCCTCGATGCCGACCGCAAGGCAAACAAGCTGATTTTCTCTGAGAAGGAAGCAGTTAAAGAAGGTCTCGCTGCTCGTTTTGAGAAGCTGAAGATTGGTGACGCCGTCAAGGGCGTTGCAACCGGTGTGGTTGACTACGGTATCTTCGTGAATGTAGAAGGTATCGAAGGACTGGTGCACATCTCAGAAATTAGCTGGGAGCGTGTGAACAATCCATCAGACTACGTGAAGGTTGGTCAGACAATCGAGGCGAAGATTATTGCTATCGATAAGGACCGTCTCTCACTCAGTATGAAACAGCTCACTGAGGACCCATGGCTCGGCGAAGTCGACCAGTTTAAGGTTGGCGAAGCAGTCGAGGGAACAGTGACACGCATCACACCATTTGGTGCGTTTGTGCAGATTAGCCCTGCTGTTGAAGCGCTGGTCCACGTCTCAGAACTCGGCGAGGGTGATGGTGCCGACCCTGAGAAGGTGTTCACCTTGAACGAGCGCAAGTCGTTTGTCGTACTCGACATCGAGAAGGACAACCGCAAAATCTCACTTGGTCTTCCTGGATCAAAAAAGAGTAAGTAGTTTTTGGTAGGTGGTAGCTGGTAGGTAGCGCATGTGTTACCTACCAAACACCAATTACCAAACACCACCGCCCCCTTCACCACATCCACCAAATCAGTAATTACAAAAGGAGCAAAGCATGGCAGAGAAAGTTCTATCGATCGCCAATTCAATTACCGTGGGCGAGCTTGCTGATGTGTTGAATCTTCCGGTGACTACACTTATTGGGGAGCTTTTCAAAAACGGTATCGCCGCAACTATCAACCAGCGGATTGATTTCGAGACGGCGACCATTATTGTCGATGAGCTAGGGCTTGATGTGGAGCTGCAAAAGAAAGAGGCTGCCGCTGGTGCGGGAGAGCGCCGCGTACGCGAATTATCGGCGGATGCGGTTGCGCGTTCGCCAATCGTGGCGGTTATGGGGCATGTTGATCATGGTAAAACCAGTCTGCTCGATTCAATTCTTGGCCAAAAGGTTGTTGAAGGCGAGGCCGGTGGCATCACCCAGCACATTAGCGCCTATCAAACAGTACGGAACGACCGAACAATTACATTGCTCGATACGCCAGGTCACGAGGCCTTTGCTGCGCTACGTCAACATGGCGCAACACTTACCGATGTCGTGATTATTGTGGTCGCCGCCGATGATGGTGTCAAACCTCAGACCATCGAGGCGATTCGTTTTGCTCGCTCGGCCAATGCAAAAATTGTTGTTGCAATTAATAAAATTGATAAAGAAGCGGCAAATCCCCAGTTGGTGAAGACACAGCTGGCAACTGAGCACAATCTTAATCCTGAAGAATGGGGTGGCGACACGGTGATGGTTGAAGTGAGCGCCAAAACCGGTCAGGGCATTGATACATTGCTCGATATGGTACTTTTGGTGGCCGACCTCGAGGAACTGAAGGCTGACATTGCCGTTCCGGCCGAAGGACTGGTAATCGAGGCACACATGGAGACTGGCCGTGGTGCAGTGGTAGGGCTTTTGGTCGAGCAAGGTGTCCTGAAGCCAGGGGCATTTTTGGTAGCAGGGACTGCCTATGGCAAAGTACGTACGCTGAGTGACTTCCTTAATAAACCATTGAAAGAGGCTGGGCCTTCGACCCCTGTAACTATTAGCGGTTTTAAGGAGCTGCCTCAGTTTGGTGATGTATTCTCAGTGGTAAAGAACGAAAAAGAGGCGCGAGCAAAGGCCAGCGCGGTGCGCCAAGAGCGCGAAGCTAACGCGGCCAGCACCAATGTCACTGGCGCCGACCTCCTGAAACTCATGACACAAAAGCACGAGGCGCAAGACTTTAACGTGATTATCAAGGCTGATGTCCAAGGTTCGCTTACCTCGGTCATCGACAGCCTTAAGTTGATTGATACGAATGGCGAGGTTACCTTCCATGTCGTGAGTAGCGGCGTAGGTAATATTACCGAAAATGATATCCGTCTGGCTGCTGACGGTCGCACCGTTATCTATGGTTTTAATGTCGAATTACCACCTGCAGTGAAACAGCTCGCAACCCGTGAGCGAGCCGAGGTGCGTCTTTACCGAGTTATTTACGAGCTATTAGATGACGCGCGCCTCTCGATGGAGAAACTGCTTGCTCCCGAGGTGGTGGAGACAGAGGTTGGAGCACTTGAAGTTAAGGGCGTCTTCCGCACCTTGAAGGACGAGGTGATTGCAGGTGGACTCGTGACGAGTGGTAAGATTGCGCCAGGTCTTTTGGTGCGCATGAAACGCGGTAAAGGCGAGGCGGCCGAGGTTCTTGGCGAAGCTGAAGTAATAGGTTTGCAACGCGAGAAAATCGACACTAAAGAGGCCTTCGAGGGTGATATGTGTGGACTCAACCTGCGCACCACTAAAAAAGTGGTCCTTGAAATTGGCGATACGCTCGAGTTCTTTACTCGTGAAGTAGTCGAGCGCCACCTGTAGGCGTATCCCCCGGGTGTGTTGCTGAGGCGCCCGCGACATCGAAAAGCTTGTGGTTGCACGAGCTTTTTGTTATATTTAGCTCAAAAGAAGATTCAAACACAAAAAAGGAATTACATGCCGTCAGAAACGCTTCACTCGAGCCACTTGGCATATCAACCAAGCGAAACCCTAGCTACCCCAGCCGATGGAGGCGCGGCGCCGCCTGTAGAGGTGAGCCGTAGGAAGGCGGGGCGTGTTTCTATCACGGCCGAGGACGTCACCATGCAGCGCGGTCCAGCGAGCGCGGATGCCTCGCCATACGACCGCTATGTGCTAGGGGCAGAATCTTCCGAGCCGTTACCGACACTCGATGAATTGGGTGCCGAGGTGGCCGATTTGCACCAAGAGAACGATGCGCTGCGTCTTCAGGTTGAAGAATTGAAGCGACAAGTAGCCGAGTTGAAGGGGGAGAAACTACTTGCTGTCGATCAGCCGCGCCGTGTGCGTAAGCAGGCGGGTGTGACGGAGCGCCTTGTGAAGTATGCGGACGGTTCATTTGCGTGGGAAACGGTCAGTGTCGATCCCGAAATTACCCGCGATACGAGCGAAGACAAACCCGATGAACCCGCGGAGCAAGCTGAGCATGGAGGGCATCGGGCTGAAGGTGGGGAGGCAGAGGCGCACAGTCAAGAGTTGGTCCTGACCGCCCAGACAGGAGGAGCGCAGGCTGAGGCGTCCGAGGCGGGAGCCGAGAAGTCGGCCGATGCGGATCGCGAGTCAGCTCCGGCAGCATCATTTGAGGTGCTTATTCCTGCGGAGCTTCAGGCTGAACTTGCTCGGGCACAAGACGCGTATGCTGCGGCAGTTGCGAGAGAGCGTAATGGCTTCTTGGGGCACGTGCTGCAAGACTCTCAAGTATTAATTGCAATACCGGGTCTGCAAAAGTTGGCTAGCCGATTGAATGAATCGCACGATGCAACGCACGGAGCATCGGAACGCCAGGCGTATAAAGAAGTCGTGACGAAGCTTCAAGAGGAGATTCGGGCGCAATCGATTGCCGCGCGTGGTGCCGAACAGGAAGTCTTTGAAAGTATCCGAATGGCGACTATGGACGTGGCGCTACAGAGCGAGGTGAATCTCGAGATAAAAATCGCAGCGGCGCGCATGGAGCAGAGTGGTAAAACGAACAAATTTATTAATTGGTGGGTTCGCCAAGATGGTCTCGGTGGAAAAATCCGCAAGGGGCTGACTGTTGGCGCGGCTGGCGTGACAACTGGTGTACTGCTTGGTATTGCGGGTGCACCATTAGTGCTAGGTGCGGTAGCTGGCGGCGCACTTAGCGCGGGCATTGGAGGCTACGTCACTAAAAAGCGCGCGAGTGGACTCACCGAAAAAGGTGGCACGCAGACGCTCGCCGAACAGCAGCAACACGAAAGCATTCGGGCGAAGAACGACTTTGTGACCGCCCAGAAGTTTACCGATGGAGGCTACGCCGATGCGACCAGTCTTGTCGACATGACGGAAGCCGACACTGCACGCGAAACTGTGGGCAACCGCGGGCGTCTTCGTAATTCAATTTTGGCGGGTGTTGCCACTGGCGCTGCTGGCGCAGGCCTCGGAGAGCTGGCACGTTCAAGCATAGACCAAGCCGGCGACACCTCTCGCGCGCACACCCCAGATACGCCTCGGGCTACTGAGTCGGCACCCGAACCTTCACCAGCGCCAGGTGAAACGCCGTCTGCCCCAGAACTTCAGGGCACCAACTTTACGGTTGAGGCGGGTAATGGCTACACGCACGAACTTATCGACTTTGCTCGAGCCAACGGACGTTTGCTCACTCCCGAGCAGTCGCTCCAACTCCACCAAGATATCGTCAACCAGTTTGGGAGCGACTACATTAATATCGGTGCCACCGGGGGCGATGTCTATACGCAGGCTGGTGAGGTTCGCTTGGCGGCGCCAGGTAACGCCACGTGGGCTAATGGGGTGAGTGAATATATTCAGCAATGGATGGCCGGTCGTGGGCTTTGGTAAGGGTAATCAGGTAAGGGAGGCGTATGAGTAACGAGGAAATTTTACAGGAGTTGGGCTTTGGCAGGGCCGACCAGGCAATGAAAGACCGCGTCATCGAGAACGTGCGCACATTGGTCGAACTCCGGGTTATCGGGATAGTGAGCGAACTCATGACCGATGACCAAGAGGCCGAGTTTGAGACGCTCCAGGCACAGGGCGATTCGAACGCGGTCTGGGAGTGGTTGCGTACGCAGGTCGCAGGGGTTGATATCCACGATGTCTACGAAGCGGCGCTGCGTGACTATATCGATGAACGTAAAGTAAATGCGGCTGAAGTACCGCAAGAAGGGTAATTTGGTATACTAAGAATATGTTTCAATTAGACGATCAGTTTCTAGAGGACATTGGTCTGGCGAACCTGCCAGAGGAAGAGCGCAAGCCATTTTTGCAGCATGTGTATGATCAACTCGAATATCGTGTAGGAGTGCGCCTCAGCGAAGGTATGACCGATGCTCAGCTCGAGGAATTCGAAGCAATTATCGATCGCAAAGAAGACGTAGTTGATGCTTGGGTTGCCCAACATGCTCCCGAGTTCGCTCAAGATTCTTTGTATGAAAAAATTCAGACAGGCAGTGGTCTATCGGCGGGTGATTTTCGCGTGAAGGCCGAATACGCCGCTACAAAGTGGCTTGAAGTAAATCGTCCCGACTACCGAGACGTGGTCGCACAGACGCTCGAGGCCCTCAAGCAAGAAATTGGTCAGAATAAAGACACCATTTTAAGCCCACAAGCGCCTTCGGATGCACCTTCAGCTGAAGCGACCGCAGAGCCAACTGAATAAATACTCTCTTACTCTCTACGCCTGCGATTCGTGGAGTGTCGCACCGTAGCCGTTAAGGAAGGCGCTACGGCTCATGCGCTTACCGCTAGGGCCGATAAGCTCGTCAATCGCGAGATAGGCACCGTCACTACAGCGGATATCAAGTGCCGATTCGGGCTGCGCGGTAACCCGTACGCGCGTCACCACGAGAGTATGAGGAGAGATGAATACCTTTGTTTTCGGGAAGGTAAGATAGGCGCGTACCTGTCGCTCCGCTTGGACGGCGGATACTTGCTCGGGGTGAAGGAGGCTGTCGTCCTTCGAGAGGAGGGCGCAGTAGCTCGCCTGGGTGTCGTCCTGGGGCGTTGGCTGGAGTGAGCCGTCAATAATTGACGGCAGAAGTGCGCAGAGTTGTGCGGCGCCTCGTTCGGCGAGGTCCGCTTCGAGCTCGGGCGCGGTTTCGGTGCCGTGGAGAGGGACGGTGAGCTGGTCGTAGATAGGCCCGGCGTCCATTGCGGCCGAAAGCTGCATAAGAGTGACGCCAGTTTCGGCATCACCATGCAGGATGGCCGTTTCAATTGGCGAGGGTCCACGGTAACGCGGCAAAAGCGAAGGGTGGACGTTAATAATACCAGGGGTGAAGAGGTCGATAATCGACTGAGGAATAATTTTCCCAAAGCTCACCAGCACGCCAATTGGCGCATCGAGTTGGGCAATATCGGCAGCAATATCAACCAATTTAGTGGGCTGCCAGACTGGAATATCGTGTGCCTGCGCAATCTCTTTTACGAGTGAGCTCGAGAGCGCACGGCCACGGCCTTTACGACTATCGGGCTTCGTCACAACCGCAGCGATAGTAAATCCCTCGTCAATGAGGCGCGTCAGGCTGGCGGCACTAAATGAATCAGTCCCAAAGAATACTATTGTGTTCGATGTGCGTGGCATAGTCGAGCGGCTCCAGTTCACCGGTTGCATCGAGGCGGTAAAACGCATCGCGCTGGTCTTTGATATGATCGATAAATACAATCCCGTTGGTGTGGTCAATTTCGTGTTGAATGACGCGCGCCAGGAAGCCATCGGCTTTAAATCGCACCTCTTGCCCCTCGATATTAAGCGCGCGCACCCGAATTTTGCTGTAGCGCGGGACCTTACCGTAAATATCTTTCACGCTTAGGCAGCCTTCGTAATCTTCTACTAGCGCCCCTTCGTACTTGACGATTTCAGGGTTGATGAGCGCGGTGAAGTGGTTGTTTTCTTTGTCCTCGAAGTCGCTGCGAACGATAACAACTCGCTGTAGGGCATCGATTTGAACGGCGGCCAGCGCGGCGCTAATTTCATGCGGGCGAGAGGCCTCCCAGTCGACCGCGGCATCGGTCATATTTTTGATAAGTGCGAGGGTGGCATCGTCAATTTCGCGAATTTTGGCTGATTTTTCGCGCAGATGGCTGTGGGGGAGGGTGATGATGTCGTCTTTAGTCATTGGCATTAGTATATCAGAGGTGAGGCGCGAGGGCTAGATGAGGCTGCTGGGATCGAGCTCGGCTTGCCAGTGGGTCGCAGGGAGGTGCGTCAGCGCCTCGAGGAGTAGTTCGCGCTTGGGACTTTTAAGAATCAGCTGCCAGCGGTAGGTGTCGCGCTGCCGCTCGTAAAAGGCCGGGGTTGGTCCAAGGATTTCAACATCTTTCGGGAGGGCGCGGCGTAGTTCGCGGGCTAGCTGTGTGGCATGACGGATAGCCGTTGCCTCGGTTTTGTAGACATCGGTGAGCTGAAGAAGGTAGCGGAATGGCGGAAAGCCACTTTTCTGTCGCTCCGCGAGGGCGTAGTGATAGAACTTTTCGTAGTCCTGCGCGAGTCCATATTGGATGACGGGGTGGGTCGGCTGGTACGATTGCACCACTACGGTAGTGTCCCGGGCATCGCGCCCGACTCGTCCGACTACTTGGGCGAGCAACTGGAAGGCGCGTTCGGTCGCCGCATAATCGGGCAGGGCGAGGCCGCTATCGGCCTGAATGACACCCACGGTATGCAGTTTCGGCAAATCGAGCCCTTTGGCGACAACTTGCGTCCCAATGGCGATATCAATGGTGCCCTCGTACAGTTCTTTGTAGCGCTCGTTGACCGTCTCTGCGTTGGTGTTGTCGCCATCGAAACGCGCGATGTGGGCTTTGGGGAAGAGCTTGCGTAATTCGCTCTCGATGAGTTTCGTGCCAATGCCTTTATGAATAATATCGGCCGACTGACAGACCGGGCAGGCTGTGGGTACTTTTTGGGTATAGTCGCAGATGTGGCAACTCATACGGTACATGTCGGCGTGGAGTACAAGGGGCACGTAGCAACGCGGGCAGGTGGCCGTCCAGCCGCACTGCTCACAGAGTGTGGTGCTGGCGCTGCCGCGGCGATTATGAAAAATGAGCGTTTGTTTGCCCGAGGCACAATTGTGTTCAATCTGCGCGAGAAGCTCATTCGATAGAAAGCGATGACGAGTAAAATGCTCTTTTTTCTTCATATCAACCAGGGTGACGGCGGTGGCTTTAGCCTCACCTCGAGCCGATTTACGGAGGTAGACGATAGGCGAATTGGTTGCTTCGGCTACGTACCGGTCGGTGAGAAGTGGGGTTGCACTTCCCAGAATGACGCGCGCTTGGGCAGCCTTGCCTAGGACACTCGCCGCCCGTAGTGCCGAGTAGCGCGGCGCCTGAGCCTGCTTGTAACTTGGCTCGTGCGCCTCATCGACAATAATTGCCCCTAGTGTTTGAACGGGCATAAATAGCGCCGAGCGTGGTCCAATGACCACGAGAGGAGCCGTGGCGTGGAGGATGGTTTGCCAGGCGAGATGTCGCTGCGCTTCGGTCATGTGAGAGTGGGTGACAACAACTTGGGGGAACTCATGCATGAATTCATCGACAATTTGGCTGGTAAGGCTAATCTCGGGCACAAGGACGATGACCGACTTCTCGCTGGCGAGTGTCCGCCGTGCAATTTCTTTGTATACCTCGGTCTTACCCGACCCAGTTACCCCTTGGAGGAGTACTGTCCCGTGGGGGAGGTTCATAATTGTGTTCACCGCCTGAGACTGTTCTGCATTGAGTACAATTTGTGTTCGTTGACGCAATCGAGGTGATTCCTTGGGGGGTGTGTGGCGGCGTGTTTTTGTAAGACCGCGCGGCAGGACAGTCTGGAGCACGGTTGCGAAAGGCGTACGGTAATATTGGTGAAGCCACCGACTGAGCGCAACCAGGGGGAGCGGCAGCGGTTGTGACTCGATATGGCCCAAGAGGGCTTTGGTCTCATAGGCAGGTTGAGGTACTTCACGGAGTACCACGCCCGATAAGGTCTGCGAGCCCACCGGAATAGTTACCAGTTGACCTATGGCGTAGGCATCTTCCGATTGATAGGTGAGCACGGACACGCCACTGCGCACAATTTTGGTAGGTGCAACCTCATAAAACCTCATGGTTTCAGTATAACAGGGGCGTGGCAGCTGTGTATGCAATTTATCTGGTGGTGAAATCTCTCCCGCGACATGCTAGAATAAGCGTATGTATTTTGAGAGTCGCGTTCACGCAGGGCAGCAGCTCGCTGTCCGTCTTTTTGAAAGGTACCGCTACGAAAATTGTGCGGTCTTAGCTCTCAATGATGGTGGGGTCATTGTGGGCGAGCAGATCGCTGCACAGCTACACTGTATTCTTACTATGTTATTGGTTGAGAGCATCGAGATTCCTGGTGAGTCGCTTATGTTTGGTGGCGTCACCCAGGACGGTAACTTTAGTTATAACAGCGACTTTTCTCAGGGTGAAATCGATGAGTACACCAGTGAGTTTCACGGGTATCTCGAGGACCAAAAGCGCCAGGCATTCGAGCGGGTGAATCGTTTAATTGGCGATGGTGGGGTTGTTGATCGTAATATGCTCCGCGATCGTACAGTAATCCTTGTCAGCGATGGGTTTGGTGATAGTACCGCGCTCCGAGCAGCGCTCGATTTCTTAAAGCCTATCCGCATCCAGCGACTTGTCATTGCGGCACCCGTTGCCTCGGAGTCGACCATCGATACGCTCCACGTAGCGGCCGATGAGCTCCACATTCTTGATGTAAAGGTCAATTACTTTGATACCGACCACTATTATAATCAGAATAATGTTCCTTCACACGAGGAGACGGTCGAGCGAATTAACAAGATTATCCTGAATTGGCGTTGACCGAGGCGGGGCAAAAAGTGTAGAATAAAACTCAACAGGTTCAAGAGGCTACAAGTTTTAAAAGGGGAAGCATGTTAGACGTTTTTATTACATCTCGGGTGCGGCGTAAGATCGTAGTGGTCTACGCGAAGTATCCAGATTTTCGGACACACGTACGTGGCCTCGCAAAGCTGATTAAAGAAGATCCGGGCAATATCCAACGCGAATTGAAGCGCCTCGAAAAGGTGGGATTCCTTCTCAGCGAGCGACAGGGTAATACTAAAATTTACGCAACGAACAAGCAGTTCCCAATTTTCAAGGAACTCCAGAGTATTGTGATTAAATCGCAGCAACACGCCTCTCGCCCGAAGCGTACATCGTCTGACTTGGGGTAATGGCACTCTTCGATCGCATTCTTGCACACCGAGGTATCACTTCGGAAAAGAAGGCGATTTTTTTATCGCCACAGTATGATGCTGCGCACGACCCCTTCTTGCTACCCGACATGCAGGCGGCGGTCGATCGTCTTGTCGCGGCGCACGCCGCGCAGGAGCGAATCACTATTTATGGGGATTATGATATCGATGGATTAACCGCCACTACGGTACTCCTCGATGCGCTGGCTCGTTTTGGGTTTAGCCACGTCTCGGCATTCATCCCTAATCGTTTCACGGAAGGGTACGGATTGACAGTTGATGCAATCGAGCGGATTGCCGCCCAGGGTGCACAGCTTATTATTACGGTTGACTGTGGCAGCCTGAGCCATGTTGAGATTACCCGCGCTAAAGAACTTGGTGTCGATGTGATTGTTACCGACCACCATAATGTCGCGCCGGTTCAGCCACCAGCTATTGCGGTTATCAACCCAAAACGATTACTTCAGGATTACCCGGAGGCATACGAACGCTATCTTCTTAAGCCAGAGTGGGCCGCAGCGCATCCTACTGCCGCGCTCTATCCATTTCTCGACCTCCCGGGCGTGGGAGTTGCGTTTAAGCTCGTGCAGGCGCTCCAGACGCGGCTGGCGGGGCTCGAACGGGGGCAGGAGAAGTGGCTCCTCGATTTGGTCGCCCTGGGGACGGTATGTGATGTGGTGACATTAGTTGACGAAAACCGCACCCACGTATTTTGGGGTTTGAAGGTGCTGGCGAAGACGCGGCGACCAGGCCTTAAGGCGTTGATGGCGGTCTCGGCGGTACGGCCCGAAACGGTCAACGCCCGGAGTCTGGGGTTTGCACTTGGTCCACGCATGAACGCTGCGGGGCGGCTGGAGACGGCTCGGTATGCGCTTGATATGCTTGTCGCTACCGACCCTATGGAGGCGCTGCAGTATGCGCAGACACTCGATGAGATGAATCAAGCCCGCCGCCGTGATCAGGATGCGATTTTGCAAGAGGCGCTTGTGCAAGCCGAGCAGTATCAGAACGACCCAGTGTTGGTCGTGAGTGCACCGGGGTGGAACCATGGTATTGTCGGGATTGTGGCGGCAAAATTGCTCGAGCGATACCAGAAACCAACTTTTGTCCTGGCCGAGGATGGGGATGAGGCGAAGGGGTCAGCTCGTAGTTATGGTGATTTTAGCGCCGCCGATGCGATTCGCGCTGCCGATGACATTATTACCAAAGGGGGCGGCCATACATTAGCCGCCGGGGTGACGCTCCCGACTGCGCATATCGAGGCATTTCGTGCGCGCGTGAATGAATTCTATGTGGGTCAAAAGCTCATAAATCAGACGGCGCTCCTACTCCCGAAGGCCGATGCCGATGCCGAGCTTCATGAGGTCACCGAACAATTAATCGAGGCACTGGCGGCGCTCGAGCCGTTTGGCAATGGCAATCCGCAGCCAATCTTACGCACCGAAGCCCTGCAGGTCCAGTCGGTGCGGCGCATGGGGGATAAAGGACAGCACATCAAGTTGTCGCTCGTAGATAATCAGGGCAGCACGATTGACGTTATTGCCTTCAGCGCCCCCGACCACTTCTTTGTCGAGCCGGGAGCTTCGATTATCGTGTGGTATAGTCCCGAGCTCAACGAGTGGCAAGGGCGCCGCAGCGTTGAGGGGCGGTTGCTCCATCTTGAGCTACAGTCTCCATCTTGAGTTTCAGCCTAGGCTTTAGTCTCAAACTTAAGCACCTCAGTCCCAAACTTCAGCGACCCGTGTCTACGATTTCTTGAATAGAGTTGCCAAACTGATGGTTTGACTAAACTCGAGCGCACCAAGACGGAAGGCTCGCACTGCAATCCACAAGCTCCCAGCCGTAAAGAGAGTCATAACCGCAAGCACGCTGCTTGCCTGGACGAGATTAAGACTCGAGAACATGTTGAGTATGAGCGAGACCACCGGAGAGGTTAGCGGGAAGTAGCTCATAAACGTCACCACCGGGTTGGTTGGGTCGGTGACAATAAGCGTAATGAAGTAGAACGGCACAAACGCGCCAATGTAGAAGACGGCCGAGAAGCTGTTTGCCTCTTTCGATGAGGGAGCAATTGAACCAGTGGTAGTAAGGAAGCCGGCGTACATGAGGAAGCCAACAATTAAGAAGGCAAAGCCAAAGAAGATAGCTTGCGGGTCGAAGACGAGTTTTGCAAGATCAACCCCAAACGGCATGCTCATTGAGACGCCCGCCTGATGCACAACCAGTAGCGTGATGGCCGTAAGGAGCGCGAAGAACGCCACTTGGGTAAGGGCCACCAGGCTCACTGCCAGTAACTTACCTAAAATGAGGGTACGTGACCTCACGTAGGTGAGGACCATCTCCATAGAGCGGTTCTCTTTCTCCTCACTCACACTACTAAGCATGTAGCTTACCGAGAAGGCAAAAATGATGTAGAAGAGTATCACGAAGAGGGCGGGAATGGCGTATTCGTTCACTCCGGCCGTCTCGCGTCCTTCGTGATAGGTGACGATGGTACTCTCGGCGCCGTTCTGGGCTAGTGCAATTATTTCGGCCGACCCAAGGGGCAGGAAGAGACTTGTCTTAAGGAGCGAGTCGGCGAGTGACGAGACAGAGCCCATTTTGGTGATGTCGGTTGAGGTGAGATAGATCGTGTAAGCGCGACTTTCCTTGAGGTTTTCTGGGAAGACTACGAGCGCCTCTTTATCGCCACGCTGCACCTGTTGACGGAGCTGGTCGACCTCGCGAGCGGGGCTGAGTGTGAGTTCGCTGGCCTCGACAACCTGCTCGTTCAGGAGCCCACTTTTATCAACTAGGGCGACATTCCTGAGGTCTTTTGAAAGCTCCTCGATTTTATCAACACTGGCTTGATTGCTGAAGTACACCAGCACAGCAATGAGGGCAATCATAAGCGGTAGAGCAATCATCACTATCCAGAAACTTGGTTGCCGCACAATAGTGAGATACTCATGGCGAATAACTGATCGAAGTTTAGACATGGCTGCCTCCTGTGTGCTCGGTGCTTTTTTCATTGTAAATTTGGACGAAAATATCTTCGATAGATTTTGATGAAAACTCTTTTTTCACTTTCGCAACGCTGCCGTAGGCGCGCGCAACTCCGTCTTTTAAGATTAAGAGACGATCGGCCAGGCGCTCGACCTCTTCCATCAGGTGCGTAATATAGATAACCGCCGTACCTTTGCTTTGAAGGTCGTCCACGATATCAAGGAGCAGTTTACGGTTGACGGGATCGAGCCCCTTGGTGGGCTCATCGAGGATAAGGAGTTCGGGGTCATTCATAATCGCTACCCCAAGCTGGACCTTCTGCTGTTGTCCACCAGATAATTTTTTAATTTTCGTTTGTGCCATGTCACTTAGCCCAACCTTATCAAGGAAGGTGAGTGAAAAGGTACGTGCCGCTTCGCGGGTCATGCCTTTTAACTCTCCAAAATACACCATGGTATCGAGAACTTTCGAGCGTATGTAGAGCCCGCGCTCCTCGGGGAGATAGCCGACTTTTGCAGCCGTTTCGGGGGTAAGCGGTTGGCCGTTGATTAATAGTTGACCAGAGGTCGCCTGATAAATGCCAAGGAGGGCGCGGATAGTACTTGTCTTTCCAGAGCCGTTTGACCCCAAGAAGGCAAATACTTCGCCCGGCATCACATCAAAGCTGAGGTCTTTGACGATTTGCTTTTCGCCGATCGTCAGACCGAACTGTTCGATATGTACAATAGGTTTTTTCATCCCTTTAGTATACACAATCCTCATGAAGCGCAAGCTCGTTGGGCGCGGTGGGTATAAATCGGTCGACCGGTCTTGCATTGTCTGGCTGTATCTGTTAAAATAGCGTAGATATGGTACAAGTAACACGTAAAGACGAACGCGAAGCGAACGAAAACATCATTCGTCGTTTCAACCGAAAGGTGCTACAGAGTGGTGTGTTGGCCGAGGCCAAAGCTTCTATGCGCTTTTCGAAGGACATCAGCAAGGTTGAGCGCCGCAAGAAGGCAATCATCCGCAAAGAGCGCAAGGCCGACAAGCTTCAAAAAGCCCGTCTCGGCGTTCGATAAAAAATTTCCCCGAGCTTGCATCGGGGATTTTTTGTGTACACCACCAAAACTACTAAAAATTATTGACACACAAAGAGGTATCTCATTATGACACTCAAAACTCAACTCGATGCAGACATTAAGACGGCACTCCTTGGTGGCGATCGTTTTCGTGCTGATGTACTCCGCAACCTAAAGGCGGCGATCTTAAGCGAGGAAGTTGCGACCAATGCTCGCGATGCGGGCCTAACCGATGAGGCCTTCGAAAAAGTTGTGGCACGTGAAGTGAAAAAACGCCTAGATAGCGTGCAGCAGTACACGGCTGCGGCTCGACCAGAGCTCGCTGAAACCGAAGCGGCCGAGGCAAAAGTACTCGAGGCATATTTACCAGCCCAACTTTCTGAAGACGAGATTACCCAGGTGGTAACCGAGACGATCGCCGCGCTTGGTGTGTCGGGGCCTCAGGCGATGGGTCAGGTGATGGGCGCCGTCAAAGCGAAACTTGGTAACACGGCCGACGGGGCAACCGTTGCGCGCCTTGTGAAAGCGGCACTCGCCTAAGTACGTCTATAAGCACGCCTAAGTACACTTAAGCATGCCTGGCTACACCGCAGAGTGTAGTCATCATCTATAAAAAACGATATAGTAAAGACCATGATTGTATTTTTCGGTCCAGCTGGAGCTGGAAAAAGTATGCAGGGACAAATACTAGCAGCACGAATGGGCTGGCGTTGGTTAAGTGCGGGGCAAATTTTACGCGATACGCACGACCCCGAGATTGTCAAAACAATGCACGAGGGTAAACTCGTCTCGCACCAAGCAATTACTCGTATTATGGGCGAGGCCATCTCGAAGGCTGGGGATATTGATCAAATCATTCTCGATGGGTTCCCGCGCGAATTACCTCAGGCGCAGTGGTTGGTCGACAGTAAGACCGATCACGGTCGTGATATTGGCCTAGTGATTGTACTGGAGGTTCCCCGGGATGAGCTTCTAAAGCGACTGGCAATCCGTGGGCGCGCCGATGATACTCCCGAGGCAATCGATCAACGCCTGGCGATTTATCGTCAGGAAATGTATCCGATTTTGGGGCTTTTTAGCGAGCAACATATCCCTGTTGTTCACCTCGACGGAATTGGCGGTGTGGGTGAGATTCACGACCGCATTTTTGCAGAACTTAAAAATAGAGGTCTTGCGGCCTAATGCAACGCTCAAAAACACCTGAAGAGATCCAGGCTATGCGTGAGGGCGGAAAAATTTTAGCACAGCTATTTGAGGATTTGAAAAAACAGGTTGTCCCCGGTGTGTCAGAGAAAGAGCTCGATGCGTGGGTTGACGCCGAAATTAAAAAACGCGGCGCAACCGCTACGTATAAAACCAGTGAGGTAAACTTCCCGGCGGCAATTTGTATCTCAACCAACGAGCAGATTGTCCACAGTATTCCGTCCGATTATGTTTTGCAGGAGGGTGACGTTGTGAGCTTCGACCTCGTGATTACCTATAAGGGCATGAAAACGGACAGCGCCTTTACAATGATAGTGGGTGATAAAGCGAGCGGTGCAAAAAAACATCTCGTACACGCTACCGAACAAAGTCTTTATGCGGGTATCGATGCTATTAAAGGTCCCGTCCGCGCGGGCGATATTGGCGCTGCGGTCGAAGAAGTCTTGAAGTCGGCCAAACTGGGTATTATTCGTGATTTAGTTGGACATGGCGTAGGCCATGAGATGCATGAAGCGCCCGATATTCCCAACTATGGTCGCAAGGGGACGGGGCCGTTTCTACCAGTAGGAACGACAATCGCAATTGAACCTATGGCAACACTGGGCGGTGAGAAAATCGCCACCGAAGACGATGGCTGGACCATTAGTACTTGGGACGGCAGTCTGGCGGCGCATTTTGAGCACACTGTACTTATTACCGAGGATGGGGCGGAGATTTTAACGAGTTTATAATGGTAGAGCGGCCTGATTTTCTTGTAGCGTATAACGCAGTCGAGGTTCCCGCGACACGTGTTTCCGCGGATGCTATTGACGAACATGTGTACGAGCTGGAGCGGCGCTTCATGGGGGAGATTCGTGCCTCACTCGATCTTTCGGACTTTGCCCTCGAACATTTCTTTGTTGAAGAGCGGAGCTTGCTTGTGCGCCCTGAGCATGCCGAACAGGGCTATTTTGACACCGATGATTACCAGCTTCGTTATCGAAAATGCGGGCAGCAAATTTTGGCATCGGTGACCTATACGCGTGATGATTTTAATTATCAGGTTGCTCATTTTGCAAAATATCCGCTCACTGACCACACGGTGGAGAGTATTCGTGAGCTCCAGCGGATTGAGCGAATTGTGGCTGGGCTTGAATAAGTCTGTCTAGGGGGTTGTCGAACCTCGACCACAAGCGGTATACTAAGCCCATGCAAGAGTCGTCTTCTTATGCCGTTGGTCTCGATATCGGAACAACCAAGGTGCGCACAGTAGTAGCACACATTGATAGTTCAACCGGGGTACCTACCATTGTAGGTATTGGCCAGGCGGCAAACACCGGTATGCGCAAAGGAGTGGTGGTCAATCTTCAGGGGCCTGGTCGTGCAATTGACGAGGCGCTTGGTGAAGCCGAACGGATGAGTGGGTATCAGGTTCATGGTGCTACCGTGAGCGTCAATGGGGCGCATATTCTTACCACTCATGCCGATGGTATGGTGGCGGTTGGCGCCTCTGACCACGAAATTGGCCCCGATGATCTGGCGCGCATTAAAGAAGTCGCCACCCTCGGTAAGATTCCTGCCAATCGTGAAACACTCGATGTGGTAGCGCACGCCTATACGCTTGATGGGCAAGACAATATTAAGGATCCAATTGGCATGACGGGCACCCGCCTTGAAATTGACGCACATGTAGTCTCTGCCCTGACGCCGTATTTGGTAAATGTCGAGAAGGCGGCCGATTCTGCACAGGTGGCACCGCACAGTGTCGTCCCTACTGCAGTAGCGGCGGCTCGAGCAGTTTTGCACGAACAGCAGCTCGAAAACGGTGTGGCGGTGCTCGATTTTGGTGGCTCAACCACGAGTATTGCCGTCTATGAAGAGGGTGACCTTCAGTATGTCGGTGTAGTGCCGATTGGCGGCACCAGCATTACGAACGACCTGGCGATTGGCCTTAAAACCGATCCCGAAATCGCCGAGCAGGTGAAAGTGAAATATGCCTGTGCGCTTGGTCATAGCGACAGCGAAGGGGTGAGCATTAAGCACGAGGGCGAAATCCATACCTTTAAAACTGAAGATATTAATGAAATTGTTGAGGCCCGTTTGGAGGAAATCTTCGAAGGCGTGCAGTTCCACCTTAAAAAGGCGGGTCGCGCCGGGAAACTACCAAGTGGTGTCGTGCTAGTTGGTGGTGGTGCAAAGCTGAAACATATTACCGACTACGCCAAAGAAATCTTGGGGCTTGCTGCTCGTCTTGGTCAACCTTCTGGATTTGGTGGTGTCGCAGACGATATCGATAAGTCCGAGTTCGCAACTGCGATTGGTTTAATGCTCATTGATGCCGAGCAATCGAGTCGCGAAACACCACGCGGCGGCAAGTTCAAAGCACCTTCATCGAAAGACCTAAAGGGCAAAGCTTCGAAGCTATTAGGTTGGCTGAAGCCATAAGCAGCGGTGTCTTTTATCCGTATGCTATTGAAATACCCCGCTTTATAGGCGGGGTATTGTTTTAAGGGGTGTGCGCTCGCGGTACGGCTAGCGTTGGGCTCGGGCGCCCTCGAACTCGGTTGGGAGAGCCTGGCCCTCTGAGAGACCCTCGCTGGTTGCCTCGTGCTTAATTTCATCAGCCAGTTTCTTTTCTTTGATGAAGAGAAGCAGGACAAAGGCGCCAATAGCCAGTGGCACGAGGTAGAGGAAGATAGGGATGAGCGCATCATTGTAAGCGGTAAGAATACCGTTACGGAGCACTTCGGGCAAGTTTTTGAGCAACTCTGGAGTGAGAGACGAGCCCGCGCCGCTCCCGCCGTGTCCGCCACCCATGTGGAGCGCAGAAATATTCTCTGCCAGGCGTGAGGTAAACAGGGCACCGACAATTGATGCGCCAAGGCTGCTACCGACTTGGCGGAAATAGTTATTAGCTGCAGTCGCCGTTCCTACTAACTTATGCGCAAAGGTATTTTGCACCACAAGGGTAAGAATTTGCATGCTGAGCCCAAGGCCTACGCCGATAACCGCCATGTAGGTACATATCAGCGCAATCGAGGTTGCGACAGTCGTGGTGCTAAGAAGATAAAGACCCAGCCCAAGGATTGCAGCTCCAAAAATTGGATAAAGCTTATACTTTCCAGTTCGCGACACCGCTGCACCAACCACAACCGAGGTGAGAAGCATAGCCCCCATCATCGGTGACATCAGGAGACCGGCGCGGCTGGCGCTAATACCTTCAGCCATTTGGAAGTAGGTTGGCATATAGCCGGCAGCACCGAACATCGCGACCGCAATGAGCATACCCGCCACTGTTGTAATAACAAAGTTTGGCTCTTTGAAAAGATGCATTGGGATAACGGGTTCTTTGGCGCGTTTTTCGATAAAGACGAAGGCGATTGCGCCCACCAAAGCAGTCGCGAAGAGGCCTAGGATTTGCCACGAGTTCCAGGCATACGTTGCGCCGCCCCAGGTCGTTGCCAGGATGAGCGCGGTTGTGACGCCGGCGAGGAAGGTCATACCGAGGTAATCTTGTGGATGTGAAGACTTTTCGGTGTTCTTTGGGAGATGGAGCAGGAAGCTGATGGCAGCCATAGCAATGAGGGCGAGGGGAAGGTTAAGGATGAACGCCCAGCGCCAGCCCGGACCTTCGGTAAGCCAGCCACCAAGTAGAGGTCCGGCAACCGATGAAAGCGCGAAGACGCCACCCATCACACCGACATAACGACCGCGCTCGCGAGCAGGCACCACGTCCGCGACTGCGGTTTGGGCCAGAATCATGAGTCCACCACCACCGAGTCCTTGCACGACACGACTGATAATAAGCCAGGTCATATCGCCTGCGAACATACCGATGACTGACCCAGCCATAAAGAGGGCGATCGCAATCATAAGGAGCGGTTTTCGACCGTATTGGTCACTTAGTTTGCCGTAAATCGGCATGGTAATGGTTGAGGCGAGCATGTAGGCCGTAATCACCCATGACATGTGCTCAACGCCGTGCAGCTCACCTACAATGGTAGGCAGGGCACTCGAGAAAATCATCTGGCTCAGCGAAGCCATCAGCATGATGACCATCAGCGAGGCGAAGAGCATGATGATTCCCTTCTTATGTTCTTTTTGTGTGCTCATTTATATTCCTTTCGTTATGTCATGCAAAGTTTCAATAACAGATTTGAGCGTTGCAGTTGTAATTGGTTGGTTGGTTTTATTGCAGTAACGCAACACAGCACCGGCGAGCTGGAGAATGAGTGACGTTGGAACGGGCGTATTGGTGAAAGCCTGTGATACGACCGGTTCAACAAGTTGTTCAATCTCGCCCATGTAGGCCTCGACTTTGGTGTGTATTTCGGGGTAAGCCACGAATAACTGCCGCCGCCGCTCTTTCGAGCTTCCAGTTGCTACCGAGGTGTCGTACGCGGACAAAATAATGTGTACACAGCGCAGGAGGGGCGATTCGGTACTGGCATTGAATGCCGCTACGGCCGATTCGGGGAGGGTGGGAATCATGAGCCCCAATAGGGCGTGTTCCTTGGACGCGAAGTAGTTGAAAAACGTCCGCCGAGACACCCCGGCCTTACTCGCAATATCATCGATTGAGGTTGCGATAATGCCGTGTGCCTCCACAAGCTGATACGTAGCCTCGTGAATTGCCGCGCCTGTGCGCTCTCTATGTTGTTCGCGTAACGTCTGTGTCGTTACGTTCATTCTTTACATTATTGCATTAGTGCAACAATAATGCAAGACTAAAATTTGTGTTCGAACACATAGCTATTGCTACATGCCCCCTCGTGGTACAATAGGAGGTAACAGATAAGCGAATCAGGGGAGAAAGACAGGCATGCCTGAAGTAAAACCGAGTGACATTCAAACCTTCGCCAGCATTAAGGTGGTTGGTGTTGGTGGTGCGGGTGGCTCAGCAGTAAACCGTATGAAAGAGGCTGGCCTAGCTGGTGTACAATTTATCGCCATGAACACCGATGCGCAGGCGCTCCATAACAGTAAAGCCGATATTAAAATCCATCTCGGTCACAGCACAACCGGTGGTCTAGGCGCGGGTGCTGACCCTTCGAAGGGTGAGGCCGCCGCACAAGAATCACGCGAGGATATTCGTCAGGCCCTCGAAGGTGCCGACATGGTGTTTGTGACAATTGGTGCTGGTGGCGGCACTGGATCGGGCGCAGGTTACGTAGTGGCCGAGGTCGCACGCGAGCTGGGCATTCTGGTGGTAGGCGTCGCTACTAAACCGTTTAGTTTCGAGGGCGAAAAGCGCCGCCAAAACGCCGACTGGGCCATTGCACAGCTGCGCCGCCACGTTGATACGCTTATTACTATTCCAAACGACCGCCTCCTTCAGACAATCGATCGCCGCACGCCTCTCCTCGAGACATTTAAAATTGCCGATGATGTCCTTCGCCAAGGTGTGCAGGGCATTTCCGAGCTCATCACCGAGCACGGTCTTATTAACCTCGACTTTGCCGATGTAAAAGCCATCATGAGTAACGCCGGATCGGCCCTTATGGGTATTGGTCGCGCCAGTGGTGATAATCGTGCGGCGCTGGCTGCACAGCAGGCAATCGAGTCGCCACTTATCGAGGTGTCAATTGATGGCGCCCGCGGTGTACTGTTTAATGTCACCGGTGGCTACGACATGAGCATGAGCGAAATTCAGGAAGCGGCCGAAATTATCACCAGTGCAGTTTCGCCCGATGCAAATATTATTTTCGGTGCAACACTTAAGCCAGACATCGAGGACGAACTCATTATTACCGTCATCGCGACTGGATTCGATTCAGCATATTTCCAGGATGAAACTCCTGCGACCGAGCAGGCCGACCCTACTATTTCCGAGAAGCTCAGCGCGGCAATCGATGAAACAGAGGTCAAGGACATCGATATGAACCTCGACCACACCGAAGCAGCCGCCATTTTTAACGAAGAGACGAACGAGAACATGTGGAATCAAACGGTCGAGGAAGAAGACGAGTCTGACACCCCAGCGTTCCTTCGCCGCCGCAAGAAGAGCAAGAAGAATAAGAAAGACGAGGAATAGCCTTTTATGCCTAAAATTGTCATTGGTGATAGTCGTGTCATTGAATCGCGTGAGGTAAGTGATGGTGTGACGATTCGCCGCCGCCGTGAGGCACCCGATGGCACAAGGTTCACCACCTACGAGCGCATCGAAAAGCCCAATTTGGCCGTTGCAAAACGAAATGGCGCCCGAGAGCTTTACGACCGCGATAAGCTCGCCACAGCGATTAAGCGTTCGGTTGGTAAATTCTTCACCTCAGAGGTAGAAATCGAAGAAATGATCGATGTCATCGAGAGCGGTCTCTACGACCTTGGCGAAAGCGAGATTAGCTCGAAACAAATTGGCGATAAGGTGCTCGATGAGCTTGCCGAACGTAACGAAGTTGCCTATGTGCGTTTTGCCAGCGTTTACCAAGACTTTAAGACGCTTGACGACTTTGTCTCTATCCTCGAGGAACGCCGCCAGCAAAAGCTCGACAAGAGAGCGGTGTAGGGGAGCGGTCGAGTGCGCGTTGTGGTGGTATACAAGCAACAGACCGATTACGCACGAGATGTGGAATCGTTCCTGTTCGATTTTAAACGCTTAACTGGTCGCGACCTAGAGACCCTCGACCCAGAAAGCCCGGCCGGGATTAGCTTCTGCGAAGCATACGATCTCGTAGAATACCCAAGTATCATCGCCCTGTCAGACGATGGCCATATGCAAAATTATTGGCGCGGTCTCCCATTACCAACCCTGAGTGAAGTGAGTTACTATGCTTAATACGAACAAATTAATTGCCTATTTTCGCCACGAAGATAAAAAGATACGCGACAATCGCTGGATTTTCATCAGTATGTTGGTGGGCGCAATCCTTAGCCTGGTGGCGGCCTTTGTGCTGTCGGTGGATGCGATTGAAATTGCCAAGAACCCTAATGCCGAGCTAAGCTGTAGCGTCAATGTCATTGTCAACTGCGCAACCGTTGCGCGGCATTCATCGGCCACGCTGTTTGGTTTCCCGAATAGTTTCTTGGGACTCATGGCAGAGCCGGTCGTCATTACAGTGGCAATCGCCGGGCTAGCAGGTATTAAATTCCCTCGCCGCTTTATGTTCGCGGCTCAAATTGGCTACAGCCTGGGCTTCATATTCGCTATCTACCTCCTTATGACCAGCATGTTTGTGATTGGCGCGCTCTGCCCATGGTGCCTCCTGGTGACAGCCTCGACGACATTCGTCTGGTTTTCAATGACCCGTTTCAATATTCGAGAAAATAATCTCTTCTTACCCAAAAAAGCCCAGAAGGCGGCGCACCGTTTTGTCGAGAAAGATTACGATAAGCTCGTGCTCGGCATTATTATCGCCGTTATTATTGCCGCAGTCTTTTTGAAGTACGGTGACGCGTTGTTTGCGGCGTAGCTCACGCCCTTGTTTGCCAAATCAGCCTAAAAAATGATAGAATAATCGGTAGAAACGCTTGAGTGGCTATCACCCACGAGTTTTGGAAAGAACAGTTTTTGTGTGCACCCTTGTGAAGCATGAAGACCCACTAGAATCCAACGCGCTCCCGGCGTCACGGCGGACAAATGAAGTGCTGAAAGTCAAACCCTTTCGGAAATCGGATGGTACCACCCCTTGAGGGGTTCCGATGACCGGAAGGTTTTTTTATTTTTAATACTACAGGAGAACCCCTCGTGAAATTTCAATCTGGCAGCCGCCGCCGCGCCCTTGAATACGAAAAAGAGCTTGTCAACTACTGGAAAGAGCACAAGACTTTTGAAAAATCGATTGAGCTACGGCCAAAAGAAAATTCGTACGTGTTTTATGATGGCCCACCGTTTATTACCGGTGTGCCGCACCATGGTACATTGCTCAGTTCTATCGTGAAGGACGCCGTGCCGCGCTATCAAACCATGAAAGGTAAGCGTGTCGAACGCGTCTGGGGTTGGGACACGCACGGGTTGCCAGCTGAAAACTTCGTTGAAAAGCAACTTGGCATTGTCGATCGCCGTCAAATTGTGACCAGCGCTGACACCGAGGCGCCACTCGACAAAGATGGCAATCCGCTGCCAACTTTCACGCTCGAGCATTACATCACCAAAGCCCGCGAGTCGATGGTCGCCAACGCCGCCACCTGGGAGAATGTAGTCGACCGCATTGGCCGCTGGGTCGATTTTAAGGGCGCCTACAAAACCATGGACAAAGACTTCATGGAAAGTGTCTGGTGGGCCTTCAAAACCCTGTATGACAACGGCAAAATCTACGAAGGCGAGAAGGTGCTGATGTACGACACTAAATTTGCCACGCCGGTCAGCAAAAATGAAGTGACCATGGATAATGATGCCTACCAAACCGTCACCGACCCTAGTGTGTATGTGAAGTTTAAATTAAACGCTTCATTAGGTGAAGTTGCAAAACCTGAACTCCTAAGCATAGGTGCCCACCCTACGGATGAGGTGTTGGCCGAGGCGAAGGACAATTATGAGCGAGATAAGGCGTATATAGAGGAGAACGCCAATAGGGAAGTGTATTTACTCGCATGGACAACGACGCCTTGGACGCTACCCGCCAATACAGCGCTGGCAATTAATCCCGGTATTAGTTATTCGCTAGTTGAGCTGGCCGGGGAGCTGTTTATAGTCGCAACGGAGCTTATCGGCTCTGTGTTTAGTGATGAAAAACATCAACCCTTACAATACGAAACAAAAGCCCATATATCAGGTGAGGGCCTGGTCGGCGCATCATACGAGCCACTCTTCGCCAACCACGGCGATAACGCACACAAAGTCTGGGCGGCCGATTATGTTGAGGCCGAGGCGGGAACAGGCATTGTCCACCTGGCGCCAGTCTACGGCGAAGAAGACTTTACCCTGGCGCAGGCTAACGATATTCCACGCATCCACGTGCTCGATGATAACGGCTACTACCATTCCGAGGTTGCCGAAAAACTATACGCATTGATGCCATGGCTCGATGCCACCCAACCACTTGAAGTCTGGGACAACAACAAAAACATCGCTAAAGGCCTCGAAAAAGCCGGCGTTGTCTGGAAAATCGAGTACGTCCAGCACGAATATCCGTTCAACCCACGCTCTAAGCAGCGCATTATGTATCGCGCCATTCCAAGCTGGTTCTTCGACATTCAGGGTAGCAAGCCGCTGATGCTCGAGCAAAACGAGCATGTCAATTGGTTCCCGCAGCACCTTAAGCACGGCCGTTTTGCGAAGAACATCGAGCAGGCACCCGATTGGAACCTTAGCCGTGACCGTTTCTGGGCGACTGCCATGCCGGTGTGGAAGGGCGATAGGGGTACTGTGAAGGTGGTGGGTAGCTATGCCGAATTAAAGGAGCTCAGTGGGGTAGAGCTTGACGATTACCACCGCCCATGGGTTGATGACATTACCTTCGATATTGACGGCGAGCATTTTACTCGTATCGACAAAGTCCTCGATTGCTGGTTTGAAAGTGGCTCAATGCCATTTGCGCAGTTCCACTATCCATTCGAAAATAAAGAAAAATTTGAGGCCAATTATCCGGGCGACTTTATTGTCGAATACATTGGTCAAGTGCGCGCCTGGTTTTACTACGTGCACGCCGTCAACACCTCGCTGGCCGAAGTGGGCGCATTTGGTGCCGACTCGAACAAGCCACAAAAGAACGCCTTTACCAATGTCATTACCACTGGCGTGGTGGCGGGTAACGATGGTCGCAAAATGAGCAAAAGCCTTGGTAACTTTACCGATCCGAACGAGCTAATGGACAAATTCAGCGCCGACAGTCTGCGTTTCTTGCTACTTCAAAGTCCGCTGCTTAACGGCGAAGATTTCAGTCTGCAAGATAAAGATGTGGGGGATGTTGCCCGCAAACTCAGCATGGTCTGGAACATGTACGATTTCTTCACCATGTACGCCGAAGTGGACGGCTGGGAATTCGATGGCGAGCTGGTTGACCCGCTGGCGGCCGCACCGTCATCTGACGAAACGGCTTCGCGCCGCGAAACTATCGGGGGGTTAGCGCCCTCAGTTTCTCGGGCTGCAGATGTTTCGCCAGACGAGGTGCACCCTGCCAGCGGAGCCAACCCGCTCGACCAGTGGATTATCAGTCGCGTTCACCAGCTGATTCAAGATATCGAAACCGGCATGGACGCCTACGATATTCCAAATGCCGTCAAGCCAATCTTGCCATTTCTTGATGACGCATCAAACTGGTACGTACGCCGTAGTCGCCGCCGCTTCTGGAAATCTGAAGACGACACCGACAAACACAACGCCTACCGTACACTGCACTATGTGCTGGTGCGCCTTAGTCAGGCGCTGGCACCATTTGCGCCGTTCATGGCCGAAGAGCTGTACCGCAAATTGACAGGGGGCGAGAGCGTCCACCTTACGGATTGGCCAAAGGTCGGTGCGGTAGACGAGACCGTGCTGGGCCATATGGCGCGCACCCGTGACATCATCGAGCAAGGCCTGGCGCTCCGTATGCAAAAAAGTGATACCGAGGCGCAAATTAAGGTGCGTCAACCACTGCAGACGCTGACATATGGGGGTACCGAGGACGGCCAGCTCGATACTTTCTACGAATCGATTATTGCCGAAGAGGTGAATGTCAAAGACATCGCTTACACACCTGATGCGACATCGTTCCAGGTGAAGCTCGATAAAACCGTCACGCCCGAGCTCCGCCGTGAAGGTATGGCGCGTGAAGCCATCCGTCACGTTCAGGCGGCTCGCAAAAACGCAGGGCTTAATGTCGATGACCGCATCGTCCTTAGTCTCACCACAACCGACACCGATCTGCAGAAGGCGCTAGTTGAATACGGTGCAGTGATTGCGACCGAGACGCTGGTGCAGGAGCTTTCGAGCGGCACGTACGCTCATACAACAGAGGTAAAGGTAGATAACGCCGTGCTAGGAATCTCCCTGGAAGCGGCGGGCTAAGATTGACAATAAAAACCGTTTATGCTAATGTAACCGTATAGTTACAGGCGCGAAAAACGCCACAACACAAAAAATACAAAAAAGGACCACCACGCATGAACGAACAAGCAGAGTTTACGCCAGCCGTTATCGAAGTTGAATCAGAAACCCAAGATGCAGCGGCTCTAGATGCATCTGTCGAGAATTTTCAAATCCCCGAAGCTTCAAGCGAAGCTCTAGGCGATGTTTCGAGCGAAGTTCCCGCTGACGTCAGCGAATCGGCCAGCCGTGCCGCGGCTATGCTTGCCCTTAACGAGACCGCTGCGCAGAATGACTGGTCACAGGATCGTCTCGCTGCCGCCCAAGCAAACCTTGGCGGAAAGACCGAGAATACCGTAGAAAGTGTCGAGACTCCCGCTGCCATCGAGGCTCCCGAGACTGTCGAAGCGCCTCATGCCGACAGCCTGACGGCCGCCGTGCAAGAAGTCCACACCAAGCGTGACGAAGAGCGTTCGCACGCTGCGGCGCTGGCGGTACTCGACCAAGAGAAGAAACGCGCCGAGCTGCTTAGTTTGGAAGATACTGCTGCGCATCAAGACTGGACGGAAGACCGCCTCGAGGCTGCGAAGGCGCAGGTTGAGGCGAAGTACTCATAATAAAGGTATCGCGGCACCAGATATGCTGTATAGAAAAATCAGCCTCCTAGAGGTTGATTTTTTATAACTTTTATGCTATTATATACAAACTGCCATACCACAAGAAAGGCGGTAAAGGGATGGCCGATCAGACGGTCTTCCGGACGCACCAGACAGGTGCCATCATTGCGCAGGAGCTCGAGCTTCCAGCTCGGCAGCGCGAGACGAAGGGCGACACTTTCACCCTGACGCTGATGGTCGAGATGCCCTTCTCGAACAACGAGCGGAAGCCTCTCGACATCACCGTGAACCGACTGCCGGTACACGATGACGGAAAGAGTGTGCAGACGCTCGCCAACGACGACAAGCTCATCGAGACCACCGCAAGGTTGGCGTTGGACGGCGAGCCGTTCAAGGTCAACATCTTGTTCCACATGACGGTCGCGTCACTCCAGCAGGGGGTTGCGGTGTTCGTGTCGAAGGACATGGAGCGCATCATCTTGCAGGAGCAGCAGTCCCTTTTTGACCAGGAGGTCGCACGCATGCTTGAGGAGGAGTCGGACTAGCGTATAGGCCAGTTCATCTCTTGCCTCGCAAATCCACCCCGCATCACTTCTCTTGACGAGCTAAAACACCTTGTCGATCGAGAAGAGAGGCGGGGTGTTTTAGTCTATTGACTTTTTATCTCGTTTATGCTTAAATATAGGTATAACACCGTAACACAAAAAGCGATAACCGTATGTCATTATTTCAATATCTCCAGCTTCAACCAGTTGACCCTCAGGACGATGGATCGATAAGCGATCTTGATGCGCACCCTCAAGATGAAGTCATCGACTTGTCGCAAGACGAGGACGGCGAGACGCTTATCCGTGAGTGGGAAGAAATTTCCCAAGACATGCACGAGGCGCGCGATACTGAGTAGCCCGAATAGCGCAAGTGGCACGGGCGCGGCCAGGGCGTCCTCGACCAACCCGCATTCCAGTCTATAAAACTGGTATACTTGAGAGAATGTTAGATATTTCTGATGAAGAATTTGATCGTTTAGTTACCAAGGCCATGGATGAGCTCCCGCAGGAGTATCTCAAGGGTCTTGATAACGTAGCGATTGTGTATGCCGATGAGCCAGATGAGCATCAACGCGCCAAGGCCCATCTTGATGCGCACCACATGCTCCTTGGGTTGTACGAGGGGATTCCGCTGACTCAGCGCGGGGCGGGGTATAGTTTTGTGCTGCCCGATAAGATTACGCTTTTTAAACGGCCACTCCTTGCGGTATCTACCGGCATAGAAGACTTTTTCGAGCAGGTGAAGCGGACGCTGTGGCACGAGATTGCACATTATTATGGCTTAAGTCACGCTGATATGGATAAGATTCAATCAGTTTAAATTAAGCAAGATTTTTTGAACAACACCACCCCCTTATGTAGGGATGTTTTTGTGTTGCCAGACACAACGAATGGTGGTAGAGTTAATAAAAATACAAAAAGTTGAGATTTTGTTTACTATTTAATGATTTATGGGGTGGACGGCCGCAGTGGGGCGGGTATCCAAGCATCCAGGGAGTACTTCATGAAGCGAGTAACGCGAGCGAGAAGCTTGAACAAGAAATTAACTTTAATGGCAACCGCTTTTGTGTTGGCGGTGTCGACTTTGACGGCGGCGGTGCCGTTTATAGGTGGTCGTGATGCTAATGCCATTGCGGGTACCATCTACGAAGACGTCAACCCGGCCACTGGGTGGGTGACCGACCGAACAACCCCATCGGGTGGCTACGGGGCGGAGACATTTGCCGGTCGTCAATCGGTATATCTTAATGTCGATGCACCAAGTAATGCGCCAACTAGCTTCTATCAGTACGAGGGTATCGCAAAGAACATTCCTGCAGGCTCAAAGACCTTGAAGGGTGATTTGTATATCGACCCCACCTGGCCAGATAACGTACGTGCTGGATTTTGGGGAGTTGGATACGACGCTACCAATGCGATTAGCTCATACCCAATCGTAGAGTACAACACCGCGTTCGCGAGCCACTGGCGAATTTGGGACAGCGTAGGCTTAGGTGGCTGGCGAGAGGTTGCTGCTCCTTCGGCAACATCAGGCTGGAACACAATCGAACTTGCAATCAACAAGACCGATTCAGCAAAAACAGATGTCTATGTAAACAATACCTACATTGGCACAAGTGCAACTGATGCAACGGATGACTTCCGCAGAGTGATCCTTAACAACTATAATTTTGGTGACCATGACTACGCGGTACACTGGAGTAATATTCAGGCCGGTTCGTACATCCTCGATGCACCAACAAATCTCACGCCGCTTACTGGTACTTCGACTTCAAACAAAGCCTTTGAAAACACATGGAAAAAGGTAGAAGGCGCCGTGAAGTACGAGTACACCGCGAGCTACAGCTTGAACGGTGTGCCACAGGTGTACAGCGACACCAGCGAGAGCCCAAACTATTCGTTTAGTGGTGACACGGTAGTACGTAAGAATTCTCAGACACCAGATTCAACCTACACCTGGAAAGTACGTGCCATTGATGCCAACGGCGTTGCGGGTCAGTGGAGTACTGAACACACCGTGACAGTTGATACGGTTGCTCCTACAGCTCCAACTAACGTCAGTCCTGCGAATGGTGCAATTGTGAACGGAGCGAGTGTCACGCAAACTTGGGGTGCAAGTGCATCTTCGGATGTGGCGCACTACGTGTATGAAAGTTATCACGATGCAGCAGGCAATAACCTCCGCTGGCATGAACAATTCAACGGTACAACACTAAGCAAGACAGCTACGAATGTTGCCGATGGAAGCTACTGGTGGCGCGTGAAGGCGGTTGACGCTGCCGGTAACGAAAGCGCCTGGAGTCCTCTCTGGAAGGTGACTATCGACAACAAAGCGCCAGTTGTATCGCTGAGCGGTGCAGCCGATGGCGCGTCATACAACACACCAGTGACAATTACCGGACTGGTAACCGATGTCAATCCGAGCCATTACTTCCTGACTGTTTGGAAGAATGGTGTAGTCGTGCACATTTCTGGTATCTCTGATCAACAGAATAAAACCAGCTTCAGCTACACCTTTGCAAATGACGCTGCTTACAAGTTGAAATTTGAAGCACGCGATCTTGCGCAAAATAAAGATGACGCAGTGAGCGTGACGGAGCTATCCTTCACTGTTGACCGTACTCCGATTACCGTTTCGGCCGATAGCTTTACCCGAGTGGGTAATGTGATCACGCCAGAGGTGGTGGCAAGTGAGACTCCTGCGTCTCAGGAGTGGTCATTTGTGAGTGGTCCAGACCAAGACGGTGTTGAAATCTCTGACGTGCACGCACTTTCACCAGACTTTACCGTACTTCAAGATGGTACGTATAGCTTCCAGCTTGAAGTAGTCGATGCGGCTGGTAATGTCTCAACTGGTATTTTCAGCTTCACGTATACCACGCCGCCAGCTCCTCGGACCGACGATGGTGAGGGCACAACTGGTGGTAACGAGGCTCCAGCCGGGGGCGCCGAGGATGGAGTAGCTGACGGCTTCACGGGTCCTACCTTCATCTCACAAGCTGCAGGTACGGGCGTGCTTGGTGCAAGCACTATCAACGAAGAGGGCACTGCCGAACTTAACGGTACGGGCGCCGAAGACGTCAGGGGTGAATCAACCCTTAAAACACTGGCCGATGCGGTTGATGCTAACAATACCGATGGGAAGGCGCTTGGCCTGGCGTGGTACTGGTGGCTGATTATCGTTGCTGCAGTGCTTGGTGCGGTTTGGTGGCTCGTTGCGGGGCTTCGCCGCCGCGAACAGTAGTCCCTATCAGACCCATCTGGTAGCGATACCATCAAAGCCCTTACGCTTGTAGGGGCTTTTTGGTATACTAGGGGTAATCGTGAAAGCGAAATACACATATGGTCAAAAAGCAGAGCCTTCAAAGCCCTAAAAAGCGCATCACATCGACTAAAAATACGCATCAAGCGCGTGTGAAGTCTCGCCGTATCTCAACAAGGGTGGCGGCAAAAACAAAACCACTCCGCGCCAATGTGCGCCGCCAGGCCAAAAAAGTGCTGGTGCCACATAAAGACAACGACTTTCGTCCGCACCTTATTAGGGCGCAGGGGCTTATTGCGGTCTTGGTGGTCGCGCTGCTGGCGCAGGTGGTGTACGGCTTTATTACCACTGGTCATGTAAGCGTGCTGGGGCGTGTTTCGAATATCGAGACGGCCGAGCTTCTTGCCGATACAAACCACGAGCGGGCGGCCGCCGGCCTGGGGAGCTTGCAGCTTAATGACGAGCTGAGTCAGGCGGCGTATTTAAAGGCACGTAACATGCTAAGCGAGCAGTACTGGGCGCACGTATCGCCAAGCGGTATTCAGCCCTGGAAGTGGTTTGGCGATGTGGGCTATAACTACAGTTACGCGGGCGAAAATTTGGCTAAAAACTACCCAACTGCCGAGGCGACAGTTGCGGCCTGGATGAATTCAACCACACATCGTGAAAATATTCTTAAACGCGAGTATGTTGATGTCGGCTTTGCGGTTGTTGACGGAGAGCTTGAAGGCAGGAATACGACACTGGTGGTTGCACTGTACGGCGCACCTGTGACGGCCGCGGCGGTCCAGGCGGCATCCGATACGCACTTCTCGGCACCGGCTATTGCAACTCACGGACAAGCTCCAGCGACTTATTTTGCATCGGCCGTAGCGGCCTTAAGTCCTGTGACGATTGCGATGCTTGGGGTCTTGGCGATTGTGGCCCTTGTGGGCGTAGTGGCGCACCACTACCGCAAGCAGTTGCCTAAGTCGTGGCAAAAAAGTTGGCGGGTGCACCACGGCATGTATACCTTTGTAGGGATGATTGCTTTGGGCGTGCTGATTATTATTGCCACCGGTGGCGGTTCCATTTAGGTGGGTTTCCGGGGCGGGGGTTTCCGTGCCTTTACATTTCGGCTTATCTCTGTTAAAATTATGTACTGATTGTTAAAACAACAAAGGAATTAAGAAGAAATGACAAAAGCAGTCGTTAAGATCGGTGGCAAGCAGTACATTGTGACCGAGAAAGAGACCCTCATGGTGGACCTCCTCCCTGAAGGAACAAAAGAGCTCACACTTGACGCACTGTTGGTGATTGACGGCGACAAAACTACTGTCGGCGCTCCAACGGTCAAAGATGTGAAGGTTAAAGCTAAGGTTCTTGAAGAAGAAGTAAAGGGCGACAAGGTCCAATACATCCGATACAAGGCGAAAAAGCGTGTTCACAAGGTGAACGGTCACCGCCAAAAGTACTCAAAAATTGAAATCTCTTCAATTAAGTAAGTAGTACGAAGACGCCAAATAGCCCCAGCATGATGGGGCTATTTTTGTGTAGGAATGTTTCAACGCCCCGCTGCTCCGTGCTATAATTATCACTAATGAAAGAGGGTCTGAATTAGCGTATGGCGACTGTTATTGCCGTGACGAATCAAAAGGGGGGAGTGGGTAAGACAACCACGTCAATTAACTTGGCATATTTCCTCGCAAAGCTCGGCCGCAGTACGCTGCTTATCGACTTCGACCCCCAAGGCAACGCGACCAGTGGTCTTGGTATCGACAAAACCGAGCTGGCTGGCACAATGAGCGATGTCATTAAGGGGCAGGCAACTCTTGACCAAATTATTGTGGCAACCGAGCATAAAAACCTTTGGGTTGCACCAACCACCTCAATTCTTGCAAATACCGAGGCGGAGATGGCTCAAATCGATAAGCGATTTTCGCGCCTTAAACTCGCCGTGGCGCCACTTCACGAGGCGTACGACTACATTATCATCGACAGCCCACCAAGCCTTAGCCTACTCACCGTCAACGGGCTGATTGCCGCGCGTTATGTCCTTCTTCCTGTACAGGCAGAATTTTACGCCCTAGAGGGGCTAGGACAGCTCCTAGAGACAATGAAACTCGTTCGCAAAGGGATGAACCCTTCGCTTGAATTACTGGGCGTGCTGCCAACTATGCTCGATTCGCGCACCACATTAAGTAACCAGGTGCACGCTGAAATTAAGCGACATTTCCCAGGTAAGGTGTTCGAAACAACAATTCCGCGTAATATTCGGCTCGCCGAAGCGCCAAGTCACGGGCTTCCTATCGGGGTGTACGACCGCTTTTCTAAGGGTTCCCGGGCGTACAAGGCGCTTGCTAAAGAAGTAACCGAGCGTGTTGAGGCGCCGCACAAAGAGGAGGGGGCATCATGAGTGCAGCAAAGAAGGGGCTTGGCCGCGGGTTCGAGTCGTTAATTCCAACCGATTTAATTGATGACAGCTTCGACCCTAATAGCGCCTACGACCCAACTGCGCAACAAGACGAGAAAGTGAGTCAGGAGAAAACGCTGCCGCTGGCAAAGATTCACCCAAATCCCGACCAACCGCGCCGGTCTTTCGACCAGGATGCGCTTGAAGAGCTGGCCGAGTCGATTAAAGTGCATGGTATTATTCAGCCGATTTTAGTCACCCCAAAGGGCGAGAGCTACGAGATTGTCGCCGGAGAGCGCCGATTCCGCGCTTCTCAGGTGGCTGGACTGCGCGAGGTGCCAGTTATTATTCGCTCGTTGTCCGATCAAAATCAACTCGAAATTTCTTTAATTGAAAATATCCAGCGCCGCGACTTAAACAGTGTCGAGACGGCTACCGCCTATGCGAAATTGCGTGACCAATTTAATTTGTCAAACGACCAAATTGCAAAACGTGTCAATAAGTCGCCTTCGGCGGTGATTAATACTATGCGCCTTCTTAAGCTACCAAAAGAGGTAGTTGCGCTTATTGCTGAGGGCCAGCTTACCGAAGGCCAGGCGCGCCCACTGATTGGCCAAGATATTAACCTTATTATGAAGCTCATTCCTGTCATTATTGCTGAAGAGTGGAGTGCGCGAAAAGTCGAGCAGTATGTGGTGAACTTGAAAAAAAGCGAGGCCGAGGGGGCTGCGTCTGTCGTGACACCCGAGGCGACACCGGGAGCGCCGTACCAGCAGACCCTTGAGGCACTTCGCAGCCACTTTGGTACTAAGGTCCATATTCGCACCAATGCAAAGGGCGCGGGCACTATCGCCATCGATTTTAAAAACCAAGACGAATTCGAGCGCATTCGCGGATTACTCAAGGGCTAACGAATAAGGGTTTGAAGCCGGGCGCGAAGGCTCGAACGCGCTAAAATGCGCGCATTTTGTTGAAGGGGAAAATCCTCATCGAGACGGGGCCGACTACATCGTAGAGCGGAATCGTTCCCATACCTTCAGACCCATTACGTGAATCGAACGAGAAGTTGCCTTGGCGGTGGTCACCGGATACGAATAGCTCGCCAGCTGGCACAACCTCATCGGCTGTACCACTTGTGGGACTGCCTGGTTCGCCGTGATTCGCAGTGTCGGGATCGAACCCTTCGGGGTGGGCATCGTTATAGATAACGTAATGTCCGTCCTGAAGCGTGACGCGCTCGCCAGGGAGGCCGATGACACGCTTCACGATGTACTCATCCTCATTTCCAAGGTTGAAGCGGGGGTTCTTAAATACGATGACCTGCCCGCGCTCGGGTTGATAGGACGTACCTCTTATTGAGGCCCAGGTAACAGGGAGCCGATTCACGATGAGCCGGTCGCCAGTGTAGAGTGTGCGCTCCATGCTTGGTCCGACCACGTTGTAGCTGCGGAACACAAAGGTATTAATAATGAGTGTGCCCACGACCACGCAAATCACGAACGCAATCAGACTAAGAATGTCTTTAAAGAGGGGGTGGCGGGCAAGAAAAGATGCTTCCATAAACTTAATCCATTATACGCGAGACTGAAGGCAAAAGCCATAAGCGACTCTAGGGGCTTTAATTTGCGGTAATTTCACGTATAATAAGTACAAGTTTTATGAAGGATAAAAGACCATCTATCGACGGGTTTATACCCCGCCGTGCCGGTAGCGAAATGGGCGAGCGTCATGTAGTGAACGCGTCTTCGCCCGCCCCTCGGCGCAAGCAGCTTCAAACTGAAGCGGATCTTATGAATACCCCAATCGGCGCTCCTCGTCCAGGTAAAATACTGGGTCGTAGCGACATTGAAGATTCATTGAATCAGCTTGATGAGCCCGAAGAGCAGACTCATACCAGAAAAATGTCACGCCGTGACAAGCGCCGTTGGAAAAAAGAGAATCGTACTCGAAAGCAGATAATCCGCCGCCGAATTATCTGGGGCGCTGTCATTACCATTGTGGCGGTTCTCCTGGCAGTGGGGGGCTATCTCGCATATAAGGCGCTTAATGCCACGGGCCACGTACTGAACGGAAGCTTTGTCGACTTAATCCAAAACGAGCCACTGAAGGAAGACGAGAATGGCCGCAGTAACTTCCTTATTCTTGGTACCTCCGAGGATGACCCGGGTCACGAAGCAGGATACCTCACCGATTCAATTATGATCTTAAGCATCAATCAGAAAAATAAAGATGCCTACATGTTTAGCATCCCGCGCGACCTATACGTCAATTATGGTCAGGCGTGTCTATCTGGCTACAAGGGTAAGATTAATGTCTATTTCAGTTGTTCTGATGCAGGTAAAGATGATGAGGCCGAGCAGAACCGTTTGGCAAAAACGCGTGCCTTTATTGGTGACATTGTAGGTATGGACATTCAGTACGGCGTTCACGTCAATTACACCGTCATGCGCGATGTCGTGAAGGCGATTGGCGGCGAGATTACTGTGACCATTGATAGTCGCGATCCTCGTGGAGTGATGGACAGTAACTTCGACTGGAAATGTGGTAAGTATGCGCAGCGAAAGCAGAACTGCCCGCCAGATGGACACTTCATTCAGTATCCAAATGGTCCGGTTACTATCGATGCCGAACACGCGTTGTATCTTGCACAGGCCCGCGGTGATATTGCCCCGACATACGGTTTCGAGCAGTCGAACTTCGACCGAGAGCGTAATCAACAGATGATTGCGGTTGCAATTCGGGATAAGGCGATGAGCGCCGGCACTCTAACGAACCTGGGGGCGATTAGTGGCCTTATTGACGCACTCGGAAATAACCTGCGTACGAACGTCCAAACCAAAGAGGTGCGCACGATTATGGATCTGGCTCAACACATTAAGAACGAGAATATTAAATCGCTCGATTTGTATAGTGACGAGGACCGTATCTTCACCACAGGACCTATTCCGGGAGCGGGAAGTTCGGTGTATCCAGCGGCGGGTATTTTCGATTATTCAGAACTGCGCGCATTCCTAAAGAAACAGCTGAGCTCGGAGCCGTTTATGAAAGAGGAGCCACACGTGACCGTGCTGAACGGAAGCGGTGAGCCGGGAGTTGCGCAAACACTGGCCGATGCGTTGAGCGAAAAGGGCTTTACGGTCGATACGGTCGATAACGCACCCGAGGGTAAGTACGGTAAGGTAGAAATCTATCAAATTACGAGTGATAAAACGGCGACCGCCGCGAAACTTGCCGATATGTACGGCGTGTCTCTCAAGAAGTCAACGCCACCGGTAAGTGTGGTGGGCGAGAGCGATTTCCTGATTATCGTGGGCAATGCCGAGGTGGTGCGGTCGCTTCAATAAGTCGCGAGCGTCTCACGAATACACAGCACTCGTGCTATAATAAAGGACACATATGGAGTTTCTTAAACTTGTCCGCAAACGGTCATTTCTCAGCGAGTTTGTCTACACAATTCTAAATATTGCCTTGGCGGCAGGCGTGTTCCTTATCGTGCGCTATACCGAGGCGGCCTGGTTTGCTATCGTGTTGGTCATCCTCAGCAAATGGCGCGTGTTTGCGGTGCGCCCACGGTATTGGTGGGCAAATTTGCAGTCGAATATGGTCGACTTCATCGTTAGTATCGGCATCGTGATGCACATGTACACCATTAATGCGCAGGCTGGGCTGGGCGAATCGAGTAAATTACTCCTCTTGTTGGGCCTGACGCTCGGCTATATTGGGTGGTTGCTGTTTATTAAGCCGCGCTCGAGGCGATTTTATGTCGCGCTTCAGGCTGGCCTAGCGGTGTTCCTTGGGTCTTCAGCGCTTTTTTCAATCTCATACAACTGGCCCGTTTCTGTTGTGGTGCTATTTGCGTGGCTTATCGGGTATGCCAGCGCGCGTCACACCCTTAGTACTTACGATGATGAAACGCACGCGCTGTTTCTTGCGCTACTGTGGGGCTTCGTCCTCGGCGAAATTTCGTGGGTGGCGTACCACTGGGCAATTGCGTACCCACTCCCAATTGTGCATGCTCTTATGTTGCCGCAGGCATCTATTATCATTACCTTGGTGAGTTTCCTCGGCTACAAAGTCTACGATTCGTTTTATCACCATGCCAAAGTGCGCATGAGCGATGTGCTGCTGCCGCTACTGTTCACCGTCAGCGTACTAGCTGTGCTGCTTCTTATCTTCAATCGAGTCGGTACGGCGATTTAGCCGAAGCGGGTGATTAGGCGAGATTTAGGTGAGCTTGTCAAATAGGAGGCCGTAGTCTCGCTGGGCGTGGAGTACGAGGCCGTAGGTAGCAGCCTCTTTGATGATGGCGGCGTGCTGTTCGGGGTCGGCCTCGAGGATAAGCGTACCGCCACGTGTCAGTTTTTCTTTCGTTTGAGCTAATAAGTCGAAGATGAGTGCGAGCCCATGGTTGGGAGCGAAAAGTGCGGTATCGGGTTCGTGCCGCGTTTCAGGAGAACGATCCCACTCGGGGTCGACATACGGAAGGTTGGCGATGAGTATATCGGCACTAAATGGGTATGAGGTAAGGAGATCGCTTTGAAGGAACTCAACCGCCGCATGAAGGCTATTGGCATTATCTTCAGCGACATTCAGGGCGTGACGACTTATGTCACTAAGGGTAACTTCTAGCTCTGGATGTTCGAGCTTCGCGGTAATACCCAGGCAACCACTGCCAGTGCCTACATCGACTAAGCGAAGGGGGCGTTCGACAATAAGCCGCTCGTTTTTAGGGAGCGCTTCATCAAGCAGCTCGATAAGCACCTCCGACTCGGGTCGGGGAATAAGCGTGGCGGTGGTTACTTTAAAGGCGCGGCCATAGAATTCTTTGTGACCAATGATATAGGCGACGGGCACGCGGTCGAGGCGCAAATCGAGGCGTGCTCGAGCGATTTCGAGCTGTCGGGGTTCAAGGGGGTCGTTGTTGTGGCCGTGAAGCCATGTGCGAGGCTTGCGGATGGTGTGCGCCAACAGCAATTCGGCATCAAGCCGGGCAGAAGGGATGCCCGCATCGTGAAGCTGTTGGGCGGCAATTCGTAACCACTGTGCAATTGTCATACCCACAACTATATCAGATATATCAGAAAGTGCTCTTGAGTAAGTGCCCTCGGGTATAGAACCTAGGGATATAAGGAGAGGCGTGCTATACTTGATATAATGCATACAAAAAGGGCGGGCACCACATTACACCTGAAGGCGCGGGCTGGGTTTACCATTGTTGAGCTCCTTATCGTGATTGTAGTAATCGCCATTTTGGCGGCAATTACTATCGTGTCGTATAACGGTGTGACAAGCCGCGCTAAAGATTCGGCGACCCAAACTGGCGCCAAAGAGGCCTTTAGTAAAATTGCTACTTTCGCCATTGATCATGGTGATGCTTATCCTGCAACCCTTGCTGAAACCGGTCTCCCCACTGACGGCGCTACCAACTACCAATACACCGTGAACAATGTGGCGTCTCCGCGGACATTTTGTCTCACTGCATCGGTGTCAGGCCTTAGTTATTATGTAAGTAACGCGAATTCAACACCCACAAAAGGTGCCTGCCCTGGGCATATCGAGGGGGGCGATAATACCCCTGTGACCGTAAAGGATATGCAGCTTGTCACTACGGCAACGTGTCCGAGTACCCGTACTTTGGTTAAGGACGGCCGAGATGATCGTACCTATTGGATTCAAAAGCTCGCTGATGGTAAATGTTGGATGCTTACTAATCTAGCGTACGCGGGTGGCGGAATGAGTTTTTACGGTGACCGCAGGACGATTTCGGAGGGGACAACGGTGAGTGACGCAGTGCCGTACTATTACGTGCCAGCCGCCGCCAACGTGACGGCGAGCCCTGCGGAGCCCAGCGCCTCAACCAACGGGGGCGTTACTAATCCTCAGTATGGATATTTATATAATTTTTGTGCCGCAAATGCTGCGCAGTCGGGTAATGGTGCGTGTAGCAACATCTCTCTCGGTGCAGTGAACACCTCGCTTTCTATTTGTCCCTCAGGGTGGCGCCTTCCTAGTGGTGGGGTAGCCCCTGGCGGTGAGTTCGGTGCGCTTAATACGGCAGTGAACAGCGGAATCATGAATCGAGACGATGGGCTCCGTTCGGTGTGGCTGTCTCAATACGGTGGGTATCAATTTAGCGGTGGGCACTCAGGTGCGGGCGCAACCGCACGATACTGGTCGAACACGGTGTCGCCGACAAGCGCAGCCTCAGCTGGTTATATGAATGTGACGGCGACATCTATAGTCTTCGCAAATCAGTCAAAAAATCTCGGTATGGCAGTCCGCTGCCTCGCGAGTTACTAGCAATTAGATTTCGGCGTTTTGTGCTGCAAGTTCGCGTTCGTAGGCCTGGAGGTGCTCGATAAGGTCGTCAATCCGCCCGTCCATCGCCTGGGGAATACCCGAGCGACTATAGCCAATACGGTGATCTGTAATTCGGTCTTGCGGGAAGTTGTAGGTGCGGATTTTTTCCGAGCGATCTCCCGAACCAATCAGGCCACGGCGCTCCGCGGTAAGTTTCGCATTTTCTTCATCGATTTTTTGCTGCAAGAGGCGAGCGCGCAAGACGCTCATCGCCTTTTCCTTGTTTTTTAGCTGCGACTTTTCGTCTTGGTTCGTCACCACCAAGCCCGATGGCAGGTGAGTGATACGCACGGCCGAGTCGGTCGTGTTGACGGATTGCCCACCATGACCCGAAGCGCGATAAATGTCGATTCGAAGGTCGGCGGGATTAATGTCGATATCGGTCTCCTCGGCCTCGGGCAGTACCGCCACGGTCACAGTGCTGGTGTGGATACGCCCCTGGCTTTCGGTCGCTGGCACGCGCTGGACACGATGGACGCCAGATTCAAACTTAAGCTGCGAGTAGGGTGCCTCGCCTCGCACTTGGAAAACAACTTCTTTATAGCCGCCGGTATCATTTGCACTTTCATTTATAAGTTCGGTTTTAAGGTTGTGCGCCTCGCAGTAACGGAGATACATGCGGAAGAGTTCGGCAGCAAACAGGCTGGCCTCATCACCCCCCGCACCGGCCCGAATCTCCACGATGACATTTTTATTGTCATTAGGGTCCTTGGGTGCCAACATAATGAAGAGCTCCTCCTCGAGTGCTGTAAGTTGCGCCTCGGTATCGGCAACTTCCATTTTCGCCAGCTCAGCGAGCTCATCGCTACCAGTTGCGAGTTCTTTCGCCTCCTTAAGCTGGGCCTCCAGGGTATGACGAAGCGTACCCTTTTCAAGGATATTTTGAAGCTCGATGAGCCGCTTATTTTTACTCGAGAACTCCGGGTCGCTGTAGGCGGTAGGACTCGCTAGAAATGCATCGAGTGCGGCTTTTTCGGCAGTCAGTTCGTCAATATTGAGGGAAATCTTTGGCATAATTCGCTCCTTACTATAACAGATTACCTCTGTTTTGTCTCGGTTATTCGTAGGGGTCCAGATTTGAATCTTGCAGAGTCTCGTGCAGGCTGGCTTGCAGCTTTTTGCGGCGGTGGTTCTGGACCACCTCCTCGATATCTGGCGCTGTTGCGGCCTCATCGAGACGCAACTTTTGAATGATCGCATGTCGAATGTACTCGCTCCGCGTCATGTATTCAAGTTCCGCCTGTCCATCGGCGCGTTTGATGATGTCATCCGGTAAGGAAATATTGATGGTACGCATTCGCATACACTAAGCATACATAATCGGTATGATATCCATATTAAATACATACATAAAATGCATGGGCAGTGTATTGATTTTTGTGCCCCGCAAAATGAGATGCATGATGTATGACGCATGATGCATGATGCGCGGCACACCATGCACCCTAAAATGCGGAGGGGTACGCTACAATAGGGGGAGGATGAAACGCATGGCGTACAGTGTGGCAGCAAAGGTGCGAGGGTTGTATGATAAGACCCATTGGTTTACCGATGCCGAGGGGTGGGCAGTTTTTCGCTTTTTTGCAATTGCCGAGGCGATTGGCTGGACGCTGCTTATTGGTGCTATCGTGTATCGTGCGCTTGGGCTTCCTCAGGCGCCATCGGTCATTTCTTTCGCTGGGCATATGCACGGAATTTTCTATATATTTTATTTTGTGATCGTGTGTGTGGTTGCGCGGAGCATGGAGTGGGGGTTGAAGGGGATAACATTGGCGATTGTTGCGGGCATGCCGCCCTATGGATCGCTTCTTTTTGAGCGTATTGTGAGTGCGCGCCGCAAGAAGTTTCCGGTGTTCATTGCGCCACCAGCCGGAAGTGACGAATAATAAACCTTCTCAACAAATAAAACCCCTCAACGAATATGAGGGGTTTTTGTGGCTTCTTGGGGGACTTTGTCCCTTCAAGCTATTTGTCTTGGGCTACTTGTCGGCTTTGCGTGCCTTGTTGGCAGCGGCCTTCTTTGCCTTGTTGGCGAGCTCGGCGCGGCGAGCTTCGGCGGCAGCAGCACGGTTCTTGAAGCGGTCGACACGACCTTCGGTGTCGATAATCTTCTCTTCACCAGTAAAGAATGGGTGAGAGGCGCTTGAAATGTGCACTTTGATAAGTGGATATTCGTTGCCGTCTTCCCATTTAATTGTTTCGGTGGTTTGTGCTGTTGACTGAGTCAAAAACGCAAAACCGGCGACCTCATCGCTAAATACGACAGGCCTGTAGTCGGTTGGGTGTAAATTGGTTTTCATAATCTGGCTAATTGTATCGTAAAAGGGGTGATTTGTAAAGTGTTGGGAAAAGGCAGGGCGTATGGCGGGGGTATGGGTATAGGCGTAGTTATGTATGGTGGCGTGTCGCCCGAAGGCTGGTTACGAGCGCCGCGCCGATAAAGGCGATGCCAACCAATCCAGTCACGAGTTCATGGAGAGGTGTCGAGATGCCAATAAGGAGTAATATTGCCAGCGCGCCAATTGCCCAGTGCGCGCCATGCTCCAGGTGAATAAGCTGCTCGAGACTTCTGCGTGCCACCATATAGATGGTGAGTGAGCGGACGAACAGAGCGCCAATGAGGCCGAGTCCGAGGGCGATAATGATTGGGTCGGGTGTGATGGCGAAGGCGCCGATTGCACCATCGAATGAAAGGGTCGCATCGAGCACTTCAAGATAAAGAAAGAGGAAAAATCCTGCTTTTCCAGCGGCGAGGGCAGCCGAGGATGCGGCGCGATGTTCGCCGTAGCGTTTGAACGCTTCGCCCAGGCCATGCACGATAAAGAATACAACAATGCCAATAAGCCCTGCGGTGAGTACCTGCACGCGCATGTCGCCGTGTAGGGGGAGGCTCGCGAGCAGGAGTGTGATAGTCGCCAGCCCGGCTGACATAAATGGTATCGAGCCGAGGGATACGAGGGGTCGCTCAAGGACAGTGATCCAGGTAATTTTCCGAGGTTGCAGCATAAAAGTTAAGAACAAGAGGAGCAGGAACATACCGCCGAAGGCGGACACAATGGGGTGGATAGAGGCGAAAATGTATCCGTATGTCCCTGGGGTGGTCGGGTCGCCCTTTTGGAAGGCGAGCTGTAGCGCCTCAACGGGGTTAATGTGCGCCGCGATACTGACAATAAGAATAGGAAAGACGAGACGCATGCCGAACACTGCAATCACTATACCAATAGTGAGGAACATTTTTTGCCAGAAGGGGCTCATCTTTCGAAGGATTGATGCGTTTAGGACGGCATTGTCGAATGACAAAGAAATTTCGAGGATGCCAAGCATAATACAGAGCGATAGTGCAGTCCATCCGCCGTAGAAGAAGGCGGCCACAAGGGAGAGGACCGAGATAATAAGTGACCAACGAAATGTGCGCCAAAGCATAGGCACTATTGTAGTACATATCCAGCGCAATGCGTATCCTGCGCGGCCCCTGTGGACATCCTCTGTAAAATTTGCTAAAATAAGAAGGTAACGAGTTTTAATGAAACACCCGTCTGCAGGTTACTCCTGAAATCTCAGGTGCATGCGGGGAAGTAAAAGGAGTAATATCATGGCTATTGAAGTCGATATTAAGCAGCTGCTCGAAGCTGGTGTCCACTTTGGTCACAAAACGAGCCGATGGCACCCAAAGATGGCGCCGTATATTCACAGTAAGCGCCAGGACAGTCATATCATTGACCTCACCAAAACTGTCGAGGGTCTTGATGCGGCGCTGCCGTTCATTACCGCAACTGCTGCTGCAGGTAAGTCAATTCTGTTTGTCGCAACCAAAAAGCAGACGAAGGAGCTTGTAAAGCAAGTTGCCGAGAGCCTTAATCAACCATACGTAACCGAGCGTTGGCTTGGTGGTATGCTGACAAACGTCACCACTATGACGGCTCAGATTAAGAAGCTGAAGGACCTCGAGCGCAACATGGCGTCGGGCGCCTTCGAGAAGAAGTACAATAAGCTTGAAATTCAACGCTTCCAAGAGGAAATCGATGAGCTCAACAAGAAGTATGGTGGCGTCAAGGACCTAAACGGTAAGCCAGGGGCGCTGTTCCTAATCGATGTATTGGGCGATGTAAACGCTATTAATGAAGCAAAAACCCTGGGTATTCCAGTGGTGGCGCTGGCTGACACCAATGTGGATCCATCGCGCATCGACTATGTCATTCCTGGTAACGATGACGCAATTAAGGGTGTCGCGCTGATTCTTGACTACGTTCGCCAAGCGGTTGAAGCGGGCAAGGGTGTGAGCAAGAAGGATAAAGAAGGGGAGGCGTAAGTCCATGGCAGTATCAATTGATGACATCAAAAAGCTAAAAGAACTCACCGGTGTTGGTTTGACTGATGCAAAAACGGCATTGGTTGAGGCTGATGGCGACTTCGATAAGGCGCTTGAAGCAATGCGCAAAAAAGGCCTCACAAAGGCCGAGAAGAAGGCCGACCGTGAGGCGCTCGAGGGCGTAATCGATAGCTATGTGCACGGCGGACGTATTGGCGTGCTGGTTGAAGTGAACTGTGAGACCGATTTTGTGGCTCGCACCGAAGGCTTCAAAGAATTTGCACACATGATTGCACTTCAGGTGGCTTCGATGAGCCCGCTCTATGTTTCAGAGGCTGATATCCCCGCCGAGGAAGTCGAGCGTGTGCGTAACGAGGCACTCGCCAGCGATGCACTAAAGAGCAAGCCGGCCGAGATGGCAGAGAAAATCGTTGCGGGTCAGGTGAAGAAGCACTTTGCGGAAAAGGTACTTCTGAGCCAGACCTACATTATGGACGATTCAAAGACAGTCGAGCAGTTCCTTAAAGAGACAATTGCAAAGACTGGTGAGAATGTGGTCATCCGTCGTTTCAAGCGTATTGAGCTGGGCGTCAACGACTAATTTCTACGATACCGAAGAATACCGCCCGTAAATGGGCGGTATTTAGTATAATAGAAGAGGAACAAGGCATCGTAGTACCTGCGCCCAAACCAGGATGCCCGAAAGACCCAAAGCCAGCCCTCAAAAGCTGGTGGTGTAAGCTGTTAGGGGCGCATTAAGATAAGGAAAATTATGTTTAATACCACACAATACGAAGATCGCTTTAGTGCCGCTGTGACGCATTTTCAAGATGAGCTCAAGAAGGTTCGGACTGGTCGTGCGCATCCCTCGATGCTCGATGGCTTGACGGTCGAGGCGTACGGGCAGGCGATGCCATTAAATCAGGTGGCAAATGTGGTGGCGGCTGAGGCGCAAATGCTGACAGTCACTCCGTTCGACCCTTCGAACCTACAAGCGATTGTTGCGGCAATTCGCGCCGACCAGGGTCTTGGGCTTAATCCAAGTGATGACGGCCGTTTGGTGCGCGTTCCCATTCCTGCGCTCACTGAAGAGCGCCGCAAACAAATTGTAAAACAAACCTCCGAGAAGGTTGAAGAAGCGCGCATCGCACTGCGCAATATCCGCCAAGACGCACTCAAAGAGGCAAAACGCCTTAAGGATGCGAAGGAAATTTCCGAAGACGATCAAAAGCGCATTGAAAAGAGCATCGATGAGTCGATGGCTACCTACAATGCACACCTCGATACCGCCTTTAAGGAAAAAGAGAAGGAAATCCTTACTATCTAATGTCAGGTGACGCAACCCCCTTAGTTCCAAGGCACGTGGGGTATATTGTTGATGGTAATCGGCGCTGGGCGAAAAAGCACGGTTTGCCCGCGTACGAGGGGCATTTGGCGGGGTACAATACGCTCAAGGATGTAGCCATCGCCACACTTGAAGAGGGCGTAAAGTATATGTCGGCTTATGTGTTTTCAACCGAAAACTGGAAGAGGAGCGCCGATGAAGTCAAGAAGCTGATGTCATTGGTACTGAAACTCCTCACCAGCGATTTACCAGAGTTTCAGTCACGCAACATTCGTTTACGCGTAGTGGGCTCGCACGAAGGAGTTGATCAGAAGATACTAAAAGCCATTGCCCACGCCGAGGCTGAAACAGCGCACAACACCGGCGGAACCTTACTGATCTGTTTTAACTATGGTGGACAGCTCGAGCTTGTCGATGCGGTGAAACGCCTTATTCAACTAGGGGTGGAGGCCGATTCGGTTACCGAAGAAGTAGTCAGCCAGCAGCTTTATGCACCTGATGTTCCGCCGCTCGACCTGGTAGTGCGCACAAGTGGTGAAAAGCGCCTGTCGAACTTTATGTTGTGGCGTGCGGCCTATAGTGAATTCATTTTTTTGACAAAAAACTGGCCAGATATGACAAAAGAGGACGTGGCATCTATAATGAAGGAATACGCTCGGCGCCAGCGCCGATTTGGACAATAATGTAGTGCGGCGCATTGTAGGCACGGTGCGCCATCTGGAGGGAAGATGATAGTAGTAGGAATTATTGTGGGGTTAATTGTCTTGGTGCTTTTAGTGTCGCTCCACGAATTGGGTCACGCGATTATCGCGCGGCGTAACGGCGTGGTGGTGGAAGAATTTGGCATCGGTTTCCCTCCAAGGGCGTGGGGCAAAAAGCTTAAAAATGGTGTGTTTTTTACTATTAACTGGTTGCCGCTTGGTGGATTTGTCAAGCTTCAGGGTGAGCATGATGCCGCCGATAAGAAGGGCGATTATGGTGCTGCCTCATTTTGGCAAAAGACAAAAATCCTCTTAGGCGGCGTTGCAGTGAACTGGTTGACGGCGGTGGTGCTTATTGCCTTGCTTACTCTTACCTCGGGACTTCCAAAGATCATTCCAGATCAGTTTAGTGTTGCTAGCGACACTACTGTGGTTACTTCACCGGTAACATTGGTAAGTACGGTAGAGAAGTACCCTGCGGCACAGGCCGGTCTAGAGGCTGGCGACACTGTGGTGCAATTTGCAGGTCAGACCATCAGCACAACCCAGCAACTCATTGATGTCAGCAAGGCGCACCGCGGCCAGACGGTGCCGGTAGTGTACGAGCGGGCTGGTGTTGAAAAGACAGCTTCGGTTACACTGCGCGATGCCGATTCGGCCGTATTTGGCGCGAATTTAGGTCAGCAAGAGAGTGTGAAGGCAACGTGGTCGGCGCCAATTGTAGGAGTAGTGACCACAGCACAGTACACCTGGGTGACACTGCAGGGGCTGGGCGATCTGGTGTATAACTTCTTTGGGGGGCTTATCGGCCAGCTGAGTTTCTCGGAGGCTGGACGGGCCCACGCTTCTGAGCAACTCGGTACAGCCGGGGCGAGCGTGGCTGGTCCGGTGGGCATTTTAGGGTCAATTTTCCCGGCAGCCAGTGAAGCGGGTCCGCATCAGGTGGTGTTCTTAGCGGCAATTATTTCCCTCACACTGGCGGTCATGAACGTCCTGCCAATTCCGGCGCTCGATGGTGGCCGTTGGTTCGTGACGCTCCTTTATAAGTTGCGTAAAAAGCCGCTTACCAAGGAGAAGGAAGAGCAAATTCACGGTACTGGCTTTATGGCCCTCATGATATTAATCGTAATTATTACCATCGCCGATGTCGCCAAACTCTTCTAGTCTTAAATCGAAATTGTTCTATCTGTTGATGCTGCCAGGTTGGGTGTTTTTCGGCTTTATGTTGGCCCAGGCCCTTGTGTTGGCGCTCTTGTGGGGTTTGCAGGAACTGGGCGTCTCGTTCGCGGCCATGAACGAAATTGTCTTTAACGCAGCAATGAGTGCGGTTATTTACGCGCTCACCATTCTCTTGGTGTTTGGTGTGCCGTGGTGGACGCAAAAGCGGCGTACTACTCGGAACGATATTGGCGTGCAGCGATTGCCAGTCTGGATGGATGTGGTGTGGATGCCGGCTGGACTGATTGTGTATCTTATTTTGACCGCACTTTTGACGGCACTCGCCACGATGTATTTGCCGTTTGTTGATGCAGGGCAGGCGCAAGAGACCGGCTTTTCGGCTGTAGCCGCGCAGCCCGAATACGTCTTGGCGTTTCTTAGCTTGGTAATTATCGCACCGGTGGCCGAGGAGGTTCTTTTTCGGGGGTATCTGTTTGGTAAGCTTCGTAAACACCTTCCGCTGTGGGGCGCGGTGATAGTCACCAGTCTTTTATTCGCCGTGGTGCATTTCCAGTGGAACGTAGGACTCGATGTGTTCGCACTGAGTATTGCGCTCTGTATGTTGCGGGTTGTGTCAGGAAGTATCTGGCCTTCGATTATGCTACACATGTTCAAAAACGGTGTGGCGTTTTATTTCCTCTTTATAAATCCCACACTCCTTAGTACACTAGGAGGGTAATTATGCGAGTATCTCATCTTTTCACAAAAACGCTCAAGCAGGCGCCTGCCGATGAAGTGGCCAAAAATGCCCAACTCTTAATAAGGGCCGGTTTTGTGCATAAAGAGATGGCGGGGGTGTACGCCTATCTACCACTTGGTAAGAAGGTGCTCGATAATATCATCCAGGTAATTCGCGAAGAGATGGATGCGATTGGCGGCAACGAACTTAGCTTAACCGCACTTCAGCCAGGTGCAGTGTGGGAGGCCTCGGGGCGCTGGGACGACAAGGTGCTTGACGTATGGTTTAAGACCACGCTGGCAAACGGTACCCAGCTGGGGCTCGCACCCACCCACGAGGAGCCGTTGACGAACCTTATGAAGAGCTACATCCAAAGCTACAAGGATCTCCCGGTGTATCCTTATCAGTTCCAAATTAAGTTCCGCAACGAGCTACGCTCGAAAAGTGGACTTATGCGAGGGCGTGAGTTTTGGATGAAGGACCTCTACAGTTTTAGCCGTACGCAGGAGGAGCACGATCTTTTTTACGAGAAGATTTCCGAGGCTTACCATCGTGTATTTGCGCGTCTTGGACTCGGCGAAACAACCTTTAAGACCTTTGCCAGCGGAGGCAGTTTTGCGAAGTTTAGCCATGAATTTCAGACGGTGAGCGAGGTTGGCGAGGACACTATTTACGTGCATCGTGGCAAGGGCATTGCAATTAACGAAGAGGTCTACACCGATGAGGTGCTGGCCGAACTTGGTGTGACGCGCGATGAACTCGAAGAGGTGCGCGCGGTTGAGGTAGGGAATATATTCACCCTTGGGACGCGTTTCTCGGACCCACTTGGCCTGACGTTTACTGATGAGGACGGTCAGGTGAAGCCAGTGATTATGGGAAGCTACGGCATTGGTCCAAGCCGACTTATGGGGCTTATCGCCGAACACTTTGCGGACGAAAAGGGCTTGGTGTGGCCAGAAGAAATTGCGCCATATAAAGTCTATCTTGTAAGCATCGGCGAGGTGAGCGCGCAGGCAACCGAGCTGTACGAGGCGCTGCAGGCGGCCGGTGTTTCGGTGCTATTTGACGACCGTCAGGAGCGACCAGGTAGCAAGTTTGCCGATGCCGAGTTGATAGGCTTGCCGTACCGTGTTACCATAAGCGAACGCCTTCTCGAGGCGGGAAAGCTTGAAATGACGCCTCGTAACGGGGGTGAAACAGAGTTATTGACACTCGATGAGCTGCTTGCTAAAATAGCTTAAATAGAGATTCAGTATATGCCCCCCACGCTATATATAGCGTGGGGGGTTCCGCGAACCAGGCGGAGGAAAGATTTTTTTGAAGAGGAAAACGTATGAAAAAACAGTATCAAATCACTGCAGAAGGTAAAAAAGAGCTCGAGCTTGAACTCGCCGAGTTAAAGTCACGCCGTGGTGAGGTGGCTGACAAAATTTCTGAGGCGCGCGATTTTGGCGACCTAAGCGAAAATGCCGAATACGATGCCGCTCGCGAAGAGCAGGGTCTGCTTGAAACTCGGATTGCCGAGATTGAAGACATCGTGAACAACGCCGAAATTATCAAGGCATCAAAGAAGAGCACTATCGGACTTGGAAGCAGTGTCGAGCTGAAGAACGGTGCGAAGACAGTGAAGTACACTATTGTGGGTCCTGTCGAAGCCAACCCGCTCGAGGGTAAGGTGAGCAACGAATCACCAATTGGTATGGCACTCTATGGCAAGAAGGTTGACGACAAGGTCACCATTGCAACTCCAAAAGGCGACATCTCCTACACCATTGTGTCGGTAGGCTAACGCATCCACCTCGGCCACGCCGGGGGTGTGCTATACTGTAACAGATATGTCGACATTAAAAGATTTTCGTGATGAGCGTCTGCGTAAACTGGCAGACTTAAAGAAGTTAGGCTTTAATCCTTATCCGGCCGATAGCCACCGTACGCACACGGCGGCTGACATCACTTCGCATTTTGATACTCTCGAGGGACAACAGGCAACGATTGCGGGCCGTGTCATGGGTATCCGTAAGTTCGGTAAGCTGGCTTTTATCGTCCTGCGCGATCAAACCGGTGAGCTTCAGCTTTTCTTGCAAGAAGGTAAGGTGGGTGCTCGCGCGGCCGACCGCGGCGAACTCTCGATGGAAGATATTCCGCTACTCGATACCGGCGACTTTTTAGAGGCGACCGGCCCTATCATCAAAACAAAAACAGGCGAGATATCAATTGAAGTCGCCACGCTCCGTCTTCTGACTAAGTCGCTCCGCCCGATGCCAAGCGCCCAGGAGGGGTTTAGCAATAAGGAAGAGCGTATGCGCCGCCGCTACGTTGATATGAACGTCAATCTCGATGTGCGTGCCCGGTTCGAGCGCCGTTCAACCTTTTGGCAAGCGACTCGCGACTTTCTAAACCGACACGATTTTGTCGAGGTTAATGTGCCAGTGCTGGAACACACAACTGGTGGCGCCGATGCAAATCCGTTTGTCACCCACATGGATGCGCTCGACCAAGACTTTTACCTGCGTATTAGCCACGAACTCCCGTTGAAGCGCCTCATTGGTGCTGGTTTTGAAAAGGTCTACGATATTGGCCCGCGTTTCCGCAACGAAAATTATTCTGACGAACACCTGCCGGAGCACGTGGCCATGGAGTGGTATTGGGCGTACGCCAACTGGCAAGATGGCATGAAGTTCATGGAAGATATGTACCGAGAGGTGTTGCAACGCACTTTTGGCACGCTTCAGTTTACGCTTGGTAATTTTTCGGTTGATATGGCGGGCGAGTGGGAAGTTTGGGATTACGCCACTGTAATAAAGGACCGTTATGGTATCGATGTCTTTACCTCGAGTCTCGAAGAGGTCAAGCAGGCGTTAGTTGACAATAAATTAGAGGTTGAGCAAACCGAAAATCGCGCCCGCGGTATCGATAAGCTTTGGAAACATATTCGTAAAGATGTCGCTGGTCCGGTTTGGCTGGTAAACACGCCAACATTTATTAGTCCGCTGTCTAAGACCAATCCCGACAACCCCGAGACGGTTCAGCGCTTTCAGCCAATTATTGCTGGTTCCGAACTAGGCAATGGTTTCTCGGAGCTGAACGACCCGCTCGATCAGTTGCATCGTTTTGTTGAACAGCAGCAGATGCGCGATGCGGGTGATGACGAGGCGATGATGCTCGATATCGATTATGTCGAAATGCTTGAATATGGCATGCCGCCCGCCTGCGGCTGGGGATTCAGTGAACGAGTCTTCTGGATTTTCGAAGGCGTCACTGCGCGCGAAGGCGTGCCGTTCCCTCAACTGCGCGTTGAGTATGATGAAGTGACCAAGGGCCTGTACCCTGATCTTTTTTCGGCAGCTGAATAGTCTATATGATATACTAAGTATAGTAAAAATCTAACACACATGGAGAAAAACTATGACTCGTATTTTAGTTGTGACTGGAAGTGTCCGTCCGAATAGTGTCAATGAAAAAATTGTTCCGCTGGTAACGGCTGAAATTGAGGCGCAGGGCGCCCAGGCTACGGTGGCCGACTTAAAAGTGCTCAACCTACCGTTTTTTGATGCACCAGTACCGCCAAGCGCACCCGATTTTGAACCGCCACACGAGTCGACCAAGCAGTGGACCGCCCTGGTAGCCCAGGCCGATGGAGTGGTGTTCGTTTCACCAGAATATAACCACACGCTTAGTCCCGTACAGCTTAACGCCATTGACTGGATTGGTAAAGAATGGGAAGGCAAGCCCGTCGCACTGGTAGGCTATGGCTGGCGCAGCGGGGCCTCTCAGGCGCACGCCACGGCGCGTGAGGCGCTGGCAGTGAATTTGAAGGCTAAGGTGGGGGATGCGCAGACAAATCTCTACTTCACTAAGCAGCTTAATCCTGATGGTACCGTAGCTGATACCGATGCGGTGAAGGAAAGCCTGTCGGCGACTATCGCCGAACTTCTCGCCACCATCTAATCAATGGTATGATAGGCGTATGAAGCGTCTTATTCTTGGTATTGGAGTGGTAGTGTTGGCGGTATGTGCATCGGCGCAGGCCGTTGCCGCCGAGGGGGTTCGTTTTCTGACGCTCCCTTCGTATGATATTCAGTATGAGCTCTCGCGAGATAGTGAGGGCTCTTCTGTCCTTCATACTACCGAAACAATTGTGGCTGATTTTCCAGATAGAGACGTGAATCATGGTATCGAGCGAGCCATTCCTCGGCATTATGATGGTCATCCAACCTCGCTCAAGATTAGCAGCGTCACCAATGAAGCGGGCGAGAAGATTCCATATTCAACACGCGAGGATAACGACAATCTGGTGTTAAGGGTCGGTAAAGCCAACGCCTATGTGCACGGCCGAATGACCTACGTCATCTCGTATACTCAACGCAACGTCACGCGCTATTTCGATGATACGGGACGCGATGAATGGTACTGGGACACCAATGGTACCGATTGGGCAGCCAACATTGAGACGCTGTCGGTATCAGTAAAGATGAGCCCCGAGTTAGCGGCGGCTCGTCAGGGTGAGCCATTATGTTATCGGGGCGAGAGCGGTGAACGCGATCCATGCACGATAACAAAGGACGAGACGGGTGTGTATCATATGACGACCACGAATTTAGGAACATTTGAAAACGCCTCCGTGTCATTCGGCTTTGCGCCACATACCTTTGCTGGCTATACGCCATCGGTATTCGAGCGCTTTGTGCAAATTTGGTCGGCTGTTCAGGGAATAATGGCTATTGTCGCATTCGTTTTAATGATTGTCTTTATCATTGTGCGCACACGGCGCGTCTACCGGGTATCGGGGCAAAATCCTATTGTCGCCGAGTATATTCCCCCAAAAGACGCCAGCGTCACTATCGCGTCCCACGTGGTGAGCACGCGCACATCGGTCTTTACGGCGCAGCTGATTGATTTGGCGGTTCGGCGGGTGATTTCCATTGTGGAGCTCAAGAAAAAAGCGCTGTTTCAGGAGGCGGTCTACGCGCTCGATGTCGTGTCCGACGTTACTTCACTCCGCAATGAGGAAAAGGAAATTCTTATCGATATGTTTGGCGGACAAACACCTGCCGTGGGCGACCGGATCTCGCTGAATAAACTTAAAAATGATACGGGTTATCGACTACGCCTTCTTGATAACGACCGGAAGGTCAGGCGTCTAATGGCCGACCAATACGGGATTAAGGAAAAATCGCCCGAAGATACACACTTCTTTTACGGCTGGGCCGTGATATTGGGAGTGGTGGGTGTGTTGACGCTCTCTCCAGTTATGATTCCGCTGATTATTGTCCTGGTACTGTTTGGCTTCACATTCCGCCGACTCAGCGATAAGGGACTGGCATTGCGCCGTTATGTGTTGGGGCTTGATAAGTACATTAAAGCATCTGAGGTGCGGCGCCTTGAATTTTTGCAAGGACCAGATACCGCCGAAAAGGTAGGCGCGCCAGTTGACGTGACCAACCCTGGTCAGGTGGTAAAACTCTACGAGCGCGTTCTGCCGTATGCGGTGCTGTTTGGCCGCGAAAAGGAATGGACACGTCGCCTTGGCAAGTTCTACGAGGAGACCAACACGCAGCCCGATTGGTTCGTGGCCCACGGTGCATTTAATGCCGCACTCTTTACATCGACCATGCGCAGTTTTTCAACAAGTTCAATCTACGCTTCTGGCTTTAGCGCGAACAGTGGTGGCTCGAGTGGCGGGGGATTCTCTGGCGGCGGCGGTGGCGGCGGCGGTGGCGGCGGCTGGTAGCCCTACCTTTTGCTGCGGCGTATTGAGAGGGGTTGCTGTGCGATAGACAAGTCGGACTTGACAGCATATAGTACCTTGTATAACATAGAACTATGACGCAAGAAACTACTTCAAGTGCCGATTACGCCGAGCAGCTGGCAACGCAGCTCCGCAAAGGATTTTTAGCCTACTGTGTATTAAAAGTGTGCTCGCATCAGCCAAAATATACGAGTGATATTATTACTCAGCTTCGTCACGCCGAATTAGTGGTGGTGGAGGGAACGATTTATCCGCTCTTAAGCCGTCTTCAAAAGGACGGCCTACTTTCTCACGAGTGGCAAGAAAGTGAGCAAGGGCCGCCCCGAAAGTATTATCAAACGACCGATTTTGGCGATGAGGTGGTGGAACAGGTGGGTAAAAAAATCGCCGAACTTACGAAAACACTACATAAACTATAAGCAGCCAAGGAGGCTACGATGAAAGAAGTGACCCGCATCCACATTGCAAAAACCGCCTATGATATCGAAATTACTGCCAAAAAACAACTTGAAAAATATATTAAAAGTTTAGAATCGTACACACAGGACGCCGATGTGCTCATGGACATCGAAATTCGAATGACAGAATTATTAGCCGAACGCGGCGTGCGGCCGGGCGGAGTTATTGCTGAGGAAGATGTGGCGGCCGTGCGAGCACAGCTCGGCGAGCCTTACGAGTTCGCAGGTGAGGGCGGCGACATTGCGATTGGCGATGAGTCGTACGACAGCACACCGCGCCGTCTGTACCGTTCGCTTGATGATGCGGTGCTCGGCGGTGTCCTAAGTGGTGTGGCGGGCTATCTTGGTATCAATCCGCTATGGATACGATTGGTATTCATCGTCTTGCTGTTCATTTCATTTGGAACGGCAGCAATTGCCTACATGCTTGTGTGGATACTTGTACCACCGGCGCGGACGGCCGCCGAGAAGTTGCGTCTAGCCGGCAAAGACGTGACGCTTGAGTCGATTAAAATGCTCAATGCCGAAGAAGAACAGACGCTCCCAAACCCGATTGCACCACGCATTAAGAAGGTGCTGACCGTAGGGCTAGGCACGCTCAGCGCCCTTGTTGCCGTGGCAACCCTTGCATTCACGGTAACGATTTTGGTAGCAACACTTACCTCCAGCGCGTGGCTGGCGGATATCACCAATGGATTTATGGGACTGGGGAGCGGCAATAGCTGGATTGTGTGGCTTGTCTTCTGGATTGTAATCGCGGGACTATGTCTTTTTACCTCGTTGTGCGGTCTGATTGCCTATGCCTTTTATAGCCGCACCTTAACAAAACGCGTCTTTATTAGCTGTGTGATTATTGTGGCCCTTGGCATTACCTCGGTTGCCGCCGCAGTTGGCATTGCCAGCACGCAGTCGTGGCGAGTTGCCAATGAGACGCGCAGTATGATGCGTGAGACCAAAGCCAACGTACCGCAAGATTTTGCAGCAGTGAAGTCGGTCAACTTTATTGTTTCGTCACAGTCATCGCGCGCCTCGCGCCCTGATTTTTTCGGTTCGTATGCCGCCATCCGCTACGTGGTTGACCCAGGCGCGCCTCGCTACGAACTCACCGCTCTGCCATCGGCGCGAGCATCGGTGACGATTGAAGGGACTCAGGCAACGGTCACGCTGACTATTCCGGAGAGTTTCCGCAACTCATTTGTTCAGCCAATTCTTACCATGTATGGTCCTGCACTGGAGTCGATAGTAGCGTCGGCGAGCGATGTGGCGTATGCCGGCACCGCACAGGAGTCGCTGGTGATTCATTCGAAGGAGCAGGCCAGCTTGGCAGCGAGTGGAGTATATGCATCCGTGGTCGTGGAAGGTGCCGGGTCGGTTGACCTTGGCTCGAGCGCGGTACAGGTGCTTGATGTGCGATCCTCGCATAATCTTACGCTCGCCGCGGGTACGGTTCGAGAGCTTATTGTCACTCAGCCTGAAGTCTGCCCGAGCGATACTCCTCGTGACGCGACCAGCGTACGAGTGGCGGGGGTAACCTCTGATACGATTTCCTACAACGGCGAGCTCATTCCCGCCAGGACTCATCGTACCGGCTGCGCAGTAGTGGAGGTGGCGTCACCCCCGTCTTTTGACGGTCCGCTGGAGCCGTAAATCAATGCAGGGTTGGCCCGTCCGGCCGGACTCTGCCGTGGTACAATAAGACGAGTAAGAAGTGAGGGAGCATTTGTGATTGAAGTCAAACATGTGACGAAGACCTACGGCAAAAAGCAGGGTGTGTTTAAAGCGCTCGATGATGTCAGCTTTACGATTCCTGATGGTGCGAGCGTAGCAATTATTGGAAAGTCGGGGAGCGGTAAATCAACTTTAATGCACGCCATGAGCGGCCTCGATCATCCCGAGGCGGGAGAGGTAATTATTGATGGTGTTGACATTTTGAAGCTTAAAAATAAGGCGGTTGATTTGTTTCGTTCGGAGAAAATCGGCTTTATTTTCCAGGCTTTTTTCGTGCAAGCGAATGAAACATGTTATGACAATGTGGCCCTCCCTCTCGAGATTACCAGCGTCAGCGCCCGCACGCGCAAGGCGCGTATTGAAGAAGCGCTGGCAACGGTCGATTTAAGCGATAAAATCAAGCAAAAGGCGCGTAATCTTTCTGGTGGACAGAAGCAGCGCCTCGCAATCGCGCGCGCCATTGTCAACAAGCCAAGTATTATTTTTGCTGATGAGCCGACCGGTAACCTCGATTCGGCGACTGGCGAAAAGGTTGAAGAACTCCTTTTTAGCCTTAATAAAGATAGCGGCAGTACACTCATTGTTGTGACGCACGATGTCGATCTGGCCGAGAAATGCGATATTCAAATTTATATCAAGGACGGACAAATCGACCGTCTTGTAGGCATCGAGGCACCGAGCGAAGATGCCATCTCGCAAAGCCCGGACTCGGCAGATCGGGTGGCAGAAGAGCCAGCTGAAGAGTCAGCCGAAGAACCTGCTCGTGGTCCGGCCGATAGCCGAGAAGACTCATACCACCTCGAGGGTGCCCGGGTGCTCGACACCGATAACACGAATGAGGAGGAGAAATAATGAAGACGACTGATATTATTCGGCGTGCTGCGCGTAGTTTACGAAGTGCCAAAGCGCGAACCGTCCTGACGAGTCTTGCGATTGCGGTGGGTGCGTTTACTATTACCGTGTCGCTCGCAGCCGGAGAGGGTGCGCGTGAGTACGCCGACAACCTCATTAACTCGAACGTCAATCCTCAGGCATTGTTTATCGTGCGCGATAAAACACTCACCGAGGGTGGGGCAGTGGCTCAGGCGCCAATTCGAGTCTACGACCCTAACTCAACCACAACTCGTGGCCTGGCAATTAAGCAAATGACCCAGCAAGATATTGATACCTTGGCGGCGCGTCACGATTTAAAGAATATCGTGCCAACCTATAGCCCCGATGTCCAATTCATGACCTTTGGTGCGAATCCAACAAAATTTGTGGCCGATGTCTCAACCTACGATGCGACTATTCGGAGTGGGGTAGCCGAGGGCAACCTGCCGCCTCAGGGAGAGAATATTCGTACCAATGAAGTAGTGCTCCCTTCAAACTATGTCGATACGCTGGTTGAAAAAGGCGTGGCCTCATCGGCGGCCGATTTAATCGGTAAGAAGGTGGTGATGACGGCGGTCCAGATGGTTGCAAATCCTACGCCAGACCAGCTCCAGGCCGCACTGCTAAGCGGCGGGGATGCAGCGGTTCAGGCGCTACTCGCTCCGCGCACTCAAGAATTCACCTTTACGGTCCGAGCGATATCAGCTCGATCGGCTGAAGCGCTGAACGCGTCATCGAGTATACGTATCGCACCAGACGCCGTACGGGCAATTAGCGAGTTTACAACCAAGGGAACGCCGCAATATCAGAAGTATCTTGGCGCAACCGCAGTGGTAAAAGATGGCTTCGACCCCCAGACGGTAAAAGAAGAGTTAGCGAAGAGTGAGTTCTACGCGCAAACGGCTAAAGACCTTCAAGGAGTTGTCTTTACTGTCGTCAACACGCTGCAGGGCATTGTGCTTGGCTTCGGTATCATCGCGCTCATTGCCAGTGTCTTTGGGATTATTAACACTCAGTACATTAGTGTGCTCGAGCGTACCCGAGAGATTGGCCTTATGAAAGCACTTGGCATGAGAGGTCGGAGCGTCAGCCGGTTGTTCCAGTTCGAGGCGGCCTGGATTGGGTTCCTTGGTGGAATTATCGGCGCTGCCATTGCCGTAGTGGCGGGCGTGAGCCTTAACCCGTGGATTAGTGACGTGCTGGGACTGTCCGAAGGAACGAGCATTCTCATCTTCCAGCCAATTCCTATCGCACTTATGGTAGTTGTCCTAATCATTATTGCAATGCTGGCGGGATGGTTCCCGGCTCGCAAAGCAGCCAAACTCGATCCAATTGAAGCACTCCGCACCGAATAATATTGTCCAGACCGCGCCTGCTCGCTGGTATTTGGGGGTGTGTGAAATCCGAAGACTTGAGGATTTCAGCCCAACGCGTAAAAGAACATCCAGCGGATGTTCTTTTACAGAGTGACCCCCAAATGCCAGCGAGCAGGCGCGGCCTGGGCATCATTAGTTCAAAGATGTGCTACAATTAACCCTAGTTATGTTAGATATTCGATTCATCCGCGAGCATGCCGAAGCCGTACAACAAAATGCAGTACACAAAAAGTACTCAGTCAATATTACCGAGCTCTTGAAGCGTGATGATCAGCGCCGCGAATTGGCGGCCCGAGCCGATGAGCTGCGTGAGCGCCGTAACGCCAATGCCGCTATCATGAAGGGCGCGAGTGGTCGTCCTGACCAGTCGGTTATTGACGAGGGCAAGGCAATTAAGATTGAGTTGGCGGAGCTCGAAGAAAGTTTAAGTCTGGTTGAGCACGATGTGCTGACGCTGCAAAAGGCGATTCCGAACATGGCTCTCGAAGACGTACCTCTTGGCGAGTCCGAGGACGATAATCTTGTTGCCAAGACGGTGGGCGAGCCTACAAAGTTCGCGTTTGCGCCTCGAAATCACTGGCAGATTGCCGAACAACGTGACTGGATTGATAAAGAGCGCGCCGCCAAGGTTGCGGGAAGTCGGTTTGCCTACATTAAGGGAGACCTTGTGCGCCTCCAATTTGCGCTTATCCAATTTGTCATTAATACACTTTCGGACGAGGCCGTGTTGGCTCGTATTGCGGGGGAGGCTGGTTTGGACGGCATCTCGCTGAAACCGTTTACGCCAGTGCTACCACCACTCATGATTCGAACCGAACTTTATGATGCGATGGACCGCCTTGAGCCACGTGATGACCGCTATAAGCTGGAAGACGATGACCTTTGGCTTCAGGGCAGCGCCGAGCACGTTATGGGAAGTATGCATGCTGGCGAGATCATTGAGGAGTCACAGCTGCCGATTCGCTATCTTGGGTACGCCACGAGCTTCCGCCGAGAGGCCGGCACGTATGGCAAGGATATGGAGGGTATTCTTCGGATGCACCAGTTCGATAAGCTCGAAATGGAAAGCTTCACTACTGGCGATGACGGCCTAAAGGAGCACCTCCTTATGGTGGCAATTCAAGAACATCTTTTGGCGAGTCTCGGTATTCCTTATCAAGTTATTCAAAAATGTACCGCCGATATTGGCAAGCCTGATGCTCGCGGTATCGACATGGAGGCCTGGCTACCAGGGCAGCAGCAATATCGCGAAACACACACCGCCGACTACATGACTGACTACCAAGCACGCCGACTTAACACGCGTGTGCGCCGCGAAACAGGTGAGAACGCCGGTAAGGTTGAGCTGGTCCACACGAACGATGCCACCGCTTTTGCGCTCGGTCGAGCGATGATTGCCATTATTGAAAATTACCAGCAAGAGGACGGTACGGTCGTTGTGCCAGAGGCGCTCCGCCCGTATCTTGGTGGCAAGGCTCGCCTGTAGGGCGTGGCACTGAACATAATAGCACTGGTGTGATACTGCGGGAGGGATACGCAGGGCAGTGCAAAAGTGCTATAATGAAAGCACAACCAGCTAAAGAAAGGATGCCATGATAACATCAATTGATATCACCGGAATTCAGTATGACGTCAGCGACCGCACGCAAAAATACGTTGTAGAAAAAGTTGGAAAACTCGATCGGTTCGTGCCTTCCCACGCCCGAAAAACGATGGCAGCCGATGTCAAGCTCCGCCAAGTCAACCGCGACCACGGCAACAAGTACGAGGCCGAGGTCATTCTCCAGGTTCCGGATAGAATTATTACCGCCAAGGATAGCACTCTTAACATGATGGCGGCAATTGATATTGTTGAGGCAAAGCTCGTGGCTCAGCTGCGAAAATATAAAGACTCACTGGTTGCCGCGCGTAAGGCGGCGGCCTAGATTCAGCCCCAACTTGCGATACCCGTTTTTATTATGGGATTTTTACCATGGGATACCCTGCGGTCTCGAGATAAGTCATTGATTATACGACTACAAAATCATATAATTGACCGTAAGAGAAATTTACCGATTATTTCCTGAAAGGCGGGGTACCACATACATGGCAATTACAAGGCAGGGTGCGCTCACTAAGATTTTTGGTGACCCACAAAAGAAAACGATTAAACGACTCGAAAAAAAGGTCGCACTCGTTAATGCACTTGAAGATAAGTATAAGAAGTTTTCAAAGCCCGATTTGAAGCAGCAAACCGAGGTGCTAAAAAAGCGTCTCGCAAAAAAAGGAACTACTCTCGACTCAATTCTGCCCGATGCCTTCGCGCTTGTTCGTGAGGCGAGTGACCGCGTACTTGGTATGCGTCATTTCGATGTGCAGCTGATTGGTGGTATGGTGCTCCATGAAGGCAATATTGCCGAGATGAAGACCGGTGAAGGAAAAACCTTGGTTGCCACCCTGCCGGTATACCTGAACGCACTCGAAGGAAAAGGCGTGCATGTGGTGACAGTCAACGACTATCTCGCCCAGCGTGACGCCGGCTGGATGGGTGAGGTGTATCATTTCCTGGGTCTTTCAACGGGAGTGATTATCAACGAGGCGTCATTCCTATTCGACCCGCAATACGATAATGAAAATCACACCGACCCACGCATGAAAAAGCTGCGCCCTGTGACTCGCAAAGAGGCCTACGCAGCCGATATTACCTACGGTACCAACAACGAATTTGGTTTCGACTATTTGCGCGACAACATGGTAAACGAAGTCGATTTGTTGCGGCAACGCGATTTACATTACGCAATTGTTGACGAGGTCGACTCGATTCTTATTGACGAGGCTCGCACGCCACTTATTATCTCGGCCCCTGCCAGCGAGAACCCCGAAAGCTACGAGCAATTCGCAAAAATTGCCGCCAAGTTGGTTCCTGAAGATTATGTACTTGATGAGAAACGCCGCATGGTGGCGCTCACCGATGATGGCGTCGACCACGTCCAAAAAATGCTGGGAGTAAAAAACTTATACAGCCCAGAATATGTTCGTTCAGTGTATCACCTCGACCAAGCACTTCGTGCACAAACCTTGTTCAAACGAGATAAAGATTATGTAGTAAGTAAAGACGGTGAAGTCATCATCGTGGACGAGTTCACCGGTCGTCTTATGCAGGGCCGCCGCTACAACGAGGGCCTTCACCAGGCTATCGAGGCCAAAGAGCGGGTACCAATTCTGCAAGAAAGCATGACACTTGCTACCATTTCATTCCAGAATTATTTCCGCCTTTACAAAAAACTCTCTGGTATGACGGGTACTGCCTTTACTGAGGCGGAAGAATTCCAGCAAATTTATAAGCTTGATGTCGTGCAGGTGCCTTCGAACCGTCCAGTCGCCCGTGACGACAAAGAAGATCTTATCTTCCGCACCGAGAAAGCAAAACTAAAGGCAATCGCCGAAGCAATTAAAGAGCATCACGAGGCGGGACGTCCTGTGCTGGTTGGCTCAGCTTCAATCGCAAAGAACGAGCTTATCGCGGCGCATCTCGACAAAGAGAAGATTCCATATGAAATTTTGAACGCCAAGAACAACGAACGCGAGGCCTTAATTGTTGAGAAGGCTGGCGAAAAGGGTGCAATTACTCTTGCAACTAACATTGCAGGTCGTGGTACTGACATTAAGCTCGGTAAGGGCGTCAAGGAACTCGGCGGATTGGTTGTGATTGGGTCGGAACGACACGAGTCGCGCCGTATTGATAACCAGTTGCGTGGACGTGGTGGCCGTCAGGGAGACCCCGGAGTCACTCAATTCTACGTGTCAACCGAAGACGATCTTATGCGTATCTTCCAGGGTGAGCGGATTGCTTCGCTCATGGGCCGTATTGGTGTTGATGACGACATGCCGCTTCAGCACAAGATGGTTTCTAAAACGCTCGAGGCGGCTCAAAAGCGTGTCGAGGGCTACAACTTCGACAACCGTAAAAACGTGGTCCAATACGACAACGTCATTAACCGTCATCGCCGGGTGGTCTACACAATTCGCCGTAAGATCTTGGAAGGCGAGGACATTAAGGGTGAAATTGAGCGCCTCATGGAGGCCAAGGTGCGCGAGCTGACGGTTGTGCCGGCCAAGAATAACCCAAACTTCGCCGCGCAATTCGAGGAAATTTTCCCACTCAGCGACAAGAAGTTGAAGGCGATTGGCGTTGAAAAACGAGATACCGTACGGTACGAACTCGCGCTGAAAGAGGTGAAAAAGGCCTACGGAGCCAAGGAAGAAGAACTCGATGCCGAGATTATGCGTAAGGTAGAGCGCGAAGTCTATCTTCAGGTGCTCGACACGCTCTGGATGCAACACCTCGAGAATATGCAACACCTTCGAGAGGGCATTCACTGGCGCAGCGTGGGTCAGCGCGACCCATTAGTAGAATATCGCAGCGAGTCTCAAAAGCTCTTCGATAGTCTCCAGCTGACACTGCGCGATGAAGTACTCCGCGCCCTCATGCACGTCACTCCACGCGATGCGGTGGCGCGAAGCGAGGAAGACCACGAGACCGAACTCACGCGTCTCGCCGAGAACTCAGTCGAAAAGGGCGTCAACGAAGTACTGAAAGGCGAGGCGAATCGCGATGCCGACTTTAAAGTGAAGAAAGCTGAAAAAACGGGCGATGCCCAGGCAAAAAAGAACGCGGCCCGAAAAAAGAAAAAATCACAGCGACAAAATCGTAAATCAGGTCGCCGCTAGAGTCGAAGTATCCGTTTGTACTCTCGCATCCTTAAACTATCAACCACCAAACAAACCGAAAGATTAGTACTCCATGAACCATACTGTTGAAGAAGTGAAGCTGAAAAATGGCGCGCGCGGGCTTTTAATTGATGTGCCCGGTGCAACTGTCATGAGCATGCAGTTTCATTTTCGGGCGGGCAACCGATATGCCAAAAGTAACGATATCGAGCAGGTGGCGCACATTATGGAGCATATGGCATTTGGCGCGAATGCTCGTTTCCGCAGCGAAAGTGCGTTTGAGGCGGAGTTCACCAAGAATGGTGCGTATCACAATGCGTACACATCCGATTTCGCCATGGTCTACGAGGCCGATTGTGCCGACTTCGAATGGGATCGGATTCTCGAGCTACAGCGTCTTAGTATTTGCCAGCCTCGTTTCAACGAAAAGGAACTCGAGGCCGAGAAGGGGAATGTACGGAGCGAACTTACCGGCTACCTAAACGATCACCATCGCATTTTGTGGCCGCGCATTCAACAACTCCTGGGCGAGGACGTCCTGACATATCGACAAGGCCTGGCAACTATTAACAACGTCACATTAAGTGATATTCGCGAGCATCATCGCCGCACCCACACCACGCGTAATATGCGTTTTGTAATTGCCGGTAAATTACGTGGTCGCAAGACCGATATTATTCGTCAGCTTGAAGCATTTGAGTTGCCAGAAGGTGAGCGACTCGAGGTGCCACGCGATAATCTCCACTCTGCCAATCCCGCACTGATTCGCCGCAAAGATGCCTCGAACCTAACATTCGGTTGGACCATGAGCCTGCCACGGGTACTCGATGATGAAGAGCTGGACGCACTCAGCGCGCTGAACCATATTTTGACTGGTACTGCGACCTCGCGCATCTACGGTAAGGCCCGTTCGCGCGGACTGGCCTACTTTGTGGGCGCCTATAGTGGCTCGGCTTTTTACGAGAGTGCCTGGGATATTTCCGGACAGGTCAACCACGATACGGCGCCAGCGCTGTTCGATATCATTGCCCGTGAACTAAAAGCCGTCCTCGATGGCAAACTCACCGATGAGGAGATTGAAGCGGCTAAATCGTTCGGCCTCGGTCGTTATCAAATGGGCGCGCAGACGGTTTCGCAAATTAGCGGGTTTTATACCAACCGATATTTTGCTGATGACTTGGTGAAAGACTACGATAAGGTTCCCGACCTTATTCGTAAAGTCACTCGAGAAAAAATTGTGAAGATTGCTCAAGAGTTCATCGATGCCAATACGTGGGTGTTCGCAAGTGTCAGTAGCGGTGATAAAGACGAGATTGTCGCCTTAAACGATAAGCTCCGCAAAATATTCACAAGTAATATAGAATAGTAAATATGAAGATAGCAATTGCGGGATACGGCGTTGAGGGTGAAGAAAGCTACGCCTATTGGTCGGCTGACCCCTCGCATACCATCACAATTGTTGATGAGCGCCCCGCACTTGACCGCCCCATACCGCCCGATGTGGCCACTATATTGGGGCCTGATGCGCTGTCTCATCTCGAGGAATTCGACCTGGTGGTTCGCACTGCGGGGTTAGCGCCTCACAAACTGCGGACAGCCCGTAAGGTGTGGTCGGCCACCAACGAGTTTTTTTCACAATGCCCCGCGCCAATTATTGGGGTGACTGGCTCGAAAGGCAAGGGGACTACGGCGAGCCTTATTGTTGCTATGTTGAAGGCGAGTGGCAAGAAGGTGTGGCTGGTGGGGAATATTGGTACGCCCGCGCTAAGCGTTCTGGCCGATATCCAGCCAGATGACATTGTCGTCTACGAGCTTTCCAGTTTTCAGCTGTGGGATATCGAGCGGTCGCCTCGTACGGCGGTGCTACTCTTTATCGAGCCCGAACACCTCGATGTGCACACCAGCCTGGAAGATTATGTGGCGGCCAAGGCACGGATTACGCGCTTTCAAGGTCCCGATGACCTGCTTGTCTTTAACGCCCGTAATGCGTACACAACTCCAATTGCCGCCCAGTCAGTCGCCCGTACAATCGAGTATCCTTCACAAGATGCTGCGCACATTCAAGACGGATTCTTTTACTATGGCACGCAACAAATCTGCGCGGTCGAGACGCTGCAGCTTAAGGGCGCGCATAATCAAGATAATGCCTTGGCGGCCATTGATGCGGTGTGGCAGTATAGCCAAGATGTGTCTGCGCTGGCGGCTGGACTCCATGCCTTTACGGGGTTGCCTCATCGATTGTCACTGGTGGGAACGGTTGAGGGAGTCGAGTATTATGACGATAGCATCGCAACCACGCCCGCCTCTGCCATCGCGGCACTCCGCGCGTTTCCCGATGCACCTAAAGTTATTATTTTGGGTGGCTCATCGAAGGGATCCGATTTTTCAGAACTCGCCACCGAGCTTACCCGCCACGATGTACACGCCTTGCTTATTGGTGACGAGGCGGCACACATTGCCGCGGCCTGTGATGCGGCCGGTTTCTCTGGATACGAGGAGATGTCACCCCTTGATGCCACGCGCCCACTCAATGCAGTAGTACGGCGAGCGGCCAGCTTGGCTCGTCCGGGCGGGGTTGTCCTATTAAGTCCAGCCAGCGCAAGTTTCGGACTATTTAAGAATTATAGCGACCGAGGCGAGCAGTTCGTGGCGGCGATTGACGCACTGTAAGGTGTAAACAGGGTATAATAGAGGTACTATGCAGCCACTTATCCGCCGCCTTAACGATTTATGCCCCCAAATTGATGCGGCGTTAGTCCGCCTGCGGGTTGAGGATCGTCAGGCGCATATGAGCCAGATGGAGGCGCAATTATCTACCTCTGAAATCTGGCACAATCCTCAGCACGCACAAGATGTCAGCCGTCAGCTTGCAGCGCTCAAAAAAATGGTTGATCCGTGGTTGACGCTGAAAGCTCAGGCCGATGATTTGGGTGAGTTGATGGAAATTGGTGACGAAAGTCTTCTGGTCGAATTTGATGGCCAAATTAGCGCGCTCGAGACCGAGTACCAACGACTTCGCAAAGATTTGCTGTTTGATGGTGAATTTGACGACCATAATGTTATTTTACGCCTAAGCGCAGGTGCCGGTGGCACCGATGCACAGGACTGGGCCGAGATGCTCGAAAGAATGTACTTACGCTGGGCAGAACGCGCCGATATGTCAACGGCGCAGATCGAGCGTTCGCCAGGTGAAGAGGCGGGATTAAAATCGGTGGTGATAGAAGTAGTGGGCCCGTACGCCTACGGACGCCTTAAGTCGGAGCATGGAGTGCACCGGCTTGTTCGGCTTAGTCCATTTAACAGTGATAATTTGCGTCAAACCAGCTTCGCGCTTGTGGAAGTGCTGCCACAAATTGATGTACCCACGGAAGTCACAATTGACGATAAAGACCTCAAAGTTGACGTCTACCGCGCGGCGGGTCATGGCGGTCAATCCGTTAATACCACCGATTCGGCGGTGCGCATTACGCATATTCCAACCGGAATCGTGGTGGCAATTCAAAATGAGCGTTCTCAAACCCAAAATCGTGAGCTTGCCATGAAGGTTCTGCGCTCGAAGCTAGCGCAGCTCCAGCTCGAGCAGCACGCGGCATCGGTTGCCGAACTTCAGGCAGGGGAGTCGGCAAATTGGGGGAGTCAAATCCGTAATTATGTTCTTCACCCCTATACGCTAGTAAAAGATACGCGCACCAAGTACGAGACAAACAATGCGCAGGCGGTCCTTGATGGTGAGCTCGACCCCTTCATGGAGGCCTACCTGGAGGCGCCTCGAACGGATGGTTAGGGTGTGCCGCGTCAAGCGGACGGGCGGAGCGGGCGCGCATTGCGTAAAGCCGGGCGATACGCTATACCTAAAGTATGTATAAGCTACTTATTCTTATCGGCGCAACGCTTGGCGGCATTGCGGGCGCCTACGTGCCGGCGCTATGGGGCGATACCGATATGTTCAGCGGGTGGAGCATTCTTTGCAGTACACTCGGGGGGCTGGTTGGTATTTGGCTTGGCTATAAACTGGCCAAGCGACTCTCGTAAAAGCTTTAGCTTTTTGTGTCGTATGCTATACTTAATAGAGAAATGATTCTTCTTGATAGGGTAACAAAAACATACGGAAAAGATAACGCTCCGGCCCTCAACCGCATGAGCTTATTTGTTGAACCTCGCGAATTCGTGATTATCGTGGGCTCATCTGGGGCAGGTAAATCAACCCTCCTGAAACTTCTTACAAGGGAAGAAAAGCCTACTAGCGGTAAAATTGTGGTGGGTGGTATCGATTACGACACACTGAAGGATTCACAAATTCCCATGTTGCGCCGTAAAATCGGTGTTGTGTTTCAAGATTTTAAGCTCTTGCCACAGCGCACGGTGTTCGAGAATGTGGCCTTTGCACTTGAAATTGCCGGCATGACGGGGCGCGAAATTAAAAATACCGTTCCGAAAGTTATCGACCTTGTGGGGCTGACAGGAAAAGAGAAAAATTTTCCAAGCCAGCTTTCGGGCGGCGAGCGGCAACGGGTTGCAATCGCACGCGCCATTGTGCGACAACCAAAAATTCTCATTGCCGATGAGCCAACCGGGAACCTCGACCCTAAAAATACATGGGAAATTGTACGTTTGCTCGAGAAGATTAACAAATATGGCACAACCGTTCTCCTTACAACACACAACGCCGATATTGTGAACAAGCTAAAGCGGCGCGTAATTACTATCGAAGAGGGGAAGATTAAGACCGATCAGGCCGAAGGAAGTTATCGGCAGTAGCGTGCGGCAGGGCTACCCACACGCACGAAAAGAAACGTAGGAAACCATATGGCAAAAGTAAAGAAAAAAGTTGACTCAAAGACCACCACTCAGCAAAAACGCCACCGCCGCAGGTGGGTGACCTTTTTGCGCATTTGTCGGTATGGGGTCAATAGCTTTACTCGCAACGCATGGCTGACTGTTGCTGCAACCGCCATCATGACCATCACACTGCTGGTCGTATTTGTGAGTTTTGTCTCTCACAACGTCCTACTCGACACGGTCGACCAGTTACGCGATAAGGTGAATATGTCGATCTATCTTAAAACCGAGACCACTCAGGACGATGTCAGCCGTGTCGTTTCGGAAGTGCGCGACCTTTCATCGGTGGTGAGTGTTTCGGTAAGGTCGCCAGAAGATGCCCGTAGCGATTTTATCTCCCAAAATAAAGAGGACGAGAGCGCGCTCGAGGCTGTCAAAGAGGCGACTAATAAATTCCCGTGGACGCTTAATGTTAAAGTAGTCGACATTAACGACACCTCACAACTTTCGGATATTGTCGAGCATAACCGTACCGTAGCCGAACATATCGACCCTAATCGCGACCCTTCGTTTGCAGGGAGCCGGCGCAAGGCTATTGAGTCAATTGGACGGACTGCTCACTTCGCGCAGCAGGTGGGCATCGCCGCCAGTGCAGTGTTTGTCGTCATTTCAATGTTGATTATCTTTAATACCATTCGCATGGCGATCTTTAACCGCCGCGAAGAGATTCAAATGATGAAGCTTATCGGTGCCGAGCGCTCGTTTATTCGCGGCCCATTCCTGGTCGAGGCGGTTGTCTATGGCTTTGTGGCGGCCTTTATTACCACTGGTATTGGATTCGGGCTTCTTATTTTGGCCGCACCGTCACTGCAAGTCTATGATATCAACATCGAGCCAACGCTCAACCTCATGACCTACTATGCTGGGTTTGTACTGCTGGCAATGATCGCCATGGGCGCGTGTATTGGTATTGTTTCATCGCTGCTCGCGACCCGCCGTTATCTCAAAATTTAGCAGCTCGGCGCCACGCGCTATATTTCGCTGCGCGCTATGGGCCGTGTTACGGGCCACGAATCGCGCCCGCGCTCCGCTTGACGCTCTAAAATGCTTATGGTAACGTAGTAATTAGTAATGATGAAACTGCGATCCGCCACACCAGCTTCACTCTCTCTAAAAGCCAAGCGCGCCTTCCTTATCGTATCTGCCTTCGTCTTGGTTGGTGCTGGCGTGGGCTACGTTCAATCACGACCGGCCTCAGCCGATCAGTACGATGATAAAATCCGGGCACTCCAAGCTGATATGGCGCGCTATCGTGCCGAAGCCGATCGCCTTAGTGCCGAAGCAACCACACTTGCCAACGCACTCGCCCAGATTACTAACGAGAAAAATGCTATTTTGGCTCAAATTCAGGTCAGTCAGGCCGAACACGACAAACTTGTGATTCAAATTGCCGAAACCGAAACCGAAATTAAAGATAATCAAGACGCGCTCGGTACCACATTGGCCGATTTATACGTAGACGACTCAATCTCTCCAGTTGAGATGCTCGCAAGCAGCCAAAATATTGGTGATTTTCTCGATAAACAAGAGTACCGCAACTCAGTTAAGGACGAGCTAGGGGCGACCATCAAGAGGGTGAAAGACCTAAAAACGCAGCTGACAACCCAAAAAGAGGAAGTGACGCGGGTCCTCGAACTCCAAAAACAATCGCGTGATGCATTACAGGCAAAAGAGAACGAACAGGCTTCACTGCTTGCTAAAACTCGTAACGATGAAAACCAATACCAGAGCCTAATTAAAGATAGCGCGGCGCAAATTGCCGAGGCGAAACGCGCCCAAGCTGCATTGGCAGCCCGCACCAACTCAACGGGTGGATTTACGCTTGTCGATGCCGGCTCGCTGACCGCGTATCCATGGAATTCAAGTAACTGTGCCATGCAAGGCTATCTTTCAACCGGCGGCTCGAACGGCAACGGAGGTGATGGTCATGGCTACGGTTGTCGTCAGTGTGCCAGCTATGTGGCGTGGCGTATTGCGCGCGAGACGGGCAAGTACTATAGCTGGGGTAACGGCGGCATGTTCGCTGGTGCGGCTATCCGTGCAGGCTACCAGAACTTAGGTCGCTCACCACAGCCAGGGTCGATTGCAGTGATGCTCGGTAATCCAGGCCACGTTGCCTGGGTCGAGGCTGTCAGCGGCAACCAGGTGCTGGTAAGTCAGTACAATTATAACTACGGTGCCGGATGGGGTATGTATAGCGAAATGTGGCTTTCAACCAACTTCTTCGACCAGTATGTAAAAATTACCGACTAATCGCACCGTACTGACCCTCAAACCGCCTATCCTTGCGCTATAATAGATTAAGAATCACGTACACCTTTGGAGGGTAATTTTTAATGGCCGAGCCAGACACACATTTCACTACTCATTCATCACAGCCGGTCACTCCACCAGTTTATAGGCGACCGCCACACCGTAAGATTCCTACGCCAGTAATGGTGTTAGCCTTTGTCTTCGTGGCGGGTCTCGGCTATCTTGCTGGAGCACTAAACCACGGTAGTCTCAGCGTGCGAAGCCTTGTGGGCGGCAAAGAACTCGACCTTTCCTCGCTACAGAGCACCTATCAGGCGCTGAGCGATAATTTCGATGGCGAGCTCGATGAGCAGGCACTTATCGATGGGGCAAACAAGGGACTGGTTGATGCTGCCGGCGATCAATACACGGTGTTTATGAATAGCAAAGATTCGCAAGAGTTCGATGATGCACTCAGTGGTAACATTGGCGGCGGCATTGGTGTCGAGGTTGGCATCCGCAACAATGTTCCAACGGTCGTGCGCGTCCTTAAGGATAACCCTGCCGAAAAAGCGGGCCTCACGGTCGGTGACATTGTCATCAAGGTGAACGGTGAAGATACGGCAGGCCTTAGCCTCAACGAGGTGGTTGCAAAAATACGAGGCGAAGTCGATACAACCGTCAAGCTTACCGTCCTACGCGACAGTGCCGAAAAAGAATTTAGTATCACCCGCGCCCAGGTGAGTAACCCAAGCGCGTATGGCGAAGTGCGGGGGGCAGTGGGCATCCTTACCATTACACGCTTCGATGACAATACGGCAAGCCTGGCGCGCAGCACCGCGAAAGAATTTAAAGAACAAGGTGTCACCCGGGTAGTGCTAGACCTACGCGGTAACGGCGGCGGCTATGTCACGGCGGCGCAGGCGGTTGCGGGGATTTGGCTCGATAACGAATTAGTCACCACCGAACGCCGTGGCGGGCAGGTAACAGACGAGTTGACCTCAACCGGCACACCGCTGCTTGGCGGCCTCCCAACTGTGGTATTGGTTAATGCAAGTAGTGCCAGTGCTAGCGAAATTGTCGCCGGCGCGTTACGCGACCACAAGGCTGCGACACTCCTTGGTGAGACCACTTTTGGAAAAGGAAGTGTCCAGAAGCTTATCAACTTGCCGCACGATGCCATGCTGAAGGTCACTGTTGCGCGTTGGTACACGCCAGCGGGTGTCAATATTTCAGAAAAGGGCATTACACCAGACAAGGTGGTGGTGCGCAGTGCCGATGATATTAATGCCAACCGCGACCCGCAACTCGACGCGGCCCTCCAGGCGTTCTAGCTTGTGCTTATCAAGAGGGCGTAGTACAATACACGGTATATGGACAGCAAAAAGAAAATTCTCCTTGTAGAAGACGATGAAGCGTTGGCGAACGTCTACAAATCACGTCTCGATATTGAGGGCTTTGAAACTTCGTGGGTAAGTAACGGCGAGGATGCGCTCGCCGCGGCGACAAAATTTAAGCCCGATCTCGTACTTCTCGATGCCATGATGCCAAAAATTAGTGGCTTCGATGTACTCGATATCCTTCGCAACACACCTGAAACGGGTAATGTACACGTCATTATGTTGACGGCCCTTAGTCAACCCAAAGATAAAGAGCGTGCCGAGGCACTCGGGGTGGATGATTACCTCGTAAAATCTCAGGTTGTCATTGGTGATGTTATCGAGCGAGTGCGTCACCACTTAGGCGTTACCGAGTAAGGGGACTAATAAGCACTGCGCAGTAACATAGGCGACTTCATAAATACAGGCGACCTCATCATGGGGTTGCTTTTTTATCAAGCTTATGCTATAATCAAAAGCGAGTCAGGCAGCCGCCTTCGTCACACTTACGTGCACGAATGTAGCGCCGCCCACCACACCTATGAATAACGAATACACACCACACAACCCAGAAACCCAAAATCGTACCTTGCCACGCTTCGATAGCGAGGCGAAAAAACTATTAAGCGATGAGTCAATTGCACAACTGCCCGTTGAACAGCAGGGTCAGGTAATTCTCGACCGCTTCATTGGAACGCTCCTTCGCCATGGTGCCGTTGCCGGTAGCCAAAAAGAGTACACACCTGCCGAGATTCTGTCTAAAATGGACGAGATGAGTCGCCGTTCTGATGATGCGCTACGCGAAATCACTAACACCGATGGTCTTCGCCGTGCGGTCTTTGATCTTGCCGGTGATGCTCGTCTTGGTGGCCACTTCGGTCACATTAGTGAACGTCTCGCAACCGACGCCGAGGGTCGTCCAGCGCTTACCAGCATGACCCAAATTGAAGGATACCTTTTGGCTGGCGGAACAACAAACCAGATTCGTGACGGCGTAGGCGGCGTGCATATGCATGGCGATAGCTGGGTGCCTGTCATTTTGGAACATACTCAGCGTATGGCCCAAGACGCTTACGTTCCATGGATGACGTTAGGTAAGGCCCGCGAGCTAATGACTTCATCGGCCCCATTAATCCAGAACACCGGTCGCGACTGGGAGATGGCAACTCATTCGGCCGAGAAGGTTGGTGTTGATATGGACCTTCTGTGCCGTTCGGCTGAAAAGATTCAGAGTCATGTCCGTGCCAGCCGTGATATGGCGGCTACCGCGCTTTCAGTACTGTCTGAGGACAAGGTTGCGCGGTATAAGAATGATTTAGATCGCCGTTCTGGCTATCGTTTCTAGCCGATTTCTAGCCGAGTGTCTCTATGGATATATAAAATACCCCTTCAAGTGAGGGGTATTTTTTGGAGGGTAATTGTCAGCAAGTAGAACTATGAGTGGAATTAGCTGACAATAACTTGGGTGCGGGTAACGGTTTTACCAGTGAAGCTGCCTTTTTTAACCTTTTGGAAGCTTACCACGCCATCTTGTGCGGCATGAATGGTGTAGTTACGGCTAATAAATGTACCAGGCCCTGCAATTTTGGTGCTGCCTGTTTGGCGTACGAGTACTTCGCCGGCACTTACTTTTTGGCCGCCAAAGCGCTTCACGCCAAGGCGAGCGCCGGCGTTGTTGTGGATGTTCTTACTCGAACCACCTGCTTTAACGTGTGACATACTTTAATTACTCCTTTTAAGCCGTGTTGTCTTGAGGGCTTAATCAATCTGTTCAATTGTACTAAAAAAGGACAGATACGTCAAGAGGTGAGCCGTGAGTGTCTTTTGTGTATAAATTTAAAGACTATTTAATTTTTGGTGTGCTAGAATCGGATAAATCGGCGTAGTGAGGAGGCGTTCGAGGGTATTCAATATGTGACATACCGTCTGCGAACAGGTGGTTGAGGGAAGGGGGCGACACAGACACAGGATAAAAGACAGCCATGAAAGGGGGTGATATGAGGAAGGATGAGGCCCATGAGAAGGGCGAGGGGAGCGAAAAGGGCAAAAAGGACGAAAAGGACGAAAAGAGCGAGGAGGACGGAGGGCCTTCACCTGTGCTTGTGGCGCTGATTTTTGCATTGTTGATGGTAGCCTTGGCGATAGAAATCCTGTATATGGCGAGTATCAATTCGTAGGCTACTTTTTAACCAGAAGTAGGAGGTCACGCCCTACGATTTGATCGGGGCGGAAGTAAATCAGCCGGTGCGTGTCAACGGTATGGAGCGCCATGCGTTCAAACCCGAAGTCTTCGATGCTGTCTACGAGCGGTAGGCGAGTAAAGGTGTCTTGTGCGTCTTTCCAGGCTGGGACGGCAAGGACAACTGGGGTGCCGGGGGCAAGCTGCTTCGAGAGGTTAGAGAGGAATGTGCTAATAATGTGGTTACATGTGCCGCGTACTTCGATAAGTTTGGCCCGAGAAGGTGGGGCGCTGAAAGGTTGGCCGAGATAAGCCTCGCTTGCGACTGCATCGATAGGGGTCTGCCACTGTGTATTCATGGCGTCACCTTCATGAAGGGTTGCCTGAATAGGAAGTGAACTGGTGGTGCGCAGCCAGGCCAGGTTTTCTTCGCTGTAATGGATCATTTTTTCGGACAGGTCAGTACCATAGACGGTGTGACCGCGCAGGGCCGCTTCTTGGAGCAGCACCCCAGTACCGCAGAAGGGGTCGAGTACGCGGAGAGAGGGGTGTGTCCCCGTGGCAAGGTTGACCATCATAAGGGCGAGTTTTGGCGGCAGCATGCCCACAAAGGCATCGCGGCGCGGGCGACCTTGATCGCGGGCGGCAAGGGCGGTGATGTTTTGGGTGCCGATGCTTTCGGCGACCATGACGGACGTTTTGCCGCGGACAATTATGAGCTCAACCTTGTTAGGTGAGAGCCCTAGCTTGTTGTGGTGCGAGGTTGCGCTACTCAGGGCACTGGTTTGATTAGGGATAAGTCGTACGCTGACACCGTGTTTCTTGAGGGCGCTTTTAAGGAGGAGGCCGACCTTTTGTACCTCTCGTGGTGCAACCGTCATGCCATATACACTAAGTCCAACGGTGAGTTTGCCTTCATGGCGGGCCCACGCCGTGCGGTAGTGGCGCACCAGTGCATCGCTGACGTGACGCCAGTCGGTTTGTTGTAGCTCGAATGCTACGCGGCCAGCTTTTTGGGTGCCGCCGAGTTGTTGCACATCGAAGTCGCGGCCGGCATCAACGAGGGCGGTATCGGCGCTGTACCAGCTGACACGGGGGAAGACTCGCTCGAGTTCTGCGATGGATAGCTCGGGTTGGCGACCTAAAAGTGCAATATACATGCGCTTATTATACCAGTGGTAAGGGTATCTTAATATATAATGAGAGAATGAAGCTTTCATTAAGAGGTTGGTTGACGCTCGCCACGCTTGCACTGCTTGCGGTGGTTGTAACTGCGGCGTGGCCGGAAATTTCGCATGCATGGGAGTTACTTGGGCAGGTTGATCTATGGATTTTGATTCTTTTGGTCCCAGTTCAGCTGCTGAGCTACTATGCAACGGGCGGTATCATTTTTTCTTACCTGCGTGCGAAGGGTAACCTCGAGGAAATGTCTCGCTGGCTGATGGCGCGTTTGGCGCTCGAGTTAAACTTTGTCAATCATATCCTTCCAAGTGGTGGGGCGGCTGGCTTTTCGTACCTGGCGTGGGTGCTTAAGAAGCACAAGGTTTCGCCGGCGCGGTCGACCATGGCGCAATTGGTTCGTTTTGTGATGACGTTTGGTAGTTTTGTGCTTCTCCTCGTTATCTCGATGGGAATCTTGACATTCCGTAGTAGGATTGAGGCCTCAACAATTGAGATTGGTGGCCTGCTGGTTGTTGCCACGATTGGTGGCACGTGGCTCCTTATATGGCTAGTGAAAAGTAAAGCGCGCATGCGCCGCTTTGCAGATTGGCTGGCGAGGGTGACGGCACGCTGCGTTCGGTGGCTTACACGGGGTCGCACCCGAGAGCTTGTGAAGGCGGAAACGCTCTTTGAGTTTTTCGATGGCCTACATGACGACTATTTGGCGGTCCGCCGCGAGCGTAAGATGCTGGTCAAGCCGTTTGTATGGGCTGCGGTTGCCAATATTCTTGATGTAGCTTTGCTGTGGATTGCGTTTTGGTCGCTAGGCTATCCGCTCGATGCGGCGCTGCTCTTTATTGCGTTTGGTATTGCTTCGATTGTGGGCGCGGTTTCGGTGACGCCTGGTGGTGCGGGCGTCTACGAGGCCGTCATGGTGGCATTCTTGGCGGCGAGTGGCGTGACGCCAGAGGTTGCCATTGCGGGAACCTTGCTCGCACGAGTGACCTTGTTGGCGGGAACAATTATTTTCGGCTACGTCTTTTATCAACTTACCCTGAACAAATATGGAAAACGTCCAGCTCTCAGTGAGTGATTTTGTCGCAGTGTTAAACCAAACACTGGAATATGCCTACCCCACGGTTGCGGTGGTGGGTGAGGTGTCGGAATTTCGGATTAGTCAAGGCAAGTGGGTGAGCTTTAAGCTGAAGGATGAGAGTGCGGTGGTGGATTGTTTTATGACCGCTTATCAGCTGCGGGTTCCAATTGAAAATGGTATGAAAATTGTAGTGGTCGCCGCGCCGCGTCTGGCGCCAAAATGGGGCAAGTTTAGCCTTAATGTACGGTCGGTGAAGCCGGTGGGTGAGGGCTCGATTAAAAAGGGCTTCGAGCTACTGAAGGCTAAGCTTGAGGCCGAGGGGCTTTTCGCACCAGAACGCAAGCGGCCGCTCCCTAAGGTACCGTCTCGGGTCGGTGTGATTACCAGCACTGAATCGGCGGCTTATGCGGATTTTTGCAAAATTATTAACGAGCGTTGGGGCGGATTGTTGGTTGAGGTGGCGCATACACAGGTGCAAGGTGACCCGGCGGCCGACCAGATAATTCGGGCTATCAAATACTTCAATAATCTCGAGCAACTACCCGATGTGCTGGTGATTGTGCGTGGAGGCGGCAGCGCCGAGGATCTTATGACATTTAATGACGAGCTGCTGGCGCGCGCCATTGCGGCTAGTCGTGTACCAACCCTTGTGGGTGTAGGGCACGAGGTCGACCATACGCTCGCCGACATGGTGGCCGATTGCCGTGCGGCAACGCCTACCAATGCGGCCGAGCTCTTGGTACTCGACCGGAGGGAGATTATTCGAGGGGCACACCAGCAGGCGTCATCGCTGGGCTATCAACTTATGCAGGCGCTCGAGCATCATACCGATGCCTTGCGCGAGCAACTCGAGGCAGCCTTTCGCCGTATTCGCGAGCGCTTGGATGATAGTTTCGAGCGCTTGGCTGCCCTGCGCGTGGCAGTGGCGCAGCTTAATCCCGATAATGTATTAAAACGGGGGTACGCACTGGTTCGCGGTGAGGTGCGACCGGGTGCGCAGCTTGAAATTGAAACATTTCAATCATATATAACAGCGGAGGTACGTGATGTCAGATCTAAATAAATCAGTCCAAGAAAAGTTAGCTGAACTGTCGGAGGCGGTGGCGTGGTTTCAGAGCCCTGCGTTTGCACTTGAAGAGGCCGTGACGAAGTTTCAACAAGCCGAAAAGCTGGCCGAAGATATCGAGCGCGACCTGACAAAACTAAAGAATGACATCAAAGTGGTAAAAAAGCGCTTTGATCACGAGGATTAGGTGGGTGTACTATTTGTCATTGGCGCGATCGTCGTTTTAATTTGGCTTAGTGCATTTTTTGGGGCGCCTTATGTCCCTTCGCATCGACGGGATGTGCGGCAGTTATTCGACAATGACGTGCCGCTTTCTTCGGATGACGTGGTGCTTGATATCGGCAGTGGCGATGGACTGGTGCTCCGTGAGGTGAGTCGGCGTGGTGCGCGCGCAGTTGGCTATGAAATTCATCCATTCTTTGTGGCAATTGCCAAACTTGCTTCGCTGGGAGATGGGCGGGTGCGGATACGTTGGTGTGATGCCTGGCGAACGCCGTTTCCTGCCGATGTGACCATCGTCTATATCTTTGGCGTAGGGCGCGATGGGCGCCGGACCGCGCGGCTAATACAGCGTCAGACGACCCGACTAGGGCGAGGGGTGACGGTTGCGTGCTACGGAAACCCTCTCCCTGAAGTGCCACTCCTGCGTGAGTCGGGGGCGTACTACTTATACCGTTTCGAACCTTTACACCCTTAGAAACCATAAGTATAATAGAGCTATATGAATCCAGAGACTCCTTTTCAGCCGCAACAGCCCGCTGCGCAACCGCAACCGCAACTACGGCCGCAACCGCAGTCGTACTCGCAGGGTTCGCTTAATCAGTCGTTTCCTGTACCCGGGGCTTCGGGGCCATTTGGGGCTCCCATGGCATCAGCACCGCTCGGCATGCCAGTGGCTCAACCGCAGCTTCAACCTGTCCATAGATCGACATCGTCCGGCCATGGCTCGAAGACGGCTGTCATTATTGCGATTGTGTGTGCGCTGTTAGCGGTGGCTGGCATTGCAGTGGCGAGTTGGGCGTACGTCAATTATCTTGATCAGAAAAATAATGTTGATAGCAAAATTACCGCTGCGGTTAACGAGGCAGAGAAGGCGCAGGCTGACAAGCTGGCGGCAGATTTTGCCAAAGCCGAGAAAGACCCGAAGCGTCTTTTTGTCGGCCCCGAAGATTACGGACGCCTCTCATTTACGTACCCTAAAACATGGAGTGTCTACACTGCCCGTGATGCCTCGAAGGGGGGTGCTTTCGAAAGCTACCTTAACCCAGGCAGCGTGCCGCCGATTGCAACCTCAACACAATACGCACTCCGTGTTCTTATCGAAGATGATGATTACGACAAAGTAGTGTCATCGTATAAGTCGCTCGTTTCATCGGGGAAGCTTACTTCAAGCTCGGTGAAAGCCGATGAGCAAAATGGTACCCGTTTGGATGGTGAGTTTTCGAAGGATATTGTCGGTTCAGCGGTTATTTTCAAAATTCGAGATAAAACCGTGACGCTACGAACCGATGCGAACACCTTTAAGGATGACTTTAATAGCTTAGTGCAGACTATCACCTTCAACAAATAGGCCACGCATTACGCTTGTCTTTGCCTGGGCCTGGCCTGCGGTGCTACACTAGGTACATGAATGGAGGGGAAGGTACGTCTGAGGTGACGCCGCTGGTTGCGGCCGCCCACGAGCTGAAAGCGCCGCTTGCGCTGATACGTCAGTTGGCGCTGCGACTCGAGGACGCCACACTACCACAGGTGGAACGTCAGCGCCTTTTGAGACAAACTATCCTCACCAGTGAGCGAGCGCTGCGGCTGACGAGCGACCTGACTCGTTCGGTGCGACTCGATCCAGCGTTGTTTAATCTCGAGCCAATTAACCCCGAGCAGTTATGCCGTGACATTGTGGCCGAGTTGACACCATTATTTGCTGCCTATGGGCGAAGTGTTGAGGTGGAGAGTCGCACGCATCCGCTACTTTTGGTGGCGAATCGCGAATTGCTACGCCGTATCTTGCTAGGATTTAGCGACAACGCGCTGCATTATGGGGTGCCGGGTTCGGCGGTATCGATGCAAATTACGGCCTTTCGGCGGGCTGGTATTGTACGGATTGGCGTCCGCGATTATGGCCCTGCGCTTTCAAGCGATATGTGGCGTAAGCTTCACGCAAAACTACGCACTGGGCCTCAGTCAATTCACGCTCGGCCCGAAAGCAGTGGCTTGGGTCTTTATATTGCTAGTCAATTTGCCGAGGCGATGAACGGGCGCATTGGTGCGGTGCGACACAAGGACGGCGCCACTTTCTACGTAGAATTACAGGCCTCGTTGCAGATGAGTTTGCTATGACCCGAGTTGTATTAGTTGAGGACGACAGTTGGTTGGCGGACATGGAGGCATCGGTACTACGGGCGGCTGGCTATGAGGTAAAAACTGCGCCTCACGCCCTTGCCGCTATCGATTATATCGATGACACTGTGCCCGATGTGCTCATTTTGGACGTCCTCCTGGCGGGGTCGACCGCGTTTGCGCTTTTGAACGAGTTGCAATCTCATCATGATACCGCTCGGCTGCCAGTTATTTTGTGCACCAACGTTGCCGAGCAATTTGATGCGGTGCGTTTGAAAGAGTATGGTGTACGGCGAGTTGTGGATAAAACAACAATGCATCCCGAAGATTTGGTGACGGCGGTGAAGGCGGTGTGTGGTGAGTAGGCGGAGGGCGTGGCATTTTGAGGGACGGGGGAGCTTGGCATGAGAACAGTGCGAACCCGTGCGATTGTCTTGCGGCGAACTAATTACGGCGAAGCCGATAGGATTTTGCAGCTTCTTACCCCTGAAGGCCGCCGCAGTGTGATGGCGCGAGGGGTGCGTAAGGAAAAAAGTAAGCTGGCCGGTGGTATCGAGCTGTTTGCGATTAGCGATGTGGTTGTGGGCGAGGGAAAAGGCGAGCTTGGGGTGCTGACTTCGGCAAAATTAGAGTATTTCTTTTCGCATATTCTCGAAGAGTATGAGCGGCTCCAGTTTGGCTATCAGGCGATTCGGCTGGTAGCGCGCGCCAGTGAAACGGTTGATGAACCCGAGTGGTTCGATCTTCTGTCTGAAGTGCTGGCCGGCTTGAATGTGTTGACGATTCCACTGCCGTTGGTGCAAACGTGGTTTTATGTGCGGTACGCATCGCTGTTGGGCCATGAGCTGAATCTTGAGCTCGATACGGATGGGGCAAAGTTGCAAGCCGATGCGTGGTATCGCTATGACGTGGGTGAGCAGGGGCTGCGTCTGGTTCAAAACGGTGAATTGGGGAGCGAGCATATAAAACTGCTGCGCTTAATTGCCACACGCCCGTTGCAGGTGCTGGTCCAGATTGGCGGTGTCGGAGAGATTATCGGCAGTTGTCTTCATGTTGTGGAAGAACACGCCGCGATTGATATCCACTAAACCTTCATGGGGGATGGCAAAGGAAAACCCACCCCGAGAGGAGCGGCGCCGAGCGGTGCTCGAGGCGGGCTTTCCTTTTGGGGTGGGTAATGACGAGGCAGCCACCGGTGAGGGGGTGTCGGCCTAGTGATGGCGCGGGCGCTTCGGCTTCGGTCCGGTCCTCGGCCTGGCGGCCCAGTCCTGGATGCGGATGACGCAGAACGCGCAGAGGAGGCCCAGGAGTACCAGCACCACCGTAGCGAGAGCTGGATGCCCTAGACTTGCGATGAACTGCAGGAAACTCATTCTCGCACACTCCTTTCCGGGTGGAGGGGAAAGCGAAAACACCTACATTACATCATACTTTGGGCTTACATTCAACCAATGTAAGGGGTAGGATGTGGTATAATGAGGCCTAATTATGAGTACAGAAAAAAGTATGGAAGCGATTGTAAGCTTGGCGAAACGCCGAGGATTTATTTACCCCGGATCTGACGTATACGGCGGATTAAGCGGTACTTGGGATTACGGACCCCTCGGCGTGGCGTTGAGACGCAATATCATGAGCCTATGGTGGAAACTGTGTGTTGAAGACCGCGATGACATGCTTGGTGTTGATGCGGCCATTCTTATGAATCAAAAAGTATGGCAGGCGAGTGGCCATGTCGATACGTTTACCGACCCACTGGTTGAAGATCTTGAAACGAAGCAGCGATTCCGAGCTGACCATCTTATTCAAGATGCCGGGTATCCAGTTGAGGGCCTAAGCTTAGAGCAGATGACCCAGCTAATTCGTGAGAAGGGGATTAAAAGCCCTCAGGGTAACGAGCTTTCCGAGGTGCGTACCTTCAACATGATGTTTAGTACTACCGTAGGCCCCGTGGCTGATGAGACTTCAGTGAGTTATCTTCGCCCTGAAACGGCGCAGGGTATTTTTACTAATTATAAGAATGTGGTTGATTCTTTTTATCCTGATCTTCCGTTTGGACTGGCGCAGCAGGGCAAGGCCTTTCGTAATGAAATTAGCCCGCGTGATTTTATTTTTCGGGCGCGCGAGTTTGAACAAATGGAAATTGAATATTTTGTGCACCCCGATAAGTGGGAGGAATCGTTTGAACATTGGCGCCAGCAGGTATGGAAGTGGACGCAGGCGTTAGGCCTCGCCGATGAGCATGTGCACGAACTTGAAGTCCCCGCCGAAGACCGGGCGCACTATAGTAAGCGCACTATCGATTTCGAATACGATTTTCCAATTGGTCGCGAAGAGCTGCTTGGGCTGGCCTACCGAACCGATTTCGACCTCGGCAATATTCAGCGGGTGAGTGGTAAGAATATGGAATACACCGTGAAGGGCACCAACGAAAAATTTGTGCCGCACGTCATCGAGCCGTCATTTGGTGTAGAGCGAGCACTTATGGCAGTACTTTCAAGTGCCTATACCGAAGACGAAGTGAACGGAGAGACGCGTATCGTCATGAAATTCCCAGAGCACCTGGCACCAATTCGCTACGCGGTATCGCCGCTGGTGCGCAATAAGCCCGAGCTGGTTGCGAAAGCGCGCGAAGTGTATACCATGCTGAAGAAGAAGTACGGCGCAGTGATGTGGGACGATAACGGTAACATTGGGAAACGATATCGCCGTCAGGACGAAATTGGTACGCCTTACTGTGTAGTGATTGACTTTGATACACTCGAAACTGACGGGCTTGTGTCAGTTCGCGACCGCGACACCACTCAGCAGCGCCGCGTCAAACCAGAGGAATTATAGTGAACATCTACTATACCGATGGCAGTGCCAGTCCAAACCCGGGGCCAGGTGGCTTTGCGGTAATAAAAAACGGCGTCCCGCATATATTAGGGAGTGAAGACGGCGAAACAACTAATATTCGTATGGAGGGCAAAGCCCTTGTTGCTGCGCTGAAGGATGCCGCCGGAGAAGAGGCTGAAATTTTTACCGATAGTGAATTCTGGATTAATGTGATTACTAAATGGGCGCCAGGCTGGGAAGCAAAAGGCTGGAAGAAAAAGGGCGGTGAGATTAAGAATCTTGATATTGTTCAAGAAGTGTACCCGCTCTACCAGGCATCACGCGCAACGCTGATATGGGTGAGGGGTCACGAGGGTGATGAAGGCAACGAGCTGGCCGACCAGTGGGCCAACAAGGCGCGCGAGGGTGTTCGACTTTAATCTACTTTAGTGCTACGGCTGGTTGCGGCTGGCCTGAAAATGCTACAATAAAACCTGTTGCTTAAATAGGGAATACACATATGGACAAGACCGAAAAAAATCCTGATGCGATTGAAGAAATTGTTGAAACGACTGATATGTCTGACGTAGTTGACGCGCATGACGAGGTTGAAGTGAACACCAGCGCAGCCAATGCGCCAACCGAGACGATAGTAGCATCGGAGACTGTGGGCACCAAGCCTGTAGGTGGCGCGGATTCAGAGGGTGTTGACGTGTTCCAATGGGCGAATCAAACCGATGCGGTGAAACAAGAGCTTCGCGTTGAATTCTTCTTATTTAATAAAAATTATACGCCGTACACTACCACCATTTCCGATGCTTTGGATCCTCAAATTAAGGCACTCTTCTTGTACGATGTCATTAATGACGTGAACCTGGGCGCAGGAACGGGTTTGAGCGTGCGCGATTATGAGCTCACCGAAAAAGCCGAGAATACATTGCTTCGTACCGATTTACCAAAGGTAGGGCGAGCGGAAACGCTGATTCATTTAATTGAGCACGAGCGCCACGATATTGTTGAGTTTAGCGAGGCCGAACACGAGTTTAAGCGTATTAAAGGAATTGTGGCGCGGTTTAGTCGCCGTGACGGCACCGGCGTGTTTTACGTAGTCAAGCAGGTGAGTGCAGGTAACACTTTGGCGGGTGCAGCATCGTGGCAATTTGAGGGTGGTACGTTTAAGCCGTTCGAGCCAGAATTTGGTTGGAAAGTTCCTGCCGATAACCAAGTGCTTATTGTCGGAAAAGATATTTTTATTTTCAACCAATCGAAATTCGAGCGAATTTTTAATTACGATTTTAAGAAACAGTTAGTAGCAGACCAGAAGGTGACTGAAATTGAAAAGCAGTACAAGCTAAGCTTCCCTGAGGGAGCTGATTTGCAATCGCTGGTAATGGAGAAGAAATCGATTGTAAGCAAGTTGCAAAAACTCGAAGTGGGCGCCGTGACTCAGGAGCAAGCGATTGATTATGCCGATACTATGCAGCTCGAATTGATGACCGATGACGAGGGTCGAATTATCATTATGGATGGTAACGATCTTGATATGTTTGTGAATCTTATTAATGAAGATTATATTACCAGCGAATTAACGGGCCGCCGCTACGTGATTAAGAGTAAGAAGTTGCTTGATGATCCCGAGGGCGAGCCACCACGTGGCTAGCGCCAGTAGGCGTGTGCTATACTTTTTATAAGAAGATAACAGCTACAGATTACAAGGGAGGGCATAGGGTGACAGGATATACGCAGGGAATGACACGAGGCCGAGTGGCCACTGGTTTTACCATTGTAGAGCTCCTTATCGTCATTGTCGTCATTGCCATTCTGGCTGCCATCACCATCGTTTCGTATAACGGTATTACTCTCCGTGCTAAAGAATCGGCCGCCCAAACTGGCGCTAAAGAAGGCTTCACCAAAATTGCCACCTTCGCCATCGACCACGGCGACCTCTACCCAGATACACTGACGGCAGCAGGACTTCCCGAGGATGGCCCTACCGATTACCAGTACACGGTCGATAACGCCAGCACCCCTCGAAGCTTTTGCTTGACCGCCTCGGTTTCGGGCATTAGCTACCAGGTAAGCAGCACCAACTCGGCACCAACCAAGGGGGCCTGTGTGGGACACACCGAGGGTGGCAGCACCACGGCGCCAGTGGCAACGACTATGCAGACCTTTACCCCTACGATGTGCGCCAACCTGACAACCTATACCGGTACTAACGAGGCGGCGGTAATTACCCTGACCGATAGCCGCGGCGGCACCGAGCGGAGCTACCAAGTTGCTAAGCTCGCCGATGGCAAGTGCTGGATGTTGAATAATTTGCGGCTTGGCTCAACAACAAGTGCCATTACACTTACGCCGGCAGATTCTGATGTGGCGAGTGATTTCACTCTCCCACAAGTGGCTGTTCCGAGCGCTACTAGCTACGACGTGCCACAAGCTATAGGACCCGTTCCTGGCGATAGCACCACCGACCCAACTAAAAACTACGGCTATTTTTACAACTTCACCGCAGCTACGGCCGGCGAAACCCGCACAACACTTCCGGCTACTGGTGGCGATGCTCAGCACTCCATTTGTGCAAAAGGCTGGAAGCTCCCGACCGGGGCAGTAGCTGCTGGTGCCAGCGATTTTTCGAGGTTAGACCAAGCCTTCGGTGGTACGGGCGTCTTCCAATCTGGTGCTCCGGCCCACCTTGCAACAGGATGGCTTACTGCCGGTGCGTTTAAGGGTGTCCTTTTTGGTAACTGGAGCGGCTCATTCTACAGCCAAGGATTGAACGGGTCCTTCTGGTCGCGGTCAGCGTATCCGGGTACTGTCAATTACGCTTTTAAGTTGACCTTTAGCCACGACAGCGTTCTGCCCGGTATGGACGGTAATAACCGGTTTGGTGGATGCGCCATCCGTTGCCTCCTCAACTAACCCACGGGGTAACAAAAGTAATAATTATCTCATAGTCGCTTGCTATAATAGAAAGTAATGAATCAATCATTGGCGTTAGAAATAATGCTCTCGGGGGAGAGTGTGCTGCTGACTGGCCCGGCCGGTGCGGGTAAGACGTATGTGCTGAACCAGTTTATTAGGCTTGCCAAACACGAGGGTAAGCATGTGTCGGTGACAGCCACTACAGGGTTGGCAGCAACACACCTTGGCGGGACGACTATCCATAGCTGGGCGGGGATTGGCGTGGGCGACTTTTTGCCTCAAGGATTTGCCGAGCATCTCGCTAAGGGTCGGCGCGAGATTATCGAGAAGACGGACGTGTTGGTAATTGACGAGATTAGTATGCTGCACGATTTTCGGCTTGATATAGTCGATGAGGTCTGTCGTTTAGTCCGCAAGGAGCCCGATGTGCCGTTCGGGGGTATCCAACTTATTATGTCGGGCGATTTTTTCCAGCTGCCGCCAATTAACCGGGGCGATTCGCGGGCGGGGAGCTTTGTGGTGAACTCGAATGTCTGGCAAGAGCTCGATCCCGTTATTTGCTATCTCGAAGAACAGCACCGTCAAGATGACGAAACACTTATTGGTATTTTAAACGCCATTCGGGCGGGCGAGGTGCGCCGTCATCACGCCGAGACATTATTGGCACGCACCGAGGTTCACCCCGATGATCTTGAGCTCCTGACAGAATTACATACAGTGAATGTTGATGTTGATGCCATGAACGCAGCTAAACTTACCGAGCTAGAGGGCGATGAGATTTCTTACGAGCAAACCAGCACGGGTTCCGAAAATTATGTCGATAGCTTGCAGCGGTCGGTGCTTGCGCCGAAGGTGCTGCGCCTTAAGCACGGCGCATTGGTGATGGCGGTAAAGAATAGCGCCGAGCGTAAGTATGTCAATGGGAGTCTTGGGACGGTGGTGGGGTTCGAGCCACACACCGAGTATCCAATTGTCGCATTTCAGAACGGCAAGGAAGTGGTTATGTCGCCCGATACCTGGGAGCTTCGTGATGGTGACAAAAAGCGCGCCAGCATTACGCAAATTCCGCTGCGGTTAGCGTGGGCGATTACGGTGCATAAGTCTCAGGGCATGACGCTCGATGCGGCGCGTATCGATTTACGCAAGGCCTTTGTCGAGGGCATGGGGTATGTGGCGCTCAGCCGAGTAAAAAATGTGAACAACTTGTACCTCACCGGAATTAACCAGATGGCATTGCGGGTGAGCCCCGAGGCGCAGCTCATCGACATCCATTTAAAGGATAAGGCCGCCCAGGCCGCACAGCGCTACGCGCCCCTTATGAAAGTTGCCGAAAAGCGGGCTTCGCAACCTAAAAAAAAGACAGCCGGTAGCACTGGTTGGGCTGAAAAGATTGAAAAAATGCGCCAGACCTACCCAAATGCCTACCGTCCTTGGCTGGAGGTACACGATGCAGACTTGAAACAATATTTTCAACAGGGCGAGACAATTAAGCAGCTAAGTGCGCGGCTGGGTCGTCATGAAGGCTCCATTACGATGCGCCTCCAAAAGTTGTTTGGCGAAGATGTAGTTTCGTAGCCACCCGCCCTTAGCCGAAGAGTGTGACAGAAGTGTATAATGGGGTGTAGATGAAAGACCCATTTGCCAGGAATGAAGTGAAGATAGCCGTGATTGGCGGTGGGACGGGCAGCTTTACCATGCTGTCAGCGCTTAAAAAATATACTAGCCAAATTGCTGCCATTGTGAGTATGGCCGATGACGGCGGGAGTACGGGGGTTCTGCGTGATGAGCTTGGGACCTAGCCGCCCGGTGATGTGCGGCAATGTTTGGTTGCCTTGAGCGATTCGCCGAAAGTGCGCGAGCTCTTTGAGTACCGTTTCGACACCGGTACGTTTGGCGGCCACTCGTTCGGAAATATCCTTTTGACGGCACTCGAGAAAATTACGGGTGACTTTAGCCAGGCGGTTGAGACGGCATCGGACATTCTTCGTATTCGGGGAACGGTTATTCCCGCCACACTCGATAATGTGCGTTTGAAAATGGAGTGGAAAGCCAAGAGCCTGGTGCTACACGGCGAGCGGGTAATTGACGCCGAGTATTTTGTACACGATCCGCGCCGCGCCAAGTTGTCACTTCTTCCTGCGGCGAAACCAAATCCAATGGCGATTGCCGCAATTGAACAGGCGGATATTGTTGTGGTGGCGCCGGGTGACCTCTATACCTCGCTTGGTCCGCTGCTGGTGATTGACGGCATTGGTGAGGCCCTGGCCCGCACGCAGGCTAAAACGGTCTATGTGGCTAATCTTGTTAGCAAAAAGGGGCAGACCGATGGCTTTACAGTGAGTGACCACGTGGCGGAAATCGAGCGTTTTGCCGGCCGGCCGTTTCTCGACTATGTACTCTATAACCAAGAGGCACCAAGCGAGGACATCGCCAGACGCTACCAAGAAGAAGGCGGCTACGTGACCCGTGTCGATGATGATGTGCTGGCCGCAGCGCCCTACGAGGCGGTGGGCGGTAATTTCCTGGGTATGATGGCAACCTCTAACGAGGCTGACACACTTATTGGTAAGCGTTCGCTGATTCGTCATGACGCTAAGGCGGTTGCAAAAGTAATTCTTGAGTTGTATCACCGCGATGAAGGCTAGCACGTTTCAGCTTATCGACCTCGACCGAACATTGTTTGATACTGCTGCATTTGTGGCGGCCATTACCCAGGAGGTTGATAGCACCCAGCCAGGACTTGGCGCCGAGCTACGGGCGCGGTTCGAGGCTGCCTATAAAAAGGAACAGACCTTCTTTTTGCTGCGCTACTTGCGTCAAGAAAAGGGCGATGCGTGGTTCGAGGATGTGGTGAGTCGTATTGTTGAGCGGGATGGTGCGGGCGCGTTTATGATGCCGGGGGCTCGTGAGCGAATCGCCTATGCCGAGACGTGGCAGCTGGCGGACGACTACACACCGGCGTGGGGAATTTTTACGTATGGTGACCCCGTTGACCAGTTGATGAAGTTACGTATTTTGGAGCTAGAGGACGCACCGGTTTATATATGTGAGACGCCTGGCAAAGCGCGGGTCATACACAGCTGGGTGCAGCCAGACGGCAGGTTTCGGCTGCCACAGGAATTTGGTGGCGTGGTGGTGAATCGACTGACCCTTGAAGATGATAAATTACGTGCGTTTGAGGGATTGCCGGTACATGTGACGGGCTTTTGGATAGGTGCGCCGGCGGACACCGAGGTCGCATTGGCCGCTGTGAGTCGACTCGACTTAGGGCGAACATCTCGCGTGGTACCGGTTCGAGATTTATACGATTCGGTTGCGCAACTTAAGGCGCGCCGAGCAGTACAATAAGCAAGAAAATAGAACACCCCGCTGGCTGCGAGGTGCCCTATGTGTGGTTACGCATGGGCGCCGAGCTGGCGGGGTGGGGTGTTCCTGGAGGCGAGCGGGGAAGTGCTAGCTCCAGAGCTTGCGGAGGTTGGCCGGCGGGTGCACCGTGCCATCCGGCAGAATGGTTCCCGACCAGCCACCGCGAACGGTGATGCGGATCGAGCTCCCACCGTGGTCCGTGTTGGTGCCGATGCGAGAGAAGACAGTGCGGACCACGGTGCCCCCGTCATCGGGTGCGCTGTAGGTCTCACTGCCGGAGAACCCCTGCATCCAGTAGGACTTCTCGTTGATCACCTTGAGGTTGACGCGCTCCGAGATGGTCAACAGCAGCACGCTGTCGGACTCGATGGCGATGTCGTTGATGCGACCTCGGAAGGTGTACCCCATGCGGTCGATCTCGATCACTCGCCCGATGAGCGAGTGGTCGCCGGCCAGCGCCAGGAGTGGACTGACCGATTGTGCGGTGTGCCCCATTACGGGAGCCTCCTTCAATTGGAACGGACACCCTGTGATCCCACAAGGCATACCCTATATTATAGCATATTAGGCTAAAAACCGCAATATAGGTTCAAGAAGTGTCATGAAAAATACCACGTTTTGTGAGAGGCAATGGGCAGGGGATACCCCTGGTCTTCAGTGATACTTTTCCCCAGTTATGTGGATAAATAAACACCATACGAGAAAATTGTCAAAATTGGGGGTTGTAGTGGGTAATTGTGGGTAGTATGATGAGTCCAAGTGGAAGACAAGACCACAAGACAAACAACTACCACATTAAAAATAAATCTAGTATCCCTTTAGGAAGGTTACGGTGGCCCAAATAGATTATTTTGAACGAAGACTGGATGACAAGCGTCGCTTGACGATACCTTCGGAACTTCGTGAAGAATTTCTTTCAGGCGTTGTACTTACAAGGGGATTTGGCGCGTACTTGCACCTGTATCCAAAATCGGTATGGGAGCAAGAGGTTGAACCGGCGCTGAACGCCAGTGGCAGCATTCTTGATGAGAAGGTTGCCGATATGAATGTTCAGTTTCGCCGTGGTAAAACCGAAGCCGAGCTTGACCAAAAACAGGGTCGAGTGACCATCGAGCAGCATCTGCTCGACTATGGGCACATCACTCGTGACATTGTTGCGGTTCGAGCGGGGCAGTATTGGCGCCTGATAGCTGGAGATTCCTAATCGTCCGATTCGGCACATCAAATGTCGAAAGTGTAGTAGGTCGGTTCTTTAAAAATTAACACACGAAAAGAAAACTCTCGAGATCAACTATCTGGTAGTGAGGCGTGGCATGCGGATACACATTAAACATTCCGTTGTACCTTCTCCAAAAAACACACCTCCCAAAACTCCACCTCACATAAGTCTCTCAACTCTCCATTGTCCTGGGTATGAGCTGCCTCTATGGCGCCCCCATGATGGGCAATGGTCGACTTTTACAAACACAAACACATCTATGCGAACACAAACAGCTTCACTATCGGATAGGTGATCTCGAGGAATTTCCCATTATTATGAGAAATTTCGCCGAGGTATGGGTTACCATATCTTGGGCTCGTTGACGTATGCCATCGAACGTATTGAAAGGTTTGCGGTATAATAAACGAGATGAGTACAGAACATCCACCACATCATGTTCCCGTGTTGCTCGATGCAGTCCTACGCGAATGTGCACCGAAGGCTGGCGAATCGTATCTCGATTTGACGGCTGGGTACGCAGGTCACGCCGGCGCCGTGTTGAGTATCACGAAAAACGATAAGGAGAGTGTTCTGGTCGATAGGGATGAATATGCGATTGCGCAGCTTCAACCGTATGCAGACCGGGGCGTTCGGCTTATGCACACCGATTTTGTATCTGCGGCAACGCAGCTCTATGAAGAGGGACGCGCATTCGATCTTATCCTGATTGATTTGGGGGTGTCATCACCACAGCTCGATCAGGGAGCACGAGGGTTTTCATTCTCGAATAATGGTCCGCTTGACATGCGGATGGACCAAAGCCAAGGTATGACTGCGGCGGAATTGATCCAGACAGCATCAGTTGACGAACTCGCTACGATTATTCATGAGTACGGCGAAGAGCCGTATCGGCAGGCGCAACGGATTGCCGAGCTCATCGTAGCGCATCGACCATTTCGAGATACACAATCACTCGCGGATCTCATCAAGCACACCTATCGTGGACGAATGGGTCGAATCCATCCGGCTACGCGCACCTTTCAAGCGCTCCGCATTGCTGTCAACGATGAACTCGGACAGGTACGCGCGGTATTACCACTCCTTCCTCGGCTTTTACGCACTGGGGGTAGGGTAGGGATTATCAGCTTCCATAGTCTTGAGGATCGCCTCGTGAAACGGTTCTTCCGGGATCAGACCGATTCTGGACTTGAGGCCGAGCTCGAGGTTCTTACTAAAAAACCGATTTCAGGAGCCACTGACGATGTTCACAATCCGCGATCTCGAAGCGCACAGCTTCGGATTGCTGTGAAAAAATAAAAAACAAAAGGGAAAGGGCACAAAACAATGCCAGTTCACATTACAGTACAATACGCAGACCAACCACAAGTTGTTGCCGTTCGCGTAAAATAATCCACCACGTTCCTTGCTCGCTATCTCATAGCGGCGGGCGAGGAGCTGCTGACTCAGAGGGGCCTAAAGCCCGAACGAGCCATTCATACGACACCACGTGGCTCTGCCACACAAAAATAAACATTAAACACACCACCACCACATGACACAACACACAGAATATTACGTTGCACGCCGTCAACAGAACTGGTCTCGCAATCAAAATACGACCCGTTTCCAGTCGGCTGTAAAGCTGGGACCGATTGCACACACAGTGCTTGTCGCGCTGATGATTATCGTGCTCGGCTTAATCTATGTCACGCAAGCAACACGTACCACAGGGTACGACTACGAGGCCCAAAAAATTGATAGTCAGATTGCAGACTACAACGAACAAAAGAGCGAGCTAGAGGTAGAAAGCGCCCGCTTGACCGCGCTTGAGACTATCAAGAATAGTAGCGTAGCAAAAGAAATGAGCACCCCTGTAACCACCCAATACGTTCAAGAGTAACCTAGGTATGAACCCCGAATTGATTCATGGCAGTCGATCTCGCATCCTCGCCGGCATAGTCCTTGCGATTGCGACTGTTTTTGTGATTCGGCTTTTTTATTTGCAGGTTGTGCAACACGCCCATTATGTGGAGCTTGCCCAGGTAGAGCAGGTGAAGAAAGAGCGCCTGCCCGCTAAAAGGGGTGAGATTTATGCGCTGAGTGGTGAAAATCCAGTGAAGTTGGTGCTCAATGAGACCGTCTACACGGTGTTTGTTGACCCAGCGTTGATTATTGAGTCTGACGAGGCAACGAAGGTGGCCCAGGTGATGCGCGAGATTGCAGGCGGCAACCTGCGCGACCATTTCGAAGATTTATTGGTGAAAAAAGACTCGCGGTATCAAATTATTGCCACACGGGTGACGCGTGCGCAAGCCGAGAAAATTAAGGCCAAAGATTTAAGCGGCGTGGGTTTCCAGGCGGTCTCGCAACGTGTTTACCCCGAGGGACAATTGGCGGCTCAGGTGCTTGGCTTTGTGAATGCCGAAGGGCAGGGTAATTACGGCATTGAGGGATACATGAATGACGAGCTGAAGGGGGTAGATGGGCGCCTCGAGACTGTCACGGACGTCAGTGATGTTCCCCTGACCATTGGCGACCGGAATATTCGTAAACCTGCACAGGATGGAAAAAACCTGGTGATGTCGATTGATCGTAATATTCAGTCGAAGGTTGAGCAGGCACTTGCCGCAGGACTGGCGCGTAGTCGGGCGACCGATGCGAGTGTGGTGGTGATGGATCCTATGAGTGGGCGCGTGATGGCTATGGCTAATTTGCCCACGTATAATCCGGCCCAGTATTATACCGTTACGGACGGCGCGGTATTCAATAACGGCGCGGTGTCGGCGCCCTACGAACCGGGTTCTGACGTGAAAACATATACTATGGCTACGGCGATCGACCAGAATGTTGCCACCGCCCAAGACACGTACAATAACACCGATTATATTAAGGTGGACGACCGTACAATTACGAATGCCACAAAGGGGCATACGGGTATTATTTCGTTCCAGACGGCCCTAACGTGGTCGCTGAACACTGGCTTTGTGACGCTTGCCCAGCGTCTTGGCAATGGTCACGAGATTACGAGAGCAGCCCGCGATACGATGTATGAATACTTCCATGACAGGTTGGGTCTGGGGCAACTGACCGGTATTGAGCTTGCCAATGAGCAGAAGGGGATTATTATCTCGCCTGATGCCGCCGACGGTAACGCGGTGCGGTACTCGAATATGGCATTTGGACAGGGACTTGACGCCACTTTAATTCAGGTGATTAGTGGATTTAGTGCGATTATTAACGGGGGCAACTACTACAAACCGACTATTTTAGATGGCGAGATATTAAAGGACGGTACCTACCGCAAGCACGAGGCGCCCAAGCCGGTGAAGGTCGGTGTAGTGAAACCCACAACATCATCCCAAATTAAAGAGATGACCCACGTGGCACGGAGTACTTTCAGGGGAATTGATAAACCAGGCTACTACGTAGGGGGTAAAACTGGGACCTCTCAGGTGATTAAAAATGGGGTATACGCCGATGACGAGACGATCGCGACTTACCTTGGCTACGGGGGAAGTGACATAGATCACCCAGAATATGTCATAATGGTATCTATCCACGGAGACCACCGCGTATTAGGTGGATCGGCGGATGCAATGCCAATATTTACTGATATCTCAAACTGGATGCTTGAGTACCTAAAGATTCAACCGAAAGGCTAAATGTATATGCAACTTGCGACTCAGGCGTTAAACGATGCAATGATGCGAACCTTCATTTTAAGTGTGCTGGCGTTTCTTCTGGCGATGGCCCTGACGCCGGTGTACACGTTTGTGGCATATCGCTACAAATTTTGGAAGCGGCAACGCACCGAGAGCACGACCGGCGAAGCGCTGAAGGTGTTTACGAAACTGCACGCCAATAAGTTTAAACGGAATATTCCCACTATGGCTGGGACAGTTTTTGTGGTTGCCATTGCGGCGGTGACGCTGTGTTGCAATCTCGATCGTCAGGAGACATGGCTGCCACTGGCGGCACTGGCGGGCGGTGCAATTGTGGGCCTTATTGACGATATTATTAATATTCGCGGGAAGGGCAAGGGCGTAGCCGGGCTTCGTTCGGGGCTGAAGTTCTTAATGATTACCGCGATTGGGCTGGTACTGGGGTGGTTCTTCTTCGATCGACTTGATGTGACGGCGGTCACGGTGCCGTTCGTGGGCGAGTGGCAACTTGGTTGGCTGATTATCCCATTGTTCGCCTTTGTGGTTGTCGCAACTGGTAACGCGGTGAATATTAGTGACGGGCTTGATGGACTGGCGGGCGGACTCGCGGCCATTTCGTTTGGAAGCTTTGGCGTCATCTCGATTATGCAGGGGAATGCACTCATGGCGGGGTTCTGTTTCACCGTAGTGGGTGCGCTGCTCAGCTACCTATGGTTTAATATTCATCCAGCGCGATTTTTCATGGGTGATGTCGGCAGTTTCGCGCTCGGAACATCGCTTGGAGTGGTGGCGATGCTGACCGATACGCTGTTTATTTTGCCAATTATCGGCTTTATCTTTGTACTCGAGGCGGGTTCGAGTTTGATTCAGATTTTTAGTAAGCGAGTCTTTAAGCGAAAGGTGTTTATTTCTGCGCCTATTCATCACCATCTTGAGGCGATTGGCTGGCCGGAGACAAAGGTAACGATGCGCTTTTGGGTGATTGCAGCCGTTGCCTCGTTTGTGGGTGTGATGATCGCCCTCGCCGGAGGTAATATTTAACAATGGCAACTGGGTGGGTGCGCCGCGGTGCGCGAAACCCCGAGGGGGTAGTCCGAAAGCATCATGGCGATCGGCTTATCCTGGTGTTTACTGTCCTACTGGTGTGTATTGGGCTACTGGTGATTTATGCAATTGGTCCTCAGCGGGCTAATCTGATGAATTCGGTCTTTGGCTACGAATATTCATCAGGGTACTTCTTTGGCAAGCAGCTGCTCAGTTCAGTTTTGGCTATGCTTGCGTTTTGGGGAGCTTCGCTGCTGCCTTATGAATGGGCGTTTAAGCATGGTGGAAAGGTGCTTTGGCTCGGATTTATTACCTGTACGCTGCTCGCGATTGGGGCGATGACAGGCGCCATTGATGGTACTAACGGGGCAGTGCGCTGGATTGAACTTGGCCCCTTTGGGAGTGTGCAACCGGCTGAGATATTGAAGCTCGGCATTCTACTATATTTAGCAGTGTTCCTCGCGGTGCGTACAAAGGCGGGCAAGATAAACGATTTTCAAGAGACACTGCTACCTACGGCGGTGATTGTTGGTTTCGCGTTGTTCTTTGTGATTGTCTTGCAGAAGGACTTGGGGACGGGTATGTCGCTGACGGCCATTGTCGCGGCGATGCTGTTTGTGGCTGGTATTAATCGGCGAGTGATTGTCGCCTTACTGGGCACACTTCTGGTGGCGGGGCTGTTTTTGATTTTCACCTCACCGCACCGTATGGAGCGTGTGGTGACCTATTTCCAGGGTGATAACACGTCACTGAGCGACCCTGACGCCTACCATATTCAACATGCCAAGATTGCGATTGGCTCGGGCGGACTATTTGGGGTCGGTATTGGCGATAGTGTTCAGGCCTCGGGGTATCTTCCAGAGGCAATTAACGACTCTATCTTTGCTATTATCGGTGAGACCTTTGGCTTTATTGGCACCGTTGCGCTTCTGGCGCTGTTTGTGGGCCTTCTGATGCGCCTGCTCGGTGTGATGGACCATATGATTGATTTGCGTCTTAAGCTGCTCGTAGCGGGCGTCTTTGGCTGGCTGGGGGCGCATGTTATCCTGAATATAGCCGCCATGATTGGAATCTTTCCGCTCACTGGTATTACGTTGCCACTGCTCAGCTACGGGGGCACCAGTATGATTTTCATGGCTACGGCGCTTGGACTGGTGTTCCAGCTCTCGAAATACACCGTACATTCATCACGCATAAAGGAGGCAACCGATGAGAATTCTCGCCGTGGGCGGGGGGTCGGGCGGACACGTTACGCCAGTCGTCGCAGTACTTAAAGAGCTTCGCGCTCGTCATCCAAAAGCTGAACTCCGTTTTTGGTGTGATGTCCATTTTGCCCCTCAGGCCGCATCGATTGTAGGGGCGTTTGATGAGACAATTCCAGTGGAAACAATCGCCTCGGGCAAGCTCCGCCGTTATCACCACCTAACTCTTTGGCAGCATCTTATGTGGCCTTCACTTATGTGGCATAATACAGTCGATTTCTTTAAAGTGGTGGGGGGTTTTTTCCAGAGCTGTGTCAAACTGGTGCGGTGGCGTCCCGATGTAATCTTTACCAAGGGTGGTTTCGTGTGTCTACCAGTAGGATTGGCAGCGCATGTGCTGGGTATTCCACTGGTGATTCACGATTCTGATGCACATCCAGGACTGACGAATCGCATTTTATCTCGATGGGCGACAAAAATTGCTACTGGCGCACCACTTGAGTATTACAATTATCCGGCTGATCGATCGAAATATGTCGGTATTCCAGTGAACGAGGCGTTTCACCCTCTTGATGAGGCCGAGCAGCGCGCGGCGAAAAAACGGTGGAATGTGGCGCCCAACCAGCCATTAGTGGTAGTAACTGGCGGGGGACTTGGTGCGCGCCGGTTAAATCAAACTGTGTTAGCGGCACGGGGTGAGCTAGAGAAAATGGCTTCGGTGATTTTGGTGAGCGGTAAGGGGCCCTACGATGAGTTGCGCGCCCAGGTGCCAAAAGACACAGCGCGCTTTCAACTACATCCGTTTATTGACACGATGCACGAGCTCCTCGGTGCAGCCGATGTAGTGGTGACGCGGGCCGGAGCAACGACTATTCTTGAGCTGGCCGCACTGCAGAAGCCAACCATCCTGGTGCCTAATGCAGCACTGACGGGTGGTCATCAGCTGAAAAATGCGGCGGTATATGGCGAGGCCCATGTTGCGATGGTGCTCGATGAGGATGCGATGGTGGAAGATCCTGCTTTGTTGGTTGCGGCGGTACGCGACTACCTTCAAGACCCTAAAACAGCGGCAGCGATGGCAGCCCGTTTCGGCCAATTTGCCAAACCTCATGCGGCAAAGGATATGGCCGCCATGATTTTGTCGGCCGCTAAGTAGTCCCCGATGGTATAATAAGCGTAATCATGTTCTCAAAACGGGCTCCTTCATCACGTGGCAATGAACCAGTACCGCGCCGGCGGCGTATTGCTGAAGACGAGGAAAGCCCGGGGGCGCCCGCAGCACCACGCGCTGCAACCAGTGATTCGTCTCGCCAGTTTCGTCGCAATCAAACGCTTAGTAGTTATCGCCACGCGACAGCCGAGGAGTCATCTCGCCAGAAGGCGCACCATTTAGCATTGCAACGCCGCAAGTTGGGCGGGCTATTTATGATTGTCGCCTCTGTGACTATTGTGCTGGCTCTGCTATTGTGGCAACTCATGGCCCAGGTGCACGTGATAACCTCAACCAAGCAATTATCAGCCTCATTTGATCATACTGTCTATGAGCGGGCGGTCAACGAGTACCTCAATCTTAATCCGTCACAACGTCTTCGTGCCGCGTTAGACCAGGACGCGCTGACCGCCTATGTAACCCACGAGCTCCCCGAGGTAGAGCGGCTGACGCTGAGCGGCAGCGCTGGCCTGGCGCAGAGTAATTTTAGTATCACTTTTCGTACGCCAGTTGCAGGATGGCAGATGAACCACACCCAGTATTACGTTGATTCTGAAGGGGTGGTATTTGAGAAGAACTTTTACGACAGCCCAGTGGTACATATTGTTGACGAGAGTGGCATTAGTCCGTCTCAGGGGAGCGCGGTTGTAGGGACACGCCTGCTTGGGTTTATGGGGCGGGTAGTATCTGAAGCGCAGGGGAGGGGATATCGGGTTGAAAAGGCGGTGTTGCCGGCTGGTACGACTCGTCAGGTGAATGTCTATTTCGAGGGCACTTCAACCTTTGTAAAATTCTCGATTGATAGGGGAGCAGGGGAGCAAACCGAGGATGCTGACCGGTCGTTGCGCTTTTTAGCATCTCGCGGTGTGACCGCGCAGTATATTGATGTCAGGGTAGGGGGTAGGGCGGCCTACCGCTAGGGTAGAGCAGAGCGGGGTAGAGCAGTGGGGTAGTGAGTGTGAGTGGTGCCGCGTTTTTATGGCTGGCGTGAGGAGAGGAGAGGAGAGGAGAGGAGAGGAGAGGAGAGTTCCGGTGTAGCGGAGTCGTGCGCTGCGTGCATCGCTCATCGGGCGGGATGTATGGGGGGCGCGGTATTGGCAGTTGCCATTGCAGCGTGCCAGGACGGGTCCACTCTTCCCCCTTCTTCGTGTGTATTGATGTTCTATTTTTGTTCTATACGTCCTGGAGTGCAAAAAATATATGTTTCGCTATATAAATTGGAAATTGTCAAAAGTGGGGTAGAGGGGGAAGAAGAGAGTAGTATAATCATTTCACGAAAAAAGCAAATATTGGGCCGCAGGTGTGGATAAGTCGTTGTAATAATGTAGTTTTTACCCCTTGGCGCGCCAGATATAGATCGGATGATGCCCAGAGGTGGCCCCCTTGGTGCGTGGTGGGTGCATGCGGTGAGCGGCCTCCTGCGGTGCACTGGTGCATATAGTCACGATGTACGGGTAAAGCGAGCGGGTTTACTCATAATAGAATTAACAATTGTGACATGGAGACGTTCAATGCCTTTCTATACCTCCCCGGAAGACGTATGTGTATTCATCTTATTTCTCATATATGTACTTCGTAAAAGGTACATTGTGCGACATTAAGTCTATCGCAAAATCAATGGGTTCATATTTACGGCGGATTACTTCCCCGCTATTCTTTGATTAGAAAAACTAATCGGAGAAAATCCAATATGACCCATTCCCTACCAGACAACCTTATCTCACGGCTGACAAGAGTTTCGGTTGCTGAGCGAACTGCAAATATTGACGGTAAAGATATCAGTTATAATCGCCTCGTGCTTAAAGGCACAGTTAAGGGCAAAGATTTTCAGATTGAAACAAAAATAGAACAAAAGGATATTACCCTTTTGGAACTATCAGATACAGTAGAAGAACGTAATAACCTTAATGAGTTTGGCCAGGGCCAGGAATAAAGGTAAATAAGGGATGACGTACGCAGAGGCAATTGTTCAAGTAGTTGTGCAGTTATCACCTGCGCTTGTCGTCCTTATATTTATCTTTATTCTGTTTTCTTGGCTACGAGTACTCGTGGATAAGATGTCCGGGAGGGGTCTGTAGATGTGGTACAATCCTAAAATTTACACTGACTTAGGAGGTCTAACTGAAGTTGACCTCCTATGGGCGATCTATCAGTTGTTGCTTAGTGCGACAACACTCTTTTTTGCTCTTGTTGGAATCTATTTTTTTGTGAAGTTTTTGTTTTGGCTGCTGCCGCACTACTGGAGTAAGGGGAAAGACTAATGTGGTTTGTTTGGCTTATCATAGGTCTCCTTGCCGGCCATTATGTGATTCCCGATATTAAACAACTTGTAAAAAAGTCACGAGTTGTTTATGAGATTAGAGGTAAGGAGAACCTATGAAGCTAAAATCTTTGATTTTGCTGTCTGTTTTTTTCACCTCTGTGATAACAGTGGTAATCCTTTCCCCTACTGCTAGTGCGTCATCGGCATTTGACAACACTGTGCACAATACTGAAACTCTGGTTTTGTATAATCCGCCTTCTGATTATTGTGCTGATGCTGATGAAACGCAGGATTGGACTTTCGACTGGGCTAATATTTTTGAGCATAACACAATGGGTACGACTCTGAATGGTTATACTTACCGTTGGAATAATGGTTTTACTTCCACCTCTGCACAAAATTACATAAACACGTGGAATGCGAAAAAATATTGGGGAGTATATCAAAGCCAGAGTACACCTAACTCGTCTCGACAAGCTTATATTTGGTGGACTCCCGATCCGGACGCTTCGGCTTCTTTTGTTACAAAACCAACCAGCACTCAACTTACACTTGATGATCACGGCTATCCTGTTTATATGGTGACTCTTTCACTCGACACTGGTTATGGCTGTCAAGTTAGCGTCTTACCAACCTATGGAAGCACAGAAGTTCCCTCTCCATATAATAGCCGGCCCATAGCTTCTGATAATCCTTTATCATCTTCTTATTATGAGGTACTTTTCATTTATTTGAAAAGTATCAACTATCCTTCTGATTATGAAGGTGATACGCCTCATGAGATTGTAACAATCCCACCCGAGAAGCCGGAGTTCGGATACAATATAGCCGATGATGGTACGTTACGGGCTCAATACCTTCAAAATATAAAACAACACCCCCCTCATTACTTGAACTGGGAACTTAAGAGCTCTAACAGCTCTTGGTCAGAAATAGATGTTGTAGCGAGTAAGCATAACGAAGACCCGAGGCAGATATTCCAGGTCAATTCATTGACCCCAGGATATTATCTGCTGCGTGTGAGCTTGGATTATACGGCCCCTTTTTTGCCGCCTTCCGATGCGCAAGTTTATCCTAAAAGTGTTACCTTTAAAATCGATTACACCTCCGGCGAGTGGACGGTCGGAAGTACACAAAGGAACGATTGTACGGAGGCCGGAGTTTGTGTAGCTTCAGCTACAGACTGTTCCCTGCTCAATGACATCTTTCATAAGATGAATTGTGCGATGCAACAGCAACTCGATATAGGTGTAATTAATCCAAGTATTACTGCATTTAAAGATCTGTTTATATCTGTCATCGTCCCGGATGTACCGGAGTGCAGTGTTCCTCTTCCAAACTTCACTGTCATACCTGGCAAAGTTATTCCAATAGGTCAGCTTTCCTCTAAAATATGTTCTTCTGCACAACAGATTAGGAGCGCTTTCCCAGTAATACCGATTTTAGGTAACTTTTCGCTTGCCCTTGCACTTTTCTTCTTGATTGGTCGTTTAATCAACAAGCTCACCGATAAACAGCAAAATGAACTGGTTGGGGGCGTATAGTATGGATTTTCTTCTTAATGCGATAGTCTCGGCCCTCATAATGCCGTTTCAACTTATGCTTATTCCTATTGATTCCGTACTATCGCACATCAACGGCATTGAGACTATACCGAATTCAATCTCGTCCATATTAGGTTATGTTGGCAACATACCTCAAACTCTCGTAAATCTTTTTGGGCTCAACCCGCTTCTTTGGAATTCCTTGTTGCTTGTATTTGTTGCTTATTTAGGGTTGATACCAGCCGTAAACGGCGTAAAAAAGATTGTAGCGTGGTTGCCGTAATATGCCGAGGATTGAATTTTCAACATTCACAAAAAAAAGGACACGCCTAAAGCGTGGATTCCCGACTGGGACAGTATTTTTTACTGGCGCACAAGGGGCTGGAAAGTCTTTGAGCGCTACTCATTATCTGAGTAGGCTTAAGACGAAGTTCCCCGATCTTTATATCTATAGCAACATTAAGCTTGCTATAGCCGATAAGATAATCACCTCCGAACAGGTGGCTGATTATATTCTCGATAGAAAGGTTAAGGGCGAACCTTGCGGAGCCTGTACAGTATGTACACGGCCCGCGGACGAGTTCGACAACGGAGAGCTCTGTGTTGAGCAAAAAGAGATACCAATTGCTTTTTTTATCGATGAAATACAGACTGTTTTATTTAATAATAAAAAGGCTGTAAGTTTTGAGACGTTTAAAGCCATTTGTCAGCAACGAAAGGCCCTAAAAACCATCGTTGGAACGATGCAAGAGTTTTTAGACCTAGATATAAAGTACCGAAGACAACTTTATTCGTTCGTTGAGTGCTTCCATTTTGGTCCATTTCAGTTTGAAATTTGGAAAAATCCAGCCAAGATGAAATATGATCAAGAAACTCTTGATTATATTGCTCCGGCAATGGATTGGGTAATATGGAAGCGACATAATGACGCGTATAAGATTTACGATACTTTCGAAATCGTAAACGCTTCAATGCAAATCGATGAAGATAAGCGACAACAATATTCTAAGCAAAAACCGATTACCTTGACCCCTAACCGTAGTGGTTAGGGAGAAAGGAGATAAGAATGGAAACAGCAGATGTTACGGCTCTTACAGCAGCTTTTGACCCATCTAGCTTGCTTACAACCTTTATCGGTTTTGCTCCCTACATCCTCACCGTTGTAGGTATTGTTGTCGGTATTGGTATTGCTCGTTGGGCAATCCGAAAGACCACCGGCAAGCTTAGTCGTGGTGTGTAGTACAAAAAGCTTGACTGTTTTCCACGGCCTTTAGGTTGTGGGAAACAGTTGGGCGTCCGGAGGGCGTGGCACCACCACGCCTAAGCCCTCCGGTTTTGGCACAAGGCGCGAAGCGCCGAAGGGCTACTCGATACCAGGACATTTAATGTATCTTTACCGGGGGTCTAGGTATGAACGAAGAGAGGGTGTACGACATAACAAAGGAGTATACCAATATGTGGCGTGTTACGTCTTATAAATACGGCTTCAATCCTGAAGCGCTAAAAAGAAATAAAGTGAATAAGCCAAAATTAAAACTATCTGAAGATAGTTTGCAAAGGAGTGTTCGCCGCTCAAGGACGATGATTTCAGATTATGTAAGATGCAACGATTTTGAGTTGTTTGTGACTTTTACTTTTGACCCGAAAAAAGTAGATCGTTACGATCTTTTATCTACATATCTGAAAATGCAAGGCTGGCTACATAGACAGTCTCGCAAGTATTATGATTTTAAATACATTATCGTTCCCGAGCGCCATAAAGACGGTGCAATACATTTCCATGCTCTTATTGCCGGCTATGGCGGTTTTTTGAAGAAAACGAATGTTCTTCAAAACAATAAGAGGGTGTATAACGTCACCGGCTTTAAATTTGGCTTTACGAACGCCCAGTATTTGGACAACGATATTGCTAAAACCACTGCATATCTTTGTAAATATATTACAAAAGATATGGTTTTAATAAGCAATCGTAGGCGGTACTGGTGTTCCAAAAATCTTTTGAAGCCGTTTTCACACCGGAACAAAATTTATGATCTTGGAATTCATTCTATGATGTCATCGGACAATATTATATTTGAAACTGAATATAATATTGTATATGAATTTCCAAAATTAAATTTTGATTAGTTATTTTAATTTGCCGTTTATAGATACAACGGCAAAAGCAATTATGAAGAGCAATAGGACGATAGATCCTATTGCTACGTTTTGGAATATTTCCGGTGTGAATACTAATTGTGTTTGTTGTGTAGCTTCGTTCATACCGTTATTTTATCACGGCGGGCGTTAAGAAATAGCCCCCGAAGTTAGTAATCTCCCCTATTGGGGCCCGAAGGGCTATAGGGCGAAGACATGGACGAAAGTTTGAAATCTGTTCAACTCGGACGAAAGAGGGGCGTATTACATTAAGTACCCTCTTTCTGTTGTTTCCGGGGGTGTGGGGGTGGCTCCATTTCCCCCTTGCCGCGAGACGGCTGAAAATCTAAGTGCCGTTTTGCTGTTGGTTATGATGTAAATTTTACTTTCAAACTTATCCACAGATTTTGCGACATTGTAACACTGGTGGAGGTACATTGTGCGACATTAAGTCTATTGTAAACTCATGATTCGTTATGCCACTCTCTCCGCCTTTGTCGCCGGAAAAATTCTTGGTACTCCCCGCCGTTTGTGTGTGCATGCACGTTGCCCACCTATTGCCAGTCTGCTAAGGGCTATTTCATCATTATTTCTTCAAATTTCAATGCCTTGGTGAATTTCAGCCCTACGCCCTAGAGGCCCCCATAAATGTTCTATTTATGTTCTATTTTATTTCGAAGGTGAATTCGGGGGTAATTTCGGCGGTGAGGCCTACTGCTCTTCTCGAGTCAAAAAGCCTGCTACGAGGAGGCCGCTATTGTCGTGTTCGTCATACCCTTGGAACTTAATAGGTTCGAGCGTACTAAGACGGGCCCAGCTAGCCAAGGCGACCTGACCGTGCGGCGTGGTTCGCGTAGGTATGTCAGGATATGCTACCATTTCCCATGAAAAGGCGATGTGTGGCGTGTGAGACAGGTCGTATTGCAGTGCGGCCAGGCGCATGGCAACATTGCCCATTGCCTGCGGAGAGACGTGCTGAAGGCGGTCGGTATCGATGGCTTCTATCATTGCGGGAAAACGAACTGCAACGGGTGAACCATTAAGGGTAAAGCTTCCTATGCCGTAGGCGGTGGCGGCGAGCCAGGGGCGTAGTTCATCAACCCGTATGCGGGCATCGTGCTGGTTTGCTTGGTGGATATATTCATCACTGGAGATGTATTGGAACGGACTAGATTCGGCATTCATGGCGATAGTGTAGCACAACAGGGGTGGATATGCCATCCCCCTCTTTAAAATCGAAGAGCCCCGCCGGGGCGGGAGTGCACGAGGCAACTCTTCGACCGCCGAGGCGAGGCTGAGGGCGAGTACCCCCTGGCCTTATCTCACGAGGCTCGAAAGCATCCAGGCGATCAGCCCGGTAAGAGCTGCCACCAGGGCGTAGAGGGCGAGTACAATCCCCGCTCCTGCCAGAATCCAGCGAGCTGTCTTGGCACTCATCTGCCCGATGCCACCGAAAGGCCAGCAGGCCACGGCGTAGCGGTACTCCGATGCATCGGCCGGAGCGGCTGAGGGCGGAGATGTTACGGGTTGGGAATCGGGGGCGGCCTGGGTCTTGTTACCAGATGCGGTGAGCTGTTCGAACTGCTGCTTGGAGTCCTGGAAATTGGTCTCCTCGAGCCAGTTGAGGTATGCGCTCTCCTTCGGGGTAAGGCTCATGGTCTACCTCCTTTCGGAACTGAGAGGATGAGGGATGGGTACACTCGCCTGTTATTATACAATGCTATTTAAAAATGTCCATAGGACGCCCGGGCTTCAAAATGAGGAGCGCGGAGGTTAAGGCGCTGGATGATGCCCTCGGGGGTAAGGTCGTAGCCCTCAATGGTGTGCTGTATGCCATCTACGATTGCGGTAGCCTCGAGGGGGTGTGGTTGACCAATTGCGTACGCAAGATGCACCAGTACTTCGTGGGCGTGGTATCGCTTGAGGTATTCGACTGCAATCACACGGGCCATGTAGGCGCCCGAACGGTCGACTTTGGTGCCATCTTTGCCGCTGAAGGCTCCACCACCAAGGGGAACACGCGGGCCGTAGCTATCGACTGCTAATTTTCTGCCCGTCAGTCCTGAATCGGCATCGAATCCGCCTATTTGCCAGTCGCCCGCCGGGTTAATATGAAGCGAATACCCTTCTGGGTGTGTGGTTGCCAGGGCTTCTTGGGCGAGCCATTGCTTGACGGCTGCGCGGAGCTCGGCGGTCGAGGCGTGCTGAAAGCTGGCAACAATAGCAACGATACTGCCGCCCCGAGTGGTTATTTGTGTTTTGCCATCGTGTGGCCAGACGGCGTAAAGGAATTGGTTGAGATTGCGCGCCAGTACATACTCGAGCGGGAGGTGCTCGGGTGTTTCATCAGTGGCATAACCAATCATAATGCCTTGGTCCCCTGCTCCACCAGCGTCAACGCCCTGTGCAATTTCTGGGCTCTGGGCGGCAACCCGCACTACTACTTCGTAGGGCGTTCCATCTTGTCGATTGCCTACAATGTGCCGTACGATTTTGGGTATATCAACAGAGGCGGCTACAGAGGTCACCTCCCCCACTACCAGGATCGTGCCGTGTCCGCCCGCAACGTCAATGGCAACACGGGCGAGCGGGTCTTGCCTTAGGTAGGCATCGAGGATCGCATCGGAGATACGATCGCACAGTTTATCGGGGTGACGTGGTGAGACGCTTTCGGCGGTTCGGTATACCTCTGTTGCTACAGAGGTGGCTTTTTCTTGTGTGGGCATAAAAAATACTCCTTTATACGCATCTTTCTGCCCCGAGGGGCGGGAGAAGATACCAAGGAGTTGCCAAGGTGTTGATTATCTTCCCCTGCGCACTGCAGGGCTAGAAGGGGCACCGTGTCGCTTCTCTGGAGAAGAGATGCGCTGGTTGCCGGCAGGTCGTTGAGCTAGGTCTCTCGCTGCACTCTGGATACGCTATATTGTTAATACCTTCTTATTATAGCATAAGTGAGATAATTTGTGAAGAGGCATGAGAAAACCCCACACCCTGGAGGGCGCGGGGCTCTCAACGGGATGCGGGGTTATGTGTTAATGGTCACCGGCTCGAGCAGCTCGGGTGCCATGTTGAGGCAGCGCTGGAAGCGCTCCTCGAGTGCGGTGCGCTCCTGCCGGAGACGGAACAGGTCCGACTTGGCGTGCTGTCGCTGGCTGTCGGTGTAGTAGGTGCCGGCCAGGTACTGCAGGAGCTTGATGATCATCAGCGCGTTGGCGTTGAGCTCCTGGGTGGTCGCCTCGATGATCTGCTGAATCTCGAAGGCGATGTGCCCCGCGTGCAGGTCGAGTCCGACTCGCTCGGGTGTGTAGCGCGGATTGGGCTCGTCATCGTTGACGGGTGCTTCACTCATGGTATCCCCTTTTCCGGGTGTGTAGCGGGAGTGATTTGATTATTTTATCATTTTTTAAGAATAAAGCAAGAGGCGGATAGGTTGACGGCTGGACCTGCAGCTCTTCACACGGCTGCTCTTTGCGCGACTACTCTTTGACTGGCTGGTTGTCGATTGGCTGCCCTTCGGTAGCGGGCTTTTTGCGCTTACGGGTACGCTTACGTTTGCGTTTGGCCGGTTCGGACGAACTGGAACCGCTGCCAAAGCTATGTGAGATGTCCTCTGCGATGACTTGAGGGTTCGCCGTGCCAGATATTGGGGTGGCCGCGACAGGAGGCTCTACGAGGCGCTCAACGGCTCTTGCGCCCGCGTCAACTGGCCACAGCTTCGCCTGCGCGGGAGTGCGCGGGAGGTCACCGTCTAGATGTGTGTGTGCCCGAGCCTGTGCCTCGGGGTTGGTGCGTGGCTGCAAGGTTGCGGGCATGTGGATGAGCGAGTTAATCTCGGCCTCAACCTCGCTGCGGCTGCGGCTGTAGAGGCGGCGTGAGTTTTCAATAATTTGGAGCGTGGTATCGACTTGCTCGGGTGGGAGCTTGAGGGTGGTTGCACTAAAGGCGGGTGCCTTCTCGCCGTTAATGACCATGTTGATAATAAAGTGGCGGTTGTGCATTTGAAGGAGGTCGCCAGGTTCGAATTGAGGCTCGAACTGTTTCGAAAGGATGGGCGCGTCATCGGCTGACACACGGAACGAAATAATCGAGCCGACATTACCGAAGACGGCATCGCGCACGGTATCCGTCATCTGGCCGATATACTGGTTAGCAACAGTAAGATTAAGTGCATACTTACGAGCTTCAGAAAGAATAGTGGCGAATGAATCGGTGGCGAAGTTTTGGAATTCGTCTACATACAGATAGAAAGGACGGCGGTCTTCGATGTTTGGAATGTCGCTTCGACTCATAGCGGCTAGCTGAATTTTCGTCACGAGGAACGATCCCAGGATAGCTGCGTTGTCCTCCCCGATAAGACCCTTTGAAAGGTTGACGACCAAAATTTTACCTTCATCCATAATTTGACGGATGTTAAAGGTAGACTTTGGCTGACCAATAATATTACGGATGGTTGGGTTGGCGGTAAAGGCACCCACCTTGTTAAGGACCGGCGCGATTGCCTCGGCTTGGAACTTATCGTTCCAGCTGGCAAATTCAACATTCCAGAACTGGAGGACGACACTGTCGGTGCAGTAGCTTAGTGTCTCTTTGCGGAATTTTTTATCGGTGAGCATGCGGGAGATGTCGAGCATGGTGGTTGAGGGTCGGTCGAGGAGTGCGAGGATCGTATAGCGCAGGATGTATTCGAGCCGCGGTCCCCAACTCTCGCCGAACATGCGCTTCAGTACGCCGATAACTTCAGAGCTAATGTTGCTTTTTTGCTCGGGATTTGTCACCTCGAGGGGGTTAAAGCCAACCGGGTGGGCTGTGTCGGCGGGGTTAAAGTAGACCACGTCTTTAAGACGGCTCGCGGGGATAAAACGCATATTATTCACCGCAAGGTCGCCGTGGGGGTCGATAATTGCATAGCCCTGACCGTGAAAAATGTCGCTGAGCGCGAACAGCTCGAGAAGACCCGACTTCCCTGCCCCGGTTTGTCCAATAATATAGACGTGACGCGAGCGGTCGCCGCGGAGCATGCCGAACTGGTGGTTAATGCCGCGGAAATTAGTGAGACCGAAGGCACTAATGTTTTCATCAATTGCGGAGTTGCCAGTGATAATTGGCAGTTTTGCGGGCGGCTCGGCCGTTTTAGAGGTTGCCCAGACAATATTTGGCGTTTCAACATTGGTATGCGGCAAGTGAAAGACACTGGCCAGTTCTTCGATGTTAAGAATAAAACTACCGGTACCGAACTGGCGTTGTCGGTATGGAATAAGGTGTTCTTTGCCAAAGCTCGCGCCGCTCGATTTGAATCCGTTGAGGTTGGTCGAGTTAAATTGTTTGAAGGTCCCTACTATTGCCTGAAGCTGTTGGCGAGCATGTTCTTGGCTTTCACCAAGGTAAGCCACGCGAATTTTCACCTGGTAGCCTAGCTTGGTGGCCTTTGTTTCAGCCTCGGAGATACGGGTTTTATCACGATCGGATAACTCTTTGGCAATACTTACTTTTTCGGTAATTTCAGGCGGTTTCCAGAGTGCCTCGAGTAGACCCGGCAACCAGCCGAGGTACTTAGTTGACGAGCTTATTTTGCCCGCGCGGACGTTTTTAACCCATTTTTCGGTAGTGGTGTGCCAGCTATCGGCGATAGGTCGCGCCAAAATTTGGACCCACATTTCATCGCCGGTTGATTCGAGCTTGGCGAGTGTTCCGGTAATACCTGCGAGTGGGTCAACTTCAAAACTTTGGAAGGTTTTAATGGGCAGGACTTCGTTTTCGGTGAGGGTGATATCAGTGCTGTAGACAACGGTGTGATGAGATTCGTTGGTAACATAGTCTTGATCGGCCTGGCGGATCTGGACGGTAGGATATTGAGAGTAAATTTGCCCCTCAACGAAGGTGCGGAGCTGGCGGGGCACCCAGACATAAAAACGAATTTGGCCATCGACTGAGGCGAATTCGAAGCTGAGATGCTCTTGGAAGCCGCCGTTGGCCTTGAGCTCGGTGGCATCACGCAAAATACCATGCAAGCTGGCGAACATTTGCTCGGCGGCGAGCTCTTTTTTGTCGTTTGTTTTTGGAATCTCGAGAATAAGCAGGTCGGCTTCTTGGTTTTGGATAATTTCAGCCCGCCGATTATTGCGCCACGTAAGATAGCCGAGTACCGAAACGACCGGTATCCAGACGTACCATTGTAGGAAAAAGTTCAGAATTGCACCAATAAATTCCATAATCGTGCTTCTATTCTCTCACCTCTGGTGAGATAAGGCAACATAAGCTGTTTGCAATGTGTGAATATGCAATCGCCACTGGCCACTTGGGTGGTGAGTGCGTTAGGCTTCATCCGCGAGGATGTAGGTAGCCTTGGCGACACGCTTGAACTGCGGCTTACTTTGTAGGTTCAAGAGAATGGTTGTTTCTTTCACCTGGCGACTTTTAAGAACCCGCTTGACGATTTCATCGCGGTGCAGTGGCTCTTTGGCCTGCCGCAGCACATCAGCGATGATGTCGCTGACAGTTCCCTTGCTGTACCCCCAGTTATCGAGCGCATAGATGCCGCGACCAATCAGGACGAAACGTTTGTCTTTAATGAGCTCATTGTGGATAGCCTGGGTAGTGACGTCTTTGCGCTTGAAGCTACTTCCCTTAATTGCCTTGGCAATCTCAGAAAAGTGCATTGGTTTCTTGTTGTCGGCCAAAATAACGTAGATTTTATCGCGGATATTCTTTGGGTTGACGGTTGGCCACTTGGTAAGACCCCAGCTATCGCGGAGGTGTGCCAGCTGCTTGCTGATGCTTGCCAGCGCCGCAACCTGACCTGGGTGTTCGTAACTGAGCTTGTCGAAGAGTTGGTCGACCGTTTGTGGTTCCTTGGCCTCTTTGATAAGTTTGACGATGTCATCAACTCGGCCCTTGAGCTTCTTTTCGTCACCGTACTCGGCTACTGCGGTCGCTTGGTGGTAGTGGTCGTTTTCATCGACCACGGTGAGGTGTGGTGCGAGGGTCGCAATGAAGGCTACGTGAGCGCGCTCCTGTTGGTTGGTCGGTGCATCGTAGAGGACATCGGCCAAATCTTGGATACGGGCAGCTCGCCCCATTTCGCTAAGGGTGCGAATAAAGACTTTTTCAAGCTGCGCTACGGTGTCGGTTTTGCCCTCTTCGGCGGCAATCTTGAGGCGGATAAGAATCGCCTTCTCCAATTGACGCACACGCTCGCGTGTAATACCCAGAAGCTCACCGATTTGCTCAAGTGTTTCACGGCGATCATAGAGACCGAAACGGCGAGTAATAATCTCACGCTCACGCTCTTGATCGATAAGGGAGATAATATCGGCAACACCTGCTTTGAGGTCAATGGTTGGCTTGAGTTCAGTAGTGTCAGTCATTGGGTATCTTTCTTTCCGCCACACCTACGGAATTAACATTCTTATATATCATTCTTAATATCATTGTACAATATAATATGAAAAATGTCAAAGAATTTGTTTAGTTACCTAATTATAGCATAATTTCGACAATGCATATATATAGTGTTTTGAGACTTTAGTTATCCACAGTATGTAGTATAATATACCCGAGCTTCCACTTCCAACCTCTCGAAGGGAGAGACAGCATGTACCTGTACAACTCCAGGCCCACCAGCGCTTCTGCGCTGTGGACCTCGAAGCGCACGCTGACACTCAGCGAGCGATGTGTGGCCTGGCGGTTCACCCACCGGTGGGCGCGTCCGGTCCTCTGGCTGGCAATCGTGCTGCTGGCGTGTGCCATCTACCCGGTGTCCGCCGTCATGGCATCGCTGAGCGCCAGCGCTGGTGCGGTGGCGTTCTTCCTTCTGTGGGGGATCGTGGTGGCCATTCTGGCGTTCATGCTCGATTTGGGCGGAACCGATGAGTGGCTGATGCGCCGCGATATCGAGTTCCGTTTCCCCGAGATGCAGAGCGGGGCACCGAGCTTCGATGTGGCGATGCACTACTGTGGGCTGGTACGCATGGCGCAGGCCCACGGCCGGCCGACCAGCATACCCGAGGCAACGGTCGATTACGGACCCTCGCTCGGAGTGTTCGAAATCGACCTCACCATCGAACGGTGGCTCGAGCGTCAGTGGCAGAGTGATGCTTCGCTGGACCAGGAGGACACCAGCCCGACTGCACGTACGCAGCGCGCTCAGCTCATCGTGGACGCGGTGAACAGCTTCATGGAGCTGGGACTTCCCCTTCCTCCTGGGTTCGAGACGTTCTGTCTGCGTGTCACAACGGAGGCAGTCCGCGAGGCGCGGCGCGAGGTCCAGCGGGAAACCAGGCGGGCGCGGCGTTGGCTGGCTCGCATGGAGCGCATGGAATACGAGCTCGGCTCTCTCAGGATGTCCGCATCGACCAGGGAGATCGCCCGGAAGTAACCCTGTCGCCCACGATGAGGTCAGGAAGTGAGCACGGCCCCCGGTACTATAGGCATTTCTATAGTACCGGGGGCGTTTTTTATTGTGGACCCACATATTGGATAAAATTATTGAAAAGCCCCCCACCGAGGACGCAGGGTCTCGTCTAGTGACGATCCGCACACGTCCTCGGTAGAGGGCTTCGGGCCTGTCTCTCGACCTCAGCTCACACGGCGAGTGAGCCTAGTCTTGGAGTGAATCCAGGGGTGGCGCCGCATCATGCGACCCAGGGCTCTGAATCCAAGCGCAGCCGTTGCCAGGATGGCAGCGATGAGTACTACTGTCAGCCATGTCCAGGGGCTGGATCCTTCCGATGGTGAGCTGTCGAAGGCGTACGGTGAGAACAGGATGGTCATGCCTGCGAGGGCGGCGAAGCGCCGAGTGTCATGGCTCCACTGCTCGGTGAAGTGGGCGTGGATGGCCTTGACGATGAGTACGAGAGCGATGAGATTGGCCAAAAGGATGAGGCCAATCATGGTGGTGAAGCTCATGACGAGCTCCTTCCGGGTGGATCTGGTCTGTGGTTGCGGCTGCGGCTGCGGCTGCGGGGTACTCCGTGGGGAGAGTGTCAGGGTGCTTTCTTCGGTAGCTGTCCAGGTGTGTTTGTGTCGAACTGGATACCCAGTAGTGAAGAACACTTTCATTATGACACGTACTGCACGTGTTGCAAGCTATTTTTTAGTCGATTTTCGGGTGGTTTTCTTGGCGGTGGTGCGACTTGTCTTCTTGACGGTGCGTGTGGTCGTCTTTTTAGCGGTGGTACGGCGGGCAAAGCGACCCTTTGCCTCGGGGGCCTCGGCAAGCATTTGGAGGGCTTCTTCGTGGGTAATGGTGTGCGGGTCGGTATCTTTAGGAATTTTGGCATTTTTTGTGCCATTGGTGATATAGGGGCCGTAACGACCGTTAAGAACTTTTACCCCATCGCCAAAGTCGGCAATATGCTTCTCGGCCTCGGCCTTAAGTTTGGCAGCGTAAAGCTCGAGGGCCTCTTCGTGGGTAATGGTGTGCGGGTCGAGCGGCTTGATACTTACGAATAATTTTGTTTTCGTGGTCGGGTTATCTACCTGAATGTACGGGCCGAAGCGACCAATGTTCGCTTTCATCGGCAGACCCTCGGGAGTTTCGCCCACCAGTCGTGGGAGTTGGAAGGCCTTGAGGGCGGCCTCGAGTGTGACGGTATCGACACGGAAGCCGCGCGGCATTGGGGCGAACTGCGGCTTTTCGTCACTATCGGTACCATCCGGGTTTTTCGTATCACCGAGCTGAAGCATTGGTCCGAAACGACCGAGGCGCGCGTAAATCATTTTGCCCGTTTTGGGATCGGTGCCAACTGGTGTCGCCTGGGCAACTTGCGAGCGGTCGATACCGCCCGATTGTTCGATAAGTGTATGGAACGGTGTATAGAATTTTTCGAGCATGACATTACGAGCGAGGGCGCCAGTGGCGATTTGGTCGAATTCTTCCTCTACATCGGCGGTAAAGCCGTAGTCAACGATTTGTTCGAAGTGGTCTTTCAAGAAATCGGCAATCATCATACCGACAGAGGTGGGTACGAGCTTGCCGCGGTCTGATCCGGTTTTTTCCTGCACGACATTACGGACGACCCCTTGGGCCGGCGCCCGTTCGCCTGCTGCGGCGCCAATGCTTAGAACGATAACATCTCGTTCGGTGCCCTCGCCTTCACCCTTTTCGGCATAGCCGCGGACCTGAACGGTGTTGATAATGGTGGCGTAGGTTGACGGGCGACCAATGCCAAGCTCTTCGAGCTTTTTGACGAGTGATCCTTCGGTAAAGCGTGCTGGAGGACGAGCAAAGGTTTGGCGGGCGTCAACCTCTTCGAGGAGGAGGGTGTCGCCACTGGTGAGTGCAGGAAGTAGGTCGGGGTCTTTTTTACCACCGCCGTACACCTTTAAGAAACCATCAAATATAATAACTTCACCTTTGGCCTCGAATTGATAAGACGACCCACTAATTGTAATCGTGACGGTTGTTTTTTCGAGTTGCGCAGGTGCCATTTGGCTGGCAAGTGTGCGGCGGCGGATGAGGTCGTAGAGCTTTTGGTCGTATTCGTTACTACTTCCCTTCTCGGCGGCCATATTGGTAGGGCGAATTGCCTCGTGAGCCTCTTGGGCGCTGGCTGATTTCGTTTTGAATTGGCGCACCTGAGAGTAGCGCTCACCAAAGGTAGAGGTAATATACTCGGCCGCTGCGGCGATTGCCTGACCACTAAGCGTAGTGGAATCGGTACGCATGTAGGTAATTTTACCTTCCTGGTACAGCTTTTGGGCGCTGGCCATAGTGGCGCGAGAGCCAAAGCCAAGCTTACTGTTGGCCTCTTGCTGGAGGGTACTGGTTGTAAATGGTGCCGCGGGGGTTCGGGTGCCCGGGCTGGTGGTGACGTTTGACACCGTAAAACTGGCGCTAAGGAGGCTTTCAAGAAAATGATGCGCCTCTTCCTCTGTCGCAAAGCGCTGAGGGAGTTCGGCCTTTACTTCGGCGCCGTTATGAGTAAAGCGAGCAGTAACTTTAAATTGGAATGATCCTTCGAAAGCTTGGATTTCTCGTTCGCGCTCGACAAGCAGACGGACGGCTGGCGATTGGACGCGTCCTGCTGATTTGCCGCCAGGTACCTTCTGCCAGACAACAGGGCTGAGCTCGAACCCTACTAGACGGTCGAGAATTTGACGAGCCTGCTGGGCCTGAACCAGTTGCATATCAACGGTGCGGGGCGTTTTAATAGCCTCTTCAATCGCAGATTTTGTAATTTCGTGAAACACGATGCGTTTCGTATGTGAGGGGTCGAGTCCAAGGACCTCGCACAAATGCCAGGCGATGGCCTCTCCTTCGCGGTCTTCATCGGTTGCAAGCCAGACGGTTTCGGCGGTTTTGACAGCCTTTTTTAAATCGGTGATGGTTTTTTTCTTCTCGCTGTCGATCTCGTAGATGGTGCTAAACCCGTTCTTGACATCGATTGGGGGCGTGCCGTCTTTTGTCTTTTTGGCGATAGAGCGAATATGCCCTACGCTCGAGAGCACAGTAAAGTCACTACCGAGGTATTTCTCGATTGTTTTCGCTTTGGCTGGGGACTCTACTATGACTAGATTCTTCGACATATATAGTAAGTATACTAAGGCTTTCTAAAATAGTACTTAAGCGGACGGCATAATTGCCGTGCAGTCGCACAACGCTGGAGTGTACACTACTTCTACTCTATTTGTAAAGCAACCCAGATGCACGCTCTCTTATATATGGGCGAAATGAGCGAATATGAAGCGCCGGCCCCCACGATGGGGACCGGCAGCTTCGATTACGAAGGGCGGCGGCGCAGGACGGCCTGGACGACCTCGGTGCTTGTGCGGAGTGTGTTGAGGGTGCGCGCCATGGTGGCGATGACCTCATTTCCGAAGATCCGGTGGATCTCTTGCACCGAGTAGGCCCTGACGAATCCAGAGGTTCGGCCTAGCAGACCGTACCCGGGACGTATGCTGCCGTGCCCCGGGAAGAAGACGATGAAGCCCGCCTCATCGAGATCGTACAGCTGGATCAGGTCCAGCGGCTCGTCTGGGGCGCCCGGGTAGGCTCCCTCGGTGTGACCGATGTCGAGGACCTCGGGTGCGTGTAGGCGGTCCCCGATTGCCATGATTGCATGGCGGATCTGCTCGATGTGCGGAGAGTCCTGAAGGAACTCGTGCAGTGTTGTGAGCGCTGCGTTCAGACCGTGGTGGGCGGCCTGGGCGGAGAGCTCTTCGATGGTGGCCTCTGCTACCGGGACGGTCAACGGATCGCGCATGGGGCGCCCCCTCCTCTTCTAGTAATCGAAGTGCGTGCGAGCCCCTTGTGGGACACGAATGCGCACACGGGTTCACGATAGCTCTATTATAACATATATATTATAAATATGCAATTTATGGGATCCCCTACAACGCGCTATGGTCGCAGCGAAAATTTCCCTTGGGCAATAGCGAGTGTGCCCTTTAATTCCATCGTAGTGAAGGTTTGTGTGATTTGGGATGGGGGTTCGGGGGCGAGCGCCTGAATAAGAGCCTCGGCGGTGCGTACTCCTTCTTGTATGAGGGAGATAATACGTGTCTCGAGGGGTGTATCGCCTAGTGGGAGCTGCGCTTGGAGGGGCGGCATTTCGGGGGCGATAAGCGAAAGCACGTCTTGTGCACAGCGCACGACATGCGCGCCTTGCTGGAGGAGCGAATTGGGCCCAGCTGAGAGGAGGCTCAGGACAGAACCTGGGACAGCACAGACATCTTTACCCTGTTCGAGGGCGTGCTGGACGGTAGATAAGGTGCCGCTTTTTTCGGTGGCCTCGGTGACGATAACCGCATCGGCGAGTCCGCTAACCAGTCGATTTCGTTTTAAGAAATCGAAGTGACGGGCATCTTCCCCGGGTGGTTTTTCGCTTAGTAGCGCACCTCCTTGGTTGACAATACGTTGGGCAAGCCCAGTGTGAGCGGCCGGATAGATTCGGTGGAGCCCTCCAGCAAGCACGGCGATAGTTGTGCCGCCGGCCTCGAGCGCCGCCTTGTGGGCAACCGCGTCAATACCATAGGCCAGGCCGCTGATAATGATAATCCCCCGTTTCGCAAGCTCGTAGGCGATTGTATGGGTGATTTCAATACCATACGCCGTGGGCTTACGCGAACCAATGATGGCAACGCTTTTGATGCGTTTCTTCGGGAGTGATCCCACCACAAAGAGCTCGTGCGGCGGACTCGGGATGGGGGTGAGTACAGAGGTGAAACCGCTTATTCCTATACTTCTTCTATTGATTTTCTGTATTTTCATGTTTACCTTAAAATAAGTATTGACACAAAGTCAACAAGGTGCTATAATCGGAAACGATTGATACAGCAAAACTGCCTGATATCAAGCACCTTATACCCCCTATTTCTAACGGTAGTTATCTTTATGATACTGCCAATGTTAGGTAGTGTGCAAGGCGCTTTTAAAGTACCTACCCTCCACTTTTCTGGCTTTTCTCGCCTATGGCGTGAATGACAGCTTTGCATGCTTACTAACCCCTTTAACACCGGTTCTTCGGAGCTGGCATCCCGTTTAAAGAAGTATTTGAGGGTGACTATACAGTAGTGGTTGGGACTCTGCGAGGTTCAACCAGGCGCGCACCATCATAGCTATCGGTCGCGACGCTTCACTAAATACTTCTTGGGTGGGTTAAAGGGTAAAATGGCGCCAGGTGATGCCCACCCTTACCTGGCGCTTTTTTATATGGTTTTTTTGGGTATGTAATCGGTATATTACAGAGTGAATACGTAGAATGAATGAAAACACCCCCGCCGAAAATTTCTCGGCGGGGGTGTTGCTTGCAGGGTGTCTCGCCCGTGTCTCGCCTACTCCCCGGGGTCAGCCGGCCGGCAGGAGCTTCAGCAGGCTGATCTTGGCCTCGAGTGCGATCGCCAGGCTCTCCAGGTCGATCCGCCGGCGGTACCGGAGGTGCTCCCTCTCGAGGGGGAAGGCCAGCCCGTACGGCAGGCTCTGCAGGTACGGGGTGCCGTTGTCCTGCTGGTCCAGGAAGAGGACCAGCACGCGACCCTCGACCATGATCGAGCAGGCCTGCTGGAGCCGGAGCGGGGTGCGCTCGAAGGCTCCATCGTACATCTTGGGGAAGACGCGGCGCAGCAGCGAGGGCTTCTCCAGGTCGTCCGCGGTGGGCAGACCGACCTGGACCAGACGCTCCTCCTTCCTGATGCTCAGCGGCAGGCGTCCGGGGTAGCGCTTCAGCTCCCGGGAGTAGCCCTCGAGCCGGTCGAAGATGGCGATGACCAGGTCCTCGATCGGGTCGGGTCGGGTGTGGGCCATCATCGGCGCTGGCGCGGTGTGAGCGGCGGTGTTCATAGCAGGTCCTCTCGGATGATCTGTCTGGGTGGGTGGCGAGCTGTCAAGCAACGGTTTAGGAGCTTGGCAGTAGAACGGTAAGACGTACGGTACTGAGGTGGTGCTCAACTAAATCAGACGTAGTATGCTACGATTTGCAAAAATATGCAAGGATAAGCGATATGAAAACCTCGCGATATGAAAACCCCGCCAATGGCTTTGGCGGGGTGTGGTGCTTGGATGTGGTTCGGTGTGACCTGCACGGACGGTGATGCTACAGAGACCGCACCTGCGTCCGGCGCACGCAGACCTGCCGGATGAGCTCACCGATCTCGTCCGCGCTGGCGTACTGCATCAGCTGCGCGAAGTCCAGCGGGAAGGCACTGCCGAAGAAGCGCAGTCCATACGGCGTGCCGGTGTACACCTCCAGCAGGATGGCGAAGCGCCGGCCGTTGACGTAGCCGTTGCAGGCCTCGCGTGCGAAGACGAGTCGCGTGTTGTCGGGGGTGTAGATGCGCAGGTGCGTCAGCCACCGCGCCCACCGTGACGGCTGGGGTGCGGTTCGGTCGATGACCTTCAGCGAGTACTCCTCGAGGAGCAGCGGCCGCTCCACGTTGCCGAAGTCCACGTGGAGTGCGCTCAGCGCCGCAGCAAGCTGCGTCACCTGGTCGTGCGTGGCGTTCGTGTGATGGGCGCTGCCGCCCTGGGCGGACTGCCGCGTGTTATCGGCGGTCTGCGAAACGGGGTCCATGCGAACTCACTCCTTCGTGGGATGATGGCTACCAAGCTACCATTTCAGATTGTCTGAAATTAGGGATAGTATGAGACAATGTACCTCTTTTTGCAAGCATAGGCACGATGATATTTTGAGTCTGCTCAACGCTTTATGAGAGAGTGTGGCTTGAGGGCCGGAGAGTGCCCTGAATAAACTCGTCAACGAGTGAGTAAATTGGGTGTGTGATAAGTTCTTGGAGGGTGGCGAGCTCATCCTGCGTGAACGTGCTCAGTACAAAGGCGGCATCGTCCATGTGATCACGGCGTTCGTTCCAGATACCTACGCGGATACGAGCATACGTATTCCCAAGGTGTGAGTTGAGACTTTTAATGCCATTATTTCCGGCGTCACTCCCCTTTTCGCGCACTCGCACCGTTCCAAATGGGAGGGCAAGCTCATCGTGGATGACGAGCACATCCGCCGCCGGGGTAAGCTTGTAGAAATCAACCAGGGCACGAGCAACTTGCCCCGTCTCGTTATAGAACGACAATGGCTTGGCGAGCAGGACTTTTGTGCCGTGAAGTGTGAGTTCGGCCAGGTCTGCCCCGAGCTTTAGGTTGGTTTTCCAGGTAGCCCCTTCGCGGGCAGCGAGGGCATCGAGAACAAGAAACCCGGTGTTGTGACGGGTGCGGGCGTAGCGTGTCCCTGGGTTGCCTTGAGCCAGGATAAGTTTCATTGGTTATTCCTCTTCGGTGGGATTGAGGATGTCGGCGGTACGACCCTCTTGAGCAGCCTTGGCCGCCTTCTCGCGGTTGGCTTTAATTTGCTTTTCATCGCGGAAACTAATTTTAAGCGCCGTTCCGACTAGGTCGAAGTGCTCGCGAAGAACGCGCTCGAGATGGCGCTTGTAGCTCCAGTGGAGGAACTTAAGGTTTGAGCCGTAAATTACAAACCACGGAGGTGATACATCGGTTTGTACCATATAACGGAGGCGTGGATGGGTATTTTTAAGCCCTGCAGGTGGGTGTGAGGCGATGGTTTTTTGGAGCAGGTCGTTGAGTTTGCGTGTTTTAAACTCTTGAGTACGGCGGGTGTGGATATCGAGGATGAGGTCGAAGAGCTTTGATACGTTCTGCCCCGTCACCGAGCTGGTAAAGATAAGTGGTGCCCATGGCACAAAGTCGAAGGCTTGTGAGATGCGTGGCGCCAGGGCGTCGCGGGTGTAGGCGTCTTTGTCGATGACGCTGTCCCACTTGCTCACCACTACTACCAGGCCCTTGCCGGCTTCATCGATAATACCTGCCAGACGCTGGTCGAGCGAGGTGTTAAGCTCGTTCACGTCCATAAGAAGGAAACAGATATCGGCCTCTTCGATGGCGTTGAGTGTACGGAGGACGCTAAACTTCTCGATACCAACTTCCTGCTTACCCTGCTTGCGGACACCGGCGGTATCAAGGAGTTCGATGTACTCGCCTTTGTACTTAACCTGGACGCGGTTGACATCTCGGGTGGTACCAGCAATATTGGCTACTAAGGCCTGTTGTTTGCCAGCAAGCGTGTTGAAAAGGTTACTTTTACCGACATTTGGGCGGCCAATAAGCGCAACGCGAATCACATCACTCGCCTCTTGCTCGGTTTTAGCGGGCAAGAGTTCGGTGAGGCGGTCGAGCGTGTCCTGGATGCCTTCGGCGTGTTCGGCGCTGGTACGGATAATATCTTTAATGCCAAGGCGGCGGAATTCATCGACCGGCAGGTTGCCCGCGAGGTCGACTTTGTTGGTAAGAAGAATGACTGGCTTTTTGCTTTTAAGGGCCTTTTTTGCCACGATGCGGTCTTCATCACTGACGTACTCGGTGCTGTCGACCACCACCAGGATTGCATCGGCTGCCTCTGCCGCCTCTGTGATTTGATCTTGGATTGAGGCTTCGAATTCGTCACCAGGGTCTTTGAGTCCAGCGGTATCAACGAGCCAGAATTGGTGATCGCGGTAGCTTACCTTCCCTAGGACGTTGTCGCGAGTTGTGCCCGCTTCACGTGCAACAATCGCCTGCTTCGATTTGACGAAACGGTTAAAAAGCGAGCTTTTGCCTGCGTTCGCTCGTCCAATAATTGCAACAGTGGGAAGTTTGGTTGCCATAACAGAGGTAATTTTAGCATAGTTCCGCCGTTTTTGCGAGCATAAGCGTCACCGCATAGGGTGCGATGTGCGGCCGAGGGCTATACGAGGCGTGTCGTTACTTCGAAGCGACCTTCCTGCAAATCTTTAAGCATGTAGGGGCCGAAACTGGTGCGATGGAGCGTGGCTACCTCGTAGCCGAGCGCGGCGAAGGTGCGGCGAATCTGGCGGTTGCGGCCTTCGTGCATGGTAACGGTCCAGTTTTTGCGGCTATCATCTTGGCGTTCGAGACTGAGTTTACTTGGTCCGTCATCGAGCTGGATGCCGTAGTCGCTTATCATTTGTTGGTGGAGCGGTTCGAGAGGAGCATTGAGTGAGACCTGGTACGTCTTCACCTTGTAAAATTTTGGATGAGTCATCTGGTAGGCGAAGTTGCCATCATCGGTAAGAAGCAGGAGTCCGCTACTGTCTTTATCGAGGCGACCCACTGGTTTCAGTGCGTGGTACTGCGTAGGCAAGAGTGAATACAGTGTAGGTACGTCACCTTGTTGTTTGCGGGACGATACGTAGCCAATGGGTTTATGGAAGGTCAAGTAGGTGTAGGCTTGTTTTGGGGTGACAAGCTTTCCGCCTACTGTTACGGGCTGACCTTCGTCAACTCGGGCACCGAGCATGGCAGGCTCGCCTGCAACGGTGACTTTGTGGGCCGCAATAAGAGCATCGGCCTCACGGCGCGACAGACCAAGATGAAATGCAAGATATTTATTAAGACGTTCGCTCACTGGGCTTAGTATACCAGTTTATAACGCGGGCGGCGCAGGCGGGACTCCAGGACCCGATGCGGCAGGTCCGCTAAGCTCTTGGGCGATTTGGCTGGCAATATCGTTTTGGGGGGCTGTCTCGATGGTTGAGAGTGGTTCGATGACGCGTTCACCAAGCGAGGCTGGTGCGGGCGATGAGAACGGTGCCGTTGGCTGGGGTAACGGTGCCGATGCGGCAGGCGCGGGAGCTACGGGTGCAGGTGCGGGCGTTGGAAGTTCGGAGAGTGTGGTGCTCGGTGCAGGTGGCGCCGTAGGTGCGGCAGCGGGTGCAGGTGCAAACGGCTCGGCGACTGCTGCGGCGGGCACTGGTGCCGGCATTGGAGCAGGCATTGGTGTGGGAGCTCCATTAGGCTGAACGGGTTGTGCCGGTGGAATAATACCATCGACTGACGGCGTCATGACGGGTGGCGCTGAGGGGATTGGCATCGCAGGGACCTCGGGGGTCGCAGGAGCTGTATCGGCAGGTCGAGGCGCAACAGGCATGGCAGGTCGAGGCTCGAACGGTGCAACAGGTGCAGGCGCGGCTGCGGGAGTAGCTGCAGGCATAGGTGCAACTTCAGGCGCGGGTGTCAGCGGCGCTGCAACTGGAGCTGCAGCTGGCCCGGCTATTGGAGCTGGTACCACTGGTTGAGGCTGTAGTGGGGGTTGTGGCTGCGGTTCGGCGACTGGTGCAGGCGCAGCAACTACTGGAGTTGGCGTAGGGATGGGTGTCGGTATCGGATTATTAACAGGAGTATCGGCAGGCCCGAAGGTTGGCGCTGCTGGTGCGGCAGCGAGGTTATCGCCAAGCACATCGTGGACGGTGCGGACAACATCCTCGATACCTACTTGCGATTTCACTAGGTAGCGGTCGGCGCCAAGTGCTTCGCCGCGGGCTCGTTGGTCTTCGCTCGAGAGCGCGGTCATCATGATTACTTTCACCCCTTTAGTTTCCGAGGTGCTGCGAAGGATGTCGAGCATGTCAAAGCCGCTAATTTTTGGCATCATGACATCGCTTACGATAAGGTCGGGGCGTTCTTTAATTGCCATTGCCAGGGCCTCTTCACCATCACCGGCAGAGACGATTTCGTACCCTTCCGCCATCAGTCGTACGCCATAAATTTCGCGTAGGCTTTTGTCATCTTCAACCAATAGAATTTTTGCCATAATTACCTTTATTCTACCTAAGTACCCTCGAAATTACCATAGTACTTATGTTTATTGCCTTTCTGGTGGGGTAACGGAACCGCGTTGCTGTTGTGCCAGCGCTTCAAGTTGTCGAACGCGTTGATTAATTTGATCCCGGGTAAGGGATTCACCTCGTGGAACAGTCGTTGCTGGCTTAACCCCTGTTGCAACGGATTCGGGTGCTGGTGTTGGGGTTGGGGTTGGGGTTGGGACCGGTGCTGACACTGGTGTTGGCACTGGTATCGCTGCCGCTGCTGGAGTTGGCGCCTCTGGTGTCGGCGTAACTGGCGCTGGCGCAGCTGGTTGAGCAGGTGCCGCTGCTGGAGTAAGTGGTGCGGGTGCTGGTGCTGCTGGTGCTGCGGGTGCTGGTGCCGAAGCAGCCGGGAGATCATCGGCGAAACTTACCGGTATTGACTTGCCAGCTGGCGCGGGTGGAACGGTGGCTTCGGGCGCGAAGGCTGCGGGTCCATCTGTGCGGAGAGACTGCGCCTCGGCGGCGCGGGCCTGCTCTTCTTTAAGGCGGGTTGCCTCCTGGGTGTCAATACGAGGTAGTTCTACGAAGAAGGTGCTGCCGCTGCCGTAGGTGCTCTCTACCCATACCCTCCCCTGCATAGCCTCCACCAGTCGGCGGCAAAGATACAGGCCAAGTCCGGTGCCACCAATAGACTGGCGGTCCATATTCTCAACACGGTAGAATTTTTGGAAAAGATGCGGAATATCCTCGGTAGGAATACCAAGTCCGGTATCTTTAATTGAGATGACGACTCGCTCTTCAGTGCCGCTAATATCAAGGCGCACCTCGCCCTCGGGGGTGTACTTAATGCCGTTTTCAATAAGATTGTCGAGCACCTCGCGGAGATGGTCGTTGTCGAGGTTGACATAGTAGACCGGCATAAGTTTCTTGATACCCTGGCCACCCCCGCTCCCTTCCTCTGGGGTAAAGACGAGGCGGAGATTTTTTTCGGCTGCCTTTTGGCGCAACCCTTCAATAATTGTTTGCGTGAAAGGTACGACATCGATAACTCGCGGTGTATTTGTGAGGCGCCCATCTTCAGATTTTGACACATCGAGGAGGTCCTGGAAGAGGCGCCCAAGGTGCTGGGCTGCTTCGTGGGCCTTAAGGATGAAATCGCGCGCCTTCTGGTCGATGGTGGCGGTGTTGGGGTTCAGCGCCAGCCCTAGGTAGCCCTCGATTGAGGCAACCGGGGTGCGCATTTCGTGGCTGGCGGTGCTAATGAATTCGGCTTGTTCGCGCTCTTCAGCTCGTTCATTGGTGGTATCTCGGAAGACGGCAATCACTCCCGAGCCGGGGTCGCCAATAGGGCTGGCAACCAGCGAGATGGATAACTTTTTGCCCGAACTGGTGATGGACGTAAGCTTATTGCCTCTAGATTGTTGGTTAGTATTAAGCACCTGCTGGATAGGATCCTGGGAAGGATCGAGGTCGTTGCCGTTGAGATCGGCAAGCTTTAGGATTGATTTATAGCTGAGCATTAAGGCATCTTGCTTGCCCCAGCCAAGAATTTCTTGAGCCGCGGGGTTAATAAGCTGGACTATTCCTTTGCCATCGACCGCTAAGACACCGTCACCAATGGCGTTAATGACGATTTCGGATTTTGCCGCCACCTCGGAGAGCTGGTTGGCGAGGTGTTTAACATGTGAACGCGACTGGGTGTCAGAATCGGGAGTGTTGCGCCAGGCAATGAGGCCCACTATCAGCGGTACTACACTACTAAGGAGTACGAGTATAAAGGTCTGGGTAGAGATTCCCTCGACAAGATACTCGCTCGCGAAGTACGAACTTGTAATGACCAATGTGGGCAGCCAACCGTAGGCGCCAAAAAGGGGCGCCAGGCATACTAAAAAGCTCCAAATAAGAAGGAAGGCCGAGCTGACGCCGCCGCTACTTTGCACGAGGTAGGCCGTGAGAAGTGTGGTGAGTGCGAAGACGGCGAAGGCCGGTAGAAATGAGGCGGTCCTTTTGGCCATTGCAAAGGCGACCCCGCTACCGATAAGCACAAGGGCTGCGCCAATTGCGCCTGCGGTATCAACTTGGGCCGAAGACGGGAGCTTGTAAGAGGTAAAATGCGACACGATGTAAAGCCCGCCATACGTCAGCGCGGCAATAAAAAGCGCGATATACATACGGCGATACCAGATATATGACAGTCGAAGTGGTGTCATGATTATGCTATGAGCCTGCCTACCCCTTTATTCTTATGGTTAAGTATGCCGCATATGTAAGTAGATTACAAGAGAAGTATTAAGAATAACAGCTTATACGCTATTGCTTTTATTACCTAAATGTGATATAATGCGCACCAGTTGACGCCGTACATAGTGTCGACTGCACCTACCGAGTAGAGATAGAAAGGATAGCCCATGCGTGCTATCACCGATGAGGAGCTGAGGCGACTCGTCCGCGACACCTTCTACGCCCACGATTCACGCAAGGAGCCCTCCAGGGGTCGCCTGCTGCTCTCCGAGGACCGCGTCCTGTACTGCGACATCGTCCTGCCGAAGAGCTGTGAGGTGTTCTTCCCTCCCTACGGAGGCCAGCGTTCGTCCGGATGTGCCATCATCTTCCCCGATGGCACCGGAACGTCCGTGACGGTCCACAAGAAGCGCCCGATCGCCATCCGGCGCGTCAGCGGCCTGTGCATCGCCCCTCGCTCCATGAGCAGCGGCATGGTGGGCGCCCGGCTCTAGCGAGCCCTCGGCGCACACCACCCCTCGCACCATCTGTCCCTACTCGCCCGCCCGCCACTTCGGTGGCGGGCTTTTCTTTTTGGAGGGGCGTTTAGCACTACCCCCTTACGGCACTCATTAGCTCGCTATATGAGCTGATGGCACTGTACTTTACACTGTCGCTACTAATCTTCTCGAAGTGACGCCTGGCGCATTCGATTTTAGCTTTCTCGACATCACCCGTGTGACTCGTAAAGCTCAGTGAATCGAGCCCACCCTCGCCCTTAGTCTCGGCAACGAAATAAATATGCTTGACGGCGCCCTCTTTGAAGGTGATTGCCCAGTCTGGGTTGTACGTTCCCATCGGCGTATTAATGAAGAAGCCGCTTGGTAATTTAATATAGAGTTCAACATTCTCAGAGGTGTCCATTTCTTCCGCTAGAGTTTTTTCGATATTTGAATCGTAGCGAATTTTATCGAAGAGGTGTTTCTTGGCATCGGCGACATTCTGCCCATATTCACCAGTAATGGTTGGGTCAACGAAAATTTCTTCGGCGCTCCAGCGCTCATCTAACGTGTCGTAAGTAATGTGTTCAATGATTGTACTAGCCTTCTGCTCATTAATGAGCTTAATAGCCTCACGAATAAACTCCTCGGGGTTGGCTGCAAACAAACCGAACACGGGAGGCTCGATACTGGTGAGGATGGCTGCAACCGTGTTTCTCGTGAGGCGAGTAACAGTTGCAATCTCTCCGATAAGATCGTATGTCACGCCCTTCGCCGCAATCTCTTCGAGCACTACTTCTCGGCCAATGAGCTTTTTCATTTCAGGACTCTTGTCCTGAGAGGTTGATTTTAGATAGCCTTCTGTAATGACAATTGTCGTTTTGGCGACGCGAAGCTTCGTATTTAGGGCGCGAGCGCACGATTCAATCAGCTTCGATTCGTCAAACTTGACCGTGTAGTAGGTTTTAGTGTTAATCTTTGACCAAAGCTCTTTAAACTCCCTGCTGGCAAACTTTTCATAATCGAGGTTGAGTGTTGCTTTGGCACGCGCGTTCGAGACTATTGGGTTCTTTTTCGCGCTATAGACAGACTCAATTAGTTGCACGGCATTTTCGGCATAGGGTGCAAGCTCTGGTGATACAGCCATAAGTACCTCGCCGATGCGTTCGGCGCGTAGCTCTGGCGGCATGTCGTTGAAGGCTTCGGTTGGCTGACCGTCTGCGATTAAGCCAGCATCTTCGAGGCGAACGAATAGTCGCGCGGCATCGCGGCCGTTCACCTCTACTTCATCGCCAGCTCCGTTCGACCATATTTGACCCTCGAATAGCTCTTCGGTAATCTCTTTTGGACGGTTCTTAATTACCTCGTAGAACTCATCCTGCAGGGCTTTTGCGAAGTCTTCGTAGCTTTCATTGGCAATCACCGTCAGGGTATTCACTTCATGAACACCGTGTGCGCCAAGAACGTCGGCGTCCATGCGCTCACCGTCTCCATTGACACTGAGGCGAAGTCCGCGACCAATTTCTTGGCGTTTTTTAATGTCACCGCTGCTTGCCCTCAGGGTACAGATTTGGAAGACATTCGGGTTATCCCAGCCTTCGCGGAGGGCCGAGTGGCTAAAGATAAAGCGAACCGGCTCTTCGCTACTGAGGAGTCGTTCTTTGTTCTTCATGATGAGGTCGTAGGCGCTGACATCGCTCGATTCACTTTCGCCTCGCTTCACTTCGCTATCGATTGCCCGCCCCTTTTTATCAACACTAAAGTAACCCGCGTGAATGCGATTGTGTTCATCGCGCATAAGGAAAGTGCGGTAATCCTCGTCCTCGCCAAACGGTAGCTGTTCAAAGAATAGATCGATGGCATGCTGGTACTCTTCTTCAAAGATAGTGGCATATTCACCCTTCTGCTCCACACCGGTGTCATCATAGGTCTTATACTTGGCCACTTCGTCAATGAAGAAGAGTGATAGCACTTTGACGCCTTTTTTGAAGAGCTCACGTTCCTTCTCGAGGTGGCTCATAATTGTTTCGCGAATTTGGATACGGCGCATATCATCGGCGCTGCTGTCGCCAACAACTTCACCCGGCGCGAGGCGCAAACCACCAGTGAATTCTACGTAGCCATCGCGAGCGTTAATGCTTGAAATTGTAAAGCCATCGCGGTAAGCCTCAATTTCGCCCGAATGAGTATAAATGTTATCGCCATGGTTAAAGGTTTTAGTCTGCTTTCGAATACCCGTACCGGTAGCGGCATTATATTCAAACACCACTGTTGCACTCGGGCTTTTGTTTGGGTAGACGTTAATCTTTTGAAGGTACAAGTAGCCGTTAGTTGCCGTTGTACCGCGCACAGAAATACCCTTGACGTTAATCTTTTTCACTAACTGCTTTTGATAGGCGTCAACCGCATCGAGGCGGTACACCATATTGAAGTTTTCGCGGTGCGTTGCCGAGTAGTTGATGTAGAATAGCGGGTTAAACTTACCGAGGCTGTCGCGGGTGACATTCTTACCGCCCGTTACGCCGATGACACTTTGCGGCTCATCAACTATAACAATCGGATTAACTGAGGCGACCACATCGATCGGGCGGCGCGAACGGAAGCTATCGAGCTTCATATAAATACGGCGCGCGTCCTTGCCGGTTGCGTTAAAGGCTTGCGTATTGACGATCATGACATTAATACCTGGGTCTTCGGCAAAGTTATCAAGCTCATTAAGCTTGGTTGAGCTGTACACGAAGGCACGACAGGCCTTGCCGTATTCTTCGCGGAAGTGATCGGCGGTAATTTGGAAGGTCTTGGCCACACCTTCGCGAATTGCAATACTCGGCACGACAATAATAAACTTGCTCCAGCCGTAGCGAGCATTGAGCTCGTACATTGTTTTAATGTAGGTGTATGTCTTGCCTGTACCGGTTTCCATTTCAACAGTAAAGACGGGGCGTTCGACCGTTTCTTTGCGGCCATCATCCCAGTCGACCTTGCTGACCAGGGTTTCGAGCGTACGGCTTGGTGTGATTGCATGCTGCTTTTGGACAATACGAAGGTTTTTTAGGAGGTCGTCTGGGCGAAGGCGAACTTCGGGATTGCCCCAACCATTGCCCATAGCGCCAAAGCTACTCGTTTGCTTACCTGAACCTTGGTCTACTAAAAACTTACGGGTTTCATTTGGTTGGCTAACAAAAACGTCACACACGGCGTTGGTGGCATCTTCTTGGAATTTCTGGTGTTTAAAGCGTAGTTTCATAGTGAGTATCCTTTTGTGTATGCATATGCAGATTGACACACTGTTTTTGGTATGCTACTTTAGTAATGGAAGTGCCGTCAAGCTGATTAGTCCCGTTCATCGGGTGCGTCTCGAAAGAGTAGGTTTGGCGGCTTTCTTTTTGGGATTTTTTAATCGTTATCATTGCGGCCACCTTTGTAGATTCACTACCTTGCCTGCGAGGAACTGATAATATTCATCGGCATCCTTTTTATTTTGTAGTTTTCGGTTGCTGATGCTTGCGGCGTAATCGGCAAGCTGCAGAAGGTTGTTCTTGTGTGAATCTTGTGTCTTGAACTTGCTGATTTTATTACTCTCATCTGTATTGAACTTATTTTTTAGGTAACGCCCCAGCTCGCCCGCAAAGGTATCGCCACCACTCTTGTCGATAACGAGTGTCGCCCTGTCTAGGTAAGGCAGCGCGTTGGTAAGTACCATGTGGCAGGCATATTTATAAAACGACGCCTTGCTATTAAATCCATTGCCATAGAGTTTTTTAGGATCCTTATCGATTGCAACGGTTAATACGGTAAAATTGTATGGCTTCATTGCCTCTAAAAAGGCCATTCTCTTTTTGTGTGAGTTGCGGCTAAAGTGAAATTCGTAGTCGCTTGGACTACCAGTCTCTGTACGGAGTAGGTCGATCCTCCTGTCGCAGTTCAGCGCCTCTTCGTCATCCAGGAACAAGACGAGGCTGACGACCATGAACCTAGATGAACCCTTGTCGGTGACTCGACCAGTGTCGCCTGATTCGTCTAAAAACGCGAGCATCTACTAAATCACCCTCACCTTAGTGTCCGGGCTAATGATACGGAAGTGCTCGGCCATATTTACCTTGGCTTGGCTATTTGGGAATGAGCTTTCCTTGAACACTGCAGTGAGTGGCTTCGCTTGAGCGATTTGCTTGATTACTTCTTCGCTGATTTCATCGGCAAAACACGCCACCAGGCCAGATACTTCGCCAAAGTAGTCGTATTTATATACAGTTGCGCCGTCTAGTGTGGTTGTTTCGAGCGGCTTATTGAGCTCCCATGCAGTGGCGGTGAGTAGGCCGTATAGTAGGTCGAGGTCGCTGCGGTCTTCTTTGATGTTATCGACCATGTCGTCAAGCATTGATTGCTGATAGTCGGCAGCTGGGCGGTAGACGTTTTTATGGTTGGTTTCGTCAATGCGGAGGGCACGGAAGCCGTAGTCTACCTTGGCTTCGGGGTGCTCGGCGGCGATTTTATCGCCAGCACGGCGGATGCGTTCGCGCGAGATTTCGGGGATGGTTCTGTAACCAGCCTTAAATGCCTCTGACTTTTCGTCAGTTTCTTCGGGCAGTTGTACCATAATCCATTTGCGATTGCCGCCGTCTTCGGCGTTGAGCTGCATGACGGCGTGAGCGGTGGTGGCGGAGCCGGAGAAGAAGTCGAGGATGATACATCGGTTGTTGTCTGCTGTAGATATCTGGGTCAAAAACTCTATGAGCTTAATAGCCTTGGGATAATCAAAATAATTTCCACCCATAAGTTGCTCTAGTTCGTTGGATGCGCTTTTTGTCGTGCCGACATCTTGTATCAAGTTAGAGGGTATTTGACTACTCACGTCACCTGGGAATATTTTCACTCGTGGCGTTGATTCGTATTTAGGGGCAAGGCCAAAAAATATCTTATCATCTGCGAGCAGTTGCTTCATTTCTTCATTTGATCTTAGCCATTGGCGTTTCCATACAATTCCCGATGGTGATTGGATCTCCATATAATTTTTGTTTTTTGGATTTGAGCGTTCTTCCGAGAAGGATATACTGCCAGAAAACCAACCGCCCCTAGGGTCGTTGTCTGGGTTCGTGAAATCATAGTTCTGCGTATTAATAACGCTCCATGGACCTAATTCTTCCTTCTGCTTAGCGTAGCAGGTTACGTACTGTTGAGTTGTGCGGCTCCAGGAGTCCTTTTTGCCTTTCCCGTGTAGCCAAAGAAATTGATTTACAAAGTTATCTTCCCCAAAAACCTCATCACAAAGCTTCTTCAGGTTGGCTTGCTCGTTGTCATCGATGCTGATGAATATCACGCCGTCTTCAGTTAGTAAGTTTCGCGCCAACTTCAGCCGTGGGTACATCATGCTCAGCCATTTGCTATGGTAACGACCGTTGCCTTTTTCGTTTTTCTTCCTATAGTTGATGTTGCCATCCTTATCACGGTATTCGGTGTCTTCATCGTACTGTTCTGTGCTTGCTGCGAAATTATCAGGGTATACAAAGTCTTTGCCAGTATTGTAGGGCGGGTCAATATAGATCATCTTGACCTTGCCGAGGTAGCTTTCTTGGAGGAGCTTGAGGGCGTCGAGGTTGTCACCTTCAATAAAGAGGTTTTCGGTGGTATCCCAGTTCTTACTGGCATCAACATCAGGGCGGAGGGTTTTGTTGATTGGCGCACCAGCCTCAATAATACTCTTACGCTTGCCAACCCAGGTAAAGTCATAGCTCTCGTCTTTATCGTCGAGCTTGTCTAGCGCATCGCCAAGGCTCTCAAAGAACTCGCGGCTGCCACGCCAGTTTGTTTTTTCTATATCCAGCTTTTCGATATTAGTTGTACTATCAGCACTCACGCCGCCCCGGTCGTTCATCGTTGGTCTCCTCCACTAAACCTCTGTAATCTGTGGTTATTATAGCACAAGCAAGAGGTGTTGTACGGGAAGACGCGAGGGGCTAGTTGTTGCTTGCCCCACTTCGCTGCCAGACTGTCCAGGCGGTCCTTTTGCGGCGAATTGCGCGGTAGATTGACTTCATAATAGCGAGCCATTCGATAAACTCAATCATAATTAGCATCAGCGGCATGGCTAGCACCCAAAGGCTTAGGCTATTGTGTTTTTCGCGCATTAATGCGAGCAATACCAGCATAAACGGCACTAGAAGTAATGCTATTAACAGGGATGTCGGGTTTGCGTTCATTGATATGAGCAATGCCATGCCGCCTAGGATTACAGGAAATAATATGGTTTCGAGGACACCGAATAGTTGCAGCGGCAGGTCGATGAACGTGAGGTACTTACCTTTTTTGGTGGAGAGGATAAAATCTCGATGATGCAGGAGGCATTCTATGTAGCCGTGACGCCAGCGTGTACGCTGGTTAAGCAGGCCCTTTAAGTTTGTCGCCCCCTCGGTAACGCATATCGCTGAGTCGACATAGGTGATTTTGTACCCCGCCATTTTAATGCGCATAGAAATATCTAAATCTTCGGTACTGCTATAATCGGTAAACTCACCGATTTCCTGTAGCACCGATTTTCGAAACATAGTCAGTGCACCTGGGAATATATACGCTGAATTAAATACGTGCTGTGCACGTTTGACGTGAAAACCAACAGAATACTCGAAGTGCTGGGCGCGACCAATGATTGTTTTGGTGTTACCGACTACGACCTCACCAATGGCAACGCCGTATTGTTTATCCACTAATGCGGAGACCATTTTCGCAATACTACCTTGCTCGAGGTACGAGTCGGCGTCAAGCGTTAAAATAAGCGATCCGCGAGCTGCTGCAATGCCCGTATTTAAAGCGCTTGCTTTGCCTCCATTTCTCTGCGAAATAACACGAACCTTACTCGGCCAAGAGATTGCAAATTCGTCCGCTACCCGCCTGGTGTCATCGGTTGAACCATCATCAACGACAATAATGTCGAGTTTTTTGTAGCCATTGTCTAGTACGGATTGAATAGTACGAGCAACGCCGATCTCTTCGTTCCAGGCGGGTATGACAACGCTAACGACAGTTCCGAAGTGTCGCCTTTTCGCGGGTGTTTCTAGAGGCGCGATATACAAAAAACCTGTAAACAGTCTATAAATCGCACGAATAAATCCAAAGGCAATATAGACTGATGCGATGACCAGGATGGTGCCCACTATAGTACCTACTTACGATTGCGGCGCTTATAGAGAAGGAATCCCCCCCCCTAGTAGGGCAAATGCCGCCAATAGAAAGATAATAGTTAAGTTTGGCCAGAGTACAATACCCGCAATCGTTGGGCCAGCAACACTAGATGTACCAAGAATGGCGTTGTCGTTTGAATACATTTATAACCTCTTATATATATTATTTACCACGCCACCCGCGCGATAGTGGTTCAAATCGATTGCAATAATAACACAAAACATGCAATGTGTAAATAGCTAGATAGTATTAATGTAAAAATTTGATACATGCACGGTAGGCTGCCTGATTTGTGAGGCTGATCTTGTAACGCCTTGGAGCTTATGACTCCTTTTTCTCGTGAGGCGCCTTTTATAACAAAAACCTCACGAGAACCCTCATTTAAGTGAAGGCTGCGATGTTGCGGTAGGGTGTCTTGAGATAAGGTGCAATATCACTTTAGAATAGATGTGGGTGTTACTGAGGCAAAAGAAAAGGCGCTGTCAAAGTATCGCGGTAGCGCGCCCCTGATTGATTCCCGTGCCTACAACCGTTGAGACAGCGAAATATCCCCTCAACCCCGCCCGTGCTGTCCACCCTCGTGGTCGGAGTGGTGGTATTGGTGGGTCAAGGCATGACCTTTACCGCGCCGCAACAGATAGGCGTTGACTGGAAATGCAACAATAAAGGCGGCTGCGAGCGAGGCGATGCGACTCAGCCAGTACACTGGCTGTGTGAGATCTTTATCCATAGCACCAGGAATGAGCGACATCATAAGATTGTCCATGATGGTCATAGTGAGAATCGACAGCGTGTCGGCTGCAAAAACGAGGCGCAGGGCCTTTTTAAAAGATAACCCGGCACGCACAAGCGGCCAGGTTGAAACGGTGTAACCAGATACGAACGAAAGAACTGAGGCTAACATGACGGTGTGGTGCGGCGCAAAATCGAAATGCGTACCGATTGTCACGCCAACCATTTCGCCGATAGCGCAGCCCAGCAGGCAATGTAAGGTTGCACTAAGCACCATCTTGTTGGATGACATGTGGTGCCGGGCGTGGTTGTGCCCTTCGTGATGGTGCGTGCTGTTTGTCATTGTTGAATAATTGCGGTGGATTAACGAGTGTTAATTTAGAACACCTTTTCAATGATAACTTGATAAAGTTTATCGCTAATAAAATAAAGCGGGCTGGCTGGCATCTATACAGTTCCAGCGTCCCGCATTCTACCTACAAATATACACTGAGTTAGCGGTTAAAGTCAATAGACGTCTCTTGCCGTGTGATGACGATAGCATTCTTGATACTTCGGTTTTGCGTAAATTGACGCTCAATTTCAGCGACAAAACGGTCGGTCGGCACGCGCCCGTCCATACGCCTAAGGTCGATGATGATATTCGGCGATTGTTTCGAGGCTTGCCTGATGGTGTTCTCTATCGTGCGCAACCCCTTGCCCTTTGGTACTTTGATTTCCCAGAGCAAACCGTTCATCTCAACATCTGGCGTTCTTTGCCCCATTACACGCTTTGGGGACTGCGCGCTATCTCTCAATGTTTGCCTACGTAAACTTCACCAAAGTAAAAACGCCAGACAGGCTGACGTTCTTGCTTTGGTGACCTCACGGAGAATCGAACTCCGATTGCCAGGATGAGAACCTGATGTCCTAACCGTTAGACGATGAGGCCAAATTGTGAGTGAAATGCATTTTGAAAGTTTACTTTCAAAATCATTTCCGAGCAATTTGGCCGTATATCCGAAGGATATGAGGCCAATCGCTGTGCGGTGGTTGCCGTATATCCGAAGGATATGAGGCCAATCGCTGTGCGGGTGAGGCCGTATGGTCTACCGCTCGGACAATTCTACCAAATAACCCCCCCTTCTGTCCAGCTAGCCAAGGTTAAGATAGACCGTCACGACAACAACAAGTACAGCAAGGGCGCTTATACAGCACACCTTCACTAGCCCGCTCATGCGCTGCGAAACCCAAATCGCCATCAGAACCCCGCTGTAAATGACGCTGAGCGCTAAAACGAGTGCTCCAAGTAACAGCGTGTTGTAGATGAGCGAATCGGTGTAGAGCGTTGTCATTGTGACGAAGAGTGCCTGGAAACTGACTATTAGCAGCGCCAGGAGCACCGCGATAAACGGCGAGGCAACCAACGAGTGTGAGTAAAAAATGTGATATACCTGCTTCATTGACCGATACGATACATAGAGCCAGAGGAGGACAACTGCCACAATTGGTAGCATGAGTGGTGCGAGGTTTTCGACTTTTATGTACGTCAGTGCGGTAGTCGAAAGTAGTGCAGCCAGGATAAATGGCAGCGGTGTGAGGAGGCCGATAATCGGAAACCAGCCTCGAATGGTGAGTCGTATGCGGAGCTGTTCGCGGTCCCGCTTTTCTTCGCGGGCCTCGCGACTTAGGAGGTCCTCATCCTCCCAATCGTGGTGTGCATCGGGATACAGGCCCGCCAACTCGCTATGATCGTCCAGTTGCTCGATGTGCTGGAGTGAGTCGTTGTCGGGGGCGCCGAGTCGATGATTGTTGTCCATATTATTGGAGTTGTTCAATAACCGATAAGAGTTTGTTTGGAGTAATTTCTGCCTTAATGAGGTAGGCATCGGCACGTGCCTCCATGGCGGCGCGTGACTCTTCATCTTGCTCGAAATTAGTGAGTACGATGACGCGTGAGTGCGGGATGAGGTCTTGGCTACCGCGCAGAGCCTCGAGGATTTCCGAGCCGCGCCGCTCGGGGAGCATGACATCGAGGAGGAGCAGATCGTACTGCTTGTTGCGTGCCGCAATGAGCCCATCGTTGCCGTCAATCATCCAGTCGACTTGGTAGCCAGCCTTTTTGAGACTGCGCACGTACATTTCACCAATGAAACGGTCGTCTTCAACGATAAGAATTGTGTGAATGGCCATAGTTATCCCCTGTACATGGTGTGATTTTTAATCCAACTACCGTTACTGCTAATAAGTGTTTCATTATCATTATTATCTTGTTTGAGTTTGTCTGCAACCATTTTATAGGTGGGAAGCGTGACAATAAAGGTTGAGCCACGCCCGTCCTCGCTGCGTACGCTAATGGTCCCGCCGTGCGACTCTACAATGGCTTTACTAATATAAAGTCCAATACCTGTGCCCGCCACCGTTTCGCGCGAGCGGTGCGAACGATAAAATTTTTGGAATAGGTTACTGACAACGCTTGAGGGCATACCGATACCATGATCTTGAACTGCCCATTCTACCGTATCGCCTTTCGAGGCGGCAGCAACCTGAATGGCGCCGCCTTCGTTACTGTATTTAATGGCGTTATCGATAATATTTGCAAAAACTTCACCGAGGCTGGCGGTATCGGCGGCGATAGTTGGCAGTCCTTCGGGTATGTTCACCGACAGGAGCCGGTTCTGCGAACTGGCGCGCAGGGCCATATCGTCACGGATGGTATTGAAGACGGCCGCGAGCGTGGTTTCCGTGAGGTGCATTTTAAGGTGTCGGCGATCGAACCGTGAGGTATTAAGGATGTTGTTAATGTAGCCCGATAGCCGGTTTGACGACACGGCGAGGCGGCGGAATAGTTCTTTTTGGTCCTCTTGAAGGGTTGAGGAGAGTTCGTCGGATAATACATCGATGTACCCGCGAATCACTGTAATTGGCCCGCGCAACTCGTGGGCGGCAAACGCGATAAAGTCGAGTTCTTCCTCCCCTACTTCGTAGAGATGAGTACGGTCGATGAGTGTGACCACCATTTCGGTATCAGTGCCCTTATTGTAGGTCGCAATGACATCAAAGAAACGGCGATTTTCTTCATTAGGGAGTTTATTGGGGATACGTGCCCAGGTTTTTTCGGCGTGGACAGCGGTATGTTCGCATTCGTCCCACCATTGTTCAATCGTGTCGTTATCGTTGAATAAAAGGTCGAGCGAGCGCGTGCCGTTCGTATCAACCCGTAGGGGTGTTGCCTGGTTGGCGTAGGTAATTTGGCGCGCTTGATTAAAAATGACGAAGCCACATATGGTGTGGTCGAGCGCGGCATCGAGCGTTGAGGTTACCGTTGGCGTTTCGTGAGGAGTGGACTGTGCTGTAAGCGGGCTATCTACAGGGTCCTCTCCCCCCTCTTGGATAGGGTCTTTGACATGGGACGCTAGTTGATAAATTGTTTGCAGGACGGGTTTGAAACCGTTTTTCTCGAATTGGCTATCGTTGGGGTTGGGCGGTGTGACCGTGGTGGGCTCACCTGCCACATGCACCAGCGCCGCCAGCAGGTTTTTAATGGGGCGGGCAATAAAGTGGTAGATAATGAGGGATGCAACGACCCCAAGGATGCTTTGCGCCACCAGCGCGGCGGTGAATGCGAGTGCGTTATCGGTAAAGAAACCGGCGTAGTTGAGTAAGAGCGCCAGGGCCAGCAAAATAAGTACTTGCAAGATGATAATAAGGAGCACGGCGGTACGCTTGAAGCGCGGCCAAAAATCTTTGACGAGCTGTGGCTTTGAAGTGAGCGGGCTTACTGCCATGACACCCCACCTCCCTTATTGGTTGGAACGGCCGTGAGCCAGGTTTGACCACGGGCAAGCGCTACTTCATTGCCAGACGCATCGGTGAACGTGAGCTGGGCGGTTTTACTTGGCTTGTGCCAGGTGACCTCTTGCGCGGTGCCATCCTGGAAGATCACTGCTCCACCCTGGCCAATCGCCTGGATACTTTCGCGGTAGCCATCTTCGAAGACGGTCGATTCGGTTACTTTAAGGACGACAACGACACGAGGGCTTATTTGACCCTGCTCCCTGTCGAGGTGTGCGGCTCCAGCTTGCGATCGGTCGTAGGTGTTGGTGGCGGGGTTATAGGCGTAGTGGCTGTTGAAAAGTGGGCTGCTTATTTTTACATCGATAGAGGTGGCGGTTGGCTGTGTGTGGGCGGCACTATCTTGGCGGGTAAAGCCGGTAAATTGCGAGGACGTATAGCCCTTCTTGGCGTTAAGCGCATCGAGTTTCTCGAAACTGGTGTAGACATTATGCGGTGCGTAGCGGTCGGTGGCACGCCAGTACGAGCTACTATTAAAGAATTGATCGATGTCACGGTAGCCGCCACCCCGTATCTCTTTCAGTGCTGCAGCACTTCCACCCACGTGTGCGATGCTGGCGTTAAAGGCCGCGACCCAATCGACATAATATTGTCGTACGCTACGGACTGGCCCCACGATTTGTGGTTTTTGTTCCTGGTAGAGTGCCAGAAAACGAGTAATACCCCCTTCGGCAATCGCCTCAAATACTACCCCACTCTGTTTTAGGCCCGATTGCGGGCGGGCATCGGGGCTGTTTTCAATCATGATTGCGGTGACGGGTTGAGTGGTGAGCGCCTCATTCTCGACCTCCGCGCCAGTGAGTGGTGAATAATAGTGAATTGGCTCGGGCTTTGGCTCGGGTGCGACGGGGGTTGTCTTCACAACCGGTGGCTCTTCGTGTGGTTGCGTTAGCACATAGGCACTGACTCCTCCGCCGATTGCCAGCACAAGACACCCTAGGATAAGGCTACTGGCCTTTTTGTGCGTACGTATCCACTGGAGTGGTGACGCTAGGAACCCGGGGCGTGCAACTTGTTGTGTAGGTTCATCGAACCCAAACACCACGGGCGGTTGTTTTTTGCGTCTAAACATGAGCTTTATTATAGCAGATGTGTCGGCGGATTAAGCGGCGTCAATTGCCTCGGTGAGTCGGGTGATAGTTTCGCCTTTTTCGAGTGTCGCCAGGGTTTCGTTAAGTGCCGGACTAAAAGGAGCCCACGAGACCGCCAAACGAATAAGACTAAAGAGAATGCCGGGCTTTTGCCCTGTGGTTTCGAGTAGATTGTTGAGGGTGATTTGGAGCGCCTCGGCATCGAACTCACTTTCTTCAAGGGCGCTGCGGGCGGCTTTTAGGAGCGTGCGCTGCGTTTCGCGGTCGAGTTTGGCGAGCTGCTTGTTGTCATCAACCATGCTCCACTGTGGTGTGGGGCGCTCGAAGAAGTAACTTGTAAGGAGCGGCAGGTCGGCCAGCGTTTTAAGACGGTCTTGCACGAGGGCCAGTACCTGCTTTTTGTAATAGTCACGGGCTTCGCTGGCACTGGTTGGCCAGAATGAGTCGGCGCGGTTCGCCAGTTCGTCCACGCTAAGGGCGCGGATATGCTGGCCGTTGAGCCACAGCAAGCGCTGTTCGTCAAAGCGGGCAGGGCTTTTTTGAACGCGGTCGAGTGAGAACTTTTCGATGAGTTCATCGTAGCTAAAGACTTCCTGTTCGCTGCCGTCATTCCAGCCGAGGGTTGCCAGGAAGTTACCCATTGCTTCTGGGAGGTAGCCGTCCTTCGCGTAGTCTAGAATGTCTTTGGCGCCGTCACGTTTACCAAGTTTTTTCTTGCCATCGATAGCCATGACGTACGGGAGGGTGGCCAGGACGGGTCGCTCCACCCCAAGCGCTTCATAAAGATTTAAGAATTTAGGCGTTGAGCTAATAAACTCTTGGCTGCGGAGGACATGGGTTACTCCCATGAGCGCGTCATCAACAATATGACAGAAATTATAGGTTGGATATCCATCGCTTTTCATAAGGATGAAATCATCAATCGCATCTTCGGCGGCCGACAGCTCACCCATGACTGCATCGGTCCATTGGTACGATTTAGGGTCGGATTTGAAACGGAGCGGCTGCGTACCGTCCCACGCTGGTGGGTTTTCTGGACGATGATGACGGAATAAGAATGGGCGCTTCTCGGCCTTGGCTTGAGCGCGAAAGCCCTCGAGCTCATCAGGAGTATACGGGTCGGCGTAGGCACGTCCCGTATCGATGAGTTTTTGTGCCCACTCTCTGTATATGGCGAGGCGCTCCGACTGCAGATAGGGCGCCTGCGGACCGCCTTGGTCGATACCTTCGTCCCAGGTGAGACCGAGCCATTTTAGGCTGGCTTCAATTTGCGCAATGCTGCCCTCAACCTCGCGGGCTTTATCGGTGTCTTCAATACGGAGAATGAAGGTGCCTTCATCGTGTGTGTGTTTTGCCTGCTGGGCAAGCAGCCAGGCAAACAATGCCGTGCGGGTTGCACCCACGTGCATAAACCCAGTTGGGCTTGGAGCAAATCGAGTTCGAACAGTTGTCATACGTCCTCTTATTATACCATTACCTCTGGAGAACGAGAAATAGACTACAGGCTGGTCGCGATACGGCGAATTTGATCGCTCGAGAGCGGTGCCTTGCTGTCGATTTTGTAGAGAATGCCGCCATTTACCCAGGCAGCAGCCGTGTCGTAGGTGTAAATTGTTAATCCACGCTCTCTGGTGGTGACGTAGTTTGCGCCTGCGGCTGGGGTGACGACATTATCAAGCACTGCCGTTGAGTCCCACGAGCTGCGGGTTTGTGTAATCGAATAGTGATTATCATTACTGTGTGAGACGAACTTCAGCCCCACTTCCCCATCGCTGTAGGTGACGGGTTGACTAAGCGAGTAACCATCGGGGGTGTATTCAGGGTATGAGGCATGAATACCAGCTTGGGCGGCAGCCATACTGACTGAAATATTCGGAATCAGGCGCCAGGCGGCGTAGAGTGCGGCAATTATCACTAGGATGACAGACCCAATAATAATGAGGCGGCGCGAACGAGGTGATCGTGTGCGGGCAGGTTTCTTTGCTTTAGTCGTTGGAGTCGCGAGCGCTTTAGCAATGGCCGCCTCCTTCACTTCTTTGGCAGTGGCCGGAGCGGTGCGCGCAGCTGTTTTCTTAGCGGAGTGGCGTGTGAGTGCCCGCTGCGCAATAGGATGAAGCCGAGCCGGCTTGTCGGCCACGGCTGCGGCGGTGGTTTTGGTAGCAGGGGTCTTCTTAGGCTGCGCGGGCGCGCTGACCTTTTTTGGAGCGGGTTGAGCTTTTGGAGTGGATTGAGCGGGCGCTGCCATAACCGGGTGCTTCGCGAAACGTGTCACATCGGTACTTTTGGCAATATCCATGTGGCGCCCAGGTGTAGGACGCCGCAAGACAGGTTTTTGCGGCGCGGCTGGCTTTTTGGTCGCGCGGCGCACGAGGGTTTGAGAACGCTGAGCAGTGCTGTGAACCCCTGCCGAATCTTTCACGCCACGGCTTGTGGTGGGTGTAGGTTTGGGTGTGGGTACGGCTTGAGGCTTGGGCTTGGGTATGCTGGGAGTGCGGTCTGGCGTGGTCACAGCAGTAGAGTCAATCGGCAGACCAGTGACAGAGTCGTAGGCTCGCCCGTTGACGTTGATAGTGTTGTGTGGTGCCATGTATACAATTTCCTCGCAGGTTCTCGCATTAATACAGGTGGGGTCCAAGATGGGTCCCACGCCGTGTTACTCCTTATACTAGAGCCAACAAGACGCTTATGCAAGTCTAATTTTAACCATTATCTCATTATAGTTTGCTATACTTTAGAGGAATAAGCGCATATCTCTATGTTTAAGAAACCCACCAAAAGACAATACCTCATTCGCCGGATTATACTTTCCAGTATTGCGACCCTAGCAGTTCTTGTTATTGCAACCGTTGCAATTCTTTCGATGCTCGGATTCCGACTCGATAGCAACAACGGTCGCCTAGAACAAGGTGCGCTGCTCCAGTTCGACTCTCGTCCGAACGGCGCCGATGTGTATGTTGACGGCCATTTTATTGGCTCGCGCACGGCGACAAAGCAGACCGTGGTGGCGGGTACTCATACCGTTAAAATGACCAAGGCTGGCTACCGGGACTGGAGTCGCACGCTCACACTTACCGCTGGCACACTGACCTGGCTCGATTACATCCGATTTGTCCCCAAGGAACTTCCCGTCCAGACCGTCACCAACTACCCTACACTAGCGCGGCTGAGTATCTCACCTTATGGTAGGTGGGCATTGGCCCACGAAACTGCGGATTCGGCCACCTTCCGCTTGGCCGACCTTCGTGCCGAAGAAGTCAAAACATCCGATCTTGTGCTGCCGGCTACTAGCTACAGCGAATCTCAGACACCTGACGTGATCCATTCGTTTAATATTATTTCCTGGGACGAGGATGGTCGCTATGTGTTAGTGAAGCACCTGTACCGCGATCAAACCGAGTGGCTGGTAGTCGATACGCAAAATAGCGCGGCAACCGTTAATGTGACGCAGCTCTTAAGTGTCAATTTTAAGGATCTGCAGTTTGCCAGTACAAACGGTAAGTCATTTTACGGACTTACTAATGATGGCGCTATTCGTAAACTAGATGTATCCGCTGCAACACTTTCGCGCGCCTTCGTGACCCATGTCGATTCATTTAGTATGTACGACAACTCAATTATTAGTTATGTGGGAGTCGATCCAGCCGATGCCACCAGCCGTGTGGCGGGTGTGTACCGTGATGGCGATGAAGTGCCGCATATCCTGCGCGCCACTACTTCCAGTGATATACCGCTCAACATCGTATCAAGCCGTTACTTTAGCGACATGTATGTTGCGGTTGCCGAGGGTAACGTAGTGACCGTTCTGAAAGGCAGCTACCCAAGTTCAATTGGGCACGACACCAGTAGCCTGACGAAGATTGCATCGCTTGAACTTTCGGGCACCGTGTCGGGGTTGTCGTTTAGTCCAAAGGGTGGCTATGTCGTGGCGCAATCGGGTGAAACTTTCAAAAGCTACGAAATTGAACACAATCGGATTGATGTCGGCACCATTGCGGTAGCAAAGGGCCAGGCCGCCTCATCGCTTAAGTGGCTCGACGTGGCGCATCTTTGGAACGATGATAACGGTCGTCTGACCATGCGAGATTTTAACGGTATCAACATTTTCACCATTATGAATGTCGAGCCAGGCTTTGACGCCAGCTTAAGCCAGAACGGCCGCTTTTTCTATGCGGTTGGCAAAAACGAGAATGGCTACCATCTCCAGCGTGTCAAAATGATTCTCGATTAGTTGGCTTAGCCTGCGCTCTGCGCCGACTAAGGGCGCGTCTTAGCGGCCGAAGAGTCGCTCGAGGAATGTTGGTGAATTTCCAGGCAGCGCGGCACCTTCGGCGCTGTCCGTTTCTTCGGCTGGTGCGGCGTGTGCCTTTGCGGGGTCGGGGCTGACTTGCTCGGCAGTAACCAGTAATCGATTCCTTGAGGTTCCAAGTGGCGTACAGGTAATGAGCGTCATAATTGGCTTTGAGGTAGGATAGACCAGTTTATTAACTTCGGTTGGACGCACTACTTCTGTGCCCGTGACCACATAGGTGTAGCGAGTGCCTTCGTAGTTGGCGTAAATGGTATCACCAGCCTGGAGTTTATCGAGCTGCGCAAAAATAAATTTGTAGTCTCCTGGGTCGAACAGGTCGTTGCTACTGTGCCCCGAGAGGACGGTATTGCCGATTTCTCCAGGATGGCTGCTGGCCCCTGGAATTGCAAAATGTGCAACGCCTTGCTGCATGGCCGCCATTTGAGAGGTGTAGTCGCTGCCTACCCCGTAGATTGCGGGGACATCTACATTAATTTTAGGAATAATAAGACGCGGATCGGGACCGACAACGGCCGCACTGGTGGGATCGATGACAATATTTTGAGGGTCGATGGCACCGGGCGAAACATAGGCATTGACCGAAGCAATAAGCACGCGGTTATATTGTAAGAAGACAAAGACAAGCACTACGGCGAGCGCTGCGGTGATAGGAATAAAATGCCTACTTTTTCGGATTTTTTTAGCCTGGTGGCGTACGCGTCCAAGTAGCTTTTGACGCAGCTCAAAGAGGGCTTGGTCTTTTGAAAGATCTTCGGCGGTTTCTTCGAGGTCGGTGCGGTGCGTAAAGAATTCGTGACCAGATGCGGTGCCAGCCCCCGCGTTGGGGACGCCTGTGTCAGTGGCGGTCGCGGTTGAGGTGGGCGTATGCGACACTGGTGATGTCTGCGATGTGTGCGACAGCTGTGATGCGGCGTGTATCTGTGCAGTGCGCTGTTGGTGCGCGTAGTATGCCGAGTAGTATTGTTGGTAGTAGTTTTGCCAAGCGCTATGGTAGGCCTTCCACTGTTCGGCTTGGGGTTGCGGGTGGTCCTGGTGGGTTCGTTGGTAGGGGTTAGTGGCCTCGGTGTCCGACTGCGAAGGAGCCACGGGGCTATCACCGTATAGTGCATTAATCTGCGAACGAAGGACGTTTGCAGCCGCCGATTGTGCTTCTTGTGGAGTGCGAGGATTCGGCGCGCCCCCACTCTGACTACCATCATTCGGATTCATATCTGTATTCTTACTGTATTTTATTGTACAATACTAAAGTTGTTTGGGCGAGTAGTCCATCACACGCGGGCGAGTGGCGGAATCGGTAGACGCGCTAGACTCAAAATCTGGTTCCAGCAATGGAGTGAGGGTTCAAGTCCCTCCTCGCCCACCAAAAGACGTAACGAGACATGCGTCTTTATTTTTTTGCTTTTATCCAATAATTGCCGTTGCAGTAGCCTCGAGTGGTTTCGATGGACTCCACAGCCAATACGCGGCAGCTTTCGCGGCGGTATTACCTCGCCAAATCGCCATAGGATTATCCCAGGGGGTTGTGACCACTTCACCACCGTGTGCAATAACAAAGCTGTCGCGGTGTAGCACAGCAATACTTACGGGATACGTAATAGTAAACTTATGTAGTGCCTCGACAAGGTTCGTGAGTTGCATGCTAAAAGTAAGTACCTTTGGGTAGTAGACGGCTTGAAAAAGCTTTTGCAGCTGGGCAAACGACACAATTAATAGAGTATTTGGGCGGTCGATAAGGGTTTGTGCACTATTTTTTACAAGATCAACTGCATCTCGGGTAATGGTAAGAAGGCCGCTATAGCTTTGTATAAAGCGTTCATACAGAATGGCGGTTTCGCTGCTACGCCCCGCATCGCCGATAAGTAAGACGCCATCTGCCCAGGCGCTTATTGACGCCATATCGGTGGTTGCATCGTTCGATAAGCTCCCTGATGGGTTTGTTGGTGCAAACAATGCCTCGGTAATGCTTGCGGGAAGAGTTTTTTTCAGCACATCAGGGAGCAAAACGCGCAGTTGTCCTACTCCACTGCTTGCAGCAATGCCGTAGGCCTCGGCCACGCCCGCAAAGCCAAGTTTGTTACCACCGATAATAGCAAGCTTTCCCGCTTGTCCGCGCTGCTCGGGTTTATTCCACTCGATGTCAGGGAAAAGTGGCGTGTCGGGCGATTGTTTTTTCCAGTAGCTGTAATCCATAGCCGCCTTTAAAGGTCTACCTCAATACTTACCGGACAATGGTCGGAACCCATGACATCGGCGTGAATGGCGGGGTTTTTGACTGCTTCTGCGATTGCATGGCTGGCGAGCCAATAATCAATTCGCCACCCCACATTGCGGGCACGCGCGTTCGCCCAGTGGGTCCACCAGGTGTAGGCCTCGGTTTTGTCGGGGTACGCGGCGCGGAAGGTATCAACATACCCAGCCGCCTCGAAGGCGTCAAAACCGGCGCGCTCTTCATTGGTAAAGCCGTGCTTTCCCACATTCGGCGCGGGATTAGCAAGATCGATTTCGTTATGAGCAACGTTAAGGTCGCCACAAAAAAGGACTGGCTTGGTTTTTTCAAGCTCCTGCACATGCTCGAGGAAGGCTGGATCCCACTGTTCGCGGCGGAGCGCTAAGCGACTTAAATCGCCTTTTGAATTTGGCGTATAGACAGTGACAACCCAAAAGGCGTCAAACTCGGCGGAAATAACGCGCCCTTCTTTCGAGGGGTCGCCGTAGCTATCGCCTGCCAGGTTATATTTTTCGGCTAGATGGTCGGCAAAACCGTTCAGCACCTGGATGGGTTTTTGTTTACTAAAAATGGCTGTACCGCTGTAGCCGGCTTTATCGGCGCTATTCCAGTATTCGTGGTAGCCAGCAAGATCGACCTCGGCCTGCCCCTGTTTTGCTTTTGTCTCCTGGAGGCATAAAATATCGGGCTGGTGAGTCGCAATAAAAGTTTGAAACGTGCCCTTCTTAACGACCGCACGAATCCCATTTACATTCCACGAGTAGAGTTTCATGGTTTTAGTATATCACTTGGGGTGCTACAGTTTGACGCGGGCATCGCGTTCTTGATCGCGCTTTTTGATGGCCTGTCGTTTATCGTAATTCTTTTTACCTTTACCAAGGGCGATGACGAGCTTAATATAACGCCCTTGTGTGAGCAGGCGAAGTGGCACAATTGACATACCGTCTTGTTTACGAGCGGCCAGCTCGTCAATTTGCTTGCGGCTGGCGAGCAGTTTACGTGCGGTGGTGTCGACTGCCATTTCGTTGATGCCCTTCGAGTTGAGCTGCAGCGAAAAGCTAGCATTGTTAAGCCAAAGTTCATTATTACGAATTGTGACAAACGATCCTTTGAGCTGCACTCGGCCATTGCGGGCGGCGCGCGCCTCTTTGCCGTTGAGGACCAGCCCAACCGTGAGCTCGTCACCCAGGGCATAGTCAAAAGAGGCCCTCCGGTTAAGAATAGCCTGTGGCTTGGTGCTGCGTTTCTTTTTTTGCGCCATAACTCCCCCATTGTAACAGATAGCGGTATTTGACAGAATAGGACTTTATGTGGTATAATAGTAAGATAGTATACCATTCGGTATACCGTTCCTCTCGATCTCTGTGAAGTGGAGGTGACTGTGCCTGCGCCACTGTACGATATGCTTTCGGGCATTTCGTTCTGGTTGATGCTCGTTGGCGTCAGTGCTATTCCCTACGCCATGTACCCTGTGGCGTATCTCGGCGAGTCGCGCCGTCCTGGTCGTGGACCGAATGACGTGCCCGTGTGGCGCGATCAGTCGCGCGCGTTCATGCCTGGCGACTTCGGTCTGGCGCTGATGGTGACGTGCTGCTTGCAGCTTCGGAGCCGTCTGGCGGCAGATTGGGCAATCTCGCTGTGGTTCAAGGGTCTGGTGCTACTGGTTGCGGTGGGGATTTTCCTCGCGGCTCGTACGTATTTGTACACCCCGAAGCACTACAGCCGGTCTGCCTGGAACTCACCGTCCAAGCGCTACCACGACTTCGTGATGTTCCTGCTGTTCGGCTCGGTTGCCCTGTACGTCTGTCTGCCGGTCTACCTGACCATTAGCTGGCAATCGTACTGGTCGGTGCACCTGCTGGGTCTGTTTGGCCTGGCGCTCTGGGTGACGGGAAATGTCTACGACTTCACCCACAACGAGACGCCGAGCGCTCGGCAACACCCCGCGGCGTGGACGCCAATCTGGCGCCGCACGCAGTGAGCTCAAGAGGAATTGCCGCCCTAGTACCGTTACGGTATGGGCGGCATTTTCTTTATCCTGGGGTGCTGGAATTAAACAAGTTTTTTCATTGCCTCGAACAACACGCGGGCTGAATCGTCCCAGTTAAATGTGCGCATGTGGGCTTTCCCCTTTTTGACGCGTGCGGTACGCACGGCCTTATCGTCAAGTGAGTGGACTGCCTCGGCAAATGCTTTAGGGTTTTGCGGATCAAAATAGACAGCACCATCGGCGCCCACTTCATGAAAAATTGGAATATCGCTGGCCACCACCGGAACGCCCATCGCCATCGCTTCGGCCACGGGAATGCCGTAGCCCTCGTCAAGGCTGGCGGTGGCAAGGAGCGCGTTGTCGGCGAGCAGTTTTTCGTATTCGTCATCACTTACGCCATTGTGGAAGATGACGGGTGCACCTTTAGGGATGAGCTTTGTGAGCGCCTCTTTTCGTTCGCTACTAATACGACTTAGCAAATGCAGCGTGCGACCTGGCAGCCATTCCATGCCACGAATCAGCGTTTCGACATTTTTATATGGCATGAACGACCCCATGTAGATAATATTTTTGATGCCATCATCATGCCGCACGGGGTATGTGTGAAATTGCTGGGGTGCATTGTACACAACCACCGCGGGGTGCGCGGTCATGCGGGCCTTTTTAAGGTCCTGAGCCGATGTGTGACTGACTGTGGTGATAAGGTCGGCCGCCTTTAAAATAAGACGCTGCGGCGTGTAGCTTTGATGATAGAGCCACCAACCCAGGCGCATAGGTGCCGAAAAAGCGCGCGGCGCCTGGTTGTGGCGATAATAAATCATGTCATGAATTGTTAAAATTGCCTTATATTTTCGCCCCATCGTACCGATTGTTTGCATGGGGCTGTAGACAATGTCGGGAGTGTATTTATTGAGAATACGTGCGGTAAACGGCTCCTTTATAGAGGTGACGGAGTGAATTTTAATGAAGTCGGCATTTTTTGGGAACCACTTTTTTTGGGCTTCATCGGAAATTAAAAATGTTACCGGCGTGAGTTTTGCCAGGGCGCGCCCGAGCTCGACTGAATAGCGGCTAATACCATCATGGTAGTCGGTGCGAGTGTAACGGGCGTCAAAAAATATTTTCATAACTCTGTGAGGAATTTTACCACGCGCGGGAGGGGTGCCCATAGCTTTCCAAAGGACACCGTGCGGATCCAAGCCCCTAGGGTGCAGAGGCCCCGAGAGACTCTCGCGTGGAGCGGGTTCCGCGGAAACGCTATGGGTACCCCTCCCACTCGTGCTATAATCGTTGACAGAGTTATGAAAATATTAATTGCGTCGGATTTACACTACCCGACTATCAACGGTGTTGCCACGTTCAGCCGAAACCTTGCCAAAGGCCTAGCCGATCGTGGTCACGAAGTGTTAGTAATTGCGCCAAGTCAAAGCGGTAAGCGCTGCAAAGAAGTTGATGGCAACCACGTAATTACCCGGACCGATTCGGTACCGTTTCCGTTTTATCAAAACTTTAGAATCTCGCTGAACCCTGGGCGCGAAGTGAAGAAAATTATTGAAGATTTTGACCCTGATGTCATTCATATCCAAATGTTGCTTGGTATTGGTCAGGCGGCGATGAAATATGGCAATAAGTTCGGTATTCCAATTGTCAGTACGAATCATGCCATGCCCGAAAATTTGATGGACAACCTCCGTTTATTGGCGCCCGTCTCTCGCCCTATTAATTATATGATTAAAGCCTACGGAGCCCGTTTCCACTCGAAGGCCGACCTTATTACCATGCCAACTCAATCGGCCATTGAGATGTTTAATGTAGAGAAAATTACCACACCTATCGCCGCGGTGTCTAACGGTATCGATTTATCGCGCTTTACCCCTGGCGCTGCGCCCGATGCGCTGTATGATACCTTTCATATTCCAAGAGACAGCCAAGTGGTGAGCTATATCGGGCGACTCGATGCCGAGAAGCACCTGCCGGTGCTGATGCGAGCCTTTATTCGGGTCTTGTCGGTCATGCCCCATACTCACCTGCTGATTGTCGGTGATGGCACCGAGCGTGCCTCGCTTGAAACAATGGCGCACGAACTTGGTATCGCCTCGCAGGTGACCCTTACTGGTCGAGTCAGCGACGAAGATCTCGAAGCTCTTCACAAGGTGGGCACGGTGTTCTGTATGCCTTCACCGGCCGAGCTGCAAAGTATTGCCACCCTCGAGGCGATGGCCAGTGGCCAGCCGGTTGTGGCGGTTGATGCCGGTGCACTACGCGAGCTTTGTCAGCACGAACGCAACGGCTACCTCACCGAACAAGATGATGATGAAATGATTGCGAATGGACTCCTGGCTATTCTTCAAGACGACTCACTGCGCGCCGAAATGAGCGCCCAGAGTCTTGAGATTGCTCGCACGCACGATCTTGATACCACCCTGCAGCGTTTTGAAGAAATTTACCGCGGCTTAGTAAACGCCTGAATATAGGCCGCCACGCGCTCGGGCGTTTCGTAATGAGTTAAATGCCCCACGTCATTAATAACTTTCAGTGTGGCTTTTGGGAATTTTTTCACTAAGGCGTACTGGTCGCTGAGTGGAGTAATATCATCGAGTGAGCCAGCGATGAGCAGCGTTGGCACAGGAATATCAGGGGCAAACTCACCCACGTGGGAGCTGACCGATGTGGTAAAGCTCTCGAGGACAGACCTCGGGTTATGGAACCGACTGAAATAGCGGTCGTGTTGATGGTGGATGTAGGTGCGGAGTCCTTTGTCTTTCGTTTTTACCATCGTAATACTCATGACGCGGACAATCGGGCGGGCCGCGAGCCACGCGTGGGCCGGCTTATTCGGCAGCGAGGCGCCTATTTTGTAGTATAAAGTTGCCAGGCGTGTCATGGTGCGGCGCGGGCCTTCGAGCGCAGGGGCGCCAATTGGGTTGACTAATACCAGTTTTTTAATGGTGCGCGGATACTGCTGGGCGTAGGCCGCACAGATAATACTTCCAAACGAGTGTCCCATAAGGTAGGGTGCCCCTTGGGTTGAATGTTTCGCGATAAAGCCGTGCAACCATGTGACATAGCTCTCGAGGTCGTAGCGCGTGAGTTTGGCGCCACGTCCAAATCCGGGCAGGTCGGGAATGATAATATCAAACCCCTTAAGATATTTAGCTATCAGTAGGAGTCCGTGGTGGGTGCCGCGAAAGCCGTGAATCATAATAAGCGTCGGCTTGGCGGGAGAGATGTCGCGTCTCATGTACGTAGCAACAAGGGGTTATGCGGCAGCTGGGGCGAGTCCGTGCGCGTTAATAGATTCTTGGAGTTTTGGACGGTCGAATCCAAGAATAATATCGCCAGCGATATCGGTGACGGGCACGCCGCGGAAGTCGCCGCCAATTTTCTCCATGAGTTCATCGTGGGCTGCTTGGTCGGCCTCGATATCCTTGGCGATATACGGGACACCAAGGCGATCCAACCACTGCATTTCAGTGTGGCAAAATGCGCACCAGCTGGTACGGTAAATAATTACTTGAGGTGCGGTCGTTGCGTCTGCGCTCATATGGTCCTCTATTTCCCTAACTTAATTTCACTATACATTATACAGTAAACCTCGGTCACTGCCAATACACTTAGTATAGCGCTTGTGGTACAATAAAAGCTAGAATAGGCACCAAAAAGACATGCTGAAGAGACAATATGTACGGGGCGGGTTCGCATTGCCAACGGTGTTAATTGCATCGGTGGTGATGCTTATTGTGCTTTCGGTGTCCATCTCTTCTGTCGCGGCGGTGCGCACTACCCTGAAGGGCCAGTATTATAGCCAACTCGCGAAGGCTGCCGGCGAGGCCGGCGTGGCCTATGCTAAGGCGTGTCTTGCTAAAAATGGCAACGTCCCTCTTTGGACCGATGCAAAACCGCTCCGACCAAGTACTGATTGTGCAGGTAATAATCTTATTTCAAATAATCCTTTCCGCACGCTTATTGTTGGGGGTGGTGGGAGCGGCGGTGGCTCCACTGGCGGTGGTGGCGGTGGTGGCGGCGTACTTTCTTACGATTTCTTCTCGCTTGCTGAAGGGTCGTATCCAGTCGTGGTGGGTATGGGCGCCGTGTCGCCGGGTAATCAACTGCGCGGCAAAACTGGGGCTAACTCAACTTTTTATGATTGGGTTGCGGTTGGCGGTGGTGGCGGTGCTCACTCGGCGGGTAACGTCTCGGGTGCTACGGGTCTTTCGGGCGGAAGCGGCGGCGGCGGTCAAAATTATTACGGTACGAATAATCCTGGCGCGGGTACACCTGGCCAAGGATACCAGGGTGGTCCACTGGCAAACACGGAGGTAACAAGCGCAACCGGCGGTGGTGGCGCGGGCGGCCCCGGCTCGGGGAGTAGCTTTGTGCACGGCGGTGGCAATGGGGGCCCTGGTGTGATGAGCACAATTAGCGGTGCGACTGTCTATTACGGCGGTGGCGGTGGCGGTGGCGGCAGTGGCACCCATGGTGGCGCGGGCGGTATTGGCGGTGGCGGCAACGGCGCCGATGTTGGGCTAGCGGGGCAACCGAACACTGGTGGCGGTGGCGGTGGCGGTTGGAGCTACGCAACTGGTGACGGTGGCGCGGGCGGCTCGGGTGTGGTTATTATTTCCTACCCCGATAATGGTTCGGTTGAGGCATCGGGTGGCTCGCAAATTTACTCGACCGGTGGCATGAAAGTTCATATTTTTAAATCGAGTGGTGTATTCGAGGTCACATCGGTACAAAATTCAACCTGCCCTACCGACCCACGCTGTTCGGTTGTAGCCAACGACACCCTGCGCAGCTCATTCAAAATTGGTAAACCGCCAGTTGATGCCGATGGAAGAGCGCTGGCAATTCCTAACACCGGCTATGTTGAGCTCCTGCGGGCCTCGAATGGTGCGGTATGGCGAACCTATCAGCAACCTGCAGTGCAGTCAGTTGCGGTACCCGATTTGTGTTCTGGTGCTGCAACCAGTGCATTAGGTTGGCAGGGTGCGGTGGTTGCATCGGCTAAAGAAGTGATTCCAAATGCGACTGCGGCACAAACCATTGCCCTCGCCGATGGCGGTCTGCCCGCCGGGCGTATGTATTTTAGAAAAGATGTCAATGTAGCGAAAGCCGGTACGTACACTCTTTCGGTACTGACGAACGACAAGAACACCAAGGCCGAGGCGTACATCGATGGTCAGTTGGTGGCTATTTCGGGTGGTGCGTTGTCTGGCGGTTCGGCGGGTCTTGCGGCCGGGTGTCACACCCTCACAGTGTTGATCATCAACGAGGCGTTGGCACCGCACCCGGCACGTTTTACGGCTGCGTTCGGTCAAGCGGGGGCCGCGCCGCTTGCAGTAACCGACACAAGCTGGCGTGTCAGTGCGGGTGCAACCGTGCACTTCTCACACCCCGATTACTACGCCAATCCAGCCGTGTGGGCATCGGTGGTAAGTTACAGCCCGGCGACCGCCCAAGAGCTCGAGTCGACCTGGACCACAATCAGCGGTGACGCCGCCGCGCGCGTGATTACTCCGGCGGGCAATGGCTGTCCACTCACCTGCCCCAACGGTAGCTCGGGGTATCTTCGGGATAGCAAAAATATCACCGTGTCGGTGGCTACGCCAGTCATGGTAACGGCGCTCTGTGATGACGACTGCGCCGTGTATATGGATGGCCAGGTGGTTATTTCGGCCGCTCCGTGGAAAGGCGTGAAATCGCAATCGCTGACGCTTACGCCAGGCGCCCATCGCTTTGCCATTCGAGCCTACAATAGCCCAACTTATAACGGCTCTACGGTTGCAAATCCGCTTGGAGCTGCTATGTCAGTCGTGGCGAGCGGCGGGACGGTACTTACGCACACCGATGCCAGCTGGCTTGGGGCGAATGTCTGGACGCCGGGGAGCGATTCAACGGCTAATATTCAATCGTATGAAGCTTCGTTCTTGCCAAGCCCTAACGACTGAGCGCCGTAAGCACGCCTTGACCACCTAAAATGCGCCACCCCCTACCCAACGATGTGTAAATTTGATATGATGTGAAAGATATGACCGAGTCGCCTCGACCGCAGTCGAACCCAGGCCGGACGACCAAGCCGCAGTCAAACATATCGGCACCCATGCTTATTTTTTTGACTGCACTTGATACTACCTGGAGGGCTTTTGCTCCTACTATCGGAGGAGTACTTATTGGTATAGGTATCGATCACACGTTCGCTATTGCCCCTATCGGCACCATTGTATGTCTTGTATTGGGGGTAGTACTGAGCGCACTGCTTATCACACAGCAACTTCGTAATGTAAGGAATTCATCGAAATGAGTCTCATAACTATGGCCGCTACAGAGCTTCATATCTCAATCTCGTCCGAGACACTTTTTTCGCTCGGCGGGATTCCTATCACGAACGCGGTCTTTACTGGCGCACTGGGTGTCATTATTACGGTGGCAATTCTGTGGTATGTAGCCGGGCGGGTAAAGCGCGGAAAATATAATCGCTTTGTTGGTTTGGTGCAATGGGTGTTCGAAGGACTCCTTAAGCAAATTAATGATGTTGTGCCAGACAAGGCGATTGCGCGCCGTATTACCCCCCTCGCCGTGACGATTTTCTTTGTGGTGCTTATAAATTACTGGCTCAGTGTCATTCCGGGGCTTGAGTCAATCCATTGGAACGGCGTGCCGGTACTCCGTAGCCTCACGGCCGACCTAAACTTTACACTGGGATTGGCGCTTATCACAATCATCACGGTGCAGGTGTATGCGATTCGTCACTTAGGGGTATTTGGGAATGGACAGCGTTATTTCCGTAACCCGTTGAAGGACCCAATTGGCGCCTTCGAAGGATTCCTCGAGCTTATTGGCGAGGCATCGCGCGGGACGGCGTTGGCACTGCGTTTGTTTGGTAATGCCTTTGCGGGTGAAGTGCTCCTTATTATTATTGCGGCGCTCACCAGCTACTTTGCTTCGGTCACCCTGCCCTTCTTTATGGCCTTCGAGCTGTTTATTGGCTTTATCCAGTCGTACGTCTTCTTTATCCTGACCCTTATCTTTACTGCGCTCGCCGTTGCACATCACGGCCCTGAATCTGATCACTCCCCTGTTGATACACCTCACGCAAAGGCTCCGGCCAAGGGGTAATGATATAATGAGAAGTAATAAATAAGGAGATATTTACATGGATGCATTAGCATTTGGACTAACCTACGGATTGCCTGCACTAGGAGCAGCATTTGGTGTGGGATTTATTGGTGCGGCAGCGCTCAACGCCTTGGGTCGTAACCCCGAGAAGCTCGGTGACATTCGTACTCTTATGATTACCGCAATTGTGTTCGCCGACTCGCTCGCAATTATCGGTATTATCGTAGCGATTATCGCGAAGTTCTTGTAGGAGTTGCCCGTGAATTTCCTGACACTCACCGCTGAAGCTGCCGAAACCGATAACGACCTTTTTAGTGCGCTTGGTATTGATTGGCGATTGCTGATTTTGCAAATCGTTGCCTTCTTAATTTTGGTGTGGTTGTTGGGAAAGTTTGTATATCCATGGCTGATGAAATCGGTTGACGAACGTCAAAAAGATATTGATGCGGCTGCCAAGGCAGCCAAAGAGGCGCAGGATTCGGCCGCGGCGAGTGAAGCCGAGACAGCTAAGCTACTCGCTCAAGCCCGCCATGAAGCGGCCGAGATTGTCGCAACCGCCAAGCTTGAGGCAACCGAGATGGTGTCGGCTAGCGAGGCAAAGGCTAAGTCGGTGGCTGAAAAAATCGCCGCCGATGCACACGACCGGATTGCAAAGGACATCGACAAGGCTCGTCGTGAACTCCATGATGAGACTCTTGAACTTATCGCCTATGCAACCGAAAAGGTGGTTCGTCAGAAGCTCGATAAAAAGTCCGATGAAGCACTTATCGCCGACCTACTGAAGGAGGCGAAGTAGCGTATGGCGCGTAAGCTGTCTCGGCGTAGTATTGCCCGACACGTTGCCACGCACTTGGCGGATGGTAAGTCACCTGCTGCCATCACCACGCAGCTGGCTGCCTATCTTATCGCCACGCATCGCACCAAAGAGCTGGCCATGATTGTGCGCGACATCGAGTTCTATGTGGCGGACCGTGGTTATGTGGCTGGCGTGGTAACCTCGGCCCACGAATTAGGCGCGGCCACGCGGGCGGCGCTCGAGGCGTTTGCTCGCCAGAAGACCGGTGCTTCAGAAGTGACATTAACCCACGTCCTTGATGAATCACTGCTTGGTGGTGTCAAACTAGAATTACCTGGCTACGAATTTGATACCACAATTGCCCGACAACTCTCGACATTAAAGACACGATACAAGAAAGCCTAACCAAGGAAATGACAGGAACGAATATGAGCGAATTATCAATCACCGAACTATCAAAAGAACTGCGCAGCGCAATTGAGCACCTGGAAACGAAAGGCAGCCTCGATGAGGTTGGTGTCGTGCTTCGTGTGGGGGACGGCGTGGCCTGGATTCATGGTCTCCGCAACGCTGGCTATAGCGAAGTGGTACAGATTGAAACTGACCACGGTATTGTCGAGGCCTTTGCGCTGAACCTCCTGGAAGACGAAATTGGCGCAGTGCTGCTAGGCGAGGACTCTGACGTAAAGGCCGGTCAAACGGTTCGTCTGAAAGGTGTAGTGCTTGAGGTGCCGGTTGGTCCAGAGCTGCTTGGACGTGTAGTCGACCCGCTCGGTCGCCCTCTTGATGGCGGTCCTGCTATTAGTACGAAGACGTACGGCGTGGTAGAACGCAACGCACCTGGTGTGATGGAGCGTAAATCGGTACACGAGCCACTTATGACGGGTATTGTTGCCATCGATGCAATGTTCCCGATTGGTCGTGGTCAGCGTGAACTTATTATTGGTGACCGTCAAACTGGAAAAACAGCACTGACGATTGACACTATGATTAACCAGGCAAAGCAAAAGACTGGCGTCATTAACGTCTACGTGGCCATTGGTCAGAAGCGCTCGAAGGTTGCCCGCCTGGTAGATCGTCTGAAACAAGAAGGGGTGATGGACCAAACGATTATCGTTGCAACCAGCCCTTCAGACCCCGCATCACTTCTCTACCTCGCGCCGTATGCCGCGACCGCCATGGGAGAGTACTTCCGCGACAATTCGCAGCACGCCTTAATGATTTACGATGACTTAACCAAGCACGCCGTAGCATACCGCCAGATGTCCTTGCTGCTCCGCCGCCCACCAGGACGCGAGGCCTTCCCTGGTGATGTGTTCTACCTGCACTCACGTCTGTTGGAGCGTTCAGCCAAGCTTTCGGACGCACTTGGCGCGGGATCACTGACGGCCCTGCCTATTATCGAGACTCAGGCTGGTGATATTTCGGCGTACATTCCTACGAACGTGATTTCTATTACCGATGGTCAGATTTTCCTTGAAACCGACCTTTTTTACCAGGGTATCCGTCCCGCGATTTCGGCGGGTCTGTCGGTGTCTCGTGTGGGTGGTGCGGCGCAGACGGCAGCCGTGAAATCGGTATCGAGCCACTTGAAACTTGGGCTGTCACAGTTCCGCGAATTGGCGAGTTTCACCCAGTTTGGAAGCGACCTCGATGAGGCAACCAAGCATCAAATTGAACGTGGACAGCGTCTTACCGAGCTCCTCAAACAGCACCAGTATCAGCCAATGAGTATTTGGCAGCAAGTTGTCAGTATCGTCTCGGTCACCTCGGGTTATTTCGACCGCGTACAGGTTGCTAAAATTAAGGAAGCTCAGGCTGCGGTGTTGTCACGCATTTGGGCCGATCACAAGAAAGATATGGAGACGCTGGAAACGGGCGCCAAGCCAACTGAAAGTATCTTGAAGGCTATCGAGCAGGTTGCGACCACTGTCGCGAAGGGATTTGAAGGGTAATCGCCGATGGCAAGCACGCAGGCGTTGAAAGGTCGTATCCGCTCCGTTTCTAAGACGAAGCAGATTACGAGTGCCATGCAGCTTGTGGCCGCCAGCCGTATGCGTAAGGCACAGGAGGCTACCAAGGCATCCGCACCGTACACCGCAGCAGCCCATGAGCTGTTAGCCGAATTGTCAGTTCACACCTCGGTAAAGAAGCACCCTCTGTTTGCTCAGCGTCCCGTTAAGACACGCCTGCTTATTGTCATCGCCTCGGATAGTGGCCTGGCGGGGGCGTTTAACAGTAACCTTAACCGCCTGTACGCCAAAGAGTTGATGAGTGATGATGAGCGTGGTATCAAAAATACCACCATCACCGTTGGACGGAAGGCTTCACAGTTTGCAACTCGCCTGAAGGATACCGAAATCCTGGGAGCATACCAAGGACTCCCCGACCGCCCCGATGGGAACGAGCTACGCACCATTCTCGATACGGCTAAAGAGTACTTCACAACCGGAAAAGTCGATGCAGTCGATGTCATCTACACAAAATACGTCAATGGCGTGCGTCAGGAGGCGACCATTGCCCGTATGCTTCCAGCTGGTGCCGAATTTGTGGCGCCCGAGGTGGTCCACAAAGACGTAACCTACGAGCCAAGTACCGAGGAGGTACTAGATGGGGTTGCCTATCGTCTGATCGGTGCTCAATTGTATCAGGCGCTCCTCGATTCGCGCGCCAGTGAATATAGTATGCGTATGATGGCAATGAAGAATGCAACCGACAACGCCAGTGATTTAATTGAAGACTTGACGCTCGAAATGAACAAAGCGCGTCAGGCGGCAATTACGCAAGAATTATCAGAAATAAGCGGTGGGGTGGAGGCATTAAATGACTAATACGACACGCGCACTCACCTGGACAGAACGACCACACGTTACGCGCCCCGAGGAGCTGGTGGAGCTCGCAGCCGATTTTATCGCCACGCCCGATGAAGATGCAACCGAGCTTGCTCCCCTTTCGACTTACGAGTATCTCGCTGCCGCTCGCGAACTTGGATACGACATTGAGTATCTCGAAGCGATGGACCTGTTGCAGGTTCAAGAGCGCCGCATGATGTCCGAGTTTAAAAACTACCTTCATGATCAGATGACGGATGCCTTCGACCTCTCGTGGTTGACACGTCAGGCTGCAGCTGCCGACTCTGCCAAGCGGTACATTGCCCTGCTTGAACGAGGTGACGACTCTCAATGGGAAGCACTCTACGAGCGGTTCGCGTGGTATATGGCCAGTCGGTTTTCGGCCGATGTGGGAGACCAACTGCGGGACGGTCGGTGGCTAGAGGGAACCTATCAGGATGTGATGTATAACGACTTCCCCGCGCACATCAACCGACTCATTCAAGAATACAAGGTGCGCCAGGCCGAGACTCTACAAACCACCCGCCCCTCACTTGGCACAGCCGCCGTACGCACAACAATAGCACAGGAACAAGACACATGATAAAAGGAGCTGACATGACGAAACACACAGGAACAATCACCCAGATCGTTGGCGTGGTGGTCGATGCCGAATTTGAGGGCACTATCCCGGCAATTAACGATGCGCTGACTGTTGAGCGCGAGGGAAAAACCATTACACTCGAGGTGGCACAACACCTTGACGAGCGGACGGTACGCGCCATTGCGCTCTCGAGCACTGACGGATTGAAGCGCGGGCAAGACATTACTGCAACCGGCGCACCAATTAGCGTGCCGGTGGGCGATGACACCCAGGGGCGTATGTTCAACGTCACCGGTGACCCTATTGACGGTAAGCCTGCGCCAAAGGGTGCGAAGTCCCCTATTCACCGCCCAGCGCCTTCACTGGAAGAGCAGTCAAATAAGACCGAGATTTTGGAAACCGGTATTAAGTCAGTCGACCTCATCGCCCCTATCGTTAAGGGCGGTAAGGCGGGATTGTTTGCGGGTGCGGGTGTGGGTAAAACGGTGCTTATTACCGAGCTTATTAATAACATCGCCAAGTTCCACTCTGGTAACTCGGTGTTTGCGGGTGTGGGTGAACGAACGCGTGAAGGTAACGACCTGTACTACGAAATGGAAGAGGCCGGTGTGCTTGATAAAACGTCATTGGTCTTCGGACAAATGAACGAACCACCAGGAGCGCGTCTTCGTGTGGCACTGTCGGGCCTCACTATCGCCGAAGCCTTTCGTGATGAAGGTAAGGACGTTCTCTTGTTCGTGGACAACATCTTCCGTTACACCCAGGCCGGTGCCGAGGTGTCAGCGCTACTTGGTCGCTTGCCTTCAGCTGTGGGGTACCAACCTAACCTTCAAGAGGAAATGGGTGCACTCCAAGAGCGTATTACATCAACCAAAAAGGGTTCGATTACTTCGGTGCAGGCGGTGTATGTGCCGGCTGACGACTTTACCGACCCTGCGCCAGCAACGACTTTCGCCCACCTCGATGCGACCATCGTGATGAGCCGTGCGCTAACCGAAATTGGTATCTATCCAGCGGTCGATGTGCTTGCCTCAACCTCAACCAGTCTCGATCCAGAGATCGTGGGTGACGAGCACTATCGCGTGGCCCGTGAGGTGCAGCGTATTCTTCAAGAATATAAAGAATTGCAAGATATTATTGCGATTCTCGGTATGGAAGAGCTATCTGACACACAGAAACAAACCGTAAACCGCGCCCGCCGCGTGCAGCGCTACCTGTCGCAGTCGTTCTTTGTGGCCGAGAAGTATACCGGTAACCCAGGGGTGTATGTTAAGCTCGAGGATACTGTGCGCGACTTTGGTGATATCCTGGCTGGTAAGTATGACGATAAGCCTGAAGAATGGTTCTACATGGTACGGGGTACGCTGAGCGAGAAGTTAGCCTCGGAACAGGCGGCGCCTGCTAAGAAATCTACGAAGGGTACGAAGTAACCGCTATGCATTTGCAGCTCATTACTCTCCAGGGTGTCCGCGTGGACACTGATGTCTACGAGCTGATGGCGCCTACGGCCGCGGGTGAGATTGGGGTGTTTCCTGGACACGAACCACTCGTGACGCTGGCGGCGCCTGGTGCGCTGGCGGTGCGGTATGAAAAGGGCGACCGCGATACCGCACTCGAGTACTTCGCGATTAGTGGTGGTGTGATTGAAATTAACCCCGATGCGATTCGAATTTTAGTAGACGAAGCCGACCGGGGTGATGATATTATCGAGGCCGAGTCGAAGGCGGCGCTTGAGCGCGCGCTTAAGATGCGGCGTGAGGCCAAAAGCCAAGTTGACCTCGACAAGGCAAGCCAGCTTATTGACCGATCAATGGTTCGCCTTCGTGTTGCCGAGCTCCACCATCGCCGCCGTCACCACTAGGCATCAGGCCGAGACGTCAGTAGCGGGCTGAGCCGGAAGGTCGCCTGGGTCGCCAAGGATACCAAGATCACCGATGAGCGCGCGAACGTCATCGGTGCTTTTGGTATGCATCAATTTTTCGCGTAGCTCGGCCGCACCGGGCATATTGCGGACGTAAATCTTAAAGAAACGCTTGAGCGGGTCGAACGGACGAGGTTCGAGGGTTTGATTGTAGTGGTCGAACAAATCGAGATGATATCGAAAGAGGCTAAGAACTTCCTCGCGACTTGGTGTGTGCCCTGCCGTGAAGGCGTAGGGGTTGGCGAAGACGCCTCGTCCGATCATAATACCATCAACGCCGTACTGGGCGGCGAGTTCAAGACCATGGGCGCGGTCGCGGATATCACCATTAATTGTGAGCAAGGTATCTGGTGCAATCTCGTCTCGGAGCGCCTTAAGTTCGGCGATAAGCTCGTGATGCGCGGCCACCTTACTCATTTCTTTTCGCGTTCGAAGGTGAACGGTTAAGTTGACGATATCTTGCTGAAGGAGGTGCGAAATCCAGCCGCGCCATTCGTCAAGGGTGACATCGCCCAACCGCGTCTTGACGCTGACCGGGAGGCCGGCCTCTTTGGTGGCGGCAATAAGTTCGGCGGCTCGCTCGGGGGTGCGAATAAGGCCGCTACCCGCACCACCTTTTACCACCGATTTATCAGGACACCCCATGTTGATGTCGATACCTTTAAAACCGAGCTCTTTCAACCCAAACGCCATTTGGCGAAAATGGTCGGGGTTCGATCCCCAAATTTGTGCCACCATTGGCTGCTCGTCCTCTGTAAATGCCAGGCGGCCGCGGGTGCTATGAATGCCCTTTGGGCTACAAAAGCTGTCCGAATTGGTGAACTCGGTGAAAAAGAGGTCGGGAGCACCGGCGCGCGCAACGACATGACGAAACACAACATCGGTCACCGCTTCCATGGGTGCAAGGATGAAGAAAGGTTTTGGGAGATCGTGCCAAAAAGTATTCATGTGTAAGCCTCCTACAATAAAAATCACTCAACTTTTATCACAAATAATTTGGATGACGAATGCGTCTATTTGTGGTGAAAGTTGAGTGGACAGAGATAGTGCATTCTGTGTTTCGCCGTAATGAGGGCGCCACTCGTTGGGTGAGAACTTCGGGTTGGGTTACTTACGCAGCCCGCGCCTGATGTCCTCGCGCGTACGCCGATCGATGTTGGTGATGGTCGTCATGCGCTGCTCGTCAGCGATCCTCATCAGGCGTCGCTGCTCGTCCGTACGCTTGTCGGGCGAGGTCTCAGCGGCCTGCGCGAAGGCTCTGGCATCGGCCATGGCATATCACTTCCTTCGGGGTGGTGTGGAGGTGAATCACTGCGGAGGGGTTTGGGGCGGGCCCCTCGCTGCTCAGGCGGCAAGACGACATTGTCTTACGGGTGAGCGCGCGAGGGGCCCGGTTCGAGACACCTTCGTCTCGAGTGGATGGTGTCACCCATCCCTGCAGTTCATGCCTAGCTTCCCCTCAGACATGAACGCTACGTTGGTCGGGGTCCCGCCTAGCCTGTCCAGAGACTAAGCGGGACCCCGCGGTTGCGTGACTAGAGAGTTCCCGGGGTGGGAGTAAACTCAACCGCCATCTCGGGAGGGTCGGGATCGTGCGGATCCCTCCTCTTTTCTCGTGGAACGTCACGCACCTCTTGTGCACTATCTCTGTCAAAGTTCGTACTGACAGAGAGTCGTGGCATGCGAACAGCTTTTCTTTTAGTGGGTATTCCCGGGGAGAAAAGCGGTTGGCATGTCACAACCCCGCCTGACCGTACCTTCTTATTATAACACGTTTTATACTAATCCGTCAATAAGGTCTTGCTCGAATGCGAGAACTCCCTTAAGGTCTGGTGAGTAGTGGCTGGTATCGGGGAGGTCGAGTGCCATAATATGTTTCCAGACAGCCTCGATAAGCGCTTTGGTGCGCGTCACATCCTCGGGGGTGATATCCAGTGGCAGGAGGATACTTTCGCCGGCGCGAGTAGGTTCGATAAAGGCGAGTTGCCCTTGATTAACGGTATAGGTGTGATATTCGGCCGATTGCTCGACTAATATTTTATAAAAAATTAATTGTTGACGGTAACTGTGGAGTTTTTGTTTGCCGCGCTCGTCACTCCCCTTCCAGCTTGATGCCGGGTGCCCGGTTTTGTAATCGGTGACAAGGATAGTTTTATCGGTTGGATTCACATCCATGACATCGAGTGAGCCAGTAATGCGCGCCTCACCGCAACGGACGTCCTGATAGTTAAAGTTTACTTCAGATTTTTGTGAACGGCTAAGGGGTAGAATACGCGAGTTTAAGAATATGGGAATGTGGACGCTCCCCTGCTGTAAATACCGCTGCAAATCGTCTGGTTCAAGCCGTGCTTTGGTGAGGGCAAGTTCAAAATCACGGAGGGAATCTTCTAGTGGTTTTTCTTCACCAGTAACCTGAACATGCAGGTGGGCTTGACGCATAGTAGCGTGCACGGCGGTTCCGTAGCGGGCTGGTGCAGATTTCATGCTTGGAAAATGGAGCAAATCGTTGAGCAGGAACTGTTGAGGACCGCCTCGGGTGACATCGAGGAAATGGTTGAGGGCGGTGGTACTCAGTTTAAATTGCTCGAGCTGGGTCTCTAGGAGCGTGTTTAGTTCGGAAGTTGGAGTGGTAAGTGGTTCATACCATGCCAGCTGTGCGGTTTCAACACGTTCGGCGGGGGTTTGTGCCTCGGCAATTGTGCGAGTCGGCGTCGTAACGGCGAGGAGAAAATCGGCCAGAAGCGTTTCTTTATCGGTATCGTTACGCGCTGCGTAGCTTATAATAAGGTGCTGTTTGGCACGGGTCATTGCGACATAGAAAAGCCTGAGGCGCTCATCGGCGGTATTGCCCGTGGGCGCGAGCGGAAGATTTTCTGGGTAGCTAATTGATCGGCTGACGGTACGCGCACGCTGTCCCCAGACGGAATCGACCGAATTCACCACGAAGACGGTGTCGAATTCGAGACCTTTTGATGCATGTGCGGTCATCAGTTGGACGGCGGGCGCACTTTGAGCCTGACTGTCATGACTCAGTGTGATACCAATGTTGAGTCGGCGATGAAGTTCGATAAACTCGATAAATGATTTGAGTGTGAGGTTTGCGCCCGGCTGGTGTTCGCGGAGTCGGGTGCGAATTGCGCGCAGTGCATTAAGGTGCGCGATATAGTGCTCGGGGTCGCGGGCGAGTACTTTTGGTCCGAAGAAATAGGTAAAGAAGGGACTGGTAGCTTCACTACCGTGCGCTTCAGGATCGGGGCGACCAATCATGGCGTCAATCATCGGTTCGAGCCCAATGTTAATTGATGCGTGAGCCATTTCAATAAGCCAGTGATGAATAGGAAGAAACTTTTGGCTGCGGGCCATAAGCTCCATCCAGGTTTCGTGTTTTGTGTGCGAATCGAGACTGAGCCGCCAAATATCTTGTGGGTCGAGTTGCCAGGCAGGGTGAGCCAGAAGTTCGGGTAGGAACGCCTGGACATGGTCGTGTTTGCCCTCGCCGAGCGCCACTAAGACGCGGCCAAGTCGTTCCAGGGCGATGACGGGTTCGGTATCGAGGACGCTTTCGACATGCTGGTAGCGCACCGGAATGTCGGCGTGTGCAAAGAATGGAAGGAGCGCCTGAAGGTCGCTATGTCGGCGTCCAAGGACGGCGATCGAGGACGGCGCGGCACCCTCGGCAATAAGCTGAGCAATCGAGCGGACAATTTCGTAGCGCTCGCCTTCAATGGTTGGAGCACTCCATAGGTCGACCTGACTAGCGGCCGGACCACGGGCGTTAAGCTGTTTATTGAGCTCGGGAATGCGGCTTTCGAGTCGGTCGGCCCCCTGGGTGATAACGGCGCGCGAGGTCTCAAGGATCGAGGCACCCGAACGGTAGTTCTCCGTCAGTACCACAAGCGCACGGGTAGGATATTTTTCGGAAAAGTTAAGAATATTGCTGATATCCGCGCCTTGGAACCCATACACCGCCTGGTCATCGTCCCCTACTACAAGGATATTGGGCGCCCCCTCGTTGACGGGGTTGTCAGTGAGGGCGTGCAGAATACGGAGCTGGGCTAGGTTGGTGTCCTGGAATTCGTCCACCATAATGTAGAGATATTTCTCTTGGAGATTAAACTTTAAATCATCATGCGTTTCCATGGCATGAACCACTTGCATCACCATGTCATCGTAGTCGAACAGGTTGAGCTTCTCCATACGGCTGAGGTATTCATAATAGATGTGCGTCAGTGCTTTGAGCTTCTCGAGTCGTTTGCGGTTTTTAAAGACCAGTTTCTTTTGGCTGTCACGCTCGAACCAATTGCCCTTCCAGGCGGTAATTGGTGCGGTAGGATGCACCGAGATAGTATCTTCAAGTGTTGCCTCGAGCGATTCTAGAATAATGTGCGCTAGAGGGGTGACTTCGTAGAGTGGCGTGACGGTTGCTGCATGGGCGCGAACATGCTCGAGGGCGTCTTGGAGCGCCGGAGCAGTGCGTGCGCTGATGCGAATATCGAGGATTGGGCTGAGGATGCGTTCGAGGGCATCGAGAGTCGCTTCGCTCTGCTCGATGACGGCACGGAGTTCATCGCTGGTGAGCGCACTACTTCGCTTCAGCTCAGAAATAACTTTTTGGGCATCGCTGAGGTGGGTATATTCCCCATTCATCATGCTTGAAAGCGGATTGGAGAACTCGAGCTCTTCAAAGATACCCCGCAGGACCTCGTATTGTTTCAGGTCATCGGCTGGTTCAAATAAGGCGCTTTGGTAAAAGTACTCGCGGTTATGGCTCATCAGTTCGCTACCGAAACTGTGAAAGGTGTGAATTGCCACTCGGTAGGCATCTTTGCCAATAATGTCAACTAAGCGTTGGCGCATGGCTGCCTGCCCGCTCTCGGTGAAGGTAAGGCATAGGATATTTTCGGGAAGTGTATCAGTTTTTTGGAGAATGTGTGCGGCCCGGACGCTCAGCAACTCGGTTTTACCAGTACCAGGTCCGGCCACAACCATGACAGGTCCCTCGATGGTATCAACGGCTTGTTTTTGGGCGGCATTTAGTTGGGTGTAGCGATTAGTGAAACTCATTATCTTCTAGTATACCGCAAGGAGTCCCCAAGAAGTGATACAATAGTGTCTATGAACGACCAATTGTACGATGATGTTGCGCTCGAGCGACAGATTACATCGCAATTTGGCGTCAATGCAGAGGTGGAGTCAGTCATTGCGCGCCGAATTCCAGTGGGGCGAAGTGTCGAGGCAACCCTCTTTCTGTCTCAAAAGAAACAGCTCTTCCTGTATATTACCGGCGAGGCTCGGTTGTATCTTTCTGATGTCAAAAAAATTGTTTCACGGGTTGGGCTTCACGCCGAACTCTATCTACCGCCTAAAGGTCAACCGCGTTATTTTGAAGACATCGGCACCGCAAAATTTGAGGAAATTTTTCCAGGCCGGAAGATTGTCAGCGACCAAGACATTGCATTTTATAAGACACTGGCGCCTTATAGTCCAGCGCTGGTCCTTATCCGCGAGGTGAAAAACGGTATTATTTATCAGTACGATAGCGATGCCAGCGGCGGATGGCGTCCGAGTGTGCGCTTTAGTTACCGCCGAATTTCAACCAGTTAATACTGCCGCGGGTGTGGCTCGTGCCGCCGCCTACTGCGACTGCTCGCGGACGAGTACCTGTTCCATGTAGGTAATTTGTAGCTCCACTCCTTGCCTATCGGCGTCATTACCCGCCTGGGCATAGGCGTCGCGGGCAGCCTTGTAGGCGTCAAGCGCGGCCTGGGTTTCGCCCTTTTCTTCGTGGGCTTGGGCGGCGGCCCGTTGTTCATCTCCCCTTCGCTGAGCCTCGGCTGGGGTGCGAGACGAAGTGGATTCCTGCGAAGGAGACGAATCGCTATCTGGGTGTAACAAAGTAAGCACTGCGATAGTTGCACCGGCCACAAGACAGAAGATCGCCAGCGCCCCCAGGCTGTAGAGTAGTGTCTTTTTAGTGTGTTGCGGTGTATCCATGGCGAGGCTCCTTTCGTGTTGTGCTGCTTGTGATATGTCGTGTGTTGTGCGATGGCGCTTATTTCCAACATGGCGGGTTGGCGCCAATTTTTAGGAGTGCCGACCAGCGCGTTTGGTTACCGGCCGAGTTATCTGGATATGACGAACGAGCGGCACAGGTTTTGTAGTTCGAGTTTGAGGTGGCACCGTCTACCGTGTATCCTCCCGCACAGTAGGTTTGAGGGTAGGTTGAGATGATTTGACACGATATGTTGTACGAGTTGTTTTGGCTGTAACGAGCGTAGATGAGTCCGAAGAAGTATTTCGCGGCGACATTACCCGCTCCATCGGCATCAATGGCGGTTCCAGTCGTGAGGTTGACGCAGCGTGTCTTTGGGCGCCATTTAATATACTGTCCGTCCGGCAGGGTGCGCGTCAATTTGGTTGAGCTTGGAGATGTCAGTGAGCGGGTAGTCCAGCCCTGCTCTTCTACGTAATCGGCGTCATTCCAGCTGGCATCGAGGTGGCTTTGGAAGGTGACGCCGCTGCCGCAAGAGGTGCTGCCAAAATCGGTGTACTCGAAGGTAGGGTACTTACTAGAATCGATTTTAGCGGCCGCACCCGTTAAGATGATATGCACAACCGGAACGACAAATGATTGGTGCGTACTACTGCCTCCCCAGGAACCAGTGGCGGCGCTGGTGACGCAGCGCTGCTGGACGTAAATACCGTATCTGACACCGCGGCTTGTCGCTGAACTGTTAGTAATGGATGTGGCGGTTGTCGCTGCCGACCATGCGCCGGTCACGGTTGAACCGGTGGCGTTCGAGGTGAATGCGTAGCGATATTGTGGGGTTGTCCCGGCGGTACAACTTGCGCCGGTCCAGGTGTATTTCTTGGTTGCATCGGTACCGGCCGTCACGGTTGGTAGCCCCGGTGCATTAATAGTGGTGATTATCTTGACGGTGTTCGACCAAGTTGTCGTGTTGTTATTGCTTTGGACGCGGTAGTAGTAGGTTTGGCCCGCGGTGAGACCGGTGTTGGTGTAGCTGGTGACATTTGCGGTTGAAATGGTGGTCCAGGTAGATTGATTAGTCGAGCGCTGAAGGGTGTACGCAGTGGCGGCGCTAATTGAGCTCCAACTGAGGCTGGCGCTGGTAGTGCCCACGGTGCCGGCTGCGAGTGTTGGAGCGGCACTGTTGCCCGTTTGTGCGTCATCGGGCAGCGAGTAGCCACTATTGCCACTTGGGCTAAGACCCTGCACGCGGACATAATAGGTGCTACTTTCGGCTACGCCATCTGCAGCGGTGAAGCTGTAGGTTGTACCGGTCACCGAGACCGACTTCAGGAGGGGGTTGAAAGTGGGGCTGGCCGAGATTTGGACAGAGTAAGAGGTTGCGATTGGATCGCCGTTCCAGGTGGCTTTAATGGTGGTGAAGTTAGAGACGCTCGCGGTAATTGTTGGCCTGTCACTGGTAGAGAGGTTAATGGCCGTTGAGTACTCGCCCGAAGAGCCAAGGATAATGCCCGCTACGCGAATAAAATAGGTACTTCCTGGCGTAATGCCATCGGCTGCGGTGAGTGTTCTGCTGTTGGTGGCGGTACGGATAGTAGTGACATCGGCGCTGAAGTCGTCAGTTGATGAGAAGTCGATGGCATAGCCTTCGGCCTGAAGGACTTTATTCCATTTCAGCTGAAGCCCCGTGTATCCAACGACTGTTCCGGTGACGGTAGGCGCTCCTGCGGTTGGTGTATCGGCATCGCGGCGGCTGATAATTTCTTTTACCGAGCTCGAGGCCTCTTCTTTATACTTAAAGGTCCAGCGCAGGCAGGCATCTCCCTCGGCACACGTGTCGCTATCATCGCCCACGTAGGCGAAAATATCGGGGTCCTGCGTGGTTGTGAGGTCGTTACACTTTATAGAGTTGGTTTCGCTTGGTGCGTGTGAAGGCGTCAGGAGTACTTCGGGGTCGAGGCCGGGAAAGACCGCATCGGTGACATCGTGTGGCGTCCCAGTTACCGCCTGACAACCAGGATATTCGCCGTTTTTATCAAAATACTTTTCGAGCGATTCAGTCAGAATGGTCGCCCGTGCCGACCGCTGCGCATCCCGGCTGGTCATTTGGTAGCGAACGAGCCCCACGGTGGTAATCGCCGCCAGGATACCCAGCACCACAATCACCACGACAAGCTCAACAATAGTAAACCCACGCACCCTTTTAAACATAGACGTATTGTAGCACACGTTGAGTTTTTGGGCATTATACGCTATAATTCCTATCCGTACTGGGGATTGGCCAAGTGGTAAGGCACCGGGTTCTGGTCCCGTGATCGGGGGTTCGAATCCCTCATCCCCAGCCAATAAAAATTGCGACCATTTGGTCGCTATTTTTATTGCACGGATTAGCGCATTCGCACATACCGTCACGGGCCCGTGATTGGGCGAAAAGTGCCGGTGGCACTTTGAGAGCGAGTTCCGTTGAAGCTTAAGCTTCAAACGCGAACGATGCCGGGAGCGCCTGGGGGCGCTTCGAATCCCCTACCCAGACACCCCCTCCAAGGGCGCTCTTAACACACTCTCAATCTCCCCCACCATCTGAGGCAGCGAATGTTGCGCCAGGGTCTCAATATATTGGAAGTTGCCGGTGGCCGATTGGTAGCCGAGCACGCCGAAGTGGTACTCGGTACTATGCCCGCTGGTCGAGAGTGTTCTTGTGACCTCGGCAATATCGATATCGGTCAGGAGGATGTCTTTCAGTTCGGACGATATTCCCCCGTTGACGTTAATCAGCAGGCCATATTCAACTTTTGTGACGAGGCTATAGCCAATCAGCTGCGATAGTTCCGATAGCCCGGCCGAGGATACCAGTTTTACTTCAACGATAACGAGCTGAAACTTATTTGTCACGGGGTTATCGAACACAAGTACGATGTCGGTTCTCAGCTTCGGAATATCGCCCGCGCATTCAATCAGCGCGTCTGATACCTCGCCGGGGTGCTGGGCGATGTAGGTTTCAAGGTATCTTCGGATATGGCTGCCATCCCTTGGCAGGTAGAGGGCGTGTACATGTATGTTGGTGTCTTGCAGGTTCGAGGCCACTATCGCTTCAAGGTCGCGGGCAAGTTGTGGGTAATAGCTTACTTCGTTCATGGGGCTACTCATGGTGTGATTATACCAGTTGTACGCATTCTGCCGCGCGCGGGGTGCGAACGGTGAGCTTGAGTGTGTCGTCTTCCACCGCACAGAGCTCTTTATTAAACTCATCATCAACATAGCCTACCAGTGCCGCATAGTGGTCCGATTCAATGACCAGACAGGTACCTATATTGGGCGTTCGCACCCGAATGTCGCAGGTAGCAAGAGTTGGTCGAAGCTCCTCGTACATGGTTGTAAGCGAACCGGGTATACGCGTACCCATCAGGCGCGTATCGTGAGCTTCGGCCAGCGCAATATACACAACCGCCTGAAGGACGTTCATTTTCGGGAACCCATGGGAGGCATCGATACCATACAGACAGTCGATTTCTGGGCTTTCGAGCGTACGGTGGAGTGCGTGAATATCGAGTGCCGCAGAGGTATACTGCGTGTTGCGTAGATACTCTTCACTTTGGGTGACTCTTCATCGATATGGACTGTACTTCTACCGTTAAGACTCAGCCGATTCGTTGGCGCAGCAGCCTGGTGCTGGAGCGCGAGATTCTCTTCAGCGGATAATTTCTTCGCCTCTGACACGAAGTTGCCACGTATCATGTAATCTTGAAGACGGATGCGGAGCTTAAACCCTTTTTTCCAGGCGCGGTAGTAACGATTTGTGCTGCTATGAAAGTTGGGGTGATTCCATAGGATTTGGTCGGGCTGACAGTGAATGGCGGTGAACAGTTGCGTAAGTTGGCCAATAAGTGCGAAATTCTTACCGCTAAACTCGTAGGAGATAATTTGGTTGTGTGCGACCCTATGTCGATGTGACCGCGCCAGACTCCCAACTGTATCGGTGAGCCCGGCGATAAAGCGTTTCTTTTTCTGGTCATTGTCGAGCGCCGCCAGTAGGACCGAAATGTTGGCCGATTCTTTAAGCTTGCCGCTCACGGGGAGCCCGTACGCCGCCAGGTCGTGCTGTAGTGCATCGTTGACTTGTGTGTAAATTTGCCACGAACGCGCATCGACCGTATAGAAAAGTTCCAGTCCATAGACACTTTTCCAGATTGGTTTGAGGGTGAGAAGAATAAAATGGTTAATTTCCCCTGCCCGCTCGGGGTGAATACGAAGTGAACCCCAATTACGATATGGGAGTGTAATAAGGAGTCTGCCACCTGCAATCTCCCCCCCACCGATAATGAGTCCTAGCAGGTAGGCTTTATCGGTGTCGAGGTTGTGCGGGCTTGTGTTCGTGGGCATTAAGGAATTCCGTCAGTGCGTTGCCAATATTATACCCCAGGTTGACGGGAACCGCATTTCCGATAATCTTATATTTCGTTGCGACCGATGCGCCCAAAAACTTAAACTCATCGGGAAACGATTGGAATCGAGCGATTTCACGTACCGAATAGCGCCGATGCTCGGTTGGGTGAACAATGCCCGAGTTCTCAGGGGTGCCAGCAGCAGTAATAGTTCCCATAATCTCGTGTTTTGCGAAACGGCGATAGAAGTTGGGCGCGTGGTAGCGTTTCATGTCGTCACGGATGCGCTTAAGGCGCTCAGGGAGATGCTCGTAGGCAACATTTTTCCACGATCCCCCCTCTGGAATATGCTGAATAAGGCTCTGAGACTGGGGTGAAAGCTTCCATACTTCTACCTGCTCATCATCGGGGAGAGTCTTATCGAGCACATCACCCACACTAAGACCCTTTTTGTCGGGCGTGGTGGGTGCGGGAAAGATAAATTCACCACCAATGTCACTTCGTACCCCAATAAGAACTACGCGAAAGCGATTTTGGGGTACGCCGTAATCGCTGGCATTGAGTAGCTGGTAATAAAGGCGATAGCCGTGCTTCGCGATTTCGACCCGAATACGCTCTGGCATAGTGAGCCCCTCGGCGTCCCTAGATGACAGAAAACCGCGTACGTTTTCGAACAGCACAATTTTCGGCCTAATCGCATCGATCGTATGGATAACTTGTTCGAAGAGCTGCCCGCGGACATCGTTGACACCGCCACGGTTGCCCGCATTTGAGAAGGGCTGGCAAGGAATGCCTGCGAGCAGAACATCGGCGTATGGGAGGGTCGTTTTGTCAACTTCATTGAAATCTTTAATTTCGACATCACCTACGTTGTAGCGATAGGTCGCCTCGGCGCCCTTCAGGATATCATTGGCATAGACAATATCGAACCCGGCCTTTTTAAAGCCCAGGTCGAGACCACCAGCGCCGCAAAAAAGCCCCATAGCGGTATACCCGTTAGGCACAATGTCTCGTAGGAGTAAAAAGTTATGCTCGAGCGCGGTAGATAGCTTGTGTAGTATGCTGTCTGAAATGCGCACCACTTTCCCCAGCTCGATACGGCGAATTGTCGCGACCGATACGCCCGAGATGGTGGCAAGCTCCGTTTGGCTTATCCCTTTTCTCTCGCGATATTCTCGGACCTTATTCCCAATGTTGACATGCGCCCCTGATATCATCTATATGCCCTTTCGCGAGTGTTATCTCCTTAATAAGGAGGTTTCGTGTATATAATCATACCACGAAATCGGGCAATACCTTAAGGCAGTGTGACTTGCTGCCCAATACGTTCCACGTGTTGCCAGTGCCCGGTGGGCTTCCCGGACGAAAGATGGTGGATTTTACGCAGAGATTTAAGGAGAGCAATAAAATCAACGAACGACATAATCATGATGGACGCATAGTCAATTAAATGTAGATATGTCGCTCCCACTACTAAAAATATGTTTGACATCCCCCTATATTGAGAGTATTATTCCCCCAAAACAACACAAAGCTTTTAAACTGCGACACGGACAACTATAAGCGTTAACAGAGGTTAATAGAAGGAGTGAATATGATCGCTAGATTGAAGCGTTCATTGTGGGCAGGTGGAATGGCAATTGCCGCAATCGTAGCAATTGTTGGGGTAGGTGCATTGACGGTTAATGTGCAGGCTGACCAGGGCGGAGGCCGGGGTAGCAACCATGAAACCAAGTCAAAGGAAAAGAAGGTGTGGGTGTGTAAGTACGTCGGCACCCCGGGTGTGAATGAGCAACTGAAGTCGGGTAAAAACCCAATTTCAACCTCGGTCAGCTCTATTGAGCACAACCAATGGGACGGCTCGGTCCCTGGCTGGTTCTCGGATAAGCATGATCGCTCGTTTGTGCTTGCGTATGACACGGGTCAAGACGTTGACATACGTGACTGCTACCTAAAAGACGCCAATATGAACATCACCATTACCGATGCGACCTGCACGGCCGGTCAGGTGCTTATACACTCTGGCGTGAACGCAACGCTGAAAAGCGGCAGTACGCCAAGCGGAACCACGGGTCCTGCACATTACAGCGTGACGTATAACGCTATTCAGGATCATCTATTCCTTAACAGTCAGAAGTCTTCAACCGAGAGCGGCTACCTTTCGGGCAAGCTTTTGCCGCAAATTACTTCTTCAAAGAAACCATGCTACGCCCCAAAGCCTAGCCACAAGCCAGAAGTAGTGTGGCGCGGCGACTGGAAAGATGATGGTTCCGTGAAATGTAGCCGCGACAGTGTCAAGCAGACGCGAACCATTAAAACAAAGTACTACACCTATTCGTGGAACGAGCGTACTCACGCCTGGGAAGAATCTACCAAGACTAAAACCAGCACCGAGACCCGTTACCGCGATTTGACCGAGGCTGAAAAGGCGCGTTGTGTCCCACAGGCCGACCCAACCCTCGCGCTGGCTGAGGTTGGCTATACCGATGCAACCTGTGAGGCGGGACAGACCCTGGTCTACGGCAGCCTTGCGCACGCAACTGTCGAAGCTGGGAGTACTCCCGAGGGTGCGACCGGTCATTATAAAGTGACGTTTAAGGCAGATGCGGGCTCATTTTTCGACCTTACTACCAAGTCGACTGAGCTGGTAATTGAGGGCGACCTGGCTGGCCCAACCGTAGACGACCCAAGCTGTGAAGATGGTGACGTACTCGGTGATACCGATACCGAAGACCCAGCGGACCCAGCCGATGTTGCTGGCGAAGGCGCCGCTGCTGCGCCGGTTCAGCTGCCGCACACTGCAAGCGATGCGACTGCACTTGTGACATGGGGCGGTGGTTTGATTGCGGTTGTTGCGGGCCTGGCTGGTGCGCGCCGCGCACTTGGTCGTAACCTGTAAAGAATAACGTACGATGGCGACTGCGAACGTGACCCCTCACCTCTTGAGCCGTACGCCACTACTTGTACGGAGCCTCCTGGTGTACGGGTTCGTTGCCCTAGGGTGGGCCGGGGTAGTCTGGCTGATTCCCCACTTTACGGGCGGGTCGGCGGCACCCTCGCTTGCCTCGCCACCTCTCGCCTATCACGCACCCGTCACCGAGGGCAGCGCGCGGCGTATCGTCCAGGGCACTCCCGAGCGAATTCGTGTTGATCGTCTTGGGGTTGACCTGCCAATTTATCCTGGCAGCTATAACGCCAAGACGGGCGAATGGACGCTGTCTAATTCGGCGGCCTACTTCGCGACCATCACCGATGCGCCGAACGATTTTAAGGGAAGCACTTTTATATATGGGCACAACCGGCGGAGCGTATTTGGACCCCTCGCTCAGATTCAGGCCGGCGACACCGTTCAGCTCCGTACGAGCAATGGACACGGCTTTACGTACACCTACGCCCGTGATGCCCGTATCAATCCCGATATGACCAGCATCCTCTATGAACACCCCGACACGCCTCAGTTGGTACTGATGACCTGCGAGGGTGTGATGAGCGCTACGCGCCGGGTGATGTACTTTACACTCACGGGAGTTGACGGATGAGCTTAGCCCCAGCAATAATCGCGACCGCCATTTTTCTGGTGCTCTTTATGTATGGGCTAGGAGCGCGCGGATCGCTTCAGACGCGCCGGGTCCACGCGTTTCTTCTTCGCAGTGCCCGACAGCGTGCGCAGCAGACTTTCAGTATTGTGGTGCCACTCGAGCGCCGCGCAGGTGTACTTTACCCTTTGCTTGAGCATCTTCGCGCCCACAATTACCCAAAACTCCAGGTCGTTGTGCTTGTAAAGCGTACCGCGGGAAGGCGTGCGCAGGCTGAACTCGAGGCCTATCGGCGTGCAACGCGGTATCCACGTCTTAAGCTGGTCCAGTACACCCGCGGCATGACTGACGCAGTAATCGCCGAGCGATGTGCCACCGGTAAGTACATACTCACTCTGAGCGTGCATGATCGCCTTAGTCCACACTTCTTGAGGCGCGTTTCATACGTCCTCGCTACATTGAACCCAGAGGCGCTGGCAATTCGTGAAGTTATTCGACCGGTTCGCACCTTTGAGCGGGCACTACATTCGATTGATTCGCTCCTGAAAGTAAACGGTGCGCTTAGCGTGGGCGGTCCCCTGCCCGAGGCGCGTATCATGATGCGCCGTCAGGCACTTCGCAGGGGAATTGTCGCCCACCCCGATGTCTTCGCGCCGCATCAGTTCTATTTGTATACCAAACAGCCACAAGGTGCGCAGTTTTCATGGCGACCATCGTGGCGGTTGCTCGCGGTGTTAGTGCTCTGCGGCACGATATGGGCCCTAGGTGGCGCCTACCTTTGGCAGCGCGATCAACTTATGGCTCAAGTAGCCATGGTGGGTGTGGTGGGTGTACTCGAACTCATGCTTTGGATGTGCCTTCTTCAAGCAAGGGGCTATCGTAGCATCGACCATCTTAACTTAATGCTCTTTTTGCCATTGGCGCCGCTTTATGCACTAGGCAGTATGCTACGGCGCGGGTTTATACGCGGTCTTAATGGAGTACGGCACCGATAATGACAAGGACGACAATGCTCGCCACAATGCCATATTCAAGGAGTGTGTCGCGGGTGAGTCGTCCGCGGCGACTGAGGACGATGCCATTGCCCGTCACGTAGACCACGAGGAGTGCGCAGCTGAGCGACAACAGCCAGCTTGGTCGGAGGAAGAGCACTAACAGACAGCTAACGGCAAGAATGCATGTGAAAATAGTGTGAAATGTGAGTGACTGGCGAGGTTTGTGCGTCATAAAATTGATCCTGTTCCGCTTATGAGAGTTACTATGATTGCTGCAGTAAGGATGCTCCCTTGTGCAATTGGATGTGCTCGAAGCCAAATGTCGCGGACGCCTCGCTTACTACTGCGCCAAATAATGGTGTGTTTCATTATAAAGAGAAGTAAGAGCACACTCAAGATGAAGAGCGATGCTTTTTGACCCCAGTTCAGCCCGTGATAGGCCTCAATCGGAGCCTGTGCCGCGGCAATCAGTGGCGCGGTGGGAGCTTCTTTGGCGGGTTTGGGCGCAGCAGCAGTGGTGGCGGCTTCCTTCGAATCATTCCGTTCTGTTTCTTGCGCTACGTGAGAGATAACTGGCTGTGTGGGTTGTTCAGGTTGTGCGGGCTGTGCAGGCTGGGCGGCTTGTGCGGCCTGGGCGGGTTTGGGCGCGGGCGCTGTCTCGTGTGCTTCCTTTTGAGGTGAAGCTGCCGGCGCCGCTGGCTGACTACTTGCGGCGGCGGGTGCGACATACGGACTGGCGTACATCGCCACTACAAGGGTGGTTTCTTCACCAAGCAAGACGCCATTGACGGCGGCATAGCCCACCTCTCGATACGAGTCGCTAAGGACATTGGCGCGGTGTGTGGGGCTATTCATCCAGCCCAGCACCACTCCTGCTGAAGAATTAAAATTTTTGGCTAAATTTTCCCCCGCACTTGTGTAGCGGTAACCCTCATTCGAAATAAATACCCAGGGGGTTACGCCCGCGGGTGAGGTGTGTGCCCAGTAATTATTGGCAAACATGTCGCGAGCCTTATTAAAAGCCGCGTGCGATAGGCTACTACTAAGGGTAAGCGGCGCCAGTCCAGCTTTCGTCCGCTCGCTATTACTCAGTGCATACACGTCACTGACGGTGACGTTGGCTGCGTACCCAAGTACCTGCATCCGCCCAGTTGTGGTGAGGTTATAGAAGGTGGGAATAAAGGCCAGTATAATCGCCGCAGTAATAAGCCCGGCGGGACGGAGCGCAACCGGGTGGAAATGGTTGCGGCGTGAAGGAATACACCACGCAGCCAGCCGACCGCCGAGGCGGCCATACCAGGTACGCGGAGGAGTATATCGCTTGCGCATAGTAGCTATTAGTATAACAGGCGGCGCAAATAGTGGCGCGTATTACGCGGGATGCTGCCCGAGAGTACCGGGTTGGCTCGCAGGTATTGGACCACGCTATAGCCGCCCACAAGTGTCACGCCAAAGAGCATATCCGAGAGCGCGGTTGCGCGGAAGAACGGCAGCGCCATAGTGTAGCAGTCGACAAGGCCAGCCCATGTGAGTGCATACATGCCGCTGGTGAGCCAGGTGCCAAAGTTTGAAATAACGAAAAAACTAAGGGCGGTGAGCGGGACGCCAAGTCCAATGCGAAGGAAGCTCGAATATCGCCTGAGACCTATACCCATGACACTTATCGCCACAAAGGCGCCCCAGGTCCAGATCATACTTCCGTAGAAACCGATAAGGCTGTCCGTTATCGCCAGGACGGCGAGTGTAATCCATGTCCCCCGTCCCTTAAGCGCCAGGCCACTAAGCAGTGCGATGGCGCCAAGTGGTGCGAAGTTGGCGGTGTGGGGTGCGAGCCGCCACCCCACCCCCAGGACGATGAGACCCATCGCAAGCCAAAGCTTAGGGCTTTTTAAAGCTTTTGAAATTTCCATTCGATCACCTCTCCGCCCTTCTGAATGTAGCTGCCAGCGCCAACTTCAGAGAGCGATCCATCAACGTAGAAACTCCAGTAATTGCCATCGGTCCCGCCCTTATGGGTGCCGATTGCGTCAACGTATTCGCCGTAGCTACTTTCAACAGTGACGACATCTTTTGCCTCTTGTTTAAGTTGAGCAAGCGATGAGATACCGGCCTCGGCGGTGTAGCGTATGTCAGTTGGATCGGCGGTTGACGGGCCTGGTGTGGTGTCGGCCTGATTGCCTGATGGCGTGGTGACTTGTGTGGTGGTATCAGTCTGTGGTGGCCACAGGCTGTCACGGGCGATAAAGATGCCCCCGCCCGCCAGCAGCGCAACCAGAACGATACCTATAATAGTGAGTTGTTTTTTCATATGAGAAGTTCCTTTCTTTTAATAGTGTGACGAGGTCTGCGGGTATGCCCCACTAGACTTCGCATAGCCCGCCCACACAGGCGAGTTCCTTGGCGCCAGTTGTGTGGTCGTTTTTTTCATATTTAGTGAGTGCGGTGAAGTCCAGTTCGCCTAGTTCTTTGACGCGGCGCGTGTACTCGGCTTCGCTAATGGCTTCGTAGGGCGCCAGTTCGTAGACGTGGTTGGTGCGAGGTAGAAATGATAATCCCCCCACAAGGTCCCAGTGCTGATACACGAAGTTCGCGACCTTTAGCCACTCATCGTCATCGACATAAATCGTGACGGACGGATTGTGCTCGGTAAAATGACGCTTGAGGCGCTTCCATTCTTCAAGCATCTCGAGGGCCGAGACATCGGCGGCGACTACTGCCCCGTCTGGCGCCTTGACCGGGAACTCCAATACATACGTAGTGGCGTTGTCCTTAGTACTACCAACCTCTGGGAATACCGGCACGCCCTGATCTTTCGCCAGGCGATACAACGGGTCGAAGGCGCTAATGCGTACGCGGCGGATGAAATACTGAGAGAACCACGGGTGCATACCCGAACCTACGCCCAGGAGCTGGCCTGAATTGCCGTGTGGCTTGACGCAGGTAATCGCCGTTGAGGCCGGCACTTTGAAACGAGCTGCGTAGTGCGCGTTGGTAGCGATTGCCTCATCGCGTAGAGCCTCGAGATTATCGTTGTGCCGCACCAGCTCGTTATCGTAATATCCCGTAATTGACACGCCAAGCAGTTGCTCCTCTTCACAGTTTTTGCGCCACTCATCGCTGAGATATTGGAAGTTGGTAAGCGTTGCCTGGAAGGTTCCAATAAGTGTCGCCAGGCGCATTTTACGCAGCAGGTTTGGCATGTCGTCACTAGGGCGCACCACGATCGAGGTTAGGTTGCAGAATTGTTTCGAGCGCAGATAGATTTCGCCGCAAGGATTCATGCCGATTTGGGCCTGGCCTTTCAATGCACGGGCGCGGCGCTCGGGTACCTGGTGTAATACCTCGCCACGGTTGAAAATACCACGTTCACCACTCCCCGAGTTCACCAGCGCGGTCCATTCTTCTAAGAACTCACCCATCGATGGTTTCTTTGTGTAGACGGCCGAGTTATTGGCCATGGTCCGCTGCGGATTTTCAAGCCAGAATTTACCCTTTTTGGCATCACGTAGAGCCGTGTCGCCCAGTTCGGACAGCGAGATAAGCGCCGAACGTCGCACGCCACCGGCTACCACGATTGAACCAATTTGGCAGATAATATCGTGGAGGTCGAGGGCTGATAGCTTACGACCTTGACGGGCGAGAAGTTTCTCGCGGGTGAAGGTCATGAGCTCCTGGAGCGGTTCGGGACCCGAGGCTCGCCCGCCCATTGTGTGAAGCCGTGCGCCAGCTGGACGAACCTTGGAATAATCGATTGTGACGTCTTCGCCATCCGCCCAGGCCTGGACGGCACTACGGAACGCATCACACCATCCTTCACGGCTGTCTTCAACCACAATTGAGCGAGGCGCCTTGCCGGTCTGCTTTTTAATAGTGGGAAACTGCGAGACGTTTTCTTTTTCAACCGCAAAACCGCAGCCCGCGCCGCACATTGAGACGTACATAATCTCGGCAAGGTCTTGCCAGTTGGTCGGCGCGATATAGGCGCAGTTGTAAGCGCAGGCATTGGTCTTTTCGACCGCATCTCCTGCCGACCACAAGAGCCTCATTGAGGGACAGATGTCCTGGTTGAGAATCGCCTCGTGCACCTCGGCGTATTCATCGGCCGATAGCTTTTTGCCCATTTGCGCCTTCATGTAAGTCATGAATCGTTCAATCGCCTCCTCCCATGTTTCTCGCCTGCCGAGGTCATCGCGCCAGCGTGCATAAAATTGGTAAAAGATGAACTGTTGGTATGCTGATTTGTTCATTTTATTTCCCTTCTGTGGTGTGTAAGCACGAGTATAATACGCTAGAAATAAACACCGTGTGACGTAGGTCACACTAAATATAGTGTTATAAACAACGAATGGGCGCTATAGGTAGCGCATACCTCTGTATCGGCGTATCGCGGCCTGCCATCCATTATGGGTGCGTGAGGCTTGGAATTTTCCGGTTATTAGCACAAGTGGTATAGTAAAAGGAATGAAACGAACGATGCACACTGGCTTTACAATTGTTGAGCTTTTGGTCGTGATTGTAGTTATTGGTATTCTGGCTGCAATTACTATAGTAAGCTACAACGGTATTACAAATCGGGCGGTCGAGGCCTCGCTGCAGTCTGACCTCCAAACCGCCGCCACTACCCTGGCGCAAGATAGGATACACACAAACGCCTACCCAGAGCAGGCCGCCGATGCAAATGGTGGCAAGGGGCTCCCAGCGAGCGGCACGAATACACTGAGCTATCTTATGAAGGATAACGAGTACTGCGTAACGGCATCGAGTCCCAGAGTTCCCAAGACATTCTATGTGAGTAGCCTTAACCAGAAGGTGCAATCTGGCAGTTGTAGCGATTCGGCGGGTAACGTCTGGACGGCGGTTGAATCACCACTGCCTGCGCGCTTTACGAGCGTGACCTATGGCGGGGGTATGTTCTTGGCGGCAGCCGATGGAACAACCAGTCCAAACTCACCCGCATCGGTATCAACCTCGCCCAATGGAATGAGTTGGACGACTCCTGTCAATGTGGGTGCGGCGAATGTCGCTATGACCGCAGTGAGTCCACTGTACGCGGACGGCGGGTATAGTATTATAGCCGACCTAGGGTACGTTCCTTCAGCTCGGAGCGTAGACGGCGTAAGCTGGCAAACCACCACGCCGGGGCCATATCCATTGCAGTATCTGGGTAATTCCATCGCGTATGGCAACAGCGTCTACGTTGCGCCGTCCGCGCCGCCGCCGTCTAGCCAAGCGCGCATCTTTGTTTCAACAGATGGGCTTACCTGGAGCCCAACTTCGACAACCAATGGACTACCTTGGATGGGTTGGAATAGTGCTATTTTTGCTGACGGTAAGTTTGTGATTGTTTCAAAAGATGGTACGGCTCAGGCCGCAACCTCAACCGACGGGACTATCTGGACGCAGGCAAGTTCCACACCGTCTGGTGCGTGGTCGGCACTCGCGTACGGAAATGGCATCTTTGTCGCAGTAGCTCCTAGTGGTGCAAACCAGGTTATGACCTCACCTGACGGCCTCAACTGGACGGCCCGGGCGGTACCAGAGGCGAGTGCCTGGAAATCGGTTACCTACGGCAGCGGGCGGTTTGTTGCTGTTGCTACGAGCGGTACCCACCGAGTTATGACGTCTCCCGATGGCATTACGTGGACGGTTCGCGATGCCGCCGAGGCTAATCCATGGAGTTCAGTGACGTATGGTAAGGGCTGTTTTGTCGCTACGGCGTATTCGGGAAGTCATCGTATTATGACCTCGTGTTGGTAGCGTATATCTCTCATAGATCCAATAAAAACATATAAAAATACGACCACTGTTACAGGGGTCGTATTTTATTAAATTTTTTGAGCCTTACGCTTTGCGGCCTTGAGCTTTTTGCGGCGTGCGCGCTTGATATCAGCGCTGTGCCAACTGCGGTGTTTCGCCATGTGATTCCTTTTTTAACTCAGCCTAGTATAGCCCACTACTGTCATTTATGCAATGGAGGTGGCAATTAGTGCGGCGACTTGGTAAATTTGTCAAAGCGCGCTATCATGGGAAGCATATGCGTGATACTAAAAAGCGTGCACTCTGGCGAGCGTTTCAGATTTTTGCATCGAGCTTCGTTGCAGTCGCGCTTATTGGTGTGTTCGTCTTCGTAACACAGGGGCGGGATATCCCCGTACTTAACCCCGAGGGGCTTATTTCGGGTCAGCAGTATACGCTCATCCTTATAACCGTGGGGCTTGGCTTTTTTGTCGTTGTGCCGGTATTTATTTTGTTGTTTGTGGTCGCCTGGCGTTACCGAGCGAGCAACAAGAAGGCCAAATACGAACCCGAGCTGGAAGGAAACAAAGGACTCGAGATACTATGGTGGTCAATCCCCTGTCTCATTATTTTGGCACTGGCTATTATTACTACCATCTCAACCCACGCTCTCGATCCGTACAAAGAACTCGAATCGGATAAGCCAGCCGTAACCATCGAGGTGGTTGCACTGAAGTGGAATTGGCTGTTTATCTACCCGAATGACGAAGCGGCAACCCTTAATTACATGAATATCCCCGAGGGTACGCCGGTTAATCTTAAAATTACATCGGATGCCCCAATGAATGCCTTCTGGATTCCAGCCCTCGCCGGACAAGTCTATGCCATGTCGGGTATGACCACCCAGCTCCATCTTATGGCCGACACGACAGGCTCGTACAACGGGTCTACGACTAATATCAGTGGCCCTGGCTACGCCGATCTGCGCTTTAAGGTGAATTCGTTGCCACGTGCCGAATATACGCGGTGGCTAAAAGAGGCGGCGCGTTCCGAAAATATGCTGACGTCAGCGCACTATGCGGAAGTTGCAGAGTTTTCGGAGCACAAACCGGAGACAACCTACATGCTTATGGCACCTCACCTGTTTGACGATATCATTAACAAGTATATGCACTCAAAAAGTAGTACACCAGCGCCTATCGAGGAGCACTCACGCGAGGAGGAGCACCCACACGAGGGCGAGGACGAGCACGCACATATGGAAGGGATGGACATGTAATGATACGGGCATTTGCTGACGGACTATTAGGACGCCTGACATGGCAGGATTTTGTGCACGAACCCATTATGGCGGGCGCAGGCTTTGCGATGCTAGGAGGGCTACTAGCAATAATTATCGCACTCACCTATTTTAAGAAATGGAAGTGGCTTTGGAAGAACTGGCTCACCTCGCTCGATCCTAAAAAAATCGGTATGATGTACCTTATCGTCTCGGTGATTATGCTCCTTCGTGGCCTCGCCGATGCACTTTTGGTGCGGGCCCAGCAAGCAACTAATAACGCAGTCCCCGGGGTCGAGTTGCTTAATTCGGACCACTTCCAGCAAATCTTCTCGGCGCACGGTTCGATTATGATTTTCTTTGTCGCCATGGGAGTCATCGCCGGGCTTTTCAATTTACTTGTTCCTCAGCAAATTGGCTCGCGTGATGTCGCTTTTCCGTTTCTCAACTCGGTGAGCTTTTGGCTGTTTGTTGCCGGCATGATTATTATTAACGCGCCTCTGGTCGTTGGGGAATTCTCGAATGCCGGCTGGCTAGCATATCCACCGCTTTCGGGGCTCGAGTACAATCCCGGGACGGGCGTAGACTACTGGATATGGAGCCTGCAGGTGGCGGGTATAGGAAGTCTTCTTACCGGAGTAAACTTTTTTGTGACTATCCTGAAGATGCGCGCACCTGGTATGACACTGATGAAGATGCCCGTCTTTAGCTGGAGTGTTCTTTGTAGCACGCTGCTTATTATGTGTGCCTTCCCAATTCTTACCGCAACACTGGCACTGCTTTCGCTCGATAGGATTATCGATACCAATATCTTTACCAGCACCCTGGGCGGCAACCCAATGCTGTACGTGAATCTTATTTGGGCGTGGGGTCACCCAGAGGTATATATTTTGGTGCTGCCTGCCTTCGGTATTTTCTCTGAAGTTGTGGCAACCTTCTCGGGTAAAAAACTCTTTGGCTATACCTCAATGGTCTATGCGCTGCTTGCGATTACTGTGCTGTCGTTTACTGTCTGGCTCCACCACTTCTTCACTATGGGGGCCGGCGCCGATGTGAATACCTTCTTTGGTATTATGACGATGATTATCGCGATTCCGACAGGCGTGAAGGTCTTTAACTGGATTTTTACAATGTACCGAGGTCGGGTGCGGTTTACTACGCCGATGCTATGGTTCATGGGCTTTGTAGTAACTTTTACAATAGGTGGCCTGACCGGTGTGATGATGTCGGTGCCCGCGGCCGACTTCCAGTTCCACAACAGCCTCTTTTTGGTCGCCCACTTCCATAACATGATTATTGGTGGCGTGCTGTTCGGCGCCTTCGCTGGGTTTGCCTACTGGTTCCCGAAGTTCGCTGGCTTCAAATTGAATGAGCGCATTGGTACCTGGGCGTTCTGGTGTTGGTTCGTTGGTTTTATTGTTGCATTTGGGCCACTGTATATTCTCGGCTTCATGGGGGCTGTGCGCCGCCTCGACCATTACGACCCATCGCTTGGGTGGCAAGGTTTGTTTATTGTCGCGGGGCTTGGTGTATTGCTCATCGGTCTCGGTGTCGTGTTCCAGATTTTGCAAGTGGTCGTGAGTATCATTCAGCGTAAGAAGAATCGAGTTGGGAGCGACCCATGGAACGGTCGCACACTGGAATGGTCAACCCCTACCCCTACGCCCGAGTATAATTTCGCTGTCATTCCAGAGGTTACCACCCGTGACGCCTTCTGGGAAGCGAAAAAACATCCATCGCACACGAAACCGGTTTACGCCGACATCTGGGTACCAAAAAATAGCGGAGCCGGTGTCGCAATCGGTGTACTATCGCTCGCGTTCGGCTTGGCTGCGGTGTGGCACATTTGGTGGCTGCTAGGACTGTCTCTCGCTGGGGTTATCGTGACACTGATCGTACGGCTTACCAGCGATAATACTGAAAGGAAGATTACCGCCGATGAAATTGCGAAAGAGGTTGCGCATGCACGGGCTCATGAAATGAAGGAGGTGGCTGTATGAACCGAAGCGAAGAGCACCTGGCAGTCTTTCAGCGTAAATCGCTAGGCTTCTGGGTCTACCTTATGACCGACTGCGTACTATTCGCAAGTTTATTTGCCACGTTTGCAGTCCTTCGTGGTGCCACGGCTGGCGGCCCTGCTGGATCAGATATTTTCGACCTTCCTTTTGTACTCGGCGAAACCATGATCCTGCTCACCAGTAGCTTTACGGTTGGGTTGGCCGTGCTCGGTGCCGAGCGAGGCTACAAAAAGCAGGCGATTATGTGGCTGCTGCTGACCTTCATGCTCGGTGCCGCCTTCTTGGCCATGGAGCTTTGGGAGTTCCAAAACCTCGTTGGTGAAGGACACGGCTGGCAACAGAGTGCGTTTCTTTCATCGTACTTTATTTTGGTGGGAACACACGGGCTTCACATTGCCGTAGGTCTTCTTTGGATGGCGGTCATGGTGGTCCGACTCCTCCAACGCCGCTTTAAACACACCGATGTGCAGCGGGTGTCGCTGCTGGGGTTGTTCTGGCACTTCCTCGATGTCATTTGGATATTCATCTTTAGCTTTGTATACCTAATTGGAGGCATGGCATGAAAAAACCTCAACTAGATAGTCGACACTCACCTGTCCCGTATTTGTCATACGTTGTTGGTTTTGTGCTTTCAATTTTTACGACCCTGTTGGCCTACTTTTTCGTCACCAACCAGCTATGGTCTAATGACACCCTTGTGTATGTGGTGCTGGGCATCGCGATTGTCCAATTGGTGGTACAGGTTGTCTTCTTCCTACATATTGGTCGCGGAAGCCACTGGAGGCTGGTGACACTTATCTTCACTGTCATAGTGGTGGCAATCGTGGTTGTCGGTACGATTTGGGTGATGGATAACCTTAACTACAACATGATGGACATGTCACCCGATGAAATGCACCGCTATATGAACGAGCACGAGGGACTGTAAAAGGTCGTTATGGAGCAGCACACGCGGCCATCGTACTTGCGGCTAATTAAGCCGGGTATCACGCTTAGTAATACACTCAGCGGGCTGGCTGGGGCGTTATTAGCCGCAAGTGTTGTACCGTTTAATCTCTCGGCGTTTTTAGGGGCGATTGGGGGCATCGCGCTCATTATTGCCTCGGCGTGCGTGGCCAATAATATTCTCGACCGCGATATGGATGCACGCATGAAGCGTACTTCAACCAGGGGTGTGCCAATGGGAACGATTAAGATCCCCCAGGCGCTGGCCTTCCTGGTGGTGCTTGGGGCGACCGGCTTTTGGCTGCTGTGGGCATTTACAAATACCTTGACGGTAGTGCTGGGGGTGATTGCCTTTATCTGGTATGTGGTTATTTATGATATTACCAAGCGCACCACGCCGCTGAGCACAGTTATCGGGGGCGTAGCTGGCTCGCTTCCTCCGGTTGCGGGGTACACTGCCCTGACGGGCACAATCGATGCTGCGGCGATTATTCTCTTTTGGATACTTTTCTTTTGGCAACTGCCCCATTTCTACGCAATTTCAATGTTCCGGCGCGATGATTATGCGGCAGCCAAGGTGCCCGTCTGGGCAGTGCGCTATGGCATGAAAAGTGCGAAGCGGCAAATCTTTATTTCGGCCATACTTTACGCAATCACCGCCAGCCTCCTCTTCTTCTTTGGGTATGCAGGAGTAACGTACCTCGTACTGTCTTCGGCGCTGTCGGTGTACTGGGTGTATAAGGGTGCGGTACTGTATCGAACGGCCGATGACCTTAAATGGGCACATGCCATGTTTGGTATTTCTCTACTGGTATTGATGGCGATTGTTGCCTTAATATCAATTGGCGGTTTTTTGCCATAGTGTATAATAAGGCTTATGATTATCTTACTTCATATCTTTATTGCACTCTCAAGCATTGGTGTGGCCAGTGCAGCGTTCGCGAAGCCATCATCAACTCGTTTTATGGCGAGCTATGGCCTTATCGCGGCGACAATCGCGAGTGGTGTGTATCTTATCGCTGCAACCTCAAGTAACGTACTCCATACCTGTATCAGCGGCCTGGTGTATCTCACGGTTGTGTCTGGGCTCACAGTCGCGGGCCACGTGCGAAACACACAACGTACGCGCGCGTAGGATCCCTCACCTTCTTTATTCGTGCGTAAAGTCTGCAATAAGAGGTTCGTCCTCTTTGCGTTCTTGGGTCTGCCAGACGGTCAGTGCCTGACCAAGTGGAAGAATATCACGATAGCCAATAAGGTCGGCTGCCTGGCGTACAAGTGCACCTAGTCGACCTGCAAAACGAATTTTTCTATATTCGAAGACGGCCCAGTTTTCGCCGACTGGCACCACGACTGCTGGCAGTACCGGCTTGTACGGCTTGCGAGTCTTACCGAGGATGTGGCGCGCTGCGTAAATACCATCACGTACCGCGGTTTGGGCTAATCCTCCATATGGAGTAACGGCGTTGTCACCTAGTACGTAGACGTGCGGATCGACCCGTAGGTGGGCGTCAACCACTACTCGCCCGTTAGGGGCAAGATCAAACTGCGCGGCATTGGTTTTGAAGAACGGGTTATTGGCAACTCCCGAGGTCCAGATGACCGTATGGCTCTTAATTGGGCGGCCGTTGACGATAAGGCTATCGGCGGTGGCGGCTTCAACTTTCTTATTAAGCTCGACACTAATGCCAAGCCGCTTCAGGCGCGCGAGCACCATTTTACTGGCGTGTTCTGACATACGAGGCAGGACGCGCGGGGCGGCCTCGATAATGCTAATTGAGACGCGCGGTTGAGTCGTTTTGGCTTTCTTCTTGAGACGTTTAAGATATGCACCGAGTGAGGATGCCAGCTCGACCCCGGTAGGACCGGCGCCGATAATCAGGAAGCGTGAATCAACGGCGTTGGGTGTTGAAAAGTCGTGCAGCAGGTGCTGTTTCAGCCGGGTAATTTCACTTTGAGATTTAATGCCATAGGCGTAGTGGTCGAGCCCGTCGATGCCAAAGTACGTGGTCACCGACCCAAGCGCAAGTACCAGTTTCTTGTATTGGTGAGTTGCCCCAGAGGCCATGGTAATGGTGCGGGCAGTTTTATCGAGCGAGATAAGGGTGTCGATAATAATTTTGACATTATCGTGATGCGCAAAAATTTCACCAAGCGGCACCCACGACTGAAGCCGGCTCCCCCCAGTAGCGGTGCTATAGAGCGAAGGGTAATATTGAAAGTCTGGTTTGTCGCTAATAAGCGTAACGTGAGTGCGCGAATCTTTGGCGAGTTCGAGGGCCGTTTTTACGCCCGCAAAACCACCACCTACGACAATAATCTGCATACAGGTATCCTGTTTATGTTTTGAAATATACTTGTATCATACGAGGAACGGGCGGTTTGTGCAAGGTGTATCCGTCCCATGGATAAAGGCAGGGGTATAGACATTTTAATCAGCTTGTGCTATAATAGACTTATTGCATCCGAATGGATACCGCTCTAAAGGTTCTCGCTGTTCGTCTGCAGCGACAACATATCTACATCTAACCCCAGAAAGGGGCTCTGCCATTATGGCCTATCGAAATTCTTCATCATCACATCGTTCACGTTCAGCGCGCCCAAGCGGCAACCGCCCAGGTGTTCGCTCATTCCGTCCCGGTAAGGGCGGCTCACGCGGCGGACAGAAGCGAGGCGCCTATATTCACCCAAGTAAGTTTATTAATAAAGCGACTATTACTACCGCCGATGCTCCCTACGAACCCGAGCACCTTTTCACTGATTTTAGCTTTGTCAAACCACTTCAGGCAAACATCGACCATAAGGGATACGTGAAACCAAGCGCCATTCAAGACCAATCGATTCCACTAATCATGCGCGGCCACGATGTAATCGGCCTGGCAAATACTGGTACTGGTAAGACGGCCGCCTTCCTCTTGCCCATTATTGATGCGCTTTACGCCAATCGTGATCTTAACTCGGTGCTTATTGTGGCTCCAACCCGTGAACTGGCTCAGCAAATTGACGAGCAGTTCCGCGACTTTGCCTATAACATGAAGCTTTACTCGACCCTGATTGTGGGTGGTACGAACATGGACCGCCAAATTCGTCAGCTCGAGCGTGGCCCACATGTCATTATTGGTACTCCTGGCCGACTCATGGATCTTATGAAGCGTGGAAAGCTGCATCTTGAGCACGTTAGTACATTAGTGCTCGATGAGGCGGATCGTATGCTGGACATGGGCTTCATTAACGATATTCGCACCCTGGTGAGCCGTACGGCCGAGAGTCGTCAAACACTGTTCTTTAGCGCCACTATTACCCCTTCTATTGCCGAGCTGACTAAAGAATTCCTGAAGAATCCTGAAACCGTTTCTGTGCGTACTGCCGACACCAGCGAACGGGTTGACCAAGATATTATCGAGGCAACCGGTAAAGAGCATAAGCTCGAGCTGCTCCTGAACCTACTTAGTGAAGAAGAGTTTGAAAAGGTGCTTGTGTTTGGTGAAACCAAGTACGGCGTTCAGCGACTCTCTGACCATCTCGATAAGAGCGGCATTCCTTCGGCGGCAATTCACGGGAATAAATCGCAGTCTCAGCGCCAACGTGCCCTAAAGGCGTTCAAGGACAACAAGGTGCGAGTGATGGTAGCGACCGATGTTGCCGCGCGCGGACTCGACATCCCTAACGTGAGCCACGTGATTAATTTCGATCAACCTGCAACCTACGAAGATTATGTGCACCGTATTGGCCGCACCGGACGTGGCACCGCAACGGGTAAGGCGCTCACCTTCGTTGATAAGCGCTAGTGGTCGCGGCGTCTGAGTGCCCGAGCGCATGGCGCACGTGGGTTAGGCGTGAATTAAGAGAGACGTAACTCCGACCAACGTCACTCCAAGTATCAGCAAAAGAGGCTGCCAATCGAGCAGCTTCTTTTTATTGTGTTGCTCGTGGAGGGTGGGAATAATGTCGCTAAGAGCGACATAGAGCAGAAAACCTGCACTGAGACCAAATATGACGCCCGTTGGGAGGGCGGCAGACTGCCCCAGGAAATAGGTGGCAATCGCAGCCACGGTTGCCGCGAGCGAGCTCCAGATATTAGCCCATAGCACGCGCCCCCGTGACATGCCCTTCGCGAGCAACGCTCCAAACTCCCCTATCTCTTGAGGCAGTTCGTGAGCGGCGACCGCTAGTGTCGTCACAATACCAGTGGGAATACTAATAAGGAACGCGGCGGCAATGGCGATACCATCGAGCACATTATGCACCGTGTCACCGATGATAAGCAGCGCGATACCGGGGTCTTTGGCATGTCCGTGTTGGTGATGATGGTGAAACCAACGGATAAAGCGTTCAGCCATAAAGAAAAGAAGGATACCCGTGAGTGCTGCGACAAATAACGGACGCCCCTCGCCTGTTGCCGCACCTTCGGGAAATAAATCGAGGAAGACGGCTGCAAGGAGGGCGCCGGCTGCAAAAGGCATGCCGTATAGGGCAAAACGATCGGCCACTGATTTTCGTATCAGTAAGAGTGCGGCGAGACTGAGCGAGACTACGCCACCGATAAGGCTAAAGACGATAATATATCCAAGTAAGTTCATTGTAGAGGCTCCTTTAATATAGGCGTTGGGCGTTAAATAGTAGTATCCATTGGTCGAGCGAGAGCCGCGAAGGCGATGCGCCGGCCTTCTGTCCAATGAGCTCAAGGGGCATACGAGCAAGCTTCTTTGGGTCGGAAAAGCACTCGACCGTAAACTGAGCGTAGGCACTGAGACGATGCGCAGGCACGAGCGGCTCGGGGCGCCTTAGGAACTCGACCAACACGGTATCGACCGCGGGATGTGGCCAGAAGTCGGTACGCCGTAGATTTTTTATAATTTTGATGCGGTACTCGGCGCCAAGTAACATACCAAGCTGCCCAGTGAAATGAGTGGTATCGGTCGCAATCAGTTTGCGTCCAAATTGACGTTGGACAATAAGATAGGCTGCTTCGGGCGCGGTGGGCGAATTAATAAAGCGCTGCACAATAGCCGAACTAAGGTGAAAAGGAATATTGGCGAATATTTTATATGGTGTGGCCGGGAGGCGGATGGTCACGGCATCACCAATGTGAACGGTGACATTGGGATAAGCGCTCATGTTGTGTCGGAGGATTTTTGCTGCACCTGGTTCGTATTCAACTGCGACCACTTTGGCTACTTTTTGGGCCAGTACGGATGAGATAATACCACTTCCAGCGCCGAGGTCGTAGACGATATCGTCCTTGGTAAGTGTGCTGCGCGCAATTAATGACTCGACCAACTTGGGCGAGCGAAGGAAATTTTGCGAATAGTCTGCACGGCGTTTCATAGGGTCGTTCACCCTATTATGCCATATGTATGATAGGAAGTCTTTCGCACCACAGATATGAAAATAAAAAGAAATTGAAAAGGGCGCCCCCGGACACGGTAAAATACCGTGCCGGGAGCGCCCCGTGGGGCTTCGTCACCACTATATGAGACGAAAGCGCTCGTCCTCCGGAGAGGTACGAGAGGGAGCTGCGCGTAAGGGCTACGTGCTACTCCATGTGTGGCTTACTGCACGCCGAGCGACTACGACTGGTGCCGCATCCGTCGAGCGAGACCGATACCGGCCCCGCCCACCACGATGAGCAGCATCGCGAGGACACCACTCAGCCAGGCGTTCGTACCCGTGGAAGCCAGCGCCGGGGGCGTCGGCTTGGCCGAGCTGCTCGGGCTGGGGTGCGGCACCGGTGCCGTGGTCGGCGTCGGCTGCACCGTGGGGGTGTCAGTCGGCGTCGGTTCCGGCTTCGGCGTCTCCGACGGCGTGTCGGTCGGCTCCGGGGTCGGCGTCACCGTGGGGGTGTCGGTCGGCTCCGGCTCCGGGTCCGGCGTCACGGTCGGCTCCGGGTCGGGCTCGGTGTTGCACTGCAGGGATGCCGGGTCGACCGTCAGCCACGTGCCGCTCCAGGGAGCGACCTCGTGGTCGTCAGAGTCG